>Ga0210385_10000004_pt1 | contig 854897 bp, 700 predicted proteins | sample IncBWH26OmetaG_FD_160107 | JGI IMG/M metagenome (GOLD analysis project Ga0210385, IMG submission 160107) | Forest soil microbial communities from Barre Woods Harvard Forest LTER site, Petersham, Massachusetts, United States - Inc-BW-H-26-O ...
GATTAATCTCGAAGATGTCGGGCATGATTGTAATCCCAGCGTCGCTGCGCTCCGACTTTATTCACATGGCCGGAATGACCATTCACATCGCGCTGGAATCCACCATTCACATCGCCGGAATACGCAGTGGACCGCATTTCAGCACGTGCCCATGATGCAGCAGGCGATCGAGCATGGCGGTAACCGCTGCACTATCGCCCAGCAGTTTTCCCCAGTCATCGACAGGGCGGTTGGAAGTAATGATTGTGCTAGCACGCTCATAGCGTCGCATGATGATCTCCAGGAGTTCCTCGGCGGCGGTGAGGGATAACTTCCGCATGCCCAGGTCATCGATAAATGTGACTCTCCACATTTATCGATGAAAAGAGCCAGATTCAAGCTCTGGATCGAACCCAGCCAGGATTGCAGCTAAAAAAGGGCCGCTGCGGAACCATGACGCATGATTACAAACGCAATGGGACTACGACGCTATTTGCCGCGTTGGAACTAGCCCAGGGCAAAGTGGTCGGTCAGTGCTTCGCCCGGCATCGCAATCGGGAGTTTTTGAAATTTCTGCGACGTTTGGATCAAGAGTTTCCCGGCGATATAGCGCTGCATCTAGTGATGGACAATTACGGTACTCACAAACATCCCAAGGTTCAGGCCTGGTTGAAGAAGCATCCGCGTTTCCTACCTCATTATGTTCCGACCAGCGCCAGTTGGCTAAATCTGGTGGAGCGGTGGTTTGGCGAACTGACGAGCAAGCGCATACGACGTGGAACGTTTCTCAATGTGCCTGACCTCATCACGGCTATTGAAGAGTTTATGGACACCTGGAATCGGAATCCAAAGCCATTGTTTGGACAGCTACCGTGGATTCGATCGTGGAGAAACTGCAACGCTGCCGGCAAACCCTGGAAAACATCCAGCCGGGATGCACCCTGCCGCGTTCACGAAAAAGGAGGAAAAAATAACTCCAGTCGTTTAGGCGACACTACATTAGCAACGAAGGTCAGGGATTGCTCAAGGCTGGCCTGTGAAGCTCTTGGCCAACCGCGGGCGGGAGCTTGTCTAGGTGGTCGAGAAGCGCAACGACCTGCCAGATTTCGCTGTCCGCCATGATCTTGCCCCATGCCGGCATCGCCGTCCTTCGCACCCCGCAGCGGATGATGTAAAAGTTCTGGTTGTCGGACAGATGGGGATGTACTTTCATGAACTGGGGAGCCGGCGGATAGAAAGACTGACCGTAGTCACTCTCGGGGTTATCAGGTCTGCCGTGGCAATCGGCGCACTTGTCTCGGTAGAGGCGGGCACCGTCGAGTAGATTGGCATCGGTCGGCTGGATCGGGTCTTTCTTTTCGGGCGCATGGCGTGCAACCGAAGCGTGCATGGCGGCACTGGCAAACTCCGAATCGAGCTGGGAGAGCGGGACGTTGGCGCACACGTCCGCAAAGCCGAACCGGAGGTAAAGCCAGCCACCTAATGCCAGCGCGACGATAGCGAAGACGATTCCTCGAAAGAAGTTCTTCATGGGGTCTCCTCCCACATTTGGATGCTGAGTCGAGGAACGAGCAGATGAGATTTGCCTTTTTCAACTGTAAGGATCTCAAATATTTAAACGTTTACTACTCTCTAAAACTAGATCAATGCCCGATCTTCAGCCCTTCGCAAAAAACGTCTCGATCGCCGACGGTCCGAATGTCCGCGACTTCGGAGTCATGTTCACCGCCCGTATGCCGGTTGTGAAGCTTTCCGATGGGTCGCTATCGGTCAATTCACCCGTTGCCGTGCCGTTCGATACGCTCCAAGGTATAAACCAACTGGGACCGGTTAGGTACCTCGTTGCAGCGACCCCGAGGCACCTCTGGCGCTTGGAAGGCTGGCACAGTCTTCCCCGAGGCTCACCTTTGTTCGTCGCGAACCACGCTGCTCACGTTGAAGAAGCTGCCACTCCCCTTAACCGGCGTTCTGGGAGACGAGCTACCTCAAGCCTGGGCGGGCGACTTTGACCAACTGGTCTTCAAAGGCAATGCTCTCCGATGAGGTCGTTTTCTTTCGTAAACAGTCAGGCACGGTCATATTGGATGACGGGCAGCCGGAAGTTAGGAGAGAGCAAGCAGGTGTAGCGAGGAAATAGCAGGTCGGTGGCCTGCGGGCTGAGTGTTTTTTCCCAATTCAGCCCAACGAATCTAGGGGATACTGTGGGCACTGTGTGGAGTTTGCCGGACTGTTGGCGATCATGTAAAAACGTATTCTTTTGAACCGGCCAAAATCTCTTGAGTGCCCTACCGCAGGGCACCAGAGTGTGGAAATCGTCCAAGTGCGGCGATGATTGACAGCGAACGAACTTACGAGGCAAGCTCATCGCACACAAGAAGATACGGCGAGATGCGGATGATGTGCGGAGGATGATGCTGACCCAGTCTGCGAAGAGACAGGCAATTCAAAGGCCGTGATCCGGCAGAAGTTCAGAAAAATACGTTTTCGGATGATCGATGACAGCCCGGACTCAGGGGCGAGAGTATTTTCGTACAATAAACGTAGTTCGTACAATAAACGTAGAATGGATCGGGCAATGGGGGCCTTTTTAGCCGTTGTGGCAGTTCCTGGAATCAGTAACTTACCTGTTATCAATACGCTGAATAGTTCGCTCCCGCCGCCTCCACCATGTTTTTTATCAATCAGTTACAGACACTTTAGATTTTTCACGAAGCTCTATTCTCAATCCATTGCGATTTTTCGGACGTGGGTTCCTTCTGAAGCGCTACATATCGATTGAAAGTCTAAACCGTCATTTACTTTCTGGTATGTAATGACGTATGGCAACAACTGCATCCATGCGTCCGAAGACCGCGAAAACGAATCACCCCCGCCAACAACATTGGCGCAGCAACAAGACGGTCGCCGAAGGGGACTGTGCTTCCGCTATTTTAGAGAATCGCTCCTAGCTTGAAGTCTTGAAGTTATCGCTGCAGGCGTCGGCCAGTTTCCGGACACTCCTGAAGTCACCCGAATTCACGGTGGCCCTCGTCTTGACTTCGATACCGACCAAGCCCCCAAGAGCGCGCCGAGTAGCTCCGGAATCAAGGAAATGCAAAGGAGGGAAATTCACGGAACCGACTTGAACCAAGCCGGATTCCGACGTACAATGTGTAAGCGCAAAAGCGTTTAGCCGCTTAAGTGTATAGGTGCCAAAATGGAAGAAGAAGCCGTCCGCTGGACTATCACGGTCTCGAGAGAGACCGATCTCACCCTCCGCACCTTCCTCGGTGCCCAGGGTATGAAAAAAGGCGACCTCTCGAAATTTATCGAAGAGGCCGTCCGCTGGCGGGTGTTTAACCGAACCGTGCAAGACATCAAGGCTAAGAACGCCGACATTGACCTCGATCATCTCCAGGAACTTGTCGACGAGGCCTTGGGCCAGGTCCGCGCGGACCGCCGCCCCACCGAGAAGGCCGGGCACAAAGTCTGATGCGTGTCGTGCTCGATACGAATATTCTCGTGTCTGCCCTAATCGCTCCGGCCGGCAATCCGGCCGCGATTTACAATGCGTGGGAAGATGGAAAATTCACGCTCCTGACCTGTGCGCACCAACTCGATGAGCTGCGCGCCACTCTGCACAAGCCGAGGGTCGCCGAACTCGTCAAGCCTTACACAGCCGGCCGCCTGGTCAACCAGATCAAAAAGCTCGCCGAGGACGTCGATTCGCTGCCTCCCGTGATACGCTCTCCCGATCCCACGGACGATTTTCTGCTGGCCATGTCCGAAGCGGGCAAAGCCGATTACCTCGTGACGGGCGACAAGGGCGGGCTCCTCGCGCTCGATTGCCACAAAGCCACGCGGATTATTTCCGCGAGCGATTTTGCTGCATTATTCGCATGACTTCATAGAAAGGTCGTTCGCCATAGCCAATGAATTCGTGCTCACTCTAGCCGCCTGGCTGCAGCCGGCCTCGCTGTTCACGCCGACGCCGAAGGCCGCGCAGCGCGTCCTCGAGTTTTCAGCGCGCAGATCAATAACGATCACACGCACAAGGCTTATCTCAACGCCGCGCGCCGCTTTTCGGACTGGTGGGATGCGTGGGCATCGGCCAGCTCCCCGACTTCGAAGCCAAAAACATTTTCGTACAATAAACGTACAATGGATCGGGCAATGGGGCCTTTTTAGCCGTTGCGGCAGTTCCTGGAATCAATAACTTACATGTTATCAATACCCTGAATAGTTCGACTCCCGCCGCCTCCACCACACTCAACTGTTGCATTTTCAATAACATACAAAATTTAATGTTGCAAATTGTACGATGATGTGGGCATGCTTACCGTCTACCGTCGTCACAATCCCTCCCTCTGCAAGAGCACATATTGCTATTACAAGCGCTGCACCTGCCCGACTTGGGTCGAGGGAATGGTCGGTGAGAAATACGTCCGCCACAGTCTGAAAACCCGTAGCTGGGAGCGTGCCGTTGCCAAAGTGGCAAGATGGAAGCGACGGAAGATCCAGCTCCAGCGCCGGCAAAAAAAGACGAACCTGTCACTATCGAAAAGGTGGGATTCCGGTGAAGGTGAACGCTGATTCCAGCGAGAAGCCGAACGCTGTTCCGCTGAAGGCGAACAGCCCCTCGGAGCGAAGCGACGCTGGCGTGACGATTGTGCATGGAAGTGTTCGGCTCGTAAGCAGGTTGCTCCGCGAGGTGGTTCGGGAGCGAAGCGAAGGAGCTTTGGCGGGGATTTGGGGTGCAGGGGAAAGGGGCGGCCAGCCCCTTTATCCCCTGCTTATCTCTGTAGAAGCACGACTCATTTTTGATACTTGCTAGCGAACTAATATACCTTTCCTGGCGTGAGTTGGCGCGAAGAAGTGCGTTTCCAGAAGCCCTTGAACCGGACGTTTAATGCGCCGCAGCGCTCGTTGTCGCTGGCGAGGATGAACTTGCCGAACAGCGTCAGATCAATGGTGCAGGACTCCGGCCCTCCTTCGACAAAATGCAGGTGATTGCCCGTGGGGGTGGCGTCGCCTTCCGCATGGCCGAAGTGCTCAACTCCGTCGACGCCGTGCCACGTCGCATTGCCTTTGAGATGGAGCGCGTTGCCATTCGCCGATGTGATGATGACCCGGTCTTCGCCGCCAGTCCACGTCCCGTTCCATGCGGAGAGGGGGGGGATTCAGCTCGTATTTGACTAGGCGCAGTTCAGAGGAGCGGAACCAAGCGGGGCCAGCACCGCGACGGTCGGCGGAATAGCCGCAGGTCCAGGGACCATCGGTCGTATAGATCAGGACCGGCGAGCTAGGATCGACGCGCCGGGAAATGCAGCCCTTCGAGGAATCACAGGCCATCCAAGTGGTAGCCGCCATCTTTGTGACCACTTCAGCGACTTGAGGATTGTGCTGCGGATTGTTATCAAAGTCGCGGAAGGGGCAAGCGCCGGTGGGATAGGTCTGGGCGGTTACGCTGAGGCTAGATAGGAGGAAAAGGACTAGCGATATGCTTTTCATGGGGATCTCCGACGATCATCTTCCAGCAGAGCAATCCATCTGCCGACGCAGGGGCGCAATTCAATGAATGGAGAATAGCGTGGTTAAGCGATTGTTTGCGTGATTTCTATGGACCCACCCAGCGTTCGTAGCGTGATACGGGGCGTCACTGGTTCGTGGCTGGATTGACACAACGAGTATGGTGGCCCGCACGCGCTTTGCATGGACCTGAAACCAGAGTGAGCTAGAATGTCTATTTTCGAAAAGAGTTCGGTGCGTCTTCTGGTTCTCCGGGTGGCACGGTGATGCCTGGTGGGACGAGTCCGTGGCAATCGGCGTGAGCGCTCGTCACGGCAGCGTCGCGAGTTACATCGATGCAGACATAAGCCGACTTCTCTCGAAACGTGGCTTTCACCAAGGCCTGCCCGAGTCCCACAGACTTCACCGATCCCAAAGAAGTATCGTAGAACGCAATTGGGGACTTCTCGTAGTTCCCGGTGATTACCGCGAACTCGACTTCGTCTCGGGGGACCGGCACCGGGGAGGATATTCCCTGGTAGTAGGCAAGCGGAATCAATACCACAACGGGAAAATTACCAAAATCGAGATGCGCAGTCCCGGTTTTTCGCACGTAGCGCCAATTCGTCCACGCAAGGATAAACTCATCTGGATTCCGTCTCGGGGCTGGGACCTTTATCTGCCCCCGGAGAATCTCGGCAACGCAATCCTCAAAGACAAGACCCAGTTCCAGTTGCAGATTCCCGAAGCCAGGCGGAGCAACCTCAATATATGCCCTTCCATCGCGATCATGCCGAAGAGGCACATCCGACACCGGAGCCAAAACACCATCAGCACCAGCCTGCCACGAAATTGAGGTCTGTCGCACGCTATGCGCACCGATCTCGATGGCAAGCCTGCTCCTTTGGGCAAAAATCATTTCCGGTGGGAAACTGATCTTGGCTCGTTGTGGTTCGCCGGGCTGGAGTCCGTGCAGATTCTCGTCAGTGCATTCTTGCCCGTGCCCCGTTTCGTTTTGTGCCAAAGATGATTGAGCGGCCGATGGACGAGGAGCAAACAATACGCACGACAAGCAAATCCAGAACCATACTATGTGGAGGCGATGGAGGCGCATATTCGAACCAATACTAACTCAGAACAGTTCAAAAGCTGTACGCTCAATCAATCGTGGATGGAAGGTGTAACTCGCCATCACGCTCAAATTCCTCACTCGGCACCGGTTCATGTCCGACAAATAGGGCCGAGCTAACACCGTCCGCGAAATCGAGTTCAAGCTTTTACAATTTCATTCCTTCTTTTCGTCGTTGTCCTCCCGAGGGGGATTGTGTTTCTTGCGCAGAGGAGAGGCGAACCGTAATTATGTTAACAATAGTGTTGACAGACGGCAAACCAGCCAATAACCTTTCTCCGACGAATCGCAGCGAGGAGAACCACACCAATGAGTACGTCGATGTCGAAGCTAGGATTTCGGAAGCGAATTCTCGCGGGTCGATTGACTTTTCCCTTGGCAATTCTCAGCTTCTGCCTGATGGCAGGTTATGCAACCGCATCTGAGTTAGAGAAGCAGGGCAGGACCCGCGAACCCAACCAATGGCTAAACGAACATCTGCTGAGCGAACAAGTGCAACCGCCATTTTCGTTCGTTTATGACAGGGAGGGGTCGAGCGCACTGCTGAAAACCTGGCCAAGAAAGATTGAGACCAGACAACTCGACGCCGGGCGTACTGCATATATAGTGCGCTGGACAGATCCGAAGACGGGCTTGCAGGTTCGTGTGGAAGCGCTGGAGTTTGCGGACTCTCCATTGGTGGAGTGGACGGTTCATTTTAAGAATGACAGTAAGATCGACGCGCCAATATTAGAGCACGTTCAGGCGCTCGACGTTTCATATCCGGTAGCGGGCGAGGGCATTCCGACGATTCTTTACTCCAAAGGATGCGGCGTCATGGATACGTATGCGCTGCAAAAAAAGCCGCTGAATCAACTTGAGTCCTTTGAAATTTCAAACGAGAGTGGCGGCAAGACGGTTGACACTATACCGTTCTTCGATATTCAGACCGGCGGACGCGGCTTGATCGGCGCGTTGGGATGGCCGGGAACGTGGTCCATCTACTTTTCCCGTCCAGCCGAAGCGGCGATTGGAGTATCAGCTGGTATGGGGGGAACACATCTTTCGCTACATCCCGGCGAGGAGATTCGAACTCCGGAAGTTCTGTTGTTCGCGTGGAATGGCGATGATCTCGACGCACACAATGTCTGGCGGCGCCATATCCTGAAATATCACACCCCGCAATATGACGGGAAGCCAGTGGTTCTGCCCGTCTCTTTTACAGTGTGGGGCGGAATGAAGACATCTACAACCCTGCGTTTGATTGATCAGATAACCAGGGAAAAAATTGGATTTGAGAACTTATGGATGGATGCGGGCTGGTATGGCACGGACCGGCCGGTGGAGGAATTTCAGGTATTCGGACGAGAGGATTGGTTTTTGCACGCCGGAAACTGGCGGGTCAATCAAGTTCCTCATCCGGATGGTGGTCTCAAGCCGATCAGCGATGACGCCCATGCGAAGGGAATGAAATTCCTGCTGTGGTTTGAACCTGAGAGAGCAGTCGAAGGAACGCCGCTCACGAATGAGCATCCGGATTGGTTTATCGGAGAAGTCACAACTCATTTTGAAGGAAGTAGCGAGCGGCCGTTGGTGAAGTTCCGTTTGTTTGACTTTGGTAATCCTGCTGCTCGTGAATACATGATTAATTCGATATCGGAACTGATCGACCAGCAAGGCATCGACATTTACCGGCAAGATTGCAACTTCGAACTCTCTCCCCTCTGGGCACAGGCAGATACTGCTGACCGCCAGGGAATAACGCAAATACGATACGTGGAAGGTCTGCTTGAGTTTTGGGATGGCTTGCGCCGCCGGCATCCGCAACTCATGCTTGATATTGTGCAGCGGGGAGACGTGGAGACGATTTCGCGAGCTGTGGATTTGAGCCGGGCGGATTATCCGGTCTCGCCGGATGCGGACCCGGTGGGGGCTCAGGTGAGCACCGAAGGTCTCGCGTATTGGCGGCCGCATTTTGGAACGATCCTGCAAATTCGACCGCGAGACACTTACCATTTCCGCAGTGGATTCGCTCCCGGTCTGGGTTTCGCTCTTTTCAACGGCGCCGGCTACCCAAACCAAATCGGCAAGTTCATCCCTGAAGATTTTCCTTATGACTGGATGCGCAATATGGTCGCCGAGCTCAAGCTGGTGCGGCCGTACTACTACGGTGACTACTATCCCTTATTGCCTTGCAGCCTGGACTCTGATTGCGCGACAGATCCGAGTAAGGAGCGCAGCGCTGGCTTTGAATGGGCGGCGTGGCAGTTCAATCGTCCTGAAACAGGGGATGGAATGATTCAGGCATTTCGTCGAGACAAGAATGCAGAAGGCACAAAAAATCTGGTTTTGCGAGGACTCGACCCAGCGGCGACATATGAGGTCAGCAATCTCGACACGAAAACACCGAAGCGGATTTCAGGAAGGGACTTGATGAAATCTGGCTTGCCCGTGGAAATCACGGCGAAGCCTGGAGCAGCGATCATTCTCTACAAGAAAACCGGCTAGTCGGCTACGACTAACTGGTTCTGTTGTCCAAGGCCAGCAATGCTGAGTTGCACTCGGTTCCCAGGACGCAGATAAACCGGTGGCTTCAGGCCGAAACCGACGCCGGGAGGCGTTCCAGTCGAGATGACATCGCCCGGCTGCAAACTCATGAAGCGGCTCACATAACTGATTAGATAAGCTACGCCGAAAATCATGGTCCGGGTGGAACCATTTTGATAGCGATGACCATCCACATCGAGCCACATCTCCAGATTTTGCGGATCTGGAATTTCATCTGGAGTAACCAACCACGGACCGATGGGACCAAAAGTATCGGCGCTCTTCCCTTTCACCCACTGGCCGGTACCCTCCATTTGAAAAGCGCGTTCAGAAACATCGTTGACGAGGCAGTAGCCGGCGATGTGCGAAAGCGCATTCGCTTCTTCCACGTACCTGCCCGGCTTGCCGATGACGACGCCCAGTTCAACCTCCCAGTCTGTCTTCTTCGAGCCACGCGGGATGACAATGTTATCGTCAGGGCCGGAGATCGATGAAGTCGCCTTCATGAAAATCACCGGCTCGACCGGCACAGCTACCCCCGCTTCCTTCGCGTGATCCGCATAATTCAAACCAATGCAGATGAACTTTCCGACGCTGCCCACGCAAGGCCCGATTCGTGGGCGTCCCTTAACCACAGGCAAGAGCGAGAGATCGATGTTTCGTAGCTTGCCAATCGACTCGGGAAGCAAATAATCCCAGGCGAGATCCGGAATGACTGCCGACAGATCGTGGATTTTTCCATCGGCAGCTAAGATTGCTGGCTTCTCCTGACCGGGCGAACCATAACGCAGCAATTTCATTTCTTCTCCAATTTCATTTCTTCACCTGAAGTTCCGTTCCTAGAGGCTAAAACCGCCATCGATGATGTGAATTTGGCCCGTCGTATAGCTTGATTCATCGGAAGCTAGATAGACCGCCAGCGCAGCAATTTCCTCCGGACGTCCGATGCGGCCCATCGGCTGCCTGGCTACAAACTCGGCTCGGGCTTTTTCCGCATCGCCTTGCACGGCAATCCGTTGCTCCAGCGAAGGCGAGTGCACGGTTCCGGGACAGATCGCATTGCAGCGTATGCCGCTGCGAATAAAATCAGCGGCGATCGCTTTCGTCAGCCCGATGACTCCGGCCTTGGTGGTGCCGTAAACGAACCGGTTTGGTACCCCCCTGATGCTGGATGCGCCTGACGACATATTAATGATGTTTCCCTTCCCTGCTTTCAGCATATTTGGCAGAAAGGCATGGCAGGTGCGGTACATGGATTTCAGGTTGAGATCAAAAGAGAAGTCCCAGTCTTTCTCCGAACAATCGAGAATGGTGCCGTGGTGGACATAGCCAGCACAATTAAAAAGTATATCGATGGTTCCGAGTTCGGCAGCACAATCTGCGATGTCTGTTGCATTCAGGACGTCAAGCCGGCGAGTTTGAATGCTGGGGCGGTCCTGGCGCAAGGACACCAGCAATTGCTCGTTGAGGTCAGTGGCCCAGACGACGGCTCCTTCGTCGGCAAAGGCGATGGCGGTCGCACGGCCAATCCCTTGTCCGGCTGCCGTGAGGAGGGCGATTTTTCCAGCGAGTCGTCCGCTCATTTTCTTCTTCTCTCGATCAAGCATACCTCGAATATTCGCGACGCTCTTCGCCGAGCGATTAGTGAGATTTCTGCCATAGCCTGTGGTAGGCTAGTTGACGCATCTCCGCATGTCAACACTATTGTTGACATAAAGGTTGAATGACAAGATGAGAAGTTCAATTTACAACAGACTCGCGATTGGGCGCATCGCAGTTGTTGTCATGTTCCTTAGCCTGCTTTCGCGGGCGCAAACAACTTTCGACTTGTCCGCGGATTTCTCTCTTCACGACAACCCAAACAAAGTTTGGCAATATGGCTATTCCGAGACGAACTCGCTTGCACCGGACCAGTTTCGATTAGACAAGCAGGTTGAGGAAAGTGGCCCCGTCGGATTCTGGCATCCGGACACTAATAAAGGACCGGGCCCGGGTTATTACCCTTACGTCACTTATAACACCACGAAACAGTCGCAAGCCTGGCCTACACCCAATGGCTGGGTTGTGCGGGGCGGTGAGATTGCGATGGAAGCGAGTAATAGTGGCCAGTACAGTCTAGTTCGCTTCGTTGCGCCCGTAGTCGGCACCTACAAGATCTGCGCTCAATTCGAAGGCGTCCATGTATGGTCTACGACGGACGTGCATGTGCTGCACAATGGCACGTCCCTCTTTGACGCCGACATCGATGGCTACGGAGGAGATCCAGCATTCCGCAAGGTGGAGGGAGCAAACCCTGCGGCGGCGTATTCAGGCCAGATCGAAATGAAGGCTAACGATAGCGTCACTTTTGCGGTTGGGTATGGCAAGAACAAGACGAATTCCGGTGATACGACAGGCCTCTTCGCCCAGATTGTTCTTCTCAAGAAAACGGAGGGCGGGAAGTGATGCCGTAATTTCACGCCCGGACTACTTTATCAATGCAGCTTGACATCGAGGATTTTGACGGCCTTCGCGATTACCTGACAGCGCGTGGATACATAAAGTCGGGCGAGACGGTGTCATTCAAAAATCTGCACGGGGGCGTTTCGAACCGAACGGTGAAAGTGGCATGGGCCGATGGCCGCGGATGGGTTTTGAAACAGGCATTAGCAAAATTGCGAGTCAATGTGGATTGGTTCAGCAGCCCGGAGAGGATTGGAGTCGAGGCCAAAGCTCTTCGCTGCCTGAACCGACTGGCCCCGCCGGGAACGACTCCGGCGTTCATCTTCGAAGACACACCTCATTATCTAATGGGCATGGAGGCGATTCCGGAGGAGCACGAAAACTGGAAAACCGTTTTGCTCTCGGGCCGGATTATTTCGGATCACTTTGAGCAATTCGGACTGCTGCTTGGAGCCATCCACCGCCGGTCGTCTGAGGCCATCATGGAAATCAGCAAATTGTTTTCCGATACGACGTACTTCGAAAATCTGCGGTTAGAACCTTATTACCTTTATGCCGCGCGTAAGACCGAGGAAGCCGCCAGCTTTCTGAACGCGCTCGCCAGGGAAACGCTGCTTCACAAAGATTGCCTGGTTCACGGTGATTTCAGCCCCAAGAACGCGCTCATCTACCGGAACAAATTGATTTTGCTCGATTACGAAGTGGTTCACGTTGGCGATCCGGCTTTTGACTTGGGGTTTGCGTTGACGCACTTCCTGAGCAAGGCGCATCACTTGCCAGCAGAACGTTATCGTCTGGCTTGCGCGGCGGAGTTGTTCTGGCAGGTGTATCGCGAAGGAATTGCTCAGCTGAAGTGGGCCAAGAAATTGGAGCATCGGGTGGTAAGCCACGCGCTGGGATGCCTGCTGGCGCGGGTGGCGGGAAAATCGCCGTTGGAATATCTGACTTCCGCAGAAGTGACGCGCCAACGAGATGCAGTCCTGGTACTCATGCGGAAACCGCCAACCAGCGTTCCCAATTTGATTGCTGAGTTCATCCGCAAGATTGAATCCTATGCTTAAAATCAAACGACTTTTCGGCCGTGAAATTCTTGACAGCCGCGGCAGACCGACAGTGCTCGCAACCTGCGTCCTCGAAGGCGGGGTTAGCGCTTCCGCTTCCGTGCCCTCCGGAGCCTCGACAGGAACGGCTGAGGCTTTCGAATTACGAGATGGGGATGGGAAGCGATATCAAGGCTCAGGTTGCCGCCGCGCCGCAGAAAATATTGGTGGAGAGATTAGCGGCGCTTTAGTAGGCCGCGCTTTTCGCGACCAGGCTGAGTTGGACGAGACAATGATCGCGCTGGACGGAACGGCCAATAAGTCCCGCATCGGCGCGAACGCAATTCTGGCTGTGTCTATTGCCTTTGCGCGAGCGAGTGCGATGGAACGCGGCGTTCCTCTCTTCCAACATTTCTCCTACATGCTGGGGTCTGCTGCGAATGCACTACCGAGACTGACTATCAATCTTTTTAGCGGCGGAAAACACGCAGGGCAGCAAGTGTCTGTGCAGGATGTTTTGATCATCCCGATGTCGGCCCGGAGCATCGATGAGTCTCTGGTTGCGGCATTCGATGTTTATCAGGCAGCTGCGGGGCTTATTTTGAAAAGGTATGGAATGCGCCTTCTCACTGCGGACGAAGGTGGATTGGCTCCCCCCTGCCAGTCGGCTGAAGAAATGTTGAGTCTGGGAGTGGAAGCGATCAAACAGGCGGGCTACGCGCTGGGCAAGGATGTCTTTCTGGGGATCGATGTTGCGTCTACGCATTTCTACAAGGCCGGTGCGTACGATCTCGACGGAAAGATTCTCGACGGCGCCGGAATGATCCAAACCATTGCGGGATGGCTGGAACGCTACCCGATCCTAAGCGTAGAAGACGGGCTGGCAGAAGATGATTGGGAGAACTGGCCCAAGCTTCGTCAAGCAATCGCCGGCCGGGCGTTGACATTGGGAGACGATCTTTTATGTACGAACCCCAGTCGCATTGGCCGCGCGATCGAAACGAACGCGTGCGATGCCTTGCTGCTGAAAGTCAATCAAATCGGAACATTAACGGAAGCGATGCAGGCCTATCAACAAGCCCGGGCGGCTGGCTGGGCAGTCACGCTCAGTGTGCGGAGCGGAGAAACCGAGGACAACTGGGCGGCGGATCTGGCGGTGGGATGGCAGGCGGATCAATTTAAGAATGGATCGATTCGCCAGTCGGAGCGCCTGGCAAAGTACAACCGGTTGCTCGAAATCGAAGAAGCTACGCACTGGCCGCTCGCGGCGTGGCCGGGCCGCGGTTGAAATTCCTGAAAATATTTCTTTGCCAATGGAGGCGGTACTTTGGAGGCGCGCAAGCGGGCGACCGGAATTTCAATTTGCCGGACTTTAATTCATCGGACGTCAATTCGCCGTGCTGTCACAATCCTGGCAATTCTATGTGAGGCAGCTTCTTGTTTGTGTGCGCAAACTCCGCTGCAGAGCGGAGATGGCTATGTGCGGCGGGAAGGTAATGAATGGATCTTCGGAACATCCACTATTGAAAGAAAAATTCGACTCGACGATGGCCAACTTTACCTGGCTTCGCTCCGCAATAAATTGACTGGGCGTGAATACCAGGATGCAAAAATTGCTCCCGCGGAAATTCGATTTTCGGCCGATGGCGTAGATGTCAGTGCAGCCAGTTGGCACTGGAGACTGCGTGGCGAGCACGCCGTGCAAACCTCGCAAGGCGAGATTCAACTCGACATCGAACTTGAATCGGCAAGCATGCGCGTCACGAAACATTATGTTGTTTATCCGCAGACCTCGGTGATTCGGGAATGGTTGACGCTGGAAAACACTTCCGGCAAAAGCGTACGCATCAGCAGCGTCGACTTCTTACACACGCGATTACTTGGTTCTAGCGCGCAGGATCTCCAATTCAACTACCTCACTGGCGGGGGCAACTACAACGGGAGCCAGTTGCTCAAGAGCGAAGCCATGAACCCGCTCTGTCAACGGACTCTTGATTCGAATGGAGGCGTTCAGCCCGGCAACTACAGCAGCTACCTGCCTCTGGTTTTTATTCTCGATCGCAAGGCAGCAGAAGGCATCGCTGTAGGTTGGGATTATCTTGGCCACTGGAGCTTCAAGATCGGCGATCAAGATGGACGGCTAGATGAACGGCCGCTCGACATCAGTTTGGAATTGGCCGGTTTCACTAAAGATTTAACTCCGGGTGCAAAGATTGAAACGCCCAAGGCGTTTCTGGCGACATTCACCGGAGGAGTGGATGAACTCGGAAATCAGTTGCTCGATTGGCAATACGCGTACTTCTGGGAGTTTACGAATCCCGATTACTTCGCCAAAACACGATGGGCCGTCGATTGGCCTGATCCGTGGGTGGGTGATGGTGGAACTCCGAGCGCCGACAATTGGGGAAGGCGGTTGGCGCTTGATCTGCGCTACGTTGATCTTCTCCGCGAAACTGGCACAGATATTTTATGGGACGATGCGGGGTGGTACGACAAATGGGGCACATGGAATGCACCCGACTGGAAGAAGACTACCGATTACTTGCGCAAATATGGGATGAGTTGGGTGCTTTGGTATCCGACGTTTCTGGCTACACCGGAATCTAAAGTTGCGCAACAACACCCGGACTGGATTATCCCGGGCCAGCAAACTCTGGAACAATCGATTCCAGCAACCGCCGACTGGCAACGCCGATTGTTGGATGACAGCGTCAAAGCATGGGGGAACTATCAGTGGCGTTACGATATCGCTCCCGCGGCCAGTGCGAATGACACCGACGCGCTAGCGGCTGATCAAAACTTTCGGGGATTGCTGGAGCGTTTTAGAAGCGACCATCCTGAGAGCGGCATCGACGCTTGTGACAATGGAGGACGCTGGATCAGCTACGACATCGCCCGACTGGCCGAATCCGGCGAATATACAGATGGGGGTGTTGGCCCCTATAGCGCCTACTACACTTCCCTTCTCGTGCCTCCCGACAAATTGCACAATGTCGTCGATTTCGACCACATGTATTACAACTCGACGACCGATCGCACGCACTTGGCAATGGATCCGACGTGGTATCGAGATCCCGGCGACGGACCCGATGTCGAATCGATCAGAAAGGATTGGGAGATTTATCACTATCTGGTGGCAGAAGGAGTGGCGGGTCGCTGGAGTCATGTTTTTCGACCCAAGGTCGAACACGATGATGCCATCTGGTACTTCCAGCGAATGAACCGGGACAGCTCGAAGGGCGTCATTCTCACAAAACACGCCAACCACGGCTCAACTTATTACGTGACCAGCCGGCTTTTGAAATCTGCGCCCAGTGTGGAGGATCGATACCGTGGCGGAGCGGGCGAGATGAACACAACGACAACCACTTTGGCCGCCAGCCTTGAAACTGGAATTTATGAGGATCCGGTGGACGGCGAATTTCGATTTTACGGCGTTCCAGGACAAGGGTTCGGTCCCCTGAACGTGAAGTATCAATCCGGTGGAAGCGATGAGTCGCTTGTTACAAAAATCGTGAAGCTGGGAGCGGAACGGCGAGTGGCCGACCAGTTTTTCGGGATGGCGATCCAACTGGATGAACCCATGATCGTTACCCAGTTGGGCCAGTTTGATCCGGGAAACAATCGTGGTACCTACACACTGTCCTTGGTGCGCGCCGATGACAACAAGGTGCTTGCGACGGCGGAGCTTGACATGAGTCAAACGCATCCTGACGTGATGGGATTTAAATACGTTCGCCTGGCGCAGCCCATTCATCTGGATGCTTCGGCAAAACCTGTGGTGATTTATCCGCGTGGACTTGTGCCTGCCGCAACCTACGAGGTGCGCGCACGCGTTGCTGGCGTGCGGTTTGAGAAAACCGGTTCGCAGCTCATGTCCGATGGAATCAGCCTCGACAAAATCGCTGGCGGAGAACTTATATTTCTCAATTTGCCGAAGTATCCGGGCTCTGGAACAAATCACGTTCCTCCAAGTTCGCCCGCCAACGTGACCAAGCGGCTGAGAACAAATCTCGGTAAACAAGGCGTTGAACTTTCCTGGTCTGCTTCATCGTCTAGCAGCCAGCACGACGACTGGATTTCGTATTACGAGATTCACAAGAACGGACAACTGATTGGAAAGACTGCCAGGGGAACGTTTTTCTTCGATCACTCTGACTCAGCACGCGACGAGATCGACGCCCGCTTTGAAGTAGAAACGGTGGATGGCGATGGCAATCACAGCCCGAGAGCATTCGCGCAGAAGACGACCGGCGAACCTAAAACTTACGAAGCTCTTGGGGATTTTTCTTCCACACAATCCAGCCGCCACTGGAGCTACGAAGAATCGGTTGAAGATAGCACGTACAGAGACTTAACGTGGGAAACTGGCGGCTACGAAGGCCGATGGACGGGATCAGGGCTGGGACGGATTGGAAGAATCTGGATGCAGCCTTCAGCACAGTACGATCTTGCTCGCACGTTCATTGTTCCGGCAGCCGGCATGATCAGCACGTCAGGCTCGATCCGCAAAGATCCCAGCGCCGAAAATAAAGCTTCCTGTTTTGTGAGGATTTTGCAGAACTCGATTCAGGTCTGGCCGGTTGCAGGGTGGGCAGAGGTTCTGCCCGATTATGACAAAGTTACCAACTATGCGATCTCCAACCTGCACGTCGCTGCGGGAGATAAGATCCGGTTTATTGTGAAGCATAACGGCGAAAACCGCGCCGATCCGATTGTTTGGGATCCGGTTGTTGTTTTTCCCGATCCCGAGCCGACCGGCCAACAATAGCGAATGCTCATCAACCTTGCATTCGCTGGAAGGCATCGAGCGCGCTCCGAGCCTCCAGTCCTCTGCGTATCGTCTCGGCAGTTCCGCAAAACCGACTCGGAAGTGCTGCGGCTGTTCGAAAAGTCCCCGGGCACCACGCTGGTTTCGAACTGTTCACGCAGCATCTTCACAAATGCTCCTGCATGACCCAGTTTAAGCCGCGGAAACACCGTGGTTCCGAAGCGGCTCGGCTCGCAATCCAGCTCCGGATGTGTTGCCAGGAATTCGTTGACCAACGCGCGGGTTGGTTCCAACAGGGCACGGGCGCGATCGCGCACGACGCACATCAAGGTAACCGGTGAAGTAACAAAACATCCGAGCCGTAAAGTTGCTGGTCGGCGAATTCTGAAATGGCTCCGTCACCGCTGGCCAGCCATTTATCTGGAAGATGTACCGCAATGCCGTTCAGCAAACTTTCTCCGCTCATCTCCCTATCGCGCCCGGGGCGGTCATTCAGACTTGTTACCCGATATTTTGCCTTCGCATCCAGTCCGCGCAGGGCAATTTTGGTATCAGCAATCTTAGACTTATCTCGAAAAATGTAAACGACCGAATCAGTCGAATCTTCATTCACGTATTGGACGGAACTCCATCCAACCGCATCAACTTTGGGATGGTACACGTCTTCCAGGAGAAGATACCGGTACTGTTTGAAAAATGACAGATTGCGGCTTAATGCCTCGAGAAAGCCAGGCGGAGCCGCGGAAAGAAACTGCGACGACATGCCATTGATGTTGCCGAAGGTGACTCCATGCGTGAAGTGTTTTCTGAAATAGTAGTCGAGGGCTGAGGCGCTGTACCAGCGGGCGGTGAGATATTCCCCGCTGGTTTCGCCATGTCCGGCGGTTGCGAGCGAACCCCAAACATTTGGACTGACCATTGGGCCGGTAATGAACTCATTGATATATCCACCCGGCAAGAGACTCCGCGGGCCGGGATTGGTTCGGGCGAACTCGAGGGATGGATCGCATTCAAAACCCGAAAGGTTAGGAAAACGCTTGAGCAGATAGCGCATGATCTCCATCCGTCCGCGATAAGCTGCGTAAGCGCCGTCGGTCTTGCCATGACCATGGTCGGTACGATTGCACTCGTAACTTACAGTCGACGACGGATCCCATTTGACCCAATCCAGATGCCACTTTTCGATGATTTCTCCCAGCTGCTTCTCCACCCACGCTACGACTTTAGGATCGCCCAAACATAGCTGCTTGGTGGTAGTCAAAGAAGGATGCGTGGTGCCGATCGTCTTGCCATCGATCATCGCCAGCCAGTCCTGCGGAATCTCGCCTGACGTGACCCGCGCCGCATCCACGTTTCCCGGATCGACCCACAGTCCGAATTTCAGTCCTGCGGCATGGACCGCGTCCGATAGATTCTGGAGCCCGTGTGGAAACTTCTGTTTATCCTCTTTATAGCTACCGAGTCCCAAGGTCCAATCATTCATTCCTGGAACAACCGATGCACCTTCGTACCAGGTAGCATCGTGGTAGAAGACGTCGAATCCCAGCCTTTTCGCCAGGCTGAGTTCCTTCAGAAGAGCTTCTTCACTGTTCTTTTCCGTGAGCCAAATACAGTAAGTGACCAGAGGAGAGTCTGGCAGAGGCGACTGGAAGACATACTTCTTTAGATAACGGAAGGTCTCGTTCCCCGCATTGTCACTGTCGCCTTTGGCAATGGCAAAGAAACTGATCGGTGTTTCCACCGTTTCGCCGGGCGCCAGTTCGAAGGTTGGTGGAGAGCTGGACCTCTTATCTTTAATTAGAATGGTTCCTGCGCGGACTACCGTGCTCGCAGCCGAGGCTTGGACGTTGGCCTTCCAGCCCAGCACGCCGAGGCCGGGTTCACCGCCGACCAGCATCGATTCCCCTGCATCTTCATTCTCAAGCACCAGCCAGTCGGAAAATTCCCGCTTCGGCGAAGCGCCGGTGACGGAATGAAATCCGTGCTGGCTTTTGACCGAAGAATAAGGTTTCAGGCCCTTGGCGGAATTTTTCAGCGTGAGAAACAGTGGATTGATTCGAGGATCAAGTGGCAGGACCTGCTGGCCGCGATTTTCGATTCGCATGGCCTCCTGAATCACTGCTCCCGTGGGATACAGTTTCAGCTCGAGGGAGAGCAGCCCGCCATCTTTAGATTGGAAACGCAGCGTGAGTTGCTGGCCGCCTTTTGGAAGATCGGAAATTTCATCTTCCAGATAGCGATACTCACTGCCGGGCTTTTGGGGAACGGCAACGATTGGTTTGTCTGCAACTGCCCACTCGGCACCGGCGTCGGATCGCAACGACTTTAACAACACGGAGTCAGAAGAGCGTGTTAGCTGGAGGCGGATGTGTCCGTTTGCGAGATCCCAACCGGTGGGGGTCTTGGTGATCGATACCTCGGCGGGAGCAACCGCTGCAACGGAGCAAATTAGAAGGGCGAGGAGAACCGATCTCATCGGATGAACCTCAATGCGTCCAGTCGCGATATGGTCATCTATTTCGAGAAGAGCGAACTAGCCCTATCGGACAACATAGTTCGTTTGAGCAAGAGGTTGCCTCGGCGAAGAGCCGAGGCAACCTCTTACTTGCGTGGGGGTTGGAGATCAGAATGTGAGGTGGGCCCCAATCTGCATACGCCGTCTGAAATCGACGATGCTGCAGATTTGTCCTGCGTCGGCAATATCAACAAATGCCGCGCCGGCACAGGTTGGTTGTCCTAAATTTTGACGGTTGATAGAGTTGAATGCATCCCACTTAAGGTCGAGGTGGGTCGTCTCTGAGATGGTAAAGGACTTGGACAATGACAAGTCGACTAAACCGAGCCCCGGGCCCATTAGACTGTTGCGTCCGGCATCTCCGAAGGTGTACTGGGCAGGGTCGGCATAGGCCGCCGGGTTATACCACTCGTTTTGGTTGGGATGGGACACATGCGGATCGCCAATCTGGTTCGGCCTGTCATAAATAGGAGAATTCAGCACGGTTGGGGAGTTTAAGTAATACGGAGTGAAAGGCAGTCCGCTCTCGAAATTGAAAATCCCGCTGAGCGCCCAGCCTCCAACCACAGCATCCGCTCCACGGCTCAAGCTATTTCCATAAGCCCTGCCGCGGCCAAACGGGAGCAGCCAGTTAGCTGCGCTCACCCATGACCAGGGTCTTACGGTGCCCGAGGGTCCGTAATTACAGGAGTAGCAGAACTGATTTCCGTTGCCATCTCCTGGGCCAAATGTTCCGTCGTCAAGCGACTTAGCCCAAGTGAAGTTACTCAGCAGATACAGTCCCTGATGAAAACGTTTTTCCGCGTGAAGTTGTAGAGAGTTGTAGTTACTTCGCAGTTCCGGATAGCCCTGAGGCGCATTATTTCTCTGGTATTCCTCTACCCCCCAGCCGTAGTTGGCAAAGTAAGGCCGGCGGGAGTCGTAATCGCCCGGCCCCGGAGGCGGCATGTTGATGTCAATGTTGTCCCACAAGTGGCGTCCGATGTTACCGACATACGCAACTGAAACGATAATCTGATAGGGGAAAGCCTTCTCGAGAGTTACGTTGTAAGTGTCGTTGTAACTATGCGGATAGTTTCCGACCCCAACGAAGTATTCACTGCCGCCCGGGGCGCCCTGAAAGGAAATCTGGCCATTTGACGGAAATGCGGGAAGAGGCGGAGGAGCACCCGGCCCCTGATCGAACGTGTAACCCAATGGGGCAAAAGGATTGGCCTGAGCATCAGTCTGGCTTTGCTTGATGGGCCAACAACATCCCTGCGTTCCAAATCCGGCTCCGTCCGCATTCATGTAGTAGCTACGGCCATATCCGGCGCGGAGCACGCTTTCATACGGCAGGCGGTACGCCACTCCTATGCGCGGCGAAAATTCTGTTTTAGGCGTGGTTACTCCAGCGTATTTGCCGGCCAGGTTGGTCAACAACAGAGTGTCGGTGGCAACATCGATATTTCCGTCGCTTTGACCGTTTTGCGTGAAAATCGGACTCATGTAATCCCAGCGCAAACCCAACGTCAGAGTGAGTTTGGGCGTAACCTGCCAGGTATCCTGGCCAAAAAACGCCCACTTCCAGTATTTTTCCTGAGGCTGAACCAGCGTTATATCTCTGCCGAAACCGGAGGGCAGACCGAGCTCGAATGCGGCCAAGCCTGATCCACAAAAATCGCCGGATGCGGGAGTAGTGCATGGCCCTGAGGTCGCGGAGTCGTTGAGCTGGGTGAGAGATTGGCTCACTGTGAAAGTTCCTCGTCCACTGACATCGGTGCGGATGCCAAAGAACTTTCCCACATCCCCTCCCCACTTGAAGGCATGGTGGCCGATGGTTTTAGTCCAGTTGTCGTAGAACTCGAAGTTTGCTTCACGCTCAAAGAATGGCAACCCAAAGTCCCCCATATTGAAGGGAGTTAATGGGTCGCTAATGTTTATCTCGGGCAGGCCTGATGTGTAGACGGTGCCAAGGTTAACGTTTGGAATGCCCGCGGCCGTCGCCGCATTGGTGTTGTAATCGGGCTGTAACTCCGAAATAAGGAGTCGCGAAAAAGCGAATCGAGCGTCAGTCAACAACGATGGAGAAAAGGTATGTTGATAATCGACCATCAAACTCTTGTCGTGATCGGCCGAGAGACCGGCGTTTGCGACTCCAGGACCTCCGAGCGGTGCGCCGCCCCCTGCGATGCCGTAGGCCGTGGGAGTATTAAAATTCGCCTTAAAGTAACTGAATTTCCCGAACACTACGGTTTTCGAAGTAGCAAAGAAATCGCCGCGAGTATCGAACTGATCCTGGTTGAAAGTAGCGGGCCGGGAGATCTGGTAGTTTGAGCTAAACCCCGGAGCATTTGGCTGCGGCAACAGTGCCAGGAGGTTTTTTGCGGCCGAACTGAGCCGATCGGGACAAATTACGTTGAGCACACCATTGCACTGGATCTGTGTTCTTCCCGTTCCGTCCGGATTACCTGTAGCCGGATCGTAGATGGGATCGATGGCTGCGACCGAGCTGAAATCTCCATTCCTGAATGCATCGATCGGCACTGTCTCGTTGCCTGAAGCGAAAAGGCTATTGCGCATGCCCTGATAGTCTCCGAAGAAAAAGATCTTGTCTTTGATAACTGGGCCGCCAACGCTGCCCCCAAACTGATTCCATATGTTGCGGGGAAGACCCGTGGGCTCGGTAAAGTGATCGGCTGCGTTAAAACCAGATGTACGATAGTTTTCGAAAAGCGATCCGTGAAATGCATTCGTTCCCGATTTAGTTGTGATCTGCCAAAGTCCGCCGGCCACTTTGCCGTATTCGGCATCATAGTCGCTGGTTGCGAGTTTCACTTCTTGAACGGCATCATTCGGAGTCACGATAATCGATAACCCCTGGATTGCTTCGGTGTTCTCGACTCCATCGAGCAGGTGCCCGTTAGCGTTAGGTGCTGCTCCGTTGACGTTGAGATTGAAGTCTTCCCCTGCATTCTCCGGGTGGAGATCTAGTTGGCCGGTCGGCATCGAAACCCCAGGAGCCAACAGCGACAATCGGGTGATGTTGTTGCCATAGGTAGGCAAACCGCTGATTTCCGAAGAGTGAATGGTTTCGTTTATTTCCGCGCTATCGGTTTGAAGAAGAGGCGCCTCGCCGGTCACCTCAACCTTTGCAGTTGCCGACCCGACCGGCAACTTGGCGTCGACGCGATACAGTATCCCGGCGTCGATTCGAGTGGCGTCACGGGTGAAGATGGCAAACCCTGCCTTCTTGACTGTCACGGAATATGTTCCCGGAATCAGACTGGGGAACCGGTATGCCCCATCGGCATTCGTCATAGTTTGGCGAACTACTGAGTCGGCGACGTTCGTGGCTTCTACGGTCGCTCCGGAAATGGCGGCACCGGACGCGTCGGCCACATTGCCCTCGATACCTCCGGTAACGGCCGTTTGTCCGTGCAACATGCCAATGCTTACTAGTGAAAGAACTGCGATTAGCGTCAGAAAACGGTACGCAGCGGAGTTCATCGTGGAGTCTCCTGGGTAACAGCGCTTGGGATGGAAAATGGTCTCTGCCAACGAGGCATTACGGTGCATCGAGTTTGCGCACGCTGCAGTCGGATGCGGGAACAGGCCAACGGAGCGCTACAAGTTCTCATGCCGAGGCGCACGTTAAATCATGTTGGAACCCGGTGTCAAGATAAATCTTGTCAACACTAATGTCTACAATCATTTAAAATCCACTACTGACCCAAAGCAAGATAGCAGTGGATGTTCTCTCCTCCCGCCGCCACGGTGCGATGCTCCAATTGGCCCCGTTGTTATCCATATTGTTGACACAACGGTTCAAAGGCTTTCGATTCTCTCGGACGGAATCAGGACCGCTTTGCCCTGCACTGTGGAATGATCTATACGTTGGGCTTTGGGTGACTCTTGTGTTTGCGCCAAATCCGGCTTATAAGGTAATGTCGAGCCTGAAATGCGAACATCGAACAATCATTCAGCCAAGCCGGAACGCGGTGTTTCCGCCAGCAAACGGGTGGAAGCACATTTGCGTCACGCTATTCACGCAGGCAAATTGCGTCCGCGCCAGCGCATCATTGAAGAGGATCTCGCCAAAGAACTGAAGGTGAGCCGCGGCCCAGTGCGGGAAGCACTCTTACGTCTGGAACGCGATGGCCTGGTGGTCACTACATCGCGGCGCGGCACCTTCATCCGCGATATTTCGGTGGCAGAAATCGATGTGATCTTTCGCATGCGCGCCAAGCTTGAAGGACTTTGCGTGCGCTACATGAGGGAGAGCCCTACGAACAATCCCGAGGCCCTTCTGGCTGTGGCTTTGAAGAGGCTGAAAGCGGCTGCGGCAAAGAATAGTGAAGAACAGTTCTTCAATGCCGACATGGAATTGCACCGGACGATTTGGAAGGCAGCCAACCAGCCGCTGCTTTACCGAACTCTGAATCTGCTTATGAATCCCTATATCTTCATGATTGCCCGCGCATACTCTTCGCGTCTCCCGCTGGCACACCGGCGCGAAAATCATGAGCAGTATGTGCGAATGGTCCTGAAAACACCGCTGGACAAAATCGAAATCGAAGTGGAACGTTACTTTAATGGATTGTATTCCCGCACGTTCGAGCAGAGCCCGGCTTTCCCGGGATTCGACGGCGGACCATTAGATTAACGACTCCCCCGCTAAGAACTCTCCGGCACAAGAACCAGAAGTGTCCTGTCATCATTTCTGTTGACATAACAATACCCTGATGCTTCAATGGCTCGGCCCGCACTGGCTGCCGGATGTTTTCTATTTTGTATTTTGCATCTTCGCTATGAAGCTGATCATTCTCGGATTCATCAGGAAACTATGTTGACCTCGCAAACCGTCCAGGCAATCCTGCTGGTTTTGTGCGCTGCGATCATGAATGCCGCTTACGCGCTTCCGATGAAGCTGAATCGGAAGTGGGATTGGGAACATTCGTGGTTTGCGTTTTCCATTCTGGGTGTGGCCGTGGTCCCGACCCTGATCGCTTTGCTTACGGTTCCCAGGCTTTGGTCGACTTATGCGGAGGTACCCGGCGGAACATTAGCAAAAATGGTTTTGTTCGGCGCCTGTTGGGGAGTGTCTCTGGTGTTTTTTGGCCTAGCCCTAACTCGATTGGGATTGGCCATAACTTTCGCCGTTTGTCTCGGAACCTCAGCCGCAGTGGGCGCCCTTACCCCTCTGGTGGTTCAGCATCCTGATCTGGTCATGACGCGGCAGGGGGGGTTGATCATCCTTAGTGTGATCGTGATCATCTTCGGCGTGACTCTCTGCGGACTTGCGGGAAAGAGCAGGGATGCTGCGCTTCAACGGGAAAGCACCACGGTGAAGAAAGGTTTTCTCGGCGGATTTCTCCTGGCCTTCATTTCAGGCATTCTCGGCTCAATGCTAAATCTCGGCCTGGCATTTGGGGGAAGCATCCAGCGCTCAGCACACGAGCATGGCGCGAGTCTCGCCATGATGTCGAATGCGGTATGGCTGCCGTGCCTCTACGCAGGATTTTTGCCGGGAGTAATTTATTGCTGGGTCTTGATGCGCAAGAATGGCAACATCGGCAAACTGCGCTTGCCGGGTACTTGGTATTACTGGCTGGCCGGGGCCAGTATGGGTTTGTTCTGGTTTGGCAGCATCGTCTTGTACAGTATCTCGACATTAAAGCTGGGTGACCTGGGCGCGTCCATCGGTTGGCCATTGTTCCTCGCGTCAATTGTAGTAGCCAGTACCGTTTTTGGTGTGCTCACTGGCGAATGGGCTCGTACCGGCACGCGCCCGATAAGGACGATGACGGTGGGCGTTGCCTTCCTCGTGATCGCGATAGCGATTTTGAGTTATGCAGGACAAGCCTGATCACGGATATTCCGCTCTCCGTCATAGCGCTGCCCCCTTATGTCAACAAAACTGTTGACGATGTATTGAGAAATCTAGTATGGTTCCTGTGGATTTCGACTGGTGCAGAGAGCAATCGAGACAGTACGAGGGCGCTATGAAGTTTCCTGACGGGATAATTCGCAGGCCCTCCGGCATCCGCAACTGGATTTTCTTCGTTGGCATTTGCGCCAGCTTTTGTTTTTTCCCTCCCTCCGACTCATTTCTCTTCGCCGCAGTTACTCCCGATAATGGCCCCCGAGCGGCGGTCGTGCGAACCGGAGCGATCCCGGGCGTTCGTTTCAGCTCCGGAGTCACCGTTTGCGATGAAGAACTGCGCAACGGTAGGTGGGTGAGTCGCTATTGGGAATCGACCGGCCAGATCGTGGCAGACATTCAAATTGACGCGGAACGGCAGGAGATGGACTCTCTGCCGGTCGACGCCTTCAAACTTGAAATCGAGGGCCAGGAACTTTCCGGAACGTGGAGGTGGATTGGAGCCAGTAAGTCCGAGGCTCACAATCCGGACGGATTGCTCGTTACTGTTGAACTTGAAAGTGGTGTTCGTCCCATCCACGTCTTAGTTCAGACCCTGCTGACCGGCGGTCCGGTCATGGTTCGCTGGCTGGAGGTGAAGAATATTGGACAACGTCCGACGGCCATCTCGAATGTTTCGCCCTGGGCAGGACAACTTTGGCACACTCCCAACTTCGCAGAAAAGCTTCCGCCGGGTTCTGAAGATGTCTTTGACGTTGGCTACGCTCAATATGAGAAATGGGGCTATGAAGGAGCGTGGCGCTTCGACCCGCTTGTAAACGAGACGAAGATTATCTCTGGCGAACGTGGCAAGTCTGGCTGGGGCCATCCAACATTCTTCGCGCGCAACAATGCAACCGGCGAATGGTTTGTCGCCTCTCTCGCCTGGAGTGCAAACTGGAAGATCCGAGTTAGCAGTAAGGTAGAAAAGTCTCCGGTTGATCACTCCAACTCAATCGACAGGGCGGTTAACGAAGCTCGACTGTTTTTCGATATGGGCCCCAGTTCGGTAGACCCAGCCCTGCGAGTGCTCGAAGCGGGCGAGACGGTCAAAACTCCGGAAACTCATCTTCTCTGCATGAAGTCGGATTTGGACCACGTGACTCAAGCTCTTCTGGATCACGTTCGCCGCGACGTACTTCCCCGCGCACCTTCTGAACATGTCTTCGACGTCGAAGCGAATCATCGCGGATACATAGTCGATCACGAGACTGAGGCCGGCATCGATCGTGAGATCGACATGGCGGCCGATATTGGCGCCGAGACATTTTTCATCGACGCTGGCTGGTTTGGGCCCGAACCGAATCACTGGTTTAACAATGCAGGAGATTGGTACGCCGGGGATTGGTTGCCAAACGATGTTGGGCCCATCCGTGAGTATGCGCGGAAAAAGGGCATGCGCTTCGGCCTGTGGGTTGAGATTGAGGCTGCCGGAGCCGCGTCGAAGTTACGCAAAGAACATCCGGATTGGATTCTGACTCGTGACGGTCACGCCTTCGCCAATGGACGCCATCTCGACGTGGGCAATCCCGTGGTTGCCCAGTGGATGGAATCGGAGGTCGCGCGGATCATCAAGAAATATGATCTTGATGTTTTCCGGATCGACTACAACATGTCTGTAGAAGAAGACGGAAATCAGGTGCGCGATGGCTTCGTTGAGAATTCGGGATGGCGTCACGTGGAGAATCTCTACGCCATGTTCGATCATCTGCGCCAGCAATTTCCCAAAGTTATCTTCCAGAATTGCGCCGGTGGTGGTGGGAGGCTCGACTGGGGCATCCTTCACCGCTTCGACAACACAGAACTCTCGGACTGGATGCGCGAGCCCAGAGGCGTGAAGATATTGAACGGCATGACGTGGGTGCTTCCACCAGAGATTCTGCTCCGTACCTTCGGCACTGAAGTTCCGGATCTGGCTGGCGATGGTGACACTGACACGCAGCTTCGGCAAGTGCAAATGGCCCTGCCGATCTTCCGCGGAATCGCACCATCGTTGGCAGAATTAAATCCAATCTTGCGGGATAAAATCCGGACAGCAGTAGATCTCTACAAGAGCCAGCTACGGCCGATCCTCCGCGATAGCGTGGTCTACCATCACACACCCCAGACACCCTATTTTAGCGAGTCACCATGGTTGGTGCTCGAATATGCCACCCCGGATAAAAAACGAAGCGTGGCAACCTTGTTCCGGACCTCAAACTATGAAGATTCCGTCTATCGTTTCGTGCCTCGCGGTCTCGACGCTTCCCTGACCTACAAAGTCACATTCGAAGACCTTGCGGAGACCGCGGAATTGTCCGGCATGCAATTAGCAATAGAGGGAGTTCCAGTCAGGCTTGAAACGGCTGGAACATCAGAGATGTTGTTGTTCGAAAGCGTACCAGCAACCACAAAAAATCGTTGAGCGGGAGTGGACCGACAGCTCCCAGAGATTTGCACCATGAATATGAAAAAGATGGATATGCGAAAGTTGTTTGATCTCAGCGGACGCGTGGCACTGATCACCGGCGCAGGGGTCGGCTTCGGTGAAGCGATCGCAGTTGGCTTCGCGGAGTTCGGCTGTGATATAGCCGCGTGCGACCTCAATATCGAGAACCCGAAACGCACCGCCGAACGAGTACACAAACTCGGGAGGCGCGCGATTGCGCTACAGGCAGATGTCGCGGTTCCCAAGGATATTACCGCGATGGTCGATGCGACTGTGAGCCAACTCGGCGGCATCGACATACTGGTGAATTGTGCCGGTATTCCGCAGCATGACCCTGCGGAGTCGACTCCGCTTGAAACCTGGGACCGAGTCTTAGATATCAACCTGCGTGGCACATTCTTGTGTTGCCAGGCCGCGGCAAACGTGATGTTAAAGAAGGGCGCAGGAGTCATCCTCAATTTCTCATCGATCGCTGGCGTCGTAGGTGTCGGCCGCGGTGCAAATGCATACTGCGCGAGTAAAGGCGGGGTAAACGCCATGACGAAACAGCTCGCCTTGGAATGGGCCGATCGAGGAATACGAGTCAACGCCATTGCTCCCTGCCAGTTCATGACGCCGGGGCTCAAAGACGTCATGGCCGAGCCTCAATTTGATCCAAAGAAGCTGATGCAGACCTGGGTGTCCAATATTCCCCTCGGCCGCGTGGGCGAGCCCGATGAGATCGTCGGCCCAGCCTTATTCCTTGCATCGGACGCATCGTCGATGGTGACCGGCGTAATTCTCCCGGTGGACGGAGGCTATCTGGCTCGATGACTTTTGACGAGAACATGTTATCGAGTTTGCCTTCTCCCTTTCTCGCCGGAGTGCAACTCAAGCGACTCGTCCAGATTGGAATTGTTGTCGCCGACCGCGACCGAACCACAAAACTGCTGACCACCATGTTCGGTATCGGACCGTTTCGCGTGGTGGAGTGGCCCGACCGACCTGAGGCCAAGTATTACTATCGCGGCGCCGAAGAGCACATTCGCATAAAGCAGGCGTTCGTCCAATTGGGCGGTGTAGAGGTCGAAATAATTCAACCGGTCGAGGGGCACAACGATTACCAAGACTTTCTTGATAACACTGGCGGCGGAATTCACCACGCCTTGTTTGAGGTGCCCGACATCGATTCTGTTATTCAGGAATTGGCGAAATCTGGAGTAACCGTTCTTCAGTCGGGCACGGGGATTCGCCCCGGTACCCGTTGGGCACTCATGGATACGAAAAAGCTGCTGGGATTTCTTGTGGAATTAAGGCACCGTCCCGGCGAATCAGATGGATCTTCTATTTCATAGTGCAGCAATTTGTGTATCTGGCCATAAATATTGATTGAAACAAAGTTCATGCGGAAGACAAATACAACTCGCCTGAAGACTGCGATTGTGGGATGCGGCAAGGTTGCCGGAACTCACGCTCTTGCTTATCAGACGCTGCCCAATTCGGAATTGGTAGCGGTGTGCGACCTTGCGGCCGATCGCGCACAAGCCTTCGCGAAAAAACTCAACGTAAACGCGTATACCGATCTGGCCGAGATGCTGAAGCGGGAAAAAGTAGACGTGCTATCGATTTGCACGCAGCACACACAGCATCCAGCCGCCGTTGAGATTGCCGCGGCGGCGGGCGTTCACGCAATCTCAGAAAAACCGCTGGCCATCGATTTGGCATCTTGCGATCGTGCTATCGCAGCGGCACGCTCCGCCGGAGTCAAGCTAGGTGTGGTCAGTCAGCGCCGCTGGTACGAACCTGTTCTCCGGATGAAGGAAGCGATCGACGCCGGCAAGCTCGGCAAGCCGGTGCTCGCCATCGTGACGATGCTCGGATGGCGCGAACCTGCTTATTACCGCTCGGACCCGTGGCGTGGTACATGGGCTGGCGAAGGCGGTGGCGTGGTGGTGAGTCAAGCGCCGCACTATCTCGACTTGATGAGTTGGTTTATGGGCCCTGCGGTGGAATTGCATGGCTACTGGGATACCTACAATCACCCGGGAATCGAGGTCGACGATACGGTCGTCGCCTCCGTCCGCTTCAAGAATGGCGGAATGGGCTCGATTGTTCTGAGCAACTCGCAACGTCCCGGATTGTGGGGAAAGATTCACATTCACGGCTCGTCGGGAGCTTCCGTTGGAGCCGAGACCGATAGCGGATCCCCCTTCATTTCCGGCGTTACGGAAAAAATGGATCCGCCTTTCAACGACATTTGGACTATCCCCGGCGAGGAGAAAAACCTCGAAGTGTGGAACCGTGAAGACCGCTCTCGAAGCTGGGATGTGATGACTCATTACCATCAGGTACAACTGGCCGACTTTCTCGACGCGGTAATAGAAGATCGGGAACACATGGTCGACGCCGAAGCTGGGCGTCGTGTCGTGGAACTTTTCACTGCCGTTTACCGCTCGCAGCGCGAACACGCGCCGCAGAAATTGCCACTTTCACAATAGGTTCGGGAGGCTTTCATCATGTCGGAACGAGTTCTGACGGAGCAAATTTCGCAGGAACTCCTTTTTAGTTATTACAAGAAGGTGCTCGAGCTGAGACTTTTCGAGCTCAAAGTTCAAGAACTGTATCGCAACGGCAGGCTTCCCGGATTTGTTCACTTGTACGTGGGAGAAGAAGCGGTCGCAGTGGGCGTTTGTTCCCATCTGGAAACAGCAGACTTAGTCTTCAGTACGCACCGGGGTCATGGTCACGCGCTGGCGAAAGGTGTGCCTGCGAGCATTGTTCTCGCCGAACTGTGGGGCAAAACAACCGGAAGCTCTGGGGGACGCGGCGGAAGCATGCACTTATACGCGCCCGAGTATGGATTTATGGGCACGAACGGAATTGTTGGCGCTCCGATTCCACTGGCCACCGGCGCCGCGCTTAGCGCGAAGTTAAAAAAGAAATCCAATGTAGTCGTCTGCTTTTTTGGCGATGGCGCGGTGAACAGCGGATCGTTTCATGAGGCGGTCAATCTTGGCGCGGTTTGGAATTTGCCGGTAGTGTATGTGTGCGAAAACAACTTGTACGCGACGGAAATGGCCTTCCGGCGGGCCACCAAAAATACGAGCGTGGCCAGTCGTGCAGCGGCGTATGGGATGTTAGGCGTCGAGGTCGACGGCCAGGATGTAGTCGCGGTGCATGAAGTCGCGCAAGCTGCGATCCAACGGGCCCGCCAAGATGGCGGCCCTACTTTGATCGAATGCAAAACTTATCGCTATGTTGGCCATCACGAAGGCGACCCCGGCACGGACTATCGAACCCGCGAGGAAGTTCAACAATGGAAACAGAGGGATGCCTTAAAAATCGCTCGTAAGCGACTTCTCGACTCGGGTATGGATGAAAAATACATTCAGGCGGCCGATGAGGAAGTGGAGCGGCTTATCGACGAAGCGGTTGAATTCGCCGAGAAAAGCCCCGAACCGTCCGCGGACACCGTAAACGAGCATGTGTTTTAGCTGAGGAGAACGTATGTCAGACCAAGGCCGAGTAATTACGTACGGGGATGCTGGAGTGGAAGCTCTCCGCGAGGAGATGCGCAAAGACGATAGCATCGTCTATATCGGGCAAGGCATCGGTCCGCGGGGCGGAAACTTCCGTCAAACCCGCGGACTCTGGAAAGAATTCGGGGATGACCGTCTACGCGACACGGGCATCTGCGAACTGGGAGCCACCGGCGCCGCGATTGGTGCAGCCATGGCCGGCACGCGCACAGTGGTCGATGAAGTATTCCTGGATTTTGCCCTGGAAGCGATTACTCAAATTGTGCAACAGGCCGCCAACATTTCCTACATGTCCAACGGCAAGATCAAAGCCCCTGTCGTGATTCGGGGTGCAATGGGATCGGTGCGGAGTGCGGGAGCACACCATTCACATACCTTTTATAACTGGTTTGCAAATACGCCCGGCTTGAAGGTTGTGCTGCCCGCAACTCCTTACGACCTGAAAGGACTCTTCAAGACTGCGCTTCGTGACCCTGGGCCGGTTGCAGTGATCGAGCATAAGTCGCTCTACAACACGAAGGGCGTCGTGCCCGAAGAGGAATACGTGATTCCCTTCGGAGATGCACGCATCGTCCGTGAAGGCAAGGACCTGACGATTGTGGCGATGTCGCGGATGGTGGACCTGGCTGCGAAAGCAGCGGCGGTGCTGGCCGAACAAGGTGTTTCGGCTGAAGTCATTGACCCGCGAAGTATTGTTCCGCTCGATCGGAAGAAGATCACGGACTCGATCAAACGGACTGGCAGGCTCGTGGTGATTGATGAATCGCCATCGTACTGCAGTTTTGCCGGGGAACTTCTCGCAATCACTACGGAAGACTGCTTCAAGGAACTCAAGGTAGCCCCGAAGCGAGTTTGCTCATTGGGGGTCCCGAATCCATTCAGCCCGGTTCTCGAAAACCAAATGATCCCGACCGTCGAACGCATTGTTAGTGAAGTACACGACATGATGAAGCAGTAATAAGGAGAAGACGTTAGAGATGGCGTACAAAATAGTCATGCCCCAGCTTGGTCTTACGATGGAAGAGGGTTCGGTCACCAGCTGGTTCAAGAAGCCGGGTGAATTTGTCGAAAAAGGCGAGACTTTGTTTACCGTGGAGACCGACAAGGTTGAAATGGAAGTAGAGTCGATGGGAAAGGGTTACCTTGGCCCGATCCAGGTAGAGCTTGGCTTAAAGGTGCCGGTGGGAACTTTGCTAGCGACGCTGAATGATAAACCCGAAACTGATGCCTAAGAGTTGCCAGCGTAGTAACACCATCGATTCCTAAACCGATGACCGCTTCACGATGGCATCCTTGCGCGTAAGCACCTCGGAAGTTAGCTCGACGCCTAAGCCCGGGCCCGGAGGCAATGGCAGATTGCCGTTCGGTCCTGCCACCAGCTTTTGCGTAACCAATCCGTCATACTCTTCATTATAGTGACGCCGGACGCTCTCCATAATGTATAGGTTGGTCACATTGGCCGAAAGATGCGCCGTGGCAAAGTGGAGAATGGGACCCCCGCAGTTGTGCGGTGCGATGGGAAGATAATGGGTCTCGGCCATAGTTGCGATTTTTTTGCCCTCGGAGATTCCTCCACACCAGGCAACATCCGGCATGATGATTCCAGCGGCGCGATTTTCCAGGAGTTCGCGAAATCCCCAACGCGTCATAAGCCGCTCACTCAGGCACAGCGGTATATCCGTGGAATCGGCCAGCTCAGCGTAGGCAGCCAGATTATCCTGCGGCAGCATTTCCTCCAGCCACATCGGTTTGTATGGCTCCAAGGCCGCGGCGATTTTCATTGCGCTGGGCAGGTTCCAGAAACCGTGAAACTCAATGGCCACATCGATCGAGTCACCAAATTCCTCCCGGATCAGCCTTAAAGGTTCACTTCCCTGCCGTATTTGTTCGGCTGAAATATAGTTGCCGTAGTTTTCCCTGGCGATTTGATCGAACGGCCAGATTTTCATGGCCTTGATGTTGCTGTTAAAAAGTTCCCGGGCAAGCCGCACCGGCTCGCGGTTGAAATCCACATGGTCATAACAGGTGTTGTAGAGACGTATGGATTGCCGGGATGCGCCGCCAAGTAAGTTATAGATTGGTTGGCCGGTGACCTTGCCGAGCAAATCCCACAGCGCGATGTCGACCGCACTGATGGCCCGCATTTCCGCTCCGGCCCAGCCGTTATACGAAACGGCGAGAAACATATCGGCCCAAAGCCGATCGATGGCGCTCGGATCCTTTCCAAGAAGCACGGCAGCCAGCCGCGAATGCACAACGGCTGCTTCCGCCTCGGCGTTGGGATAGCTCTCGCCTAAACCGATGATTCCCTCGTCGGTGTGGATACGAACCCAGAGGTAGGTGATGGCACCCGCGTGCGTGGTGATTCCGCGAGGAAGATAGATGGTTTCGACAGCCGTGATCTTCATAGGTAGGAAATGTTGCAGCGATGCGCATTATCTCCGAATCGACTCCACAGAGTCAACAGTATTGTTAACAATTAAATGCCACTCGCCTGCTGATTCGTCTTGACTTCGGTTTTGTATCAACACTATTGTTGACGGCGGTTATCGCAATTGCTCTCAGATAATAAGGGAAAAAGCCCATGGCTGAAGTCGAACATGTTCTCGAAGTTCATAATGTGATCGGGGAGGGCCCCGTGTGGCATTCACAGGAAGGTTCCCTGTACTGGGTGAACTTCATTGGGCAGTATCAGATTTTGCGATTCGCGCCCCAAGCGCGGCGCTTCGAAGTGTTTGAAACCTGCATGCCGGTAATGGCGCTGGGCATCAAGAAGAACGGCGGATTCATTGCGGCCACTTCTAAAGGGATTGCAAATTGGGACATCCAGCGCAAAACGTTTGAGCCGTTTTGCGATCCATTGGCCGGCCGTACAGGAATTCGCTTCAACGATGCTGCTATGGATAGCCAAGGTCGGTTTTGGGTGGGCACATTGAACGACGCCAATCCCAAGGGCCCGGATGGTGAGTTGTTCTGCATTCAGGGTAGTGATTCGTGTCAACTGATGGACCAGAACATTACCGTTGCCAACGGGATCGGCTGGAGCCCCGATCGAAAAATTATGTATTTCACCGACTCTTTCCGCTATTGCATTTACGCGTACGACTATTCTGCCGAATCCGGAATGATCGCAAATCGCAGAACCTTTGTGCAGACGACTCCCGAGGGCGGGATACCCGACGGGCTCACGGTGGATACGGAAGGATTCGTGTGGAGTGCATACTGCGGAGGCTGGAGGGTGGTTCGCTATAGCCCAGAAGGCAAGCTCGACCGCGAATACAAGTTACCCGTGGCCAACCCCACCAGCTGCGCCTTTGGGGGCAAGCGGCTTGACGAACTCTACATCACATCGGCTGATTTGGGATTGAGCGAAGAGGATAAGCGACGGTATCCGCAGTCTGGCGATTTGTTTTGTCTACGAGCGGGCATTACCGGTATGGACGAACCGCGTTTTGGAGGATGATTAGCTCCCGCATTGCGGCATTGCCCCGTAAGCCCTAAGCAAACGTCAACATTATTGTTGACACTATTCAGGGTAGAGACGTAGAGTGTGCAAGCCGACAGGAAGCAGCTTCCGGTGTTATCTTAGGTCCGACGGGAAAACGGTTGCCGACCAGGTAATGCATTCCCGATGCAAAACTATTCTCAAACTTCTGGTTAGTTGATCAATATGCCCCAAGGACTCAGATTGCAGGGAAAGAAAGCCCTGATTACCGGCTCCGACACTGGAATTGGACATGAGATCGGCCTGGAGTTTGGCCGGCAGGGCGCCGATGTCGTATTCCACTACGTTCAAGACAATTCCGGGGTCAAGGCTGCCGTCGACGAAGTAATGTCCATGGGGCGCAGGTCCACAGCATTTCAAGCCGACTTTGACTCATTGGAACAGGTGCGGCGGCTCGCCGATCAAGCCGGTGAATTCCTCGGCGGCGTGAATTGTTTAGTCAACAATGCCGGCGTCACCATGAACCGTCCGTTCCTCAAAGTTACCCCCGAACAGTTCGACAAGATGTTTCACATCAATTTCCGGGGACAGTACTTCCTCACACAAAGAATCGTGGAGGACATGCTGCAGCGAGGAGGCGGCGTCATCTGCAATATGTCCTCGATCCATGGACTGCAGGGAGTGCCTGAACATTCGGTTTATGCAGCGACCAAGGGAGCGATTATCGCCTATACACGATCTCTGGCGGTTGAACTGGCATATAAGGGCATTCGCGTAAATGCGATCGCTCCGGGTTGGGTCACCGTGGAAAACTATTTCAAGTGCATCCCCGGCTTTACGAAAGAAATGGCGGCAGAAACAGGCTATAAAGCGATTCCGGCGGCGCGCGTGGGTGAACCGTTGGACATTGCCAAGCTTGCAGCTTTCTTGTGCTCCGATGACGCTTCGTTCATCGTCGGGCAAACCCTGGTTGCCGACGGGGGAACCACCGCGCTGATGTCTCTGGTCTCCGATTTCAGGAAAGAGTCTACGAACACCTTTGGCAGAGGATATATTCCGGGCGTGTAGGGGTCAGAGAAATGCTGCAAGATCTCATCGCGACACTCAAAGCGGCCGGTAAATCTACCGAGTTGTATCAAACTGACGATGGGACCCGAGTGCTGATTTTGCCTTATGGAGGCAGAATTCTCGGGGTATTCGCGCCGGACAGCGAGGAGAATTTTCTCTGGACGAATTCCGTACTGAACAGCGTAGAGTCTGCTCGGGCCTACTACGCGAGTGACGACTGGCAAAACTCAGGAGGCGACAGAACCTGGCTCGCTCCCGAGGTGGACTTTTTCTTCCCAAAGTTTCCCAATATCGATATTGCCGGTTACTGGCAACCGCGCGCACTCGACCCGGGCAACTATGAACTTACGAAAACTGATCGACAAGTAAAGCTTACCAACCGTTTGAAAATCGATGCCTTTCGATCCCGGAAGCGCGTAGAACTGGAGATCACAAAGTCGATTGCAGCGGCTCTAAATCCCTTGCGCTATGAGACTCAGATTGGTAGCGGAGCGGTTGAATATGCCGGGCACACCCTGCTGACGTCGTTGAAGATTCTAAATCCGGTCGCAGATGTTCCCCTGGTTGGCCTGTGGAGCCTTACACAGATGCCGCATCAGGGAGAATTATTTATTCCGACTTATTCCAAAACCGAGCCAAGAATTTATTTTGGCCTGGTTGACGCGCCGGCAGACGAACTCGCAGTTAGCGATCGTCTGGTGCGCTTCAAGATGCGAGCTGCCGGCGAACATAAGATCGGAATACGCGCCGCAGTGACCACTGGACGCATCGGTTACATTTACCCGACGGGAAAGAAGCATGCGCTCATCGTGCGCAATTTCTTTGGAAACCCATCGGGCGAGTATGCCGATGTGCCATGGACCGAGCCTGAAGACCGAGGCTATTCAACACAAGCGTGCAGCGTGAACAGCCGCTGGGGGATGTTCAGCGAAATGGAATATCACGTTCCGGCTATCGGCGGCAGCACCGGACTGCGCCATGTTGAAGACTGCTCCCAACTCTGGGCCTTCCGGGGATCGCGCGAAGATATCGTAAAGATTGCCCGGGCATTGTTGTCGAATGAAATCGATGTGATACCGGCGCATTAAAGACCATTTCACCGTCGCCTGCATACACTTCCTGGAGAACTTCTTTGCGCCGCATTTGTTTTGTCCTGCAAGTCAAACCCGACGGCTCGACGAATACAGGGCACGCCACCGTCGGTGTGGCCTAAGATCTAGCTGCGCTGCGAGAAACCGGTTGGAGCAACTATTCCCTTTTTTCTACGCCGTGATAGTCTTCGCGTCGGATACTTGGAGAGAGCGGACTTTGCACGTGCCCAACCGAGTAGGTATGGCGGCCTGAGAAAGTAAGCTATATCCTTTTTCAGTTCAGCGCTTCAAGATGTATGCAGTCCTGCCCTTCGTTGAAATCTCCACTTTACTGTCGGAGCCAACCATATAGTGCTGTGCTGTGGCAATGCTGGAATCGACCGGAGTGGCGGATATACTGGCCTGCGCCCACTGCGCGGGAAGCGTCCAATCAATGGTGCCGTCATCGACCGAGTAGAGGACGATCTCATTGTCACCAATTGGAATCACGCGCCGTTGACCGTCGACGCTTTTGAAATCGTGGTCAACGACTGTCCAGGAACCATCATCAAGAACCGTGGAGACCGTCCCGTCGCTAAATCGAGCAATGTAGTTGTTGCGAGATACGGTGACGGTCTTTCCGTTCTTCTCCACCTGCTTCTCGCCTACCTTCTCGGTTCCAAGCCAAATCAGGTCCTTCTTTAATAAATAAGATTGGGTGAGATTGCCGAGGTAATACATATCCGCGATGTCGGCTTCATTGTACTTATTGAGATGCATACCACCGAACTCGTTAGTCTCTCGAACTGAGTACCCTAGATTCATGGACCAGCCCAATGCCTGTCCGACGCCTTCCTGATTCTTGCCGCCGCCGTAAAGCTTTCCTTGCATCATCATGAGCTGGAAGGGATCGGAGATCACAAAGCGATGCTGCACGCCCTCTGATTTTCCGAAGTAGCCATCCACTGGTCCTTCAGTCAAAGGAACGATGCCGCGCTCCATAAACCAATCGAGGATCTTGGCGCCGTAAACTGTCTCGGAAACAAAGCCTATGTCTTCGCCGGGCCCGACACTAATATCACAATTGCGGAACGTATCCAGACGAATGCCTTCGGAAACGGGGACTGTATCTAGAAATGATTTCATGCGCCGCTGAAAGTAGCCGGAGCGAAATTGTTTGGTATTGGAAATCCGATAGTCCGGTGGCGCGCCGTCAAACTGGTAGGACCAGACGTATGGTTTGCCTTCACGATTGAATTGCAAAACACTTGGATCGAAAAACGGGTTGTCGGGATAGGCATCGTTAAGATTGATGTGATACTCGATATTTGCGTTATATTGGGTCGCATCTTTCACCAGCTTTCGCAACGCCGCCGCGCCACCGGCACGTTCGTTCACCTGATTCAATGCCGGGTAGCCGGTGTCGTGGCCCGTGAACTGCCATCCCACGAGGGTCACCCGCTGCTTGGCGTTGCCTGTAATCTTAGCCACCGCACGCACGATTTCGAGGGTTTCGGCGAATGAAGTGATCGGCGGAGCGTAACCACCCGGGGGCTCTTTGACTGGCTTTACCCAATCGATAAAAACGATGTAGACGAAAGTCTTCGGTTCATAGGTATCGCTCGGCGTCCGCATATGGCCGCGGTGCCACATAGCAGCTTCCATCCAGTCGACGGCACCATCGTGATTGCGGTCTTCGGTAAGCACTGCCACGCGCGACTGAAGCAGTGGCTGCACCTCGCCAGCGATGCGGTAGTAGTAGGTACCAAGCCACATTGCAAAATCCGTGCCTGGACCTTCTCCGCCTAAAACTTGCGTCTTGAGTTTCCAGTAGGGGATGTTGTCGGAGATGGTCGCTACAACTCCCGGTACATCGGCGGAAGCCCAGTTTGCGTCTTTCGGGTATTGTTCTCCATCTGCCTCACTGATCTTCATGAAGTGCGCGGTTGACTGCCAGAGAAGATTCGAGTAAGGCTCATTCCATTTTTGCCGCGAATATTCGCCACGATAGGCTTCACCCTTCCCCTCATCAGCAGGGACCCGGACTAGAAAGTGATCGGGAAACTCCAAGGTTTGCAGATGGAAACCTCCGCCCTCCAACACCTTCGTCAATTCGAAAATGAGCTCGTTGCCTTCGACGGCAAACTGCCAGCTAAGCTCCAAATCGAGAGATGGAACGCGCATTACATACGTCATACCCGGAGCCGTCGACTGGACGTGGACGTTCAAGTCGCTAGACGTGAACAGCTGTCCATTCAACTTGATTGTCGGGCGCGACGATTCCAATGCAGCCGGAAGGCTCTTTCCACTCGCCGTCCGATATTTTAAAACACGTGGAAAGTTTGCATCGAGTGTGACCGAAAGAGTTTCCGATCGGATTTCCAGCGAGGCCCGTGATTGCGCGCACAGATCCTTGGGTCCCAAAGATAGCCCAAGAAGGACGGCGCCAACGATTGCGATTCTCAATAATAGGATCGATTTGTAAAGGCCGGTATCTCGCATTGCAACTGAACCCTCCTGCCCGCTCAAAACAAATGATTTTAGTTGATTGGCCTCATCGTAGAGGCGAGGCACCAGAAGGCTAGCCTATGTAATTTTCATTGTCAACATTCGTGTTGACATTGACGAAGGGTAGACATTGCGGGTCTTTTGGCCAGCAGGGTTGCAGCATCGAGGGTCAGGAAATCCGGCCTCCCGTAGAGGAAGGCCGGATAACGCTCATGCTTAGGCTGCCGCTTCCTGGCTGCGCTTGATGAATGCGAGCAGATCGGCATTGATCTGGTCCGCGTTCGTTGTCGGCATTCCGTGCGGGAAGCCCGGATACACCTTCAGCGTCGAGCCTTTCACCAGCTTCGCGGACTGCAAAGCCGCTGCGCCGATGGGCACGATTTGATCATCGTCACCGTGCAGAATGAGAGTAGGCACGTCGAACTTTTTCAGGTCTTCCGTGAAATCCGTCTCGGAGAAAGCCTTGATGCAGTCATATCCCGCTTTCATCCCGCCCATCATTCCCTGAAGCCACCACTTCTCCCGGACACCTTCCGATATCTTCGCGCCCGGCCGGTTGTAGCCGTAGAAAGGAAGCGTAATATCCTTATAAAATTGCGGCCGATTTTTTGTGTATTGCGCTCGCAGGTCGTCGAACACCTCAATGGGCGCACCAGCGGGATTGTTGGGCGTCTTCACCATAAGCGGCGGCACAGCGCTGATGAGTACGGCCAGGGCCACCCGCTTCGAGCCGTACCGGCCGATGTAGCGGGCAACTTCCCCGCCGCCGGTAGAGTGGCCTACGTGGATTGCGTTCTTGAGGTCAAGCTTTTCGGTGAGAGCCGCCAGGTCGTCGGCATAGGTGTCCATATCGTTTCCGTCCCAGGTTTGCTCGGAGCGTCCGTGGCCTCGCCGGTCGGCTGCAATGACCCGGTAGCCATGTTGACCGAAGAACAACATCTGTCCGTCCCAGTCATCCGCAGTGAGTGGCCATCCGTGGCTGAACACGATGGGCTGGCCTTTTCCCCAGTCCTTGTAATAAATTTTTGTCCCGTCTTTCATTGTGATCGTAGGCATAAGTCTTCCTCTTGTTTTTGATTTTTCGTTCCAAGAAACCTAATAGCGATTGCCGAATCCTCAATCGATTCGTGAAACCATCTCCATTTCGCCACTTGCTGTCTCGAGTTTATAGTTCTACGATACCTTACCCAAGGATGCGTTTTAACAAAGTCATAAGCGCCGCAAATGTTGGCGATGATGCCGTAGCCGGAGCGGACCACGGTTTTCCCGGTACCTGAAGACATCCAGGCAAGGCCAATTCGCGGGGAGACGTTGTTGAAATTCGTGGAATACGGAGAAACTGATGCCTTGGCCGACCTGTACGAGGCCCTCAGGGAGGACAGATCATATCGGCGAGCAGGTGCGCGAGCCTTTGATGGGACTGGTGACGTCGTTAACGCAATCCAAGATTGAGCGTGACCTCTTCCGTAGGACAGATAATTAGCCACGTCAACTTCAGCTGTATAGTTTTATACTCGCCAGTCGATCTCTCAGATTTTTTGGAGACATTCACCGTGTCGAGACCTTTGATTCCGCAGTTTCTTCGAATGATATCGTCCAGTTTATTGCTCCTAATTACATGCACTGCTCAGTCATTGGCCCAGGAACATCCTCATGGCAAGATTTTTGGCGGCTATTTCGAAGAATGGGGCATCAAATATGCCGCTTACAACATTGCCGATTTGCAAAAAAATGGCGTGGCCGATGAACTGACGCACTTGATCTATGCCTTCGGCAACGTGACCCCAACTTCTCCGGCGGCGTGTGCTATTGCCGATCCCGTGGCCGCTTACCAGAATTCCAGCCTTCCCAGCGTGAGCGGCAAGCCCTACACTGCTCCTCTCTATGGAAATTTTGGCGCAATTCAACAACTCAAAGCGCTTCATCCTAATTTGAAAGTTTTGATCTCTTTGGGAGGGCAGGCAGGGAACGTTGCGGGCTTCGTTACCGGAGCGGCCACTCCCGCGGACCGCACAGCGCTTGCCGCGTCGTGCATCGACATGTTTGTGAAGGGAAATATCGCTCCGGGCGTTACAGCTCCCGGCTTGTTTGATGGCTTCAATATTGATTGGGAGTTTCCCGGCCCGGCCGATAAGCAGAACTTCACCGCTCTGCTGAAAGAGTTTCGCAGGCAACTGAACGCTTTGGCTAAGACGACTGGCCAAAAATATGTCTTAACGTTCGATTCGCCGGCGAATCCAAAAAAATATATCAACATCGATCTTAAGGCTACCGCCGCGCAGGTGGACTTCCTCACCATAGACGGCTACGACTACGCCAGCGTGGACGAGAAGCAAACGAATGAGTCGTCTTCGCTGTATGACACGACCGCCGACCCCGGGTATGCCGACGACCGTTATATCGATGCGACGGTAAAGGCTTATCTCAAGGCTGGCGTGCCGGCAGCCAAGTACACTATGGGTTTGCCGTTGTATGCGGTCGGCTGGACAGGTGTGCCAAACGCGAATCATGGCTTGTACCAGAACGCGACCAACGCTTCTCCAGTTCCGTTGGCCGATGGATCGGGTTTATGCACAAAACCCGACAAAGCCAATCCATCGACTGGATGCGACACCATACTGACCACAGGGTTCGCTGCTTACTCGACCATCGAAAACCTGCTATATCGAGACGGCTACATCGCCTGGTACGATTCAGCGAGAATCGGCGCAACGCTCTACAATCCGGCCTCTGGAATCTTCTATACCTACGACAATCCTGCCACAGTCGCAGCGAAGACGGCTTATATCAAGAAGCACAAGCTCGGCGGCGCTTATGTGTGGGCGCTGAATGACGACGATGCGAAAGCATCCCTGACTAAGGCGATTGCCGCCGGTTTGAAGTAATCGAGATTTCGGTGTCCACCGTGTTGAGGATTTCCTGGTGAGCTGCCCGCATTCTTCCTTCATTGCGGCACCTTCTAGATGCCTGCTGCGTGACGCGCTTACGCGAACCGCAGGCAGGCTCATCTGCCTCTTACGTGCACGGGCAAGCTATTTCATAGTCGTGTATGCAACCTGAAGCGTACCCTGAGTTCCACCACCACCAACCCTCTGCATCAAGTTCGGTTTTCGTAACAAGATCGGTGCCGAGTCGTCTTTTTTCACACTTGAAAAGAAACCATCTCCACGCCTAACACGCCCCACGCCTTCTAGTGGTTAGCGCCTCGCCGAATCAAGCCGTAGTTCGGATTCCACAAAACCAAAAAAAAATCTTGACTGGGTTGCTGAAGCGGAGTACTCTCCATCGCTATTAGTGCTATAGAGCAGTTTGGAAGCCATGAATCTTCCATGAGTGCTAAGTAAGGCTGCTGAAAATGACTGCTGAATATAGCTGACTCTCACGACGCGGAGTCCGTTGCAACCGCAGCCGGACTCTTCCCCCAATCACCAAACCGCGGGCGGAACGCTCTGGTACGTCCCCCGAATCAAGGAGCTACAATGAAGCGAGCCTTATTTTCCTTCCCCCTGCTCTGCGTCTTTGTCTCAGTTTCGCTGTTGGCGCAAGCGACAGTCACTCTAAGCCCATCGAGCTACAACTTTGGCAGCACCCCGGTCGGCACCGGCACTGCGTGGGAAACCTTCACGCTAGCCAATAGCGGCAGCTCTGCCGTGAGCATCAGTAACGTCACCGTCAGCGGCCCCTTTGTCGTATCCAGCAATTGCGGATCCTCGGTCGCCGCGAACGGTTCGTGTCCCATCTATGTATATTTCGCCCCAACTGCATCGGGCGCGGCCAGCGGTACGCTGACCGTGACCGACAGCGGCACACAGACAGCTGCTCTCAGCGGAACTGGCGGAAGCGGCGGGGGCACCTGCGCGACTTCTCCAAACGCGCCTACGGGTCTGGCCGCCTCCGGCACAACCAGCTCGGGCACGAGTCTGAGCTGGACCGCGGTTACTCCTCCCACAAGTTGCACAATCAGCAACTACGCCATTCTGGAGAATGGATCTTCGATTGGAACCTCAACAGGCACGTCGTTCGCGGTCAGTGGACTTTCGGCATCGACGACTTATAGCTTTACCGTTGAGGCAATGGACGCGAACGGCGCATCAGCTCCGAGTTCGGCTGTAAGCGTGACGACCCTATCCGGCGGTGGCGGCGGTAGCTGCGCTACGGCATGGAGTTCAACTCAGGTCTATACCGCCGGCATGACGGCAAGTGAGAGCGGGGAAAACTACGTTGCTAATTACTGGACGCAAAACAACAATCCCGCCACCAACAACGGCGGGGCTGGCAGTGGCGAACCTTGGACAGCGACCGGCGCGTGTTCTAGTTGCTCGGCTGCGCCAGCGGTTCCGACTGGACTCGCGGCCTCCGGCACGACCAGTTCCAGCACAAACCTTGCCTGGTCGACAGTAACTCCACCCGCAGGATGCACAGTCAGCTACAAGGTCCTGCAGGCTTCCACCGTAATCGCGACCCCAACTGCTACTTCCGACGCCGTAACCGGTCTCACTCCCTCGACCACCTACAGTTTCTCGGTTGAAGCAACAGACTCGGCTGGCACTTCGGCTGCGAGTTCTGCAGTCAACGTGACGACTTCAGCGAGCACGTGCACGACCAAGCCAAGCACGCCAACAGGATTTGCGGACTCTGGCATCACCGATTCGAGCGTAAATCTGAGTTGGAATACGGTTAGCCCTCCAACAGGATGCACGATCAGTTACTCGATCACCGGAGGGCCGTCGACTCTTACCACGACGTCAACCTCGGATACAGAAGGCAGTCTCACGCCTTCGACAAGTTACACCTTCTCGCTGACTGCGACCGACTATGCCGGTTCGTCTGCTGCGACAACAGTAACCGTGTCAACATCGGCCCTCAGCAATCTCTTTATGGGCGGATGGTATGAAGAGTGGGGCACTTACTACGCCAACTATAACGTTGCGCAACTGCAATCGAATGGCGTTGCCGGCGTTCTAACGCACCTGATTTATGCCTTTGCAAAGCCAGTAGCGAACGGCAGCACGGTAAGTTGCGCTCTCGCCGATTCCTATGCGGATTACCAGAAGGTTGTTCCGCAGGTGCCTGGCGCTACCGCAGCCGTGGCTCCCCTGCAAGGAAACTTCGGCGCGCTTGTGCAACTGAAACAACTCAATCCCAACCTGAAAGTGTTGATCTCGATCGGTGGATGGAATCCACCAACCTACAACACGCTCTTCGACCAGGCAGCCAGCACGGAGACGCAACGCCAGGCGTTCGTCAGTTCGTGCATCAACATGTTCATCTCGGGCAATATCGCCTCGGGTGTATCCACCGGCACTCTCTTCAACGGCATTGACCTCGATTGGGAGTTCCCCAACGCAAACGATACGGCCAACTTCACCGCGTTGTTGACCGAGTTCCGCAACGAACTGAATACGCTGACCGGAACCACCGGCCAAACGTATCAGTTATTGGCTGATCTGGCTGCCGGCCCATCGACCCCGGGCGCGGCTGCGGACTCAGGCAACGATGGCGGTTATAACACCATCAACATCTCCGCAGTCGCCGCCGAGTTGAACTACATGAACATCGACGGCTACAACTACGACGGAGACTGGACCAATGCCACGAATGACGCTTCCGCGTTGTTCGACGAAACCGCCAATCCGCTGTACGGAACGCCGGCCGACGATATCGACGCTACCGTGCAGTACTACATGTCGCAAGGTGCGCCGGCATCCAAATACACCATGGGCTTCCCGCTTTATGGTGCTGGTTGGGCCGGAGGTCTGACGTCGGCGAACGGCGGCATGTATCAGAACGCAACCGGGGTTACGGATGGCTCGGGGGCTACGACCACGAACGGAACTTCACCGGTCTATAACGCCAACGGTGTTGGATACTGCTCGTCAGGTGACAACCAAGGCAGCCCGGCCGCGGGATGTGATGTCCTGTTGACGGATGGCCTGGCGACCTACGGCACCCTCGTAAACCTGTTGAGCAACGGATTCACGCCGACCTACGACTCCACTCGCTGTGCGGCGCGCATGTTCAACTCAACCACCAGCACCGCATTTAGCTATGACAATGCTACCTCGGTGCAGTGCAAGGTGAATTTCATCAAGAGCAACGGCTTCGCCGGCGGCTACGTTTGGGCGTTGAAAGACGACGACCCGAATGGAGACCTGACCAAAGCCATCGCAAACGATCTCAATCCGTAGAGATTGGCGCCAGAAAAACCACAAAGGCAGGCCGGCTTGTAAGCCGGCCTGCCTTTCATTTCTGAAGCGGTTTGTTTGGGTCGGCGATTCGCAGTCGCTGGATGCCGGCGAATCGTCAAAATATCCTGCCCCAAAAGTAGGGTATTGCATGTTCCGCTATATAGCTCTATACTCCGGCGGTTCGCATTTTACTAATTCCGGAGGCGTTTCGCCATGTCAACCCATTTCCTGCCCCGCCTGCTCCGTATGGCTTTGCTGACTCTGCTGGCCTTCGTCGCATGCATCTCCCCCTCATTCGCTCAAAACCACAGCCAGGGAAAAATTGTGGGAGGATACTTCGAAGAGTGGAGTATCTACTACGCTGGCTACAACATTGCGAACCTGCAACAGAACGGCGTGGCCAATAAACTAACTCACCTGCTCTACGCCTTCGGGAATGTGACGACTACTCCCGCGCCCGCTTGCGCGATCGCCGACACGTGGGCTGACTATCAATCACCATATCTGCCTAGCGTGAATGGCAGCCCGTATCCCGGGCCGCTCTATGGAAATTTTGCGGCTATTCAGCAGCTCAAAGGACTTCATCCCAACCTGAAAGTGCTGATGTCGTTGGGAGGAGCGTCGGCAACCAATACCGCGGCCTTTGTCACTGCCGCGAGTACCGCGTCCGGACGCCAGGCTCTGGCCGCTTCCTGCATTGACATGTTTATTAACGGCAACATTGCCACCGGAATCACAGCCCCCGGCTTGTTCGACGGTTTCAATATTGATTGGGAATTTCCCACGGCGTCCGACACGCAGAACTTTACCGCCCTGCTGGCAGAATTCCGCAGCCAACTGAACGCTTTGAGCAAAACCACGGGAGAGCAATACACCCTGTCGTTCGATGGGCCTGCGGGCTCGCAGAATTACGTCAATATCAATCTGCCTGCAGCAGCTGCGCAAGTGGACTTCATCACCATAGACGGCTACAACTACTCCGGCTCATGGGTCACGCAGACCAATGAAGCCTCGCCGCTATTCGATTCCCACCAGGACCCGTTGTATGGCCAGCAACTCGACATCAATGACACCGTAAACGCCTATCTCAAGGCGGGTGTGCCACCCTCGAAATACACCATGGGGCTGCCTTTGTACGGCGCCGGCTGGACTGGCGCGCCCAACGTGAACCATGGCTTGTATCAGAACTCAACGGCCGCCGCTCCAGTTCTTTTAGCCAACGGAACCGGTGTTTGCCCCGACATCAGCGGCAACACGCCGGGCTGCGATACTCTGCTGACTCCCGGCCTGCTCACCTATTCGACGCTTTCCACGCTGACCGCTAATGGCTACAACAATTACTTCGATCCGTTGAGAATCGCCGTATCGCTTTACGATCCAAACGGCGGAACCTTTTACACCTACGACGATCCCTTTGAAGTTACTCTGAAGATGATCTACCTCAACCTGAAGGTTCCCGGAGGCCTAGGCGGCGCTTATGTGTGGGCGTTGAAAGATGACGATGCCAACGGCACGATGGTGAAAACCATGGCTGCAGGCTTAGGACGCTAACGGTTTGGTGGCTGGAATAAACGAATGAGGCAGGCTGATGAGTGAATCAGCCTGCCGTAATTTCTTAATGAAGATCTTGTTTGATGGGCGACTCGGGAATCGCATTGACCAAATCGCGCAAAGGTTTGATTACGGTGAAGCGAACCAGTGCCTGCGGTTTTTCGGCTTCGTCTAAAAGAACGAATTGTTGAGCTTTCCAACCCGCAGCCGCCGGTAGTCCAGATGAGAGATAAGAAATCGCTTCCATTCCCACTGCTCCCAATTTGGTAAGCTGCTCGGCCCGTAACTGCGCCTCAGCGAGTATGAGGGAATCAGCCATCAATCGCATGATTCCTGGCTCTGCCGCGATCCAGGTTTTGAACTCGTCAGTAAGTTCCGTTCTTTCCTGTAATCGGGTTGCAGGATCTCGCAGATAAGCATTCACGAGCAACTCAAAGTTATGGCGCGATGGTGGATCGGGTGGTAGCGCGTCTATGAGTTTGTTGAGTGGAGTGAGTTGATTCGGATGCTGCATGTGTGCGCGTTCGTTGAAGGTTACAGGCTCAAGAACTGAGGCCAGAACTTGCAGTGGATTAATTTCTTCTGTTCCCGCTAACTGGCGCAGACTCACGGCCTCTTGAGAGATGTGCGTGAGACCTAAAGCTTCCAATCGCAGCGACTCGGTGGCGAGCCTGCGGTACATATCGTCAACGTCGGCTACTTCACGCGGCGACCAGAATCGCTCCGCAATAGCAGCCGCGCGAGGCCAGATGCGGGAATCGATGTCTCGCGGGGTGGTCTGCTCCATCCACATACAAGCCTCTCCGCCGAGAATGCGGGCCTGCTGCTCAGGACTTAAGTCGTTCGCCTGAGGCAACGGATCCACTGCATAGTGGGTCGCGGCAGGGCTCATAAGATTCAAGTAATAGCCGGCGGAGAGAATGCTGTTATATCCGTTTCTGGCTCCCGCTGCGAGTGAATCGAAACCGCGCCAGCTCTGGACGACGATATCCTTGGGCAGATCGGGAGTAAGAATTTCGTCCCAGCCGATCATGTGCTTGCCATGCTTCTCGAGAATTTTCAGGAGACGCTGGTTGAAATAATTTTGCAGCGCAGCGGTGTCCTGGAGATTGTGTTCGCGCATGAAGGTCTGGATGCGCGGGTTCGCCTTCCACTCTACGCCGTTGTTCTCGTCCCCGCCGATGTGCATGAAGTGGTCGGGGAAGATGGCCGCCATCTCGGCGATAAAAGTATCGAGGAATTTATAAGTGCTTTCGCGCGTAGGATCCATCACCGGATCGAAGACGCCGAATTCACGCTCGATGTGGAAAGGACCAGGTGCACTGGCCAGATCGGGATATCCCGCGAACCACGCGCTGGTGTGCCCAGGCATGTCGAACTCAGGCACGACACGGATGCCGCGGTCGCGCGCATAAGAGACAATTTCACGGGCTTGCTCCTGCGTGTAAAAAAGTCCGTCAGAACCCAGCCCGGTGAGTCTGGGGAAAACCCGACTTTCCATGCGGAAACCTTGGTCTTCACTAAGGTGCCAGTGGAAGACATTCAGTTTAACCGCTGCCATCCCGTCGAGTGTGCGCTTAATAACCTCGACCGGCATGAAGTGGCGTCCGCAGTCAATCATGAGGCCACGCCAGCGAAAGCGCGGCTTGTCGTGAATCGAGACTGCGGGGAAAAAATAGCCCGTCGCGTCAGGTTGCACCAACTGTTGCAGAGTTTCGAGACCATGCATGGCTCCGACAACTGTAGCGGCGCGAAGATGTGCGCCCGAGGAAGCAACTTCAAGAGAGTAGGATTCGTCCTCGTCCACAGCCTGGATCGATTCTCCAAGTCCATCGACACTGATAACCAATACCCCGGATGCGCCGGCGGGGGACGGAGATGTTGAAATCGAAATGCCAGCTCGCGTCTGGATTCGAACAAGGCTGCGTGCGACGGCGGCATCGAGGCGCGCATCGCGATAGTGATCCGTGATGGCGACAAAGGATGCTGTAAGGCGGAGTTGTCCTTCTTGGGCGGAAAGATTCGCCGGCTGCGGCATTAGAGTGTCGACGAAGCCAGTAGCCGGGCTTTGCGGCGGCGTCGCCTGAGCGTGCGCGCCGGCCAACGTTGCAAAATTGGCGAGAATCAAAGCAACTACAAGACGCATAGGGCCTCTTTTTCGCGGGCCGATTCGCTGCACCACGTTAGCGGAAGCGCCGGATAAACAGAGTGTGCCGCTCCGAGCGGTAGAAGCCGACTACATAGATCGTAGCTTTGCCCTTGGTTGAATAGATTATCTGGCGGATGCGAAGCACCGAAGCTCCCCGGGGAACGCGCAGGAGATCCGCAACGGTGGCGTCTGCTGAGGTGGCATCGACTTCCTCGTCTGCATACGCCAGTTTGGTCGCGTAGTCATGTTCGAGAATCGCAAACAGGGAGGTCCTTCCAAGAGGAGCGGACGCTAACTCGGTAAAATCGGCCGCGGGCAAGTAGCAGGTTTCCAGCGCAAATGGTTCTTCCCCGGTCAGCCGAAGACGTTGGATCCTTACCACTCGGCTGGCTGCCGCAAGCCCGAGTCTGGCCGCAACCTCCGGATCGCCTTCAATCACTTTTGAGACCAACACTCGAGAACGTGGAGCCAAACCACGGCTCGACATTTGCTCGGTATAGCTCATCAACTTGTTGAAGTGGATTTTGGGCACGGCGACAAAGGTGCCCGCTCCGAGTCGGCGTTCGACGACTCCCTCATGCTCCAGCCCGGCCAGAGCGTGGCGAGCCGTCATAAGGCTCACCTTGTGGGTTTTGGCCAGTTCGCGCTCCGAGGCAACCGCATCGCCCGGTTTCAAGCTGGCGGACGCGATGCGATCGCGGATTACGTCTTGGATCTTCTTGTACGCGGGCATCCTCTTGCGGTGAGCTACAGGCATAATTTATTGGTTCCAAATTCTTCGGAGGCGAGTCCACCAGGCAAGGCTATGGGGTACGTTAAGCCTTGGACGCCCGGCACTTTGCAGCGCCTTATGCTATATAGCTTATTGCGACTTCGATGTAAAGCTGAATTCTTGACAATGATGGCATCGCCGATCCTGCGAGAAATGAATGGAGGAGCCAGATGACGAGGGCGATTGATTTGCTCTCTTCGGGCTGTAAACTTTAAGAGTCCAACGATATTCAGGCTGATTTAGGACCCCGTTTTGCTTGTGCTCCTTCAGCCGAATCGTTGCTTAAGCCAGTTTGTCGGTCTGCCCCTATCGAACAATTTTGTCCGGACGATTGCTTTTTTCTTCTTGACTACGAACTATCGCGTGCTATATAGCATAGTGCGTTTGAATTAATGGTTGAATTGTAAACACCCAGTGGAGAAGTTGGCTCTAGGAGGTCCTGTGATGGTGAAAGTGAAGTTGGAAGTGCGGAAAGGCTTAACCGGAGATGAGCGCGGCGACAGGCGGAAGCATTTTTCTTTGCTCGCGGTCTGCGTAATGGTCTTAAGCTTGTCGGCAATAGTTCTAGGGCAAGAACTGGCAGCAACTCTCACAGGCACGGTAACCGATTCCAGCGGAGCCGTGGTAGCTGGCGCGAACGTCGTGGTCCACAGCCAGGAAACCGGCGCGGATATCCGCAACGTGACCACCACCGACACCGGCGGTTTCAATATTACGAACATCCCCGCGGGCCGCTACGCGGTCACGATCAAGAACGCTGGATTCCAAACCTTCGTGGCGAACGACGTCATTCTCAACGTTGCCGAAAAGCACACCCTCGACGTGCAATTGAAGACTGGCAAAGCCAGCGAAACGATCGAAGTGACCGCGGAAAACGTACAAATTCAAACCACCACTGCTGAAGAATCCGGGACCGTCACGGGCGATCAGGTTCGAGAGTTGGCCCTCAACAACCGCAATTTTGAACAACTCGTACTTCTCGAACCCGGAGTATCGAACCAACTGGGCGACGAACCCGGATTCGGTCTCTCCAGCAACACTGTCATTTCGATCAATGGTGCGCGTGAGGGTGCCAATAATTGGACGGTGGATGGCGCCGACATCAACGACAGCGGTTCTAATGGAACTCTGTTAAACACCCCCAGCGTCGATGCGATCCAGGAGTTCACTCTGGAGCGCAGCAACTACGATGCGTCGTTCGGACGCAGCGGCGGCGGCCAGGTTGTAGTCGCAACCAAGTCCGGCACCAATCAGTTGCATGGCAGCGCCTACGAATTCAATCGCAACAACTACTACAACGCGAATACGTTCGAGAACCGGCAGGCAATCGCTGACGGCGGTACCTACGCGGAGAATGGAACTCCGATCGAGCGCTACAATGACTTCGGTTTTACCATCGGCGGCCCACTCGAAATTCCCAAGCTTTACAACCCATCCAAGGACAAGACTTTTTTCTTCTGGTCAGAGGAGTGGCGTAAAGCCAGCACTCCCGGCAGTACAATAATCACCGTACCCACCACGGGGGAGCTCAGTGGTGTTTTCTCCACCGCTCAAATTACCGGAACAAATACCACGCCCATCCCCGTTGCTCCGGCCGGATGCGTGACTACCGCAGGCACGGGTGCAAGCGAAACTTGGACAATCAATCCCAGCTGCTACAGCCAAAACGCCGCCGCTTATCTAAAAACAATCATGGCGCCCTATCCGGCGAACTCGGGCGACAACCAGTTGGTGGAGAGTTATAGCCAGCTGAATAACTTCCGGCAGGACATTGTTCGCCTCGACCAAAATGTTGGCGACAGAGTCCGCGTGTTTGCCCGTTTCATGCAGGACAGCGTGCCTGAGAATTTTCCCTTCGGGCTTTGGGGTACGCCGAACTATCCCGGAGCGGACGTCATTTCGCTCAATGCTCCCGGCCGTAATATTGTTGCAAATGCCAGCATCAACATCTCGCCGAAAGTTGTAAATGAAGTGGAATTCGCCGATTCTTGGGGCGCGATCAACGCTGCCCTGAGCGGTGCCGAGAATTCGCCATCGTTCACTAGCCAGCTCACCGGCAAAACCGCGTACCCGGACCCCTATGGACGCGCTCCGAACGTCGCTATTGCCGGCTACACCGGTTTAACTAACGGAAGCGGCCCCTACTTCGAGCGGAACATCGATAAGAACGTATTTGACAATCTGTCTATCCAGCACGGCAACCACACCATACGCCTCGGCGCTACAGCGATGTGGATGACGAAAACAGAGAATGCTACCGCTGGTTTCGCCACCTTCAGCTTCAGCAGCGCAGTTAACGGAAATGATCCTTTTGCCAATTTCCTGCTGGGACAGGCGGACAGTTATACCCAGCCGAGCAAAGACACTATTCCGCATCTCGATTACACGAACTTCGAAGCCTATGTACAGGACGATTGGAAAGTAACGCCGCGCCTGACATTCAATCTCGGCATCCGGTACAGCTATTTCCCTTCGCCGACGGATAGTAATAACACCTTGGTTAACTTCGATCCTGCTCGTTACAATCCTGCCTCGGCTCCTACTATTGTCACCTCGACAAGCGCACCGAACGGAAACTTCTCTGCCGGAGATGCGGCAACTTATGCCAATGGCCTGATCTTTCCGACTGGAACGGCTTGCTCCACCGCCCAATCGATTGCGCCCCTGGCAACTTGTTCGCCCTATGGCGGCCGGGTGAACCCCAGCTCGAACAACAATTGGGGACCACGCCTGGGCATTGCGTGGGATCCCATGGGGGACGGCAAGCTTGCTATTCGCGGAGGATACGGGCTTTTCTACGACCGTACTCTGAACGGAATCTGGGAGCAGAACGCGTTCGACGATCCACCGCTGGTCCAGACCACCACCATTACCAACAACGGAACTTCGAGCCAAAACTTGTTCGATAATTATCAGGTTGGAACCCCCGCCGGCGCGCCTCTTGGTCCCAACGCACTTACAACAACTGGAGCTGGTGGGATAAACCAGCAACCAACCTTCAAGGCTCCTAGCTACCAGGACTACAACCTCTCGGTGCAGAGTGAAGTCATGCGCAACACCGTAGTGGAAGTCGGCTACGTGGGGACCAAGGGGACTCATCTGCTGGGCGACATTGATACCAATCAGCCCACGGTAGCGACTCGCCTCGCCAATCCCGGCGTGGGTGTAAATGCCATTGCTCCGTACCTTGGATATGGTCTTATCACCGCGCGCGATCCGGTGTTTACGAGCAACTACAATTCACTACAAGTCTCGCTGAATCGGAGACTGAGCCACGGGCTGATGGTGGGTGCGGCGTATACCTGGTCCAAGCTGCTCACGACGAACCCTCTAGACCGGGCTTTGCTCAATTACGATACCTACAGTTTGCTCCAAAGCTATGGATTGTCCACGTTGAACACACCGCAGATTCTGGTTCTAAGCTACGCCTACCAGTTGCCGTTCTACCGGAACCAGAACAACGCGTTGGGACGGGTATTGGGTGGGTGGGAACTTTCCGGTATCGTCAACTTCCAGACCGGACAGTCCCAGATCGTATACCAAGAGAGTGACCCTTGGAGCTTAGTGACAACAAACACTTCGACGCAAGCTTGCACGATCAGCGCTACTACGACGTCGTGCCCGCTTTATCCCGGTGGCTTGGGCTTGCCCAACGGAAGCGCCAACCAGGGACTACGAGCCGATCGAGTGCCCGGGGTTTCAACTACCGGCCCCAAGACTCCGGGCGAATACTTCAATACTGCAGCTTTCACCGATGCGATAGGACACTTCGGCACCGCGGCTCCCGGAGTGATGCTGGGACCGGGTTTCCAGCGCTGGGATACGTCCTTGTTCAAGAACATACGATTCGGCGAACGGGCCGCGCTGCAACTTCGGTTGGAGACCTTCAACACGTTTAATCACGGCAGCCCAAACTTGATTGTGACTGATGTGGATAATAAAGCCTTTGGTCAGGTAAGCGGATATCACATTCCACGCAACGTACAGATCGGAGCGAAAGTCAACTTCTAACCGCTGGTTTCGGAAAGCACAAAGCGCACGCCTGAGGCGTGCGCTTTGTGCTTTCTGGTAACTATCGACAGATCTCAATTGCCAGTATGCATGTACTTTATTGGCTCTCATTCCGCTTGATCGCTTTCTCCCTGCGTTTCTCCTGGATATCCAGCGCTATCTTCTGTTCATTCGCCGCTTCGGCATTTTCTCCCAATTTTTTCAATACCGTGCCGAGAGCAAAGTGAGCCTCGAAGTAGTCAGGATTTATCTGGATGGCTTTGCGAAGCAGCTCGGCCGAAGCCTGGGGATGGTCGAGCGCCAGCTCCGCTTTTCCCAGACCAAACAGAGCCTCGCCATAGCGAGGATTGACCGCCAGCGCTGCGCGAAAATAAGGCTCCGCATCCGCCGGATGAGATTCCTTCAGAAGAATCTGGCCGAGGATGCAGTTCGAAACTGGATCGTTGGGAAAATGCTGCAATTCGGCTCGATATTCCTTCTCGGCAAGTTCGTCTTCGCCCTCGCGCCAATACTCAAAACCCAGGCCGGAGTGCGCGCCCATAAAGTTCGGATCCGCTGCTACCGCTGCTTGATACTCTTTGATAGCTTCCTCTCGATTCGACATCTCGTCAAAGGCTGTACCCATCATGACGTGAGCCGATGCGGAGTTCGGATTGACCTGCATGATGCGGGCGAACACATCAGTCAGCGCCTTATAATTCTTCATCCGCAGGTAAGCCTTGCCGAGCATATCCAGCGTCTCGAGATCCGAAGGGTCGGCATGATTCGCGCGCTCCAGATATCCGGCAGCATCCGGGTAACGATCAAGGGCAAAAAGCGAAAACCCGGCAAGGTCGAGAATTTGAAAATCGTTCGGATACTGGGCCGAGAGCGGCTGGAGCAATCGCCACGCCGGAGAATAGCGCTGCGCTTTAAAGTAAGCGATGGCCAGGTTGCGTTTTGTCGCGAGGTCGTCAGCATGGAGTTTGAGCGCGGTTTCGTAAAGCGGAATGGCTTCGGAAGGTCGCCCCAACCGGGCCAGCACAATCCCAAGATTATTGAGCGCAGCCATCGATTGCGGATCGATCTTCAACGCGTGCCGGAGATCCTCCTCGGCAGCCGCGTTGTCGCCTTTGTGCATTTCGCCCGCGGCCTGTTCGAGGTATGCGTGCAGCTGTATTTCCGTGCTGCTGGGCGAGGGCGTGTTGGGTGCATTCTGGGCCGCCGCACAATGTCCGACCAGCAGCCCCAATGCACAGTTTCTCGCGATCTGCCCGGCGCATGTTCGCATCCGCATACACGAAAGTTTAACCCACTGGGTGCGCGTTTCGGCTCACGTTCGGGTGGCAATGCTGGCTTGAATCCTGGTGGCGCGCTCACCTCGACCCGTGACCGCTAGTCACGCCACTCTTAATCTGTTTTTAACGCATGCTCTCTATCATTCGAGTCTTCGGTCAGGGAGTGCGCTTCATTTACGCCCGGCTATAAGCTTGCTAAAGCCGACTAAAAGAATGTGCGGAGGGATCATGGTGGCAGAACCACATCGACCCTGTTACTCATTCACCAAAAATGGCTGGTCTTCGCAAGCGTGGCATACCGTGGGGCACCAAGGCATCACAATTCTTGCCGTCGTACTGGCGTTCTCTCTCTCATGTGCCGTTGCCGCATGGCTGCAAAGTTCCACGACTTCTAACAGGTACTAGACTAACAAAAGAATGAACAAACTGATTCGTGTTACCGTCGCTCTGGCAATTACATTTTTTTTAGCGCTTGCGTCCGGGCAAGTGTCCGCACAGCAAGCATCATCACCCCTCAAGACACGCAACGTTGTCCTCATCGTTAGCGACGGCCTTCGTTGGCAGGAAATCTTCACCGGCGCCGATCCCACCTTGCTAAATGAAAAAGATGGCGGCATCTGGGACGACGTGAATCGCCTGCGCCGCGATTACTGGCGCGACGATGTTGCCGAGCGCCGCTGTGCGCTGTTTCCATTTCTCTGGAATGGTGTCGCAAAACAAGGACAAATCTTTGGGAACCAGCCCAAGGGAAGCGTGGCTCATGTCACTAACGGCCTGGCGTTTTCTTATCCCGGATACAACGAAATGCTCAGCGGCCATCCCGACCCGCGCATCGATAGCAATGAATTCGGTATCAATCCCAATCTCACCGTTTTCGAGTGGCTGAACCGGTTTCCTGAGTTTCAAGGCAAGGTCGCGGTCTACGGTACCTGGAGCGTGTTCGCCGACATCTTCAACGAAAAACGCAGCAGTCTGGTAATGCAGACGGGATGGGATCAGCCGGAGAAAGGAACTCTCACGCCGAGTCAGGAGTTACTGAATCGCTTGTATCGCACCACCACCCGCCTCGACGATGACGATGTGTACGATTCCTTCCTGCAAGTCACGCTGCTCGAATATGTCAAGGCGAGTCACCCGCGTCTTCTTTTTGTAGGCTACGGCGAGACCGATAACTGGGCCCACTCCGGCCGCTACGATTTAGTGCTCGAAAGCGCACACCAATTCGATCGCTTTACCGAAGAACTTTGGAACACGATGCAAGCCATGCCGGAGTACCGCGACCAAACCACTTTCATCATCACCACCGACCACGGGCGCGGAAGTGGTCTGGTGGACTGGAAGGAACACGGCGTCGATCAGAAGGGATCGGAAAACATCTGGATCGCAGTGCTGGGCCCGGATACTCCAGCGTTGGGTGAGCGCGCAAACATTGGGCCAGTCGCGCAAGCGCAGATTGCAGCCACCGTGGCCGCCCTTCTCGGTAAAGACTATACCAAGGATGTGCCTGCCGCTGCACCGAAACTAGCTGGCGTCGTGGGGCACTGACATCAGTTAAGCCGCTCTATTGTCTCAGCCAGTTGGGATTTGATTTGAAGTCACTCAAAGCCGACACAGCGAAGCAGATTTCTGGTAGCGGCGGCACCGAATGTTATGGCGACGGCCCGACTCTCGAAAAAAGCGTCGGCTATGCTAAAACAAAAACTTCAATGCCACCTGAATCACCCGCGGGCTTACGTCCGACTGAATCTGCCCGAAGGTCGGTGATTCGATGTCGCTGACCGGCAAGCGAAAATTGGTATGGTTCAGAATATTGAACAACTCGCCGCGAAATTGGAGTTCTTTCGATTCGGTCAACCGAATATTCTTGAATGCCGAGAAATCCCAGTTCACATATCCCGGCCCATCGACTACGTTGCGCCCTTCGTCCCCGAATACCTCAAATCGACCCAAAGGGTCCGGTTGCAGTTGCTGGAAAGCTTTTACATTGAACCATTCCGCCGCGGTACGAGGACCGGAATTCGGATTGCCAACTACATTAGGGCGATTGCTGGAAAATCCGGAAATCTCCGGCGCTTGCCCTTGCAGTGAAACGTCGTTCGAGTCAAACACCGTGAATGGTGTGCCGCTCATAGCCGTCACAATTCCATTCAACTGCCAGTTGCCGAGAACATGTCCATACCAACTGCTGGAGTGTTGCAGAAACGGAATGATCCACTGATAACTCAGAACAAAGCGGTTGCGGGCGTCGAACATGGACCGTCCGCGCTCCGCCGCGAGATCGAATGGATTCTGCGCCAGATCGTTTTCTCCCGCCACAGGCTGCGATGCCGAACCGGTGATGTTGAAGGAAGATACGTCATCGATGGAGTGCGACCAGGTATAGGATGCAAGGAAAGATAGGCCGTGATTAAAGCGCTTGCGCAGGCTGGCTTCCAATGCGTTGTAGCTGGAATTCGCGATGCCGGCAATCTCACCAACCGAACTGTAAACGCAATTATTCGGTTGTGCCAGCGTGCATCCGGAATAGAGACGCCGCTGGTTCACGTTATTTTCGGTGGAAATCGGACACGGGCTCGCCACCGAACAACCGGAGCTAGTTGTATCCAGACCAGGGACAAACACCGCCGGGTTCCCTTCGATGAATCGTGGCAATCTCACACCAGTCGTGCCCACGTATCCAAGCTGAAATAGCCAGTCCACGCCGATTGATCGCTGAATATTCAGATTCCAATCCTGCGCGTACGGCAGATGCAGATTACGCGCGACCACAAGCAGCGTCATCGGCTCGGGAAAAGCCTGACTGAACGGATTCGGCGTATAAAACGGATTGGCAAATGAGTGGACAGGGAAACTGATTTGCTGCGTCTTGAGATAAGGAGGGGAGCTGACAGGATCCTGCAGCGGACCACCTTCGCCAGTGTAGTACGGCTCATAGAAGATTCCGTAAGCCGCGCTAACCACGGTCTTGGAGTCTCCACGCGGGTCCCAGGCTAAACCAAACCGCGGTGCAAAGGCCGTCTTCTGCGTTGGGATCAAGCCCGCGGGCACGCCCGGATCGCCGGGGTAAAGAAGTCCCGCCGGAGCGGTTGGAACAACCTGCGACTGCGCTCCCGGAACGAATAGATTCACCTCGTTGTGTCTCTCTGTGGAGGGGAAGGGCAACTCGTAACGAAGTCCGAGGTTCAGCGTCAGATGCGATGTAACTTTGTAGGTATCCTGCCCGTAAGCATCCAGAGCCCGGTCACGAATTTCGCGAGCAAAGTTCCCGCCGCCCTGGAGAAAGACCACCGGATTGCCTGAAAGAAAACTGGCAAACCCGTCGCTGTAGGGGAACGTCGAGAAGACAAAAAATCCGTTGCTGGCGATACCCTGCAACGCATTGATCTGATCGCGCCGGTAGCCTCCGCCGAATTTAAGTTCGTGGCGGCCATGTACCCAGCTCAGAGACCCAGATAGATCAAACGTATTCTGATAGGTTTCACGCGGTCCGGTAATTGGATCGCCAACTGAGGCGTAGCCGCTAACCTGAATAAATGGCGGCCCGCTAGCCGAGGGCAATGTGGAAGCATACTGAAAACCTAAGTCTGCCGGTGACTCATGATTCAAGTGCTCGTCGAGCAGGAACTTATTGCGGAGATACGAAAAGCGTGCAACGCCGATGGTGGATGGCGAGAAAATATGAGTTTCTTGCGCGACAAAATTCTGCGCGCGGTCATCCTCGCCTACTGGGAAGCCGGGAACATTCGCTCCCACTGGCGATAGCGGATCCGTCGTCGGCCCGCTGCTATACATGTAGCGGAAATTCAAAGTATCTACATGAGAAAGATAATGATCCATTCGCACGCCGAATTGATCGTTATTCTCGCTTAGGGTCTGCGTGGCGATGAAGCCGTTCTCTCCAACGTTTGGCAGCGGGAAAAACGGCAAGACATTTGCCGCAATAGAATTAATGGAGGCTAGCTGGTTGTTCGGAATTGGAACCGGCGCCGGGCCCATGGCGAAGTTAAGTAGTTGCCCGTTGAAGTCGGGAGCGCTCGTTGTGGTATTGGTACAGATGCCGCCCACAAATGCGTCCCCGGGAATAGCAGTGCAGAGCTGAGCGAAGTTGCCCTGCCTTTCCTCGGCGGAAGGCACGGTTGCGGGCACGGTCTCGCCCTGCCGGTTGCGGAAGCCCTCGTAGTATCCGAAGAAAAAGGTCTTGTCCTTAATAATCGGTCCGCCAAACGTGGCGCCGAATTGATTCTGTTTCAGTGGCTGCACACTCTGCGTGAAGTAATCGGACGAATCCATCGCATCGTTCCGCAGAAATTCCCAGGCTGCGCCGTGAAATGAATTCGTCCCTCCCCGCGTAACGATGTTGGTGGTCGAGCCGGTATTGCGCCCAAACTCCGCGTTCGCGTTGTGCGTGAGAATCCTGAACTCGGCAATTGCGTCGAGTGGCGGCTTGAGCACAAATCCAGCGTCCACAGAGCTCTCATTGTCCGCGCCATCGATCAAAAAATTGTTAGACTCCGGCCGTTGGCCATCGACGGCATAAGCCTGATTCTCCCGCGCGGGACCGCCCGCTTCCAGCAATCCGGGAGTCAGGGGCACAACGCCGGGTTGAAGCAGTCCCAACTGCGAAAAGTTGCGGCCGTCCAGCGGCAGGTCGAGAATCTCATGCTCCATCACGGTTTGGCCGAGGCTGCTGACCGTACTCTGCACCAAAGCCGCATTCGCGCTCACTTCAACTTGCTGCGTTTCCGCCCCGAGCTTGAGATGGATGTCGACCGTCGCAGTCTCGTTCACATCCAATGAAATTCCCTGCTGAAGGTACTTCTGGAAACCTTGCGCATGAACTTCCAACTGATAATGCCCAATCGGGAGTTCGACTAGCACGTACTCTCCCTGGTGATCTGTAACCGCAGCGCGAGTTAAGCCAGTTTCAATCTGCCTGGCAGTGACCGCAGCAGCTTGGACGATCGCACCGCTCGGATCCACAACCGTTCCACGAATGCTCCCTGTGATTTGTTGTGCCGCCAGGTTCAAACCAGAAGTGGTGGTTATCAGCACGCAGGCCAGGACTCTCAGCCTGCTCAGTTGTTTCCTCATTTTTCCTCGCGGATCTTTAACGTTGGAGTGCCGCGATTATAGGGAGGAATATTTCAAGGTCAATAATATGAAGCTAGTATTGGCCTTCCAAAGCTGATGCCTTTCTACTGCTTTTGCATTATTGTTACTCTTCAGCCTCTCGTTTACATTTCGGAGTCTTTGTATGTTCGCATTTTTGGCCTTCAGCGGAGAGTCGCCATCATTGAACTGGGCGTTCGGCCTGAAATGATGGCTACCCAAACATCCACAGTTCCTGCTAAGCAGGAGAGTAATAAGTTGCGGCGGGAGTTGAGTCTCGCCTCGGCTACGGCGGCCGTAGCGGGCGAGTCCATTGCTGTGGGTATTTTTCTCACGCCAGCGGGCATGGCCAAGTCCTTGGGCTCTCCGCTCTGGCTTCTCGTTATCTGGCTGACCGTGGGAGCTATGACCTTGAGTGGCGCTCTTTGTTACGGCGAACTCGCAGGACGTTTTTCGCGCTCAGGCGGACTGTACATTTATCTACAGGAGATTTTTGGTAGAAGAATCGCGTTTCTTTACGGCTGGATGAGCCTTCTCGTTCTCGATCCGGGCCTGACTGCCGCGCTCGCCACGGGCATTGCAGGATATGCGGCCTACATCTTCCACTGGTCTGCCCTCGCCGTAAAACTTACCGCTTGTGTTGTGATCGGGTCGCTCTGCCTGATCAACATTCTTAGCATTCGCTTGAGCGCGGGATTCTTGCGCTGGATCACTTGGTTGAAAATCGGCGTGCTGGCCCTCCTTAGCATTTGGGCTGTTGCCTTTCATCTGGGAGCATGGTCGAATTTTGTTCCCTTCGTCGACCGCCGCCCCGGATCTTTGCCAATGCTTCCAGCTTTGGCTGCGTCTTTAGTAGGTGCGTTCTTTTCCTTCGGCGGCTGGTGGGATGTCAGCAAAATTGCCGGCGAAGTACACGACCCCAAACGCACCTTGCCGCGCGCCTTGCTCTACGGAGTATTGACCGTGACCGGAGTCTACATTTTGGTGAGCATGGTTTTCTGGTATGTCGTTCCGTTGAACAAAGTCACTTCGGACGAAACGTTTGTGGCGCAGGCCGGGGAGATACTGTTTGGTCAGGCAGGCGGAATTATCTTCGCCGCCATTGTGATTCTGTGTGTAGCCGGTGGCCTCGCGGCATTCATGATGTCCGCTCCCCGCGTTTATTATGCAATGGCGCAGGATGGCTTGTTTTTCCCTTCCATAGCGCGATTGCACCCGAGGTTCAACACTCCCGCAAATGCAATCCTGATTCAGGGCGTCATCGCGTGCGCCCTAGTCGGCGCAGGTTCGTTCCAGCAGATTATTTCTTATTTAATTTTCTCCATCATAGGTTTTATAGGGCTGCCCGTGGTGGGATTGTTTGTGCTCAGGCAGCGCGATCAGACGAATGGCGGCCCTGAAACCCCGGCTCCCGGCTATCCGGTCACGCCGATTGCATTCTTATTATTGATCGCAATCATGCTGGTTCTGGTTGGGTTCAGAAATCCACGCGAGGCCCTGCTTGGAACTTTTGTGCTGGCAACTGGCCTGCCGGTCTATGAATTTTTCCGCCGCAAACATATTTGAAGGGTGGAAGATTGGTATGACGACAAAAAATAACAATAACGACGAAGAGAAGGCTGGACTTCAGGAAGCGCAACCATCAGCCTCGAAGCCCGCGACGAAAATCCGAATCATCGAAGACGCGGAAGCCACCGGGGAAACTGCCGCCGCTTACGACTTTTGGCGCGCCGGCTCGGGACGGCAGCAAGTTCCCGGCATCATCAAATGCTTCGGCGTGCGGCCCGACTTTCTGCGCCGCGTGATTGAATTCGGAAACACAGTTCACTTCTCCGAAGGGCATCTCTCAAGGCGATACAAAGAATTAATCGCGAGCTATGTCTCCTATTTGAATCGCTGTCCCTATTGACTCGACAGCCACGCTTACTTCCTGCGTGTCCAGGGAGCACCTGATCAATGCGTACAAGCCATCGTCGAAGGCAAGCTTGACGAAGCGGGCCTGACTCCGGCAGAGCGCGCTTTGCTCGATTACGTCAAGCTGATCACTGACGCCGCCTATCGCTCGACCGCCGAGGACGTTCAGAAACTTCGAGACTTAGGCTGGAAAGAAGAGCAGATCGCAGAAGCTGTCTACATCACCGCAATGTTCGCATTTTTCAACCGCGTCGCCGATGCCTTCGGTGTTCCTTCGCAGGACTATCTCGGAACCGGAAAATTGACACCTTGAGTGTGGCAAGTTATCTAAGCAGGGAACGTAATACCTGATTGGTAGCTCCTGTTCCCGCAAGTAGAAGGGTTCTCCACCCTTCCGAAATCTTCGAAGCCGCCAGATCCTCCCGGCGCGACACATTGCGTTTCGCGAGAATGTTCGACAAATGGAATTTCACCGTACTTTCCTCAATTTCCAGCAGCGTGGAAATTTCTTTGTTGGAGAAATGATTCGTGACAAGGTGTGAAATTTCACTTTCCCGCCGGGTAAGCGATTCAGAACGGATACCTTCCGAAACAGCTGAGCTTTGAGAAGAAATACTGTGAGCAAATTCCGGATGCACCCAAAGCAGCCCCCGGGCAACCGACCGCACAGCTTCCAGCAGCCAGTCTTTTACGTTTGCATGCGTCAGGACGCCGTGAATTTCCGAATCCAGCAAAAGACTCAGATACTCGTTTCTATTTTCGGTGTCCAGCACGACACATCTTGCATGGGAGTACGAGAGCTTTAACAATTTGAGGGATGCTCGCAGAGGAAGAGCCGCATCGGCCTGGTCCAGACAAAAAATGAGAGGCGAGACTCGCGCTCCGCTATTCACAAACTGATCGAACAAGCACACATCGATATGCGAATCTTGCCGGAGGAGACTCGACAAGTACTCGGCGGCGAGGCGATTGCTTTCAATGATGCAAGCGGTGCAACTGCCAGTTGCTTCGCGGTCAGCTTGCCTGGCAGGAACTTCTCTTTCAAATACATTCGACATTTCATAGCCCTTCTGCAGAAATCAGTTGCTAAGAGGGCTGCGAGTCTCTCAAACGAGAATCCGTCTAAGCTATGTTGTCTTTAGTCTGCCCCTTGTCCGCAATTGCTTTTGGACGGTTACCTCAAAATATGATCGTCCCCCTTCGCGTTCCCGCAAAAATCTCATTTCTGTTACGAAAACCGGAATTCCCCTATACCGCCGGGAGAGGTGCCCCTATATGCCACGGCGGAAGCCGCCTATGCATCGAGGCGGTTGTTAACCTCACGCGTCGGTTGATATAGGTTGTTCCTCTTATCCGGGGCGTGTTGGCGAACAAGCAGCAAGCAAGTTACAGAGAAATCGTCAGGGCTGCGGCCTTGTACGGTTCCGGAAAGTTGTATCTGCGGTGCGTGCTTTCGCCCCTGAGAAACCCGTCCACTTTGAAAGCTTAGCCATGAGCTGTGTATGCCGACTCTCGCAAATACGTAAAACAGCGATTGGTAGGTCGCTGCGTATCGCCTGATCGAAAGGATGCCTATGTCAACTATAGAGAAGGAAAAGTCGAAGAAGAAAAAACGGACTCAATCTCCCACCGGCCCTGGTTGGACCAGAAGGAGCGTGTTGAAGGCGGGCGCAGCAGTCGGCGCGGTGACCATGCTGACTTCCAGAAAGTCGCGCGCGCAGTCGCTCCCGCCTATTCCAACCCAGCCGCCGGATTGCACGCCTCAACCAACTAACAGTCCCGCGACAACACCTTTCGTTTCGGCGTTGCCGATTCCACCCGTAGCGATTCCAACCATCCTGTTTCCTTTCCCGACCCTCGCAGCCGACACCGCCAACGGCGAGGCGGCACGGGCCAACCATCAGGATTGGACTCAGTTCTACCCCTTCGTGCAATACAACATCGAAGTGCAACCGACGATGCATCAGTTCGATCCCGCAATTCCGTCGACCTATTGCTGGGGTTACAACGGGATCTATCCTGGACCAACCTTCCTCAATGTTTACGGCGTTCCCATTGTGGTGCGTTTCCACAACAATCTGCCGGTGGACAACATTGGTTTTGGCGACAACAATCACACCACTCACCTGCACAACGGGCATACCGCTTCTGAGAGCGACGGCTTTGCCGGTGACTATTGGAGTCCCGGACTGTTCAAAGATCATCACTACCCGAACGTTTATGCGGGCTTCAACGAATTCCCGCCGATCGGCGATCCGCTGGAAGCGCAGCACACATACTGGTATCACGATCATCGGCACAGCTTCACGGCCACCAACAACTATCGCGGCCTGAACGGCATGTATTTGATCTACGATGACGTCGATACCGGGTTCGAGTTTGCCGGTCAGCCCCCACAGGCGTTGCGCTTGCCGGGGCCCTATGGTATCTACGACATCCCGCTGAACTTCACCGATAAGCTGTTCTGCTCCGATGGCCAGATGTACGCTACGGCTCCAGACACGGTTCCCGCCGGGGACAAGTTCATCGTCAATGGCGTGATCCAACCGTATTTCAATGTGCAGACGCGCAAGTACCGCTTCCGCTTCCTCAACAGCGGTCCAGCGCGCATCTGGGCTTTCAACGTGGTCGATAACAACGGCAACCCCATACCCATGACCGTTGTCACCACCGATGGCAACCTGTTGCCGTCGCCCGTCGAAGTAATTCAGACTTCGACGACGCCGACTTTGCAGGCACTTACCGTTTACGTTTCGCAGCGCTACGACGTGATTCTCGATTTCACGAACGCCACGCCGGGCACGAGTTGGTATCTGATCAACAGTGCCGCGCAGTTCGTAAACAACGCAGCCGAACCCGACCCGGCTCCCGGCGTCGCCATCGGCAACGTTGTGATGGCATTCAACATCACAGGGCCACCGCCGCTGCCAGATCAAAGCCAGGTGCCTGCCGTGCTGACCACGCTGCCGAACATCACTGCGCCTTTGGCCAATTTGTTCGCGACCAGAGTGTGGAACTTCAACTTCGACGTAATTGGCACGGAAGGCGATCCACTGAACGGGACCGGAAAAGTCTTCAACGTCAACGGACTTACCTTCGATCCCAACCGTCCGGATGCATTGATCCAGCAAGGCTCGGCCGAAACCTGGCTCATACGCAATCGATTCCCGGGAACTGGTTGGACGCATCCGGTCCACATTCACCTGGAAGAAGGCCGCGTGCTGGATCGGCGGAACATCACGGTGAACCCAACGACTGGCGTGATCACCATTAACAGTCAAGGGGTGCCACCACTTGAGCAGGGCCGACGGGATGTCTACCCGATTCTGCCCAACGATGAGGTGCTGATCTTCCTGCAATTCCGCGATTGGTTTGGCAAGTACATGATTCACTGCCACAACCTCGGGCATGAAGACGCGCTGATGCTGACACGCTGGGATGTCACGACCGGGCCAAGTTCCACGGTCACGTCTCCGGTGTATTCCGATGGAACGCCAAACACGGGAAATGGGCAGGTCAATTCTGGAGCGCAGACCAACATTACTCCGGCCATGACCAATCTTCCGCCCACGTTTAACCTCAATCCGCCGGGATCGAGCAAGCTTGAGCGCCCCGGCTCGAAGGGTTCCAAGAAAGGAGTTAAAGCATGAACCGACGAGACCTGCTTACCTGTCACGTGGCCGACAAGTCGCGTCCGGCAGCCTCTTTGGGGCCGGGTTACTACTCAAACGGAGAGTTCACCACCCATGAAGGGAAAAAGGTGCGATTCTACGACGAACTGATCAAGGGCAAAATCTCGATCATCAACTTTATGTATGCGAGTTGTGACAAGTATTGCCCCCGGTCCATCGCATGTCTGGCCAAGGTACAGGATCTGCTTGGCGACCATCTTGGCCGCGACATGTTCATGTACTCCTTCACCTTGAAACCGGACATGGATACTCCGGAAAAGCTTGCGGCTTACGCCAAGGGCAACGGGGCAAGAAAGGGCTGGTACTTTCTTACCGGCAATGAATTCGACCTGACCACGATTCGTTTCAAGCTCTTCCGCCTGGACGATCCGTTACTCGATTTTTCGGTCGATGTTCATGCCTCGATGCTCCGCATTATCAACGACAACAACAGCCATTGGAGCTCCTGGGTTTTGCCGGATCCACCGCGTCTGATTCGGGAAGCGATTTCCTGGGTCGAGCCAACCAAACCGTTTGCCGAGCGGGTGAAAGAGAACGCAGCTCTGCAAAAGCAGATCGATCAGGAAGCCGTGATCAACGGACCGCAGTGGGCTGCGTACAAACGCTCCCGCGGCTGGCCGGAGGTCACCGCCAAGCCCGAGAACCCGGAAGGAGTGAAAAAACTCGAAACCCTGCTGGGCCGCAAGGTCTCAGGAGGAGGAAGCTGGGTGCGTGCGGCGCTGGACCGATTAGGTCATGCTCCAGCACGGGCCGAGTCATAACAAGTTGTAAATTTGCGGGAGCCGCAAGGCAAAGCAGCTCCCGCAGAATAAGAATTCGTATCAGGGCATCGCTTCAGCGATGCCGTTCGCCGCGTAATAAAGAGAACCGGCTTTAGCCGCTGCGCGTTGCTAAAAGAGAGCTGCGGCCAAAGTTGGTTCTAGATTCGAATTTCAGCGGCATACCTGAAGCATGTCCTTATACGAATCTTCTTTAAATTTATTGTCTTTCAGTTTTCCAAGGAGTCTGCCATGAAACGATTGGCCTTCCTCTTTTTATCGGCTCTTATATTGTTCCCTACCGTGCTTTTCTGCCAGGAACAGCCGAAAGGCTGTGAGTTCAATATCGCGGGCACATGGCAATCTTCAACAGACGGCCAACCAAGTTCCACTCGCATGCGTTTCGAAGCTAACGGCGTGATGACAGAGCTTTCCCGTAACACGACGGGGAAAACTCCCGCGTGGCAGGTAACGGGGAAATCCAAGTTCAAACTCGATGATCCCAAAGCGCCGAAAAGCATAAGCCTGACTCCGCTTGATAAAACCAGTGGAACTCCGCCGAACACGCTGGAGATCAAGACCTTTGATAACGGACTCTTTGTTACTGCCCCCGCCGATAAATCCACCGCGCTTACACGATGGACCAGAGTGGATCCGCAGCGCTATTTTGTCGTTCTCGCTGCCGGCAAAGGCGACCCGGGTTTTGGTGCCGCTGGTTTTGCCATGCTGGTGAAGACCGATGGCGTGCACACCACGACGGATGCTTTCGGCGAATACCCCGTGATCCATCCCTTGGAGCGCCATCCTATCGTCGGAGTCATTCCAACGGACATTCGTGAGGAATTCGCCAGTGAGCCCATCGGTGATTCTGGATCCATGCTTCGTCTGCAAGTAACCGCCGGACCTTATTACCGTGCTCTCGAAGTTCTGAAATCGTGGGAACGACGCTCCGATGAAAATTCCATGTTGTACGCGATTCCTTATCTCAACAACGCCGTCTATCTCAACCAACTGGTAAGCAGCCTCAACGAGACGGGCGTGCTTACTTGGGAAGGCGGAACGCTCTGCACCGAGACTATCAAGTTACAGAAATTGACGTGGAGTCTGGATGACCAGATCATGAGCAAGCACAATTTAACCCAGACCCCGTACTACCTTTTTAAAACCCTACGGCAACTCAATAATTCGCTGCACCTGAACGACAGCCAATTTCACTTGGCATTGGCGGGCGAGCAATCCGTTCCGGTTGTAATTTCCTCGAGGTAATCGACCATGCCGATATTTGAATATGTGTGCAAGAGTTGCAATCACCGCTTTGAGTATCTTGTCATGGGACCGCGGAAACCCCGGTGTCCCGCATGTGCAAGCATCAGGCTGGAACGCCAGGTGGAAGCCTTTGCCCAGGGCCGGGCCTCTCGCCAACCTCGCAGCATCAACAGCGATTCCGTTATCTCTCACGCGCGAGCGTTGTTGGGAAATATCCCTACCATACCGCGGTACAAAACCAAAGGCATGGGCAGCCCCGGCCGCCACTCGCCGCGCTCTATAGTTGGATAACAAAGGCGGGCGCGCCTTCGCCTAAGGAATACCGCTCGTCCACATCCCAACTCATGATGCCATCGCACAACCATCAAACTTTGGGCGATACTGGGTCATGCCGACCACCCTTGACGACTTGCGCCGTCTCGCCGTCACTCGAAGTCTGTTTGCACCCGCCACGCTGAAGCGTGCCCTGCAAAAATTTGGCTTTGTGCAGGCGGACCCGATCCGCTCGCCGGCACGCGCGCAAGATTTGATCCTGCGCCACCGAGTTAATAATTATCGCGCGGGCGATCTTGAGCGGCAGTACGCGAAGCTCGGCATTGAGGAAGACTTCTTCATCAACTACGGCTTCGTCACCCGATCCTTGCAAGCGTTAATGCACCCGCGCCTCGACAGCTGTGCCCCCGCCCAGAGCAGCTTGCTTGGGCCAGCTGCGAGCAGGAAACGTGTGCAACTCTTGCTGGACTTCATTCGCGAACGCGGGGAAGCGCACCCGCGCGAGGTCGATGAGCATTTTCCCCATGGCAAAGTGAAGAACTATTGGGGCGGCTCGTCGAATGCCACGACGTATCTGCTCGACGCTATGCATTATCGGGGCCTGCTGCGTATCGTGCGGCGCGACGGTGGCATTCGCGTCTACGCGGCGCATCAGCACCAGCCGCGGCCGAGTTATGATGCAAACCTTTGTCGAACACAACTTGATGCGCTCGCGGATGTCGCTATTCGCATTTATGCTCCATTGCCCGGCAGAAGCCTGTCAGTATTGATCCGGCGTTTGCGCTATGCCGTTCCGCAGTGGGAGAACGAGTTGACCAGTGCTTTACAGCGCGCCAAACAACGGCTTTCCCACATGCAGGTGGATGGTGTGGATTGGTATTGGCCAGCCGAAACAGATGCCGACAACAGCGCGTCTACAGATTCAGTTCGTTTGCTCGCGCCTTTTGATCCGGTGGTTTGGGACCGCGCTCGCTTCGAATTATTGTGGGGATGGGAATATCGTTTCGAAGCCTACACGCCATCCGCGAAACGCGTTCGCGGCTATTACGCTTTGCCGCTGCTTTGGCGCAACCACATCATTGGCTGGGGTAATCTATCGGTGAAAAACGGGGAACTCCAGTCTGAGTTCGGCTATGTTAAATTGCAGCCACGAGACCGTATTTTCAAGCGAGAACTTGAAGCCGAGTTGAATCGCATGAGAATTTTTCTAGGATTTGAGTTGATTTGAAATCTAGCCGAATAACTCGCGCATCTTTTTCGTACGGTAATCAAAAATCGTCCTTACATCTCGCTCCACCATAACCCAATTCGCGATTTGCCCGAGAAAACCAAATGGAAGAGCGTAACGAACCGTATCTCGCATGATCGTACCCTTCGGGTCGGGAGTAAAAGTGTGTTCGTGGAGCCAGAGGGCGTATGGCCCTGAAAGCTCGATGTCCACGAACCGGCGGGGCGGCTCCCATTCGGTAATCTGTGTCGTCCAGCGGATTGGTACTTTATGAACACGCAGCTTATAACGGATGAGCGATCCAGCCGCAAGCTCCTGCGGCGCGTCGACTAAACGAAATTCAAGCCAGGGCGGCGTCAGAACTTGAAGATTGGCTGCTCGAGAGAAAAACTCAAAAACGGTTTCGAGCGGCCGTGGAACCAATTGCGTCCGTTGGAATTCGTAGATTTTACCGGAATCTTCCCCGCTCTTGGCCTTCATTTCTGGTCTCGCGGGCCCGCGCCTAATCCTTGTCCAGATATTCTTCCGGCACGTCATCCTCGGGAAACTCGCGCGTGCGGACTTCTCCTTCGTCTGAGTCATCGGCGCGTTCCACCCCTTCAACCACCCCGGCCTCGAACGAGTTCCCTTCTTCCAGCAATTCGTCGACGCTTTCCGAATCGGCACGCTCAACGTCCGACAATCCCTGCAAATCTCCTGACTGTTGTCCGCTAATCTTCGGAGTTGGCCGCCTCACCGGAAATGGCGCATCTTTCGAGAGATCTTCGCGTCCGGCCTGTTTCGGCGCCACTTTAGCTCCCCTTGCGATTTTCGTGCGAGTGGCAATCTTCTTGTTTGCGGGGGCTTTTTTCTGGGCCGGTTTCTTCTTCGCCAATTTTTTCTTTGCAGACTTCTTGGGCGCCGCTTTCCGTGCTCGGTTGCTTTTCGAAGCCGTCGCTTTCCTGCGAGCGGCCGCTGGTTTTGCCTTCTTGATTTTCTTTTTGGGGGGCATAAACGCAAGTCTACCACTACATACCTACAGGCCATTCGTCTCCAATCCTTAATCTCTATTAAAACGATAGCCAATGTTGTATAGTCCCTCGAAATCGCTTTTTCGCGCGAGATTTCCGCCCGACCGTTAAAGCGGAAAGAAAGCGCAGGAAGTTGGGGATTATGCCTTGGGCTGCGGCTGGTATTGGATTGTTTGTTGGCTTTTTGATTGGTCTTACGGGGATGGGCGGCGGCGCGATGATGACCCCGCTGCTGTTATGGACCGGCTGGGTAGGGCCGACTGTGGCTGTCGGTACGGACCTGGTTTGGAATGCGCTGACCAAAGTGGTTGGCGCGGCCGTTCACTATCATCACAAAAATGTTAACTTGAAGCTTGTCTGGCGGCTGGCGCTCGGAAGCGTGCCGGGAGCTTTGCTGGGCCTGTATTTGATTGGCTTGCTGAAAAAATCGGCGGGCGTGGCCGTCGTCGATCATTTGATCGTGCGTCTGCTCGGCGGAACTTTGATTCTGGTTGCGGTTGCCATCATTTTCAAAGGATATGTTCAACGCTGGCTTCCACCCACTGTCTCTTCGCGTGCGGCGACCGACGAAAACATAAAGGGCTGGCATGTACCGCTATTAGGTTTTGTGGTGGGCGTTCTGGTTTCGTTCACTTCCGTGGGAAGCGGCAGCCTTATCGTAACCACCCTGTTGCTCCTGTTTCCCGCCGAAAAGTTGAACCGCCTGGTGGGCAGCGATGTGTTTCATGGCGTGCTCATCGTGGGCGTGGCCGCACTGGGCCACTGGCATCTGGGCGATGTGAAACTGCCGCTGGTTGGCGGCCTTCTTTTAGGATCGGTCCCGGGAGTTTGGTTTGGTAGCTTCCTCGCCAGTCGCATTCCCGAGGGAACGTTGCGTCCCGCGGTAGCAACGCTTCTTTTCGTAACCGGATTGAAATTGGTTTAGTTAAAGGAAACACACCAGGAAATATCATCTGGGACCAACCGTTGTTTTTTAGGGATCGACTGCGTTTTACCCGGGTCGAGCACTACAAAACCATTTCCTCCTTGTCTCGTCTAAAGACGGCGAGCGCATTCATTCGAGGAGGAAAGAAATGAAAAAAGCGTTGCTGGCATTCGCAATTGTTCTGGTTGGCCTTACCTCAGGATCCATTTACGCACCGGCTCTTGGCCCAGACGAACCCGCCGATCATACGGCTCCCAGTTACGACATGAAGGGCCAGTCTCTCCTTGATCTTGAAAACGTACAGAAGAAGTTTGTCGATCTCGCCAAAGCGTTACCGGATGACAAGCTCACATGGCGTCCTTCGGCGGATTCGCGTTCGTTTGCAGAAGTCTTCCTGCACGTTGCCGGCGAACGCTATGGCATCCTGGGCATGATGGGAGTAGCCAAGCCGGAAGGTTTCAATGGCAAAACCTTTGAAAAATCGACCACCGACAAAGCGCAGATCATCGCCGAATTGAACAAATCGTGGCAGTTCACCGAAAAGGCGATCAAAGGCATGAGCAATGCCGACTTCGCGAAACTGCTGCCAAAGCTGGGACCGCAAGCCAATGAGGGTGATGTAATTTACATCCTCGTCGCTGACGCCCATGAGCACCTAGGCCAGTCCGTAGCATACGCTCGTGAAAATGGCATCGTTCCGCCCTGGACCGTGGAAGAGAAGAAAAAAGCCGCCGAGAAAAAAGCTGCCGAGCAAAAATAGTTTCTGGATTTAGGTGGCTATCACCACGTGGAGTATGCGGTTCCATCCGACGCGGTTGCGTTTGAGGCAGAATGTACGTCGCTGATTCCGGGGTCCTGCTGGTCGACGGCCAGTAGCACGTCTTCCTGCACCACTTCCCAGTTCGCTTCATTCGTCGCTGGGTCTTTAGGAATCATTTTGATATAGCCCGCACTAACCAAATCATCCAGGCCTTGCGGCGCTTTCTGCTTGTCGAGGGTGTATTGCGAGATCAGCGAGCGCAGTTGAAATAAGTCCTGCCGTAGTACGGCTTCGCGGGAGCGCATGATCGACTGGTTGTAGATCGGCAGCGCGATCGACATCAGGATCAGGATAATGCTGATCACGATCATCATCTCCAGCAACGTGAAGCCGGAACTTCGCCGCGATTTAGTTCTGCTTGCCATTTACCAATCCTTGTACTTGGTCCCGTCCAGCGCCTCGTCTTGCGACTTGGTATAGACGTCAAACACGTTCTGCCCGCCCCATGAATCGGAGTCGGGATCGTCCTGCATGGAGCGCAAACCCCATTCGGTGGTGCCGGTCATGGGGTCGATTTCGAGCTTGCGCAGGTAACGAACCTTCTTTCCCTGTACATCGACACCTTTGACCAAAGTCTCCAGATCAGGTGGATAACCCTGGCTATCCACCTTAGTCTGGAACGCGTTCCGGTCGGCATCCGCCTTGTATCGGTCAATGGCGTCACGCATTTGCCATAGATCGAAGCGGAGGCGGCGTTCTCTCTCGCGTTTGATGGTCAGCCGCGCCATCGGAACTGCCATGGTTGAGAGAACCAGCAGGATGGTGGTGGCGATGATCAGCTCAAGAAGCGTGAATCCTTTTTTACGCCCCAAACTCTGACCCTGTTTGAATCGGTACCGCATCATTTCTGTATTTCCGGGCTGCATGGTAATCGGTTACTGTACGGTGACCGATGCCTGCGCTCCATTTACCGTAATCGCCTGCTGGCCGGGATCGCGCGCTCCGCCGCGGGTGATAGTCAACGGAGTTTGTCCTGTTGCTTTTGCCTGGAAGGTCAATGTGACCACCGTGCCCTGGCCGGAAACTCCACCCGCACCCGGCGGCCGTGTGGCCGTAATCTGCAGCGTGCCTGTGGTGTCGTCTTCGCGATGCACCAGGGCGACGGCTTGGCCATCCTGCGAGAGGAAGCCGCCGTTCGAAACATTCACCAATTGCAATTTCGCCGGATCGTAGTTCATTTGCACCGGCACGGAGTAAACGTTCTGCGCGCCTGAGATCATCAGGTTGACAACGAATGTGTTCCCTTTCGTCGCCGTGATTTGCCCCGGATCGAACAGGAAGTTCGCGCTTCCCTGTCCCGGAGCAATACTGGCATTGGACGGAGTTGAGTTCGCCGCCGGCGCAGGAGTGCCCGGATTCGGTGCCTGCCCAGTGGTGGGCGCAGCCGTCTTCGCGATGTGCCGCAACTCGATCGCGTTCGCTGTGCCGATTTCGATGGCGCGCTGGTTCAACTCGCTAAGGCTGGTTCCACGAATAATGTGCGGAGTGATGGCGAAAACCGTTTCGTCGGAAGAGTGATCCTGCTGCACCTGCCCAAAGAGATATCTAAGGATCGGAATCTGCGCCAGGCCCGGAATGCCGGAAAGAGATTTAGTTTGAGAATCGTCCATGATTCCGCCGATCATGCTTGATTCGCCATCCTTCAGGCGGATTTCATGCTCGACTTTCTTCTGGCCGATGATGGGCTGGCTGATGCCGCCAATGCTCGACTGGCCGACCACGGACGAAATTTCCATGGTGATCTTCAATGTCACTTCCCGGTCGGCGTGGACGTGCGGCGTGACATCGATGTTTACACCGACATCGAGGTATTGGAATTGTGTGTTCACCAGCGGGTTTATACCCACGCCGCCGATGCCAGGCTGGAATGATCCGGTAGCCACCGGCACGCGTTCGCCGATCTTGAGGGTCGCCTTCTGATTATCGAGTGCGCGCACCTGCGGGTTCTGCAACATCTTGGTGTCGCTGTCACCCATCACCGCCGATAAATTTGCGGAAGGAATCGTAACTTGGAAATCGGTCGCGTTCAGGTTACCCAGAGTGTTCAGTTCAAGGCCGGTGGAGCTTGATCCGGTTGTGCTCGTGGTCGTCGTGCTTGTGGTTGTCACAGCGGAGGTGGTGTTGATATTGCTTTGCAGGGCTACGGTTGCGCTCGTAGGCGGACTCAATCCTAGAGTGCGCGATTTGTCTTTGCTTATCTGCAACACGGCGATATCGACCACGACTTCCGGCCGCGCTTTATCCAGATCCTCTACCAGTTTCTCCGCCAATGCGATCTGATCCGGCGTACCGCGCACCACCAGAGCGTTTTGCGAGAGCAGTTGCTGCACGCGCTGCACATCTAATACGGCGCGAATCGCATTCACTACATCCTGTAACTCCGTGGGTTGCGAAAGGTTTTGCAGGTAGAACGTTTTCAGAACGCTCTGTTCCAGCTCTTTGCGCTTGGCGGGATTGTCCTGCGCCACGAAAATCGTATTGCTGGTGACCGGCCGCCAGAAAGTTTTCGATTCCAGCGCCGTAATCTGCAACGCGTCTTCCAACGTTACTCCATTCAGCTCGACCTTGATGCGGCGCGAAGTGTAATCCGGATCGAAGAGTACGTTGACTCCGGCCAGTTGCCCGATCGTCTGATAAATAACCTTGGAATCCTCGGTGAGTTTTACGGTGATGGGTACAACCGAGATGGGAGCGAGTTCCACCGGGCCAGCCGCTTCTCTAATCTTCTTTTCCAGGGCGTTCGGCGGTCCCGCGGCCTGTGGCGGAGGATTATTGGCATCGTTGATCATCTGCTGGGTTTTCTTCAACTCCTGCTGCGCGATGAAAGAGGATGGATCGATCTGCGACGCCCGTTGAAATTCCGCCAAAGCTTCCTGCATTTTTCCATCGTCGCGTAACAGTTCGCCGTGATGGACAATAGTGGCCGCGGCTTTGAAGCGCATGCGCTCGAATCCCGAGCGGTAGCGCAGGTCCTTCGGCTTCAGGTCGTAGGCTTGCTTGTAGAAGTTGTAGGCCGCTTCGTAGTTCTGGCGCGCCTCGGCGTCCTGGCCTTTTTCGTAAATCGTCTTGGCCTTATCGGCGATGGCAGGCAGTATGGCAAGCAGAACCAGCAGCGCTACCGCCGCAGGCATCAGACGTTTCATTCGTCAAATCCTCGTCGAGAAATCTTTGCGAAAGCCACGCCGGACAAGGCAGTAATATCACCCAAAGCCCGTGAACCGGCGACCCGTTGGAACCCGTTAACAGTTGCTTTTGGAGCGATTATAGCATCGGGTTTACGGAGTCCCGATCTTATTGCACGCACTAGGGTTACACTCTTTGGTCTTAGCCCCAAAGGGGGAATGCGAATGCGGCTTCCAGCACCCGGCTCCTGGCGGAGGACAAAAGCCCGAACCGCCGGGTGCCGGAAGCCCTGCTCCGACCCCTGCTGATAAGATGAGTACAATCATGCCCCGTCAGTCGGCGCACCAAACCAAGCCCAGCCCCGAGAAATCTCCCCGCCGCGACCCTACGGCTTCGGGCCAGCGCGATGCTGCCGTTAATAGGATCGCTTCCCATAACTATTTCTTGCTGGAAAAATTTGAGTGCGGCGTAGTTCTAACCGGAACCGAGGTCAAATCGGTCCGCGGAGGCCTCGCCAACCTGAAAGATTCCTATGGCCTGGTCAAAGACGATGAACTCTGGCTGCTCAACGCCCACATCGGACCCTACGAGCACGGCAACATCCACAATCACGCCCCGCTACGCACCCGCAAGCTGTTAATGCACAAGGAAGAAATCCGCAAGCTGATCGGCAAGACCCAGCAAAAAGGCCTGACGCTGATTCCGGTACGAATGTTCTTCAAAAATGGCAGGGTAAAGGTGGAGCTGGCTCTGGCTAAAGGCAAGCAGTTGTGGGACAAGCGGGAAACCGAGCGCAGGCGGACGGCGGATAAGGAAGCCAGAGAAGCCATCCGCAACCGGAAGAAGTAAGCGGCAAGTTGACCACAGAGTCACAGAAAAATTCATGCTGAGTGTTTGCTTGTGTTGGACGGAACGTCCCTCGGCAGGCTCAAAGCTTGCCTGAGCCCGCCGAAGGGGCAGGCCCTGCCCGTCGCCTTTGACGAAGCTTGCGATTTTGCAAGGTTCAGATGTTCTCTGTGACTCTGTGTCTTTGTGGTGAAGACTCACGGGATCCGGCGAATTCACCAAACTTCCAGCATGATCTCTCGGTATCGGCTAATCAGCTCAAAGTCTTTCCGGTTGGTGGTAATCAGGCGTGCGCCATGAGAGTGGGCGGTGAGGGCGATAAGAACGTCGAAGTGCAGGTCACGGATTTTGGCCGGCGCGAAGCCGTGATCGGCACGAATGCGAGACAGAATTTCCCCTGACTCCAGCCAGTTTTTTTCCGTCGGAGTCAGGATTGGATGACTTCTCGCCAAAGCCCGGAGAAACTCGCGGTCTGAAGGGTTCGCCGCGCCCCGCCATAACTCTGCCAAAACTACAGAAGATGTCCGGATGACACCAATGAGGGACTGAATCCTCTCCCTATGACGCAGCGTGCGGAGATCGTCAATGATGACGGACGTATCGAAAACGAAGATCAATCAATGTGGCCTTGGAACGTGGCCTTGCCTTCATACTTCTTCATCAACTTCTTGAATCGCTTTAGGGCGACAATCTCACGGAGGGCAATATGAACCGCATCGGTGCGGGACTTTGCCTTAAGCACCTTCACAGCCTCGTCGGCCAGGTCGGTATCAAGGCGGATCGATGTCATGGTAACTGCCATAGGGGGCTTCTCTTCTCTGATATATACATGATAGAAGATTCGTATATACGCGTCAAGAGATTCCATGCTGCTTCGACGCCGATACCGGCAAAGATTCCGCCCGCGAGATTCGCGAATATTTTATCCCCGACTTCAGCAACTGGAAGGACCACGACTCCTATCAGGAAGCCTTCAGGCGACTGATCAGCGATCTGAAAGCCTCCGACTCCAAACCGAGGTAAAGCAATTTGCAGAGGCGCCCGTCCACCGTCCAATCGTGGATCATGAAGGAGCTAATGGATGGGGCCCAAGCGCTGGCGCCATAAAGCATTATCGAGGATGCGAGAGGAGTTACTCATCTTTGATGGTCAGCCCACTAACTGAAGCTGCCCAGCAAAGCTTCTCGCGTTTTATTGACTTGCCTATTCCGCCAACGTAAGATTCTGCGCCAGTGATCGCCCAAACAATGATCGCGAAACAGTATTCGGCAAAACCATGATCGGCCAGACCATATCGCACTACCGCATCGTCGAGAAGCTGGGCGGCGGTGGCATGGGGGTGGTCTACAAAGCCGAAGACTTGAAGCTTGGCCGCTTTGTAGCCCTGAAATTCCTGCCCGATGACGTGGCCAAAGACCCGCAAACACTCGCACGCTTCCAGCGCGAGGCCAAGGCGGCCTCGGCGCTAAACCATCCTAATATTTGCACGATCTACGAAATTGACGATCAGCACGGCGAAGCCTTCATTGCCATGGAGTTTCTCGACGGTGCAACGCTCAAGCATTTGATCGGCAACCGCTCCATAGAACTCGATCGGGTTTTGGAAATCGGCATCGAGGTTGCGGACGCGCTCGATGCTGCGCATACCGGGGGCATCGTTCATCGGGACATCAAGCCCGCCAATATATTCGTCACCAAACGAGGCCACGCAAAAATTCTCGACTTCGGCCTGGCTAAGGTGACGCCCAAGCCCGAAGCAGTCGCCAGCGAAGCGACTGCAACAATGGCCGAAGAACATCTCACCAGCCCCGGCAGCACGCTCGGCACGGTTGCATATATGTCGCCCGAACAGGTCCTGGCCAAGGATCTGGACGCCCGTACCGATCTTTTCTCCTTCGGAGTCGTGCTCTATGAAACGGCGACCGGTACGCTGCCCTTTCGCGGTGACACCTCAGGCGTAATCTTCGATTCCATCCTTCACGGGCAGCCCGCCGCTGCGGTCCGTTTGAATCCGGATATTCCGGCCAGGCTCGAAGACATCATCGCCAAGTCCCTGGAAAAAGATCGCGACATTCGCTACCAGTCCGCCACCGAACTAAAAGCGGACCTGAAACGAGTCAAGCGCGATACCGATTCGCAGCGGCTCCACATTACTCCTGAAACCACGGGATCGTCTCCCTCGGGTCGGTACCTCAAGGCAGCGATCCTGGCCGCGGCCGCGTTGCTGATCGCGGTTCTGGCTGCGCTTGCGGTTCACAATTACAGTCCCGCGGCTCACGCGCCGCAAGCGGAAAAAGCTACTGTAAAAACTCCGGAAACCATAGCGGTTCTTCCCTTCCGCGACATTACCGCCGCCACTTCAGACAGCTGGGGCATCGGAATCACCGACGCAATCATAAGTCGATTGACCGCCTTGCAGAACCTCGCAGTGCGACCCACCACATCGGTTTTGAAGTACGCCAAGGAAGCGCCCGAGCCCGCGGAAGCGGCCAAAGCGCTGAACGTGGAAAGCGTACTGGAAGGCACCTACCAGCGCTCCTCCGACGTAATCCGCGTGACCGTGCAACTGATCGATGGCCGCACTGGGAACACCAAGTGGTCGCAACGCTATGATCTGCGCAGTGCAGACATATTGAGCTTCGAAGATCAGATTGCCACCAAGGTGGTAGAGGGTCTCCAGATCGAAATCTCACCCACCGAGCAAAAAGCGATCCAGCAGCCCGCAACCGCCGATATTGACGCATACAACGATTACCTGCAAGCACGTTTCTATGAGAATGAATACTTCGTACGCTCCCGTCTGGATAGCATCGAGCAAGGCAAGCGACTGCTTTCGCACGCAATTTCTCTGGATAAAAATTTCGCCGACGCCTACGCATTGCTCGCGCAGTTCTATGGGTACCAAGCTGCAAACTTTCCCAAAGACGGCGCGGCAAACGTCAAGCGCGCGGTTGATGCAGCCCAGAACGCCCTTAGAATCAATCCCCAGTCGTCAGAAGGATTGATCGCCTTGGCGTTTGCTTACGGCGAGGGTGGTCAAGAGGGAGATGCGATCCGCACCGCACGGCAAGCGGTCGCCGTGGCGCCGAACAGTGCAGTTGCTTGGCAGACGCTGGGATATTCATATTGCTACGCAGGTCTGAATGAACAGGCTGAGCAAGCGTGGAGCCGGGTGGTCACGTTGAATCCTGTCCCGCAGCCCCACTGGATGCACGCTCGTACGCTGCTGTTCAGCGGCAAGGCAAAAGATGCGGAAGAAGAAATGCGCACGGTGGTTGCGGCAAATCCCGATCAATTCAAAGCATTGGCGTACTTGGGAATGATGCTCTATTACGAAGGCAAACTCGATGAAGCCGAATCCGAGTTGGATCGGGCGATTGCGCTCGGTCATGATTCTGAGGACGACTCGGCGCGTCTGCTCGCGGCATTCCTGTACGCGTCACGTGGGCAAAGGGAAAAAATCGATCCGCGCCTATTCCAATATCGCCCGGAACAGATTATAGACGGCGACGGCGCTTATTGGCTGGGCGGAATCCATGCCTTGCTTGGCGATAGACAGGGTGCGCTCAATTGGCTCCAACGCACGGTCGCTCTCGGAGATGTGAACTACCCCTGGTTCGAACGCGATAAAAACTTCGACAGCCTGCGTTCCGACTCCGAGTACCTATCAATCATGGCGGGCGTCCGCCAGCGCTGGGAAACTTACAAGAAAGAGTTCGACCCCGCCTCATAAATCGATGGCAAATTCCGCCTTGTCGATTGCCGCTTTATTAATAACCGTCGTAAACATGCGATTAGACCCTGGATATTCGCGACTGAGTGAATACCTGTCCAACGAAACCTAAAGCGATTTCAAATATTCAATAATCGCCCACCGTCCCTCATCGCTGAGTTCCGGCCCGATCACCCCCGCAGTCCCAGCAGGCGCATTGCGAAATTCATGTCCTTGATTGGAATTCCCGGGCTGGCTGGTATCGAATTCGAAGCTGTCCTCAAACCTCGCGGTTTGGAATCCGACATACTTCGGGTCGAATTCGCGGCTGCCCACATAAAATATTTTGTCCCGGCGGTCGGCGGGAAGCAAGAGTTGGTAGAGGTTTGGGACCGATCCATTGTGCAGAAATGGCGGAGTCGCCCACATCCCGGCAAGCGGGCGCGCCCGGTATACGAGGTTGTCGGTTACACCGTCATCGCGGAAGCCGTTCCACTCGATACGCTGTTCTGAGGGCAATTGCATCGCGTCGTAATTCATGTCGGCAATTTTTCGCGTGACTAACTTTAGCCCCTGCGCAGCGGAAACCGTTCCCAATCCCAAAATGCCAGTATTGGCGGTGCGCCCATGCCAATTGGTCGCAGCCTTCGGATCGGTCCCGATTACATCCAGGGGAATCTCTTTCAGGTGCAAAAAGCGGTGGCCCTCCAGCCCGGTTTCCCAATACTGAGACTGCTGAAGCTCGGGTGAATCCAGCACCGGAAGATGGCAGCGCTGGCAATGGTCCACGTAAAGCTGCTTTCCCTTTTCTACTTTGCTCTGATCGAGAGCCCCAAAGACTTGCGTGGGCCACCCTGGTGAGTGCAGGCCCGTGAAGGCCGTTGGACCGGCAAGAAGACTCTCAATCGCCCAAAGGTTCTTGACGTTGACAGTGGAAGCGTAAAGTTTCTTGGGATCGGTAAGGTTCACTCGGGCCCGCACTCCGAGCGCCTCGCCGATGTTTCGTACCATCGGCTGCTGGATCGAATCATTGTATTGGACCCAGGCAAACCAACTGTTGTACCAGATGGGTGGAATACTCACCGGTGCATTCGCGACCCGCAGATTAGCGTTGTCCAGTTCGGTTCCGAAAACATAGTTACCGATGCGGCCAAGGGCATCGGTGCGCCCAAACCCTCCCGCCGACGCTGCTGGATAGATATTCCCCGCATCGCCCGCATTCTTTTCGGCCAGCCCTTTATTAAGGAAGGCTTCGAACTCTTGCCGCAGCTTCTGCTTTGCATCGTCGGAAGCATTCTCGCCGAGCACACCTTTGGCAAAGCGATCGAAGCGGAATGGTATTTTGTCGGTGAATGCCAACGCATATCCAAGTTCCGTCTGAAAAGAGAGAAGATCGGCTGTTGCCGACCCGCCTTCAATGCGGATTCCCTTGCCTCTATATTCCAACTGTCCGGTATGGCATGCGGAGCAGGTGAACCCCATCACATCCAAGGTCTGGCCCGTGTCAGGATCGACGACGGTGTCTTTGGCGAATCCCACCGGCAATCCGTCGGGGTTCTGTGGGCCGGTCGCATCGGGCAGGAAGCCAAAACTCGCGAGATAATCCGTTTCGCGAAATCGCGGAACCGTGCCGAAGATTTTGATCTTGGGCTGCTCCAGCGCAAGGAACCATTTATAAGGCACCAACTCGGTTCCCTGCGGCGTGTGATAGAACCACTGCCGTTGCTCCGCGGAAAAATTCTGGCCGGGGAACTGCACTTCCACTGGTTTGTAAGCCGGCATTTTTTCGCTGGGCCTGGTGGCGAACACCGCCTGCAACTGCTGGCAACCGGTCATGCAGACTGGGGAAACTGCGAGAAGCAACAGGCAAGGAAGGTATTTCAATCGATAAATCATCGTTGGTCACCGCGGAAAATGATCGGAACGCCCCGGGTAGAACACGAACGACTCGGCCCCACTTCGATGGCCAGCATTCTAGCACTCCTGTCCGAGGCTATCTAATTTTTGCCGACCGAGAAATGCGAACACGATTCCCGCAAACTGATAATCTCTGTTCGAAAGCCTGTTCCGGAGAATGCGTCCGCATTAGGTGGGATGCACGCAGAAAGTGGGAAATTTAACCGGGCCCTGTCTGCTATGAAGACGATCAGCTTGAAAGACGACATGCCGCTGGTCCACGAGGCGTTGCAGCGTCTCGACCATGAATTGGCTCGCGCCCGCCAAGAAAAAACCACGTTCCTGAAGTTAGTTCACGGCTACGGCTCGACCGGTGCCGGCGGCGACATTCGCATCGCCGTGCAAAAGCGTTTGCTTGAGATGGCGGAGAACGGTCAGATTCGCCGCTGTATTTTTGGCGAGAACTGGTCAAAGTCCGACGAGGCGGCGTGGAAACTGCTGCAATCGCATCCCGACCTCAAGAAGGATCCAGATCTCGGCCGCCATAACCGGGGAATCACCATCGTTCTGCTCTGATATAAGCAGCCGCGGTGGTAATTCCTGGTTTTAAATTCCTTGCGGCTCCGCTGGCGAATTCGGAATCACCGGCGCAGGAGGAGCGATTGGCGTGATGACCGGCGCGGGCGTGAACGGATGCACCGCAATCGGCTCGACCATGCTTTGCAGGTAATAACTCACCGCGATGCCGCGTTGCCAGAAGCGCGGAATCAATAGCAGTAGCAGAGTGAACTGGCTAACCACCACCGCACCGAATACGCTCGCCGGTGGAACGAATTTCATCCACACGCATAATCCCAACAACAAAATAATCCCCGCTACCATAGCGGTGACTACATAGCTTCCAAGCAGTCGGCCCAGATTTCTCCACATATGGCGAAAGCCCCGCCCGATCGACCGGCGTACCGCCGGCTGATCGCTCAGAACGACGTCCGCTTGCGCTAAATCAAACCAGATGCGCAGGGCCGTCATCACCAGAAAGATTATGATCAAAGTAACGACTTTCATTTCGAAAGGCAGCATTTCATTCGTACTTTCGCCGGCGGCTTTGACCAGCGCGGCTTCCAGCCCGAACAACGCTCCCGCAACCGCTCCCATCACAATGCCCGCCACAATCATGAGCCGGATAAATCGCCACAAGTTGCGCCCGCAGGCGCGGAAGAAGTCGTCGCGCGGCAGGCGGTAGGTAGCAGCGTAGCCTTGCAGAACTCCGGGCACGAACAGCACCGTCAAGAAAAGAAAGAGAAAAGCGAAGTGCATCGCCGGAGCCGTGGAAGCCATGGTTGGCCCGAATTCCGGACGGGCAAATAATTCAACCAGCGTGCCCATGTCAAAACCGCGCACCAGGCTCTCGGCGTGCAGGCTGTGATCCAGAATTTGATGGATCACGTTTCCAAAAGCGCCCGCGCCCAACCAGGCCAGCAGCACGTTCAACACATAAAACCAAAAAATATAGCGCTTGTTGTGCCTGACCCGGCTTAAACCGCTGCCCAGTAAAACCTCGTTGTTGCTCATGAATTCCCTTCTCTCAATTTCGCTTAAACCGCCCACCATGCCAGCGCCTGACCCAGCCACTGGCTCAGGAACATGAAATAGGTTTCCAGCTTGCGCGCCGGCTTGGGATTGGCTTCGGCCGTATTACTGTTATTGAAATCATTGCGGTCGATCTGGATTTTGTGGTCCGGATCAATCTCGGCCGAAACTACTTTCGCCTTCTTCTCATACTCAAACTTCGTCCACCGGCTCGCGCCATCCCAGTGCTCGCGCAAGGTTTCGCCATTGTCGAACTTTACCTCAACCTCAACCGGCATCACGAAATCTTCCCTGCGATGCACCCATACGAATGATCGATAAACCGAATTCTTGTCGTCTTTCTTGGAATCTTTTTTCTCCTCATACCAGTTGACCGGGAAAGACTCCACTCGCGAAACTCGATAATCCATCACCTGTGATCCGTATATGGCCTGATTGAAGTACCAGCGCAAATCTTTGCCGGAAACTTCTTCGATGGTCTTCAGGAAATCTTCTTTGGTGGGATGAGTGAAGCGATACTTCATAAAATAAGTGTGCATCGCTTTGTTCATCGTATCTTCGCCAATGATGCCTTCCAGCGTAAGCAGAACGCTGGCCGTTTTGCCGTAGGTAATTCCGCCGTAGGAGTTGAAACTGTAATAGTCGTAGGCTTTTTGCGCAATCGGATCGACGTCAGCCACGCTGGTGTAACTAAGCCTTTGGCCTTCACGCTCGCCCAATGTCACCCCCGCAACATCGAGCATGGAAGTTCTCTTGCCAAGAATCGAATCCAGAACCTTCACTTCGGAATAGCTGTTAATGCCCTCGTCCATCCAGGCATCTTCAAATTCATTGGTCGCGACCATGCCATACCAATACTGATGGCCGAACTCATGCTCGACCACCAACTCCGGAAGGTGCAACCCCGCCGGCATGAACCAACTCGAATCGCCAGTAATAAATGTGGGATATTCCATCCCTCCCGCCGCCGAATCCGGCTCGGGATCGACCAGCGTGATGGTTTTATAGGGATACGGTCCATACCAGCTTTCGAAGTGCTCCAGCGACTCTCGAAGAATTTTTTCGTGGCGGTCCGCCTGGCTCCAGTGCGCGGGCTGCATCAGGATGCGCATCTGCACCGGCCCCATCTGCCCCTGGTATACGCCGTCTTCTTTTACTTTGAAGCGAGGGCTTACTGTCCATGCAAAATCGTGAATGTCGTCGCCATGGAAAGTGAGTGTCTTGCTGTTATCGGGATTGTTGACTTCCGCAACTTTTACGCCACTCGCCCCAACCACTTCAAACTGCGGAACCGTCAGCTTCACGTCATAGACGCCGAAGTCGGCGAAGAACTCCGTCATCGCGTGGTATTGATGGCAATTCCACGCTCCGTGCCAGAACACGCCCACCTTCGGGAACCATTGCCCGCCCAGCATGAAATCGCGCTTCCATCCCGAGCGCGCTTGCGTCTCCGGCATCTGATCGTGGAATGCGATCTTGAATTGCACATATGCGCCCGGCGCAATAGGAGTGCGCAGCGGCAAATCGATGACAGTCTTGTCGTCTTTATTGCCATCGTCAGGCTGAATGTAGTGAAGTTGCGAAGTCAAATCGCCCTGGCCGGCGACCTCAATGCTTTTAATCTCTTCCGAGCCGTATTCCTTGGCCTCCCACTTGTCGTAACCGGTGTCGCGGCTGCCGGCAATCTTGGCCTCGCGCACCCATGTGGCATTAGGCTGAAAGGCATTTTGGTAAAGGTGAAACGGAAAATGGTCGAGCGCCACGCCGGTCAGATTGTGATAGGTGAGCACTTCGGTAGCATCGACGGTGTGCTTGCCCGCGTCATACTTCGCGTCAATCTCGTAATGCACCACCCGTTGCGACATGGGCTGGGTCGAATTGATGGCCAGCGTGGTGTCGGGAATTGTGAGGGCGGAATTATTCGAAACTGCGCTCGCGGCAGAAGCCGCCGTGACCGCTGCTGCCGCTCCCTGCGGCGGAGCCGCGTGAGCCGTATGTTCTTTCACCAGCAAAGAAACCGCAACCACCGAAAGCAACGGGAAAAACAAAATCATCCACCGGATCTTCATGCCTACCTCGGTTTAAGCTGTGGGAAGGAATCATACGCCAGACCGACTGGCGGAGTCATGCCCACGACTGAAATACGATACCCCGCTCTGAATTGTTCCAAAGCGATTCGACGCGCCGTAGAAATATCTTTGCGAAACTTGACCAACTCTATACATCACTTTACCGGCTTCGTGAATCTCTTTGAATAGCTGGTTTCTGCGCCACAGACCGGCACTTGAGTAGTGAGCCTCTGCAAGCGCGCAGTTCCAGCTGGAGGATCCCCATGAGAACTGCGGTAGTTGTGCTGTTTCTCGCTGTGTCCGCATTCGCCCAGGATCAATCCGCCATAACCGATGCTGAAGCCGCATGTGGCGCGAAGACCGTAAATTTCAATGCCGACCAGGATGCCACTCACCACCCAACGCCTCAACCTGATTCCGGCAAAGCGCTTATCTATGTGATCGAGGACTTAGGGCAATGCGAAGGCTGCGCTCCAAGCTCGAACGCATTTTTTACCAGTGTGGATCAGGCCCTTACGAAAGTCGGCATGGATGGCGCATGGCAGGGAGCCAATCGTGGCAGTTCCTACATCTTCTTCGTTGCCAATCCCGGCGAACACCATCTGTGCGTAAATTGGCAATCCCGGCTCGAGGAACGTTCCCACGCCTTTGCCATGGCTAATTTCACCGCCGAAGCAGGAAAAATCTATTATTTCCGCGAGCGAGTTTTTCCCGGCCATCAGGGCGACTACTCATTTGATCTCGACGCCGTGAATTCCGACGAAGGCAAATATCTGGTCGCGGTCTCGGCTTTCAGTGTTTCGCATCCCAAGAAGTGACCTGTATGGGCTTAAACGCAGACCGTTAGGAGACTCGATGTGTTGTGTATTTAGAACTTGGCTGGCTACAATATGTAACAGCAACTAAACAGTGCCAGTCTGGAGGAAACGCTATGAAATCCGTTCTCGTCGCGATCTTCTTCGGTGTTTGCACATGTATCCAGGTCATGAGTCAGGTTCTCCCGGCGGAATCTGCCTGCGGCCCCACCACCGCTCATTTCGACACGCAGACGCTTGCTTCGCGAGTCGTCCCTCAACCCGTAGAGGGCAAGAGTCAGATTTACGTGATCGAAGTCTTCGACAAAGTGGTGGGTGAAATAGCTCGGCCTACGCTGCGCGTTGGCATCGACGGTAACTGGATGGGCGCTGACAAAGGCAATTCCTATGTGGCTTTTTCAGTCGAGCCCGGCGAGCACCATTTGTGCACGAATTGGCAATCGCACTTGAAGCGCTTGTCCAAAGAAGCAGCATTTCTAGGTTTCACAGCCGAGGCTGGAAAAATCTATTTTTTCCGCGCACGAATTACCGAGCACGGAGGATCTACGGGCGCCTCCACTTTTTCGCTCGATCTTGATCAACTAAATGACGATGAGGGCAAGTACCTTGTGGCTTCTTCATCCTCCAGTGTCTCGCGCCTCAAGAAGTAGCGTTCGGAGCGAGCCTATACGGCGGAATAGACCTCATGTACTCGCGCGGCCTTAGTGGAGCTATGCCTGCTCAGCTCGCTTCAGTATTCGCCGCTTGCGCTTTAACCGTTTTGCCGACGATACTGGGAGGTTCCCTTTTTACTTCTTATGAAAACTACAATTTCCCTCGCAACTCCCGCTGAACTCGAAACCGAATCCCTGGTCGCTATCATCCTTAACCAGGCCGATCCCGCACAAAAAGAAAAGAACAAAGACGCCAAGCCCCAGCTTAAGCTTGCCACCGGCGATGCCGCGGTGACATCCGCCGCTGCCGACTTGCTGGCTAGCGGCGAACTCACCGGCAAGTCCTTCGAAAGCAACCTGCTGCACAAGCCAGCCGGACTGAAGGCCAAGCGCTTGCTGCTGATCAGCGGTGGTTCGGCGAAAAAATTCTCTGGCTACGATCTGCGCCGCATTGCGGGCGCAGCTGCGCGCACGCTCAAATCGCGCGGCATTCGCAGCTTCGCCTTTATCGCGCCGTCAGGCATTCCAGCGGAAGAAGCGGTGACAGCGATTGTCGAAGGCGCGATCGTCGGCAACTTCGATCCCGACTACTACCGCAGCGACCGAAAGGACCAAAAGATCGACGCCCTTACCATCATTGCCAGCGGCGATAAATCCGCGCTGGAAAAGGCAGCAAATGCAGCCCAGATCATCGGCGATTCGCAGAACTTCACCCGCGACCTGGTGAACGAGCCTTCCAACCGCATGACGCCCACCATCCTTGGTGAACGCGCGCAAAAAATGTGCGATGAAACCGGATTGAAGTGCGAAGTCTACGGCGCTGACAAAATTAAAGAATTGAAGATGGGAGCGTTCTGGAGCGTGGCGCAGGGCTCGGACGAACCTCCCGCTCTGATCGTGATGACCTACGAGCCTGCGGGCGCGCCTGCCAAGCCTGTTTTAGGTTTAGTGGGCAAAGGAATCACCTTCGATACAGGCGGCATTTCGATCAAGCCCGCCGATGGCATGGAGAAGATGAAATACGACATGGCAGGCGGTGCAACCATGATCGGCGCCATGCGCGCCATCGCTATGCTCAAGCCGAAGGTAAAAGTAATCGGCATCGTTTGCGCCACGGAAAATATGCCCTCCGGCAAAGCGCAGAAACCCGGTGACGTGCAGATTGCGATGTCAGGCAAAAGCATTGAGATCATCAACACCGATGCCGAAGGCCGCCTCGTTCTCGCCGATGGTCTCTTTTATGCGCGACAGCTCGGCTGCACACATCTGGTAGATGCAGCTACGCTGACCGGCGCGGTCGTAGTCGCTCTCGGCCACACCAACGCTGGAGTATTCGCCAATGACGATGCCATCTACGAGCGCTTCCACAAAGCCAACGACGAAGCCGGCGAAAAAATGTGGCGCTTGCCGCTCGACGACGAATACATGGATCAGATTCGCTCATCGATTGCCGATATCATGAACACCGGTGGACGCTGGGGCGGCGCGATCAATGCGGCCATGTTTCTGAAAGAGTTCGCCGAAGACACGCCCTGGATTCACCTCGACATCGCCGGTACGGCATGGATGGAAGAGCAGAAGCCATGGATTGCCAAAGGGCCGTCGGGGATCGCGCTGCGCAGCCTGGTGGAGTTCGTAAAGAGTTACGCCGGTTAAAACCACCCTTTCGCTGGAAAACAGCATCTCACGCAAGCTGCCCGGATCACTGTGTTTTCGGGCCGACTCTAAGCGATGGGGGCTGCATGAAAGGTCTAGCTGTATTTGGGGTGGTATTGCTGATTTTAGGCGTTCTGTCCTTTGTCGTTCCCTTTCCACATTACCATCATCACGGGGCCAGCATCGGCGACGCGCATATCGGCGTCACTACCGAACATGACGAGAAATTATCGCCGGTAGTCGGAATCGTACTGGTGGTCGCCGGCGCGGGATTATTGCTGGCGGGGAAAAAAAGCTAGCCACAAGTTATTTGTTAGTCGCCTTTGCGAATGCCGTCTCCAGATTCGTAACAAGCGGAGCCTCGCTTGCCTGCAACCCGCTGCGTCCCATCATGCGCCAGCGGTATTGGTCGTTCGGCCAACCGTGCGCGTCGTAAATGGCAAGAATATCCTCGGACGGCCGGCTCATCACCATAAGCACAATATCTGCCTGCCACGGCTCATACACCAACGTGAACTTGCCCCATTTCTGCATTTCATTCTGAACCGTAGCGATGGCTTGGCGATCCTCCGGAATTAGGTTGGGATTAAATTGATCGCCGTCGTAGCTGGTGACATAAACGAAACGCGCATTCACCAGCGTTCCAGGAAATGCTGGGATGGTTTGCGGAGTAGCGGACTTGGGTGCAGCGAAAACCAAACTCGCTGATGCCATCAAAATTGCCATTAGCCCTAACCTTCTTAGCGAAGCATTCATTGCACACCTTCCTAATATCCACCAAATGATTAGATGGTTAGGATCGAGTGCACGTTGCACGCGGCAAACCACTCAAAACAATACCCTACTTCAATCGCCGAATCTGACTGCAGCGCGGGCTTTCGCTTTAGCAGCCTCTTCTTCTCGATTTTTAGCTGGCGCGGTAGTTTCGAGCGAGTGAAGAAGCCGCGCCGAAATAGTCGCGACTTCATCGACCGCAGCTAAAAACGACTCTTCATTCGCCTTGGACGGCTTGTTGAAGCCGGTGATCTTTCTTACAAACTGCAGAGAAGCCGCCCGCACTTCTTCGGCATTAGCCGGCGGATCGAAATTAAAAAGCGTTTTGATATTTCGGCACATGCCACGACCTCCGCTCACAATAAAAAACCGCCATGTTTAATTTTTGCCATACAGACAATGAGCAAAAAAGCTAGAACAGCCTGCCAATTTCGAAGTTCACCCGCGTTTGCCCGGTCGGGCTGACGCTGCCGAAAATCGCAAATGGACCAACAATGGTATCGGCGATGAAGCCCAAATTGGCGCTGCCTCGCACCACGAACGAATCCGGATTATTGAACGCCGTTCCCGCTTCGTACCAACCGCCCCAATAAATTTTTCTTCCCACCAGCTGCGGCAGATGATAGAAATCGCGCCGGAATCCGAAGGACGCGTATCCATAATGATTGCCCACAAACTCATTCGGCAGATAAGCGCCCAAGCGAAACGGCCCGCCCAACGAGAAAAGTTGAAATTCGCTGGCCGTGCCCCGGAATGTGGTTCCCCCCGAAGCGCCAACAAATAACGACGTCTTGTCCCCAGTGGGAACGAAGCTGGAAGTTTGCACATCGAGTTGATCGACGGGATGAATGACGCCCGGACTCTGCAGCACACGCGATAGCGACGCCGCAATGCGGCTGCCCACTCGTGGGACCGAAGGACTATCCTGCCCATCCCAAACATAACGCGTGCGGAATTCTCCCGTGCTTCCAGTCTGTGAAGCCAGTCCGGCGTTGCCGATAAGCGGCGCCAGTTTCCCGCTGAAAATCTGGTATCCAAAGCGAAGTTCGCTACGCCGGCCGGAATCGTAGCCGAGATCGAATCCGCCTCCGGCACGCTCATCGCCGAAAACCGCAACCCGCGTCTCATCGACAAAAGCATTGCGCGGCACCTTGGAAGCGAAGGCGTACGGCGCAACAAAAAAATGCGAATTGTTGATCGGTTGGTAGAACTCGGATGCAGCCAGATTACTCGATCCCAGCATTAGATCGTTGCGCCACTCGCCACCGTGATGCTCCACATCCATAAAAGTAACCCGCGCCCCTGCAGAGAAATCGAATGCCCCCACCCCTGAACCATCCACATTGATGGCTAAATCCACGAATGGTGGTCCGTAGGTTTTTTCATGCGCGGTAACGCGCAACGCGGGCACGCCATCCTGAGTAAAGCCTTCGTATCCCAGGCGGTCGAATTCGCCCTGGCCGGCGATTCGCGCCAGTTGATTTTCCAGTTTCGGCAGATTCAGTGGAGCATGCAAGTCGGACTGCAAGCGTTGCTCCATGCGGCTGTTCTGATCGGAATCTCCGCCTTCGACTTTTACCAGTTCTACTTTTTCTGGTTGCGGATGCTTGCGCGCGTAACGGGTGGCAAGATATTTCTCCCACTCCGCATCATCGTGGATCGCGTAACGCAATAAAGTTGCTGCTTGAGCGGCCGCGCTTTTATAACCCATCTGCACGAACTCTTTCACACGATCATAGTCCGTCAGAGACATGCTGCCCACATCCACCGTAATCACCGAATCGGCCAGAGCAAGCGACCGGCGCTCGTTTTGCAGGATCATCACGCTGACCGCGCGCGAAAGCATCCCCGTCAGGCTATCCAGCTGTTCGCCGCCTCCCTGCGGCAATCGCAAATCGACTGCGACCACAGTTTCGGCATCCATTTCACGGACCACTTCGACCGGAATGTTCTCGACCATTCCACCATCGGCCAGTACGTGGCCGTTGATTTCCACGGGAGTAAACACGCCCGGAATCGCAATGCTGGCGCGCACCGCCTGAGACAAAGAACCATCGCGCAGCACGACCCGGTCTCCACTCTGCATATCGGTGGCTACGCAGCGAAAAGGAATAGGCAAATCATCAAAGCTGGCCATGCCCGAATCCCGAAACGTAATGCGGTCCAGCAACAGGCCGACGCCGAGGCCGGAGTTCAATCCGTTCGGCGCTTTCAAACCATGCTTGATGCCCAGCGCCGCATCCACCTGATAGTCACGGCGATCTTGTTTACGCCGGTAAGAAAGCTGGCGATACGAAGGCTCGGAGAGCATGACCTCATTCCAATCGACGCCTTCCGCGAATTTCTCAATTTCCGCGGGAGACATGCCCGTGGCATACATCACGCCGATAATGCTGCCCATGCTGGTTCCGGCAACCCGGTCAATGGGGATGTGATTTTCTTCCAGCCACTGCAGCACTCCGATTTGCGCCAGGCCCAGCGCACCGCCGCCGCTGAGAGCAAGGCCGATGCGGGCGCGGTGAGTGGGTTGAACCGGCGGGTTCTGCTCTGGTTGATGATCCTGAGCCTTAAGCAAAGTGCTGAATATCACAAGAAGTAAAAGGATGCCGAGCCGTGCGATGCTTGCCCGGCATTTACGAAACAAAAACATATTCATCCTCCCGGTTTTAGCCGGCGGGGTTTTTTCAGGGAAAATTCACATTAGCAGGTTGATTGGCGGTTACTCCAGCAGTTACATCACCGGCGGAACGCTGATGCCCATCACTTCCAAAGTGCGAATCAATTCGCGGCGAACCACTGCAACCGTGGCCAGGAGGAATTGCTTCCGCTTCTCATCCACTTCACTCAGGATGGGATGGCGATGGTAAAAAGCGTTGAATAATTGCGCCAGTTGGAAAGCGTGCTTGGCGAGATACGCCGGTTCGGTAGTCGAAATACACTGATCGACAATGTAAGAAGTTTTCGCCGCCGCCAGCCACAACTCCCAAATTTCGTTACCCGACTCTCCAGCCAGGAATTGGGCCAAATCGGAGTTGGACAAACGCGAGGCGATCTCCCGGCTGAACGTATCGGGATCAAGATCAGCTTTCTTGAAAATGCTCGTGGCGCGGACTACAGCATATTGCGCGTAGGGTCCAGTTTCGCCCTCAAAACTAAGCGCCTCTTTGAAATCGAAGGCAATCACGGATTGCTTGGTGAATTTCAACATGAAATAACGCAGCGCGCCAGTGGCGATCTGCGTCGCAATAGAAACGCGTTCGGGCTCGGTAAGCTGCGGGTGGCGGGAATCTACTTCTTTCTTGGCCGAAGCAATTAGTTGGTCGATGAGATCGTCGGCCTTAACCCCAAAACCCTTGCGCCCTGATACTTCGATGTAAGAACGCGTCTTGTCTTCTTCTTTCAGCGTATAACCGAGTTCCTCGGCGCAGCGCGGCGTAAGCGCGACCATCTCATATGAAAAATGCGTGTAGTGATCGGCGGCTTCGTTATGGCCGAGTCCGCGCAACGCTTCAATCACCGTGCTCTGTGCCTCTGATTGCCGGGCGTCGATCACGTTATAGATTTCTGCAACATCGCCGAAGTGAGGATGCTCCTGCTCACCCTGCATGGAAGAAATCCAGCAGTCGTGCTGGTTGGGATAGCGGTAGAACTTGCGATAGCCAAAGTCGCGCCCCAGCAAGCCGAACTTCCACATGTGATAGGCAATGTCTTTGCCCACGTAGCCGACAGTGCCGTTGGAACGGACAATGACCTTCTGGTCTTCTTCTGAAACCGCGTTATCTTCTTGTGCCGTGCCTGCAGAGGCCTCTTCGTTTTTAGACTTACCTGTTCCCGCTCGCCGCATCACCCAGCAACCTTTATTCTTGCCGTCCTTTTCGAAGGTGAGCACTCCCGCTTCTTTCAGCTTCCCGAACGCCGCATCCCAAAAGTGCAAGTGCAGAATCTCGCTCTCGCGCGGCAGAAAATCATATTCGATGTCGAGCCGGTCCATGGTTTCAAGATGCCGCCGCAAAACCGCAGTCGCAATCACTTCGGCGATAGCCGCGGTCTCGCTTGTGGCATCTTCGATGGCGTGAAGGGTTTGCAGTCGGACTTGCTTATTCTGTGGATCCTGTTCGTACCACTGCGAGACGCGGGCATAGAGATCCCAGCAGTAATAGTCGAATCGGGGCTGGCGCGTAAGCGATTCGATCTCAGCCAGCGATTTCTTCTCGATCTGCGTGAATCCCACCACCACATCCGCCACCTGCACACCGGTGTTGTCGATGTAGTTCTGCACATCAACTTCCCTCCCCGCGCGGCGTAGCAGGCGGACGAACGTGTCTCCCAGAATGGCATTGCGCAAATGCCCAATATGCGCGGCCTTGTTGGGATTGATGCTGGTATGCTCCACCAGAATCTTGCCAGCCGCAATTTCGGCGCGACGCTTCTCGTCAGCCGCCAATACAGTTGCCATCCAGCCGCGATCGATTTTCACGTTCAAATATCCCGGAGGCGCAACCTGCATTTCCGAAATGCCTTCGATGGCTCCGATTTCAGCACGAAGGGCTTCGGCAATTTTCAAAGGCGCGGTACGCAACGGTTTGGCGAACGGGAAAACGGGGATTGCGAAATCTCCCAGCTCAACTTTTGGAGGCTGCTCGAGGACCACACGGGGCAGTTGTACATCCGGATAACAGCTGCTTAAAAACTGCAAAATGCGCTGCGCGAGAATCTGTTCGAGATCGCGATACAAGGCTTTCCTCTTGATTATTGAGAAGGTTTTGATTCTAGCAGAGCATGCGATGCGTCAGGTTTGACGGAGGGTGCACGGTTCCCTATGATGAAAAATCAGCTCTAATCCCATGCGTATTGCGTATCTAGAGTGTTTTTCCGGCATGAGCGGCGACATGTTTCTGGGCGCGCTGGTGGACGCCGGAGTCTCGCCGGGGCTACTGAAGGAAACGGTAGCAGCACTCGGAGTCGATGCAGAACTCAAATTTTCTCGCGTCGTACGCAGCGGAATTTCCGCAACCAAGGCGGATGTCTGGATTGACGGACAGAACGATTCGCCGCACGAGGAGGGTGGGGAGAAACAAAAAGAACACGCGCATTCTCACGATCATCCGCATGAGCACGCTGATAATAAGCACGAACACGGAGCTCACGGACATGCCCAGCATTCCCACGCGCGGAGTCTAACCGAGATCAAGCAAATTATCTCTTCCGCCGCGATTTCCGATGGCGCAAAGAAAATAGCTACTAATATCTTTGCAGCGCTCGGCGCAGCGGAAGCGAAGATTCACAACACTTCCATCGAAAGCATCCATTTTCACGAAGTAGGCGCGGCAGACGCCATTGTGGACATTGTTTGCGCGGCTGTGGGCTTTGAAGCGTTGGCAGTCGATGAACTGATCTGTTCACCCTTGAACGTCGGCGGCGGCATGGTGATGTGCGCGCACGGAACCTTCCCTGTTCCAGCGCCCGCTACTGTCGAGTTGTTGCAAGATGCTCCAGTCTATTCATCCGGCGTGCAGGCAGAACTGGTCACGCCCACCGGTGCGGCGATTGTAAAAACATTGGCTCGCCGCTTTGCCGCGTTCCCAGAGATGAAAATTAAAAAGTCCGGTTACGGGGCTGGATCGAGAGATTTTCCCGCGCATCCAAACGTGGTGCGCCTCACCGTCGGAGAATCAACCTCGAATGCCCTGGCCGCGAAATTTGAGTCAGACACGATCGCAATGCTGGAAGCGAATCTCGACGATCTGAACCCGCAGGTCTTTGGCTACGTGATGGATCGTTTATTTGAAGAAGGCGCGCTGGATGCTTTCGCAGTCCCGGTGCAGATGAAAAAAAATCGCCCGGGAACTTTATTGACCGTGCTCTGCAAACCCGGAGACGCGGGTAGGCTGACGCAACTGATCTTCACGGAAACCACCACGCTCGGCGTGCGGCGGCGCGAAGAAATGCGCCAGACTTTAGCGCGAAAGTGGGAAAGCGTACCCACGCCCTGGGGCGAAGTCAGGATAAAGGTCGCGAGCATCAACGGGACGATTACAAACTACGCCCCGGAATATGAGGATTGCCGCGGCATTGCGGCGAAGCATCACGTGCCCCTGAAAACCGTAATGCAGGAAGCGGCGCGGGCGTATCTTGAAATGGGTAAAAAAGCTTAACCGCAACGGCGCTCGAAAAAAACTCCGTGTTTTCACTGTGACCTGTAACCTCTGTGGTTAAACAGAATTCTATGAGCAAGAAGTTCTACATCACGACTCCGATTTACTACGTGAACGCGCGCCCGCACATCGGTCACGCCTACACCACGATCGCCTGCGACACCATCGCGCGGCGGCAGCGCCTGCTGGGCTCCGAAACATTTTTTCTCACCGGCACCGACGAGCACGGACAGAAGATCGAGCGCGCGGCCCAGGCTGCCGGCAAAACTCCGCAACAGTACGCCGATGAAATCTCCGCCGAGTTTCGCCAACTGTGGAAGCGGATGGGAATTTCGAACGACGATTTCATCCGCACCACCGAAGAGCGGCATATCAAGCGCGTGCAGGCGCTGTATCGCCGTATTCGGGATAATGGCTACATCTATAAAGGCGTTTTCACCGGCCAGTACTGCGTTTCCGACGAACTCTATGTTGATGGAGCGCAGCCGGGTGACGCTTGCCCCACCTGTGGACGGATCACCGAAACGGTGAGTGAAGAAAATTATTTCTTCAAGCTCTCAGCGTTTCAGGATAAGTTGCTGGCGCTTTACACCAACCCGGACTTCATACGCCCGGAGACGCGGCGCAACGAAGTAATTTCGTTCGTGCGCTCCGGTTTGCGCGATCTTTCCATCAGCCGCTCGACCTTTACCTGGGGCATCCGGGTGCCCGACGATCCCAAGCATGTGATTTACGTCTGGCTCGACGCGTTGGCGAACTACATCACCGCCATCGGCTACGGTTCTTCGCACGCCGGGGCACAGGAAGCCTTCAAGAAATTCTGGCCGGCCGACGTACACATGATCGGCAAAGAGATCGTTCGCTTCCATTGCGTATACTGGCCGGCGTTTTTGATGGCTGCCGGTTTGCCCATGCCCAAAGCCATCGTCGCCCATGGCTGGCTCCTGTTTGAAGAGAGCAAGATGTCGAAGTCGCGCGGCAACATCGTGCGTACGGAAACGATTCTCGACGTGCTCGGCGCCGATGCGCTGCGTTATTTTCTGCTGCGCGAAGTCGTCTTCGGACAGGATGGCTCGTTTTCGTTCGACGCGCTGGTGCAGCGCTACAACTCCGATCTGGCGAATGGGCTGGGAAATCTGGCCAGCCGCACGCTGACCATGATCAACCGCTATTTCAAAGGCGAGGTTCCCTATCCTTCGCACGGCGCGGCGAAAAAGCCTTCGGACGAAATCGTAGCCGAGGCGGCGCGAAAAACCATTCGCGACTTCGGAACTTTCTTCGATCAGTTCCAGTTTTCGCGCGCCCTCGAAAGCACATGGTCTCTGGTCGCGGCCGTGGATAAATATATCGTGGAAAATGAACCGTGGGCGCTCGGCGAAAAATCGGACGAAGACAGCCGCTCGCGTTTAGCCACAGTGCTCTACACCGCCGCAGAAGCGCTGCGCATTGCCACGGCGCTTGCCTACCCGGTGATGCCCGACGCGACCGCCAAAATCTGGGCACAGCTCGGCTTGGGCGATATTCAAAAGTTGTCGTTGAGTGAACTAGCCTGGGGGCAGTTGCCTTTGGGCACAAAGCTGGGCGAAGTTCATCCCGTATTTCCACGCGCCGACAAGAGCGCAATCGAGAGGATGCAAAAGATGGAAGAAGAACAGAGAGGTGCGCCGGTGGCGGAAGCTCCGGCAACGGCAAAACCGGTTCAGTCAGGTCCACAGACAGTAACCCCGGCTGCATCAACGCCTGCGAACGAAAAAATTTCTATCGACGATTTCGCCAAGGTCGAATTACGCGTCGGGCTCGTTAAGGTCGCCGAACGGGTTCCCAAGTCAGACAAGCTTTTGCGTCTCGAAATCGACATTGGGACCGAAGTTCGGCAAGTCCTAGCCGGCATCGCCGAAGCTTACGCGCCGGAAACTTTGGTAGGGCGCAAAGTTGTAATTGTCGCCAATCTTGCTCCGCGAAAAATGCGCGGTCTGGAATCGAACGGCATGATCGTCGCGGCCTCGCTGGAAGGTGGCAGCCCTGTACTGGCTGGCTTTCTGGAAGATGTACCAATCGGGGCAAGACTGAAGTAGCTAGCCCACAATACGCCAATCAACTTTCATGTTCATCGACTCTCACGCCCATCTCGACGGCAAGCAATTCGACTCCGACCGCGAGCAGGTGATTGCACGCGCCCGCGACGCTGGCCTGCAAGCAATGGTTGCGATCGGCAATGGCGATGGCCCTGCCGATGTCGGCTGCGGAATTGTACTGGCCGAGAAATACGATTTTATCTATGCGACTCTAGGCATTCATCCCCACGAAGCTCAACTTGCCGATGAAGCCGCTTATCAGAACATGGAGCGGCTCGCGAAGCATTCCAAAGTAATCGCCTGGGGCGAAATTGGATTGGATTATTTTTACGATCACTCCCCGCGAGACGTGCAGAAAGAAGTTTTTCTCCGGCAGATGGAACTGGCCGCGACGGCCAAGCTGCCTATTGTGATTCACTGCCGTCCATCGGACGGCAGCGATAACGCCTGGGAAGATTGCCTCGGGTTGATGCAAGAGCATTGGGCTCCGAAAGGGTTGGGGGGAATTCTGCACTGCTTCACGGGGAAGTGGCTGCAAGCGAAACACGCGCTGGATATGGGCTTCATGATCTCATTCGCGGGCAACGTAACATTTCCTAAAGCGCAACAGATTCGCGATGCGGCGCTCGAAGTTCCGCTCGACCGCATGTTGATCGAGACCGACTCGCCTTACCTGGCTCCTGTCCCGAATCGCGGCAAGCGCAACGAGCCGGCGTTCGTAGTCGAGACCGCGCGAAAGCTCGGGGAGTTGCGCGGATTGACCACAGAGGAAATTGGCGTCCGCACAACCCGCAATTTTTACAATTTTTTCAAATTGACTGAAACCGCTGAAAGCAAAGTTTCAGCGTTTTAACTCCCGGCCTTCTGATAATCTCAACCTAGATTCCATAATTTCAGAAAGAATTGAAATTCGATGCCCGACAACAGTTTCGACATCGTAAGCAAGATCGACTTGCAGGAAGTCTCCAACGCCATTCAGCAGGCGTTGAAGGAGATCCATACCCGTTTCGACCTCAAGGATTCAAAGTCGAATATTGAACTGGAAAAAGACGCGATTGTGCTGCACTCCGCCGACGAATACAAGCTGAAAGCGGTAAACGATATCTTGCAGCAGAAACTGGTGAAGCGTGGAGTCTCGCTGAAAGGCCTGACCTACGGTGCGGTTGAGCCAGCTGCCGGCGGAACGGCCAAGCGCCGCGTCACCATGCAGCAAGGCATCGCCATTGAGAAAGCGCGGGAGATCGTGAAACTGGTGAAAGATTCGAAGAAGAAGGCGCAGGCGTCGATTCAGGGCGATCTGGTGCGCATCAGCGGCAAAGACCGCGACACGCTGCAGGATGTGATCGCCATGCTTCGAGCGCACGACTTTGGAATCGATTTGCAGTTTACGAATTACCGGACGAATTAACCTTCATCACAGAAGAGCACATAAGATTTGAGCGCGCCTCCCGTCATTAACGGCAAAGAAATTTTCGATCTGCTGCACGACGACCTTGCTGCGCTTGAAGACGAATTCGGACGCGATACCGTCTGCGGCGTTCAGGCGATCACCGAGATTGGAGAATACCTGCGCAACGGCGGAGGCAAGCGCATTCGCCCGGCATTGCTTTTTCTTTCCGCCAAATTATTCGATTACCAGGGCCGCGGCGCCGTTCGTCTCGGTGCCGTCGTTGAAATCATTCACACCGCCACGCTGGTGCACGACGACATCATCGATGAAGCCAAGACGCGGCGCGGCCGACCTGCCGCCAACACGCAGTGGGGTAATTCGAAGTGCGTGCTGGCCGGCGACTGGCTCTACATGCAGGCCTTCAAGATCGCAGTTCAGGAGCGCAACTTCCGCATTCTTGACACGCTGATCGAACTCACGCAGCAGATGGTCGAAGGCGAACTGCTGCAGATGGAAAAACTCGGCAAGCTGATTACTCTGGACGAACATTTTGATCTGATCTACCGCAAGACAGCTTGTCTATTCTCCGTTTGCATGCGGATGGGCGCAATCCTCGGCGGAGCGACGGCGGCGCAGGAAGAAGCATTGGGCCAGTATGGACACGACCTGGGGATGGCGTTTCAGATCGTAGATGATGTTCTGGACTTGACAGCTTCGGAAGATGTTCTGGGTAAGCCTGTAGCCAGCGATCTGCGCGAGGGAAAAGTAACTATGGCGGTAATTCACGCGCTGGAGCGTTGCACACCCGAAGAACACTCCAAAATAGAAACCATTCTCCGCGAGCGCGCCTTCAACGGAGTCACCCACGCGCAAATCATCGGGATTCTCGAACGCCACGGATCGCTGGAAGCGGCGACGGCTCGCGCCACGTATTACGCCGAGTCCGCGCGAAAAGCAATCTGCACCTTCCCCGATTCCGAGATCAAGCGAGCGTTGCTGTGGGCTCCCGAGTTTGTTGTAGCGCGAGAAAAATAGTTGCCTGCGAACAATTCTGTCTATCATTTACGGCAACCCATCCCTCCACTCTAGCTACCAACCACCTAGCCTTCTGAGGTGCACCAATCCATTTGCAGGCTCTAAAACGTATGAAAGATAACGGGAGCAATCCGTTCAAGCTTCAAATCAAGTTTCAAATCAAACGACGAGGAGATTAAACCCATGAAGAAATTGATGATTTCTCTGCTCGCAATAACCTTCACGCTGAGCCTGGCCGCCTTCGCGCAACAAGACAACAACAATATGGCGCAGGCCCAGGCCGATCAGGGTGCCGCCCAGGCTCCGCTGATGACGCTGAAAGGGACCGTCAAAGCCGAAGGCGACAAGTACATGTTCGTCAACGATAAAGATGGCAAGAGCTGGGATGTAATGAATCCCGAAGAGTTGAAGGGCCATGAGGGACATCATGTACAGCTCAGCGCCCATGTTTACGCCGACAAGAACTCGATCCACGTGATGAGCGTAAAGATGCTCAAGGGCGGATCGATGAATAATGACAGTATGAGCAAATAGGTTGCAATTGAGAGAGATCAGCGGGCCGCCAAACGACTCGCAAAAACTTGAAGCCGGATGCCTCTTTTCACCAACAAGCATCCGGCTTTGTTTATACTGAACCCTTTCCTGATTAAACTTATCCAACGCACTTATGGATCTAGTCTTATTAATGGCGAGCCATGGGTACGCCCTGACCTTTGGCCTGTTGCTGGTGGAAGCAATGGGACTTCCCTTCCCGGCGGCGATTGCGCTGGTCGCAGCCGGGGCTGCGGTCGCGGCCCACGCGCTTTGGGGTCCTTATGTGCTTTTGGCAGCGGTCGCGGCGCTGTTGCTGGGCGATACCGTCGAGTTCTGGCTGGGCCGCAAAATGGGATGGCTGCTGCTGGGTTTTCTCTGCCGCGTATCGATCAATCCGGAAACCTGCATTCTGCGTTCGGCGGAGTCGTTCTATAAACGCGGCAAAATCACGCTGGTCATTGCCAAGTTCATCCCCGGCGTCAATACCATGGCCGCTCCGTTGGCCGGCAGTATGAAGATGCGCTTCGGACAGTTTCTGCGGCTCGATTTCGCCGGCGCCCTGCTGTACGCCCTAACGTATCTGATCGTGGGGTATCTCTCGCGCGATTTTCTCGCGGCGGTTTTGCGCGGCTTTCATGCCGCGGGCAAGGCGATGGAAGCGGTGGTCATCGTCACCCTGCTGGTTTACGGCCTCTACCGTGTGGTGCAGTACCGCAAAAACAAAGCTTACCGCGTGGTGCCGCGTGTACAGGTGGAAGAATTGGCCCGGCGGCTCGCTTCAAACGATGCAAGCCGGGTGGTCATCGTTGACGTGCGCAGCCACGGCTATTACGACTCCGGGTCGGCCCGCATCAAGAATTCGATTCGCATCGAGCCTAATAACCTAGAAGAGGAAATCAAGACTCTTCCCAAAGATAAGGATATTTATCTCTACTGTACTTGAGCACGCGAAGCGACCAGCGCCCGGGTGGCGCACCTGCTGCGGGAAAAAGGCTTCAACACGTTTGTGATCGTCGGCGGATTAACCGCCTGGCGCAAAGCCGGCGAACCGGTAGAGGTAGTTCCTCAGGACGATCTGGTAAAGCTGCCGACGTTCAGTTAGAACAAGATTTTGGGTGGCGCAACGCTTCAGGCTGCGATTGTTGATTCGTATCAGGGGACGCCTTCAGGCGCACGGCAAAACCGTGAAAAATATCGCGGCTTTAGCCGCTGAGGTTCATGAAGGAAATCGAAATTAAATTCCGCGTGAAAAGCTTGCCCGCTCTAAGCCGCAGGCTGCGGGAACTCGGATTTCGCGAGGAAACTCCCCGCACTCACGAAATGAACACGCTTTACGATTTGCCGGGGGCGCAATTGCGCAACCGCAAGGAACTCCTCCGTCTACGCCAATATGGAAAAGAATGGAAGCTAACCCACAAAAGCGGCAGTAAGATCGGGCGCCACAGCAGCCGCCAGGAGTTAGAAACTTCAGTCGGCGACGGTAAAAAAATGGATGCGATCCTGCGCGCTCTGGGATATGCCCCGACATTCCGTTACGAAAAGTTTCGCGCCGAATGGACCGACGGTAAAGGCCAAGTCGTAGTCGACGAAACTCCCATAGGAAATTTCTGCGAGATCGAAGGCGCGCCACCCTGGATAGACACAACCGCGAAGAAGCTTGGAATCGAACCGGACCAATACATAACAAAGAATTACGCGACGCTGTTTGCGGATTGGAAAAAAGAAACGAAGAGTAAAACCGAAGAGATGATATTCAAAACAGTTTCGCCATCCAAGACCGCTTTGCCATCAAGAACGACTTTGCAATCAAAATAGCCTTGTCATCCTGAGCAAGCGAAGGACCTCTGTATTTTGCCGGCGCCAACAAACTGCATAGGTTCTCCGCTTCGCTCAGAATGACAAACGCATGGGGAATCCAAACGCCTTTACGCCCCGTGGCACTTCTTAAACTTCTTTCCCGACCCGCAAGGGCAAGGATCATTCCGGCCTACCTTCTCCTGCCCGCGAACCACCTGCTGCACCGGCTGCGCATCGCCGGCTCCAGCCATGCGCGCCTGTTCAAGCTCGCGGCGCTTGCGGCGCATGAACGCCTCTTCCAGATCATCGGCAGAAGTTGCCACCAGCCGTGGCGGATGATGCCCATTTCCACCTCCGCCTTGCTGCGCTGGAACTCCCGGCCCAGGCCCTTGCCCCTCGGGATCGACCGTCTGCGGGCCGCCAGCAGCCGCATCAGGTGGACGCTCGATGATCTGCATCAGGTACAGATATCGAACTGTGTCTTCCTGAAAGCGCTGCAGCATGGCCTCAAACATCTCGAACGATTCTTTCTTGTACTCCACCAGCGGATCATGCTGGCCGTAGCCGCGCAGGCCAATGCCCTCTTTCAGGTGATCCATGCCAAGCAGGTGATCTTTCCACTGCGAATCGAGCACGCTCAGCATGATCATGCGCTCGTGATGGCGCATGGCGTCGGGGCCGATGAGCTTTTCTTTGGCCTCGTAACGCTCTTTTAGTTTTTCGAAAATAGCATCGCCCAACTCTTGCCGGTTCAGTGTTTCCGGCTTCACGCCCTCGGCGAGAAAATCCACGCCGAAGCGGGTGAATACCGCATCCTTGAGGCCTTTGATGTTCCAGTCATCGGCGTGGCCCTTGACTGGGCAATACTCGTCCATCAAATCACCCAGGATGGCCGAGACATAATCTTCGAGGATCAGGTTTTTCTGATCCATGCCCTCGAGCAAGCGGCGGCGCAGGCCATACACCGCCTCGCGCTGCTTGTTCATCACATCGTCGTACTCGAGTAAATGTTTGCGCGATTCAAAATGCTGGCCTTCCACGGCTTTTTGCGCGGTCTCAATACGTCGGCTAATCAGCTTCGATTCGATCGGAATGCCTTCTTCCATGCCCAGCCGCTCCAGCAGCTTCGACACCCATTCTTTGGCAAAGATGCGCATGAGGTCATCTTCCAGCGCGAGATAGAAGCGCGAGGAACCCGGATCACCCTGCCGCCCCGCACGTCCACGCAGTTGGTTATCGATGCGCCGGGATTCGTGGCGCTCCGTACCCAGTATATGCAACCCGCCGACAGCGATGACTTCGTCGTGCTCTTTGTCGGTCTGCGCTTTATAGCGGTTGAAGGCCTCCGTCCATTTCTCGGTCGGGACGGTGTATTCATTGCCGTTGTAATAGAAGACCGAAGTAATGCCGTCTTCTTGCGGCCCTTCGATTTTTCCCTGAGCCACGCGTAGTTGTTGCGCGATCCCCTTCTTCACCAGCTCCTGCTTGGCCATGAACTCCGGGTTACCGCCCAGCAAAATGTCGGTGCCACGGCCGGCCATGTTGGTGGCGATGGTGACCATGCCTTTGCGCCCCGCCTGCGCCACGTATTCGGCTTCACGCTCGTGGAATTTCGCGTTCAACACGACGTGATTCTTGATTCCCTTTTTCTTTAGAAGCTGATCCAGCCGCTCGGATTTTTCTACTGAGGTAGTGCCTACCAGTACCGGCTGGCCTTTTTCCGCCAACTTCTGAATCTCATCGGCAACCGCGAAGTATTTTTCTTTCTCCGTCCGAAAAACGACGTCGGGATTTTCCAGCCGCAGCATCTGCTTGTTGGTCGGGATGACGATCACGTCCAGCTTGTAGATGTTGTCGAATTCTGTCGCTTCCGTCTCCGCCGTTCCCGTCATGCCCGAAAGTTTCTTGAACATGCGGAAATAGTTTTGGAAGGTAATGGTGGCAAGTGTCTGGTTCTCGCGCTCGATCTTCACCCCTTCCTTGGCTTCAATGGCCTGGTGCAAACCATCGGACCAGCGCCGGCCCGGCATCATGCGTCCGGTAAATTCGTCGACGATGATGACTTCGCCATCTTTAATCACGTATTGCACGTCACGCCGATATAAGGCATGAGCCTTGATTGCAGTCTCGACGTGATGCTTGAGCGGCCAGTTTTCGGGATCGGCAATATTGCCGATGCCCAGCAACTGCTCCACCTTTTCCCAACCCTCATCCGTAACCGTAATATTGCGATGCTTCTCATCAACCACAAAATCGCCGGTAAGCTGCGCCGGCTCGCCGGGAGCAACCTCTAGCTCTTCGCCTTTTTCCAGCTTCGGAATGATGCGGTTCACGCGGTAATACTTGTCGGTCGATTCTTCGCTGGCGCCGGAAATGATCAGCGGCGTGCGCGCTTCGTCGATCAGAATGGAATCCACTTCATCGACGATGGCAAAATTGTGGCCGCGCTGCACGCAATCATTCAGATTGAACTTCATGTTGTCGCGCAGGTAATCGAAGCCAAACTCATTATTCGTGCCGTAGGTCACATCGGCAGCGTAGGCGGCGCGGCGCTGCTCGTCGTCGAGATCGTGGACGATAACGCCTACGGTCAGGCCAAGGAAACGATAGAGCTTGCCCATCCATTCGGAATCGCGCTTGGCCAGATAATCGTTAACCGTAACCACGTGCACGCCGCGGCCGCTCAGCGCATTCAGATACACCGGCAGCGTCGCAACCAGCGTTTTGCCCTCGCCGGTCTTCATCTCTGAAATCATGCCCTTGTGCTGCACCATGCCGCCGATCAACTGCACGTCGAAGTGGCGCATGTTGAGCACCCGGCGCCCCGCTTCGCGCACCACGGCAAAAGCCTCTACTAGAATGTCGTCAAGTGCTTCCTGCAGCGCATCGTACTGCTCTTTCTCGATCTGCTTCTGACGGTCCGGATTGTCTTCGCCCTCGGCCTCGACGCGACTGTCGTTTCCGGGCGGCTGATTCCCATTGCCGCCTACCCGGCTCAACCGCTCCTGAATGCGCTGCCGGAACTCGTCCGTTTTGGCACGTAGTTCAGCGTCGCTCAACTTCTGCATCTGTGATTCAAGCGCATTGATAGCCATCACGTTAGGCATCATGCTCTTGACGACCCGCTCGTTCTTGGTCCCAAAGACCTTGCCAATGAGTGTGTTAATCAAACTATGAAATCCTTCGCAGGGCGAGAGACGCCCATTGTTATCCCTTTTAGCCTAGCATATTAGATGTAAGAAATAGTGATACGGAACATGCGTGATCCTGGGATCAACGGCTGGCAGCGTATAGATCGCTGAGAACGCAGCAACGAGTATTCTTCATGACTCTCAGCGGCCTGCGCTACTCGGCGGCAAACGCATTTTTCGTGTATATTCCCCACGACCCATGCCCACTTTTTATGACCGCTTTATCGAGTGCGCGGAGCGCTGGCCGGATAACGTTGCCGTCGAATTACAGCGCCACGATCAAATCGAAAGCTATACCTACGCCGAGCTTCGGCGGATGTCCGAATCCGTTGGCCGCTGGATCAACGAAAATCAATTCCCGCGCGGTGCGCGGCTGGCTCTCATTGCTGATAACCACCCCAGATGGGTCGCAGCCTATCTCGGCGTCATTGCCTCGGGATGCACCATTGTTCCATTCGATACCGCCCTACACGCCGACCAGCTTACCAAGCTGTTGAAAGACAGCGGCAGCTCTGCCCTATTCTGCGATATAAAACACGCAAAGATCGCACGCGAGGCCGTTGCGGAAATAAACGTAGGTCTTGTGCTCATGGACCCGGAGCGCGTGGCGCCGGACTCCGACCATCAGGCATGGCTGGCAAATCTGCCGGAAATTTTCGAAGCCGGTCCGGGAAAATTTCAGCCCGCACCCTCAGCAGCGGACGACATCGCCTCACTGCTCTACACCTCAGGCACCACCGCCGACCCCAAAGGCGTGATGCTCACCCATGCCAACTTCCTGGGCGAAGTGGAAGCAGTATTCAATTGGGTCGACCTCGGCCCCACAGACGCGTTGCTAGGCGTGTTGCCTATGTTCCATGTGCTGGCACAGATGGCGAATCTTCTCCTGCCGTTGGTGAAAGGTTCCCGCGTTGTTTATCTCGAAACTCTGAATACTACCGAACTCTTACGCGCCCTGCGCGAGCGCAACATCACCGCATTTGCCGTCGTGCCGCAATTTTTTTATCTGATTCACGCCAGAATTTTTGAAGAGATCAAAAAACGAGGAGCACTGACGCAGCGATTGTTCCATTCGCTCGTAGTGCTCAATCGCAGTCTCCGAAAGATCGGTTTCAATGCAGGTCCGATTCTATTCAAGAAAGTTCACGAAACCTTGGGCGCGAAAATGCGTTATCTCGTCACTGGCGGATCGCGCTTCGATCCGGAGATCGCAACCGATTTTCATGACCTAGGCATCGATGTGTTGCAAGCCTACGGGCTGACGGAAACCACCGCAGCCGTGTTCGCCAATTCTCCCGGCAGCAACGTAATCGGCTCGGTCGGCCGTGCGCTGAAAGGAGTCGAGGCGAAAATCGTCGATCCGCAACCGCAGGAAGATGGCGACCCAGCCACAGGCGAAGTCGCCTTGCGTGGCGCTGTGGTAATGAAAGGTTATTGGAATCGCCCCGACGCAACCACTGCCGTGTTGCGCGACGGCTGGCTCTATACCGGCGATCTTGGCTACTTCGATTCGCACGATAACCTGTTTCTCACCGGGCGCAAGAAAGAAATAATCGTTCTCAGCAACGGCAAAAATATTTATCCCGAAGAAGTCGAAGCGCATTATCTGAAATCTCCCTACATCAAAGAACTTGCGGTAATCGGCCTGGAGGAAAAATCCAGCGAGGGCGGCGACCGCCTGCACGCCGTGATCGTGCCCAACTTCGACGTTCTGCGTCAGAAGAAAATCGTAAACGCGAAAGAAGTCATCCGCTTCGATATCGAAGGCCTTTCGCAGCAGATCGCCTCCACCAAACGCATCGGCAGCTACGAGATTTGGCAGGAGGATTTGCCGCGCACCACCACGCGCAAGATTAAACGCTTCGAAGTGGAGAAGCGCGTAAAAGCGAATCTCGGAAAGAAGACTGCGGCCGATTCCGAGTTACCTGCCGAACAGCCGCTCACCGCCGAAGATTCCGAATGGCTGGATCAGCCTGACGTAAAACAAGCTCTGAATATTGTGCGCGAAGCGGCGCATACCGTACCCCCGACTCTGCGTCCCTCCCTCAATCTGGAACTCGATCTTGGCCTCGATTCCATGCAGCGCGTCGAATTGCTCAGCCAGATCGAGCAACGGCTGGGCGGAAACGTCGAAGAGTCGCAACTCGCCGGAATTTATACCGTGCGCGATTTAGTCGATGCCGTTTTGCAAAGCGCCGCCAGCGGCGCATCTCCAGCTTCACGCCCGGCATTCGCGGGATGGAAAGCCATACTGTCCGAAGATCCCGACCCCAATGATGTAACCGCGCTGATCCGGCCACAGCGCCTTAGTAATTTTTTCTGGTATATGGTCTCCCGGCTCATTCAGGTCATCGCGCTCGACCGCTGTGATCTACATGTGCGTGGCATTGAGAAACTGCCGCAGAGCGGCGCATATATCCTCTGCTCCAATCATCAAAGCTATCTCGACCCGGCTGTTCTGGCCGGCGCTCTGCCGGCGGAGATTTTCAGTAAGGTTTTCGCGGTGGGAACCAGCGAAATTTTTGGCGAAGGACTCATGCTGCGCCTGGCGCGCTCCTTGCGGGTCGTGGTCGTCGATCCCGATGCGAATCTCGTTCCAGCCATGCGCGCCAGCGCCTTCGGGCTGCGGCAGGGACGCCCGCTCATTCTTTATCCCGAAGGCGAGCGCTCGATCGATGGCACGCCAAAAACCTTCAAGAAGGGCGCTGCGATTTTATCGATTCACATGCAGGTGCCGATTGTTCCCGTAGCAATCGAAGGATTCTACAAAGCCTGGCCGCGGAATAAATCGTTCCAGGGCTTCACGCCACTGAAAATAATGTTTGGCGATCCGATTTTCCCTCCGCCAGAGTGTGAAGCTTCAGAGTATGCTTACGAGAAGTTAACAGCGGAATTGAAAGCGCGCGTCGTCAGAATGTGGGAGCAATTGAGGAAGCGGTGATTATCTATTTCGCCCGCGGATGCGTCTGATCGTATACCTGTAAAACATGCTTCATCGAAAGCTGCGTGTAGCGCTGGGTCGTCGCAAGGCGCTCGTGGCCAAGCAACTCCTGAATAGCGCGCAGGTCCGCACCTTCCTCCAGCATGTGCGTTCCGAAAGCGTGGCGTAACGTATGCGGATGAACATCGGGCGAGAGTCCTTTCGCCACGGCAATTTTTTTGATGATGCGCCCCACGCTGCGCGTAGTAAGGCGTCCGCCAGCGCGTCGATTGATGAGCAGCGCCGTTGAATGTTTTTTAGTCTCTTCCAAAAGCTTTTGACGCTCAGGAAGATAGGCCGCCAGCGCTGTTTTCACCGAATCCCCGAACGGAACATAGCGTTCCTTTTTTCCTTTGCCGCGAATCAGAATCGCCTCTGCGCTTAGCGAAATATGGTCGAGATCGACCCCGGTCAATTCCGAATTGCGGATTCCACACCCATAAAGCAGTTCCAGCATAAGCCGGTCGCGCTCCGGGAAGGCCGCTACTTCGGGCATCTTGCCGTCAATCATAGAGTTCATCTCTTCAATCGTGGGCACGCGCGGAAGCTTTTTAGGCAACTTCGGCGTGGCCACAAGTTTGGCCGGATTCTGCTCTACCATCCCTTCCCGCGCCAGCCAGCGGTAAAGCGATCGCACCGCAGCCAACGCGCGCGCCACTGAAGGTTTGCTCAAACCTTTTTCGTAAAGTTGCGAAAGAAACCCGCGGACCGCGATGTGATCAATCTGCTTCCATCCGCGCGAACCAGCGTAGACGGAAAAAAGTACAAGATCCTGCTTGTATGCCTTGATCGTATGCGGCGACGAATTCCGTTCACGCAAATGGCGCAGAAAATCCACAACAGCTTTGGCGACGATGGTTTTCGCCGGTTTGGCGGCAATCATCGCGCTTTCGCCCTCGGATGATGCTTCTGATACACAGTTCGCAAACGGTCGAGCGCCAGATGCGTGTAAATCTGCGTCGTTGAAATGTCCGCATGGCCAAGTATAGTTTGCACGGTGCGAAGGTCGGCGCCGTTCTCCACCATGTGCGTGGCGCAGGAGTGGCGCAGCATGTGGGGAGAAGCGGCACGGCCAGACGCGGACGATGCAGCCCGCACCATCTGCCACACGCGTTGTCTCGTAAGCCTTCGCCCTCCACGTGCAATGAATAGCCAAGGCGAACTGGCTGTGAGAGCATTTCCCTTCTTTGCAATCAAAACCGGGCGCGATTGCGTCAGATACTCCTTAAGCGAATCTTGCGCCGATTTACCGAGCGGCACTACCCGTTCCTTGTCGCCTTTGCCGCGCACCAGCATGTATCCAACATCCAGCTTCAAATCTTCCAGCTTGACACTGGTCATCTCCGAAACACGCAAAGCTCCAGCATAAAAAACCTCCAGCATGGCGCGATCACGAATATTCAGCGCCGCGAACTCTTTCGGATTGCGCGCTGCATTGCCCCCCTGGCGCACGAGCGGAGCCGCAAGCGTAGCTTCCATTTCGTTCCGAGCTAACGCTTTCGGAAGAACTTTCCATTGTTTGGGCGATTCGATATCCAGCGTAGGGTCATGTTCGATTTTCTTATCTAAAAGCAGGTAGCGATAAAGATGGCGAAGCGCCGACAATTTCCGCCCCACGCTGCGGCCATCGAGCTGATAAGAAAAAAGCTGTTGCAGGAATTCGCGCACATCGTTGCGCTGTGCTGCAACCAGTTCACGTTTTCGCGTTTGCAGAAATTCCGTGAACTGGAAAATATCAGTCCGATAGGCTCGAATGGAAAGCGTCGCCAAACCTTTCTCGACCTTTAAATAGTCAAGGAAACTGAGAACGACGTGCGAATTAGCTTCCGATGCCATGGCGGGAAGAAACTTTAAGTATGCGCATTATCGGACACGGATGGAAGTAATTAAGAGAATTCCCGATCGCAAATTCGCGAGATTCAGTGCATTAGGGTTGACTGATTTCGCGCAGCAAGTTCACGGCATACAGTGCTCCCGCCGGTGTCTCTTCGTGCTTGAAGTACGCGAAAACATCACGCCCCGCACTCAGATGCTCTCGCACCCGCGCGACCATAGTGCGGCTCTCCTCTTTCGTATAGGACGGCTTGCGAAATCGATAGTAAGCCGACGCAGCAGTCACCACATCCGGAGTCGTCCGCTCTTCCGTCTCGGCCACGCACAGCGCGACTCCGCTGGACCGAAGTAGCTCCCACGTAGCGTCAGAGAACCAGGATTCGTTGCGAAACTCAAATGCCGCCGGCAAAGTGCGCGGCAGCAATGCAAGAAAATCCTTGAGCAGCGCGGAATCCGCTTTCAAATTCGGCGGCAATTGAAAAAGCACCGGACCCAGCTTACCCGCAGCGGCCAGCGGTTCGATCGTCGCCAGAAAGCGTGGAACAAAATCTTCCGTGCCTTTCAACCGCTTGATATGCGTGATGACCTGATGCGCTTTTATGCCAAGACGGAAATGCGGAGGCGTTTCCTGAATCCAATTCTGGATGGCAGTTTCTTTCACCAATTGGCGAAAAGTGAAGTTCACCTCGACTGTATTAAGCTGCGTGGCGTAGTAGCCCAGAAATTTTTTCTGCGCGAGTTTGGCCGGATAGAAGTCGGGCTTCCAGCTTGGGTAAGCCCATCCCGAGGTTCCAACAAATAATTGCGCCATGGCAGGTCAAACGATTCCAGCGAACGGGATTATACCCTGCGCCTGACTTTGCCCGCCCGTGGCTTCGCTGACTTTTTCGCCGCGCGGTGAACAACCTCCGGACGCTCCTCCTTGGCTTGTGCCGCAATTGAAATCGGCTGCTCGGCTTCCGCAACAGCAGCAGCAACTCCCTTCAGGTCCGGCAGCCGCTGTTTTAACTCCAACAGTGGAGCGGATAAATCGCCACTCTTCTCCACGCGAGCGATCACCTGCTTCGCTTCAAATACCAGCAGGTCCGCATCTTTCTTCTTAAGACAGCGCTCGGCCTCTTCCCATGAAATCGGGGTTGAAACCGTGGGCCGCTCCCGCGCCCGCAGCGAATAGACCGCCACAGTAGTTTTGTGCTCGTCGTTCTGGCTCCAGTCAACGAAAACTTTCCCCGTCCGGATTTGTTTTTTCATGTCCGACACGACCATCTCCGGGTGTTCATGTTCCAGCAATTGCGCCAGCGCATGGGCAAAGGTCTTGGTGAATTCATATTTGGTCGGAGTATTCAGCGGAACATAGACCTGCAAACCCTTCGACCCTGAAGTCTTCGGAAAACTCTGCAAATCAAAATGCTCAAATATCTCCCGCAGCCACAGGCCGACCTGGCAGCACTGCACGATATTCGCCGGCGGTCCAGGATCGAGATCGAAGACCATCATGGTTGGGCAAGTAATGTCTTTGGCAAGCGCCAGCGAAGGATGAAGTTCGATCGCAGCCAGGTTCGCCAGCCACACCAGCGTCGGCAGATCGTTGGCCAGAATGTAATGCACGGTGCGATGGTTGCCCTCGCTCCAAATCGGAGCCGTCTTCACCCAATCGGGCCGGTGTTGCGGCGCATTTTTCTCGTAGAAAAATTCTTCATCCACGCCGTTAGGATAGCGTTTGCGGGTAAGCGCGCGCCCCGCCAAATGGGGCAGCAGAACCGGTGCAATACGAACGTAGTAATCAATGATTTGCTGCTTGGTGAATCCGGCGGCAGGATAAAGAACTTTTTCCAGATTCGACAGCTTGAGCTGCCTTCCCTGAACCTCAATCGTCGAATCCATGCGCGTACGCTCCCGCAGGCATTGTGCCTCAAACCACGTCCAACGCAAAATACTGGCCTATCCTTAATGCTTTGCTGGCCCTAATGTTACCCGCAAAATCGACACGAGCAGTTTGACAATGTCCCCACCAGCCACGTAAGTTCAAAACTTCCCCTGCTATTCGTCTAACTATGTCCGTGCACGCATTTCCGCTCAGTTCGTTGGAGGTCCGATGAAACGCTCACTTCGCTCCCTGGCCGTAATTCTGTTACTCGCCGCACTGGCCACCGCCCAGGATGTCGCCTCATTTGAGAAACGCATTACGGTCAAAAAGCTGGCCAACGGACTCACGCTCATGGTCTGCGAGCGCCCCGAGGCCCCGGTCTTTTCTTTCTTCACCATGGTGGATGCCGGCTCGGCTCAGGACCCCATGGCCAAAACCGGCCTGGCGCACATGTTCGAGCACATGGCGTTCAAGGGCACGGACAAGATTGGCACCACAGACTACGCCGCCGAAAAACCTGCGCTCGCCAAAGTGGAAGTCGCCTACGCCGCCTACATTGCCGAACGCGATAAAGAAGTAGGACGCGACGAAGCAAAGTTGAAGGAACTGGAAAAAGCCTGGAAAGACGCCATCGCCGCCGCCGACAAATATGTCGTGCCCAACCAATTCGGCAAGATCGTCGAGCAAAGCGGCGGCCAGGATCTCAACGCCTTCACCGACTACGACGAAACCGGCTACCATTACTCATTGCCCGCTAACCGTCTGGAATTGTGGGCGTATCTGGAATCCGAGCGCTTTCTTCATCCCGTGCTGCGTGAGTTTTATAAAGAGCGCAACGTGGTCATCGAAGAGCGCCGCTTGCGCACGGACAGCAACCCCATCGGTCGCTTGCTGGAACAATTCAACGCGGAAGCCTTCGAGGCTCACCCCTATCACCGGCCGACCGTGGGCTGGATGTCCGATCTGAATTCTTTTTCTGCCACCGACGCCAAGAAGTTTTTCGACGAATACTACGTTCCCGCGAACATGGTGGTCGCCGTAGCCGGCGACGTAAAAGCCGCCGAAGTGATGCCGATTCTCGAAAAATATTTCGGCCGACTGCCCGCCAGCCACAAGCCGGACGAAACCACCACCACCGAGCCTCCGCAGAACTCCGAGCGCCGTGTGGAGCTAATGGAAAAAACGCAGCCCCTCTACCTCGAGGGTTATCACCGCCCGGATTACCGCACGAAAGACGACGCGGTCTACGATGCGATTACAGATTTAATGTCCGAAGGCCGCACTTCCCGCCTCTATCGCGCGCTCGTACGCGATAAAAAAATCGCGGCTTTCTCTGCCGGATTTAGCGGACTGCCGGGCACCAAATATCCGCACCTCTTCGCCTTCTATGCCTTTCCGCTCCCCGGCCACAGCACGCAGGAAGTTTCCGACGCCATCCATGCCGAGATCGATCGCCTGAAAAAAGAAGACATCAGCGACGATGAATTGAAGATGATCAAGACCCGCACCAAGGCCACCCTCATCCGCAGCCTGGGCGACAACCAAGGGCTCGCTAATCAGCTCGCGGTCTATCAAACCCGCTACGGCGACTGGCGCGAGTTGTTCCGGTCTGTAGATCGCATCGACAAGGTGACGAAAGCCGATATCCGCCGCGTGGCCAATGAAACCTTCAACCAGACCAACCGCACTGTGGGCGTGATCGAAACCGCGGGCGGTACGGCATCAGCCGGAGACCAAAGCGAGGGTCAAAACACCGACCAAGGTTCAGCGGATCAGGGAGGTGCGCAATGAAGATTCAAGCAGTGAAAAGCCACGCGATGACCGTGAAGCCCGTCTTCCTGACGCTGATTCTTACCGTCACCACGCTATTCATTTCAGCTCCTAATGCCCTTTCGCAAGCGACAAACTGGAAGCAGATTCCAGTTCCCACGCTGCCCGCGTTCCATCCCCCGCAACCCAAGCGCATTGAACTTTCCAATGGCATGGTGATCTTCCTCCAGGAAGATCACGAACTCCCCGTGATTGATGGCACCGCCCGCATCCGCGGCGGATCAAGCGACGAACCCGCCGCCAAAGTTGGATTGGTCGGTATGTTCGGCGAAGTCTGGCGCACCGGCGGCACCAAAACTCAAACCGGCGATCAACTCGACGATTTTCTCGAAGTGCGCGCCGCCAAAGTAGAAACCGGCGGCGGACCCGATTCCACGACCGTCAGCCTGTCCTGTCTCAAAGGCGACTTCGATGACGTCTTCAAAGTTTTCGCCGACCTCCTCCAGAACCCCGAGTTCCGCGCCGACAAACTCGACCTCGCGCAAAAACAAGCCGATGACGGCATCTCCCGCCGCAACGATCAAATCGGCGGAATTGCCGCACGCGAATCCGCCAAGCTGGCTTATGGCCCCGCGAACCCCTACGCGCGCGAAGAGGAATACGCAACCATTGCGGCCATCACTCGCGAAGATTTGCTCACCTGGCACAAATCTTACGTTCATCCCAACAACATCATCCTCGGTATCAGCGGCGACTTTGACAGTGCCGCCATGGAAGCCAAGCTCCGCGCCGCGTTCGACGCCTGGCCCAAGGGCCCCGCCGCTCCGCAAAATGAAGTCAAATACGACTCCGCCAAACCCGGCTACTATCTCATTCCAAAAGACGATGTAAATCAAAGCAGCATTCACCTGGTCGCGCTCGGCACTACGCGCAACAATCCGGATTACTACGCGATCTCTGTATTCAACGAAGCATTCGCCGGTGGATTCTCTTCGCGCCTGTTCAACGACATCCGCACCAAGCGCGGCCTCGCCTACAACGTAGGCGGAGGCATAGGCACAAATTTTGGTCATCCCGGCATCATGCAATTCGTAGCTGGAACCAAGAGCCAGAGCACCATCGAAGCGGTGCAGGCAATTCAGGAAGATATCGACAATTTGGCGAAACAGCCCATCAGCGACGAAGAAATCAAACAGGCCAAAGATGCCATCCTCAACGCGTTCATCTTCCGCCTCGATTCGCCCGACAAAGTTTTAGAAGAGCGCATGACGTACGAGTTTTACGGATATCCCGCGGACTGGCTCGACAAATATCCCGCGGAAGTTGAGAAAGTCAGTGCGGCCGATGTAAATCGCGTCGCAGCCAAATATGTGCACCGCGATCAACTCGCCGTACTCGTTGTCGGCAATACCAAAGAGTTCGATAAGCCGCTGTCTTCGCTCGGCGCGGTAAAAGAAATCGATATCACCATTCCTCCTCCGCCGGGTGCGAAAGCAGCGGAGAGCGCGAAGCCCACGGCATCGAATGCAGAAGGCAAAGCGCTGGCCGCAAAAGTTGTTGCGGCTTTGGGCGGGGAAGCAAAGCTTGCGGCTATCAAATCGGTGAAGGCCAAAATCACACTTACGCAGAAAACTGCGCAAGGCGAGTTCCCCATCCCGATGGAAACTGTGATCGTTTATCCCGATCATTTGCACGCCGAAATGCAAACGCCTGGTGGAACCATGGACATCGTTGTAACCCCGGATACCGCGTTCATGGCTTTTGTCGGCCAAGGTATGCGCGATTTGCCCTCGTCCCAAAAAGCGGAGACTCTCGACCAAATCAAGCGCGATCCGGTTTTCATCGCCGCCCACGCCAACGACCCCAACGTCTTTTTCCATGCCAGTGGAACCGAGAAGGTAGGCAACATAGAAACGAAAATCGTCGACGTAAATGCCGCCGGAGCCGCCATTCGCTGGTACGTCGATCCACAGAGCGGTCACATTCTGAAAGAGACGTATCCAACCTTAAGCCAGGCCGGACCCGCGCAGGGCGAAACCGAGTTGGGTGACTGGAAATCTCTCAGCGGCTTAAATATTCCCACCGTCCGCCACAACAAACAAAACGGCCAGGATTCAAGCACCGCAACCTACACCGCGATTGAGATCAATCCCACAGTAGACGCAAAGTTGTTCGACAAGCCTGCGGAGAAACCGGCAACACAGCAGTAGTTCTGAACAGTGGCTGCCGGCCTTTCCCGAATTCTATTCCAGCAGGTGCCCGCCCTTGCCCCTGTGTTCTGTGCAGGCCAGAGCTTGCCCTGAAGCCTGACGAAGGAGCGGGGATTTGACCTCCCGCAATCTGCAGCACAACTCCAAGCAGCTCCCGCTCCCGCGCTGTCCATTGCGGCTCAATCTCCACCAACCTTCCGCTTCCGAAAGATAATGCCGGAAGCCGCTCCACGCCACTGTTCAGCACTCGACACGAGTCCCTCCACATCGGATTGCGATGGATATAGCGCAGCTTCGCGATCCGCTTGGCCTCGCTCCACACGTTGAAATTGAGGCGTAAGCGGGCGTCTGAGCCGAAATCCCGGGCGTGGGCCGAGATAGGTAATTCGTCCGATGGACGGTGCTGCTGCGGATCACCGTCAACCTTTCGGTTGATCGGGTTCGATCCGCGAGGTTACCCAATCGAGGGCTTGCTTTAGAAAGTCTTCATCTTTCGACGCGTCGATGTAGCGTTCATTCTTGTAGATAAGGGAGTCCTTCGCCAACTGCCTGAATTGCTCGGTAGTGGAAGAACTCTGCAGAATAACGGCGGAGCGCACTAAGCCGGCTTTCCTGTACAGTTCTTGGCCTTGAAGTATAAGTGCGCGCGCTTCCGGTCCTAACGGAAGCAAGCTTCTCATATCCACGATCACACCGAACGACTCATTGCGCTTGGCCAGCACCTGCTTGCTTTCTTCGAGCCAACGACAAAGTTCTTCGCTGTAGAGGGTGCCCCCAAAAGTCAGGGTGAATCCGTGTTTGCTCGTCTCGATTTTGTACACAGAGTATCCTTCTCGATTTTTCAGGCAAGTCTGCTGCTCGATTTGGCCGCCCTTTTAGGTTTTTATCGGTGGCCGCGACCGTTGACATTACTAATTTGGAATTGCGCTCGTTGTCCTTGTCACTTCCCTCTTGACAAGCAGTAAATCTAATTTTATATTAGGCGAATAAAAAGCGAATACTTAATGACTTCCCTCCCCTTGTTCGCGCTCCCCGCAAAACCTCCGTTAGTCGGCATCGCCCGTCTGGCCTCGCAAGGCGAAGCTCTGCGCGAAGGCCACAACGTGGAATATTTCACTCTGCCCGCCCGGTCGCTGTTGAATCGCTGTGTCAGCAACCGGCAGGTCCCTTTTACCTGGACCATCAATCCCTACCGCGGCTGCGAATTTGCCTGCAAGTACTGCTACGCGCGCTACACGCACGAGTTCATGGAGATGCGCGACGGGATCGAGTTCGAGCAGAAGATTTACGTAAAGCAGCAGGCGGCGGAATTGTTGCGGCGCGATCTGCGGCGGGTGAAACGGGGCGAATCGATTGCGCTGGGTACGGCTACCGATCCTTATCAGCCGGCGGAGCGGCGCTATGAGGTGACGCGCGGGATTCTGGAGGAGTTTGCCCGCCATCGCGGATTCGAACTCGGGATCGTCACGAAATCCAGCCTGATTGTGCGCGATCTGGATCTGTTGCGCGAGTTCGCGCGCAGCAATGCGTTGTCGATCCACGTGACGGTAACCACGATGAATGCGGATCTGGCTCGAATTCTTGAGCCACGCGCTCCGCGTCCCGACCTGCGCATGGACGCGGTTCGGCAGCTTGCCGAGTGCGGAATCAACGTTGGAGTAAGTTGCTCGCCGGTGCTTCCCGGAATTACTGACTCGCCCGAGAATCTCGACACGCTCGTCCGCACGGCGGCGGAAGCGGGAGCGCGACATGTCTTCGCCAATCCCCTGTTTCTGAAGCCGTGCTCTGCGGCCGTATTCCTGCCGTTTCTCCAGCAGGAGTTTCCGCAATTGGTGGCGAGCTATCGTCAGCGTTATCAGGATCGCGCATTCCTGCCGCAGTCTTATCGCAAGCGCATTTCACAGCTCGTCTCTCATTTACGTCAAAAGCACGGCATCACTCGCTCCGATCCGCGAGGGACGGCCTACGCGAACAAATGGCCAGAGCAGGCATGGGATGAACAGTTGGCGCTATTTTGAAATTGAAACTTGCGCAGCAAAAAACCAGCCTTTCGGCGCAAGCACAGTCAAGACTTTTTAAAGTGGAACCCTCTTTCGCACTATCGTAATTCGGTACGCGGTAGGACGACCGTCTATAAATGAGAAGTGTGCGTTAGCGGCGAGCCTACTCGATGAGTTCATCATTCCCTTCTCTGTTCCAGCGACCGCTCGTCGTCGGTCTCACCCTCATCGCCATTTCGCTCGCTCTTTATGATCCCGTCGGCCACCATCCGTTTGTAAATTATGACGATGAGAGTTATGTCGTCGACAATGCTCATGTGAAGGATGGCTTGACCTGGCAATCGATCAAGTGGGCCTTCACTGCGTTCGACGAGGGAAATTGGCATCCGGTGACCTGGCTCTCGCACATGCTAGATTGCCAACTCTTCCACCTGAATCCGGCGGGACACCACTACATGAACGCCGTGCTTCATGCGATGAATGCGGCGTTGCTGTTCTGGGTGCTGTACAGCGCTACGGGATTTCTTTGGCGAAGCTGGATGGTCGCGGCGTTGTTTGCGCTGCACCCGATCAATGTTGAGTCAGTCGCATGGGTCGCCGAACGAAAGAACCTGTTGAGCCTGTTCTTTCTTCTGCTCGCCTTGGGCACGTATGGCTGGTATGCGAACAAACCTCGCGTAAGCCGCTATAGCGTGGTCGCGGTTTTGTTTGCCCTGGGCCTCATGGCGAAGCCGCAAGTGATTACGTTCCCTTTTATTCTGTTGCTGTGGGATTACTGGCCGCTGCGAAGAATTCGAACACAAAGCGCTGCCGATGAAGGTATCGATGAACCACAATTCAAAACCAGATCCTGGAGCTGGCTGCTGCTCGAAAAGTTACCACTTTTCGCGATGTGCGTGCCGAGCGCGATTCTCACACTAAGAGCGCAGGCAGCGGAGGGTGCGGTCACTTCGTTTAAACGCTATTCTTTGTCTTTTCGGCTGGCGAATGCGGTCGTGGCTTATGCAAAATATATCGGCAAAGCCCTGCGGCCATCGCATCTTTCGCTGATGTACCCCTATCAGCCCGCGGCTCTGACAAAGTTGCAGATCGCGCTGTCGGTTCTGCTGTTGCTATGCATCACTCTCGCAGTTGTAACGGCGCGCAAACGCTATCTGATAGTAGGCTGGCTCTGGTTTCTTGGAACCCTCGTTCCCATGATCGGTCTGGTGCAGGTGGGCGTGCAGTCGATGGCAGATCGATACGCTTACCTACCCTTCATCGGACTATTCATCGCCGTCTGCTGGGGTGTGGCTGAGTTTGCGGAACGGCACGGCGCGTCTTATAAAGCGCTCGCAGCGGCCTCTGCCATAATGCTGCTAGCGCTGGCTTTTGCATCGCACCAGCAGATCGGCTATTGGAGCGACAATTTGACTCTGTGGTCTCACGCAGCCGCCGTAACCACAGATAATTATGTCGCGGAAGATGGCATTGGAAACTCTCTTCTGGCGCGGGGTGACCTCGAACAAGCAATGCCGCATTTTCGAACTGCCGCAGCCATCCGTCCAACCGACACCATCAGCAATACGAACCTTGCGTTCTACAAGTTGCAACACAACGATCTTGCGGGCGCTCTCGCTCAATATAAAACCGTAACGGAAAATGCGGTCGATAGCCGGTTGCGAGCCGGCGCTTTTTTGAACATGGGTCTGATTGAGGACAAGCTTGGCAATACTGCTGCGGCGCGGAATGACTTCCAAACGGCGGTCAATTTGCGGCCACGCAATATTCGGGCATGGATCGGACTCGGCTCAACCGCGCAGCGCTTGGGAGACTCCGACGCGGCGATCCAAGCTTACACTCATGCGATCGCGGTACAGCCCACCGACGTGACCTACCTCTTGCTCGCCGGCGCTTTACAACAAAACGGCCAAAGTGACAAAGCGGCAGCGGCGGTAAAAACGGCTACGCAATTGTCGGACAATATTCAACAGACACGTGAGTTCATTAAAACTCTCGTGAATCCGTAAAAATTCGCGGCAAGATACCATGCTGACCGCTTCACGGATCCATACCATCCTCTATAATCACAACACTTCCCATGGCGACCGTTTTTACACCGCCTGATACCTCTGCTCCGGGACCGGTACCTTTCCGAGTGCGTCTCCAGCGCTTTTGGCGGCGCGTCACCGAAGGCATGGAACTCACACAGCTCTGGTCGCAATTCGAAACCGAAGCCCGCGCCAGCTACCGCCTTTACTCTCGCGATGTTGCCGCGAAAACTCCTGAAGGTCTGACCCAACGCGGCCGTCACCTGCATGTGGTGAAAGAATTCTTCTGGGCAGTGCTCGAAAAACTTTCGCCGGCGCGCCGCGTGCTTTTGCTCGCCGCGCTGATCATGCTGGTATTTCCCTCCGGCGGTTTCAGCTATCGCGGCTCCGATCACGAACTGCACGTCCTCGAATTCGATTTCCATTTCTGGGGCGGTTTATTGATGTTCCTGCTGCTCATGCTGGAGATCGCCGACCGGGTGGTAATGAAGCGCGACCTGCAAATCGCCCGCGAGATTCAGACCTGGCTCCTGCCCGGCGCCGCGCCACAAATTCCCGGCATCTCCGTCGCCTACACCACAAGGCCCGCCAATACCGTCGCCGGGGATTACTACGACGTATTCCCTCGCCCCGGCAAAACCAACGAGGACAATCGCGTAGTCTTCGCCGTGGCTGATGTCGCCGGCAAAAGCATTCCCGCCGCCATGCTCATGGCCACATTTCAAGCCAGCCTCAAAACGCTCTCCACCGCGCAGGTTGCGCTGCCTGAACTCGTAGCTGACATGAACAAGTACGCCTGCTCTAACAGCCAGGGTGGCTTGCGCTTCACCACGGCGTTTCTTGCCGAGTACGATTCAGTCAACCGCGTTCTCTGCTACATCAATGCCGGCCATAACAATCCAATCCTGCGCCGCGCCAACGGTTCCATCGAGCGCCTCGATGTCGGCGGTTTGCCGGTTGGTATTCAGCCCGAAGCGAAATACGAATCGGCAAGCGTCACCCTGGCACCCGGCGACTGGTTGATCATCTTTACCGATGGATTGGTCGAAGCGGAAAACGCAAGGCAAGAGGAGTATGGCGAAACGCGCCTGCTAAGCGCTGTCCACGCCGGAGCCGCAACCGCGCCCGCCGATATGCTGAACCGCCTGATGGCGGAACTGGATCTTTTCGTCGGCTCAACACCCCAGCACGACGATGTAACCTGCCTGTTGGTAAAGGCGGAGCACTAATAATACGAAGAATATTCGCCATTTATTCCAGACGGACCGATATTGAGTCATTCAGAATCTGGCGGTAATTCCGCCGGGCAATTGATCTCGAACATGACAGCGCATTCAGGGTGCAGCGGATGTCCCGCCGCGTCAACACTGGACTCTTCCAGCTTGACCGGCTTGCCGCAAATGCGGCAAATGAACTCGCCTAAGGGTGTCATGGAAGCGGAATTGTTGCACGATACACCCGTGCTTCGTATACAGGAAAGTACCTAACCCATGATATCGAACTCTGTTCGATATCACACACTTTGTGGCGAAAAATAGAGCTGCCCCGAAAACGGCTATGGGCGCTGCATCCACCCAGCATACATACGATGGAACGCGTGCAAGCCTTTCTCCTGCTTCGCGCTGAAGCGGCCTCGCGAGCAGCTGCGCGACCGCAGATTCTTCTGCACCTTCTCGCAAATGGCAATATCTTCCATCTGGATTTGGTCGCTGAATTCCACCGATGCTCGGGCCGCCGCCGAGCCATGTTCCGCTTCCGGTAAATACCATTCGAAAATCGCCAGCGAGCGCTCGGGCGCAAGCGGAAGCACAATGTTCAACGAAATATTATCCGGATAACAATTCAGCATCCAATTGGGAAATATCCAGAAATAATCGGTCGTAAGATTTTCGCGCGCTTCCTGATAACGTCTTGGAGTAGTATCGCCGGGCTGCGCGCCGCGAATGGGACTGAATTGCCGCACATACCCCGCATACGGCTCGACTGTGTATGCATTGTAATCGAGTTCCCGGTTCAATCCCGGGTGCACGCTGGGCAAATGGTAGCCTTCGAGATAATTATCGACGTAGGTCTTCCAGTTGCACTCCATCTCATAAGTACGCCGCTCGAAAAGCTTCATCCCGCCGAACGGGAATTTCCCAGCCTGACCCGGTAACTCGCCTAAACTCTCGCGCGGCGGACGTGCGCTGGAATCCAAATTCACAAAGATGAAATTGAACCACTCCTCCACGCGAACCGGCGACAGCGCAAAATCTTCGGTGCGGAATCCTTCCACTCCCTCGATCTCCGTCGCACTGATCAACGCGCCATCCAATCCGTAAGTCCATCCGTGGTAACCGCAACGAAACAGCTTGCGATTGCCGCATCCTTCGGCCGGCGGCCCGGCACGATGCCGGCAGACGTTATAAAACGCGCGCAACTTCTCGTCGGCGCCACGTACAATCAGCAGCGGCTCGCCCGCTAGCTCTATCGTGAAGTAATCGCCTGCATTTAAGGCCTGATCGCGATGGCCGGCTACCTGCCAGCACTTTGCAAAAATCTTATCTCTCTCAATTTGAGAGATGGTTGCATCGGTGTAGAGATGCGAGGGCAACGTCCACGCGCATGCCACATTCTCGTCGATCTGAAAGGGCTCAACCGGATTCGTCATGTCGTGAGCCGTATATTGTAAGCGGAGAATGGCCGATGACGTCAGCAGAACCGGCGGAGTTCAATCGGCTTGAATGCCCGCTGACTTCAACACTTGCACTGCGCTCTCCTGCGCCTTGGCAAAGTCGTGTGAAATCTGTTGCGCATGGGCATAGGCATCGTTGGCTTCTTTTTCGCGTCCGGCGCGCCGCAATACCTGCGCCAGCAGAAGATAACCGGTATCGGTCGGCGCGAGTTTCATGGCGCCCGAAATCCAGTTCACTGCGCCCGCGTAATCACCGTCGTGCTCCGCCAGTAAACCGCTGCTTACCTGCGCCACGCTATTCTCGGGATTTTCCCGTAGCGCGTACGTGTAACTCATTTTTGCCCGCGCGAAGTTGCCCACTTGCGTATAGGCTGAACCCAGCATGGTCAGGGCCACTGCGCGCGACGTGGAATCCGGCGCTTCGTCCAAAGCTCGCATGTATTGGTTGATGGCATCCTTCGCGTTCCCGTGGGTCTGCTCGTACACACCGATATCGAGCAACTCGGCGGTTGTATATCCATGCAGGCGATAGGTCACTTCGAATTCCGCCGCGGCTTCATCCATTCGCCCTTGCCCGGCTAAATCGCGCCCCAGGGCATCATGCGCCGTAAAATTTCCCTCGGTAACGCTGAGCGCGTGTCTCCATAGAGTCTCGCTGTTGCGCCAATACGAAACCTGAGTCCGGCAGAGCAATCCTAGAGTCAGCAAAATCAAAACCGCAGGTGCTGCCAGCCACACGCCTGAAATTTTTCGCGCCCGCGCCAAATCTGTAACAATCCAAACCACCGCGATAAATAATCCGATGTAAGACAGGTAGGCGTAGCGGTCCGCCATCGACTGCACCCCGACCTGCACAATGCCGATCACCGGAACCAGCGTCCCCAGCAACCAGCACCAACCCATGACCAGATAACGGCGATTCCGAAATCGGTAGATGATCGCCGTCAACAAAAGCATGACAGCGCTCGATACGATGATTTCCCACTTGGGAAGAAACCGACCCGGATGCGGATACAAAACCGCCAGCCGGGTTGGCCAAAATGCTTTTCCCACATAACGGACGTAGGCCACGGGCACATTGCCGATCCGCACCCAGGCAGGCGCGCGGTGAACCGCTTCGCCCTTGCTTTGCGCCAGAAAAGTCACCACCGCGCTACCTGCTGAAAGCAGAAGTAGCGGCGCCTTTTCCAGCAGCAAATAAGAAAATGATCGTGGAACCGGATTCCAGTTTCGGGTTTCGTTTTGATTTTCGCCCAGACTTCCGCTTGAAGCCGCGCTAAACATTCTTCCCAGCGGCCAGTAATCCCACAGCAGCAACACAAAAGGCAGCGTAATAATCTCCGGCTTGGCCATCAGTCCTAGCGCAAATAAGACGGCCAATACCGCATATCTTTTTATGCTTTCGCGCCGTACGTACCATCCGTAAGCCTGTAGAGACAACAGGAAGAAGAGCATGCTGAGCACGTTCTTGCGCTCCGAAGCCCACGCTACCGATTCCACATTGATGGGGTGGAGCGCAAACAGCGCCGCAACCATAAAACTGGGCCATGTCAGCCCGGTCGCTCCGGCCAGCACAAGAAACAGCAACGCCGCATTCACCGCATGAAAAAGTACCGTTACGTAATGATGACCAGCCGGGTTCATCTTGAACAGTTGACAATCGAGAGCATGGGACAGCCAGGTTAGAGGATGCCAATTTGCGGCATCAAAACTTGTCAATGCCCATTTCACGGTACTCCAGGTCAGGCCCGCCCGCACGTGAGAATTATTCGTAATGTAGAGGGAGTCATCAAAGTTTACGAAGCCGTTTCGGCCGGCGGCGTTATAAAACATCAGCGTCAGCAATACTAAAAGGAGACACAAGACCGTGCGCTGCTTCTCACGAGCAATCAGGGGGCGTTCGGGCTGACTGGAAATCGCTTCGGGTTGTATCGCGGTCGCTGTAGCGCTGGCGGACAATGAATCGACCTCGTCTTAAACTAGAACGATTATAGGCACGACTATTTGCGCCGCACAGGTAGTAACGCCTTCCGTGAGTTACTTTTGTGACGTGCCGCCGCGGGTGCAAGACTCCCCTTCGTGCACGTTCTATGATTGTGCAAGAGCATGTTCGAGTGCCGGGAACCGTCAACCACTCTGACAGATTTTGGCAGGAAACCAGATTTTCATGCGGTTACAATGTGTCTGGAGTTTGGCCTCGTCCTGAAAATAAAGCTCTTGTTGGCCTTCGACCGGAACCAAGGTAACTGGCTAGTTTGGCCGGACAAGTGCGAATATCTAGCTCGACTGCGTCATTCGTGACCAGAATATGAATTCAATGAACGTCAAAAACGAGGGGAAAATCGAGATGCGGAAACAGAAGGGTTTTTCACTAATCGAGCTGCTGATCGTGGTGGCCATCATCCTGATCATTGCGGCTATTGCTATTCCTAACTTGATGCGTGCGCGTATGTCGGCCAATGATTCTTCGGCGGCTGCTTCCGAGCGTAGCATCGTCACCGGTGAAATCGGCTACAGCGCCGCTTATCCGACGATCGGCTTTTCGGCTGTCCTGTCCACCTTGGGCGGTGCGGCACCTTGCACTCCGGGTACGGCGACCGGTTGCTTGATCGACAACTTGCTTGCGGCAGCTAGCGCCGGCGCTGGCAAGAGCGGTTACTTCTTCTCGGAAACCGGTTCCGCTGGAACGGGTTCCTCGACGAATAATCAGTTCTACACTGAGGGCTATCCGATCAGCGCCCAGACTGGCACCAAGTCTTACTGCGCGTTCGAAGACGGCGTCATCCGTCAGGAACCCTCGGGAACCATCACCGCGGTGGGCAGCGAGGCAACTTGCCAGACCATGAGCCCGATCGCGAACTAACACTCGCAAAATACCTGCGAAGAGTACGAAGCTTACGGGCAGCGAATACAAATTCGCTGCCCGCTGGCGTTTTCGCAGTGCCTAAGGATCTTCATTCAGTAAGCTCCTGAATCATCATTCGTAACCAGGCTCAACTGGCTAATTTGGCCGGATAAGTGCAAATATCTAGCTCGATTGCGCTGTTCGTGACAAGAAGATCAAAAGTTAAAAAAATACACACGGGGGAATTTGAGATGCGGAACCAGAAGGGTTTTTCACTAATCGAGCTTTTAATTGTGGTGGCCATCATCCTGATCATTGCGGCTATCGCTATTCCTAACTTGATGCGTGCGCGTATGTCGGCCAACGATTCTTCGGCGGCTGCTTCCGAGCGTAGCATCGTCACCGGCGAAATCGGCTATAGCGCCGCTTATCCGACGATCGGCTTTTCGGCTGTCCTGTCCTCCTTGGGTGGTGCGGCACCTTGCACTCCGGGTACGGCGACCGGTTGCTTGATCGACAACCTGCTTGCTTCGGCTAGCGCTGGCGCTGGCAAGAGCGGTTACTTCTTCTCGGAAACCGGTTCCGCTGGAACGGGTTCCTCGACGAATAATCAGTTCTACACTGAGGGCTATCCGATCAGCGCCCAGACTGGCACCAAGTCTTACTGCGCGTTCGAAGACGGCGTCATCCGTCAGGAACCCTCGGGAACCATCACCGCGGTGGGCAGCGAGGCAACTTGCCAGACCATGAGCCCGATCGCGAACTAACACTCGCAAAATACCTGCGAAGAGTACGAAGCTTACGGGCAGCGAATACAAATTCGCTGCCCGCTGTGTTTTGACCAACCGTTCGTCTGTATGGCACTACGATTCACTCCGGTTGCTCCTTCGTCTTCCTCTGACTTCAGTAACAAAGGATTTTCGCTGTGTCGGGCCTAGAATTGTTTTTTCCGGCTTGCGCGGTATGCAGGCCAGTCTTTGCGGGAAAATAATTGAATATGGCATGGGAAAAAATTGTGCCCGCGCGACGCACTGCAATCGCCGCTCCGGTTGGCATATCGATCGCCTGGATAGCGCTCGTGCTGGCGGCAGCATGGTTCACTGGTTTCGATGAACCCTACCTGCCATTCGTCATCGGCGGCGCATTCGTATTCTTTTTGCGCAGCGCTCCTTCACGTTGGGAAATTTACTCCTGGCTTTTGACTTCAGCGCTGCTGGTCAAAGTCATCCACCTGCCCCTGGTTCCCTTCTGGGTGCTGCGCGTGGCAAGTTCTTTTGCTGTGCTTGGCTTTGGCGCGCTCCTGCTGCTGGGGCTGCGCGCGGTATGGTCAGAGGGAAAAAGCAGATCGAACGCTCTGGCACTTCTGGCTCCAGCTCTGGTTCTGATCTTTTTCATTTACGGCTGTGCCCGCGTATTGCAATTCACCAGCGGCGTGAACCCGCTCACCGACGATGCTTGGCTTTATGCCTTCGATGGAACTCTCGGCTTCCAACCCAGTTTTCTGATGGGACGCCTCATGTACGACAGCGTGCTCCTCACCCGCAGCGTGCTCCTAACTTATTTATCGCTTCCTTTCGCTATGGCGGTGCTATGCGCCTGGCAGATTCCCCTCGGGGAAACACGCATCAAGTGGCACATGCTGACGGTCTTATTGCTCGCGGGTGCCGGTGGATGGGTCTTATACAACATTGTCCCCGGCACTGGGCCAATTTATGCCTTTGCCCACGATTTCCCAACCCGCAGCATCGCCTATAAAGATTTGCCTGCATTCGTTCTTCAGAAAATGTCGCTGCCCACTTCCATCCCGCGTAATGCCATGCCCTCTTTGCATGTGGGATGGGCGCTTCTTCTTTGGTGGAACAGCCGTAAGTTTCCTGCCACCCTGCGCGCAGGCATGCTCCTCTTTCTGCTTCTAACCGTAGTTGCCACCTTGGGCACGGGACAGCATTATCTGGTCGATCTGGTTGTCAGCCTGCCGTTCGCATTAACCGTGCAAGCCGTAGCTTCTTACCGCCTTCCCACGTCGCGGCGCATCACCGCCGCAGTTACAGGCGGTGGGTTTGTCGCAGGCTGGCTTCTGCTCATACGGTTCGGGATACGGTTTGCGCTTATATCTCCCGTAATTCCGTGGAGTCTCATATTGATAACGGTCTCGGTATCTCTTTGGCTGGAAGATTGGATGTCTCGCGAAAACTTGGTCGAACCTGTTGCCGGAAACGTGCCGGTAGTCATGTCGGGACTGGTTCGCAGTACGCGTTGAATCGGGAAACAAGCAAAGTTCCCAAAATCGAGCAAAAGTAACAGTTACGGCTGGAATTCAAGAAAGACAGGCGAATTGACGAAAATTGTCATTTTGCCACGGTTACGCGCAGCTTCATTTGCCGGTAACTAAGGACCGTAGCTCGAATCCTTTGAAAGTGGGGCGGTTGCACGGCCAGTACTGAAGTTTGAAGTCCTGCCGATATGGTCCTTCAACTGCAATGTAAAGCTATATATCGCAATATGACCGGGAAACGTCGCTCGAAACAAAGCTTGGGGAAAGCAGAGTCTTATGCAAGCACTAAGACAAAGACAACAGGGTTTCTCACTGATTGAGCTGCTAATTGTAGTGGCCATCATTTTGATCATTGCGGCCATTGCCATTCCGAACCTGATGCGGGCACGCATGTCGGCCAACGACTCCTCCGCGGCGGGCTCCATTCGTTCCATTAACACCGCCGAGATCGGCTACCGGGATACTTATCCAAATATCGGATTCCCTCCCACGCTGGCGATTCTGGGCGGCGCGACACCATGCACTCCGGGCACCGCAACCGGTTGCCTCATCGATAATCTCCTGGCTTCCGCGATCCCGGGCAGCAACGGCAAGAGCGGGTATTACTTTAACGCCGCAGGATCCGCCAGCCCGGCGAGCGCGATTAACGACGAGTTCTATTCCACCGGCACGCCCATCAGCTCTCAATTCGGAACGCGAGCGTATTGCTCCATTGAAGATGCCGTGATTCGTCTGCAGCCCTCGGGAAATATCACCCTGGTCGCCAGCCGCGCGGCTTGCTCGCTCCTGAGCCCGATGAACTAAGGCCGTTGCATTTCCGGGTAACCAACGTAACCCTGCGAACTGCTGCAATTCGGCCTCATTTGCTTATAATCTGCTTTTGAAAGTCCTTTTAACTCTCTCCGTGGTTTTGCAATGAACGCAATTGAAATTCTGGGCCTCGAAAAAACCTATCTTGTAGGCTTTTGGGCAAAACGTCCGAAACGCGCTTTGCATCCTCTTCATCTCAACGTGGAGGAAGGCGAAATCTTCGGCTTTCTCGGTCCCAATGGCGCCGGAAAAACGACTACCCTGAAGCTGCTGATGGGGTTGGTATTTCCAACGGCGGGATCGGCGCGCATTTTGGGCCGGGAGTGGACCGATCCCGAAGTCAAAGCTCAAATCGGCTTTCTTCCCGAGCAACCTTATTTCTACGATCATCTCACCGCACACGAACTGCTGAATTATTATGCGCAATTGTCAGGAGTTCCCGGCAAGGAGCGTTCGCGGCGCGTGGAATCCACCCTGCTACAAGTCGGCCTGCGCGATATCAAAGGCGTGCAGCTGCGAAAGTTTTCCAAAGGCATGTTACAGCGCGTGGGCATTGCGCAAGCGATTTTGCACGACCCCAAGCTGGTGTTCCTCGATGAACCCATGTCCGGCCTTGATCCAATCGGCCGGCGCGAAGTTCGTGATCTCATCGTGCAATTAAAAAGTGAGGGCAAAACCGTATTTTTCTCCACCCACATACTCTCTGACGCGGAGGCGCTTTGCGACCGGGTCGCCATCATCAATCAAGGAATGCTTCGAGGTATCGGCGCAGTCGCCGATCTCACTTCGAATGTTCAAGGGAAAATTGAAATCATTTGGCGCGGCAACACTGTGCCCGCGTCCATGAAGGCGCTGGGCGCTGAATGTCACGTCACAGGAGACACAATCCGCGCCGTCCTCTCCGAAACTCAGCAGGACGCAGCCATCGATGCCCTGCGCCGTGAGCGTCTGCGATTAATCTCCATCACTCCGGTGCGCACATCACTGGAAGCTTATTTTGTGGAGAAATTGCAGCACGCCGAAACCAAAGCCGGAACGATGGCATGAGGGAAAACGAATGAACGCCCGCATCGCGCACATTGCATCCAACACCTTTCGCGAGGCCGTCCGCGACCGCGTCCTCTATAACTTGATCGCGTTCGCCCTGCTGCTTTCCGGCGCGGCCATTCTAGTCGGCCAGATTTCCATTGATATCGAAAAGCTGGTCGTCATCAATCTCGGCCTCACGGCCGTTTCCTTATTCGGAATTGTGATCGCCATCTTCATCGGAATTGGCCTGGTTTCCAAGGAAATTGAAAAACGGACACTCTACACTGTCCTCTCCCGCCCGGTCCGCCGGTGGGAGTTCATCGTTGGCAAGTTCCTCGGATTAGCCGGTACTCTGGTCGTCAATACATTTTTCATGGCCATCGGCGTGTTCGCGGCCCTGCTGTATGTGTCCCATAAATTCGTGCGCACCGATGCGCTTATTCTGGTTGCGTTGTACTTCATCGTTCTCGAATTCTTGATCATCTGCGCCATCGCTCTGCTTTTTTCTTCCTTCTCTTCGCCGTTGCTTTCGGCCGTATTTGCGTTTTCCCTGTTTGTGATTGGCAGCTTCGCCGAAGATCTCCGCGGCTTTGCTTCGATGACACACGGCTTCACGCGCTGGGTCGCAACGGGCGCGGCTTATCTGGTGCCCAATTTTTCTGCCTTCAACGTGATCGGTTCCATTGCCCATGAACAGCCGGTCGCCGCTCAACTCATTGTGAACAACACTTTGTATGCGTTCTTCTACGCAGCCCTGGCTCTTAGCGGCGCGGTTTTAATTTTTGAGCACCGGAATTTGAAATGAGACGGAGCTACACAGTTTCCCTGGTCGCCGCCGCGTGCGCCGTTTTTTCTCTCGCCGCCAGCGCAATGTTATTGCATCGCAACGATCAACTCCGGCCCCACTCCGCGCTCGACGAGGTTCTCTACGTCAGCTCCCCGAAAGTCTTAAAGCGCGCCAGCCTGGGATACGACGGGCTTCTCGCCGATATCTATTGGACTCGCGCCGTACAGTATTTCGGCTACAGACATTCCCAGCACGCGGGTACCTACAATCTTTTATTTCCGTTGTTGGAGATCACCACCCAGCTCGATCCCCATCTGGTGGTGGCCTATGAATTCGGCGCCAGCTTTCTCGCACCCACTCCACCCTTCGGCGCGGGAAACCCAGAGCAGGCAGTCCAATTGATGCAATACGGCATTCGTAATAATCCGAATAATTGGAGGCTCTACTACGATCTCGGATTTGTCTATTACGTAAATCTGAAGGACTACAAAAAAGCCGCGGACGTCTTCGCGCAGGGATCACAAGTTCCAAATTCGCATCCCTTCATGCGCGTGTTGGCGGCGCAAATGGCGCAACATGCCGGAGACTATGAAACCGCAAAAATGTTATGGACTGCCTCTTATCAAAATAGTCAGGACAGGCAGATTCGGCAGAATGCGATCGAGCATTTGCGCTCTTTGCGCGTCGATGACGACGTTGCAAAGTTACAGCAAGGCGTAACCCGCTTTGGCGAGCGCACCGGCCGCCTGCCCGTGAGCATGGCAGAACTCGCCTATGCCGAAGGGTTACCGCACATCCCGGTTGATCCGGATGGCCATCCTTATGACCTGACCCCCGAAGGCCGCGTTCTGATCCATATTCCGGACGATTATCCTTTTGCCACCAGGGGACTTCCTCCCGGATACACCCCGCAGACAAAATTCGACTACAACCGGCAATAGATTTTTCGGACCTTTATGATGGAAGCGTGAGCATATCGGATCGCTCCGCGTCTTCGCACATCGGCGTGTGGAGTTCCGCATGGCAATGGTGGAAGGAACTTGCGCGGCGCGATGGGCGCATGAAGGCGACCCGCCAACTTCTAATGGCTTTGGCTGAATTCGCGCGCGATTCAACACCGGAGCGACAACGCCAACGCTACGGCGACGCCGAATATGATTGGGAGCACCGCGTCAACACCACCAGCGGCGCGGTTGGCTGGCGCGACCGCCTCTTGGGAGTTTTTCATTCCCCCTATCAGCCCACCGACTCCGTTCTTTTCCATGAAATGATCGCCGCGGCTTCTGCGCAGCCGGATTTCGATTTTCGTGAGTTCACCTTTATCGATCTCGGATCGGGCAAAGGACGAACTTTATTGATGGCTTCCAGCTATCCATTTCGCCGCATACTGGGCCTCGAACTACTGCCCGCCCTGAACCAAATTGCGCGGGATAATCTGGCGCACTATAACAATCCCTGCCAAAAGTGCTCTGCAATGGAAGCGGTATGCGCCGATGCCACGGCATTTCTCTTTCCTTCCGAACCCATAATCCTATTCCTCTTCAATCCGTTTCCCGAGCGCGGCTTAAGCTCTGTGATGGCAAATCTGGAGTGCAGTCTGCTGGAACATCCGCGTAAGGTGTTTGTGCTTTATCACAACCCTCTACTGGCACATGTACTCGATGAAAGCGCCGCGCTGAAGAAGATCGGCGAGACACATCAATATGCTATGTATGCGTCGCGGTGAATGTATCATAGGATGCGATATACTGGCAGCACCTAAAAAGGTGCTTTCATTGGAGGCTTGGCTTGCTCGACATCACGAAGGATATTCAATCGCTGACGACCTTTCGCCGGCGTTCTGGCGAATTTATGAAACAGCTCAACAGGAGCAAGCGGCCAGTAGTGCTTACCGTGAAGGGGAAGGCGGCTGCCGTGGTACAGGATGCCGAGGCATATCAGCGCCTGCTGGATGCCGCCTCTCGCGCCAGTGTGGACGAAGGTATCCGGCAGGGGTTGGAGGATTCGAGAACGGGAAAGGTTCGTTCAGCAGGGGAATTTTTCGACGAATTCGAAGCCCGGCATGACCTACGCCGTTAACATTACTTCACGCGCGGAGCGTGACCTTGAGCATCTATACGGGGAGATCGACGCGCCGGACTCCGATGCGGCGTGGAAGTGGTACAAGGGGTTAAAAAAGCAGATTCTCTCCCTGGAGAAGTTTCCCAAACGATGTCCATTAACATCCGAAAAAAAGACACTCAGGCACCTCCTCTACGGTCGGAAGCCGCATGTTTACCGCGTCATCTTCCGGGTGCTGGAGAAGCGGAAAGTGGTCGAGGTGCTGCACATTCGGCATGGGGCGAGGAAAAGATTAAAGGCGTCGGACTTTGAATGAAATTCAGCTTAATTGCGGGTCTTCACTTAACCCTTTCTCGAAAAACGCGCGGAGGCCCTATCCCTTCACCCAACGGAAAATCATGGCCATGATTCGACTTGCCGCAGCTTTCCTCGCAGTTGGCTTCACACTCGCCACCACAGCGGTCGCGGAAGACGTCCATGCAATTGCACAAGCCGTCGACGAGCACTACAACCATCTCCACACTCTTCAGGCGGAGTTTACCGAGCTCTATCGCGGATCAGGCGCCGAGCGAAGCGACTCCGGCACGCTTTGGCTGGCCAAAGTTGGTCTGAAAAAACCTGGCAAGATGTGCTGGGAATACCGTTCTCCTAGTGAAAAGCTCTTCGTGAGCAATGGGATAGATGCGTGGTTTTACGTCCCCAGCGATCGGCAGGTACGGAGAACATCAGCCCGGAAGCTGGATGATATTCGGTCTCCGCTTGCATTCTTACTAGGTAAAAGCAAGCTGGAAAAAGAGTTACAAGGATTATCCCTGGCGCCGGATGTAGCGGCTTCGGCTCCCGGAGACGTGGTTTTGCGTGGAGTCCCGCAAGCTTTGGCGGACCGGGTAAGCGAGATTTTGCTTGAGATCACGCCCGAGCATCAAATTACTCGGATCGTGATTGACGAGGTGGATGGGTCTTCCACCGAATACCGGTTTAGTGAGCAGAAGGAAAATGTAGCAATTCCACCAAGCCGGTTTGAGTTTAGTCCTCCAGCCGGCGTCGAAACAATTGAAGGGGACCTGGGAGGCAATTAGCTTTCCTGGAGATTACGTATCTCAAATCCGCAAGGAATTCTGCTGAGGAATTCTTTCGGAAAAGCTAAGGCCGATCTAAGAATTACAAACTGTATCGCACTGACGTTCATAGACTTACGATAGATGAGCAAATTGCGCCTTTCTTGCTGCGACTGAAGTTACTTGCGATACTGGTGAAACGCGGTATCGGAGTAATCGCAAGCTGGCGATGTTAGACTGAAGCGAGAATCCCCGCGAGCTGTAGAGAAGCAAAAAGAACGGAAAATGGCTGAATTTGTCGTAAAAATCGCGGACGAACGCGGCCACATGCACCAGCAGGTGGAGCAGGGATATTCCGTGGCCGAAGTTCGCGACCGCTTCACCTCGCAGGGCTACCTGGTCTATTGGGTTAAACCCCAGGGAATGCTTTCCGGCAGCTTTTCCGGAAACCGTCGGCGCAAATTAAAGCAGAGCACTTTTCTGGTATTCAACCAGCAGTTCTTGACGCTGATTAAAGCTGGACTGCCGATTCTGAACTCGTTGGATCTGCTGATCAAGCGGCAGAAAGACCGCACGCTGGCGCAGATTCTGGAAAACGTTCGTGAGCGTGTGAAAGGCGGAGAGCTGCTGTCCGACGCTTTTGCCACACACCCGGCCGTACCTAAGATTTACACCACCACCCTGATGGCGGGAGAAAAGAGCGGAAACATCGACGAAGTTCTCACCCGCTACATCAATTTTCAGCGCCTCGCGATGACCTTCCGCAAGAAGCTATTCGTCTCGCTGATTTACCCCACGCTGCTGGTCAGCGTGGTATCGATCATGGTGTTGTTTCTATTCACCTACGTCGTTCCCAAATTTGCCGAATTGTTCAATACGTTGGATGCCAAGCTGCCGGCCATCACTTTGTTCATGCTGGCGCTGGGCGAGCATGCCCAGAAATATTTCCCAGTGATCGCGATCGGAGCGGCGCTCGGAGGTTTCGTCCTTTGGCGGTGGCGCAAAACCGATCGCGGAAGCGACCAGCTCGACCGTATCATCCTGAGCTTGCCTTTGCTCGGTGACATCCGCCTCAAGCATCAGGTAGCGACGTTTTCCCGCATGCTGTCCACTCTTCTACAGGGTGGTTTGCCGCTGGTGCCGTCCATGGAAACGGCAGGTTCATCCATGACCAGCAAACGCATCTTAAAGGGCGTGATGCGGGCCAGCGTGAGAGTTCGTGAAGGCCAGGGATTAGCCGGCAGCCTCGAAGAACAGGGTATTTTCCCCGATCTTGCCGTGGAAATGCTCGAAGTCGGCGAATCCACCGGTGCCTTGCCGGCCATGTTGAATTCCGTGGCTGAGTTTTACGAGGAAGACGTGCAAACGGCTTTGGGAGCCACCATGGCGCTCATTGAGCCTCTGATTCTTATAGTAATGGCGGTATTTGTAGGGGGGGTGCTGATCTCGCTATATCTGCCGATCTTCACTCTGGGAGTTCATTGATTCGTTAGTCGGCAGAAGGCGGGTGTCTGAGAAATGGCGATGGCGGATAAGAAATCACTTTTTGTACACGGCGAAAACGGCGGGCAGCTGGTTACCACCGGTAACCCGATCACAGACCTGGAGCGCGCTCAAGACGTCGCCCGGCGCTATCGCTGCGAGTTTGTCGACCTCACCGACTTCCAGCTCCATCATGAACTGTTCAAAAAGTTTTCTCCGGAGCTGATGTTTCGCTACAAGTTCGTTCCTCTCGAGGAAACTGCCGATGGCAAGCTGGCCATCGCCATCGCCGATCCCAGCCAGCTGATGATGATCGACGAGATCAGCCTGCTGCTCCAGAAGCGGATCGTCACCAAAGTCGCCACGCTGAAGCAGATCGACAACATCCTCACCAAGACCGAGCAGTCGCAGCGCGTGCTCGAGGAAGCCAGCGAAGGCTTCCAGATCATACGCGAAGACGAGAATACTGGCGCGGAAGAAACCCTCACCATCGACAAGCTGACCGGCGCAAGCGATGCCAGCCCCATCATCCGCCTGGTCGATACCACGATTTTCACCGCATTGCAGCGCCGCGCTTCCGACATACACATTGAAACCCGCGACGATTCCGTCGTCATCAAGTTCCGCATCGACGGCGTGCTCACCCAAGCCATGCCGCCTATTGGCAAAGAGCACCACTCCACCGTCATCTCGCGTATCAAGGTCATGAGCGAGCTCGACATCTCCGAGCGCCGCGTACCCCAGGACGGCCGCTTCCGCGTGAAGTACAACGGCCGCGCCATCGACTTCCGTGTCTCCATCATGCCTTCGATTCACGGCGAAGACGCCGTGCTCCGCGTGCTCGATAAAGAATCCATGAGCGAGAAGTTCAAATCGCTCACCTTGGAAGTGGTTGGGTTTGATCAAGACGACTTGCGTAACTTCCGCCGCTATATCAAAGAGCCTTACGGCATGGTGCTGGTCACCGGACCAACCGGCAGCGGCAAAACCACCACGCTCTACGCCGCCGTCAACGAAATCAAAACCGACGAAGACAAGATCATCACCATTGAAGACCCGGTCGAATATCAGCTTCGCGGCATCACGCAGATTCCGGTCAACGAGAAAAAAGGCCTAACCTTTGCCCGCGGCTTGCGCTCGATTCTGCGCCACGATCCCGACAAAATCATGGTCGGCGAAATCCGCGACGCCGAAACCGCGCAGATCGCCATTCAGTCCGCCCTCACCGGCCACTTGGTCTTCACCACGGTTCACGCCAACAACGTGGTCGACGTCATCGGCCGCTTCCTGAACATGGGCGTCGAGCCCTACAACTTCGTTTCGGCTTTGAACTGCATCCTGGCGCAGCGGCTGGTTCGCCTGATTTGCGAGTCCTGCCGGACACAGGTACATCTCGCGCCCGAAGTGCTGGAGGCGAGCGGTCTCGATCCCGAGCAGTGGTCGAAGGTGGCACTGTACGATGGGCCGGGATGCATCGAGTGCGCCGGCACCGGCTTCCGCGGACGAACCGCTATCCACGAATTGCTGGATTTGAGCGATCGTATTCGCGAGATGATTTTGGCGCGTAAGCCAACATCGGAAATCCGCCGCGCGGCGCGCGAAGAAGGCATGCGCTTCCTGCGCGAGTCGGCGCTCGACAAAGTGAGGCTCGGGCTCACGACGTTGAAGGAAATTAATAAAGTCACCTTTATCGAAGCGATGAGGTAACGCAGCGCACGGGCCAGTGTTCAGTGGCCACTGACCACCGGCCACTATCAACAGTTCCCTTCCAGCTATTGCATTTAACTGGAAGAGACGTTTGAATTGTAGAAAGAGTTGATCCTGCAATGAGTTCTGGGGCGAATCCGAAACCAAAACTGGCGTGCGAAATCGCAGCCGACCGCGTGCTTGCCGGACGCCTTGCGGCCGATGGCCGTACCCTGGAAGCCAGCGCCGCGCACGAACTCGCGCCCGGCAGCGTCATCCCTGATCTGGTCGAGGGCAACTTGCGCCAGCGCGAGGCGGTCAGTGCCGCGATTCGAGAAACTCTGGATAGCGTCGCTGCGCGCACCCATGATGTTATTGCCATAATTCCCGACGCCGCCGTGCGCGTAGTGCTATTGGAATTCGATACGCTTCCCTCCGATTCTGAGGAAGCCGCCGGCGTAGTGCGCTTTCGCATGAAAAAATCCCTTCCCTTTGACGTGGACAAGGCAAGAGTTTCTTATCATGTCCAAAAGACCGATCAGGGTGTCCGCGTGGTGGCTGCGGTCGCTCTGGCCAGTGTGGTCGAGGATTACGAAACCGCTTTTCGCGATGCCGGATTCAGCCCGGGTGTAGTGCTGCCTTCCATGCTCGCGGCGCTGGGTGCCGCCGAGGGACAAAAGCCCACCCTGGTGGTAAAAGTCGATGCCCGCACTACTAGCATCGCCATGCTGAATTCCGACCAGTTGCAACTCTTTCGCACCCTTGAAAACACGCGTGGCGTCACCATTACGGGAGAGCAACTGGCCGAGGAAGTTTATCCTTCGGTGGTGTTTTTCCAGGATACCTATCATTTAAATGTCGAAAAAATATTCGTCGCGGGCCTGGCGGATGCGGCCAGCGCCGCCCCCGCCCTGCGTGCCCAGACGGGCGCGGAAGTGCAGGAACTGGTCACCTCATCGCAGTTGGGAGTCACCACCGGTGGTTCCGTGCCGCGATGGAGAATGGCCGGAGTAGTAGGAGCGTTGATTTCGTAAAGCAATACCCTAGTACCCAGTACTCAGTTGCAAGAATGCTGAGTTTTTACTGAGTACTAGGCACTGGGTACTGATTTCATGCGTCTCGACATCAATCTCGCCGGTCAGCCCTACGAAGATGCGCGGCAGTTCTGGCTGCGCTGGGGCACCGGACTTGCAGCCGCTTCCATCCTGACGCTGGCCCTGGTGACCACCACGGCTTCGAACTGGTTCGCCGCGCGCCGCGACCATGCCAACATCACCGATCTAAAAGCCAGAATCGCGCAACGCGACCGCACCCGTCAGCAGGCTGAAACCTTTTTGAACCGCCCGGAAAATCGCAGCACGCGCGATCAATCGCAATTCCTCAATCAACTCATCGAACGCAAATCTTTCTCTTGGACGCGCGTTTTGGAAGACATGGAAAAAGTCATGCCGCCGCGGGTCCATCTGGTGGCGATTCATCCCGAACTCGATGACGACAACCAGCTTTCGCTGAAAATGTCTGTCGCGGGAGACTCGCGCGACCGCGCCATCGAACTGGCCCGCCGCATGGAAGACTCGCGCCGCTTCACCCAGACTTATATCGAAAACGAAACCTCTCGGATATCCAACAGCGGGGATCCGATTCAATTCAATATTCACGCGGTCTACGTTCCAGAGACTATTCCCGTGACGCCCCCGGCTACAAAAACCGAGATCTCCAAAACAGTGGCCCCTAAAACGGACACCCCCGCAAGGACGGAACCCTGATGCCCGATTTGCGGCGAACCCGGAAGAGAATGAAGATCGCGCTTGGCGTGCTGCTTGGCGTGGACGTAATTGCGGTAGGGCTTATGTTTTCGCCGCTGATCGGTTCGACCGAATCGCGGAGAATGCAGCTCAGCGAGTTGTGGAGCGAACTGCGCACGAAAACCACCCAGGTGGAACCGCTCAATCATCTCGACCAGAAAGTGGTTTCGGCGAATCGCCAGATCGCGGAATTTTACAAGAAGCGTCTTCCGGCGCAGGACTCGCAAATCGCCACGGAATTTGGCAAGCTCGCTGGGGCAAATGGGGTCACGATCCTGGACGCCAAATATAAGTCGGAGGATTCTTCCGTCCCTCAGATGGAACCAATCGAGGTGGAGGCCAATCTCTCCGGCAACTATGTGGCGCTGGCCAAATTTATCAATGCGCTGGAACGCGATGACATGCTTTTTATCATTGATAGCATCGAACTGGGCGGCGAACAAACCGGACCCATCAAGCTGCAAATGAAACTGGAAACATTTTTGAAGGCAGGGACGCAGTGAATCTGGGAGCAGAAAATAAACGCAATGTAATCCTGGCGGCGGTCCTGGGCATCGTCGCCTTGCTGGCGGTTGTCTGGGAATTGATTCCGGCATCATCCACCATCGCTTCCACTACTCCAGTGGCGGCATCGACGTTAACTACCTCGTCGATTCTCACTCCAACCCGTCCGCCGGTTCGCCAGCACAACGCGAAAACTGCTGCGCCCAAAAAAGAGCGCGCAACGCAAAGCCTCGATCCCACGCTGCACTTGCAGCAGCTCGCGGCAATCGAAGAAATCAAGTATGAGGGCTCGGGAAGAAATATTTTCGTATCGCAGGCGGATATTGAAATTCCCAAGCCGCTGGCCCCTGGGCAAACCGACCCCGCTCACATAACCCCGCTGTATCAGCCACCCGCAGCTGCCGCGCCCGGCCCAATCCCTCTTAAATTTTTCGGCTTCGCCAATCAACCCGGCGAGCCCAAGAGAATTTTTCTTTCGAAAGGCGAGGACGTCTTTATCGCGGGTGAGGGCGAGATCGTCGACCGCCGTTACAAAGTCGTGCGCATTTCTCCTACATCGGTGGAGATTCAGGATGTGGTGGGCAGCGGCCCGGCGCAGAACATTCCGCTCACCCAGGGTTAAAAGATTTTGCGATCAAAGAATCGAATCGGCAGGCGGTTTGCAGTGAAGCAAGCGTTGCCATTTCGTGTCCGCAATCATGAGTGTGGCTACATTATGCTCACGCTCATGCTGATGGTCGCTCTGATGATCATCGCTACCGCCGCGGTCCTCCCTACCATTTCCTACGAAATTCGCCGCGACCGCGAAATGGAAATGATTCATCGCGGCGTGCAATACTCCCGCGCTATCCGCAACTACTACAAAAAATTTGGCCGCTATCCTACGCGGCTCGAAGATCTCGACAACACCAATAATCTGCGCTATCTGCGCAAGCACTATAAAGATCCCATCACGGGCAAGGATTTCAAACTTCTCCACTACGGCGACCCCGACGTGAAGCTCAGCATGAGCTTCGGCGGAGGAACCATTCCCGGAGCCAATACCGTGGGGCAAATGAATGCCTCCGGATCGAACGGCTCGGCATTTGGCGGCAACTCCGGCTTCGGCAGCCCGCAATCCTCTGCTTTTGGTGGAGGCTCAAACAGCGCGTTTGGTGGAGGTTCCAACGGTTCGTTTGGCGGATCAAATAGCTCTTTTGGAGGCGGCTCCAATAGCTTCGGAGGAAATTCCAACAGCGCGTTTGGCGGTTCCAGCGGTTTTGGCGGAAACTCAAACGGGAACTCAAACTCCAATAGCTCCTCGACATCAGGAAGCTCTGGCTCCGACACATCTTCCAGCACTGCCGGTTCCAGCACTCCCGGGGAAACAAGTACGGGACCGGACACGCCGCAAGCCTCGGCCCAAATCGCCGCCGGTAGCGCGCAAGGCTCCAGCGGGCAAGTATTCGGCGGAGGCCCGATCGTGGGTGTGGCCAGCATCAGTAAAGAGAACGCATTCCACGAGTACAACCACAAGCACAAATACAACGAGTGGCAGTTTGTATACGATCCCACCGCCGACCGCGGCGGACTCATTACCACGCCTTACCAGCCCAATTTGCAGAGCTTCGCAAATCAACTGGGACAACCCGGTCAGAACGGGCAGCCCGGAAGTACGGGCACAAACAACAGCCCCTTCGGCCAGGCGAATGGAACCGGCAACAGTAGTGGATTCGGAAACACCGGCACCAGCGGATTTGGTAATGGCGGCTTCAACAGTGGTTTCGGCAACAACTCCGGAGGGACTTCGCAGCAGCAACCGAATCCGCAGCAACCGCAGTAGCGTAAATCCAGTTTAAATTCTTACGTAAAAAACAAACGGCCTCATCCCTTAATGAAGATGAAGCCGTTAATCTTTACACTAAAAAACTTTTCCCAGCAATTACACGCTAAATGACGATCCGCAGCCGCATGTGCTCTTCACGTTCGGATTTTCGAACTTGAAGCCGGCGCCTTCCAGAGTCTCCACGTAATCCACCAGGCAGCCATTCAGATACATCACCGAAGTCGCATCGACGAAAACCTTCAGGCCATCCATCTCAAAAGTCTTGTCCATCATGCCGGCAGCGTTCTCGAACTGCATGGAATACGAAAAACCGGAGCAGCCTCCGCCCACTACGCCAATCCGTAGACCGGCGGGCACGGGGTTTTGCTGTCCCATAATCTCTTTTACTTTTGTAACGGCGGTCGCTGTCAGCGAAACCGGCGGGGTCTTCTTGATCTCAGGGGATGCAGTGGTAACTTCTGGGACGGTTGTAGTGGCCATGAATATCTCCTCGGCTCTAGGATTTCCAGATTATAACAGAGGCAGAAAGTCAGAAGCACGCAAAGTAGCGCCCAACCATAACCTCCAGCCTAACCATATAGATGCGCCTCCCGCTCCAGAGCTTCCGCACAAAATCAGAAGAAAAAGCCGCGAAGCGGGCGTAAGAATACAGCCCACGGCGTGAGCCATGGGTAAACGGCATAAATCAATCCAGCCCCAACGGGGCGAAAAAAGAAGATTCCTCGCATCTTTCAACCCTGCTATTTTTCGTAGATTTCCCTCCAAAATGCCCCAAACACTTCCCTTCACGGCCACCCCCGACGGGCCACATTCATCCCGCAGGGCTTGCCAAAGGGTCTATAATCGTTTTCGTTAGGCTGCTGCGGAATTTTGAATACGTTTCCTTGTAGATACGCATTCAAGTATCCCCAGACGGCCAACTAGCTTGCGATCTGTCGAGGTGATGTTATGACCTGGACTTGGACTCCCCTGCTGCTAGGGCTTGCCACCGTATGGGGTGTATTTACGGTCGGCCTGATCATCCTCCTCATCTACCGCAGTACCCTCACCATGCATGAGGAAGAGCAGCTCTATCTTGACGATGCGAACTCCCACATGCAACAGGAACAAACTGAACTCCTGGTGAAGGTGAACCGGCTCACTAAACCCGTCTGGGTTTTCGGCGCCGGTTCGGGTGTTCTGTTGCTGGTACTGGTAGGCATGTTCATTTATCAGGGACTGAACGCAGTTCAGTAACTGAGCGCGCATCCGGCGTGGAAGATACACTTGAGCGGCAGTGTGCATACACTGTTTCTGCTAATTAAAAAAGGCGCGGCTTGCGCCGCGCCCATCCCCCCTCGAACCACAACTTACATTCCGGTTTGATTCGAATCGTTCCCCACAACCAGTTTGTTCTCCACACTAAATGCGCCGAATATCTGGTTCGCGCGTATTCCAGCCACCGTTTTATCCATGTTGCTGTCCACAGAACCATAGAGCGTGATGTGCCCATTATCCACGATGATGCGAATCGGCTGCGCCGGATCCACCGCATACTTGCTCAACACCGAATCGTGATAGATGGCCCGAGCCGCGCGCAACCGCAAACCATCGTCCATCGGCGAAACCGGTTCCACCGAGATGTTATCGATTACATCTTTTACTCCCGGCATATTCGCGATATCGGCCAGAGCCTCGTCGCGCCCCACACCGGTACGATCCTGGCCCTCCACTGTAACCACACCATCTTTCACACCCAGCGCGAAGTAATCGAACGTGATATCGAAACCTTCGCGGACATAGCGCAACTTCCCAGATAATTTTCCCTCGAGTTGCGCATCCGATACATTCGGTCCGGCCACTGCAATCAAGTTGCGCACGCCCTGCACCTTTGCAGCTTTTCGAGCCAACTTGGCGGCATCCAGTTTGCGCTGGTAAAGATCGACCGTGCCCGTAAGCGTTACGATGCCGTCTTCCACGCTGGATTTGACATCGCGGAATTGATTCTTCGCAGCCAGCCTCTGCGACACCATGTTTTGAATTTGATTGTCGTAACGAGTTCCACCCACAGACTCTGCCAGCAGCGTTGCGCTCAGCAGCCCCGTCATTACAATGGAACTCGCCATTTTCAGCAGGCTTTTCTTTGTCATAAGGTCACCTCCGGCCCATTGACGAAACTTTACGATCTAACCAGATGGTTAAATGTTTCTCGTAAGTTAGAACCCTGTGCCGTCCAGAAAGTTGCAGAGGCGCAAAATCGGCTGGATTGTCATCTATTTTGCGGGGGCGAGAATGCTAAAGAACGTTTGAAGAACACCTTGTCAGCGGCCGGATTTCGCAGTGCGTGAAGACTTTGCCGGCTTGCGTGCTCCAGTGCCGCTTTTGCTCTTGCTGCCATTTTGAAATACACGCGCAAAAATCTTATTCACATTTTTCAACTGGCGCGAAAGATCGAAGGCATACTCGATCTGTTTGCGCGGAACTTTTCCCGTGATCTCCTTGTCCGCCAGCACGAGTTGATGAAAGTCCAAACCTTCCCTCCACGCGCGCATGGCATGCGCCTGCACCGCGCGGTAAGCGTCCTCCCGCGAAACTCCATGCTCTACTAAATCAAGCAGCAGTTGTCCGCTGAAGATCAGCCCGTGGGTGCTCTCCAGATTCACCTTCATGCGCTCCGGATAAACGAACATGGTTTCGATCAAATTAGTCGTCTTGTTGAGAAGGTAATCCACCAGCGTAGTGGAGTCCGGCAGAATCACGCGTTCCGCCGAGGAATGCGAAATATCGCGCTCGTGCCACAAGGCCACATTCTCAAAACCAGCCTGCGCATTGCCGCGCACCACCCGCGCCAGCCCGCTGATCTGCTCGCTGGTCACTGGATTCCGCTTATGCGGCATGGCCGACGATCCCTTTTGCTTTTCGCTGAAAAACTCCTCCGCCTCGCGTACTTCGGTGCGCTGTAAGTGGCGAATCTCCGTTGCAATCTTGTCCAAGGTCGAAGCAATCACAGCTAGCGTCGCCAGATAATGAGCGTGCCGGTCGCGCTGAATCACCTGCGACGAAACTGCCGCCGCTTTCAACCCCAGCCGCGCGCAAATTTTCTCTTCAATCTCCGGCGTTAGATGCGCGAAGATTCCGACCGCTCCCGAAAACTTCCCGACGCGCATATCTTCCGCCGCCGCGGTAAAGCGCGCAATGTTGCGTTGCGTCTCCGAATACCAGTTCGCCAGCTTGAACCCGAACGTGATCGGTTCGGCGTGAATGCCGTGCGTGCGCCCCACCATCGGCGTGTCTTTGAACTCCCACGCCCGGCGCTCCAGCACTTCGGCCAGCCGTTCGAGATCCTGCGCAATCACCGCCGAGGCCTGCTGAATCAGCAAAGCCTGTGCCGTATCCACCACATCGTTGGAAGTGAGGCCATAGTGAAACCAGCGCGCTTCCGGACCCACAATCTCGGCAACCGCAGTTGTAAAAGCAATCACATCGTGGCGCACTTCGGCCTCAATGGCGTGAATGCGCTCCACGCTAAAATCGGCCCGCTTGCGAATCGCTTTTGCGGCATCTTTCGGCACCATGCCCGCCTCGGCAAGCGTTTCCGTAGCGGCGATTTCAACCGCCAGCCAGGTGCGAAAACGGTTTTCGTCATTCCAAATGCGGCCCATTTCCGGGCGGGTATAGCGTGCAATCAAGCGGGTGCGCCTCCTGTCCTTTCCAATGAAACCGGGACATTGGATTCTAAATGGAGTGCGGAAAAGAGGCCAGCCGGGAGTTAGGTAGTGCGTCAGTTTGAAATTGTCATCCTGAACGCAGTGAAGGATCTGGGGCAAGCTGCGCGATGCTGCCTGCCCTGAGCCTGTCGAAGGGTCGCGGTTTTGCGACGCAATAACGCGCGTTTAGCTCGCTTCCTTATCAAGCTGCCATGACCGCGCCCGGCTGTTTTTGATCCAACAATTATATCGTGTTACGATATCTATGCCCCGGACAGCCCGTAAGGAGCTGCATCGCGGCACGATACAATCACCGGCATGAAGAAGCTCACTTTGGCCGATTATCAGGCGCTGGCGGAGTTCCGCTATCAAATCCGCCGCTTTCTTCATTTCAGCGAGCAGGTGGTCAAAAAAGCTGGACTCGAGCGCGGCCAGTACCAGCTAATGCTGGCAATCAAAGGCATGCCGCAGGGAGTGCGCCCTCGCATCCGTGAGTTAGCCACTCGCATGCAAATCCGCCACCACAGCGCAGTGGAGCTGATCAACCGCCTGGAAGCCGGCGGCTTCGTTCACCGCACTCGCGCCCAGGACGACCGCCGCGAAGTGCTGCTGGCTCTCACTCCGAAAGGCGAAAAGGTGTTGAGCGAACTCGCGCTGCATCATCAGCAAGAGCTACGCGACGCCGGACCCGAACTCGTCGCTGCTCTCCGGCGCATCATGCGCGAAGGCAACGATTCTTCCCCGCATCCGGCCGCACCTCCTCAGGAAAGTAGGCCGCGCATGGAAAGTCGCCAGCCCGGCCAGCGACAAAACCTTCCCAGAAAGACCAGCCAGCATTCATGACTACACCGCAAGACCAAACTCAAAAGCGCTCAAGATACATCTCACGATTTCTAAAACATCCTTTTCATCGATACGGCTCGCTGGTGCGCGAAGATCTCACTGCCGTATATGCCCGCGACCTGCGCAAGTGGCTCATCATTGCACCTGTAATTGGTCTAATCGTAGGCTTGGTGATCACTGGTATCGTCGTGATTATTCTCGGCAAATTGTGGCCGCCAGTACTCAGCTATTATTTGCATCATCACTGGGCCATCGTCCCCGGATTGGTTTTTGGCTTCGTCCTCACCGGACTCATCATGCAATTCCTGACTCCGGACGCAAATGAACATTCCACCGAAGAAATCATCCGCTCCTATCATGAGCACGAGGGCAAGATCGACATGCGCTCCTTCGTGCCCAAGCTGGTCGCGGCCATCACAACCGTCGGTTTCGGAGGAAGCGCCGCGCTCGAAGGCCCCAGCATTTATGGCGGCGCGGCCATCGGCTCCTGGCTCTGGACCAAACTCCGGCGTTTGCGCCTGAGCGATCGCGACCGTCGCATCATGCTGATCTGCGGTGCGGCCGCTGGCATGTCGGCCGTGTTTCGCGCTCCGCTCACCGGTATCGTCTTCGCTCTCGAAATGCCCTACCGCGACGATTTAGCACACGAAGCCCTCGTGCCATCCCTCATCGCCTCGGTCGTATCCTTCGTCACCCTGAGTTCTTTTCTCGGCGCAACCCCGCTTTTCAATTTCATTGGGTCCACATCGTACGCGAGTCATGATCTTTACTGGAGTGCTCTGCTCGGCTTGATCGTCGGCCTAATCGCCATGGTCTTCGTCATCACCTTCCGCCGCGCGCGCACGTTTTTCGTAAAGTGGGCCATTCCGCACTGGTTAAAACTCACCATCGGCGGTTTGCTCACCGGCCTCTGCGGACTTCTCTACCTGCAAATCTATCCCGGAAATCTCGTGCCCATCGGCGCAAACTATGAAGCTGTGGGAGAAATCCTCAGCAAATACCACAGCACTCCGCAGCTGCTCACATTCAGCGCACTCAAACTCGCCGCAACTTTATTCACACTGGCAGCTGGCGGCGTAAGCGCCCTGTTCGTTCCACTCTTCCTCACCGGCGGAAGCATCGGAACTGCATTCGCGCAATCCGTCGTGTATAGCGCCAGTCCCGATCTCTACGCCGCGGTTGGCATGGCCTCATTTATCGCTGCCGGATACAAAACGCCTCTGGCCGCCGTGGTCTTCGTAGCCGAAGCGACCGGCGGTCACGCTTTCATCATTCCCGCGCTCATCGGAGCAGCCGTAGCCTATGCGGTTTCAGGCGACGCCTCAGCCTCGGGCGATCAACGTTTGCACGAAGGAATCAAGGTAAGAGAATTTTAGGAAGTTTCTCGCCGTGTTGGCATTCTACGGCGTCATCCTGAACGTAGCCGTTTTTCAGGCGGAGTGAAGAGCTTGTCCTGAGCGAAGTCGAAGGAATCTCTCGCAGCAGGAATCTAGTGTGGAGTGCTGAAGTTACTGACGTTTCTCCGCTTCCGCAATCAGCGGCCGCAAAGCATCCGCCGAAAATCCCAAAGTGCCGCCCGAAAATCCATCAATATAAGCGGAGTTTACGCCGATCACTTCCGCATTGGAGTTAAATACCGGCCCACCACTCCCGCCGTGAGCTGTAGGAGCGTCATAAATCAGCTTGTCTCCAACCACATCGCCGAGGTGCCCACACGTGGTCGAAGGACGAATCAGCGACAGCGCCGCCAACTCGCTTGCCGCCGTAATGTCGTTGTGCCGGTACGCCAGCCGCTGATAAATTCCCGTGGGCGACTTGGCCACCATCCCCGCGATGCCCATGGGATAGCCAATGACCGTCACCAATTCTCCGGGCACTACATTCCCCTTTGCCAGCGGCAGCACGGCAAGTCCACGCACAGCATTCTTATCTTCAATCTTTAAAATCGCGAGATCGCCGCTCGAGGAAACTGCACCTTGGGTTAAATTCACAGGCGTAGGCGAGCCTGGGAAAAATACCACGAGACTTTCCAGCATCGCAGTGGCCCCGTGATGCATAAGCTCTTCCGCTTCACTATCGCCATACCAGGGCTCGGCAACATGTCGGTTGGTGGCAAGCAGGCGATCACCCACTAGAAATCCGGTGCCGGAAACTCGCGCCCGTATCGCTGACGGTTGATTCGCGAATCCAACCTGATACACACCGTAAATGTAGCCAATGGAATTTCTGTACCGGCTAAGCACCAGTGCGGGCATCGCCTGCTCTTTCTGTAGCTCGGCAACCTGTTGCGTAAGCGTGTGTACCTGATTTTGTAAATCGTCAGGAGGCGTGCCCTGCGCCGCAGCCGGAGCATAGTAATGAAACATGGCCGCTACGCCAATCAGCACAACAATCCCCAATGCAGCCTGCACCATTTGCTGCCAGCTTTCGCTGACCACACACGTTTCCTTGGGTATCTCTGGTTCGGACATGGCTTTCGCAAGCCCGCCTGCCAGCCGCTTTATGGGGATGGAACTTGCGCCGGAAGCGGGGAGTGGTCATCTTCCCTTGTCCGGCAAGGGTTTTCCACGGTACGGAAGATGATGTACAGGGGGTACCGGAGACGCCCACCGAATGGCAGTTCGCCGCGCTCAGTCTAAGAATTGTGGGATATTTCCTACAACTTGCTAATTCCCAGCCGTTTGCCCATCTCCTCGTACAGAAAACCTCTACCCGGGACGTACGGCTGTACCCATTCGCCATCGATAACAAACTGCGGAATGGCCCGCTTGCCGGTGCGTTTCACAATTTCATCGACCGCTCCCGGTGTGTTTTCAACATCGATTTCCTTATAAGGAATGTTGTACTTCGCCAAAAAACGCTTCGCCTCGCGGCAATCCGGACACCATGCAGATGAATAAACCGTAAGCTCCATAAACCTCAAATGAATTAAATGAATGTAGTAACTAACTAGCTCTATCCTACACTCGTTCGAGCTGCGCCACCGTGCGCTCGTTGACCACATTCCCCGTATTCAGCGTGGAAGCTGGCTCAAACAGCAGCAGCCAGCACTCCTCATCCGCCACCGGACGATGCTCCACGCCCCTCGGCACCACAATAAATTCACCCTCCTCGATCCACTCATGCCGCTCACGAGAATCTTCATCCCGGAACTCCATGCGAAACCGCCCCTTCACCACCAGAAACAACTCGTCCTCATTCTCGTGATGATGAAACACGAACGCGCCCTTCAGCTTGTCGAACTTCACCATTTGCCCATTCAGCTCCGCCCCGACATAAGGCTTCCAGTATTCCGAAATCTGCGCAAACTTCTCGGCAATATTGACCTTGTGCATCATGCTCTCCCGGTAGAACGTATTTCTTCGCCTAACAAATGAGATTGACCCAATCTGCCCCTGGTCGCAAAACTTCCACACTCGGATTTTGAATATGCATTTGGGCAATGCACTACGTTGCTTTTGTCATTCCGAACCCGGCGAAAGCCCGGTGAGAGCCTGCCCTGAGCGGAGTCGAAGGGTCTCGCTTCTTTTGCGAGACATGGGATTCCACGGCCCCTCCCCGTTGGATTTTGGGTGGCGCGACGCTTCAAGCGCTGCGATAAGAAATGTTTTCGTCAACAAGTTTTGGAAGGGCATGACTTCAGTCGTGCCGTGAGCCCACAAGAAATGGAACCAAGGCCCGCCAACTGACCGTTAGCTGGTCTGCACCATCCACCGCGTGGCCGCCGCACGCAGCTTGTCCAATTCCTTCGCCAGCGCGACTGTTTTCCTGTCTTCCTCGCCCTCGTCATTAAAGGCATGGAGTGCGTCGTCCACCGCCTTCACCGCCGCCATTACCTCGGTAAACTGCGCCACTGTTTTATCGCCCCAATAGCGGTGCACCCACGAGCGATAGACGAACTCCTTTTTCCGCAAAGTCGTCACCGCCTCATTCACCTCTCCCCCAATCGAGGCCAGGTCTTCCGGATCCTTGGTCCACCCTTTCTGGTAGCGTTCGCAAAATATCTCTGCGAAGAAAATATACGTGCTCAAATCCACCGCCAGCTCCCCAAAATACTTGGCTCGAAGATCGGCGCGGTTCAGCCGAAAGCGGATGCGCTCCAGCAGCTTATCCGAGAACACCGTCATCAATGCCACGATAGTCGCCGCCAGCCATGCCCCAATGTTGTCCTTGAAGATGTTGCCACCGATGATGTCCATATCGCCGCAAGAATACCTCTGCCATTCCTGGCGCAGCAAGCATGATCGGGAAGGGCACGACTTTCAGTCGTCCCGACAAGCCTCAATCAAAACCTTGTCATTCCGAACCGGGCTGAAAGCCCGGTGAGGAACCTGCTGTTTGTCGACGCAACCACAAACCCAAGGTGCCCCATAGACTGCCCTGAGCGGAGTCGAAGGGTCTCGCTTCTTTTGCGAGACGTGGGATTCCACGAACTCGTCCCTCTAAGGATTCTGGGAGCGCCACGACCGGGAAGGGCACGACTTCAATCGTGCCGCCACTCCAGATAAAACGCACACAGCTCGGAAGACTGCGCTTCAGCCGCGCCCAAGATCACCCAAAAAACTTGTCATTCCGAACCGGGCGGAAAGCCCGGTGAGGAACCTGCTGTTTGTCGATGCCACCACAAACGCAGTGGGCCCCATAGCCTGCCCTGAGCGGAGTCGAAGGGTCTCGCTTCTTTTGCGAGACGTGGGATTCCACGAACTCGTCCCTCTAAGGATTCTGGGAGCGCCACGACCGGGAAGGGCACGACTTCAATCGTGCCGCCACTCAGATAAAACGCACACAGCTCGGAAGACTGCGCTTCAGCCGCGCCCAAGATCACCCAAAAACCTTGTCATTCCGAACCGGGCTGAAAGCCCGGTGAGGAACCTGCTGTTTGTCGATGCCCCAAAAACGCAGGGTGCCCCATAGCCTGCCCTGAGCGGAGTCGAAGGGCCTCGCTTCTTTGCGAGACGTGGGATTCCACGAACTCGTCCCTCAGGGATTTTGGAAGCGCGACGACCGGGAAGGGCACGACTTCAGTCGTGCCGCCACTCCAGATAAAACGCACACAGCTCGGAAGACTGCGCTTCAGCCGCGCCCAAGATCACCCAAAAAACTTGTCATTCCGAACCGGGCGGAAAGCCCGGTGAGGAACCTGCTGTCAGCCGGCGGCGACTCCAGGGCTTTGCGAACGCGAGCACGACTTCTTTGCGCATTCGGGCATTCATGGGTGCCGACCCCGAGGCCGCCGAGGGAGGGGGTAAATAGCGACGATTCGCCGGTAAGTTGCGCCAACTACGGTCCTTAAATCGCAAGCCACACAAACATGCAATTTTACAGATGATCCGCGAATTGCGGATGTATGTGCCACGGACAGTATTTTCGCCTACGACATATACCGCTTTTCCACCCGGTGCTAGTACCCGCGTCACTTCCTTGATAGCGCGTCGCATGTCATGGATATAGTGAGCTAACAGCGCTTCGTCGCGTTTTGTCAATGCGGGTTTCAATCTCAGGGAGCCGATAATCCTCTCGATTTCAGTGTCTTCGCCCCTAGTACTGGTCGATTCAGTTCCAACGCTCTCAGAGCGCACATCGCGCAGATCGGGGATCCGATATCCCATCCAAACCAGAGAAAATTTACTACAGCGGATGTAATCAATCGCATTGAGATAAGGGGGCGACGACACAACCAAATCGATCGAGCCATCGCGAACAGGCAAATCGCGGGCGTCCCCGAGATACAATTTCGGCGCGGGACCACGGCCAGCCCGCTTTTTGACACAATTGTCTGCCACATGGTCGACCGCCGCCAGAAATTTACGAAAAGGCTTTACCGGCGCGCGTCGAAACTTTTTGTGCGGGCGGCTGTGCGACAAGTCCATTGCCAATGAAGCACCGGAGCTTTTAGTAATGATAAGTCGAGACAATGCACACAGGAGGATATTGCGCGTCACTTCGTTCCGCACCCGCATTATTGCAATCGAAAGCGAGGCGAGCTGTCGACGAGCGTAGCCGTCAAACCAATACACCACAAAGCGCCGCGTTTCTCGATCTGCGCTTAAGGGATAAGCTTCAGCCTGCCGCATTCTGGCAAAGATTTTCTTGGCACGTTTCAGCACTTCTTGTGCCTTACTCCGAACTTCCTCTGCTTCAATAGCAGTGGTCCAAACTTTTGATATGAGTATCGCGAGTGGATCTATATCGACTCCGATCGCACGATGTTTCTTGGAGCGAGCGAGCGCAACTACCGTGCCAGACCCAACCATCGGATCAAGCACTCGAAGCGGTTTTTTCGCCTTTGAAATAACTTCAAGGGCAATTCCAGGTGCCATACGCGCAGGGAACGGATGGACTGCGTCCCGACCTAGAGCTTCGTGTAAAGTGTTTGGCCTCATCTAAACCCAACAGAAGCGTGCACTAACTCCTCAATTCGAGGTAGATTCTTTAAGATTTTCAACGAACACAGTATCTTTGAATTTCAAATATAATCTGGCCTTGCCAGCATCGTTGAAAAATATTTTGAAGTGGTAAACGGCATGAGGGAACTTCTTGGGCTCAAGCTGATTAGTGCCCATAAATCCTTTCTTACGGGAAATCGTGACTTGGTTCGCCGTCAGCGCATACCCGGCAATCGAAGATGCCGGGTGGATTGCGAGCAGTTTTTTACCCTCCTCCTCTTCCTCCTCCAACATCGACTCCACATATTCGATAACGAACAATGGTAGTGCCTCGTCACCGATTTTTCCCCTCAATTCCTTTAATGTATTTATGCTGTTTTGATCATTCAAAACAATGGAGTCCAGTTGTTCGGAATAGTCAAACATTCCAAAGGACATCTCTCCTTTGTCCAGAGAAACAGTTGCGTTATCGATGCTCGAGTTAGCTGCGATCGAAACGCGGTTGTCGCCAATCCAAACCGGTGAACCTAGTTTGTGCTTGATCGTAGCGAGGGCAAGTTTGTGCAGTACGAAACATCTGTGCCAGTCGGCGTAGAGTTGCGTGGGAATAGTCAATTCGAAGTGCTTGAGATATTTTCCTCTCGCACCGAACATCCTTGCCCGCTGTATATATGTGTCCTGCTGTAACCTATTCTTTACATTTCGTGCGAAAAGCATTGAAAGAAGGTTTGGGAACGTTACTCCTCTTGAGACGATGTTGCCGCCAATGATGAATGTAAATGGGGACGTCGGTTCAGTTGCGCTTTCGCCTGCTGCTTTTCTATCCCGTTCGCTATTGAGAACAACTAACGTAGCTCTAGACGCATTCTCAACAACATAGGTCGTCAACTGATCGGCATCCGCATTTGGGTAGAAAGATTGCGCTGCTCCATGCACTCGTGTGACTAAGTCATCAAATTCTTGGCTCTCGCTTGCCGACAGGGCAGTTGCAACTTTCTCCACGAGCGCTCGGTCCGCTTCGTGGTCCTGCTTTTTTCCACTCGTGTGTACCAGCATCGTGTAATTTTCTTCGTCTCCGTTTTCATAGCAGTTTAGATACGCGGAGGTGACGAGAAAACGAACAATAGCATCTCGCATTTCGCTCGGCCCAATCCCTTGATCTAAAAGTGTTCTCCGATACAGCACTGGATCTTTTTTCTTTATGGGGAAGAACACACCTTGGCCCGTATACTCAGCGTGGGCAGGAAAATTCACCCACAACTCAGTGTCATTCCCAAATGTATTATTCAAATCCAGACGGGCAGGCGTCGCCGTCACACCGACGTAATACCCGTCTTTTCCAATAAGCTCCGAGACCAATTCATTGATTCTGGTCTTTGTCCCTTCATTTATCTTCGCGTTCGGGCTCGCATAATCCGCCTCATCATCGATCACAACAACCGTTCCTTGGCCCTCGATCCACTCAATCAATTTCTGGAGATCTTTAGCATTTTTTTTGCAAAATACAACCAATCCGCCCGGGCTGTTAGCAGTGGAGGATTGTAATACTTCAGACAAACTCTTAGCTGCAGGCGCTAGGCCTGATGCCTTAAATCTCTTTAAATTCTGAGTGAGGAGATCAACACTGTCATTCATAAGGTGCACAATAATCGCGTGGTTCTCGTCCAGCAATTTCGCTGTAAGGCAGATCATCATTTCCGTTTTACCACTCTGGGGTTCACCGTAAATGACCATGGACGTATTCGCTGCGTCAGAGAGATGATCGAGCGTTCCAACAACTGCCTCTTCAATACAGCCGGTAGCAATTTCGTTACCATGCAACCGTTGTAGCTGTTTTGCATATCGATCGGTAAGCTTCGCCTTATCTTTGAATTTCGAAAGATCTAATGCGATTGGCATGATGAATCATCCTCAATTAAAGAAAAGGGGCACGGCGCGTGCCGTGCCCCCTCACAGTACGTTCAAAGTATTTTTAGTTCGACCTCAGCGGCTAAAGCCGCCGAGATAGGCTCGGCCCTGGCATGGCTGGAGCCATGCCACTTTAAAACAGATCAACAGAAGATTCCTCGGTCGCGCGCGAAAGGCGCGCTCCGTCGGAATGACAATACTTAAGAGCTAGCTGCACCCACTCGTGCTCCCGCAACTCCCGCAGCGATAGCACGAACCATTCCGCGTCATGATGCTGCCGCAGAAGCTGCAGCTGGGAGCGTCGCCCAGATCGACGATGCCGGCCAGCGCATCCGCCGCGTGTACCAAACCGGCTCCCGGTTCCCGGTTCCCGCCCTCCGGACGCCGGATGCCAGACGCCGCATCCTCCGACGGCTGAGAGCTGAGAGCGGACGGCCTGAGCCGCAGATTCTCAAACAGCATCTGCTGCTGGCCGGTCAAAAATCGCAACTGCAGCCAGCGGAAGATATAGTCCATGATCGACTTGGCATAACCAATCTCGGGATTGGTACTCCAACCGCTCGGCTCAAAGCGCGTGTGCGCAAACTTTTCGCACAGCAGTTTTAGCGGCACGCCATGCTGCAGCGCGATGGAAACCGCCAGCGCGAAGCTATCCACCAGTCCGGAGACCGTCGATCCTTCCTTCGCCATGGTGATGAACAACTCGCCCGGCTCTCCATTCGGATAAAGCCCGACCGTGATGTATCCCTCGTGATCACCAACTTTGAACTTGTGCGTGATCGACGCGCGCTCTTCCTGCAGTTTGTGCCGCACCGCGCGCGGCGGTGCATGCAAATCTTCTTCTTGTGGCGCGGACACTGGCGAATTTTCCTTCGAAGAATTTGCCGTCTTCGACCCAGCCGCCGAAAGCGGCTGCGACTGCTTGCATCCATCACGATAAATCGCCACGGCCTTGATCCCCAGCTTCCACGCCTGAAGATAAGACTCCATGATGTCTTCCACGGTTGCGTTATTCGGAAGATTGACCGTCTTCGATATAGCTCCCGAGATAAACGGCTGCGTAGCCGCCATCATCCGCAAGTGGCCCATGTAAGCAATCGACCGAGTGCCCTTCGACGGCTTGAACGAGCAATCAAACACCGCCAGATGTTCATCCTTAATATGCGGCGCCCCTTCAATCGTTCCAGTAGCATCGATGTAACTCACAATGGCATCAGTCTGCTCATGCGTATAACCAAGTTTGAACAAAGCCCCCGGCACAGTCTGATTGACAATCTTGATCATCCCGCCGCCAACCAGTTTCTTGTATTTCACCAAAGCAAGATCCGGCTCCACCCCAGTAGTGTCGCAGTCCATCATGAAGCCTATTGTGCCGGTTGGGGCTAGCACTGTTACTTGAGAATTTCTGTAGCCGTGCTTTTCGCCGTGGGCCAGAGCTTCGTCCCAGCATTGTTTGCTCGATTCGTAGAGCGAACTTGGAACATTGTTTTTATTTATGTTGTTTACGCTGGCGCGGTGCATGCGGATTACATCCAGAAATGGTTCGCGATTGATGTACCAGCCAGGGCAGGCTGCTCCGGGCATGTTGGCAGCTTCGGTGATGCCTAAGCGAGTTGCTACCGTGTCGGTTGCGGGGGTGAGCGGTTCGCATTGTTCGGCGATGCGGCTTGATTGCAGATAGGCTTCGCCGCACATGATGGCGGTGACGCAGGCCGCGTAGTCGCGGCCGCCGTCGGAGTCGTAAGGCAAACCTGCGGCCATCAGTAGTGCGCCCAGATTTGCATAGCCCAAGCCTAGCGGGCGGTAGTCATGCGAGTTGCGCATGATGGCTTCTGTGGGATAGCCGGCGTTGTCTACCAGAATTTCCTGCGCAGTGATCAGGACGTCGACGGCGTGACGATAGGCTTCCACGTCGAATGTGCCGTTGGGCGCGAACTTCAGCAGATTCAGGCTGGCCAGGTTGCAGGCGGAGTCATCGAGGAACATGTATTCACTGCATGGGTTCGACGCGTTAATGCGAGCCGTGTTCTTCGATGTATGCCAGCGATTAACTGTGGTGTCATATTGCATGCCGGGATCGCCGCAGTGCCAGGTGGCTTCGGAAATTTTGTGGAGCAGGTCTTTGGCTTTGTAGGTATTCATGACGCTGCCGTCCTGCACCTTCTTGGTGGAGAAGTCGGTGTCACGAACTACGGCGTACATGAAATCGTCGGTGACGCGGACGGAGTTATTCGCGTTCTGGAAGAAGATAGACGAGTAGGCATCGGAGTCGGGATGCGAACCGTCGTAGCCTTGCGCGACCAACGCGTGGGCTTTGGCCTCTTCTTTTTGTTTGCACTCGATGAACTCGACGATGTCCGGATGGTCGACATTCAAGATGACCATTTTCGCGGCGCGGCGGGTTTTGCCGCCGGACTTGATGACTCCGGCGAAGGCGTCGAAACCTTTCATGAAGCTGAGCGGGCCGCTGGCCGTGCCTCCTCCGCTGAGACCTTCTGTGGATGAGCGCAGCGGGGATAAATTTGTTCCTGTGCCACTGCCCCACTTGAACAACATGCCTTCGGTTTTCGCGAGCGTGAGAATCGAGTCGAGCGAATCTTTTACCGAATTGATGAAGCAGGCGGAGCACTGCGGAGTTTTGTATCCGGTGACGCCAAACTCGACTTGCTGGGTCTGAGGATTCCAGTGCCAGTTACGGGCATCCGAATTAGGCTCGATGCGATCGCAGCCCACATTGAACCAGACGGGCGAGTTGAAGGCGGCGTACTGGCGTAGAAGAATGTGCGAGAGTTCGTCGTGGAAGGTTGCGCCGTCTTCGGGAGTTTTGAAGTAGCCTTGCGCCAATCCCCAGTTGCGGATGGTTTCGGCGACGCGAGTGACGAGCTGGCGGACGCCGGTTTCACGCTCGGGCGTACCGACTTTACCATGGAGATATTTTGACGCGACGATGTTGGTCGCCGTCATAGACCAGTCTTTGGGGATCTCGACATCTTTTTGCTCGAAGATCACACCGCCATGAGAGTCAGTGATCTGAGCGGTGCGAAACTCCCATTCAAGTTCGTCGTAGGGGGAGACGCCGGGCTTGGTGAAGAGGCGACGGAAAGAAAGGCCGCTTTTCTTAACGGGGGTTGCGGTAGAGGAATTGACGGTGCTTGTTTTGACTTCTGGCATTGCTCTCTCCATTGATAATTAGATTCTATGGCGCGTTGGCCGATTCGGGCGTCCGGAGCGGGAAGCGGGCGGGTAATCGAGCCAGATTGGAACTTGCAAAGATCGTTTAGGGCTAAAGCCCAAAAATTACTACGTTTATCTAATCGCAGCGCTGAAGCGCTGCACCACCAAAAAACTGTGCAGCTAAGAATCTGTGCGCAAAAATGCGCGAAATCCATGCGCTCAATCCCTCCCTAGAAACCGGAGGGTAAAGGTTGCGGACAGTGAAGATTTCTATTTGCCTCAGAATCGAGATTGGTGACTATATGCGCGGGCCGGTCGCCGACGGCTACAGGAGACAGTTCCAATGACGATGAAAAGGCGGCGGGGATTCCGCTCGCTTTTTCCGCGGAGGAGAGCATCCATTGATTGAGGGCGCTGCAAATGCTGCGGCGCTGGTCCTGATCTTCGATTACTACATAGCGGAGAAAGCAGCGTCCGGAGGAAAGGCGCGGGCGCATGGAATTGGCTTTGGTGAACATGCGGTCGAGGGTAAAAGCCATGTCGTCGTCTTCGGAAAACTGGATGATGGCGAGCATGCGCTTGCTGTCTCTCATAGCGTTCGCGTCCGTGGTGGGACAGCCGAGAGCCGCTGTCCCCACATGAGCCTCGGTTGAGGTTAGGTTTATCACTTCTTCCGCGATGGCGAATATCCCTGGTTTGCTGGGGACTACGAGCAGGCTGTGGACAGAGTCGCAGCGGAACCAGCGCGACCATTGGAGGCGGCGCGGGTCCACGGGACGGTCAAAGCCGTGACGAGCCAGCGAATCGGTGACGAGACGGGTTAAAGCTTCCATTTGAGGCTCCGCAATTTAGGCTTGCGAGTTTACGAAAAAATTGATAAGTGGTTTCCGAACGCGGGGGCCAAAAGCTGCATCATTCCCAGCGCTCTACGCGGCGCTTGAAGCGCCGCTCTTCCACTCAATCTTCTAGCTTTTGTCGTCCGCCGGGGGGAGGATCCGGAGAACGGTCACCGCACTTTTATGCGACTCCAAGCGCTTGCAAGTGCCTGCCATGAAGCCGATTACGGTTAAGTTTCAGGATTGGCGCCCGGTCACCTCTGGCCAAGCGCCGTCCCGTTCCTGACTGCTTTTGCCTTACCTGCCTGTTGAAATCCTGCCCGTTCCCGCGAGGAGGATTTCAAGGCTATGGGATTGCAAAGTTACTCCCCCTTATTGTACCTGTCAAGAGAGAAACACTACAGGTTGTATCCTCAACAATGACGGGCTTGGTGCGGGGGTGGTGGCTAATTTTTCCACAAGGATATTCATGGTGCGTTCACAAAAGCCGGGTCATTGCCAAGGGCCAGTAAAACCCGGGACTGGGGCTGCGAAAGTATTCAAAATGAGCGAAGGCCGGGGCTGGGGTTGCGGCGGTCGCGGTAGGGTTGAGGAGATTTGCGGGTTAGAGGAAATTGCAGCGAGAAAGTCGCGGGCGGCTCCGGAATATCTTTCCCGGTACCCAGCTTCTCGCTGGCTAGTTTTTCGTTGGCAGACATTTCTTTGGCAAACAAGGGTACGTAGATATCTTCGAAGATTTGCCGAGGGGCGATGCGAAGAACGCCGTCGGCCGATTCGACGAGATAATCGCCTTTGCGGCCGGAGTGCTGACGGCCGAGCGCATCGGTGAAGGCGAGAGTGGTGGTCAGTTGCTTGGCTTTGACCAGAAAACGAGTGCGATAGGTAATCCATGGGCTGCTGGCTTTCATGCGTTCTATCCGGCTTTATTTCAAAGTGAATGATGATGACGACAGAATGTTGTGATGAATGCAATTTCGACTCGGGCCGGTTTGTGTCTCGGCGCGAATTCGAATTCATTTTTTTTGAGAGGGCGAATCAGAATGTACGAGCGAAAAGGCTCGCGGTCAATTCAGTATTTTTGGTGCAGTTGAGGAAAATGGCAGACGTGGGCTGCGACGAATGAACTTGCTTGATGCCCTCCTGGAGAAGCCGCATAAGGTGCGGTTTAGGCGGCGTTTCGGAAGCAAGCGAGAGATGGGGGAAAATCAAATTGCAACGAGAGAGTAATCTCCACAGGGCTTGCACAGGAAATGCAGAAAAGCGGGGGCCCGGTGGCAGTGTTTGGTTGTGGCAGTGTTTGGTTCTTGTGCTGCTACGGCTAGGCATAACACCCTAGGTATAAGGTTCATACGACGTGGAAGAATTTTCAGGGGGAATTTGGAAAAAGAAATTCGCGACTCTCGAAAGTGAAACGCTGTCAGTCACTTGGAGTTTGGGTGGAGAACGGAAAGATTTTTGCAAGAGAGAATTGCGGACAAAAAATCTATCTGTGGTGGAGGAATCATGACTTCTGATCCAGTTTGTGGAATGAAGGTGGACGATAACAGGAATGAATTCCATACGCAGTTTGCGGGCAAGAAATATTTTTTCTGTTCGGAGGAGTGCAGAAAAGAATTCGAGGCTGAGCCGGATGCTTATGTGGAGGAGGCGGCGGCTTAGAAGAGCGTAGTTGCAGAGAAAAAGAAGGCCCTGCTGGCTGCAGGGCCTTCTTTAGTTTGGTGAGCTTGAATCTTACTCGGCGAGTTCCGCTCGCTTCGCTCGCGGGGACAGCCGAGGCGGCTGTCCCTACCATGAGTATTTCTACCGATGGGCTAATGCTGGTTCGTGGACCGATTTGCCGGACTTGTAAGCTTCGTAACGGGCGTTGACTTCGTCCCAGTTGATTACGTTCCACCACGCGGCAAGGTATTCGGGGCGGCGGTTGTTGTATTTCAGGTAGTAGGCGTGCTCCCAGACATCGTTTCCGAAGATGGGGAAATGGCCTACCGAGATGGGGCTGTCCTGATTGGGCGTGCTCATGATGTGGAGTTCACCGGCGCCTTTGCCGGCGAGCCAGACCCATCCGGAGCCGAATTGCTTGACGCCGGCGTCGTTGAACTTCGTTTGGAAATCTTTGAAGCTGCCGAAAGTCTTATTAATAGCTTCCGCGATGGGGCCGCTAGGATCGCCACCCCCTTTGGGCTTCATGATCTTCCAGAACATGGTGTGGTTGACATGGCCGCCGCCGTTGTTGCGGACTGCGCCGCGGATATCTTCAGGGATGGCGTTGAGATCACGGATAAGTTCTTCGGCGGTTTTCTTGCCGAGTTCAGGATGCTTTTCGATGGCTGCGTTGAGATTCTTGACGTAGGCGCCGTGATGAAGGTCGTGATGGATGGTCATCGTCTGCTTGTCAATGACGGGTTCGAGCGCCGCGTAATCATACGGCAGGGGCGGTAATTCATAAGCCATGATGTTTCCTCCAGAGTTCCTATTGTACTGATGACGGCATCAAAGGTGTGGATTCAGACCAAGCCTCTTTGCTTTGGACGATGGGAAGCGGCGGCGAGGTTGCCGAATGAAAGAAGCAGGACGTAGAGCATCTTCCGTAAAAGACTCGGTCTGGTAGTGGCTGAATTCAGCCACTACCACTCGGTCTTCATTTCTTGACGCGTAGCTGACGCTAAAGCGATAGTGGTACCCGCCCGAAACTCACTAAGGAGACTTGAACATGAAAAAACAACTAACTGTCGCCACTCTGCTGACGATCACCTTCTTCGTTGGTATTCGCACGGAGCGAGCAATATCTCAGCAGCAGCCCACTCCGAAAGCCAGTTGTACCGTACCAAAAAGCTACGGCGAATTTAAGGGAATGAGCGGATCAGCTTTTATCTTCGAAGGCGACGACGGCACAATCAAGACTCTCACGTGTGAAACCAATAATCTATGGACCCCGCAAATTCAAATTCTGAGGAAATGAATCGACCCTCGACATCCCCCCAAGAAAATGAGAATTGGCGCAGGTTAAAACGCGCATCCCGTTAAGATGTACTAGAGATGCCCATCCAGCTCCGCTCGGTGGGGCTTGACGTCACGAAACCGGGGGGAATTCGGCGACCGAACGCCCAGTAACTAGTCTGAATCGCAACCCAGTGAGAAGCGTAGAGCCGCACACACCTCATTCATTCGTGCGGAACTAAGCTGGGCCATACGTTTCCCCACGCGCTGCTGCGACACCGTCACTGCATTGTGCAGGTTCACCGCGCACGGGGACTTCATGCCGTCCTCCTCGTTGAGAACGACTTCCGATGGCACGCCGCGAATGGTGGAAGTGACAGGCGCAACTGTGACTGTGGACAGGTATGCGATAGCGCTGTTGCGGGTAAGAACGAGGGCCGGGCGTTTCTTATCGGGCGCGGCAAACTGGTAGAGCCGAACCTCACCTCGCGATATCTGACCTCCGGCTATTCTTGCGGCCATGTAGCCTCCGATTCCCAAGTCCGCGCTTCCGTGTCGGCTTGCGAATGGCGCGAATAGCCCTGGCGGTCGCGCTCTTCACTGGCTCGCAGTTCCAGCCGGCGTAGATGTTCGCGCAGGGCGTCGCGCACCAATGCAGAACGGTTTCGCTTCGTGCGCTTTGCGGCCTGGTCGGCGGCGTGTAACAGCTTTTTGTCCAGCACGATTTGAACGATTTGCATATGTGGAATCTATTCCACAGTATACTCCACATAGGAGCATTCCAGACAAATTCGAAGATAGACGCGACTGTCCCCTAATTTTTCAAAACTGGCCCGGCAAGATTCTTTCAGCGGTTTCTACTCCCGGACCAGGTTCAAAGCCAGCCCTGAGCGAAGTCGAACGGGCTACGCTCGAGCCTTTTTTGATCGTCACCTTCCATAACACTCTGTGACATCTAACCTTACCCTCACCCAAAAATCACTTCATCATGGACGAAACAACACGGTAAAGGGAACCATAGGTTAGATCGCACCCAACCCCTGTATTTGATGTATTTTGCCTCTAACTCTTTTGGAAGACGTATTTTGCAGACAGCTTTTTCCAAAACCCGCACCCAGCAAGACTTCCACAGAAAAGAAGGGAGGGGATACCCCGAATAATCAAGAATCGCGGCCAACGCCGCAAGAGGACCGACCACAAATTATTACGAACGGAACGATTTCTAATCCACGCAGTTATTTCTTCAGCTCTGCGGACCAATTCGTTAGCAACTGGAGCGGAGCCTGGGCTTCTTCCTCGGTGTGGTTCACCAGCAGATGCTTGCCATCGGAAGAGACGTCGAACAATATGCCAATCGCGGGCAATGGAGTATGAAACAGGTGTTGGGGCGCGCCGACTTCGATCTCCGATCCTTTCGGCGTCACCGGGCAGGCGAAGAAATCGTCGGTAACCCCCGTATAAAAGAGCTCCTTCCCATCGGCTCTCCACGCTGGGTAATATCCGCCGTTGGCGGAGACTTTCCACTTGCCCTTTCCGCCGGGGAAACTGGTTAAATAAACTTCCATCTGCCCGGATTCATCGGAAATGTAAGCGACCCAATGGCCATCGGGCGAAATTCGATAATACGAAAGATTGGACTGAGCTGAGGGTGGCCGCACGATCGCAACCGGTTTGGCATCTCCATTCGCGTCTCCGTTGACCGGACGGATCCAAAGAGAAACCATCTTTTCGCCATCGCCCCAAAGGTAGGTTACGTATTTTCCATCGGGCGACCAGCCAGGGTAGTGAAAGTTATTTTGCTCGGCGAACAGCGTCTTTTCGGCACCGCTGCCGTCTGCGGCTTTGGAGCGCAGTTCGACGTTTCCGCCGCCCGTGGTTACTTGCGCCGAGAATGCGATCGTTTTGCCATCCGGCGACCAGGCGGGTTCGCGTACCACCTGCTGGTCGAAGGTGATGCGCGTCCTCGTCTTGCGCTCAAGATCCAGAGTCCAAATGCCGCCGGGGGCTGCGAATGCGGCCCGTTTGTTATCGGGCGAGAGCCGCACATCAATCACCGTGGTCTCGTGAGGATCGTATTCAGCCAGCGCCTTACCCGAGCGGTCGAACCACACCAGACGGCTGTTTGCCGTAGCCGCAGTCCCGGTTTGGTAGATCATGAGGCCATTTTGCGAGACCGCGAAGATGCTGCGCCATACTCCAATGTCGTCACGGACGTTATTTACTATGGGAGTCGCCGTTCCAGATAACTTGCCCGATTGCGGATCAAAGGGCTGCGCCACCAGCGCCGTGTTGGCGCGGTAAAGGAGATAGCCGGATGCATACTGGGCCGCCGAATCGGTGGCTATTACCATATGTGTTTCGGGGCTATCGACCGAGCCGAAGTAAATTCCGTTCTGCTTGGGATCGCCTCCGTTGTGATTGGTGGCGAGAAAAATAAAATGTTTGCCGTCAGGCAGGAACCAGGGCCAGCGATGGGTAGAGTGTTTCGCTCTGTCCAGGACCGTAGCGGCGGAAGTTATGCCGCCCTGTGCATTCACTTTCATGAGCGGGCCTTGAAAATCATGGGCGAAGACAATCATGTCATTCGCGCTCCATGTGCCGCCGCGAGAATTTGGAGCATCGGCCAGGGTGGTCACCGGGCCGCCAGTGGAGGCGATCTTTAACAGCTTGCCGTTAACAAAAAATCCGAGATAGCGGCCATCGGGCGACCAAAAGGGATGGGACGCGCCGGAAGTGCCATCGAGTTGCTGCGCCGCGTCACCGCTCAAGGAGCGCACCCACAGCATTTTGTTCTCGCCGGAGTGCGCGACGAAGGCGAGCCTGTCGCCTTGCGGCGAGAGCACGGGCATCCCACCAGCATCGCCGGTGGTGTCTAGAGAAAATTTATCGGGTGGAGGGATTTCCGCGTGGATCGATATCGGATTTTCCGATGATTTTGCCCAGCGGTAGCCGGCAAATGCGGCAATGGCAATGAATGCAAGAAGAAGCGCGGCTAGCGCAGCCGCCCATGACTTGTTGAATTCCGCGGCTGATTTTGCCGTCTCTGACGGAGCAGATTCAGAAACCCAGCGCAGGTCCATCGCTACGTCGTGGGCTGATTGGATGCGGTCGGCGGGGTCTTTGGCGAGACATGCGCTGATCACGCGATCGAGCATGGGTGGGGTTAGCGGCTGGCTGGCGGTGATGGGTTCCGGATCTTTTTCCAGAATGGAGGAGAAGACGCTGAGTTGCGATTTGCCTTCGAAGGCACGGCGTCCGGTGATCATTTCGTAGAGAACGCAACCGTAGCTGAACAGGTCGCTGCGGGCGTCGGCTTCTGCTCCCTGCAATAGTTCTGGAGCCATGTACTGAAAGGTTCCAACGATCGAACCTTTTTGCGTGAGCGGCGATACTGCCGCCGTTAGCGACGCCAGGTTCATAGTCGGCGTGGAAGGGGTGAATGGACCGACCGCCTTCGAGGCGATCGACACTTCCGGCTTGGCGAGGCCGAAGTCCATCAGCTTGGCGCCGGCTTTGGTGAGCATGATGTTCGCCGGCTTGAGATCGCGATGAACGATGCCGCGTTGATGCGCCTTGTCCAAGGCGTGCGCGATTTCGGTTGCGATCTTCAGAACTTGATCAATCGGCAGCGGACCTTTTACGAGACGCTCGGCAAGGGTTTGGCCTTCGAGGTACTCCATGACCAGGAAGTCGGTGCCATCCTGCGTGCCGATGTCGTAAAGCGTGCAGATATTGGGATGTTGCAGGGCGGAAATGGCTTTGGCTTCACGCTCCATGCGCTGCTTGAGTTCGGGGTCAGAAGAAAGATGCGAAGGCAAAACTTTTATGGCGACGGTGCGGTCGAGGCGTGTGTCTTTGGCGCGATAGACCTCCCCCATGCCGCCCGCACCGAGGGGAGCGAGGATTTCATAGGGACCGAGTCTGGTGCCAGAGGTAAGGGACATTCGTCGGCGCAATTATAGCTGGTGGAGGAGAGCCAGTTTTAGTTGGCAGGCGATCCGAGGACTTCGCGGACTTTGCGCGAGAGGTTTTGCAGGGTGAAGGGCTTTTGCAGGAAGGCTTTTGGACTTTCGGCTAGCGGTGTGGCAACGGCATCTTCGGCATAGCCGGAAAGATAGAGAACTTTTGTGGCCGGACGCGTTGCCTGGAGTTGTTGCACGAGTTCGTGGCCGCTGAGACCGGGCATGATGACATCGGTGACGATAAGGTCGATGGGTTCGGAATGCTGGGTAGCCAGAGCTAGAGCGGCGTTGCCGTTTTCGGCTTCGAGAACGCGATATCCGCGCGCTTCAAGCGTTTCGCGGACAAGCTGTCGGACGGATTCTTCGTCTTCCACGAGAAGGATGGTTTCCGACCCGCCGGCTACAGCTAATGAGACGGAAGCTGTGCCATGAGCCTGCGAAGGTTCGTCGACGCGGGGAAGATAAATGTTGAAGGTGGTGCCGCGGCCGAGTTCACTCTGCACAAAGACGTACCCCGCGCTTTGTTTGATGATGCCGTAGACGGTGGAAAGTCCAAGGCCGGTGCCTTTGCCTTTTTCTTTGGTGGTGAAGAATGGTTCGAAGATGCGGGCCTGGGTTTCGCGGTCCATGCCCTGGCCGGTGTCGCTGACGGAGATCATCACGTAGTGGCCGTGTTTGATGAAAGTGTTTTCGGGACGATAGGAGTCGTCGAGAATCACGTCGGCGGTGCGAATACAAATTTTGCCGCCGTTGGGCATGGCATCTTTCGCGTTCACCACGAGATTCATGATGACTTGCTCGAGCTGTCCAGCATCGGCGCGAGTGCAGCCTACGTTTGGCGTGAGCTGGGTGGTGAGTTCGATGTCTTCGCCGATCAGCGGGCGCAGCAGACGCTCCATGTCTTCGACGATGGCATTGATGTCGATGACTTTGAGTTCGAGAAGCTGTTTGCGGCTGAAGGCCAGAAGCTGGCGGGTGAGCGTGGTAGCGCGATCGGAGGCTTGCTGAATGGCTTCGGCTTTGGAGTGAAGAGGATTGCCGGTGGTGATCTCGTTGAGCAAAACTTCGGTATAGCCGCTTACCACTGTTAGCAGGTTGTTGAAGTCGTGCGCGATGCCACCGGCAAGGCGGCCAACGGCTTCCATTTTTTGCGACTGGCGGAATTGGTCTTCGAGGACGCGGCGCTCGGTGATGTCTTCGGCGATGGCTTCGAGGACATCGGCGGGCTCGTTTTCGCTGGCCACGGCGCGGCCGCTGATGCGAACGGTGATGGCGCTTCCGTCTTTGCGCTTCCAGCGGACTTCGAAGCCATCCATGCGTCCGGTGCGGTGGAATTCATCGACCAGGCGGGAGTATTCGGAGGGATCGAAGAAAACATCTTTTTGCGGATCGAGCGCGAGAACTTCCAAAGCGGAACTGTAGCCCAGCATTCCGATCAATGCAGGGTTTACGTCGAGGAATTGGCCTTCGAGGCTGGAGCGATAGATGCCGTAAACCGCGGTTTGCACCATGGAGCGATAGCGCAGTTCGGAGCGGCGCAAAGCCTGTTCGTTGCGTTTGTGGTCGATGGCGGCGGCTAATTGCCGGGAGATCAGCGTGAGGACTTCTTTATCGCGTTCGGTTAGTTTTGCGCTTTCGGAATAGCTTTTCAGGACGAGCGCGCCGAGGATGTGATGGTTTACCTTGAGCGGAACTCCGAGCCATTGGAAAGGAAACGGCTCTGCGACTTCGACTGCGTCGTGCTTTTTCATTTTCTGCATCAGTTGCGGAGTGCAGAGCAGCGATTCTCCGTGATGCAGAATGTATTCGATAAGGCCCCGGCCTAATTTTGCGGGAGCGGGAGCCGGTTCGCGCTCATCCACGTAATAAGGGAACGTTAGCAGTTGCGACTCGACATCGTGGATGACGATGGAAAAATTGCGGGCGAACATCAGCTCGTCAAGGATGGTATGAATGGCGGCGAAAAATTGCTGAAGATCCTGCGTGGAGCTGGCCTTTTCGGCGATACGGCAGAGCGCGGAACTAAGCGCCTCAGCACGCTTGCGGTCGGAGATGTCGCGATAAAGAAGATAATAGGCGGCCGCGTGGCCGTTGATGATCAAAGGGGCGGTGGTCACTGAAACATCGAGCAGTGTGCCATCGCGATGGCGGCGCTGGGTTTCGAGTGTGATCTGTTCTCCGCGCTGCAAGCATTGCGTAATCCAGTGCGCTTCAGCGGCACGATCGGGAGGAAGAATCAGCGGATCGATGGGATGGGTTAGAACCTGCGCATCGGAATAACCGAAGACACGCTGAAATTCCTGGTTGACGCAAAGTACGCGGAATGAAGTATCGACCACGGACAGCGCATCGGGAGAATTTTCAAAGAGCTGTTCGAGATATTGGCGGCGCAAGTCAAGAAAATCTTCCGAGCTGGTTACATTAGGATTGCTTTCGCGAAAATTCCAGGAAAGATTTGAGGGTTGTACGGTGGCGCCGGTAATGTCGGGTGCAATGATTGAGGGTGGAGCTCCGCGATTGAGCGCGTGACGCAGCCCCTTGGCGCGCGAAACCTCCGACGATCGGGTACCCCGATCACCCATGGACAGGCTCCCCCCTCAGAAAGCCCAACAGATCGGATGTTAGAACGGGGGAAGCTTACTCGAAAGTTACTGGAGTAATGGAGGAATTTGGTAATTGGGAAATTTTTGTAATTTGGTAATTTTTGGGGTCTTATCGCGCAGGTGTTTCAAAATTACCCAATTACTCAATTACAAAATTACCCAATATTCTTAGGCTTTGGTGGCTAGCATTTCGCAGACGCGGCGAATGGTGTCGCGCTGGGATTCGCTGAGGGTGAGGAATTCGAAACCGTAGCGCAGGCCCTGGCGGTAGCGGACGATGGCGCGAAGCTTTAACGGGTAGGGACTTAAGGGCAGCGGAATCTCGAGCGACACGATTTCGCCGGTTTCGAGGTCGCCGGTCAAGGTCGCGCCGATGCCGTCCTGGCCGAGTTCGGTGGAGCGTCCCCAGCAACTGCGGAATTCGCCATCCTGAAACATGCGGACCTGCAAGCGAGCGTCGATGGCGTAACGGGGATAACGGCGCACGTGCCCAGGTGGTGTTGGCAGGGCCTTTTCGGGGGCGGATTTTTTGCCAGCGGATGACATATTAAAAGTAAGGGATCAGGGGTCAGGTTAGTTTGAAATCTTTGTTTTACTGGACCCTAACCCTTGGCCCCTGTTTTTTAGTTTCCATGCAGCAGATAGCCGGGTTCCAAGGGAAGTTTGCCTGCGATCTTGACGACCGCGACACTGCTGTTGATGGAGTACACATCTACCACCCCCACGGCTCCGGGCGTGGACGCCACTTTGTTTAGCAATTCTTCATCGGAAGCTGCGATCACGATGGCCGGATGATTGGCGCGGCCGTGATTGGAAGTTACGATCAGGCTGCTGAGCTCACTCTCGGACATGCCGTATATCTTTTCGAGCACAACCTTCATTTCAGGCGCGGATGGAGGGCGCATGACGAAGATGACAGGCTTGCCGTCGGGCCAGCGGTTGGTTTGGGCTTTGCAAACTTTGACCAAGTCGGGGAGAGTAATGACCTCAACCGTGTTGGTTTTGTTGGAGATTACGGCGAGGTCGCGCGCCGCGGCCAGCGATGCGCCGAGGAGCAAAACAGCAACCACACGAAAGATGCGTTGGCAAAGCACTCTGTTTCTCCTGCAATTGCACGACAACTTTGAGCCATTGTGCTTGAGCAGAGGTCATTTATTAAAGGTAACTAAGGTCATGATCGAGGGAGAAAACAAAAGGCGCGGCGTAAGCCGCGCCTTCAAGTATAAGAGAGAGATTTTAGTTTATTTTTTTCGCGTTCGCTTTCACGATTGGGTGAAGCGAAACGTGCGGGAGGAACATATCGTGCGGCTTGGCTGTTGAGCCGGACGAAGATCCCGTGTCCTGCTGCACGAAAATACCGGCGGCAACTTGACCGGCGTCATACTCTATGAATGGGAAAGTCGTTCCGTCCACTACGTAATAGATCAGGGTTAATCCTCCGTTTAACGTAGTGTTGTTTCCGTTCGAAGAGCTTGCCGTGGCAATGATTTGCCCGCGGCCGCCGGTTGGAGCTGTGAAGGTCCCGTCGGTCAGGGGCACGCCGTACTCCGAACCTAGTGTACCGCCGCCGAAATAGCCCTCGTCGATTATGCCGCTGCTTAGCGTGGAACCACTGCTGGACGTCGCAAACTCACCCGTATCGTAAATGAAAAACTCAGATCCAGGGTCCGCTATCAAATTAACACCGGCGAGATTGAAACCGAAGCCTTCTCCCGTCGGCAAAGTTGCACTCGAACTTTGCGGACCATAGGCTGCGCCAGTGGCCACAGTGCCCGCGCCGTTATCGATATCGAGCAACAGAATACCTCCGGTGGAGGGGTATGCGGCGTAAGACGAACCGCCGGTGAAAGACGCTAAGTCCAAGGTGTAGCGGCCCGTTCCACCAGCCGTGTAGGTGCCACTGATGGGGGCCGAACCTGACGGAGACAGAGTTTGATCTACGTTGTAATCCTCGCTGGATGAACTGGTAATGTTACCGTTGCCGTCGGTAACGAACATTCCGCCTGCAGCAAAAGGAGCACCGAGCGAGACAGTGCCGAGCAATGTGAATGGAAGAGTACCGGTTGGAATTGTAGTACTGGTTTGGGAGTAGGCATCGCCCAGCAGGGTTGCGGTGGTATCCATTTCAATGAACTTGAGGTGCGAGGAGCTAATCGGAAAAACATCGAAAATAAGATTCGGATAAGACGAAGTATTTAGCGATGTCGAGGGAGCGGTGGAAGATACGGCTACACTGCCGGTCAAAGATTCCGCCGAGTAGGCCGCAACACCGTTATCATTAAAGTCTGCAAGTCCCGAGTTGATTGCGCCGCCGGAGCCGAGAGTAAAGTTTCCAGCAGTGGCGAGTGTTCCCGACCCAGCCGTACCGGAGAGGCTGAAAGCATAGGATCCGGATGGCGTGACATTTGCCGTTTGGGCATCGAGCGTTCCCGTGCCGGTGCCGTAGGTATCGGCTTCTGTGATCTGGCCGCTCGAGGTCGATGACAGAACGAAATCGAAGTTAATGGCGGGAAGACCTGAGATGTTGGTGTTGATTTGGGTCTGGCCGCGGCCATCGACGGTTATGCTGTATGTGCTGCCACTGGTGATCGAAGCGTCGGCGGCAGGGGTGCCGTTGCTGAGTTCGGCGGGATCATTGAGATCGAATGTGCCGCCAGTGATGCCGCCGCTCCCGTTGGCGGTGAGCGTTCCAGCGATAGTGTATGCGCCACCCGCGCTTTCAATGCCGGAGACGGCGAAGACGTAGGTGCCGTTGAGGCTGCTATTGCTGAAGCTTCCGCTGGGAGGAGCTACTGGCGTAGCGACACCATTGCTGTTACCACCGCAGGCGCCGAGGAACAAGAGTGCGGAGAGCGAGAGGAGCAGGACGAATCCGTTGCGTACTGACATAACTTCCCCCTGGGAAAAGAATCGAGCGCGAAACTTGGTCACCGTTAATTCTGAGGTTAGCACAAGTAAATTCACTTGCCTCAAACCCGAACCAATGGAATAAGTAGCGCGTGGAAAAAAGAAAAAATTAGGCGCAAGCTGTTACACATCTTTACATTCTGAGGTTGAGTGGATTGGGGTTGCCGGCATCTTATATCGGGAATATTGACTTGACTGGTGGCGGAATTTTGGCGCGCTGGCGGGATTGTTTCGGTAGCATGAGAGTGGGCTGCAGGGCTAGGACTTCAGGCTAATGCTAGAAATGCCTTGATTGGCCGATGCTTCTGCATTTGAGCAAGGGGTCCTTCGACGGCGGCTGTCAGGATTACAAGTGTTTAGCATACGTTGGATTTTAGATTGAGGTGGGATTGAGAGTTAACGGCCGGTTGAACGCGGGCAAAGTGCACAGGTCCTTGGCTACGCTCAGGATGACAAGAGCGTGGAGGTGGCTGGCAGCGAGTGTACTGGTGATGGTAATGGGCGTTTGCGCGCTGGGGCAGACTCATCCAGCTGCGCCTGGCGATTCTGGTTTGGTGATTGAGCCTACGGAGCTGCCGGGAACTTATCCGCGCGGACCTTATCAGGTGCAATTGCAGGGGCGGGGGAATTATGTGCCTACACTGCACTGGCGATTGGAAAGCGGAACGCTGCCGCCCGGGATTCGGCTTGAAGAGTATGGACTGCTGACTGGCGCGGCGGAGCGGGCGGGGGAGTTTCAGTTTGTGATTTCGGTGAAGGATGGCTCGCAGCCGCAGCAGGCGGTGCAGAAGGGGTTCACGATCAAGGTGGTGGAGGGGCTGACGCTGGCGTGGAAGACTCCGGCGCGTGTGACGGGAAACAGGATTGATGGCAGCGTGGAGGTTTCAAACTCAACCGCGGAAGATATGGATTTGACCTTTGACGTGAAAGCGGTGGCGGACAATGGGCGGGCAACGGAGATTGGGTATCAGCACTTCACGCTGAAGCGGGGCACACAGGCCATGGCGCTGCCGTTCGGCGAGACTTTGCCGTTTGGTGGTTATGTCGTGTATGTGAACGTGGTGGGGGAGATGCTGGCGAGGAATGTGATTTACCGCCAGCAGATGCAAACCCCCGGGGCGTTGCATGTGGTGGTAGGGCCTTAGAATCCGGCTTCCGGAAATCGGTACGGTCGTCATGTTGACTTAAATTTGAACTTCCTGTAAGACTACGATTTATATTGAGGTAAGTTTAGGCTTTTTGATCGCGCATGGAATTGCTGCTGAATATCTCGTGGCTGTTGCTGGCGGTGCCGGGTTACTGGCTGTGGCGGCGCGGCGCTGACGCGCGCCTGGCACGGCGCGTAACTTCGTTGCAGTTCCTGCTTGCGCTGGGATGCGTGCTGGTGTTGCTGTTTCCGGTGATCTCGGCGACCGACGATCTGCATGCGATGCGCACCGAGATGGAAGAATCGGCCACGAGCAAGCGCGCGGTACGGCATGTCGGCAGCGAAAAATCTTCCGGATGGTTGAACCGGCTGCAAGGGCCTTTGGCATTGGCGGCGAGCGCGGTTTGGCTGCCCGCGCCAGAAATTGCGCCTTCCGATCTTCCGATTATCTGTTTGACACCGCTGGCAAGTACCTGCATATTGCGCGCTGGGCGTGCTCCTCCTGTTACCTTCCCCGGCTAATTCGCCGAATCTCCTGATTCCTATCGTGGGTCTAATTGCTGGTTACGAACAGCAATTTATCCGCTACGAAAGCGATTCCATCTTTAGGGAATCCTTACGCGGAAGCCGCGATACTCATACAAATAGAGCGCGCGGACTGCACTTTTCCGTTGCACTGGCTCAATCATCAAGCTTTCTGGAACATTTTGCGGAGTTGCCTTCGTGAAGGAATTGATACCGAAAATATTCTTGCGGGGCTGTGGTTTGCTGATGATGGCAAGCTTAGCCGCGGTATGCGGTGCGGCGCAAGCGGCCCCGCAGAGCGTACCGCAGCAGATGCCGGTGCAGCCTCGCATACAGGCATGGACGTGGGATCAGGTGAAGGACCGGCTGGAATTGAATAATCCCACGCTGCTGGCGGGAAAGTTGAACATCAGCGAATTACAGGCGGCAGAGATTACGGCACATTTGCGGCCGAATCCGAACCTGTCGCTGCTGGGTGATCAGATTGATCCGTTTCAGGGCGGGCCGGATCATGGCCCGTTTGCGTACTTTCTGCCTTCGGCGACGGTGAGCTTTTTATACGAGCGGGCGCATAAGCGGCAGTTGCGGACCGAGAGCGCGAAGAAAGCTACCGCAATTGGAGTTTCGCAGCAGGACGATCTGGAGCGCGGATTGTTGTTCAACCTGCGCAGCGCGTTTGTGCAGACGTTGCAGGCGAAAGCGGTGGTGCAGGTTTCGAAAGACAATCTCGAATATTACGACCATGTGTTGAAGATCAGTCACGACCGCTTTGAAGCAGGCGATATTGCACAGATTGACTATGACCGGCTGGAGTTGCAGCGGGTGCAGTATGAGTCGGATTTGCAGACAGCTGAGGTGAATCTGCGGACGGAAAAGATTCAGATGCTGATGCTGCTGAATGACCGCACGCCCGTGGACCAATTCGATGTAGTGGGCGTATTCGATTTCAACGATCAGATCGATCCGCTGGAGGCTTACCGGCAGATTGCGATGGATAACCGTCCGGACTTGAAGGCGGCCGTTCAGTCGGTAGACAAAGCGCAGACGGATTACAAGCTGGCGGTTTCGAATGGATCGACCGATCCGACGTTCAGCGTGGATATGGGGCGTAATCCCCCGATTGATTTCTATTTCGGCGTGGATGTGAGCATCCCGCTGCGGATTTTCGATCGCAATCAGGGAAATAAATTGCAGGCGAAGATCGAAATTACACGGCAGGAAAGATTACGCGATGCCGCAGAAGCGCAGGTATTCAGCGATGTGGATTCGGCGTACGCCACCATGGCGAGCAATTTGACTCTGCTTCGTCCCTACAAACAGAAATACCTGGCACAGGCGGTACGAGTACGCGACACGATTTTGTTTTCTTATCAGCATGGCGGAGCATCGCTGCTGGATTTTCTGAATGCGGAGAGCGATTACCGCAGCGTGCAATTGAATTACGTGAACCTGGTGGGATCGTACTTGACCGCGGCGGCGCAGTTGAATCAAGCCGTAGGTAAAGAGGTTATTCAATGAAGAAAATATTCTTCCGATATTTCGTCGGGGTTGTATTGAGTTTTGCGACGGCTTGTTTTTCTGTGGGCTGCAATGACGGCAAAGCCGATCCGCAGGCGGAAGCCCCGCCGCCGGCGAAGGTTGAGGCGGATCTGGACGCGAACAACTTCAAAGTCGACCATCCCGACCAATTTTCGCTGGCGACGGCGACCGAATACAAGGAAGCTCCCGCATTGAATGTGACCGGCGTAGTGCAACCGGATATTGCGCGCGCCGTGCCGGTGATTTCGGTGGCTGCGGGGCGCGTGGTGGAAGTAAAGGCGCGCATCGGCGACACGGTGCAAAAAGGCCAGTTGCTGATGAGAGTGCAGAGCAACGATGTTTCCGGAGCGTACCAGGGTTATCGCAAAGCGGTAAACGACGAGTTGCTAGCGCGCTTGCAGAGGGAACGGCAACAGACGCTTTACGACAAAGGCGCCGTGGCCAAGAGCGCTCTGGAACAGGCGGAGGATGTGGAAAAAGATGCGCAGGCGGACCTCGATGCCGCGAGCGAACAACTGCGCCTTCTGGGGATTGACAAGGATCATCCCTCGGGCATCGTCGATATCAAAGCGCCGATTTCGGGCGTGATTACCGACCAGCAGATCACGAATGCGTCCGGCGTGCAGGGGTTGGGCTCGCCGAATCCGTTTACGATTTCCGATCTTTCCTATGTCTGGATCATTTGCGACGTTTACGAGAACGATCTCGACGCAGTACACGTTGGCGAATATGCCGACATTCATTTGAGCGCCTATCCCAATCGCGTGTTTAAAGGACGGATCGACAACATTCTTCCGGTGCTCGATCCCAATATCCGAACGGCGAAGGTACGGCTGGAATTGGCAAATCCGGGTCTTATACGCGTGGGCATGTTTGTGGCAGCCACATTTTATGGGAAAGAGAAAGAAATGCGGGCTGCGGTTCCGGCTGCGGCCATATTGCATTTACACGATCGTGAATGGGTGTACACGCCGATCAACGCCGACCACTTCAAGCGGCTCGAGGTGGTTACTGGGAAAATGCTGCCCGACAACATGCAGGAAGTTGTTTCCGGGATCAAAACCGGAGATCGAGTGGTGTCCAATGCACTGGCACTGCAAAACACAGTGGAGCAATAAATGATTCGCCGCGTCGTGGATTTTGCGCTGAACAACCGCCTGCTGGTGCTGGCGCTGGCATTGATCCTTTTCGCCGGCGGGATTGTTTCGTTCAAGCGATTGCCTATTGAGGCTTATCCCGACGTGGCCGACAACTACGTTGAGGTCATCACGCAATGGCCGGGGATTTCGGCGGAACAGATCGAGCAGCAGGTCACGATTCCGCTCGAAGTGGTGATGAATGGCATCCCCCACGTGGTGCATCTGCGTTCGTTCTCGCTGTTCGGACTTTCGGACCTGAAGTTGATTTTCGACGATGAGTCGGACAACGACTGGAACCGGGAGCGGGTGCTGGAGCGATTGAGCCAGGTTACGCTCCCGCCGAATGTGGTGCCGCAAATGGGCACGGACTGGAGTCCGGTTGGACAGATTTATTTCTTCACGCTGCGCAGCACCAATCCCGCTTACGACCCGATGGAGATGAAGTCGCTGGAAGACTGGGTCGTCGAAAAGAATTTTAAGGCTGTGCCGGACATTGTCGACGTTTCCAGCTTTGGCGGCCCTACGCGCGAGTACCAGGTTCGAGTTGACCCGAACAAACTGATTGCCTATGGCCTGAGCCTGGCGCAGGTCGAGCAGCAATTGACAAACAACAACGCGAACGCGGGCGGAAGTTTCATTCAGGAAGGCCTGCAGCAGATCAACGTGCGTTCGGTGGGATTGGTTGACCGCGCCCAGGATATTGAACGCACGGTGATCCTGACCAAGAACGGCACGCCACTGCGGGTGAAGGACATTGCAACGGTTTCGCAGGGTCCGAAGATTCGCCTGGGACAGTTTGCCAAAGCCATTCACCGAGAGGATGGAAGTATTGTCGATAACGACGATGTCGTCTCGGGCATTGTGTTATTACGCAAGGGCGCCGCGGCTGATACGGCGCTGCAGGGCATTCACAAAAAAGTGGAGGAGTTGAACGATCACATTCTTCCCCCGGGAGTGAAGATTGTTCCCTTCATCGACCGCAGCGATCTGGTTCACTTCACCAGCCATACGGTGCTGCACAACCTGACGGAAGGAATGATCCTGGTATCGATCATTCTGTTTCTCTTCCTCGGCAATGTACGAGGTGCGCTGATTGTGGCGGCGACGATTCCGTTTTCGCTGCTGTTCGCTTCGATCTGCCTGGACTTGCGGCATATTCCCGCAAATCTTCTATCTCTGGGTGCGCTGGACTTCGGCATGGTGGTGGATGGCGCGGTAGTGATGATCGAAAACATTGTGCGCCACCTGGGCCACAAGAATGAGGGCACGAAAACTCCAAACGAAAAAATCAGTGAAGCTTCGCATGAGGTGCAGCGTCCAGTTTTCTACGCGATCGCCATCATCATTACGGCTTATCTGCCGATCTTCACGCTGCAGCGGGTTGAGGGGCGACTGTTTCATCCCATGGCCTGGACCGTAGCCTTTGCGCTGCTTGGGGCACTGTTGTTCTCGATTTTAATTGCGCCAGTGCTGGCCAGTTTCGCCTTCGCAAAAGGAGCGAAGGAATGGCATAACCCGATCATGGAGTTTTCGGTCAAACACTACCGCAGCGCGGTGCGGTGGGCTATTCGCCGCCGCAAGCTGGTGCTGGGCATCGGCGTTATCGGGTTTGTGTTTACGCTTTTCCTCGCGTTCAGCGGTGTCATCGGCTCCGAATTCCTGCCTCACCTGGATGAAGGCGCGCTCTGGGTGAGGGGCACGCTGGCTCCCAGCGCCGGGCCGGACGAAGGTATCCGGGTGTCCAATCAAGCGCGGATTATTCTTTGCTCTTTTCCCGAAGTGCCGCAGTGCACCAGCCAAACCGGCCGGCCGGATGACGGCACGGACACGACGAGCTTTTTCAATACCGAATACTTTGTCGATTTAAAGCCGAAAGAAGACTGGCGGCCCGTTTTTCACCAGAATAAAGACGAATTGATCGCCGCCATGAATCGCGAACTCAGCAAAATTCCAGGTGTGGTCTGGGGTTTTTCCCAGCCTATTGAAGACAACATGGAAGAGGCAGTGAGTGGAGTAAAAGGCGAGTTGGCTATCAAGGTTTATGGCGACAGTTTGAAGGCTCTGGAAGATAAAAGCGCGGAAATTGCCAACATCATGGGAACGGTTAAGGGAGTCGAAGACCTTGGAGTTTTCCATGTACTGGGCCAGCCCAATCTGAACGTGACCGTGGACCGAGAGGCCGCAGCGCGTTACCAGATCAATGTCGCGGATGTGCAGGATGCAGTCCAGACCGCGGTGGGAGGAAATGCGCTCACCCAGGTTTTGAAGGACGAGGCGAGGTACGACCTTACGCTGCGCTATTTACCGCAGTACCGGAGTACGCAGGAAGCAATCGAAAATATTCGCCTGCTATCGCCGTCGGGAGAGCGCGTGTCGCTGGCGCAGCTCTGCAAGATTAGCGAGGCCGACGGCGGTTCGGAAATTTATCGCGAAGGCAATCAGCGCTATGTCGCCATCAAGTACAGCGTCCGCGGACGTGATCTGGGCGGCGCGGTGGAAGAGGCGATGAAGAAGGTCAACCAGCAGGTGAAGCTGCCGACCGGATATCACATCGATTGGGCGGGAGAGTATGAAAGCCAGAAGCGGGCGGACGAACGACTGCTGATAGTGCTCCCTATTACCATTCTCGTGATCTTCGTCATCCTTTATACGATGTTTAAATCGTTCAAGTGGGCATCGTTGATTCTGGCCAACGTAGCAATGGCTCGCTTTGGCGGATTGTTCGCACTTTTGATCACTGGAACCAACTTCAGTGTTTCGTCCGGCGTAGGCTTCCTGGCGCTGTTCGGGGTTTCGGTGCAGACCGGAGTCATTATGCTGGAATACATCAACCAGCTACGAGCGCGGCGCTTCACCATTGAGGACGCCGCCGTGGAGGGAGCCGTGTTAAGGCTGCGACCCATTATGATGACGATGCTGGTGGCAACTCTGGGATTATTGCCCGCCGCGCTTTCGCACGCCATTGGTTCCGACTCGCAGCGGCCCTTTGCCATCGTCATTGTGGGCGGATTGATTGCGGACCTGGTGATGAGCATCTTCCTGCTGCCGACATTGTATGTGTGGGTTGCCGGAGAACGGGATGTGCTGCCAGTAGCCGAACAAGACGATTTCGAAGTGGGCGAGCACGTGGATTAGACCTTTACATAAGTTTTTGGCTGGAACCAACTATGGCTGACACGAGCGTGGAACGCGTGGAAGATATCGTGGCGCGGCAAGCACTGGAAATCGAACGCCTGAGAGATGCGTTGGCTTTGCTGGGGGTTAATCCGTGTGCGTGCTGCCAAAAATTTGTGCGGCGCTCCGATCCCGGCGCTCTCTTCGATGCGGGCGAACTGATTTGCTATGGCTGCATTCTCGAATGGTGGCCGCGGCGCTCCGCGCAACTTAGCGGCAAAGAGCATGAAAACCTGGAAGGAAAGCTGGTGTTCTGGCTGCGCGACTATCACCGCGCCGAAACTTTTAAGGATCCGGCCAAGCTGCCTGAAAGTTCGCTGCAGGAATTGAATATTGTCGCCAACTGCCTGGAATGCCATGGGACAGGAAAATCACTGGGCGAGGACAGTTGCCGGTTCTGCGAGGGTAGGGGGACGGTGTGGGTGGTGGTTTCGCGCAAGCAGGGTTAAGAACTGGCCGCCTAAAAGATCCCCTTGGAACTGCCTATTTATTGCAACTTCGCATACTCGGCTTTGGCTTGCTTGAAAATGGGCAGGTCTGGGTCGGCATTTTTCCACGCTGAAAAAAAGGTTTCATAGGCCGCACGGCTTTTGGCAACATCTCCGCGCATTGCGTACGAACGCGCGAGCCCAAGTTGTGACATAGTCAGGATTGGATTCAAAGGGGCGACTCCGCGATGCTCAAGAATGGCGCTGAATTCCGCGGCGGCGTTTTCGCAGCGCCGAAGGCGAAGAAACGCCAGGGCACGGATGTAGTTTGGAAGCAGGCCGGCCATTATGCCAAACTCGAAAGGCTTTACCCGATCGAGCGTGTGTAACGCGGTGTCCGCTTGGCCGGCGCCTAACTGGACGGCTGCCGAAACGAGCGGAGCATCCAATTCATTGAGAAACGTATCGCTGGCGTGGTCCTGAAGGAGATCGTGGACGATCTGCTGGGCTTCGTGTTCCTGGCCGTTGAGGATCATCACTTTGGCGGCGCGTGTTTTGATGTCCTTTGAATCGGACATTTTCAACGCTTGCGCGATGGTTCGTGTGGCCGCGGAACGCTGACCGTACAGAGTTTCATCGCGCGCGAGATCGATGAGCGTGTCTGCGGCAGATTCCGATAAGCCCGATCCAACCGAGATGTTCACGCTGTGTTGCGCTTCCTGACGACCACGTTCCAGCTGCCCGTCGTAGAGATCGATCATTCCCAGGAAAGAGATTACGGATGGGTCGTCCCCATTTTGTTCCATCCACTTTCGCTCTTTTTCGAGTGTCACTTCATCGGATCGCAGCATTGCCAACTGATAACGTTCCTCGTGAATATAGCGGTTCATTGCCTTGGCCGGGATGCGACCGAGGACAGCAAGTCCCTCGTCGTAATGACCTTGGACGCGCAGGACTACTGCCAAATTCCACTGTGCGAGCGAAGAAGCGGGGAATATGCTCGCGTTTTCGCGGAGCTCATCGGTCGCCTTTCCGTACAGAGCGAGATCTTCGTAGATGATGCCTAATAGATTGCGGGGTGAAAACTCTTTGGGCTGCAGTTTTTCCCAACTTTGCAAAGTATCGATTGCTTTATAGACTTCCCCGGTAACGTCCAGATAGAAGCGCGTCTCAACGCTCGCTTTGCCGTTGTCAGGAAGTTTTTCGCGCAGATCGAAGGCGTGCTTCAGGTCGTCCGCTTCCCGCTTTCCTTCGCGCAGGCCACGGTCCGCAAACGATAGGCTGTTCCAGGCTTCTGCAAAATTAGGATCGAGTTCAGTGGCGCGGCGATACATGGCGGCGCTTTGCTGGAGCTGGGTGTCATAAAGTTTCTTGCCTACCAGATAAGCTTTGTAGGCCGGCAAAGAGGTTGTAGGCAAAGGCGCTGGGGTGGCGCCAGGAGAGTTGGCAGACTTACCAGAAAGTTGCACACGGAGGTTTGCGGCCAGTTGGCTGGCCGCAGGTATAACATCGTCTATGCTCTTGGCTTCAGTGTGCTGCTCGGCCACGGTTCTGCTTGAGCTGCATTCCCGCACCGAGAGATCGATCTCGTACCCGTTTCCCTGCGGCTTGATTTCTCCGTTGGTGAAGCACCCTCCTTTATTGCGTTCGCACAGCTCCCTGGCGAGTTCTGGAGTGAAGCGCTCCTCCCGACTTTTTCCTGCGCTCTGTAATAACTCCACAAGGCCATCGGGGTCCGAATCCACGACTTGAACCGACGAAGAGCGATTTAATTCTGTGGCCGCGATAGTGCGCAGCACATCGTCGAAGGCGGCATCCGCGGTGGAATTGGTGAACTCCGAGACGTAGAGCGGCGCGCGGCCATTCGCGGGCAGGACCGCGCGTGACCGGTATTTGTAAATGCCGATGCCGACTGCGGCCAGGACGACAAACGCAGCAGCAACAATCATTCCGTCGCGGATGCCCGGACGAGCGTGCAGCGCGGTTTTAGCGCCGCTGAGCTTCTGCGGTGCAGTTGTTTTTCCCGAATCCGAGTCACGCTTCACTCGTTGCAGGTCGGCACGCATGTCGGCAGCGTGCTGATAGCGCAGACTGCAGTCCTTCTCCAATGCTTTGAGGATCACGGTTTCCAGAGCCGGTGTCAGGCTCGTGTTTATTTGCGAGGGCGGAACCGGTTCCTCGTGCAGGATCGCGCCGCAAATTTCCCCGGCGCTCGAGCCCTCGAACGGCGACCGACCGGTTGCCATCTCGTACAGCACCGCCCCGTATGAGAACAAGTCGGTTCGGGCGTCCAGTTCCTTGGCTCGCACCTGTTCCGGCGACATGTAAGCCACCGTGCCCAACAAGGCGCCCTCGCTCGTCAGTTGTGAGACGTCGGAGTCGAGCGAAACGGTTAATGAATCGCTTCCGCCCGAATCCGGTTTCGCCAATATTTTTGCCAAGCCGAAGTCGAGGATCTTGGCGTGACCAGATTGAGTGACAAAAATGTTTGCCGGCTTGATGTCGCGGTGGATGATTCCGGCTGCGTGCGCGGCCTCGAGTCCGTCGGCGATTTCGGTTGCCAATGGCAGCAGGATCTCCGTCTCCAGCGGACGCCCGGCAATGCGATGTTTTAGTGTCATGCCCTGCAAGAACTCCATGCAGATGAATTGACGGGCTTCGTTCTGACTAATTTTGTGAAGGCCGATTTCGTAGATCGTGCAGATGTTGGGGTGGTTCAGAGCAGAGGCGGCACGGGCCTCACGGCGAAAGCGGTCTAGGGCCTGCGGGTTTTGGGCAACGTTGTCAGGAAGGAATTTCAGAGCGACAAAGCGGCCAAGATCGATGTCCTCGGCCTTGTAAACCACACCCATCCCCCCGCCGCCCAGCTTCTCGACGATGCGATAGTGCGAGATGGTCTCGCCAATCATTGGCTGGAGCCGATCATTGGGCTGAAATCTTAGGGAATGAGGCGGCTCAAGTCAATGAATTGCGGGGGTATATCGTCTGGGAGTTTGGCGGGGAAAAAAATTAAGAGTTCCGAGGTGGTGTTGTGTCCGTTCGTCTCGGCCAGTAGCTCGCGTTAGACCCTTGCTTGACCTGCTACGGAGCTTCCCTTGCGGGGTGCCGCGTGCGATCTTTGCTCGGGCTCCGGGCTTACCGCCAACCGGAAAAACCTACTCAACGCCTCGGAACTCTATCCTGCCTTCGACTGGGCTTCCCGTTCTCCTCGACCAGCGCTTTGCTATAGACCCTCGCTTGCCTTCCTTCGCTCACTTTGCAGTGTGAAGGTGACTTGGCTTGAGCCCCGGACGCCGCACCAACCGGAAAAACTTAAGAAACTGTCAAAGAACGATCTTGTTGTACTCCTTTTAAATTTTGAGTCAACGAAAAGATCGCGAGTTTATCTGGTTTGTTTTCATGCAAGTGCGGCCTCTGCACAGGGTGGTGACAGAATTTAGTGCAGCGTGGAGAAAGATCTTGTGCAGAGATGCGCGGGAAGACGCGAGATTCATTATGGAACGATAGGGATGAAAGATGTTGCGGTTTTTGCCGTAGTTGCGCGCCTGTGAATATCAGGTGAAAGGCGCTCTGGACAAGGCATTTCACAGGTTGCAAGACATTATCCGGGAGCAACAGAGGTAAAATTCCCCGTGTTTTAATGCCTTGACAACGGGTAGAACTCTGCTAAAGTGCGAAAAAGCTGCATACTCTGAACAATTCGCAGGTGCCGAAATTTTATGAAGAATGTTTATGAGGTTCTGAGGCAGAAGGAAATGGAGTTGACCCGGCTGGAGAAAGAAGTAGAAGCGCTGCGGCTGGTGGCTCCGTTGCTCTCCGAGGAAAAGGAAATGAATTCTGACATTGCGAAACCGACTCTGGCGACGGCGGTGAATGGACCGCAGCAGCCGATTCGGGTGCCTTCTCCCTCGGTTGTGGCTGCGCAGCCGGTGCGAGCGGCAGGGTGGGACGATACGGCGAAACGGTGGCCGTAGGAGCGGGTCGCTTCCTGCGAACGCTCTCGGGGCTTAAACCCGTCCGTTTTGAAAGATGCTAGACGGCACGACTAAAGTCGTGCCCTTCCCTTTTGTCTTTCTCCTATTCGTTTTTATCTTTGATCTGTTCGTTCTCTTCCTATTTCGTTGCCCTTTCAGTTTCTCCCCTCATCCTTTTGCTACAAGCTGCTTTTTACACGGCGACGATTTCCTGCAGCGCTTCCAGCAGGCGGTCTACTTCTTCCATCGTGTTGTAGTGGACCAGGCCGATGCGAAGGAAGCCACCGAATTTTTCTACGTCGAGATGTTCGGTGAGATTGAGGGCGTAGTAGTTGCCGTCCCAGGTGAAAAAGCCGCGCTCACCTAGTTTGCTGGCGAGTTCCAGCGGGGTATGACCTTCAATTTTTACTGCCAGCGTGGGGCATCGCTCGGCAAATCTGGCAGGATCGGTGATGCCGTAGATTTTTAGGTTAGGGATTTCTTTCAGGCCCGCGATCAGGCGGGTCATCAAGCCATATTCGTGGTGGTGGATGGCTTGGAAGGCGGTTTCTATCGCGGCACGGCGAGATCCCACTTCTCGCACAGAACGCGAGAAGCGGGGCACCCCAGCTATCGTGGTTGCTAGCCTCGCTTCGCTCGGAGGACAGCCGGGGCGGCTGTCTCCACATGGTTCGTTCCCAAGGCTGGCTACGTAGTCTACGCAGGCAGTGATTCCGGCTATGCATTCGTGATTTAGAGTGCCCCACTCCCAGCGGTTGGGAATCGCGTCGGTCAGCGGGCGGACTTTGTAGGGGCGCAGGCGCTGGAGATGCTCGCGCTTGCCGAAGAGCACGCCCATGTGCGGGCCGAAGAATTTGTAGGTGGAGCAGACGAGGAAATCGCAGTCGAGCGCGGCTACGTCGATCAGGCCGTGGGGGCCGTAGTGGACAGCGTCGACGTAGGCGAGCGCTCCGGCGTCGTGGGCCAGGCGCACGATTTCTTTTACCGGATTGATAGTGCCGACTGCGTTTGAGGCGTAGCCGACGGCTACCAGCTTCGTTTTCTTGTTCAGCTTCGCTGCCAGGTCCGCGAGGTCGAGCGTGCAGTCTTCTTTGTTGATTTCAGCCCAGCGGATGGTCACGCCTTTTTCTTCCAATGCCAGCCAGGGGGAGACGTTGGCGTCGTGATCGAGGCGCGTTACCAGGATTTCGTCGCCGGGTTGCAGCTCTCGGCCAATCGCGCGGGACATCATGTAGGTGAGCGTGGTCATGTTGGGGCCAAAGACGACTTCGGCGGCGCCGCAGCTGAGGAAATCGGCCATGGCGGCGCGTGCTTCGGCTAGCATGGCATCGGTGTTGCGGCTGGTGGCGTAGGCACCGCCGGTGTTGGCGTTGTCGCGACGCAGGTAGTTGGAGATAGCGTCGATGATGCGCTGCGGGACTTGCGTGCCGCCGGGGCCGTCGAAGAACACGGCGGGGTAGTTGTTTACGGTTTGGAAGAGAGCGGGGAATTGGGCGCGGATTTGGGTTAGGTCGAGAGCGGGGGCGAGGGGTTCAGTCGTTGGCATGATATCCAATTTAAGCATGGCGAGGGGCGTTTGTGGATTCTGCCGACGGGTAATGCGATAATCTCGCTCCGGAGTGACGACATGCGGGGCAAGAAGGTCATTCTTTACATTTTCTCGGCGGTGCTGTTCATCGTTGCTGCTTCGCATGGTTGAGCTATGTCGGACAAGGGATCGCGTACGGAGATCTTGTTGGAGTCAGAGGACGCGAAAAAGATATTGCCTCGATTGGTAGCAGTGCGATGAAAGCTCTCTGGACCGCCGCATCTTGCGAGGGCCTTGCGGTTGGGCTCATAGCGTGGATTGCGAGTGACCCGGCTAGGTCCATCTGGCTGAGACTAGCCATTGGATTTGGGGCGGCCCTTTTTATCGACATTTGTACATACGTGTTCATTCGAGGAATCTAAGGCGAGCACCTCAGCGGCTAAAGCCGCACGTCGCGAGATGTCTTAACGGCACGGCTGAAGCCGTGCCCCTCCCAAAACCAATTCTTCGCGAGATTATTTTACGGCTCGGACAAAATCTGCCAGCATGCCGTAGGCGGTTGCGTATAGGCCGGGATTTTCTTCCGTGATGGCGAGGCCGGGGAAGATGTCGGTTTCGAAATAGATGTAGGACGATGCGCCGGCGATTTGGGACATGGGGTCGGTTGGCGGGATTTGTTCGGGGCGAACGCTAGCTATAATTCCCTTCTCTGTTTTATTCGCGCGACAGATTAGCTTGTAAGGTCGGCCTTCTTTTTTTGCCGTGCGGACGGCTTCTGCGCTCAGATCGCGAATTCCTTCTCGCTCGATTTCTTCCAGACGTATCGGAACATCCATTAGAACGGTGATCAGTGCGGCGGTTTTTACGGCGGCGTCCCAGCCGTCGATGTCGTGGGTGGCGTCGGTTTCGGCTATTCCTAGCTGTTGGGCTTTCTTCAGCGCTTCTTCGAAGCCTCCGCCGTTTTCCATTCCGCTTAGGATGACGTTGGTTGTCGAATTCAGGATGCCGTGAAAGCCTTGCAGATGAATCGCGGGCAACTGATCGAACAGCGAAAAAATCGGCACGCCATCCATCACCGTGGATTCGAAGAGGAAGCGCTTGTTTTGCGCGACGGCCAGGTCGCGGAGTTCGCGGTAGGCGTGGACGATTGGCCCTTTGTTGGCGGTGATAGCGTGGGCTCCGTGGTGAAGGGCGGCGCGGATGTGGTCAATGGCGGGCTGGCCGGTTTGGACATTGAGCGAGGTCGCTTCGAAGAGGACATCGGCCTGGGCGGCGGTTAGCCAGTCTTCGATGTTGGATAGAGTTTGATTTGGCTTTCCAGATTTCGCAGCCGAGGGCGGCTGCGCCACATGGACATCTAGGCCTTCGGGGTTGGCGATCCACCCTAGTGTGCGGCTTGCGATTCCGGTGATGCGGAAGTTTATTGCGTAGCGGTTGCGGAGTTCTGTTTCGCGGGCACGGAGTAGTTCGGCGAGGGTGCGGTTGACGTTGCCGAAGCCGAGAAGGCAGAGGTTGTAGGTGTGGATGATCGGCTCCTAGTCGGCTGCGGCAGCGCCTAAAAGTGCAATTTAGGAAATCAGATCCTGGGGGCACGCCCTGAAGGCGTGCCGTGATACGAATCGTTCGATCGCGGTGCTGAAGCGCCGCTCTTCAACGGTGTGTTGGCAGATCGCAATGCTCAGCGCTGCGCCACCCAAAATCAACTTTCATAACGCTATACTCGACGCCGACACGACGGCGGCGCTACGATCATTAGCCCATCACTTGGGTATGTTCGGGTTTGATTTTGTAGAGCACGCGGACTTCGCCCGCCTGGCCGTAGGGGTATTTGTCGACGCCCAGGTATTTCTTTGCCATCTTGTCGATGTGGGCGCTAGCGCCGTCTTCGGTGATTTCTACTACGCGGCCGCGGATTTCCAGATAGCGGTAGGGATTTTCGGGATCGATCAGGGCCAGCGAGACGCGCGGGTCGCGGCGAACATTTTTATCTTTCTGGCGGCCTTTGGCGGAGTTGAAGATGACGTGTTCGCCGTCGTAGTCGACCCAGACGGGCGTGACTTGCGGGCGTCCGTCGGGCATCAGCGTGCCCAGGCTGGCGAAGGCGCGCTTTTGGAAAAGATCGCGGTATTTTTCGGGGATGGCTTCTGGCATGAATATCTCCTTGCTGTGTGAAAGGACATTATAGATCGGAGCGGGCAGGAATTTTGAAATTGGGTAATTGAGTAATTTGAGAAGTACGACGCCTGTGTGCATGGCTTGGAGTTGCTAGCTCGGCGCGTACCCGCGTATTCTTGCAAGCCACGAAGACACTTTCTTTCAAGGACATTTAAGAGATGAGAAACGCCGGGGCTAAAGCCCGAATTCTATTTGACGCTATCGCGGCGCTGAAGCGCCGCTCTTTCACTGTGCTGCGCATGTCTATGCTCTCCCATGCGGTAGCGGTGGCGACCGCGGTGCTATTGGTTATGTTCTGGGCGCTCTCGCCGATGGCGGCGCAAACATCGAAATATCCGCAGACGATTGTTTTTATGACTGATTTCGGAGTAGTGGATGATTCGGTGGCGATCTGCCGCGGCGTGATGTATTCGATTGTGCCCGATGTGCGCATTGTCGATCTTACGCATGAGGTCACGCCGTTTTCCATTCTCGATGGTGCGCGGTTTCTGTACGGGGCTACGCCTTATTATCCGGCGGGCACGGTATTTGTGGTTGTGATCGATCCGACGGTAGGAAGCACACGCAAAGCGATTGTGGCGAAATCAAAGCGCGGACAGTATTTTGTTTTGCCGGATAATGGGCTGCTCACGCTGGTGGAGCAACGCGATGGGATTGAGGGCGTGCATGAGATTACGAATACCGATTGGATGATCGGGACGAAGTTATCTTCGACATTTCACGGGCGCGATATTTTTTCTCCGGTGGGAGCGCATGTGGCGCATGGCGAGGATTGGACGAAGGTGGGTCCGGAGATGCCGGTGGCGGCGCTGGTACGGTTGGAGTTGAAAACGGCGCGGGTAGATGATCTCGGGGCAACGGCGGAGGTGATTGCGACGGATGGTCCGTTTGGGAATTTGGTGACGAATCTTGATGCCGAAGATTTTTTAAAGCTGGGTTATCAGCGTGGGCAGGAAGTTCCGGTTCGAGTTGGTGGGAAAGAGATGAAGATTCGGTTTGTGAAGACTTTCAGCGATGTTCCGGTGGGGCAGGCTTTGTTATATATCGATTCGCGCGGACATGTCGCGCTGGCGGTGAATCAGGGGAGTTTTGCAGGGACGTATGGAGTGAAACCGCCGGTAGAGTTGGAGATTGCGCGGGCGGCGAAGTAATTTCATAATTCAAAAAGGTGTGTCATTCCGAGCGGAAGCAGGAATCTTGGCTCTTGCTTGCACTACGTGTCGCGATGCTGCAAACAAACACCAGGATCCCGCGCTGCGCTCGGGATGACAAGAAGTCGAGGAGTGTAATAAGCAGCTCTCAGCGTGACACTTCTTGCTTAATTCGCGGTAGCACTGCGCGCAATAGGGCTTCGAAGCTGGATTTGACACGCTCGCCGGTTTCCATGACTTCTTTGTGGGAGAGTGGTTGGTCGATGATTCCGGCGGCCATATTCGTCACGCAGGAGATGGCTAAAACTTTCATCTCCATATGGCGGGCGGCGATCACTTCGGCGACGGTCGACATGCCTATCAAATCGGCGCCGATGGTGCGGAGATAGTTGATTTCTGCCGGTGTTTCGTAGCTTGGGCCCGGCAACGCGGCGTAAATGCCTTCCTGTAGCGTGATTCCGAGTTTGGTGGCTTCTTCCTGAGCGATCTTCCGGTAGTCACTTGCGTATGCGTGAGTCATGTCGGGGAAGCGGACGCCGAAGCGGTCGTCGTTGGAGCCGATGAGCGGATTTGCTCCCTGCAAGTTGATGTGGTCGCGGATTAGGACTAACGCTCCCTGCTGGTAGTTGAGGTTGATGCCTCCGGCGGCATTGGTGAGGATGACGGCGCGAATTCCCATGCGTCCGAAGACGCGGATCGGGAAGGCAACTTGCTGCGCGGTATAGCCTTCGTAGAGGTGAACGCGGCCTTGCATGGCGGTTACTTGGACGTCGTTGGCTTTGCCGATGACCATTTGTCCGGCGTGGCCTATGGCTGTGGAGCGTGGGAAGGCTGGGATTTCGGAGTAAGGGATGCGGGTCGGGTTGGTGAGGGAGTCGGCGAAGGCTCCCAGGCCGGAGCCCAGGACCAGGCCGATTCTTGGGCGGAGCTGGGTTCGTTGCAGGATGGATTGGGTGGCGGTTTCGGCTTGGGTGAAGAGGTTGTCCATAGAGTGTGCTTGGCAAGTACCTCGGGGGCTTTACGCGGCGCTAAAGCGCCGCTCTTCCACCAACTGCCCGAGGCAGTGCCGCTAGTATTTTTTCTCGAACTTGGCGAATTCGGTTTCGAGCTTCCATTGCTCGCGGGCTCGTTCGTTCGCCGCTAGAAATTGTTCGCATGTCGCTGACGGCTTCTCTTCATCCGGCGCATCGCCAATACACGCTTGTGCCCTGCGGAAGACCAGCTTTGTATCCGCCCATAAGCTTTGGCCGGGGAGGAAGCTGTGTTCCAGGCTTTGGCGGGCGAAGCGTTTCAGCTCTGCGTAGGTGAAGTGATAGGTCTCGGCCGCGTGGAGATATTCCTGCGTCATGTCGGAGCGGGAGACGCCTTCGTCGTCGGTCGCCAGCGCTACTGGAACTCCGTACTTCATGTAAATCGGCAGCGGGTGATCGTCACCACTTACGCCCAGGATCAGATCGTTGGAGGTCAGCGCGATTTCCACCAATACATTGCGTTCGGCCATTTCTTTTAAAAGGGCGATGGGATCTTTTTCCTCCATGACTGAGACGCCGTGGCCGATGCGCTCGGCGTGGCCCCGCTCTACCGAGGCGCGGATGTGAAATGACAAATCTTCCGGTGGGACGAGTCCCATTGCCAGCTCTCCTGCGTGGAGCGTGATGTGAACTTTGGGGTAGATGCTGTGCAGGTAGTCGATCATCGCCATGTGCTGGTTGAAATCGTGGATGGGCACGTACCAGTCTTCGGGCATGACGAGATTCAGGCCGACGAAGTGCGGATCGGTGGAGGCGAGTTCGAAACCGAGAAGGATTTGTGCGAAGACGATTTCGTGGGTCAGGCCACGCAGCACTTGATAGAGATAGCGGACGGTTACGTTGCATCCGGGAGCAGCGTCGGAGGTTCCGCACTTGAGAATTTCTTTGGCACGAGCATCGTCGGCGGCGAGGCGTTTGCTAGTGTCGGCAGCTACGTCTTTCAGGCCGGCGGCGAGCAAGGCTTCGCGCATCTTGGCATAGTCCGGATTCCAATCTACTTTTGCAGCGAGTTGGGCGGCGCCACCGGCATCGGCAGTGTGCATGAACTCGACGTATTGCAAATGATCCATGCCGGCGCGATTCGTGGCCGCGGCGATTGCTCCCGCCACGTGCGTGTACGACGCGAGGCCGAATTTGTCGAAGGCGGCAAAGAAATGATCGTGGCCGGATTCGTCGCCGGATTTCCAATTGCGCATGGACCAGGCGTCGATCATCTGGTTATAGAGGACCTGATCGCCGTAGGCGCAGCGGGCAGCTGGTTTGGCGGTGTAGGTTTCGCAGGCGTCGCAGGGTGGGGCCAGAAGGCGGGAGGATGTGCGGTCGACGCATAGGTTGCCGGCGGCGGCAAAGTCGATGAGATCTTCGGCATAGATCGCGCCGTCGAGGTGGTTGTGCAAGTCTCCGCCTTTGGGCAGGTCGTGCACGAATGCGAGTAAAAGAGGCGGTTGCTTGCGAATGTGCTCCAGGTACAAGGATGTGCGCTGCTCGGCGCTTTGGGCGGCGGCGCATACACTCAGAAGCAGGGACAGAAGAAAATATTGCGCAACGGCACGCCTTGCTCGTGGATGCATCGATCCTCCCGAGAATTTCCTATAAGAACTATAAGGTCAGGAAGAAGATTGTAATGGGCCGACTAGAGTTTCATGAAAAGAATCGTCGGAGTGGATATAAGCGTTTAGTGCAGCCAGGCGATTGCGCCGATCACGACCACAACCAGTAACAGAGCGCCGAGGATGTATTTGTTTTTGGCGAACCATGATTCCGATTGCATCGCCGAACTCAAGAATGGAGCGGAGTTGTCGGGGGCAGGAGTATCGGGAAGCGCCGCTGAAGCTGCAGTTCTTGAAGTTTTGGAAGATTCTTCGGAAATTGCCTGATCCACTGATATTACATTCGAATTCTCGACGGTCTTGACAGCTGCAATTGCCGGAGTGGAAACGGAAGGCTCCGCTTCTGCGACTGCAGTGCTTGCGATCTCAGTAGACTGAGTTACGCTTGCAGGTAAAGAAGTGTTTTGAACACCCGTTGCCGTCGTCTCCGCTGCGGCGTGACTGGCATTGGCTGGTGGCAATATATCCTGGGTCGCGACCGGCGCAGTTTTGGGCTGCGGAAGATGGCCGCGCCATTGCTTTTCTTCGCATTCCACGCAGAAGGTGCGGCCTTGCGACACGGGAAATCCGCAGGCCTGGCATTTTTGCAGATTTCTTAAACTCAGGGGCACGTCACCGATTTCTGAATTCGGTTTAGCGCGGCCGCTATCCTGCGCCCGCATTGCGGCTGACCAGAATAAAGGCTTCTTCGGGGTGCTAGCGACTGGTTCTGGGTTGGGTGTTTCTGATTCTTCCGGTTTGGGCGAGGAAATTTCCGGGGTCGCTAAGCTTGCAGATGGCGCGGCCGCAACGGCCGCCGGCGCCATTGGAGCTTCTTGGAATTCAGGTTGCAATTTCTCAACCTGGACTGGATTCGGTTGGGGCTCGCTCTCCACCGCCGGCGGATTTGCGGGTATAATCTGCGCGCCTACGGCGTGGCTGACGGCGGTTTCCACCATTTCACTGAGACGCAGTAAGGCGGAAATATCGCGATCGTCGAAGGCTTTGGTTTTGCCGGAGAGCAGCTCGAAAACTCCAAGCACTTGTTTTTCCCGGACAATCGGCATCACCACTACCGATGCGATTCCCAACTCGCTGCAAACTTCGCGGTTCACTCGCGGGTCACGTTCGGCGTCGTCGCAGCGCAATACCTGACGGGTACGCACGCTTTCGCCGGAAAGACCATACTCCATCGACAGCAATGCGCCCAACTCGGGCGCGTTCGCGCCGACGGTAGCACGGCACAGCATATCGTTATGCTCGCCGCGGCGCAGGGCGATGGCGGCTCCGCTCGCTCCGGTAATGTATTGGGCACGGTCCACCAGCAACTGCAGAGCGGCGTCCAGATCTCTTTCTGCCATTTCGGCCAGGGAACGGCCGGAATCCTCTCCGGGAAAACGCAGGCCGGGTTCGGAAGAGAGCGTAAGCCGAGCGTTGGCGGCGGCAATTCTTGCGGACACGCTTGCGGCTTCCGGCCGCCGGACGCGCTTCACAGGGACGGGCACCTTTGCCTCGGGTGACAAGGAGGCGTGTTCGAGAATCGACTGATCTTCCATGCTTAAAAAACCACTTTTATCAAACTAACGATGAAAGCCGAAGCGGCTTCGAATGCGATCCGCCCGGTAGTGCTTACCTTTAGATTTTAGGAGTCAATAATTGAAGTCTCGCTTGGTGCAGCATGGCTGTCAAGAAGTTGGATACTCGAAAGTCACAAGCCAATGGTGCAGTTTCCCCGAACAGACAGCTTTAAGGGCGCTTGCGCACGGCTGTGTTGGCCAGACGATTTGCCTCTACGTTGTTTTCGCGAGGCACGTGAGAGATGGAGAATTTGAGGGCGCGAGCCAGCTTGCGGCAGGTCCAATGGAGAGAATAGAGGCGTGGGCTGCGGCAAACGTACTCGCCGCGCATCTGCCGGACGACCACTTGGGAGTCGGAGTAGACGTGCAGGGTTTGCGCCTTCAAAGAAACGGCGCACTGCAAGGCTTCCATCAGGGCCACGTATTCGGCAACGTTATTATCCTGATGGCCGATCCACTTGGCGATGCGAATGGGGCCGCTGGCGCAGCCTTCGATAATCACCCCAATACCCGATGGCCCCGGATTACCCAGGCAACCACCATCCACGTAGGCCACTAGTTCCGACATCACGGGTTCACTGCTGTTATCACCATGCCCCGAGAATGTTTTGGCGTCAAGGTGAATATTTGGTTCCGCCAAGGTTTTTGCGATTTCGGGAAGTTGTGCAAGCTTCTGTGAAAAACCAGTCCGAATTGAAAACGCAAATTAATAAGCGGTGAAATTACTGTTACTTGCACTTATCGTTATGCACAGGCTCGTGGTGCCACACTGCACCAATAGTTTGCGTTGACGTTTTTTAACTTTCTGTTAAGGTTACTTCCGTCGACGGTTGAAAGGGACAGCGAAATAAACCTTGCTGACCCGAAGTAGACTGAGTGATCAGCCTAGCGGGGCAACCTGAGAGGCAGCCAAACCGCAAATAAAACCGACGGTTCTGCGAGGATCAGTTGGGGTTTGGGACTGTGAAAACAGTGATCGCATCAAGGGGCTGTGACGGTACATGCGTCCACGCGGTTGACTCCCTCGCAGGAGTTAGCAGCTAGAGCATAACCAATGTCGCGGCCCTTTCAATTTTTTCCTGCCTTTCAGCGATCCCTCCTAGCTGCAGAATTTACATTTCCCCACCTTGACCGCTTCCCATGCCGGGAGGATAATGCCTGCGTTCGTTTCCTCGACGGGTGACGCGCCCCTTCCTTAGTTTGAGAATCTCGCGATCGCAACTCCACCTTGGAGATGCAACAATGGTTACAACCGGGCGGCTTCCGATATTGACGTTGTCCTTGTTTGTTTTGGCTTCGTACGCGACGGCGCAAAGCTACAGCATTACCGACTTGGGCATATTTTCCGGCGGCACGGTGAGCCAGGGCAATGCTGTAAATGTTCTCGGCGACGTGGCGGGCTACGCCCGTCTGGCGAACGGTGATGATCACGGTTCTCTTTGGAGTGAGAGAACTGGCTTGCTTGATCTCGGTTCGATCCCTCCCGAGACTGACTTTAGCGTTGGGGAGGGGCTGAATTCTCTGGGAGACGTAGTTGGGTATTCCGATTACAACGGGTTGCAGGCGCAGTATGCGGTGATGTGGAACCGCAATGGGCTCAAAAACCTAGGTACGTTGCCTGGAGGCAGGGAGAGCCGAGCCAACGGAATTAACGATCTGGAACAGGTTGCGGGGTATTCGGATAGCGCCAGTGCTGAGGCCCATGCGATCCTGTGGGCCCCACAGAGCGGTATGGAGGATTTGGGCACGCTTCCCGGCGGCTACTACAGCCAAGGAATTGCAATCAACGTTGTGAGCCAGATCGTAGGCTATTCGAACGCGGCCGACGGACAGTGGCACGCATTTGTCTGGACGAAAGAAAGCGGGATGCAAGCGTTGCCGGGGCTTCCAAGCGAAGTGGGCGCTTCAGGCAATGGCATCAACGATCAAGGCGAGATTGTTGGCGGTAACGGCAATGACGCGGTTCTCTGGCATAACGACCAAACCCATACCGTAGAAAATTTAGGGACTCTGCCCGGCCAGGGATGGGCAACGGCGTTTGGCATCAACGATAACGGTCAGGTAGTGGGTTGGTCCGGGTTTACTGCTTTCATGTGGACAAGCAAAAACGGAATGCAAGACTTGAACTCGCTCATTCCACATGGGTCGGGATGGGAGCTAAGCTTGGCGAGCGCGATCAATGTACGTGGACAAATTACCGGCCAGGGAACTATTCATAGTGAGCAGCACGGTTTTCTTTTGACGCCGATTTCGAAGTAGCTGCGTCGGGCGAGAGCGTTCGCTACGCGTCTACTTCTCCGGCGATCATTTCATCCACGTAGCACCAAATCCAATTCTCTCCTGGCTCGATGGAGCGCATGACGGGGTGCGCGACTTGATGAAAATGTTTGGTGGCGTGCTTATTTTTGGACGAATCGCAGCAGCCCACCTTCCCGCACACCATGCACATGCGCAGATGAACCCAGGTGTCGCCGAGTTTTACGCACTCTTCGCAAACGTGTGTTTTGGTGGTGGTGAACTTGATTTGATCGAGATGTTTGCACTTGCTTGACATTTATCAGTCTCCCACACCGCTACGATTTCAAGGCCTCTCCAGCTCTTTTCTGTTCCAATTCCCCAAGTTTGCGCCGACTTCATAAGTGCTCTGCAAGAAGGCGAGCAACGCCTCCCGCGGTGATGGCGCGCGGCGAACGTCATCGTACATCAGCAAAAACTCTTTCATCTGTGGATGATAATAAGCCGCCTCGGGCCGCACAAGTTGTTGGGCGAAACCTTTCGGCTCAGGTGCGGCGTAGGCGTAGAACGCCGGGCCTTTTATGTCGCCTCCGCCGGGCCAGAATCCCGCACTGATTACCTCGTGCGAATAGGCCTCACGCGTAATGGAATCGGCTCCTTCGCGTGCGGGCGCGCGGCGGCCGGAAAAACGCGTCACGCACAGGTCGAAGCTTCCCCAAAAAAAATGCACGGGACTATCTTTGCCGATAAAGCCGGCGCGAAATTCCTGAAAAACGTTCTGACACAAAACCAATATTTGCCAAAAGCGGTGCGCGTATTCGGGATCGTAGGAGGCGTGCTGGGTATCGCTCTCGAAGCGAATGGGATTTGGAATTTCGACCGGCATGCTCCAGATCTTGACCTTGATGCCTAGCGCGGACAAGGCGGACATAAATGCGGCATAAAAGCTGGCGACCGATTGCGGCTTGAGCGGAAGAGATTGGGACATGCCCCAGCTTGTCCAGATATCGAGCTTGTGCTCGATGAAATCGAATTGAATTTCGAAAACGCCATCGCCGTAGGGGATGGCAGAGGTGGTGAGGCCGCGAGCGTTCACGTAGAGCGGGACTTCCCACCAATGATTGATGCGCGGGCTGAGCGCTAGACGCACCTTGCCAACAATTTGCGTCCACATATGCAGCGTGGCGTAGGTGTCCTGCCATGCGTCGAGCGGCAATTCCGGCCAGGAAGAATGGATCGGGCTGTTAGAGAGAACGGACATGTGAAGACTTGCGTCGAAGCCTGATTCGCTTGACGCGATCTTACGTGGAAGAATGGTATCACTACTAAGCACGCTTACCATTTTCTATGGCACATTAGAAGATCAATGCCCACCACTGTCGACCCCAAAGCTGGACGTGCCGCCTTCACGCATCCGGATTTTGTCCTGTTTCAGATTGCGCGATTTCTCATTGTGGCTGCAATTGAAATGCAGGCGGTTGCCGTGGGGTGGCAGGTTTATGACATCACCAAACGCGCGCTCGATCTAGGGCTGGTCGGGCTGGCGCAATTTCTTCCCGGCATTCTGCTGTTTCTGGTTTCCGGACATGCCTCCGACCGATTTCAGCGCCGCAGAGTCCTGAGCGTCTGTTATGCGGGATATGCGCTGTGCTCTTGCCTTTTTCTCTTGATCACAGAACTGGGCGTTCACTCGGTACGGCCCATTTATGTGGTGCTGGTGCTGCTGGGCATTGCACGATCTTTCAATGGCACGGCCAGCCGATCGATTTTGCCGCAACTGGTTCCAGAAGAGCACTTCGCCAATGCGGTGGCGTGGAACGCTACGACGTTTCAGGCGGCTACGATTCTCGGCCCGTCGCTGGGAGGCCTTCTGTATGCGGCGTTTCATGGACCGTCCGCGGTTTATGCTCTCGCCATGCTTACCGCGCTGGGCGCGTTGCTCTCGATGTTCAAGATCAAAACCCGTCCGCAGGCGCGCAAGCGCGAACCGATGACGATGAAAACGGTCTTCGCGGGGTTAAATTTCATATGGCGGCAAAAGTTGATTCTGGGGGCAATTTCGCTGGATTTGTTTGCGGTATTGTTGGGAGGCGCGGTAGCGTTGCTGCCGGTCTACGCGCGGGAAATTCTCCACACAGGACCCTGGGGACTGGGATTGTTGCGCACCGCACCGGGGGTCGGAGCGGCGCTGATGGCGGTTGCATTGGCTCATCGACCGTTGCGCGGGCGAGCGGGGCCGGCATTGCTGTGGTCGGTGGCGGGATTTGGAATTTGCACGATTATTTTTGGAGTTTCGACAAGTCTGACACTGTCGCTGATTGCGCTGATCGCGTTAGGCGCGGCCGACATGGTCAGCGTGATCATTCGCGCCACGCTGGTGCAACTGCGCACGCCCGACGAAATGCGAGGGCGAGTGATGGCGGTAGATATGGTCTTCATCGGGACATCGAATGAGCTGGGACAATTTGAATCGGGGTTAACGGCGCAGTGGTTCGGGACAGTTCCCGCGGTGGTGCTGGGCGGGGTGGGAACACTGCTGGTGATTGCATTCTGGACCTGGTTATTCCCCGATCTGCGGCGGGCCGGACCGCTTCATTTGATGGAGAGCTTGCCGGCGGAAGCGGAGCTGGAGGAAGGCGAAGGATTGACGTAAAACTGGTTTATTCCATCTACAACAAAACATCTGCACAAAAAAATCGACAACCTCCGGCGGGAAATCTTCATCCGAATCATCCACTGGTACATCAGGTATTGGCTGTATGCAGGCCAGTTCCATAAGCGGTCTGTTTTTCGCCACTTCGTAATTGCAATGTAGTTGAAGTATGCGTCGACTCAGGCGGAAGCAATTGTCCGAAATCAGTATCGTGAGCCGGCGGTTTGCCCAAGAATTATTGCTTGAGGGGACATGGACGAACTGGAGCAGACAGCCGGGGCCAAGTACCGTAGCGCAGCGGAAACAACTTGCGATGAGACGTTTGCGCACGTAGCCGATCAAACCGGCGCTCAACCGCTTGCTATCGACGAAAGATCTCTTCCGTCATTTTTTGTGATCGGACCGCCGCGCACCGGCAGCAGTTGGCTCCATGAAATATTAAGCCCACACACTGTCCTGCCCAGTCCCTCGAAGGAAACAAGATTCTTCGATACTCATTTTCAACGCGGCGTGAAATGGTATCTGGACCACTACCACGCAGACAGCCAGAGAAAAATTGGGGAAATCGCGCCAACTTATTTCGCTTCTACAGCGGCGCGGGAACGGATGGCGCAGACGGTGCCGGAGGCGATAATTGTTTGCGTCTTCCGCAATCCAGTGGAACGAATCGTATCGCTCTATCGATTAAAACGCGCCTATGGCCTGATTCCGTGGGAGTTTGAGGAAGCGATCGAGCGCGACCCGGAGCTGATGGAATCGAGCAGATATGCCAGTAACCTGAAATTATGGCGGCGTTCATTCGGCAAAGATAAGGTTCTAGCCATGGTTTATGACGATCTGCGCGAAACGCCGCAGGAGTTTGTGGATTCGTTGGTTGATTTTATTGGCGTGCCGCGCTTCAAACTGGCACGCTGGCAATATGGGTTTGTGCATGATTCGGAGCACATGACCCATCCCCGCAGCTACTACCGCACGCGAAGCGCTACATTATTGGCCGACTGGCTGAAGGCGCGGCGGATGGACCGGATGGTCAGCGCATTCAAGCGCTCACGATTGCGAAAATTTGTGCTGGGAGGCGGTCCGCCGTTTCCTAAATTACCGGCGGATATATTGGCTCCGCTGCACGAAAAACTCCGCCCTGAGATCGACGAACTCGAGACCATTCTGCAGCGCGATCTTTCCGCGTGGAAAAATCCGAAGACTGCCTGAACTCCTACCTGGCGTGGATTAGAATTTTCGCCGCACCCATATTGTCATAACGATCGTAGGCACGGACTACAACCACATGCTCAGCAGAGGCTGCGCCATCCTTGCCGTTTTCCGGTGTGGTGCGAAAATCGTAGTTTTCTGCCTTCGCATCCGAGATTTGACCTGTGGGATCCACATACTTCCACTCACCGGCGTCCACTGAAAATTCGGCGCGTTTGATGGGAGAAAATCCATCGACGGCTTTGAAGGTGACGTGAATTTGGCCGGCATCGAGAGCTGCCGCTAGATTTTCAATGCGCGGCGGAGTCGTATCGACTTCGAAGCGGCGGCTTTCCCTGGAAGCGCTCAAGGCTTCGCCCGGCGAATGCGATGGCGCGTCGGATGCGACTACTTTAACCGTATAGCCGCCATCCGGAAGCAAGCTGGCATCGAAGGAATACGCCTTGTCGGAGATGTTGTCTTTGAGCAGCAGCCAGCGAGTCGATTCATCGCCGCGGTAGTAAACGGAGTAGACCAATTGATCGTCGTTTTCATCGTGTGCGTTCCACTTCACGCCGATGGAATCGCGATCGTGCGTGCTGGAGGGCTGGGCTTCAAAATGTACGGTCGCAGACCCGCTGGATAAATCCGTGATTGCGCCAGAGCTTTTTGGCGTGGGCTGATATTTGACGCCGATCTGCACAGTTACGTCGTCGATTTCGGGCGCGGCATTTTTGGGCAGATAATTCAGCGCCACGCTGTCGACCGCCGGAGCCGTATTCCCGGCATGGAGCACGGCTTTCCATTGTGCATAGCGGGCAGATGGAATTCCGGTTTCGTCATTCTTCGATAGATCGATCTTTTTCCAGGCGCTCCAGTTGCGGTCGGGATTATCGACATTGCCGCTGCGCGCATATAGATCGATACTGCCTGTGCCGCGAAACTCGGCACGTCCCCATTGCGAGAAGATTTTGGCGTCGAAAACGTCGCTCTCGTAGGTACCTTCGGCTGCCGGTCCCGGACCCAGGAGAAATATTTTGCCGAGGTTGCTGGTCGCTGCATACACACCGCCGTTCGGCGCTTTGGCGAATGCCATTACTTGCGAAGCCGAGGCCTTCAACAGATCGGAAAAATCATCCAACCCAGTGATGGCAAAAATATGGCCGCGATTTCCTGTGCCGGCGAGCAAGCGGCCTTGCGAATCGAAGGCCAGGGCGTAGACGATGTCTTCGTGCGAAGTCCAGACGCGGGTCGGAGAGCCATCGGGTGCGATGCGGTAGACGTCGGAACCGTTACCGGCTCCGGGGCTCGGAAATGGAAACGCTCCAGTAATGGCAGGTCCCGTAGGCGCAGTGGTGATACTCATGCCGGGAACTTGCGAAGTCGTGCCTGCGGGCGGGGCGGTTACGCCCATAGTTAACAGCGCCGCGGAGAAACCTGAGGAACCTAAACCACCTGAGCTTTTTTTCTCGCCGACAGCGGCGGCGTAGATATTCCCTGCTGCGTCGAGCCCCATGGCCGTGATTTCTTTTTTCGGTGCGCTGTAGAGAACAAATCCCTCGCCTGTGGGAGAAATACGATAGATGAGACCACTGCCGTCGGAGCCTGCAATCAAGTTGCCTTGCGCATCGAAGGCCAGGACACGAATATGAGTTTCGTCACTCTTAAAAAAAACGGCGTGCTCGCCGTTGGGCGTGACGCGATAAATTTCACCATGATCGCCGGTGGCAACGTAGAGATTGCCGGACTTGTCGAGAGCGAGATCCCAGATATATTTCGTGCCCGGTTCAAAGTAGACCGAAGAACTCCAGGAAGGATCGACAGCGGGCTTTGCGGCTTCTTTCTCATTGACTTTGTCGTTTTTATCGGAAGAAGAAGTCTGCGGATCGGCCTTCGCCTGGGCTTTGCTGCCCGGCTTGTGTTCGATCTTGTAGACTTTGCCATCAGGAGCGGTGGCTGCGTAGATCGCGCCATCGGAGCTGATTCTTAGCGCCTGCACCTGGAGTTCTTTTGGCTCAAAAATAATAGCCGCTTTGCCGTCAGGCGTGATGCGATACACGCGCGCGGGAGCTCCTGCCGAAACATAAACGTTGCTGGCGCTGTCGGCTGCGATGCTCCAAATGTAGGTGGAAGGCGTGGCGTAGAGGCTCTTGAATGTCGGCGCCAACTCCAGGCCGCCGGCATTGCGGATGGCCACATCCGTCGCGGTACCTTTAACCAGCTCGTCGAATTTTGATTGTTCCCATGTGCGCGTGCCTTCAGCGAACAATGCTGGCAACAGGCCGGAACCGAAGTTTGTGAGAAGAAAGATTGAAAAGAAGATCGAAAAAAGGAGAAGGAAGCGCTTTCGAACACTCTGCAATTTCATACCTCGAAACGTGGTTGGGGCGGAATGTTTAGGTTATCACGCTTGCGGGAAGCGGGTTCGGACGAAGCTTGAATCTCCATGGTATCGTAGGATTTTATGAATACTTCGCGTTCGGATCTGCTGCGGTTGCTGGCTTACAAATCTTTTCGTCTGGGCGAATTCAAATTGTCTTCCGGCGGGACGAGCGACTATTACATAGATTGCCGGACAACCACACTGGATGCCAAGGGAGCGCGGCTGACGGGCGAAGTTTTTGCCGACGAAATCCGGCAGCGGGGATGGAAGCCGCAGGCCATCGGCGGGCTGACCATGGGAGCCGATCCCATTGTGGTTGCGGTTTCGGTGGTGAGCGCGGAGTTTAACGGCTTTCTGGTTCGCAAGGCGGAAAAGCAGCATGGAACCGGCCAGCGGATCGAAGGGTTTCGCGAGAAGAGTGCGCGGGTAGTGATCGTGGACGATGTTTGCACAACTGGAGCATCCACGGTGCAGGCCATTGAAGCGGCGAGAGAGTTTGGGTTTCAGGTTGTGGGCGCGATGTGCCTGGTGGAGCGCGAGGAGGCGAAGGGAAGGCCGAATGTAGAGAAGGCAGCGGCACCGGCTCCCTTTATCTCGATTTTTACGGCGAATGATGTACGGGCTGAACACATTTTGCAGAATGACGACACGCGGCCTTCGGTTTTTAGGGTGTGACCGGGTTACCTCAGCGTCTAAAGCCGTTGCTGAGGATGTAGCAGTATCGCAGCGCTGAAAGCGCTGCGCCACCCCGAATCGACCAGTCATCAGAGCTTCGATGATTGCAAACGAGTGCGGATTGCGAACGACTGCGGATTGCGAACGACTGATGACCGATGAGCCAACGACTCATCAACCACTAATCTTATGATTGAAACTCTGGAATGGACTGACAACGGCGTACGCTTCATCGACCAGACGAAGCTGCCTATGGAAGAAACGTATGTGACCTGCAAGACGCACGAGCAGGTGGCCGATGTGATCCGCACGATGGTGGTGCGCGGAGCCCCCGCGATTGGCGTCGCAGCTGCGATGGGAATTGCGCTCGGAATGAAGAATTCGAAGGCAGAGAGTGTTGGCGAGTTGAAACAAGAACTCGATCAGATCTGTGACGTGATCGGAAAGACTCGTCCGACGGCCGTCAATTTGTTCTGGGCGATTCAACGCATGCGGGAAAAATTTGAACGCGCGCGGGTTCGGCCATTGGCGCAAATCAAGCACGAGCTGATTGAAGAATCGAAGCGGATGCACGCCGAAGACATTGCCGCCAACCAAGCTATGGGGCGGCATGGAGCCACGCTGATGCCGAGCGAGGGCGGAGTGCTGACGCACTGTAATGCCGGCGCTCTGGCAACGGCCGGATATGGAACAGCCCTGGGCGTGATTCGCGCGGCTGTCGAGCAAGGGAAAAAGATACACGTCTATGCAGACGAAACGCGGCCTTTTCTGCAAGGGTCGCGGCTCACGGCGTGGGAGTTGATGAAAGATAATATTCCGACCACGGTAATCTCCGACAACATGGCGGGTGCAATGATGCGGCAGGGCAAGATTGGAGCCATTGTGGTTGGAGCGGATCGCATTGCCGCCAATGGAGATGTCGCCAATAAGATCGGGACCTATACCGTCGCGGTTCTGGCGAAAGAGCATGGTATTCCGTTTTATGTGGCTGCACCGATTTCTACTGTCGATCTTGCCTGTGCCGACGGCAATGAGATTCCGATCGAGCAACGTAACGCCCGGGAAGTCACGCATATTGCCGGCAAGCAGATGGTTCCGGACGGGGTGCAGATCGAAAATCCCGCTTTCGATGTAACTCCGGCGAAATACGTCACTGCAATCATCACCGAGCGCGGGATTGCGCGCGAACCTTATCAAAACTCTTTGCAGAATCTTGCAGCCGCGGAAGAGAAAGTCGAAGCCTGAGTGCTTTCTGGTCCCGCGTGCCTTCATTTCGCCCACATGGTTCGAATGGGCCATGTCGGGGCGAAAACTTAATGTGAGAAGATGGCTACTTCTACTGTCTTCGCTGGCGACCGCCTAAAGTCGGTCCCGGATGGACCGTAGCGAGGGTGTAGTGCATCAAATGTAACGGGTGACTGGTGACGGATCAAGACGCTCTGCTCCGGGTTACAGGTTTAAAGAAGGTTTTTCGGTCCGGCGAATCGGACTTGATGCTCTTTGAGAATTTATCGTTCGAGGTGAAGCGCGGTGAAATGCTTGCGATCGTCGGCGAGTCGGGAGCGGGAAAGAGTACCTTGTTGCACATCCTCAGCGCTCTTGATCGGGCTTCGGACGGTGACGTATACTGCGCCCAATTGAAGCTGAATTCGCTATCGGCGGACCAGGCAGCGCAGTTTCGGAATCGCGAAGCCGGTTTTGTGTGGCAGTTTCACTATTTGCTGCCGGAGTTTACCGCGGCAGAGAATGTGGCCATGCCTTTGCTGCTGCGCGGTTGTAGCTGGACTGAGGCTGAACCACAGGCTTACCGCTGGCTACGCGAAGTTGGGCTGGAGAAACGCGGGCATCACCGTTCGGGAGAGCTTTCGGGCGGGGAGCAGCAACGCGTGGCTCTGGCGCGGGCATTGATCACTGGTCCTAAGTTGTTGCTGGCAGACGAACCTACCGGGGACTTGGACGGGCAGACGGCGGAAGCAGTTTTTGAATTGATTGCTCGATTACATCGCGAGCACCAGCTCACCTCTCTAATAGCAACTCACAATTTGTCGTTTGCGCGCCGCTGTAATCGCGTGCTGCGCATCGAACGTGGGCGGGTTGAGGAGGTCGCGCCGGAGTCGTTAGCGGTGTGATTTTCGCGCGTTTATTTTTTACGCATCCAATTAAGATGCGAAAGATTAGTAAGAGAAAGTGCAAGAAGTTGGGACAATCGGCAGCCGGGGGAGATTTCAACAGGTGCCTTCGGTAACATTATAAAAACGTTGGAGTACTTGGGTCAGTGGCGGTTTGATTGCATAATGCGGTTTAGGGTGGAATGCAAAGGATGCAAGCCAGGCACGACACGGGACCAGGTTTCACCGGATCAGGTTTTCGGTAGGTCGAGCGGGAGCCAACGCCTTCTCGGCCGGAAGGGTTCAGGGGAAGGGCATTATGTTTGAACGTTATACGGAGAAAGCCAGGCGCGTGATCTTTTTTGCGCGCTACGAAGCAAGTCAGTTCGGGTCTCCTTATATAGAGACAGAGCACCTGCTGCTGGGGCTCCTGCGCGAAGACAAAGCCCTGACTAATCGATTCCTGCGCTCGCATGCCTCGGTGGAATCCATCCGCAAGCAGATTGAAGGGCACACCACGATTCGGGAGAAGGTTTCGACCTCGGTGGATTTGCCCCTTAGCAACGAATGCAAGCGCGTTCTGGCTTATGCCGCTGAAGAAGCGGAGCGCCTTTCGCACCGTCACATCGGAACGGAACATCTTCTGTTGGGGCTGCTGCGGGAAGAAAAGTGCTTTGCGGCAGAGATTCTGCACGAGCGCGGGTTGAGGCTCTCGACCATACGGGAAGAGCTGGCGCGCACCAGCCAGGAAAAGGCGCAGCCGCAACGGCAGCGTGAATCTTCCCTTCTCAGCGAGTTCTCGCGCGATCTGACCCAGGCTGCGATGGATAGCCAGCTTGATCCGCTGGTTGGACGCGATGGCGAACTCGAACGCGTGGTTCAGATTTTGTGCCGGCGGACGAAGAATAATCCCGTGCTGATTGGCGAGCCGGGCGTGGGCAAGACAGCAATTGTTGAGGGTTTGGCGCAGCGCATTGCCGACGGCGAGGTTCCATCGTTCCTGGCGGACAAGCGCATTCTAGCGCTTGACCTTTCTTTAATTGTCGCCGGAACCAAATATCGCGGACAGTTTGAAGAACGGCTGAAAACCATTATGAAAGAGCTGATGGAGTCGCAGAATTCCATCATCTTCATCGATGAGTTGCACACGCTGGTTGGAGCCGGATCAGCGGAGGGTTCGCTCGATGCGGCGAACATTTTGAAGCCGGCTTTATCGCGCGGCGAGATTCAGTGCATCGGCGCAACCACGCCCGGTGAGTATCGGAAGTCGATCGAAAAAGACCGTTCGCTGGAGCGGCGCTTCCAGGCAGTGAAGGTTCCGCCGCCGAACGAGGCGGATGCAGTGAAGGTTCTATTCGGCATTAAAGACCGGTACGAGAAGTTCCATGCGGTTACTTATACCGACGACGCTATCAACTTCGCGGTATCGCATTCGAACCGTTATATTCCCGACCGCTTCCTGCCGGATAAGGCAATCGATCTGGTGGATGAAGCCGGGGCTCGTGTAAAGCTGCGCCAGACTTCGCAGCCGGAAGAGATCAGCGAAGTGCAGAAGCGGATCAAGTTCATCGTGCACCGCATGGAAAATGCCATCGCGAACCATGAGTTTGAGAAGGCACGATTTTACTCGGACGAGGAACGCAAAGAGCGCGAGAATCTGCGTGCGCTGCGCGAGAAATATCATCTGGATGAATCTTCGACCGGAGTTGTTGGTCGCGAAGACATCGAAGACGTAGTTTCGCGCTGGACCGGCGTTCCGATTACTTCGATCAAGGAAGAAGAGACGCAGAAGCTGCTGCGGATCGAGGAAGAACTTCACAAGCGCATTATTTCTCAGGATAAATCGATCAGCGCTTTGGCCCGGGCGATCCGGCGTTCACGCGCGGGATTGAAGAGTCCGAACCGTCCGATCGGGTCGTTCCTATTTTTGGGGCCGACTGGCGTGGGTAAAACCGAAGTGGCACGGACTTTGGCTCAATTCATGTTCGGCACAGAAAAAGCTCTGGTTCGCTTTGACATGTCGGAGTTCATGGAGAAGCATTCGGTTTCGAAGCTCATCGGCTCGCCTCCGGGATATGTAGGGTACGAGGAGGGCGGACAGCTTACCGAGCGGGTGAAGCGGGCTCCGTATTCAGTCGTGCTGCTCGATGAAATTGAGAAGGCGCATCCGGATGTGTTCAATATCCTGTTGCAGGTTTTTGAAGACGGCCAATTGACTGACGGATTGGGAAACACGGTCGACTTCAAGAACACGATTCTGATCATGACGTCGAACATCGGCGCGCGGCACTTGCAAAAGCGCGAGGGCTTCGGCTTCCAATCGACTTCAGACGATATGGTTTCGGGCAAGGTGGAGGAGTTGGTTAAGGGCGAGGTAAAACGCACCTTCAATCCCGAATTCCTGAACCGGTTGGATGAAATCATTCTGTTCCTGGCTTTGGGCGAAGCAGACCTGATTCAGATTTTGGAACTCATGGTTACGCAGCTCAACACGAACCTGGCGCAGAAGTCGATTACCGTAACGGTGGCCGACGAGGCGAAGAAGTGGATCCTGAACCAGACGCTGACGGATCGCTCGTACGGGGCGCGTCCGCTGCGGCGGGCTTTGCAGAAGTATATAGAAGACCCTCTGTCAGAGGCGTTGATTCAGGGAACGATCACAACGCGTCCGGCGTTTATCGAGGTTTTCCTCGAGGACAACAAGCTGTTTTACCGGCCTGTGGACGCGGAGAAGACTGAGGGGGTTTTGTTGTACGAGAATAGTTAGGACAGCTCTTAGCTATAAGCTTCAGCCGTCAGCTTTTGCTGACGGCTTTTGTTTTTCCCGCCATTTTACTAAGGGTACGAGTGTAGTCGCGGATGGTTTCTGGACGCGCGCGGTTGTAGATGAATTGTCCTTTGCGGCGTGATTCGATTAGGTTTGCCTCTACCAAGATTCGAAGATGGTGAGAGATTGTGCCGGGACTGAGCGAGCATTGTTGCAAGAGTTCGCCACAAAACATCTCCCGGCGCGCGGAGATGGTCTCGTAGATGTGCAGGCGCGTGGGATCACTCAATGCCTTGGATATCTTTGCCAGCTCCTTCTCGGTCATTTCTTATTTGAGTATAGTCCCGTGGGCTGTGACTCATAATCTGAATCTTTGATATTTTGACAAACATCAAAGTATACGAATCGATAAAAGCGGGGCAGCCTGCGGCTCGCGTTCCGCGATTTTATATGGAGGATTGCATGGCGAAGAGATTTGAAGGAAAAACTGTAGTGATTACCGGCGGCAACAGCGGGATCGGCCTGGCTACTGCCAAGCTGTTTCATGACGAAGGAGCGAAAGTTGCGATATCGGGGCGCGACCAGAAAACTCTGGATGAGGCCGTGAAAACAATTGGTAATGGCACGCTGGCGGTAAAGGCGGATGTATCAAAGCTGGCCGACATCGACAAACTCTTTGCCGAAGTGACGGCAAAATTCGGCAAGATTGATGTGCTCTTTGCCAATGCCGGCATCGCTAAGTTTTCTCCTGCTGCCGATAGCGGCGAGCCACTTTTCGACGAAACCTTCAACATCAACGTGAAGGGTCTTTACTTCACGCTACAAAAAGCGCTTCCACTGCTCAATGACAATGCCGGCATTGTTTTGAATTCTTCGGTCGTCAGCACTAAGGGCTACGCCGGATCTTCGATCTACTCTGCAACGAAGGCGGCGGTGCGTTCGCTGGCACGAACGTTTGGGGCTGAATTGGTGGACCGGGGCATTCGCGTGAATGTGGTAAGTCCGGGGCCGATCGAAACGCCGATTCTTGAAAAAGGCGGAATGGCGGCGGCCGCGATTGATCAATTCGCGGAGAATATTAAAAACCGGGTTCCGATGAAGCGCTTTGGCAGGCCGGAAGAAGTTGGCCATGCGGTGTTGTTCCTGGCCAGCAACGAGGCTTCTTACATCACGGGCGTGGATCTGAATGTCGATGGTGGGACCGGCCAAATTTAAATGCAGTTATGCTAGAGTGAGCCGCTGGCAACAGCCAGCGGCTTTGTTTTTGTTCAGAAATCTCCTATTACGACTTTTTACTGCTCTTCCACTAGAATTCTTTGCGTGCCCGAAACTCCGAACGACCGGCTCGACCGCGTTGTCACTCAACTTGGCCTGTATGAACATCCCCTGCTGAATTTTTCTGCTCGGGCCAAGGGCGAGGGAGTAGAAGTCATCATTCAGTTCAAAGACGCATCGGTTCCCGTACACACGTATTGCTTCGATCTACATCCGCGCGATCTGGACCATCCCAACTTCGAATGGAGCTTTCAGCGGCAGCTTTATGATGCACTGCATGACTACTTTGTCGAGATGTTCATACGGACGCCGCAGGATCGCGAGGAGCGAAGGCAAAGGGAATCGTGAATCCGCTGCGGCAAAAGATCGAACAGGAAATCCGTAAGCGCGGCCCGATTCCCTTCTCGCGTTACATGCAACTTTGTCTCTACGATCCTGAGTTTGGCTATTACTCGCGAAATGTGGAACGGTTCGGGAAAGCGGGAGATTTTTATACCTCGAGCGATGTGCATTCCGTGTTTGGAAGGCTTTTGGCACGACAGTTTGAGGAGATGTGGCGCATTCTCGGTTTGCCGGAGCGCATTGAAATAGTTGAACTGGGTCCGGGGCGCGGATTATTTGCGCAAGATGTGCTGGGCTGGTGCGAAAAGAAGTTTCCAGATTTCTTTCACGCCTTGAGTTACGTACTGATTGAGAGTTCGCCGGCGTTGCGGCAGAGGATCGAGGATAAGCTCGGGCATCACCTAGCGGCTGGGAAGGCAACGCTGGCGCCGAACTATCTATCGATTGAAGTTCCAGAGACCTGCATAGTTTTTGCCAATGAATTTTTCGACGCGCTTCCTGTCGAAATTCTCAGCACCAGCGGTTCCCTGCGCGTTGGTTTTCTCAACAACCGCTTGATTGAAAGCTGGGATGCTGCTTCGCGCGATGAATTGGAGTTCCTCGACCGCCACTCGATTCATCCCGAGGCAGACGAGCGCGTTGAAGTGTCTCTCGCCGCTCAGGAAATCATGGAGCAAATCACCGCCAAAATACAGCGAGGCTTTCTGATCGCCATCGATTACGGCTATACGCGCGAAGAGCAACTTGCCGGACGCCATCGCGGAACGCTGAAGGCGATTCGGCAGCATTCTGTGAGCGCTAATCCATATGAGGCGCCCGGCGAGCAGGACATCACCGCTGACGTGAACTTCACGGCGCTTGCAGCTACGGCGCAAAAACAAGGCATGCAGACACACAAGCTTGTGACGCAGTCGCAGTTCTTAATGGGCATTGGCGAAGCGAATCAATTTGCCGACGCGTTTGAGGATTGCCACATGCCGCAGGAACGGGCGAAAACTGCGCTGCAACTCAAGCATCTGATCACGCCTGAAGGCATGGGGGAAAGTTTTCAGGTGCTGATTGCGGGCAAGGGAGTGGAACTGGAAAAAGTTGATTCGCTGGCTGGTTTGAGTTTTGGACGTCCTTCGATGTCACTTAATCGATCAGTTAATATTTAGTTTCTAATGTTTAACTTGCGCGAGCTTGCGCTGCGCATTTGGCCCGCTGGCTGTCTTCGGCGCCACTTCTGATTGGGGATATTCATACACGCCGTGCCCCGACTTGCGTCCCAACCGTCCCGCTTTTACGTACTGCACCAACAACGGAGCGGGGCGATATTTTTCTCCCAAAGATTTGTGGAGATATTCCAGAATATTGAGCCGCGTGTCGAGCCCGACCAGGTCGACCAACTCGAATGGCCCCATGGGATGATTTAAGCCGAGCTTTAAAGCTTTGTCGATATCCGCAGCCGATGCGATTCCTTCCTGCAACATGTAGAACGCCTCGTTGCCGATCATGGCGTTGATGCGGCTGGTGATGAATCCGGGTGCTTCTTTGATGACGACCACTTCTTTGCCCATCCGCTTCCCTACTTCAACGGCAGATGCCAGCGTATCTTCGTCCGTTTCCAATGCCCGCACTACTTCGAGAAGCTTCATTTTATGAACGGGATTGAAAAAGTGCATACCCAGGCACTTCTTGGCGCGATAGGTGACGCTGGCGATTTCTGTGACACTTAAAGAGGAGGTGTTCGTGGCAAGAATCGTGGTGGGACGGCAGATTTTGTCGAGCAACGTGAATATCTCGATCTTCGATTCCATTTCTTCCGGAACCGCTTCGATCACCAGGTCGGCTTCGCGCGCGGCTTCTTCTACTGAGCCGGCATACTCCAGCCGTTGAAAAGCGGCATCGGCCTCGGGGGAAGAAACTTTTCCCAGCTCCACGGCTTTGTCAAGATTCGTGCGAATTTCGGTTTCAGCACGGCGCAAGGCTGCCGGCAGCAGGTCTTCGAGAATGGTGCGGTATCCGCCGAGCGCGGCGGCGTGGGCGATGCCGCGGCCCATGATACCGGCGCCAATTACAGCGACGGTTCGAATCTCCGCCATTTTTTATTGGCCTGCCTTTTCCAGTTCTTTGATCGCCTCATTCATTGCGCCAGTCGCTGTACGCAAACTATCGGCCAGGCGTTTGCGTTCTTCGGCATTGAGAGAAGGAATCGAAATAGAAATACGGCGCAGCGTGTTCGTGATGTCTTCCACGTAGTTCATGGAACGGATCAACTCACCAGATGCAGGCATTAGGGCTCCTGTTTTTATTTCGCGTTCTGATTGATTTTAAAATTAGCCGCCCGCTTGATACTTGAATCAGATTGCGGGCCGAACTTTCTATTCTGGACGCGTCGGAGAATTTAGTAAAGGCGCGGCTGGTTCAGATAGTGGTGCAGTTTGGCTTACGCCATTGGCCGGTTAAGCGGGAGATCCTTCGCTACGCCTGAAAAACGGCTACGCTCAGGATGACAGCCGTATTAAAAACCAAATTGCACCACCACCTCGGATGATATGTTCATTCATCGCAACCGACGGTTAACCTTCCGCGATCCAAAGAGCTTTATAATTGCAATCGAATCTTTTCATGGGCCTTGTACTCTGACCGCGAATCTAAGGATATATGGCAGATAAGCCCTTAAAGCACTACATCTTCGCAAGCGACTTTGACCAGACGCTTACTTTCAACGACTCCGGCTATGTGCTGGCGGAATTGGTCGGCATATCCACGGATGAATTTGAACGCAAGGCCAAAGGTATGGCGAAGATCAATCTGGTGCAGCAGGGAGCGGAGCTGGCTTATTTATTGCTCCACGACCCTGAGTTTCAGGCCAAGGTTCGAAAAGAGCATTTACACGAGGCCGGAAAGCGCATTCGGCTCAAGGGCGAAATCAAACTGCTTTACCAGATACTTGCCAACGGCGTGGATGGACATTTTTTCGATTTCTATGTTCTCTCTGCCGCGCCGGTTGAGGTAATCCATTCGGCGCTCGAAGGCATCGTTCCAAAAGACCACATTTACGGCACCGAATTCCACTATAAGCCTTCGGGTGAAATCGATACGATTATCCGCGCCACTGCCGGCTATGGGAAGGTTGCGGTGCTCAATCAGTTGTTGGCGGAGCATGTGATGGGTCCGGATCACGTCATCTATTCGGGCGACGGCAGTTCCGATATTCATGTGATGTTGCAGCTTAATGCACGCGATGGCTTGACCATTGCGGTTTCCGAGTCGCCGCATATTTCACAGATCGCCAAGCGTACGGTGTTGAGCAGCAGCGCTCTTGCCGTGCTAGCGCCCATTCTCGAAGAAATTACCGGATGGGAGCGTGCACGTATTCGCGGCTTTTTCGAAGCTAATGGCATGTTGATTCAGGAGTGGGAGCGCGTGCGCACCGATTGGATTAATGTGCGTCCTGCAATTACCGAGCCCGAGGAGCCGGTGAGCCTGGTCTAAGAATGCTGCGCGACAAAAGCCTGATTCCGCTTTCCCATCAACATCAGCGTGCGCTGGCTCTTTGCGTGCGGATCGATCGTGCGCAACCGATCCCGGAAAAAGACTTTGCTGCATGGCAGACGGAGATTGAACAGCTTTTCGAACAGGAAATCGAAATTCATTTTGCCGCCGAGGAAAATACGGTATTTCCAGCGGCGCGAAGTTTTCCCAAGCTGATTCCTCTGGTGAAGGATCTGCTTTCGGATCATGCCTCATTACGCACATCGTTTTCGCAGGTACAGACTGGTGCGGTGTCGAGTGAAAGTTTATCTGCTCTCGCGCAACAACTATCTGCGCATATCCGCAAAGAAGAGCGGCAGTTATTCGAAGGCTTGCAGGAGTTGATGAAGCCAGAAGATCTCGCACGTCTTGGAAAACAATTGATCACCGCGCTAAAAGACGCGACTCATGCGTGCGCTTTACCAAACGAAGCGACCAGATTAAAAGCTGGAAAATAACCACAGCTTAATTGTCGCAGCCGTGGCGCTCTCTGAACTTTTTCGCAGCCTCTCGGCCCATATAGCGCTCCAGAACTGCCGGTTCGGTCTTTCGCAGATCGACTACAACTAGGCCGTCGAGCACGTTGGAGAATTTGCGATCGACGTTGAAGCCCAGCAGCTTGCCGCCGATTTTTGCATATTGCCGCAGCAGGATCGGCAAACCTTTGCGGTCAGTTTCTACATCGGTAATTGGTTGCGAAAGTTCCTCGAGATCGCGTAAAGCGCGGCACATGGCGCGGCAATCCCATGGCCGTAAACTGATGGGACGAAACGGCCGCCGCGGCTCGATCATTTCCGCCAACTCGTCCTCTTGCATGCGCGCTTCAAAAAAGCGATAGATCATTTCACGCGAGGCTTTGTTGTAATCGTTGCTGATGCTGACCGCGCCAAATAGAACCGCGGTACCTGTTTGAGTTGCCAGCAGCCGGGCAATTCCTTTCCACAGCAGAAGCAGCGGAGCGTGTTGCCGCTGGTATTCCGCCCTTATAAAAGAGCGACCCAATTCCAATGCCGGACCAAGTTTTTCGAAGAGCCGCACATCGAAGCGAAAAAGCGTGCTGGTGTAGAGACCGCTTACTCCATGCCCGGCAAGGATCTCAGTTGTGTTTCCCGCGCGGTATGCTCCTACCAGCTCTCGTTTGACTTTGTTCCACAAAAGAACATGCCAATAGTAGTGGTCGAAGCGATCGAGGTCGCGGCACTTGCCTGTGCCTTCTCCGGCTTGTCGAAAGGTTATTTCGCGCAAGCGTCCTAATTCCTGCAACATTTGCGGCGTCTCGTTGGCTTTCGCGAGATAAACCGTTAGATCGCCGCTCTCCGCCAGGCAACGCTCTTGCGCAAGACCATTTAATTCTGTTGTGAGAACTTCAGACGATTCTTCCGGAGCAACTGGCTCTTGTACTTTCTCAGAAATTTTTGAGCGAACTGTGATTGACCAAGGCTTCTCGGGCCGGGTTCTTCGCGCTAACAGGTATGTGCGCCAGCGAAGATATTCCATCGCCTCTCGATCATCCGTCATGGCTGCGATTGAGTCTGATGGAATCTCGCTGCCTACGCGGACTTCGACCGCGTGGCCTTCCTGGCGCAGAAATTCTTGTAGCAGAAATGCGGTTCGCACCCGAGGATGAATCATTCCGAAGAAGTGAAAACTTACGCTGTTCCTTCCGCAGAAATATACCGGGAGTGATGCGGCGCCGGTGCGCCGCATCAGGCGCGCCGCGGTATCGCTCCATGCCGGGTCGGCGATTTCTCCTTGCGGAAACTGCCAGTGAGAAACTTCGCCGGCGGGAAACACCGCCAGCATTCCACCTTGGCGCAGCCATGCCAGCGCTTCTCGAACTGCGCGCCGATTGACATTTGCGCTATCGGTAGTCTCAAAAGGATCTACGAATATGCAGTGTTGCGCCAGTTCGGGCACATCGCGCAACAGATAGTTGGTCATCACCTTTACGTCAGGGCGGACGCGATTCAGGAGCACGGCCAGCACAGCGCCATCCAGCATTCCATAGGGATGATTAGCCACGACAACCACGGGGCCGGTTGCGGGAATCCGCGATACGTCAACTGCGTCCACCCGGAGATCAACGCGCATTTCTGTTAACAGATTTTCCAGTCCAAATCCGGTTGGCGACTGACGCACGCGGTGGTAAAGACCACGTACTTTATCCACGGGAAGAAACTTGCCCGCCAGGGCTGGGATGCCAGGAAACTCGGCAATCTCCGCCAACACTTCTGGCGGCGTTACTTGCGAGTGCAGATGGTCGGATGGCATGCTAAAGAAATAGCGCAGGCAGTTTTCAGCAGGATGACGAAGAGGTTAAAAGCTGATGAAATGTGGGTCGCGATGAAACCGGAGAGTAACGGAAGTAACTGAGGAATGCTTTACGTCTCGAGCCGAAAACGGGTTTCGGCAAGCGCATAGAGTTTGCGCCAGACCAGGCGATTGATTGTCACAACCATGGCCGCCATCATCATGGTCGCGGCGAGAAGTAATGTGAAGTTGCCTGCGTCGGTCGCCTGGCTGATGGTCGCACCCAATCCAGTCGTCGTGTATATCTGGCCTTTGAAATGAAAATATTCGGCGACGATGCTGGCATTCCATGCTCCGCCAGAAGCGGTTACAAGTCCGGTTACAAGATAGGGAAAAATTCCCGGCAGAATCAGCTTCTTCCAGCGCTCGATTCCACGTATGTGAAATACAGAGCAGCATTCTTTCAAGTCGGTGGGAATTGCCATGGCTCCAGCAATCACATTGAACAGCACGTACCACTGCGTGCCGAGCAGCAAGACAACGATGGATGCAATTCCGAGTCCGCCGCCAAGACGGATCAGCACTAACAGAATCACCGGCAGGAGCGCCGTGGCCGGGACCGATGCTGCGATTTGCGCGAGCGGTTGCGCGATGCGCGCCAGACGGGGGTTGAAGCCAATGGCAACTCCTGCGGGAACGGTCCACAATGTGCCGATGAACAGCGCCAGATTTACGCGCAGGAAAGTTGCGCCGAGGCCGAGAGCGGCTTCGTGAAGTTCGACCCTTTGCAGGCCGCCGAGAGTAATTACAACTCGAACGATGCCGTAGCCTATTCCTGCCAGCGCCAGCACCGCGATCGCGCGTATCAGCCATTCGCGCCAGGGAGTGGATACTTGCTCCACATGTTCGTCGGTGTTCTTGCGCGCAAAGTGCAGTAGGATCCGTTCGCTCAACGGGTGCAGCGTTTTTTGCCGAAGTTTGGCGAGGCCGGTGGAATGTTCCACCAGACTTAGCACCCATGATCGCGGAGCATTCGTGCTTTCCACCTGCTCGACTTTGAATTTCTCCGCCCACGCGATAACCGGACGCCAGATAAATTGATCGAGCAGTACGATGACCGCAACCATTGTGGCGACGCCCCACATAATGGAAGTGGTGTCTCCGGCGCTGGCTGCGGTTTGCAGATATGAACCCAGGCCGGGCAGGCGAAAGTCGCGCGGGCCGAGCACGAACATCTCGCAGACCATCAGCGCGAACCATCCTCCCGCGACGGACATCATCGAGTTCCAGACTAAGCCGACGGCTGAGAATGGCAACTCCATCTGCATGAAGCGCTGCCACCAGCTATAGCGATAGATCGTAGCCGCCTCACGCATTTCTTTTGGGATGCTTTTCAGCGAGGCATAAAAGCTGAAAGCCATGTTCCACACCTGCCCGGTGAAAATGAGCAGGATCGCCCCGAACTCGACGCCTAATTGCCTGCCGGGAAACAGGGCGACCATGGCGAGCATGACTCCGGGAAGAAAGCTGAGGACGGGAATGGACTGCAATACGTCGAGCAAGGGAATCATAAAGCGCTCGGCGCGCGGGTTATAGGCGGCAATGTAGCCGTACACCAGCGTAAACGCGAGGCTCAAGAAATAAGCGATGCCGATACGCAACAACGAATAGCCCGCGTAGGCCGGCAGCGCCCATACGCTACGCGAGATTTCGACTGCGGGAGTAAAAGGCCCAAACCACGAGCGGCCTACGGTTATGACGCCGTAAAAGAGCGCAATGGCAGCCGCGAACATGATGACGTCCGGCAAGTGCGAGACTTCGAGGCTCGGCAACTGCGACCAAAAGCGATAGGCCGAGAATCCGCGGAAAGTGCTGCTCTTCTTCATGCCTGGCTATTTTCTTTCACTGGAATTGCCGATCAGGATTTCGATATGTGTTCAACCATTTCGCCCGGCGGTGTTTCGGTTTGCACCAACCGGCCACTCTCGCGGTCATAGTCGAAAATCTCGGCGTAACGTCCCCAGTTCATTGCGGTATCGAACTGGCGCTGCACTTCATCTTCCGAGAAGTGCTCGTCGAGGATATCGTGAAAAAATTCGTCGGAGATTGCATGGTCCGATTTTTTCTTTAAGATGCTGTCGATCTGCTTGAGGATCGTGACATGTTCGAGCGCGGCTTCACGAAATAGAATTTTGCGCTTCTGAATGTCGGCATCCGCGAACCTGACGCCTTGCGACGATAGCTGCACATCGCCTTCCTTCAACCACCCGAACCCAAGCAGAACGCAGGCTTCCAGAATCGGAAGCAAATCTTCCACATCCATGACCAAATCTTCGCTCAGGCGGAAAAGATCTTCGCGCCCCCCGCGGTCGTGCAGCAATTCGAGCAAACCAGCGATTCCGCCCACGCGCGCGTGGGGAAGAATCTGATATTTCGTGGTTCGAACCGGGGCTTGTCCCTTCTTGATTCCGCCGGGCGGGATTACGATTTCTCCCGTGGTCTCCGGATCGGGCAATATATGTTCAACGTCCGGTTCGGTCATGATTTTGTAAATGTAATCCACCAATTCGACGAATTTGGCGGACTTACGGTCGCGGGGATGAACCAGTCGCACGCTGAAATCGGAGCGGATGCGCGCGGGATTTCTGCCCAACACTACGATGCGATCGGCCAGCATGACTGCCTCTTCAATGTTATGTGTAACTATGAAGATGGCGCTGGTGGGCATTTTCTTGTTAAGCCAAAGCTCGAGAAGCTCACCGCGCAGGTTTTCCGCAGTGAGAACGTCGAGAGCGGAAAATGGTTCGTCCATGAAAAGCACTTCCGGCTCAACTACCAGGGCGCGCGCGAAACCCACGCGCTGCTTCATGCCGCCCGAGAGTTCTTTAGGATAGGCCGTTTCGAAACCGTCGAGACCCACGGTGTCGAGAGTGCGAAGCGCTCTCTTGCGCCGCTCTACATCATTTACGCCTCGCGCCTGTAGTGGGGCTTCGACGTTCTCAAGAACAGTTAGCCAGGGAAAGAGGGCGAAGCTTTGGAAGACGATGGCAACATTCGGCGATTGATCATCGAGCGGCTTGCCATGCCAGAACAACGCACCGGATGAAGGTTTGGAAAGGCCGCTTAAAATGCGCAGCAGAGTCGATTTGCCGCAGCCCGAAGCACCCAGCAGCGCAACAATTTTCCCCGGCTCGATGGCGAAATCAGTCAGGCCCACAACCTGAATGCGGGTTCCATCCGGCTGCGGATAGGACTTTTCAATCGCCCGGGCTTCGATGATGGCTTCGCTCACGGAAAAACTCCCCATAACTTCTATACACGATTCGCCGCAGGGCGCAAAGCCGCCTGGCTTTGTAACACTATATTCACAAATGAAATTTGCACTGCGATCAGGCGGCGAAATTCTCATCCGGAGGAATGGTAATGGGTAGCGGCAACCTGTCCGTGACTTCGACTAGGCGAGCGAGCTTGGCGGTAAGTTCATCCGTGAATTGTCCGGGAGCCAGACGCCAACTCCAATTGCCATGGTTCAGGCTAGGAGTATTCATGCGCGCTTCGCTGCCGAGGCCGAGCACGTCTTGCATGGGGACCAAGGCGAGATCGGCAACCGAGGCTTGCGCGGCACGGATGAATGCCCAATGAATGCCGTCGTCGCTGCCGCCGAGATAACATTCAGCGCTGCGGCATTCATGCTCGGCTGCGCCGGAGGTGAACCAGCCCACGGTCGTATCGTTATCGTGGGTTCCGGTGTAGATAACTTTGCCGGCTGCGCGGTGAGGTAAGTACATGTGCGCGCCCTCGTCACCGAAGCCGAATTGGAGCACTGCCATGCCGGGAATTTTCAGGCGATCACGCAGGGCATGCACTTCAGGGGTGATGAGTCCCAAGTCCTCGGCAAAGAATGGCAGGCCGCCTAACGCTTCGCGAAGCGTGTGAAAAAGATCGTCGCGCGGACCGTCGACCCAGCGGCCATTGATGGCAGTGGGGTCCTCGGCGGGAATCTCCCAAAACTGATCGAAGCCGCGAAAATGATCGAGCCGGATGTAATCGCAGTTTCGTGTGGCCCAACGCAGCCGCTGAATCCACCATTCGTAGCCCTGGTCTTTCATTACATCCCAGCGATAAAGAGGATTGCCCCAGCGCTGGCCGGTTTTGCTGAAGAAGTCGGGAGGCACTCCTGAGACGACATCGGGTTCAAGATTTTCGTTGAGGCGGAAGAGATGGGGATGCATCCAGACGTCGGCGCTGTCGTAGTTCACGAAAATCGCCACATCGCCCACGATGCGGATTTTGCGCTCGGCACAGTAGCGCCGCAGGGCGTTCCATTGTTCGTAGAATGCGAATTGCAGCGCGCTGCGGATTTTTAGATCGTCTGCTAACTCCTGCCGGGCTTGCTTGATTGCGGCCGCATCGCGCCGTGCGAATTCAGTTGGCCATTCGTTCCAACTGGCTAGTTTGTAGCGAGCACGCAGGGCGTCGAATAAAACAAAATCATCCAGCCACCAGGCATTTTCTGAGCAGAAGCGCTCGAAACGCTCTCGCGCAGACTGCGAGGCGGAAGCTACAAATCCGCGGCCAGCCTCGAAGAGCAGGGGCAGCTTTGCGGCGAAAATCCGGTCGTATTCAACTTTGGGAGAGCCGGCAGTGGATTCGGAACTCCCGGATGGAAAATCCGGGAGCTTGGCTCGATCGATCCAGCCGCGTTCAACCAGCCGCTCCAGGCTGATCAGCAGCGGATTGCCGGCGAATGCCGAAGTGGAGGAATAGGGAGAATTGCCGTAGCCGAGCGGGCCGAGTGGCAGAACCTGCCAGAGTCCTTGACGGGCGGCGGCTAAGGAATTGACGAACTGGTAGGCGGCTGGACCAAAATCACCGATGCCGCCGCGCGAAGGCAACGACGTGGGGTGCAACAGAATTCCTGCGGCCCGTGCAAACGGCATGTAACCCGAACTTTACGATTCGCTGCCCATGCGGGTAAGCGATTTTAATTCTTCCTGGTTGATCTTGATTTTGCCCGACTTTTCCATCTGATCGCGCAAGTTGGTCACGAAGAGACCGAACAGCTCCTGCTCCTTGCTTTGCAAAAGCGAATCTCGAATCTGATCGCGCTTGGCGAGGAAGTCGGCTTCGGATGGAGCCTGGACATCGGTGATGGCGAGCACTATACCGTTAGTTCCGGTATTAATCGGGCCACTGATCTCTCCCTGCTTCATGGCGAAAGCAACGGCAGCCGGACCGGTCAGCGAACCGATGTCAGGAACCTGGCCATCGGGGGCGACCAGTTCGCTGGTTTTCAGCGTGGCGCCCAGTTCCTTGGCCGCCTTTTTCAGATCGTGATCGGCTTTGGCACGGTCTGAGAGTTCCTGCGTCTTCTGGGTCAGCAGAACATTGGAGCGCTCGTTCTCAAACTCCTGTTCCACGCGGCTGCGAATTTCTTCGAAAGTGGGCGTCGATTGCGGTTTGACGGCCAGCAAGTCGAATACTGCGAAGCCCTGTGAAGTTGGAGCCATCTGAGGCGGCGATTTTTCCGCTGTGATGAAGACCGCGTCCATGAACTGAGGAGCAGCGCCGAGCCCCGGCACTACATCTTTGCGGGCGAAGAAATCGGAAGTTACAACGGGAATGCCTTTGGAAGAGGCAGCGGCATCCAGGCCTTGCGCCTTGGCCGCCTGCAGCAGGTCGTCAGCTTGCTTCTGCGCCACATCCTGCGCCTTTTGCTGCTTGAGGATCGGCTCGATCTGATCTTTGACTTCCTCAAGAGTCTTCATATGGGCGTCCTGGCGATCATCGACGCGAATGATGTGGAAGCCGTAGCTGCTTTTTACCAGATCGCTGATCTGCCCCTTGGGTAGCGAAAAGGCGGCTTTCTCGAATTCCGGAACCGTGCGGCCTTTACCGATCCAACCTAGAGAGCCGCCGTCTTTTGCGCTGCCCGGATCTTCGGAATATTTTTTGGCGAGGTCTTCAAATTTTGCTCCAGCCTTCAATTGCTTGAGCAAATCCTCAGCGCGCTTTTGAGCATCTGCTACGCCTTTTTCGTCGACTTTGCCGTCGGGTCCGGCCAGCGGCGTCTTGATGAGAATGTGGCTTACTTTGGCTTGTTCGGCCACGCGATATTGATCGCGATGCTGGTTGTAATAAGCCTGCAACTCGTCCTGCGTGACTTGCACACCATTTTCGATTTTGGAGAGGTCGATGGCGGCATATTTCACTTTGCGCTTTTCAGGAATCGAGTTGGCGTAGTTTTTCTGGTGGCTGTCGTAAAAAGCTTTCAGTTCTTCGGAGGTGGGATGAAGGCTTTTCTTGATGTCGGTTTCGCTGAAGACGGCATAATCGAACTTTATTTTTGTGTTCTGCTTGTTAAATTCCTGCCGGATGGCGGCATCGCTCACCGATGCGCTGCCAGTGATCAGAGCCTGCAGCTTGCTGATCAGAATTTCCTTGCCTACGGAGTCTTCAAAGATGGCAGGGGTGAGATTGTGTTGCTGCAACAGGCCTTCGTATTCAGCCTGACCGATGAAGGTGCCGCCGGGGAAGAAAAACTCTGAGTAGCGGCCGTGCTGCAACTCATCTTTGATTTCCTGCGGCGTGGCTTTCAGGCCCAAATGCTGCGCCTCGGCAACTAACGCCTGGCGGTCTACAAGTTGATCGGCGGCGCGTTGCGCGAAGAAAGGCAGGAGCATGGCGGCATTTGCGCCAAGTTGCGCACCTTGCTGCTGCAACATGCCACGTGCCGCTTCGCGGACTTCGTCGGCAGTGATGTCCTGGCCATCCACTTTGGCGATGATGCCCTTGCCGGGAGCGCCAGTAATATCGCCGCTTCCAATGCCTGGAACGAACGCGATCACCATGGCGGCGCAAATGATCAACAACAGGCCGCTGAGCACAATTTTCTTGAATGGTCCTTCAGTTTGCAGAAATCGAATCATCTTCTTATCACTCCGGAATCCGAGGCGGAACCACTGATTATAAACTAAGCGAGCATGGCCGAAAATCGCGGCCCGTATGCTTGGCTTCCCTACCGCATTTTGCCGTAGCTCAAAATCGGCTATTGAAACGTATCAATAGACGTGTTATCCATTCTTCTTCCCGGACGAAGGTCCATGGAAATGCGATATACGCTTAGTAGCAAGAGCAAGACTTAACGGAGAAAATATGATTCGCAGCCAGCGCTTGACCTTACCAAGTCATCTTTTAGCGCAATTGTTGGTCATTTCACTTCTTGGATCCGGCTTGCTGCTGGCGGCGGATGCCAATGATCCCCATCCCGCAAATGAGGGCAGAACCGAGCAGAAACTCTTTCTCCGCGATCATTGGAATTTGCAATCCTCGGCCAAGTTTGAGGGTAAAGGCGAGGTTGTCTCTACATCCGGCTTTGTTCCGAAAGGATGGCACGAGGCCACAGTTCCGACTACGGTGGTTGCCGCAATGGTGAAAGACAAAACTCTGCCTGACCCGTTCTTCGCGGTGAACCTGCGCAAATTTGCGGGCGTGACTTATCCGATTGGCGGGAACTTTTCCAATATCGCGATGCAGCCGGATAGTCCCTATGCAGTTTCGTGGTGGTACCGGAAGCAGTTCGCCGTGCCCGCTTCTTATGCGGGTAAAACCGTATGGCTCAACTTCAGAGGCATTAATTATCGCGCCAACGTCTGGCTGAATGGAAAGCAGATCGCCAGTTCCGATGAGATCGCCGGGGCTTGGCGCACATACGAGTTGAATGTTTCCAAGGCGGTGAAGCCGGGTGGAGAGAATGTTCTGGCGGTGCAGGTCTTCGCCCCAACCGAGAATGATTTGGCGATCACTTTTGTGGATTGGAACCCCGCGCCTCCCGATAAGAATATGGGCTTGTGGCGGGAAGTTTATCTCACCACCAGCGGGCCCGTGGCTCTGCGCTATCCCACAGTTGTTTCGAAACTGAATTTGCCCACGAACGATAGCGCACGGCTTACCGTCACCGCGCGGCTGAAGAACGGCACAAGCCATACGGTGCAAGGCAAGCTGAAAGGCCAGGTCGAAAACGTCACCTTCGAGCAGGACGTCGAACTGGGATCGAACGAATCGAAAGACATCACGTTTACACCGGAGCAATATCCGCAACTTGTGTTTACGAATCCGAGGCTGTGGTGGCCGGCGCAGATGGGCAAGCCGAATCTTTATCCACTGACGATGCAGTTCGAGATCGGCAGCTCGATCAGCGACCGATCGCATACGGAGTTCGGCATTCGTGAAATAACTTCAGAGCTGAACTCGACCGGCGGGCGCGCCTTCCACGTCAATGGCAAAAACATACTGATCCGCGGCGGCGGTTGGACACCCGACATGATGATGCGCGAGAACTCGCAGCGCCTGCATGACGAATTCCGCTACGTGCGCGATATGGGATTGAACACAGTACGACTGGAAGGCAAACTCGAGACGCAGGAATTTTTCGACCTTGCCGATCATGATGGAATTCTGGTGATGGCGGGCTGGTGCTGCTGCGACTTCTGGGAGCGCTGGGCGCGCTGGAAGCCGCAGGATTTTGAAATCGCTAAGCAGTCGCTGCGCGATCAGATTTACCGGCTGCGCAGCCATCCCAGCCTGGTGATGTGGCTGAACGGCAGCGATAACCCACCTCCGCCGGATGTTGAGCAGATGTATCTTGGGGTAGAAAAAGAGCTGTTGTGGCCTAACCCCGTAGTTTCGTCGGCCACAGGTAAAGCTACATCGGTCACGGGAAATAGCGGCGTCAAAATGACCGGGCCGTATGAATATGTCGCTCCGGAATATTGGGAGCAGGACACGCTACAGGGGCAGCCTACTCGCAAGGCGTGCAACCCTGGTGGTTGCGGCGGCGCATACGGCTTTAACACGGAAACCAGCATGGGACCGGCTGTTCCGCCGATTGAAAGCATTCGCGCCATGGTGGGCAAAGAGCACCTGTGGCCCATCGACGATGTGTGGAACTACCACGATGGCGGTGGCGAATTCAAAACGATCAAAGTATTCACCGATGCGCTGACGAACCGGTACGGTCCATCGAACAATGCGGAAGATTTCGCTTTCAAGTCGCAGCTACAGACTTATGAAGGCGTGCGCGCGATGTATGAGGCCTACAGCCGCAATAAATATCAAGCGACTGGCGTAATTCAGTGGATGCTGAACAATGCGTGGCCTTCGATGATCTGGCATCTCTACGACTATTATTTGCGGCCGGGCGGAGGATATTTTGGCGCAAAGCGGGCCATGGAGGCGCTGCATCCGGTCTATGGATACGATGACCATTCCGTTTGGGTAGTGAGCAGCCAGTATGAAGACGCCAAAGGGTTGAAGCTTACGACCAAGATTTACGACCTGGATATGGCGGAGAAATTTTCTCACGAAGATTCCGTGGATGCGGCAGCCGACGGTACAGCAAAAATATTGACTCTGCCTGACGTACCGGGGTTAAGTTCTGTATATTTCCTCGCCTTGCGGCTCACGGATTCCAGTGGCAAACTTGTCGGGTCGAACTTCTACTGGCTTTCCACCAAGCCCGAGACACTGGATTGGGCAAAATCGAACTGGTGGATGACGCCGACCGATTCGTTCGCCGACTATACGGCGCTCGCGAAGCTGCCGAAAGTGAAGCTCAAATTCAGCGAACGTACCGAGCGCAAAGGCGAGGAATCGATCACGCACGTCACCATCGAAAATCCCAGCAAGAGTCTGGCCTTCTTTGTCAGGTTGAAGATCAACAAGGATGCGGCCGGGGAAGAAATTTTGCCGGTGGTTTGGCAGGATAACTACATCTCTCTATTGCCGGGGGAAAGGCGCGAAGTAACCGCTACTTATCGCTCCGGCCCGTTGGGAACGGAAAAGCCTGTGGTCAAAATCAATGGTTGGAATGTGGAATAAGCCGACGAGTTCACACATGCTGTGAAACGGAAAGCACGTTGCCGTCGGGATCTTTGAACCAGGTCACCTTGTCGCCGGTGGGCGCGGTCCAGATTCCGAGTTCGTCTTGTTCGATAAATCCATAACGCTCGAAGTGAATTCCTTTTTTTTGCATTTCAACGACTATATTTTGAATGTCAGTAACTTCCCATCCGAGGATGGTGAATTGCGCAGGTTTGAATTGCGGCGCTTCGGAGATGCGAACCATGATTCCGTTCGCCTCCAGCACCAACGCGAAGCCGTCGTTTTTTACGAAGCGGAGGCCCAGCAGGCCCTCGTAAAACGCTCTGGCCCGCTCGAAGCTTTTCGTGGGAACGAAAGCTACAATTTTGGTCGAACCCAGCATCTTGCCTCCTGCTCCCGCATTTCACGCGGCATTCTGCGATCGATATTCGTGGTCCGAAAATTCCTACTCTTCCGGCGGGACATCGAAATTTACCAGATTCCCCTGGAATCCGCGAGTCTTCCACGCGCCGTAGGCGATGCCGACGGCCATCCATATGGAGCCGACAATCAGCGCCAAATTCGAAAGATGAATCCAAATGAACAGGCAAATGATGAAGCCCAGGACAGGCGGAACCAACTGCCCGAGGGTGCGGTCTTCCCCGCGAATGTAGTAGTGCGTTAGCGAAGCCAGATTGACGCCCATGAATGCGATCAGCGCGCCGAAATTCAGCAACTCCGCGCCATTGTCATAGGTAATTAGAAAAGCACCGGCGAGCGCAATCGCTCCGACGAAAAGCACATTGTTGGCGGGAATGCGCGTGCGGGGATGGATTGCTCCGAAAAACTTTTTGGGAATCGCATCGCTGCGCCCCATGCCGTAGAGCAGACGAGCTGCGCCTAGTTGCGAGCCCATGCCGGATCCGACGGTCGCGATTAACAGCGTCAGGCTGATGGCTTTCGTCATCAGCGGACCACCGGCGATGGCCGCAACATGGCTGAACGCGTTCTCCACTTCGCTGGCGGAGAATATGTACTGCGGACTCAACAACTGCGCGCCGTAAACTTCCGCGGCAGCCAGAAACCCTGTAACAACACAGACGAGCACCGTCGCGAGAAAAATGTTCCGCTTGGGATTTTCCACTTCTTCGGAGAGAGTTGAAATGCCATCGAAACCGATGTAAGTAAGCACCGCAACCGACGTACCATGGAACACGCGGTTGATGGTGAAAGTTTGCGGGTTATAAAACGGCCGCAGAAAATACGCCTCGGGAAATTGCGGCAGATGAAAAATATAGCGGACGGTATACCAGAAAAACGCGAGAATTACGGCTCCCATAATCGCGCACAAAGTCTTGTTAATGCGGGCGGAGGTCTGCACGCCGCGCAGGTTCAGCGCGGTAAACAGTCCGGCGAAGAATATCGGCCAAATCAAGCCAGGATAAGGAATTTGATATTGCGTTCCACTTAACAGGTCGGCCATTGCCTTGGCGCACCATATGGTGCAGATCAGTGGATTGAGAATGTAATCCATCGTCATGCTCCAGCCGGTGACGTAGCCAAGGGAGGGATGGAGCTCACGGCCAACGTAGGTATACGCCGAACCCGCGCTCGGATAGACGCGCGCCATGCGGCCATAACTCATCGCGGTGAAAACCATGGCGACCATGGCGATGAGGATCGATGTAACCACATGTCCCTGGCCGGCATTGCTGAAAACGCCGTAGGCCGGCATAGGGGCGGTGGGCTGGATGACGATGATGCCGTAAAGAATGAGATCCCAAAGCGTAAGGGTGCGGCGCAAACGCGGCGCGGAGGATGCAGCAGCGGTCGAAGTGGGTTCCATGAGTCCGCCTATTGGATTATGCGGAGGCAAGGAATGTCAATATTAAAACGATTCTGTAGAGTTTCGACGCCGAGCCGAAACCTTTTACAGCGGCTTCTCCAGAATCTGGCCAACCGTCCCCATGCATGAGGTCGTAGCTCGCACCTGGCGGATGACGAAGTCCGAACACTTGGGCAGTATGTCCCGGCGCCTCGCACGTCGCCCATGCAAAATAAGGCATCTGCTCAAGACAATGCTGTTCGCCAAGGACGGGGTAGAGAGCTGCCCATCCCTTTCTGGTAAACACCAATACCTTGTGAGGCCGCTCATCCATTATGATTCTGCGGAAACGAAAATTTGCCCGGCTGATTTGATCGTACGAGGCAGTTTTATATCGATCCCCAAAATCTCCGACGCAGTCCGGCACATAATTGAAAAACAGGACTCGATTCCAGAACTCGCCGTGTTCCTTAAAAGCGAAATAGTTCTTGATTTGCGTGAAAAATGCAATGCGCCTTGCGCCCCTTATAACATCCTCGAGGACTCCGACAGTGAAGCCGTCGGTATCCAGTTCACCATTGTCCTTATAGTGCGAATATCCAACTATGCAGACTCGTCGGCCTTCTATCCCCTTACCGTAGTTGGAACCGCACCACGGAATATGCTGGATGTCCCTCATACCTATCCTTGCGCTTCGGCCCACGCGGCAGATCGTCGGGTGCCACTATCGGTCATCCGGCCCGTAGTCGAACCGATATCCCCGCGGCTCGTTTCCCGACATCTGCCGCGTGTTGTATTCCAGTAAATAATTTACGTGCGCGTCGTCTAGCGGGAATGACTGTTTCGGAGCGTAGGGATAATCGCTCATGCTGAGGAAAGGCAGTGGTGCGACGAAGTTGCCTTCGGCAGCGTAGAAGTCCATATCTTTCTCGTAGCCGTTGGCTGCGAAGAAATAATCGCGCACCCAGCCTTGCGGCAGGTTTGGCAATGTTGAGGGATCGAAGTCGAGGCGAACTTCATCCCCTGAGCCGAACACCACCTGCTTGTCATCAACCGCGGTCAACAGCGGCAATACATCGCCATAGCGCGTGTAACTACCTGCGGGCCGTGTGTATGGCCCTGTTGCACTGATTTTTTCGTAGATATATTGCACGTTGCCCGGCGGCGTGCCTTCGATCTTTAGCGGAAATCCGTGGAATTGCAGATCGGCATGCGTTAGTGGAATTTGCGATAGACGTACGTTCTGATTGTTGTCTTTGGCTCCGACATTCTGAGGCGTACGACTCACGAGAATATCGTCCCAATAAATTTGCAAGTTGGTGGTAATGCGAATTTTCCGCGTGCCAACCGGCAGCTTGCCGGTGAGATCGGCGGTCATGGTGCGCGGGCCGCCGGCGGGAAATCCCATGTCTTCGACCACGCGCTGCCATTCTCCTTGTGCATTCAGCGCTTCCACATACGGAGCGATCGCGTGCACGCCTGCCTGCGACGCCGCATACATGCTGTTCGCGGAAAAATATTCCACTTCGCCGTGCAGCAGCAGCCATAGCGGGCCGCCGCGATAAATTTCCCCGAGATCGAGCGTCAGACTGTGAGGCTTGGCGAAGCCTTGAAACTGGGTTAAGGCAAAATCGCCAAAATAACGATGCGCCTGCAAATCAGGCAAAACATCGTGCCCATGGTCGTCCCATGCCCCTGCGGGCGGATGCGCATCGCGGCTGACCACGACTTTGAATTCGGGATACGGTGGGTTCGAGGAGAAATATTCGTTGGGATAAACGTTCGTCTCGGCTGGATGATCGACCGCCAGCAACCGCGCTTGATCCAGGTAGACGGCTTCCTCCAGCGGCTCCATAAAACGAAAACTTAGTTTGCCGTCTTTCTCGCGAATCGCATTGCGATCGATCTTGATGTATTCCACTGGCCGCGGCACATCGCGCTGGCCGGGCCCAATCCAGTGCCCGACTACGCCTGCGCCCAGCATGTCGGCAACGAACTCGTAACGCTTGCCATTCCACACAAACAATGTGGGGCAGGAACTGCCGCGGCGGTCCATCTCGAGAAAATCGTGCTGCCGATCGCCGGGAACATTGATTTCGTCCTGCAAGACGCCGGTCGGCCATAACATGCGAACGATGTCGGCCTCTTTCGCATCACCGAGGCCAACGGTCAAATACGGTGAGTTCTGCCCGAGGTATCCGTTCGAACCATAAATTTCAAACTTCTGCCGGTTACCTCCCGCAAATACTTCCACCTTGGTTCCAATAGCGCTCTTGTTGTCGGCCAGACCCTTTAGCGCAAGGCGCAGCCAGTGATTCTGATTACCGCCTTCGTTGCGCAGCAGCACGGCGGGACCATGATTTTGCGTGATGAGCAGATCCGTTGCGCCGTCGTTATCGTAATCGCCGGTGATGATGGCACGAGGATCTTTCAGTTGAATTTTGTCGAGACCAACGTCGGTGGTTACGTCTTTGAAGCCATCGGCGCCTAGATTGCGGAATAGCTTGATCCCACCTCTGCCTTCTTTTGTTTCGCCGACGGCGACCAGGTCGATCCAGCCGTCGTTGTCATAGTCGATAGCGGCGACGCCGTAGGCGCGGACCCAGTTAGTTTCGGGAAGAAGGATTTGGTCGAAAGCCTTGCCGTGATTGTTGCGCCATAACGTAAGCCCCGGCGCTCCCACGTGCGTGAAGGCAAGATCCATCCAGCCGTCGTGGTCGAAATCAAGAACGGCAACGCCGACCGCTGGATTTGCGGGATTGGGGTGGATCAGATCGTGGCGAACAAATGGTCCTTCTCGCGGATTGGGGTAAAGAGACGTTGAACTTGGCGAGCCTACGCCGGCGCCGCCGGCAGCCACAACGATATCGACCGCCCGGTCATTGTTATAGTCCGTGCCGACAGCACCGTAACCGCCATCGACTCCGGCCCCTAATCCGGTCTCACGTGTAACGTTCGTGAACGTCCCATTACCGTTGTTACGCCACATCTCATTGGCCGCACCAGAGGAATTGCATAAAGTGGGGGAGCATATCGTGTAAAGATCGAGATCGCCATCGTGGTCGTAATCAATGAAAGTTAGCGCGCTAGCCCCCTTAGCGAACGAACGCCCCAGGATCTCGCCCATCGTATCAATCGGCGAAAGCCCCGCGGTCGCAGTGACTTCCTTAAACGTGCCATTTTTTTCATTACGGAAAAGTCTCACCTTTGCGTTAACCGTTACTGCGATGTCAGTAAACCCATCGTTGTCGTAGTCTCCGGTCGTGCAGCCCCCTCCCCGCATCGTGGGATCCAATCCGGCCTGCCTGGTCACGTCTTCATACTTTCCGTTTCCTAGATTGTGGTACAGCGACACGCCCCCCTGTGCTCCGTTGTCAGGCAGAAAAAGGTCAATCTTCCCGTCGTTGTCATAGTCGAGAAAGCAGGCTCCGGCTTCTGCGGCATTCGCGGGATCACTAACAGACTGGGAAATCAATCCCGCCTCGTGCGTCACATCCACGAACTGCACCTTAATTTGCAGCGGCGGTTTCAACACCGATGTGGGCGACTCCACTGCGCGCGAATACTGTCCTTGCTCACCGTAGGCCAGGCTCATAGGCGAGCCGAGTTTATTTTGCGTGATGTATTGGAATTTTTTCAGGTGCTCGCGGGCGTGGTCGATGTCGGTGGATTGCTGGTAGGCGCGCGACAAGCCGAACTCGGCGGAGGCGTGTAGCGGATTGAGTTGCAGCGCGTGCTGGAATGCGTCGATGGCTTGCGGAAATTGCTTGGCCTGCACGTAGGCTGTGCCGAGGAAATAACAGGTGTCGGCGTCGTTGGGATCAAGGTCGACTACATGATGAAAGGCTTCAATGGCAACTCGAGCGTCGCCGGTATTCTTGGCAAGCAGGCCTATGTTGTACCATGCGTTCGGATTTTTGGGATCCTGCTTTAACGCGTCTTCGAGTGCGGATTTGGCTTCGTCAATCTTTTGTAGATTGAGCAACGCGATGCCTTCGTTCAACCGCGCCATGCTCAGCTTGGGATCAAGTTGGGCGGCCTGCTGGAAGGACTTTAGCGCTTTCTCGAAAAGTTGCTGGTTCATGTAGGCCGCGCCGAGATTATTAAGACGCGCGGCTTCGGCGGGATTTGTCTTTGGTGGAACCTGCGGGGCGGTCGCGAAGAGGCCGAGAGCAGCCAGCACTATGCCGGCAAGAGCGGCTGAAATTCGGGGAGTCATTGCGCCTACGATTTAAACACAGAGGTCAGGCGAAAATCCCAAAGAGATGTCATGGCGAACAGCGATGGAGCCGCTGAGACGGGCCATAGGAAATCATCGAGCAGCACACCTAGAGGACGTGACGGAAATAGTAGAAAAATAAAAGCGAAAGTGCTTTTCAATGCACAGGTGGAACCTGCCACGCACCGCACTCTTTTTCCAGTGCGCCGGCAACTGCCAGAACCTGCTCCTCTTGCCATGGCCTGCCGACGATCTGTACGCCGATGGGCAGCCCTTCGGAGGAATGAGCGATGGGAACCACCGCCGCCGGGTTTCCCAACAGGTTGAAGAATTCGGTGTAACTCCATGCGTCAAGATATTCGACGGTTTTGCCTTCGAGCTGCCAACTGCGTTCGCCGTGGCGAAACGCGGGAATTGCCGCGGCTGGGCACAACAAGATGGAATACTGCTCCATCTGCTCGAAGAATTTAGCCCGCACTGCATCCCGGCGAATCCAGGCGTCGAGAAGGGTTCGCCCGGTATGGGCGGGGAGAGCGGCAGCATGATCGAGAAACTGCTTCAGAATTGGACTGAGATCGGACTCGCGGCCTTTAAACATGGGCTGCAAGAGCATTCCCCCGGCGACAACAAAATATTTCCACCAGAGCTGCCGCGCCTCTTCCAGCCCTTCCGGACGAAAATATTCCACTTGAAACCCGGTGCTGCGCAGGGCTTCTGCCGCTTTGCGTATAGCAATGCGCGTTTCTGCTGTGACCGGCGTGCGGCCGTCGCCTTCGAAATACCCTACCCGCAGTTTTTTTATTTCGGGTTCATTCGGCCAATGCAACGGTACGGGCGCAGAGTTGGTATCGCCGACATCTGGTCCCTGCATAGCCGCGAAAAGAATTTTTAGATCTTCAACGTTTCGCGCCATTGGACCTACAACGCCAATCGAAGCGAACGGGCCGGCAGACACGGGGAAATGTCCGGTACTAGGAATGCGGCCGGGAGTTGGCTTGAGGCCACAGATACCGCTAAAGTGAGCGGGCACGCGAATCGAACCGCCGCCATCGCTGCCAACTCCTCCCGCCGACATGCCCGCTGCAATGGCCGCCGCTTCACCGCCGCTTGATCCGCCGGAGGTGCGGTCTAAATCCCATGGGTTGTTGGTGCGGCCATGCAAGAGATTGTCGGTTTCCCACGCCATCAGAAGTTCCGGCGTGTTGGTTGTACCTAGAATGATGGCACCGGCGTTTTTTAAGCGCGTGACCAGCGGTGCGTCTTCTCGCGACACAAAACCGGCGCGCAGGCGCGTTCCGGCCTCGCACCTCAGACCTTCTACGTTGAACGAACTCTTGATGCTGATGGGAACTCCATGCAACGGGCCGAGCACGGCTTCGCTCATCACGGCGGATTCCGCACGGCGCGCGGCTTGCCGCGCTCGTTCTGCATCTACTTGCACAAAAGCGTTCAGAGCGGGATTCAGTCGTTCGATCTGCGCCAAATGGGCATTTACCAGTTCGACGGGGGAGATTTTCTTTTTGCGAATTTGCTCAGCCATTGTTGCGGCGGAAAGAAAAGTTAGCTCGTTCATGAACTTTTCTCTCGCATCGCGTGATCGAGCATTTTCTTTTCGGCTGCGGTGAGCGCTCGGCAAGCGCCCTTGGCCAGATCGCCCAAATGAAGCGGCCCTATCGCTACGCGCGCCAAACGTATAACTTCCACGTCCATGGCTTCCATCATGCGCCGAATGTGGCGGTTCTTTCCTTCATCCAGAACGATTTCGAGCCAGCAGTTCTTTTGTCCTGCGCGGAGTGGGCGCACTTTTTTTGCCAGCAGCACTTCTCCGTTTTTCGCTTTCACTCCGCGAAGCAGCATCTGCACGAAATCATCGCCCATAACTTTACTAATTTGCACGTGATAGGTTTTATCGATATGCGTTTCCGGCCCGGTAATTCGTGCGGCCCATTCGGAATCATTGGTCAACAGCAGCAAGCCTTCGCTGGCTTTGTCCAAACGGCCCACAGGGGCTATCCAGGGAGTAGAGCTGGGTAAACCGTTTTTGGAATCGGCATTCAACAACGAATACACTGTGTCGCGATTTTTTTCGTCAGACGCTGTTGTAATTATGCCTCTTGGCTTATTCAGCACGATGTAGATTTTGTTCGCGTTTTCAATCGCTTCTCCATCAACATAGATTCGATCCGATTTTTCGGAAACTGGCATCTCGGGATCGCGGCGAATTGTTCCGTTCAGCCGAACGCGGCCGGCGCGAATCAATTCGGCCGCCTGCGACCGCGAGCAATAGCCCAGTTTCGACAAAGCGCGTGCCAGGCCGATCTTGCGAGTGCCGTTTCTCACGCACTTATGCTAACCCGACTCACGCCTGCAACACATGCATATGTTGGTCGGCTTACGATGTTATTCTCATTGGAAACTAAGGAGAATATATGGCCCACCAACATCCGCCTCGCTTTCTTAAAATCGTGGACGATGCCAAGACGCGGGTCCGCGAGACGAATACTGCTGAAGTAAAGAAAAAGATCGATAAGGGCGAGAAATTTCTACTGGTGGATGTACGCGAGGAGAGCGAGTACGCGAAAGATCATCTGCCGGGAGCCATTCATCTGGGCAAGGGAATCATCGAGCGCGACATCGAGGAGAAGGTGCCGGATTTGAACGCGGAGATCGTGCTTTATTGCGGCGGCGGATTCCGCTCGGCACTCGCGGCGGACAATTTGCAAAAAATGGGCTATACGAATGTGATCTCGATGGACGGCGGTATCCGCGATTGGCGGGAGAAAGGGTATCCGCTGACCAATAAGTGAGCGCTCAAATCTTCATTTAAAAACAGTCTTCCTTACATATGTGAAAGACCTTGCATCTCTGAATGTGAATCGGCTGAAAACCCGCTACCGGCGCACTTTCTATTATTGACATCCCCACAATAGTGTAGGAAACTTCAAACGCTGTTGTTGCGCCCTCCGTCTAAGCTGGCTTTGCGCCAGCCATCCGCTTAACCGTTATCACAGGAGCAGATATGTCTACACGGCTAGAATCTATTAAATCTATTGACATACTAATGTTTTTGGCTGTAGTGGTCATTACGCTCGTATCCAGTCCGGTTGTTCAGGCTCAATCTTTCAGCGTAATTCATAACTTTGCGGGGAGTGATGGCAGCGGGCCGCTCGCCGGCCTGGTGATGGACGCGAACCAGAATCTGTATGGAACCACCAACTATGGCGGGCAGCATAGCTACGGCGTGGTTTTCAAAGCGAATCGAAATGGCGAGGAAGCTGTGGTGCACAGCTTCGCCGGTGGCGCAAATGACGGCGCTTATCCCGAAGATAGCCTGATCATCGACACCGCGGGCAACTTATATGGAACGACCTTCAATGGAGGTCTGGCCAACGCAGGAACCGTCTTCAAGCTGAGCTCGAAAGGGGTCATCCACATCTTGTACAGCTTCGCCGACGGGAATGACGGCGCAAACCCCATCGCGCGCCTGGCCATTGATAAGAACGGAAACCTTTACGGAACCACATCCGCCGGTGGAACTTCCGGCAATGGAACCGTCTTCGCGGTTAGTCCGGCGGGCAAGCATACGGTGCTGTACAGCTTTGGCAGCGGCACGGATGGAACGATTCCGTTCGCGGGCGTAACGCTGGACGCGAAGGGAAATCTCTACGGAACGACGTCCGCGGGTGGTTCCACCGGGAACGGTACGGTGTTTGAGCTGAAGCGTTCTTCGTCGGGATGGACAGAGATCATCCTTCATAATTTTGAACTACAGGATGACGGAGGCACTCCTTTTGCGGGATTGGTTTTCGACAACTCCGGCAATCTGTATGGCGCGGCCACGCAAGGCGGAGTGAATGGCACCGACGGTGGCGGCACAATTTTTGAACTGAGGCCCGCCGGCGGGAGCTGGACCTTCACCGTACTCTACGGACTATATGGCTGGAATATTTCCGGAACGTTTCGCGATCTTCTGTTCGACTCCGCTAACGGCGTGATTTACGGCACTACGCACTGCGACGGCTCTTATGAGGCGGGCACGGTGTACTCGCTGGCACCTTCCAGCGGCTCGTGGTCGTATACGGAACTGTATACCTTTACCGGCGGGACGGATGGGTTGTACTCCTTCAGCAATCTGGTCATGGATAAGAGTGGCAATTTGTACGGAACGACGAACGAAGGTGGCGCCACCGGAAACGGAGTTGTATTCAAAGTCGCGCCGTAAAAAACTTGATCCTAGAAACTGACTCTTAAACTGATCGGCAACTCTGGCTAATTGAGCAGATACAGAGCACCGATTCTGTGGTAAGCTCCGCCTCTTACCACTATGAACGGTCGCATTTTCTTCTGGTCGCTCACCTCGGCGCTTGCGGGATTTCTTTTCGGTTTCGACACGGTTGTCATCTCCGGCGCGGAAAAAACTATTCAGGCGTTGTGGGGGCTCAGTCCCGGACTGCATGGCATTGCCATGGCCTCCGCGCTTTACGGCACAGTTGTTGGGTCGCTGATCGGCGGGTGGCCGGCGGACCGGTTTGGACGCAAAGCCACACTGTTGTGGATCGGTGTTCTTTATTTTATCGGTGCGGTCGGTTCCGGTTTGGCTTCCAACGTTTCCGTTTTTATTGCTGCGCGTGTCATCGGCGGCCTGGGGATTGGCATTTCGACTGTGGTTGCGCCGATGTACATCTCCGAGATTGCGCCGCCGCAGCATCGCGGACGACTGGCCGGCATGTTTCAGTTCAATATCGTGTTCGGCATTTTGATCGCTTTCGTTTCAAATGCGCTGCTGGCGGGAATCGGCGACAATGCCTGGCGGTGGATGCTGGGCGTGGCCGCATTCCCTTCCCTGCTTTACGCTTTGTTTTGCATCGGCCTTCCCGAGAGCCCACGCTGGCTGCTCAGCAGAAAGGGCGACCGCGAAGGCGCGATTCATGTTTTGCAACGGGCGCAGCCGGAGCTTTCGAAAACTGCAATTGCAGCCGAGGCCGATGCCATTACGGCCGCTTCCACGGAACAAGGTTCATCCGGACATTTCTGGACGCAACGGCTTCGCAAACCCATCCTGCTTGCAATTTTGATTGCATTCTTTAACCAGCTCTCCGGCATCAACGCCATTCTTTATTTCGCGCCGCGTATTTTTGAACTTACGGGTTTGGGTGCGAAGGCCGCTTTGCTGCAATCGGTTGGCATTGGGCTCACCAATCTTGTCTTCACATTCATCGGCTTGTGGCTTATCGACCGGCTCGGGCGGCGGACGCTTCTCTATATCGGTTCGTTTGGCTATATCGCTTCGCTGGGCATGGTCGCGTGGGCTTTCTTTACGCAGCACCTTTCCATTGTGCCGGTGTGCATATTTGCTTTTATCGCCGCGCATTCCGTCGGACAGGGAGCGGTTATTTGGGTTTTCATCTCCGAAATATTTCCCAACCGGCAGCGCGCGGAGGGGCAGGCTCTCGGCAGCTTCACTCACTGGATCTTTGCCGCGCTGCTTACTACTTTTTTCCCGCGGATGGTTGTGGCTTTTCCTCCGGGCTACGTCTTCGCGTTTTTTGCCGGGATGATGGTGCTTCAGCTTATCTGGGTGAAGACCATGGTTCCGGAGACGAAAGGCGTGCCACTGGAGGAGATTCAGAGGCAGTTGGGAGCGGAGTCGTAAAGCATTTCGGATTGATTATTCGGCTGCATGGTGAGAATTCCTATCAGGGCATGAGAATGCTGTCATGGTAATAGGAACCCTTCGACTCCGCAGGATGACAATGCAGCGGGCCGGGGCACCACACCGATCAGCTAACGCGAATCGCCGTGGATAACGAAGAGATTACGCGTTCGTACCGCCATCTACAGTCAGATTCGCGCCGGTGATGTAGGCCGCTTCTGGGCTGGCTACGAATGCGACCAGCGCGGCGACTTCGTCCGCCGATCCGTAGCGGCCGAGCGCGGTGTTGGCTTTCTGAGGTGCGGCCCAATCGCCGGAGGCGGGATTCAAATCCGTATCGATCGGACCCGGCTGAATGTTATTGACGGTGATGCCGCGGCTCCCAACCTCTCTGGACAAGCTCTGCGCGAACATTTTCACGGCTCCCTTCGTGGCCGCATAGGCCGCGAGTCCGGGCGTCATGTTACGTTCGCCTACGCAAGAACCGATCATGATGATGCGGCCGCCGTTTTTCATTTGCTTCAGCGCCGCCTGCGTCGCGATGAAGACACCGCGAATGTTGAGGTTGATCAAGCTATCCAACTCCGCGAGTGTGGCGTCTTCGAACTTCTTCGGAACGGCCGTGCCAGCGTTGTTCACAAGGATGTCGAGGCGGCCGAATGTCGCGACTGTCTTTTCGACTGCGGCTGCGACGGCGCCAGCATCCGTGGCGTCCGCCTGAATTGCGATTGCCTTTCGGCCAGCGGCTCCTACCTCTTTGATTACGGAAGCGGCGGCGTTAGCACCTTTCGCGTAGGTGATGGCCACGTTCGCTCCATCCGCAGCCAGGCGCTTGGCGATCGCAGCGCCAATACCTCGCGAACCCCCCGTTATGAGTGCAATCTTCCCTTCCAGCTTCGTAGACATCGTTTTTCCTCTTCCTTGATTATGTGTGCTTGGTGCCGGTTATTTGGAATGGTTCCGGGATTCAGGGGCGGTTGTTTCGAGTAAAAACTTTGATGTGCGGAGCTGGAAACGGGGTTCAATTTTGTTGGCACTGAAGGCGAGCGGAGGCTGGCCTGCCTTTTGCTTTCCTACGAGGTGACCCCATTGAGGCTGCTAGTAGCAGGAGATGTTGCCGGGTGAAACTTGGAGTCAGGCAGGCGACCGCTGTTCTCTAACCGTAGTGTTCTGGTCCGTGGTGCCCAGCTTTGCAAAACAAGCAAAGCTGGGGCAGCCGTCTTTATATTGAGTAAAAACAGGTCAGTTCAACTTCTAGGCTTTTTTCAGTAAACGCGTAAGCCAGACTAAAATCACCGCACCGACAAAAGCCACGATGATGGAGCCGATGAGGCCGCCACCCGGCCAGATTCCCAAAAGCCCGAAGACCCAGCCGCCCAACACGCCGCCAAGTATGCCCAGAATGATGTCAACGATTACCCCGTAGCCGCCACCCTTCATCACCTGGCCAGCCAGCCAACCCGCGATAAGACCAACCACGATCCATGCAATAAATCCCATATCGTTCCCCCGAGCCCGCTATATGCGGGCAGCCACGAAATGTACACCCGGCCTGGATAATACTCAAGAACGTTCTCTACCGGGGTTTGCAGAGAAAAGTCAAAGGGTGAGCCGGTTGACGGTGGGTGTGAGGTATGGATCCTTCGACTCCGTGGCTGCTTCGCATTCGCGAAGCTGCCACTCCGCTCAGGATGACAACGGGAATTAGTGTTGCGGCAGCGGTGGAAGGGCTGTCTTTTGTTGAATGCCCTGACCTTCTACTATCGTATAAATAAAATCTGCGGGCACGTCGTGCAGAACTTCTGTATTGCCGTTCGGCCAGCGGATATTTACCTCGCTCATCTTTTCGCTTGTTCCCAATCCAAAATGCAGGCGCAAATCGTTCTGGGAGATGTAACTCGCGCCACCACGCACTTCGTCCATTTGGACTAATGTGCCGGACTTCACTGTCACGCGCGCGCCGATGGCTGCTTTGTTGCTTTTTGTTCCGAGTAGTTTGAACAGAACGCGATGATTGGAGCTTTCATTGTGATTGATCAGCAATGACGGCGGCTCCCCTACATTCAGGACGACAATATCGATGTTTCCGTCGTTGTTTATGTCCCCGAAGGCCGCGCCGCGGCGCGATTGCGGAGGCATATCGGCAAATGCCTGCGACACATCGTCAAAAGTTCCGTCGCGATGATTGCGGAATAGAAGCATGGGCTGACGGTAAGAAGCTGCTCCCGGAAGCGCATCGGCCTGCGGATAAACATGGCCGTTGGCGACGAATAAATCCAGCCAGCCGTCATTATCCATATCGAAAAATTTGGTGCCCCAACTGACATAGGGGTACGTTGGCTTGAATATCTTTGAGCGCACGCTCACATCGGCGAAATTCTCTTTGTCGAGGTTGTGATAGAGCGTGGATCCCTGCTCAAAAAAATTGGTAACGATCATCGAGAGGCGGCCTTCATGCAGATAATCGCCCCAATCCACGCCCATCGATCCCTGCTCCATGCCATCGCCGCTCAGCGCTACGCCCGAGAGCAGGCTCACATCCTCGAACGTTCCGTCATGCTTATTGCGATATAAATAATTCGGCCCGGCATCGTTGGCTACATACAAATCGGGCCAGCCGTCGTTGTCGTAGTCACCCCAGGTCGCGCCCAGACCATAATAGTGGTGAGGATCGTCGACACCCGCTTTCTTGGAAACTTCTTCGAAGGTGCCGTCGCCTTTGTTGTGAAACAACAAATCTGATTCGCCCGGCATACCCCAGGGACCGCACTGGACAAGCACTCCCTTAAAGCGGCAGAAGTGCGGATCATTGCCGAACTGCGGCAAGTTATTCATATCCACGTGAACGTAGCGCGAAACAAAGAGATCGACTTTGCCATCGCGGTCGTAATCGCCCCATGCGGCTCCGGTACTGAATCCGCCAGCGCCCACGCCGGCTTTCTCGGTTACATCTTCAAATTTGCAGTTGCCCAGGTTGTGGTAAAGCGCATTGCCGCCGTAACCGGTGACGTAAATATCCTGCAAGCCGTCGTTGTCGTAGTCGGCTACGGCTACGCCCATGCCCCAGCCTTTGTGGGTAAGACCGGCGGACTTTGTAATGTCGGTGAACTTGAGGTCGTTACTTAGCGAATCTGCGTCCTGATGGTAAAGCGTGATCATCAAATCGCCGCCACCCTGCTGATAGCGCGCGACTGTAGAGCCGTTGACAGTGATGATGTCGAGTTTGCCGTCGTTGTCGCAGTCGATCAGACCCACGCCGCCGCTCATCGATTCGACGATGTATTTCTTGTCGGGAGAGGAAATGTGGGAAACGGTAAGGCCGGCTTTCTGGGCTACATCTTCAAAGCGGGGAATTGCGGCTTGCGCCGGACTTCCCTGCTCCGCGGCCGAAGACGCGGTTACGGAAGGTTTGGATCGAGCAGTCTGCGCCCAGAGCGTTGTGGATAGAAGCAGAATGGAAAGCGAGGATCGCATGGGCGGGAAGCTGATTATACCTTGCGGCTTCGACTATGGGTTCGACTCCAGAATTGATTGAAAATAATGGCGAATAGGGCTAGGGACAGGCGTTTTGGAGGCATTGTCTGATTCCCGATTAACCTAAGCGGCTAAATCTTCCGGATGACCTCTGCGCAAATCGTTCAACTTCTGAGCGAGACCTAATTGGAGGTCTATTGTCCTAATGACAAGTGCACGAATGTACTGTCGGAATCTACCGCCCGTCCGGCGCGGCTTTCAAACTAGAAGGCATGCGACTCCCCCAGTCCATCCTTCACTCGCTTTCCGTTTGTACCGTTTCTTCACTCATAGCCGGCATCGCAGTTGTGTTCCTGGCTGCGCCGCAGTTGTACGCCCGGGCGGGCGCGCCACAGCTCGTATCCTCGCCGCCTAGCCTTCGCTTTGGCGCCCTCAATGTGGGCCAAACCGAAACTATGGTGGTGACGGTGACGAACACCGGAGCGACCAGCGTGACGATTTCACAGATCAGCGAGAGCAATGCCGAATTTGTGACTTCGCGCCTGAGTCTGCCGCTGACACTGGCTGCCGGACAAAGCGTCGATCTAAGCGTCAGCTTTACGCCCTCGACTAATGGATGGACTGTGGCGACGGTGAATATTTCCAGCAACGCTTCGAATCCTATTTTGCTTTTGAATCTGGAAGGCACTGGTATCAGCAGCGAAGCCGTTACTCCCAGCCCTTCCAGCCTGTCGTTCGGCCAAGTCGCGGTGGGGAGCAAATCTACTTTGCCGGTTGTGCTTTCGAACAGCCGCTCCTGGCCGGTGACGCTGGTGACGACTCAAACCGTTGGCAGCCCGTTCTCAATGAGCGGTGCGGCGTTTCCGTTTGTCTTGAATGCCGGACAGAGCGTTACGTTGAATGTCACCTTCACTCCGCAGACCGCGGGCGAAATCGGCGGCAGTCTGTTTGTTGTTGGGCCTGGGCTGAACATACCGCTGACTGGAACGGGTGGCGGAAGTGCTACAGGCCAATTGACCATCGCTCCGGCTCCGTTGAACTTCGGCAATGTACCGGTTGGGACGACGCAGACTGCGCCAATGTCGATTACAGCCTCGGGAGCCAACGTTACGGTGTACTCGGCCGCCAGTAGCAGTTCGCAGTTCGTGCTGGATGGCGCTTCTTTCCCCTTCACGGTTAATGCAGGGCAGAGCCAGACGTTTAATGTGGCGTTTACTCCGCAGACCTCGGGATCGCAATCCGCTTCGCTGGCATTTAGCAGCAATGCGTCAAATCCGCAGTCGAACGAAGCTCTCAGTGGCACTGGAACGGCGACGCAATACAACGTCAATTTGTATTGGAATGCAAGCTCGGATGTAGCAGGCTATAACGTGTACCGCAGCACGGCCGCAAACGGCACCTACGCGAAAATCAATGCCAGCTTGGACGCGAATACGGCGTATACCGACAATACGGTTACGGCGGGTCAGACCTATTATTATGCATGCACGTCGGTCAGCTCGAGCGGAATGGAAAGCGCTCGCTCGACGCCGGCAGTTCAGGTGAATGTACCGTAAGTGGTGAGACGACGGCAGTTCTGCTAATACTCCGGAACTTTCAGCCCTCTAAAAAGAACAGTGTGCAGATTCATGCACACTGTTGAGTCACTTCGGTAATGATCGATTCCTCCAAAGTAATCATTTAAAAGGCTTTAGTAGCACTTAGGAGCTATTCTCGTTGGCCCGTGATATGCGGTAGTACTAGTACATGCGGCCAATGCTGGGGTTCCCCAACGTCACTTCAACGCGTTCAATTTTTGGACTGGGTGCTTTGATCGCCCTGGCAGTTTTAGGGTTTTGCCCATCCAGTCTGGCGCAACAGGACTCCTTGGCCTTAGTGCAACCACCGGACGCGATGGAACCTGCGCCGATGATGACGTTCACCGAACCGGCCACACTGCCGAAGCCTGCCAGCGAACATCGATTTTGGGATCGGCAGAACAGTGCGCTCTTCGCGGCAAACGTCGCCTTCAGCGCGGCTGACTTCGTCGTGACCCGGGATAATCTGCGCAGCGGTGGCCAGGAATTAAATCCTGTGACCCGCATTTTCAGCGGCAGCACGACCGGACTTGCAATGAATTTCGCAGGCGAGACTGCGGGGGTAATTGGGCTCAGCTACTTCTTCCACCGCACAGGACATCACAAACTGGAGCGGGCGGTTTCGATGCTGAATCTGGGAAGCTCCGCTGCGGCTGTGGGCTTTGGATTGGCCCATCGATAATTGTTAAAGTCTGAATCGTTAAAATCCGAAATCATTAAAATTTGGCGGTGCCCGGTTCGCTGATTTTACCGGCATTTCCATTTACGATTTTCGAAGAATTCTCTTCACCTCGCCGCAAAATCCAGAGAAGCGAAACAATTCCCGCCATAGCAATCAGGAAGAATATGATCCCGCCCTGACGATGAAGTCTGCCCGTCAGAAAGCTGGGATCGACACGCGTCGCCAGCACACCCAGGACAAAAATTCGCAGCCCATTCTTGGCGATACTAAGTGGGATTGCCGCCGCAACAACCACCAACTTTCGCCAATACGAGCGCAGAAGCAATTGCGCGAGGACCATGGTTGTTACGATCAACATCATGCTGGAGCGCATGCTGCTGCATTCAGGAGCAACTTCGAGGGTCAATCCTGGAATGTGCAGGAACGTATCTCGTTGCGCGACTGGAATACCCGCAATTAAGAACAGCAGATGCGCCGCCGCGGTTGAGCCTTGTTGCAGCAAACTGACGATTCGGTTCAAGACGAACGGGGGAAACGGAACCAGCCAGAGCAGAAAGCAAAGAGGAAATAGCGCTCGACGGAAGGCGCTGGCGCCGAAGCTGGCAACGAACGCGCCTATGCACCACACCACAAAGGCCAGCATATTCGCTGAAAGCTCTACCTCGGGCGAAAGCGCAAATGATCTTAGGTGGATGGCGGCGGTAATTATGACCGCCAAAATAAGCAGTGAACCGCCTGCGGGCAGTCTCCATCCAGAAGATGGTTCCGCCGGCTCCCAGTCGAGAAAGATTAGAACCGCGCTGATGGGAAAGATGAGCAGGATGTGGGTGTATTGCTCGTCGTGCAGTGCTAGCGTGAAGAGAGAAACGAGACATGTCCACCAAACGGCGACCGCGATTGCACCGAGAATCGAGAAGATGAGGAATGGCGATGATCTAAGAATTGCTACTTTCGCCGGATCGCTCGCCGTGTGAGTTCTCATAAACGCAGCCGTACACACGTCCGCTCGCTTTACATTAGCACTGCCGCAAAATTCCGGTAGAAACCTTGGTTCCACGACTTTGGAAAGCCCTGGAACAAGTCGATGTACCATGAGAACAGAACTACTTACCGATCATAAAATCGACTTTTGGAGAATTAAGCAATGCGGGACTGCCGTCAGTTTTATATCGATGGGAAATGGGTAAATCCGGCGAAAGGGCCAGACTGGAATGTGGTAAATCCAGCGACCGAGGAGCCTATTGCAACCATTTCTCTCGGGAGTTCCGAAGACGTGGATAAAGCCGTAGCTGCAGCGAAGAGGGCTTTTACTTCCTACTCGGAAACCAGCGTCCCGGAACGCGTTGCGATTTTGCAGAGGATTATTGAAGCCTATAAGGCAAAGTCGGAAGAAATGGCAGAAACCATTTCGCAGGAGATGGGATGCCCACTTTCTCTGGCAAGAACGGCGCAGGCTCCGGCGGGACTTGGACATCTGCTGGAAATCGTGAAGGTGCTGGAATCGTTCAAGTTTGAGGAACTCAAGGGATCGACTCTGATGCGCAAGGAACCGATTGGAGTTTGCGGACTTATTACGCCGTGGAACTGGCCGATGAATCAAGTTGTGGCCAAGGTCGCGCCGGCGATTGCCGCAGGATGCACCGTGGTGCTGAAACCCAGCGAGATGGCGCCGCTCTCGGCATATCTTTTCGCGCAGATCCTCGATCAGGCGGGCGTTCCGGCGGGAGTCTTCAACCTGGTGAACGGTGATGGCCCGATGGTGGGCGCGGCGATTTCTTCGCATCCTGATGTCGAAATGGTTTCGTTTACCGGATCCACGCGCGCGGGGATTGCTGTAGCTCAAGCGGCTGCTCCGACAGTGAAGAGGGTTACGCAGGAATTGGGAGGAAAATCCGCATACATTATTTTGGACGATGCGGTGATCGAGAGTGCGGTGAAAGAAGGCGCGCAAGCTTGTTTTCGCAATAGCGGCCAATCGTGCAACGCTCCCACCCGCATGCTTGTTCCCAGTTCCAAGATGGACGCGGCGATTGAAGCGGTGAAGAAGACTGCGGAAGCCACCAAGGTTGGTGATCCATCCGCAAAGGAAACTCATATCGGCCCGCTCGCGAGCAAAGCGCAGTTCGACAAGGTGCAGCGGTTGATTCGTGCAGGCATTGATGAGGGTGCGAAGCTGATTGCTGGCGGCCCGGGTCGTCCAGAGGGCATAAGCAAGGGCTATTTTGCGAGGCCAACGGTATTTGCGGATGTTCGCAATGATATGACAATTGCGCGGGAGGAGATTTTTGGTCCCGTTCTTTGCTTGATCTCTTATGCAGATGAGGACGACGCGGTTCGGATCGCGAACGATTCACCTTATGGCTTATCGGGATTTGTGACATCCGGAGACATGGATCGAGCGCGCCGCGTTGCGAAACGCATTCGCGCCGGGAATGTACACATCAATAATGCGAGAGTTGATTTCGGCGGATGCTTTGGAGGTTTTAAGCAGTCGGGGAACGGCAGGGAATGGAGTGAGGCCGGGCTGGGAGAGTTTCTGGAGCTGAAGGCTATCTTCGGCTACGAGAGCCGGAGCGATGCACGGGCTAAATAGCCGCTGGACGCGGGTAAGTTATTGACTCGATAATTTCTGGTGGCGTAGCGTAGATGAGCGAGTTGGCGGGGATATGTCCATGACAGTTGGAACCGGATGGTCGAAAACCTGGACTTATTTCGAGGGAAATTGGCACGAGGGCAACGTGCCAATTATGGGTCCGCGCACCCATGCGGCGTGGCTGTGCTCCATGGTGTTCGACGGAGCGCGAGCCTTCGAAGGAGTGACTCCAGATCTCGATCTCCATTGCGCGCGGGTGAATGATTCCGCGAAGAAGCTTTACCTCAAGCCGACCGTTTCCACCGAAGAATGGGTGCGGCTGGCGCGAGAAGGAATAAAGAAATTCGATAAAGATGCAGCGCTCTACATTCGTCCGATGTACTGGGCGGACAAAGAAGGACCGTGGGTGCAGGCGCACGATCCAGAGTCGACGCAATGGTGCCTCTCGATTTACGAAGCACCGATGCGCGTGCCCAAAGGCTTTTCGATTACGCTCTCTCCTTTTCGGCGCCCGACCATTGAAAGCATGCCGGTGGATGCGAAGGCGGGATGCCTTTATCCCAACAACTCACGTTCTCTCTTCGAAGCTCACGAACGCGGCTTCGATAATGCGATTGTGTGCGACATGCTGGGCAATGTGGCGGAGTTGGCCACTTCGAACGTTTTTATGGCGAAGGATGGCATTGTGTTTACGCCGATTCCGAATGGAACGTTTCTTGCCGGCATCACCCGGAGCCGGGTAATCGGATTGTTGCGGCAGGCCGGCGTGACGGTGGTCGAAAAAACGCTGACGTATCAAGATTTTGAAAAAGCGGATGAGATTTTCGCGACCGGAAACTATTCGAAGGTTGTTCCGGTTACCCGCATCGGCGGACGTTCCCTTCCCTTCGGTCCTATCTACACCCGGGCACGAGAGCTCTACTGGGCATTCGCACATTCATGATTGGTATAGCTTTGGGCAAAGCGAAGGCTGACAAACCGGAGGCCGCAACGGTTGAAACTCTTACTGGGGTTTGGGAGCGCGTGCTGCGCCGCTCGCCGATTGGTATAGAAGAGAATTTTTTTAATTTGGGCGGAACGGATGCGCAGGCCGATCAGGTATTCGCTGAAATCGCAGAATGTTTACACCGGCAATTGCCTACGGCTGCGATTTGTTACGCGCCCACTATTTATTCGCTGGCAGCTTTGCTGGAGCAGCCTTCCCTGCCAAAATTCTCTCCGCTCGTCCCACTGAAAGCGGACGGGAATCCCCCTCCTGTTCTCATCACTCATGGTCTTGGCGGACGCGCCAGTTTCTCCGCATTGGCCAAACATATTCGCACCGAAAATCCGATCTACGGAATTCAGGCCAAAGGCCTGGATGGAAGAGATGCGCCATTGGAGCGCATCGAAGATATGGCCGTGTATTATCTCGACGCCCTCGATGAGCTTGCGCCGCACGATTCTTATGTACTGATTGGATATTCGTTTGGAGGATTGATCGCACTGGAAATGGCGCAGCGCCTCGTGGCGAGTGGAAGACAGGTTGCGCTGCTGACCCTGATCGATACGTATCCGCATCCTCGTTATCTGCCGTTAGGGCAGCGTATATGGCTTGAAGCGAAACGCGCCAAATCTCATTTTTCCGATCCGAGACTGCGGTCTTTTCGCGAACTGGGCTCGCTTCTTTCGCGTGTAATGAAACAGAAATTGCAGAGTGCGGGAGATGAATCTTCCAGCACTGCAACCGTCTCTCGATTTTCTTTTGCCGAAATTATTCCGCGGGTTCGGCAGCGGGATTTATTGGCGATGAGGCGTTACCAGCCTCGGTTCTTTCCGGGCAAGATGAAGTTCATACGGCCAGAGAGCAATTCTTATCTGCCGAACGATCCAACTACGATTTGGAAAAAATTGGCCGCCGAGTTCGAACTCGAAACCGTACCGGGCGATCATTTGGGAATGATCGGAACGCACTTCGAGAGCCTGGCCGCAGCATTAACGCGATATATCCAAGAAGCCCATGAACGAGGTTCCTCGATCGAGAACGCGACTCGCGCTGCGCAACAAGATCAAGGACACGTGAACCGATGACGATGACCGGCGCGGAAAGCCTGGTTCGGTCGCTGATCGCGGGCGGAGTTCAAACGTGTTTTACCAACCCGGGCACATCGGAAATCCACCTCGTATCCGCGCTCGATCATTTGCCGGAGATGCGCTGCGTCCTCGGCCTCTTTGAAGGCGTAGTCACGGGCGCTGCCGACGGATATGCGCGAATGGCGGAGAAGCCAGCCTGCACGCTTCTGCACCTTGGTCCGGGTCTGGGCAATGGACTCGCGAATCTGCACAATGCCAGCCGGGCGCATGTGCCGATGGTTAATCTGATCGGCCAACATCCGGCTTCTCATTTACTTCATGACACGCCGCTTGCTTCCGACATTGAAGCCATTGCGCGCCCTTATTCGAAGTGGTTGCGAACGTCTCGATCGGCTTCCGAAGCAGGGCGTGACGCCATCGATGCCATTCTCGCGGCGCGGTCGGCATCCGGCCGGATTGCCACGTTGATCGTACCCGCCGATGTTGCGTGGGGTGGCGGCGGGGAAATCGCATCACTTCCCGCTTTGCCAAAGACTCCATTGCCTTCGGCAGGAATTATTGAGCAGACCGCTATGATGCTCCGGTCTGGAACGCGAACGGCAATATTGATGTCCGGAAATGCTTTGTACGGTGAGGGGCTTGCGGCTGCGGGGCGGATTGCCGTTGCGACCGGCGCCAAGCTTCTAGCCCCTTATCCCATCGCACGTTTAGAGCGCGGCAACGGCATTCCGCCGGTGGAGCGTATGCAATATGTACTGGAGCAGGCGGTCGATCAGTTGAAGGTATTTGGGCAGTTGATTCTGGTGGGCGCGCAGGCTCCTGTGGCGTACTTCGCTTATCCGGGGAAGAACAGCGTGCTTACCTCGCCGGGGTGCGTGATTCACACATTGGCTAGCGCTGAAGAGGATTGTGCGGGCGCTCTGGAGGCGCTGGAGGCGGAGTTATCGCTTAAATCGAGCGAGCAGTTAGAAGAAAAGATTGATCGGCCGCAGGTTCCAAGCGGCGAAGTTACACTGACCGGACTTGCGGCGGCAGTGGGAGCGCTTCTGCCGGAGAACGCAATCGTAGTTGACGAATCGATGACATCGGGACGGGGAATGATGGCGGCGACGAGAGGCGCTCCGCCACACGATTGGCTGGGGAATACGGGAGGCTCGATTGGAATTGCTTTGCCGCTCGCGGTGGGCGCGGCAGTGGCGTGTCCCGAGCGCAAGGTTCTGTGTCTCACCGCCGATGGCAGCGGAATGTACACGCTGCAAGCCCTTTGGACGATGGCGCGGGAAGGACTTAAAGTCACGACGGTGGTCTTCGCTAATCGCGACTATGCCGTGCTGAAGCGGGAGTTTTCTTATCTGGGTGTGGGAGATCCGGGGCCGCGGGCGCTGGACATGTTCGAGATCGGACGCCCGGATCTTGACTGGGTGTATCTCGCGAAAGGCATGGGTGTGCCTGCAAGCCGCGTGGGTTCGTTGGAAGAATTTACGAAGGCGTTGCGGGAAGGATTGGAGAGCGAAGGCCCGAGCCTGATTGAAGTGCCACTGTGAGGCGGCTATAAGCGCAGAGCTAAGATTTCCGCGGCGCGCTTCCGCGGGCAAATCGCATCATCTTGAGGAGACGTGGGTGCACAACATGCAGGATGCGCCGGTCAGGAAAGTGTTGTTCACCGATGACTTCGTGCAAAATCCCTATCCTGCTTACCGCCGGCTGCTCGATGAAGGACCGCTCCATTACCTGGATGTTGGCGGCATGTGGGCCGTGTGGGCCGTGTTCGGCCACGCCGAGTGCTCGGCGGTCGCGAAGGATGCGCGGCTTTCCGCCAAGCGTGCGGAGCGATTTGTAATCACCCTGCCGATGAATAAGCGCGCTGAGTTTGCCGACCTGGTGGGCATGCTGGGCTTGTGGATGATCTTTATGGACCCGCCCGAACACTCGCGCCTGCGGAAGCTAATGAATAAGGGATTTTCGAGGGAGGCCATCGAAACGCTGCGGCCCCAGATCGAAGCCATCGTCAACCGCATGCTCGAACCCCTGCATCATTGCTCCGAGGTGGAGCTCATGCGGGAGTTCGCTTATACCATGCCGGTGCGCGTGATCTCGGAGATGCTGGGCGTGCCGGAGACCATGCACGAATCGTTCCTTCACTGGTCGGCTGCCATCGCGGCTTTCAATGGCAGCGCGAATCGCACCATCGAGCAGGCCGAAGCGGCCCAGGAGGCAATCCACGCGCTGACCGATTTTTTCCGTGAAGCGGTGGCCGAACGGCGCAGACGCAAGACCGACGACTTTCTGAGTTTTCTTCTGGCGATCGAAGAGGAAGGAGAAGTTCTAACAGAGGAAGAGCTTTACGCGCAGTGCGTGATGATGCTCTTCGCCGGGCACGAGACGACCAGAAACCTGATTGGCAACGGCATGTACGCGCTGCTACAGCATCCGGAGAGAATGCATGAGTTACATGACGACCCGGGACTGATCCGCACCGCGGTCGAGGAGCTGCTCCGCTATGAGAGTCCGATTCAATATACGGCGCGCGTGGTGAAAGAAGAGATGGAGATATGCGGCCGGCGCATACCGCAACGGCAGACAATCCTTTGTATGCTGGGAGCGGCGAATCGGGATGCGAAGCAGTTTAAGGAGCCGGACAGGTTGGATTTGAAGCGGTTGAACAACCAGCATCTGGCCTTCAGTGCGGGGCCGCACTTTTGCATCGGCAGCCAGCTGGCGCGGCTGGAAGGGCAGGTTGCGATTCTACAGCTGGTGCGGCGCTTTCCACAGATGCGCCTCGCGGTTCAGCAGCCCCAGTGGGCGCCGAACGTCGGCTTCCGGGGTCTGAAAACACTGCCGGTCACCTCGTGAAGTTCTCCGTAAAATTTCTATGCCGTGAGTTGGCCGCTAGCGGGTAAGGGCGACTACAGGCTGCTCGAATGTTTTCGCCAGTTCGGCCTTCACTACTTTTCCAGTCGGGGTCAGCGGCATAGTGGGAACGAGAAGAATCTGCGATGGGCGCTTGTAGGGAGCGAGGTGCTCCATCGCATAATCAGAGATGTCGGCGACCGTGACTTCAGAATTCGGCACGGGCTGGATGAACGCAATCACTTCCTCGTCGCCGTCGGCTGTACGGCCGATCACAGCCGATTGCGCGACGGCTGGATGCGCATTTAATACTGCTTCCACTTCCGCGGGATAGACATTGAAGCCACGCCGCACGATCAGATCTTTGGTTCGTCCGACGATAAATAGATTTCCATCTTCCATACGTGCGAGATCGCGCGTGTTAAACCAGCCCTCGGAATCGATCACCGCTGCGGTTTCTTCAGGCGCGCGATAGTAACCCTTCATCACATTCGGCCCGCGCACCCAAAGTTCCCCGGCTTCGCCCTTGGGCGCCGGATTGCGATCAGGGCCAACTAATTTCACCTCAATGCCGGGAAACGGCGGACCGATCGAAGTATCGTTGCGGGGCGCGTCCACGCGAGTTTGCGCGATGGTTGGGGAACATTCTGTGACGCCGTAGCCATTGTGCAACGGCATATTGAAAAGTTTTTCCGTATCGGACTTCGTGGAAGGATGAAGTTGCGCGCCGGAAGAAGAGATGATGCGAAGCGCGGGAAGATTGACAGATTCGATTTTTCTCAGTTTGGCGTACTGGAGAAATTGCATGAAGGTCGCAGGAGCACCGAGAAGAACCGTGATCCGTTCTTTCTCCAGCGTCACGCGGGCGTTCATGGGATCGAAGCGCGGCGATAGATAAAGTGTCGAACCGCTGAGCAGGGAACCGAGCAGGACGACCGAGAGCCCTACCGCGTGAGACATGGGAAGAATGCCGTAAAGGCGATCTTCCGGGCCTAATGAGCGTATCCCCGCTGAGCCTGCCGCGAGAAACAGCAGATTGCGATGGCTCAACATCACGCCTTTGGGAACGCCGGTTGTGCCGGAGGTATAAATCAGGGCAGCGACGCGATTGGAAGGATCAGAATCGTTATCGATAAGTTCTGGAGCGGTTTGCTCATTGAGCGATCCGACTGCGACTGTACCAAGGCCATCGACATTTTCCGAAACCGCGTCATGGTTCTGCGCATGTTCCACCGCATTCGGCGAAATGCCGGTGGTGAAGAACATGCGGCGTGCGCCGCTATGGTCGCGGATTTCATTAATCTCGCGAGCGGAGACTCGTGCGTTCACTAATACGGGCCACGCATCCATCGCGGCCGAAGCTAGAAGTAGAGCGATAAATTCGCGGCAGTTTTCGCCGACGATCATGACGCGATCGCCGGAACGAATGCTTAGGGACTCAAGCCAGGTTCGCGTTTTGGAAATTGCGGCAGCTAACTGCGCGTAAGTCCACACACCAGAGGCCTCGACGAGCGCCGGATGATCCGGCGATGCCTGTGCCCAGCGCGTTACAACATCGCTGATACGCGCGGGTAGCTGCGATGTATGGGATGAAACTGTCACTATATTTTCCGGCAGCACTAAACTTTCGACTGAGATTTTTCCAGCAGGCAGACACCGGTCCAGGGTAGGTTGGGCGGGACTGGGTCGAGAGAATCTTGAATCGGCATGAGGCCTTTTGGAGAGCGATTGAATTGTGCGGCCGTCTTTAATAAGCCTCGTACTTCTTTCGGTTCCCATCCATATTGCGAAAAGAACCTTGGGCCTTCAGGCGGGCCGAATTTGAATGCGGCTCCTGCTTCGCTGAGTTGTGCGCCGGAGGTTCGTTGCATGAGCTTCAGTTGGCCGGGCGAGGTAAGATCGACGATCCAATTCCACAAATGCCCAACATCGGCCAAGTCCTTTGCCAACGCACCCACTTCTTCCGGTGTGAAATAGATCAGCAAACCTTCGGTCGCGACGACGATCTTCCTGGCACGACGATTTAGGTCGGCGAACAAGTCGCGGCGCGCGGGAACATCGGAAAGATCTAATGCGATTCGATTAAGCCGGCACCTGGGCTTTGCGTCGGCGAGAATCTCTTGTTTGTACGAAATTATCTCCGGCAAATCCACTTCCACCCATTGCAGTAACGCGGGCAGATCCATGCGGTAGGGGCGCGCATCAAGTCCGGCAGCGAGATTTACGACGAGATCGGCTCCCGACTGGATCGCAGTAGAAATGAAATGGTCGAAAAGATAAGTGCGGGCAACCCACGCCCATTCATGCTTATTGCCCTCAGGCAGCGTGTTGGCAATGTGAAAACCGCGTTCACCCGCCAGTTGCCCGGCATAGGGATCGCGGAAAAGCGCGTCGGGACGCTCGGTTTCGCGGGCGCGAAAATACGCGACCCAGCGGGCGGTGTCGGAAATGTTGCGTACGGATGAGGTGGTTTCAATCATTCGCGGAACAGTGTTTCGATTTAACAAATATGCAGGCGCGCAAGCTTATGCGCTGAGTTTTCCGGCAACGAACGCAGCCAGATTGTTGACCGTATCTAAGTTGCCGGGAACGACGTCTTCATCATCTACGGTGATTTTAAATCGATCTTGCAGGAAGCTAACCAGATCGAGAACTCCGACGGAGTCAACCACGTTTCCGAGCAAGGATCCATCGTCGCGCAGTTTTTCGGCGTGGCCGGACAGGAAGTGCTCAATGAGGAAGTTACGGATTTCGCGTTCGATCTCTGCCTTCTGCATGGTTTGGAGAGCTTCTACAGTCACAATACCTCGCTGTGCTCGTGTTTGAGAATATCGAAAGCAACTCGCTTCGGTGGCACTTCAGCTTCGATGATGGTATTCGTTGAAACTACCGGCACGGAGTACGAAGGCCGGATCAGGGTTGCATCTCCGTCGAAGGGGGAAGCGTACCAAACCGCGCCGTTTGCCAGTTCCTGATGCAGTTGCGGGTCCGCTGCTTTGTAATAAAAAGGACAGGCGGGATATTTTCTGCGATATGGATTCCATTTGGAAGCTACGTTGCGAATGGCGGAGGGAAATCCCAGCATTTCGAGGATGTCGCTTCCCGAATCCTTTGCGTATTTATATGACGCCGTCAGAAGTGCTTTTACGATTTCAGGATCGTCATTTTTCGCGATCATATCGGCGACGATCGACGATCGCAGGCCGTTCTCGGGCTTCGTATCGTTGCGAACGATTGTGTAGCCCACGAGTTCCTGGTTTCGACGGCAGCAGAGCACACGCGCAGAACCCCGGTCGCCGGGGATTTCAAAATGCCAACGCAGCGCAGCCGGTGTGCGGTCGGCTAATAGACGATTTCCTTCCAGCTGTTTCTCAATCCAGAGAGTTTCGAAAGCTTCATCGATCTGATCGAAGTTGATCGTACTAATAGACAAGTCGCCGCTTCGGGCTTTGTTTGGCCATCGTCTGCGAACAAATTTGTCAGCGCCTATGACTATTGCCCCGATGGCCGCGCCGATTTGCGTTAAAGCGGGACTCGTTTGCAGCTTTCGCATCAAAACGCGCGCGAAAGAATACGGACGTAAAACCCAGAAGAGCGCCGTGTCGTAATCTGGCTGCGGAACAGGCGAAGCCTTAAAAGCGAGGGCGATTTTACCGACGGCTTCGATGGCGCTGGTGGAAACGAAGAGGTCGACTGCTTTCTGACGAAAGTACGCTGCCACCAAAGTCACTCCCATCGCGCGGTACGGTGTGTCGACCACTAATCCATGCGCGGTGACTGCGGTGAGCGTTCGGCCGCCGTAACGATAGAGCAGCGAAATGTTTCCTAGGTAGCCGACGATGGCTCCTTTGGCTTCCAACACCCAACCGATGGGGCGCTCGGTTCCATGCGAAGCTAGCGCAGGATTTTCATGCCAGAGCCGTTCCCAGTTTTCCAGAGAATCCGCATGCAGATGCCAGCGTTGCTTGAGTTGTGCTACACCTGCAAAATCCGTAAATCTGGCCGGGCGCAGTGTTGCCGGCGCAATTGCACCAGAGGGCGCGGATTGCAAGCCATACTCCTCTTCGGCCGCTTTGCGGCGCGAGCGGATCAGGCCGAGCGCTATGCTGGAAATTCGTTTTTCTATCGACCCCATATTCGTCTAAAAGAAGGTCTACGCAATTTCGCTTTTGCTGACGCGCGATTGGGCAGGCGCAGCCTGCGCCATGGCCGCGAAGGCCGGCCTCTCCGATTTCTTCGACAGAACATATTCCAGCCAGTTGCTGTATACGCAGGTTGCCGAAGCCTGCCAGGTATTTTGCAAAGCATCAACCAGGAAAGTCTCCGGGAAAAACAGCATTTGTTCTTCCCGCGGGCGAGCCAGCGCCGCCTCTTGAAACTCGGCAAGAAGTTTCGCCGCTGGCGCGTCGAAGTAGCCATAGGGCATCGTGGGATAGGTTTCTCTTTCCTGCCTGAGAAATCTCTTGACGTCGCGGCGGTATTCTTTCAGCAGAGTGCGCGCTCCGTATTCCGGATGACCCTGAAAATGCACGAACAAGCTTTTTCTTTTCTGCTTTACGAATGAATCGACCCCGGCCCGCGCCGATTTCGTCAAAATCGTATAACTGTTGGATACCAGCGAATCTTCGCGTATCTCATTCCAGCGGGAGTGAGGAAACTTGATGGGCTGCAGAGCGTGGCGTGTCAGTTCGTGATCGCAGGCTTTGCTCGATTCGAAAACGCCGAAACGCTTGTCGCTGAGCGGCTGGCGTGAGATGCCGTCGCTGTGAAGCACGCCCGCATGGGCCGCCAGGCACGACAAAACGGCGGAGGCAGTATTGCGCTCCGCCCAATCAAAGACTTCGGTCAATGCGTGCCAGTAAGGCTCCTGCCGCAGATCAGGCTGCTTCGGCTCTGTGCCGGTGATGATTACCGCATCCACGCGGCTGCTCCAAAGGTCTTCCATGCCGGAATAAAAATTATTGAGGTGTTCGCGTCCGCGATCGCTGCGCGGGACAGCGGGCAGCGAATGAAGCTTAAGCCGTACTGGAATGTCTCCCGAGGCTTTGTCTAGCAGTTCCATGAACTGCATCTCTGTATCTTCGAGCGCGGCGTCCGGCATATTGTTAATAAGAGCGAGCTTAACGCACTCCACGCCGCAGTTGTAACCGCTGAACTTGGGCGGGCGAACGCCCTTCTTTTCCGCCCATCGCGGCGGAATTCTGCCTCCATCGATCAGCAGAGCCATATCCTACCTCCTATGCAAGCGATTGCGTTCATGCCGTGAAATCTCATGCTGTGGCTTTATCGAGCGCCTGGGAGAGATCAGCGAGAATGTCGTCGATGTGCTCGATCCCGACGCTCAACCGGATCATCTCCGGCGTTACTCCGACTTTTGCCTGCTCTTCCGGCGTAAGTTGACGATGCGTGGTCGACGCGGGATGACAGGAGAGCGACTTGGCGTCGCCCATATTGACCATGCGCTTGAAGAGCTTTAATGCGTTGAAGCATTTCGTGCCGGCTTCGAAGCCGCCTTTCACTCCGAAGGTCAGAAGGGATGGACGTTGCGAACCCATGTATTTTTGTGCCATGGCATAGAGCGGGTTGTCGGGGAAGCCCGCATAGTTGACCCATGCGACCATGCGATGGCCGCGCAGGTACTCGGCGACCTTGCGGGCATTCTCGACGTGGCGCTCGACGCGAAGCGCAAGCGTTTCAACTCCCTGCAACAGCAGGAAGCCGTTGAAAGGAGATAACGTCGCGCCGGTATTGCGCTGGCAGACCGTGCGGCAACGGGCCGCGTACGCGGCATCTCCAAAGTGATCGACATAGACCACGCCGTGATAGGCAATCTCCGGTTGGTTGAACATGTAGAACTTTTTGGCGTGCTGCCGCCAGGGAAATTTGCCGCTATCGACAATCATTCCCCCGAGCGTGGTGCCGTGGCCGCCCATGAATTTGGTCATGGAATGGACCACCACATCGGCGCCGTATTCGATCGGCCGCAGCAGAATGGGCGTGGCCACTGTGTTGTCGACGACCAACGGCACACCGTGCTTGTGCGCAACCTTGGCCAGGCCTTCCACGTCAGCAACATTTCCTGCAGGGTTCCCGACGCTTTCGCAATAGATCGCGCGAGTATTTTCGTCGATCATCCTTTCGATTTCGTCGGGATGATCGGTTTTGGCAAAGCGTCCTTCAATGCCCCTCTTGGGAAAGATATGGGCCAGCAGTGTGTAGGTTGCGCCGTAAAGCTGCGGAGTCGAAACGATGTTATTGCCCGACTCCGCAATATTGATGAGCGAGTATTCGATGGCGGCCATGCCGGAGCTGACGCTGAGCGCCTCAATTCCGCCTTCCAGCGCGGCTACACGCTTTTCAAGAACCGTATTGGTTGGGTTCCCGATGCGCGTGTAGATGTTGCCCGGCACTTCCAGATTGAACAGGGCAGCACCGTGCTCGGCGCTATCGAATTCAAATGCGACGGTCTGATAGATCGGCACTGCGACGGCCTTGTTGGCGGGGTCACCGTCGTAGCCGGCGTGAATGGCGATGGTTTCTCTCTTCATGCGTGTAGGAAGAATGTATGGATCGAGCTTAGGAACCTTGCGAAGCGGCGCCGGCTTTTTCACGCGCTTCGGGAAGGTCGATTTCGCGGAGTTGATGCCGGTTTGCAGCCAGAGCGGGTTTGTTCGCCACCGATTTGGCGACCGCACGCGCGATAGTGCGTGCGGCGAAACCGGCTCCGTAGGCAAAGCGCATGACCGGCCCAAAGCTGTTGGCGGCGGAAACTCCAGCAAAATAGAGGCCGGGCATGGACGACTCGAAGCCCGTGGAGAGAACCGGCGAACCGTTCACAACTTTCACGGTGGAGCAAATTTCCGGACTGAGGAACTTCAGCCGGTTGAGATTGACCCGGTAGCCGGTCGCGGCGATGACATGCTCGGTAAGGATCTGCTGTTCGCTGCCATCGGCACCACGCAGATGAAGCTTTACGCGGCCGTTTTGAACTTCCGCGCGTTGCAGCGTGTGTCCCGTGATCATCGGCACTTTGCCGACAACTTTGTCTTTCGCGAACCAGCCGCCTGAGGGGCCGAGAACGCGGCGCACGGCTTCGAGGCGCAGGCTTTCCGGAAGGTAATGGAACACACCCGGCGCGTTGGCAAAGAAGCGCAGGCGCCAACCAGGTCCGATGCCGGAGTGCGGGCGGCGAAGCTTATCCAAAAGCGAGCGGCGCTTTGCGTCGGGCTTGCCGTGGAATTTCAGTTCGCTGCGGCGCGTGACCAACTGAACGTCGGCTCCGGCTTCGTGCAGCAAGCCGGCCATATCGCTGGCGGAAGAGCCCGCGCCGAGCACAACCACGTTGCGGCCGCGGAAGGGCTCGAGATCGTGATGACGGAAGCTGTGAGTTACAAATTCCGCCGGCAGGTTCGCCACTTCGGCAGGCAAATGCTCGAAGTGCGTAATGCCGACGGCGAGCACCACGTGACGAGCAGTGAAAGTTTCGCCGGTGTCCAGGCCTACACGGAATCCACCGGACACGCGCTCGAGGCTGGTGACCTGCTTGTCTTCCAGTTCCGGCACCTTGCGATCACGGAACTCCTGGCCGTAGGCGCAGAACGTGTCGAGTTTCACCGGAATGCCGGTGTCGGCGTATTCGATGCCGCGCTCGGCACAGAATTGCGCCAACGTAAAGTCGCCATTCGGATCGTAGATGTTTGAGGCGAAGCCGTCCGATTTAAGGCACATGCCCTTGGGCATGTGCGCCCGCCAGCTATCCATAATGCGGCCGAAGATGCGAAAAGGAATGCCGCGCCCCCGCAGGTGAGCAGCAATAGAAAGTCCGTAGGGACCAGCGCCAATGATCACAGTTTCAAACATAGTTTCTTTAAACCCCAATTTGTAATTTGAAATCAATTTGGCTACCACAGCCTTTGTATTTTGGGGGGATTTGAAATAAAGATGGATTTAGGTTCGTAGCCGGTGTTACGGCTGCGCTTTTCTGGTGCGGAAGACCAACGATGCCGCAGGCGATTTTGCCGGCGAAATCGTAGGCCTGCCAACCAGAATTCCAGGATCGAGCTCGGAGAGATCGCCGTCGAGGAAAGCGCGAATCGTATTGATGAGCCGCGGCGAGGCCTCGAGATCAATCGGCTTGCTTTCGTGCATAGTCAGGGCCAGATCGAGCTTTTCCGGCAAATCCTTCTGGTCGTGGGCCACAATGACGCGGCCTTGCGCGCCAAATCGTTCCGCGGTTGCGACCTGATGGTCGTTGCGGGTTTCGTGCAGCTTTCCGCGGCGCGGCATCACGACGATGGGGCGGCCGAGTTCCAGCGCCGAAATAATCGATCCCATGCCCGCATGGGCTACTATCACCTTGGCGGATTCGATCACCCGGTTGAATTCCGCAGGCGCAATAAATTTGGTGAATTCAATGTGCTTGGGATGAAAGTTTGAGTTTCCGATCTGGGCAAACACGTCAGATCGCCCGCGCGCATGAGCCCATTCGTCGATGGCGCGAATCAATCGATCGAACGGTTCCTGTGAACCAACCGTGGCGAATATCACAACACTCCTCCTCCATAGTGCGGACCTTCACTCCTGGCCAGGTGCGGCCATTGAGTGAGCCAGAGGTCCGCGTAACGGCCGACACGCGCGCCTGACATCGAGAGGTCTTCGATATTGGCCATGCTGTCGATCCAAATTGTTCTAGCTCCAAAAAAACGTCCCAGCAGAATTGCAAAATATCCCGGCGCAGCACCTGTAGAGATGACCACTCCGGGTTTTTCTTTCACGATGATCCAGGCCAGGTTCAGCGCCAGAACGATTAATCCGAGCTTGTTCCAGCGCGTCGCGTCGTGCACGGTGTAGAACTTATTTTTCGGCACCTGTGCGCGATACGAATCGATCACCGTGACATAGACCACTTCAGAATTTTCAAAGGCCGGAACCACCCGGCGCAGTTGCACCCAGTGGCCTCCGCTTGAAGACACCGCCAATACTTTGTCGTTACTTTGATCTTTATTTACCGGCATATCTCCCTCAATGACGCGACTTGCAACGATTCCTGCCCGGCGACGTCGAGCAGCGACGCCGTGGTTTCGAGCACGAAATTGTTGCGCTCCTGTGTGCGATCCAGGTCGTGCATCAGGACGATGCCGCCGCCCGCTTTACGCAGCCTGTCGGCTACCTGGGCGGGACGCGGCAGAACGTCGTCCGTGTCGCCTGAATCGATGGTCCACCACCAAACCGGAGCTTTCCGGCGGCGGAGGGACCAGCTGGTGGGGAGGGTCATCTTGCCGTACGGCGGACGAAACATACCGTCCGCTTGAATCCAGGGAGAAAGTTGTTGGTAGCCCGCGTCGATGTCTGCGACGGCTGCGCCGGGCAGAACCTTCCACGCATTCAAATGCTCGGCCGTGTGGCAGCCGATGTCGTGGCCCTGCTCAGCAAGGCGGTCGACGATGCCGGAATGCTGTTGGGCATGGCGGCCGAGCATGAAAAACGTGGCCCGCGCGCCGCGTTGTTCAAGCAGATCGAGCAACTGCGGAGTCAGCCCGCTGGGTCCGTCATCGTAGGTAAGGACGAGCATTCGTTTCTTCGTCACTTCCCGGCGCACTCCGGCCATGCGATAACGGCGCCAGAACCACGGCGAAAAATAAGCCGCCGATCCTGCAAGGCCGATGCTGGCGGCTGCCAGGGCTGTCATAGTCGGACGCATTTTTCTTTGGTAGGGGAAGTGAAAAACTACGCTGTGGCGCGGGATGTTTTATCGCGCTCCCAGGTGGCGGTACCGGCGCGAAGGCGTTGCTGGGCCCGACGCTTGGCCACGACAGTTACGAAACCGTAGACCGCCAGCTTGCACCAGAGTTGGGGATAGGCAAACAGGCGAACCAGCGAATCCACGTTGCTTTTGCCGCGATGTTTCCAGCGATCAGGAAACATCGCCGCCAATTCGAAAGAACCGTAGTGCGACCGGGTCTTGGTGGCAATCAACTGCTTGATGCGGCGCGGCGGAAATACGGTAGACGAAACTGAAGGCAGCGTTGCGCGCTCTTCGTCCGTGAATTGAATCCGGACATAACCGTCGTCCGCGGTAAGCGCCGGGAATTCGCGAAAGCGGGCGCGGCCTGCAGCGGATAAGGCATAGACTCCAGAGCCGCCAATTCCCTCCCGCGCGGAAGGAAGATAAGAGCGTATGTCATAACAGGCGCGAACCGCCCAGGAGCAGCCGGAAAGATCGAAGTTCGCGGTGGGCGCGACCGCCAGAACATCTCCGCACTGCAAGCGGCGAGCCAGGGTTCGGATCGTATCCGGTGTAATCACTACATCGGCATCGGCGTAAATGCGGGGAAAGCCAATTGCGGCCTGATCGCCTAAATTAAGAGCATGCGGCTTGCCCGCAACCTCGGTTTCAATCACCCGCGCCAGCGGAGCGAAGCGGCGCGCGACGTTTGCCGTGTCGTCGGTGCATCCATTGCACACGACAACGATGTCGAATTCGCGTGGCTCCGCGCCTTCGGTCATTGCGCTCAGCGTGCGGGCGATGACTGAACTTTCGTTATGCGCGGGGATGACAATGGAAATCATTTTTGGCAGAGCACTCAAGACTTAACTGAACAGAGACTGGCAGCAACGCGCCCAACTGCGGAGATGCAAGGGATTCGCCCGAATGGAGTCGATGAATGCGCCTATAGCATCGCGCGACTCGCTTAACTGCAGATGACTCACTCCGAGCGTATATAGCATTCTCGATCGAGTCTGCGGGGGGATATCAGAAAACGCTTGGAGAAGGTAGCGAACCGCCTTCACCCGGTTGGAGGCCATGCCTTTCAAATTGCTCGACAGGCCGGAACCATGGATTCGGTATTGCGCGAGCGCGTCCTCCACATAGTGGAAGGGAAACTTTCTCGAGACCTTCGCCCAGCAAACCCAGTCTTCGAGCGATCGCAGGTTCTCTTCGAATCCGCCGGCATAGTCGATGGCTTCGCGGCGCAAAATCACGGTCGGCACGCACAAGAAATTTCGTTCGCACAGAACTTCAAACAAATTGCCCGAAGTTGGCTGCCCCTCCTGATGGAGCATGGAGCTGAAGCGCTCGCCGGTCGGTTTGCCCTCGCCGTCGATGATGGCGCTGTCGCTGTGCACCACGCCCAATTCAGGTTGCGCCTGAAAGCAGTCCATTTGAATCTTCAACTTATCCGCGCGCCACACATCGTCGGCATCGCATAGCGCTACGAAACTTCCCTTGCTGACCGCCAAGCCGCTGTTTCTGGCGCGGGCCAGGCCCTGATTTGCCTTGTGCAGCACGGGCGCCACCCGCGAATCGAGTTTTCTCCACTGCTCGACAATCTCGCGCGATTCGTCGGTCGAGCAGTCGTCGGTGATAATCAACTCGAGGTCCGCGTAGGTCTGAGACAGTACGCTGCGAATAGCCACCGGCAGGTAGCGCGCGTAGTTATACGACGGCATCAACACGCTAACTTTAGGCAATCGATTCATCTCCAGGATAAAAAATTAAATCGCGTCACCGGCCTCGACGAGCCGGGAGGAATGGACCTTGGCCAAAACCGCTTCTTTCAGGGCGCTGAGATCGTGCTTGCCCAGTTCGCCGGCAAACACCAGCAATCCCAGGTACAACATCGTTCCTACGGCGATGGAACCGACTCGCAATAGCGTTCCGGGATGGCTCACGGAAAAGCAATACGCGACCGGCGCGGCCGAGAGGGCGGCCGCGAAGTAAATCGTGGCCGTGGTTCTCCAGGGAAAACGTGCCCGCGCATACTGAATTACGTAAAACGTGCCTCCGAGCACCCCAACGATCTGTGCCGTGCAATTCGCGATTGCAGCGCCGAGCGCGCCATACCGCGGAATCAAGATGAGATCCATGACGATATTCAGGACAGCCACAAAGGTGCCGTACTTGGCGATGAAGCTTTGTTTCTCGGTTCCCACCAACAGAGGCGATCCCACGACGCCGATACTGGTTAGAGCCAGACTGACCAGCAGCAATTGCAACGGCAGAACTACCGGGGCATAACTCGCACCATAGAGCAATCCCACCAGAGGTCCGCAGATTGCGGCCGCCAATAAGCAGGGAAACACCATCAGCATTTGCAGATACTTCAACGCTTTCACGTAGACCAGCCCGATATCCCGCAAGCCATGCCGCCCGTAACTCTCGGAATAAAGCGGCAACAAAGTGCTGGAAAAAGTGCCGGAAACTTCAGTTAATTTGGTGGCAATGGAAAATGCCAGCGTGTAAAAGGCGATCTGCGGCAGAGTTGAATACCACTTAAGGAAAAGCACTTCCGATCGCTGCCAGACAATCGTATCCAGTAAAAGAACGTAGGAAATCGTGATGGAAAATTTCCTGATCCGGCGGAAGATATCGGAAGTTTCCGGCGCCGGGAACGAAGGCGATGCCGATAGCTTAAAAAGCAGGCGGTCAACCGCTCGATAGGATAGCCACGTTCCTACCGCCAGGCCGGCCAGTGTGGCCCATAGCATTCCCAGCACCCCGGCCCCTAAAAGCGCCGCGAGGCCCACCGAAGCGACTTGAGCCAGAGCAACATAAAGGCTGATCCAGGCAATCTTGTCGAACCTTTGGATACCCGCGAGAGCCGCCAAAAGGCCTTGCTGCAAAGCCTGTAGAAGAATCATCACCGCGGCCAGAATAATCATGCTGCGGTATGGAATTCGGAAAAACCAGAGGCACGCGGTCAGCCCAGAAACCACCAGACCAACTATGAGTTGCGTGCGCAACAGCCGTTTGCCGATCAATACGGCGGTTGCTCGATCGCCGCCGCCCAGAAATTCCGAAACATATTTCGTAAGCGCCGCCGGCAGACCGATATTGGCCAGGATGCCGAGGGTCCCGACAATCCACATGGCGTAGCTGTAAATACCCATATTCTGCGGGCCCAGGGTACGGGCCATGATGGCAGATACGCAGATCGTTCCCCCTGCGCTGACTAGCAGGCGCAGACCGCTGAAGAGGATATTCCTGATCGGGCTGTGGGCGCTGGGCTTGTTCATCGAATGCCTGGCTTCCTTAATAAGCGCGGAGACTTCGAAGCCCGGCGCGATCTTTGGAACGGGTTGATCGATCACTGTCATGGAATCCAAAAATTTAGGCGACTACTGTGGCGTCTTGGTAGATGCGCAGGATAGATTTTCCTACTGAATTTCCACGGAAGCGGGCGCGTATATCGCGCCCGGCCGCGGCGCCCAGCGTGTGGCGAAGGCAAGAATCGCTTAGCAGGACGTCGATGGCCGATGCAAGGTCCTGCGGATCTTCCGCTTTGGCGAACAGACCGGTTTCCCCATCGGAAATCAGCTCGCGGAAGCCTGGAGTATCCGATACAACCACGGCCTTTCCACAAGCCATCGCCTCTGCCGCGACTAACCCGAATCCCTCCCAGCGAGAGGGGAAAACGCAAACGGCGGCCTCACGGTATTTCTTCAATAGTTGCTCCGGCTGGAGGAACCCGGAGAACTCGACCTGGGCGCGCGCGGACTCTGGAATTAATGACGAAAGATACGCAAGCCCCGATACTCCTCCGGGAGCGGTATTTGTGTCGCCTCCAGCGAGACAGATTCGCGTCTTTGGGTGGCGCTCAAAGAGAACCGGCAAAGCCCTGATGAGGATGTCCGGGCCTTTTCTCCATTCCAACCGCCCGGCAAAAACCACCAGTGGCTCTCCCGAGGCCGGCACAGTATCCGGCGAAGAGAAGAACAATTCGTTGACCGGGTTGGGGGTCACGTGGAAATCGGCGCGTTTGACTCCCAGCATTGTCTTGGTCAAATCCACCGTCGCTTGGGATATCGCCGTCACCGAGTCGGCAGTTTCAATGGCCCGCTTTTCCAGCCAATCCTGCAGACGCCGGCTGATCCGGGTCCGCCACGACTCTGGCCGGGAATTCGCAAGGGAGCGACAGATCGCGGTGCAGGTGTGCAGCCGCACGACCACACGCAGCCCGCGTGGCTTGAAAACATGCAAAAAGGCGGTCAGCCCACCGAACTCGGGCGCTTCCAGCACGTCGAGACAGAGCTTGTCAGCTACCCGCGCCAGCCGTTGGGCAAACCTCAAACTTGAGCCTTTCGCCAGCGGCTGGGGAAGGCGAGCTGTGAGTCCAGACTGGGGCACTCTGTGAATCGGGACCGGGCCGTCCCATGTAACGCCTTCTCCCGAAGGGACCGCAAGCAGTACAAAGACGGAATGCCCCAGTTCCGCCAGAGAGTGCGCCATCTGGCGCACATAGGATCCGATCCCGCCACTGTAGGCCTCGGTCGGATATTCGGGCGTCAGAAAACCAATGCGCAAAAGACGCTCCGGGGCTTCATGTTGGTTTGGGTTCAAAATGTTTCCTCAGAAGCTGGTGCAACCGGCACAACCTCCGCCGGGAACTGCGGAACCAAGGAGGTGGAATCCCAGGCGTTTCGCGGCTGGGGATGGGCGACTTTCTTCTTTTGCGGCTGGGTGGCGGCAACCGAAATTATGGCCAGCAAGGCATACCAGGCCACGATAGTCTGATCGAAATACGAAATGCCGAAGAAAGCCACCACATTGGCAAACAGCGCCGAACCCAAAGCCCAGAGGAAAAGCGCTCGCTTAGGCTCCCTGCCGGCGGCACGCCGCGCGCGCCCCAAGTATTTGAAGCCGTAAACCAGAATCGCCAGAAGGAGAATAAAAGGGATCAGTCCGGAATTTTCGCAGGTACCGACGTACTGATTGGCGGTGTCCCACATATCCCATCCCCACACGCTTGTATCTTGGACGCCGACCAGCCACCAATCCCCAAAGTGCCGGATACATTGATCGACCAGCATGTACCGATGCCATGAAGAAGATCCGCCGCTGATATCGATCCTGGTAATCAAGTGCCAGACCGGGTTCTTCATGACGATATGGAGAAGGACCAGGGTAATAACGATGCCCCAGCGGACGGGTCGCATCCAGTTGCGCATTGGCCACAAACAAAGAGCCAGCACTCCAGCCGCATATCCCAGCATGGGTGTACTGGAGTTACAGGTAATCACCATCACCGTCGACGAGACGATGCCCGCAGCCATGGCTGCACGATATTTTTTGCTCTTCTGCCACAAGCCAACAAAGAGCGGTACCAGGATGGCGCCGAACGTACCCGCAAGAATGGGGTGGGAGAAACAACCGGTAGCTCGAAATTTATTGTCCCGCTCCATGATGTTGGCGTATGCAGCGGCGTTTGCTCCCCCCAGAAATGCATAAGGGTTGTGGCCGGAAATACGCTCGTAAATCATGATGGCGGCAATAAAGACGGTAAGACCGGCGAATATCCGGATAGCGAAGGTTACGTCTTCTTCGTCGCGAATCAGGAAACGAAGCAGGAAATAAGCACCGAAGACCGAATACAGATTTCCCAGCTGGTAAACGATGGCCCCGGACTCCTGAAATAACAGAATTCCGTTGATCGCGGTAATCACCGTCAGGAGGATCAATGCGATGTCGATTTTGTTCAAGCCGCCGCTCAACAGCCGCCACCTGGTTGAACTTTTCTCTTTTACAATGCGGGCAATGCCGAATAGAAACAGTAAGCGCAACATCGGAAAGTGCGCCGGGCCGATCAGCAGAACCTGATCCATGGGGATCAGAATCGAGGCGACTAGAAATACAGCGAGCGCCTTCTTTCGCGGCCAGACATAAATCAGGACCCCGGCAACCAGCACCAGGAGCAGGACAACCGGGTTAAGGATAGTGTGGGTTACACCTCCTCCAAATTTCAGGTGATCCGGTCCCATCGCCTACGCTTTACCTTCCGCGACACAATTTTCCACTGCCTGATTTGGAAATCCGCCGACTGCGGTCCACGATTTCACAAAACCATAGAAACGCTCCGGAATCAGCGTGGCATGGGGAAAAATCGCTCTCATCGCATTCCCACTTAACAGCCGGACTTCCTCGACGAGCCTGCGAGCCGCCGCGCTATCGGTACAGGGGCCGCGCCAGCCGCAGCGCCAGCGCCGGATGATCGCTATCCGCAGATCCAGCGGCATCCATTGCCAGCCGGGTACCTGAAAATGAGGTTCCATGGGAAACCAGAAATTCGGCGTCTGTACCCAGAAAGCCCGCCCCACACGCTGAATTTCTTTCCCCATCCGCCGTTGATTATCGAAGGTAAAGAGGTGTTCGATGACCGAATTGCTGAACGCAATATCGAAGCTGGCGTCGCCAAACTGGGTAAGATCGGTCGCATCGCCAGCCAGGGGGATAATGTTTTCGTGGCGTTGCTTTTCAGGAAACAGATTAACGCTGAATATCTGAATGTCGGATCGTCCAACCCAGCCGCGCTTCTCCCAAAAATCGTTGGTTCCTCCCACATCGAGAATACGCAAAGGCCGCGGTAAGGAGGCGACTAAACCCTCAAATTGCCGGAATCGTTTTGCCCTCAGTTTGTTGGAAAACGAGGTTGGATTCTCATCGTCAGCAAGCCGGCGTACATTAGGCATTGAGAATTTCATGGGCGTGTAAGACCACTCATCTCGTTCGGCGTGTATTCCCCGAAAAACGAACTATCGCTCGAGATGAAACAGGTTGTAATTTATCGATTCGTTGCTGGGAAGAAAATCTTAAGAGATGTGCCGCGAAGAAAATCAGCGGGCGAGTGTTCCAAACATGCGGAGCATGACTCGCCCAACCCTAATTTCTAAAATTCCAAATTCAATCTGACCACGCAAGATTAGTTGACAACCGCCGAGACCCCTGTTGGGGCAGCAGGCGCTCCTCCATTTGCTTCGTAAGCCCCGTTCTCCCATGCTCCAATCTGCGAGTGCGCTACAGGAGAACGCGCCGGAAAACTCACCGTGTGATTGCTTGTGTTGTAGGCAACCCCCAGTGTCGTGTCGCTCCAGCAGGCGCTTCCCGCAGTGGAATTGAGAGCGGCAATTGCCGTGCAGAATGCGCCATTTCCGGCGGTCGTTCCTACTGCGCCCGCAGCCGTCGCATCCATTGGCGCAAATGGATAGAGTTCGCCGATATTCAGGTTCCCAGTCCCATCGCCCGATCCGATGGGGGCGCAGATTTGCTTGCCACCTGTATTGGATTCAACCGCTCCAGAGCAAGTAATCGAGAGGAGGGGGATCGGAAGGGTGATACTCCACGAAGATCCCGACTCCTTGTCGACTGTGTTCTGATTCGAGTTGCTTGTAATCCAGAAGTTTCCCGCGCCCGTCACGATCGGGGTGCCGTTCTTCCCGGTGATGCAGGAGGAGTTGGCTGTCGGATCGGCGCCGCATTCCGTCGTGTTCTGAAAGATGATGTAAGTTCCACCGCCGCCGTTGTTCTGACCCAGTTCGAAGCCGGTGCCGTGGCCATCCTTCACCATCACATTGTTGAAGGCATAAACCGTCGCATAATCTTCTTCCACCAGGAACATCTCATCCGGCGTGCCCGTATTGAGACAGGTCACGTAGTTATTGTAGATATACTCGGTGATATTCAGGCTGCCGAAAAGATGGATACAGTTGCCGTGCACGCCGTTCGAAGGTGGCACCATATTGGTGATGACGTTGTCGTGAAAGTACAACACTTCGCCGAATTCGGCGTTGTCCACGTAAGCGATGTAATTGTTGTACTCATTCCAGGAAGCGATGGCGTTACAGCAGTCTTGTGATGAGTCGGTCCCGTCGATCACGCTGTCGTGGACTGACGTTGCAGACGACTGCTGTTGCTTCGCCCACAATAAAGACGCCTCATTGCCGGGATCGCTGCACGCTCCGGTGAACGAGCAATGCGACCAGCCGTGGACGTAGACATTCTTGATCTCCCAGCTTACGTCGGAGCCGTTGTACCCGTACTGGCTGAGAGCGCCGCAGGTGTACGGACCGCTATTACTGCAGGCGCTGCCGAAGTAGATTCCGGTGAACTCGATGTTGTCAACGATGACGTAGCTGGCATGGTGGGCCATGTCGGTCATCAGGGATTGGTTTGCCGTGTTATAGCCGCCGCTTCCGCCACCGTTGAAAATCGGGCGCGCCCAGGACGAACCTGTGTACCAGCCGGGATCAACGCCCAGGTAGTCGGACGCCCCAGAAGTCCCGCCCCAGGGAACGTTCATCGGATAGGCGTGAGAGTCCACGGTTACCCCGCCTTTGAAAATCCAGCCCTCTCCCGGGCCCGGCGTGTGGGATGCCGCATTACTGGTGGCGTTGGCCATGCCCGGCACATGCTGCCAGGGAGTCGTTTCAGAAGCGCCGTTGTTGCTGTCGCTGCCGTTGACGTAGTCGATGAAGTAAAACGACGTAACGCCTTGAGGAATATTCGACGGGCAAGAGCCTCCGGCGAACGCCGCGCAGGTTCCGCCAGCGGTAGTTGCAGCCGTGGCGAAGCTGGTGAACATCAGGCCGAGGTTTGCGATCACGAGAGTAAAGCGAATCAAGCGATTCATGAGTTGGGGGCCCCTATGGAATCCTTGCTTGCGAATTGGCAAATCCGAGAACATAGGGTATATCGCCCTTACAACCGGGCCAAGGACACATAAGGGCATTGGCCCAAATCACACGGACACGGGCTGCCGGACGTGGCCGTTGGAATTCCCATTTTGAATTCCGGCTTCGGTCAAGGCTTCCCGCACCGTCAGAATACGCGAACCGCTCTGCGCGGCGCAGGATACAACGGCTTCCAGCAGCTTCGGAGTGCAGCCAAAAGGCGAAGGTCTGGGGCTGACATCGTGGGTGTAGAAAATCAGCCAGGTTTTTCGCTTGGCATTTTCGGCGATTAATTCGTGCGCCGCTTCCACATTTTCCATCCCGCCATAAAGGCTGTTGGCCCGCAGCAGGTTGAGATCGATTTCCGGGCCGTTGAAACCCGGAAAGATGCTGCGGGCGCTGGTTACGCTTTGGGCCAGGGACTGCTTGGTACGGAGCGTGAGATGGCCGAAGGGATACGCGAAATTTGTCGCATTGGTTCCGCTCGCTTCTTCGATTGCCCGGCTGCCGCTTTCCACGTCCTCGCAAAACCGCTGGCAGGAAACCGACCGGCAGGAAATATGGCCGTAAGTGTGGCTGGCCAGCTCGTGCCCATGTTCCAGCAGCGCGTCGATGTCTTCGGAACAGAACTGCACGAGTTCGTCTTTTGTATTCATCAGACCGTAGGCGGTGTAGTAGGTTCCACGCGCTCCGAATCTTTCCAAAATAGAACCGCCGGTGGTGAAGGCGGTTCGGGGAAAATCGTCAAAAGTGAACGATACGATCGGCCCATGGTCTCCCAGCGAGACGGTACGGCGGTACAGCGAAGACAGCGCACCGCGCCGCGCTTCTGACAAAATTGACCGAACGCTCACGCCTGCTCCACCAGCACGTTTTCCTGCGCCGTGATTTCGATGACTCCGTCGTCAGGAATTTCTCGTGCCGCGGAAAATTTGAGCGATGAGATGCCGTCTTTGTTCCCAACTTCCTCCATACCTATGTCGCCGAACACCTGTCCGGAGGGAGCATTGCGGGGAGTCTCGCGGTAGTTGGCGTAAAAATCGCGGCCCGTTTCGGAGATGTAATTGCGGATCAGCCACGCCAAAAACGCATGCTCCACGCGCTTGGATTGAATACGGCAGCTGAACATCAGGTCGGTCATGCGCGGCTCGCTCCGGTCGACGATGGAGAAGCCGATCACGCCATAGCTGCCAAAGCGGTCTTCGCAACTGAGCACAAACGTGTCCAGATGCGCATCGGAGAGAATTTTTCTCAGCACGTCCCGGGTGTAGCGGTTGCCGGAAAAGTTCATTTGATTGGTGCGCTGGGTCAGCTCGTGGACGCGCTCCAGATTCTCCTCCGTCATGGGACGAATGCTGAGGTGGATCTGGCAGTGCCGCAGGAAGGCCATGTAATCGTCGCCAAAGCTTTGCGCGACATTCTGCCGGCCGGCCTCGACCAGATAAAGCTTGCGCCGCTGCCGACTTTCGGCCGTGACCGCCACAGCGCAGTCGCTTCTTTCCGGAAGTGTCTGGTATTGCGCGGCGTTCAGCAGCCGGACATCGGGACAAACGGCCTTAACTTCTTCCAGTTCGAATGAAGAGTCGTCGACAAACAAAAGGCTGTCGAGGCCGATATTCAAACCCTGGGCGATCGCTTTGATTCCCTGGCTCTTCGGCTGCCAGGAGATTTGCGGGCAGAGGAAGTACTGATCGAGCTGAAACCTGCGCAGCACCCAAAGCGCGTCTTCGGAATTGTTTTTGCTGGCGACCGATTGCAGGATGCCGCGGCGGTCGAGTTCCTGAATCATTTCGGCGATGCCGCTCCGGAGGCGCAGCCGCTCCGGACCGTCTTCGATGAGCACGCCCTCCCACAAGGTGTTATCCAGATCCCATACGACGCATTTGATCTTTTTCTCGTTCTCGGCTTTTTCCTTGCCGGCTTTGCCCTTGTTGCTCTTATAGCCGTTGTCCGTTTTGGCGGGCTTGTCGAGTGTGCTGTTTGCGGCCAGCTCCGTTACAAACTCCATCAAACCAAAGTACAGCGTGGTTTCACGGGCTTCGTCGTTGGGAATGAGTTCGATTCCGAAGGGCTGCTGAAGATCGAGCAGGGCGGAAATTTCCGCAACTGGTACGCGCAAGCGCTGAAATCCCGGCTGCAAACGGAACAGCTTCTGGTACGGAATCCTGGCGCGTCCATCGACCGCGCGCATGGTCAGCGAAAGCGGAACTTCATGCGCTTCCGGGTTGTAGCACTCCACCAGAAACGAGGTGGGAAGCTCCTCCCCGGCAGAGGCCCATGCGGCCTTCTTCTTTTTGAAGCCGTAGCGCTTAGTGGTGGCGGTAATCTTGACCAGAGAAGGCAGGGGCAGCCGTTGCAGCGTGCTGCCAATCTTGTAATCCCGGGCTTCCAGCTTTTCCGCTTTCGCGGCGGAAATCAAACGGATATTTCCCGGCGTCCATAATTTTCCCCAGCGTTTAAAGCGAATCTTGAGCAAATAGGAGTTCACCGCCGAGGGCAGTTCGATGCGTACCATGCCATCGGCAAATCTGCGGCAGCCGCCATCGGGACGCGCGCTGTAAAGATCGCAAGTCGAATAACACGTTGGCCACACGCACTCGGTGCAGTGCTCGCTCCAGGGCAGCAGCGTGCGCGAGCGCAATTGCGTTTTGAACTGACCGAACTCGCGGAGGATCTCCGCCGGCAATTGCGCCGGGCTTTCAATCGTCGAATTGGCTTCGGTTTCGTACATGATCGTATTTCGAGTTAAAAAAGAAACGGCGTTCTACGCGGCTTTCCCGCTGGGCTCGAGGCGCTTCAGCTTGGCTGCCCCGACCCACTGCAGGCAGGCCAGACTTCTTTTAAACTTCGCGGCGGCGCCCGGCCGGCGCGAAGGCAGAAACAGATAAAGCACGCTGGAGGATAAAAGCCGCAGCGCGTGATGCAGCGCAATCGCCACCAGAAAACCGAGCTGCGCCACGCTGCCGTGATGCTTGCGCCAGTACTGCCAGGTGGCACGATAGAGTTCGAGATAAAAACGGACGGGTGCGTTCGAGGAACTGGCCCCGCCGTAGTGAATCGCGCCGGCTTCCGCAAAGAAGACGATCCCCTCGCCCGCCTTACCGAAGCGATAGCACCAGTCGACGTCTTCGCCGTACATAAAGAACTGGGCATCCAGCAGGCCGACCCGGTCCATGGCCGCGCGGCGCACCACGACAAACCAGCCGTTCAGAACTTCGACCGGCGTCGTGGTCTGGTGATCGAAGTCGGACATCAGCAGGCCGCCGAAAAAGCGCGATTTGCGGAAGGCGATGTCGAGGCCTAAGGCGCGGCAAAAATGGTTCCAGAGGGTGGGATAACGCATGGTGGAGCGCCATACCCGGCCATCGGGCGCCAGCATTTTAGGACCGACCATACCTACCGCCGGATGCTTCGCCATGTAATCGATCATCGGTGAAATGCAGTCGTCGAGAAACTTTACGTCGGAGTTTACCAGGCAGACATACTCGCCCGTGCTCTGGGCGATCCCGATGTTGTTGGCCTTGGCGAAGCCGAAGTTTCCCGGATTACGGATCAACTTGAACTCGGGAAACTGTTCCGCCACTAGTTCGGGAGTGCCGTCGCTTGAGGCATTGTCGACCACGATCACCTCCGAACATATGCCGGAGCAGTGTTCGCGCAGCGATTCGAGGCACTCCATCACGTACTTCTTGGCGTTCCACACCACGATCACCACGGAGATTCGCGGCGCTCCGGCCTGGACCGTGGACATTTCTAACGTTGCATTGGAGGGAAAAGTCATTTTACTTAACCTACATGTCGATATAAAGCGCGCCCGACTACGGAAAGAAATCCAGGCCGCATGTGAGCGAGCACGAGATTCGCCAGTCTGGCCTGCCAGTTGGAATCGGAGGACTCAAACCGGTGAGTGATTTTGTTCGAAAGGCCGTATCTGGAGTAAATCAGATCCGACTGCACGCTTCCCCACCGCCGTTTAAAGGTAATGAGGCCTTGCTGTCCGGCATCGGTGCGTCCGAAGTCGAAGTATTGCAAACCGGAATTCTTCGCTTCCTCAATCGCCCGCCACATCACCAGATGCATGGTGCCGAGATGGTTGAAGCGGCGGTCGCTGCCGCCGTATTTGTAATACATGGTCTGCTTGTGGCGAATGGTGAGCAGCGCGGAAACCGCCTCGTCGCCTTTGAAGGCAATCCGGATATTGAGAGCGTCGCCGAAGCGGTCGATCAAATTCTCAAACCACTCGCGCGGCTGCGGCGGCCGGCGATGGCGTTTGCGGGTGATGGTGAGCAACCGGTAGAAATGCTCGAGAAAATCTTCCGTCGTGCCTTCGCGGTATTTCAACCCTTCGCGCTCGGCCCGGGTCACTTTCCGCTGCGTCGAATCCTTGTGGCAGTTGCGGAACAGCGTCCGCAGATCGGGAGTGAGATCGAGCCGGTGGAACGTGTAGGGCACCGTCGCCCGCGGCAGCGCAGGCGAAATTTCAAAGGGCTGCAGGGGCCGCATCTCCACATAGCGCCACTGTCCGCCTTTCGATTCCTCCTCCAGAATCGCTGCCAGTGCGTGGATATCGTCCCCGTCATCGACCAGAGGCTCGCAATGATCGGAAAACGGCAGCGATACCAGCCGCCGTCCCGTCAGCCAGCTTTCGACCTGGCAGAAGACGATGCCATTTTTCAGGCTTCGCTCCGCGGCGGAGGTGGTGTAGGCGACCGGCTTGTATCCATAGGTGCGGGAAAGCGCCTCTAACCACGCGGAAGAGTGAAACAGACATCCGCGGGGATGGGCATCGACGAATTGATTCCAGCGGCGGTCCTGAATCGGGTCGATGTAGGAAACGACTTTAGGTTCACGGCTAACTGACTGCGGCAGGGTCCCAGACAAGTACTCGAGCACAGGCATATATTTGAAATGTTTCTGTTGCTCCTCATGGTTTTTTTAAACTTATTGAGTGACGCGAGGGGAAAGGGGTTCTACATCAACTGCACGGGGGATAACTTGGCTATAAGGCTCTTCCAGCCGGAATTCCCGGTGAATGCCGGCGACCGCCGCATCGGCATCTTTTTTTTCCACCACAAAAGACATGGCGCAATCGGAGGAGCCCTGTGCGATGGCCAGAACATTCACTGCGATGCGGTCGAGCGCGCGGAAGACCGAAGCTATAACGCCGGGAACCGATTTTAAATTCTCTCCGACTACGGTCACGATCGCGGCGGATGAATGGGTGACGATATTCTCCAAAGCATCGCTTGCAGGCTCACGGATAAACTCTTCCCGCAAGGCTTCCACAGCATAATTCGCGGTTGCGGCGGGAACGGCCAGACAAAGAGCATTCTGCGCGGAAGCTTGCGAGAGAAACAGAACCTCAACCTGAGCGGCGGCGGTTGCATGCAGGGTGCGGCCGAGAATATCTTGCAGCCCGGAGAAGCCCGATCCACTGATGGTGATCAAGGCGGCGTCGTTGAGTGCCGTGAGCGCCTTTACCCCCGCGCCGCTTTGCGCCCCGGCTGGAGTGATCCTGGTTCCCGGCTGTTCGGGTGCAAAAGTGCTGCGAATCCAGAGCGGTATGCCGCGCTGCATCACCGGACGAAGAGTTTTCGGATGCAGAACCTTGGCGCCGAAATGAGCCAATTCAGCCGCTTCGCGATAGGAAATCTCCGGGATGACGCGCGCTGCCGCGACTACCTTGGGATCGGATGTCTGCATGCCATCAACGTCCGTCCAGATGATGACTTCCTCGGCTTCGAGCGCCGCGCCCAGGATGGTCGCGGAATAATCTGACCCGCCACGGCCGAGCGTGGTAAGCGTACCGTCCGCAGCTGATCCGATGAATCCGGTTATTACCGGCATCACGCGCTGCCGCAAAAGCGGGAGCAAACGCGACTCGCAACGTTGCCGCGTCAGATCCATGCAGGGATCGGCAGCGCCATAAGAAGCGTTGGTCGCAATCAATTCCGTGGCTTCGATAGCCTCGCTGGACAATCCGCGCGCATTGAACGCGGCTGCGATCAGTTGGACGCTAAGCCGTTCGCCGAGGCTCGAGATAGCATCGCGGGTGCGCGAAGTCAGTTCGCGCAAAAGCATAGTGCCCTGACAGAGCTGCTCGCCTAGCTGCAACAGTGCTTCCATTTTTTGTTCGACCGGATTTCGCTGCGTGGCCGAATGCAATAGTTCGCTCGCCGCCAAGACGTGCCGCCGTCGAAGTTCCGCGAAAATATCCGCGACCGCTTTTTCCTGTCCCGCTTCGGACAGGCTGGCGGCCGCGACCAGTTGATTGGTCACACCGCTCATGGCCGACACTACAACGATGATGTCGGCGTCCTCGGATCCCGATCGCACAATTTCGATGACGCGCTCGATGCAGGCGGCGTCTCCCACCGAAGTGCCGCCAAACTTCATAATCTGAAATGGTTTTTTCCCGGTGACGCGGTCGCGCAGCGGCGCGGGGCGCACATGGGAAAAGTGCTCGGAGCGGCGCGCCAGTCCGGCACGCGGGGCATGGTTTGGGTGCGAGATGGTCATAAGCGCGGCAGGCGCACGGCGGATAAATTTTGCAGTGGAGCCCGCTGGAACTCGACTTCGCCTTTTTTATGGTGTTTGCGGGCGCAGGAGCGGATCAACTCCGGCTCATCCCAGGGAACATCGTGATAACCCGACTGCAAAAACGGGCTGGCCGGATCGCGCATCCACTCCTGCGGAAACAGCGCGATGATCTCGTTCTCGGTAAGTTTGGGAGCCGGATGGACCACTCCTCCGGTAACGGCGGCATACAGGGCGGCGGGAAGATCGTGTTCAGCGCCAAGCGTAAGGTGTCCGACCTGCGTCGCCCGCGGATTGATCTCGATAAGATGCGCGTGCTCGGTGTCCGCCTCGAGCATAAAATCGAAGCCGTGCAGACCCGAAAGATTCAGTTCGCGAACCATGGTTTCTACCGCAAAAGCCATTTGAGGGTGGTCAACCCGGCGCACTACGCTTGAGGGTCCGGCGGAATCCCGCTTGTTGAGTACCTCAAAATGCAGGCTGGCCAGGACCGCGCCCTTCCAGCAGGCGACCGCGCTGGTGGCTTCGCGTCCGCTGACGAATTCCTGGGCATTCACCACCGAGCGGCGGCGCAACGCGGAGGGCCAAAGCAATGTGGTGTCTTGGTCCAGCACGGCGCGTTTCAATGCGCGCAGGAAAAGTGGCGGAGCCTGCAAGGCACGAAAAGCGGCTTCAGCGTCCTTTAACGTGTGCACCACGCGCACGCCGTCTCCGCCAGAGGTGCCGTTCGCTTTCAGCACCGTCGGCAAACCGGCCTGGGCAACCCATTTTCTGAGCCCGTCTAAATTTGAAATCACTTTCATTTTTGGTGCGCGAACCTTTACCGCGCGGGCGAGCTCGATAAAGTCGCTTCTATCGTGCGCGAAGGAAAAACTCTGGGACGAACCCAGGGAACGCTCGATAACATCGCAGACCGACCTTCCCGATTGCCCGCGCCGCAATCCACGGCGGTAGAGTTCATGCAGGTGGCTGGTGGCGAGGTCGTCTCCGGGAATCACCATATCCGGCTTCGAACCGGCGATCGCATCCGCGACCGAAGTTACCGCCGTCAGAGCCCGGTAGGGATATTTCTTGCGCAACGCGCCGGTCTTCTCAAAGGGATGGCGGGGTGGACAGAGCGCGTCCACGGTAAATCCGGCGTTGGCCAGCGCCATCGCCAGCCGGGCTGTCGGAGTCCAGCGCAAAGTCGTCGCTATGAGGACAGTGGGCTTCATTATTCTTGAACGGATCAAATAGTCAGAATTGACGTTCTGGTTCGATTTGCTTTGAGGAAGTGAGGGGGAAATTTAAAGTCGAACTAAGATTGTTTCGCGCTTCTGGCCGATAGGCTGGGAGACGAGGAACCAGGGGATGAAGTCGCGGGAGCGTATCGCTGGTAGTAATCGCTGTGCGCCGTGTCGGTTGAGCCATTGACCAGCGCGCCCAGCAGCTTCGAGCGGTCGAGCGTGTCCAATCCGCGCTGCAACTGCTGTTTTTCTGTAATGCTTTTACGCGTGACCAGCAAAATCCCATCCGCCTGCCGCGCCCAGATGCTGGTATCGGCCAGGGGCAGCACGGGCGGAGAGTCGATCACGATCCAGTCGAACCATGAGGTCAACTGCTCCATGAGCGGAGAAAGCTTGCCCGACTGCATCAGTTCCAGCGGATTTTCCGGAGCGCTGCCCGCGGGTAAAACCCAAAGCCCCAATGCATCGAGACGGTAAATGTTTTTGCTTTCGGTTTCGCCGCGCAGCCACTCGCTCAGCCCGGGGACATTGCCCAGACCGAATTTCTGCGCAACCGTGGGCCGGCGCAGGTCGCCTTCGAGCAGCAGCGTTTTGTGCTGCTTTCTCCGGGCCAGCGTACAGGCCAGATTGGCCGCCACCGTGCTCTTGCCCTCCTGCGGAATCGTGCTGGTAATCAACACTTTTTTCAGCGTCTGATTTTGCCGCAGCTGGCGCAAACGCACCGCCAGGAAGCGGAATTTTTCCGCGCCCAGGCTGCCTTCCGGTCCCACCGACACCAGTCGACTGTTGGGCAGAATGGAAACCGGCAGAGAAGGAAACTGATCCAGAAAAGCCGTGGAACTTTCACGCTCGACTACCGCCGTTCCGTTGGCCGCGCGCCGTTTGCGCTCGGCGATCTGGAGCAATTCGGTGGCGACGGTAAAGGTGGATTCCGACAGCTCCGAATCCATGCCGGCGCGTTCGGTTTCCGATCTCTGGAGTGCGTCAAAAATATGGCTCATAATCAGTCTCGATTCTGTTTTGTGGTCGCGTTGTTTAAAAAGCTGCGCTGGATTGGTTAGCGTACCGGCTCGCTCTGCAGCTGCGTGTAGAGAGCGATCAGCTTGCGGGCGACATTCTGCAAATCCATGTCTTCCGGGATGGGATTTTTTTCGACCTTGGGAGTTTGAATCCCCAGACGGAAATCCGTGGCAATACCTTCGATGATCTCTTCCGTGACGCTCTTTAGCTGCCGCGCGTAAGCCGCCACCAGCGCGTTCTCGCAGATGGTATTGATCAGGCGGGGAATACCGCGTGAGTAGCGATGAATGGCGGCGACGGTTTCGTGCGGAAAAATTTCGGCAGGCTCGGGGCTGCCAGCCAGTTGCAGCCGGCGCTCGATGTACCCTTTGGTTTCGTTCAGGTCGAGCGAAGCCAGATGGGAGCGTAGAGCAATCCGCTGCTTGAGTTGGCGCAAGTCGACCGAGTCCAGTTTTTCATCAAGTTCGGGCTGCCCGACTAAAAGAATCTGCAATAACTTCGCATCCGCGGTTTCCAGGTTGGTCAGCAGCCGGATCTCTTCCAGAATGTCGGTGGATAAGTGATGGGCTTCGTCCACCACCAGCACGGTGGTCAATTTCTTTTCGCCGCGGCGTACCACATACCCCGCCAGTTGCAGCAGGAGATCGCTCTTGTTCTTGCCGGCGGTCGGCAATCCCAGATCGCCGGCAATGTATTGCAGGAACTCGAGCGGCGACAGCCGGCCGTTGAATACGTAGGCGTATTTGACGTCGTCGCTCTGCTTAAGCAATTGCAGCAGGCAGCGCAGCAAAAGCGTCTTGCCGGTTCCGACTTCGCCGGTTAAAACGACGAATCCTTTGTGCCGGCGCACGCCGTAGTAGAGCGCCGCCAAAGCTTCGTTGTGCCTCCGCGTGGGAAACAGAAACGAGGGATCGGGCGTGATCTCGAAGGGATTGCGCTTCAGGTTGTAAAAGGCTTTATACATGGATACGTGTCTTTATTGTTTCGCCGCGATTTAGCCACGATTGTTATCCGCGCAAATAACTGAGCGCCGAGCCCAGCAGAATAGTAACCGAGACTATAGCTGCTGTCGCCCAGCCCAGCCACATGCGCCGCCGCTCGGCGTGCTCGTCGGCTGCGGCGGAAATGTCGGGAATCTCCGAGATCACCGCCACCGGCAACAGCTTTACGAATTCCTTCTCATCGTAAATTCTGTCGTCCATCACTTCAAAGGCTCCGGCGACTACAGTCCCCAATGCTAGTCCCATGGCCAGCCCAATGGCGCAAAACTTCAAACGGTTGGGAAAGTCCGGCTTCAGCGGCAGGCTGGGCGGATCGATGATGCGGAAGCGCTCGCCCTGCTGCAACAACTCCATGCTGGTGGCCATGGCAGACTCGTTTTTCTTCTTCAGCAGTTCGTCATAGTTGGCTTTCGATTGATCGTAGCCGCGGGTCAGATCGGAAAGCTGTTGCTCGCGCACCGGCTCCTGGTTCAAACGAGCCTGATAGTCGTTAACCTTGGCTTCGAGATCCTTGATGGTCTGCTCGCGATTGGCAATTTCCGTCCGGTTGGCCTGCGCCTGCCCCTGAAGTTGCAGCAGGGGAGACGAGGGATCCTGTGCGCCGGCATCGACGGAATTGGCGTCAGTACCGGCACTGGAACCCGCTTTCAGCTGGGCAACCAGTTGGCTGCGCATCTTCTCAGTTCGGGCAATCTCTTCCTTCACTTTGCGAACGTCGGGATGGCGGTCGGTATAGTGCGAGCTCAGGTCAGCCAGTTGCGCGCGCAGCGTGGCGAGCTCCTGATCGATGGCCGCAAGCCCGGTGGGCGCCGTGCCATCGCCTTTGGACGAACCCGGCAGCGCACGGTTTTGGCTCACCAGTGTTTCCAGATAGGCGCGCTGCTGCTTGGCGGTATTCAAGGCGTCTTCTTCGGCCTGAAGCTGCGATTGAATTCCCGCGAGAATCTGCAGATTGCTGCCCACCTGCGCCGGCAGCTGGCCGACGTGCTGGCCTTTGAATTCGCGGATTTTCTCTTCCTGATCGGCCAGGGTTTTGCGCGCGGTTTCCAGCTGGCTTTCGAGGAATTTTGTAGTGTCTTCCGACTGCTGCTGCCGGACTTCCAGATTTTCGCTGATAAAGAGGTTGGTCAGCTCGCTGGTCACCTGCTGCGCCACATGGGGATCCTGCGAAAGGTAGGACACATTGAAGGCGCTGACCCGGCCCTCGCCGTCGCGCACCAGCTCGATGTCGATGTCCTTGCGCATGCGCTCGACCTGATCGTCGGGCGAAGGATTGCCGTGCGCGGCGGAGTAGAGATGCAGCTGATCGATGATGTGCAGCAGCCGGGTGCGGCTGAGAATCTGCTGGGTGATGCTGCGCAGCCGGTCCTGCAGATCGTCGTTCACGTTGGGCGTGACGTAGTCCTTCGGCATGGTGGGCTGTTCCACCAAAATCAGCGTGCCGGAGCGGTAGCGCGAAGGCAGGACCCAGCTTGCGCCCCACACTACGAGCCAGCCCGCAAGCAGCGGAATCAGAAACTGCATGTGACGGCGGCGGACGATTCCCAGATAGTGCGGGAGATCGAAGCCTTGCGAACTTTTTTCTTCTAAATCTTCAACCATGATGATTTTCTCGCTTAAATATTTTATAAACTATCTTCCCAACGGCCGGGCAAATTGCCAGGAGACGGAAACCCACTCCCGGTTGGTATCCGGATTGGCGGAAAAGAAGCTGTAATCCTGATGCAGACGGGTGTATCCGGCTTGCACATTGAAATGTTCGCCCATTTGCCGCTGCAAAGCCGCGCTGCCCGAGATGGAATGGCCGCCCAACAAAACGATCGACAGGACTCCGTTGTTGGCGTAATACCCGGCCAGCGAAGCACTGAGGTGACGCGTGATCTGTTGGCGCACGGAAGCGTTCGCGCTGTCGAGTTTGACGGCGCCGATCAAACCTCCGCCGCTGCTGATGCTGCGCGAATAGCTGACGGCTACTCCCGTATGCGGCGCCTGCCAGTTTAAGCTGCCGCCGGCGGCCGGAGTCCAGGATTGCGAAGCCGGCACCAGAGGTTGCCCAGTGGCTACAAACTGCGGGCCGGCGCTGTAGTATTGCGGACCGCCAAACAGCGAAAAGGAAAACGTAGGCGCCGGAGAGAACGTATAGAAAAGAAAAATTCCGTCGGTTTGCGTCTGGTTCGTGCCCTGCGTGGGATACGAAAGCAATTCCTGATATTGATAGGTCGCGCCGAGATAATGTTGCTGCGCGACGCGGTAGCTGTAAAACGCCGAGCCTGAGCGCGCCGCCGCGTCGTAGATTCCCGGCACCTCCGCCGGATTGGGATAGTGAAGATTGCTGAAGTTTCCGCTGGCTCCGACCATGGCGTTGGCGCTGAACTGATAGGTAATGCCCGCATTGCCGTTATTGCTCAACCGGTCGGCCAACGGGGCGACGATGGAATTATTGGCGCTGGGCGCGGCGCCCGAAACCGCGACGGCCAAACCCTGATCCGGCTGATTGAAAACATCCGAGGATTTCTGAAAGGTATCTCCCAGGCTGAGGGTCACGTGTGGGCTCAGCCGGTACTGTCCGGTGAACAAAACATTTTCGTCGGCTTCATTGCGCGAGGTGACGCGCTCGTAAAAGGTGAACCCCGGAGCGTACGACAAAACCGTGTGCAGCCGCGACGTAGTTTGGTCGAGCGCAATCGTCGGCCACACGGAGTAGCTGACGTCGCTGACCGGGGTGCCGCTGGTCGAACCTAATACATTGTCGGAGTACGAAGTGCTCGCGGTTACGCCGCCACGCAGATAGTTTGCCCGTCCCTCGGACGATGCGGAAAGGGGATAGACCTGCCCGCTTACCGGCGGAGGGGTCAACATACGGTCTTCCCCCGGATCGGGCGGCGCGGTCGCAGAATCGGCGTTCCCCGGAAGGGAAATCAGCGGACTGCTGGCCGCCGGCGCTGGCGCAGCCGTCTTATCGTCTTGCGACCAGATGGGCAGGCTGGCCAGCAGCAACCAGCCGATCATGAATGATTTCAAAATTCTCATGACAATGAAATCGACTTTGAACGCAACTACGGAACGATGATGGTGTCGCCGGGCTGCAGCTTGATGTTTTGCGACATGTTCTTACCCTGGCTGACGTCTTTGTAGTTAAATGGGAGCCGCGTTTCTCCGCTGGGGCCCTGGCGCAGTACGTAGATGGATTTCTTCTTGGCGAAATCGCGGAAGCCGCCGGAGAGCGCGATGGCGTCGAGCACGGTGGGCGAGTTGGCGATAACGTACGATCCCGGCCGCGCCACCTGGCCCAGAATGTTGAATTTCTGGCTGTTGACCTGTTGCACCATCACCGTGACTTCCGGCTCGGAGATGTAGCTCTTCAGCTTGCCGGCAATATCTTTCTCGAGCTTCAGCGGAGTCAGCCCGGCGGCCTGCACTTCTCCCACCAGAGGAAGCGAAATTTTTCCATCCGAACGGACGGGGATCGAGCGGGAAATATCCGGCTCTTTCCATACATTGATGGCCAGCACGTCGTCGTTGCCGATTACGAAGCTGTCGTCATGCGGTTTGGCGGACGCACCGGGCGCGGCAGCTTCCTGCGCAAACAGTGAACCGACGGTAAGAACGCAAAGCAACAGTGTGGTGATTCGTACAGCTCGAGGCATCCAGTTGTTCCTGGTCATGTTGTTCTTGGTCATGGCCGATCCTTGCGATTTTTCTCTCATGAACAGCTCGATGGCGAATCTCAACTTGCCTTCCCATTCCCCTTGATCTCTTCGTACAAGGAAAAATCCCCGGCGGGCAGCGAAGTCAGAAAAGGCTCCGGAGCGCGCATGTGATATTGCTCGATCTTATAAAGAAGCGTGCGATAACTGACGCGAAGCAGGCGCGCCGCCGCTTTGCGGTTCCATCCGGTACGCTTGAGCGCCGCGGCAATGGCGCCTTGCTCCGCTTCCGACTTAATGCCCTGGATCAGCGACTTCAGCGATTCCGGCGCGGCATCACTCCCCGTCGCCATCATTTCGCGCGAAGCTGGGGAGAGTCCGGGAGCATGGGTAAACGAGTAGCCGGCAATCTCGCCCGCATCGAAAGCCATCTCACCGGGAGTAAACTCCTGCTCGCCCGCAACCAGGTGGCGTTTTACGAAAGTTTCGAGTTCCTTTAAATTTCCCGGCCAGGAATATTGCTGGCATGCGCTCAACATGTTCGGCGAGAATCCGCGCGCCGGCAATCCGTAGTGCTTGGCCAGCTTGTGCATGAAATAACGCAGCAGCGTGGCAATCTCGTCCTTGCGCTGGCGCAACGGTGGCACGTGCACGGTGAAGGCGCTCAGGCGATAGTACAAGTCTTCCCGCAGTTGCCCCCCGGCCAGAGTGCGGTCCAGCGGGGCGCTGCTCGCCGCCAGAATTCTCACATCGGCCACGGCATCGCCGCCCATGGGCACGGCGCTCTCCTGGTTTTGCAGCACGCGCAATAGCCGGGCCTGCAGCGCGCCCGGGAGTTCGCCGACTTCTTCCAGCAGAATCGTGCCCCGTTCGCCGGCCGCGAATTTTCCCAGACTTGCGCCGCGCGCATTGCCATGGTTGCCAAACAATTCCGTTTCCAGAACGGGTTCCGGCAGCTCCGCGCAGTTTACGCGATGCAATTTGAAACCGGAACGGACCGAAAGCTTGTGGATCAGGCCGGCAACGGTAGACTTCCCGCTGCCCGTCTCTCCCAAAATGAGCACGGGTACATCGGATTTCGCCAGCAGCGCAGCCTGTGAACGGAGCTTCTGCATGATCAGGCTGTCGCTTACGAAGAATGTGTCCGCCCCAAGCTGCTCCATATTCTTCCTCATTTCCGCTGCGCCATTTTCCCGCGGCTCGATATGCCGCCGGATCACGAACTCGAGCTGACTCGCATCGAAGGGCCGAATCAGAACTTCTCCCAAACCGCCGCGGCCGATTTCCCGTCCTCTGGCGGCGTCGTCGGGATAACAAAGCAAGACCACCGGGAGATCGGCTCTGCGCCGGTGCAGCCAGTGGACAAAGTGCAAACAATCGGCGTCTCCACGAGGAACATCGAGTACCAGCAATTGCGTGGCGGCGGACTGCACCGGCTCCATGGCTTCCCAGCCGCAGGAGGCGGTTTGCAGCTTCCAGTCATTGGCCGCTTGCAGGGAGTGGACCAGGCGCACCACACTTTGGTCCTTGCTGACGACCAGCAGGCGAATGCTTTCGTTTGGATTTTCTGTTTTTTCTATTTTTTCCATCAAGGGTGAGTATGTCCTTCCCGAAGGGGAGGAACGATTTACCACGAAACGGTTTACCTGGGAAAAAGAGGCTTCAGGCCGGCTCTACTTCATAACCTTCCACGCGGACCGCCAAAGACCGCTGGATCGCATCCACGGAAATCACCAGCGTGCGGTCCCCATTGCGCGAGGTGAGCACGCCCTCGACTCCGTTCAAAGCTCCGCTGCAGATTCGCACCCGCTGGCCGATCTTAAGAAAAGGATGAGCCGACCAGGGAATTTCCGATTCAACCAGATTGCGCACGGCGTCGATCTGCTCGTCGGGAATGGGGCTGCCTTCTCCTCTTGCGCCCACCAGCCCGAACACGCCTTCGACGCGGAGAACCCGCAGGCGTTCCGCGCGATTAGGGATGAACCTGGCAAATACATAGCAGCCGAACAGCGGTGTCTGTACCGTTTTTTTGCGGTCACTCCAGCGATGCACCTCAGAGACGAGCGGCAGAAACGATGTGACGCCCCGCTCTTCCAGCCGCTGGGCCACGATTTTTTCGTGCCGGGGTCGGGTTTGCAGGCCATACCAGTATTCAATTTCTTTTCCAGCACCCGTTCCCACTAACGGAATCGGTTGCGGCACCGCCAACGACAAACTGCTTACGGACATAGCTTCGCCCTCTAAGTCACCTTCTCTGGATGACTTCAAAAATCAATTAAAGATCGCTTGCTGGTCGAGATCTCAACCCTGAGATCCAAGGGGGAACCTAATTAGGGGGATCGTTGATTTACCACTTCACAAAAATGGAAGTGACCGGATTTACGAACTTCGCTACCGGCAGATGGGGGGAATGTACAACGCCAACTAAAAAACAACGTTTGAAACTTTTAATTGCGAGCCCGGTGATCCCGAGTCCCGCTTACTGCAGTGAACTGCAACCCTGATGCCAAAGAAAATCACAGTTCAACAATCTCTACTATTCCTATCGTGATACTACAGTCTAATTTCCCCGGCGTCAACCCTGCTCCGATTGACCTATTACCACCCTCAAAACTATTGGGCGGAGGAAAAAAACCACATCGTCTAACTTGGGTTTGCCCGAATAACAAGCACCTTACATGGCATTGCACCCGGTTGCAAGGGCACTTTGTAACCATTCGAATGGTACTTCTGTGCTACCTCGCAAACACTCTTTCCAGTATCAGGAAAAAACGCAACTGGCTGCGCAGCCTACCCTTGCACGCACTTTACGCATGCCTATGATTATGCACATGTTATGAACCTTAGCCTTATTTCGGAGTGGAGCCTCCCTGGTATTACAAAATGAAACTTGGGCACATCAGAGTTGCACTTGCCTGCATGCAAAGTTTTGCACTTAATATCCATACGTTGCCACTTTGCACGCGGAAAAGATGCAACCCCTTGCAACCGCCAATAAGCCTCGAACAAGACGCGCAACGGCTAAGCAACCACCTTCTGAAAGTTCAAATTGGACATCATCACGAGCTGCGAGCATTCCTCGCCAGCACCAGCACAAACGCCTCACGCCAAGCTTCCGTTGAAACTTCCGAGCCGGAATATGCCATACTTGATCTAACGATAAAGTCTTGTGAGCATGATTCATGATTGACCGGAAGTCCGCTGGCTCCATCATGACTGAATCCACCCAACATTTTTCTGATGGCGAGCGTACCAGCATGAAAAACCGCTATTTGAATGCGGTCAAGGCCGCCGTCATCGGCACGGACCTCACCGGAGTTGTGACCTACTGGAATCCTTTCGCGGAAGAGCTTTACGGATGGGCGCCGGACGAAGTAGTCGGCCGCAACATCATGGAGATCACGGTCAGCTCGAAGACCGAAGAAGAAGCCGCCAAGCATATGGCATCCGTTATTGCGGGGAACAGTTGGGCGGGGGAGTTCCAGGTACGCTGCAAGAATGGGGATTACGTCAGCGCGTTCGTGACTCTTTCCCCCGTAAAGGACGAAGATGGAACCCTGACGGGAATTGTTGGCGTGAGTCAGGACTTGAGCAGCCTGAGGGAGGCGCAAGGAGCTCTCCGGCGCAGCGAAGAGCAATTCCGGGTGTTCGCCAATTCCCTGCCCGAGCTCTGCTGGATGGCGCATGCCGATGGCCACATATTTTGGTACAACGAGCCCTGGTATGAATACACAGGGAAAACGCCGGAACAGATGGCGGGATGGGGATGGCAAACGGTACATGATGCCGACATATTGCCATCCGTGATGGAACGCTGGGAATCGTCGCTCGATAGCGGAAAGCCTTTTGAGATGGAGTTCCCGCTTCGCGGAGCGGATGGCATCTACCGCTGGTTTCTGACGCGCATAAAACCCATTCACGATGAACAAGGGCGGGTGACGCGCTGGTACGGCACCAATACGAATATCGATGAGCAGCGGCAATTGCTGAAATCGTTGCGCGAGACCCGCGATGACCTGGAAAGGCGGGTGCACGAGCGGACGGAAGAGTTACACACGGCGACCGAAAGTTTGCGGGAGCTTTCCGCGCGCCTTTTGCGTATGCGGGACGACGAACAAAGACGGCTGGCGCGTGAATTACACGACAGCGTGGGACAACTGCTGGCGGCGATCGGGATGAATATTGCGGCGGTTTCCTTGGAGGCGGATAAACTGAGTCCGGCAGCGGCAAAAAGCGTGGCTGAAAATGCCAGCCTGGTGGAAGAGGTTAGCCGCGAAATTCGCACAATTTCGCACTTGCTGCATCCTCCTTTACTGGATGAAGCGGGGCTGGCATCGGCATTGCGCTGGTACGCGGAAGGATTTGCCAAGCGCAGCCGGATTGAAGTGAATCTGGAAATTCCATCCAGTGTTGGGCGGCTCCACCATGACACCGAGATTGCATTATTTCGAGTGGTGCAGGAATCACTGACAAACATTCACCGTCACTCGGGGAGCGCCACTGCAACCATACGAATCCACGTTTACGGAGAGCGTGTGGTGCTGGAGATGCAAGATCAAGGGAAAGGCATTCCGCAAGAAAAGTTGCGGAATCTCGCACGCATGGGCCGCATCGGAGTGGGATTTGGCGGCATGAGGGAGCGGCTTAGACAGCTGGGCGGCAAGCTTGAAGTGGAATCCTCCGATAATGGCACGCTCATCAGGGCGACCTTGCCCATTGATACAAAAAACGCAGGAGAATGGCGGGTTACGGCCTAGGCCTCGGCCAGAATCGGGAAATATGTCTTTCCTTTGACCAACGCCTCGATAGCCGCAAATACCGAACCCAAATCTGATTTTTTACAAAGCCCCCTAATTCCTACTTTCCTGGCTTCTTCCTCCAACTGATTCGAGGGATCTACTGTGACCATGAGGATCGGCGCGTTGGGATGCTCTTTCGACAATTCCCGGGCTGCATCCAAGCCGTTCATTTTGGGCATTACAAAATCCATGACAGTAAAGTTCGGTGCATTTTCATCCCACTTCTCGAGCGCGCGGCGTCCATCTTCAGCTTCGCCTACCACCACCCATTCATCCTGCTTTTCGAGCGCGGTACGCAGATAAGAGCGGATCATCGCGTTATCATCAACTAGGAAAATGCGGATCAACGTTGCCCTTTCTGCAATAATGGTAGCTGCCCGATAACTCAGGCTAACGCTGGCACGCGCTGCCAGGCCATACAGCAGGAACCCTATGAAAACAGGATATTTCCGATGATGAAAGCAGAAGCACAGTAGGCCATCAGGGTAATCCTATGTCCGAAAGTATTACCCTTGCACGCTGATTTTGGAGAAAGACAGCACGGCCCGAGAAGATATGGGATGCCCCATCGACATGGCGGGGCGGAAGGTAGTGAAAATCAGCATTCTTTTCACTTGCGGCAATAGTTCCTGTGACGCGCCGGGATCGGAAAGAATTTTGTAATCTTGAATGCGGCCTTGCGAGTCTACATATGCTTCGATCACGAGAGACTCCGCATTGATCGAGCTCATGTTATCGAAGGCGCTTTGCTGCAATTCGGGACCGGTGTTCAGAACTAAAGGCACATCTTCATTATTGGCCTGCAATTGACCCGGAATGGCGAGGATCGCCGCGACTAAACCGAAGATAAGTAGGGCGCAGGCGAGTCCAGCTGTAGCTGGCACCATGAAGGCATCCAGAGTGTTTTCCAAGCGCATGCGCAAACCTTCATAGGGACTGCGCCCCTGGGCTGCTTCACGCGAGATGGCCAGGCGTAACTTCAACCCCAAATCGGCGGGTGGGACGGGACGGCCGGCGCTCATCAGCAGTTGCTGCGTTTGCCGCAGCAACGCATATTCGCGGGAACAAGCCGGACACGCGTCGAGATGGAGCCGCAACTCCTGCATCTCGGCGCCCGTAACCGCGCCGTCAAGATAAGGAGACAGCAACCGGTTCGCTTCGGCGCACTTGATCGCCGACTTGTGTGATCGGGACTGCGCGGCCATATACCTCATGGCATCACCTCAGCCTTTCTACCCATTCCACTCACCTGCCGCCGTGAGCTGCCGGAAGCGTCGTCAGGCAGCATCAGCCCCAGTTGGCCGCCAGCTTCCCGAACATAAGGCATAAGCCGCTGTTTGAGAGCCTGTCGGCCCCGCGTCAAACGCGATTTCACCGTCCCCACGGAAATCTGCAAAATTTCCGCAATCTCTTCGTAGGACATCTCTTCCAAATCGCGCAGAATCAGGGTAGTCCGGTACGGTTCCGCGACTTTTCGAAGTTCGGTATCCACACGTTTTCGCACTTCGCTGTGCACCACATTGTCGAAAGGCGATTCATGCTGGTCAGTCAGGGCCGTTTGCATGGCATCGTCTGCGTTCATTACGCCTTCCGATTCCGCCGGCTCGATCGAAGTTTCCTGCGCCTTGTGCCGGAACCACCAGCGTTTGCGGTTCGCAGCTTCATGCAGCGCAATCCGGTAAATCCATGTCTTTAAGCTGGACTCGCCATGGAAGTGCTTCATTCCGCGAAAAACTTTCAGGAAAACGTCCTGGGTGGTATCGGCGGCATCGGCAGGATCGCTGACCACGCGATAAACCAGTCCGTAGACTGGCCGTTGAAATTCGCCGATCAGCCAGGCATAAGCCGCTTCCGATCCGGCCTTCAGATCGGCAACGATCGCCGCTTCTTCCGCCCGTGCTCCGATCGCGCTCGCTAAATCCGCCAAGGTGGTTGCTCCAGCCATGTAACGGCTCCCCTGATTATAGGATCTTCCACCCCATCCTGAACCGAAAAATAACCGGTACAACTCCCGACTTTCCCTAAGAAAATAGACTCCGGCGGGCTGCGCAGAGTTCCCAGATAGATGGCTTTTCAGATAAAAAGAGTGTCTTTAGTAATCGAAGCCCGCCCCAAGACCCACCTAGGCGTGCGTACTGCCGGCTCGCGTCTGAGGCAGCCGCGCCAGAATATCTTTCAGTGCGGTCAGCAATTTCTCCGGGCCACTGTCCAGTTCGAGAGCAGACTTCTCAAGGAAACCGCACGCTCCATCTTCCTCCAGCCTGGCCGCATTTCTCTGCGACATGCCAGTCATAACTACGACCGGGATGGCCTTGGTTGCAGGGTCGGCTTTCAGCGCTTTCAATACGTCGGGACCGCTCATCTTCGGCAATAACATATCGAGCAGGATCAAATCCGGCATTTTTTCGTGAGCCAGACGAAGAGCTTCATCGCCATCGACGGCGCTGCTCATCTCGTATCCTGCACGAGTAAGGGCGCGCTCGGTGGCTAGCCGGAGAAACTTGCTGTCTTCAACGAGCAAGATTTTAGTCATCTCGAGAAATCGCTTTTTCGCTGCATTTCGGATATGCAATCCTCTACGGAAACATCGGCAGGATACTGATTAAGTGTTAGTTACATTTAAGAGATTTCTAAGAGAGCGCAGGCAGCGCACTACCGTCAAGAAACACTTGCAGATCTTTCTGAATGAGATTTGCAATGCAGCTACGGTTTCCGCTGTATTGCTCTCTGGTAATGTGCGCAGTAATTTCGAGGTGAAAGATTTGAGGGGGCAGTCAACTCCCCTAAGGGTGGTCATGGGTTAGTGTCAGCACGTGACATTCGGACCCTCACGACCGCCTTTTTTAATGTTTCGCCCGGCACATGCAGCGGTTTGGGCGCACGCAACAACCACGATTCATTTTGGCATCCGATGTTATTGAAAGCGTATCCATATCAAAGATCGAGCCGGACGAGTCCCGTTGGGTTTGGCGAGGACTCGTGAGTGATGGAGTATCCGAGCGTTGAGCAAATCCGCGATGAACTGGAACGGTTAATGCTGGAGCAGATTGAAAGTTTGAGAAAGCAGACATTTCTGGGAGTCACCCCGGAAGAACTGGAACAGGAAAAAGAAAGATTGAAGCGTATCCGTGAAATGTCCGCTGAATTCTTAAAAGTTTTGAAAAGAATCGAACCTTGACACAGGCTAGCGTTCGCCTTTAGGGTTGCGGATCATGGTGACAATATCCCTTTGACGATCTTTCAGGAGACTCTGTGACAGAAAAACATACGGTAACGCTGCCGGCAACCGTTGAAAAAATTATCAAGCCTTCAGACCCCAGAGATCCGGAAAAGGCACAAATCTCCATTGAAGGCGCGGATGATTTGTACCGGGAGATCCGCATCGAAAACTCGCTCACGGATAAAAATGGAGATGAGGTGCGGCTGAAGAAAGGCGCGGAAGTTCAAGTCGTAGTGGAAGCGGAACCAGCCGCAACCGCTCCCGCGAATGTGGAATAGCACTACCCTTGTTTAACAAGTAATAAATCCCTTTCCAGCGTTTGACCCTCCGCTTTGAAGTCCTTAAACTTGAGGATGTTTGCGCCCGATGTGCTTGCCATGGTCTGGAGGGTTTCCTGAGTCTGCGATTACGAGGTGCGGTGCTGACGGTCCTGCTCGGGCTATTGGCGGTTTTTTGCTTGGGAGAAGAGCGATCCACCCCGATCACGCTGGAGAACAGCGAAACGCTTTTTGCCGTATTGGCCGCTTTGAATTCCTGCGGATATGACGTGGACATGACCATCTCCGATGCGACGCGCAGCAATGTGCGGGCCGAGATGCAACGGGCGTTGCAGGGCTCGGAGGAAGCGGAAGCGACGCGGACGGCATTGTGCGAGTTCTACCAGAGCCACACTCCGGATCGATATACCAGTCACGCTTTATCTCCTTATATTTCGCTGGCGCTGTACATGGACGGCCCTCCGCATTTCGTTCCGCGCCTTAAAGAAGAAGATCTGCCACCGGATGCCGCCGCCATTGCAGGATTTGGAGCGTTGCTGGAAAAGTTCTACGACAAAGTCGGACTGCACTCGATTTGGGAGCGGCATCGCGGCGATTATGCCGCGGCGGCGAATCGTTATCACGAGGCACTGGCCAAGATGGTTTTCGACACTGAAATCTATCTAAAGCTGCAAGCCACGCAATATCTGGGGCGAAGGTTCACGATTTATCTGGATTTCATGGGTTCGCCCAATGAAACCGATGCGCGAAACTATGGAGCGGATTATTACGTGATTATTTTCCCCGCCCCGGCCGCTCCGGGGGCTCCGCTGCAGGCTGGGTTGAAGATGGCTCAGATTCGCCATACCTTCCTGCACTACGAACTGGATCCGCTGGTGGACAAACATTACAGCGCCATGAAGCGGCTGGAGCCGCTGTTGCAATCCGTAAAGCGCGCACCGCTGGAAGAAAGCTTCCGCAGTGACATTTCACTGCTGGTGACGGAGTGCCTGGTGCGCGCCATCGAGATCCGCACGGGTGGGGGCAAGCAAGCGGCGGACGAGGCGATGCGCGCGCAGGCAGTGGACGATGCGGTGAAGCAGGGCTACATTCTGACGAAATATTTTTACGATGCAGTGGTCGCGTTTGAAAAAGATCCTGTGGGAATTCAGGGAATGTACGGTGACTTCCTCAACAACATCGATTTAAAGAAAGAAGAGAAAGCCGCGGCAGATATTCAATTTTCGGACGACGCGGCGCCGGAATTGGTGCGTTTATCGCGTCCCGAAGAAAGGCGAATATTGGTAACGGCCGAGAAGCGCCTGGCAGCGGGCGATCCCAAGGGTGCGCAGGATCTGGCGCAGCAGGCATTGGATAAAAAGATTGGAGATCAGGGACGGGCGCTCTTCATTCTGGCGGAAGTAGCCGTCGCCAACAAGAACCGGGATGGAGCGGAAGACAATTTCCAGAAGGCCATCAAGGTTTCAAACGATCCCAAGGTACTGGGCTGGTCGCATGTGTACCTGGGCCGAATTCTGGACATGAAGGAAGAGCGCGAGGCCGCGGTGCAGGAGTATCAGGCGGCGTTGAGCGCGGGCGGCGATTTACCCGAGATTAAAGCGGCGGCGCAGCGAGGGCTGGCGCAGGCCTATGAACCACCGGCAAAACCGCAGGAACAATAGTCCGCGAGTACAATGGAAAGGGAATTTTGCGATTGAGTAATCTTGCAATTGGGTAATTTGCCGTCCGGTTGCCGGTTCAATTTTCCAATTGCTAAATTTCCCAATTACAAAATGTTCCAAGGAGAACGCATGAAGCGTACAGCAATCGTTGTCGTGGCAATGCTGGGACTTTCGGCATGGAGTTTTGCTCAGGACAAGCCCGCAGCCCAAACTGCACCAGCCGGACAAGCCGCGGCAGCGCCCGCGGGGAAACGTCCACCGCAGGCCAAAACGCAGCCGGAGTTTGATGCTTATAAGGCAGCCGCGGCGCTTACCGATCCTGCAGCGCAGGAAAAAGCGGCGGATGATTTCGCGACGAAGTTTCCAGACAGCGAATTGCGGCCACTGCTTTACAAGGCGGTGATGCACTCCTATCAACAGTCGAACAATGCCGACAAGATGCTGGCAATGTCGCAAAAGGTATTGACGTTTGACGCGGACGATCCTGAAGCTTTGCTGGGAGTGGCGCAGGTGTTGGCGGAACGCACGCGCGAAACCGATCTCGACAAAGATCAACGCGTCGCGGAAGCCAAAAAAGACGCCCAACGCGCGCTCATAACAGTAGATACGGATGTTCCGACTACTGGATATCCACCCGAGCAACTGGCCGCCTTCAAGGGATTTTTGAAATCCGAGGCTTACGCAATTATGGGCACGCTTGAATTCAACGCCAAAGCGTGGGCGGATGCCGAGTCCGATTTGAAGAAATCAATCGACGCGTTCCCGCAGCAACCCGATGCAATCGCAATCTTCCGCTTGTCGGTGGCTCTCGATATGCAGAATAAATATCCTGACGCGCTGAAGTACGCCAACCAGGCTGTGGATTTGACCAAGGCAGGAACGAACGCCGGAGATGCGGCGCGCAAAGAGAAAGACCGGCTGGTGCAGTTAATTGGGGGCATCAGCGAGCCGCCCGCGAAGTGATGCCGCCTTTTCGCCAGCATACTCGAGCGAAATTGCGGGCTGTAATGCAATCATGAAGGAACGGGAAATCTCCGCGCTGGAAACCGCGCTGGACTATCACTTCCACCGGCGTGGAGTGATCGAACAGGCCATCACGCACAGCTCACAGGCGCGCGAACAGGAGTCGCAGCAGGCGGGACAAAATAAATATCAGGTCAACGACAACGAGCAACTGGAATTTTTGGGCGACGCGGTTTTGGCCCTGGTGACCAGCGAGGAGTTGTTCCACCGGTTTCCGCAGTTTCGCGAAGGCGAACTCTCGAAATTGCGTGCGCACATCGTCAGCGAACGGCATCTGATCCGAGTCGCGCAACAGCTTGAGTTGGGGCATTATCTACGGCTGGGACGCGGCGAGGAGAAATCAGGCGGGCGGGGCAAGACCGCACTTCTAGTCGATGCCCTGGAAGCGGTCCTGGCAGCCATCTATCTGGATGGCGGAATGGAGCCGGCGCGCAAGTTTATCTTGCGTGAAATATTGGCTCCTGAGCTGGAGCGCATGGAGCGCGAAGGCGGCGCGCTGCCGATGAGCGATTTCAAATCGGCTCTGCAGGAAACTTTACAGGGGCTGGGCATGGTGCAACCTTCTTATGTGCTGGTGGAAGAAGCCGGACCCGAGCATCGAAAGACCTTCACCGTGGAAGTCCGTCTAAACGGCAAAAAGAGCGAGGGCCGAGTCGAGTTCGTGGGACGCGCGCAAGGTTCTACCAAGAAGATGGCGGAGCAGGATGCGGCGCGGCAGCTGCTGTCCTATCTAGCCTCGCAGTCGCAAGCCGGGGTAGCCAGGCCAGTGCGCGGCTCACCCTCTCCCGACAAATAGAAAAACAAATAGAATTGATGTGCGGTTGAGTGAAGTAAATGAGTTCCCTGGGCAATCCTGTATCACACGAGCCATTGGTTGGCGAAACCCCGACGGGTCACGTCCCGGCGGTAGGTCACCGGACGCAGTGGGCAGCGGGAACCGGCGTAATGGGATCGTTACAATCGCTGTTGGGAACCGTGGTGATTGCAGTTTTCGTAATCACGTTTATCGTGCAGGCATTTCAGATTCCTTCCCCGTCGATGGAAACTACCCTGCTGGTGGGCGATTATCTGCTGGTCAATAAGCTGTGCTATGGCGGCGGACTGGGGAATTATCTGATGCCCTACCGTAAAGTGCAGCGCGGCGATATAGTCGTGTTTCATTATCCGGTGAATCCGGCGCAGCATTTTGTGAAACGCGTGATCGGTGTGCCCGGAGACCGGGTGCGGATGATCAACAAGCAGGTATTCGTGAACGGAGTATCTCTGAAAGAGCCGTATGCGCATTTCACCCGGCCGGCGAACGACATGTTTCGCGACAGTTTTCCGCGCCTGGATGTGGCGGCAGGCGAGACGCCGGAGTGGTGGGTGCAACTGCGTAAGCTGGTTGACGATGGGCAACTGATCGTTCCGCAAGGGCATTATTTTGTGATGGGCGATAATCGGGACGACAGTTATGACAGCCGCTACTGGGGATTTGTGCCGCAGGCGAATATCATCGGGCGTCCGCTGTTGATTTACTGGTCAGTGCGGGAGGAAGAGGGCGAAGTTGCGGCGCCAAGTTCGATTGCTGGAAAGCTGGCACACTTTGCCTATGCACTGACGCACATTTTCCAGATCACACGCTGGAACCGGACACTGCGGCTGGTGAACTAAGAAGGGATTTTGTAATTGGGTAATTTAGTAATTGGGTAATTAAAGTCGTGATTTTACAGATGGGTTTCAAATTGCCAAATTACTCAATTACTAAATTAGTTTAGAGGGGCTCATTGGCTAAGAAAGACGATAAGACGATTGAGGTAGAAGAGAAGCCACGCGAGACCACGGTGGAGTTTTTGTCATCGCTGGCTGCCGTGCTGGTGACGGGATTGTTCATCATCACGTTCGTGGTGCAGGCGTTTGAGATTCCATCAAGCTCGATGGAGAACACCTTGCTGATCGGCGACCACGTATTCGTGAACCGCGAGCAGTTTGCCCCAAAAACTTCCTGGATGGGGCCGATGCTGCCTTATCGCAATGTGCAACGCGGGGATATTGTCGTATTCCTCGCGCCGTGCGAACCGGGACTCTACGTGGTCAAGCGCATCATCGGCGTACCGGGCGACCGCATTCACCTGCGCAATGGAGTCGTGTATCGAAACGGCGAAGAGCTAAATGAATCTTACGTAATTCACTCGCAAGATGCGGTGGCATTTCCAAATCCGTATCGCGACAATTTTCCTGCTGTGCCGCCATCGGAGAGCTACAACGTTTATCCGTGCTGGGAGCCGGAGTTGCCGATGCACATTCAGGGCGACGATCTGGTTGTGCCTCCCGGACATTTCTTTGGAATGGGCGACAACCGCGACGTGAGCCTCGACAGCCGCTATTGGGGATTCATTCCGCAGGAAAACGTGATTGGCCGCCCCATGTTCATTTACTGGTCGTTTGAAACTCCGGCGGACCAGTACCGCAAAACCGATATGGGCGACCGCATCGGTTTTTTGGCGCACGTCGTGTTGCATTTCTTTGACGAGACACGCTGGCGGCGGACATTGCGAGTGGTGCGGTGAAAGTTTTTTCTTTCAAACTGCGGCTTGTAGCCGCGGCAGTCATCGTTCTGCTGTTTCTGTTTCTTGCGCATCCCGGCGTATCGCGCCTAAAAGCACGCATTACGAATTCCATCAGCCGCGCGGTCGATCGTCCAGTGGAGATCGGCTCCGTCCAGCTTCGATTCCTGCCGCAACCCGGCTTTGATCTGGAAAACCTCGTCATTTATGAAGACCCGTCTTTCGGAGCGGAGCCGATGCTGCGATCGAGTGAGGTCACGGCCGTGGTACGCATAACATCGCTGATGCGAGGACGTTTGGATGTTTCCCGTCTGGAGCTGACCGAGCCAAGTTTGAATCTGGTGCGCAGAAAAGAAGATGGCCGCTGGAATTGGGAATCTCTTCTGGAGCGCGCCGCCCGTACTCCACTCGCACCCACCGCAAAAGCAAAATCGGAGCCGCGGCCAAGCTTTCCTTATATCGAGGCCAGTTCAGGCCGCATCAACTTTAAGACTGGTGCGGAGAAAAAACCATATGCGCTCCTCAACGCCGACTTCGCGCTGTGGCAGGAATCGGAAAATACTTGGGGCGTGCGCCTGAAGGCGGAACCGCTCCGTACAGACATGAGCTTGAGCGATACCGGATTGCTGCGAGTGAATGGAACCTGGCAGCGCGCCGCAACATTGCACGAAACGCCATTGCAGTTCAGCGCGGAGTGGGATCGCGCGCAATTGGGACAACTAACCAAGTTGGTTTCGGGGGTCGACAAAGGCTGGCGAGGAGACATCCGGTTCGAAACGATATTGCGCGGAACTCCGAATGCACTGCAAATAAGCGCCGACACGTCGATCCAGGGCTTCCATCGCTACGACATATCGAATGTCGAAGGATTGCAGTTAGTGGCACACTGTGATGGTAAATACAGCTCCGATAAAGGCATGTTGCATGAAGTTTTCTGCAGTGGCCCTGTAGGTAATGGCTTGGTTACGCTGCATGGCGACGTAGGGCGTCCGGGACTGCACTTGGCCGACCTGGCGTTGAACGTGGAAAACCTCCCAGTCAATTCTGTGGTGCAACTGGCTCGGCGCGCTAAAAAAGATTTGCCAGCCGATCTTGTATCTGCGGGAAATGTGCAAGGCAATTTCGTGTTTAAGGAAGATGGCACGTTGCCGCAAGCAGCGGAGTTTCAGGGACACGGAGAAATTACAAACCTTCGATTGGAATCGCCGAGCACAAAGGTAGAGTTTGCTCCCGGCAGGGTTCCGTTTGCGCTGACTTCCGAAAGCGGCGTGGTTCATCTTTCTTCGCGAAAAAAATCTGGCGAGCAGCCGGATGCTCTTGCCTTAATGATTCCAAAAGAATTGCATATTGAATATGGTCCATTTCCAGTAGCGCTCGGCCGGCCAACAGCAGCACAGGCTCGTGGTTGGGTGGGGCGGTCGGGATATGGCGTTGCGGTTCGTGGAGAAGGAGAAGTGTCACGAACCTTGCGCGTCGCGAGCCTCTTCGGATTGCCCACGATAAAGGCAAACGTGGAGGGCTTGGCGCTGATGGATTTGCAGATCGCTGGATCGTGGATGGAGAATGCCGGCACAAATCCTTCTAATTTCTCGTTGCCGAAGGTGACGGGTACGGTGCAACTGCATGATGTCCACGCAACCGTGCGGGGAGTGAATAAACCGATCGAAATTTCCTCAGGCGAATTAAAGCTCTTACCCGGCGAAGCCCGTGTGGAAAAATTAACTGCGCGTGCGGCAGATGCGCAATGGACCGGCTCTGTGGCGTTGCCACGTGGATGTGGAACGCCTGGCGCGTGCGTCGTACGCTTCAATTTGAATACCGATGAGATCGGGATGGGCGGTCTTTATCAATATTTCGGGCCCCTTACCGACGAGCGCCGCTGGTATGAGGTGTTGACCCCGGCTCAGCCGGGAACATCGTCGTTTCTCGAAAACTTGCGGGCATCGGGGAACATAAGCGCTGGACGGCTGCTGATTCACAATCTGACGATGAACCACGTTTCTGCTGCGCTCGATCTTGACCACGAGAAGTTGAAGATTTCGAATCTGCGCTTCGATTTTCTTGGCGGGAAGCATCGCGGCGACTGGCAGGCGGATTTCACTGGAGCGCCTCCGGCTTATTCCGGTTCAGGAACTCTTGGCAATGTTTCGTTGGACCAGACGGGCAATGCGATGCATGATGCCTGGGCTTCTGGGAAAGCTAACGGGACTTATCAGATCACGGCTCACGGTAATGGTTCTGCAGCTTTCTGGCAATCTGCCGCAGGCGAACTTCACTTCGAGTTGAAAGACGGAACTCTTCCCCGGATTTCGCTGGCGAGCGATGGCACACCGTTGCAGATCGTGCATTGGAAAGACGTTGCCCACTTGCACAATGAAAAAATAGAGCTTGAAAAGGGAGAGATTGTCTCTTTTGCGGAAACATACGAGATCAGTGGGGCTGCGACATTAGGACAGATACTCGATTTCAAACTAATCAGCCTCGCGCCCGAGAAGTCGGCGGGCACAGGTGCGCTGGTTTATAGCATCACGGGCACGATGGCTGATCCACGAGTGGCGTTGGCGCCTGCTCCGGAGACGCAGGCACGGTTGAAACCTTAGCCTTCCCGACAGAATTCTCTTTAGTTAAGGTTGGTATCCTTGTCCGCGCAGAACTTTGCCAGGTAAACTTCCCGTCATTTTCCCTTGATCGATTACAGGCACGCCGTTTACCAGCACATAGTCCATGCCTTCAGAAAGCTGATTCGGATTATCAAAAGTGGCTAGGTCGCGCACGGTTACCGGATCGAAGATAACAACATCGGCCCACATACCGGCTTTGAGAACTCCGCGATCGGTGAAGCGCATGCGTTGCGCAGGTAAGGCGGACATTTTGCGAATCGCATCTTCCAGCGTCAAGGCTTTATCTTCACGAACATATTTCCGCAGGATTCGAGGAAACGTACCGTAGGCCCGGGGATGCGGATGTTCCTGGCCGAGAATTCCTTCGGGCGAAGTTCCAGAAGAATCGTTGTCGATGGAAACCCATGGCTGTTGCAGTGCGAGCGTGACATCGGGCTGCGACATACCGAAGACAGCGACGCCGGTACTGGGGTCTTCAATCAGGAAATCGAAGAGCGCATCCATCGGGTCTTTATTCCAGAGCTTTGCGATTTCGGATAGGCGCTTGCCTTCAAAAGGAAGCATCTTGGGATTCTCCACCACTCCAATCATGATGGCGTCGGGTCCGGGAATCTCCTGCCATTCGTTGTCCCAATCTTTTGAGCGTGTGAGCATGTCTTTGCGGATGCGCTCGCGGGTTGGCGGATCTTTGAGGCGCTGTACTAACTTCTCGGTTCCGCCATCGTGCGCCCACGGCGGAATGAATGCGGAAAAATCATTGAACCACGCCGTATATGCGTAAGTGTTAGCCGTGACGTCTGCGCCGGATGCGCGTGCTGCATTGATTTTGGCTACGACTTCGGGCATGCGTCCCCAATTGTTTTTTCCGGCGACTTTGATATGCCAGATTTCCACGGGAACATGCCCTTCGCGGCCGATGCGCAGGGCTTCGTCGATAGCTTCGAGAATAGAATCGCTTTCGTCGCGCATGTGAGTGGCGTAGATGCCGCCGAACTTTCCGCCTTCGGAAGCGAGCGCGATGAGTTCGTCGGTTTTCGCATACGGCGCGGGAGCATATTCGAGCGAAGTGGAAACGCCGACCGCACCCTCTTTCATGGCGTCACGCACCAGGGCTCTCATCTGTTCGAGTTGCTCAGGCGTAGGTTGTTTGTCGTCGTCACCCAGCACCATACGGCGGACTTGCGTGGCACCGACGTAGCTGGCGAGGTTGATGCCAATACCTTGCTTTTCCAGGCGCGAGAAATACTGGCCGAAAGTTCGCCAGTCGGGAGTGATTTTGTAATGCTCGTAGCTGATGCGGTCGGATTGAATGATGGCATCATTGAGCGGCGCGATAGAGCTGCCTTCACCGGTAATTTCCGTAGTGATGCCCTGATAAATTTTAGATGGCAAACGAGGATCGACCAGGATGGTGAATTCGGATTGACCCAGCATGTCGATGAAGCCGGGAGCGACGACTTTGCCGGCGGCGTCAATCGTGCGTTTGCGCGGCGCGGCGGTCAGGTTGCCGATGGCGGCTACTTTTCCGTCACGGATGCCGATATCACCGGAATACCAGGGTGAGCCGGTGCCGTCGATGATGTGACCGTTGATGATTACCAAGTCAAAGGGGCCGGATATCAATTGTGCCATTAACACCGAAACGGTGATAAGGAAGAACGCGACAACCAGCATGGGATAGAGCACGCGATTTCTCATTTATTTCCTTCTCGCCTTTCGACAGGTCTACTCACGACCTTTGCATTTGCGGACGAAGCCGGACGATTGCACCGACAACGATCCAGATCCCCAGCGCCAGCCATTCGTATAGGGTGAAATGGCCGGGGATTGCGGGGACAACTTTCATCAGCAACATCGCGATCGCCACAAGTAATCCAAAACCAGCAACCAGGTATTCGCCTGTGGAGCGCTTCGACTGCTCGGGGAGCTTTCCCCTACGCCTCATAGAAAGATAAGCGGCGCAGGTTGCGGTCCAGCCGATTGCGCTGGCCACGGCGCCAACTTCGGTGATCGGGACCAGGATCGCGTCCCCCAGCAGCATACACGCGGCCGTGACAACTCCGATGCAGAGAACTGCGACCGATGGAGTTTGGTGTTGCGGATGGATGCGTCCGGCGCGAACGTCAATCAATTCACGGCGTCCCATGGCAAACAACATGCGGCTGGCAGCTACAAAGTTTCCGTTGAAACATTTAATCAGTGATAAAAGCGCCGCAGCCAGGATGACGTTGACGATCCAGCGCGAACCTGTCGCGCGCTGGAAAGCAACGGCGGTCATAAACTTTTCGCCCGTCAACTCGTGCCATGGCGCAACAAACGCAACAGCGGCGATGACGGCTGTGTAGAAGAAGATGCCGATTAGAATTGCCATCCAGATCGCGGTGAGAAATCTTGCCGAGTGGAATTCGGCGGTGGATTCTTCGGCGGCTTTGCTCACCGATTCGAATCCGGTCATAAAATATGGAACGATCTGAAGCACCAGCAAGAATGAAAACAGAGGCGCGTGGGTAAAGAGCGGAGGAAAATTATGCGGCGATCCTTTGCTTACTCCCAGCACGATGAATGTGACAAAAAGCGCAAGCGTAGTAAAGGCGGTCCAGTTCTGGAAGCTCGCGCTGAGGCGGATACCGCGATAGTTCAATGTGGTTAGCAGAGCGGTGAGGGTGAGACCGATAATTAAATGCGGAAGATAAACCGGGCGTCCAGCGATGCGGTAGAGTTCCAGCGAATCGAGCGAAGGAACAATGTAGCCAGCGATGCGGCCAACGGCAACGGCTTCCCAAGGACAGACAATGAAGTAGGCGAGCATCATCATCCAGCCAGTGGAGTAGCTGATAGACGAAGAAAACGCAGCGGCGGTGTAGGCAATCTCGCCAGCGGCATTGGGCATGGCTGCGACCAGCCTGCCGTAGACCCAGCCAATGGGAAATAACAGCGCGCCGCCTACGGCAAAGCCGAGCAAGGCTCCGAGAGCGCCACCGCGCAGCAGCCAGTCATCCATGACCACCAGCCAGCCGACGCCCACCATTGTGCCCCAGGCGAGGGTGAAGTAGTCGGTGAGGCGGAGTTTGCGGGCAAGCTGGGACATGCGGAGGGCGAATTATAAAGCATTGGCGGACGCGGCATCCGCATCGAAATCCCGCGCGGCGCGTGGTAGTATCGTCATTACCTCACGTGATGCGCAACTGTAAATTTAAGCGCTTGATTCTGTTTTGCCTCGTCACTAAACATAAGAACGAATGACATCTTCCAACCAATTGCGTAAGCGCGTGCTCAGCGGCATGCGCTCGACAGGAAAACTACACCTCGGCAACTACGTGGGCGCGCTCGACAACTGGGTGCGTATGCAGGATGAGTATCAATGCTTCTTCGAAGTGGCCGACTGGCACGCGCTTACCACGGATTATGCCGACACTTCACGCGTAAAGCAGAATTCTCTGGACGTGGCGCTCGACTGGCTGGCCGCGGGGCTTGATCCGGCAAAGAGTGTGATTTTTATTCAGTCGCATGTGCCGGCTCACGCGGAGTTACACCTGCTGTTTTCGATGATCACGCCGCTGGGCTGGCTGGAGCGGGTTCCTACATATAAGGAGCAGCGGGAAAATATCCAGGATAAAGATTTGGGAACATATGGATTCTTGGGTTATCCCGTGCTGCAAGCGGCGGATATTTTGGTTTACAAGGCTGATGTGGTTCCTGTCGGCGAGGACCAGGTAGCGCATGTGGAACTCACGCGCGAGATTGCGCGAAGATTCAACGGATTCTACGGAGATGTACTTCCTGAGCCGAAATCACTGCTCACGCCCGCGCCTAAGTTGCCGGGGACGGATGGACGCAAGATGTCGAAGTCGTATGGAAACACGATTATGCTAACCGACCCGGAGCCCGTGGTACGGCAGAAATTAAAAACGATGGTGACCGATCCGGCCCGGGTACGGCGCTCTGATCCGGGAAATCCGGATGTGTGTCCGGTGGGCGATCTGCATAAGATTTTCAGCAGTAAAGAAACGATGGCTAAGGTAAACGAGGGCTGCCGCTCTGCTGGCATCGGCTGCATCGAGTGTAAGGGATGGGCAGCAGATGCGCTGGTGCAGTTGCTGAATCCGATGCAGGAGCGGCGCAGGAAATTTGAGGAGAATCCGCGGCTGGCTTGGGATATTCTTGAGCATGGCACGCAGCGGGCGCGCAAGGCTGCGGCTGAAACCATGGACGATGTACGCGCGGCGATGGGCATGTCGCTCGCGTATGAGTTGCCGGGTAAGTAATGATGCGAAATAGAGCCGAAGCCAGAATCGAAAATGAAGCCGGCAATGCAGCGGAGCCACTTTTGCCCGCGCTCGTCGAAAAACCATCAGTCGGTGCAAAGCCTGCGAAACCAGATTCGCAAGCTTCGAAGCAAGCTTCAAAAAAAGAAGAGAGCGATTCTCCATTTGCGGTTTCCGTTACCGACGTTTATGAAGGCCCGCTCGACCTGCTGCTCGATCTGATTCGCAAACAGGACATCGACATCTACGACATTCCGATTGCACGCATCACGGAGCAGTATTTGGTTTATGTAGAAAAAATGCGCGAGCTGGATGTGAACGTGGCGGCGGATTTTATTTACATGGCCGCCGTGCTGATTCACATCAAGTCGAAGATGTTGTTGCCGCGCGATCCGTCGGCCAAGGCGGAAGAGTTGGAAGATCCGCGCACGGAGCTGGTCAACCGGCTGCTTGAGCATGAAAAATTCAAGTCGGCGGCGCAGATGCTTTTGCAGAAGCAGCAGATTGAAGATGCGGTGCTGACCAATCCGGCACTGAAGGAATTTATCGACGCCGAAGGCACCGAGCCGGAGATGGCTGCGGACGTGATCGACCTAGTGAAAACCTTCCAGCAAATTTTGGATCGCATGCGCACGCGGCCGGTGATCAATGTGAATGAGGAAACGGTCACGGTCGGGCAGATGATCGATTATCTGCGGCGGCGGCTGGAACTGGAATCGAAGCCGATCCGGCTGAAGCAGCTTTTAATGCGTGTGCCTTCGCGGCAGGCGCTGGTATGCATGTTTTTGGCGCTGCTGGAAATGGTGCGGCTACAGGCGATTCAGGTGCGGCAGGATCAACTATTCGGCGAAATTGCGGTGCGCAAGCATACGGGATTCGATGCGGTCATGGCGGAACAGGCAGCTGTGAGGGACGATTGGAGATAACCTCTTCCCGTGGTGAATGGATAGGTTCAGATAAGAACGAGAATCCTTCGCCTCGCCTGAAAAACGGCTCCGCTCAGGATCGACAACGGGATATTGATCACTGATTATGAGTTTAAAAGCTCAACTCGAAGCCATTATTTATGCGGCGGAGACGCCGATCACGACCGAGCAGATTGCCTCGCTGGTCAAGAATTCGGTGATGGCCGACGGCGCTGCGGATGACGCGGAAGTGAAGTCCCGCGTACGTGCAACACTGGAAGAACTGGTTGCCGATTACGGTGGGCCTGGCCATGGCATCGAGGTTCGCCAGGTGGCGGGCGGGTATCGCATGTCGACCAAGCCGGAGCAGCACGAAGTGGTGCGCAGCTTCGCCAAAAGTTTGAAGCCGCCGATTCGGCTATCGCTTCCGGCTTTGGAGACACTCGCAGTCATCGCTTACAAGCAGCCGGTTACGGTACCGGAGATTAGTGAGATTCGCGGCGTGGATTCCGGCGGCGTGATTGCCACATTGTTTGACCGTAAGCTGATCACGACAGCGGGGCGCAAGCAGGTGATTGGCCGGCCGATTCTTTACAAAACGACCAAAGAATTTCTGATGCGCTTTGGGTTGAAGGATGTGAACGAACTGCCCAGCATGGAAGAATTTGAAAAGCTGGTGGCGGAGTCGTTCCAGTCGGAGTTGGTTCCGGCAGAAGAAACTGGAGAGACTACTGTAATTAGTTCAAACGAGGCGGCGGATCAGGCGGAGGCGGATACAACCGGCGCGGATTTGAAATCCAGCGCTTAGGGGTTGCCGCGGGGGGAACTTCAGCAGCTAAAGCCGTTCACGAATTTTTGTTTTGCGGCGCGACTTGAAGCGGCGCCCCATCGAATCACATCACAAAAATATGCCCTCTGAGCGCCTGCAAAAAATTATTGCCGCTGCCGGGATTGCTTCCCGGCGCAAAGCTGAAGAGTTAATCTCTTCCGGTAACGTCAAGGTCAACGGCACGGTCGTGACTGCACTCGGCAGCAAGGCGGATGCGGATGTCGATCACATTCGCGTGAACGGGAAGCTGCTGCAGGGCGCGCAACACCACGTGTATCTGGTGCTGAACAAACCTAAGGGTTATGTCACGACCGTCAGTGATCCCGAAAATCGGCCTACGGTGATGCAGTTGATTCACGGCGTGAAAAAGCGTGTCTATCCGGTGGGGCGACTCGATTACGCCAGCGAGGGATTGCTGCTTTTGACCAACGACGGCACCCTGGCGAACAAGTTGATGAAGGCGTCGTCGCAGGTTCCCAAGACTTATGTCGTGAAGGTTGCAGGCACGCCGAGCAGCGAAGGGCTGGAGAAATTGCGTGGCGGCGTTTCGATTGCGACCACCAATAAGCGGCGTGTACGCACTGCGCCTGCCGAAATTCGGCTGGTGAAGGAAGCGAACAATCCGTGGTATGAGGTCACACTGATCGAAGGCCGCAACCGCGAGATTAGGCGTATGTTCGAAAAGGTCGGGCATCATGTGGAAAAAATCAAGCGCGTGCGCTACGGCCCGCTTACGCTCGATGTTCCACCGAGAAAATTCCGCGAACTGACTTTGCAGGAAGTTGACCGCCTGCGCACCGCCTGCAATAAACCCATGGCGCGGACGAAGCCTTCCATGGCATGATGCGGCAAGCATGAGCCGCTTTTTCGATTTGGTCTCCAAGCCTGCGCGCGATATGGGAGCGGCCAACGCTCCCGGCACATCGACGGCGGCGCAGGTAAAACGCTCCCCGCTTATCAAGCTCGATTCCAACGAAAGCCCTTTTGGTCCTTCGGTTCACGCGCTCGATGCCATGCGCAGCGCGATGAATTCCGCCAATCTTTATCCGGACGATGATTGCAGTCCGTTGCGCGCGAAGCTGGCGGCGCATCACGGATTGCCTGCGGAGCAGGTGTTGGTGACGGCAGGTTCCACTGGTTTGTTGAGCCTGCTCTGCCAGACTTTGCTGGCGCCGGGATTGAATGCGGTAACCAGCGAGCGGTCGTTCATCGTGTATTCGATGGCGGTGCAGGCAGCGGGCGGACGATTGATCGAAGTGCCGATGCGCGAGAACAACAACGAAGACAGCTTCGATCTGGACGCAGTTCTTGGCGCAATCGATGCCAACACGCGCATTGTGTTTCTGGCGAACCCGAATAATCCTACTGGCACCATGTTTGAAGCTGCGGTTGTGGAGCAGTTTCTCACCCAGCTTCCCGCACACGTGGTTTTGGTTCTCGATGAGGCGTACTACGAATTTGCGCTGCACTTCGCCTCGCTGCGGCGGGTCAATTATTCCAACTCGCTCGATTATGTGCATCGCGGAGCGAGCGTGGTAGTGCTGCGAACTTTTTCCAAGGCGCACGGGCTGGCCGGACTGCGCGTGGGCTATGGACTCGGCCCGGCGGAGTTGCTGGGCTATTGCGCGCGCATGAGAAATACATTTTCTGTGTCGTCCGTGGCGCAGGCTGCGGCTATCGCGGCTTTGGACGATCAAGAGCACATTCAGCGCGTAGTGGAGAACAATACGATTCAGTCGCGCGATCTGGCACAGGGATTGGCTGCGCTGGGATTTCGCGTGGTTCCGACCTGGGCGAATTTTGTGTTCTGCGATTTAGGAGAAGATGCGGCCGATTTCGCCGGACGATTGCAGGAAGAAGGCGTGGCCGTCCGTCCGCTAGGATCGTGGGGCGCGCCGAATTGCATTCGTGTGACGATTGGGAGAGCAGAGCAGAATCAGGCTTTCTTAAAGGCAGCGCAGCGGGCTAGATCGAACAATCCTCCTGCGGGACCTGGGGCTTCTCCAACGGTCAGGTCGGTGATGTAAACGCCTGATTTCGAAAATTTAGCGGATGTGGAAGTCGATCTCCATTGGATCATAACTGGAACCGGTATTCCGCCGTTAGTACCAGGTTCAAAGGTCGACGCTCGCAAGTACTTAGAACAACGGTCCCTTCAATTTTCAGCTTTCGACCTCTTTGGAATACTCTGGCAGCCGGGTATGGAGTGCGCGAGGCGATGTCGCACACGGAGGAGGATTCTCGCGGCTACAGACCTTCATGAAGCCCGGCGCCGAAGAGTTGTCCTGGAGAACACTCTGACGGTCATCCATAGGACAAGAGTAACGGTACGTCTCACGAAAACACCTGACCAAGACATGTTTGGAGTGACAAGAATATTCTCACAACCTCGGTCGGCCCACGTGATGGTTCTATCCTCCTCCAAGCGCCGCTCGCGCCGCCCCATATAGTCCTGCATCGCTGCCCAGCAAAGCGAGCGTGATAATAGTTTTTCGTTCGTTGCTACTTTCGGTCTTTGCTGCGGAGCTTTCTTGTTTCCCCAAAGAAGCGCTCTTCAAAGGATCATCTGGCGCGGTTGCCGCATAGACGATCGAGCGCTTCCGCAGTTCTTCAAACATGGTGGGCGCGAAAGCATCCCACGCGCTGGCAACGCCGCCGCCGATAACGTACATATCGAGATTCAGCACATTGACTATATCCGCGAGCAGAATACCGAGGTAGCGGCCAAAAGTATGAAAGATGCGGATAGCCTCCTCGTCGCCCTGGAGCGCGAGATTGTAGATCGCCTTCACGCCGGATTCGGCGCCGGATGACGCAGCCTGAGCCAGCGACGGCGCTTCACCGCTGTCCATGGCTTCGCGAGCCATACGCATGATCGCGGTGGCGGAAGCGTATTTCTCGGAGCATCCGCGATTGCCGCAGGCGCAGAGAACGCCGTCTGGTTCGATGGTGACGTGGCCGAATTCACCCGCCATGCTGTTCATGCCATGCCAGATTTTTCCATTAAGCACGATGCCGCCGCCGATTCCGGTGCCGAGCGTGAATATGGCCATGTTTGGAACGCCGCGTGCCGCGCCTATCCATTGCTCGCCGAAGGCTGCCAAGCGCGCATCGTTTTCGAGAACGACATGCGTATTATTTTCCAAAACGCCGGACGCGCGCAGGCGGCGCTCGATTTCGGCGCGCGCCGGATAATTTTCGAAGCCGGGAAGATTGACCGCCTTGCGCATGATTCCGGCTGCGACATCGACGAGACCGGGCACGCCGATACCCGCGCCGAGAAAATTTCCTGTGACTTTGTATTTTTTCGTGAGACGCTGGATCGCGTCACACATTTCACCGATAACATGGCCGGGGCCAAGAGCAAGTTTTGTGTCGAGCGCGATTTTTTCGAGAAGCTCGCCTTCGCGGCTGACGGCGGCAATGCGCAGGTTGGTACCGCCGAGATCGACCCCGATAGAGAAATCAGGCATAAGGAAAGAGGGTATCAAAATCGGGAGGCCCACATGAGGAAGGATTTGCTAAGGCAGGGATCCTTCGACTACGGCTGTGCTCCGCTCCGCTTCGCTTGCCCAGCCTTCGCTCAGGATGACATACGACATTCGCTTTATTATTTCTGGCACTTCGGGCAGTAGTGACTGCTGCGTCCAGCGATCACGATGCGCTTGATGGGCGTTTTGCACACCAGGCAGGGCTCGCCTTCGCGGCCGTAAACGCGGTGTTGCAGTTGAAAAAAGCCTTCTTCGCCGTCGGCATCTACGTAGTCGGAAATCGACGATCCACCGAGGGCGATCGCTTCGCGCAGAACTTCTTTCACGGATTCTAAAAGCCTGGCGAACTGATCGCGTTTGATGGTGGAAGCGCTGCGCCGCGGGCGGATTCCAGCACGGAATAAGGATTCATCCGCATAAATATTTCCCACGCCACGCAATAACTTCTGATTAAGCAGGGCGCTCTTGATGGGAGTTTTGCGGCCACTGAATAAAGGAAGGAATCGTTCGAAATCAGCTTCCAGCGGTTCGATGCCCGCTGCATCAAAGTCCCCGGCAACGGCAACACTCAACCGGCCGAAGCGGCGCGGATCGACAAAGCGCAGTTCCCTGCCTGAGGCCAGCTTGAGAATCGCATGAGTATGCTTAAGAATTTCAGCGTCGGCTTCGGATACTTGCAAGCGCCCGGTCATACCGAGGTGGACGATCCATTGAGTTTTGTTTTCGGTAACTTTTTCCTTCGCGCGTAACTTCGCCTTTTTCGCCGAGCGGGCGGGTGCTGCGCCGTTTTGCTCAAGATCGAAAACGATGTGCTTGCCCATGCGACGGACCGCCGCAATGCGACGGTGTTCGAGCGCATTTGCGATTTCAGGCGCGGGAGATTTCAACAACTCCGGCTTTTCTCCAAGCCATACGGATTCGATCACGTCGCCAGTTACGCGCTTGGCCAAGCCGCGAGCGATAGTTTCCACTTCGGGGAGTTCGGGCATGATTGTTCTGGGTACAAGGATAGAGATGCAGTAGGATCAATTGCGATGCACGCCGAGAGGAACACCGCGCGAAATGTAACGACGCGTTGGGTAAGCCGGGTAAGAATGAGCTCAGGCGATCGCTAATCTTTTAGCGGCACCACGGCTTGGCCATCGCGGCAGAAAGTGGCGACTTTTTGCAGATCACCATTGGCCTGGGGCACAGTCATCACGGGGCCGTAGCAGTAGACCGCGTGTCCGGTGGCGGCGAAGTACCAGCTTCCTCCTTTGGAGTGCTGGGCCACATGGCTGGTGGGCTGGCGCAACGGCTGCGGAGGCTTTGCAACCGTCATACTAAACAACAAGGCTAGGGTCAGGGCCTTCATGTTGAACTCTTTCGAAAAGCTTTCTGAAACCTCGTTCTACTGCTTCTTGTGCACAAAACCGTGTTGCGTAAACCTGGGCATTAAAGCGTAATCAAAACGCGGCGTTGATCTCCCATATCCGAAGCGGGTACAGGAGGCATCTGAATATGCTGCTTTGAGGCCTTTGCTGTCGGACTTTGGTGTGGCGCCTGGGTCGACGGAGTCTGCGCTTTTCCGTTTGCTGAAGGATTCTGCGTTCCCGCGGCATGGGCGTGCGCCCGGTCGTGAGCTGCCTTGTCGGAGTGCTCCTTGCCTTTCATCGCCCAAAATTCGGTGCTGTCCCGTTGCAAAACCTGAATCAGATTGTGCTGCGCCTGGATGGCTTTGCCTTGCTCGACGATGAGCATGGCCATCAAACCGTAAGAAATCAGGAAAACTATGGTGAGCCCAGGCATGAGGCTGCTCTTTTTTTTCGGAGCCGCAATCGGCATCATCGCTGTGTTCTGGAACAGAGTCGTCAAGCACCCCTCACTTTTGCCCCACAATAGCGGGCATCCTGAAGAATGCAACTGGCACACCAATGGTTGGGATGCTGGGAAGGTATTGAATTTACGCAAGTTAACGAATAGTTCGGAGATAGGAGACAGAATTATAAGTGCAACTCGATGCACATTATGAGCGGGCAGCTTTCAAGCTGTGGCCCGCTGGGCATGGTTTCTCGCGCCAATTGCCAAGGATGATTGCCTATTTTCCGCCGAGCAGCAGCTTGGCAATGGTCGCCAACTGCATGTTAGATGTACCCTCGTAGATCTTGCCGATCTTTGCGTCGCGCCAGTATTTTTCCACGGGATAATCCTTCGTAAAACCATAGCCGCCGTAGATTTCGATGGCGAGAGAAGTGACGCGCTCGGCTACCTGCGAGGCATAGAGCTTGGTCATGGCCGCTTCTTTCACGAAGTTCACACCGGCATCTTTCATGCGGGCGGCGTTGTAGACCATCAGGCGTGCGGCTTCGATTTCCGTGGCCATCTGCGCAATCTGAAACTGGATGCCCTGGAATTCAGCCAGAGCCTTGCCGAATTGCTTACGCTCCTGCGCATACTTGGCGGCATACTCCCATGCGCCTCGGGCTACGCCAATCATCTGCGCGCCGATGCCGATGCGGCCCTCGTTCAGTGTCTCGATCGCGATCTTGTAGCCTTTGCCGGGTTCGCCAATGACATTTTCTTTAGGGACTTTGCAATCTTCGAGTATCAATTCGCAGGTGGAAGAGGCGCGAATGCCGAGCTTGTCTTCTTTCTTTCCGACAGTAAACCCGTGGAAATTTTTCTCGATGAGAAATGCGGTGATGCCTTTGTATCCGGCGGCGGGATCGAGCGTGGCAAAAAGAACGAAGAGTCCAGCTTCTTTGCCGTTGGTGATCCAGAGCTTGCGGCCGTTGAGGACGTAGTCGCTGCCTTTGAGTTCGGCGCGGGTTTGCAGCGCGAAAGCGTCGGAGCCGGAACCGGCTTCGCTTAGGGCATAGGCGCCGACCGTGCCCGAAGCCATCTTTGGCAGATAGCGTTTCTTCTGCTCAGCATTGCCCCAGCGCAGCAGCGCGTTATTAACCAGCGTATTTTGCACATCGACGACTACTCCGGCCGAGGCATCGACACGCGACAACTCTTCCACAGCGAGAATCGCTTCGAAGAACTTGGCGCCGCTGCCGCCGTATTGTTCGGGAATCTCGATGCCCATCAGGCCGAGCTGGAAGAATTCGTGGATGAGATCTTTTTCAAAGACACCCTTCTCGTCCATTTCTTTGACGAGCGGACGGATTTTGTCATCGGCGAACTGGCGGATGTTGTCGCGGAAGAGAATTTCGTCGTCGGTGAGGGTGGTTAGCGGCGTGGGAACAGGAGCTTGAAGCGCGGTTTCAGGCATAAGGCACCTTCGCGGAAAATGCAAACTCTTGATTTTAGCATCGCAGATCAGTGGGTTGGAGCTTTTTGCTTGACGCTTTACTACCCGATAATCGTTGCGCACCGCCTGTCTTCGTTATAAACTAGCGCGTTCTTTCAACACTACTTCCTCGTCTCCCCACTGGCTAACAGATATTCCTGGAGGTCACCTTAATGAATGCAGATTCCCGCAGACTCTACCGATTACTCAGCGTAGCCTTAGCCATTCTGGTTTTAACCGTTTCCTCGGCAGCGCAAACAAACTTCAAAGTGATCCACACCTTCAAAGGAACCGGCGACGGATATGGCCCGTGGGGCCAATTGCTGCACGACAGCCAGGGGAATCTTTACGGCACGACGATCAACGGCGGCGCTTACAACTATGGCTCGGTATTCGAACTTACGCCGCCGGCAGGCATTGGACCTTGGACTGAATCCATCCTTTACAGTTTTAACGGCAGCTCAGCTGACTTGCAGGGGCCTCAATCGGGATTGGTGATGGATACGGCTGGGAATCTGTATGGCACCACATTCTGGGGCGGCGTGAAGAACCAGGGGACAGTTTTTGAGTTGTCACCTCCGGCGATATCGGGAGGCATATGGTCCGAAGCTACGCTGTTTCAGTTCGAGGGGCGGAGGGGGAATGGCGCCGGCGGACTAGTGATGAGCCCTTCTGGAGTACTTTACGGTACTACGCTTTGGGGTGAGAACGTTTACGAATTGAAGCCGGTTCCGGGAGCCACTGCGCAATTCAAGAATCTGTTCATCTTCAATGACGGCACCAACGGTTTTGAGCCCGAGTATGAAGGCGGCGCGCTGGTTGCAGACAAGAACGGAAATCTATATGGGACGACCGTGTTTGGCGGAGCGAATGGGGAAGGTGAAGTATTCGAGCTTTCGCCTCCGGCGACGAAGGGCGCACCCTGGACAGAAACCGTTCTTTACAGCTTTGGTGCATACAGTACAGACGCTGCAGTTTGCGATGGCGGTGTTGTCTTCGACAAAGTGGGCAATCTCTATGGTGCAACCCATAGCGGCGGGACTTACGGCTACGGAGCGGTTTTCGAGCTTTCGCCGCCCGCATCGACCGGGCTGCCATGGACCGAGACTCTGCTTTATAGCTTCAACCAGGCTGCGGGGGATGGAGTGAACCCCTATGCCGGAGTTGTGGTCGATGCTTCCGGCAATATTTATGGAGTTACCTACCTCGCAGGCGCTTTTGGCGGCGGTACGGTTTTTGAGATTTCTCCGTCTGGAGGCGGCGTTTGGACCGAAACTGTGCTTCATAGCTTCAACGGAAAAACAGACGGAGAGAATCCCTACGGCGGTCTGATGATCAGCAACGGAAATCATTTGTTCGGGGTTACATCTACGGGCGGGGTCAAAGGCGCTGGGACGGTATTTGAGGTTATCCCTTAGGCTCGATTGTCTGCGCCTTTATCAATCTCATATGAGTTAGGAGGAATTCCTACTTCTTGCACGAGTGGACCAATTTCAGCGTGTCCGCCTGCAGAATTCGCTGAATCTGATTGCGTGCGTGAACGGACCACGGCCCCGTGGTGTCAAGCCTGACATACGCTTGCCAGTGTTTCAGCGCCTTGCGCGGCTCGCGGATTTTTTCGTAGGCGAGGGCAAGGTTGTAGTGCGCATCGGCGTAGGTGGGAGCAAGTTGCACCGCCATCTTGTAGGTCTGAATGCCTTCCTGCACGCGCCCGGTTTCGTCGAGCACGTTGCCCAGATCGAAATAAGCCAGCGCGTAGCGCGGATCAGCCTGCAAGGCGGCGCGGTAGTGCTTTTCCGCCAGCATAAAATCCTGGCGATTGTAGTAAAGCGTTCCCAGGTTGATGTGCGCGGCGGCATGCGCGGGCTGAAACTCAAGCACCTTTTGATAGGCAGCAAGCGCTTCGGTCTGCGTGGCCGGATTTTCTTCCAGCGTAATGCCACGGGCAAACCAAACGGCTGCTTCATCCTCGCGCGGAGCAGCTTCCGACGAAGGTATGGGCGTGCTGGTCACGACTTTTTCGCGCGTGGCAAAGTCCATTACAAACTGGCCTGCAATCGGCTCCAGCAGCTTGCCTTCATGCCGGAAAGCCACCCGGCGCTTATTCGTTGAAGAAGCGCCTGCTTCGAGCAAAGGATTTTCCATGCCTGCAGCCTGTTTCTGCATGGCTTCAAGCGATTCGCGAATCACAGCCGGCCGCACGCGCATGGCGCACAGGTCGCGGACTTTTTTGACTTTCAGCAGATCGGAGAATGAATAGGACGCACAAGCCGTAATCAGCCCGGCGCGCTCCCAGTTCGCCAACTGGCGCGGCGTGAGATGAAGAATTCGAAGTAAATCAGCTCGACTGTACATGGGTGTTCACAGCGGCTCGCGCTCGTGTTTTGATTATTTCTGTAGTTCTGCGTACGGCGCGGGAACCCATCGCCGCCATTATCCCCAACTCGTGGCTGAAAAGGCAACAGTAAAGGCTTGTGGAAATCTGTGGAGAACCTGGATGATTTACATGCAGCGGGAATGGTGCAATGCTGCAAGGTCCCATGCTGCAACTCAAAATTTGTCATACAGAGCGGAAGGATGAGAATTGCGAAGCGATTCTCATCACGGAGTCGAAGCATCCCTACCTTCGTCCAACCGTATGCACGCCAACGATCGGTAAGTAGTAGGGATGCTTCGACTACTACGGAAAGGACTTACGTCCTTTCCGTCTCCGCTCAGCACGACATTGGATCAGCTATACAGTGACAGCCGCTTGATATTCCTCGTACGTTCCTTTGAAGTCCGTGATCTTGTGGTCGCTCTCGAAGTGCCAGATGCGGGTCGCGACTTCGTCGATCAGGTCGTGATCGTGGGTCACAAGCAGCACCGTTCCCTGATAGCGCTGCAGGGAAATATTTAGGGCATTGATGGCTTCGAGATCGAGGTGGTTCGTGGGTTCGTCGAGTATCAGGACGTTTGGCTTTTGCAGCATCAGCTTGCAGAAGAGCAGCCGGGCAGCTTCGCCGCCGGAGAGAACACTGGTGGACTTCGTCGCCTCTTCACGTTGAAAAAGCATTTGCCCAAGCAGGCCGCGAATTTCTTCACCCACGGCCGCTGGATTCCACTGATGCAGCCAGTCGAGCACGGTCATGCCGCCTTCAATCAGGCTGCGATGGTCCTGCGCGAAATATCCAATGGACGCTTCGTGCCCCCAGATCACTTTGCCGGAGTCGACAAAAGCACCATCGTATCCGCTGGTTTTGCGCAGTTCGGCTTCCGGCGTTGTAGGAGAATTCGCCAGCAGCGCGTTCACCAGCGTGGTCTTCCCTGCTCCGTTGCGGCCCATCAAAGCGATGCGTTCGCCGCGGGTAATGCTGGCGGTGAAATCCCGGATCACCCGCTTGTCGCCGTAGGCTTTGCCAAGATGCTCAATTTCAAGAATATGCTTGCCGGAGGGCCGCTTTTGTTCGAACTTGATAAAAGGGCGCTGGATATTTGACTTCGCCAGTTCGGTGACTTGCAAGCGCTCGACTTCTTTACGCCGCGACTGCACCTGGCTCGATCGCGTGCCGGCAGCGAAGCGGGCAATGAATTCATTCAACTGCGAAATCTTCTTCTCGCGTTGAGCATTTTGTGATTCGATCTGCGAGCGCACCTGCGTCTTCGCCAGCACCATATCGTCGTACGAGCCGGTGTAGGTAATGATGGTCTCGTAGTCGATGTCGGCGATGTGGGTGCAAATGCTGTTCAGAAAATGCCGATCATGCGAGATGGCGATGACGACGCCGTCGTATTCGTTTAGAAATCCCTGTAGCCAGTGAATCGAATCCAAGTCGAGGTTGTTCGTAGGTTCGTCGAGCAGCAGGGCCTGCGGATGTCCGAACAATGCCTGGGCCAAGAGCACGCGAACTTTCTGACCGCCCTGTAGTTCACCCATTTTTTTGCCGTGAAGTTCTTCGGGAATGTCGAGGCCATCCAGCAGAATAGCGGCGTCACTCTCGGCGGTATAGCCGTCTTCCTCGCCGACAACGCCTTCGAGTTCGCCGAGCTTCATGCCGTCTTCGTCGGTCATTTCAGGCTTCTCGTAGATCGCATCGCGCTCCTGCATGGCCGCCCACAGGCGCTTGTTGCCCATGATGACGGTGTCGGTCACGGTGAAAGCGTCGAAGGCAAACTGGTCCTGGCTCAACACGCCAACCTTCCGCGGGCGCACGACCGTACCCTTTTGCGGATCAAGTTCGCCGCTGAGCAGCTTCATGAACGTAGACTTGCCCGCTCCGTTGGGGCCGGTGAGGCCGTAGCGTTTGCCTGGCGTAAACGCCGTGGAAACTTCATCGAACAGAATTTTCGCGCCGTAGCGCATGGATACATTGCTGACTGAAAGCATGGTGTCGAGTTTCTCTTCTTCTGGGCTTCTACCGGGAAGCTTCTACAGGACCTGCGAGGGAATTTCCGCCAAAACGGTACGCAGCTGGTAGTTTATAGAATATCATGCGGGCATGTTCGTGCCACCCTCGTCAGGTACTCGCGGCCCACGGATCGATAAGCGTCGCTGAGACATCATCGAAGTGAGCAATATTGCGTGTCGCAAATGTGGCATGCCGGGCAAGAACAATTCCGGCAATCATCGTGTCGCGCAACTCACGAGGGCGACCTTTGAGCTTTCTCGAAGCCATCAAGCTACTTGCTTTTTGTGCGGCTTCAGTGTCAAAAGGAGCGATACGGTGGTCAATTCCATCCAGCAACCTCTCGAATCCTTGGGTATAGATATCGCGTCGTCTCCCAGTTGGCATAACTTGCAAGCCGAAGCGTATTTCAAAGACTGTAATTGACGTGGTCCAAATCGAAGTCTGAGGTTGGCGATCAAGCCAAGCGATTACTCTTGCCTCCGGCTTAGGGCTCATCAGTTCAGAAAGAACATTACTATCGAGGATGATCATTCGTTGAATGTGGGAGGTTCAAGATCATCACCCCGGAATTCTTCGATCACGAAATCCCGTCCGCTTTTTGGAAAGAGCGCCGCTAGTTCTGTTCCGAGGCCGCCGGTAGCGCTTTCTTCTTTATGCACTGCGGCACGGAGAATGTCGCGCACTTCTTCTTCCATGCTGCGGCCATTACGGCGCGCGAGGCGCTGTAGACGCGCTTTTACCCCATTCTCTATATTACGAACCAGCAATTGAGCCATGTCCGCCTCCAATTGATATCATGATATCATAGTGATATCACGCTATCATAAATTGTGAGCGCGGTCAGTGTCCCCCGCCCAACTCCCTAACAATATCGCCAACGAACTTCTTAGCATCCCCAAACAGCATCAGGTTGTTGTCGAGATAGTAGAGCGGATTGTCGATGCCGGCGAAACCGGGGCTCATGCTGCGTTTGATCACCATGACGGTGTGGGCTTTATCGACATCGAGAATCGGCATGCCGAAGATGGGGCTGGATTGGTCGGTGCGGGCGGCGGGATTGGTCACGTCGTTGGCGCCGATGACCAGGGCTACGTCGGTTTGCGGAAAGTCGCCGTTGATTTCTTCCATTTCGATGAGGCGGTCGTAGGGAATGTCGGCTTCGGCGAGCAGCACGTTCATGTGGCCGGGCATGCGTCCGGCGACGGGATGGATGGCGAAGCGGACATCCACTCCCTTCTTGGTAAGCGCGTCGTAGAGTTCGCGTACTTTGTGCTGCGCCTGCGCCACGGCCATGCCATAGCCGGGAACGATTACAACTTTATTCGCGGCGCTCAGGATGGCGGCGGCTTCTTCTGCCGTGGCGCTGCGCGCGGTTTTGGCCTCGGCCCCGCCGGCGGCCGAGGCTTGCACCTGGCCAAACGCCCCGAACAATACATTGGTGAACGACCGGTTCATCGCCTTCGACATGATGACCGAAAGAATCAGTCCCGAAGAACCGTCGAGTGCACCAGCGATGATGAGCAGTTTACTATCCAGCACGAAGCCCATGGCCGCGGCAGAAAGGCCTGCGTAGCCGTTTAACAGCGAGATGACCGTGGGCATATCCGCGCCACCGATGGGAATGATCAGGAGAATTCCGAACATCAGCGAGATGCCGACGATCAGCGGAAAAAATTGTTTCGCCTCGGGATGCACAACCAGATAAATAGCGCTGCCGACCGCGACGGCAAGCAAAAGAAAGTTGACGAGGTTTTGTCCTTTATAGGTGATCGGCCGCTGCGGCAGGATTTCCTGAAGTTTTCCCGCTGCCATCAGGCTGCCGGTAAAGGTCAGGCCGCCGAGGATCACTTCCATCGACAGCACTGACATCATGAACTTCGGAACGTTCGGCGTGCGCAGATAAAATTCCGCGGTGCCAACCAGCGTTACGCAAAGCGCGCCGAAAGCATGACTCAACGCAGTTCGTTGGGGGACGGCGGTCATCTGCACCATGCCGAGCGGAATACCGATGCCGCTGCCGAGCACAAGACCGATGACAATCCATTTGTAGTCGACGATACCGTGGTGCAGTAGCGTGCCCGCGATGGCCAGCACCATGCCGATTTCGCCGGCCCAGATGCCGTGGCGCGCGGTAGCGGGCGAACTCATCCACTTCAGTGAGAGGATGAAAAGAGCGCTGGCGATGAGGTAGATGATTTCGATTGCATACTGGCTTCCGGCAAAAGGGTTCATCTATTTTTTCACCGGGCTGGTCTTGAACATCTTCAACATGCGGTCGGTGATAAAGAATCCGCCCACCACATTGCTGGTAGCGGCGACGATGGCTATCACACCGAGGACCGTTGCGAACTCGCTCTTGCGTTCGCCGACGAGAACGATCGCCCCGACGACGGCGATGGCGTCGAGTGCGTTCGTCAGCGACATCAGTGGAGTATGTAGCAGTGGCGAGACGTGGCGGATAACTTCAAAGCCGATAAAGCAGGCCAGCATGAAGATGAAGAGCGCGTCGATCAGGTTGGAATTCATAGGCGTTTCAATTTCTGCTATTTGCCATTTTCTTGTTTTGTCATCCTGAGTGGAGTCGCTGCTCCGCGAAGCGGAAGCACGACGGAGTCGAAGGATCTCTACCTTTGGCACATCGTACGCTCATAGCGATCCTTCGACTGCGCAAGAGTCGCTTCGCGCGCTCTCGCTCCGCTCAGGATGACATTGAAAAGATCTTATTCGGCATGGCTGAAGCCATGCCCTGATACAAATCACTTTTACTGCATCGCTAGTGCCGGCATTTTGAAAAACTCGCGCACCCGGGCGTTCACGATTTCTCCGCCCTGGGTCACCATGGTCTCGCGGATAATTTCATCCTGCGAACTCAGTTGTAGTTTGCCTTCTTTCACAATGTACGCAAGAAATGTCGCCAGGTTTCGCGAGTACATCTGGCTCGCATGGTATGGCACGCTGCTGGCCAAATTGATGGCGCCGATAATGGTTACGCCATCCGTGATTACGGTTTCTCCGGTGCGAGTGAGTTCGCAGTTGCCGCCGCGCTCGGAGGCTAGATCGACAATCACTGAGCCGGGGGCCATTCCTTTCACCATTTCAGCGGTAATCAGTACCGGCGATTTCTTGCCGGGAATTACAGCCGCGGTGATGACCACGTCACTCTCGGCAACTACCCGGGTCAGGAGTTCGCGCTGTCGAGCATAAAAGGATTCATCCTGCGCGGTGCCATAGCCGCGGGCGTCCTGCGCATTCTGCGCTTCAATGGGCAACTCGATGAAGCGTCCACCCAGGCTTTGCACCTGCTCTTTGGAAGCGGCACGCATGTCGTAGGCGGAAGCGACCGCGCCCAGTCTGCGTGCCGTAGAGATGGCCTGCAGTCCCGCAACTCCCGCCCCGATTACGAAGACGCGCGACGGTGTAATCGTTCCCGCAGCCGTCGTCATCATGGGGAAGATTTTGATGGAAGTTTCCGCGGCCAACAACACCGCTTTATAGCCGCAGATGGTTCCCATGGAAGAGAGTGCGTCCATGCTTTGCGCGCGCGTGGTACGCGGCACGAGTTCCACCGAAAACGCCGTCACTCCCGCCCAAGCGATCTGCTGGGTAACTTCCGCCGAGCCGAATGGGCGCAGAAATCCGATCAGCAACTGATTGCGGCGCAGGAGCGGGAGATCGGCCTTGCCGGTTACATCGTTCGAGCCGTAGCAGAGCACTTGTACGAGAATATCGGCAGCGGCAAAGACGGCGGCACGATCGGCAAGAATTTTTCCACCTTTCTCTACGTAGGCGGAATCGGGATAGCCGGCTCCCTCGCCTGCACCGGACTCAACAACTACTTCGAGTCCCGCTTTTGCGAGCATTGGAATAACCGCGGGAACGAGCGCCACTCTACGCTCTCCGGGATAACTTTCCTTGGGAACTCCAACAATCACGCGTTAGTCCTTTTCTGTAAAGACAACCGTTGCCGACCGGCCTTTTAATTTTCCATCCAGCGGACTAAAAACAGTATCAGAAAAGAACGAACGGAGAAAAGCTGCCATGAATTGACGCGTTCCTTAATATGCAGTGAACGCTGTATTCTCGTATTCCGCAAAGGTTGCGGTAATAGATTGTTAGTACTGTGCAAAACTTCTCAGAACAATCGAAGAAACACTGGCCGTGGAAATGGATCGGCATAATAGCCTGCATCCTTTTGGTTGGGGCGGCAGTGGTTATTAAATTGGTGGTCGCACGCGCCCAGCCCATTCTGCGAGATCGCGTGATTGAAACGCTTTCCACCCGATTCAAAAGCAAAGTTGAGCTGGCAAGCTTGAACGTTTCTGTTGGCCGGGGGCTTGAGGTTTCCGGCACAGGTTTAAAAATTTTTGGCGTGACTGATCCGAATCCCTACGAACCTGGTGTGCAGCCGCTCATCAGTTTGCAGGAGTTCCACTTCCACACAGGAGTTCGAAATCTTTTCCGTCCTTCCGTACATGTCGAGACTGTCTATGTGAAGGGCATGGAGCTGAACATTCCTCCCAAAGAACAGCGGGCTGAGGTGAAGAACATGGGCTCGCGAACGGGGAAGATGACGGTATTCGTCGATAAGTTCGTCTGCGAAGATACAAATCTACTGATCAACACTTCGAAGCCCGGCAAACCGCCGCTGGAGTTTGCCATTCACGACCTTAGGATGAAAGATATCGGACCCGGCCAGCCGATGCACTTTGACGCCACCCTGGTGAACCCGAAGCCGGTGGGTGATATTCAATCGACCGGATTGTTCGGGCCGTGGAACGAATATGATCCACGCGACACGCCGGTGCAGGGCGATTACTCATTCAGCAACGCCGATCTCGGAACGCTCAAGGGCATTGGCGGAATACTTTCCTCCACCGGCAAATACGAAGGAATGCTGAGTAGCATTGTGGTTGACGGAAAGACCGACACGCCAGATTTTCGTATTAATATCAGCGGACATCCCGTACCCCTGCACACCGAGTTTCATGCGGTGGTGGATGGGACCAGCGGAGATACATACCTGCAGCCGGTAAAGGCCACGCTGCTTCATTCTTCTTTTACCGCAAAAGGCTCGATCATTCGCGTCGCAAATCCACATGGGCACGACATTGAGCTCGATGTCGTTCTCGATCGTGCGGAAATTCAAGACCTTCTAAAGCTCGGGGTGAAGACCGATCCGCCGGTCATGACGGGGCCGGTAGAAATGACAACGAAACTCAGCTTGCCTCCCGGCGACAAGGATGTAACCGACCGGCTGAAATTAGCGGGAAATTTTCATGTGCTTCGCGCCCACTTCACCAATGAAAAAGTGCAATCGCGGCTGGATTCCCTGAGCCTTCGCACCCAAGGCAAGCCCAAAGAGGCGAAGGAACCAGCGACGGAAGATGTGCCTGTAGACTTGCGCGGAGTATTTACGCTGAAAGATGGAACGCTGTCCTTCTCGCTTCTCCATTTCTTAATCCCCGGCACGCATGTCGATATGGCCGGCGATTACAGTTTGGATGGACGAACTTTCGACTTCCATGGCCAAGCCAGGCTGGACGCAAAGTTATCGCAAATGACGACGGGTTGGAAATCGATTCTGTTACGGCCGGTGGACCGATTCTTCAGCAAAGACGGGGCTGGAACTGAAGTCCCGGTGAAGGTCACAGGGACGGAATCGGAGCCGCACTTTGGTCTGGATTTCCACCACAAAGACGAACATCAGACCGCCGAGAAAAATTCGGACTCCACCGCTAAACAGTAAGCGGAAAACTCTCGACGCCCATCCCTTCTTACATCTGTTCCCAAAACAAAATTGCTAAGCCTAACGCCTAAGGTAAGCACTGACAGCAAATTACAGCTACAACCCCATAGCTATCGATGCGTGCAGCTTTTATCTTTTAGACATTGGTTGAGTCGCCTGCGCCAGGCCGCCACGTCTAGGGAGGATTTACCTGTGAGCACCTGCATCGCGGCTATGCCTTTAATTCCTGAAGCGTCCAAAGCAAAACTGAAGGTGGACTCCGAACTGATTTCCCGCGCTAAAGAGGGAGATCAGCAAGCGTGCGCCACCATTTTTGATCTGCATAAGCGAAGAGTGTATTCAACCTGCCTGTTGATGACGAAAAATGTCTGCGATGCCGAAGACCTAATGCAAGACGCGTTCATACAAATATTCCGCGGCCTCAACAGTTTCCGTGGAGATTCAGCTTTCTCGACCTGGATTTACCGGGTTGTCGTGAATACAGTTCTGATGACTCGCCGTAAACGGCGGCTGCGCGAGGTTTCGTTCGATGAACCCGCGTGTTTGGATTACGCTCCGGTTCCGAGAGAGTTCGGCAGCGACGACAATGAATTGATTGGAACGGTCGACCGTGTTGCCCTTGCCCAAGCGGCGGAAGAGCTACCGGAAGGCTGCCGCAAGATTTTCCTTATGCACGAAGTCGAAGGCTACGATCATCATGAGATTGCCGAGCAGTTACGTTGTTCGATTGGAAACTCGAAGTCTCAACTGCACAAGGCGAGATTGAAGCTGCGCAAACTGCTGGCAAGGAGCCGAAAGCGCATCCGCAGAAAGCGCACGATGGATAGACCTGAGCAAAAAGTAAGCCGAAGTTTAGGATTACGCCCGCTGGTTCCTGTAACTTCTTAAGGATCATCCATCATTTCATTTCTCATTTCGCGAAATGAGAAATGAAATGATGTGGAAATCGGGATCAGCTCACATGAGAGCCTACTGGCTCGTATTGTTTCTGTTTGATAGGCAAGGTGACGGAAACCAATGTTCCTGTGCGGTTCGACTCGATCTCTAACTGTCCATTCAGTTCCCGCACTCGTTCTCGCATACCGCTTAGTCCCACGCCAAAATTTGTTCTCTTATTGCGGAACGCCCTCAGCAACTCCTGCGGAATGCCGCTTCCATAATCCTGCACGCGTAAAACCACCTCTGAAGGAGTTGCTATCAGAGCCACTTCGGCTTTCGAACTTTTCGAGTGCCGATGAATATTCGTCAGGCTTTCCTGCAAGACTCGGAAAAGACCAAGCTCCAGAGATCTGGGAAGGCGGCCCAGATTGTCGGGGATCTCGACTTTGACCTCCACGCCGCTGCGCTCGGAAAAACCCTGCAAATACCATTTCGCGGCGGAGGAGAAACCCACTTCATCCAAAAGTGGAGGATGCAGCAGATGCGAAATCGTCCGCGTTTCCGCAATCGACTGATCCAGAAGCTGAATGGCATTGAGTAGAAGTTCGTCGGTGGGATTTGTGCGCGCCACCATTTCGAGATTCATCTTGATGCCGGCCAAATACTGGCCTAGGCTGTCGTGCAGTTCACGGGAAAATTTGCGGCGCTCTTCATCCTGCATCTGCAGCAGACGGGCGGTCAGATGGCGCAACGACTCTTCGCTCTCCCGAGCCGCGTGTTCTGCCAGTTCGCGAGCTGCCAGTTCGCTATTCAAAAGCCGGTAGTGGATGGAAAACAAGACGAGGGCCAGAGCAAACGCAACGGCCAGCGTGATGATGCTTATAGAGAAAAAGCGATTCGAGTCCACGGTCCTCAATCGTAATAGCTGCTCTTCCTCATCGCGCATCTGCTGCATGATGCTTGCTCGTTCGAAGGCGAGCGCCAAATCTTTTTTTCCAATCTCGCTTTGCGTAACCGAGACGTTGGGGGATGACTGCCTGAGCGCCATCTCCTGCCGGAAAAGATCCATCCGCTCCGCTGTTGTGTTTCTAAGCTCAGCCATCAACTGACGTTCCCGGGGATTGTCCGCGATAAGATTCGCAAGCGCATCGAGCTTCTGTTGAATTTCAGGAAGAGTGGCCTCGAATGCGGCGGACAGACTGTCGCTTGGCGTCGCCAAATAGCTGTTGCGCGTGCGTCCCGCTTTGAAAATAGCAGAGTCGGTTTCACCCAGGGCGGCTTGAACCTGATAGGTATGATCAACCCATCTCTCGCTTGTGCGGAAGCGATCAATTGCGAAGTATGCTGCAACCGCGCTGAGAAGCAGAACCATAACAGCCGAGGCGAATGCCGCTTGAGCATTCTTACGTGGTGACATAAACTTGGGTTCGTTAGTTGGAAAACCGCACTGAAGATTGGCTTTTATTTCGCTCTATTGTCAAATTCTAAGCGGCAAAAGAACGATAAATCTCACTTTGATGTTATCGCGGAACCGGCCTTTCGCGCTATCGTCATTTGAATCAAGCTGAGTACAGCAAACACCTGATTGCCCGAACATAATAGCTGCCTATATTAGCGCTAGCTCACAATCTGTTAGGGGAAAAGACCACAGGGGCATTGAAACTCCGGATCCTAATCGCTGACGATCACGAAGTGGTCCGCCGGGGCTTGCGTGCCCTGCTGCAGACACGGGAGGGATGGGAGGTTTGCGGCGAAGCGTCCGACGGACGCGAAGCGGTCGAGAAGGCGAAACAGCTCAAGCCGGATTTCGTGATTTTGGATATCGGAATGCCCAATCTCAACGGGTTGGCTGCCACCCGGCAGCTCATGCAGTACGATCCCAGTTGCAAAATCATCGTCCTCACAATTACTGATTCGGATCATGTGATACGGGAGGCCCTGGAGGCCGGCGCCCGGGGATTTGTATTGAAATCTGATGCGGTGCGCGATCTAGTCTCCGCGATTGAGGCCTTGCAGCGCGGACAGATGTTCTTCACTTCGCAAGTGAACGAAATGGTGCTCGCCGGTTTTTTGGAGAAGGGTTCGGCAGCTCCCCGTGGAGCGCCGCCCAGGTTTCCGACACTCACGCCTCGCGAGCGTGAGGTTATTCAACTTCTGGCCGAAGGGAAGAGCTCCAAAGAGGTGGCGTCGCTGCTAAACCTCAGTACGAAAACTGCGGAGACCCATCGCAGCAATATTATGCGGAAGCTTGGATTCCACTCCATCCGAGATTTAGTTTTGTATGCGGTGAAAAATAATATTATTCAGGTCAATATGCCGGCATCGCCTTCCGAAGAATAGAAATTACATGTCAGCGGACTGGGATAACGCAGAAAAGCCGTCCGGCGTTTGTTTTCGCGGACGGCTTTTCTTGACGGGGGAGATTCCTTGCGTTAGCTTGCTTTTTTCTCGGATCGAAGTTCCCGATCCTCCTCAGTTTCGTTGCTTTCTTCGCGGTCGCGATTCTCTTCGGCAGTGGATTTGACGGCATCTTTCGCCTTACCCCAGGCGTTTTGCACTTTGCCTTCCGCTTGCTTTGCGGCTCCGTGCACCTGTTTTTCGGTGTCGCCGGTCCACTCTCCGACCTGTCGTTCCACGCGACCCGCTACATCCTTCACTTTGCCTTCCACACGATCCTTATCCATATGATTGCTCCTCTCTTATCCCCGAAGGGCGGTTATTGGTTGACGAGCAGAATCGGTGCGCAGTCCGCTAAACCGGGTTGCGGCCTTGGATGACACGCACCAAAATAGCAATGATCGCCAGCACCAGCAAAATGTGGATGAAGCCTCCTAGTGTGTAGGAGCTGACCATCCCAAGCAACCACAAAACCAGAAGTATCACCGCAATTGTCCAGAGCATCGTTAACCCCTTTCGTACATGCGCTCAACTTCCACAACTTCCTGGCGCACTTAGAGTATCGATGGCGGGTTCCGGCTGACATAGGGTAGTTCGTGTAAGTCAGCTTCCTTAACTACCCAAAAAGATCGGTGATCTTATGCAGATCGGTAGGAGTTTCAGTTAGGCGGCTTTTTCGTTCTCGATGTTGGCCGCCTGATCAAGAACCGCTGCCTGGCTCTCGCTTACCTGTATTGCAGCGAAGTTTCGCAGCATACCGCGGGCTGCAATCTCGTAATGCTTGATTTTCTGTGCAGAGACCGTACCACATGCGCCTGGGACCGATTTTTCCACCACGCTCTTGATTGTCTCATTACATTCTGCAACGAGCGCGGAAAGGGCTTTACACTTCTTTACGTTTATAGTTTTTGACGGCCAATTTAGTGGATCGAAATAGAGTTTTCCTAAGCTATCCTGATTCCCCGAAAACAATTTCACAGATACTCCCATGAGTTCAGTAATTGAGGTTGCTAATGTGCTTAGAATGCCCGAAGATAGTTACCTGCCGCAAGCAGTTACGTGTATTTCATAAGCAATTAGTAATACAGGGTTATACCTAGACTAATAGATCTGCACTATGCCATTTCGGACGGCATAGAGGGTAAGGTCGGCAATCGAATGCAAATCGAGCTTTCTCATTAGATTGGTTCGGTGAGTTTCTGCCGTTTTAACACTTAGGCTTAATGTATTGGCAATTTCTTTGGTAGTTTTCCCTTCGGCGACCAGTTGAATCACTTCGCGCTCTCGAGGCGTAAGCAGGTGCTGTTCGGATACTCTCTGCTCCTCGTGAGGGCGAAGGTATCCATCGAGCATCATCTGCGCAATTTTCGGAGTAAAAAAGGTTCGCCGGTTCTGCAGTGCCTCCACGGCAGCCACAAGATCGCGACCGGCGTCGGATTTGAGCACAAAGCCGCGAGCCCCGGTAGCCAGAACTTCGCGCACGACTTGTTCCGCGTCGTGGACGGTCAAAATTAGAATGCCTGCATCTGGCAATATCGCGGCCAATTGGCGCGCTGCATCCAAGCCATTAAGATTGGGCATTCCAATATCGAGCAACAAAACATCCGGCTTTTGTTGAATTGCCAGTTCGACGGCTTCGCGGCCATCTTTGGCTTCGCCACAAACTTCCCATCCGGGGTGGCCTTCCAGAAGCGAACGAATGCCCTTTCTAGCTACTTCATGATCGTCGGCAATCAGGATTCGAAGCACGCACGTCCTCCACTTCCCAACCGCAGCGGCACCCGCTCGACATAAATGGTGCGTTAGATAGGTGCAACTATAGGGATAACTGTTGCCGATAAATCGCGCCCTTCACTTATTAAGCCAGCAAAAAACTTGCCACTTTACAGCACTATTGATTTTCAATCACTTGAAAGTAAGCGAAATGCTTTTGGGAGTGTAATTGTTTCCGGTTAATTACATGTTCTTTTGACCGAGCGATTGATCGCAGAATAGTGCCTAATCCGATATCAGGTATTTACTGTAGACGAGAATCGTCACCTCATCTCTCCGCAAGGTCCAAAACTGGCATCTTAGGTTCCGGAGGAACATCTTACATGCGCTCAGCCGCTACCTGGGGCGTTGCCGCACTACTAAGTTTTCTGCCAGTCATCGCCCTGGCTCAAAGCTCTCAACCTACAAACAGTCCTGCTCTACCCACCGCACCTGCTGCCGCACAAGGAAACCCGCATGCCTCTCAACCGGTTCCGCAGGGTAGCGAAAATGCGCCTCCGGCGCAGGATCAGCAGCCAACTGCCGAGCCCAGTAGCGGCGATCAGGGCGGAATGTTTGTATTTAAGAAGCAAGTTGAAGAGGTTGTCCTCCACGCGACGGTGGTCGACGAGCAGCATCGTTTAGTAACCGGGCTCGATCGAAACGCTTTTTCTATTTACGAGAATGGAGCGCCTCAGGCTATTACCTCATTCCGCCGTGAAGATGTGCCGGTGGAGATCGGCATTGTGGTCGATAACTCGGGCTCCATGCGGGAAAAGCGGGACCAAATTAATCAGGCTGTCTTGAATCTAATTCGCGCCAGCAACAATGAAGATCAGATTTTCGTGGTTAACTTCAGCCAGAACCCTTATCTCGATCAGGATTTCACCTCGGATGTGAACTTACTGCAAGCGGCGCTGCATCAGGTATCGTCTAAAGGAAGCACCGCGCTCTACGACGCGATTGTTGCATCCGCGGTTCACCTCGAGAACAATTCACGGCTCAAGAAGAAAGTGTTGCTGGTGATTACCGACGGCCAGGACAACATGAGCCAGGCGACTTTGCAGGAAGCTTCGCGAAAATTGCAACAGGCGAATGGTCCGACGCTCTATGCCATTGGCTTGCTTGGCAGCGGATTACGCGAAGAAGGGCGCCAAGCGCTGCAAAGTCTGGCGGCAAGCACGGGAGGGGTAGCTTACTTCCCCGATTCACTGGATCAGGTCGACAATATAACCAGAACCGTAGCCCACGATATCCGCAGCCAATACATCATTGCCTACCGGCCGCACAATCAAAATGTGAAACCGGAATATCAATCGCTCCGGGTGGAAGCGCAGGCACAGGGATATGGAAAACTGACAGTTCGCGCGCGGAGCGGATATTATTCGCAGGACCCGGCTCACTAGCCGAGTCCTCGGTTTTATGCATTAAGCGACGGTGGGTTCCGCGGCTGCGGGAATTTGCACCGGCATCTGGATCTGGATGATGTTGTTCTTAATCGCATACACGACCAAATCGCGAATCGAATGCAGGCTGAGTTTTCGCATGATATTGCTGCGATGAGTTTCCACCGTCTTGGTGCTCAGGTTCAAAAGCGTTGCAACTTCCTTGGAACTCTTGCCTTCCGCCAGAAGTTGAGTGATTTCCCGTTCTCTCACCGTTAAAGTAGGCAGGCTGGGCGGCTCGTTTCGCGAGATGGTGTGGCCCTTGTCCAGAAATCCCGCCAGCACCAAATCATTGACGCGCGGCGTAAAGAACATGCGCTTGCTCTGCAAAGCTTCCACAGCTGAAACCAGATCGCGAGCCGCATCCGACTTCAGCACGAAACCACGGGCACCTGCATCGAGGGCTTCGCGGATCACCTGATCGGAATCGGTAATCGTCAAAACGATCACTTTAAAATGCGCGTCGTGCTGCATTAACTGGCGGGTTGCATCCAGGCCATTCAAGCTCGGCATGCCTATATCGACTATCACTACATCCGGCTTCAAGCGCTTGGCCATCTCGACCGCTTCGCGGCCATCGGAGGCTTCCCCGCAAATTTCCCATCCTTCGTGTTTCTGAAGAAGAGCGCACAAACCGCGGCGCACAATTTCATGATCATCGGCTAACAGGATTCGCAGTTTCATGGCAGATTGTCCTCCATATTTTCTGAGAGAGAGATACAGCAAAGCAGCGATTAACTCGACGATTGCGGAGTTCGAGCTAATGCCGTAAACACCTTGTGCTGGCTTACCGATTCAACAGCTTCCAGCAGATCCCGTGCTGCGTTCGATTTCACCACATAACCCCGCGCGCCAGCGTCCAAAGCTTCCCGCATCATCTGCGGAGAGTCATGCTGGGTCACAAACAAAACCTCGGGCCCACTATCTTTTCGCTTCTGCTGGATTAGGCGGCAGGCTTCAAGGCCGTTCATGCGAGGCATGGTAACGTCGAGCACGACCACATCAGGTCGTAAATGATCTACTTTCTCGACAGCCTCAACCCCATCCGAAGCTTCACCCACGACTTCCCAGTCACCCCGACCCTGCAATAGGGTCCTCAAGCCTTGCCTTACGATAGGATGATCATCCACCAATAAGATACGGACAGCCATGGCGTTTCCAGCTCTCTGATGCAGCACTTTACAACCTGATTTCAACCAAAAATATGGCTCGCGCCCTGATTCAACTTTCTTGCCGGTTCACTTTGCAAAAACACTGTCCTAGGGAAGGTGTGCACAAATCCTTTTTGAAGTTAGCACGCGCGTCATTCCGCCCGAATACAGGGAATCCTGTATTACCCGTACTATTCTATGCCTACCTGTCTTATCTGTAGCAAAAGATTAGTTACCCCGAAATGCTGGCAGGGAAGTAGGTTCGCGCCTGCAATAAAGTGTCCACCGCCTCAACAATCGAGCCTACATCTGATTTCGCGCATACGCCACGAATTCCCGCACGCCTGGCCTCTTCCGCCAATTGGTCCGAGAGATGGATGGTAACCATTAGAATCGGAATTTCAGGAAAAATCCCCCAGATTTGCCGGGCAACATCCAATCCATTCAGGTCTGGCATCTGGAAGTCGAGCAAAATCACATCGGGCGGACTCTTCTTTACACGCTGCAGGGCTTCTGCGCCAGTTCGTGCCTCGTCGGAGACCTGCCACGCGCTGTTCTGCTCCAGAAGAGACCGAAGATAGTGACGAACCGCCGGGTTGTCGTCCACAACTAAAATACGAACCACGGAGGGAACCCTTTCCGACAAAACCGATGTGCTTTCCATTTGAGGCCGCCTACTAAACTTTCTTCCCCGCTAATACGATAAGTACGAAAAATGCTTTCCGCAATACAACGAATTCTGTACGGTTTGAAGTCGATATGGTTACCAAATCCCCTTGTCGCTCCCGCTGATCTTCATCTCCAGCGCCGCGGCTGCCGCCAGGCCCGGTAGAAGGCTTAACCGGAGCGTGTTTTGCAGCTCCCCTTTCAGCAACAATGTCTTCCATTCCGAGGCATACAAGCCGGCAGCCTGGGGAAAAATTGGAATCCGCAGAAACTTTTTTCTAAAGTGAACAAGTTCGTTACCGAATTTTGCCGCGTCCGTTACCAGCGGCGACAGCGGAATGCCGTGGCCGCGATAGGTCTGCACATATCCCGATACGGTGACCAGATAGGTTGCGAGACCATCCCACAGTCCCGCAGACTGCGCCAGGGCTTTGAGAGCGACAAAATCCACCGCGCCTGAATCGACAAGAGCCGCTGTGTCGACCACATCGCAGAGCCGTAGATAGAAGTGCCGGTACATGCGCTGCAACGTGCTGATGATCAGGCGATCTTCGGGCGCGGGAACGCGGAATGTCTTTCCCATGAACTGCGCCGTACGAGATTGCCGAACCAGAGAATTCGTAATCGCTACCTGCTCTCCGGTTTGGCCGAGACGCGAAACGTGGACTTCCACCAACTCAGGCAGACCCGGAACGATGAAATTCCATTTATTCGCCAGACGGTCGCCCCAGCTCCGTTCGTCGGGCCGCGCCTGGAAGTGCTTGACCATGACCTCTACAATGTGCGCGCCTTCGCCATTGGAATAAAGATCGAGATCGTTCCCCAGGTCCGGCCAGTGATCGAGCGACTTGATGACAATCACGTCCCCGGCCTCTTTCAATGCTTCGCAAATCGGCTGAAGAAATGACAGCGCATTTTGTATGCGCCCTTGCTCTTTCACAATAGCCTGTTCCGCCCATTCGGTCCGCTCATGGTTCGCAGCCAGCAAAATTTCTTTGAGGGGAACAAATGCCCGCGCAATTACATGATGGGAGTTGGCAAGGCTCCAAAGGTCTTCGAAATCCTGCGCGTGGAAGGTGGAAACGATTCGTGCGATATCTTCACTTCGCCCGAAAGTTCCCGAATTATTTTCAGACTCAACGCCCAGCAAAAGCTGCGAGAGAAGCCTGAGGCACTTCGAAGATTGTTTTGAACCATCCATAATTTTGTCCGCTTGTGATGCCGGATTCTCGTCCGCCGCCGTACTTCGATGAGAAAAACCCGTTAGCTGTTGCTGTTTCCGCTATTCCTTAAGAGTTAGGGTCGCGCGGCCGCCGCAGTTGTATTGCCGCCGCATTCCGTGGCTGTTCTGCGCTCGATCGCAGTTCCTTCCTCGTAGTCATTCCAGGTTTCGATCAACAAAAATGGCAGCGGTTTGGCGCTGTCGTAATAACGCTGGTAGAGATTCAGCGTCTGGTCGAGAGTTTTGCCGCAGGCGCTTTGCATGTGCCGATTCAGTCCCCACTTTGCGGCAGAATCATCAAAACCGGGCCACGCACCGCCTACGGCAATTTTGTCGGGATGCTTATTCGCCATCGTTTTATAGAAATTCTCCAGATACTGTTCGCCCCAATTGCTGCCATCCGGTGCCCACCCACCCGCACCCGGCTGCACCCACGCGTAGGAGCCGGCAAAATCTTCGGCGAACTGGGCGGGCGGCTGGTCTTTGTAGATCAACAATGGCGGATTTTCCCAATCGCTGCAGTGTTGGCGCACGCGATTCCAATCGACGTGCCCACTCTTGGGGAAAATAAAAATGACCGGACGTCCTTCATAGCTCAGGTAGGCGTCGCGATATTTGGCGGTTGGCCCGATGTACTGCTTGTAAGCTTTGTCGAGAGAGGCGATCTCGGCGTCGGTGGCCTCCGCATCTTCGTCCTCGGCTTCGTTGTACAAGAGCGCGACTTGAAAATGCGCGTCGTTGGCTGCTTGCTGCAAGAGCGCAAAATTATGATCGGAATAGACATTGCTCTCGCCATACCAATCGACCACAAAGGCCGAGATTCCCCGGTGGCGGGCTTCTTCAATTTGTTTGCGAAGGACGGCGGGATCCTGGCTGGAATAGCCCACGTCCATGTGGGTGTGATCGCCAAACCACGGCATGTAGACGGCTAGAAGCTTAGGAAAAGTACCGGGAGCCTGGGCATTTTGCAGTAGGGTGTGATGCGGCGTTGTGCACGCGCTTGCCATCACAAACAAAGCCATGGTCAGACTTAACAACGATCGCGGCAAAGGACCACTCCATTCTCCGAGCCTTTTCTTCACTTCCGGCAAAAGAGTTTGGATGCAGTGGGAGACGGCGCGGTTGGCGGGTGGGGATGAATAGAGAAGAGCCAGTTGCGTGTAAGTACTTGCCTGTAGCGGCTTTGCATGCGAAATGTCTAAAGCTCAAGGCTTAGAATCGCGGAACCGCTTGCAGCTGACGCACGACCCAACGATCGGCGCCGGGCGTCATCAGCACTACATAATGCATAGTGACGTGTTGATCCTGGATGATTTTGTTGCCGTCCAGAATCTGCAATTCATATTGCGCCGTATCGTGTAACTCGATAACGTCTCCTTCGGGAGCGTAGAACACCGCTTCAAGCTGATGGCTTTGATCAGCATATCGGCGGCTCAGACTTGATTCACGCTGGCTCGCGATCGTTTGCCGCAGCCATTGTTTAGCATCGCCCTGAAATGGACCTTCGAGTGGATCGAGAGTATTGAATTGGAGAGCTTGCGCCATGCTTGCCCAGGCAAAGCGATAGTCACGAAGGATGCCGCGCTCGGTTAGCGGTTCCACGGTACGCGGACCGGCTTTATTGGTGTTCAGATGGACTTGGACATTTGCATCTGCCGCATAGGAAATGGGAAGTGCGACTAAACCCAAAATTAAACCAGCCAAGAGGAAACTGGAACGCATGGAGCTTCCAGCTCGTCTCTCTCGTCTCTGATCCCGTCTCTTCATGGCCGGGCCTCAATCCGGATTTCATTGCCCATCACAATGCCCGAGGCTGCCGATATCGTGGTCGCTCCCTCGGCTTCCATTTGCGCCCGCGCCACTCCCTGCTTGATGGGAGCATCCACGGTGCCTCTGCCATGCGGCCCAACTGAAGTGAAGGTGACAATCGTGCCGTCGGGGAGAACATTGCCCGCGCAATCGTGAACCGGCTCGGTTTGGACGGTAATGCCAGTTCGAGTCCGCTCGCCCATAATACGCAGATTGCACGCCTCAGAGGCGACCTGCTGCACCGCCCGCCGGGTGGATAAATCGTCCAACGTTGCCGTTAGCTGCACCAGCCCGGCAGATTTACCGGAAGCCGTGCGAAACCATGCCACTCCATTTTCAGCGCGAACGGCGCGCGACCATAGGGAAGAATCTTTCGCGGTTATTTGAAAATTGACCGTCGCCGGGGCAAGAACCAGATTGTGATACGGGTCGAAGGGAAAAGCCACACCGCTTACTGCATCGCCCTGGGCCACGGGAACCCGCGAGGGATGCGCCAGAAACGTAAGGCTGGTTGGCTTCGCCGCACTCACAAAAAAGACGGCGCTGTGGCAGCTGTCGGAACACAGGATCGCCGTATATGCCCCTGCCGTGCGCGTGTCTTGAGAACCCAACTTGATCTCTTCTCCGAGTGTTACATCGTTCTTGCGCGCGACGCCAGGACCGAGCAGATAAAAAGTTCCCTTTCCGCTTCCACTGGTTGAAATAGCCGTCTCTTCTCCGGCAGTGGCCGAGTCAGGAGCGTGGAAATCCTGCCCCATACATGCTTCCACGCACGAAGCTGCAACCGTGGCAACAAGGCAGATTCGAAGTAGGCAGCGCATCTTCATTTTTGATCTTATGACTTACCCAAGCTGTACTGATTTACCACCACATGAAAACCATGCACCGAGGCCGAAAGTGATTTGGGAATTTCCACCGCGAACGGCTCTGACGACTGCGGCAGCAGAGCCTGATCGACATACCCATCGGATACCCAGACAACTTTGCCGTTATTGTCGTAGAAGCTTGCAATCACATGCGGAATGTTCACGGTCTGTCCGCTCTGGTTCAGCAGATCGCCGTGCAGAACGCTCTTTCCCTGCGAATCGGATTCAATTCTCTGATTCATGACGCCGATTACGGGATCGGCGGAAGCCGGAACCAAGGTCGCCTTCACATCCATGCGCACATTTTTAACATCCTTTAGACGCAGGCCCGGAAAATCGATGCGATAGGGTGAAACTTGCTTGGGCAGCAGGATGTGCGCGATTTTGTCGAAGCTGCTCTCTTCGTCAATAGGATTACCAGCACCATCCACCAGGGTAGAGTTAACCGTTACAAACGCAGGCACGGTGTCTTCGTTCGTCACCTCGCCCATCACGGTTGCGCCTTCGGCGGAATCAACAGCATTCATCGAAATAATGCGGACGTGCGGCGCATCTACATTCTTCGATCCCCACTGATCTTCGGCGCCACCTGTGACCAGATCCCAGCGCAGATAGGTCACTGGAACTACTTGCGCCGGCACGCTCGGTACTTCAACCTTCGGCCAGAGCGCTTTCCACGCGCCCCCTTCCCGAATCAAATGAAAATCGCGGACATCTTCAATGGGACCAATCGGAGTCGAGAAATGCAGGCGCACGCGCATTTGTGCTTCGTCATTAGTGGCGTGGAGCGGCCGCGATTCGAAGCTCTCCAGGCTGGAAAACGAGCGCAGGCTGCCGTTCGATCCCAGCCAGTCTTGAATAAAGCTCTGCTTGTCGACGGGACTTGACGATGCAATATTGGCAAGCGCGCGATCCCAATTGCGCCGCTGCACATCGATCAGAAAATTATCCAGTGCCTGCTCCGGAGTGCTGGCGCTGGAATACAACGCCGACCCCTTGGCCACACCGAGATTACTGCCGGCCTGGCCCGTAACATACAGACCGAGGACCATCAGGAACGCCGTTGCAACAACCAAAATGACTGGGACTGCATATTTCATTTTCGAATTCCTCAGGCCACGATATGGTGCGGTCGACTCTCGGAACGAACGGGAATACCTGCGGGAAGCGGCACACGCCGGGTCCGCGGCATAAACAACTCCAGGAAAATCGCAAGAAAACTCACCCCGATCGGGAAAATCCCCCACATCAATCCCTGCCACGGCGCTGGGATCGCGTCTGAATCGATGCGGTGCGCCGGAGGCACGTCATCCTTCGACCATGCCGTGATCTCGCCATTGTCGAAGGACTCGATCTTTCGCCAGCCCACGAAGGTGAGCAGCGGTTCGTAGTAAGAGTCGTGCACAAAAATGTATTTCACGCCATAGCGGTTCGCGTGCTCCAGCATGGCGCGCAAAGCGCCCATGCCAGCGGTCCCGTAGAACTTAGCATTAGTGAGTTGCGCGGAGCCGTAATGCGTCATCTCGGGCAACAAGCGCGCCGAGTTGTAGTCCCCGTCCACGCTGCTGGTGTCGGTGTAAGTGGAAACTTTCGCCAGTTCGCTGCCAAAACCCAAAGTGATATAGCGGTAGGAATCGTGACCGTCGCGATTCAGGAAAGCGATCACCGGCTCAACATTCGCCGTCGCGGCTGAACGATAAGGATTCGCGTTAAGCCAGTAAAGCGCGGCTCCAATCGTCGCCACCGAAGCCAGCGCCAGGCCGACAGCCGCTTTGGATTGAAAGCGGTCCAGGAGTTCGATCGCAAGAACCCCGACAAGGGGCATAGCGATGAGCGTGGCCCAGAAGGTGAAGCGCTCAAAGGTTAGAACGTCGAAAGCGCGGCCCAGCAGCCATTTCGGCAGCGGCGTCGTGCCGCCCAAACCGAAGATGAACGTAAGCCAGAAGCCGTAGAGTAAAGGACGCCACCGGCGCGACGATGCACCGCGAATCACAATGAAAGGCAGCGCGAGAATCAACGCTCCATACGGGATCACGAAATAGTTGATCGCCGTGATGGAGTTCAACAGGAAATTGGACCGGCTGTCGTGCGGAATTGGAATCTGGTGAATGGGATGTTGAATTAAGGCCAGCCAATAGGGCAACAAAACGATCGCTACTCCGCCCCCCACGAGAGCTCCAAATACCAAAGCTCTAGTGAAGACACCTCCTACCGACGCGGCGACACGCTCATCTTTGGCATCCAGAAAAGCGGTCCAAAGAACAGGGCCGGCAAAAAAGACCACGCCAAAAATCAACGTAACGTGGTGAGCGGCGGCGGCGGATAAACTCACTGCAATTCCCTTGATCAGAGAGCCGGGCGAAGCTTCGGTCATCCATTCGTAGAAATAAGGCAAGGCATTTAAATACAGGGCGGCGGAAGCTACCGTCGCCAACTGCCCCGCCTGATACACCAGAAAAGAAAGCGCACCCAAAAAAATGCTGCCTAACGCAGCGTAGCTGGCTGCGCGATCATCCACCCATATCTTTGCAAATCGAAAAATTCCCACCGGCAGCAGCAGCACGGCGATCAACTGCACCAGCATGTATCCCATCTTCAATCCGGTGATGGTTGAAACCAGCGCAATCCACTGGTGAGTCAATGGCGGATAGGTGGTTTGCGAGAAGCCGGCGAACCACTTCTCATTCCACGGATTGAACCAGTGATGCGCGTAGTGCGACGCAAAGAAGATGTGGAAGTTTGTGTCAAACGATCCCGCGGGCAATTGCATGAGCAGCAGCGGGCCGTGGACAGCCAACGCCACCAAAACGATGGCCAGAAGGGGAATGGGACGAGAGTAGCTCGAATAAGTTTGGGCAGTGCTCACAATCGCGCGCTCCTAAGGTCCGCAGCAAACGGCTTGGATTCGGAAATCACGCAGAAGGTTTACGGGGTTCTGCTGATTTCGTCTCAGGTATTCCACTCAGGTTTTAGCCCTGCAAAAGCAGCCTTCCCATAAGTAGTGGCATCTGAGTGGAGCCGCAGAACTCTGTTATGCGGGAGGTACCGCAAAGATTTGCATATAGCGTGGTGATACTGTGAAAAGCCGACTTCCGCTCACGAGCTTTTACATTATTTTTCTAATCAGTTCAGCTCTGGCCCAAACATACGACGTTAATGGCCGGAGCAGTTCCACGCCTAGCGGCCAGAATTCGGGTGCCTCCACGCCCGATTCCCCGCAAGATAATTCCAACCAAAATGGATTTGGCTGGGGATCAAGCATTGAAGTGGCCCGCCAGGCGCGTGCCGCCCAGGATGCCCTAAAAAGAAATGACTACACGGCTGCCGTCGCTTACGCCGAGCGTGCGGCCAAAGCTGCGCCGCAGAATGCCGAACTGTGGTTCCTGCTCGGCTACGTTGACCGGCTGGGCGATCATTATCAGGCATCGGTCGATGCCTACAATCGCGGGCTGAAGCTCAAACCCGGCTCAGCCGGAGGCATGGCCGGTCTGGCACAGACCTACGCCAAGATGGGCCGCGTGGATGAAGCGGAAAAGTTGCTGAAGCGCGTGACCGACGCGAATCCGAAAGATGTGACCAGCCTGCAGCTTGCTGGAGAACTATTAATCAATACCGATCCGGGACAGGCGCTCGAATTTCTGAAAAAAGCAGACATGCTGCAGGATGCGCCGCATACCGACCTGCTCATCGCTCACGCATACGAACGCCTCGGCCAACCCGAGCAGTTCACGCGATATCTGAATCGCGCGAAAAATCGTGCCCCGAAAGATCCGGAAGTGCTGCGCGCAGTGGCTGGCGAATACCGCGACCAGGGACAATACGATCAGGCGATTACAACTTTGCAGGCAATTCCGAATAAGACGCCGGACGTTTTGGCTGAATTGGCATACACCTATCAACTGGATGGGAAGCAACAGGAAGCCGCAGATTTGTATACCCGTCTTGCCAAAGCCGCGAAGGGAAACTTAAGTCTTGATCTCAGCGCCGCGCAGGCATGGGTTTCGATGGGCCAGCCGGATGCGGCTCACGATTTTCTCGAAGACGCCAAGCGCATTGACGGAAATAATTACCGCCTGCACGCGATTCTGGGCGCAGTGGCCGAAGCGGATGATCGTTTTGCGGATGCAAGCACGGAATACAATCTTGCGCTTACCAATTTGCCGCCGAACGTTCCTGAAGGACCGCTTTATCCCATTGAACTTCGGCTGAATCTTTACGAGCTCGATCTCCGGCAGGATGACCAGGCAGGGGCAAAACAGCACCTGGATGCCGCATTCGCAGCCATCGGGCAGGTGAATGTGCCGGAGTCGTCGCGGCCTGAGATGTTGCGCCTGCGTGCGGCAATTGAAGCTGGCATGGGGAATTTCGATGCGGCCAATAAAGATCTGCAAGATGCGCTCTCACTGGCGCCGGGCAATGTGAATTCGCTTTTGAATTACGCTAGCTTGCAATGGAAGATCGGCCAGAAAGACGCCGCGCAGAGCACCTTTGAAAAAGTCCTGGCAATCGATGGCAAGAATCGAACCGCGCTGGCGTCGCTCGGTTATCTGGCCCGTGATAAAGGCGATTCCAAGCTCGCCGAAAGTTATTTCAAGCGCGCGGTTGCGGCCCATCCGAAAGATTACGAACCGTATCTCGCTCTCGGCGATTTATACACCGCGGAAGGAGATTTCCATGCCGCGGAAACGAACTACGAAACCGCTTACCAGCGAACGCCTGGCAATGCTTTGATTATTGCCGGCGGGGCCAATGCTGCGCTGGAAGCGCATAATCCCGATTTAGCAAAGCACTGGCTCGATCGCGCCAAGGGCAAAACAGATGAGAGTCCGCAGGTAAGCCGCGAATGGGAGCGTTATCTCACTCTAAAAGGCGATTATGCCGCCGCGGCCAAGCGTGGCTACGCAGTTTTAGAAAAACTTCCGCACGACCGTGAAGGCGTCGTCTATCTCGCCTACGACCTTTATTACCTGGGCAAATACGACGAGGCGATGGAACTCATCACCAGGTACGAACCGATCCTGCCAAAAGATAAGGACCTGCCTCTGGTCGCGGGTAACATCCATGCCCACAAAGGCGAATTAAAAGAAGCGATCAACGATTACACGCAATCGCTGGAGCGCGATCCGCAAATGGCAACGGGATACGTCAACCGCGGCTTCGTTTTGAACGATATGCGCGGAGCATCGAAGGCCATAAAGGATTTTCAGACCGCTCTGCAAATCCAGCCGGATTACGGCGAGGCGCATCTCGGATTGGCTTACGCCGATTTGCAATTGCATCGTCCCAAGCAGGCGCTCGCTCAACTGGATATCGCGCAGAAAATATTGGGCACGTCGCACGCCTTGCATCTGGCACGCGCCGAAGGATTTCGGCAGGAGCAGGACTTCACTCACGCCGAAGCGGAATACAAGATTGCTTTGCAGGAAACGCCAAACGATCTGAGCACGGAATTGGCCTATGCCGATACTCTGTTCCGCCTGCGCCGTTACCAGCAGTCGTTAAATGCGCTCGATACTGCACAAAGTTTGTCGTCTACAGACCCGAGAGTGTACGCACTGCGCGCACAGGTCCATGCAAAAGCTGGCTCGCGCGCGGACACGATGAAAGATATTCAACTGGCCGAACAGTATGGCAGCGATCAGGTGGATATTTTGATGGCGACGGGTTCGGCCTTGCTGACTCTGGGAGACCGCGATGCCGCTATGCAGAGATTCGCACGGGCACTGGACGCTCCCAATGGCGACCGCCTCGGCGTGCGTTTATCTGTCGCGCAGGTATTTCAACGGCAGGGGCACTATGACGATGCGCGCCGTGAGCTTGCCATCGGCTTCGCCGAAGCGCGCGTCGACTCCTCGCCGGTCGCTCCGGAAGATATTCTGGAAGCGGCCAACATTTTTCTGGCGATGCACGATTTCGATCTCGCCGAAACTTATTTCGACAAAGCCAAACTCGCGGGAGCCAATCCCCGGCAGGTGGAGATCGGCCTGGCGAATACTTATATTGCCGAGGGGGAAACGCATAAGGCGGAAACCGCGCTGGCGAGCCTCGGTCCGGTCACGGATTTTACCGACGATTACGATTACATGATCGCCGCGGGAAATTTATACCGCCAGCGGCAGGATACCGTGCATGCACTTTCTTCCTTTGCGCAAGCCAGCACGGTCGCAGGCGTGGAAGATGTAGCCACGGCTCAAACCACGCAGGATGAACTTGCCATCGAAGAAGGCCGCCAGATCAATCAGACTGTGAGCTTCCTGCCGGAAGCGATCTTCGCGCCGGCTTTGGAAGACATCAATGTTTATACGCTGGATGCAGAAATTCTCAAGGTGACGAATCCGGCATTGCTGCCGCCGCCGCGGCATTCTTTTCAGGATCTGGCCGAATCGCACTACCGGCTTCATATCGGCGGATTGCCGGTGATTTCCGGATTTGTGGGCGAGAGTCTCACCACAGGCCGGTTCTTATTCCCCAGTGTCAACGTGGTTCAGGATCGCAACACTTACGACACTTATTTCAATGGCGGAATGATTCCCGTTCTTCATTTCGGCGCGAACAGCATCGCTCTCAATGCCGGACTGCAATACACGATTCGCCGTGACTCTATCTCGCCCGTGTACATGAGCCAGAATCTTTTCCGGCAGTACCTGTATGTCTCGACCAACGCGTTCTATAACTGGGTTTCGATCAACGGCAGCGCGATTCGCGAAGCCGGACCGTTTACCGAGCAGAACCTGAACTCGCGGGATGCTTCCGCAACTTTAGAACTCACGGTTGGACGGCCCTGGGGCCACACTTCTCTTTTAACCGGATACACGGTGCGCGATCTTCTGTTCCACCCGTTGGTGCAGGAGTATTTCAACACTTCGAGTTATGTGGGCTTGCAGCAGAAATTTGGCACCCGTTTGACTGCGGCAATTCTGGCGGAGGATCTGCGTGCGTGGAGAGTACAGGGCGCGGATTATGCCATTGCGCAGGCCTTCCTACCCGGTGGGCGGTTCGAGTTCCGCGCCAGCCCGCGCTGGGACGTTCAGGGATCGTTCTTGCTTTCACGCGGCGAAGGTTTTCATCAGTATGACAATGCGCAAAGCGAATTCGTAGTTTCCTACACCCGCTCTCCTCGCGGATCTTTCAAAGACAGCGCCGGAGGTATAACCTCGTATCCATTCCGCTTCGCTGTGGGAGTACAACAGCAGACTTTCTATAATTTCGACGGAACATCGAAGACAACGCTCCTCCCCGTGGTGCATTTCACTTTGTTCTAGATATTGGCGTGGCCGTTCCAAAACGCTATGGCAGAAACTGTAAAACCCGGGATCGAAGGTTCCGTTGCTGAGAATGTTTCGAAGTCGCCGCCTCGAAAAGCTCTGAAGTCTCAACTTCTCGGCGGCACGCTCACCCTGCTTGCCGGTTCGGGCCTCGTAGGCCTCACCAACCTCATTTACAACGTAGTAACTGCGCGGCTTCTCGGGCCCACTGGGTTCGCCAATGCCACGGCGGTTTACACCATATTAATGTTGCTCTCGTGCATCACGCTGGCCTTTCAGGTGGTGTGCGCGAAATATATCGCAAAGAGCGCGTCGCCCGAAGAGCGCTCGCAGGTGTTCGCGAGCCTTCATCAACACTCATGGATTGCCGGAATTGGTATAGGACTGCTCCTCTTCCTTTTTAAAGGGCCGCTTTCGACTTATCTAAACCTCCCCGATCGCACCCTTATCTTGCTGTTGGCCGTGGGCACAGCTTTCTACATCCCTCTGGGAGTACGCCGCGGATATATACAAGGCATCCATGCCTTCGGTCCTCTCGCCATCAATTTCATGCTGGAAGGGGTTGTTCGGCTGGGCGGTGCATTTGTGCTGATTGAAGCCGGATGGGGGGTTCGCGGCGCCGTATTGGCCAGCGCTCTCGCCGTGATTGTTGCGTATCTGTTCGCGATGCCAGGCCCGGGGTTTGGTTCGCTGCGCTTTCACGGCGCGAAAATTTCATTTCGCGAGGGATTGCAGGCCATTGTTTTTTTCTCCGGCCAAACCGTCATCAACAACTTCGACATCGTTCTGGTAAAGCATTTCTTTCCTCCCGTCGAAGCCGGAGTCTATGCCGCCGTCGCACTGGTCGGAAGGCTGGTAAATATGTGCGCCTGGTCGGTGGTGAACACCATGTTCCCGGTTTCCGCGGGTGCGGGAGGCGACGAACATGAGGCGAGCCCGGTCCTGTTCACTTCCCTATCCATGGTCTTTCTGATCCTCTCCACTCTGATTATCGGCCTGTGGATGGTGCCGAGCTTTCTTTGGAGAACCCTGTTTGGCGCTCAATTTGAAGTCGGCAGCTATGGCGCGCTGGCTCCCTTGCTCATCCTCTATGCCATCACGGCCGGAATTTATTCGCTGAGTTCGGTCATCATCACCTACGAAATGTCGCGCAAGATCGCGAATACAAGCTGGTTGCAACTGGCCTTCAGCGGAGTCATGGCTCTCGGCATCTATTTCCTGCACGACTCTCTGCGCCAGGTCATTCTTATCCAATTAGTGTTGATGGTGATTCTGCTTTTCGTTCTGATGGTGCCCTTGCTGCGCCACCAATTCACGCCTAAAGCGCTTGGTACCTACAACAGCCTTCGGCTGCTTCGCTTGTTGAAAGAAGAAGAGGTGATGGCTGAGTTCCTGAGGAGCGAATTTCATCATCGCGAATTCGATGACTACCGGAGCGAGTTTGAATATCTGGTCAAGAATCCGAATCTGGAGAGTTCGCGCGAAAACGCGGTTCGACAGGCCTTGCTATTCCTGCGCCGGGGAGCGATGTGGCGCGAACTTCCCGAGGATACGAAATGGTATGAAGTGGATTTGTCCGTCGAAGATCTGGACCGCATCCGCTTTTTTCCACGAGCCCAGTGGCGCCGCGTAGCCGACGGGAGCTTCTATCTAAAAGACGTTGTCGAGCGCATGAGACCCAAGCTGGAAGAACCGGCTGACGATCAATTTTTTTCTAAATTACGCTTATTGACCTCGTCGCTCGAGACAAACCTTGTTAATCCTGCTGTGCTGCTGATCGGAATTGACGGCACCGCCCCGTTAACCATTCTGGATGGCAACCACCGTATGGCTGCTGCCATGCTTAGCCATCACACTCCCGAACTCCATCGCTTCCGCTTTATTTGTGGATTCTCGCCGGAGATGATTCGTTGCTGCTGGTACTACACCAACGTCAACACACTGCTGCGCTATCTGAAGAATCTCGTCCGCTATTTTTCCTATGACCCCGAGACCGATATCGGTCGTTTCCAGGAGCGGGGTTCTAACTAAAATTATTGTGGCGGTTGATTGCTTGGCGGAGGGGTAGCCGGCTCCTGCACAACCGTATTGTCGCGGCGCATTAACAGAACGGGTTCGCGCTGTTCGCGGCGGACTGCACGATCTTCCGCAACTTTGGCTTCTACCTTGTTATCGTTTTCTGAGGCGACATGCGACAAGCTCTGGCCCTCGGCCGAGCTTCGAGTGGCTAATCCCACAGGAGAGTTTGCGCCCACAAGAGCCTGCGCTTTGTCGTAGAAAAATTGCGCAGTCTCGCGGTCACCATCAATTTCAGCCACGTAGCCGATATTGTTCGCGGCAAATGCATTGTTGGGATCGAGCGCGTAGGCTTTGCGGAAATCCTGTTCTGCCGCAGCGAACTCGTTGCGATTGATCGCCGATACTCCGCGCGTATTCAACTCAGCCAGCTTGACCTCTGTGGTCATCTGCGTTTCCAGCCGGTTGCGCAGGTTTCGAGCATTCTGCGCCGCCATCTCGCTTACTTTTTTTCCTCTCCAGGAACGGTTTAGTGTGACCACGGCGGACGCGTCGGAATTTGTAGCGGCGGCAGAATCGTAGTATTTGAGCGCAACGTCGGATTCGCCTTCCATTTCTTTGGCCACACCCATGTTGTTGAGCGTGAAAATATTCGCGGGATCGCTCTTTAATGCCTGCTGTAGAAGAAGATCCGCCTCCGGTCCACGTCCTTGCGACAATAACCGAACTGCTTCCACATTCTGGTAATTCACTTGCAACGGGGTGTCGGAAACCGCCAATGCTTCTTTCAACGTGCGGCCTTCCACTCGCGGAGAACTTGCCTTGGCCACCGCCGCATCCGTAGCTTGTTCGCTGGCCAGAGAATAAAAGGTTAGCGCCCGATCGATTTGCCCCTTCATCTCCGAAATGTAGCCAAGATTATTCAGCGTAAAAGGGTCTTCGGGATCGAGGAGATATGCCTTATAGATATATCCCTCAGCCTTTTCGTAGTTGTGCTTGCGAACCGCTTCTACGCCTTCCTGATTCAGCCGCTGTACCGGCGTCAGATGACTGCGTTTGGGCAGAGTGATCTTCAAATCGCCCGCGTGAGCCTGCAATCCCCAACTCACCGTGGCGCTGAATAGTGCGGCAGCAAACCATTGTTTCCAGGACATTCCTTAAAGCCTCTGTCTTAAGCGATTTGGCACACAATCCTTGGGACACAATAAAGCCCATGTGAGATGCCGATGGAAGCATAGAGTTTGCTGATCCAAGCCGGATTTTTCCTTGTGAAATGACTACCTTACAGCCCGACCTGGCATCCAATGGCGGCGTCGAAATATAGCCTGACGGGGAGATCGAAGATCGATGGATCGATTATTTTCCATAATTGCGGGGGGCATTTTAACCGGCTCTATTCTCGGGTCTGTTCTTGGATCTGCGGCCTTTGGGCAGGCGCTGGCTTCCCAATCTGTGGTGGCGCCGTCCTCTGTGTCTCCTACCTCTACCGCTCCGGCCACTTCGGAGAACACCGACGAGGCGCTCGACCCCGCGAGTTTGCTCCCCGATTTGCCAGCGCTGCCGCGCAGCAAGGCCAGTCTGATCGGCGGCACCATCCAGAAAGTGGATCGCGTGCGCGATCAGCTCACATTGCAGATTTTCGGCGGGGGGAAAATGAAAATCTTTTTCGACCCGCGATCCAATATCGTGCAGGGATCGGATCAGGCTTCCCCGGCAGACTTGCGCCCGGGAGATCGCGTTTACGTGGACACAATTCTGGACGGCAGCACAGTTTTCGCTCGCGACATTCGATTGGCCACATCTGCGCTTAGCGGCGGCAAAAGCCAGGGAGTGGTTGTCAGTTACCACGCCGATAAATCGGAGTTGGTGGTTCGTGATTTGCTTTCGCCCAATCCGATTAAGCTGCGTATCAGTTCGGGGACGCAAATCATGCAGGATGGCCACATCACAGCCGCCAGCCAACTGGTTCCCGGAACGCTGGTAAATGTGGATTTTGTTTCGCAGAAGGATGTTCGCGATGCGCGGCAGGTTTCAATTCTCGCCATCCCCGGCACCAGCTTCACATTCGGCGGTGTTGTCACGTCTTTGGATTTGCGCGTTGGCCTGCTCGTTCTGAATTCTTCAAGCGACCATAAGACATACGAAATCTACCTCGATCCAGCTTCCATCACCGTGGATGACCGGCTCCGTTTGGGCGCGGATGTGACCGCTATCACTAATTTCGATGGATCAAAGTACGTCGCTCAGAGCTTGACGATCAACTCGCGCTAACTCTAATTCCGCCGGGCAAGATCGAACCCATCAAATCGATCACATCTGCGAGGGCGTGCACTGCCCCGGAGGTTGAACCGCAGCTGGAGGGGTTGGCGGCGTATCCCAGGGAGTATTCGCGAAATCGAAGAAGTCCAGCAGATCGGGCTGCGCCGCATCGCGGTTCGTGAGGTGTGCGCTGGAATTGATAAAGCGGTTCTCCACAAACTTGATCACAGCCGTATGATCCATCGGAATGTGCGAGACGTAATGCTGTCGCGCGAACGGCGAAATCACCAGATTCGGCAGGCGAAAACCTAATTGCGCCGCGAAACCTTGCTGTGCAGGAGCATCTCCGGGGCTTGCCCCGGGATCGGTCGAGGCAAGGTCGCAATGAAGAGTTGCGATTCCTCCCGGTGCCAAGCATGGCTCATAGCTGTCGGCATTCACTGCGATTGAGCTGATATCCGTAATCGTTCCCAAGGAAGAGTCGGTATTGTCATTCGAATGTCCGGGAACAGGTGGAACGTGATCGAAAGGGCCGCCCGGTTCGTCATAGCTCAAGAAAAATACCGAGCTTGCCCACGATGGGCTCTGCATGAGTGAGTTGATAATCTTCGCAACCTGTTGCTGCCCTTCCAGTATCGACTGCCCCGAGCCGGGATGTTCATCGCTTTGCCCGTAGGCGGTCTCGATGAATGCGTAACTCGGCAGCGTGTTGTTTGCGAGGTCCGTAAAATATTGTTCAAGAGGCGCAATGTGCGAAGTGTCAATGCAAAATGAGTTGGTCGAGTCCTCAACCGCCTGCTGCGATCCCACGGTTGGCGCAGTGCAGGCGCTATGCTGCGGATTTTCATAGAGGTATTGGCTCGAATAGGAAAAATCGGAAAATGTGGTGGTCGGGTACGCGTCGGTTTTCCCGTCGACGCCGCAATCGCCGTCTTCGTCAGTGCAGCCGCCGGAGGTAACCGAGTAATAGATTTTCCAGGAAACTCCGGCCTGGTCCAATTCCTCAAAGATGGTTTCAATGCCCAGTTGATTCGTAATCCCGTCATCCACAAAAGGATCGTTCACGAGGCCCTGCGTGGTTCCTCCCGTCATGGTTGCAATACGATTGGGAGTGCTCTTGCTGGAAACTGGTGAAAACCAACGGTCGGAAATGGCAAATTGCGAAGCCATATAGTAGTAGTAATTGAGCGTGTCCTGATCGTAGTAGCCCATCGCTCTCTGGCCGACCAGATCCGTGAATGCACCATCCCCCGCTCCAGATTTGGCGAATCCCTCGGCCGTGTGCACGAAGCCGTCCATCTGGATCGGCCGGTCCACGCTGAAATCGTAACGATTCACATCGCCATAACTCTCCAGCCACGCCGAGCTCATATCGTCGACGCAGGTGCTTTTGAACTTGAACAAGCTAAACACCTGGCCTTCGTCATCTTCATTGGTGAAGTTGCTGAGCTTGTCGTCAATGCCGTCAACGGTATAAGTGTTGCCGTCTTCGCTGACCGTCCAACCGTTCGCCTGCCGGTAGGGATTAAGCATGCCGAAGTAAGTGTCAAAGCTGCGATTTTCTTGCAGCATGAAAACGACATGGTCGACCGATTGGAGCGATCCCGGTTGGTTGACCAAACCCTGGCAACCGAGAAAAAACATCGAGAGAATTGTTAAACAGACGACCGGAAACACACGGCGTAGGTCATGCATTGCGAATCCTCTTGCAAGCGGAGATTGAAAGGCTTCTCTAAGATGAACTTGGGGAGATGAAAGTTGGCCGATCGTTTCTAAAATTTACTGGCTAGATGATTGATAACAATGGATTTGTGAAATGCAGTTTACAGTCAGCGTGACGTTCGTCACGAGCACTCGGGTCACATCCCACAGACATCCACAAGCTGATGGAGCCATTCTGGCGGTGGCTTGAAAGGCGATGAGCGAACCCTCCAGGCCTCAAATTTCAAACGCAAAAAATTCCTAAAAGGTATTTATGAAAATCACGGGAAGGCTGTGTTTGTTCGGCGTGCTTTGTTCGATTACTGTTCACGCTCAGACTTTCAATATGAGCATGGATAAAAACCTGCCTGCGTGGAACCCTTGCGTGCTTCCGGATTGCCAGCCGGGCGGAATCGGCATTCCTACCAACATTGTTATCGCGGAAACTGGAACGGCATGGCCTCCCAACTCTCTCAAGCTTGCTGTTACCGGTCCGGAGTATACGAATTTTTTAGCGTGGGACAAGGTAGGCGCAACCTCCGCGACCTACTTCAATAGCGATTTCTGGGTGGATTTGCCGGGTGAAATCAAAGCCGGCGGTTATCAGGCTCTCGAGTACGACATTTTTCAATTTTTAAATCCGTACGAATTTATGTGGGGAAGCGAGTGCGTGATGGGCGGGCAGTGGCAGATATGGGATCACCTGCACGGAGAATGGCTTAATACTACGAGGCCCTGCCAGATGAATGCTCCCGGCTGGTACCACGTGCAATGGTGGGTGCATCGGGTGGATGGTGACACTTCGTGCGATGGTTACCCGTGCATGTATTACGACATGCTGGGAGTGAACGGAGTCTACACGCAATTTGAAACCACCGAGCCTGCGGGACCAATCCCTGCCGGCTGGTCGAACGACAGCGGGCTGAATTTTCAACTGGACATCAGCGGCCTGAAGAAGTCAGCGACCATCAGCGAATACATTCAGAACGTGAATTTGACCGAGATGGGCAACTGAAATGTGAAGCATCAACGGTGAAGGTCCATGATTCGTGTTTCTAGTTACCACCGTCATACAGCGAAGCATTGACCGATGGGACGTATCCCAAGGTTATCTGTTGCATTTTCAACTCTTCTATTAAGCTCACCCCAGTTTCCCAGAAAGCTGAAAGATCCCAGTCAGGAAAATTAAAGGCAGGCGAGCCTTCCCTGTGCTGGTTCAGATCCGAAGCAAGATCCTCGGCTCTACTCCGCCCCTGAGGACACATGCGCCGCATAAGCTTTGCAGTTGTACTCGCGCTGCTATTCGCTTCCGCCTTATCTTCAGCCAGCACCAGCACCATTTACGTGGTGCCCACGACCACGCTCGCGGCGCAAACCTCGAACAATACGAGCGCGGCCAATACTTTCACGACTCAATCGAACGGCAACAAGGGCGCGGGAAACATAAGCAAAGTCGATATCCATACGCTGCTCTATCCCGGCGCAACCACCAGGATTTATGCCCACATGGTCATGTGGTTTGGCCAGTCGAACCACATGAATATCGGCTACAGTTCCACCAACCCCGCTCAAGCTCAGGCGCAGGTGGATGACATGGTAAGCCGCGGTATCGATGGCGTGATTATCGATTGGTACGGTCCCGGAAATTCCATCGATCAGGCCACGCAGTTAATCATGGCCGCAGCCGAAACCCATCCCGGATTCACTTTTGCCATCATGATCGACCAGGGTGCCATTCAATGGTATTCGTGCCCCGGCTGCTCGCCTCAGCAAGCGTTGATCGATGACTTGCAGTACATCGAGAAGACATATTTCACGTCGCCGGCTTACATGACCTTGCAGGGTCAACCTGTGGTGACGAATTTCAATGTCAGCCTCTCATATCCGTCAGTGAATTGGAGCGCTGCCATTGGCGCGTTGGGCAATCGCCCTGCGTTGCTTTTCCAGAACAACTCCGGCTTCAGCACTTCGCCTGGCGACGGCAGTTACTCCTGGGTCATGCCCACTGCCGCAAATTATGGATTGGACTATCTCAGTAGCTTTTATAGCGCCGGCGAGTCATTCGCCAGCGAGCAAACCGTAGGCGCAACTTACAAGGGATTCAACGATACGCTGGCCTCGTGGGGATCGAACCGGATCATGGGCCAGCAGTGTGGGCAAACGTGGCTGCAAACTTTTTCGGAAATTAATGGGATTTACACTTCAGGCAAGCCGCTGCCCGATCTGCAACTGGTGACGTGGAATGACTACGAGGAAGCGACGGAGATTGAATCCGGGATTGACAACTGTTTTTCCCTGCAAGGATCGGTTACATCGAATTCCCTGCAATGGGCCATCAACGGAAACGAGAACACGGTCGATCACTACACCGTCTACATCAGCAACGATGGCCAGAACCTGATGCCATTGACCAACCTTGCCACTGGAATACACTCGCTGAATCTTTGCGGGTTTTCGATTCCGGAGGGAAATTACCAACTTTTTGTACAGGCGGTTGGAAAGCCTACTCTGGCCAACCAAATCACAGCCCCGAGTAGTTATGCGCCGACTTGCGCAGTCGCTGTCACACCAACTCCAAGAATGCCGCTGACGCCGCTAAGCTCAAGCAGCCCCGGCGTGGCTCTCAGTGCAACGCCGAACTCGGTTACGATTCCGGCGGGGCTATCGGGAACTCTCACGGTCACTGCAAAACCGCAATCCAGCAGCTTTAACAATCCCATCACCCTCAGTTGCAGCGGGGTTCCCAGCACTTTGAATTGTTCGTTCTCGCCCGCCGTTATTACTCCGGGAGCCAACGGCGCTACTTCCACCCTTACCATTTCCAGCGTGTCCGTTACTGCGGCCGATTTGCCCCAGCGCGGAAAACATTTCCCCATCTCCGCTGGATTGCTTATGCCCCTTGGGCTTCTCGGATTCAGCTTTTTCGGTAAAGCGACGCGCAAACGCGGAGTCCAGGCCCTTGCCATCTGCGCTGTTCTGGGGCTTGGAATGATTGGAGCTTCCTGTGGCGGGAAACCCACTACTACGAATAGCGCCTTCGTTCCGTCCGTCAACCCGGCCAGTTACTCCGTTACCATTAACGGGACTTCGGGTTCCAGCAATCTTTCCACCACCGTCGACGTCATTGTTCAGTAGCTTGTTTTTCGCCGGGCGCGACAAATGAAGTCCCGAGCGATGCACCCAGCCGAGCGAGTTCCTCGTCATAAGGCGCAGCAGCAGCCCCTTGGACGGAACCCAGTTCGGCAGTTTGCGGACCCGCGTAATTTGCCGTAAGGCCAAACTTCTCTGTTCCAGCTCGAAGTGGCGCAAATATTTCAGGACTATATTCGGCATGGTCATGCGAAGAGCGGCTAAGAAATTCTGGTCCGCCATTTCACGCTGCTTCGCCGGATCGCTGAGAAAGCGAATGAGACAATCGGCAAGGTCTTTGGCATCTCCCGGTTTGTAGAATTCAATCGCCATTCCTTCCCCATCGGACATCTCCCGGAAGTCTTCCAAATTGGCGCACACAATAGGCACCCCATAAGCGCACGCTAAATGAGCGACGCCGCTGCAGCCTGTCGACGAAGAATACGGCATGACCGCGACCGAAGAACTTTGAAAAAGATCGGGCAAGCGCTCTTCATGCACGTAGCCGGTGAATTCAATTTGATCGCCTTCGTATAGCTGCTTCATCGACTCCACATAGCCGGCGGCCTGTGGATGGTTTCCTCCGCCAATCACCAGCTTGGCATTAGGCAGCGCTTCCGCCACATATTTGAAAGCTTCGATCATCAACTCCAGCCGCTTGTAAGTTCCCCACTTGCCAAAAGCCAGAATGCGATGCTCCGGATTGCCACGGCGGGAAAAATCCGGATATTCGGGTTCTCTGGAAAGAATGCCGTGCGAGCGCAGATGTACATTGTCGCGGCCATATTTCTCGTGCAGAATCTTGCGGTATCCAGGCATCAGCACCGAGACAGAGTTCGACATGAGAAGCATCTTTGTGGCAAGTGCGCCGGCCAGGCGGTAGCTGCGCGCATGGCGGACGCCGGCATCTTTCAGGTTCACCGTATCCATCAGATGGTGCAGGGTCACATGCGTGTAGCAGCCGGTAAGGCGCGAAAGCACCGGCGTGAGAAGGCCGGCAAATGCGGCGAAAGGGTTGCGCCCGAATGTGCTGAATAGAAGATTGAACCAGACTACGTCCGGCTTCAACCGGCGAATCGCGCGCAGGATGCGAATCGTGCTGGCAGGATCGTCGAAGGACCAGCAACGCTCGACCGCAAAGTCCTCAAGCTCGGGGCCGGCGTCTGAAATCGTATCGGCAAGAACGGTAAGTCGGATGAAAGGATTGCGGCGCAATTGATTTGCGATGTGAAGTCCGTACTCGCTCAATCCCCCCTGACTGGGCGGGAAGGTCGTAACCAGACAAATTCTCATTGATTTTCGGGCCTCACGGATCGACGCTTCCTCGATTCCGTAAGGATCAAGGCGCGTCGATTAAAGTTCGATGAATAGGCCGCCCGAGATGTTGGCTCTCTAAACGCCGGGCGATGCGGGAATTTTGATGGGCTCCATCAGATCATGTTGCGCAAAGATTTGCAGCATTTTCTGCCGGATAGCGGCTTGCATCGTTTCCACTGGAGCCGGAGATATGACTGTCAATTCACCCGAGAATTGCGCAAGAGAAAGATAGGCTTCACGGTTACGGCGAACAAATTCCAGAGGGTATTCAGGTTTGCGCGCGTATGCCGCAAGCGGGTCGGCATCGACCACGAAAGCCGCGTCTGGCTTGGGCGTAAATTCTAAAATAAACCGTGAAAAGACCTTAGTTGACCAGTGATTGAGAGAAAGGTTCGCCAGCTCGTCGTAAATGTAGCGATCGTAAATGACAACATCCGCATTGCTGTTTTTAGCGCGGCGAACGCTAAAACAAAGCTGGATGGCATCGGCCAGGTAGAGAAAGAAGCGGATCCCAGTGAGAGGCAGCGAACTTACGTTTTTGTCCCGGCGTTGCAAAGGCTTGTCGGGACTTCCAACTCCGCGATCACCCTTAAACGCTTTGTAGCTCATAAACTCGCGAAAACGAGTGAAGGCTACAACATCGTCCCAAAAAGTGAGCAGTTTTACGTTAAGCTTTGATTCCGCTAGCCAGGTTGTCAGCTGCGAAATTTGCGAGCTCTTTCCTGCGCCATCGATTCCAGAAAAGCTCACAATCTTCACAAATATTTACTCCGCTCACAAGCAAATACACCCTGACTGGCAGACAGAAATCTAATGCGCTCCCGGCGGCCGGCTTGAAGTGCCCGCACTCAATGCAACAATCGCTCCTACCGCGGCGCCGGCGGCAATGATGGCCCCTACTTTAATCACAAGTGTGCGAGTACGCCTTTGTTTCTGAGGCGCAACCGCAACCCCGGCGGGCTGAGAAGCAGCGATGCCGCTGGCATGCAGTGGCTCCGCCGCAGCAGTACCGACGGGTTTTTGTGTGGGCTGCGTCTCATTCGGCGGCTGTGACGCGGCAGGCGCTGATGCCTGAGGAGTCGCAGTTTGCGCTTGCTGCGGAGGCTGCAATTCGGCAAGCGTGGCGCCCGGACTATCTGGAAGTTGAGCACCAGAATCGAGCGGCTGTTGTTGTGCGCTAGCCACCGCTTGCGTCCCAGATTCAGGATGATTGCTCGTTTGTTGTGCTGCTCCGCCCACAACAAACATAGGCACGGCCAGGAGCGCAAACATGCCCCATGCCGCTGGCACAGCCAATCTTCTACTCGCTTTCATAAGCTCCCCCAAGGCCTGACGAATGGATTAGCCGGCGGCCTTAAGATCCGTAAGCCCGTGTGCCGCGGCGTACCACGGCTGGCTCTGCGTATTTGGAACCGATGGAAAGATCTGGAAACTTCGCACTGCCTGCTCGGAGTTATCGAACACTTCAAAAAGACGGTCGACTCTCATCAATTCCATCATTACCGCCGAAGCCGGCGGGACAGCGGCCAGTTTCATATCGCCGTCGCGCTTCATCGCCTCTTGCAGGCAATGCAATAACATCTCCACTCCCGCGCTATCCATGGACTGGACCTGCGAACAATCCAGGACGACGCACGGCCGGTCAATCTCCAGCAGCGGCTGCATCTCATCCAGAAAAGAGCGTACTTCCAGATGGGTCAATTTTTCAGGTAACTCCATTACGATTACAGGACCTGGGGTGTACATTGCAGTCGCTCCTGAGAGAAATTTATTCCTAAACAGCCATACTATGGCCGTTTGGTTTTGATACCCGCAAAGCCGCGCCACCTACCATGGTTCGCTTGCGTTGGTTTGTAACTGATACGTTTACGCCGGGGTTGGAGTGCATGACGTTGGGATCGGAAATTTCGATCATCACGTCACGTTCCAGATTCCACAACTTATTTCCGCTTGCCACCCCTTCCCGTAAATCGAGGCAAATCCCCACGTTTGTATTCGGCAAAATCGAGCTATCTTCAATCACTGTTCCGCAGTCGATGCAGCAGTTCCGCTCGATGGCGCTGCAACGCGTAATCAGGGCGTCTGCTCGCACCATGGATTCACGGCCAATGTAAGCCGGAGCAACAATGCGCGCGCGGCGATGAATTTCCGCGCCGTCGTCGACCCAAACCCCGGGCCTGATCTGTTTACCGGAAGGACCCGTCTGGCAATGGCTGCGAAGAATATCCGAAGTCAAACGCCGCATATCGCGAACATGGCGCAAGCGGCTCGCATAATCGCGAATGAAATAATTTGATGCGCCTTTGGTGTTCGTATGAGCGCGATCAAGCAAGCCAGATGGATCCATGTCTTGCGCCTTCGCACAATCGACCACCCACAACGGCAACGATCCTTCTTTATCAAACGCATTCGTTACTGCCTGTCGGGACTCGCGATGAAAACAGAACAAATCGAGAAGATCGGTTTCGGTATAAGTATTTGCGGCAATCACAAAGGATCGATCAATTCCCTCTCGCGAATAATCTGCGAAGCGCCGGCTCATCGCGGAGGATAAATCGCTTACCCCCTCCACTGTTGAACCTCCAAAGCCCGCGCGGAAATTAGGCATGTCCAGGAATGCTTTGGAATCCACCAGCACCGAGATATCGTGAATGTCGATGGCGGTAAACCGTTCAATAGTGCGCTCCACCAGCGAACGCCCAACTATGTCGACACACTCGAGCGGTTCGTTAAGGAAAGCGCTGCCGCTAAACGCTGCCGCATTGGCTGGGGCGAGGCGCTGCTCAGCGTGCTCTTCCCCGCTGAGGATCAACTCCTCATTCCCGACAACGATAACGGCTCCCAGCCTCACATTTCCCCTTTACGTGATGCCCAAAAACTTCCAAGTGGACGACAATTCACAAAAGCTATCGTTACTGCTTCACAGTGGCTTTCAACTGCCGGGCATATTGCACTCGCGGAAACAAAAGATCGCGCATCTTCCGCTTGGCTTTATGGAGCTGTGATTTGGAATTTCCGATCGAGCAGCGCAACTGGCGCGCTATCTCGTGGTGCTGAAATCCCTGCACTTCGTGCAGGTCGAAAATCTGCTTGCATCCTTCAGGAAGCTCTTCGATGGCCCGCCGCAATGCAATGCGGTCTACCGCCCCGGAAAGAGCCGGGTCGGCCTTGCCCACATCACGCTTCAAAGAAGGCGAATCCGCCGAAACCGGTTCATCCAGAGAGAGTAACGGAGGAGCTTTGCGCCGCCGCAGTTTCATGAGAACCGTATTCACCGCGATTCGATACAGCCAGGTGGAGAAGGCGGAATCGCCGCGGAACGAATTGATATTGCGAAATACCTGCAGGAACGCTTCCTGTGTCAGGTCCTCCGCATCGGCCACATCTTTAGTCATCTGCAGGCAGACGGAATACACGCGTTTCTTATGCAACTGGAACAATGTTGCAAAAGCCTCCTGGTCGCCCCGCTGTGCGCGTTGAACCAGGCTGCGTTCGGAATCATCTCGTTTGGTTTCGAGCCGGGCTGGGATGAGATCGGTTGCTGTCGCGGAAATTACGCATGTGGCCACTTTAGTCTCCTTGCGATCGAACTGCGCCGGTTGTTGCTGCTTGCCAAAATGCAGTCAATACTCAGCGTCGAGTTGGAGAGTAACTGAGGTACCCTCCTCATCCCATCAGTGCCCCCCTGTAATTGAATGCCAGATTTGCTGTACCGCGATGCGGAACTTATTTCTTGAGTTGGCAGAAACTTTTCTCCATAGCACGGGTTGAGATGCCAAACTTGGGCACTAAAACAAATTTGGCAGGAAGCTTTGTAAAGCTTCCTGCCGCTGATCTCTGTAGTTTGTAGTTTTAGTAAAGACGGAAACCCACTTCCACGCTGATTTGCACATTTACCGGCCTGCCGTCTTTCATGGCGGGCTGGAAGTGCCACTGCTTGACGGCTTCAATGGCTTTGGCATCGAGTCCGTTGCCAAGTCCGCGCACTACACGGATATCTCGCGGATTGCCCTGATCGTCAACGATCAGCCAAAGCACGCAAGTTCCCTGGGTTTTGGCTTGACGAGCCTGCTCAGTGTATTCGGGGTCGGGCGTTGACACTGGTTGAGGCGCGGAAATTCCACCACCGACTTTAAATACCCCTCCGCCAATACCTCCGCCGCTGCCCGCGCCTACGCCAGCGCCATGCCCTACGCCAACACCACCGCCCGATCCAGAACCAATGCCGCCGCCGGATCCCGTGCCGTTCGAGGGGGGAGCTGATGGCATCGCCGCGGCAGCTTGCACACCCAGGTTTGGCATATGATTTTCAGCGACGCGAACCTGCGGAGGAACAACCACTGTTGGTTCCGCTGTCAACTTCGGATGCTCGTTATGAAGAATGATTTGAGGTGGCGTGATTTGCTGCATCGCAAATTTCGGAAGTCTTCCCTTCGGCGCAGGCAACGGATCGTGATCTCCGCCACCACCGCCGCCGCTAACAATTTTTTTGGCCACCGGAAGTGCATAGGAATCGGGGGAGGGTGCGATTAGCGTCACTGTCTCATGCTGCTCAACCCGAGCAACCACTTTGTGGCCGAAAAACGAACCGCCGAGAATCAGCGCAAGCAAAACAACGTGCACGGCCACCGAACCCGCCAAGCCATTCGACCGGTAATTGTTGTATTGCCCCCATATCGCATCGGGGCCGGCCACTTTCAGATCGCGCGCTTTTGGTGCCGTTCTTACTGGCATGGTGGTTACGCGTTCACGCGCGAATTGATGATCATGGCCGCGGTAATAAGCATTGAGCCCGTCGAACGATCCAACTGGCGATAGAGCGTGAGCGGCTTGGCGTGGAACTGGTTGGTTCGACATTTAACGCTCCTCAAATTCCTGTCGCTTTTTCGTGATCTGGAATTTACGACCATCGTATAGATGCGAAGAATTCCAGTGTGGTTTGTATCCGAGAGATGTGCGACACCACGTCATTGGGATAAGCAATCTCTTGCAGTTGTTTCTTAATTCGTAATTTCTAAACTTCGCGACAAAAATTCGTTTCAGTTCAATAAATATTTACAAACAACATCCCGGCCGCCGCTATATGCGGCTCCCGCGGCGGGAGACATGGGTGATAAGGGAAATTACGAAAAGAACGAGGAACACGAAGAACAACAGCTTCGCTATTCCGGCAGCGGCTATCGCGACACCGGTAAAACCAAGAACCCCCGCGATCACCGCGATGACCAGAAATACTAGAGTCCAATAAAGCATTTGGGTGCCTCCTCCGCGATCGTTGAAACTTAAATCTTTCGACTCTACGACGGTATATGGGTGGGCAAATGTGTCCCATCCCCTAGGTTCTGTATTTCGATACTGACAACCATGTATTCAGAATTCTTGTTGCAAAGGGGAGGAGCAAGTACCGCCTCTCTTTAAGAGAACCGATACTTGCTCGATGGGGCGTTTCTGTCGAGTAGGGACCTAAAATAATTATTGGAAGAAAATTCCGCCATACTGCGATTCGTGTATTTTGATAGAGAAAAACACTGCAATTAACCGGTTTTTAGCCCGCAAGAATTGCGCTGAAACATATTTACAAAAAGCAAAGGGAGAGCCGGTGGATTTCGCACTCTCCCTTTAATGAGACTATTTACTCCAAAGCGCGTACGCTACGGCAGCATCGATCTGCTTCACAATCTTCCAGCGAGCAGCAGAACCAGCAAAACTACGACTACCAGGCCCAAGCCACCGCTCGGATAGTAGCCCCAGCCCCGGCTGTACGGCCATGCAGGAAGCGCTCCAAGCAGCAGTAGGACTAACACAACCAGCAATATCGTCGACATCGTATCCTCCGATCACGGTTTTTTGCGTTGAACGAATGACCCGGCTCTTACTCACTGCGAAACAAGAGCCGGGATGTATTTGCAAATCACAAGCACACCCAAATGCGTGCTACTGATTCGAGGCCTGCGAATTATCCGCAGGAGTTTCCAGCTGGGCATGATCCTTGGCCTGCATTGAATATTTTCTTACAGCCGCCAGGAATTCCGCACTCGCTTCGCGGGAATGAACCTTGCCGGCGAGAATGTCGGCGAAAGGAACGAATTTCCCATAGAGCAACCGGGTTTCATCTTTGTCTTGCGTGATGGCCGATCCATTCAGATCGATACCGGCAAAGATTCCGCGCGCGCGCGAATACGTCAATACTTCTGCTTTCATTTTCCAATCGGTGTCTGCTCCGGTATCGCGCCCAACCGGGCCCGCTGCTGCGGAAGCATCAGCGCCCAGCTTGAACTTGCTAGACAGCAAATGCTGCATCCCATCGTCGTTGGTGACAACCATCACCAGATCAATCGCCTGTCCGCCAAGCTGCAATCCCCAGCTTCCGCCGGTGATCGTGATAGGAGCAGGAGCGCTCCAGGCTCCGCTTTCGGTGCGGCACGTTGCAACACCTTTACCGTGGCTGCCGCCGAAACCGACTGCGATTTTCACCATCGAGGGGATTACCGCAATGCATTTCGCGTCGCGCATCACTTTGTCGGGAATTGCCTTGTCGGGCACGCCCATGATTTCGTTCAAAACTTTGGCTGAGGCATCCAGCCGTTTGTCGATATCTGATGCGTCCTTGTCATCCGCGGCCCATGCCACGCTGGCGAGCATCAGCAAACCTGTACCGAGCACCAGGAGATATCTCGGCATTGCATAACCTTTTGTTTTCATAAACAGACCTCTTCCGTGCTCGAAGCGAGCAACTGTTTTGTAAATCCTTACGAACGTTACGGTAACGTCCTATCCGAGTGCCCGCCATCCGGTCTTAGCTGTAAAGGCGATAGAAGAATCGGGCGGTCGGGCCTGCATGGAGTCTTGAGTTGTAATGCGAAAAACAGGGAAAGATACTGCGATAGCTGTATACGATTGGGATGAGGTAGGGCGAAAAGGATTTCGTTCAAAAAAGTTGCCGCAAACGAATGTTGAGGAAGAAACCGAAATTCAGTTAACGCGATGCGTATCGGCCAAGAGCTTCGCTCGCCTCTCGCGCCGCGGAGTTATAAGGAATCTCAAGCTCAACCAGAGTTCCAGGATGGATATTCGTTAAGCGCAACTCTCCGCCCAGTTCTTTCGCGCGCTGCTTCATGCCGCCAATGCCCACGCCAACGCTATCGGACCGAAGTTCGGCAATCTTGTTGGTTATGCCCTTGCCGTCGTCCCGCACCGTCACTTTAATCATTCCATCTGTCTGCGCCAGGGCGACGGCTACGCTGTGCGCTTCCGAATGCCGAAATACGTTGGTCAATGCCTCCTGCACGATGCGAAATACGGCGGTTTCCACTTCGCTGGCGAGCCTTGGGAAATCTCGCGGCTGAACGGTGAGTGTAGTTTCGATTCCGCTGCGTTTTGCCAGCCCATCGGTATACCAGGCCAGCGCCGAAAGCAAGCCAACCTCATCGAGCAAGGGCGGATGCAAAAGGTGCGACATGGTGCGCACTTGTTGTATGGCACGTTCGACAATGCTGCTGGCCTGGGCCCAACTGTCATCCGTCGGTTGCACCGTTTTTTGCAGCAGCATTTTATCCAAAACCATTTTTGCGACCGCCAACTCCTGTCCCAGGCCGTCGTGCAGATCGCGCGCAATGCGGCGCCTCTCCTCATCCTGCAACGACATGAGCCGCACCGAAAGCCGCCGTAGTTCGTCGGTTCTGTTATCGACGATTTTTTCCAGCTCGGCAGCGCTATCTCGAATCGATTGTTCGAGGACCTTGCTGTCGTGAATGTCGGAGCAACTGCCGTACCATTTGAGAATCTTTCCGCTTTCGTCTCGAATGGGAAGAGCACGCGCCCGAAACCAGCGGTACGCGCCATTGACAGCCCGAAGGCGGTATTCCGCTTCGTACATCGCGCCCGATTCCACACAGAGCAGCCAGTGCTTCATGGCCGGATCTTTATCGCCCTCATGCACATAATCGAGCCAGCCAAAGCCATTCGCGGAACCCGGGGCAGCGCCGGTGTAATCATAAAAACGGTCGCTGATGTAATCTCTCGACCCATCCGGCTGCCGGCTGAAGATAATATCCGGGGCGGTATGAACGATGGCGTCAAGCTCCTGGTTTTTTTCTATGAGCTCCACGTTCAACCGCAGCAACAACTCCGCTTTATTCGCCAACTCGTCGGTGCGCTCCAACACACGCTTCTCCAAATCCCGGTTCAGGGTTTCGAGCTGGCGAGTTTTGCGGTGAAGATCGGCGAACACACGCACTTTTGCGCGCAGCAACTGAGGAATCACGGGTACCGAAATATAATCTACGGCGCCATGTTCGTATCCTTTGAGCTGATCGAGATCGGTGAGATGAACGGCGGATACGAAGATGATCGCGGTTTGTTGAAAACGGGGATGCTGGCGGATCATCGCAGCCAACTGGAAGCCGTCCAGCTCCGGCATACTCACATCCATCAGCACGACCGCGATTTCGGTTTTTAACAGGACTTCAAGCGCTTCTTTGGCGGAGTTCGCTTTGATCAGATTTTCGCCGAGATCACCAAGCATCACCTCATAGCTCAGCAACTTGCCGGGCTGATCGTCCACCATGAGGATGTTGACTTGATCCTTAGTAACCATTCAATCTCTTCGACCCTTATCCAACGGCGTTGGTTGTATCTACCGGTGAAGCCACATACGCAACGACGAGAGCAGTTGCTCCGTGTTGACCGGTTTGGCCAGGTACTCGGAAGCTCCCGCTTCAAGGCACTTCTCGCGGTCTCCTTTCATCGCCTTTGCAGTCAGAGCGATGATCGGCAAACGCCGGAATAAAGCGTTCTGCCGGATTACCTGCATGGTCTCGTAACCATCCATCTCCGGCATCATGATGTCCATCAAAACGATCGCGATATCTGGCGTCGATTCCAGTTTAGCGATTGCTTCCCTGCCGGTTCCCGCAGTCAGAACACTCATGCCTCGGCGCTCAATCACGCTGCTGAGCGCGAAAATGTTGCGCACATCGTCATCGACAACCAACACTTTCTTCCCGACCAGCGCGTCGTCGGAACGGTGTAAACGGTCGAGCAGCCGTTGCTTTTCAACGGGTAGATCTGAAACTACACGATGCAGGAAAAGCGCAGTTTCATCCAGCAGGCGCTCGGGTGATTCTACGCCCTTCACGACCACGCTGCGCGCCAACGAATGCAGGCGAGAATCTTCCTCCGGCGACAGCTCCTTACCTGTAAAGACCACAACTGGCAAATCGGACAATGCAGGTATATCGCTGAAGCGTTCCAACACATCGAAGCCCGATATATCCGGCAGGCGAAGATCCAGAACAACGCAATCGAACGACTGCTCGTTCACGATCTGGATCGCTTCCGCTCCAGTGGAAACCACGGTGACGTCGATATCGTCGTAACCCAGCAGCTCTTTGATACTGAGTTGCTCGCCGGGATTATCTTCCACCACCAGCAACCGCTTGCGGCGGGGAGTGGCATACTCTTTGATACGCGACAATGCCGATTCCAAACCCTCCGGTGTGGTTGGTTTCGTAACAAACGCAAAAGCGCCGCGGGCCAATCCATGGTGCCGGTCTTCATCGAGTGTCAGCATCTGCACCGGGATGTGCCGGGTGGTCGGATCTTGCTTTAGGTGATTCAGAACGGTCCAGCCCAGCATGTCAGGCAGGAAGACATCCAAAGACACTGCGGTTGGATGATATTCATGCGCCAACGCCAGCGCCTCCGCCCCACGCGTCGCCACAAGGACTTTGAATCCCTTGTCGCGCGACAGGTCGCACAAGACGCGCGCGTAATGCGTGTCGTCTTCTACGATGAGCAGGATGGCATCATCCGGCTGGAGGTTATTGCGGTCATCTTCGATCTTCTCAGCGGGAAGTTCGGAAATGCTCGCGACCACCAACTGAACCGGAGGAACTACCGAAGAACCCCGCCCTTCGGTCGTTGCATGACCCGCTGAGGCCGGCCCCACATAGGTTTGTGGCAGGTACAAAGTGAACGTGCTGCCGCGGGTCGGGGCGCTGCGCAGCTGAATTTCTCCCCCCAGCAAACTGGCGAGTTCGCGGCTGATAGCCAAACCCAGACCAGTTCCGCCGTACTTGCGGCTGGTGCCGGCATCGGCCTGCTGGAAAGCCTCAAAGATAATGCGTTGCTTTTCGTACGGAATTCCGATGCCCGTATCCGACACTTCAAATGCGACCACGGATGCGGCTTTTCCGAGAATCGGATGATCCTCGCTCCAGCCGCTCCTGGCAACCGATACAGATAGCCGCACGCCTCCGACTTCGGTGAATTTGAAAGCATTCGACAGCAGGTTCTTTAAGACTTGCTGCAGGCGCTTTGAATCGGTCATTACGCTGCGCGCGAGATGCGGATCGGTCTGCACTTCGAAGCCAAGCCGCCGGTTTTCTGCCTCGTGCTTGAACGGACGGCTGACCGCATCCAGCATGCTGGCGAAGAAGACTTCTTCGGCCTCTACCGACACCGTTCCGGATTCAATCTTCGAGAGATCGAGAATATCCGTAATCAGGTTCAACAAGTCCGTGCCAGCGCCATGAATGGTGCGGGCAAATTCCACCTGTTTCGGGGTAAGGTTCGCATCCGGGTTGTCGCTGAGTTGCTGCCCCAGCACCAGAATACTGTTAAGCGGCGTACGCAATTCGTGCGACATGTTCGCCAGGAACTCCGATTTATATTTCGAGGTAAGAGCCAGTTCCTTGGCTTTGTCTTCCAGAGCGCGGCGGGCCTGCTCAATTTCCTGATTTTTGCGTTCGACTTCGACATTCTGTTCCGCCAGCTGCTGGGCTTTCTGCGCCAGTTGCTCGTTGGTTTGTTGCAATTCTTTTTGCTGGACTTGAAGTTCAGTCGCCAACTGCTGCGACTGTTTCAACAAGCCTTCCGTCTGCATCGTGGCTTCAATACTGTTGAGCACGATTCCGATGCTGGCCGTGAGTTGTTCGAGGAATGCCAGTTGCGAGGTTGTGAAGGCGCTTAGGGAAGCCAGCTCGATTACGGCCTTGACCCGGTCTTCGAAGAGCACGGGGAGCACGATCACGTTTCGCGGCACAGCCTCAAACAAACCCGAACGGATGGCAATTGTGTTTGGCGGCAGATCGGAGATCAGCATGCGCCTCTTCTCTGATGCGCATTGACCTACGAGTCCTTCGCCTAATTTCAACCGCCGCAAGTGGCCGTCTTCGCCGTCGCCGGCAAAGGCGGAGAGCAAAACCATTTCTATTTGTTCTTCGCCGCCCATCTGGTAAATCACGCCTTGTTGCGCATTCACCAGAGGAGCCAACTCGGAAAGAAGCATCCGTCCCACGGTTGCGAGATCGCGTTGCCCTTGCAACATGCCGGTAAACCGCGCCAGGTTGGTCTTCAACCAGTCCTGCTCGGTATTGCGATCGGTGGTCAGGCGGAGGTTGTCGATCATCGTGTTGATGTTGTCTTTCAACTCCGCCACTTCACCGCTGGCTTCCACTTGAATGGAGCGGGTCAAGTCGCCTTTGGTTACGGCCGTCGCGACTTCGGCGATAGCGCGCACTTGGTTGGTAAGGTTGTCGGCCAGCAGGTTCACGTTGCCGGTGAGATCTTTCCACGTACCAGCAGCTCCGGGGACGTTCGCCTGTCCGCCGAGTCGGCCTTCCACGCCCACTTCGCGCGCCACGGTCGTCACCTGATCGGCGAACGTGGCCAGCGTATCTGTCATGTTGTTAATGGTTTCGGCCAACGCGGCAACTTCGCCCTTCGCATTCACCGTCAGCTTCTGCGCCAATTCACCGCTGGCCACTGCCGTGACCACTTTCACGATGCCGCGCACTTGTTCGGTAAGGTTGGCGGCCATCACGTTCACGTTGTCGGTAAGATCCTTCCACGTACCGGCCACGCCGGGGACCTGCGCCTGTCCGCCAAGTTTTCCTTCCGTACCCACTTCGCGCGCCACGCGCGTCACTTCAGCCGCGAAGGCGTTGAGCTGATCCACCATGGTGTTGATGGTGTTCTTGAGCTCTAGAATTTCGCCTTTTACGTCGACCGTGATTTTGCGCGACAAATCGCCGCGGGCCACGGCCGTTGTAACTTCGGCGATGTTTCGCACCTGGCCAGTGAGGTTTCCTGCCATGGCGTTCACCGAATCGGTTAAATCTTTCCACGTGCCGGCCACGCCGGAGACGTTTGCCTGCCCACCAAGCCGGCCTTCGGAGCCGACTTCGCGGGCCACGCGCGTCACTTCGGCGGCGAACGAGCGCAACTGCTCGACCATCGTGTTCAGCGTTTCTTTCAGCTGCAAAATTTCGCCGCGCACGTCTACCGTAATCTTCTTCGATAAATCCCCGTTCGCAATGGCCGTAGCAACTTCAGCGATATTACGTACCTGGCCGGTGAGGTTCGAGGCCATGAAGTTCACATTATCGGTAAGATCCTTCCACGTTCCGGCAACTCCCGGTACTTGCGCCTGTCCGCCGAGCTTTCCGTCGGTACCCACTTCGCGGGCCACGCGGGTTACTTCGCCGGCGAACGCGTTGAGCTGGTCCACCATTGTGTTGATGGTGTTTTTAAGTTCGAGAATTTCGCCTTTCACGTCGACCGTGATCTTGCGCGACAAGTCGCCGCGAGCCACCGCCGTGGTGACTTCGGCAATGTTTCGCACCTGGCCGGTGAGGTTTCCGGCCATGGAGTTCACGGAGTCGGTTAAATCTTTCCACGTACCGGCGACGCCGGGCACGTTGGCCTGACCACCCAAACGCCCTTCAGTACCCACTTCGCGGGCCACACGCGTTACTTCGCCGGCGAATGCGTTGAGCTGATCCACCATCGTGTTGATGGTTTCTTTCAGCAGCAGAATCTCGCCGCTGACGTTGACCGTGATTTTCTTCGAAAGATCGCCGTTCGCGATGGCCGTGGCAACTTCCGCGATGTTGCGCACCTGACCGGTCAAGTTGCTGGCCATGGAGTTGACGGAATCCGTGAGATCTTTCCACGTGCCGCCGACACCGGGTACCTGCGCCTGTCCGCCGAGTTTGCCGTCGGTTCCTACTTCGCGGGCCACGCGGGTCACTTCCGATGCGAACGATCGCAGCTGATCCACCATCGTGTTCAGCGTGTCTTTGAGTTCGAGAATTTCGCCTTTCACGTCGACCGTGATCTTGCGTGACAAGTCACCGCGAGCCACAGCGGTTGCAACCTCGGCGATATTGCGCACCTGGCCGGTAAGATTCGAGGCCATGAAGTTCACGTTGTCAGTGAGATCTTTCCATGTTCCAGCAACGCCGGGCACCTGTGCCTGACCGCCGAGTTTTCCTTCCGTTCCCACTTCGCGGGCCACGCGCGTTACTTCGCCGGCGAACGCATTGAGCTGATCCACCATGGTGTTGATGGTGTTTTTGAGTTCGAGAATTTCGCCCTTCACGTCAACCGTGATTTTGCGGGACAAGTCGCCACGGGCCACAGCCGTTGTAACCTCAGCAATGTTACGAACCTGGCCGGTAAGGTTTCCGCCCATCGAATTGACGGAGTCCGTCAAATCTTTCCATGTGCCGGCCACACCGGGTACGTTGGCTTGGCCACCAAGCCGCCCTTCCGTACCCACTTCGCGCGCCACGCGGGTTACTTCGCCGGCAAAGCGGTTGAGCTGATCCACCATGGTGTTCAGCGTTTCTTTAAGCTGCAGGATTTCGCCGCGCACATCGACCGTGATCTTGCGAGACAAATCGCCGTTCGCGATAGCGGTTGCGACTTCCGCGATGTTACGCACCTGGCCGGTAAGGTTCGAGGCCATGAAATTGACGTTGTCGGTCAAATCTTTCCACGTACCGCCGACACCGGGCACCTGCGCTTGTCCGCCCAGCTTGCCTTCGGTACCCACTTCGCGGGCCACACGCGTCACTTCACCGGCGAATGCATTGAGCTGGTCCACCATCGTGTTGATGGTGTCTTTAAGTTCGAGAATTTCGCCTTTCACATCGACCGTAATTTTGCGCGACAAGTCGCCGCGGGCCACGGCGGTTGTCACTTCTGCGATGTTTCGCACCTGCGCCGTCAAGTTGCCGGCCATCGCGTTGACCGAATCCGTAAGATCTTTCCAGGTTCCGGCCACGCCCACTACCACGGCCTGCCCGCCGAGCTTTCCATCCGTGCCCACTTCACGAGCCACGCGCGTCACTTCCGACGCGAACGAGCGCAGCTGATCGACCATCGTGTTAATGGCTTCTTTTAACTGAAGAATTTCCCCGCGTACATCGACGGTGATTTTGCGTGATAAGTCGCCGCTGGCCACAGCGGTAGCAACCTCGGCAATGTTTCGCACCTGGCCGGTCAGGTTGCTGGCCATCGAGTTCACTGAATCCGTAAGATCCTTCCACGTTCCGGCGACGCCCGGCACCTGCGCCTGTCCACCGAGTTTGCCGTCGGTGCCTACTTCGCGGGCCACGCGCGTAACTTCAGCGGTGAAAACGCCCAGCTGCTGAATCATCGTGTTGACGATGCTGGCGGAACGCAGGAACTCGCCTTCCAAAGGGCGGCCATCCACGTCGAGACGCACAGTTTGCGTAAGATTTCCTTGAGCAACCGCAGCAATCGCGCGCGTAACCTCGGCGGTAGGACGGAGCAAATCCTCAACCAGCGTGTTGATCGAAACTTCCATCTCACCCCATGCGCCTCGCGATTCGTGAAAGCGGGTGCGCTCACGCGTTCTTCCCTCTTTGCCGACGACTTGCCCAACACGCTTCAACTCCTGCGCCATTTGTTGGTTAGCCGCAACAATGGAATTGAATGTATCGGCAATTTTGCCCGGCAATCCCGTCCACGAACCCGGCAGGCGAACCGAGAAATCGCCTTCCCGCATGGTTTGCAGGCCGGCCAGAATTACACCAAGATCACCGAGTGGAGGCTCGGCGACGGCAGAGTTACCGTTTCGTTTGTGAGTTGGTTCTTCTACGATTATGTCGCCGGCAGCGGCCGGGGCCGCTTCGCGGCTAGTTCTTTTCATAATGGCTCCAAAACAACGCGACGATTCGAAATTTCGCGCCAGCCTTTGTGGTTAAATTGACATTCGTGTCATCTTTAGCTTGAGCTCAATCAGGGCTCTCGTTCGGGCGGAAAACGGGATTCCGGACGCACAGAGCATAGATGTTTGAAGGCAGTCGGGAGAAACTACCAGCCTAAACAGCGTTGATATCATGCGTAAGGGTAATCTGACTCTAGGGTCTTTCCTGTAGGCTGTAAATCAATGGTTTTCCTCGTTACTAACGTGATCCTCTGATTCGCCGACCACTTGATCAAAACCATCCATCCGGAAGACAAATTTCGTGCCCTTTCTATAGTATTCACACTCTTGTTTTTTCTCTAACATCTACAGCAACTTCCGTATATCTCGCATTATTAACTATCTTTAGGATTTAACAGTTGCATAATGCCCGCCACAAATGAAGTCTAGGAACCGCAACGTTTTTGCTAAAGTCGGCGTAGGTCGTCCGTCACTTTGTCCGCGCGGAGTAATTGGAGGGGATAGATAGCCAATGCGCCTGCTCAGTGTCCGGCTGATTCTTTCCCTTATCGTTGGTATCACGATCGTCTCCGTGGCCTTTTCCTATTACGAAGTTTTGCGCGAGAAGCGCAGCCTGCGCAGCGATCTTGAACGGCGAGCCGAGGTGCTTGGAGAAACGTTCGCCGGCAACGTGGAAAAGTCCTGGGAGAGCGGGTCGGGGTCAGTAAGAGGAATCCAACGGCTCGTCCAGCGATTTGGGAAAAGCGAACACCTGCTGGGAGTTGCGGTTTACGACCGCAACGGCAAAGTGGAGGCGGTGACTTCTGATTTTCCCCAGAATAATCTAACGACGCCCCCCGCTGAGGTTACTCGGGCCATCGCGGAGGACAAGGAAGAAAGCTCCTATAGCAAGCTGGGCGATGAACATATCCATATTTTTGCCGTCCCACTGCATCGGCAAGACGAGGTCGCCGGCGGCCTCGTTGTAATCCACGACGTCAATTACGTCCACGCACAAGGCCTGCACACGTGGCGCGAGGCATTTCTTAGAATTCTCATTCAAGTTTTTCTGATTGTCTTCATCACTGTTCTGATTGTTCGCTGGAGCATCGCGGGACCGATCGCCCGGGCCGCGCAATGGATGCGGGCACTTCGCACCGGAAGAATTTCCTCCCGCCAGCAGATGCCGGATCTAAATCTTTTCAAGCCACTCGCATGGGAAGTAGTCACGCTGGCCGAGAGCCTCAGTCAGGCCCGCACTGCAGCAGAGAACGAAGCCCGGCTGCGCGAAGCCGGCGAATCCATGTGGACCGCGGACCGTCTCGCAGTACAGATTCAATCCCGGCTCGATGGCGGACGATTGATTGCAGTCTCTAATCGTGAACCTTACATTCACCAGCGCAATGGTAAGGAAATCGAAGTTACAGTCCCGGCTAGCGGCCTTGTCACCGCTCTGGAACCAGTGCTCAACGCCTGCAACGGAACGTGGATCGCCCATGGCAGCGGCAATGCCGACCTCGAGGTCGTAGATTCGCACGACCGGTTGCAAGTCCCGCCGCAGGATCCTCATTACACATTGCGCCGGATATGGTTAAGCAAAGAAGAAGAGGAAGGATATTATTACGGCTTTTCCAATGAGGGCTTATGGCCGCTCTGTCACATTGCCCATGAGCGTCCTTTATTTCGCGCCGCCGATTGGCAACACTACCAAGAGGTGAACCGCAAATTTGCTGATGCGGTTTTAGAAGAGATCGCGGACACACGTAAACCTGTGGTGCTGGTGCAGGATTATCACTTTGCTCTGCTTCCCCGCCTTATCAAGCAGGAAAGGCCGGATGCGCGCGTGGCCATCTTCTGGCATATTCCGTGGCCGAATGTCGAAGCTTTTGGCATCTGCCCCTGGCAACGCCAGTTGGTCGATGGACTATTAGGAGCGGACCTCGTCGGATTCCATGTTCAGTCGCACTGCAATAACTTCCTGCAAACGGTAGACCGTGTGGTGGAATCGCGCGTGGATTGGGAGCACTTTTCTGTCACCCGTCAAAGCCACCGGACGCTGGTGCGCCCTTTCCCAATCAGCGTCGATCTGACGGACGCCGAACCCAGCGGCAGCGAAACGTATGGAACCAACTATCTCGAACGCACCTCTTTACTGCGCAGCCTGGGCGTGGAAGCCGCTTTTATCGGGGTTGGAGTCGACCGCGTCGATTACACCAAAGGCATTCACGAGCGTTTTCGCGCTATTGAACGTTTTCTTGAGAAGTATCCCAAATATCAGGGCCAGTTCACCTTTATTCAGATCGGCGCGCCCAGCCGCACGCATATCAAGCGTTATCACGACCTGTTGGCCGAATTGGAAGCCGAGGCGGAGCGCATCAACTGGCGTTTCCAATCGGGCAAGTGGAAACCGATTCTATTTCTCAAGCGGCAACACAGCCACAAAGAGATTGAGCCGTTTTATCGTGCCGCCGATCTTTGCTTGGTGACTTCTTTGCACGATGGCATGAATCTTGTCGCGAAGGAATATCTTGCGACCCGCCGCGATGAGCGGGGCGTTCTTATCCTCAGCCAGTTCACCGGCGCCGCTCGCGAACTGCGCGACGCTCTGCTGGTGAATCCCTACGACACCGACCAAACCGCCGAAGCCATCCGTGCCGCTCTCGAAATGGAGCCCGAAGAAAAGCAAATACGCGTGCATCGCATGCGCCGGATTATAAGAGAGAACAACATCTACCGCTGGGCTGGAAATCTGGTGACGGAACTCTGTGAACTTCGCCTCGACAATGGGGACCGTGCTCCCGAAAAAACTCGCGGGCGCGTAACCGCGGCATAAACTCCCGGAGAAATGATTTTAGGTAAACGATGGCGACAGAGACTGAACTCCAGGTCGAATCTTTTCTAAAAGCAGTAGCGCGGGCGCCGCAGTCTCTACTCATGCTCGATTACGATGGAACCCTGGCCCCATTCCATAAAAATCGCATGGAAGCTCTTCCATATCCGGGCATCGTTCCGCTCCTTCGAGAACTCATGTCAACCGGCAAGATGAGAGTGGTCATAGTCTCAGGCCGCGAAGGAACTGAGATCATTCCGCTGTTGGGCATTCAGCCGCATCCCGAGATATGGGGGTTACACGGATTGCAGCGCCTAAGAACAGATGGCAGCGAAGAACTATCCAGACTCGACGAGACCACGATAGAAAATTTATCTGCCGCAAAGGGTTGGGCAATTTCGCAAAACTTGCGCCAGTTCCTCGAACTCAAATTTGGAAGCATTGTGGTTCACTGGCGCGATTTGGATGAATCTCTAGCGCAGTCCATTCGACAGCGGGTCATGCCGGCATGGACTGAAATTGCCAAGCGCGGCCTGGATTTGATGGAATTTGACGGCGGCCTTGAAATTCGCGCGCAGAAGACGAACAAAGGCGAAGCAGCGCGCACAATTCTGAGCGAATTAAATAAAAATGTTCCCGCCGCTTATCTGGGCGACGACGTCACCGATGAAACCGCGTTTCCTGTGCTGGAGGGTCGTGGACTAAGTGTTCTTGTTCGTCCCGCGTGGCGTCCAACCGCTGCAAAAGCCTGGCTTCGTCCGCCTGATGATGTTCTCAATTTTTTGACCTGCTGCCTGGAAGTTTGCCGACAACGTACGCGGACTCCGGTCTCAGCCTGAACCATCTAGGCTTCGCTGGATTCAGTAACTGCCTGTGCAGCACTTAACGGATCGGCTATTCGTCGAACTTCTCCTATTGCCTCAGACAGGCTCGTAGTCACAAAACCCGTGCAACCCAGCCCCAGCCGCTGACGCGCCATGTTGCTTTCGAAACTCCATAAGCCCATTACGATGTGCAAACCGGAGATGCCTCCTAATTTCTTGCAAAGAACTCGCGCTTCGCTGGCGGAGATCGAAGAGATGGAAGATACGACAACCATCCTGTAATCCCCATGCGAAATCGAAGCTGCAATCTCTTCCGGTGAACCGGGCTTCAACTCTCCGGCACGGCAATTAGACCGCCGCAGCAACTGCCCGAGCATCATCGCTACCAGCTCATCGGCGCCGCTGGTAGCGGGAACACACGCTGCATTTCCTAAAAATTCCTGCGGCCGCGATTCCCCGTCTTCAGCATCGGTGGTTTGCGGTTCTCCGTATACATCGCCGAAGTACTCGATCATCTCCTTCATGCTTTCGAACACAAATGTTTTGGCACTATCTCCCAGAACGCTGGCGCGCCGGTCATGTTCCGCCAACTTCAGAGCCGGAAGAATGACCAGTTCGTATAAATTCTCCAGCGAATTTTCTTTGAGATAATTCTCGGCAACCGCCCGCGCCTCTTCCATATCCGTGGCAAGAAGCCGCTGATAGATGCATTGCTCCGGAAGCAGCACAGGTTCATCGCCCAGTACGACTTCGAGAAAGTTCAATTGCGGAACGTGGCGGCCGAGCACGATCAGGCAAACTGTCAGAGGAGTCGAAAGAATAAGTCCGACGGGACCCCATAGCGTGGCCCAAAAAACAGCCGCTACCAGAATCGCTAGAGATGAAATTCCGGTATGAGCGCCGTAGAGCAGCGGCTCGACAACATTCGACACAAGCAGCTCAAGAATTACAAAAAATGCAAATGCCAAACCAGCGTGGTGCCAGCCGGGGAAAACTGCCAGAGCCATGGCGATAGGCCCGATCGCAGCGATCAGTGAACCGATGTAAGGCACGAAGCGCATCACGCCCGCAAACACTCCCCATAGCAGGGCATGAGGCACTCCTACAAAATAAAGTGCAATACCGAACAAGAGTCCATATCCCGCGTTCACCAGACACTGCAACAGCAAATACCGGCTGAGCCGGCGGCCGGCATCGTCCAGCGCCTGGGTCATCACATTCAATTTGCCGCGCCCCGCCAGGCGGATTGCCCGGTTGCGCAGATCTTCCCGCTTGATGAGCATGAAGAGCGTGAAAATGATGACGATCGCCGCCGTTTCCAGCGGTCCGGCGAGCGGCCCCAACAGACTGCGAAGATCCTCGACGAAACCTGTAGGAGGTTGCGCCACTTGCACAGAAATGGGATGAGCGGAACGCGTGGCCTGTTCGCGATTCTTTGCCAGGTTGGCGGAGATTTCTCCAGGAACAGCCGTCAACTCTTTATTTAATTCCTGAACCGTGGCCGTGGCTTTGCTTAAATTGCCGTTTTTTTGCGAATGCAGGGCCTGGATTTTTAGATCGAGATTCTCTTTGTAGTCCGGCAACTCGACCATGATCTGGACTAATTGACTGGCAACACCCCAGGTCACAGCTCCCATGAATGCGAAAGAAAGCACCAGAACAGTGAGGACCGCAGGCAAACGTCCAAAGTGAATCTTTTCGAGCAAAGTTACAACAGGAGTGAGCAGAAAGCTTAAGACCAGCGCCAACGCCACCGGGATAAACACTTGCCGTCCCGCATACAGAGCGGCGATGGCCAGCACAAAGGCAATGAACACTACCGCTTTCGAAGAAGCGGAAACATCCTGCGGAGACGAAGAAGCCAAGAGTGTCACTCCGTTCAAGCGTACTGATTCACCAGCCGGACTGAACGAACTTACTTATGATGCTTCGACTTCGTGCGCGAATCGTTCGCAGAAAAAAAATCCAAATCAAAATGATTTTACGTGGTACCTTCGTGTATCAAAAATCACGTTTTTCTCTTTGATGGAATACAGTCTTTCTGGTATGGTCTAGGAAGTTTTTACAAGAATGGTTCGGGCAGCGAATCCGGCTCTCAATTCCCGGATTTTAAGACGGAAGGTTAAGTCTTAAATTAGACTGCTGGAACTTTTAAATGCCGCCACTTCTTCAACCCTTTTACGCGCCCGCTCGCGCGACAGGGAGTTGTTTCCGTAAGCGATTTCAGAATACCGGAAGATAAATAACTTAATTGGAGAAGTTTAGCATGCTCAAGCATGTACTGCTGACCGTGTGCCTGTTGGCTGTCTGCTCTCCGGCAATGTTTGCTGGTGTCACAGTCAATACCCCCACTAATAACCAGACCTTTTCCGGACCGGTGTCCTTTGTGGCCTCTGCCACCACATCATGCTCCAAGGGAGTCGGCTCCATGGGAATTTACACGGCCCCTGGCGTTCTAGCTTACGTGGTAAACGGCGCTTCCCTGAACACGAGCTTAACGTTAAGTGCAGCCACCTACCATACAGTTGTCGAAGAATGGGATAACTGTGGCGGCGCGGCCACGACTCCAGTCACGATTACAGTCACCAGTGGCTCGGGCGTGCACGTAACTGCACCATCGAATAACGCCACGGTAGGCTCTCCCGTGAACTACACGGCAACGGCGACGACAACTTGCTCGGAGGGCGTAGCTTCCATGGGAATCTACACGGCCCCGGGACAACTGGCTTACGTGGTGAACGGTGCCAGCATGAACTACAACCTGACCCTGAATCCCGGGACTTACAACACAGTTGTCCAGGAGTGGGACAAATGCGGCGGCGCTTCCACCGCACCGGTGACCATCACTGTAACCGGAGGCTCGGAAAAATCATTTACCGAACTCCAGCACTCTGGCGGATGGTCTGGATACGGACAGGGCCCGCCCAATTTTGTCGATTGCTCGCCTTCCCCCTGCGATGGCATTACCTACTGGATGGCGCAGAACATCAAATCGCCTTCGCTGAGTGGAGAATCTACCGAATTCGATCTCGGCGGGTCGGCTGATTATTCTGACGCGCTCTGGAACAACCACTTGATAGGCGATCTGTCGTCCCAGGGAATGCCAGACACCAATCACACATTGGTTCCCACCCTCCACAATTTCACTTACGACGTCTACTTCTACTCCACTCAATTGTCGGATTCGCAAGCCGAGGAATTCGACATTAACCAGTTTTTCAATGGCATGGGCTTCATTTGGGGGCACGAATGCCGCATAGCTGGAGGGAACGAATGGGACGTTTGGGATAATCAAAGCGCCAATTGGGTTCCGACAGGAATTCCCTGCTATCCCAATAACAACGCCTGGAACCACGTCACCATTCAGGTTGAGCGGACTTCGAGTAATCAATTGCTGTATCAATCCATCACGCTCAATGGAGTCACGAGCACCGTTAACCGGTATTACAACCCGGGTTCCGCGCCCGGCTGGTGGGGAGTTACCATCAACTACCAGCAGGACGGCAACTACAAGCAAACGCCGTATAACATTTATCTTGACCAGCTGACCTTCAGCTACGAATAAAGCTGCGACTGGAGGGCATCCGAAGAGGCCCTCCTTAGCTTCTCCGCTCACCACTTTCCCAAGCCAAACCACTATGCGGACCCAGAATTCCGGGTCCGCATACTTTTTCAAGCTCACATCATGGCCAGTAACGTCGGTAACTTGGAGCGTTCCCTCTTCCATCGGAAAATAGGAATTGGATTGCTGATCTTCAGCCTGCGCCGCTCACGCAGGAAATACAACGATTTACCGTTCCCCTTGTAAATACAACTAAGAACCATTTTGCCTGTTGACTACTACTAATGATGGTCGACGGATATTAACGAGAGCGTAAGTGCGATGTCACTTATGGATGAGCGCAGAAACGAGCGTTTCGGGCGATACGAAATCCTGGCGGAGCAGGGGCGCGGAGCCATGGGTATCGTATACAAGGCCCGTGACCCCAAAATTAACCGCGTAGTCGCGGTAAAAACTATTACCCTGGCCGGGCAGCCGCAGGAAGAAGAGCAGGAATATCGCGAACGTTTTTTTCGCGAAGCCGAGGCGGCCGGACGCCTTTCGCATCCCGGAATCGTAACCATCTTTGATGTGGGCGAAGAGCCTGATACGCGCGCTCCCTACATCGTGATGGAGTTCGTCAATGGCCAATCGCTCGATAAGCTGCTCTCCGGCGAATATCGCAAATTACCGCTGGAAACTGCCCTTCGCCTGGCGCACGAATTAGCCGAGGCACTCGATTGCGCGCATGGCCAGGGCGTAGTCCATCGCGATCTGAAGCCCGCGAACATTTTGGTGACGGACGAAGGCCATGCCAAAATTGCCGATTTCGGCATCGCAAAACTTAACCTCGCCAATCAAACGCTGGCGGGACGCGCTTTAGGTACGCCAGCTTACATGTCGCCCGAACAGTTGAATGGCGAATCGGTGGATGGGCGATCGGATTTATTCTCTCTGGGAGTGGTGCTGTACACCATTCTCACCGGCTATAGGCCATTTCAAGGCAACAGCGCCCTCACCGTTTCATTCAAAATCGTCAACCGCGATCCCGTACCCGCTACCATCCTCGAAACCCAACTTCCGCAGGGCGTCGATTACATCATCAATCGCGCCATGGCGAAAGATCCTGCACAGCGTTATCAGCGCGGCATGGAGATGGCGCTCGATATACAGGATTTGATCGAAGGGCGGGAATTGTGGAGCAAGGCAAAGAAACATGATTCGTCCACGCCCGCTGTGATGCCGCTTGGGGGCGAAGGCCCAGCCGGAGCCGCAGCCCTGCCGCGGCCAGTGGTACGGCCTAAATCTCAAGGCCAGGGGCAGGCGGTAGCCGAGAGAGTTTTGGATAATATGCGGAAGAACTTCCTCGTCTCAGCGTTGTTGCTCGTGGGAGTTCTTCTTTTTGCGGTTCGCGTCGGGCGTTTTGTGCGGCCACAGGCACCGCCGGTGCACCATATCGTTGGAATTGGAACCGCCGAACCGATGCCAATGGCGCAGAATATTTCAAATGCCAAAGTGCCCCTCGTATCCCCTACTCCGCCGGCCAATGAGAACACGGCGACTGCTATACCACCTGAAGCATCACCTGTAGCAGCGCTTACTACGCCTAAGATTCCACACCGAACTCACGCCATAGCTGCAAAAGCGGATCAGGCAACTCTCGCTGCTTCTTCCCCCGCAGCCGCTTCAACCGCAACCTTGGACATTGAAGTGGAACACCATTTCGCGGAAGCGCATCTCTCCATCTGGATCGATGGTCACCTAAGTTATTCTCATTTGCTTGACGGTGTGGATAAAAAGCATCTTGTTGTTTTCCATCACATTCAAGGCCACGAATTCCATGCCATGCAAGTTCCTACTGGTAATCACCACCTGCGCGTGGAAGTCACCTCCGAGGCAAACTCAACCGATAAGTCAGGTGAAATATCGGGAGCATTCGCCATTGGAAACGAAAAGATGCTGCATATCCGCTTTGACAAGCACGGCGAGATGGACCTCAGCCTGGATAACTAAGAATTCAAAACCCTGAACCCAAACAAAAATGCGAGGAGCATATAAGCTCCTCGTCATGCTAACGTAGTTAAGCCGCCCTGCGAACTTTGCGTTTTCCTCTTTGCGGCTGCTCTTCTTCGTCAGATCCTGCTTTCTCCACATCCTCATCCTCCGAGTCTCCACCGTTGGCCTGAGTATTAATCTCCTGTGCCAACTCAGTGAGCTTCTCGTCGGTTTCCTTTTCTTCTTCCAGTGTTTCCCGCAGTAGCGAAGCCTGTTCAGACTCGCCCAGCAACTCCGCGAAAGCGATTACCGTGCCATAGCCGGCGATTTCATAATGTTCCACGCGTTGCGCAGCCGAGATAAGCGCGGAGTCCATGACGGCATCTTCGAAATCTCCCTCCATGGTTTCCGCACCTTCTTTCACCAGGCCTTCCATGCCGAGGCATTTCTTTCCTGTAGCTTTTTCATCGAGCATGTCGAATATCTTTTGCAGGCGCTCGATATGTCCTTTGGTTTGTTCCAGATGCTCTGCAAAACCTTGCTGCAATTCCTCCGAGGATGCTGCTTTCGCCATCTTCGGCAACGCTTTTGTCAGCTGGGTTTCGGCACTGTACAAATCTTTGAGTTCTTGTACGTAGAGCTGCTTGAGAGAATTTTCAGTCATTAATTTTCCCCTGATCACAAAATTTTCTTCCGGCTTACCCGTGCTTTGTTGTGTTGGTTGCAGGATGTGGTAAACCGGATGGTCGAGATCGTGATGGGTGGAAAACTTCTTTTTTAAATCCACTCGCAGAAGGGCGCCGCATTCCCCACGCAATCTTAAAGAACACTACGGCAAACTTGCCCGCTTCTTCAGCATCGAACTGTCCTTTGGCAGAAGCGTCTGCTCAGGTTGCCTTGAACAAATAAAGCTGAGGATTAAGAAATTATGCAACCTCTGCCATGGAGCAAGCCCGATGAAACATAATTTTCAGTTTCAATCTCTTCTTGCCCAGATTTTGCCGGACGCGGGAATCATTCACTAAATGGCCAGCCAAACTCAACCCATCATATGGCCGGGACGTCCCTATCCACTGGGCGCTACGTGGGATGGCGAGGGCGTTAATTTCGCTCTGTATTCGGAACACGCCGAAAAAGTGGAGCTGTGCCTGTTCGATCTCCTCGGCAAACGCGAAACCCTTCGCATTCCGATCGCCGAACAAACCGACATGGTTTGGCATGCTTACCTTCCCGAAGTCCGTCCCGGACAACTTTATGGATATCGCGTCTACGGCCCCTACGCGCCCGAGAAGGGACTTCGGTTCAATCCGCACAAGCTTCTTCTCGATCCTTACGGCAAACAAGTTCAGGGAGCAATTCATTGGAGCGACTCTCACTTCGGCTATCGCGTGGGACACAAGCAGGAGGATCTTTCCTTTGACCGGCGCGACGATGCATCTGGAATGCCGAAAAATCGGGTAATCGATTCGGCATTCACCTGGGGAACAGATGCGCCGCCGGCCATCCCCTGGCACAGGACTCTAATTTATGAACTCCACGTAAAAGGCTTTACCATGTGCCACCCCGACGTGCCGCCTCACCTGCGTGGAACCTATGCAGGGCTGGCAACAGCGCCGGTTATCGAATACCTTACGCGCCTGGGTGTGACTTCGATTGAACTGATGCCGGTGCACTGCTTCGTCGACGACCGGCAGTTGGTGGAACGCGGCTTGCGGAATTATTGGGGGTATAACTCGATCGGCTTTTTCGCGCTTGAACCTCGCTACCTTGCGACCAACTCGATCAACGAATTCAAAACCATGGTCAAGACCCTGCATTCCGCCGGGCTGGAAGTAATTCTGGATGTAGTTTACAACCACACGGCGGAGGGCAACCATCTCGGCCCCACGCTTTCGCTCAAGGGCATCGATAATCCCACCTACTACCGGCTCATGGCCGACAATCCGCGCTATTACAAGGACTACACCGGCACGGGAAACACCTTGAACATGCAGCATCCTCGGGTGCTTCAGTTGATTATGGACAGCCTGCGCTATTGGGTGCTGGAAATGCACGTTGACGGTTTCCGCTTCGACCTGGCGGCAACTTTGGCGCGCGAACTTCATGAAGTAAATCGTCTGGGCGCTTTTCTCGACATCATTCACCAGGATCCGGTCCTCTCGCAGGTAAAACTGATTGCTGAGCCGTGGGATTTGGGTGAAGGTGGATATCAGGTCGGTAATTTTCCAGTCGGCTGGGCGGAGTGGAACGATCGCTATCGCGATACGGTACGTTCTTTTTGGAAGGGTGACGCCGGGGTGGTGGGAGATCTGGCTTACCGCATCACCGGATCGAGCGATCTCTACGCGCACAGCGGGCGCAGGCCTTATGCCAGCGTGAACTTTATTACAGCTCACGACGGTTTCACCTTGCAGGATTTAGTGAGCTACAACAATAAGCACAATGAAGCCAATGGAGAAGACAACCGCGACGGCAACAACAATAACCGCAGCTGGAATTGCGGCGTGGAAGGTCCCACGGACGACCCGAACATCAAAGCTCTGCGCGCCAAGCAGAAGCGAAATTTACTGGCTACGCTGCTGCTTTCGCAGGGCGTACCGATGCTGTATGCGGGAGACGCCATCGGGCACACGCAGAACGGAAATAACAACGCTTATTGCCAGGATAACGAAATCAGCTGGCTGAAATGGGATTTGCAGCCCGAAGATCGCGATCTGCTGGCCTTCGTGCAGCGCATGATCAATCTTCGCAAGCGGCATCCCGTGTTTCGCCGGCGGCGTTTCTTTCAGGGACGCCCCATTAAAGGCGCCACCGTAAAAGACGTTCTATGGCTCAACTGCGGCGGCCATGAAATGACCGAAGAAGAGTGGCGGAACGCTTCGGCTCATTGCCTCGGAATGTTTCTTTCCGGTCAGGGACTGGACGAAACCGATGAACGCGGCCGAAAAGTCGGCGACACTGATTTTCTCGTGCTGCTCAATCCTCATCATGACGATGTAGAGTTCATTCTTCCTTCATTCCGTCCGGATTCCCGCTGGATCGCGTGGATGGATACGTCGCGCGAAGGCGGCTTACGCCCAGCCGAAACGCATGATTCCGGCACGGCTTATCTTTTGCAGGCGCGCTCCATGGCCGTGTTGATGGAGCGCCACACTAACGGCAAAAAGGAAGACTCGAATGAAGCGCCGTCATAATATGCCATTCGGCGCGGAGTGCCGCGACGATGGCAGCGTGCGCTTTTGCCTCTGGGCTCCGTCCGCGAACAAGGTGGAACTCTGCGTGCAGTCCAATGCACCAAAGACCTTGCCCCTGAACCGGCTTGATGAAGGCTGGTTTGAGCTGGTGACCGATGCGGCGGCGCCCGGAAGTCAATATAAGTTCCGCATCGACAACGAGCAGGAAGTCCCCGACCCCGCCTCCCGTTTTCAGCCGCACGATGTTCATGGCCCAAGTGAAGTTGTGGACCCAACCGCTTTTGATTGGAAAGACCAATCCTGGCGTGGACGGCCTTGGGAAGATGCGGTTATTTACGAACTGCACGTCGGCGCATTTACGCAAGCTGGGAAATTTTGCAGCGTGGAGCAGCAACTCGATCATCTCGTCGATCTGGGGATCACGGCTATCGAGTTAATGCCGCTTTCCGATTTCCCCGGCAGCCGTAATTGGGGCTACGACGGTGTGCTTCCCTTTGCGCCCGAAAGTTCGTACGGCCGTCCCGAACATTTAAAGCGGTTGATTCAAAGCGCTCACCAGCGCGGACTGATGGTTTTTCTGGACGTTGTTTATAACCACTTCGGTCCGGAGGGAAATTATCTGGGCGTTTATGCGCCGCAATTTTTTACCGACCGCCATCGCACTCCGTGGGGCAGTGCCATCAATTTCGATGGTGTCGAGAGCCGAGCCGTGCGGGATTTCTTTATCAACAACGCTCTTTACTGGCTCGCCGAATATCATTTCGATGGCTTGCGGTTGGATGCGGCCGACTCGATTGTCGACGATTCCCCGGCTCACATCCTCACCGAGCTGGCGGAGACAGTTCGAACTAGGCTTGGATCGGATCGACAAATTCATCTCGTATTGGAAAACGACCGCAATCAGGCAAGCCATCTTCGACGTACTGACGACTGCCAGATCAAGCAATACTCGGCGCAATGGGATGACGACATTCACCACGCCGCACATGTCCTGGTCACCGGCGAAAAAGATGGCTACTACTCGGATTATACTGATCATCCTCTCGATCACCTGGGCCGCTGCCTGATTAGCGGTTTCGCCTATCAGGGCGAGGTTTCTCTTTATCGCAACAGCCAAACCCGCGGGGAACCGACGGGAGAATTGCCTCCTACGGCATTTGTTTCGTTTTTGCAAAATCACGATCAGGTCGGAAATCGCGCCTTCGGGGAACGAATCGCCACAATCGCCGACTCGCAAGCCGTTCGAGCGGCAATGGCAATTTTTTTACTTGCTCCCTTGCCGCCGCTGCTTTTTATGGGAGAAGAGTTCGGATCGCAAACTCCATTTCTTTTCTTCTGCGATTTCGAGAAAGATTTAGCGGCTGCGGTTACGGCTGGCCGCAGAAATGAGTTCGCGCGCTTTACCCGCTTCAGCGATCCGGAGGCTCGCAAGGGAATCCCCGATCCCAATGCGGTCACAACCTTTGAGCATTCGAAGATTGACTTGGAAGATATGACGAAACCACAACATCAGGAATGGCTGCGGTTTTATCGAAAGCTCCTTAACATTCGAAGCCGTCAGATCGTTCCGCATTTATCGAAAGCGTGCGCAATCAAGACGGCTTACGAAGTGATCCGCGACAGCGGCCTCAGTGCTCACTGGAAATTTCCAGACGGTTTCACGCTATGGCTAGTGGCTAATCTCGGAACAAATCCCCTGTCAGATTTAATTTTCCCCGCAGGAGAGATCGTCTACAACACGGAAAAAGCTGAGACTGACGAACTGCATAAGGGTAATCTGCCCGCGTGGTCTGTCGTGTGGTTTCTGAACTCATGAAGCTGACCTCCCAGATTCCCCGCGCGACTTACCGGCTGCAATTAAACCGGGAATTTACCTTCGTTCAAGCTACGGAGATTGTTCCTTATCTTTCCGCGCTGGGCATCAGTCATTGTTACATCTCTCCTTGCCTGAAAGCCCGGCCCGGCAGCATGCACGGCTACGACATCGTCGACCACAATTCTCTCAACCCTGAAATCGGCAGCCCCGAGGAGTTCGACAACTTTGTAAACACCCTGCATGAACACGATATGGGATTGATTCTCGACATCGTTCCCAACCATATGGCAATCATGGGGGCCGATAATGCGTGGTGGCTCGACGTTCTGGAAAATGGAGAATCCTCCGCCTACGCCGGCTTTTTCGATATCGATTGGCATCCACTGAAAGAAGAGCTCGATGGAAAAGTGCTCGTGCCCGTCTTGCACGATCATTACGGCGCTGTGCTCGAAAGCGGCGAGTTGAAGCTTTCGTTTCAGCAGGAGCGTGGCCAATTCGATATTTTTTATCGCGATCATCGTTTTCCCATCGACCCGCGCGAGTTTCCGGGCATTCTGCAATTGGCCGTGGGCTCGCAAACGGCGAAACCGGAAGATCAGAATTCAGACTGGCTGGAGCTTCAAAGTCTGCTCACCGCCTTCAGCCATTTACCTGCAAGAAATGAATTGGAAAGCGAACGGATCGCAGAGCGGAACCGCGACAAAGAAATTCATAAGCACCGGTTGGCTGAGTTATGTATACGATCGCCAGAAATTTCCGCCGCGATCATGAAAGCTGTGGACTCGATCAACGGTACGCCGGCTGATCCTGCAAGCTTCGAGCGGCTTCACGAACTCATCAAGGCGCAAACTTTCAGGCTGGCGAATTGGAGAGTCGCCTCCGACGACATTAACTACCGGCGCTTTTTCGATACCAACGATCTCGCCGGCATTTGCATGGAAAACGAAGCCGTATTTACTGCAACTCACCGGCTGATTTTTAATTTCATTGCCGAAGGCAAAGTAGATGGCCTGCGCCTCGATCATCCCGATGGCCTGTACGATCCCGCTCAGTATTTTGAGCGGCTGAAACAAGGCATGATTGCGGCGAGAGCGAATTCCGCAAACACAATAGATGACACAAAGGCTGACACAAATCATGAAGCGCATTACGTTGTCGCGGAAAAAATACTGAGTGGCACAGAACGCCTGCCCTCAGAATGGCCGGTTTGCGGCACAACCGGCTACGATTTCGCGAATCTGGTAAACGGTTTGTTCGTCGACCAGAATGCGGCCGCCCGTTTTGAGCGAACCTACCGCAATTTTATTGGCGATGAGATCAACTTTGACGACCTGGCTTACCGCTGCCGCAAACTTATTATTCGCGTTGCTCTGGCAAGTGAGCTGAATGTGCTCGCGAACCACATCAGCCGCATCGCGCTTTCTAAGCGCCGCACCTGCGATTTTACCCTTAATAACTTGCGTGACGCACTGACAGAAGTGGTCGCAAACTTCCCCGTCTATCGCACTTACGTCACGTCCGCTGGAATCTCGCAACGCGATCTCAATTACATCCGAAACGCAATCGCTCTGGCGAAGTGGAGAAGCCCGGCAGCCGACATCAGCGTATTCGATTTCATCTCAGAAGTGCTCACGACCCGCATCGCCGAAGCGCAAGATACGTCGTATCGAAATAAAATCACCGCCTTCGCCATGAAATTCCAGCAGTTTACCAGTCCGGTGATGGCCAAGGGTTTGGAAGATACCGCTTTTTACCGCTACAACCGGCTCGTCTCACTCAACGATGTTGGCAGCGACCTCCATAAATTCGGCGTTTCGGTGGATGAGTTTCACGCCGCCAACCAGGAGCGCCTGCGCGACTGGCCTCACACTATGTTGGCGACCAGCACTCATGATTCCAAGCGCTCCGAAGATGTGCGCGCTCGCATCAACGTTCTTTCCGAGATGCCAGCATTGTGGAGGCTGCGGTCGCGCGAATGGAGACGGCTCAACCGTAACCATCGAAGCATTGTCAATGACAGGACAGCGCCTTCGCCAAATGATGAATACAGGCTCTATCAAACCTTGATTGGAGCATGGCCGCTGCAAGGACTCAAAGATGACGACGCGTGGAAATCTTTCCGGGAAAGAATTGAAAGCTACATGCTGAAGGCCATCCGCGAGGCCAAGCGGAATACCAGTTGGATCAATCGCAACGCCGAATATGAAACGGCAGTTTCGTCCTTTGTGAAAACCTTGCTCACCCCCAGCCCCTCAAATCGATTTCTGGATAATTTTTTGCCCTTCCAGCAGCGCATCGCCCACGTTGGGCTGTGGAACAGCCTCGGGCAGACGCTTCTGAAGCTGACCTGTCCGGGCGTGCCCGATATTTATCAGGGAAATGATTTGTGGGACTTCAGCCTGGTTGACCCCGATAACCGCCGTCCCGTGAATTACGCCCACCGGCTACAGCTATTTGAGAGCCTCGGCAGCCCGGGTGGTGATCCAGATAATCTGAATAGTGCGCTGACCGGGGAATTATTGACGAATCCTGAAGACGGGAGGCTCAAGCTGTACGTGATCTGGAAGGCTCTTTGTCTGCGTAAACAATATCCCGAGCTTTTTCAGTTCGGTAAGTATGTCCCGGCGGCCGTGGAAGGCAGCCAAGCCGACCATGTTGTCGCCTATATGCGCGAGTGGGAAGACAAACGAGTTCTCGTGATCGTTCCCCGGCTTGTGGAAAAGCTGATTGGGGAAAATGAAACTTTCCCCATCAGGCCGGAAGTTTGGGCGGATACTCATGTTTTACTGCCCTTTTGCGGCCTGTCTCACAAATTTCGAAATCTGTTCACCGGAGAAACACTGCCGACTCATCAGAACCAATCCTCTTTTGCTAAAGCCGACGTTTCTATAGCGTTAGAAAGTTTCCCCATGGGGCTTTTCACGCAGATTTAATATTTCAGCCCTCCTCGAACCTTAGAAACGCCTACGGTATTTCCCCGATAGACCACGAAAAACGACGGAGCTAAATTGTGTGTATACCTGAGTATTTTGCGGTCCTCCGTATGAGGATACGGTTTATGACTGAATTGAACGCTTCTCTTCACCAGCAAATAAATTGGCGCGATCTATACGTCGCTGCCTTGTTTGAAACCGATCAAACGCGAATCTCCGCTCGAATCGCTACGGCCGAGCAAGCCATTGTAACCAGGGCGCGAGAGCTTTTTGCCACCGGCAATGACACCATTGAAGAGGATCAGGCCCTGGACGATGCGCTTTACGCTTTGCGGGCACTTCAAAATTGCCTGCACCTACGAGCGGCTGCCTAACTTTCTGATCACCGCTGCTAGACGGTCTTAACCCGCACCGCATCCAATCCCGTTGTGTCGATTGGCCTTCAATTTGGCTGGCTGCTGATTCTGTCGATACCGGTGGCCTGTATCGCCTGGACCATAACCCACGAAGAGGTCTTCCGCGAACCGCGCGACTATTGCCACGATCAATCGAAGACGGCACGCACTCTGCCCCGCAGAAAATTTTTTTATTTATTCACCTGTGAATACTGCTTCAGCCATTACATCGCCGCGCTCTTTCTAATTCTGACGCGCTTCCGGTTGCTGTATGAAGACTGGCGCGGCTATCTCATCGCCCTATTTGCCCTGGTATGGGTAGCCAACCAGTACATGAGCATCTACAACCACCTTCGCTTGGACATTAAGCACGAACAGGTCAAGATTCGCGCTGAAGAAGTCAAAACTCCCATTCGCGAGCGGAAAGCCGCATGATCTTGCACATCCTTTATTACTTCGTCTCCGGCTGCACAGACTTCAGATAAGCCACCAGCGCCTCCGCGATGTACCAGCGAGCCTCAAGTTTTTCACCGCTCTGATTCAATGTCGGTGTTCCACGATGCCGTTTGAGCGAACACTGGGCTGGAGGCGCAGGCAATCAGCACAATCACCGCAAGGTTATTCGCATTCATATATCGCGTAATTTTTGATGGGTGCATTATTATTGGTTGATGCGGTTCAGTGGGAGGTTGGCAGGGCGTACCAACTCCACTCGTTCTTACAAACCTTTGGAGTCGGTTTCGGCATCTTCTATGAGCCCTCCCAGTGAATACGGGCGCGACTGTTAAACTTCAGGTGCTAGCAGGGTTCGTGCGTCTGGCAAACCGAAGTGCCTAGAAGACAGCAGGAACCAAAACATGGCGGAACCGCAAAAATTCTGGGCGGGATGGCAGGAGCGCATCTCAGCGCTCCGCAATGTTCCGGCTGTTCTGAAAATCGTATGGGATTCCGGCCCCGGGGTTGTGGTATTTGGCCTCGTTTCGCGAGTATTTGCCTCCCTCATGCCCGTCGGCCTCTTGTGGATCACGCGGCTGATCATCGATGGCATTAACAATGCAGCCCGCACTCATCAGCCGGTGCAGCGTGGGTTTTGGTGGCTGGTAATCGCGGAATTTTCACTGGCTGTCTTAAATAGCATTCTTCTTCGCACCATCGACTACTCCGATTCTCTCCTGGGCGACAAATACACGCGATACGTAAGCATCCGCGTGATGAATCATGCGGCATCCTTAGACCTGATTGCCTACGAAGATCCGGTCTTCTATGACCGTCTGGAGCGGGCTCGCGTCCAGGCCACCGACCGGTTAGTGATGATCCAGCAGATCGGACGGCTGGTGCAGTTGTCCGTGACCACGATTACTCTCTCCGTCTCGATCATGATCTTCTCGCCCTGGCTCATGCTGTTGCTGGTGGCTGGCGTGCTTCCTGCATTTCTTGGTGAAAGCCATTTTGCGTTCCTGGGATACGCCAAGAATTTCCGGCAAACGCCCGCGCGCCGCCGACTGGACTATCTGAGAATCCTGGGCGGAAGCAAAGAAGCCGCGAAAGAGCTGAAGCTTTTTGGATTGAGAAATTTTCTCTCCGATCGTTTTACGCGCCTCTCCGACAAAATCTACGACGAAAATGTCGCGTTATCGCGGAGCAAACTAATCGCCGGATCGCTGCTCTCTACCATCGGCACCATGGGTTACTATTCGGCGTACGTTTTCGTGATCTGGCGAACGCTGTCGGGCGCGTTGACCATTGGCATGTTGATCTTTCTGGCTGGGGCCATTCAGCAGGCCAGCAGTAGCATCGAGCAGATTTTCTCCACCTTTGCCGGAATCGGCGATCAGGCCTTGTTCCTCACCGACCTGCTGGCCTTCTTCGAGATGAAACCAACCATCCGGAGCAAGCCGAACGCCCTGCCTGCGCCCCGGCCGATTACCCGTGGAGTGGAATTCAGGAACGTCTGCTTTTCCTATCCCGGCAATTCGCGTCTGATTCTCGATCACATCAATTTTCAATTGCACACCAGTGAACGTCTCGCATTGATCGGCGAAAACGGGCAAGGCAAGACCACAATCGTAAAACTCATTACCCGGCTCTATGACCCCACCGAGGGGCAAATCCTTCTGGATGGCATCGATCTTCGTGACTATAACCTTGAAGACCTGCATCGCGAGATTGGAGTTATCTTCCAGGACTTCATGCGTTATGAAATGACGGCGCGGGAAAATATTGCCATTGGCAGAATCGAAGAAATCGATAATTTGAAGCTTCTGCAAGATGCCGCGCAGAAAAGCCTGGCGGACCAGACAATCGGGCGGCTTCCCGAAGGTTACGAGCAAATGTTAGGCCGTCGTTTCGAGCAGGGTGTCGATCTATCCGGCGGCGAGTGGCAGAAAGTCGCTCTGGCGCGCGCTTATTTGCGGGACGCGCAATTGCTGATTCTCGACGAGCCTACTGCGGCGCTTGACGCGCGCAGCGAGTTCGAAGTGTTTCACCGTTTCACCGAACTTACCGAAGGCAAGATGGCGCTTTTTATTTCGCATCGCTTCTCAACCGTGCGCTCGGCCGACCGCATCCTAGTTCTGGAAAATGGCAGGATTGCCGAGGAAGGAACTCACGATCAACTGGCGAGTATGGGAGGCCGTTACGCGGAGATGTTCGAGATGCAAGCGTCGAGCTATCGTTAGGGAATAACAAGGAATGACACCACAAACCGGTCAAATAGAACTCGGCAGCGTTGAACCACAAGTCTTGCACACGTCCGCGCCCAGCATGGAACCTGAATCTCATCTTTTAAGCGCACGAGCGGCACACCTGGCCCGCAATCTTGCCTGGATTCCCGGGCAGCAAGAATCGCATCAGCTTCGCAATCGTTGCGAAAAACTCAGCCGGACATCCCAACCATTACTGGCGTTGCGGGAATCTCGTGCTCAAAAAGATTCCTCGGATGATTTTCGGTATCTGCAAGACAACATGTTTCTGTTTGCCGGCGAATTGCAGCAAATTTGTGAGACTTTTCAACTCCCTCACGCGCTTCCTCTGGTGCGCTTGTCCAATGGCGCGGTCATTCCCCGAATCGCCGCCATAGCTGAGGATTACTTGGCCGGTAACGGCTATCAATTCAGCGAGACGAGTTTCACCTTTTATATACGGGGCTTTCAGGAAATCACCGTCCTGAAAATGGACGAACTGTGGATGTTGATTCCGGCCTTAAAGCTTGCGCTGCTCGCGCAAATATCCGATTGCGGCCTGCGCCTGCTTAATAATACGGCGGCAGATTACGATATTCGCACTCTGATCCGCAGCCTTCAGGATATAAAGCAAACGCAATGGAAAGTCATAATCGAGCCTCTGATTCTTTTCGATGGCGTCTTGCGCCAGGACCCAGCCGGAGCCTACGCTCGCATGGATTACGACTCCCGCGAGCTTTATCGCAAAAGGTTGGTCAGCATCGCCGAGCGCTGCGATTGTTCCGAAATAAAAGTAGCTGAGGAAATTATCGCGTTGGCCTGCGAAGCCCATGCACGGCCGGACGAGGATCCGCGTGTAACTCTGCGGAACTCCCACGTCGGATCGTATCTATTGGCTGAAGGTAGTTCGGCGCTTAAAGAACGAGTCGGGTTCCACCCCACCTTCGCCCAGCGCTTTCGTACTTTTTTACTCGAACATCCGGATGAGCTTTACCTGCCAGGCATCGCCGCTCTAACCTTCGCGATTGTTTCCGGCGTTGTGCTTCTCTTAACGCCTCCAACCACCCCTTTATGGATGGTTTTGCTAGCCATTCTCGCCGTGTTGTTGCCGGGCTCTCAGAGCGCCGTCCAGATTATGAATTATCTGGCCACGCTTCTGCTGCCCGCGCAAACCCTGCCCAAGCTGGACTTTTCCGACGGCATTCCGGCGGATTGCGTGAGCCTGGTGGCAATTCCCACGATTCTTTTAAATGAGAAGCAAGTGCGTAAGCTCGTCGATGATCTTGAAGTGCGTTATCTGGGCAATCAAGATCCTCACCTGCACTTTGCATTGCTCACCGACCTTCCCGATTCTCCCGCACAGCCACGGGAAGAGAGCTCTTTGCTCGATCTTGCCTCGGACCTGATCGGCAAACTTAACGAGAAATATGCCGAGGAGAAGATGGGCTCGTTCTTCTTATTTCACCGCCATCGCGTGTACAACCCGCGCGAAAGATTGTGGATGGGGTGGGAACGCAAACGCGGCAAGCTGATGGACTTGAACAATCTGTTGCGCGGTGGCATGGATAGTTTCCCGCGCAAAGTCGGCGATCTGTCGGTTCTACCGAGCGTGCGCTTCGTGATTACTCTGGATTCCGATACCGAACTGCCCCGCGGATCGGCGAACCGCATGGCCGGAACACTGGCGCATCCTTTGAATCAGGCAATCATCGATCCGGGGAAAGGCATCGTTGTCGCGGGCTACGGCATTTTGCAGCCGCGGGTCGGAGTGAGTGTGCAGAGTTCGGCGCAATCAAGGCTGGCCAGCATTTATTCGGGGCAGACCGGATTTGATATCTACACGCACGCGACTTCTGATGTTTACCAGGATCTTTACGGTGAAGGGATTTTCGTAGGAAAAGGTATCTATGAGGTCGAAACCTTGCGTCGCGTTCTCGACCGCCGCTTCCCGCGCAACGCATTATTGAGTCACGATCTTGTCGAAGGCGCTTACGCGAGAGCGGGGTTGGCCAGCGACATTGAAATCATCGAGGACTATCCTTCTCACTACAGCGCGCATAATCGCCGCAAACATCGTTGGATGCGAGGCGACTGGCAAATTGCCGGATGGCTGCTTCCGCTCGTGCCTGAGGAGTCCGGCCAGCGCGTGCCCAATCCGCTTTCGGTGGTTTCGCGATGGAAGATTCTCGATAACCTGCGGCGCAGTTTGGTGGAGCCGGCAACTTTCGTCTTGTTTTTATTGGGATGGTTGTGCCTGCCGGGAAGTTCGCTGGCGTGGACTCTAGCGGCCATCGCCATTCTGTTTCTTCCCGCGCTCTGTCAACTCGCCTTCGATTTCGTACATGCTGTGATCGCGGAAAAACGAGCCGTCTTCGTCGATGGCATCAATACATTTTTGAATGCCTTCATCGCGAACTGGTTGATGATCACATTCCTCGCGCATCAGGCTTTGTTGTCGCTGGATGCGGTGGTGCGAACCATGGTCCGCCGCCTGATTACGCGGCAGCGACTTTTGCAGTGGGAAACCGCGGCGGAAGCCGAACTCGCCGGAGACAAACGGACGACCTTGGATATTTACTTGAACTGGACTCCCATCCTCGCTCTGGGATTATTTATCCTGCTGGCTTTCGTTCGGCATACCAGCCTTCTGGCCGCGATGCCTATCCTTGTTCTATGGGCAGGCAGCAAGCCGGTTTCGCAGTGGCTGAACCGGCCGCCGCACGCCCGGCGTAAAGAAGCTTCGGAGCGCGACCGCTGGTTGCTTCGCACGGTAGCACTCAGGACCTGGCGGTATTTCGCAGAGTTCAGCACGGAAGAAAATCATTGGCTTATTCCCGATAACGTGCAGGAAGAGATGACCAAGGTGGCGCCTCGCATTTCCACCACGAACCTCGGTCTGCTTCTCAACTCGCGGCAAGCGGCATGCAAACTGGGCTATCTCACGCTGCCGGAATTTTCTCAGCAGACGCGCCGTACATTGACAACCGTTTTGGGATTGCCCCGCCATCGCGGCCATCTGCTGAACTGGTACGACACGCAAACATTAAAACCGCTCATGCCTGCGATTATTTCGAGCGTGGACAACGGGAACCTCGTAGCCTCAATATGGACCTTGGAGCAAGGATGCCTGGATCTACTTAAGCAACCTCTGTTCCCGCGCGTATTAGCCGATGGCTTGCTCGATCATCTTTTTCTGCTGTCCAGCATCGGCACAATTCCACGCCGGAAGTGCGCTTCCATTGAGAAAGCGCTGAGTGGACCGGATTGGCTCAACTATCTTCTCGATCTACCGGATGCAGTACTGAAAGATATTTACGCGGCTCTCGACCAGCCGAAAGATGCCGACACCGGCTGGTTTCACCAACAGGTGGAAGAACGCATCCGGCAAATCAGCAAAACGGCCCAGCTTTACGCGCCCTGGTTGCTTCCCGAATACGCCGCTTTAAGAACTGATGCAGCGGTCTATCCGCAAAGCCAGCCCAGTGCCGGTCTCACGCTCGAGCAGATGCCGGTATTTATTGATGGACTTTTCGTCAGACTGACGGCAGCTATCGATTCGACCGCTCCCGGAGAAACCAGCAAACTATATCTCGAACTGCTGCAATCGTTGCCGGGGGTGCGCTCCCGCGTGGTACAGCTCATCGACGATCTCAAAAAAATTGCTGATCAATGCTCCATGCTGTCAGATGAGATGGATTTCAGTATCCTTTTGAACCGCGGTAGAGAGCTGCTTTCCGTTGCCTTTGAAGTAGAAAAAGGACAGAATCATCCCGCGTGCTACGACCTTCTCGCCAGTGAGGCGCGCATTGCCTATTTCGTCGCCATCGGCAAAGACGATATAACGCAGGAGAGTTGGTTCCAGCTTGGCCGTCCTCCGTTGCCGGATGGAACTGCCGGCCTGCTTTCATGGACCGGCACAATGTTCGAATACCTCATGCCGGCTCTATGGATGCGCTTGTATCCCAACACGCTGCTGCAACATGCGGCGGAAGCTGCGGTAAGCATTCAACGCGCCTATGCGGCTGATAAAGATGTTCCCTGGGGCATTTCGGAATCCGCGTCGAGTAAACGAGATGATTCCGGAAACTATCACTATTTCGCCTTTGGCGTTCCGGATCTTGCGATTTTCAAGCCGGAGCAGGATGGCCCGGTCATTTCGCCTTATTCAACATTTTTGGCTCTGCAAGTTGATTCCGTTGCCGCATTGCGCAACTTGCGCTACATGCAACGGAAACAATGGGTCGGAACCTACGGATACTACGAGTCGCTGGACTTCAGTCCGAACACCAACGGGCACTCTCGCGGTCCTGAAACCGTGCGCTGCTGGATGGCCCATCATCAAGGCATGAGCTTGCTCGCAATTACGAATTTCCTGCATGATGAAGTCATGCAGAATTGGTTCCACAGTCATCCGCGCGTGCAGGCCACGGAGTTGTTATTGCAGGAAAAGCCACTTGGCCGCGGAGGATCCCCGCGAGCTCGCAAAGCCGCATAAAACGATCGCAAACGCAGCTTCGCCCCAAATAGAGCAACTCAACTTATGAATGCTATGCGACATTCGATCATTTTCTGTTTCGCTCTTGTTCTGGTTTGTGGCTCAGCCAAACCCAAACTTGCGGCACAAACAACTTCGCGACCCAACACGATTATGGTTGATGTCAAAGCGCCGTCGCACCCCTTCCCTCATTTTTGGGAAAACATGTTTGGATCGGGAAGAGCGATTTTAAGCCTGCGCGACAGCTATCGCTCCGATTTGCGCGCGGTGAAACAGATTACGGATTTCAACTACATTCGCTTTCACGGTATTTTCAACGATGAAGTTGGCATTTACAGCGAAGATGCACAGGGGCAGCCCGTCTACAACTTTTCTTACGTAGACCAAATTTACGACGGTTTGCTCGCCAACGGAGTGCGGCCCTTCGTTGAGATCAGCTTCATGCCCAGGCAGCTTGCCGCCCACGATACGCAGCAAGCTTTCTGGTACCACCCCAACGTTTCGCCGCCAAAGGATTGGAGCCGCTGGGATGCACTGCTTACGGCATTCGCGCAGCATCTCATCGACCGTTACGGCCTGAACGAAGTTTCGCAATGGTACTTCGAAGTTTGGAATGAGCCGAACCTCGATTTCTGGGCGGGTGAACCCAGACAAGCAAGCTATTGGGAGCTCTACGACCATAGCGCAAAGGCGATCAAAACGGTAAATCCGCGCCTGCGTGTGGGAGGGCCTGCAACCGCACAAGCCGCATGGGTCGATGCCTTCATCCGCCACTGCACCGAGAAACACATCCCCGTGGATTTCGCCTCAACGCATGTATATGCCAACGACACCGCGCCCGATGTTTTCGGTACCCAGGAAAATATTCCGCGCGACCGCATGGTCTGCCGCGCCGTGGAGAAAGTGCATGGGCAGATCAAATCCTCGACCATGCCAAATCTTCCGCTGATCTGGAGCGAATTCAATGCTAGCTACAAGAACGAAACCGATGTCACCGATGCGGTTTACATGGGCCCTTGGATGGCTGACACGATTCGCCAGTGCGACGGCCTGGTAGATCAGATGTCCTACTGGAGCTTCTCGGATGTTTTCGAAGAGCAGGGAGTGGTGAAAACTCCGTTCTATGGCGGCTATGGCTTGATCGCGGCAGATGACATTCCCAAACCGGCTTTCAATGTCTTCAAAGTACTGCACAAGCTTGGGGACGAGCGAATTCAGCTTGATTCCGATTCTGCCATCTTAACCCGCCGAAAAGACGGCTCGTTCGTGCTGGCGGTATGGAATTATGCTCCGCCCGGGCAGTCAGGCCCGACAAAAACCATAACTCTGCAATTCCAAGGCACAGAAGCGCACCACGCGCTTATCTCAAGGGTTGACCCAGCCCACGGAGATGTTCATCACGCTTACGCAAACATGAACAGCCCGACTTATCCCACGCAGAAACAGATTCAGGAATTGCAACATGCCGCAGAATTGCCCTCGCCGGAAACCGGGCATATGGAGCATGGCGAACTGACAATCACTTTGCCGAGCTATGGATTGGCGGTGATTGAAGTGAAGTAAATTCGCCGAAGCTTGCGCCTGTGAAAACTATCTTGATCTATGGCTGGTACTTCTTGAATCCAGCCCGGTCCATGCCGCGCTGCGCTTCCTGATTTTTCATAAACGTATTCCAGACAAAGCCGGTGCGCACGTTCTCCGCCATCAGCATGGTGATCCCGGTATCGATTCCAATCGCGTCAGTGTCGTACCAATTTTTGAGCGGGTTAAATGCATTTACAAATCCGTACTGTGACCATGCGCGTGGGTAATGGTCTTTTATATTCCGCAAAACGCGCATCACTGGCTGCGTCATAAAGGGCAAGGATCCGGCTGCCGCGCTCGGCACCACGGTCCCATCGATCGGACCCATCATCGGCGGTCCTCCCCAAATCACGTAGCCCTTCTGCGAATCCGAAGCCGAAATCCCCCACAAATCGTCGCTGTAATCGGGAAATTGTTTGCCCAACTCCAGACAAAAATGCCGGTGCGCATCCGTCGCCAAAATCGAGTTCTCAAAATAATCGGCATATTGGTCGCGCTTGCCGCGGAAATCGAACCACGCCTGCGAATACTGATGAACAAACAATGGCGCGAACGAGCCGATATATCGAATGCCATCATATTCGAACTTGGTGCGCTTCCAGGCGTTCCAGGCTTCCGTCGGTAAGGGATGCGGCAATGATCCCAGCCCCAGCAAATAAATCATCATCATTTCGCTGTAATAGTCCCAGCGATAAGGCAGGAAGCCGAACTCCGGCGTCCAGCCATGCGGCAGCAGCGACGTGTCTTCCGAAAGCCAGCTCCAGTCGACGCGATTAAAAATCTGGTAAGCCAGCAGGCTGATTTCCGAATGCTCTTCGAAGTGGCGCCGGCAGGTGAGAAGTCCGCAGAGAAGAATCGAGGTATCCACCGACGAAACTTCGGAATCCCATACGCGCTCGCCGGTGTTTATATCGGCAAAGTGATAGAAGAAGCCACGATGGGTCGGCATCTTTTTCCACAAAAATCGCAGGGTTGCCAGCACGCGGTCGCGGGCATCGGCCACCGAAATGAACCCGCGTTCTTCGCCGATGCAAAGAGCAGTTAATCCGAATCCAGTCGCCGCGATGCTGGCGACGATTGAATTTTCATTCTTTGTGACATTGCATCTATCGCGTACCAATCCAGTCTCCGGGCTGGCCTGATCCCAGAAAAATTGGAAATTCCGCTTCTCCAGGTCCACGAGAAATGCTTCATCGTCGGCAGATAAAACTGTGGATGCAGGTTGCGCGGCATTCGCTTGCGCCTCACGCGCCAATAGAAGAGAAGAGCTTGCAGGGGCAAGCAGGCCTGCCAGGCCCGCTCCTCCCATTCCGCGGAGGAGATCACGGCGCGATAGGCCCAAGTTACTGAGGCTGTTTTCTTTCTTACGCATCAGCTAGATGTTAGATGCTATTCCCTCGGATCGAGGATTGCGAAGTTGGGACAAAATCTACTTGCGCGTCAACAGTCTGGCCAGCAAACCTTGCTATCCTAAAACTGCGTCCTACGGTGTTCACTAAACAGGACCATGAATCCAGAGAAAAACAGTTCGGCTTGGATAATTTTGGTAGTCGCTATCTTGGCGGCAATAGCGGCCTTTGCCCTTTTGCATCGGCGCCAACCCGTCACCCTGCGCGGCGCTGTCTTGCGGCAGGATTCCGACCCTAACAAGCAATTGCCGCTCGCAGACGTTCAGGTTACCGCGATTAACGCCCTCGGCAGCGCCACATCCAAGTCCGATGCAGCAGGATTTTTCACATTGACGTTACCCAAGGGATTGCGCAGGCGCCAGGCGGTCCTTCTAACCTTCCACCGTGACGACTATCAGCCTTTGAAGGTCGACGATTTTATCGGTGATAAACTTTACATTGCCCACATGGAACCAATCCATCGGGAAACAGTCGCCGACTCACGTTCGGACTCTCCAGTATCCAACATCAGAATTCGATACACCGTAAAAGCTACGACCGAGGCAAACATCGGCAGCGCAGTAAGAACGTTCGAGGTCATCAATACCGGCAACGTCCCCTGTAACAAGCGGCCTCCCTGCGCACCCGACGGCAAATGGAAAGCTACGCCCGGTTCTTTATCTCTCGACGCCGGAGAAGGCAACGAATTCAGAAACGCCCGAATTTCCTGCATTGCCGGGCCGTGCCCTTTCACCAAAATCCAACAGGAAAATTTTACGCCGGACCGGCGGCACTTCAACGTGTCCGTACTCGATTGGTCAGACTCGACAAATTTTTTAGTGGAAGCCGAAGTCGTGCATCCCATGACCAGCGACATGGTTCGCGAAACCTATCCTGTAATTTTTGGCCGCGCCTTGAACTTCAGCTTGCCTCCGGCCGCCGAAGGCCCCAGCATTGAAGCGGAAGTCGACGGGCAAGCCATCGTCTTTCCTCTCGGACCCGATCTTTTTCTGCGCTGGGCCGAGTGCCACATGGTGCTCGATAAGGACCAGTCAAGAAACTATCGTTGCGAACTCAAACCGGGTTACCAGTTTCGATGATGTCTTTGCATTTGACCGCAATGCCCTTCGTCAAACGGCTGAAGTCGCTGGAAGATCAATGCCGCAGCCAGCCCGCCAGCGACCTGTGCAACCAGGAACAAGGGGACATCGGCGAGCCGAATCCCAGAAAATGTGTTCGACAATGACCGTGCGATTGTGACTGCGGGATTTGCGAACGATTCGATGCAGTGAACCAATATGCAGCGGTGATGTAACAGCCGACAGCGACCGGAATTATGGAAGGAGATCTAAGTCGAGAACATCCCCAGATGACTATGAGCAGTCCGAAAGTCGCAATGAATTCGCTGAATACGAGCGCTGGCCCCGAACGAGCGTGCTCGGATAGCGATACGGCGGGAAGCCCGAACATTATGTGTGCAACGGTCGCCCCGAGTATACCGCCGATGATCTGAACAGCAGTGTAAGCCCTGGCGTCAGCCCAAGGCAGTCCGCCCCAGATTGCATCCGCCAATGTGACAACCGGATTGAAGTGTGCTCCCGAGATTGGGCCGAATGTGCAGATCAAAGCAACGAGTGCGGCTCCCGTTGCAATCGTATTGGCAAGAAGTGCGATGGCGACGTTTCCGCCACAGAGCTTCTCGCCCATGACGCCGGAGCCGACGATCGCTGCAACGAGGAACGCTGTGCCGATGAACTCCGCTGTCAGTCGGGAACGCAAGTTGAATTTCATCGATGGCCAATGTCAGCGAGTCTCTTCTTCAGAGTGAGATGGTCGATGGATGCCAGAGGCAAATCGAGGAATAGGGTGATACGACGGTCGAGAAGAAAGAAGGCGTCCCGAAATGCCTGCTGAATCTCCTCCTTGGTGCCGTTGACCGCTGCCGGGTCAGGAATTCCCCAATGTGCGGTCGCCGGATGTCCCGGCCATATTGGACAGGCTTCCTTGGCCGTGCTGTCGCAGACCGTGAAGACGAAGTCTATTTTCGGAGCGCCCGGTCTCGCAAACTCGTCCCAAGACTTACTCCAGTATCCCTCTGTCGGGATACTGGCTGCTTCGAGTTCTCTCAACGCTTCTGGTCGCACTGTCCCTGTCGGATGACTCCCGGCACTGTAAGCCGTGAACCTCGGTCGTCCCTTCGCGTTCATGATGCCTTCCGCCATAATCGAACGGGCAGAGTTTCCAGTGCAGAGGAATAGGACGTTGTAGTGTGCTGTCATGTCAGTCAACAGCATGTCGGAGCGCAGCAGGACTTCGGCTGAGGCTTGACGGCACGGACGAAAGCGCTCATGAACTTCCCGTCAACCTGCGGTGCCATGGCATCGACATCAATATTCTGGCCGGCGAGGAATTCACGAGCATCTTCAATTCTATAGATCCTCGTCGGTTCAAGGTCAATCTGTCCGAAGCCGGCCGTCGCCAACTTCTTTCTGTACTCGTTTTCTTCCATAGCACCAGCAATACAGCCGACCCACAGAAGGACACTCTTCCGAATCTCGGGGAGCATTTCGCCACGGATGACGACATCGGAGACGGCAAAACGGCCTCCCGGTTTCAGCACTCTGAACGCTTCGCGCAGAACGGCGTCCTTGTCAGCGGACAAATTGATAACGCAATTCGAAATGACGACATCAACCGATTCGTCGGGGAGTGGAATGCGTTCAATCTCGCCTTTCAGGAACTCGACGTTCTCAATTCTCGCCTTCTGCTTGTTCTCGTTGGCGAGAGCCAGCATCTCGTCCGTCATGTCCAGTCCGTATGCCCTACCCGTCGGCCCTACTCGTCTCGCTGACAACAGGACATCGATTCCGCCGCCGGAGCCAAGGTCTAATACGACTTCGCCAGGATTTAATTTTGCGAGGGCGGTCGGATTTCCGCATCCAAGCGATGCCAGCAATGCCTCTTCAGGAATCTGCCCCGCTTGGGATGCTTCGTAGAGGTTCGATGTTATCGGGTCACAGCATTCGCTTGCTGCACTCGCCCCGCAGCAAGAACTTCCGCCCGTTGTGACTCGCAATGCCGCTTGTCCATACTTCTCTTTCACGACTTCCTTAATATCCTGATTCATAACTCCTCACTTGCAGCATTGAATGATCGATTCCGGCTTGAGTGCTTTGTTCCTCGTGCAGCATTCGGCATACAAGAACTGAAGAACTTCCTGAAGTGCATCAGTATTCGCTGTGTAACGCAGAAACGTACTTTCCCGTGAGACGCTGACAAGGTCTTCGGACTTTAACTTGTCGAGATGGTGCGACAAGGTCGAGTTCGGGATGTCCAACTCTTCCTGAATCTCTCCTACAACAAGACCGTCTGGGTGAGCGGCGAGAAGTAATTGCATGATTCGCAGACGTGCCTCGGTGCCCATCGCTGAAAACATATCTGCGTACTTCACTACCTTGTCAGAGATTCGCCGCACGGTTGGCATATTTCGATAATTGCAGACATTAGGAATAGTTGTCAAGTTATTTCACGCGGGCCGGTCCCCTGCAATTGAAACGTGTGCCGATGCTACCGATTGTCACGCCTTATGCGACGCTATAATGCGCGTTTAGCTCGCTTCCCTATCGACTGCACCACTACCTTCGCATTGACTGCAAAGCAGCAGTGACCTAACATCGCCATCAATGGCGGATTCGGAACTGATTGGCCAGGTCATCTCGCACTACCGCATCGTGGGGCGGCTCGGCGGCGGTGGCATGGGTGTAGTTTATGAAGGCGAAGATCTCACGCTCGGCCGGCACGTGGCCCTGAAATTTCTCTCCGATAGCCTTGCTCATAGCCCGGTAGCGCTGGAGCGGTTCCGGCGCGAGGCGCGTTCCGCGTCCTCGCTCAATCACCCCAACATTTGCACCATCCACGAGATCGGCGAACACGACGGCCGCGCCTTCATTGTGATGGAGCTGCTGGATGGCGTGGCCCTGCGGCATCGCATCGCCGGGCAGCCGCTGCTAATGGATGAATTACTGTCGATCGGCATCGAAATCGCCGATGCTCTCGACGCCGCCCACGCCATCGGTATTGTTCATCGCGATATTAAGCCGGGAAATATTTTCATCACCAAGCGTGGCCACGCAAAAATCCTCGATTTCGGCCTGGCGAAGGTTACGCAACAACTGGACTCCTCCGATTCTCTACCCACGCAAAGCGAGACTCACGCCGATCTCACCGGCGCCGGCAATGCGGTGGGAACAGTCGCCTATATGTCTCCGGAGCAGGCGCTTGGCCGTGCGCTCGATGCTCGAACCGATCTATTCAGCTTCGGCATTGTGCTCTATGAAATGGCCACCGGACGCGCAGCTTTTTCCGGAACCACATCGGCGGCGATTTTCGACGGCATCCTTCACGGTGCGCCTGTCGCCCCGGTTCATTTGAATCCGCAGGCGCCGGTGGAACTTGGCCGCATCATCAACAAAGCTCTCGAAAAAGATCGTGATCTTCGCTACCAATCCGCTAGCGAATTGCGCGGAGATCTGAAGCGGCTGAAGCGCGAAACCGATTCCAAAGGAATTACAACTTTTTCCAAAGATATAGCCGATCTAAGCGAAAGGCTTTCGCAAACCGCATCAGCGAGTAAGGCAAAGCAACAGTTACCAACAGACCCTAATGCACTGCCAAAAGACCGCATCCGGTCAAAGCCCGCGATAGTTGGAGCGGCGCTCATGGCGACCATTTTGCTGCTCGCCCTCGCTGGCGCATGGTATTGGCATTCGCGCCAACAGCAACACGTAAGCGCAAAAGATACCGTGGTGCTTGCCGATTTTTCCAACTCCACCGGCGACCCCGTCTTCGACGATACGCTCAAGCAAGCGCTGAGCATGACGCTTTCGCAATCGCCATTCTTAAACATTCTTTCTGACGATCAAATCGCCGCGACTTTGAAGCAGATGACGCGCCCCGCGGACACCCCTCTGCTTCCCGCAATCGCTCGTGAAGTTTGTCAGCGCGCCGGCAGCAAAGCTTTTATCGCCGGAGCGATTGCCAGCCTGGGCAGCGACTACGTGCTCAGCCTCAAGGCCGTAAATTGTCAAAGCGGCGACATTCTGGCGCAGCAGCAGGTCACCGCTCCCGCCAAGGAAAAAGTTCTCAACGCTCTCGGCAATGCTGCCACAAATTTGAGGCGCGATCTGGGAGAATCCCTGGCGACGGTGCAAAAATTCGATGTCCCGCTACAGCAGGCAACCACATCTTCGCTAGAGGCTCTAAAGGAATACAGCCTGCAATATAAGGCGATGCGCGAAAAAGGTTCGGCAGCGGCATTGCCGCATGGCCTGCGCGCCATCGAACTCGATCCCAAATTTGCTCTGGCCTATTGGGCGGTGGGCGGCAATTATGGCGATCTTTCCGAGTATGGCCGGGCGCGCGATTACTTCGCCAAAGCCTTCGAATTCCGCGACCACGTAAGCGAGCGCGAAAAGCTCTTAATCGCCGGCTACTACTATCTTTCCGTCACCGGCGAACTCGAGAAGGCCGAACAAACCTATCAGGAGTGGGTGGAGAGTTATCCCGGCGATTACATCGCCTACGGAAGCCTTGCCGAAGCGGAGTCGCAGCAGGGACAGCATGACAAAGCTCTCGAAGCCAATCGCGAATTTCTGCGCCTCGCGCCCGATAACGTGATCGGCTACATCAACCTGGCCAACGCATTTCTCGCCTTGCAGCGCACCGCCGAAGCCCGGCAGACCTTGATGCAAGCCGAGGCGAAAAAACTCGATGAGTTGAATATCCACGTCAATTTCTACGCGGTGGATTTTCTCCAAAGCGACTCAGCAGCCATGACCAAGGAATTGTTATGGATGGAGAGCCGTCCGGAATATCGCGGTCAGGGACTTGCACTGGAATCGGACACCGCAGCTTACACCGGTCAGTTGCGCAAGGCTACGGAGTTAACCACGCAGGGCACGGCGGCAGCCACGCAAGCCGCCAATCGCGAGAGCGCCGCTTTGTGGCAGGCCAGTGCGGCGTTGCGCAACGCCGCCTTCGGCAATACCGCCGACGCGCAGAAGGGAGCCGCGGCAGCGTTGAAGCTTGCGCCCGAAAGTCCGGCAGCTCTGATCGAGGCAACACTAACTTTTGCACTAAGCGGCGATAACGCGCGCGCGCAAGCATTGTCCAAAGATCTTTCGGCAAGATTTCCATTGGATACGCAGATGCAATCGCTATGGCTGCCCATCATCAACGCGCAAATCGCTCTCAACCAAAAGAATGCCGCCACGGCCGTCAGCCTCCTGGAGCGGGCCAAGCCGCTGGATATGGCGATGATTCCCTTCACCGCCAACACCTCCTGCCTCTACGCACCCTACGTGCGCGGCCAGGCCTACCTTGCCGCCGGCCTGGGCGAGGCCGCTGCCACAGAATTCCAAAAAATTCGGGATCACAACGGCCTGGTCTGGAACTGCTGGACAGGAGCGCTGGCGCATTTAGGAGTAGCGCGAGCTTATGCCCTGGAGTGGAAGAGTACGCAAGGCGACGACGCAGCGGCCGCTCGAACCCGTGCGCGCGCAGCCTACAACGATTTCTTCACGCTGTGGAAGGACGCCGATCCTGAGATACCGGTGTTGAAGCAAGCCAAAGCGGAATACGCGAAGTTACAGTGAGCAGGTTTGACCGCGGCTACTTAGCCCACAAACCAGAAAAAATAGGCAGCCCTCGAGACTGGAAGATGGAGCCGACGAGCGGACTCGAACCGCTGACTTGCCGATTACGTCGCTATACTACACAGCCGATGCTACTACTAGACATTCGGCGTTCCGCGAGAGTTGTAATTAGAGTTTCAAGGCGCGCTCGCGGAATACGCCTGATCCCAGAAGCGAAGATACTCCTATGTCCGCGACCAACAATAGAATGAAAGAAATAGTCTGGGCCGCTGAAGCAGCTAGTCCGCAACGTTTTCAGCTGTCCGTTGGCTGGTTCAGGTCAGGGTTCAGTTTGTGAAAACGCACACCGGTGTGAGCTAGCTCTCCTTCGCCGTGATTTCATACTTGAAGTTATCCGGATCGAACGGATCCACTCGTCCCTCTGCCGTTTCCGCCTGCGGGTACATGAAATACACGAGCGGTTGTTTGGCGGAACCGGGCAGCGCTACGTCATGAGCGTAGTTGTACGCCATCCAATTCATCTCCCATGAGCCGAACAGGCGCTGGCGCGCCTTCGACACCATCTCATCACTCAGTGGACGATTCCCAGGAGGCTCTTCCAGAACTACCTTGCGTACGTCTGCCGGATCCACCGGAACCCATCCGTGTTCGCGAAGATATACCTCCGTGCGGCAGTGCTGACTCTTGCTGGCTTTGTCCGTCGCCAATCCAAGGCTTTTGTAGCCCAAGTCCGATTTGGCAATCCGCAAACCATAAACATGCCGCGCCGGCAGTCCCACGGAGCGTGCGAGACCAACATAGAGGGCATTCAAGTCTGCACATTTTCCACCCATATCGCCCGACTCCAGCATGAACCGAATGTCGCCACGCCCGCAGCCGCGCACCTTCGGATCGCGGAAGGTGTTGTCCACCACCCAGTCGTAAATAGCGCGGGCCTTCTCCATCTCGGTGGTCGCGCCGGCGGTCGCCTTGAGCGCGGTTTCTTTCACAATGCCGTCAGTAGGAACATAACGGGTGGGCTGAAGAAAATAGTCGAGCTCTTCTTTTGAAACGTGTGGTGCTTTGCCCGGCGGGGAGAGGTCGACTTTGTAGTTCTTCAGCGAAACATTGCTGGTCAGCGTGAGCACGGGTTTCGCGTTAGCTGGGTAGGCTGCGGATACGACACCGAGAGCATTTGGCTTGTCCTTGCTGAACTTAGCCGTTCCGCCCTCGGCATTGAACTTGTTGGTATGCGTCCTCTGAAATGGCGTATCACGAATCAGTGCCGCCGGCAGCCAGATGTGAGTCACTCCACTTGGTTTCAGAACTTCCACCCGCGTTGTGACCTCGAAGGTTCGCCACCCGTCGCCTGGCTGTAATGTGTCGGCAAAGGCTGGCATTATTTTTGTGACTGCCAAACCAGCGCAGATTGTGCCGGTCGATTCGAGAAAAGTTCGCCGATTCATAAGCTCCTCTCTTTTGCAGTGCGAGAACGAAAAGCTTACATCAGCCGTGCTACCTCGATCTCTAGTCTTTTTCGAGTATTGCTACGGCAGACTTGCCGGCACGAGGCCGAGTATGAAACTCGTCCGTTGTGCCGCTATGCCGGCTGCACCGGAATTCTCAACAAGCCCTGGGCCTGTGAAGCGCCGGTAGGTGCTTGTCTGACCCGCAGCTGCTATCTGCACGAACTCCACAGACTGTGGAGCATCCGGAATACGTGCGCCGAACCAATGCGGGTCGTCCCGCTGCGTCCAAGTGACGAGCGCCAGCACTGCACCCGCCGGAGCGGCTTGATGTGCCAGCACGGCTCGCATAGCTGGCTCGTTGCGATAGAGCGTTGCCGTCGTGCGGGTCGTGGGGTCGACGTACATCGTAATGGCATTCCAGCTTAACGGCTGATAGGGCAGGTTCGCGGGAAGCGCGGCCGCGTTATTCAAAACTTCTTCCCGTTCGACCTTTGCAGTTGAGATGGGCAGCGTGTAGACGTAGTCGTTGCCCTGCAGCGGCCGGTGGCAACCCGTGCATTCATTCACGAAGTCCGCGTCCTTGCCATAGGGCGTCAGCTCCATGCCGCGCCAGCGACCCCAGCCCCAGCCCTCATTATCTTTGTAACGCTGTGCATTTTTCACCATCAGCTCTACTTGCACGAACTTGCCAGGGTGCACCAAGCCATCAGGGCCAACCTGCTGCTGCCAGGCAATCTTTGCTAAACGTACACCGTCTGGCCACGGCGAGGTATTGCCGGTTTGCGCCGCCTTTACGGCGACATCATTGCCGAGAATGAAGCGGAAGGTATTGTTGTCGCCGCGATCGGTGGTGCTGATCGGCTTCCAGCTTTCGAAGGCGGGGTCGAACGGGAATCCATTGAACTCCGGCTTCACCGTCTCCAGGGAGACCCGCGCTGGAATTTCAGCGGAAACGGTTGACGGCCCCGCGTCAGCCTTCCCGTTAGGTTGCTGCGCTTCGGCAACTGGACTCGGCGCAGGCGTCCACGGAGCCAGATACTGCTTCAATGTTGATAGCTCTTCGGGTGTCACCTTTGCTTCTGGATGCAGCTTAAGGAAGCCAGGCAGCGGCATCGCGCCTAGCTGGATCATATTTATTGCCTCGTAGAGCGTCGCCTTCTGTACTGCGGGTGGCTTCGAGCCCAGTGTCGAAAAGTCGAGGTGCTCGCGCGCCGTCAGGATGTCGTGCCGCACCAGCCAGTATGCGGGTACAATCTGGTCGAACCACCCGAGCCGGCGTTGGTCCGAATGGCAGCTATAGCAGTCTTTTTCGAGGATGCGCTTAACCTCAGGTGGCGACTGCAACTCGGCGGTCGCCGGCTTCACCGGAATGCTGGGTCGCACCACCTGCAGCACCGCGAACACAACCGCTCCCGCTACGATCACTCTGCCAATCGTCCTCATTGAACTCTCCATCGTCCCTCTACTGTTTGGTGAGACGCCGGATCCGCGCCACCGAATGGAAGCGACACTCACTCTCGCATTTATATTCCCGGCTTAAGAAACTGTGAGCCATCATGAACACCATAACAACTTAGAGTAGTCTGCTGCCGTTGTAGTGAAATTGTGGCAATAATATACTTGGCAAAATGAGGAATCGGGCCAAGGCTTGGTTTCATGCCGTGGCAGGGATAGCGGCCACTTAGGATTTTTTAGGCCGCTTCACTTCTGGCTTTTGCTTCTCGCGTTCTTCTCGCTTTAGCAGTTCTTCTTTCGACACGCCGAGTACCTTATGCACGGCGTTATCGAATCGCTCAAACTCAGTCTTGCCCGGTACATCAGGCGGCGGTAGCGGTTTCATGGTTGCCCTTTTAGACGGCTCCCGTCATAGCGATTTGCGACACGAAATTTGCATAACAATTAACAACAGCGAGACCCGCACTCCCAAAAACTCTTGAACCATCGATTTGTTGTTTGATGGGAGAAGAACATCCGGCGAGATCGTGCATCAGTTGATCGAAGAGGTAATAAACCGAGAAACACAGACGCAAGAGAAAGCCCTGCTCATCAACGTCTAACTCGATCCCAAAGAGCTTATCGAAGTCAGAAACAACACCATCCTTCATCAGGTCATACAGCGGCCAGTAGTGCGCCTTATACAAGAAGTGATTCCTTGGGGGCGTAATCTTCTCGAAATCCAAGTCGAGCAACTCTTGCCGCAGGGCTGTGTCCCAACACTTGGCTTCAGTCATATTCAAAACCCGCTGGAATGCTTCCCAGAGGTGACGTTGTTCCAGCAGCCCTGCAAGTCGTACTATCACAAACTCTTGGAAGTCTGGGGCTGTCTTTGTCGGACCACGCTTCTTTTTCGTCGGTTCAGGAAATACGTCAATCGCTAGTTGGTTGCCATTGATCTTCGGCACGGTGACACCCAATAACGCCATTAGTCCTTTTGCGCCTAAAAAAGCGGAGTGGTAGGCGTTGAACATGCTCCAACTGTGCATCCCTTCTACCCCAACGCGCTGTGAAGCGAGACTCGTATGCGCACACTTATGAAACAGGAATACGGCTTCCCAGAGTGTGTTTGATCTTAGGCCAGCCACGTCCGAGAACCTGCCGTTGTGTTGTGGCAGTGTGACCGCCTGTAATGGTGCGAGATCCTCTAGGCCGGGATCTGGTGGCGATCCCACATCTGGAAATATTGGGACGTTGCCCTGCCATGATGCACGAATATATTCCCAGTCTCTCTTACTGAAGTTTTGCCACTTTGAGCGCCAAGACATTTCGGTTCAGACTCTCAGCGATCCACCGTTCGTCGCATTGAAGGCCAGTAATAACGCCGTCTTCAGATCTTCGCCTGCATTGATTTCAGCCGAATTTCCCGTTCCATACTGCAGCCACCCGGAAAAATCGAAATCTTCAATGTGCTTGAACACCGCAACCACGTCGGAAACGGTGAAGCCTTTTTGATTCTTTATTGCGAGATTGAAGAAAGTAGGGAAGGCATTCCACAGGGCTCCGAATCCAACAGTCTTGAAGAAAATGCTGTCCTTTTTGTCAAATTCTTTTGAAAAGACTTGGCGCAGCCCCTTGAAATAGTTCGAGACTACCGCGCTTTGCTCACGCTCGGTGTAGACGAACAGCATTCCCTTTTCCGTCACAAGCGGAGAGATTTTTCGCACGAAATTGACTAGAGACGTTTGTCCGGGCTTTGGGCTGACAGTGACGACGATCTTCTCGAAGAAAGGTGAATCTTCGTCCCGACGCAAGTCCGTTCCAATATCCGTCGCGCGCTCCCTCGCCGCATCCGCTGGTTTCTTGAATGGCAAAGTCTTGAGCAAATCCAGATAGAGCGATGTTGGAACGTTTTTGCCCTCACGATTGATTGTTACGAATTGCTCGACCTGTCGTTTCTCTTCCATGTTCAAGAACGCCACAACCGGAAGCTCTACGTCTAGGCCCTCTCGCGCTGCCGTCTCTGCGCCCGCTAGCCTGTGCTGCCCGTCGATTACCCACCCAACATCGGTGCCCTTTGGGATGGTCAGCTCATTTTTCTTGCCATCGAAGGTTGCATTGTCGAGAGCGACAATGATGGCTCCAGGAATCGCGCGTTTCGCTTTGATGTAATTAGCAATCGACCGTATGCGCGATACCGATAACGCACGCTGATAGCCTTCGTCCTTATCTTCGATTCGCCGATTGATTGAGAGCGCCTTGTATAAAATCGACGCCTCTGCTTTGAAGAGGTAGAGTGAGTTCGTGCTTTGCGTGACTTTTAAGGCCGAGACGATAATCGGCTTATCTACTTTCCCGGCATGTTTCTCCGCAACTTTGCTCTTTGTCTTGCTCACGATAATGTCTCCACAAAATGTGCTGGGCGACGAGCTACAGCCTCATGTCCGCTCGGCACATGAATGGGCTGATTCACTGGCCTATATTGCACAGTTCCCGCGCAAGCCATCGACAGGCGGTCACACGCAAGGGCTACGTACTTCTCTTCTGTTTCTGCACCTAAGAAGCGTCTGCCGTTTATGACTGCCGCTACACCCGTCGAAGCAGAACCCATATATGGATCAAAAACCAGCCCATCCTTCGGGCACAATCCCCGGACGAGTCGCTCCGCCAGTCCCACGGGGAATTGGCATGGATGACCTGTTTTCTCGATGTGGTTCGCTTTAACGTTGGGAATTTCCCACACGTCGCTCGGATTCTTGCCTTTCGGATTCCCGCTAAACTCCCCCCGATGTGCGCCCTTGTAATGCCGCTTGCCGGGATACTTCTGGGGCACGCGGACTGCATCCAGATCGAAGTAATAATTGTTACCCTTCGTGAACCATAGAACTGTTTCGTGCCGACCGCTAAATCGCCTCTGGCTGTGAAGGCCGTGCCCAAACGTCCACATGATTCGATTTCGGAGGTTGATTCCCGGCAGGGCACGCAAAATGTCAAACACCAGATAGTCTAGCGGTTCGCAGCGTCCGTCCTCTACGTGATAACCCACCTGCCAGCAGATGCTTCCGCCGTCGCGGGTGACCCGGACAATCTGCGGCAGTATCAATTTGTGTGCTGCGATGAAATCGCTGATGGAGTTTGAGGTTTCGTATTCTTTACCCATGCAGTAGGGCGGCGAGGTGATCGTAAGAGAAATTGAGCCGTCCGGCACGGAGCGGAGAAGGTCCATACAATCCCCGCTGAACACCACTGTGGGTTCCTGATCCTGCCACGCACGCAGCGCGACATCGACCGATTTCTGAGCAACGACATTCATCTACCGGAAGCATACATGAAGTGGGATCTAAAGATCTACTGGAATCGTCCGACTTAACTCGACGGGGTTTTCTGCCACGCTTCAATCTTCTAGTACGCTTGCGCCAATCAAAATGGCACCGTGTCCGCTTCCGATTTTCCCGTTAGCTCTTTGTAGGTGATCCGCTTCCCAACGATCTGGCGCACTGCCGCATCGAACTGATCTGCATCGTTCAGCGGATTGTCTTTGGTGCCGCGATTGTTGTAACGAAACATTGCTTCATCAAGATAGCGATGTAAGTGGAACGGTTCCACCGCAACGTAGGTCCCGCTAAGTGTTATTGCCGAAATTGTCCATCTCCTGCGAGGGTTGACGAAAAGTCGGTCGAAACGATGGACAGGCTCGAAACGGAACTCGCCTGCAAACCCGTGCAGAGTGTGCATGGGAATCACACGCAACAGGTCGCTGTTCAATTGGCATTGACGATTCTCATCTAAGTTGGGGCATTGGGAACAAAACAGAGGAGTTAAATGGAGCCGACGAGCGGACTTGAACCGCTGACCTGCCGATTACGAATCGGCTGCTCTACCAACTGAGCTACGTCGGCCTTCGAGTGAACCGTTCCAGTTTATCAAATTACCAGGCAAAAGCAGACGCAACCGTGAGGATCACGCACCCAATATCAGAAACATTAAACTCAACCGCACGCGCATTTCGCTTACGCAGCCCGTCCCGCCGCCAACTCCTCATATTCTCGCTGCGACTGAGTCGGCAGCAGAACCCAAAGGGTATAAACTCCAACTGCCGTTCCGAAGGGAATATTGAAGAGCGCGACGAATCCGAGAACCAGCGCGATGATTCGCGCCCACGATTCGCGTTGCAGCAAGCCCCATCCCGCAATAAATCCGCAGGCGGCTTTAGCCAGAATGAAGATCGCAACCACGCTCAGGAGCGGACGCAGAAATCCCGTGGGCGCTTCCTGCGGCGCACCCATTTCATGCAAATGCGCCAACAGCGTATTCGCGATCACATAGAGGATCACGCCGCCGATCGTATTGAAAGCCGAAATCGCGAGCCAGAGAATGCCCAGCAAATGCACGTGGCCTTGCACTCGTCCGGGGCGCGGCTGCATAACCGACACCGGGCCCACAATTTGCTTGCCACAACGATTGCAGAAGCCCTGGCCCGGCTGAACCGAAGCGCCACACCCATCGCAGAACATGGTTTTATTTTCTCCTGGCTCGTCAGCGGCAATTTCGCGGCAAATGTTCGCCGCACCATATTCGCCGCATCAGAAGATACGCACGCCGCAGCCAGTAGTTCCGGATTCTTGTGATTTCTTTCGGCTCTTAAGTTTAAGGGTGGGATATTTCCGCCAGCGTAAAAGCCAAACGAAAAGGCCACCCGGCAACAGGGTGACCTCTTCTTTTCAAGGGAGAATAGTTCCAACGGAGCTTTAAATTCCGTCAAAACTTTCTGGAACGAATCTTATGAGCCGAAAAAAGGGGTGTCAAGCAATTTTTGGGAAATAAACGCCTTTGTTTTCAATGATTTGAATAACAAAGTAATAGGCTCGTAGAACGTTTCAAATTGAGACGAAAATCGCCTTCTCCAGCGCTAAACCGCTATTTCTGAGGCACTTAAGACCGTTTGAAGCCTTTTGGGCCGATAGACCTTCCATCCGCCGACGCTCGCGCCGTGGGTTCTGAGAGATCGAGAGAAATGAACTCGTCTTGGTCGGCGCGCCCGAAAACGCGGCCTGGGAAATAGCGGCGTAGCAGAATGCGTCCCCCGCCAAAGGCCAGCCCGGCAGCCAGCGAGATTGCGCCCACAATCATGCACAGCAAAATAATATTGACCAGCAAGTTAGCGATATTGTCTTTCTTATCGAAGTAGGTGTTCTCGTTCCACGTAACGCTGGCTTCATAGTTGACCGCACCGAGAAGAGTTTGCGCATCGCTGGCGGAAAGCGAACCAGCGGCGATGGCGACGATCGGCCCCGTGCGCTTGTCAAAAAATGGACCGATCTTTTCCACCGCCTCCACTCCGGGCTGCGGTTGCGCGGCATGGTTAGCGGCATCGATACGCCGTAAATGCTCCGCCGCCAACGCGGGCGTCGGATATTCGATCAACATCAGCGTGGCTGCGCCGCTGGGAGTGGAGTACTGTCCCAGCACAACCTCGGGGCTCACGCTGAAATCCACCAGACTTGCCGGTAATGGCGAGGCCATTGCGGTCAAGCCGAGCGCTCCCTCCGCATATTTCTCGGTGTTGGCCGCATAGCCGTGATGCGGCATGAAGGCGAGAATCGGCGGCAGGTTGCCGGCATTTCCACTTGGACGCGGCAGTGCACCGGCCAATTCACGCAGCCCAGCCGCCGACATGGCCGACATTTGACTGAATACCGCATCCACCAAAATATGTCCGCGATAAAACAAAACCCGGCGATCCGCCGATGCTCCCTGGTCGCCGATTTCCTCCCGCGTCATTTCCGGCTGCAAATAGAGCGTGTAAGCGCCAAAAGCGCCGCTGGCATCGGCAAATCGCGCCGCCCGAATCTTCAGCGTGCGGCCATCGTCGCTTTTATAGGTCGCCGACTCAAAGTCGGTAAAACCGTACTCTTTGAGCAGGGCCGCATTCGTGGGGTCCGCCGCGGCTGGATCCTTGCTCGCTTGCGCCGCTCCCTGGATCTCCCATCCCGCAAACTGCTTCGGCAGGATGGGGGGAGCAGCCGAATTCGAACTCTGGCCGGACGCAAAGGCCGCGCTCAAGAAAACAGCGCTTGCGAAAATAAAGATAATGAGAATGTCTGCGAATTTGGAAATGCGCATGGATACACCGCTGGAGCAATCAAATGCCCTTATTTATTAGACCACAGCGGTTGAGAAAAAGTTTCCGGGTAGGTTTTTGGGTAGTGGTGGGTTTGGCTTTTTATACGACTCTGTCATCCTGAGCGTAGCCGTTTTTTAGGCGTGACGAAGGATCCCCCGCTTAATCGGGCCTAATGCGTAAGCCAAACTGCACCGCTATCGGTTTTTGGGCAGGAGGCAAGGCCAGATTAGGGGGTTGCGATTTCAAACGGCGCGCGCTACTGTCCCGCCGTTTTGTCCATCTTGCTGGCAACTTTGACTCCGCTCAACCCGTTCACATACTTCGCAATGCCGCGGTAGAGCGATTCGGCGATGCGCTCGCGGTATTCGCTGGTTTCCAGGCGGTGCTCGTCCGCCGGATTGCTGACAAAGGAAACTTCGGCCAAAATCGACGGCATGTTTGCGCCGATCAGAACAATAAATGGAGCCTTCTTCACCCCGCGATCGCGAATGGCAGGGCTTTTTGCGGCCAGCCCGCTGTGCAGCGAGGCTTGCACATCGCCGGCGAATTCGCGCGACTCTTCGATCTTTTCCTTCAGCGCGATCTTCTTCACCAGATCCTGCAATTCGTAAATGGATTTCTCCGATACCGCATTCTCGCGCGCCGCCACTTCCAGCGCCTCCGGCGAAGAGGTGAAATTTAGGTAATAGGTCTCCACTCCGCGCGCATCGGGATCGTGGCTGGAGTTGGCGTGGATCGAGACAAACAAATCCGCCCGCGCCTGGTTGGCAATTGCCGTTCGAGTTTCCAGCGGAATAAACGTATCGTCTTTGCGGGTATAAACCACTTCAGCGCCCAGGCGTGTTTCCAGAAGTTTGCCCAGGCGGCGTCCCACTTCAAGCACCAAATCTTTTTCTTCCAGCCCGTTCGGGCCGATTGTGCCCGTATCGTGGCCGCCATGGCCAGGATCAATCACGATCTTGCCGATTTTTAATCCCAGCGCGCGAATTAGAGATCGATCGCCGCTGGCAGTCGGCCGGGCTTCACGAATATTCAGATCATACGAATTTTCTGACTTATTGGAAGCAAGCGCCCGCGCTGAACTTTTGTGATGCGAAGCAGAATTGCCGTTCGCGCTGGAATTCGATGGAGCAGAATTCGACGTACCGGAATCAGATGTAGGTTGTGAATCATCCACATCGGCTTTAGCCACTTTATCGACGACAATGCCGTCATGCGAAGCTATCTTCTTGCTGTGTTTGGCTGCGCCAACCTCCACAGCCTCAGTCTCCGCAACGCTGGCTTCATCGTCGTCATCGGCATCTACAATTTTTTTCACGATGGCGCTCTGCGATTTCTTCCCCGCAATAGAATCGGATGGCGCTGTATCCGCCAAAGCAGCAGACTGAGTCTTTTCTGAAGTCGTTTCGGGCTGAACAGCATCCGGCTTGGGCAACGGACCGCCATCCGTATCCGCAGCCGTTTCACCTTTACCCCGTTTCGTGTGCGCATTCTTGCCATGAATATCGATGATCAACCGGTATGGATTTGGCAGCAGAAAGGCATCGTATTCCGAAAGATTGTCGACCTCGAGAACCACACGTGTGCGTCCCGGGGCAAACTGCGCTACCCGGACCTTTTTCAGAAAGCCATCGTCGACATCGAAGCTCTTTCCCACCAGCGTCGAGGCCAGCTTCGTATCCTTAAGGTCGAAAAAAATGCGGGCTGGGCTCGCGATGCGCTGCGAGGAAAACTTCACATCACTTTCCAGGTCGATCGCAACTCGCGTGTAATCGGGAGTAGACCAATGTCGAATGCCGGTCACGCGCGGCAGACGATTGGAAGCCGGTTCATCTTTTTCGGAAGCCGCCTGCGGTGCATGATCATTCCCGGCATCGCTGGCTTCATTATTGCTGGCTTCAGTATTTTCGTTATGCTCCGGCTGCTTCTTCTTTGCGGTTTTTTGCGAATCGGGAGCTGGCCGTGGCTGGTCCAGTTCAGCAATCGCCTGGCGAGCCCCATCGGATAAACGATTGTGCGGATAGCGCCGCAGAAACTCCTGGAAAGCCGCCCGTGCCGCTTCCCGATCATTGAGATCGTCCTTATAAATTTCGCCGATCGTGAACAGCCCGTCGAAGCGGTATTTGCTGCCGGGATATTCCTTCCGCAAAAACTTATATTGCTCAACCGCCTTGTTCAGGATTTTGTCGTCTTCGAAGCGCCGCCCCATCTCCACTAAGGTTTCGGCTACGGCAACCACGCTGGGATCGGCTTTGCTGGAGGCCGGCGCCCCCAAATAAACCATCCGGTAGGCATTTACCACGCGTTGGTAGTCTTTGCGGCTTCTCTCGGCTAAGGGACGTCCATTCAGCGCCTCGCGCATCCGCTCTGCCGTGGCAAAGCGCTCCCGCGCCCAGGAATCGGAGTGATGTGTCCGCGCCTGCGCAGCCGGCAATGCGAACGAGGCGAAGGCTAGGGCTAGCAGTGCTCCCCGCACACCACGCTCCCGCAATGAGCTCTTCAAAATAATCAGCCCGTACCTTTATTCGCCTTAGGTAAATCCGTTGGCTAAACCAACTTTAGGTGCCTGAGAGATAGAGAACGATAACTAAAGAGATGCGGCAAGCTTATTCGGTGTTGCTGATGTACAACACGCCCCTCGCATCCCGTTGAACCCGAACGGGATCGCGCGATGGCCCATTTGCGCCGGAAGCGCTGCCGTAATAAAGATTCGTAATCCGCCGCACGTAATTTTGCGTTTCCGCATAGTGCGGAACTCCCGAACTTCTGGCCACAGCTCCCGCTCCTGCGTTGTAGGCGGCCAGGGTCAATTTCACGTCGCCGCCATAACTTTCCAGCAGTTGCTTTAATTGGCGAACGCCCGCATCTACGTTCTGCTCCGGGTCAAAGGGATTTTTCACTTTTAACTGGCGCGCTGTCGAGGGCATCAACTGCATCAGCCCCATCGCACCCTTGCGCGAAACCGCATTCGGATTGAAATTCGATTCCACCTTCACCACGGCGCGCACCAGATTTGGATCCACGTTGTGCCGCGCCGCAGCCTGCTCAATCGCGCTGTCGATATCATCCGACGTAGCCACAGCGGCAGAGTTGGCGACAGAGTTCGCTGTAGAGTTCGCAGCCATGATCCTGGCATTCGCCGATTGGTTCGACTCCCGTCGAATATATTGGCTGACTTCAGCTGCTGCCGACCGTGCCGCTTTCATTGAAGCTGCGTTAGGCGACGGCACCGGCTTCCAGCGATTCTCCTTGGAACTCCAATACATGAGCGTGCGGCTGGGAGCCACAGGGGCTTCCGCGTGCTTCGCTGGCCCAGCCGTAACCGAATCATTCACATAGACTGTTCGTCCATGGTCATCGGAGGCAGTGATCTTTTGGGAAGAATCTTCCCCGTCCGCAGCGTGTAGTTGAGGAATGAGGCAAAGCGAGGTCGCGGATAATGTGCTGGCCATCAAGACGATTTGCAGGCGCTTTCGCATTTTCCGGATTCACACTCCTTCATTCCTGGCGAAGGCATACCTCACCCTCGCATATTGCTACCCGGAACCTGACCGAGAATCCTTCAACCAGAGTAGTTCAATTATAGGCGGGCCGGAGGGACCAAACAATGAATCCGAAGGGAGTAGAACCACCGAAGTAATCGCGGTAAATTGCTAAAAATAAAGCAATTATAGAGTTGGTGTTTCTCAGGAAACCTTAACCGGCCTTTTCGAGAGCCAGGCCGAGAGCATCCAGCGATAAAGAGCGCAACAGGTTCCGGCGCATACCCCGTTCCACGTCGGCCAACCGGTCTGAGGCCATGGCGATCCAGTCGAAATCGGCAGTTTCAGCCATCTTTGCGAGCCGGCTCTGAATGTCGATATTGCGGACCAGTTCCGGCGTCTCCGCCTTCAAAAACATAAGGTCGCGAAGCAAAGAATAGAGAGTGCGGAGAAGCTGCTCCGTCTTCTCCCGGCCCTCGGCGCCGGGACGATAAGATTCAGTTATCTTGAACAGTGCAGTATGCTCCCCTCCCAGCAAGGCAGAGTTCAGGATTGCCAGCGCATCGCCGCGAGCAGCAATATACGCATCCACATCGAAGCTGCGTGCTCGCCCCAGCGCGCCCTCGCTCAATCTTGCCACTAAAGCTCGCTGTGGCGGCTTCCATTCCGGACGATGCTTCGCCAGATAGCGCTCCACTTCATTCACCGGCAAAGCAGCCAGCGGAAATACCATCGATCGTGATCGAATCGTGGGAAGCAGCTCTCCGGGATTTTCCGAGAGCAGAAAAATCGTGGCAAATTCCGGAGGCTCCTCCAGAACTTTCAGTAGCGAATTCGCCGCTTCCTTCATGAATGCGGAGTCGGTAAAGATATAGACACGCTCCCGTGCATCGGACGGCCGATAGTTAATCGTCTCGATCACCCTGCGCACCTGGTCCACTTTAATCATCATCTGCGGCGGGTCGGGAGGGATCACCAGCACATCGGGATGTGTTTGCACGAACAGCCGCGTTTCTTTCTTATCGGTTTCGCGCATGCCTTCGCGGGTTTCAACCGCTTCAGCGCAGCGCGCCTCGAGGTCAGAAGATTGGGCGATGCGCCGGCAATTCTCGCATTGTCCGCAGAAATCTGGCAGCCCATCCGTCTCCGACGGCGCAAGGCAATTCAAAGCCTGCGCCAGCATCAGAGCCAGCGTGTACTTGCCCGAGCCGCGTGCGCCGGAAAGAACCACGGCGTGCGGAAAGCGGTTGCGCGCCAGCATATCGCGCAGCCGATGAACGGTTTCAGTGTTGCCGTGAAAATCAGCAAAGGACATAAGAAACTACAAATGAGGGTGCCCCACCCTTGCATTTTTTGCAAGGGTGGGCATCACGGAGGCATGAGCCAAAGGCTGTTACGCGCGAATCATTGAAATACTCAGTTTCTCCCCAACTTTAGTTTCCGTTGCAGCACATCCATAATCCGCCGGTGAGTCTGCGCGGGCGTTCCGCTTGCATCTACCGCCACCACGCGCTGCGGTTCCCGCGCGGCAATCGCGAGATAGCCATCATGCACGCGGCCGAAAAAAGCCCGGCTCTGCTGCTCAAACCGGTTTTCATCCAGATGCTTGTCCGGATTTTTCTTCGCGCTATCGGCACTGTGCCGGTTTCGCTGCCGCGCCCTCGCCACGCTCGTCGCCGGGTCTGAGCTCAGCAGGATCGTCAAATCTGGCTGCAAGTCTTCGCAAAGAATGCGGTGCAGCCGCAATACTGCTTCGCTTCCCAGCTTGCGCCCGCCTCCCTGGTACGCCTCCGTGGAATCGGTGAAGCGGTCGCAGAGCACGATCTGCCCTTGATTAACCGCCGGCAAAATCACCTCCGCAATGTGCTGCGCGCGCGAACCGAACATCAAAGCCATCTCCGCCAACGGTGAAAGCCCCTCCGTTCTCGAATCCAACAGCACACGGCGAATTTTCTCTCCCGTAGGAGTTCCGCCCGGTTCACGCGTTTCCACCACCTTATGTCCGTCCGCGCGCAGCGCCGCCGCCAGCTTGCGCATTTGCGTGCTCTTGCCGGTTCCGTCGAGCCCTTCAAAAGTGATGAACTTCCCCCGCCGCGACATCGTCGAATCATACCAGCGTCATTGCATTCCGTGAGCGCTATGGGATTTCTACAGGTAATGGTGCGGTTTAGTTTTTATACGAGTGTGTCATCCTGAGCGTAGCCGTTTTTCAGGCGTAGCGAAGGATCTCCCGCTTAACCGGCCTAACGCGTAAGCCAAACTGCACCACTGCCTTCCCGCAATCAAGTTTGACTTCCCCCTGCCGCTCCGGTACCGTATGAACAGGTGTCTGTGTCGTTTGGAGGTTCCGATGCTTGAAGGTTTGTTTCAACCAACGCATCTGATTATCATTTTCGCGATCGCTCTGCTGGTCTTCGGCCCCAAGAAGCTGCCGGAACTTGGCAAAGGTTTGGGCGAAGGAATTCGTGCCTTAAAAGAGGGCATGAAAGACACGCCTGCTGCTCCGGCCGAGAGCAAGAGCCCCGAATCCAAAGAAACCAAGGCGTAAGCGAGTTTCCTTTTCGCATGCAGTAGTCTCCTTTGATTTCATAGCCTCTTTGTCGACATTTTCCTGTCCTGTTTATCCTTGTGCTCCGGGTGTGTATCGAATTTTAGCTGTCCAATAAAAACTCTGAAAGCTGGAGGCAGTTGTGTTGCGTAAATTCAAATTTTCCGCTCTCGTTATATTTCTCTGCTTAACCTCTGCCCTATTTGCCGATCAAATTACCTTGAAAAATGGCGACCACTTGACCGGGACCATCGTGAAGTCCGATGGCAAGACCTTGGTTCTGCACACCGATTATGCCGGAGATCTCACGGTCGACTTCAAAGCGATTACGCAGGTGATCAGCGATAAGGATCTGCACGTAACCACCTCCGACAAAAAGACTATTGTCGGACCGGTGACCACCACCGATGGAAAACTTGAAGTCGCTACCAAGAGCGGCGGCACCGTCGAGGTTCCCGAATCGAATGTTGCGGTAATCCGCAACGACGCCGAAGAAATGGCCTATGAGAAGTCACTGCACCCCGGCTTGCTGCGCGGATGGAATGGTGGCGCGAATGTAGGATTTTCGCTGGCCCGCGGCAATAGCCAGACCACGAATCTTGCCATTGGGATTAACGCGGTTCATGCCACTTTGAACGATAAGATCACGATTTACCTGACATCGCTCGACACCAACAACCAGTTGGCCACGCCGAGTACCGTAGCCGATCTCGTGACCAGCGGAATCCGTTACGACCGCAACTTCCAGCCAAAAGTATTCGGCTTCGTCGGCGCCGATTTCATGAGCAACGCTTTGCAGGATCTCGATCTGCGCAGCGTGTATGGCGCCGGTCTGGGTTATCACGCGATTAAATCCGACAACACCACCCTCGACATTTTGGCTGGCGTGAACTACACCCACGAAACTTATTCCGATGGCCCAATAAACACTCCGCTCACTGTCCCTCCCACATTCGCCTCCTACGGCGTAACTAACCGGTTTGCCGCGCTCACTCTGGGCGAAGAATTGATGCACAAGGCCGGCAAGAGCACCGTGATCACCGAGAAGTTCTATATCTACCCGGACCTCTCAAGCGGATATGCCGGCCAATATCGCGGCGAATTCGACTTCGGCACTGTGACGAAGATCAGCAAGTGGCTGGGCTGGCAGAACCAGGGCAGCGACATTTATGTATCGAATCCCCCGACGGGCACAAAAGATAATGATGTGATTTTTACGACCGGGCTGAACTTTTCGTTCACTCACTGATTTCCACCTGGTAAGTGCATCGATAGATATGGCATAACCGCAGGTCAACCTGACGTGCGGTCATGCCATATGAATTCGGCCATTTACACAACATCCTCTGAAAATAGTTCTCTGGGCGTGGTCAAGTTTTACCTTCGCCGCAGGCATCCATCACAAGATAGCCGGGAACTCAATGGTCCAACCGGCGTCCGCCCATTACTCTAATGCTGGCCCTGAGGGTGCTTGGCGCACCAGAACGGCTAAGACCTGCAAACAATTTGCACTTCTTATAGTTCAGATACCGTTCATATACCGCCAAAAGCGGCTCCATTAAAGCTTTCCCGAGGCACCCCTTGCGTGTAGTCCGGATATTTCGTACTTGGGCCACCATCAGCCACTCGTAAGTGCTGCAAGATGCTGCAGTCGTTCGATTTGGAACCTGGAATGCTGCCCTCGATTTGCAAATCCTCATTTTAGAAATGATGGAGCCTTACTGAACCGAGTACTACAGCAGTGTTGCAGTGAAAGCATGGAACGAAAGAAAGCTAAGGAGCGGTTTACCTAATGAAGAAAGTCGCGCTAGTCGCCAGCCTGGCCGTAGCATTGGCCGCATTCGCATATCCCCCAAAGTCTGCTGCGCAAACGCTTGGCACAGTCACGGATTCCACCCCGGAACCCTGCGGCGAACGTAATTTCGCTTCCGGAATGAGCTGCCACGGAGCGACCCTGACCGGGTGCCCGGGCGATGATGATTTGCAGTTTGTTTACGGCGTTAAAAATCCCAGCGGCGAACCCAAGGGAACCATCGTGATGCTGTCGGGCGGTTCCGGAGGACTGGCCGCCAATTCCACTTCCGAAATAGCCTACGTCAACAGCTACGTGAGCGCGGGTTATCAGGTCGTGCAGATCGCCTGGGGACCAAATATACGCGGAGAACGAGGCACCGGCGTTCCTTGGGAAGACACCAACGTCAACTCCAACAACAACGCGTACAGCATCCGCAACGCCGCTTGCCGGCCCGCGAGCTTCCTGAACTGGGTGCGCAATGGCGGACTGATATGGACTCGCGGCGGTATGTGCGTGCAAGGCACCAGCGCCGGCTCGGCTGCCATTTCTTACGCGCTGGCATGGTACAACGCCGGTGCGGCGACCGCGGAAAACGGGCAGGGATATCTCGACAAAGCCGTGCTGGAGAATGGCCCGCCGTTCAGCGATATCGAGCGCGGCTGCGAGATTTCTTCAAACGGCGCCAACGGCCAGTCAACTTTGATTTGCCAACCCGGCCAGAATCAGGCCGGGTGCGAAGGCTGGACCGCTCATCAGACGCCGCCGGGCTATTCTCTGGAGTATGTTCCCGTCGACGCCAACCTTGTCGAGGAGTGGACCGGCGGAACCACGGTGACCGGTCCGGCATGCGGAAACAACTCGCAGGAAACCACCTACAACCAGCACTGGCTGCAACAAAGTGCCGTGGATTTCACCAGCCCGCAACAGCCCAGTTTCAATTATCCCCACACCGCAATGTCGGGGTGGCTGTGCGAAAACTTCAAGCCCGGTATTGTCCGAACCAATGTGGAGACGCAGGGAGAGCTTTTTTATCTGCAATTCACCAACGCGCAGCAGGCCGGCAATTCTCTGACCGTCAATGCCATCAGCGGCTGCCCAGGGGCCGAGGGTGTGGATGCCGGAGTTCCTCCCTCGTACACGCATGTGAAAACCGGGCAGGAAGCCATTATCAACGACATGACCGATCCGCTAAACGGCTGCATAGCCCGGCACTGATTCACTGATTGATGCCTATGGCGGGGCGCGCCCGCGCCCCGCTCTTCACTATTTCTTCTTGCTAACCTTCACTTGAATCCACGGTCTACTACCGGGTACAGTACGGTGTCTCGTTTCTCAGGTTAGCGTTCCTTTACAAACAGGAGTTGCTCGATGCGTCATGCCGTAGTGCTAATCGCCATCTGTTGTTGCTTTGCATCTTTCTTCGCGCCCCCTACCTCTCTTGCGCAAACCGCGGACGAACTCATTGCTAAAAATATCGAGGCCAGGGGCGGGATGGAAAAAATCAAGGCCATCAAAACTCTGCGCATGTCGGCCAAGTTTGAGGGCGGAGGTGGCTTCGTTGCTGTAGTGGGGAGGGAAAACGAGCGGCCGAATCTAATCCGGCAGACGTTCGCCTTGCAGGGAATGACGGCGGTGCAGGCTTTTGATGGCTCGACCGGTTGGCAGATTCAACCATTTGGCGGGAAAAAAGACCCACAACTGATGGGCGAGGACGACCTGCGCGACCTGATGCTGGAAGACGATTTCGAAGGTCCGTTGGTGGATTACAAGGAAAAAGGCAGCACCGTGGAATACCTGGGGCACGACGTGGTGGATGGCGACGATGCGCTGCGGTTGAAGATCACGCTGAAGAACGGCGACGTGATTTATGACTACCTCGATCCCGATACGTTTATCGAGATTCGCAAAGAGATCCAGCAATTCATTCGCGGAGCGGTGCGGGAGCGCATAGTGGGGCTGGGCTCGTACAAGCCGGTGGCGGGGGTGATGTTTCCGTTCTCGATTTCGAGCGGGCCGAAGAACAATCCCGAGGCGCAGACGACCACGGTGCAGAAGATGGAAGTGAATGTGGCGATCGATCCGGCGGACTTTGCGTTGCCTCCGTCGTTGAAGACCGAGGAAAAGAAATCGGGGATGGTCGGGATTCATTGATTGGTCCTGGACGCAGCCGTTCTTCAGGTGGAACGAAGAGCCTGCCCTAAAACGAATATTTCGGTAAAAAACTTGTCGCGTGAAGAAGGACTCTTAGATGAAATTATCCGCTCGCAATCGCTGGGTAATAACTTTGCTGTTTGCCGGAACCTCGCTCTGCTCATCGTTGCAGGCTAAAGCGCAGACCTCCTATCGTTTCGACGCCGCGACGGTCTCCGGATTGCCGGCACGCAACATCGGTTCGGCGGCCATGAGCGGGCGTATTGCCGCGCTGGATGCGGTGGAGGAGAACGGCCGCATTACAGTATTTGTCGGCGCGGCGAGCGGCGGAGTGTGGAAGTCAGTCAATGGCGGCACGACGTACAAGCCTGTGTTCGACCGCGAAGACGTGCAGTCGATTGGTGCGGTGGCGATTGATCCCTCGAACTCGAAAATTGTTTGGGTGGGCACGGGCGAAGCGTGGCTGCGAAACAGCGTATCGATTGGCGACGGCGTATACAAGTCGACCGACGGTGGCGAGAACTGGACCAACGTTGGCCTGAAAGATAGCGAACATATCGCCAAAATTTTGGTAAATCCCAGCGACAGCAATGATGTTTTAGCTTGCGCCACAGGACATTTGTGGGATGACAACGACGAGCGTGGTGTCTACCACACGACCGACGGCGGCAAAACCTGGAAAAAAGTTTTAGCGGGAACGAATGGGGCAAGTGGCTGCGCCATGATCGCGCGCAGCAAACAAGAGCCGAAAACCATCTATGCCGCTATGTGGGACTTTCGGCGGCAAGGTTGGACTTTCCGCTCAGGTGGGCCGGGCAGCGGGTTGTTCAAGTCAACAGACGCTGGAGCGACATGGAACGAAATCAGTGAAAAGAACGCCAGTGGATTGCCCCCAAAACCGTACGGGCGCATTGCCGTGCAGGTGGCCGAGTCGAAGCCGAATGTGGTGTACGCCAATATTGAAGCGGAAAAAGGAAGAGGCTTATATCGCTCCGACGATGCTGGAGCAACCTGGACAAAGCTCGATGCCGGCAACTTCATGGTGTGGCGTCCATTTTATTTCGGCAATCTGATTGTCGATCCTAAAGATGAAAACAAAATCTTTAAACCCGATCTAATTCTTCTGTTGAGCAACGACGGCGGAAAAACCTTCAATGTGGTCTCCAGCGCGGCGCATGGCGACTTCCACGATGTATGGATCGATCCTAAAAATACCAGCATCGTGATTGCCGGCGACGATGGCGGATTGTGGCGCAGCGAAGACGGCGGCAACCGCTGGAAACACCAGATGAATCTGCCGGTGTCGCAGTTCTATCACGTGAGCGTCGATAACTCGGATCCATATCACGTCTATGGCGGCTTGCAGGATAACAGTTCCTGGGTGGGCGATTCCTCATATCCCGGTGGCGTAACGAATTCGCGCTGGGAAAATATGTATGGCGGTGACGGCTTCTGGATGTTCGAGGATACCTCCGATCCGGATTATCTTTACGCCGAAGCCCAGGGCGGTGAGATCGGCCGCGTGAACCGGCACACGTTCGAGACCCGCGACATTCATCCCTGGCCGAATTACAACGAGGGAAAACTGCGCTTCAACTGGAACACGCCGATTCATATGAGTCCGAACGAAAAAGGGACGATCTACATCGGCGCGCAGTTTCTGTTCCGCTCACGCGATCATGGTCAGTCGTGGGATCGCATTTCTCCCGACCTGACGACGAACGATCCCGAAAAGCAAAAGCAGGAAGAATCCGGTGGTGTGACGATCGACAACTCTTCCGCTGAGATGCACACCACGATCTATTCGATCTCGGAGTCGCCGAAAAATGGACAGATCATCTGGGTCGGCACAGACGATGGCAATGTGCAAATCACCCGCGATGGGGCAAAGACCTGGACGAACGTGGTGAGCAATGTTGCCGGACTGGGGAAAAATTCATGGGTTTCGACAATTGAGGCCAGCCGCTTCGATGAAGGCGCCGCATACGTCACATTTGATCGGCACACATTCGGAGACATGAAGCCGTACGTGTACAAAACTACGGATTACGGAAAGACATGGACCGCACTTCCAGCGCAGGAAAATGGCGTGCGCGGCTTCGCGCACGTAATTAAGGAAGACACCGTAAGCCCTAACGTGCTTTTTTTAGGCACGGAATTCGGTTTGTGGATTTCAGTGGATGGTGGACAGAAGTGGGCACAGTATCAGGGATCGAACTTCCCAGCCGTTCCAGTAGATGACATCGCCCTCCAGGCGCGGGAATCGGACTTAGTGCTGGCGACGCATGGACGCGGCATCTGGATCGTCGACGATATCTCGCCGCTGCGCACGTTGACTCCCGAAGTGATGTCGAAGGATGCGGCGATGCTGGCAGCGCGGCCGGTAATTCAATATTTCGACGTGTCCGGAGGCTGGCCCGAGGGTGACGAATCGTTCCACGGCCGCAATCGCCCCTTGGACGCGCAGATCACCTATTACCAAAAGGGCCGGCACATCTTCGGAGATTTGAAGATTGAAATTTTTGATCAGGATGGGAAGCTGGTAGATACAGTCGCCGGCAGCAAGCATCGCGGATTGAACCGTGCCTCGTGGAGTATGCACGTAAAGGCGCCCGCGGTCGCTCCCGCCGCCTCGGCTTTATTTGAAGCCGCGCAAGGTCCACGCGTATTGCCCGGCACGTATACCGTAAAACTCACCAAGGGTGACCAGACTTACACCGAACAACTCAACGTGGCGATCGATCCTCGCGCCAAATATTCGCTCGACGAACGCAAAGCGGAATTCGATCTTTCGATGAAAGTTTACAAGGAACTCGAGCATATGACTTACGGAGTTGAGGCGATCGAAGGTGTACGTAACGCGGCCAACGCTCGATTATTGAAAGTTTCGGAGAAAGATCCGCTGGCCAAACCGCTGAAGCAGTTAGCCGCGGATTGCGATACTTTGCGCTCGAAGATTGTCGCTACCAAAGAAGGTGGAATGGTTACGGGTGAAGAGCGCATCCGCGAACACCTGGGACAACTGTACGGAGCCGTGACTGGGTACGATGGCAAGCCTACGGATTATCAAGTGGCCCGAACCGAATCGCTGGGTCACGAACTACAGGATGTGATCGACGATTTTCAGAAAACGGCGCAGAAGGAACTGCCCGCGATTAATGCCGGACTCAAGAAAAAGAAGCTGGAGACGATCAGCGTGCTGGCGGAAACGGATTGGAAGAAAAAGAAAGACGAGTCCTCTGCGGCTGCCGGGACAGGAATGCGGGTTCGAGAAGAAGAACAGGAAGAACAGAGGCGGGAGAGGGATTGAGATCCCTGATTCCTCGCTAAACCAACTTCAATTCAATCTTTTTAGTGGCTGCATCCATTTTTGCGATGCGGAATTTGAGAATCTGCCCGGCCCGCACCGGCTCGGGTTTCGCAGGCCCCGCGTCCTTGCCGCCCTTCCAGCGCGCTTGCAGCATCGAACCCAGCGAAGATAAGTCAGCCTTCGCATCACGCGACATTGATTCCGCAGCCGCTTTTTCAGATTGCGTCTTCGAAACATCCATCGTGCACCGGGCCTGTATTCCCTCGCCCAGTTCCACCTGGGCATGGCCGTTGGAAACTTCCATCATGCGGCCTGTGACCACATCTCCTTCTTTATGTTCAGCAATGTATTCATCCAACCCGCTGGGGACCAGTTGTTTCATGCCCAGCCGCAACTGGCGCTTTTCTGTATCGATCGCCAGCACCTGCGCCTTCACAACCTGTCCAATCCTAACTACTTCCTGCGGATGGTTGATGCGCTTCTCCGCGCTCATGTCGCCGATGTGAATCATTCCCTCAACCCCTTCAGCGAGCTGCACGAAGGCTCCAAATTTCTGGATGCTCACAACCGGTCCCTCGACCACGGAGCCCGTAGGATGCCTCTGCGCGGCATCGGCCCAGGGATCGCCCAGCGCCTGCTTCAACCCCAATGACATGCGCCGTTCAGCAAGATTCACACCCAAAATCAAGGCATCGACACTCTCGCCGGGTTTCACAATCGTGCTGGCGCTCTTCAACTTTTTTCCCCACGACATCTCCGAGACATGGATCAAACCTTCGATCCCCGGCTCAAGTTCCACGAACGCTCCGAACTCCATCACGCGCGTCACCGTTCCGCGCACGCGCTCGCCCGCTTTGTACTTTTCAGCGGCCGCATCCCAGGGATGCGTTTGCAACTGTTTCATCCCCACGGAAATGCGGCGCTTCTCCCCCTCGGTCGATATCTTCAACATCTTCACTTCGACCTGTTGCCCTACGGAAAGCACATCCGCCGGCTTGTTCACGCGGCTCCATGAGATGTCGCTCACGTGCAACAAAGCATCAATACCGCCCAGATCAACGAAGGCGCCGTAATCCATCAGGCTGCGAACCGTTCCGCTCATCGTGTCGCCTTCTTTCATCTCCGAGTAGCGGCGCTCTTGGGCTGAGCGCTCTTGCTCCTCGACGACAACGCGGCGGTCCACCACAACATCCTCGTCGGCGACATCAAGCTTGATGATGCGACAGAGAATCTCCTGCTCAACCAGTTTCACCATTTCGGCGGCATCGCGTATTCCGCTTCGCGAGGTCGGCATAAACGCGCGCACCCCAACATCCACGCTGAGTCCGCCTTTGATCACGCCGGTTACCGTGCCCACGATCGTAGCCTTCTCGGCAAATGCCTTCTCCAACGCCGACCAGTCTTTGGGCCGCTCCACCTTCGTGCGCGTGAGCTGGTAATACCCCTCCGGATCGCGGCCTTTTACCGAAACCAGCAGCTTGTCGCCGGGCTTCACGGTTTCGCCCGCACTCTGGAACGCCACCAGCGGCATGATCCCTTCACTCTTGAAACCGATATCCAGGTAAACCGAATCGGCGGAAACCGCGATCACCGTACCTTCCAGCTGTTTGCTGCCACCTTCACCTTTGCGCGCATGGCTCTTCTCATACTGCAAGAGCAGGTCGCTGAACGACTCGCTGGTTTCGGTTGAGGGCTGGGATTCGGGAATACGATGGTCTGAAATGGTTGGATTGGACATGAAAGGGATACGGCCTTATCGGGTACGAACCTCCACTAGGATAACATCTGTAGAGATTCCAGCGCGTACCGAGGATGAGCCCAGATAGGTATTCATTGCTAAGATCGGCGAGAAACATTGGTCGGCGGTGATCGCCCGGCGAGGAGAAAACTTGCGGCTGATTTCCGTGAGGCGGTCGCGGGATAAGGAGAAAGCGATTTATGAAAGCCAGGACTTTTGATTGAAAATTTGATGCCGGCGAGACATCGTGGATCATCTCGACCTGAGCAAGACCCGGCGAGTGGGCAACGATGCGAAGCGTGTGAATGTGGGCTTTCCGGTTTGGATGGTGAAGTCCCTGGACCGGGAAGCGCGGCGGTTGGGTAACGCGACAATCGCTCATCAAACTGTGGCTGGCGGACAAACTAGCTCAAGCGGTTCCCGCTGGAAAACACTAACGAACGGGATTCAATCTTGCGGACAGTCCGCTACAGCCTGCGCGAACAAAAAGCCCCATTTCTCGCGCAAAAAACGCGCGAGAAATGGGGCACCCAGCATAACCCCCTGAGAACAGAAGTTACATCCCCGGGGCATCATCACTAGCGGGACCGGCATGCAGCACGCGGAACGTGCTCCCACCGCTGGACCATACCAGCACCAGCGCATCCTGCCCCTTAGGCACTGCGGACAAAGCTTTCCGCACATCGTCCGCGTTCTGCACCGGATGACGATTCACTTCCACGATTACGTCACCGCGTTGCAGGCCGGCATTGTCAGCGGCGCTGCCGGGTTGCACTTGCTCAACCACCGCTCCATGAACGTCGCCGGACGCCTGTAGTTGCTCGCGCAATTCAGAAGTCATATCGGTAAGTCCAAGACCCCATCGCGGTTTGTCGTGGCCATTGCTGCCGACTTCCTTGCCGTCATGGTCGCGGCTGCCCATTTCTTCAAGAGTGATCGGCACGCTGACGTTCTTCCCATCACGTAGAACATCCAGCTTGATGCTCGTTCCAGGCTGCTTCTGCCCAACCTGAATCTGCAGCTCGCTGGCATCGGCCACTTTCTGTCCGTCGAGCTCAGTGATGACATCGCCAACTTTTAAGCCAGCTTTCGCCGCGGGCGAACCATCTTCCACCTGCGTGACCACCGCGCCTTCATTGTTTTCGACGTGGAAGAACTTCGCGTTCTCCGGCGTCACGTCGCTGATGCCGATGCCCATGTAGCCGTGGCGAACTTTTCCGTCACGAATAAGAGCTTCGACCGTGGGGCGAACGATTTGAGTTGGAATCGCGAAGCCCATACCTGAAAAACTGTCGGACGACGAAACGAGGAACGTGTTGATGCCGATCACTTCGCCGCGCGCGTCCACCAGCGGGCCGCCGGAGTTGCCGGGATTGATGGCCGCGTCGGTCTGGATGAAGCTGCCGGGAGAACGACGGTTCTGCGAGAAGGGATTGGGACGATTCAATCCGCTGACGATGCCGCGCGTTACCGTGAAGCGGAAGCCGAACGGATTGCCGAAGGCGAGAACGGTCTGTCCAGGGCGCAATTCTGTCGAATTACCCCAGGGCGCGTTCGGCAGATTGTTCCCATCAATTTTGATCACAGCCAGATCGGTAAGCGGATCGGTACCGATCAGCTTCGCGTGCATGATGCGGCGATCCTTCAACGTGACATTGATATCGACCGCGCCATCGACGACGTGATTATTCGTCACAATGTATCCGTCGGGCGAGATCAGCACGCCGCTGCCGATGCCATGCTCGATCTGCGACTGCGGGCGCATCGGATGGTTAAAGAATGGAGCGAAGCCAGGCGGTAAGTCCTGCTGGAATTGCTGCATCTGGTCGTCAGTAATTTGCGGCTTGGAGCGGGAGGTGACGGCTACGTTGACGACCGCCGGAGTGACGCGCGCGGCCAGCGTTTCCATCGCCTGATCAAGCGAGAGCAATGCGCCGATGCTGTTGTCGTCGAGCGGCGTCGCGGTGGGAGACGCGGCTGCGCCCTTCGCGTACGCCGGTTTGACGATTTCGTAGGTGCCTAGTGAAAGCGTCAGAGCGATTGCCAATGCGGGCGCAATCAGGCGGCGGGTCAAAAGGTTTTTGCTAAGCCAGGTTTTCATTTCGTGTTTCTCCTTGTTGAAAGTGAATGGTTAAGGTCGAACAACTAATTATTTAGTTACTTGAAATACACAAATTCTCGGCATGAACTCCCGCTTAAGTAGATTTCGGTGTGATTCCCTTCTGATCTGCCCGATCAGTCTCCCGCCCGGCTGGCCCCTCGGACGGATGATAAACAGTGAGCCGCCATACAGAGACGGTCCACACCCGGCCAGCCTCGTCGACTCGCTCGGTCTGCATGATGACTAAAACGGCATTCGGCAGGTTAGCGCGGTCGCCGGAGATCTTCGCATTTGCATTTAACAATCGAGGTGAATCGGTCCGATCCGGGGCCAATTGCACAGGCGCGGCGGAAGATGTGAGAACATTCTTTTTCTCGTGAGTTACGCTATGCAGGGTTGCATGGCGGACGACAGCATGGCCCGTCCGCACATTGGAGCTAAAAGGATTGCTGATAAATTTAGTCGGAACAACTTTGGCTCCTAAACTCGACGGAGATTCCACCGCAGCCATTCTCGAAACGGAAGCCGAATCGCCGCCCTCGAACGCGATAAGCCTGGGCGCATGCGGCAGTGAGATCAAACAAACGGCGGAGAATGTAGCCACTACCCCCAGCGCCGGCTTCCAGATTTTGGTCGCGGCCGCGCGCTGTGTATTTTCACGCGTATCAAGAATACGAGCGACCCGCGCCGCAGTAAGTTTCATGCGTCCGGCCATGGCTTGAGCCAAACCCAAACTGCGGCGCAGGAAACTTTTTTCGGCCACCGAAACCAGGCACTGGGCATATCCCCGGCGGTCAGACGTTGCCGCCAGTACGAAGTCATCGCAAGCCATCTCTCTTTCACGCGCCAGCCCGCGGGCAATCCACCACACTGCCGGATGAAAAAATAGCAGTGCGCTCACAATTTTCTGCGAGAGGTTCGTCCAGTCATCCCAGCGGCGTAAATGCGCCAGCTCGTGCAGCAGGACGGCATTGAGCTCTGCCGGAGCAAGCTCTTCCATTGCCCAGGCAGGAAGAACCACAACCGGTTTCACGAAACCAAGTGCAGTGGGCATACGCACCAGTGCAGAGGTGCAGATATTAATGCTCCGGCCGGAGCCGTGCTCAGCCAACGTGCTCTGAAGTACAGGAGGGAGCGAATCGCAATCCAATTTCGTGCAACTCTTGCGCAATTTCCGCAACTGCCAAAAACCAAAACCGATTTTTGCCAATCCAACGCTGGCAATTAGCAGCCATAGAACAAAAAGATCAACCGCCCAAGAACCCGGCAACCGAACGGCGGAATGCACCACGCCGGTACCGGCATTCGATCGAGCGCCTTCCACCATCGGCAACAACGCAACTGCGGCTAACGCCGCAAACCACATGGCGAAGCGCGTGCTCGAATTTTGCCGCCGCATGGCACGCAGCACTAGCCAGCCAAGCAACGCGATAACGAGCCCTTCGGCTACGCTGTTCAGCATTCTCCCGGCCAACATCTCAGCCAGAGCTTGCCAATGGCTTGCGATCGGCATCGTCACTTGCCCCCTTCCAGCATCTTGCGCAGCCGCTCCACTTCAGCCGCGTCAATACTGTCATCTTCCAGGATATTGAGCACCAGCAATTCGTGAGAGTCCCCGAAAAAGCGGCTTACCAGATGCCGGATCTCGGAGCGCGTAGCCTCTTTGCGCTCAACAGTAGGCGAGTAAACATGCGCCCGGCCATCCTTAACGTGCTTCACGTAACCTTTCTTTTCGAGGATGCGAATGGTCGTAAGCACGGAGTTGTAAGCCAGCGGCGTTTTTTCGGGAAGATACTCGACCACCTGCTGAACCGTAGCCGGCGCTTTTTGCCACAAAACTTCCATCAACCGGAGTTCGGCTTCCGTTAATGTCGCAGACTTTCTCGGGGGCAAAGGCCACTCCTCCTCACCACTTATTGCGTTAGACGTTCTGTTTGGGAAAGGGTCAACTAGTAAATTAGTTGCAATTGGAGTTGGTCAGGTTGTATTACGCCCAGAGGTGGGTAAAGAAATGAGGAAAAAATCAGCGATCTAGTTGAAAGCACTAATTTTATGCCTTCTTGGTGCCGCCAAAAATGGTAGACACCAGTTCAAAGACTCCCGGAATCGCTTCATCCAGTTCAAAGGTAAATCGCGCCAGGTCCACTCCCTCGAGTTCCTTGTGCTCCTTCAAAAGAATGCCCCATGCCGGGTCACCCATGATGTCGACCCTGTGGCGCTCGTAGTAGCCGTATCCCATGCCGCGGACGCGGCAAAGCATGTCGCTCAGATGAACCAGCGCCACCAACGGTTGAGCCGCCTCACTCTCTTCCGGCGCATGGTGGTGGGCGATCACTTGCACCATATCGTCCGCAATATGCCAGTTTTCCGCCAGTGCCCGGCCGGTTTCGCAATGGGTAAAACCCATGGAAGCACGCTCCGCCTCATCCAGGGGAATTTGCTCTCGTGCGGCCAAGGCTGCGGCTACGCCAAATTCCTTGGGAAATGCCATGCAGTTTACAAGAAAGCCAATGTCGTGCAGCAGTCCCGCCATATAAGCTTTTTCGCCATCCGAGGAGGTCAGTTTATTGCTGAATTTCTGGCAGATCATGGCACAACCCAGCGAGTGCCTCCAAAACACAATCGGATCAAGCACCCAGTCGCCTGTGGGAAAAGCATTGCCCAGGCAACAAGTAAGAAGAATCGTTTGCACGCGCCGCAACCCTAAAGTAATGATCGCTCCTTTAATCGACTCCGGAGCCTTGGCCAACCCGAAGAGCGGCGAACTAGCCGCCCGCAGGCATTGCGCCGCGATCGTGTTGTCATAGGAGACGAGCTTCACCACTTCATCCAGCTTCACCCGTTCCGGGGCTAGGTTCAGCAATTCCAGCAACGGAAGAAAAATCGTGGGAATGGCGGGCGTGGTTTCGATCGCCTTGACGCGCTCACGGATAGTTTCGGTAACAGATGTGATCATAGCTTGCCGCTTTTAAGGGATGGTTTCCAATATCCAATCGTCCCGGGAAAATGTACGAGGCGAAAGCTCTCGTTCAGCTTCAACAGCGATTCCGAGGTTCCCAGAAAAAAATAGCCGCCGAAATTGAGGTTGCTGTAATAGTGGTTGATCACTTTTGCCTTCGACGGCCCGTCGAAATAGATCAAAACGTTGCAGCAGAAAATAAGGTCCATGCCCTTCATGAAGAGCATCCGCGAATCGTCCTGCAAATTCAGGCGGCTGAAATTGATAAGGTTTTTTACCTCCGGGCGTACTTCCAGCTTCTTTTCACCGAGAACGGAAAAATATTTGCGCTTGTAATACTCGGAAGTGGATCGCAGCGCGTAGTCGCCGTAAATACCTTTCTTGGCGGTTTCCACAGACCGGTCATTCAGATCGGTGGCCAGTATTTCTATCTTCCAGCCCTTGAGCAGATGGTCGGTTTCTTCCAGCATATTCATCGCCAGAGTGTAGGGTTCTTCTCCGGTGGAACATCCCGCGCTCCAGATGCGCAACCGCTTTACGATCTGTTTGCTTTTGTCCGCGATCAACTCCGGCAAAATAACTTTTCGCAAGGCATCGAGTTGCGCCTGGCTTCGGAACAGACAGGTTTCGCCAATGGTCACTTCGTTAAGCAGTTGCCGCATTTCCGCTTCGCGGTTGGGGCCTGCGGTAAGAAGTTGCCAATATTCGTTGGGAGTATTCACCCCAAGTTGTTTCATCCGCCGTCCGCAAGCGTCCGCCATCAGGTAGAGCTTTTCTTCCAACTGAAAAATTCCGCACACCTTGTAAACAAGGTCGCGAATCTGACGAAAAATGGGATCCATCGTTGCGGCAATTTTGGCAGGAGCAGCGCTGGTTATTCCGCTCATTTGGCTCCAGTCTCCAGAATAAGTGAATGCGTTTCCGCCGGAAGCGGGCGCGGCATACGGCTCTGCAATACGCGCCGCGTAATTTCCTGGCCCAATTGGTTCAAGGGATAAACCGCGTCAGCCTGTCCGGCGGCATGAACCAGTCCCGGCATTCCCCACACCACGGACGACGCTTCGTCCTGCACAATCACTTCACCGCTTCGCTCACGTATGTGGCGTGCGCCCACCACGCCGTCCGATCCCATTCCAGTCATCACTACGCCGAGCACGTTCGGCCCATAAGCCTCGGCCACGGAACGAAACAGCACATCCACGGCGGGCCGGCAGGAATTCTCCAGAGGGCCCTGATTGAGTTCCAACCGTGCGCCCACCCCTGCCCGTTTCACGGTCATGTGAAAATTCCCCGGCGCGATCCATGCATGGCCCGGAGCCAGCATCGTTCCCACGGCCCCCTCCTGTACCGGAATTTCCGAATGAGCGCTCAATCGTTCCGCCAGCAGGCGGGTAAAGATCGGCGGCATGTGCTGCACCAGCACAATGGGAACGGGAAAATCCTTGGGAATGTGCGGCAACACATCAGCCAGCGCGTTCGGACCTCCTGTCGAGGTTCCGATAGTGACGATTTCAATCCGATGGTGAATCGATTTCGCCACTGGACGAAGCGTTAGTGGAAGTGCGGGGGTAACCTTCTTGCCTCGATCCGGGCACAATGCTTTGATCTTGGGGATGAGTTCCGATCGAATCGCTGCAATAGCTTCCATCGCGCTGCTGGCGTTTTGCGGTTTGGTCGCGTAATCGGAAGCGCCCAGGGATAAAGCGTCCAGTGTTGCCCCCGCTCCGCGCTCGGTAAGAGTACTGAACATCACAACCGGTAATTTGGGATGGAGCTTGCGCAGCTCGGCGAGAGTCTCCAGGCCGTTCAGGACCGGCATTTCGACGTCCAAGGTAACCAGATCGGGATGCAGTTGCTCAATTTTCGCCAATCCGATTCTTCCATTGCTGGCCGTACCGACGACTTCGAGCTGCGGATCGTTGGACAGAATTTCGCATAGGACCCTGCGGATCACCACCGAATCATCCACTACGAGGATGCGAATTGCAGCCATATCTACCCCTGTCCCCGCCAACATTGTCAGCACGCATTAACCCGCGTTCGCTGCCATGCGTTTGAGCGCATTCATTCCGTTGTTTGCAACATCGACCGCATTGAGCTTGAACTGCCCGATCAGGCGGCGAAGTTCCACCGACGTTTCCACGAGTTGCTGCGCCGCCCTCTGCGTATCGGCGGCTCCGCGCGAAGTACTTTCAGCCGCTTCCGCCACGCCTGCAATATTGCTGGTGATCTCCCCGCTGCCATGCGCCGCTTCGCTTACGTTGCGTGCCATCTCATTCGTCGTGGCATTCTGTTCTTCCACCGCGCTAGCAATCGAGTTCGAAATTCGATTTACCTGGTTGATCACCTCGCTGATGGATGCGATCGCGCCTACCGCTGCCTTGGTATCGATCTGTATGGCTTCGATCCTGTGGCTGATGTCTTCGGTAGCTTTCGCCGTTTTCTTCGCTAACTCCTTCACTTCGTTGGCTACTACAGCGAATCCCTTGCCCGCTTCTCCCGCGCGCGCGGCTTCGATTGTGGCATTCAAAGCCAGCAGGTTGGTTTGCTGCGCGATCGAAGTGATGACTTTAATGACTTGCCCAATCTCGTCCGACGAATCGCCCAGCTTGGAAACCGTGGCGTTGGCGGATTCGACGATCTTTACCGCGGAAGTTGCAACCTGTGCGGCATCGCTCGCGTTCCTGGCAATCTCCCGGATGCTGATGCCCATCTGTTCGGCGCCGGTCGCGACGGTCTGCAGGCCCTCACTAACCTGAATGGCTGCGGTCGAAACTACTTTTGCTTGTGCGGAAGTTTCCTCCGAGTTCGCTGTAATCTGCTGGCTGGTGTTGGAAAGCTGTTCGCTGGCGGCGGAAACGTGGCGGGAACTCTCCGTAATGGCCAAAATCATGCTCTTCAAGCTGGCGCTCATCTGGTTGATCGCGTTTGTCAGGCCGCCCAATTCATCCCGGCTGTGGGATATCAAGTCGTCCTTCGTCAAATCTCCTGCGGCAATGGCCTCTGCCTGCGCCAGCACGCAACGCGTGGCCTCGGAAATACTGCGGCTCAGAAAAGTTGCGACGAAAATGCCGATGGCAAGCGCCGCCAATGCGCTCCCGGCTAAAGCCGAGCTGAGCGAGCGATTATCCGCGCTCAGTTCCTCCTCGTTCTCGTCCACTAACTTGTCAAATGAATCCGCCAGACTTCCGAGCGATTTCTTCATGGCACGATTGATCGGGGTCGCTTGATCGGCCGATTCATTGCCCGCTTTCGCGAGAGCATCGGGTTCACCACTGGCAGCATGAGTTATGGCAGCCTCTTGCACTGCGCGAAGCTGGGGGATTTGTTTCTTGATGTCGGCCAGGCGGTCGCGATCCTCCGGATTCGCCCATCCAGCAGCCAACTTGTCCATTTGGGCTATGTCTTGTTCCACATCGACCCAGGTACTATCGAACAACTTCTTCGCCTCCGCCAGCCTTGCCGGCTGCGTTCCCGCGAGAATGGCCTGGCGCCCTTTGACCTGGGTCTGATTCAGATCGCGCTGCAACCGGATAGCGATTTTGAGCGATGGGATACGCACCTCAAAGGCACCCTCTTGATTACGCCTGATGTCAGCGGATTTTAAGTAAGTAATCGTGGCGCTGAAGACCATCAGCGTCAGGATCGCTCCGAATCCCAGTCCAAGTTTGCTCCGGAGCGTCATCTTCATTATTTTCCTTGCCTCTTGGCTATGCGCTGCTTGAAATATCCGCCGGGTTCGCGTTTTTCACATGCTCCAACACCCGCGCTTCCACCGAACTCAGGACTGCGTGAGCCAATAACTGTAGGCTTCCGCCTCGCGTTCATTTTTGAATTGCTATTTCGGCCGAAGTTTCCACTCACTGCTATTCCCGTTTTTGCCTGTCTCCCCGCTCCCTTGGCAAGTACTTCTCCACCGCCTGCTCCGCACGCAACATTAGCCAGCAAACAACAGAAATTAAAGAAACCTGAAAACCTCCCTTCGAGAAGCTGTTTGAGTTATCGTCAATTCCGTTAACTGCTTTAGGTATGCTTGGATATCGAGGGTTTTGCAGCGGCCGGTCAGAGGTTGGCACCTCGAAATGCTTTCCGATCTGGGAATATCCTAAATCTGATCTTGAACTACCGAAGCATCTTGCAATGTCCTAGAACCACAAGCTCCAGAGCCAATCCACGCTGGCGTGAGTGATGGTTGAGGCTGGAACGCGCCGATGCTCACGCCAGGCGCGGCCGTAGAAAATTCCCGCAATCGTCGCCAGCAAAACATAGCGCCAGTTGAAATGCGCCGAGCGCTTATTAAAGTGCGAGAGCCCAAACAAAATGGACGCAATCACCAGCGCCGCTTTGCGTCCGGCACGGCGCTCCAGCAGGTTTTGCACCCAGGCGCGGAAGAAAAGTTCTTCCGGAACCGCGGTAAAGAAAAAGATGGCGATCCAGCGCAGCAGTACACTGCCGATTCCTGGCAGGTTTCGATGCGGATGAATGAAACCCAGCGCCAGTCCCAACGCCAGCACAGGCGGTGTGAAATAGAGCAATTCGCGCAGGCCGGTTTTCCAGTCGCTCCAGCGCAAATGGAAGTCGAACCCCGTGCCGCTTAACTGGCGTATCGCGAGAAAACCATATAAACCAACATCCACTAAAAACAATTCGTTCAATGCCCGAAGGCCACTCAGCCACGCCGCATCGAACCAGCGCAAGTCAACCGCAAGGCCAACCAAAATCAGGATGAACCAGTCGCGCCAGTCGCCGCGCTGCTCCGGGTCAACCGCGACAGCACGCAGCAATAGCCAAGCAACCGCAACCGGCAATGCGGCATAGAGCGCGAACCATTCCCAGCGGAAGCTGTGAGCGGAAAGCGAAACCATGAGGTAGGGCGCAACGAATAGCCCCGGTGCAACCACACGGATTGTCACAGGCCAACCATTTACCGCACGTGCCACCCGCTCCCCGGCAAAACCGAATACAGCCGCCGGAATCAGTTCAACGGCGAGCGCAGCAATCGCTAACGGGGTCACATTCTGCATGAGTTATTTCCATCTTAAACGTGCTTGTTTCATCGTTGTCTCCCCGCTAGAATCGCTTGGCATCCATCAGGAGGACAAATGGCCGCCGCTCCGCTTCCACCTCAATCCACTTCGGTGCCTGCTCCCGAACCCGCGCCGCTCTCGCAAGGCGCGCGCATCGTCAACACTTTCATCGCACCCTCGAAAACTTTCACCGACTTGCGCCGCAATGCCAGTTGGTGGGCGCCGTGGCTGCTGATCTCCATCGTATCTTTAGCCTTCATCTACACGATGGACCATCAAATTGGTTTCGATCAAATCAGCAAGAATGAAATCGCGCACTCCTCGCGCGCCGATCAATTCGACAAATTGCCTGCCGATCAGCAGGCCAAGCAGATCAGTTTTTCCAGCAGCTTGATTCGCTATTTGTCCTACGGAATTCCGGTCATGGTTTTGCTTTACTTTGCAATCACGACCGTCATTCTGTGGGCTACGTTCAAATTCGGCGCCGGCGCAAATGTCAGTTTCAAGACAGCCTACGCCATCGTGTTTTATGCCGCATTGCCGGGCACCATCGGTTCGATTTTAGGCATCATCTCGATGTTTGCCGGAGTAAATCCGGAGGGCTTCAACATCAACAACCCGGTGGCCACCAATCCGGCATATTTTATGGACCCGGGGGGCAACAAATTTGTTTATGGGATGGCATCAACTCTGGACGTGATCATTATCTGGACCATCGTCTTGTTGGGCATCGGATTTTCCTGCAACAGCAAAGTGAAGCGCTCCACCGCAATTATTGTGGTGGCGTGCTGGTATGTATTCTGGAAGCTCGGCGCGGCTGCGCTGGCCGCGCGTTAGCCGGTATGCAATGACTAACAGCTTTCATTTCAACTATAGAATGATAATGAATTCAGATGGTCCAAGGAGACGGTATGAAGAGTATTTCTCTAGTTCTGTTTTTAGCGTTAATGGCATCGAGTGCAGTATTAGCGCAGACTGCACCGGCCCCAGCGCAAGCCGCGGCGCCAGTCAAAGATCCCGTAGCCACTTCTCTGCGTATGTTGTTGCCGCGCTCGCGCAATAACATTCTGGGCGCAATTACCGCCATGCCCGCCGACAAGTTCAACTACAAACCAACCACGGACCAGATGACTTTCTCGCATCTCGTCGTACACATCATCAACTCAAATAATTCCACCTGCGCCAAGGTGGCTGACGTTCCCGCGCCCAAGATCGACGAAATAAAAGAAACCGATTCCAAGGACAAGCTGCTGGCGGCCGCTACCGCCTCGTTCGATTTTTGCAACGAAGCTCTCGGCAAAATGGACGACTCAAAGCTCGGCGATAGCATTGAATTTTTCGGCGGACATCAGTTCCCGCGCGCCATGGGCGCTCTCGGGCTGGCCAGCGGATGGGCCGATCACTACGCAGCAGCGGCGCAGTATTTGCGCTTGAATGGAATTTTGCCGCCCAGCGCGCAGCCGAAAAAATAACCGAGCATTCAGCACTTGGCATTCAGCCAAGCGAGTTCGCAGTTAGCATCGGAATTGGGTCGATCCAGAGTTTAGGAAGCTGCTTCGGACCTGCTGGGGCTGACAGCTGAGTGCTGAAAGCTACTTAATCTGCACCAGTTCCGCAGCAGAGGATGCCATCGGAATCGACGGGGCGGGTCGCTGCGGACCTCGCCACGAATCAAAAACCGAAACCTGATGCACGCATGAAACCGTGCAATTCGGCGCGCAGCCTTTTTCGGTCAGGTATTCGCGGCGTATATCATCGCGTGTGTAGTTCGCGAGCGGCACTCCGGGATATCCCCGCTGCTGCGAGCAGTAGTGCACCAACCCATCTTCGCAAATGTAGAGATAGCGCGCCCCCGCGCGGCAGCGCCAGTCATTGGGCAGGCCTTGCGCAATGTTGTCCTGGAAGGCATTGATGCGGGTAAAGCTCCGCTTCTCCCACGACTTCATTTCGTCATAAATGCGCCGTTCTTCCTCACCCAGCGGTTGCAGTTGGCCGCTGCCATCGTGAATGATGCCGATGGTCGAAGTGAATCCCAGTTCAAGCGCGCGCCTGCCAATGGTCAGTGCATCCTGCGGATGATGAATCCCGCTGCCCACCACGGAATTGATGTTCACGTGAAAATCGGCATACTCAGCCAGCAATTGCAGCTTCTTATCCAGAACTTTCAAACTCTTCTTCGAAACTTCGTCCGGATTCACGTTGTCGATGGAAATCTGCAGCCACTCGAGACCCGCTCGATTAAGGCGTTGTATGCGTTCGGCAACCAGCAGGTAACCGTTGGTGATTAATCCCGCAATCATTCCGTTGGCGCGAATGCGGCGAATCACATCATCGAGTTCGGGATGCAGCAGCGGCTCGCCGCCGGAGATCGTAACGATAGACGTGCCCAGCGTGCCCAGCTTGTCGATGCGGCGGAACATTTCTTCCGTCGCTACCGGCTTTGAAAAATCGTCGAATTCGTTGCAGTAAGTGCAGGCAAGATTGCAGCGGCGGACTGGAATAATATGCGCCAGCAGCGGATGTTCCGTCGAAGCAAGGGCGCGCGCGGCCATGGCCGCTCCGCGCAGATTGCGGTGCAAAGCTTTGGCTAGCCGACGCACAGATGTGACAGTCGATGGCATGTAGATCGTTACTATCCATTACATCATAGAGCGCTCAGAAATGCCCACGCAGTCAACAGTGTTTGGCAGCATTCGGCAGCGAATGGAGGTTTAAGAGCCTCAACAATATTTCTCGTACTGCTCGATGATGAAATGATCGGTCATGCCCGCAATATAATCACAGACCACACGCGGCAGGCTCTCTTCCACAGCTTTCTCCTGATATTGCCTCGGCAAGGTCGACGAATTATTCATCCAGAAGGCAAACAAGTCCGTCACAATGCGCTCCGCATCGTCTTTCTCTTCCGCCAGAGACGGGCTGTAGTATAGATTTTCATGGAGAAAATCTTTGATCTGCCTGCGCTCACCTTCAACCTCGGCACTGAATGCGGCAATCCGTTCTTTATGAGACCGAACATCCGCCAGAGTTTTGACTCCCGCATGTTTCATGCGTGCCTGAGTGTTCGAGATAAGGTCATCCGCCATGCGGTTCAATATCCGTTTGAGAGTTTCGTTGAACTGCATTTTCTCCGGTGCTTCCGGATATATCCGCTCAACTCCACCAAAAAAACGCTCAAAGACCGGCACACTGGAGCGAATCTGCTCAAGCGTCAGCAAATGTGCTTCATATCCATCGTCGAGATCGGCCGTGTTGTAGCCGATTTCATCGGTCAAGTCGATCAGTTGAGCTTCAAGCGGAGGCCGCTGTTCCAGAAGATATTCCGCCAGTTCCGGATGCGTTGCCGCGTCGTAATCGCGCGAGTGCTTGATGATGCCTTCGCGAACCTCAAACATAAGATTCAGCCCGCGAAACGCCGCATAGCGCTGCTCGAAATCCTCCACAATGCGCAGCGCGTGCAAATTATGGTCGAATGAAAGTCCCTGCTGGCGCATGGCGGCATCCAGCGCTTTTTCCCCCGCGTGACCAAACGGAGGATGCCCGAGATCGTGCACCAGAGCCAGCGCCTCCGCCAAATCGACATTCAGGGCAAGCGCTCCCGCCACCGTACGCGTGATCTGCGACACCTCGATGGTATGCGTCAGCCGGTTGCGAAAGTGATCGGAGTAGCGGCGCGTGAAAACCTGCGTCTTATCGACCAACCGCCGAAACGCGCGCGCATGAATGATGCGGTCGCGGTCCCGCTGATAATCATTGCGGTAAGGATGAGGCGCTTCAGGAAAACGGCGTCCGCGGGAATCTTCCACCTGCACCGCGTAGCCAGCCAACATGGAAACAGTCTAGCACCGTGACCATGTCATTGCGGCGCGGGTGGAGTATTATCCGGCGGCTTCGGCGGCGGATTGGACGATTTGTCATCCTTGAAAATTCCCGCCAGTTTGCCAAAAAAACCTTTTTTCTTTTGCCCGTTCTGCGAATCCTCATTCTGTGGATTTTGTCCATTCGCGGGATTCGGCGGCGGCAACACCTTGGGACCTCCTCCAAAGAAGCGCGAAAACAATCCCGCCACTCCGCTCTGCTGGTCGCAGGTTTCACGCGGCTCGGTTCCGGCCACAAAGGCTGCAGTGTAATCGTCCGGGCAAGTTGGCGTTGCCAGCCGGTTGGTGGCCTTGTCCAGTTGCACATCCACCACGCCGGTCGGCTGCGAGAAGGCTTTCATGTCGGAGTACTGCGGCAGAACCGAGGCCTTCTTCATGAACTCTGTCCATATAGGCGCGGCAGTCATCGCTCCGCTCAACCGCAAATCGCTGTAATCGTCGTATCCCACCCAGACGATGCACAACAAATTCGACGTATATCCCGCGAACCATCCATCGTGCGAACTGCCCGTCTTTCCTGCCGCAGGCTGCGAAAAACCACGCAAGCGCACCGCCGTATATCCCAATCCGTTATTAATCACGCTCTCCATCATGCTGGTCATGATGTAGGCGATGCGCGGATCGAGCACTTGCCGCTGGTCGGTCTTATAGTTCGCCATCACATCGCCCTTGGCATTGCGCACCGAGTTCACCAGAACCGGTGAAAGCCGCTCGCCGTTATTGGCGAAGGACGTATAAGCTCCGGCCATATCCAGAGGCGTGGCCTCATACGAGCCAAGCGCCATCGCCGGCGTCGCCTTCACCGAAGCGATTCCCGCCGTCTTCGCCAGGTCCGCAACCTTGTCGTAACCCACTTCTTCCGCAACCTTTACTGTCGCATTGTTCAATGACATCGCCAGCGCATAACGCAGCGTGACGTCGCCGTGATACTCCTCTTTGTAATTGCGCGGCTCGTAAATCTGATCTCCATAGGCAAAACTGGTGGGTGCATCGGTCACCGTTGAGGCCGGAGTAATTACGGTCGGAGAGCCATCGAGCGCCGTATTCATCGCCGCCGCATAAACAAACGGCTTAAAAATTGATCCCGTCGGACGTTTCGAAAGCACATGGTTCAGCTGGCTGAAGCCATAGTCGCGTCCGCCCACCAGGGCCAGTACAGCTCCCGTATGCGGATCAATCGCCACCAATGCCACCTGAGCCTGTGGGCCGGGTAATATCTGGGTTTCTACCTTCTTTCCAACTTTCACCCGCTTAGTCCGCATTTTCGTGACTTGCTCATCCACCAGCTTGATCCCGGTTTCCACGGCCTGCGCCGCCGCCTTCTGCAAATCCGGATCGAGCGTGGTGTAAATGCGGTAAGACTCATCGTTCAAATCGTGCTCGCTGAATTTATTGATCAGCGTGTCGCGCACCATGTCGACAAAATAAGGCGCATCGCTCGCCTCCACGTTCGGCGGAGCAAGTTTCAACGGCGAGGCCTTCGCCTTTTCCGCCTGCTCGCGGGTGATGGCATGCGTGTCGACCATTGAATCCAGCACCAGATTGCGCCGCTCCAAAGCCCGCTCGGGATGCCGGTAGGGCGACAAACGGCTGGGACCCTGAATAATTCCCGCCAGCAACGCGGCTTCCGGCAGCGTGATGTCCTTCAGATCTTTATTGAAGTACGCCCGCGAGGCCTCGGCGAAGCCGCTGATGGCAAACGATCCACGCTGGCCCAGATTCACCCAGTTGCCGTAGAACTCGAAAATCTGTTGCTTGCTGAATTTCTGCTCGAGCTCCTCGGCAATCAGCATCTCGGTCAGTTTGCGCCGCACCGTCTTTTCCGGCGTCAGGAAGAAGCCGCGCGAAAGCTGCATGGTAATGGTCGATCCGCCCTGCTCATGCCGTTGCCGCGTAATGTCGATCCAACCCGCCTCGAACATGCGGATAAAGTTCACGCCGCTGTGTTCGAAAAAACGCCGGTCTTCGATCGCCAGCACCGCATCCACCATCACCTTGGGAATTTCGTTGTACTTCACCAGTTCGCGCTTGGAGCGCTGCCCGGAATCGAACAGTGCGGTGATAAGCTGCGGCTCCAATTCATAGGCGGAAAGCTCGTTTCCTTTGCTGGTTATCCGCTCCACTTCTCCGTTATGAATCGTGATGTGCGCCTCTTCGGGGCTGTGGTAAGACTCCGGCCCCGGCGTAATTTCGATGCCGCCGCTTACCAGCTCAAAGCTGCCCAGCTGCGACTGGCCTTCTCTATCGGAATACCCGGCTCGCCGCAGCGTAGCGGCTATTTCCTTGGCATCGGCCTTGTCGCCATCGTGGATGGTCCGCGGGATGGCATAGATTTTTGCGGAATTTGTAAACACAGGTGTGCGAAAGCGCGCCGCGATAATGCGGTCGTATTTAAGGTAGAAGTAGCAAAAAAATCCAGCCAGACCGATGGCCCCAACCAAAAAAATGATTAGCCCAGCCCGGACCACAGGGTCGCGCGGCAGCCCGCCTCGAGCCTTGCCGCCTTTGCCTCCGCTTTTCGGAATTTTAATTTTTATGGCCACTGTTCCACTCGAACGCCCAATCTCTTAATCAGACGGTTAGATGCTCAAAAGGGTTTGAACAAACTTCTCCCGGCATATCCGCGTAACCGATTAAGAAATAGAACTGCACCGGATGCTTTATTGTATCGTTGCAACGGAAAATAAAAAGGACCCACGAATTATGCGGGTCCTAAACTGCCAACAAGCGGCAAAATCCTCTTCCAGCTCTGCTAACAGAGCCGCCAGTTCCTACGGATCGGTTACAACCCAATAGCCCGGACTCGCCAGAGTGAGTGAAGAAACCGGCTGCGTGAGGTTGCCGCTCGAGTCGACATTTAATGGAGCAATCTGCGTTTCGATAGTTGTGCCGTTGGTGGCGCTGCTGTAAACGAACAATAGCGCGCCGCTTTGGTCGAATTGGCCCCAATGGCCTGTGCCTACATTGGTGAAAGGCGAACCAGAAAGCGTGGTGAGAACCCCGGTGGTGCTATCTAACGCAAAACCTTCAACTGGATTGTATCCCGTATCCGTATCGTTGACGCTAAATGAATACACCAATTCTGATGTGCCCGTCGGTTGAACTGCAATGTTGAATGGAGAATACGTCGTCACGACTGGCGATCCTACTTCGGAAATTGCTCCCGCATTCGTTCCGCTCTGCGTAATGCTGAAAACATATAGATGAGTGTCATCCGGAATGCCCAGGAAAGCCCAGCTGCCGGTAGTTCCAACTAGATAGTTGCCGCTGGGATCGCCCTGAACCTGCCACATGGGAAAAATGAACGGGCTCCCCGGGACAGCAGTGAGCACGCCGATACTCGTGCCGCTGCCAATCGAATATGCCAATATTTCTCCGCCTTGATGCGCGCTCGAGTACTCGGTAACGTACAGATACTTGCCGAGTCCATCGGTCGCGAGATTACCTGGTTCAACCGGAGTCGTTACAGGCGACCCTACGGCGCTCAGCGAACCATCGGTGCCAATTTGATAGGCAAGAATCTGATTTGCTCCGGTTTCGGCAATAAATAGCAGCGTCCCCGCCGGATTCGTTGCGATACTGTACTCGTTATAGCCGACAGTAGGCAGATCGAATGTCAGTGTTTGCGGAAAATTACTCAGTGCAGTAAGTGCGCCCGTGCTGGAGTTTAGAGACCATCCATAGATCTGGTTCTCTAACCCGAACATCGCATACACGAATTGTTCTTGAGCGACCACCATTCCAACGCCGGGATCGTTCGTGGGAATTGCAGGAGCGTTAAAACCGGAAATAGCAGCGAATGTTCCCGCTCCGCTGCTCAAAACGAAACCATCCACTGTGCCGCCCTGGTCGACTGCATAGGCGAAAGCTGTAGGGCTGGAACCACCGCCGCCTCCTCCGCCACCGCCCCCACTCGTAGGCCCCGATCCTGACGGTGGCGTACACGTGGACGCGCCGAACTCCACATTGCAAAAGTAATGGCCGCCGCAACCGGCCTGGCACATTACCGCGGCTACTGCCAGCAAACTGAGTAGCAATCGATTTCGCATCATCATGAACTGCCTCCGCCTGAGCTTCGCTGGCATTAATGATTCGCTAGCTAGCGCCGGACAACTCTTTGGCTAAAAAGCATCGCCATCTTCATCTCATTGACGTTTTTATCCGCGAGATGAATAGAAACTTATCCACTCGCGATACTAAGCGGAGGGTAACGTGGTGACAACGTTACGAATGTCACTGGCCCACAGGAGAGGAACTTACTAATTGCTGTGTTTGTAATCGCGCTCTCATAATTCGCGATGTGCCCTAGAGCCAACTAATGCTTCCTTTATCGCCATCGATGATTTCTCCCTCATAAAACATTTCGGTGATGAATGAATGAAGCGATTTCTAAGTATCAGCCAAAACGCTTGCGGAGCACGGCTTTCCATCAACATTATCCATTAATGTTTCGGCGCAACTAACAATTCCAGCCCACCTAACCACGCGAACTTTTAGATCCCAATCGACGTAATAAGACAGTTCGCGTGACCAATGGACGTGACCAATCGATTGCATAGTAACCACACATTTCTCTTGCTCCTTTATTAGAAGTATTAGAAGCTGACAACGTTCTAACTGAAATTTTGCGGAGGCTTTTCACGTGAAGCACACAAACATTCTGGCCACAGTGGTTGTAGCAGCTCTATCGCTCATCACCAGCGGCTGCGGCACGTCGGATTACGTGCAGTCGATTACGCTTTCGGCTACCAGTGATTCCGCCGGTGGCGGCTTGTACAACATCGCCGGGTGGGGCGGGACACTTCAACTGTATGTGGTGGCCAATTACCATAGCGGCAAGAGCATCCCGGTTACTGATTCAGTTACCTATGCGGTTACGCCGCAGGGCACCAACGATGTAGGGGCTGAGTTGCAAGCTCCACCAAATACAGTAACGCTTAACACCACGGGCATGATGACCGCCGTGAATCCTACGGAGTGCACCTGGATCGATCTTGACCCCAGCGGCTCGACCGCGAGTTGGGCTCTCTCCGGCTCCTATCAGGTCATTGCCACTTACAAGGGCATGGCATCGCAGCCGGTTTTTGTAGGCATCGCTTCGGCGGCCGGCAGCACCGATACCACCAACCCTGGCTCTTGCGGCCCAACATCCTAGTCTTACAACTTGCGTCTGTTCCCCCACAGATCGCATCTCTCCCGGTGTAACCTCCATCTACCGGCACGGTTCGGGTACCAAACCGAACCCTGGCTCTAGCAAATTGTTATCTCCGATTCTCCTCGCAAAGCTCTAACTCAAAAGCCTGAACCTGCACCACAATCAGACCGAGCCTACCCACGTGCCTTTTCTAATCAAATTGAAGTGCCTGATCACTGCTCTGATTTTGCAAAGCGGAATGAATCCGGCCAGATGGAAGCAGAAAGACTGAGTTTAGAAGTGGTCTCCGCCCGGAATCGGTTGTTGGTTCGGAGCGCGAGTCAAATTACAATGCGAGACCAACCCAAAAACATCCCGCTCTGTAAATTAAAAAGATCCGGACGTGGTACAGCGTCGTTTGGGAAAGGCTTGCGCCGCGAAGGGGAATTCGAAAAGGGGAGTTTCTATTTATATCTTAGAACCCTTTGGTTCCGCTATTCGGAGTAAAGTGCATATCGAAGGAATACCCCGGCAGACTAACGGTGACCGAATAGTCCACTGCGACGTAAAGAGAGGGTGCGCCGGGAGTATTGACACGCTGCACGGTCACTTGCTTCGGCTCAATTGGCAGATCGTGCTCTTTGACCTTGCGCATCACTTCGGTGCGAACATCGTCATCGGTCTTTTGGAAGGCGGAGTTGTCCATCATGGCGATCGACTTAAGATCGTCCTGGAAGTTATAGTTGTTCATGATCGGCGGAGCAACCTGGAATATGCCCACAAACACAGCCGCGATCGCTAGAAAACCAATACAAATTTTGATGATTCCCATAGTTTGAATGTGCGCCGCGAAACCCGGCGCAAACATCAAGCCTGGTGGGTTCGCAGCACTCCCTGAAAATATTCCACTACCGCCGTGATCGTAACATCGCGCACTTCCCGGGTCGAACGTAAAACGACTTCCACAGTACCTTCGGTAACCTTCTTCCCCACCGTGATTCTAAAGGGGATTCCCACCAAGTCGGCGTCTTTGAATTTGACCCCCGGCCGCTCATCGCGGTCATCGAGAATCACATCGAAGCCGGCAGCTTCCAGCCGCTTTGCGATATCCAACGCGGCGTTGAGCAGGCTCTCCTCTTTCACATTCGTGGGTGTGACCACAATTTCAAATGGCGCAATCGATCGCGGCAGCCAGAAACCGTTCTCATCGTTCGACTGCTCAACCGCAGCCGTCAGAATGCGCTCAATGCCGATGCCGTAGGAGCCCATGATCGGCATCACTTCCTTGCCGTTTTTATCGAGCACCCGCGCGCCCATTGACTCCGAATACCGGTAGCCGAGCTTGAAGATGTGTCCAATTTCAACTGCGGTGTCGATGCGCAAAGCCTTCCCACAACTTGGGCAAGCCTCACCAGCCGTGACAGCACGCAAATCCGCGTAATCAGTGGGATGAAAATCCTTTCCCGGCGTGAGGTTTTTCAGGTGGTAGTCTTCTTTGTTCGCGCCCGCAATGAGATTTGCACGGCCTTCAAGAGCTTTATCGACTAGCAGCACTGGACCGAGATCGTTCTTCAGATCCTTCGACCATTCAATTCCAACCGGCCCCAAATATCCCGCCGGAGATTTGAACAAAGCTTTGATCTCAGCTTCGTCCATAGGCCGCGTGGCACCCGCAACAATCCCATTGAGCTTAGCTTCGTTGAGTTGATGATCGCCGCGCATCAGTACCACAATGGCGCGCGATCTCGCCTTGCCGGTTTTCTCGTCTTTCTCATCCATCATGAAAGCCAGCGTTTTGATCTTGTTCTTCGGCGACACCCCAAGAAACTTCGCAACCTCCTCAATCGTTTTTTGCCCGGGCGTGTGAACTTCCAATGGCTTGCCATCGCCTTCAGGCGCAAGATCTCCCCACGCCTCCAGCTTCGACGCCGCCTTCTCCATGTTCGCCGCGTAGTTGCAGCCATCGCAGCTCACAATCTGATCTTCTCCGGCAGGCGTCCGCACCATGAACTCGTGCGATTCCTTCCCGCCCATCGCTCCCGAATCCGCTTCCACCACCATGTACTTCAATCCGCAGCGGTCAAAAATGCGGCAATACGTTTCGTAATGCTTCTTGTAGGAAACATCCAGGCCGGCGGCATCGATGTCGAACGAGTAGGCGTCCTTCATCATGAACTGCCGCACCCGCAACAATCCGGACCTCGGCCGCGGCTCGTCGCGAAACTTGAGCGCGATCTGATACCAGATTTGCGGCAACTGCTTGTAGCTGCGCAACTCTTTGCGCGCAATATCGGTCATGACCTCTTCTTCAGTCATACCCAGCGCCATATCGGCGCCTTTGCGGTCTTTCAAGCGAAACAAGTTCTCGCCCATCAAAGCCCAGCGCCCGCTAGCCTCCCAAATTTCCCGCGGATGCAGCGCCGGCAGAAAGAATTCCTGCCCGATCTTGTCCATCTCCTCGCGGACGATGCCCATGATTTTGTTAAACGACCTGTTGCCTAAATAAAGGTAGGAATAGATTCCCGCCGCCAGTTGCCGAATATAGCCCGCCCGCACCAAAAACTTGTGGCTGGCAACTTCGGCATCCGCAGGAGCTTCGCGAAGAGTAGGAATAAAGAGTTGGGACCAACGATGCATAGAGAACGATTCCTGTCGAGATGGAATTTGTTATTGTAACAGCGAGTTCTTGAGCGGCTTAGGCCACCCTACTAAACGATTTCGACGCATCTGGGTGAATGCGAGTGATCTTGCTTTTGTCCACCTACGTTGGCTGAACTTTGGTGGACTATTCGTCGTCATCGACTATATGGATACTTAAACTTGGATTCCCGCCCACTAGTCACGAGACCTAGGTAATTTGCTTTGCGGCCGGCTTTGCCCGATAAATCCGTAACAACCCCTTCGTATTGACCTTGAATCCTAAACGTAGGTAATCGAGCTCAACGCAGGACGAAGATGCTCACTAATTCCCCGAGTTTTAAACAGGTTATCCACAGAATAAGAGCGAACCAGCATATACAATGACAGACCTTAAGAGACGGCTCGATAATATGAGTGCTCTACCGACAACCATACCTATGCCTGTGGACCGACACATTGGTGTTGCCTCAGAGCGCGAAGTCGCAGACCGAAGCATCCCTATTGAACTTGGAATCGCGTCCGCGTCGATACGAAGATTTGGCCGTGCTAGAAAGACAAAACGTCATAAGAGGTCTATGAATCTGCGTCAGGATCGGGCGCGCACAGCGCTGACGAACGACGCGTTTATCGGTGGAATGAAAGAACTGGCCGAATTCTACTGATGGAGATTGGTCGTTGCGGCGCAAGACTACCCGCTCAGAATTGCGTCGTTATTTCCGACAGTGGTTGGATACCGCCTTCCAGAACAAGCTCATTAATCGATACAAAAGAGAAGACATGCTCAGGGCGATGGAGGCCCACCTTCCTGCCATTGTGGCTGGCTTAAACGCTGGGGGGAAAGCGAAGCTTGACTTGGGGAAATCTAGCGCTCTTAAGTTTTTCCTGCGAGAAGGCCGAGACCCAACCTGCGGAAGATTTAATTTGTTTGAGATCCAGCGGACGGGAATGCGTTCGCGTCACAAACTTCGTTGTTTTGTCGGCCACCGTTTCCTGAAATCGGTTTCCGATTCTCTTCGCATGAATCTTCGATATGTATTGGAGCCATCCAGTATTGAGTTGGTTTGGTCGGGGATGGATATGCTAGCCGTTGGTTTTTTCGACGAGATCATCGCTAATATTCGAAAATGCGACTTCTGCATTTTCGACAATCGGCTAGCCAGCGAAAAACCAAATGTCTATATTGAGGTGGGCATCGCTTCCGCTTTGGGAAAACCGTTTATTCTGGCGAATTACCACGGGAATCGTCTAGGTATTCCTTCCGACCTTACCCATATTTTGAACATTCCGTATCGTGGCTACCAAGACCTGTGTAGAACCCTGTATTTTAATTTGCCAGTCTTCCTCCGTAATACCCGCCTGCGTCAAGGTCACGGCTCTCCGAGCAGGCGCAACCTCAACCAACCCCGTCCAGTGAAACAGTAAAAAATCACTTGACTGTCAACTGCTTCAGAATCTCTTTCCCCAGCTTCTGCGCCTCGCCGAAAAACTTCTGATACTCCACAAACATCCGGTTCAGCTCCAGCGACTTGTCCACCGAGAGATGCTTGCGTAGCATCATGTCGCGTACATGCACAGGGTTAGGCAGGGTTGCGTCTTCCGTCAGTTCTTCCAGCGCCGTATTGGGATCGTAGTGATACATAGGATTTTTGTAATTGGGTAATTTTGTAATTTCGTAATTTAAAGGCCAAGACTTATTGACTGCGGATATTAAATTACCAAATTACCCGATTACCAAATTACTCAATTACTTCACATCATCTCCGTTCCCCATAAATCATGCAAATGCACAATTCCCTCCAGCTTCCCGCTGTCGTCGACCACCATCAGCGAGGTAATTTTCTTTTCTTCCATCAGAGCCAAAGCGCTCGCCGCAAATTCACTCGCCGCAATCGTCTTCGGGCTGCGCGTCATCGCTTCGCCAGCGGTTAAGTCCATCACATCTTTCCCGCGCTTCTCCAGCAAACGCCGCAAATCCCCATCGCTGACGATGCCCACCAGTTTCTTGCCTTCCACTACCGCCGTTATTCCCAGCTTCTTCCGCGACATTTCATAGATCACATCCGGCATCTTCGTTTCCGGAGCAACACAAGGAAGCGCCTCGCCCGAGTGCATCAGCGACTCCACCCGCGCCAACCGCTTCCCCAATTTCCCTCCAGGATGCAAATTGGCAAAATCTTCTTCCTTGAACCCGCGCTTCTCGCTCAACGTCACCGCGAGCGCATCACCCAGTGCCAGCATTGTCGTAGTGGAAGCCGTTGGCGCAAGCCCAAGCGCACAAGCCTCCTCCGCAATCGAACAATCAAGCGCCACATCTGCCGCAGCCGCAAGTGTCGATACATGTGCTGCAGATACTCGTGTGGAAGCGGGCCCCTCCGCCGTGTCTGCGGGTGCCCCAGTCATCGCAATCAGCGGCACCTGCAATCGCTTGATCGTAGCCAGCAAAGCCAGAATCTCCTCGGTTTCTCCGGAAGCTGAAAGCGCCAGCACCACATCTCCGCGCACCACCATCCCCAAATCGCCATGCAGCGCATCCACCGGATGCAGATACAACGCCGGCGTTCCCGTTGAACTTAGCGTCGCCGCAATCTTGCGGGCGATCAAACCGCTCTTTCCCATTCCCGTTACAACCACGCGGCCGGCGCAGCCAAACATCAAATCGACCGCACGCGCAAACGCCGCCGACATCGGTCCGGCAATGCGGTCCGCCAAAGCGCGCAAAGCCTCGGCTTCAATGCGCACCACGTTCTCGCCAATATTTTTCATTCGCTAAAAAATTGCACGGGACACTGACTGCAAACCTGTCGACTAGAAATGATCCTCAACAATCACTGCCGGCAGCTGCGTCACCGGTTTCTGCCCCAACACCGCAAGCCCCTTGGCCTGGATCATCCGGTCCCATGGTCCCGCCTGCCAATTGTCGCGCACCTTTTCGGCATGCATCCACGGTGGCAGCGTAAGCATCAGATTTCGTCCCGTGGAAAACACATAGGGTTCGTACATCGATCGCAGCCGATCCAGCTTTGTGTGCGCAGCTTCACCCATATTCAGCCTCAGTCCCGCAGCGGCCAAAGTATTGCGCAGAGCGGTGAACGTCTCTTCCGTCAACCGCTCCGGCGTCCGCGGATCGTAGCGCGCATTCACCACCTGCGCCAAATCCACGGCGGCGTGCCGCGCCATTGCGAACGTAAGCTTCGCCTGCCCGGGATGAACCCCTTCAATTCCAGTCAACACCAGCGAGGTCACATCCAGCATCGTGGTAAGCGCTGCCAGCCACGACTGGTTGCTGTGCTGCGAACGGAAAAAGCTCAGCACCGGGTAAGAAATGTGCGCCTCGAGCAACTCCGCCGCCCAGCGCTCCCAATCGCGCAGCACGCCATCGAGAACCAACTGGTCAAGGCCCGGATCTTCCGATTTCCCCGCCAGCCGTAGCAGTAATTCAGACGCGGTTGGAGGCGATCCCGCCCGCGCATCGAGCATTGAGATTTGAATCTCCCGCCGCGAAAACGACGAATAAACAACTGGGATGTATCCGATCACCACGCCAAGAAAAGCAAACCCCATTCCCGACTCCAGAACCGACAAGGCTCGCGCCGTCCCTGTCGTCGGCAGAATGTCGCCATACCCCAGCGTAAAAAAAGTTTCCCCGCTGTGGTAAACCAGCCGGCCAAAAGTGATGGGCTCTTTGCCCAGTTGTTCGTGTTCGCCCGCGCCATATTGCAGCAGGGCAAAACCGAAGATCAGGCTGGCCGCCCAAAACGCCAGCAGCATGATCAGCGACAACGGGCCGAAATATCCCAGAAAGCTCTGTTGCCGGGAAAGGCTCTTCATCTGTCCGGCAAGCTTTCTCCATGGAATCCACGTGCGCCGGTAAAACCACGCCGTCAGCTTGAAATGCCGCGTCACCCGCCGGGGCAGCACCACCGTCTCGAAGGCGTCAAGAAACACCACCCACAGGATCGCGAGCCCAAAAACAATTGCGACGACGCTGCCGTGATGAGGATTCATGCTGGGATATTACTCGCTTTGATTCGGAAGGAAGGGTAACAGATTCCGCGGCCAGCTTGTGCCAAACCGCAACTTACTGCTGAGGTTTTGCCTGTGCCGGCGGAGTCTGCGTAGTGTTGGGCGCAGTCGAATTTGGCGCCGCTGTGCTCGCCGGTTTCTTCGCCACCGGCTTTTTCTTTACCGCGGGCTTTTTCGGCGGTTCGTTGTCATCCACCACGGTTTTCTTCGGCGGCGCCGCTGGAATCGCCGCCTGCGCCGTCTTCAAGTCGGCCCGCAGCCGGACAATCTCCTGTTCCTTCGAAGCCGCCAGATTATTCATGCGCTCCGCCAACTGCTTCCGCGTCCCTTCGAAAGTGCTCAGATCGTTCGAGAGCGACTGAAAATCGTCCTTCGGCCCGAACGCTCCCGCCGACTCCACCACCCCGCCGAGCACATCATAAAGTGCGTCAAGATTCCGGTAGAGATTGAATGTGGACGGCATGTCCTCCGGCGAATTGCGTAACTGCCCGATCAGCGCCGGCAATGCATTCTGCAAATTCCGCTGGATGGAATCGACATCGGACAGCGACTGCTTTTTTGCCGAACTATCGGTCTTCCATCTTTCAATTCGCAACTTAGTCAAATCCGCTTGCGTGCTTTTGGAGACCGCCTCCATCTGCGCCAGCAGTCCATTCAGTTGTGTAACGGAAGCATAAGAAACGGGAGCGCCCTGCGCAGACGCGATCGTCCCCTGTACAGAATATTGAGGAGTCGCATGAGTAGCGGGAGCGGGTGCCGCAGCGGATTGTCCGAGGGCGGTCGCGCTCCACAGCAGCGAACCCAGCCCGAAGCAAACACCGATATGTTTAGGTTTCATGGATCGCGAGTCGGTGGCGCAATGCGTGCAACAGGATATCTATAAGCCGAGAATACTACAAGCGGCAGTCCCGGCATCACCCGATGTTACTTTCTAAGAAAGCCGCAAACTCCTACAATCAACTCATGGAGCGCAAAATCTTCTGGATGGTCTTCATGATCCTGGGCGTGCTGGCGGATTTTCTCCTGCCCATCTGGTGGGGACTGGCCGCCACCGTTCCCATCGCCTTCATCGCCTGGTGGGTCGCCTACCGCAGCGATTGGTTTTGATTTTCAGCAGACCCAGCCACGGCTCTCGGAGTGGTCGCCGTCGTGGTGGTAGTAGTGACTGTACCCTGCGTCATCGTAAAGGTTCCGGTCGCGGCGCTGCATCCATTGCTGCCTTGCACCGCCCAGGTTCCGGTGATAATGCCCCCGGTCAGCGTTGCGTTGGTCGTGCTCGATAATGTTCCCGTCACCGACGTACTGGTAAGAACGAGCGTATTGTTGTCCGAACCGATGGTGAACGAAAAATTGCCGCTGGTTAGCTGCAGTGCGGAGTTGTAATTCAGATTCGTCAAACTGCCCGTCGGTATTTCCCCGATCACCGGAAAGCAACCCCCATCGATGCTCGTCAGAAATTGGAATTTCTGCACGGTAAGATCCCCGTTGCCTCCCACCGTGAACTGCGTGATAAAGCTGTATCCGGAAGACGTGCCATCCCCTCCCAGCATTTGCGACTGCCACACGCCGCCCGTGGCGTTCTGCGCCGGCGTATCCGTGCCGCACCCGCTCAGCATCAACGCCAGCACAAGCGAAAGCAGAGTTGCTCCTACCTTCATGAAACTCCTTGAGTCTTTAACTTTGGGTCTTTACGAATCGAAGTAAGAATTCTATCGCAAAACTACAAAGATGCGCCCAAACACGTCCAGGGATGTAAGGCTGCGGGTGGTTTGAAATTGTCATCCTGAACGAGCGTCTTTGCGCAGCGAAGGGTATGGGCGAGCCGTGCGGTCCGGTGCGTCGCGTCCTTTGCGACGCAATAACCGCGCGTTTGGCTCGCTTCCCTTTAAACCGCTTCCCCTTACGCCATTCGCCACTTGCGCTAAATCCGCACCCTGAGCCAGAATGGTTGTCCCACATGGTTTTCCCACGGAGATAAGAACCCAATGTATTTGCAGCCGGTTGTAAGATGCAAGAATTCCGATTGCCCCACACCCAGTGCCACGCGTATCCGCCTTCCCTATCCCAATCCGCCCGCCAGCAGCGCGAATCCGCCGGCATGGCCAAGCGATGGATGGCAGCTAAGACTTATCTGTAGTGACTGCGACCACTGGTACATTTACAAAAAAGAAGATGTCCAGTGGGCTCCCTACACGCGTCCTCTGGAAGAGGAAACCCGCGTCGAGTTCCGGCGCGCTGAACTGGAGTGCGGCGAACCCGGCTGCAAGTCGCGCACCCAATGGCACGTCCTCGATAAGAGCCAAATGTCGGATACTGAAATGATCGAGTTCGTTCTGCGCGCCGATCCTGTAGTTGTCTGCGAGAACGACCACCCATTTTCGATCTCGGGAATCGCTTCCAGTTCCGTAAGCAAAGTCTCTTCGCTGTAGCTTTAAGCTTTTGACAATCTCAAATCGTTGGGTGGAAAGATGCAAATCATGAGCTTTCCCCGGCATTGGCTGTTGTCTGCAAACTTATTGTGTCTCGCCGCGCTCGCCCATGCGCCGCTCTCCGCCCAATCCCAGCCTTCGATCCTCGGCTTCACGCCATCATCAGCCGCGCGCGAAGCCGGAATCGAAAGCAAGTTCAAATCTATCCCCTCGCCCGAAGAAGAGCAGCGCCAGCATCGCATCTTCACCGCCGAACCGCACGTAGCCGGCTCCGCGCGTAATAACGAATTGGCCCGCTACATCGCCGACCAGTGGCGAACCGAAGGCCTCGAAGATGTAGTCATTCGCCGCTATGACGTCTACGGCTCTAATCCCAAATTCACTTCCCTCGAAATGATTGCACCCACGCACTATCGCGCTCTCCTGCGCGAAATGCCTATCCCCGGCGATGCCGGCTCCAAAAACAAAAGCATCAGCTCAGCCTGGAGCGGTATGTCCGCCTCCGGCGAAGTTACCGCCCCACTCGTCTATGCCCACAGCGGAAATCCCGAAGACTACGATCTTCTCCGCAAACAAGGCATCGACGTAAAGGGCAAAGTGGTTTTGGTTCGTTACTCCAACCCCTACAGCTATCGCGGATTCAAAGCTCTCACCGCCCAGCGCGAAGGCGCAGCTGCCATCCTCATCTACAGCGACCCCGCCGAAGACGGATACAAAAAAGGTAAAGTCGATCCCGCCGGCCCTTGGGGCCCCGAATATCACATTCAGCGTGGAGCTATCACCTACGACTTCATGGTTCCCGGCGACCCGCTCACGCCCGGCTGGGCTTCCATCCCCGGCGCAAAGCGCATTCCCGTCGAAGAAGCCGTGTCGATTCCGAAAATTATGGCCCTGCCGCTCTCCTGGCATGATGCCAAACCCCTACTTGCAGCCATGGACGGCCCAATTGCCCCTGACGACTGGCAAGGCGCTCTGCCGCTCAAATACCGCCTCGGCGGCAATCGCGTTCGCGTCCACGTAAAAATCGAAATGGATAATTCCACGCAGCCCTACTACGTGGTCGAAGGCCGCATCCGTGGTGCAGAGTTACCCGACGATTGGATCGTCCTCGGCAATCACCGCGACGCCTGGGTCTTCGGCGCAGTCGATCCCTCCAGTGGCACCGCATCGCTGATGGAATTGACTCGCGCCCTGGGCGCAATGAAAAAACAAGGCATGCGCCCACGCCGGACTCTGGTTTTTTGCAGTTGGGACGGCGAGGAAGTTGGCCTCACCGGTTCCACCGAGTGGGGAGAGCAGTTCGCCGACGAACTGCGCAGCAAAGCCGTAGCCTATATCAACGTTGATGAAGCCACTTCCGGCCCCGACTTTCACGGCCAGGCCGTGGCCTCGCTCGCGCCCATGCTGGTAGAAGCCACGCATACGCTGCACGATCCCTCCGGCAAATCGTTGTACGAAGCCTGGAAGGAATCGACCGCGCGTGAGCGCCGCGAAGCCAAGGAATCGGAACAAGTCACCGACCTCAATCTCGCCGATACCCGCATCGGCAGCGGCTCCGATCACACCGTCTTTTTAAACTTCATCGGCATGCCCGTATTCAACCTGGGATTCGTAGGCCCCTACGGCGTCTACCACTCCGCCTACGACGATTTTTTCTGGATGAACCACTTCGGCGACCCCGGCTACCGCTATCACGTTCTGATGTCTCAATTGTGGGGAGTGCTAGCCCTGCGTCTGGCCAACGCCGACCTCTTACCTTTCGACTTCGCCAGCTACGCCAACAACATCCGCCAATTCGTAAACACCCTGGACAAAAATAATACTGTCATCCTGAGCGGAGCGGTTGTTCCGCGAAGCGGAGCAGCCGCGCAGTCGAAGGATCCCTGCCCCACCTGCGAGCCGTCAGGGAGCACCGCAACTACCCTCGACCTGGGCGCTATAAGAAGCGCCATCACGGACTTCGAATCAGCCGGCCAGCACCTCAACGGCTCCATCGCACGCGCCCTTACATCCGGAGCCATCGACCCCAAACAAGCCGCCGCCATCAATGAGGGCACCATGCAAGTCGAACGCAACTGGCTCAACCCCGACGGCATTCCCGGAAGGCCGTGGTTCAAGCACATTCTCTACGGCGCAAGATTCACTTACGCTCACCTGGAGCTTCCCGGTTTAACCGAAGCGGTAGAAAAACAAGATTGGCCCACAGCCAATCAACAAGCAGAAATCCTGCGCCAGGCGCTGGAAAAGAACACTGCCCTGATCAACGAACTAACCGCCAAATTGGCAAGACCCTGACACTGCCTACAACCATGAATGCACCAATATGGTGTGTAATGATGCACAATGCCAACCGCAAAACGAACACGCGCAAAACAAGTCCGCCGTAGCATAACCTTACCCCCAAAAATCGCGAAACAAGTCGAGACTATCGCCAGGCAGCGTTCCCTCAGCGACAACCGCGTCCTGGTGGAACTCATCGAGCAAGGCATCGAAGCCGCCAAGCAAAAAGAGAGAGAGTTCTTTCAACTGGCCGAACGCTTCCGCGCAGCCAGCAATCCTGAACAGGTCAAGCAGTTGGATGATGAGTTGGGTCGCTTCGTCTTTGGCGAATAATTTCCGGTGAACCCTGCCTCAGATTGAATCTTTGTCCCGGCTTCCGGCGGCCATTCGTGACCATCTCGTCGAGCGCATGCACGACCGCAATATCAGCTTGGAAGATCTTAACCAACTGCGAATCTGGATTGACTTGACACCAAACGTACCTGAAGACCATGGTGTAAGGACTTCGGCTCGTTCAAGCTTTGCGGCGAGGGCAAGCTTCCGACGACATTCCTATTGCCAGGCCAACTGGCCAGAGGGCAAACCCTGTGACATCTAACCTTGCCATCCAAAGCCCCCACAGCCGACCATAAAAGCCGAGGCCATCTAGCCGTGGGGATGCCAGTGGTGTCAAGCAAAAACCATCATCTAAGTCCTTCGAGGCCTATATTTTGCCCGCAAACAATTGATTCCAGGGGATCATTTCGCGCTTTCTCGCCAACGTCATGATCCCAATACCCCAGGGTAGGGAAGGGTATCCCGAGTTGCGGTAAGAATTGGGGAAAATGTCAGTCGAACTCGATCATTTCCTGCTCCACCGGATTTCCCCACACCGGCGCAAACGATTGCCGGTGCAACGGTGTGGGCCCAAACTCGCGCAGTGCAGCGAGATGCTGCGGCGTGCTGTAGCCTTTATGTGAAGCCAAACCGTACTCTGGAAAAACCGCATCCCACTCGCACATCATGCGGTCGCGCTCCACTTTCGCCAGAATCGAAGCCGCCGCAATCGAAGCCGAGAGCGCATCGCCGTGAATAATGGCTTTCTGCGGGAGTTCGCAATCCAGCTTCACTGCATCGATGAGCAAATGGTCGGCCGCCGGTTGCAAACGCAGCACCGCTTCGCGCATGGCCAGCCGCGATGCCTGATAAATATTGATCTGATCGATGCGTGCCGCATCCACCGCCGCCACCGCCCACGCCACGGCATGTTCGCGGATGCGCGGCGCCAGCTCTTCACGGCGCTCCGGCAGCAACAACTTCGAATCGCGCAGGCCGCGTATCCGGTAGCTCCGCTCAAGAATCACAGCCGCCGCCACTACCGGCCCGAACAACGACCCGCGCCCAACCTCATCCACTCCTGCCACCATGGCCGCGCCCGCCGCCCACGCATTTTTTTCATAACGCAGCGTGCAGCGCAGCTTTTTAAGCAGGCGCAGTTTCACTGCCGATGGAGAAAGTGAAAATTCAGGCGCAATCTTCGTGGGGCTTGCCATGGGAGAAAGAATTTTCCACCATCTTCACGTGCCAGCCGGATTTCCGCAAGAGACGAAACGCACACAGTTGTGAATTAAACGTTGAAAACCAGTCACTTCCACCCACGAACCACGCCTCTTCCCATCTGGTAATGCCTGTCAGTAACCATTACTTCGATTACGCCCGTACATTGTCCGGAGGTACATGTACTGCTATCGTCGCAACAGATCGCACATTTTACCGAGGAGCTGTTGTGAACGAAGTTGGAATTCCCCCCCAAGAAGAAATCGCCTCCGTCGAAAAGCTGATCCATCTGGCGCTGCCGGTTCGCCTCACGCATATGGCGAAGGGCGAGCGCAGCGGTGTCGAGATGGCTTGCACCTACGACATTCACCCCAAAGGCGCGCGCCTGCTCAGTTTCCGCGATGTAAGAATTGGAGATCTGATCACCGTCGAGCGCGGTCGCAATAAGTCCGTTTGCCAGGTCATTTGGACCGGCGACCCCAATTCCGCTCTGCGCGGCCAGTTCACCGTGGAATGCGTCGAGGGTAACCGGAGTCCGTGGGAAGAAGAGCTGCGGCAAATGCAGGAACAATATTTGCCCATCGCGCCCGATGAGGCCAAGAAAAAAACCGCGATGAACAACTTTCGTAAAGGCGATCAGAACCGCCGCCGCAGCCCGCGATTTCAAATCCAAGGCGGCGCCGATCTTTCGGATGTAAGTGGCAAAGGCCGATTCGAAGGGCGATTGGAACAGATATCGGAATTCGGCTGCCTGATCAGTGCCAATGACCTGCTAGTGCCTGGCTCCGATATTAGGTTGGCCCTCAATATTTACGATGTGAGCGTGGCGCTGAAGGGCAATGTGCGATACACCGCCGAAAACCGCGCCATGGGCGTGCAGTTTCAGGCGATTCGCCAGGGCGACCGGCCGCTGCTTGATTACGTGCTGAACCGGGTGAAAAAACGGCGCAAGGAAGATTTCAGCGACCTCGAAGTCGTCACCTCGCCTCTGGTCGCTGCCGCCGGCTAGGCGACGCTTCGATCTGAGCCGCTTAAGTGCGCACGAATAATATCTTCGTGCTTACTCCGCGTCGCGCAACCGGGCCGCTTTGCCCTTCAACCCACGCAGGTAATAAAGCTTGGCCCGGCGCACTTTTGAAGAGCGCACGATGTCGACTTTATCGATCACCTTGGAATGTACAGGAAAAATGCGCTCCACGCCCTGGCCAAAGCTGATCTTGCGGACGGTAAAGCTGGCCTGCGGCCCGTTGTCGCGCTTGATCACGACGCCTTCAAACGCCTGCACGCGTTCTTTGTCGCCTTCTTTAATCTTCACATGAACGCGGACAGTATCACCGGAGTTGAACTTGGGAACGTCCGTGCGTTGAGTTTTCGCCAGCAGTTTTTCAATAATAAGATTCGACATGATTTTTTAGCCCTCTGAATTCAGAAATTGTGTTTCTCGTCCCGGTCTCGCCCGATGCCCGCGAGATATTTTTTATCTTCCTCGCTCAACACGGCACCCTCCAGCAAGTCAGGACGGTTGTGCAAAGTTTTTTTCAGCGCCTGCTGCCTGCGCCACTTACGAATTTCTTCATGGTTGCCGGTCATCAACGCTTCCGGCACCGTAATCCCACGAAATTCCGCCGGCCGCGTGTAATGCGGATAATCCAACAACCCATTCGACCCGCAAGTCGAATCCGCGCCGTTCGATCCTTTCGCCTTCGAATCGACCGTAAACGATTCCTGCTGCGTCGACGCTTCGTTTCCAACCGCTCCCGGCAACAATCGAGTCACAGCTTCCAAAATCACCGCAGCAGCCATCTCTCCGCCGCTCAGAACATAATCGCCAATGGAAAGTTCCCGGTCAGCGAGAAACTCGGTCACGCGCTCGTCTACGCCTTCATACCGCCCACAAATCAAAACGATGCGGTCAAGCAACGCCAACTCGCTGGCAACTTTCTGCGTAAAACGCTGCCCCTGCGCCGAAAGCAAAACCACCGACTGCTTCGCACCGCCTGCGGCGCGTTCCTCATGCGTCGCGAGATTCATTGCATCCAGACACTCAAACAGCGGTTCCGGCTTGAGCACCATGCCTTCCCCGCCGCCAAACGGACGGTCGTCTACCGTACGGTGGCGATCACGCGCAAACTCCCGCAGATCGTGAATCTCAATCTTCGCCAGCCCCATTTCCTGGGCCCGGCGGGTAATGCCGTAATCCAGCGGTCCACGAAAGAAGTCCGGAAAAATCGTTACGATATCGGCCTTCATCGCGCAACCCCAAAACTTTTATAACCTAAATTTTTGTCATTCCGAACACGCGCAAAGCGCGGGTGAGGAACCTGCTGTTTAGCCGTTCAACGCTTTTTGCGTCCAGCCCGCATCTGCTCCCGTTTCTCTTCCGCCGTGACGGGAGCATTTAACTCGAGCAAGCCCTCGGGCAAATTCATCCGAACCTGCTTCTGCTCCAAATCCACGCTGTCGAGATAAGCCTCAGCGAACGGAATCTCAAGCAATCGCTTCGCCGCGTCTCGAACCATCAAAAGCGGCGCTTCGCCGGCGCCAAACTGCACGTCTTCGATTCGTCCAATTTCGCGGCCGCCATCTAGCACGGCGCAGCCCTTCAAATCGCTGACGTAGGTCCAGCCCGCTTCCGACTTCAATCGCTGGGTGCGCGGAACCTGCAACTCGCATCCGATCAGCGTTTCCGCCTCGGAAATCGAATCCACTCCCGCGAACTTCAGAACCAAAAGTCCCTTATGCGGCCAGAGCTCTTCCACTTCCAGTTCGCGTCTGCGCTCCTCAGCTCCGGCGGGCAGCGCAAGCAACTTCATGCCGGCCGTAAATCGCTCGGGAACGTTGCTGTAAATCTCGCTCGCAACTTCGCCGTAGCGCCCTTGCGTTTTCACCACGCGGGCCAGCGTAATGAATTCACTTGTCTCAGGATCGCGAATGTTCCATTTCCCTGACCGGTGCTCGGTTTGTAAGGGGAATTATGCGACGCCGCTAATCGATCACTTCCAGCGTGTACCGCTTCCGCGCACGCACGCCAGCGGCACTAACCAGCGCACGCAAGGCTCGCACATTGCGTCCCTGCCGGCCGATGATCTTGCCAACATCGCCTTCGGCCACTTCCAGTTCGATCACGTCGTCATCCAGATGATCGACGTAAACTTCGCCGGGAGCATCGACCATCCATTTCGCAATCTGTTCCACCAACATGCGAACGTCTGCGGTAGTTTCAGTCATCGGATTGGTTATGCCACGGAAGCTGCTGGAGCAGCCGCGGGCTTGGAATAAATCTTGCCCACGCGCTCCGACATCTGCGCGCCTTTGGAGACCCAATAGTCGACACGGTCGCGCTTGAGTTCAATGCTGGCGGGGTTGGTGCGAGGATTGTACGTTCCCACCACTTCCACCGGACGGCCATTGCGTGCGCGCGCCTTCTCAATCACTACGATACGGTAATGCGGTTGTTTGCGCGCACCAAAGCGCGCCAGTCGAATCATTAGCACAGAGAAATATCCTTGTTCCGGAAGCGTCCGGCGAGATCAAGAGAAACACTTATTATGCCGGAGGTTAGGAGGAATGGCAAGGGTGTAACGGTAAAGGTAGCGGTGCAGTTTGGCTTTTATACGACTCTGTCATCCTGAGCATAGCCGTTTTTCAGGCGCAGAGAAGAGCCTCCCTGAGCCGCATGGCGAAGGAATCTCCCGCTTTACCGGCCTATTGCGTGAGCCAAACTGCACCACTACCTGAGGCCCGCGTTCAGAACCTCCTCTCAGCCTTCCTTACCAGACTAGGGAACGCTGTGGACTTGGCAAGATTCGAACTCCACTTAGAATCCCTCAAAAAATTCCCTTTGATATTCAATAAAGTCTATGGTATTAGTAGACATGTAACGCGCCGTTAACAATCCCAGGGGCAGGCAGCTCCCGCCTGCGAAGCGCTTTAACCCCAAAGCGCTTGTGTGGGAGCCAGGAGTGGCACACGTTCCTCCCCACTCTTTGTTCAAGTTAAAAACATAGCGAAATCTCAGTACGCCGCGGAGTCTTGTTCGTGGCGTCAATGAAGCTTGGAGAAAACATGGGAAAACTATTGATTATTCGGCATGGACATACCAGCCTCAATCTTCCCGGCAGGGACGAGCGGTTACGGGGATGGCTCGATATTCCCCTCGATCAGGAAGGATTGGAAGAAGCCGCCACCACGGCGGAGTTGGTTCGGCGCGACTATTGCGTGGACGCCATCTATTGCTCAGACCTGCGCCGCGCGCGGCAAACAGCCGAAGTGCTCCGTCGCACCGCGAAAGCCCCGGTTACATATACCAGCGACCTGCGACCGTGGAATCTGGGAGTCTTTTGCGGCCAACGCGTACGCGAAATACTTCCCTATTTAAATTTGCTGAACCAGCATCCGGATCTCGCCGCCCCCAGCGGTGAGTCGTATTACCAATTTTATGGCCGCTATGCGCATCGCCTGAATGAATTGCTTGTCCGGGCGGAGCAATCGACCAATTGCGTGGTTGCCGTGACCCACGTAAGAAATCTCCTGGCCGTACCTACTGTCATCCTCGGAGGCAATAAAGATAAAGTGCCGGTGAAAGGTGGCCCGCAAACCGGCGCGCTGATAGTCGTAGAAAAAATCAATGGAAGCTGGAACCTGCGTCCCAGCGCGCCTCGACTAGCTCTGGCTGAACCGGAAGTGGTGGCTGCCATGCCGATTCAAGTCGAGGCCATGGCATGACAGCCTCAACAGCGCTCGCCAACGGTGCGCAGATCGCCGCACCCTCGGCTTCGCGAGCAAAAGAGATGTATTACCGCTTCCGCTACTTCATCAGCGGCTACCCACGGCTGTACATGCCATTAGTGCGGTATCAGCATCGCTATAAATTGGATCGCGTGGTCGCATCCGATACTGACCTGGTCATTGAAGCCTTCGGCCGCACCGGCACTACCTTCGCCAACTACGCATTCCTCGCTGCGCAAACCCGGCGCGTACGCACGGTACATCACACACATGCGGCAGCGCAGGTGATTGCAGCGGTAAAAATGAAAATCCCCACGCTGGTCATCGTGCGCGATCCGTTGGAAGTTTCCCTATCACACATGGTGCGGCATCAGGTATCAGCACGCGCCGCTCTTATAGCATGGATCCATTTTCACCAGCGTATCTTCACCGTTCGCGAAAATCTCGTCCTGTGCAGCTTCGAACAGATGACGACTAACTTCACTCCCGTGATCGAGCACATCAACCATAAATTCGACACCGGATTCGCGGTGTGGCAGCACACCAAAGAAAACGAAGCCGCAATATTTGCCTTCATCGCCTCTCGCAATCGAGGACGTTTCAGCAAGAATGCGAACACGGAGCGCATGCGCTCCCTCGCCCTGCCAACAGCCGAACGCGAGGCACAGAAACAGCAGTTAAGAGTTCAACTTGACGTAGCTTCCCTGGCGCCAGTCCGGCAAGAGGCGCAACGGTTGTATGAGAGGCTGCTACAAGAATGCTGAAAACAAGAAATTGATGAGCATTCGACCACCCCGCATCTTTCCCACCCTGTTAGACTCAAATGTTTTGGAGGCAACATTTGCAGGCAGTCTATATCCTCTCCGCAGTCCGCACACCCATCGGTAAGTTCGGCGGATCGTTAGCCTCGCTGACCGCAGCCGACATGGGCGTAGTAGCCGCCAAAGTCGCGATGGAACGCGCCGGAATTCAGCTCGATCAAATTGAAGAAACCATCTTCGGCAACGCGCGGCAGGCCGGCGGCGGACCCAATCCAGCACGCCAGATTTCCATCCGCAGCGGAATCCCGCAGGAAGTTCCCGCATTCACCGTCAACAAAGCTTGCGCCTCCGGATTGAAGTCCATCGCCCTCGCTTATCAATCAATTCTCCTCGGCGACGCCAGCTGCATTCTGGCTGGTGGAACCGAATCCATGTCGCGCCTTCCTTACTATCTCGAAGCGCGCTGGGGATATCGGTTGGGCAATCAGGAACTGGTCGACGGCATGTACCGCGACGGATTTTTTTGTCCCATGGCGAAAATGCTCATGGGCGAAACTGCGGAGGTGCTGGCCGAACACTACAAGATTTCGCGCGACGAGCAGGATGAATATGCTCTGCTGTCGCAAACTCGTGCCGCCCGCGCCATTGCCGCCGGCCGCTTCAACGATGAAATCGTGCCCGTTACTATCGAAGGCAGAAAAGGTTCCACCGTCTTCAGCCGCGACGAACATCCATTCGCGGATGCGAGCATGGAAAAGCTGGGCAAGCTGCCGCCTGTATTTTCAGAAACCGGAACCATCAGCGCCGGCAACTCCTCGGGGATCACCGATGGCGCCGCTGCCGTGGTTGTGGCGAGCGAGCATTTCGTGAAGACGAACAATCTCAAACCACTGGCTCGCATTTCCGCCGTAACTTCAGCCGGAGTCGACCCGCGCACCATGGGGATCGGTCCCGTCCCGGCATTGCAAAAATTGGACGAAAAACACAACCTCAAACTGCGCGATTTCGGCCTGATCGAATTAAACGAAGCCTTCGCCGCGCAAGTTCTCGCCTGCGACCGCGAACTGAACTTCAATCGCGACAAGCTCAACGTCAACGGCGGAGCCATTGCCATCGGACATCCGATCGGCTGCACTGGAACCCGGATCGTAGTCACACTGCTGCACGAAATGCAAAAACGCAATACCCGGCGAGGCGTAGCCACGCTCTGCGTCAGCGGCGGCATGGGCATGGCATTAGCGCTGGAGAATGCAACGTAGCCTGCCGGGAATCTTTTCTGTTAGCCCCATCCACCTGCAAACCTGCAAGAAACGTCTGCCGATTCTGCTATGCTTCCCTCGCCTTCATCGCAGCGAGAGCAACCGCTGATATTTCGCCATCGAAAATTTCAAGGAGACTCGCATGGTGTCGAAAAAATGCCATCGCTGTGCCGCTCACATTTTGTGCCTTCTGATTTTCCTGTTCACCGCCAGCTTCCTGTTAGCCCAGGCCGACTTCTCCGCCGACATCGTCGATTTGCAAAAGCCGGGCGCGCCATCGTCAGCCAGGGTTTATTTCACCAAAGATAAAATGCGGGCCGAGCCGCAAAGCGCCAGTGCGCGCGGCGCGGGCGCATTCATCGTAAACTTCACCACGCAAACTTCCATGGTTCTAATGGCTCAACAGCACATGTACATGGAGATGCCGGCGCAATCGCAAAACCAGCGCCTCGGCTACTCCTTCTTCGAAGTCGGCGACGTGGAAAATGCCTGTGGAGCGTGGCAAAACAATGCACGCAACCAGGGCAGCGCCTGCCACAAAGTGGGCGATGAATCGGTCAACGGACGCACCGCTGTGAAGTATGAAACCACCGGCGCGAACGGCGACACCAGCTATTTTTGGCTCGACCCAAAACTCCGCTTTCCCGTGAAATGGCAGGGCAAGAACAACAGCGGTGAGTTGCGCAACATTCAGGAAGGCGCGCAACCCGCCAGCCTGTTTGAAGTCCCCGCCGGCTTCACCAAAATGCAAATGCCGATGGGGATGCCGCAGCCTCGCTAATCGAAAAGCGATCTATCTTTTGGCGGCATCTCGAAGCCCCGCGTTTTCATCAGCGGGGCGAGAGATCTCCCTAAGCACAAACGTTTGGTTATATCTGACTGCGGGAAGTATCTTATATTTAGATACCACCTGACTGTGCCCAGCGTTGACTCCCGCAAAAAGTGCTAGCTATACTCTTCCCCAGGAGTCGGAATGCCCCTTTCCGCTGTAATCGTCGACGACGAGCAACTGGCCCGCGACGAGCTAGCTTATCTCTTGAAGAGCGCCGGCGAGGTCAATGTCGTAGCCCAGGGCAAGAATGGCCTCGAAGCGGTCAACCTGGTCAAGGAACACAATCCCGATCTCCTCTTCCTCGACGTTCAAATGCCCGGTCTCGACGGCTTCGGCGTGATCAAGAAGCTGCTCGATAAAAAAATATCGTTACCCAAAATCGTATTCGCGACAGCTTTCGATCAGTATGCGGTCAAGGCATTCGAGGTCAATGCGATCGATTACTTGCTGAAACCTTTCGACAAAAAACGTGTGGCGCAATCCGTCCAAAAAGCCCGCACCCAGCAGGGGACCGAAGAATCGCCGGCGGAAAAAATCGACAACCTGGTGCGAATGCTCCAGGAACCGAAGCAGCAAAGCTCAAAGATTCTCCTTAAGGCGATCGGGCGGATGTTCCTCGTGGACCAAAAGGATATCTGCTATGCTTCGATTGAAGATGGCGTAATTACGGTAGTGACAGCGGGTGCTTCGAGCATGGAAGGCCATTCCAATTGCCGCACTCTGGAAGAACTGCTCGACAGCCTGGACCCAGGCTTATTCTGGCGGGCTCACCGTTCTTACCTGGTTAACATCAATCGCATTCGCGAGGTCGTGCCCTGGTTCAAAAGCTCCTACCAACTTCGTATGGACGATAAGAAGCAAAGCGAGATCCCGGTAAGCCGCGCGCAAACCAAGCGCCTGCGCGAGCTATTCGGCCTCTAAGCTGATGGAAATTGCGTCGCCGGTTTTATTTTCCGCTGCGTCAACCTCAGTTGCGTCCGCGAACTCCGATGTCGAAATTGCAGTCTGCAATCCTGCGGTACGCTCCACCCTCTCAACTGAGGCAAAGAGATCCTTAATCAACGTGCCAGTATACAAATCTTTCTTTCCTCAACGCGGCGCTATTGGACCAGACTCAATAACTGAATCGAGATCAGATTCGAACCTGTATAACCACTTCAAACAGCCAGCGACTCCAAGCCTGTACGGTCGCGAATCACCAGCGTCGTTCCTTCCAGCCGAATCAGTCTCTTCTTCTTAAGATTGCTCAGCAATCGTGTCACCGTCTCCCGCGAGGAACCAATCCTTTGGGCCATCTCTTCATGGGTCATTACCCCGCGCACGCGCGGTTCTTCGGCCTCCTCATCTCCCGCCGGCACGCACGACAACAACAGTCTCGCCAGCTTCCCCGACGAGGAGCGTGCCAGCACCAGATCGTGTATGTCGCGATATGCTCCTTGAAATTCGCGGCTCAGCGATAACCCGACATGCACTCCCATCTCACTCTCGCGTTGCAACAAGGTCATCAAATCCTGGCGGCCAATGAAATTCAGCTGGCACGGTGTTGATGTTTCCGCCGTCATCTCGTAACTCGTACCGGAAATCGCCGCACTCAATCCCAGAACTTCTCCCGCCTCAGCCTGCTTCAAAATCAAAACCTTGCCGTCTTTTGACGTGGTCGAGAGTTTCACCTTACCCGAGCAGACCACGTATATCCCGCGCGGGCTCTGTCCCTCGACGAACAATATGGCACCGGAAGGCATCACGCTGTGATAACTGGAACCGTCCATCGAGCGCAGCACGGTTGGCGAAAAGCGGCAAAAAAATCCTTCGCGGCTCACCTTGCAGCCCATGCAACTCTCGATTACGTCAAGGCCGTACGGAGTCCTCATGCCAGTCTCCTTGGCTGAATTGGTTTCGTAGCCCAGTTCTTCCGGAAGCGGCGCTCGTATTTGTTGCATGCGCTCCAGCAGCGCACGGGCATGAGCGCGCGTGTCTTGATGTGCACTGCGCCCGGCGGAGATAACTTCCCATCCCGCGCTGGGATCGGAACGCTGCTCCCACTCCACCTGGCAGGCAAACAAATAAAGCGGATCGATCTCTTCGGCAGCTGGAGTCAGCCGTAACTCGAGCCTTGGCTCGCAAGCGGAATTCGCAGCGCAGCCATCGGAAGCTGAGGTTGCTAATTCCGTGGGCCCCAGAGGTCCGCGCCACCCCTCCCCCAGCGAAGTGTAGTTGCTTTTTTCCGCAACGTTGGCGTTGTCCGGAACCAGGCGAACAAGATTGTTCGGCAAATGATTTCTGGCAACTAACACGGCACGCCCCCATTGCGAGTCCGCTATCGACAAGACTACGATTCCGGCTCTCCCACCCTCGGGCAGACCGGTTCTGAGATTGTTTTAATTTTCCCGAGGCTAAACACAACAGCACGTCTAATTCCAGAATGATGAGATAAGATCTCTTGTAACTCATAGAAAAACCAGAAAACCAACCCATGACTTATGTACGCTAGCGAACTGCCTGCCGACGGATCGGCAGTCTGAGCAACATTCGGCACACCAACACTGACCTCAATTAAGGCGACGTTGGGTCAAGATAATCCTTCCGGCTTATTCCCAACCGCTCCATCTTCGATTGCAGGGTAGTTCGCTTTAATCCCAGGCGCTGGGCTGCACCGTTCGGGCCGGAAATCACCCCCTCAGTCTCCCGCAGTATCCGGATGATGTGCTCCCGCTCCGCGTTTTCGAGCGAAGGTTCCTGCGCAATCCCACTCTCGGACTGAAGTTCACCCAGCGGCGCCCGCAACGCCGTGCCCTCCGTCAGAACCACCGATCTCTCGATAAAGTTTTCCATTTCCCGTACGTTTCCCGGCCAATCCCAATGGATCAACGCATCCATGGTTTCGCTGGGGATGGTTTCGATCTCCCGGCCCATTTTTGCGCCGAACTTCCTCACAAAATAACGGACCAAAAGAGGAATGTCCTCGCGCCTCTCCCGTAGTGGCGGAAGACGCAATGGAAACACATTCAGGCGGTAAAACAAATCGCTGCGAAATTCTTTCTCGGCCACACTCTTCGCCAGATTCCGGTTGGTCGCCGTAATCAATCGCAGATCGATTTTTATGGTCCGGTTTCCGCCCAGCCTTTCGAACTCGTGATCCTGCAAAACCCGCAACAGCTTGGGCTGGAGATCGGTCGCTATCTCGCCAATCTCGTCTAAAAAAAGCGTCCCCTTGTCGGCCAGCTCCAGCCGCCCGGTCTTTTGATTGACCGCACCCGTGAATGCGCCTTTCTCGTGACCAAACAGTTCGCTCTCCAGCAAACCCGTAGGAATGGCTGCGCAGTTCAAAGTGACAAAAGGTTTATCTTTGCGCCGGCCGAGAGCGTGGATGGCATGCGCAATCAGCCCTTTCCCGGTTCCAGTTTCTCCCAGCAGCAAAACCGTGGCATCGCTCTCGGCCACGATCGCAACCTGGTCCAGAACCTGTTTCAAAGCACGGCTTTCCCCGACAATCCCCTCGAAACGAAGATGCGCGGGTATTTCGCCCTCGAGATATCGCTTCTCCCGGCCCAGGCGGCTTTTCAGTTGCTCGACTTCCAGCGCGCTGCGCGCATTTTCCAGTGCCACCGCCAGTTGGGCCGCAACCTGATCCACCAGCACCAGATCGTCTGACTTGAATGCATCTGCGCGCGTGCTGCCCAGCACCAGCACTCCTACCGGTCCTTTTGGCCGCTTCAGTGGGACGCAACATAACGATTGCAGCCCCTCCGCCAAAAAATGCTCTGCAATGCTTGAGTGAAAACCTCGCAGTTCGTCCCTTGTAAAGATCAAAGACGTGCCGGATTGCAAGGCCAGGCTATCTGGATCTTTCGGCGTTCCGATTTCGATTCCTGTACCTTCACCCTTCCGCAATGGAAAATCGACTGCCTGCCGCATCAATTGGCCGCTCTTCTCGTCGCGGAGAGAAAGGCCTGCATATTCCTGGCGCAGAACCCGGCGCAGATAAGCCGAGACTTGCGGAAACGACTTCCGCACATCCTGTCCCTTCGCTAGTAATCCTCCGACTTCCGCCATCACCAAACCACGCTTCTTCTCGTCCTTCAAATTTTCGGCAAGGCTCCGGTACGACTCTTCCAGCTTCTTCTGCGCCGTAATCTCCACCATCACAACGCCAATCTTCATCACCACACCCGCTTCATCTTTGAGCGGAACGAAATGCCCTACCCAATGGCTTGCCTCACTTTTCGCTGGCGGCACCGCACTAATCTCCCGATTTAGGACGGGTTGCCCCGTAGCGACTACTTGTTCGAGCAGGGATTCCATGAGTCCGGCGAAATTGCCGAACACATCACGAATACTTTTCCCCAAATGTTCCTGCGCAGACAATCCATTTATCTGGGCCAGGACTTGATTCACGACGAGGAAATGAAAGGCGGGATCAAGAATGCAAAGCGCAACATTTGAGGCGTTGGAATGAACTGCTAATAGCTGTTCCCATTCCCGGAGAGAACCGGGGACACCGAACGAACCGAGATTGCTCGTCTTTGTCGGCCCGTCGCGTGTCATTGCTTCACTCCCGCTCTTCTATTTGTTTTTAAAATTGTCGAAGCGGAATCACAGGGGAAAAACTTGGAGGTATTTACAGGAAGAACGATCAGTTGCGAAAAGCCGTCCTGCACCCGTTCGCCCGGACCGAGAGCCCGGCAACAAGTGTCTTTCAGGTCAAATAGTGCGCAATGCAGCGCCCTAAATTCGTTCGACCCGTACAAAGGGGACATCTAATTCTCCCGCGGCTCTTGCCCCCTCAAACAAAAACCGCTGTACGCGCCCGCAATTTCCTCGGGTATTAAAGCACACCTGATGCGGAACAATCCTCTAATCTTTTGGATTGTTCGCTTTTTGTAACGAAAACGTTTTAGGCGGGATTTTATCGGCCGCGATCATCATTTCCCCTCCGAAAAGGGCGATTGACCGGAACTATAATAGCGGGATGGCGCGTGGCTGGGAAAGTAAATCGATTGAAGCGCAGCAGGAAGAAGCCTCCAGCAAGCCATCCCCTGACAAACCAAGGCTTACAAGGAAAGAAGCCGACCGCTTCCGCGAAAAAGAAAGCCTGCGGCTCTCACTTCGTAGAATCACCGAGCAGATAGACCGCAGCCAAAACTCCCGCCATCGCCAGATGCTGCAACAAGCCAAAATCGATTTGGAACGGCAAATCGAAACTCTGGAAAACCAAAGCAGTCAGTGACTCATTCGCTTGCGGTCATCCCGGTCCCGCGTTTTCACCACGGGACGAGATATCCCTTAGCACGCAACCGTTGGGTCAAACCGGTCAAACTGCACTATCACCCCTGCACGGTAGTAATAAGCTTCCTCATTTTTACTGACGTATAATAGCTGCTTCCATGAAAGCCTACGTTTACGTCTCTCTCAAGAAGAGTGTCCTCGACCCCCAGGGCAAGACCATCCACGGTGCGCTCACAAAGATGGGATACAAAGGCATGGAAGAAGTTCGCCAGGGCAAATACTTCGAACTCACCCTCAACGGCGGCCTAAGCCGTGCAGAGGCGCAGGCCGAAGTTGAACGCATCGCCCGCGAAGTGCTTACCAACCCCGTCATTGAAGAGTACCGCTACTCCCTCGAAGACTGAATTCCTGGAGTTTTTGCATGTGTGGCATTGTCGGTTATGTCGGTAAGAAGCAGGTCGTTCCAGTCATCATCGAGGGCCTGAGGAAGCTCGAATATCGCGGTTACGACTCCGCTGGAATCGCTGTCGCCGGCAACGGCGACCAGCTTCAGCTTCGCCGCGCCGAAGGCAAGCTGCGCAACCTGGAAGAGGCCATACGCCTCAAGCCTCTCGACGGCACCTACGGCATCGGCCACACCCGCTGGGCCACTCATGGACGCCCTACAGAAGAGAACGCCCATCCCCATCGCGACTGCACCGGGAAAATCGTAGTCGTACACAATGGCATCGTCGAGAATTATCTAAGCCTGAAAAAGAAGCTCATCGAAGAAGGTCACACCTTCTCCACCGAAACCGATACAGAAGTCATCGCGCACCTGATCGAAAAGCATCTTTTCAAAACCGGCAACGGACACCGCCCCACCCTCGAAGAAGCTGTCCGCCGGACCGTAAAAGAACTCAGCGGAGTCTTCGCTCTCGGCGTCATCTCGGTCGACGAACCAAACAAAATTGTCGCCGCCCGCAATGGTCCTCCGCTCGTCGTAGGCCTGGGCAACGACGAATATTTCGTCGCCTCCGACGTTCCCGCCATCCTCTATCACACGCGCGATATTTTCTTTCTGGCCGATGGCGACCTCGCCGTGGTTACGCGCGATGGCATACAGCTCACCGATTTCGACGGCAAGCCCATCAAGCGCCAGGTGCAGCACGTTACCTGGGATCCGATCATGGCGGAAAAGGGCGGCTTCAAGCACTTCATGCTCAAAGAAATTTATGAGCAGCCGCGCGCCGTCCGCGACACAACGTTAGGACGTGTTTCTCTTGATACCGGCCACATCTTTCTCGACGAAATGCAAATCGCCGAGGAAGAATTCCGCCGCGCCAAAAAAATTAACATCGTCGCCTGCGGCACCAGTTGGCATGCAGCGTTGGCCGGCAAATTCATGGTCGAAAGACTGGCTCGTGTTCCCGTGGAAGTCGATTACGGAAGCGAGTGGCGCTACCGCGATCCCATCGTCGGCCCGGATACGATCACCTTGGTCATCTCGCAATCTGGCGAAACCGCCGACACCATCGCCGCCCAGCGCGAAGCCAAAATGAAAGGCTCGCATACCGTCGCCATCTGCAATGTGGTCGGTTCCATGATTACCCGCGAAGCTGCCGGCACCATATACACTCACGCCGGCCCCGAGATCGGCGTAGCCTCCACAAAAGCTTTCACCTGCCAGCTCACCGCTCTTTATTTATTCGCTTTGTACCTGGCCCAAGTGCGCGGCACCATGACCGCCGAGCAGACCCGCGCCGCGGCTGAAGCGCTGACGCTGATCCCCGGCAAGCTGGAAAACATCCTCACCCACGACGCGGCTTGCGAAGATCTGGCCAAACGCTTCCAGCGCGTCCAGGATTTTCTTTTCCTCGGCCGCGGCATTCACTATCCCATCGCCCTCGAAGGCGCGCTCAAGTTGAAAGAGATCTCCTACATCCATGCCGAAGGCTATCCAGCCGGAGAAATGAAGCACGGCCCCAACGCTCTGATTGACGAAAACCTTCCGGTAGTCATCATCGCCACGCGCAACGTGGACGATCCCGACTCCATGCTGCGCTATGAAAAGACGATGTCCAATCTGAAAGAAGTGAAGGCCCGCTCGGGAGTGGTCATCGCGCTTGCGACCGAAGGTGATGAGGAAATGAAAGAATCCGCGGATCACGTAATCCACGTCCCGGCCGCACCCGAAGAACTTTCCCCCATCCTGGAAATCGTTCCCTTGCAGTTGCTGGCCTATCACATAGCCGTACGCCGCGGCTGCGACGTAGATCAGCCAAGAAACCTGGCGAAGTCGGTCACGGTCGAATAAGTTTGGCGTAAGTGCACGAGGCTTGCAGCGCACACGCGATCATGAAGTGATGATGTACTCTGCGAACTCTATTCACTTCGCCACCGATTTAGGGTCTTGCTGCACCGACGCCCACTTCGCATGTTCCTGCGAAACCAGCGACTCAATCCGCTCCGCCAGCAGGGCATGCGGATCAGTGGCGCCTGCGTAAGGGGAAGCTTTCCCCAGGTAAACGTATTTCTCGTGCTTCAAAGATTCGCACGTGGAACGGTACGCAATCCAATTCTGCTGATACTGATTGAGCTGGAGCATTCCTTCCAAAACTGTAATCACAACCCCGAGCCCGCCCGTAACCCATATGAGGCGTGGATAACCAAACGCCGACAGGAACGGGATCGTTGCAGCGGCTAAAATCTCCACGATCTTTATCCGCTTAAACGCTTGTTGATTGCTTATGCTCTTCCGGTCATACCAACCAATCTGATCTTCCAGCCGCTCCATAATCGGATCGGTTTGTGGAGTATTCACCGCTTGAGTATTCATGGCCTGCCGATTCTACCCCTCTACTTGCGAATCGAGCACTAAGAATTTCACACTGCTATCGCCGGGTTCGCAATGGTCAACCTATTGTCCAGCTAATAATCGAGTTACACTGCTACCTGCTGTTGGCTCTCGAGAGGTCCGCCAATGACGCTCCTAACCAAGTTCAATCTTATCCTGCTGGCGTTATTCGTAATCGGCGGGCTCATTCTCTCTCGCAGGTCACATACACCTTCCTCATCGACAACGCCCGCCGGGAGGTCCTCCAGGAAGCACAATTGACGATGGCTAGCGCCATGTCCGTAAGAGACTATATCTCCACCGATCTGAAGGCCTTGCTCGAGCAAAAACCCGCAACACAAAATAAGATTTGTGCGATGCTTTTTTCGATTGCCTTGCGGAAGTCCCGTCCAGCCTCGATTCCGGCGACATCCATGAAGACCATGCCTTCGCCGAAATGTTGCACGAGATCGTCGAACAGGCGGCCCGCTTCTCCCTGCGAGTCGCTCCTTCGATAGCTGATGAAGATGGCGCCCAAGCCGTATCTCCCGAAGAAACGGAGAAATTAGCTGCTTGCGACCGGATTGCCGGCAGCCGCAGCGATCGGGGTAAGTTTACTCCTTCGCAAATACCGGGGATAGATACACTGCGACTTAGCGGTAGTTTGGGAAGGATTGCGCAGAGAACTCGCTCACGCCTTTGCTGGTTCAATGTCGGTATGGCAAAAATCGTCGCCTTTTGAATAACAAAGCCTCGCCGGTTGTCTGGCTGATGTCTACGATCACTTCGGCAACCCTTTCTCGTCATACAACAAATCGCCGTGGTCGATAGACTTATATGGTTCCTTCCATAGCGGAGCGCATTCCCAGGCGATTTTCATAAGCCGCTCTGCGTTGCCCTTTACATTTTTTTCGCGAACCCGCTCGAACCGTCCTTGAACGGCCTGTTCGACCGCCGCAGTCATGCTCTCCCCGGTTAACCGCGTCAACTCTCGGATCAAATGGAAAGTCTTCTCATTATTGATATTTAAACTCATTTCTTCCTTTACTATGAATCGGAAATCAGCTCACTCGCCGCAACTTCGTAACCCTTCCCGACTCCACCCACTCCACCACGAAAATGTTCCCCTCATGATCGAAACAGGCTCCATGCGGGCAAACAAACCTTCCCGGCACAAACGTCCCCGGCGCCTGATTCCGAACCGTAACCCAGTCGGCATTTGTATACGCTCCATCGCCCAGGCTGGCCACAACGCTATTCTTCCGGCCCAAAATAATCACCTTGCTCAACAGATCCGGAACAACAATTTCGCCATTTCGCTCGTGCAGATTACACGGCATCTTCGACGTGCCCAAAATAAAGTCAACATGTTTTCCATCCAGCGTAAACCGTTGCAGACGGCTGTTACCGCGGTCGGTCACCACCAGCAACGGCGTATCTTGGCGCGTGTCGATCCAAAGCCCGTGCGGGCAATCCACCTGATCGTCGCCCTTTCCCAGCCCACCAAACGTGCGAATGAACTCAGCCTTGGAATTGTATTGATTGATAAAGCTCGAGCCGTATCCATCTCCAACATAAATGTCGCCATTCGCAGCGATCGCTACGTTAGTCGGCCGGTACGCAACCGTGGAAAATTTATCGTTCGGTTTGTAAGCCTCCGACTCCACCGGATAACCCAGCGTGAACACCTCTTCGCCCTTTAAAGTCCGCTTGCTGACAATGCCATGTTCATAGTCGCAAAGATAAAGAAACTCCTCGCTGCCCTCTTTGCGAATCGTCAACCCATGCGCCCCGCCCTTAAACTGACGTCCCCACGAGCGCACGAACTTCCCGCTCTGATCAAACACAACCATCGTGTCCAGATTTTCGCTGGTCGCGTTCACCGTGTGATGAATGTAAATATTCCCCTGCGAATCCTCGCAGACGCCGTGCGTATTGCCGTATTTGATTGTTCGCGGCAATTCGCCCCAGTCATGAATCGCCTCATACCGATGATCGCCTTCGCCAAGAACAGGAGCCTTGCTGCCTGACTTGTCGCCCATACCAAGCAGCAAAGGAGAAGCCGCAGCAGCCGAAGCCGTAACCAAAAAATTCCGCCGAGTAATTTTCATGGATATTGTTCCTGTAATTAAAGAGGCGCGCAATGCAGAGGGTGCCCCGTCCTTATCCCTGCGTTCTTTGCAGGGCTAAGGCGGGGATTTTGACTTCCTATCGATCAAACAAACAACAGTTCTTCTTCACTGCCCACCGCCAGACTGATTCCCGCTCCCACTCTTCTGCTCCACCAGCTTCGGATCGGCAAACTGCAACCAGAACCCCATCATCTCCTCGTCGCTAGGCTCGCCCCAGCGAATCGCCTTCGAAGGATCGGGATTCTGCTCGTTATCCATCGAGTTGTCGAAATAAGCGGTGGTAATCAGCTTCGTGCCCTTCGGCATCAGAAACTGCTTTTTCAAAAAGTAAGTCTCCTGCCAACGGAAGTCATAATGAGGCACGTTCATCAGCACCTCATGATGCCCATCCGGATAAATCGCCTCCGTCCTCATGCTCTTTCCACGAAAGTGCATGTGACCGGTATAGGCAAGCACGGTCACATCTTTCGGCAACGTAAAACAAGAAGTGACACGGTGATTGTTGTCCCCGGGAGGGATTCGAAACAGATTGTTCCAGATTTCGTATTGCGCGATCTCATGCTTCACCGGCTCGCGCGCGAATACCAGCCCAATGCTCGTCCGGTCTTTCACATCACTGCCGGTATGGTTGCTGTAGTGAATCTGAAACTGCAAATAAGATCCCGCCGGCACTCTCAATGCATAGCCCGGCGGTCGAGTCTCCGCCAAATGTCCGGGCAGATAAATTCCCGGCACGATGTTTATATATCCCGACGGCTTACCCGGAAAGCCACCACCATCAGGCGATGCGCAGCCATCGTCGACCACCGGCGCGTCGGTCCTGACATGCAAAACCTTCCCGGTGCGGAAATGGTATTGATCCACGCCCGCGTCGGACTTGCCGTTCTCCGCTTGTTTCTCCGCCACCTCGTCGGCCGCAATCACCGAAACCGTGGCATGATGCACCACCTTCCGGTCCCCAGGCATAACCTCCGCCGCCTGCACCCATTTATCTTCCGTGAAATTGGTGGGGACGTAGATGTACTCATAATCGTCCATACTTCCACCGGAGACGTTAAATTCGGGAATCGTCAGCACGAGATCGGGCTTGATGTGCCAACCCTGCGTCAGCACAGGCGCAGCCGGCAGGTCTTTCGCCTCGCCTTCTTTGGCGCCAGTTCTCACCCAGGCATCGATGGTTGCGATATCCGCCTCGCTAAGCCGCGGATCGTTAAGAAAATCGCCCACGCTGGGATCGGCATGCCAGGGCGGCATCTTGCGTTGCACCACAGCTTCGCGGATCGGCCGCGCCCACATATGGGCATCCTTATATGTCATCAGAGACATCGGAGCCATATCGTTCGGCCGGTGGCACACCACGCAATTTTTGAAAAAGATCGGAGCGACGTCGCGGTTGTAGGTGACTTCCTTCGCGGTCGGTGTCTCCTGCCCGCCCGCTAAGAACAAACCGCAAGACGCAACCGCAACCACCCCCAACACGATTCTTAGTGGAACCATACACCCCCCGTGGTTACGCGACATTCTAAAACCCGCGACATACAAGCACAAGGATTCATATCGCGGCATTTCTCAACACGACCCTCCTCAAGCGCAACAGACTAAGCCCAAGCGCGGCAATAGCACCGCCCCACACTGCAAATGTCATATTCACCACCCACCCCGGTGCCGCGCCCACTCGCCGCAACAAGAACGGAAAAAAATTCCAAGTCGTGATGTGTACATAATCCCAGGGATCTTCTTTCATCGCATCATCGACCAATCCCCATGCATCCATCTTTCCCAGAGCGAACGCCGCAATATTCTTAAAGCGCAACGCAATCACAAATGTAGGATGCCCCAGCGTCTCCATCTGGTAAATCTCCAACGGCAGCCAGAAAGCAAGCGATGCAACCTGAACCACCAGGCTGACAACAATCAGCGCAATCCCCCCTCGCCACACCCACCGAACGACGACAGCATTCATGAACTTCGGATTGGACAATACCGGGAAGGGCACGGCTTCAGCCGTGCCGATAGCAGCATCAATCGATAAGGGCTTTAGCCCCTGAGGTATGCTCTCCTCGGCGGATTTTTCCCGCATCCGCAACAACAAAGGCACCGCCAACAAAGCCACCATCTCCACCGCGGTCGAAACGTACCGGTCCCCCCAGGCAAAATCCCCCGTCCAGTACGTGTAGCATGCGTAGAAACTGATGTATCCGACCAGCAGCAACAGTGATGCCGCACCGTACGCTCGCACTTCGGCCGACAAATATTTCCACGAGACAACAAGAACCACAATCGCGAGAATGATCAGCGGATCGAACAAGAGAATCGATTTTTCCGGTTTGAAAAAAGCGCCGAAAAAACCTTCATGAAATGGCGTGCTCCAGGGGAAATTCGCAGGCAGCGTTGGATCTTCCGATCGCAGTTGGCTGGCGAATAAAGGCAGGTAAGTTCGTGTGAAGGAACCGAAGCGATAGTAGCTGTACCATCTTTCGATCAGCAGAAAGCCCACATAAACCGGAAGCGTAACTTTGCAGTAAGCCGCAAATCTTCTCCAAATCTCACTAGCGCTCTCGCCTTGAAACAAAAAAACAAGCAAAAGAAAAATACCCGCCGCAATCAGATCGAGCACGGTGGTCAACCGCGTGAGCAAATTCAGCCCCAGCGCGGCGCATCCCCAGAATAAAGCCCGACGGTTCCCCGTCCGCAGCCATTCATATTGAAAGGAAAATCCCACCAGGGTAAGCAGCATGATGTAGTTGTTCTCCATCATGTTTTGTGTGTAATGCAGATGAGTCGTGCAAAACAGCAGCGCCAGCAAACCCAGCACAGTCTCGCGCATGCTGAATCGCAATTGCCGCAGCAAACGAAACCCAGCCAGCACCGTGAGCACATTCACCAGAATGCTGGTGCTATAAGCCACCACAATGGCACGTACCGCCGGATCGTCTTCGTATTCGGAAAAAATCTTCCAGTGCGAGATCCACGTGCCCACAAGATCAGCCGGAAGCATGAGCAGCGATTGCCCAATGCCGTACCAGCTATAAAGCCGACCTCCCCGCCCACGCAGGCCAAACTCAGGAAAGTCGTTGGCAGCAACTTGCGGTTCACCCGTCCACAACCAGTGCGTGGTCTTCAGGCGATACATCGTATCCGCCGATCCCAACTCGCCAGACTGCACCACAAATGCAAGTAATCCAGCCACCAGACACAACAACACCAGCGGATCATCCAGCCAACGCACACGCAAGCTCATTATTTGGATGGTAATACACTCGTAAAGTCACACGCCGCGCTGCAACGCGTTAGACTGTATCGGGAAACTTTTATGTCCTCCTGTGCATCTTGTGGCACCGAAGTACCGGCAAGCGGACGCTTTTGCTCAGCCTGCGGCGCGCCCGCCGGCAGTGCCTCCGCCAGAAATATCGATATCAACGAACTGGCCACGCTCGATTTCGCTACCGCCGCTTCGTCCTTGTCTCCATCGCCATCTCCCTCATCATCCACCTCGCGCCTCACCGGTTCCGCGGAATATGTAAGCGAAGGCCGCTTTCTTCCCGGACGCCTGCTGGCCAGCCGCTACCGCATCATCGCTCTCCTCGGCAAAGGCGGCATGGGTGAGGTCTACCGCGCCGACGATCTCACGCTCGGTCAGCCCGTCGCTCTAAAATTTCTGCCCGATGAAGCGGCTCGCGACCAGGGCCTGCTCGAACGCTTCAAAAACGAAGTCAGAATCGCGCGCCGCGTCTCCCATCCCAATGTTTGCCGCGTCTACGATGTCGGCGAAGTCGACGCCCACACGTTTTTCACTATGGAATACGTGGACGGCGAAGACCTCGCTTCCCTGCTCCGCCGCATCGGCCGCCTGCCCGAAGACAAAGCTCTCGACATCGCCCGCCAACTTTGCGCTGGACTCGCCGCCGCCCACACCAAAGGCGTTCTTCACCGCGATCTGAAGCCCGCAAACATCATGCTCGACGGCCGCGGTCAGGTCGTCGTCACCGACTTCGGCCTGGCCGGAGTCGCCGACCAAATTCAGGGAGCCGATGTGCGCAGCGGAACTCCCGCCTACATGGCCCCCGAACAGCTGGCCGGAAAAGAAGTCAGCACGCGCAGCGATATTTATTCGCTGGGCCTCGTGCTCTACGAAGTTTTCACCGGCAAGCGCGCATTTGAACCGGCAACCAATCCACACCACGCCGGAGACAAAATCAGCCGTCCTTCATCCGTGGTCAAAGATCTCAATCCAGTCATCGAGCGCGTCATTCTTCGCTGCCTCGAAGAAGATCCCGCAGCCCGTCCCGCAACTGTTTTAAGCGTAGCTGCAGCTTTACCCGGCGGCGATCCGCTGGCCGCGGCGCTCGCAGCGGGCGAAACCCCTTCCCCGCAAATGGTCGCCGCATCCGGAGAGACTGCCGGGTTGCGCCCCCGCATCGCCCTCGTTTGTTTTCTCTCAGTTCTTGTAGCTCTGGGCGTGGCGGTTTTTCTCGACATCCACTACAACGGCCTCGAAAAGATGCACCTCGAGTTGACCCCGGAAGTGCTCGCGCAAAAAGCCCGCGAAACCGTCGCCAAACTCGGCTATCCGGAGCGTCCCGCCGATAGCGTCTTCGATCTGCACTATGACACTGATTTCCAAGACCACGTCGAGAAGAACGACAAGCCACACCCCAACTGGGATGCCGTGCTCGCCTCGCGGCCTTCCGTGCTCAACTTCTGGTATCGCCAAAGTCCCGATGACATGGTGGCCGACGGCTTTCGTGATCAACTGCTGAATCCCGGAATCGTTTCTCAAACCGATCCCCCACCTACACTATCCGGGATGATCAATCTACAGCTCGATCCGCAAGGGCACCTTATTTACTTTCAGGCAATCCCTCCGCAGAAGGAATCACCCGAAGAAATAAGCAAAACGCCCGCAACTTTCGACTGGAATATCTTGTTCAGCGCTGCCGGACTCGATCCCGCACAATTTCATTCCACACAACCAGCCTGGAACTCGCTGGCCGCCTCCGACACGCGCGCAGCCTGGACCGGCACATGGCCGGGAACCGCGCGCCCGTTGCGGGTGGAAGCCGCCGCATGGCAGAGCAAGCCGGTATTCTTCTCACTGATCGGTGACTGGGTCAAGCCCGATCGCATGAAAGATCCCGCGGATTCGCTCGGAAAGAAAATCAAAACCGTCATTACCATTCTCTTGGTTCTGAGCTTCCTGGGCGGAGCGGTTTATATGGCGCGGCGCAATTACCGCCAGGGACGCGGTGACCGCGAAGGCGCCTTCCGCCTGGCATTAGTCATGTTCGTATTGCAGATGTTGTTGTGGCTCTGCCGCTGCCACTTTGTGCCCAGTTTAAGCACGATGGGTTTGTTCATCCTCGCCATCAGCACGGCATCCTTCTTCTCAGGCGTTACGTGGATGTTGTATCTTGCCCTCGAACCCTGGATTCGCCGCCGCTGGCCGCACGCCATCATTTCCTGGAACCGGCTGCTATCAGGTCAGTTTCGCGATCCGCTTGTCGGCCGCGACATTCTCTTCGGAGTCATGCTGGGCGTGGTATGGATTCTTATTTTTCAGATTCGCTATATCCCCATCATGCACATGGGCGCGTCCCCCTCTCTCCCATCGCACGACTATTTAACGGGTGGCCGCGTGGCGCTGGCGGCATGGCTGACGCAGGCCCCTACGTCGATCATCGCGACCTTGCAGTTCTTCTTCCTGCTGCTGGGCCTGAAAGTCATTCTGCGTAAAGACTGGCTCGCGGCAATTGCATTCGTCGCAGTCTTCGCGTTGCCGCAGGGACTTACCTCAGATTACATGGCTGTGGATTTGCCGGCCTGGATTCTGATCTACGCCGTCGCCGTACTGATCGTATTCCGCTTCGGTCTCGTGCCGTTGGCCTGCGCGATTTTCACCGTCAACATGCTGGCCAACGTCCCGTTCGCCGCCGACCTCTCGACGTGGTATATGCCGGTCTCACTGATGGCGCTGCTCAGCGTGATCGCGCTGGCAGGCTGGGGCTTCTACCATTCCCTCGGCGGTGAGCCGCTATGGCGCTTGCAAATCGAAGACGAGCAGTAATTATTTTCCGCCCTGCAACTGCTGCAAATCCGCCAACACTTCATCGCTGTGACCCTGCGGGCTGACCTTCAGATACACCTTCCGGATCACTCCCGTCGGATCGATCAGGAACGTGTTGCGCGCGGCAATCGTCATCCCGTTGTATTCCATCACCGAGCCATATTCTTGCACCACCTTATGGTCGGGATCGGCCAGCAGCTTGAAGTTCAAGCCTTCTTTGGTGCAGAAGCTCTTGTGCGAATCCACATTATCCACGCTAACGCCGACGATCGCAGCGTTCTTCTGCGTGTATTTATCGATGTCGCGCTGAAAATTGTGAGCTTCGATGGTGCAGCCGGAGGTGAAATCCTTCGGATAAAAATAAAGCACTACCCACTTGCCCTTGAACTGATCCAAAGAAACCTGCGCGCCTTCCTGGCTGGGCAAACTGAAAGATGGCGCTGGCGCGCCAGTAGCTGGCGGCATAGCCTGATCGGCGGCAAAAGCGGAAAATGAAGCAAGAAGCAAAGTTACAACAAGCATCGAAAAGATTTTCATGGATGTTCCTTTCATCTAAGAATTAAGGATAAATGATCTGCCTTAAGCCTGCTCGCCTTAAAGCTTCCCAGCAGAGTAAAAGTAGACGATAACGAACCAACCAACCCCAATTGTCAAAAGACTGTTAATTTCGCCACAAATGGGGACAGCATTCAACCTGCACGCCACGCACTGTCATCCTGAGCGGAGTTGTCGCGCGCGAAGCGAGCGACAACGCAGTCGAAGGACCCTAGCAACTAAACCGACTCATACCACCTCAGGGAGTTCTCCCCGGAAGTTGAACGAATCGCTCGTCAGTAGCGTAGCCTTTGTGTGGTGTGGCGCTTCAGCCGCCACTCAAAACAGCTCAATTCTCACCCCACGGCCGGAAGCGGCAGCAAGGCGGGCATCCCGTGTAATCAACGTGGCTCCGAGTTCTCCGGTGAGCGCAACATACGCCGCGTCGTATGCCGAAAAATTATGCCGGAGCCGCCAAACTTGGGGCAGCAAAACAAAGTGGGGATAGCGTGTCACTCGAAGACTCAGCAAATCCTGGAGCGCCTGATCGGCCCGCTGTGCTGAAACCGCAACTTCCTGCACCAGACGTCGCAGAACCTGTGCAACCTCCAGATCCAGAAGGTGCGGCGCATGAAGAGATTCTCCCCGCGAGTAGATTCGATTCTCGATTTGTCGCCCAGCAGCGGTTTGCAGAAGCCATTCAAGCGCCACGGACGCATCCAGAACGATCACCGTGCCTCGCGCTCTTCCCGTACCAGGCGGGCCGTGTCGATGGAAAGCGTAACTGCCTTGCGCGTTCGCAGTCGCTCGCGCAATTCCGCCAGAGTCGGACGCTCCGCAATCTCCTTAATCTCTGAAAGCAGGTAATCCGACAGGGACATTCCGGCCATGGCGGCACGGGCCTTCAAACTGCGATGCAGAGCATCAGGCACGTTGCGAAGTTGAATCATCTTTGACATGTGTATAGCATACTTTCATGTGAAACACATGTCAAAGATACACAGTTCTTTCCTACGCGAATCCCTTGACGCTCTGTCATCCCGAGCCGAGTCGAAGAATCCCTGTCAGCTCGAGCCGCCCATGCCGTCTCAAGGAATTCTCCCGTGGATTAGAGCGGCACTTCAGCGCCGTAATGCGGGAAACGAAGGCCACCAACAATCGAATCTAATGTTACTAATATTAGTTAGTAACTTATATAATCATGACATAATGTACTTACTAACATGCGTAGTCTTATCTTGACACCACTTATTACAAAATATAGCATCGCCTTGATCGACGAGTTATGTCGATTGCGAAGGAGACTAGCATGAAAAAAATAAACAAGAAACTGGCGATCAAGAAGGTAACCCTGAAGAACTTGGATGAAACGGCACTGCAGGGAATCGCAGGTGGGGCCACCCTTAAAACTCTCTGTGGCCCGGCGAGCCTCTGCACAGCCGGCAAGGGTATAGCATGCTGCTAATATCCGCTTAGCGTTGCGCGCGGCAATCGCAATTGCAACGCTTTTTATTTAGTGCAGGCCAGGGCGAAAAGCCGAGGCCTGCACCCTTCAAAACGTGCGGCTGAGCTTAGAAGCTGATTTTCAAGATCGCGCCGTTATTGCCTACGAACCATCCCGCCTGCGGACTCGCAAAAGCCACCGCCCAAAATCCACTTACTTTGGGCAGTTGATACCAGGTGCTTCCCTCATCAGGAGTCCACGCCGCCTGGCCGCCAGTAAAATTCGGCTCGGTTTCGCTGGTAACGACAACCGCACGGGCAAATGGGCCGCTACCACTGGAGAGGCCGTTCACATAGGCAAGCGCAAAAATTGCTCCCTTCACCGGCGGTTGGCTGGTAAGCGTCCAGGTTTGACCGCCATCGCTTGACGTAGCCACATCGGCGTGATCGTTCACATCGAGGTCGCCGCCGCCCACAATGCCATTCGAGGCATCGCGGAAAGCTACCGAAAATCCACCTGCGGAAGCCGAACTCACCAGCGGAGTGTCATAGGCGTTCCAGGTATCGCCTCCGTCGGTGGTAGCCAAGATTCTCGCGATGGTCGAGCCGCCAGTAGTAATCCAGGCATTGTTTTCTCCCTGGGTCGTGATGCAGGTTCCACTGGAAGAAAACGAAGCCTCGCCCGGTAATGCCGGCGGCATATCGGTGATCGGCACCCAATCCATTCCATTGTCGGTGCGGATATCGGGGAATATTCCGTGCACCGAATCGCTATGGGCGATGCCGCGGTTCGGGCCCCAAAACGCCATGCAATCGTAAAATGCATTCGTCGTCCTATTGGTGAATTCGATCGTCCAAGTCGCTCCGCCATCGATCGTTTTATAAATATTGAAATTGTCGGTATCGTTGCCAATCGACATTAAATAAGCAACCTTATCGCTGACGCCCTGCACATCACGGAATTGCAGGCTTTCGGCTCCCGGCACCACTCCGGCCGTCCAGGTGTTTCCGCCGTCGGTAGTCACCGTGTAAGCGCCGCCAGTCCCCGCCGCCCACACTACACGGGAGTTCACTGGGCTCACAGCAATCAGAAGTTGCGTAGTACCGCTATTTTGCTGAGTAAGCGTAGGCGATTGAACTTTTTGAACTTCTTGGGCAAAACCCATAGCTGCAAAAGCGGCAACCAGAAAAATAATCAGGGAACGTTTCAACATGAGGAATTCTCTCCAGACGGGATTCGTGGCAGCACGGAGTATAGGAACGCCGCAAAGCCCTGTCAATCGGGGAATCCCGCGAACCTTCAATGTTGTCATCCTGAGGGGAGTTACCGCCGGCGAAGTGAGCGACACCCCAGTCAAAGGCCCTCAGAACTTAAACCACTCATGTCGTCTCAGGGAGTTTTCTCGGCAAATTAACCAACCCGCTCTAGGTGGCGCTGCCTTTAGGTAGCGCAGCGCTTCAGCGCTGCGATTAAGGCAGCGGGATTAGGAAAAGAAACACGCGAGTTCTAGTCCACGCTGATATAGAATCCGTCCCGCAGACAAAGTCAAAAAGCTACAACAAAATTGCGGAGGACAGAGTGAAAAAATCACTATTGGCCGTTGGGGTTGTAGTTGCATTAACGCTGGCGTGGTCTATCGGGAGGGCGCAGGGGCAGCAAGATAGGTAATCTTTGCTTCCGCCGAGCAGGCAAAATACGGAACTACGAACCGGGGTGTTTCCATGGCTGCCATCTGGGGAGACTCCAATACCGGCGCACACAGCACTTTCACCAAGTTCGCGCCGGGCTACGACGCCGGCATGCACACTCACACCAATGATATTTCGATCGTCGTAGTAAAGGGCGCCTATTTATACAAAGACGAAGCCGGCGAGAAGCGCGTAGCGGCAGGCGATTTCCTGCGCGTTCCCGGAGGACACAAGCACTGGAGCGGCGGAGACAAGAAAGAAGGCGCTGTGTTCTACGAAGAATCCTCCGGCAAATTCGATTTCGTGCCGGCAAAGTAAGGCGCTTGGTGCATCCTTGATGGCAACGACTGCTTCGCATTCGCGAAGCAGTCACCGCACTCAGCATGACATTGATGTGGAATATATAACTACACGCTAGAGGGATGGGTCTGTGGAATCCCATGTTTCGCAAAAAACGCGAAACATGGGGCACCCCTTTTGTGTGTAGACGCCGGCGATTTAATTATTTCCCTGATGCAGGGCGGCCTGAGTGAGAAACGGAGTGCTTCGCTCCATTCTGAATTTGCCGGTGACAGAAGGATCGCCGGTTGCCATGTCGTAGCCGGTGTAAGCGCCACTCACGGTGCCGTTCGCGACAGAACCATCGAAATCAGTGTCCGACTGGGAGCAGCGAAGATGGATGGAGAGTTTTTCCTCCAGACGAACACCGTCGATGGAGCAGGTTTCTTTGCTTTCTGCGGTGTAAGTGCCGGAAAGGTTGCCGTTGTCATCACTGATTGAGACCTTGGCCGGTGAACCGTTTTTGTTCCAGGTGATTGTCCATTTGCCAGTGAGATCGGTGGTGGGCGTCGCCGCATAAGCTCCGGCGGAGACAAGCGCGAACAGTGATATTGCCAGAAATTTCTTCATTGCTTCCTCTCTTTTTCAACCGAAGTTGACCCAGTGCGCTGCAGTTAGTAACTGCCACGGTTGTTAGCGATGCCACAGGCAAACCCCAGACGAAGCGTTGGCTTCGTTACTCTCCTTACATTGGCAATGGCTTGGGGGGGTGAGCCGGTTATCAGCCTTAATTTCGATTGATGGCTGCGCTATACAACTTATTATCAGGAGTTAATGCTAGGACTGGTAGTTACCGAAGTTGTTGGACTGCTTAGTTCTTTTGGATTTGGAGCTACTTTTTACTTTTCGCCTTCGCCTCTACTTCGTGATCCATACTTCGTGATCCATAAAATATCAACGTATGTCCTCTGTCATCCTGAGCGGAGTTGTCGGCAGGAGCCCCGGGTTTGCCGATGAGCTCCCGAGAGAGCTGGGGACCGTGGAATCCTACCCTTGCTACTCAGAGTTTTCTGAGTTCGGGCCTGTATCGGCGGTAAGGAAGAGCCACCCGCCTAGCCATGCGCTCTCTGTCATCCTGAGCGGAGTTGCTGTTCGCGAAGCGAGCGACAACGGAGTCGAAGGATCCCTATCAGCGGAACCGACGAGTGCCATTTCACGGAATTCTGTCAAAACAGTTGAGAGTGCTGGGGGAAATCCCATCGAGGCTGGAGCATTGCAAGCGGATAGGGATCCTTCGACTGCAAGGCTGCTTCGCGCTCAAGATGACTGTTGGAGTTAATTCACTGGGCTTTCAGTTTCGTCCGGTAAGCGTCGAGCTGATCTTCTGGAATCCCCTCTCCGCGGTCGAGTTGAGCGATGCCGCGACGAATCTTGGCATTGATCTCTTCACCGTTCTCTAAGAGCCAGCGGTCTTGTTCTTCCTGCGTATCCAACAAGCGGAATAGCACTTCCTCGACGCTGCTGGAGCCGGTGGCTTGGAGTTGCTTTCGGATTGCGACCCTGCAGAAGCCTTGCCGCCCGACGACTATATCCGGCAAGCCCTAGGACTTACCAAATACGACCTTCGCGACGAGCTAAAACTGAACAACGATCAGGCTTTCAATCGCCAAATGAGGGAGGTCCGTTACATTCTCTGTTGGCAGATGTTTGAGGGCGAGACGCTTGATATGTGGGCGAGATATGGGGGCGGCGTCGCGATTTTCTCGCGCTTTGAACTCCTCAGATCCACGCTCAGTCCAATGCTAGACGAAATCATGGTCGGCTTGGTTCGATACGAGATCAAGGACCAACGCGGTACAACGTTATTCATTTTCTCTTCATGAAGAGAAAACACTTTGAGCGGGAGCGCGAGATTCGCATAGTCCTTGACTTGTGGCGACCCAGTCGGCGGTGCCAATAGACATATCGGACTCAACGGGTTTCCGCATCGCTAGCCGCTGGATTTAGAAAACCCCTTGCACGCATGGGTTCATGAGTGCAAACGCCGTCAAATCGATCTCAGGACCCTCGTGACTGAAATCCGGCTATCGCCGTGGGCCACGAACGATGAACTTGAAGAGATTAACTTGTGGGTGAAAGCCAAAACCCCGGATTGTCCGGTAACTCGGTCGGGTCTGACTAGCCCCTTGACGCCGACGCTCGACGAGCTGAAACGACAAGGGCTTACTCCGTAGCTAGGTGACTATCTGAACTGCTTGCAACTTCTTATCTCGCCTACTCATCTAAACCTTGACAACATTCCACTCAGGTCTTAGCATGGGCCTGTTGGCAATCATAAGTACACTGATTACAAAGCACTTATTTAATTCAAGGAGTCGCTAAACGGCTCCAAAGTGAGTTAGAGGAGAAGAAAACATGGCCAAGATTATTGGAATTGACCTTGGGACCACCAATTCTTGCGTGGCGGTGATGGAGGGCGGCGAGCCCAAAGTGATTGCTAATGAAGAAGGAGGGCGCACTACGCCTTCCGTGGTGGGCTTTACCAAGACTGGGGAAAGACTGGTTGGGCAGGTGGCGAAGCGGCAAGCCATCACCAATCCGGAAAATACGGTTTTCTCGATCAAGCGGTTTATGGGACGCCGCTTTGACGAGGTGCAGGAAGAAATCAAGATGGTCCCTTATAAGGTCGTGAAGTCGGGCGACCACGTGGCCGTGCTGGCGCAGGGCAAGGAGTACACCCCTCCCCAGGTTTCGGCGCTGATTTTGCAGAAGCTGAAGAAAGCGGCGGAAGACTATCTCGGCGAGAAAGTGACCGAGGCAGTCATTACCGTGCCCGCGTATTTTAACGACGCGCAGCGCCAGGCCACCAAAGATGCCGGCCAGATTGCCGGCCTCGAAGTAAAGCGCATTATCAATGAGCCCACGGCGGCAGCGTTGGCCTACGGTCTCGACAAAGGCAAGGACGAAACCATCGCCGTGTACGACTTCGGCGGCGGCACCTTCGATATTTCGATTCTCGAAGTCGGCGAGGGCGTGATTGAAGTCAAGGCCACCAATGGCGACACGCACCTGGGCGGCGACAATCTCGACCAGCGCATTGTCGATTGGCTGATCGACGAATTCAAGAAAGATGAAGGCCTCGACCTGCGGGGCAAGGGCAACGAGATGGCGTTGCAGCGTCTGCGCGACGCAGCCGAGCGGGCGAAGATCGAGCTTTCCACCACCATGGAAACCGAAATCAATCTGCCGTTCATCACGGCGGATGCAAGCGGTCCGAAGCACCTTGTAAAAAAGCTGACGCGCGCCAAGCTCGAGTCGATGGTGGAAGACATCATTCAGCGCTCGGCCGGTCCGTGCAAGCAGTGCATGAAAGATGCCGGAGTGGATGCCTCGAAGATTAACGAAGTGGTACTGGTCGGCGGGCAGACTCGTATGCCGCGCATTCAGGCGCTGGTGAAGGACCTGTTCGGTCGCGAAGGCCACAAGGGAGTGAATCCCGATGAAGTGGTAGCGATTGGCGCAGCCATTCAGGGCGGCGTGCTCGGCGGCGAAGTAAAAGATCTCTTGCTGCTCGACGTGACGCCGTTGTCGCTCTCGATTGAGACCCTGGGCGGAGTTTCCACTCCGATGATTCCGCGCAACACCACGATTCCGACCAAGAAAACGGAAACGTTCTCGACCGCGGCCGACAATCAGACCTCGGTTGAAGTACATGTGCTGCAAGGCGAGCGTCCCATGGCGGCGCAGAACCGGACTCTGGGCAAGTTCCACTTGACCGGAATTCCCACGGCTCCGCGCGGCGTGCCGCAGATCGAAGTGACATTCGACATCGACGCCAACGGCATCCTGAACGTGACCGCAAAAGATACGGCCACGCAGAAGGACCAGAAGATTACGATCACGTCGTCCTCTGGATTGTCGAAGGAAGAAGTCGAGCGCATGGCCAAGGAAGCCGATGCGCATTCCGCCGAGGACAAGGCGCAGCGTGAAGCGATCGAAGCCAAGAACCAGCTCGATAGCATGCTGTACAACGTCGAGAAGATGCTGCGCGAGAACGGAGACAAGATCTCCGGCTCGGAGCGCGGAGACGTTGAAAACGCCGTGGCCGATGCCAAGAAAGCGCTCGAGTCGAATGACAAGGCGCAGATGGAAAAGGCTCGCGAGAACCTGACCAAAGCTTCGCACAAGCTGGCCGAAGAAATGTACAAGGCAGCCCAGGCGAAGACTCCGGAAGGCGGCGCACCGGGCGCTCCAACGGATGGAGCGGGAGCGAACAGCAACGGCAGCGGTCAAGCCAAGAAAGACGAAGGCGTGATCGACGCCGAATACGTAGACGTGGAAGACAAGAAGTAAGCACTGTCATCCTGAGCGGAGCAGATGCTTCGTGAAACGAAGCATCTGCGAAGTCGAAGGATCCCTATCAGCTTCGATGATGCAAGTCATCGAGGCGAGATAAGGATCCTTCGACCGCGTTCAAGTTATATAGAACAAGAAAGAACACCATGGATTTCCAAATCAACGGCAACACCTATTTCGTGAACCTCGCTGAAAGCGAGGGCTGGCAGGTTTTGGTCTCCACGCCGACCGGAGCACGGTCGATCCCTGTCTACGATGACGCGATCGACTCCGACGAACTGACCATCGTCGTGGAAGACGAAAGAAAAAGACGAATTTTGAATTAAGTATCATCTGCAGATCGGTTTCTAACTGCCCCACATGGCAACCACTCCCAAAAAAGATTATTACGAAATCCTAGGCGTGAAGAAGTCCGCCTCCGCGGACGATATCCGCAAAGCATTCCGCAAGCTCGCCCGCAAGTACCATCCCGACGTCAATCCCGGAGACAAAACCGCCGAGGAGAAATTCAAAACGCTCTCCGAAGCCAACGACGTTCTCAGCGATCCCAAGAAGCGCAAGATTTACGATCAGGTTGGTTTTTATTCCGACAATATCGATCCCGCAACGGCCGAGGCCTACGCGCGCGGTGGAGGCACCGGCTCAGGCGGTTTCCCCGGTGGCGGCGCTGCTCCATCCAGCGGCCAGGGCGTTCCCTTCGATTTCAGCGGATTCGATTTCTCCGACCTCATGGACAACTCCGCACGCGGCCAGCGAAAAACCGGCGGCAGTGGCGGCTTTCGCGACATCTTCTCCGGAATTTTCGGCGGCGGCCGCGGAGCCGGACCCGCAGAAGCTGGTCCTGAAGCGGGCAGTGATCTCGAATACCAGGTAAACGTGCCGTTCTGGACGGCGATTCGCGGCGGCGTGATGCGTCTCAACGTCACCCGCCAGGATGTCTGCCCAACCTGCCATGGGCAGGGCTACATCGAAGCTCCGGGAAAATGCTCCGAGTGCAATGGCACCGGACAAGTGACGCAAACCGGCGGCCGCATGAAGTTCAACGTGCAATGCCCCAACTGCGAAGGCACGGGCAAAAATATCTCAACCTGCCCAACCTGCCACGGCGAAGGCACAGTCAGCCGCACCGAGCCGCTTGAAGTTCGCATCAAGGCGGGCACGCGCGACGGCCAGCGCATTCGTTTGGCCGGCAAAGGCAATGCCGGAGGGCACGGCGGCGCGGCCGGCGATCTTTACGTGATCATCCGCATCGATGCTCATCCTGTCTTTCATCGCGATGGCGACAACATTTATCTGACGGTCCCCGTAACCGCCACGGAAGCGGCCCTCGGAGCCAAAGTAGAAGTGCCCACCATCGACGGACGTGCGGAATTGAAAATTCCGCCCGGCACGCAGTCCGGCCAGAAACTGCGCCTGCGCGAAAAAGGTGTCCCCTCGGCCACCAAAGAAGGCGCGCGCGGCGACGAAATTGTCGAGATCACCGTAACCGTGCCTATGCCTCGCGACGAGCGCACCAAAGAACTCCTGCGCGAGCTGGCCAAGCTGAATCCCGAAGACCCGCGCGCCGAGTTGTGGACGAAAGTTTGATGCTGTTGCGAAGAACTCCCGCAGCCAGTCACGATCTGCAAATCTGAAGCTTCCCCCGCATTGCCTCCCCCCTCTCCGCTGTGTTAGCTTCAACCTTCGGAAGGGGAAATGCCTTGCAGGCAAGAGTTCCCGCCGGGCTGGATCGCAAAGAAAGCGAACTTTACCGCAAGCTCGATCCAGAGCGGCTCCCTCGACACATCGCGATTATCATGGACGGCAACGGGCGCTGGGCGAAACGGCGTCACATGCCGCGCGTGGCCGGACATCGCGCCGGAGTCACCGCTGTGCGCTCCACGGTAGAGACCGCAGCCCGCATCGGCATTCACGCGCTCACGCTCTATGCTTTCTCCGAAGAAAACTGGAAGAAGCGCCCCAAGAGCGAAGTCGATTTCCTGATGCGCCTGCTCAGCCGCTATCTGAAAGCCGAAGTCCCCACGCTGAACAAAAATAATGTTCGCCTCGAATACATTGGACGCCAGCACGAACTCCCCGAAGATGTGCAAGAGCGCATGGAGTGGGCGCGGCAGAGTACCGCACCGAACACCGGCACGATTCTCACGCTGGCGCTCAACTACAGCGCGCGCAGCGAGCTGGTAGACGCCTTCCGCTCCATACTCAGCGCCGCTTCGCAAAACGGCGGCTTCGATCATTTGCGCATCGACGAAGACACGGTCGCGGAACATCTCTACACGCGCAATCTGCCCGACCCCGATTTAGTAGTCCGCACCTCAGGCGAAATGCGGTTGAGTAATTTTCTGCTCTGGCAACTCGCCTATGCCGAGATTTATGTCACTCCAACTTTGTGGCCCGACTTTCGCGGCGCACATCTGCTGGAAGGCATTGCCGAATATCAAAAGCGCGAGCGCCGCTACGGCGGATTGAACCACAACGACTCCACTCACGGCGCTTCGCACAGCGAATCGGCCAAACTTCTCAAATAATCCCAGCATGCTGAAGCGCATCGCGACCGCAGTCGTCCTGATTCCGATTGTGATGTTGCTGGTACTCCGCGCGCCCGTGCCCGTAGTTGCCGTGGTTTCGGCCATCGTGGCGTTGATCACCATGCAGGAATTCCTGAAGCTGACCGAATCCTATGGTGTGCGGCCGCAGCGTTTGCCAACATACATCTTTGCAGGATTATTTTTTTTATTGCTCGCAATGAGCGCATCCGGCGAAACTCCGCAGCTCTCGGCCGTCCAATTCGTTCTGGTCGCAGCCTTTGCCTGCGCCATTTCTCCATTCCTGTTTCTCACTATCGCCATGCGGCGCGAGCAGATGAGCAGCGCATACCCCGCCGCCGCGGCATCCGCCTTCGCCTTCGCCTACATCGCTCTCCCCATGGGCATGTTGGTGCAATTGCGCCAACAGTGGGCCGGCGCGTTCTGGATTCTCTATCTTCTCTTGGTAGTCTGGGCGGGAGACATCTTCGCCTACTTCGTCGGCCGCTCGCTGGGACGTCACCTGATGGCCCCGCGCATCAGCCCGAAAAAAACCTGGGAAGGCGCAACCGCTTCGCTCGCCGCAAGCCTGCTGGTCGGAATTCTCCTCTTCAATCATGCGTTGCAAATCAGTTCATTTTTTCTGCGTTTGGGATTAATCGAGCGCCGCGACGGCCTCTTCGGACTCGAGAAACCGGAGATGTGGCCTATCATTTTGTTAACCATCGCACTCAACATCGCCGCGCAACTCGGCGACCTGGTGGAATCGCTGATCAAGCGCGGCGCCAACGTAAAAGATTCCGGCACAATTCTTCCCGGCCACGGCGGCATGCTGGATCGCATCGATGCTCTGCTTTTTGCTGCGCCGGTGCTGTGGGTTTATGAGGCATGGCGGGTGATGCAATAAGCATTCCGGCGTAAGCACGGCGGAGGTTATCTTCAGCTCCTTTCGGGACAAATCCAGATCAAAAAAAAATCCAGATCAAACCCGCTAATTCCTTGTAATGAGCGAGTTGCAAACCTGACAGCTGCGCCGGTGTTCGCAAAATATTGTGCCAAAAGAATTTATTCTCAAAATATTAGAAACACGGCTATTTAACGCGGTTAAATCATGCACGATCGCGGTGAACGTGGCCATTGGTTCAGCATGAAGCAGGATCGGCAGCGGGCGCAAGGTAGGATGTCACAGCGCGGTTGTGGAGGAGGGCCCCAAGCAATAGGGATTCCTCCTGTCTCGCTCCGCTCGCGCGTCGGAATGACAGAGCTTCATTGTTCGCAGCGCATCCGCTGCGATCCGTCGGAATGACAGAGCTTTGGTTGCGACACTCGCGTAAAATAGAAAGCTGCAATCCTACTCTCACGAATGAAACGCATCGCCATCCTGGGCTCGACCGGCTCGATAGGCCGCAGCACGCTAAGCGTCGCCGAGTCCTACCCCGAGCGCTTTCAAATCGTCACGCTCGCTGCGGGCGAAAACGTAGACGCAGCCTACGAACAAGCGCTCCGCTGGAAGCCACGGTTAATCTCCCTGGCAAAAGAAAAAGACGCGCAAACTCTGCGCTCGCGCCTCAAGCTAGCCGGACTCGCGGGAATTGAAGTAGTCTTCGGCGCAGCAGGCACAGTAAAAGTCGCCACCCATCCCGAAGTCGATTTCGTAGTCAGCGCCATCGTAGGCGTAGCCGGACTCGAAGCCACCTATGAAGCCGCCAGAGCTGGCAAAACGCTGGGTCTAGCTAATAAAGAATGTTTAGTCGCCGCCGGTGAACTGATCACCGCCGAAGCCCGCAAGCAAAACAAGCCGCTTCTCCCCATCGACAGCGAGCACAACGCCGTCCACCAATGCTTGCGCGGCGGGCGCATGGAAGAAGTCGAGCGCATCTGGCTCACCGCCTCCGGCGGCCCGTTTCTGAATACGCCGCGCTCGCAATTCAGCTCCATCACGGTCGAGCAAGCTCTCAATCATCCCACCTGGCGCATGGGCAAGCGCATCACCATCGACTCCGCCACGCTGATGAACAAAGGCTTCGAGGTCATCGAAGCGTGCAGACTCTTTCACATGCCGCCTTCGAAAGTGGAAGTCATTGTCCATCCCCAGTCCACAATTCATTCCATGGTCGAGTTTATCGATGGCAGCATACTTGCTCAGTTCTCGGTGACCGATATGCGCCTGCCGATTCTTTACGCTCTTACTTATCCCGAGCGTATTCAATCGGATATGCGTTTCCCGGTCAGGAACTTGCGTCATCTGGACTTTTGCCCTCCAGACATGAGTAAATTTCCTTGTCTCCGTTTGGCGTACGAAGCGGCCGAAGCGGGTGGAGCAAAAACGGTGGCGCTGAACGCCGCCGATGAAGTTGCCGTCGCCGCGTTTCTCGAAGGCGGCATCGCATTCGATGAAATTCCCCGGATCATCGAAGAGACGATTTCAGCATCTAATTCCGGGCAACTGGGTTCGATCCAGGAAGTGCTTCAAGCCGACGCCGAAGCCCGCCGATATGCGCAGGAGCGGGTAGCCAGAACCAGCGAACGGCCGCGGGCAACTTCTTTCATCTAACGGCAAGGTTTGCGAATCTAACGAAGTGCGGAGTACGTATCTCATATATGCCTGATTTTCTTATTTCCCTGATCGCCGTCGTCGTCATCCTCGGATTCATGATCCTGATCCACGAGTTCGGCCACTATGCCGTGGCCAAATGGCTGGGCGTTCGCGTGGAAGTCTTTTCCATCGGCTTTGGCAAGCGCCTGCTGGGTTTCCGCAAGGGTGAAACCGACTATCGCATCAGCGCCATTCCGCTCGGCGGCTACGTAAAAATGAGCGGCGAAAATCCCATGGATGAGCGCACCGGCGACCCTGCGGAATTTCTCTCGCACTCGCGCTGGCACCGCTTCCTGATCGCCATCGCCGGGCCCACCATGAACATCATGCTGGCCATCTTTCTTCTCGTCGGCGTCTTCATGGTGCATTACGAATATCCCGCAATTTACGACGAGCCCACGGTCATCGGCTGGATCATGCAAAACACTCCCGCCGCCAAAGCTGGCTTTCAGCCCGGCGACCGCATCGTGCGCATCGACGGTCTTGAAAATCCAACCTGGGAACAAGTCGATATTCGCGAAGCCCTGAATCCGAACCAGCCGCTGGATGTCACCATCGACCGCAATAATCAGCTTCTCACCAAGACCGTCTCGCCTGAGCCTTACGGCGTCGATCAAATCGGATTCGCCGGCTGGGCCGCCAAAGAACCCTGCGTCTGCGTTACCGATTTAACTCCCGGCATGCCGGCCGAAAAAGCCGGTCTCCGCGAAAACGATCAAATTCTCGCCGTCGACGGCAAACCCGTGCCTGCCTTGGCCGCCATGGTGGAAATGCTCGAGATCAGCAAAGACAAACCAATCGATCTGACGGTTCGCCGCGGAAGCGAAACCAAAGACTTCACCGTGCAACCGGTTCTCATCGAAAAGAAATACCGCATCGGCATCGGCAGCATGCCCATGAAAGTCACCAGCCTTTCATTTCCCGCAGCTTTGCATCTTTCACTGCAGGAAAATAAAAAAGCCTCGCTGCTGATTCTTGAGCTGGTGCAGAAAATGCTTCAAGGAAAGATTTCCGTGCGCTCCATCGAAGGCCCCATCCGCATCGGCCAGGCCGCGGGCGAAGCCGCAAAGCGCAAAGGCTGGACGCCGCTTCTGCTCCTGACCTCCGCCATCAGCCTGAATCTTGGCGTCTTCAATCTGTTGCCGATCCCTATCCTCGACGGCGGCGTAATCTTCTTCCTCCTGATCGAGAGCTTAATGGGCCATGACATCAGCCTACGTATCAAAGAACGCGTCTACCAGGCCGCCTTCGTTTTCCTGGTCCTCTTCGCAGTAATGGTGATCTACAACGATCTGCTGAAAACCATCCCCGGTCTAGCCGACCGTTTTCAGTAGCGGGAGAGATATCGTGCCGGAGTGAGATGTCGTGCGGATGCCGTGGAAGAGCGGCGCTTTAGCGCCGCGTAAAGCGTACCAAAAATAAAAGGGCCTTTTAGGCCCAGATTTTTGACGCGGGTGCCGCGGCTTTCAGCCGCGCCCCATATTCTTACCGCACACCCTCCACCAAAAACAGGTCCGACATTTCTCGCAGGAAAGAGTAAGCGTAGGTCTTGCCGTCCGCGGTCATGCGGACATTCAAAACCGAAGTCACACCAGCAGAATCGCCCGGCGCAAGTGTTGTCAACAGCTCCCTTTTTCCGGTGACCAGATCGAGACGATAGACCTGCGCCGATGTCTTCTCGTCGTGATAAACATAGGCAGAACGGCCGTCAGTGGACCACGTGATCCAAATATCTTCGGGCAACCAGCCGGAAATCGTTCGCGGCTCCCCTCCTGCTAGCGGAAAGATCAGACCCTGCCCGTTCACATCTCGAGCAAACATCAGCTTGCCATCCGGCGAAACAATGTGGGACTCGTGGTGGTTCCTCTTCACAGAAATCAACGGAGTAACACCACGTGCCGTACCACCTGCCACATCCTGGATGTACATTCGCCATCCCTTACCATCGTCGCCAGCAAAATAGATAGCCTTCCCATCGGGCATCCACCCCGTGGAAATGGCTTCCTGATCTGCGCCCGGGGTCAATCTCTGCGGTTCCCCCACTCCCGTCGGCAACAAAGCAAAACGAGCCGCACCTACCGTCGAAGAGTCAAATGCCAATACTTTCGTCCCGTCTGGGGAGAGCACCGGTTCGCCCCATTGCCCGAGCTTGATGGCGGAAGATCCGTCTGTTTTTCGCAGAAAGGCCAGGCCCGAGGCGCCCGCCGCCGATCCCCAATCGTCGAATGAAACCTGCGTGCCGTCAGACGATAGATCTCTCAAGGTTGCGTAGTCTAGCCAGGAAAGATCTCGTTCTTTGGTATCGCCGGGACCCCGAAACTGCAGCCCGCTTCTCCACGATTCTTTCGCCAAAAGAATTCGCCCGTCCGGCGATATGTCGTGAAGCCGAAGAATGCCGGGCAGCCGGAGAGCGATCCGCTCCTTGCCATTGAGACCAAGAGCATGAATCGCATCCGCCCAACCTTCAGTTGTAGTTGCGGCAACCCACACCTCTTTGCCCGACGGAGGCCAAGCCAGGCCCTCCACGCTGACATAAACCTCTGAGTGGATCAGTTCCTTTCCGCTTCGGTCCACCGCGATGGCCCACCCCGCATCGCCGTCAGCAGCCTCAAATTCCGCGAACGCCGCGGATTTAGCGTCCGGCGCGATCCGGAGATATCCGAGGGGATGGTAACTCTCGTACAGCACTTTTCCGCGAGGGAATTCCACGCGGTATTTCCCTCCCGCCTGGCGGATCACCGCCATTTCGGTTCCGTCAGCGGTCCAGTCGGCGGCAAGCACATCCTCTTCAACTTCCCGCGGCGATCCGCCGGACACCGGCAACAGCCCCAGAGTTCCCTGGCAAATTCCGATGTATCGATCTTTGCATCCGATTGAAATCGCAAACTCCGAAGAAGAAACCGCAAACAACGTGGAGTTGCTCAAATTCAATGGCCGGGATTCCGGACTGTCCGGCAAGGTCGAATACAATTGGACTGGCTGCCCACTCCAGCTGGCGCTGTAATAAATCGAGCGGCCATCATGCGCAAAGCGCGCGGCGTAGACCAGTCCCCGATCGAATGTCAATTGATGATAAGAAAGCGGAGCCACAGCGCCAGCACGCCGGCCGAGTATCCAGCCTCCCCCGGCCACGAGTAGAAGCAGGAGCAGACCCGCAGCGAGTTGCATTACCCGCGCACGCGGCTGGCGTTTCCCTGTCGTTGCCGCAACTGTGGTGACCCCGGTCACAACGCTCGACGAAGAGATTCCCGAAAGTCCTTCGAGATTAAAAGCCAGGTCGCGCGCCGATTGAAACCGCTGCAATGGCTTCTTCTCAAGGCAGCGGCGGACAATGCGCTCCAACGCCGGTGAAATCGGCTTTCCCGTCAAGCTTAGTTCCGCGGGTTCCTCCTTCAGGATCGCGGTCATGGTCTCAGCCGAAGTATCCCGCCGGAAAGCGCGCTGGCCGGTAAGCATCTCGTACAGAATCGTTCCCAGCGCAAAAATATCGGAGTGCGCATTCGCCGGCTCGCCTCTCACCTGCTCCGGAGACATGTATCCTACCGTGCCGAGAACCACTCCCGCGGAGGTGGGCACAGCTTCCATCGTGAGGCCTTCGTCCGCAGCCGCTTCCGCTCGCGCCAGCTTCGCCAAACCGAAATCGAGAATCTTCACCCGCCCATCGCGCGTGACGAAAATATTTTCCGGCTTCAGGTCGCGATGAATAATGCCTTTGTCATGCGCCGCCGCCAGCCCTTGTGCGATTTCCGTGCCGTACCCGACGGCACGCCGTAGCGGCAGCGCGCCGCCGCTCAATTCCTGCCGCAGCGATTGGCCTTCCAGACACTCCGAAACCAGATAAGGGACGCCGTCCTGTGTGCCGATGTCATGAATGGAAAGAATATTAGGATGGTTCAGCGCCGCGACCGCGCGCGCTTCGGTCTCGAATCGCCGCAACCGTTCCGCATCCCGCGCCATGGATTCGGGCAGAACCTTGATGGCGACGTCCCGTCCAAGCCGTGTATCGCGCGCCCGATAAACCTCTCCCATGCCACCGGCGCCAAGAGAGGAGACGATTTCATACGGCCCGATTTTTGTGCCGGAAGTAAGGGCCATGGGGTCGCGCAATTATATAGCGTGCTCTGTTTTGCACCCATCTGTCATGCTGAGCGGAGGGGAAGAATCGCGAAGCGATGCTTCCGCGCAGTCGAAGCATCCCTGCCCGATCCACGACCGCCGGCGGTCTGAGCGCAAGAACCACGATCGACGTCATAAACCCTGTGCCCGTGGTAAACCCAGCATTCCAATCCCAGTGACAACCTCAAAAGCCTATTTCCAGTGATAAAATGGCATTTGCTATGTCCATCATTCCCCGCAGAAAAACCGTAACCGCCATAGTCGGCGACGTCCGCGTCGGCTCCGATGCACCTATTGTGGTGCAGTCGATGACCAACACCGACACTGCGGATATTCTCGGCACAGTGCAGCAGTGTGCCGCGCTCGCCCGCGCCGGCTCTGAGTTGGTCCGCGTGACCGTCAACAACGAGGAAGCGGCTGCTGCGGTCCCCCGCATCGTAGATCTGCTCGACCGGCAGGGTATTCGCGTGCCCATCATTGGCGACTTCCATTACAACGGACACGTTCTTCTCACCAAATATCCCGAGTGCGCCCGCGATCTGGCCAAATACCGCATCAATCCCGGCAACGCCAGCATTGGCAAGACCGGCGATTCCAACTTCCGCACCATGATTGAAGTCGCCGTGAAGTATCAGAAGCCGGTGCGCATCGGCGTGAACTGGGGCTCACTCGATTCCGTCCTGCTCACCAAAATGATGGACGATAACTCCGCGCTGGCCGAGCCAAAAGACGCACGCGATGTGACGATGGAAGCGATGGTGGTAAGCGCATTGAACTCCGCCGCGCTGGCGGAAAAATACGGCCTGCGCTCCGATCAAATTATTCTCAGCGCGAAAGTCAGCGGCGTGCAGGATTTGATCGATGTCTACCGCGCCCTAGCCGCGCGTTGCAACTATCCGCTGCACCTCGGCCTCACCGAAGCCGGCATGGGCGCAAAAGGCGTGGTCGCCTCCAGCGCTGCCATGGGCGTAGTTTTGCAAGAAGGCATCGGCGATACGATTCGAGTCTCACTCACGCCCGCGCCGGGTGGCGATCGTACCGAAGAAGTCCGCGTAGCGCAGCAAATCCTGCAGTCGATGGGCATCCGGAGCTTCACCCCGCAAGTCACCGCCTGCCCCGGCTGCGGCCGCACCACCAGCACCTTCTTCCAGGAAATGGCCGAGCAGATTCAGACCTACCTGCGCGAGCAAATGCCCACCTGGAAAGGCCGTTACGTGGGCGTAGAAGAAATGAAGTTGGCTGTGATGGGCTGTGTGGTCAATGGCCCCGGAGAATCCAAACACGCCAGCATCGGCATCTCGCTGCCCGGAACCTTCGAAGAGCCCAAGGCTCCCGTCTATGTGGATGGACGTCTGTTCACCACGCTGAAAGGCGACCGCATCGTAGCCGAATTCATTCAAATCCTCGACGAATACGTAGACTCCCACTACGCCACCCGCGAGGCGTCGGTGGAAGAAGTTCCAGCCAAGGTCTAGACCAAACCTAATTAAGAAAGCTATCCTTGATTTGAAGGGCCGATTTAAAGGGGCCGCAGCTTCAGACGCGCCGTGTGAAGACCTCCCCCTTGGTCATTCCGACGCGCGAGCGTAGCGAGGCAGGAGGAATCTGATTTTCCGGGGGATGCCAAAACCAAACGCGATACCGTGCGCAACACTGTGGAGAGTGGTGCTAAGCGCCGCGTATAGCATCCTCAAAATAAAAGCTGGGCTTCAACCTACTGCCCCATAAACAGAAAAATCGGATTCTGAAATGCCGGCTCTCCACTGGCCAGCGCCGGACCATCGCTATAAGGACCAACCAGATTCGTCACCAGCGTGTCCGGCGGAATACTCGTCCCCGGATTGTTCGCATTGCTATCCGTAGTATTGATCACCGCCACCGTTCCCGCATCGCACATGCTCACATACACGCGTGAACTGTCCTCAGAAGCCATGGTGAACACGCGAAACCGCGTGCTGGTAGGCGTATACAGCGTCGTGGGAGCGCAAGTTGCGACTGGCGATAAAGCATATTGATTCGTCGCAAACGGTGGCCAGGTCAACAGCGTCAAAGTCGGAGCGTTTGGATACTTGATCGTCAGGCTGTTGGCATCAAACACCGTCAACCCGGGAACAATGCAATTCCCTGACACATTTGAATCGGGACACTTTCCCGACGAATAGTTCTGATAGCTGGCCACATAAAACCGACTGCCGTCCAATAGCGCCGTCGCGGAAATCGGCATGCACCCCAATGGACACGCTACCGATCCCGCCGTAAAAGAAAAACTAGTCATCAACACGGGAGTATCATTCGGCGCTCCAGTACTATCCACTCCACCCGTATCGGCAAACACATAAACCTGCGCCGTCGCCGGGTTCGTAACATAAAGCCGGTTCAAATCCGGATCGTAAAAAACGTAATTCGCCCCCACTCCAACTGGAAGGCTGCTGCTCACCGTATCGGTGGCCGTGTCAATCGTCACCAGTTGCCCATCGCCCTGCGTCACCACATACACCTTCTGGCTGTCACCGCGCACCACAAGCCACACCGGATCGATCCCGGTAAATCCTGTAATCGTATTCGGAGACAAATCCACGGTATTCAAACTGCTGATCGTATTGTTTCCCTGGTTCGCCACATACAGCTTGAAACCGTTCGGCGTCGACGCCTCCACCATGGCAATCGGATTGGCAGGCGGATCTCCCGTGGCATATGTCGTCGGTTCCACCGTCGCCGTATTCGTAACCACATTCGTCGTCGTATTGAGCTTCGCCACCGTACTGGAGTTAAAATTCGCCACGTAAACCGAGGCAGTCTCGCTGCTAGCCAGAAAAACCGGCTGCGCCGGTATCGACGCCGTTGCGGCAAGCGTGCATGGGGTGGTCGTATTGATTGCACAAGCCGCGAGCCCGGTCACAGAATCGGTGTAAGTAACGTTCGTCGCGTTGATCGAAGTAATCGCAAACGTCCCGTTGTATCCGCCAATACTCTCACCCGTAATCGCCACCGACGTTCCCACCGGGACCAACGCCGATGAGTTCGCGAGCAGTGGGCTGGCCAGTGCCACGGTCACCACATTCCCAGCTTCGCTTAATCCGGTAATAGCTGAACTCTGGTTCGTAAGGGTGGGCAGGGAGGCCGTGCTCACCGGGCCTAAGCCAACAGCGAGCGATGTTTGAAATACCGGGCTGAACGAAGCAATCGCATCCACTCCTCCCGAAAAAATACTGGCCGCGGTCGCAACAAAAACTTTGGAATCGTTCGGCAGAATTATGCCGTGAGTCGGATTGAAACCGGCATTCGGCGCGGTCCCAGTCGATGTCGCGGTTTCTCCAACAATCGAATCCCCGGAGACGTCAATCTGCAAAGCTCCGCCGGGATAATAAGGCGTGTTGACGGTAATGCCGAACACCGAATGAAAGTTGCTGGGTTTCGGATTCGGTTCCACCGGGCATCCCGGCACTCCGCCCGTGGTGCAAGGAATCACCACCGGACGGTAAACCTGGCCGCAAGCCGACCACAACACCATGGAAATCACCATGGCCGCCAAACAGCCCACACGTCGAACACTCATCGGCACCCCGAAGAAATAGCTCTCAATTCGTATGATGAAGACAGAAGCGACTATTGTAACGATAGCTCGCCGCAAGCGCTAGCGATCCGCCGCAGTTCTTCCTACGGATGCTTCGTCAGCACAGAGAGGATGCCTGATCTCCCACCTCAGGAAGAGATTGAGATCAGAACAGATTCGTACAGAGTAGATTCGTATCAGGGCACGCATTCAGGCGTGCCGCAAATCGCGCACCACACCGCGCCTTCAAGCGCTGCTTACCGCCCCTTCCGCGACTTCCCTCCAGCCGCGGCCGCCGGCGCTTCCGTCTTCTCCGTAGCCGCCGGCTTCTTCTTCCCTTCCATCTGCGCCAAACTCTGCTTTAACGCGGCCATCAAATCCACCACCGGAGCCAGTTTCTTCGGCTTCTCCACCGCCGCCACTTCTCCGCCCTCCAGCTTGGTTTCGATCAGCTGCTTCAAATTTTCCTGAAACGTATCTTTATATTTCTCCGGATCCCACTCATCCGCCAGCGCCTCAATCAACTGGTGCGCGACCTTCACTTCTGCTTCTTTCAACTCCACATCGGGCGCGCCAAAGCCTTCCACTTTTTTCACTTCTTCCGCGTAATACATCGTGTGCAGCATCATGCCGCCTTCATGCGGACGCAAAAATACCGTGTACTCGCGGTTGTGCATGGTGATCTTCGCGATCGCCACATACTCGCTCTCCTCCAGAGCCTTGGTCAGCAGCGCATACGGACGCCGCCCCGCCTCCTCCGGCATCATGTAATACGACGACTCAAAGTACACCGGATCGACGTCGCTCGCCTTCACGAACTCCAGAATCTCCATCGTCTTCGCCGTCTGTGGCTCGATCTTCTTAATCTCTTCCGGCTCAATGATGATGTACTCATCCTTGCGAAACTCGTATCCCTTCACCATGTCGGCGCGATCGACAACGACGCCCTCCGCCTGGCAAATATACTGCTGCTTCAATCGCGATTTATCCGTGCGGTGCAGCATGTTGAAAGAAATTCCCGAACTGCGCGCCCCCGAAAACAAGCGCACCGGCATAGAGATCAAACCGAAAGTTAAATGTCCCGACCAAACTGACGATGGCATAGTTCCCCCTCGCTGTAACCGCCACACAACCCTGTCATTCCGAACCGGGTAACAAGCCCGGTGAGAAACCTGTTTTTTTCTTTCATGCAGGGCAAGGCCTCAGACGATCCGCCTAAACCGCCCAGAATTGGGAGTTTAGCCCAAGAACGAAAGTTGGATGCACAAATCTTAATGCAGAGAGAACCGAAGTGCGAAGCCGCAGGGAATGGGGTGGAGAACTCGCCTACCCAAGGAGTTGTAGTTAACCAAGGGTATTCCAACCGCTATCATCCTGAGCGAAGTTGCCGTTTGCGAAGCGGACGCCAAATCAGCCATCCCGTAAGCGAAATTTGAAACGAATCCCGCGCTCCCAGCACTATTTTGATGGAACAATCCAGGCCGAGGAGAGCGCAATGATCACGATAACCGGAACAGTCGGGAGCAACGGTAAATACCTCGTCACCGGAATGCCGGTGGATACAAAGACGCATACTGTATTAAAGATCGCCTTCGAGAACTTAACGGGCGGCACCAATCTGGGACTGTTCGCGGGCACTGATGCCGACTTCGCAGCTGGTAGCGGGGGCCTGCAACTGTCGGACTCCGGCGGTCCCGGTTTTCAATTCCTGAGCATCATCGACACGCACAAGCTGTCGGGCAAAGTCATTTACGTCCTGCGCGAAGTGGGCACCGCGAATTCGCAGTTCAGCCTTACCGTGGAATAAGCGCGTTGAACATGCCGCGCTCCGTACGTCCTTGCGTCAAGAACGTGAGCGAAGCGCCGTGTTTTACTTCTCCGCCGCTTTTTTGAACCCCGTCCCCCACATTCCTCATCTCTTCTCCAAAATCCCCGACTCGGAGAAACATATATGTCTGACCTGCGCTATCCCATCGGCAAGTTCCACTTCGCCGGACCGCTATCGGAAGACGAGAAACAGAAATGCCTCTCCGATATCGAACAAGCCCCCGCCAATCTTCGCGCCGCCGTAAAAGGCCTCTCAGCCCAGCAACTCGACACTCCCTACCGCCCCGAAGGCTGGACCGTTCGCCAGGTCGCCCATCACGTTCCCGACAGCCATCTCAACGCCTACATCCGCTACAAGCTCGCTCTAACCGAAGACGAGCCCACCATCAAGCCCTACGCCGAAGACCGCTGGGCCCAACTGTCAGACACACAAACCACGCCGGTAGAAGTCTCGTTAACCCTGCTAGATTCCCTCCACACCCGCTGGACCCAGCTTCTGCGATCCCTGAAGCCGGAAGACTGGAAGCGCACCTTCCGCCATCCCCAAATGGGCCAGGTCACCCTGGAAAAAAACCTGGCCCTCTACGCCTGGCACAGCCGCCATCACGTCGCCCACATCACAGCATTGCGCGAAAGAAACAACTGGTAGAAGTCGCAACCCTCGCCCCCTGTCATCTTGAGCGGCGTTATCGTTCGCGTAGCGAACGATAACGCCAGTCGAAAGATCCCTTTTACTTGTCACCACCTCCAACGACCAAGAGACGAGTTTTACCCCGAAAGCTGAAAGCGCCCTCCATTGCCGTCTACGCTCTCCTGAGATAGAATCCTCCTGCCTTTCCCCAGGGCTTCCGACGAACCGCGTAATTCAGCACGCCCGTAGCTTTCACGAAGCTCGCCCAAGAAGGAGACTCGCCATGCGCTCCAAGAATTCTCTTCATACACTTCTTCACTCGACGACAAAACTGGTCGTTCTGCTCGTTCTTGTATTCACGATGAGCGCCCTTGTGGCTGCGCAAAAGGAAGCCACCATCTACAACTTCCAGGCGCGTTACGACGGCGCCGAACCTGTGGGTCTGATTGCCGACAGTGCCGGTAACCTCTACGGCACCACCTACCAGGGCGGAGGCAGCCACAACTGCGGCGGCAATGGCACAGCTCCCATCGGCTGCGGCACTGTATTCGAGTTAATCGCTCCCACACATAGCGGCGGCCACTGGACTGAAACCCTTCTCTACGTTCTTCGCGGCGGGACAACGGACGGCGTCGGTCCGTCGTCTCCTCTGGTCTTTGATCAGGCCGGCAATCTTTATGGCAGCACGCTTAATGGCGGGGCATCGGGGCTCGGGACGATCTTCCAATTAACCCCGCCCGCGCAGCCAGGTCACGCATGGACCGAGACTGTGCTATACAGCTTTGGCAGCTCCGAAGGCGGCGGCCCTCGCGGGCTGGCAATCGATACCGAAGGCAACCTCTACGGCGAGGCTAACGGAGCGGACACCGACGGCCAGATCTTTGAATTGTCCCCACCGTCAGCTCCCGGCGGATCGTGGACCTACAGCAGTCTCATTTCATTCACCGGCGCCAACGGTGCCGATCCCAATGGCGGACTCATTCTCGACGCTCACGGAAATCTCTACGGCGCAACTTTCGCCGGTGGTACCGGAACCGGCCCTGGCTGTCCCGGAGGAAACAATTGTGGGTTGGTCTTCGAGTTGGCTAAGCCCGCCACTGAAGGCGGTACTTGGACGGAAAGAGTTCTCTATAACTTCACGGGCACGAATGGCGATGGTGCTTCTCCATTTGGCGGTGTGATCTTCCACGGCGGCAACCACCTCTATGGCACCACGGCTTACGGCGGCAACGACATCGGCGACGGTACCGTTTTCGAGCTTTCTCCCGGCCCCGACGGTTGGACCGCAACTACGCTGTACCAGTTCAATCGCAATACCGGAGGCTTTCGTCCCGATGCCGGCGTTGTATTCGATCACCAGGGTAATCTCTACAGCACGACTACCTTTTCCGCGGATAACGGAGGGGAGGTTTTCAAGCTGGCCGCCCCAGCCTCAGCGGGAGACCCTTGGGCGTTCGCGCTTCTCTACGACTTCAACTGCACCACTGGTGGAGGCTGCTCTCCGCTCTCGACTCCGGTAAATAGGGGCAATCAGCTATTCGGAGCCGCCTATAGTGGTGGCACCGCAGGCGCAGGCTTCATATACGGCATCATTCCCTAAACCAAATCCCTAACGCCCACGTCATCTTGAGCGGAGTTGTCGTTCGCGAAGCGAACGACAACGCAGTCGAAAAGCCTGCCCTGAGCGAAGCCGAAGGGATCCCTTTTACCTCCGACACTCCCAACGGCCAAGAGAGGAGTTTCTACCCCGAAACTAAAACAGGAAAGGCAAAACACCTCTGGGTGCTTTTCCCTACGATCCAGGCTTCACCTACTGCCGTATTGTCGCCCTCCACATTCCCCGACAAATTCATAAGCCCCACAATGGCTCAACTTGCTGCGCGTATCCACCCAAATCTCCCCGCCAATCTTGCGCCAGCGTTGGCAAAAAGAATAATCCTCGCTCAAATAAACTCCGGTCTCCGCCTCGATCATGCAATCAAACAGCGCAAATAGATTGGAACTCCGCACCGCATCCCGCCGCGCGCCTGACATGGGCAAACCGTGCAGGCACCGGAAATGAGTATCGGGATAAGCCGCAATCATCCGCTCCACTGCGCTGCGCCGGATCAGTTGAAACCCTCCGCCCGCATAAATCGCCGTGGCAAAATCGCCCTCCCGCTTGCGCTCCGGCTCAGGCGAAAAAGTTCCCACATAGGTCATCGCGGCCTGCCGCACACTTTCGCCATTTTCCACGCAGCGCCGCGGCAACTCATCCCAGTCAATCGTCTTCAACGGATAAAGCGCTCCGGTAAAATCCTTGTCGAAACGCAACAGCCGCTCGACCTGCTCCGGCTCAAAGCTGATATCCGCATCCACAAATAGCAGATGCGTGGCCCTCGGCTCATCCAAAAACATCGCGACCAAAGTGCTGCGCGCCCGGGAGATCAAAGCGTCGTAACCCACCATCGAAAGCGACACGTCGAACCCTGCACTTCTCCCCCGGCTCATGAGCCGTATCACCGACAACATGTAATTCTGCGTGACCACTCCACCAAAGCACGGCGTCGCCACCAGAATCCACGGCCTCGACATGCCGCTCCTAATTGAACAAAATGTGCCGTCCGCTCATTCCCCAGCATCCGCATAACCAAATCTCGAATTTAAGCTCTGCCAATGGACTCCCAAATTGCTCCATCGGGCATGCGTATTCCACTATTGGATTCATCAACTTGCCGTTGACGCTAAATTCGTTGCGCCCTGGCAAGCCCTCTGATAGCCTTTTAAAGACTCCCCATTGAGTTCCCTTTGCCGTTGCGACCGCGCGCGGTAAGCGCGAGTCTCGCAGAAGTAGTTGCGCCAGAAAAGTTCGACGCAGTTTTCTAAGGAGAAAAAATCTTGGCAGCAAAAAATCGTATTTTATTTACATCCGAATCCGTTACCGAAGGCCATCCTGATAAGATCGCCGACCAAATTTCCGATGCCATCCTCGATGCCTGCTTGGCCGAAGACACCACCAGCCGCGTCGCCTGCGAAACCCTCACCGCAACCGGCCTGGTAGTCATCGCCGGAGAAATCACGACAAAAGCCTACGTCGATTTTCAGCAAGTCGTCCGCGGCACCGTGCAGACCATCGGATACGACAACGCTCTTCACGGCTTCGACTGCAACACCTGCGCCGTCATCTCCAGCATCAACAAACAATCCGGCGACATAGCCATGGGCGTGGACACGGGCGGCGCCGGCGACCAGGGAATGATGTTTGGGTATGCCGTCAATGAGAATGAGGAGTTGATGCCGACCCCCATTTCTCTGGCGCACAAGCTGACCATGCGGCTTTCGCAGGTGCGGAAGAATGGCGTGCTGCCATTTCTGCGTCCGGATGGAAAGTCGCAGGTTACAGTTGAATACGATGCGAATGGAAAAGTGAAGCGCGTGGATGCAGTTGTGATTTCCACGCAGCATGCGGAGACCGTAGGCAACGAAGAGTTGCGCGCGGGAATTTTAAAGCATGTGATTCAAGCCATCATTCCGGCACAGTTGCTGGATGAGGACACGAAGTATCACATCAATCCCACGGGACGGTTTGTGATTGGCGGACCGATGGGAGACACCGGACTGACGGGCCGGAAAATTATCGTCGATACTTACGGCGGCATGGGGCGGCATGGCGGTGGGGCATTCAGCGGAAAAGATCCGACGAAGGTCGATCGCTCGGCGGCTTACATGGCGCGGCACATTGCGAAAAATATTGTGGCGGCGAAGCTGGCGGATCGATGTGAAGTGCAGTTGGCTTACGCGATCGGCGTGGCTGAACCCGTGAGCGTGCGAGTGGATACGTTTGGGACGGAGAAAGTGGATCCCACGATTATTCCGGATTTGATTCGGGCGCACTTCAAGTTGACGCCACGGGGGATTATTGAATCTCTCGATTTGCGCCGGCCGATTTATAAGAAGACGGCGGCGTATGGACACTTCGGGCGCAATGATCCCGACTTTACCTGGGAAGCGACCGACAAGGCTGCTAAGTTGGCCAGCGATGCTGGCGTGCGGGAGCCGGTTGGGGCGCGGAAGTAATTGCATCGTGGTTCTTGACGGCACGACTTAAGTCGTGCCGTTTTTTTTGGGGGGACGCTTCCCGGCGCTGTCGCTGCGCAGAATAAGCCAAAGCTGAGGCAGCCTAAGCAGAGATGGTCTAGCCGCTGTAGAAATCGTTACCGCAGGCCTCCATGGTACCCGCCCCTTGGCAAGCTCAGGGCAGGCTCTTGCACAGAACGCAAGAGCGGGGCACCCACCTATGTTTGTTGTGCCAGCGATTTAAAGGCTGGACCATCCGCCAGTTTAGAAATCGTGGGTTGACGCTCGGACCAAGCTGACGGATAATGAATCGCTTTCGAAAGGACCACTCCATGCACTCTTCCCAGCCCCGCAAAGTCAGCAATCTCTCCGATTCGACCACCCGGCAACTCAACACCTATGCTCTTGCCGCAAGTGCGGCGGGAATTGGCATGTTGGCGCTATCGCAGCCAGCACAGGCCCAGATCGTTTACACGCCGGCGCATCACGTGATCAATGCCAACCAAAATTATTTGCTTGACCTCAATCATGATGGAACTCCCGATTTTGAGTTTAAGAATTTTTACAATACGTTCAGTGGGAATGTTGCCGGGTACCTGCAGATTGTGCCAGGCAGAAATGCAAACGAGGTCTGGGCGGCAGCACGTGGTGCAACGCGTTGCTTTGAACCTTTATGTGCAGCCGGACTACGAAAGGGCGATAGCATAGGGCCAACAGGAGCGTTCAAGCCGGACTTCCCACTCGGTGAACGCATGGTGGCAAGTGACATTGTCAGCACTAACTCGGGTTCCTGGCTAAACGTGACCCGCTATCTCGGCCTGAAGTTCATCATCGCAGGCCAGACTCACTATGGCTGGGCACGACTCACGGTAACCGCTCAGCATTGGACAGTTACAGCAACTCTCACCGGCTATGCCTACGAATCCACACCCGGCAAAGCCATCATCGCAGGCGCGACCACGGGACCAGTGGATGGCGACTCCTCTGCATCTGCAATCTCGCCCAGTTCCGCACCCGCGACTCTAGGCGCATTGGCGCTTGGAGCGCCTGGGTTGTCGAGCTGGAGACGCGAGGAGCCTGTGGTTGCGGCACCCGTAAGCAACTGAGTCTTACGAAACGAATCGCGGGTGATCACGGTAAACGGACCATCCTGATCTGGGTGAGCGGCTTCCCATTCAAATGGGGTGTATGCAATCACACTTAAAAGGACACAGGCCGCAAGCGCTATTGCGACCAGGATTATCTCCACTTCCTCACAGGGACACGTCTGGTTCGTGCCCCCACCCTTCGAACACCCCGAAGGGTGGGGGTAGCCTTATTCGCGGTGTGGACCGAAGTATACGAAGGGTAATTGGCAGTGGACCCATCTTGGGTTTGGCGAGGAAGGAAATTGGGGGGAACTTATGTCGGAGAAGCTAGAATTGGCTAAGGCTGGCAAGTGAGGTCCCTTCGCCGCAGCAGATTTCTCCTGCTTCGCTTCGCTCAAGCGTCGGAATGACATGGGGGAATGTAGTGGATGGGAAGTCAACCGGCACAAACTCCCCTAACCAAAGTTCAACTTGGGCTATGGCCCGAAAGTCTTATTCCTTAAGGGTATTTTGGATGTTCGCTCTCTGGTCTGAATCGTGTATTCTGGCAGAGCACTCTTAATCCAACTACTCTCGTTAAACAAACCAAATTCTTAGCATGAAGGCGCCACAGGAGGCGTATGTCAACAGCAGCACAGATTAATTACGACGTGAAAAGTTTGGAACTGGCGGAACTGGGCAAAAAGCGCATTGAGTGGGCGAACCAGTCGATGAAGGTTCTCCAGATTATCCGTAAGGAATTTATTAAGAACCAGCCGCTGAAGGGCATCCGCATTTCGGCCTGCCTGCATGTAACGGCGGAGACGGCGAACCTGGCGATTTGCCTGCGCGACGGTGGCGCGGATGTGGTGCTTTGTGCCTCAAATCCTCTCTCGACACAGGATGATGTTTCGGCCAGCCTGGTGCGCGATCAGGGCATTCCGGTTTTCGCCATTAAGGGCGAGGACAACGATACTTATTACCAGCACATTATAGCGGCGATCGATCACAAGCCGCACATCACGATGGATGATGGCGCCGATCTGGTGACCATTCTGCACACCAAGCGCACCGATGCGCTGGAAGGCGTGATCGGCGGGACGGAAGAGACGACTACGGGCGTGATCCGGTTGCGCGCGATGGCGAAGGAAGGCGTGCTGAAGTTCCCCATTGTGGCGGTGAACGACGCTGACACCAAACATCTTTTCGATAACCGCTACGGGACAGGGCAGTCGACGATTGACGGCATTATCCGGGCGACCAACTTTCTGCTGGCCGGGTCGAAGTTCGTAGTGGCCGGATACGGCTGGTGCGGACGCGGACTGGCGAGCCGGGCGCGCGGCGCGGGAGCGGAAGTGATTGTGACCGAAGTGGATCCGACGAAGGCGCTCGAGGCCGTGATGGACGGCTTCCGCGTGATGTCGATGCCGGAGGCGGCGAAGATTGGCGACGTGTTCTGCACCGTGACCGGCAACAAGAACGTGCTGGTGAAAGAGCACTTCGATCTGATGAAAGATGGCGCGATCATTTCGAACTCCGGCCACTTCAACGTGGAAATCGACATTCCGGCGCTGGAGAAGATGGCATCGTCGAAGCGGACGACGCGCACTTACGTGGACGAGTATTCGATGAAAGACGGGCGCAAGATCAATCTGCTGGGCGAAGGACGGCTGATTAATCTGGCATCGGCGGAAGGGCACCCCGCGTCGGTGATGGATATGAGCTTTGCCGACCAGGCGCTTTCGGTGGAGTACATGGTGAAGAATTACAAGACGCTCGAGAAGACGGTCTACAAAGTTCCCGACGAACTCGACAAGCGCGTGGCGAAGCTGAAGCTGGAGTCGATGGGGATTAAGATCGACCGGCTTTCGCCTGAGCAGGAAGAGTATTTGGCTGGGTGGAGCGAGGGAACGTAGAGGCAGCATTTAGCATCAGCAATCAGCATTCAGTTAAACGGGGCGGCGGTTGCTGCTCCGTTTTGTTTTTGGTTATGCGCGGGATTCAATCATGCGGTCGATTCGTACTTCCATTTCCTGCTCTTCTACAAATTGGCAGCGGTTCGCCTGTTCCAGACCATTTTTCCGCACGGAGGCACGAGAGTATTCGTCTCTTGTAGAAGGCGCAAGGCGGCTTCCTTTACCACGCGTTCGGTGTCAGTGCCGGTGTGGCGGGCGATTTCCGAAGCTGGGCTTCCTGTTCCGGAGTGAAATGACTTCCCCGGGTGAAGTCTAGCGGAGTGTCGGGCTCATGTGAACTCATGCTCTTCGCGATCTCGGGCGATTGCGGGAAGAATACCCTGAGACATCCGAGAATGCCGATGAGGGTATAGGGATCCTTCGACTGCGCATGCGGATCGCTTCGCGAATCCGCTTGCTTCGCTCAGGATGACAATACGGATAACGATTCCGACCACCCACTTCTTGCAAAAGAACGCGAGAAATGGGGCACCCGGCTCAGGATGACAATTCAAACTAGTAACTCCAATCTTGGAGTAAATCGCTTTGGGCTGAACATGGCGTTTTTCGGGGCTTTTGAACGGATTTTGTGATATAGTTCCGTTCCAGTGGTTCTCCCCTCCGGTTCTGCATCCTGATGGTTTTTCGCCTTAAGCAATATCTGTCTTTGCTTTTTTTACGTGTACCGTCTCCCCGGGAAAGGTTCTGTTTACTCATGAAAAAATTGCGGCTTATTTCTGCTTTGGTTCTTGCGGTTTTTATCGTTGTTTTCCAGGCTTCGGCGTTGGCACAAACGGCTACGGAAACTATTCTCTATAGTTTTGCGGATAGCGGCAGCGCTCCATTTAGCCCTTACTCGGGATTGGTTTTTGATCCGGCGGGAAATCTTTATGGCACTGCTTACTCGGGCGATGCTGAAAATGCGGGTGGGGTGTTCATGCTCTCTCCGGTGGCGGGCGGAGGGTGGGAGCAGACTACGATTTATTCCTTTACCGGCGGGGCGGACGGCGGAAAACCTTACTATGCGGGAGTGATTCTGGATTCTGCCGGGAACTTGTATGGCACCACCTACTCGGGTGGCAGCATGAGAAAGTGCACCGGGGGCTGCGGAACCGTGTTTGAGCTCTCGCCGTTGTCCGGTGGAGGCTGGCAGGAGACGGTTTTGTATGCGTTCAATGGGGGAGCGGATGGAGAGAATCCGCGGGCGGGGTTGGTTTTTGATGCGGAGGGAAATCTTTACGGAACCACGTTGCAGGGCGGAAATCTTACGGCGTGCACTTTGGGATGCGGCACCGCGTTCAAGTTGACGCCGAGTGAGACCGGCCAGTGGAAAAAAACGATTCTCCGCACGTTCAATGGAACGACGGATGGCGCGAATCCACATGCAGGGCTGGTTTTCGACTCCGCGGGAAATTTATATGGAACGAACTATTGGGGCGGCACGACTCCGGCTTGCCCGGCAGGCGATTGCGGGACGGTGTTTGAGCTGACCCCGACCGTGAAAGGACCGTGGCAAGAACGAGTGCTGCACGCGTTTACGAATGCGGTGGATGGGGGGAATCCGGGGTCGAACGTGACGTTCGATGCGGCGGGAAATATTTATGGAACCACCAGCGAGGGCGGGCATACTTCCGATTGCGGGGGATTAGGTTGCGGAACGATTTACAAACTGGAACCGACCAAGACTGGACCGTGGACGGGGAGCGTGATTCGGGCTTTCTCGGGGCCGGATGGGGCGAATCTGGTGGCGGGGGTGATTTTTGACGCCGCGGGCAATATGTATGGCGCGTCGCCTTCGGGCACCGGAAGCCATGTGGATGGACTGGTTTTCAAATTCACCCCGCATACGACTGGTCCGTGGAGCCAGACTGTGTTGCACGGCTTTTCGGGGGTGAAGGGTGATGGGAAAAATCCACAAGGTGGAGTGATTTTTGACTCGGCGGGAAATTTGTATAGCACGACGGCGAATGGCGGGACCGGCGGGGGTGGGACGGTGTTTGAGATCACGCCGTAGGGTGGTTGGGCTGCGCGCAGATTAATCGAGGAACGAGCTAAAACGCGCGTTATTGCGCCGCAAAGAATGTGCCCCTTCCGGCAGGGCTCAGGCAGGCAGCATCGCGCAGCTCGCCTAGATCCCCTCGGTCAGGATGACAATACTGCCCGACAGTAACTTCTGTGGCATACCTCCCCGGCTTTCGCCTATCATTAGTGGTGCATTTTGAAAGGCTGTAGCTTTTGCGGGCTGCCGTTCACGGCCTGTTGGAGTCTTTGTGGGTGCGTTTGGAGAAAAACTTCGGCAACGGCGCGAGCAGCGGGGGATATCGCTGGACGCCATCTCCACGACCACCAAGATCAGCACGCGCATGCTGCGCGCGATTGAGGATGAGCACTTCGAGCAGCTTCCGGGCGGCGTTTTCAATAAGGGATTTGTGCGGGCTTACGCGCGCTCGGTGGGGATCAACGAAGAAGAGGCAGTAAGCGATTATCTTGCGGCTTTACGAGAGAGCCAGGTAAACGCGCAAGCCATCCTTCCGAACTTTCGGGCTGAAAAACCTATTGCGGACAGCGTGAAACCCAGCGCGCCGAAATCTTCCGCGGAAACCGGAAGGAGTGCTCGTCCGGAGCCGGTGGTCATGCCGCAGACGGTTGAGCGACGGCAAGAACGCAGGCAGACTGACCGGCGGAAAAAGGATGAGGTACATTTCGTTGGCGGGCATGAGGAAGCGGCCGAGATTGCGTCGCCGCCACTCTCTTTTTTAAATCTTTCTGACGAGCCTGCGCAGGTGGAGGATAGCGCGGATTCAGCTTTTTCCGCGGATCATGTTTCTTCCCAAGATCATGCTTCTTTTACAAATATTGCGCAGCGTTTTCCCTGGGAAAGAGTTGCCGCGGTTTTTGTGGCGATTACGCTGGTGTTTGCTATTTGGAGTCTTTACCGGCACGCGCACTCTGGAGACAAGGCTACACTCCCAGCGACGCAAGTTTCTCTTCCTATTTCTGCGCCCGCAACGACGATCACCGATGCGCCCCGCACACCACCGAAGCCCGCGCCCGCCGTGGTTGCCGATACTAAGCCGATGCCATCCGGTGCGGCGACTGGTTCGGATGTGAAATCTTCGGCGGCCAGCGTACCTGCGCATGTGGCAAAGCCGAAACCGCCCGTAACGTTTACGCTGCAAATTCGGGCTTCGCAGACATCGTCGGTTTCGATTATGGCCGATGGACAGACGGTGGCGAAAGAGACTCTGATCGCTCCGGCCAATACTTCGGTGCGGGCGGCGCATGAGATTGTGGTGCGCACCGGCAATGCCGGCGGGATTCGCTTTTTGCTGAATGGCAAAGATATCTCCGCCAGCGGGAATGAGGGCGAGGCGCGAGTTTATACTTTCGACGCTACGGGGTTGAGGGATTCTGCGCCGGCGGGGAATCCTTCGGACTGAAAACACTAGTTTCCGGCACTCAGTCCTTCGGCTTTTTGGTGCTTCCTCTGAAGCGCGGTACCCCGGGAGAAATGAAGTTCCACTGCTCGGGGCATCCAGGCATAAATCCCCACTTCTCGCGAAGTACGCGAGAAATAGGCACCCGGGCAGAGTGTTTTCTCAATTTACAGCACGAATTAAGGCGTGCGGCATCGACGAAAGCGCAAAAATCACTGTCCCGCGTGAGAAGAGGAATGCTGTAATCGAGACAGGTCTGGGCAATCAGCGCGTCCCCAAGTCGCGCTTTGCGGCGCTTCGACAATACTTTTGCCCGCAATGCACCGGCTCTCTGCCAAAATCCCGGTTCGATCTCAATCAGCGGAACCTCTGCCAGAGTTTCTACAACTGCGGAAGGAAGCCCGGGATCACTCAATAGCTCTGTGAGTACAACTGGAATCATCAAAACCTGGCGGTCGGCCAGCGCTTGGTCGAGCGACTGAGCATCCTCGCCTTCGTCGCCTTCCAGATAGGCAATCCATGTACTGGTATCGGCCGCGATCATTGTAAGAAGATTATGGTTTAAAAGCTGGAAATAGTCAGCGATCAGATTTCAATTCCGCCAGAGTGCGGGCGAAGCGTACCTTGCCGCGCATTTGCCGCAGGCTCTTGTACGCTTGCGACGCCGCCAGCAATTGCAGCCCGGTCCGAACGGTCTGGGTGATGCCGGTCCCGCTGGCCTGCTGCGCTTTATCAAGAAGCGCGCCAGGGATCTCAACCGTGATTTTGCGAGCTGTCCCCACAAGGGCGATTATACCATATTCGATACCAGCATTAAGTATGGTGTTATCGTGGGAATAAAAATTGGACTTTCTCTCCATCAATTCGAATGCAACGGAAAACCCGCCCACGCGGAGCCTGGACGGAAGCACCCTCGAGAGTTTGCTTAGGCCGGGCCAACCTGCCGTTACGGGCTAACCGTGAACGGAACCGGTTTGGAGGAAGCGACGTTACAGGTATTTGTATCCGTCGCCGAGGTTGTACCCTCCGTAACGGTATTATTCGCGCCGGAAGGGTTGTAGACGTAAACAAACACTGTCTCCGGCTGGGCGATGTCCGTCGCAGGAATCGTAACGGTGAGCTGCTTACTACTGACGAACGACATCGTTTGGGACGCGCCATTCCATGTCACGACCGAGTTGCTGTTGAAATTACTGCCGTTGATGGTCAGAACAAAACCAACTCCTCCCGCAGTGGCGCTGCTCGGCGAGATTGAAGTTAGCGACGGCGTCGACGGACAGGAACAGGAGATGACAGGGAGCAAAAAAATCGCTAACGCGCACAAAAGAGACGATCTTTTTATCGTTGTTGTCATCACCATGGGGCACCTATCCGCAATAAGCAGAGCGGCAGCGCCGCGATTCGAGAAGATCAAAAAAAATACCGCCGTACGATGTGGAATTCTCTACGGCGATACCGTTATCGTTGCGGCTAGGCTAGTGATATTTCCGATCGAGGCTGTGACTTGTACGGTTCCACCTGTCGTAATGCCGGACACAATTGTGACCTCGCCAGCAGATACCGTCGCTAAGCTTGTGTTGCTGGAGGTCCAAGTGGCAACGTCTGTAACATCCGTGGTGCCGTTACATGTCGTCGCCATCGCATCTATGGGGAGGGTAGGTAAATTAGTAGTTACGCTACCGCTCGTCGGGTTAAGAACAATCGACTGTATACAGCCGACCGTAACCGTCAACGTTTGCGTACCTGTTATCGAAGGATTCTGGTTGGCAGCTGCCGTGACCGTCGCCGACCCGACACTCACTGATGTCACTAAACCGGTGGAAGAAATTGTCGCAATCGTCGTGGGAGTGATACTCCAGGAGACAGAAGGGCTGCTGTCAGTGCTGCCATCACTATTGGTACCGAAGACGGTCATTTGCACTGTGTTTGACGTGTTTCCGGTTTCAATGACTGGCGAGGCCGGCCCCACAGCGAGCGAAGATATCGTTGGGTTTACAAAAAATCCCGTGCATGCGACACCGAGACCTGCAAGCAGCAGCACCGCAAAAGACGCCGCGAGGCGGAGTTTGTGTTTGGTGGTTAACATAGTTGTTGATACTCCCTCAAGCGCGCCTACTCACTCGAACCAGCTTCAATCACTTCCTAGGGTACAATCTCAACATAATTGCAGATGTAAAAAATTGTAGCAGAGAAGATTCCCAGCCAAGCGTTTTACGGTACTTTCGTGCAGATATAGAACCAGCCCGGCTAATGCCGCGCCTGGGATAAGAACGCGGAAGATTCGAATGGCTTGCAAGAAAAATGGCCAGCGCCGCAACCGGAGCTGGCCATTGGATTTGCTCCGCAAGTCAGTTCATTTGCCCTTATGCTCTTCCTTGGGAGCGCTCTCTTGCTTGGCTGGCGCTGCCGGCTTGGGCGCAGGAGCGGGTTTGGCGCTGGCCTTTGGGGCACTCTGTTTTGGAGCACTCTCGTGCTTGGGCGCAGCGGCGGGTTTTGGAGCTGGTTGCTTGGCCGGCTTTGGTTCAGACGCCTTTGCCGGTTTCGGTTCGGACGTTTTTGCAGGCTTTGGGGTTGCGGCCTTTTCTGGTTTCGGTTCTTTTGCTGGCTTCGGTGCAGGAGCCGGTTTTGCGCTCGCCTTTGGCGTACTCTCTTTCGGAGCACTTTCGTGCTTGGGCGCTGAAGCTGGTTTCGGCGCGCTGTGGCTCGCCTTGGGAGCGGGCTTTGGCGCACTTTCCTTCGGCGCACTCGCTTTGGGGGTACTTTCCGTCCGTGGTTTGCTGGCCGGGTGCGCACTTTCGCTATGAGCTGTGCTCTCCTTCGGCTCGCTGGTATGCGGCGTCGCCTTGGGTGCAGGTTTGGACGCATGCTCCGTATTCGGCCGAGCTTCATTCGATCGAGCTTCGTTGGAACGGGTTGGAGCTGGGTGAGCTATGTTGTTATGCGGCGCGGTTGAGTGCGCAGTATTGGCGTGCGCCGCTGGATGTCCCTCTGCCTTCGCGCCATTCGCCGGAGGACGGTTTTCTGCAGGGCGGGTTTCCTCGTGATTCGCACCCGGAGCAGCCCGCGCTTCCTTGGGTGACATTTTGGGAGCGTGATAAGTTCCTCCCGCTGCCCGGGCGGCTACAACGCCACGACCGCTAAACTCGCCGGGGCGAGCTGTTGCAGCTACTGCCGGACGACCGTGATTTGTCGATGCGAACAAGGCCCGGTTCTGGCTGGCAGCGTGTTCCTGCTGCATTTGCGCTGCAACCGGAGGCCTATGCGTTTCATGCATGTACGCTTCCTGCTGCGGAGTGGGGCGGACTTGAACGCCTCCCTGGCCGCCATTAAAGGCAACGTGGGAGGTGTTATTCACGATGACTGTTCTGTTCACGTAAACATTGGTGATATTGACGGTGTTCACGTGCATCACGGCTGTGTTGTAGAAAAACGATCCGCCGCGCCACTCGCCGCCGCCAAAGCCGGCGCCGAAATAGCCAAAACCATAATTGATGCCGCCATAGAAGCCCACTGTCGGCCCCCAGTAGCCGCCATTCCAGGCGTAAACGCCGTCATTCCATCCCCAGTAGCCGGGAGTCCACAACAGGCCGGCCTCAGGTGGTTCAACCCACGTACCGGGAACCCAGTAATAGCCACCATCGTCGTCCCACGACCAGTAGCCGGGAGTCCACAGATAACCGGGGGTGGGACAGATGGGTTGTTCATAAACCGGCAGCGCGGGTGGGCCGATTTGCACGGAAATGCCAACACCGATTTGCGCGGACGATGGAACAGAAAGGGCTGCGGGAATTACCAGCAGCAGAAGTCCAAAGGCGAACAGCCGAACGGCGGACTGAAGTTTCATCTTTCTTCCTCTGGCCGGTGGGCTTGCCGGAAGGGCAGCGCCACAGTTGGCCTACATTGGTAAAGACTCTGGTGCAACAGCAGGTGCGCACTCAGAAGTTTGGCCCAAAAAATATTTCTTTACATATAAACGTCCGACATTGGAGTACGCAGGAGGGCAAGGAGTTGTTTGGAATTGTAAAGTTTGATGAATTTTCAGGGGGATTCCTGTTGGTGAAAACCTGCAAGCAAAGGCAGTGATCGTTCATCACATGGATGGACGAAACGGTCGGTGGGAAAGTATGAAGGGTTAATGCGTTCTTTTGGAGCGCGCGATGCGTTCGTCGATCAGCTTGCGTGCGGCAAACCCTTCGGATGTGCCGTGCCAATGAGTAATCGACTTTTCGCCCATCTTCCAGCACAGCAGCACGATCTCGCCTTCGACTTCGCAGGGAAAATCCAGCAGGCCTATATCAAGATCCTTGACCTGCACCCCAATCGAATCGATTTCAGCCAGCGCGTCTTTGGCGCGTTGCTCGGCTTTGCCACGCTCAGCCTTGCGTTGGGCCACCGAGACGATATCCACATGCGTGCCCCCGTTGAGAAAGATGCGATGGCCGAGCGCCTGCATCTCGCCTTCAATCTCCTCCATCAGTTGTTTGCCGCCGATGGAAGTGCGCAGCAGGGATTCCAACACCGGCAATAATGTGAGGGCTTCGTCGAGGGTAAAAGTGCGGTCTGACATAGGCGGTACACCATTTTAACGCATTTTGTGTTCGACCGTTGCCTTTGAAATTTTTACGGCAGCGGGCGGACGAAGGCGTCCGCCCCACCACGCGCGATAGCATGCTCTATTTCGCGAGAGGCCGGATCATTTCGATATCGAGTGTGATGGTGATTTCGTCGCCGACCACGCCCGGAGCGCCGTTCACGCCAAAATCCTTGCGATTGACTTTCGTCGTCGCCGACGCGCCCATGCGCAGATTTCCCCACGGGTCTTTCATCGCCTCCGAAGGCCCATCGACATCGAGCACTGCCTCCTTCGTGACACCGTGAATGGTTATATCGCCGGTAACTTTTAGCTTGCCTGCGCCTTCCGCTTCTACCTTCTTCGATTGAAAAGTGATCGTAGGATATTTCTGCACGTCGAGAAAATTCGGGCTGCGCAGGTCGTTATCGCGCATATCCACGCGAGTATCCACGGACGCGGATTGGATGGTGGCTTGAATCGAAGTCCTGGCGGGATGGGCGGGATCGTATTGCACCGTTCCGCTGACTTTGGTGAATGCGCCTCGAACAGTAGAGACGCCGAGATGCCGCACAGAAAACTGCGCCGAGGAGTGAGGCGGGTCGAGTTGCCATGTGTCTTGAGCGGCAGCGCAGAGGGTGAGCAGTAGGGTTGCAACTAGAGTGGAGAGTGCGCGTGACATGAGTTCTGAATTCTCCTGAAAGGGATCCTTGGGTGTGGTTATAAGTTAACGTTATAAGTTTAGCAAGATGTAACTTCAATGTTCATTGCAGTGAAGCATTTTGCGAGGGTGACCTATCCTTCCAACTATAGTTGACTAAGATTCATTCCCGATGCAGAATGCTGGAGTCTTCCCTACCCTGTAGTTCTCGTTGCCGAAACCGGGACTCTTAATCTACCTGAAGGAGTTACGTATGTCACAGCTCTATACCTACTCGGATCCCACACTTTCAATCTGGCAGTCAGCCGCGGCGGAGGTCCACCAGCGTCATGTGTCGGCGCAAACCAAGATCGCAGCGGCGGTGGGCAGTCAGGCGACTGCCGCTACTACGACCGCTCTTGAGGATTTAATGTCGCCGGTTCATACGATCGGAGAGCCGCTGCATTCCGGAAAGAGCGTTCCGCAAGAGATTTTGGCAGCGGTGGAGAAGCCGATACTCGAGATTGCGGCCGCCGCCGAGAAAGTAATCTCAGTGACAGCCGACTGCGCTAAAGTTGCCGCGCAATTTCTTTGGGCGGAAATGACCGGCAACCAAGAGCAATCGGATAAGTTCGCGGGTGAGCTGAAAGATTCCGAGTGCGATCCGCTTTGGGCGGAATGCCTGACGACTTATCTGGGGTACAAGCTATCCGGGCAGAGCCTGCCTTATCGCCCGAACCTGAATCCTGTATTTCCATTGAATACAAACGCGACCATTGCGATCATCGGCGATTGGGGCACGGGCGATGAAGTCGCCATCAACTTGTTGAATGAGATCAAGAAGATCGGGCCGCAGGTTCTGCTTCACCTCGGCGACATTTATTACGCCGGGACTCACAACGAAGAGCAGGCTAACTTTCTGGATATCTGCCGCAAGATCCTGGGCAACATTCCCATCTTCAGCATGTGCGGCAATCACGACATGTATTCCGGCGGGCAGGGCTATTACTGGCTGGTCGATCAGCTGAATCAGCAAGGCAGCTATTTCTGTCTGGAAAACGAGGACTGGCAATTCCTTGCCATGGATACCGGGCACAACGATCACAATCCGTTGACCGTTGCGACGAATATGACGAGCCTTGTAACCATGGGCGCTTGGGCTGAAGAAAACTGGCTGCTCGACAAGATCAATTTGGCTGGAAACCGCCAGACAGTTTTGCTTTCCCACCATCAGCTCTTTTCGCCTTTCGGATCGGTCGGCTCGATGGATGGCCAACCTTACGCCTACAATCCGAATCTTCGCGCCACATTCCAGGCGGTGATGGCGAAGATTGCATGGTGGTTCTGGGGGCACGAGCACACGCTGGCGGTCTACGATTCCTATATGAACCTGCAGCGCGGACGCTGCCTTGGCGCATCGGCCGTGCCGGTTTTTACCAATCAGCAGTCATACAGCGCTGCTAGCGGCCTTCAAACTTACGGCGACGGCCCCATGCCCACCTGGAACAAAAACGCCCAACTCGGCAACAACGGGGAGTCGTATAACAACTGCTTCGCCATTATGACGCTCAACGGCGCGTCGGCGAATGTCGACTACTATCAGGTTCCGATTGATGGCGCAGCGGTGAAGTTCGACGTGGTAGACAACAACAGCTAAGGCTTGGTTCGTCCCTGTGAAGGATCGGGAGAAGTGGCCGTGTTCACGTCTATGTGCAATTGCAGGTCGGCGGGAATCCCAAGCGGATAGCAGTTGCCGTCGCGGCTGTAGTTTGAGCAATGCGCGGCCACATCGTTGCGTCGCGGCGACTGTGCGAATTGCCAGACTTCGGCGAAGCTGACGCCGCTCTGGGCGGGGCTTGGTGGCGTTTTCGGAAAAGCGCAGCCGGGTGCGGGTGGGCATGCGTCATTGATCGCCCAATAGACGATCTGTCTTGTGCCAGCGCTTTGGCGAATGTCTTCAGCGGTAACAATATTTCCATCATCGGCGGAGGGAATACCCGAGCAGTAAACCCCGGCGCGAAATCCGGCTGCCGTAATAGTGTCGACCCAGGCATATATATAAGCTTTCTGCTCGGGCAGCATGCGTCCGCCTTGCTCCTGGTCGAGGAAGATGATCGTCCGCGAGGGAAAGCCTTCACGGTGTGCAGCAGCGGAGGCGACTTGTGCGTCGGAGTTGCCGAGCTTGGTTGCATGGGCGACGGATTTCAGTTCGGCGTAGAGGCGTCCGTTGAAGAGGACGAGAAAACCAAAACGTGCCGATTCGACCGCGCCGCGATGGCCGGTCCAGGTATTTGTTTTTTCACCGGGCGGATTATTAAGCCAGTAGCCGGTGTAGGAGAAAGTTTGGTGCAGGGCTTTCAGGTTAGCGTCGCCGGGGTAGGTGTTGCGGTCGAAGCCCAGGTAGGAGGTTTGCGCAGATGACGAAAGAGATAAAGCGAGAGCGAAAACAAGGAACGGCAATTTCACGCTTTGATCTTAAACGAGAAGCCTCAGCGGCTGAAGCCGAGCCTTCTAGAGTGGCGTAACCGGCACGAGTGGAACTCGTGCCCTTCCCGGTCTGCCGCTTCGCGTCGGCGTTGGTTGCTTCCAGCAAAAGACGTAGCGTTTTGGCATCAATTTTTATATGCCAACAGGATTCGCAGCGGCGGATAAGTCGTCAAGAAATTTGGCATCCTGCGTTCCACGCGCAGACCGGCTTTACGCAGGGCCTCCGCATATTCGCGCGTGTGTTTGAAGTCGGAAATAATTGCGACTCCTCCTGGCCTGAGAACGCGCGCGATTTCGTTGCACGCCTTGAGCCGGGTTGGTTTGTCATAAATATTGTGCAGGCACAGATTCGACAAAATTACGTCGAAGCTGTTATCAGGAAAACTCATCTTCTGCGCGCCCTCGCTTACGAGAGAACATTTTTCGGTCACTCCCTCGACCGCCAGGTTCTGCTCAGTCCGATCGAGTGCGTTGCCGCTCAGATCTTCTTTGTTCCAAATATCGATCCCGGTTGCGTGTCCCGTCGTCAGCCTGCGGGCAGCGCCAACCAGCAACAGGCCGCGGCCCGTTCCCACATCCAATACCTGTTCATCGCCACGCCAGTTGTGGAGCTTCAACATCCGGTCGCGATGCCCGAACTTGCCAAACTTGGCATAGATCAGCATGAGCAATCCGCCGCCTCCGCATCCAATGGCAAGGCCCCAGCCAGACGAGTGAAGGTTCACCTCCGCCGATCCAATATGGATAAGGCGCGGCGTGAAAAGTGCGAGCAAAACGCCACCGACGCCGGCAAGGAGCAGATTGCGAATAGGTCCGGGAGCATCGATTCCATAATCCGGCTTGGCAGGCACTCGACTCTTAGGCCTCCTCTGGGTTTTGTCTATTATTGCTATCCACCAATGTGCACCATCGTCCTGGATGCCGGGACGAAATCTGGTTCGCCGATGTGATGCCGTTCTTCTTTTTTCTGGATTACAACGCGAATGAAATCTTCCAGCTCTTCATCGCTGGCGCCGCGCTGCATCTGGGCGTGCAGGTCGTGGTCCCACACCGAGAACAGGCAGGTGCGGATTTTGCCATCGCTGGTGATGCGGATGCGGCTGCAGTGGCCGCAGAAAGGGTGCGAGACCGGGGCGATGATGCCGATTTCGCCGACGCCGTCGTCGAAGCGGTAGCGGCGAGCGGTTTCCGATCGCGCATGCGGAATTTCGACGAGTGGGCGATACTCGGTCATGCGCGCCAGAATTTCGTCGAGCGTGACCACGGTGTTCGGAGTCCAACTGCGATCTTCTTCGAGCGGCATGAATTCGATGAATCGCACGGTAACGCCTTCCTCACGCGCGAACATGCCGAAAGGAATGATCTGATCTTCGTTGAAGCCGCGCATCAGCACGCAGTTCACTTTCAACGGCCACAGCCCGGCGCGGCGCGCTGCGCGGATACCGGCGAGAACATGATCGTATCCTCCGGGCACGCGGGTGATGCGGGTGAAGCGGTCGGGATCGACGGCGTCCATCGAGACCGTGACGCGTGTGAGGCCCGCGGCTTTGAGCGGCTGCGCGAGGTCGGCCAGCAGATGGCCATTGGTGGTGAGCGCGATATCGAGCGGCTCGTGATGAACCGTGGAGCGGCGGACGCCCTCGTCCGCCGACCGCGTAACATCTCCCCGGACGAATGCGTCCGGGGCTCCATATTGCGGAGTGCGAAGTTTTGAAAGCTCGCGAACGAACTCGACGACGCCCTTGCGCAGCAGTGGCTCGCCGCCGGTCAGGCGAATCTTCGTAATCCCCATCCTCACCAGCATACGCGTCATGCGCAGATAGTCTTCGAACGGCAAGTCGCCATAAAGCGCGCCTTCATTTCCGGTGCGGCAGTAGACACATTTGTAATTGCAGCGATCCGTAATGGAAATACGCAGATCGGTTATGGGGCGGCCGAATTTGTCGGTTAGGAGCATTCAGCACTCAGCAGTTAGCACTCAGCCCGGCAACACTCTCATATGCGAGCCTAAACATCATTGTAGTGGCTGAATGCCGAGTACTGAATGCTGAGTGCTAATTTCCAGGCTACTTCAGCTCCCTCTCAATGGCCGCCTCGGCCAGCGGCGCCATCACCTTGAATCCGGCAGCGTTAGGGTGCAGCCCGTCGTCGGCGAGATCTTTTTTCATGAGCCCCTTATCGTCGACCATGGCGCTGAAGTAGTCGAGGTAATAACAGTTCTTCGTCCCACTCGTCGAAGAGGAACAATAGCTTTGCAGCCAGTGATTGAGTTCGAGAATTTTCTCCGGCGAGCGCTGCGCAAAGAAATCTTTGGACTTCTCCGTGTAGTTGTGAATCGGGAGCACCGACGCGTAGATCACTTTGACATCGTGTGCGCGCGAGAGTTCAGCCAACGAAGCATAGTCCGCCTCAACATCCTCGAGGCGCATGGGACCAGTGTTTCCGGCAATATCATTGGTACCCGCGAGAATGAGTACCGCTTTCGGATGAAGATCGATCACATCCTGGCGAAAGCGAATCAGCATCTGCGGCGTGGTCTGGCCGCCGATGCCGCGGTTGAGGTAGGGCTTTCCCGGGAAATATTCGTCGAGGTGCCAGATATCGGTGATGGAGTCTCCGAAAAAGACGACGCGGTTCTCCCCGGGCGAGGGCGGCTTGAGCGCAGCATTGGCCTCGCGGTAGCGGCCAAGTTGGCCGAAGTCGTCAAAGAAGACGGCGATGCGGCGGGCGCGGTATTGATCAAGCCCGGCGAAGCCGGTGGAAGGGATTGGCGGTTGCGACGGTGGCGCGGCGGGCGTAGACTGCTGCGCGAAGGTGGAAGCGGTAAGGAAAAGGACCCGCGCGAGTATCCCCAAGCCACGTGACGACTTCATGCAATTGCCTCCCAAGTTCGAAATGAGGTCCATCATAGCAAGGCGATCATGCAAGGCGATTATTGTTGGCTCGTGAGCGCTCGCACAATGGCCTTCTCCACCAGCGGAGCCATAATTTTGTAACCCGCAGCATTTGGGTGCAACCCGTCATCCGACAAATCGCGCTTCATCATGCCGCGGTCATCGACCAGCGCCGAAAAATAATCGAGATACAGGAAGCCGTTCTTCGCGCAATAATCCTTGAGCCAGCGGTTCAGCGCCAGAATTCTCTCCGCCGGACGCAGAGCGAAAGATTCCTTCGCATCTTCGGTGTAGTCGTAGACGGGAAGGAGCGACGAAAAAACCACGCGAATGTTGTGCGCTCTCGCCAACTCGGCCATGGAAGCGTAGTTTGCCTCGATATCTTCGCTGCGAGTGCGGCCGGTAACTCCGGCAACATCGTTAGTTCCAGCCAGTACGACGAGTACCTTGGGATGCAGATCGATAACGTCCTGACGAAAGCGCACCAGCATTTGCGGCGTGGTCTGCCCATCGATGCCGCGATTGATATAAGGCTTGCCCGGAAAATAATCGGCCAGCTTCCAGTAGTCGGTGATTGAGTCGCCGATGAAAATCACTCGATTTTCGCCTGGAGTGGATGCGGCGAGCGTGGCGTCGGCTTCGCGGTAGCGTTTTAGTTCGCCGAAATCGTCGGTGTAGATGGCTAGGCGTGAGGCGCGGTATTGATCGAGGCCGTGGTAGCCGGTGGAGGGGATTAAGGATATTTGCGCGGGAGTTGCGATCGTTTGTTGAGTGAACAATGGACCACTCAGAAATACGATTAACCATAAATGTATAGGCCAAGGGAACGCGGACCGACTTTGTCCAGTTGTCATTTATTTTGCACTGTAGCTCCGGCGACCCAAATCTGACTGGCCTCTACTTTCAATACCGTCGTGAGAAATCGACCTAAGCCGTCGAGGTCAGGATAGATCGTAATCTCGTCGATTCCACACGTCAGTAATTCTTGCTTGATTCGTTTGATTGTACTTTTTGGAATGAGAATCTTCACAAAGCTTAGAGTTTTTTTCGTCAGCGAGTTGGTCGAGACCGTCGATTTGGCTACCGTGAATCGTAAAGCATGATCTCTGCGTACTAATTCGCGGGGCAATGTGACTAGCATAGACGGCGACAGGTAATCTAGGCAGCTTCGCTTTGCGCTTAAATCGTTTGGGTAACCATCGCAGATATCTTTTTGCGTCCTCTTCGGCCATGCCTATCCGCGCGCCAGGCGGTATAACCTCTGAGTGTCCAGCAACGCGTTTATTCAGCCACCACGGTTCGAGTAGCCAGACTGCGGCGTCCTGGCTTTCATCACTGTCTCTGACAGCAAAGTACAGGCCAATAAGCCCACCTTCAGTCCAGTCCAATAGCCGAGTGGGTGCACCCGAATGCTGCATTAGGAAATACCACTCCCAAGGATCTTGAGGGCGGATATTCGTGAGGTTAGGAGCTCTCATAACAAATTCTTGCTGCAACTCGGCATCAAGATTTCTGTCGCCGGATTTTATTGGCCATGGCTGTGGGAAATGTCGGTAGAAGGTCGGCTTCAGAGGCCAGTTTGAACACCGATGCCCGCGGAACCACGGACCCCAAGTTGGCTCAGAAAACCACTCACCTCGATACCGCAATGCGATCTCGAGAAATTCCGATATGTTAGCGGCAATAACTTGCTTCAGAGGAGTAACTGCTCCTAACTAATTTCGTTTCGAAGCATCGTATCACTGGCACCGCGTTTACATTCCATCGTAATTTGGCCCGCCTCCGCCTTCCGGTGGCACCCAAGTGATGATCTGGTACGGGTCAGCGATGTCGCAGGTCTTGCAGTGCACGCAGTTCGAGGGGTTCAGGCTGATGCGCTTGCCGTTGGGCTGAGTCGCGTCGTCGACCATTTCGTAGACATTGGCCGGACAGAAATTCTGGCAGGGGCTGCCGAATTCCTTCACGCAGCGTGTGTTGCAGATGTTGGTGTCGTCGATGACCAGGTGCGAGGGCTGGTCTTCTTCGTGCTTCGTGCCGGAATGGTAAAGATCCGTGAGTTTGTCGAAAGTGAGCTTGCCGTCGCCTTTGGCGGGACCGAGCAGGTGAGCTTCCGCGCCTCCGTCGGCGGGCAAATCGGCGAGTTTGCGCATGTGCTCGTATCCGGCGGTGCCGGGATAACGGTTGCGCAGGCCGCGTCCGCCGGTAACGAACTGGAGAGCGGTGTGGAACATGCCGGCGTAAAGTCCGTTCTCGAAGCCTTGATGCATGTTGCGGACTTTCCAGAGTTCGTCCTTGATCCAGCTGGACTCGACTTTCTTTTGATACAAACTCAATGCGGCAGCCGATGAATCGTCTTTAATAAGCGCTTCAAAGGCAGTCTCGGCGGCAAGCATGCCGCTCTTGATGGCGAGATGAATTCCCTTGAGGCGCGCGGAGTTCAGGAAGCCGGCGGAGTCACCGAGGACCATCCAGCCGTCGCCCGCGACCGGTGGAATCGCCCACCAGCCGCCATAGGGCATCGACTTCGCGCCGTAGCGGATCATCTTTCCGCCTTCGAGTAACTTCGCGACGAAGGGATGTTGTTTGAAATCCTGCAACACGCGCTGCGGGTCGAGGCGCGGGTCGGGATAGTCGAGTCCCGTGACGAAACCGAGCGAAACGACGTTGTCTTTCGAACCGTAAATCCACGCGCCACCGTATTCTTTCGTCGTGAGCGGCCAGCCCATGGTGTAGATGACTTCCCCTTTGGCGATGCGTCCGGAAGGAACTTCCCAGAGCTCCTTTACGCCTACGCCGTACGTTTGTGGGTTGGCGTTGCGCGCGAGATCGAACTTATTAATGAGCTGCTTGGTCAACGACCCGCGCGGCCCCTCGGCGAGGATGACGACTTTCGCGTTGAGGTCGTATCCCGGCTCGAAGTTGGATTTCTGGTGGCCTTCTTTGTCCACGCCCTTGTCGTCGGTGCGAACGCCGGCGACGCGGTCGCCATCGAATAGAAGCTCAGATCCCGCGAATCCGGTGAAGATGGTAATGCCTGTCTCTTCCACCTTTCCGCCCAGCCACTTGACGAAGCGATTGAGCGAGATCACATAATTCCCGTGGTCTCGCAGCGGAGGCGGCGTGATAGGAAGCTTGAATTTGCTTTTCTCGGTGAGGAAGTAAACCGCTTCTCTGGTGACCTCAGCGTCGAGCGGAGCTTCTTTTTCGAATCCCGGGAGCAGTTCGCGCATGGAGCGCGGATCGAGCAGTGCGCCGGAGAGGCAGTGCTGGCCGATCTCGCGGGCCTTTTCGAGAACGTAGATATTCTCTTTGCTGAGCTGGGAATCGGGGTGCGTAGAGTTATGCTGATCGATGAGTTGCGACAGGCGCAGCGCGCATGCCATACCTGCCGGGCCGCCGCCCACGATGACGACGTCGGCAGGCATTTGCGGACGCTCGATGCCTTCGATGGGCTTGCGGAAGATCAATGTCATAGGTCAAAACCTAGCGTCTATCGGTTGGCTAGGGTCGAGATTTCACCCAATCCGAGTAATTTTTGATCAGCAGTAACCAAGGTTAACTTCAGCACTTTGGCCGTGGCTGCCAAGAAGCGATCCGCCGGATCGGCGTGCGGTAGAGGCATCGCCAACCCTATGCGCACAATTTCTTGAGTTAGAGGCGCTTCGCGCATCTGCTCGACCGCGCGCTCAACCCAGGTAAAAGGATTCTCAACACGAATCCGGCCCTTCTGCATGAGCGTCAGAGCTTCCCAGACGCTAACGGGAGACAACCAGAGCTCATTGTTCGAATTCGAGAGCTCTGCCGTGGCTTGAGGGTTCAGGCGCTTTGGCTCAAGCTTGCTCCATATCCAGATATGAGTATCGAGCAGCAGGTTCAATCGCGATAGGCCTCAATCTCGTCCAGGTCAATGATAGGCGAGACGATATCGCCGACGATTTCAGCGGTGCCGATCATGTCGCCTAAAAACTTGCGCTTGCGATCAGGGCCGGCGGGAATTACCTCCGCCACAGGACGGCCGTGACGTGTGATGCGTAGCGGCTGACGCGTCTGGTGGACTTGTTCAATCAAACCGAGGCACTTAGCCTTGAATTCGGAAATGGGAACATCATTCATGACCACTATTTTATCTATAGTCAACAAAATGGTCAATATGGATTTCTAGCTTCCCGCCTTTGCTTTCTTCACTTCCTCGATCAGCGGCGGAACGATGTCGAACAAATTTCCTACGACCGCATAGTCGGCGATCTCAAAGATCGGCGCTTCGGAATCCTTATTGATGGCGATAATCGCGCGCGATCCCTTCATGCCCACGATATGCTGAATCGCACCGCTAATGCCGAGTGCGAGATAAAGCTTGGGTGCAACCGTTTGCCCGGACGATCCAATCTGACGATCCATGGGTAGCCAGCCGGAATCGCAGATTGGGCGGGAAGCAGCTAGATCTCCGCCGAGCGCGTCCGCGAGTTGTTTGGCGATCTCGATATTTTTCTGCTCTTTAATTCCGCGGCCCACCGAGACGATGATTTCGGCTTGCGTGAGATCGACCGCTTGTTTTGCTTCTTTAAATACTTCTTGCGGCTTATTCCGGATTACACCGTCTGCGATTTCCACATTGACAGTTTCGACTGGAGCCGAGGTCGCGCCTGGTTCGGCTTTATCTCCGCGGAACGCTCCGTTCTGGAATGTGGCGAACCACGGTGCGTCGCCGGTGAAGCTGACGTCGGCTGCGAATTTTCCCTGAAACATCTGGCGGGTGAAGAGAAGTTTGCCGTTCTCGTGTTTGAAGCCAACGCAGTCGCTGATTACGGCGCGTCCCATGGCTGTGGCAAGCTTGGGGACGAAGTCGCGCACCTGATAAGTGTGCGGCATGAGCACCAGCTTCGGCTGCTTCGCGGAGATGAGTTGCTTGAGCGCGGCGGCGAAGGCGTCGGGGGTGTAGGGTTCGAGCTTTGGTGATTCGACGGCGTAGACCTTAGCGAGTTTCTTGGTAGCCACTTCGGAGGCGATGCTGGCGGTGCCTGAGCCGACTATCGCGGCTTCGAGCGGCCAGCCAGTAGCAGCGGCGATCGCTTGCCCTGCGGTAATGGTTTCCCAAGATACGCGGTTGAGTTTGCCTTCGCGTTGTTCAACGACTACGAGGATCGTTTCGGGCATTCGACTCCTTCGACTCTATTACTTAGGCCGTCCCAACGGGACTTCGTTCCAATCACCCTGGCCCACCCAGGACTTACGCTCTTCGACTGCACCCAGGGCAGGCTCTGGGCTAAATTATGCCGCCCCGTCCGGGGCTGGACGGACGAGGCGTCCGTCGCTCCACGACCTACAGCACACGCAATTCGTTGCGCAGTTTGTCGACTAACTTCTTCGCAATCTCCGATGGAGAGCCTTCGATGTGCTCGGTCTTTTTCGTTTTCTGCGGAACATACAAACGTTCGATCTTCTGCAAATTTTCTCCGATTGCGGATTGCACCTCTGCCAGCGCCACCTTGCGGAGCGGTTTGTTCTTTGCGTTCTTAATGCCGATCAGCGTGGCGTAACGCAGTTTGTTGATGCCCGATTGAATTGTCAGGACGGCTGGTAGCGGCATGTCGACGAACTGAAAATATCCGGCTTCGAGTTCGCGCTTCACGCGGATGCCGCTGTCCGTTTTCTCGATTTGCATGATGATGGTGGCGTGCGGCCAGCCCAGCAATTCAGCAAGAATGACGCCGGTTTGCGCGTAGCCGTAGTCATCGGATTGCAGGCCGGTAAAGATCAGATCGAACTTTTCTTCTTTAATTGCCGCAGCGAACGCTTTCGCTGTATTGAATGCATCGAGTCCGACAAAGGCATTGTCTTCCAGATGAATGGCGCGGTCTGCACCCTTGGCTAACGCTTCGCGCAAAACTTGCTGGGCGCGGGCTGGGCCAGAGGTGATGACCACAACTTCGCCAGTGTGCTTTTCTTTCTGGCGCAATGCTTCTTCCAGCGCAAAGGCATCGGGCTCGTTCACTTCATACGAGACGTCTTCGCGGATCCACGCGCCGGTTTCGTTGAGCTTTAGCGGTGCGTCTTTTTGCGGCACCTGCTTCATGCAGACCAGAATCTTCAAAGGATGACTCCATGCCCGGATCGCTTTGGAGAGCGACGGGCAAACTTGTCAGTATAAATGAGCAGTTGGCAATTAGCACTTGGCATTTGGCCAGTTTGAGCGAGAAGGAGCTTACGAGCGGGACTGTTTGAGGCCAACTGCTAACTGCCAAGTGCTAACTGCAATTGCCGATTACTCCGTGAAAACCACTGACTGTACTCCGGAAATTTCGAACCGCTTGCGGCAGCGCATATTTTTGCAGGCCATGAGGTCGTCTTTGCGCAGCATGTAGGAGCGCGCCTTGGCAAAACGGGCGCGGTCGCGGTCGTCGGCGCGTCCGGCAAGCTGACGCTTTTTGGTGCGGACCACCCAGGTCACCTCATATTCGGCCGCCTGGTGGCAATGGGGACAGTTGAGGGTGGCTTGTTTCTTTTCCAGCTTCTCGTCAAAAAAGTCGCGTTCTTCCATGGGATTGTAAGCAGCTCGCTTTAGTGATTGGCAACGACCTTTCGATTCGCCACCAGTCCATGCAACTTCCTTGCTTCATTATGGCAGTTTTGCGGCAGACAAAGCTATGGCAAGATGTGTGTTATGGCACGGAAGAAAAAGGTAAAGCGGTTTCGAGCAGTACAGGCCGTCAAAGAATTGGCGCGGGAGCGCGTGGGCGCTCCGCCGGCTGAGAAGATCGTAATTGAGAAAAAGAAAAAGCCGGAAAAATATAAGCCAACGCTGGATACTCTCTTGAGAGATCAATAGACCAAAGCTGCGGCCACGATTCCAGCGCTTAATTAAATGTCGCCGTAACCGTAACGTTGCTGGTCAAATTCTGGAGGATGCATGTTTCTCCGGAATCGATATCGCATCCTGCCCAGCTGCCAAATGTGCCATTCGGCACTGCCGTCAAAGTGACATCTGTTCCCGTTGGAAAGCTTCCGGTGCAGGAGCCGCCAGGGGTTGCAGCGCAGCCCAAACCGGCGGGCGAACTGGAAATTGTGCCAGTACCCGTGCCCGCGAAATTTATGGTGATAGTCGGCCCCGTTCCGGTAAAACAAGTTACAGTCGCGAGCATATTGCCCGAGACTACGGCGCCAGACGATGACACGCCAGAACCGTCAGCATTAGTTTGTACGGTGGCGGTGATGAGAGAGCCTCCGCAAGCAGTTCCGGTTGCAGTTATCAGCCCTCCGGGGGTGATCGTTATTACCTGAATGTCATTCGAAGCCCAGGTTACTTGACTCGTAATATCTTTGGTCACTGGCGGGTGAATGTAAGTTCCAAGGGCGGTTAACTGCGCTTGCGCCCCTTTGTCCTGAATAACGGGAATATTCGCCTCGCCGAAAGTCTCCGACCCTGGTTGAATCTGGATCGACGTTAATTCCTGCGGATCTCCGCAGCTGGAAGTGAAGAGCAACGAACACGCAACTACGATTAAGGCAGCGATACCGAACCACTTCCGGCTCATGAAGACTCCTGAAATCGAACTTTTGAGCGAAACGGGGGAATGGGCCAATTTAGTCAAAAATGGGCTAAAAAGCAATCGTTATGGCGGCGCTGAAGAAACGACGGTTACTCCTTCACCGCTCCAGCCACGATTTCGGCAAACTTGCGGATGTCTTCTTCTGTCGTATCGAACGAGCACATCCAGCGAACGATAGACTCTTCCTCCATCCACATATAGAAAAAATATTGCTGCTTAATTTTTTCGATGGCATGGCGCGGGATCTGGGCGAAAACGCCGTTCGCTTCCACCTTCCAAACAACCTTGACCTGCGGAATGCGGCTGACTTCCTTTTCCAACACGCGCGCCATGCGGTTGGCATGTTCGGCGTTGCGCCGCCATAAATCGCCGGTGAGTAAGGCCTCGAACTGGACGGCGATGAATCGCATCTTCGAAGCCAACTGCATGGACTGCTTGCGCAAATAAAGAAAGCTCTGGCTCAAGCCCGGCTGAAAGAAAACCACCGCTTCCCCACCCATGATTCCATTCTTGGTACCGCCGAAGGAGAGCACATCGACCCCTAAATCACGCGTGGCCTGGCGCAAGGTTAGGCCAAGCGAGGCAGTGGCATTGGAAATACGGGCCCCGTCCATGTGCAGGAACATGCTGCGAGCGTGGGCAAACTGGGCAAGCGCATGAATCTCCTCCGGTCGGTAGACTGTGCCCATTTCGGTGGATTGTGTAATCGAAATCACGCGCGGCTGCGAGTGATGCTCATCGCCAATGCCGTGATAGGCGTGGCGAACCGCATCCACGGTAATTTTGCCGTTTTCATGCGGCAACGGAATCAGTTTGCAGCCTGTGTGCTTTTCCGGCGCGCCGCATTCGTCGGTATAAATGTGGGCATAATCGCTGCACAGCACAGACTGGAAAGATTGCGTGAGAGCTTGCAGGCTCAGGACATTCGCGCCCGTTCCATTGAACGTGAAGAAAACCGCAATGTCCTCTCCAAAATGTTCTTCGAATTTTTTGATCGCGGAATGAGTGTAAAGATCGGCGCCGTAAGCGACCACGTGTCCCTGATTCGCGCGGGCTATCGCGGCGAGTATTTCAGGATGCACGCCAGCGTTATTATCGCTGGCGAAGCTACGCGCAGGCTGAACCGGCTTTCTTCCCATAAGGCAACAATAGCAGAGTGATTCGGGCGCAAATAAGCATTTCCATTCGAATCGGCGCTCGTCCGGTTTTCCAACTTACATCATGCTTTCGCAGCGATCGCCTTGACTTGCCGCGCCGCTTCTTTTTCCGCCTTCCGCTTCGCTCTGCGGCGCAGCTTGGCCATCCATTCGCGCGAATACATGGTGCCGCGGCACTTGGGAGAGCCGCAGTGGCAGGGCGCGGGATCTTCATCGTCGTAAAGGCTGTAGTCCCAAAGCAGTTCTTCTCCGGCGGCGATATTCCGGATGGCAAAGATCCAAACCCGATTTTTAATTTCGTCAACTTCGCAGTTTGGCTCGCAGGAATGGTTCAAAAACGCGCCGATTCCTTCGCCGTCGATCACGGTCTTGCCATCTTCCAGTCCGTAGAGATAGGTGCGAGGCGCGCCTTCGTAAAGACGATCCGCCTCCTCCGGCGTTAGCCGTGGGCCGTAATACTCCACTACGCGGGCACCTTTGCGAATGGGAGCGTTGGTAAACACGCCGGCGGCATGAATGCGCGAAGGACGAATGACCAGAGCCATATCACTAATTTCGCACGGCTGTGAGGTTTGAAGGAAGAGGAAGAAGAGGAGAAAAAATAAAAAAGAACTTCAGCATTCCGAATTTGATGGATCAGCATTTCCGATTTATATTTCGCTGGCACCTGAAAACGCCTGCCAGACGGCTGCTTTCGCCTGTTGTAGGTACGATTGCTCTGGTATCCAGCCAGATCGCATGATAGACTTTCGCGGCCTTTCATCAGAGGTTCAACCAATCGCCTTAAAGGGGACATGGCTCATGAATAAGACTCGAAAGATTATCGGTATCGCAGCGATTTTGCTGTTCTGTGGAACGGTTTTCAGCGCAATGGCGCAAACTTCGGCAAAGAGGGCCGGCGCGCCTACCGCGACGGCACCGCAAGCTTACTGTACAAGCACGGGCGGTGAACTTGAGACGCGCGTTCCCGTCTATGGCACCAACGGATCGATCCAGAGTTGGCTGCGGCTGGCCGGCAGCGAGGATTTCTGCCAGTACACTTCGTCCGTCGATGGCTCGCGCATTCATGTGTCGCTAAACACGCTTTACGCCAACAAACCTATGCTTGCAACCCTGGCCTACTATGCGGAAACCCCGTGGAACGGGCAAGGCGAGGGTAATCCGGCGTCGTTGTACTGCACGCAACTTGGCGGATCAGACCTGTTCGGCGGCGTCAATGCAGCTGGCGGCGGCTGGGTTGAAATGGGCACCATCGATGAAGTTCTGGAAGCCTGCATCTTCCCCGATAATTCAACGATCGATTCGTGGGGATTGTTTTATCACTCCGACGGAATCATTCGCGGTACGGACCTGTCGACCGTTTTGCGTTATGCAAATCCGTACGGGCAGTCTAAAAAAAGCAAATAGGTTCGAAGCATCGTGATTATTTCGAGCAAAAACAGCGCCGCTGCTAGTTCATAGCAGCGGCGTCAGTTTTTGGAAAGTAAATTTCGGCTACGGGTCGTAGACCGAACTGCCGTATCCCTGCTTGCGGGCCGACTCCTGCGTGTCATCTAACCGGCGCTTCTGATCTTCCAACTGAAGCTGCATCCGCTCCACGCGCTCCTGTTTTTCCCGTTGGCGCTCGTTCCATCCCACGCAATTGGCGGCGCAATTTGCCGGAGCGAAACGGATCGACTCATTCAGATCGTCAATTTCCCTTTGTAGCGAAGCCACCTGATTTTTCTCAGTTAAAATCTGCGACTTCCAATGCTCGGCCGATTGCTTGCCCTCGCTGGATGGCGACGGCATCGCCGCGCTGGCGTCTTCACTCTTGTTTCTTGCCGCCAATGCGGCGCGTACCGGGCGCTCGGGAATTTGTTCGTTGGTGATGACTTTCGGAGTCTTCCCCTCTTGTGCGTCGACGGCTTTCTGTTGCCGCTGTTGCCGGGCCAAGTCACCGAGCGACGGTGAATCCTGGCTGGCTGCGGACCCCATGAATAAGGAAGCCCCTGCCGCTAGAAATAGGAAGAGCTTTAATCTGGCCATAGCATACTCTTTGCAACTCGTCGAGAAGTCAACGGCGCTAGGAGAATGCTATTTGCAAATGCCTGTCGAACCAGCATTACCAATGGCCGTGTACGAGCGAGTAGAGGCATACGGCGAAAGATTCGCCACGGCCGATTCTTATTTTGGATCCGCCTTTGGATCCGTCATCGAACCGGGGGCTGCATCCCGGCTCGCCTGCCAGCCCATCAGGGCCAGATTCTCCGCTTTCCAGCGCATGGCAGCGTAGATGCGATTGCGCCCGCTGGGGTGGTCGAAGAAGATGTACTCCTCCATCGGCCCCGGATTCATCTTGCGGTATTCGCCGAGATGAATTGCCGCCTGGGCGAAGCCATCCGGCTGCCGGCTGGCGTTCAAACCGTACATATCGGCCTCGCCTTCTTCAGTGCGGGTATGCGTATTCAGAATGGGAGTTGTGACAAAACCGAAGACCGAGACGAGTAAGACCACCAAAGGCAGCACCGCCGTATCTCCGATACCGCGAATCTTCCATTTTTCCCCCCAGCGTTGCAGCGACCAATTGAGCGACCATTGCAACAGAGCGAAGGCGATCACGATGACTACGCCAAAGAAAAGAATATCTTTGTAAATGTGGTGCAGAACGTAGTGGCCCATTTCGTGGCCCATGACGGCCTGAATTTCTTCCAGAGAGCCGCGGCGCAGCAGGTTGTCGTTGAGCGTGATGCGCATGGTGCCAGCAAATCCGCTTACGTTGGCGCTCATGCGCGTGCTTTGCCGGGATGCATCGATCTCAAACACATCGTGCGCAGGGATTCCGTTGGCGCGGGCCATGCTCAAGATCGGTTGCGTGACCTTCGGATCGTCCAAGCGCGTGACCTTGTTGAAGATAGGAACGATGTAAACCGGTGCGACGAGAACAACCAGGATCAGAAAACACAGGGTGACAACTGCGCCCCAAATCCACCACGTGCGCTGTAATCGGCGAACGATTCCGAAGAGCACAACAGCCAGGATCACACCCAGTACAAGGTTTACCAGCAATCCTTTGAACTGATCGCCCAGCCACGGGCCAAAGGTTTGGGTTGCCAAACCATACTTGTGTTCGCGTAAATAATCTTCATACACGCCAAGCGGAAAGCCCAATATCGTGGTGAGGATCATATATTGGACCCAGTAAACGATGGTGTGTACCGGCTTGAAACGCGTAACCCGCTCGGCGAAATTGCGCATCGCCGCCGACCAGCCCAGGTTCAACACCAGGAGAAGGAGAACCGTTCCGTAAAGAAAATCCCAGAGGATCATCCAGTAGCCGCCTTCAAAATAAGCGTCGGAGCGGGCTCTCGCGTCGGCGGGAATCTGGGCAAGATATGCGTTGGTTGCGGCTTCAGCATCGAAGTTCGCGGAAGGCTGGGCTTCCGGCGGCACCTGAATGACCGACGGCATCGCGGTGAGCGGCTGCGCACCGGGCGCCGGCTGGGTCAGGGCAACGCTGCATGTGAGTAAGAAAAGTACGAACAACCGCCCGCAACAGTGCTTTACGCGCAAAAGCATTCGTTGCCTCGCGATCTGAATTTCGGATACTGCCGCAGGGTGAGCGTTCTCTAAAATCTTCCGGCTTCATTCCGGAAGCACAGAGGTTGGAATCTGTTGCGCCTTGCTGCGAAGCTCCTCGAACAGAATTGTGCTCAAGTAACGTTCCCCGAAGGAGGGTAGCACGACTACGATCAGCTTACCGGTATTCTCGGGGCGCTTCGCCACTTGCAGCGCCGCCGTCACCGCCGCACCCGAGGAGATTCCCACTAAAATTCCCTCCTCCAGCGGCAGGCGCCGGGCCATGCGAATCGCTTCGTCGCTGCTGACCTGAATTACCTCGTCGATATAATCCGTTCGCAAAATTCGCGGGATAAAACCGCCGCCGATGCCTTGAATCTTATGCAACCCCGGCTTTCCGCCCGAGAGCACAGGACTTTCCGTCGGCTCAACCGCAATGGCCATGAACGACGGCTTCTTCGGCTTGATGTATTCGCAGACGCCAGTAATCGTTCCGCCGGTGCCAACGCCGGAGACGAGAAAATCGACTTTTCCGTCGGTATCATTCCAAATTTCCGGACCCGTGGTTTCGAAATGAATCTTAGGATTGGCCGGATTGTCGAACTGTTGCAGCATGTAGCTGTTGGGAGTTTTCGCTACCAATTCTTCCGCTTTGAGTATCGCGCCTTTCATGCCACGTGGACCGGGCGTGAGCACGAGTTCCGCGCCAAAAGCCAGCAGCAACACGCGCCGCTCCAGGCTCATTGTCTCCGGCATCGTGAGAATTAATTTGTAGCCCTTCACCGCCGCCACGAATGCCAGACCGATTCCGGTGTTGCCGCTGGTGGGTTCGATCAGCGTGGTTTTTCCCGGCTGAATCTTCCCGCCGCGCTCCGCGTCGGCAATCATGCTGGCGCCAATGCGGTCTTTCACGCTATCGACGGGATTCTGGCTTTCGAGTTTGGCGACGACCTCGGCCACGCAGCCTTCCGTGACTTTATTCAGCCGCACCAGCGGCGTGTTGCCGATCAGATCAATAATGTTCTTTGCGATTTTCATGGCGGATCGCTCGGGAAGCTATTTAACGTGAGTTTCCTGATAATGTACTTCCTTCCAATCTCCACCACGCTTCATCCAAAGTTCGCTAATATAGACCCGCGAGAAGCGAACTACCGATTTGGGAGGAAACTGGATCGTGCTTTCGTAGATGACCAGTGCCGCGTCCGGATTCACCGGAATTAGCTTAAATCCCCATAGTGTATAGTTCGCGACATTACTGTCCATAAGTTCGATCTGAGCCTGCATTTTCGCCCGTTCGCCTTGGCCATCTACTTCGACTCCCTCATAGTCATCTGCCAGCAGATCGCCGTAGGCTTTTTTGTCCTTGTTTTTTATCGCATCCCATTCCGTTTTAATCTTCGCTTCGAACATCTCCAGCAAACGCGCATCGGCGGGGTCATTGCCGGCTACTATGCTTTTTTCAGTCTTGGCCGCAGCCGGATCCTGCGCCGCCACCAGCGAAGTTAATCCCAAGATATGAACGAAAAAAATGAGAAAAAAACAATGCCTCACAATTCCTCCATCGCAAGCCTACGCTGCATAAGCTTGCCCTAGAAGTTATCACCTGTTGTGAGTCGAGACCAACTGTAAGAAGGAGAACCGCAGAATCGCACAAGCGGGTCAGGCAAGCAGATGTGTTGCCGCGGATCGCCACAATCCTACGAACTTATCTCTATATATACTTCAGAAACGTCAGTAGGGAGCCGTAACCACCGCATCTTCCGGATAGCCGACCATGCCAAACTCTGGCACATCCAGACCTTCTTCCTCGACATCTGGCGCTACCCGCATGCTTTTCACTCTATTCACGCACCAGAAAACGGCAAACGTGGCACCGAACGCCCATACCGCATATAACGTCGCTCCCATGAGCTGGCACAAGAACTGCCGTGTGTCGCCATGCAGCAATCCGGTTACGCCCTGGCCGGAATGGCCCAAATATGAAGTTGCTCCCACGCCGTTCCAGCCCGCGCCATAAGCGCCGTCGGCGAAAATCCCAACGCTGACGGCTCCGAGCCAGCCACAGTAGCCGTGCACGGAAATTGCGCCGCATGGGTCGTCGATCTTGAGAACCCGGTCGTTGAAAATAACTCCGAAGCAAACCACGCACCCGGCGATAATTCCGATTACCGTTGCCGCCGTAGGAGACACGAAAGCGCATGGCGCGGTAATCGCGACCAATCCTGCGAGCATTCCGTTGCAAGCCATGGTGATGTCCGGCTTGCCGAACATGAAATACCACAGCAGCATCGCAGCCGCAGATCCCGCAACTGCAGCCAGATTCGTATTCACCGCAACGACGGAGATGCGCAGGTCGGTAGCACCGAGCGTCGACCCAGGATTAAATCCCATCCAGCCGAAAAGCAGGATGAATGTTCCAGTTACGACATAAACGATGTTATGAGCGGGAAAGACGCGTATCTTGCCGCCGGGACCATACTTGCCCAGACGCGGACCCAGAATGATAGCAAGTGCCATGGCGCAGAAGCCGCCGACAGCGTGAACCACCGTCGATCCCGCAAAGTCGACATAGCCATGACCCAGATTCAGCGTAGAACCGACTTGCGACAACCAGCCTCCGCCCCACGTCCAACAACCGGCGATCGGATAAAGAATCGCCCCGATAAAAAGTTCGCAAATCAGAAAAGCCCAGAAGGTAATGCGTTCACAGATAGCGCCAACGATGATGTAGCCCGCGGTTTCCATGAACACAACTTCGAACAGAGTGAGGCAATTGCTCGAACTGTCGTAAGCCGGACCAGTCAGGAAAAATCCTTTGCCGCCGATAAAGCCCCATTGCCCACTGCCGACCAGAAAGTGGTTAAGCCCTGGGATACCTCCCAAATTTGTCGGATTGGCATTGATGGCAACGGCTCCGAACTGAAAAGCGTATCCAACGGCGTAGTAGGCAAGAAAGGCGAATACATAGGCCGCGAAGTTCAGCATCATTAAATGGGCGGCATTCTTTTTGCGGACCAGCCCGCAGGTAAGCAGCGCAAAGCCGGCCTGCATGAAGAGAACGAGGTAGCCGGTGTTCAGTGTCCACGCGAAATTCGTCGCGACGCGAACGTGGCCAACGCTATCGGCCAGTTTTACCGCGAGCGGCTCTTTTGCCGACTGCGCCTGATAGTCGTCGAACGCTTTCTTGTTTGCCGCATAGTCGGGGGCGGTTTTATCCGTCGGCTCTGCCACAACAAAGGGATTACCGGCAGCATCCACCGCGGCATTCTTATCCCCTGTCGCTATGCCAGAGGGATCCGGCTTGGGCTCGTCAGCGAAGCACGGCTTGGCTAATCCCGTGAACAATCCGGTGGCCAGAATCGTCGCGGCGCAGGCCGACACCAGCGACAGGCGCAAGGAGTGCCTGCCGGTACGCTTTGTCATGTCTTGTCGCTCCTGTTTCTAAAGGTGGGCAACTCTGTGACGACCGTGCTTGTACTTAAACCGCGACAGCATAAGCCGATGCGCCCGCGAGTGCAAATCTTTTTAGTTCAAATCCCGCAGTTCAACTCGCGCAGTTCAAATTCTTAATTCATTCCTGGAGGAAGGACTGACGGGAAAGTGAGCCGCCCCGACGAACGCTATCGCGCTCCATGCAGTCCTCTCCCTAATCCGCAGACGATATAAGCAGGGAGCAGCTGAGTCCAATTCAAATTTCTTATGGGGCCAATCAGCAGAGCTAATTCACGAGCCAGGAGCCTTCCTGTGTGAGCTCTACAGAATTCTTTCGTGGGCGTAGCCCGAGGCCTGCAAAGTAGCCAGCAATTCAGCGATGTGCGACGGCCCCCTGGTTTCCATCGTGATGTCGATAGCTGTATCACCCAGGTTGACGCCGTGATAGGCGCGGTCATAAGCCGTTTCAACGATATTGGCGCGAAGCTCGGCCAGGATTCCGGTAAGCCGATGCAAGGCTCCGGGATAATCCGGCAAGTGAACCCGCAGACGAACAAGCCTGCCGTCTTTCACCAGGCCGCGCTCAATGATGCGCGCAAGCAGCGTAACGTCGATGTTGCCGCCGCAGACGAGTACGGCGATTTTTTTGCCTTGTAGCGGCAGCTTGTGATTCAGCAAAGCGGCAATGGAAGCCGCGCCCGCGCCCTCCGCCAGGGTCTTCTCACGTTCGAGAAGAAGCAGAATCGCATTGGCGATTTCTTCCTCTTCCACGGTCACTATGTCGTCCACGTATTTTTGCACCAGCGGGAAGGTACGTTCACCGGCCCGGCGCACCGCGATGCCATCGGCGATAGTCACAGCCGGCTTGAGACTGACCGGGCCGCCTTTTTCAATTGCGACTTTCATCGATGGCAGTTTGGCGGGCTGCACTCCAAAGACGCGAATCGAGGGATTTTTTTCTTTTACCGCGCACGCGATGCCGCCAATCAATCCGCCTCCGCCAATGGGCGCAATCACAACTTCGATATCCGGTTGCTGTTCGAGAATTTCGAGTCCCAGCGTGCCCTGTCCTGCGATTACGGCATTATCGTCGAAGGCGTGGATGAGCGTGAGATGGTCTTCGCGGCTTTTCTCGACGGCCTTCTCATAAGCTTCGTCGTAGTTTGTGCCATGCAAAACCACTTCGGCTCCGTAGGCGCGCGTCGCTGAGACCTTCGTCAGCGGCGTGGGCAGTGGCATGTAGATGACCGATCGAATGCCCTGCCGCCCCGCGTGATAGGCCACGCCCTGCGCATGATTTCCGGCGGATGCCGCGATCACTCCCTGTGCCCGCTCCTCGGCGGTCAGCGTGAGGAGTTTGTTCAGAGCGCCGCGTTCTTTGAACGCTCCGGTACGCTGCTGGTTATCGAGCTTGAGAAAAATCGTGTTGCCGGTGAGGGCTGAAAACGGCTCCGACTGGCGGCAGGAGGAAACACGGATGGAGTCGCGAATACGGCCCATCGCGGTTTGAACGTCCTGAATTCCGATCATGGGCTGGTGAGGATATTTTGTGATTGTAGCTTTAATTCTGCGGCGGAAGATGCGGCAGATGTCATGAAGCAACCTGTTGGATTGTAGAAGCTACGTTGGCGGAATGCACCCCGGCGCTTTTGAGGTAAGCATCGACGGCCGCTGCGGCCTTGCGCCCCTCGGCAATGGCCCATACGACAAGCGATTGGCCGCGCCGCATGTCGCCGGCCGCGAAAACGCCGGGGATCGACGACATGTAATTCTCGTCCGTCGCGACGTTCCCGCGCTGATCCAAAACTACGCCGAGTTGCTCAATCATTCCGTTGCGGATCGGACCGAGGAATCCCATGGCGATGAGCACGAGGTCGACGTCCACTGTGAATTCGGTGCCCGGGATCGCCTCGAATTTCGGTGCGGGACCAACGCGTACCGCGTGCAATTGCCTGACGTATCCCGCCTCGCCGGTAAATTTTGAAGTGGCAATGCTCCAGTCGCGAATGCCGCCTTCTTCATGCGCCGCCTCGGTGCGCAGTTGCATGGGCCACAGCGGCCAAGGAGTTTGCGGCGACCGCTCGTCCGGCGGCTTGGGCATGATCTCGAACTGGTGCACGGACAGCGGCTTTTGGCGATGACTCGTGCCTAAACAATCCGCACCCGTATCGCCGCCTCCAATGATGACCACCCGTTTGCCGGTAGCGAGAATTTCGGCTTGCGGACCGAGCGAGTCGCCGAGGCAGCGTTTATTTTGTTGCGGCAGGTACTCCATTGCAAAATGGATCCCCTTCAACTCGCGGCCTGGAATTTTGAGATCGCGCGGATGCTCGGCTCCGCCAGCCAGCACAATCGCATCGAAGTCGCGCCGCAGATCTTCTACCGCGATATTTTTTCCTACTTCTGCGTTTGTAACAAACCGCACGCCCTCCGTCGACATCTGTTCCAAGCGGCGATCAATGATGTGCTTCTCAAGCTTGAATTCAGGAATTCCATACCGCAGCAATCCGCCGATGCGGTCCGCCTTTTCGAACACCGTCACGGCGTGGCCGGCGCGGCATAACTGCTGCGCTGCTGCGAGCCCGGCCGGCCCCGAGCCTACGATCGCGACTTTTTTCCCACTACGAATCTTCGGCGGTTCGGGACGAATCCAGCCTTCCAGAAATCCGCGCTCGACGATGTTTTTCTCGTTTTGCTTGATCGTCACCGGCGGTTGATTGATGCCCAGTACACAAGAAGTTTCGCAAGGCGCAGGGCAAATGCGGCCCGTGAACTCGGGAAAATTGTTGGTCGCGTGCAGTTGTCGCACCGCTTCTTTCCAGCGTCCGCGATACACCAGATCGTTCCAGTCCGGAATCAAATTGTTGACCGGGCAACCTGTTTGGCAGAAAGGCACGCCGCAATCCATGCAGCGTGCGCCCTGCTTACGAACAATCTCTTCGGGAAGGTCAAGATAGATTTCGAACCAGTCATTCACGCGCTGCGTTACGGGGCGGCGCGGGGCGAGTTCGCGCGAATATTCCAGGAAGCCGGTGGTTTTACCCATGTTGGAGCCGCCCATTCTGCGCTTGCATATGGCTGTGAGTGAGAGAAACGATCGGCTGGATCGGAAGACTGGGAACATAAGGCGCAGAGTTGCGGCTCACACCGCGCACTCGTTTGAATTCGTGCGGGAAAACTTTAATAAAGTGCGAAACGGTATCTGCCCAGTGGTCGAGGATCCACTTCGCGCGACGGCTGCCGGTCAGTGCAAGATGGCGTGTGACGAGATCTTTCACAATCTGCAAATCCTGCGCTTCGACCAATGGCTCGAGATCCACCGAACCGAGATTGCAGCGCTCTTCGGTAAAATTGCGCTGCTCATCTAATACGTAAGCCACGCCGCCGCTCATGCCAGCGGCAAAATTTCTTCCACATGATCCGAGCACGAGCACGGTTCCTTTCGTCATGTACTCGCAGCCGTGGTCGCCAACACCTTCCACCACGGCGGTTGCGCCGGAGTTGCGCACGGCGAAACGTTCTCCGGCGACTCCGTTGAAGAATGCTTCTCCGCTAGTGGCGCCGTAGAGCGCAACATTTCCGATCAGGATATTTTCTTCGGCGGCGAATCCGGAAGCGCGCGGCGGGTAGACGATCAAGCGCCCGCCCGACAATCCTTTGCCGACGTAGTCGTTGGCTTCGCCTTCCAGCGTGAGCGTTACACCGTTGGCCAGAAATGCGCCGAGGCTTTGCCCCGCTGATCCCGTTAATTGAACACGAATCGTGTCATCCGGTAAGCCCACGGAGCCATACTTGCGCGCGATTTCCCCGCTGAGCATCGTGCCCACGGTACGGTGCACATTACGCACCGGCAAATTTATTTCAAGGGGAACAAGCGTGTCGATGGCGGCGCGAGCAGCCGCGAGGATTTTATGGTCAAGCGCCTCTTCCAGACCGTGATCCTGCGCTTGCAGGCAACGCCGCGCCACACGCGACGGAAGCGGAGGGCTGTAAAGAATAGCCGAGAAATCAAGGCCGCGTGCCTTCCAGTGGTCGACCGCCGGCTCGAAGTCGAGCATGTCGACACGTCCCACCATTTCATCGAACTTGCGGAAGCCTAGTTCCGCCATATACTGGCGCACTTGCTCGGCCAGGAAGAAAAAGAAATTGACGACATGCTCGGGCTGCCCTTGAAACTGCTTGCGCAACAAGGGGTCCTGCGTAGCAATTCCCACCGAGCAGGTATTGAGATGGCACTTGCGCATCATCACGCAGCCCATGGCAATGAGTGGCGTCGTGGCGAAACCAAACTCTTCGGCTCCGAGTAATGCCGCTATCGTAACGTCGCGTCCGGTTTGCAATTTGCCGTCGGTTTGCACACGAATACGGCTGCGCAGATCGTTCAGCAGCAATACTTGTTGTGTCTCGGCTAAACCCAGTTCCCACGGAACGCCCGCGTGTTTGATGGAACTGAGCGGCGAAGCTCCAGTGCCACCGGTGTCGCCGCTGATGAGAACCACGTCGGCATGAGCCTTCGCAACGCCCGCAGCCACCGTGCCCACTCCCGACTCCGCTACCAGCTTCACCGCGATGCGGGCTTGCGGATTAATATTTTTCAAGTCATAGATCAGCTGCGCGAGATCTTCGATCGAATAAATGTCGTGATGCGGGGGAGGCGAGATCAGCCCCACTCCGGGGATCGAGTGCCTGATACGCGCGATGACTTCATCAACTTTATGTCCGGGAAGCTGGCCACCTTCGCCGGGCTTCGCGCCCTGCGCCATCTTGATCTGCAATTCGTCAGCGTTTACCAGATAATTGGCCGTCACGCCAAAGCGTGCCGAGGCCACCTGCTTTACCGCGCTGCGCCGCAAGTCTCCGTCCGTATCAGGCTTGAATCGCTCTTCATCTTCCCCGCCTTCGCCGGTATTCGATTTGCCGCCAATGCGGTTCATGGCGATGGCAAGCGTCTCATGCGCCTCTTTGCTGATCGAACCGAATGACATTGCGCCCGTGGCAAAGCGCTTCACAATTTCTTTTGCCAGCTCGACTTCTTCCAGCAGGACGGGCTTGTCGCTTTTCTTCAACTTCATCAGTCCGCGAAGCGTACACAAGCTGGCGCTCTGCTTGTCGATCAGGTCGGTATATTCCTGGAAAGTTTGGAAGCTCTCCTCCCGCACCGCTTGCTGCAATTTTCCGATGGTCAGCGGATTCAACAAGTGATACTCGCCGTTGGTGCGCTGGTGGTAAACGCCACCCACGGCCAACTCGGTATCGAACTCGGTAAGCGGCCGCCGGGAATGCTCGTGCTTGAGCTGCGCTTCGCGGGCGAGCACATCGAGCCCTACTCCTTCCAGGCGCGATGTCGTACCCGCGAAGTACGACTCCACCAATTCTTTATTCAATCCGATTGCTTCGAAAACCTGCGCGCCCTGGTAGCTTTGCAGAGTTGAGATACCCATCTTCGAGAAGGTTTTCAACAAACCCTTCTTCACAGACTTCATAAAATTCTTGACCGCTTGCTCCGGCGTGATGCCATCCGCCAACTCGCCGCGCCAGGCAAGGTTTTCCACGGTCTCCAGCGCCAGGTAAGGATTGATCGCGCTCGCTCCGTATCCGCTGAGCAGGGCAAAGTGCATCACCTCGCGGGGCTCGCCGGATTCAATAATCAGTGCAACTTGGGTCCGAGTTTCTTCTCTGACGAGCAAATTGTGTACCGCCGCCAGCGCGAGCAGGGTTGGAATGGGCGCGTAATCTTTGTCGACGCCGCGGTCGGAAAGTATCAGCAGGCTGTATCCGGCTTTCACCGACAACGAAGCTCTCTGGCAAAGCTCATCCAGCGCACGCTTCAAGCCGGCTTCGCCTTCGCTTGCCCGGAAGAGCGCCGGCAGCGTGGTCGCCAGCAAATCGCGGTGCGAGACGCGGCGCAGTTTTTCGAATTCACGATTAGTCAGCAGCGGATGCTCCAGCTTCAGCATCTGGCAATTTTCCGGAGCCTCTTCGAGAATGTTGCGCTCGCTGCCGATGTAGCTGATCAGCGACATCACCATCTCTTCGCGAATCGGATCAATCGGAGGGTTCGTGACCTGCGCGAACAATTGCTTGAAATAATTGAATAACGACTGTGGACGATCCGACAGGCAGGCTAACGGCGTATCCGTCCCCATCGAGCCGATTGGTTCTTCCCCAGCGGAAGCCATCGGCCCGAGAATCATTTTCAAATCTTCGTCGCTATAGCCAAAGGCGCGCTGGCGGCGCAGAAGCGTTTCAGGATCGGGCGGATGTGTACGCGAAGGCTCGGGTAAATGGCTCATGGTGATTTGATTTTCTTTGAGCCATTCTGCATAAGGTTGCTGCGCAGCCAGACGGCCTTTGATCTCGCGGTCGGCAACGATGCGTCCTTCTACCGTATCAACCAAAAACATTTTTCCCGGCTGCAGGCGGCCTTTCATCTTCACCTGCTCCGGAGCAATATCGAGCACGCCAGCTTCCGACGCCATCACGACAACATCATCGTGAGTAACGACATATCTTCCCGGCCGCAGGCCATTGCGATCGAGCGTAGCGCCAATGACGCGACCGTCGGTGAATGCAATCGCCGCCGGACCATCCCAAGGTTCCATCAGGCAGGCGTGATACTCGTAGAAAGCGCGCTTCTCCGGCCTCATATGCGGATTGCCCGCCCATGCTTCCGGAATAAGCATGGCCATGGCATGCGGCAAACTTCGCCCGGACTGCAAAAGAAGTTCGAGCACGTTATCGAAATTGGCGGAGTCGCTGCCGTCGGCTTCGATGATGGGAAACAGTTTTTTCAGATCGTCGCCAAACAACGGGGACGCGAGCAGCGACTGGCGGGCGTGCATCCAGTTCACGTTTCCGCGCAGCGTGTTGATCTCTCCGTTGTGCGCGATGTAGCGATAGGGATGTGCCCGCTGCCAGCTCGGAAAAGTATTGGTGGAAAAACGCTGATGCACCAGACAGACAGCGCTGGTCACATCGGGATCGGAAAGCTCGCGGTAGAAATTCGTGAGCTGCGTCGCAAGCACTAGGCCTTTGTAGACCACCGTTCGGCAGGAAAGTGAAGGGATGTAAAACGTTCCCGCATCCTCGTTGCCTGAATCACGGATTTCATTTTCCGTCCGCTTGCGTACGACGTACAACTTGCGCTCGAACGCATCTTCATCGAGATTCGGCGAGCGTCCAACAAAAATCTGCTGAATATAGGGCTGCGAAGCTCGCGCCACGCGGCCAATCGCCGAGGCATAGACCGGCATATCGCGCCAGCCCAGCACCGACAAACCTTCTTCGCGCACGATGCGCTCAAGAATCCCTTCGCACTGCAGCCGCGGATGCTTCTCCACCGGCAGGAACGTCATCCCGACGCCGTACGAACCGGCTAGCGGCAATTCGAACCCAAGATTTGCGCACTCGCGCGCATAGAACTTGTGCGGAATTTGAATCAGAACCCCAGCGCCGTCGCCGGTTTCAGCGTCGCAACCGCAGGCACCGCGATGTGCCAGATTCAGTAGAACCTGCACCCCTTTATTAATGATGTCGTGACTTTTTTCCCCGCGAACGCTGGCTACGAATCCGATCCCACAGGCATCATGCTCCTGCGCAGGGTCGTACAGATCTTGCGCCGACGGCACGCCATTGACAACTCTTGCGCGGGACATCGCGGTCTCCCGGGAGTAATTTGACTACTACGAAATTGGCGATTCCTGAGATCAAATTGAAGGCTGCGGGCGCAGCCCACACCTAGGTTCCAAGCCTATCTCGTCCATTCTGTGATAAGCCCTGGACGTTCACAAGTACAACGCAGAATTTCGATGCAGAGAATATGAATTTCAAAACGATCGATTCGTCCAAATATTTCATTTATGCTCGCAAGCTTCGCCGCGCACATATAATCGACGACCAATGTTCCTCATCAAGGAAAACAATTGATCGACCGCTATTTCAAACTTGCCGCGAATCAAACCTCAATCAAGCAGGAGATGCTGGGCGGGCTCACCACTTTTGTCACGATGGCTTACATCATCGTGGTGAATCCGCAAATTCTCGCGCAAGCGGGAATGCCGCCGGAAGGCGTGGTCTTCGCTACCTGCGCCTCCGCCGCCGTGGCGACGCTGGTGATGGGACTCTATGCCAACTTCCCCATTGCACTGGCGCCGGGAATGTCTCTGAACGCTTACTTCACTTATTCGGTTTGCATTGGCATGCACGTTCCATGGCGAACGGCACTCGCGGTCGTGTTTTGCTCCGGCGTGCTTTTTTTATTGCTCACGGTCACCCGCGTACGCGAGCAAATTGTTAACGGGATGCCTGACTGCTTGAAGCATTCGACTGCTGCTGGGATTGGCATGTTCATTGCGTTCGTGGGATTAAGAAATGCAAAGCTTGTTGTGGCCAATTCGGCGACATTTGTCGGTCTTGGAAGCTTCGCCGACAAAGAAGTGCAAACCGCCTGCTTCGGCCTGGTTCTGACCTTGATCTTGATGTCGCGCAAGCTGCATGGCGCAATTCTCATCGGCATCTTCGGCACCGCGCTACTCGGAATTTTTCGCGGGATCACGAACTGGCCGGCGGCAATTTTCTCCATGCCTCATCCTTCGTCCACTTTTTTGCAGCTGGATTTTCGTGGCGCTACGCATTTGGGTTTGCTCGAAATCCTCTTCGCATTCCTGTTTGTCGATCTATTCGATAATGTCGGCACTCTGGTCGGGGTATGCGAACAGGGTGGCTTCATAAAAGATGGTAAGATTCCGCGCGTTGGGCGTGTGCTGGTTGCCGATGCGGTGGGAACCGTGGTCGGCTCGTTGACGGGAACTTCCACCGTGACGAGCTATATCGAGAGTGCTGCGGGAGTTGCCGCTGGAGCGCGCACAGGTTTGAGCAATGTTGCCGTTGCCGTGCTTTTCGCGCTGGCCGTTTTCTGTTCGCCGTTAGCGACGGCCATTCCAGCTTATGCAACCGCGCCTACGCTTATTCTGGTGGGCGTTCTGATGACGCAGTCCATCGCGCAAATCGCGTGGCATGACTTTAGTGAAGCCGTTCCCGCATTTATCACGATTCTGGCTACGCCTCTTACGTTCAGCATCGCCACCGGACTTAGCCTTGGGCTGATTTCCTATACGGTTGTGAAGGTCGCAGCCGGCAAGGTTCGCGAAGTGAACATGCTGGTTTGGATTCTGACGCTTCTGTTTATTCTGCGATATGTCTATCTCGCAACGGCATAACGCAAGCCAGGAGTCTAGGTTTCACCGTCGGACAAAATCTCTACGGTTTTTGAGAATCCTGCATCCAACATCGGTGACTTCCACCGGAATCAAACGCGCCGTTGGCAAGGCGTATCAGGACGCAATCCGCAACCAGACGCTGCAAGCTGCGGCAGCGCTCTCCTACTATTCGATCTTAGGCATATTCCCCGCGTTGATTTTCCTGTCAGCGGTAATGGCTTACATCCCGCTCCCCAATTTTTTCAACGACGCGTTGATTGCCATGGGTCGAGTAGTGCCCGCAGGCACGATGCAGGTGGTGTATTCGGTCCTCGATGACATTCTCAGCAAAAACTCGCGCGCGTGGCTCTCCCTCGGAACGCTAGGCACGCTCTGGGTAGTGTCTTCCGCCTTCGAAGAGATGATTGAATCGTTGGACGACGCCTATGACGTGGAGGACAATCGACCTTTTTGGAAGATGCGGCTGCTCGCGCTTGCATTGGCGGCCATCACGGGATTCTTTCTCATATGCGCCATCGCGACCATGGTACTTGGCCCGAAGGCAGGCAATTGGATCGCTACACGGTGGTCTTTCACCGGAGCCTTCGCTTCGGCGTGGCCCTTGATTCACTGGATCATCGCCGTTGTCTTTACGGTGCTTGCCGTCGAAACAATTTACTGCCTCGCACCCAACGTGAAGCAACGATTCCTATCGACCTTGCCCGGAGCCGTTTTTTCTGTTGCGTGTTGGATCGGCTTGTCTTATCTCCTCGGCATTTACTTCCGCTACTTCGGAAACTACAACCGAACCTATGGAACTTTGGGCGGAGTGATGGCACTTATGACCTGGCTCTATTGGGGATATTTCATTCTGCTAGCCGGTGGGGAGTTGAACGCAGAACTGGCCAAAGAAAATAATTCAGGAACGCTTGCGAGTGGCATTTCCTCCAAACCGACGCGCCGCAATGGGCGGGCTGCCTGAGGCTCGATAGCAGCCATCAAAATTTGGTGTGGTACTTGCCATCCACCGAAATTCCTCCGACTTCGTCGCGTGTCAGGCTGACCGACCAACGTTGATTGATTTGATAGTCTCCCTGCACAATTTCAGTTCCCGGCTGCGAAAGATCGGTGGAAAACGTGAATAGAAAGTTTTTGGTCACGCGCTGCTGAATCGCCACTCGCGCTGAAGGGTTCTGATTGTTCCCGCCCAGAAGTGGATCGACCTGTAAGCTGGAAATTCCGGCGAGGTGTTGAATGCCACCCGTTACCTGGCCCGCAACCTGCGAAGCGAGAATCGAATCGGTGCTCGTTCCGGCAGCGCTCGCTTCTTCGGTGGTTTGTCCATTTGCAATCAGGTTAATAATGTCGGCTGTGGCAAGCGGCGGATCGGAAGTGTAGGAAGTGGTCAGCTTGTCGAACGGCCCGCGAACGTTGAGAGTCAAATTGTATTGCTCTACGGTTGCCGTGGCAGACACATTCACCACAGGTTCAGTTTCGTTGGGATTATCGAAGGTGATAATTCCACGCTGAAGCTGATAGCGAACGTTTCTGTAGAAAAGCTCGCCGGAAGTAAGATCGGTTCTGCCGACAATTATAGGATTCGCAGCCGTTCCCACCACCTGCAAATTCACCTGGCCTTCGAGGGTGACCTGCGAACTGACCGCGCTGAGATTGCTCTTCGATTGCACCCCGATCGCGAGCTTCACATTATCGGCCAGGCCCGGTTCGGAGGGCACCGAGCCGCCGCTGAACTGATCGCTGAATTTCGCGAGGTCGAAATCAGGAGTAAATGAAAGACTGTCAATCAGCACACGGCCGTTTAATGTGGATGCATCTTTTGTTCCGCTCAAAACCAGATTGCCATCCAACAGCGCTCGTACGCCGTCAGGATAACGAAGCCGAACCGACTTGCTCTGTAGAGAAACATTGAACTGCAGATTCGGGCGGTAGGAAATTGAGCCGCCAATGGAAACCTGCCCACCACCAACCACGCCGTTGAGGCTGGATAGTTGAAGACTGTTGTTGCCGATGTCGAGAGTTCCGTTGAGCTTTTCCACTCCGAGCGGCGCAGTGGGAGTGGACAAAGCTACGTTGTGCAAATGAACCTGCCCTTGCACCGCCGGATTCGCCGCGCTTCCCGATGCACGCACGTCGAGCGCAACCGAACCGGAGCCTTGCAGATCGGGATCGAAGATTCGGAGAATTTTTATATCGACCGATCCCTGCGCGGCGAGAGTAGGCGTGGCTGTTCCAGCAATCGGAAAAGTGCCTTGGACACGCAACGTTGTATCGGTCCCACGAATCTCGGCGGGTTGCAGAGTCAGCACCGAGTTCGCGTAATCCGCGTGGAGGGGCGCAGCCGCGGCAATCTCCAGCGATTGATAGCTAGCCTTCAATGTTGGAATGGTGAGATGAGCTTCCATCCGCGATTTATCTTTCAGCGGACCTTTTAATGTTGCATGCAACTCGGTCGTACCCTGGAAGCCCTGCGGCACTTGCGCCTCAAACAACGCCAGCATCGGCTCCAGCGAAATTCCGTTTGTATCTATCGAGGCCTCTACATAATAGTCGTCGCGCAAGCTGACATTCGCATGCGAATGAATGGAGGCCTGAGCGATTTGCGAATCGAGCGCCAGCTCGGCTTTTTGATTTGCGACTTGAACCTGCGCTTTCAATTCCGACACCGATTTATCGCGAAGTTGAAGATGAGGCACTTCCAGGGTTGCATTCAATTGCGGATTATCCAGCGTTCCCTCGCCATTTGCAGAGATCGCCAAAGTGCCAGAGATTCCGATATTTTTCGCCTGCACAGTCCGTAATTTTTGCAGAACCACAGCAGGAGCATTCAGACTCACCGTGTATACCTTCGTTTGCGGCGTATAGGAAACCATTCCGCTTGCCGAGCCTGCAGGCAAACTCACGTTCAACGACGAACTCATCGAATTTTTGTCGGCGCGGAATGTTGCCGCGAGTTGTTGCGCAGGCTCGTCGCAAACAACGGCATGTTCAATTTTTGCCGAGCCGCTTCCACTCGGGTTTAACTGCGTGCCGTGGACAGAAATCTCCGCCGACAAATCTCCAGATAAAGGATAGCGAACGTCAGCCAACCGCTGTAACTCTGCCAGCGACATACGTTGCAAGGACAAATTGACCGCAAGGGGATTTGAAGGCAGATACGACCAGTCCCGTAACGCGACCGTGGCGTTCAAAGATGCTCTGCCTTGATGCGCGCTCTCCAGCACCACATCGCGCAACGAAACTTGGGAGGGATTGGCCTGAAAGTTAAATTTTGCACTCTTCCAGCGGCTGCCTTGCGCTTGCAGATTTTCTCCATCGAACTGGCCGCTCAGTTGAGGCCTGCGCATGGAACCTTGCATAACCGCTTTTAGGGAAGCCGAGCCTGTGATCTGGATGGATGCGGACTTGCCGCCGCTGATTGCATTGATCAAACTTCCAAGCTCGTGCAAGTCGCCGGCATTGGCTTGAACCTGCAAATTCGAATGATCGCTTACCTCACCCTGTGCAGAGATTACCGCCGAAGGTATCCGCAGTGTTGTGTTGCGTAGCACGAGAATATTTTTCTGGCCGTCGTAAGTCGCGTGAATCGCTCCATTCAGTGGAATCGCCTGAGCGGTTGTTTGAGGCGTGCGGTTGGAGGTGCTGGTGATATTAACATCCGCACTGCCATGAATATTTCTCGCGCTACCCACCCATGAAGCGTCCACCGCGCCATCGAGCCTGCCCGATAAGCTGAGTTGTTTTATATTTGCTGCGCGCAAGGTCTGCTGTAGAGCCTGCATCGAAATCCCTTTCAACTTCGCCCGCACGCGGCCGGAGGCGGCAGCGTCGAGATGCTGAAGTTCTACATCTGCGGAGATCGCTCCGCCTAAGGTCTCGAAAGCGACATCGCTGGCCAGCAATGCTCCATCGGCTAGTTGATATTGGCCTTGCAGTCGGCGAAGATAAACGCGCCCAACGGGCGATGAAGCAGTTAATTCGTTACCTGACACCTTGCCCTCAAGAGAAACGCTGTGCAGTACAGTGTGGTTGGCGTTTGCCTGATAGTGAATCGTTCCGGCGAGCGCTATGTCTCCAGCAGTAGAAGAGGGCGTCACGAATGCGGCGAAGTCTTGGGTGTGAATGCGAAGGTCATAATGACCTGCGACTGCAGGATTGCTGTAATTATCCAACTCGGCTTGTGCGGAAAGTGTCGAGGACCCCAATTTCAGCGATAGTGCGTCCAACACAAAGCGAGTGGGCGTTGCGTCGAACACTGCATTCAAACTATGCGGAATGGTTGGATCGTTCGCATAACGTAGCTGGCCGTTATCGTAGGAAAGCGAGCCGTGATAACGTGACTCGAACGGAATAAAATGTATCTCCGTTCGCAGATCGTACAAATCCGCGGCGACAGGAATCGTTTTGTCGTTATAGGTGACTGCACCATCGCTTAGAAGAACATGCCCCGCGGCCAGATCGAAAACGCTGGCATTGCTGCTTTTCTGCGTATTGGGAGATTGCGGTAGATTGCTTTTCCCGTCTCGATTGATCTGCACATGCGCTACCGGATGTTCGATCAATAGTTCAGTCAGGGTAATCTTGCGGCGCAGGATGGATTGAATTTTCAATCTCACCGTGAGCTTGTCCACCTGCAACAGCGGAGGCTGTCCCGCACTCTCATTGCCGTGAATTGTAATGTTGTATAAATGCGCGGTGAGGGTCGATAGCTGAAAGTCGAGGCTGCCAATTTCCGCTCGCGCTCCGGTGGATTCATTCACATCCTGGGCAATAGTGCGGACGGCTAGACGTTGAAAATTTTCGCTATAAAGATAGAAATATCCGCCCACGCCAAACGCGATACCCAAAACAACTGCTATCGCCAAAGTCCAGCCAATAATTCTTCGCACTCGCATAATGAAAATTCCTAAAACGCTTGCCCCAACGTAATGTAATACTGCGTTGGATTGATGCCGGGCACGGGATTCAGATTATGTCCCAGATCGATTCGTATGGGGCCAATCGGCGTCGCATACCTTAAACCGATTCCGATAGTGTTGGTGTAGTTGTTCACAAAATTGGGAAAGTTGATTGCGCTGTAAACGTTGCCGCCATCATAAAAAACAACCCCGCCAAGATTTTTCATAATGCGAAGCGGAAAGCGGACTTCGGAATTCAGAATGAACAACTGCGTTCCGCCCACCGGGACGGTGACATTCACACAGCCGGATTGATTTTTGAGAACGTTGCAAAACGGAACCAGACGCTGTGGACCGGCTTCGTCGATCGGGAACCCACGCAGCGACGTCCCGCCGCCCGAAAAATAAAGCTGGCTGGTGGGAACAAAACTTCCATCGAATGCCTTGGCGAGTCCGAGCCGGATGCTGTTGGCGAACACGATCGAGTGAAACGGCTTGTAGTACGCGTATTGCCCGAATAGTTTGGCGAACGACGCGCTCGAACCCAGCGACCCCGGCGTAATCGCCAAGTTTAGTGTTTCGAATATGCCGCGATGCGCGTCCAGCGGCTTATCGCGAGAGTCGCGAATCAGCGTGCTGGAGAGCGTGGAAAGATGAATATTTTGATCCTGCGGCAATACAAGCGCAGGAACTAATAGATGTGAGAGCACAGTCTTATTGAAATCGTAGCGAAGCTGTAACCGGGTATTGGTTTTGCGGCTGATCACTTTTTCCACCTGGAATGAGAGATCGCCGAGGCTGGCGGCAAACAAGGGATTCTCAGTTGTGCGCTCCAGCGAGAAACCGGTGAGCGAACTCCATCCTGAGCCGAAGAAATGCGGCTGCAAATAGCTCGTCAGAAAACGCTGATCCAGGCGCGACAGAAGTATTGAGCCGCTCGCGGTCTCACCCAGTCCGCGCATGTTCCGCCGCGTAAATTCGATCGATCCTAATGGGCTGGCGAATGTGGATTGGCTAGGCGCGATCTGATTGTTGCCCAAACCGATGGTAGGAAGCCCCGGCACGGCCACCGTTCCCGTGGGAATATTTCCGCCGCGATGCGACACCTCAAATCCAAAGCCGTAAGTAATCTCGTTGCGATGGGCTTCATGTACTTTTACTAATTCATCTTCATCGGTCTGGTCCGTGATTGGCTTTCTCGGCCCCACGCTGGACCAATCGAAAATATTCAGATCATAGAGGCCGGTTTCCGCCGCCAGCATCTGGCCTCTCTTCATGGGAGCTTCTTCCGGCAGCTTCGCCGTTTTCTGGATCAGAGAAAGCCGGGTGTGCTTTTGCCCCATGTACAACACTTTGCTCACATGCACTAACTGGTGCTCCGTGATGGCGTATGTAATCTCCACGCGATGCGGATCGCCGGAGATGCGCGTCACGGCCGTTTTGACCTCCGCGTTAAGATAGCCGCGATTCAAGTAGGTTGCGGAGATGCGGTTGCGATCGTCCGACAATTGCCTCGTGGAAAACGGCGCTCCAGCCTTCAGTTGAAAGCCTTTGGGAGCGGTCAGTTGAGCTTCCGGAACATTGTCATTGCCAGTGATCTGAATCTTATCGACCAACGTCTGCGGGCCTTCCTGAATTTCAAACGCGACGTCGATCTTGGGCTGATGCTCTGTGACTTGTGAAGTTATTTTTACTTCCTCATATCCGTGGTCGCGATAGTACGCCTGCAAATTATCTACACTCTGTTTCAGCAATTTCTGGCTGAGGTTGCCATGTGTCCATATATGGGAGCGTTTCACGCTCACTAGCGGCAGCAAATCTTTTTCGGGGATTTGATAATTTCCGTGGAACGATATGCGGTCGACCTTGTGCTTCGCTCCCTGATCGATTTTGTATTCGAGCACAATCTGGTTCGGCTGCTCCTGAAAGTTCGGCGTTACCTGGACATCGAAAAATCCTTTATTCTGGAAGTAGTTCGTCAGATTTTGCTGGCCCTCCTGCACCAGATCCTGATCGATCGCTCCTTCCGAATAAATGGGAATGAGTTTTCTCATCTCCCGTCCCGATAGAAAAGGAATTTTGGTAAGCCTTGCGCCAGTCATCTTAACCACGACCACTGGCCCAATCTCAACCTCGAAGGCGACATCCACGCGATTCGTATCCGTATGGTATTGCGGAGGCGTTTCGTGGACTTTGCTCACGAGATAATGCTGGTGCGCCAGAGTTTTCTTGATAAGCGTAGTTGCAGCTTTGATTCGCTCCGGGGTATAAGCCCTTCCCGGTTTTAGCAGAGCACCTGTAAAGCGGGCGCGAAGCGAACGCAGTTTGTGAAGAACCCAGGCTTGTTCGCGGTCATCGGTCCCACGCACCTGCACGTTTCCGATGCGCGCCTGCTTCCCCATCTGCGCGAAGAATGAAATGTTCACCAGTTGATTGGCATCGTCGATTTGTATTTTGCATTCCACCTGCGCCTGGAAATATCCGTTATGGTGAAAGAAATCCAACAAAGCTTTTTGCGCAACCGGAAGACGGGCCTGATCATACGGATCTTCCTCTTGTAGATTGACAACCTGCAATAATCTCGAGTACGTAAAAGACTTAGCCACGCCCTCGAAATCGACGTTGCCCATGTAATACGCCGGTTCGAGAATGAAATTCAGGCGCAATCCGGAAATCTCCGGAATCACGTTGATCTCAACTTTTTCAAATTTCCCCTCGCGCTGGAGCGCGTCTATGCTCGCCTGCACATCCGCCTGCGCGTAGGGTTGACCCGCTTTCTGGGTGATTTGCGAGCGTAGCGGTTCGACATCCCTGTGCGGATTTGCGATCAGATCGATAGCAGTAACATTTTGGCCGTTGTAAAGAGTTTCCGGCCCAGTCGAGGAGATCTGGGCCGCACCGGCGAGCGAGAAAAATAAAATAAAAAATATTGCTGACCAACGCATAAGGAGCCGGTTAAAGCAAAGTTTAGCAGGCAATACCGCATAGGCTTGAGGAATGCTATTCTGCAAGCAAGCTTATGGGATGCGAATGAATCCAGATGAGTTGGTAATATCGTGTGGCGGCACAAAATCCATAGAGAGCGAAGCTCCCCGTTAAACTCTAATCATGTTCGCGCGCAAAATTCGAGTACTATACATCGACCCCGCACAGCAGAAAAAAGCGTGCCCGCTTAAATGGCTCGACAATTTCTGCATGCACAACGTTATCAATACCGGCATGTTCGACAACACATTGCCACTCGCCGACGGGCAGATGGAGATAGGCTCGAACGTTCCTTTGGACAAGCTCGCGGTTGCGATGGAAGACTGGTTCCACCGCCAAAGTTATCTGGCGAGGGACTCGAAGTTATCACTAAAAGAGGTGGGAAAGCAGACAGAGACTAAAGTATCCGTTTGAGGAATCACCGTATCAGGAACCCGGGAAAACTGTATGGGCACAACTTCGGTGGGTGGGTAACCGTCCAAGCTTACGCAATCGCGAGATTGTAATCTGTTGTTGAAAGCTTTCGGAGGTGCGGATCTTATGAGCTACGAATCCCAGCTCTTGCCGTCGTCCAGTGATGGAGAAACGCCGCGAAGGTTGACCGTCGAAACTCTTTGGGGAAATCTCCCCGAAGATCAATCAGAAAATTTACAAGGCATGAAGCTGTTGCGCTCCTGGCTTGTCTACGACTCCGAGAACCAGGACTCTAAGAACCAGAACGCACTTGTTTCCGGCCACCGCAATAAAGCCAGAGCCCTTGGGCTGAGCCTGGCAATCGGCTTCAGCGCCAGCATCTGGATGGGGATTGGATGGATGATCGCATCGTCGTGGAAATAGACTTAAGTTTACTTATCGTAATGCAGCAGCGACATTACGTTGTAATTTTTGAGCTTATCCCGCCCCTTTAGGAAATCTAGCTCCACAACAAACCCAAGGCCAGCAATTTCCGCGCCTAACATCGTTGCCAGCTTTGCAGTAGCCTCGGCCGTTCCGCCCGTCGCCAGCAGATCGTCGACAATCAGAACTCGCTGACCTTTTTGAATAGCATCCTTGTGCATCTCCAGCGAGTTGGTGCCGTATTCGAGCGCGTAATCGAACTTCACAGTTTCGGCGGGCAGTTTGCCGACTTTACGTACTGGAACAAAACCGGCATTCAAGCGATACGCCAGCGCTGGCGCGAAGATGAAGCCGCGGGCCTCCATGCCGAGAACAAGATCAATCTTCAGCGCCACGTAATTTTCGGAGAGACGATCGACGAGCGTGGCAAAGCCGACTTTATCCTTCAATAAGGTTGTAATGTCGTAAAAAAGAATTCCCTTTTTCGGGAAGTCAGGAACTTCGCGGATTAGTTTTTTGAGTTGAACTTCATTCAGGCTTGAGTTGGAGGACAATCTACCATGCTCCTTCAATGCGAAATGAACTGACTCCGGCGGTAGGACGCGCTTCGGCCTCTTCCACGCCATCTACACGCGCCGCCCGTGGACCCTCGCGCAGCCGCGATCGCAGACCGGAAAGCTGATCGCGAGTGCCCTGCGCCAGTATTTCCACGCTGCCATCGGAGTTATTTCTCACCCAGCCCGCGATGCCGAGAATATGCGCCTCACGCTCCACAAACCAGCGGAAGCCGACCCCCTGCACACGGCCCCGCACTATAAAACGGCGAGCCTCAATCGGCTTTTCAGTGGAAGTCATCGTCAACGACTTGTCATCCTGAGCGGATGGCAACGGAATGCTACGCCCGCGACAGATACACGCCTTCTGCCGTATCCACCTTGATCTTCTCTCCTTCGTTGATGAACGGCGGCACCTGCACTACCAGACCGGTTTCTGTTTTCGCGGCTTTCGTAACGCTGGATGCGGTGGCGCTTTTTAATCCAGGTTCCGTCTCGGTTACGGTGAGTATTACCGTCTGCGGCAGCTCGATGCCCACGGCCTTGCCATCAAAGAACTCCACCTTGATCTCGAGATTGGCAATCAGATAATCCACGGCATCGCCAAGAACATCCCTCGTGAGGTGCGTCTGCTCGTAATTCGCCGTATCCATGAAGTAGTAATTGTCTCCGTCGGCGTAGAGGAACTGCATATCAACCTCATCCACATTGACCTTCTCGATGGGATCGGGCGAGCGGAAGCGGTGCTCGAACATGGCGCCGGTACGCAGATTGCGCAGCTTGGCCTGAATGAAAGCGCGCAGGTTGCCGGGCGTTCGGTGCTCGACGCTGAAAACAGAGTGCAGATCATTGTTGTGCTTAATGATCATGCCGGGGCGCAGTTGCGTGGCAGGGATCGACATCGTTCGAAACCATCTCCTTCAAAATAAATGCGGTTTGCTGAGCTGGCGGAAGGCGGGCAGGCCACATTTTCCGCCGCACACGAGGACCGAATGTTTGATTCTACACTCTGTTTAAAAGAAAGAAAACCTTATCGGGTCCGGTTTTCATCTCAAAGCAGCGGGCTTGCTCCGGCTGCGGAGCAAGGTTTTTATCGCGGACTAAAATTCTTACCGTGACTGGCCGCGATCCGGCTGATTTTCATCCGGCGGCTTTAGAAATTAAGAAAGAGGTCAAAATTATGCGTTATGGACGTTATGAATCTTCGGACTCGAACAGCATCGGACCCGCGGTAACCTTTCTCCTTATCGGCATTGGAGCCGGTGCTTTAGCGGCCCTCGTGCTAGCCCCGAAAACCGGCAAGCAGTTCCGTCGCGACTTGAAGCGCGGCTACGAAGACGCTCGCGACACACTACAGGACTGGAAGGAAGAAACCCGGGATCGAGTAAAGGATGTGAAGGAGCGCGTGCGTGACGCAGCCGAGCGCGGCGCAGACATTGCCGAAGAAATGCGTGGGAAAGTAGAGCCGCTGCGGCGCGCGATCAACCGTCTGTAGATCGACCGCCAGAATTATTAGAAGATTGCACTGAAGATATTTTTGATGTGCCGGAAAAATCTGCGCGGTGCAGAAGCGGGCTGAGTGCGTGCGGCGACGGTTGGATTCGCCCCGACTTCAACCTGCGCAGGCTTCGCCGGTGCATCTGGAACTGGGACAGCAGTTGCCGGCACGGCTGCGGTGTTATCCGCCGGAGTTGGCGGCGGGCTTCCATTTTTCTTCTTGCCCTGAAAAACCATGGGCGCGTCCACCTGTACATGAACGTCGCCCGGTTGCGAAGCCGGCAACGGTCGCGTCTCCGGGCCGTTCGAAAGCGTTTGACCTCCCGAAGACGTATTCCCGCTATTCCCCGCAGTTTTTGTAGAAGCATCGCTATTCGCAGCCTTGCCTGCAGCCGACAATCCCGAATTCGGCGCCGCGTCTGCTCGCATCACAGGAACTGGCGGTGGACAACCACATTCCAGCGGAACATTGCTGTCCGATTTATCGATCTGCCCGGAGCGGAATACGACCTGTTCGTTGGGTGTCACCTGATAAACGCGATCTCCAATCAACTCGGAAACAATGGCTGAAGAAGCATTGCCTCTCAGTCCGCGCACGCAGGTATTGCCGTGCGAATCTGCGCTGACGGCAAAGTCAAACTCTCCCGGCCCGGCAAACAGGATGCGGAAATCAGGAGTTAGCACGGTATCGGCTGAAGAATCGAGCACGTAGTGCGTCTCCAGTGCGCCCTGGCTGATGCCCAGCATCAAGCCCTTCGTATCCTTCGAAGGCGTTACCGAAACCGAAGTTCCCGGACAGAGGCGAACCTCGCCTCCACGCGATAATTGCAGAACCATGGTTTCGCTGCCGGCTGTAAGCGACGATCCTGCGGCGATTTGCCTTCCGGTGAGAATGGAGCTACCGCCGCCACTCGTTACCGGTACCACCGCTGCCGTACCGGCAAGGGCCGGTGATAGCGTAGTGGGTCCCTGTATAGCTTTTCTCTTGTTTGCGGCGGCGTTCAAATCCTCAGCCGGCTTCAATCGCACCATCAATCGATTGCCCGCTTCATCCCAGGTATAGCTATAGGGAGCAAGCAGGTCGAGAACGATCCGCACGGTGGGAGGATCGTTCTGATATTGCTCGGTGCGGATGGCCGCGATTTTTTCCTGCTGTACATCCACCCGTTTCTGCTGTGGGCCTACGCGGGCGTGCAAAAGATCGATGACGATCCGTGGCGGTGACGCCAGATACTGAATCAACGGCACCGAGGGTAGCGTGGAAAGAATTTCGACCGCCGGAACGCCCCGCTCGTGGACGATGTTTACGCTGCTAACAATTGAGATTTCCGGCTGGACGGGAATTTTTTGCTTCGGCGCCGTCTGTTTCGCGGCGGGTGCAGCGTTCGCCGCGGGTGCAGGGTTCTGCGCCAGCGCGTTCGCCGACGGCAGCACCGCCAGCAGCAAACAGCCGATGAATTGAGCCCGAGATCGCAGCAAGAACTCCCAACCCTTCTGAAAGGAAACATATCACTTAGCGGCGAGTGGGGAGAAGTGACGACCGTACTACCGAGTCCGGCAAGCTCGTCGGCAATGCAGCCGCGAGTCTATACCTCCGCTTCAGCTCTCGGGTAGAAACTCATATTCTTCAATGACCGCGGCCACGGCCATTTTGCCCTCGGGCGTTTCGCCATCCACCCGCACCACGCGCCCTTTGCAATGCACGCGAATGCTTTCGGTAAGCGTGATTTCAGGAGGAAGCGTTAGGGTAAAACCGAGGGGTGATCCCTGCTCAATGGGAGAATCCAGATACAGGCTGATGCCGCGCGCGCTCACGTCGCGGAGCTGAGCCGGTTCGCCGCCGTTGTTACTTCCAGCGCGGGCGACGGACACAGGAATACGGAGCGCGAAGCGTCGTGCAGCTCGCTTTTCTTGCTGCGCTTCTGCCATGCTTACTCCAAAACTTTCGAAGTGGCGTTCTAAAAACTATGCAGGAATCATGCGGTCAGGGAGTATCTTGCGTCAATACCACCCTTGGGGAGGAATATGGCCCGTTATGGTGAAAGGAATTCCAAGTTCCGACTTTATAGCTTGCAGTTTTCCTTTACACAGAGCCGCGATTCGACGGTGGTAACCTTAACGTAGGACGCTTCTTGTGATCTTCGTTCTCGACAACTACGATTCATTCACTTACAACCTGGTCCAATACTTCGGCGAACTGGGCGCGCAGGTGGAAGTTCGCCGCAACGATCAGCTCACGGTTGCCGAAGTCGAAGCTTTACAGCCGGAGCGCATCGTGATCTCGCCCGGCCCATGCACGCCGCAAGATGCTGGCATCAGCATCGAATTAATCCGGCACTTTGCCGGGAAAATCCCGATTCTCGGCGTATGCCTCGGACATCAGGCCATCGGGGCGGCCTTCGGGGGAAACGTTGTACGCGCTCCGCATCTCATGCATGGGAAAACCAGCGCTGTTACGCATGATGGCAAGAGTATCTTCCACGGCCTGCCCACGCCCATGACGGCAACACGCTACCACTCGCTGATTGTGGAAGAAAATAATTTGCCAGATGAGCTGGAAGTGAGTGCCTGGACCAAAGAAAAAGATGGAAGCCGAACGATTATGGGCCTGCGCCACAGAAAGTTTGCGGTCGAGGGAGTGCAGTTTCATCCCGAAAGTGTGCTGACCGATGCCGGAAAGAAGCTGATCAATAATTTTCTGCATGCGGCCGTCAGCCACTGACCAACTAATCACTGCCCACTGCCCCTAGCCATTTCCACTGCCCTCAGCAGCGCCTGTGCCTTATTCATGCTTTCCTGAAATTCGCTCGCCGGATCGGAATCCGCAACAATTCCAGCCCCCGCTTGCAAATAAGCGCGGTCACCCTGCATCAACATAGTTCGAATGCCGATGCAGGAATCCAAATTCCCGGCGAAATCGGCGTAGAGTACGGAACCCCCATAAATCCCTCTTCGCACCGGCTCGAGTTCTTCAATAATCTGCATGGCCCGAACCTTGGGTGCCCCGCTCAAAGTCCCGGCAGGAAAACACGCGGCAAAGGCGTCGATCGCTCCGAGATCTTTACGCAGCGTCCCTTCAAGGGCCGAAACCAGATGCATGACGTGCGAGTAGCGCTCCACATACATCAGGTCTTTCACTTTGACTGAACCATATTCGCTCACGCGCCCCAGGTCGTTGCGGCCCAGATCGACCAGCATCACATGTTCCGCGCGTTCCTTTTCGTCGTTCCGCATCTGTTCTTCCAAGCGCAGATCTTCCGCTTCGTCGCGCCCGCGCGGATGAGTGCCTGCAATCGGGCGATACTCCAGCTTTCTACCGGTCACGCGGACCAGCATCTCGGGCGAAGAGCCGAGAATTTGCGTCTTGCCCATGCGCAAAAAATAAAGATACGGCGAGGGATTTACCTGGCGCAGTGCGCGGTAAAGATCGAAGGGCCGCACTCCCGGAACAAAATCCAGCCGCTGCGAAAGTACCACCTGAAAAATATCGCCCGCGGCAATGTATTCCTTGCACCGCTCCACGCTGCGGAGAAATTTGGCCCGTGTCGTTCCCGAGTGGACCTTAAGCTTTCCCGGAACCGCCTTCGCCGATTTGCGCCACATCGCCGGGCGCAGTCCCGCAGCCAGCTTCTTCTCCAGTACCGCGATATCCCGCACTGCCCGCTCATAAGCCTTCTGCGGACTCTCCCGCGAAACATCCGCCACAGCCACAATATGAATCTGATGGCGTAAGTGATCGAATGCCAGCAACCGGTCGTAGAACATTAACTCAGCGTCCGGCAATGAGAGATCGTCCTTCGCCCGCTCGCCGATTTTTTCCAACTGCCGCACCACATCATAGGAAAAATATCCAACTGCCCCGGCCGTGAAGGGAGGCAGTCCCGGCATCGCGGCTGGCTGATGGTCGCCGAGCAACTGCTTCACGAACTCAAAAACGTTTCCCTCGTAGCGTTCGCGGTGCCGTCCGCGCTCAATCTCAATGGACGTACCCCGCGCCCGCAACTGCATGTAAGGTTGAGCGCCCAGAAATGTGTAGCGGCCGACCTGCTCACCGCGTTCGGCGGATTCCAGCAAAAAGGCGTAAGGCTCTTTTTCGGCAATGGCCAGAAAGGCGGAAACCGGCGTAAGCAGATCGGCGCTTACCGATTTCATCACCGGCACCAGCGTGGCAGACTGCGCTAAGCGCGAAAATTCCTTGAATTCGGGATTGATCATGCAAGATAAGGTTCGCCGACATTCGCGAAGCCTAGCGGTTCATTATAGGGGAGCCGCTGCTCTCAGTTTCTGTGCAGATCGGAAGCTTATCCCAAAGATTCGCGAATGCCGTTAGTTACTTACGGAACCACCGCAGGAATTGACGGTTGCACTTCTTAGTTGGAAGATAACAGACATAGATACTCAGCAAATGGGCCTCGTGCGGGCACAAGCCTATGCGGATTAAGTTCTGGGGCGTACGCGGTTCTACGCCGACTCCACAACCCGAGAACATGCGCTACGGAGGAAACACCTCCTGCGTGGAAGTGCGCTTCGGCGACAGCATCTATATTTTCGATTGCGGTACCGGATTCCGCGTCCTCGGCCAGCAATTGCAAAACGAATTCGGCGACCGGCCTTTTTCCGCACACGTATTTGTATCCCACTTCCACTGGGATCACATTCAGGGCATGCCGTTTTTCCGCCCCCTCTACGCCAACGCCGAAAATCGATTTCACTTTCAATGTTCCGCCCGCACGCGCAGCCTGAAACAAGTTCTGGCCGATCAGATGGCCGCGCCTTACTTTCCCGTGAAAATCGATGAGATGAAGGCACGCCGCGATTTTCACGACATCGAAAATGGCCGCATCGAGATTGCAGACGGCGTGCAAATGAAGACCGCCTGGCTCAACCATCCCCAGGGCTGCATGGGCTTCCGCCTTGAAACCAAAGACGGCGTTCTCGTCTATGCCACAGACAACGAACCGGGCGACGAGAAATTTGATAAGGCTGTCCGCAAACTTGCCGAAGGCGCCGACATTCTCATCTACGACGCACAGTATCTGCCGGAAGAATACGAAGCCCGCCGCCGCGGCTGGGGACACAGCCATTGGCGCGAAGCTGTAAATGTGGTCATGGAAAGTGGCGCGAAAGAATTGGTTTTATTCCATCATGATCCCGAGCACACGGATGCCGTTATCGATAAAGTTGTGCAGGAGGCGCGCAACTACTATCCAAAAGTTCGAGCCGCATCCGAAGGGATGGAGATCAAGCTGTAATACCTGCTGAGCGGGGATTTCAAAAGAGATACTTCATCCGGCGAACCGTATCCGCGCGCATAAGCCTGTTTCGATACTGCATATATTTTTACTTCGGTTGAATCCCATCGGCTACACACGGGTGGCTGGCAATAACAGCAAACCAGTTTGTACTCCTGCGCGTATTCCGAAGCTCGTAACAAGAGATACGAACCATTTCCAAAAGGACTAAACCCCATCAAATATCGGGTGCGGCATTGGGGACACTCCAGGCAATGGCGGAGACGGTAGGCCATGATTCCAATGTGAAGTTAGAACCATTTACTTTTAGCCATTGGACGTATCTGGACCTCGCTATGGAACGCTGCACGTTCGCGGACCTCGCTTAGAAAGGCCGTGAATTGTGGTCCGAAAACGTCCATACACTCCTGACAGAACGGTTATGATGAATTCGGCGCATGAACCTCGATTGGCAAACCTGCTCGCGAGCCCGGCTGTCGCGCGATCCGCGCTTTGATGGCAAATTCTTTATTGGCGTCAAGGGCAGCGGCGTCTATTGCCGGTCGATCTGTCCGGCTCCCACTGCAAAAGAAAAAAATGTTCGTTACTTTGCTTCCGCGGCGGCCGCCGCGGAAGCCGGATTCCGTCCCTGCCTTCGCTGCCGCCCCGAGTGCTCACCGGGAACACCGGCGTGGATGGGAACATCCAATACGGTCTCGCGGGCCTTGCGCCTGATCGGTGAAACGGGTATGGAGAATGGCGGCGTAGAACTACTGGCTGAGCGGCTGGGAGTCGGTTCACGCCATCTGCGGCGGCTTTTCATCAAGCATTTGGGGGCGACGCCGACGGCTGTGGCGCACACCCGGCGACTGCACTTCGCCAAAAAGCTGATCGACGAAACTACGCTGCCGATGACTCAGATTGCACTAGCCTCCGGCTTTGGTTGTGTAAGGCGGTTCAATGCCGGCATTCGCAATGTCTATCATCGGACTCCGACTCAAATACGCCGGCTGGCACGGAAAAAAGAACCTCAGCAGGAAAATCAATATCTGTTCCGCCTGCGCTTCCGCCCGCCTTATGACTGGAATGGGATGCTAACATTCCTCGCGGCTCGTGCGATTCCCGGCGTTGAAGTCGTGGAAGGCGGCAGCTACCGGCGTTCTATCGTTATTGATGGGAAACAGGGCTATTTCGAAATCTCGCTGGATAAGGACAACCTTGCTCTTGCCGCACGAGTGGAGTTCGGCGACCCACGGTCTCTCTTTTTCATCACCGAACGCATTCGAGCCATGTTCGATCTGAATGCCGATTGGGCTGGCATCGCGAGCAGTTTGAGGACGGACCGGATTCTGGCCGCACGAATTCAGGCAAATCCCGGACTGCGAGTGCCCGGCTGCTGGAACGGTTTCGAGCTTGGCGTGCGGGCGATACTCGGCCAGCAAGTCAGCGTGAAAGGAGCCTCCACTCTGGCGGGCCGATTGGCAAGAGCTTTTGGCAGGCCATTTTCCGCACCGGGAAGCATCACTCATATTTTTCCCTCGGAACACGCTCTCGCCGAAGCTAATCTCGCCAGCATCGGATTGCCAAAGGCGCGGGCGGAAACCATTCGTGCCTTTTCCCGTGCTGTACGCGATGGCAAAATCAGCTTTGAGTCCGTGGTCGATTCCGAGGTTTTCCTCACCAAGCTCTGCGAGATTCCCGGGATTGGAAGCTGGACGGCACAATACATTGCCATGCGGGCACTGGGCGAGCCCGACGCATTCCCTTCCAGCGATCTCGGACTCTTGCGGGCCATGGACTTAACTAATGCGCGTGAGCTTGAAAAACATGCAGAGGCCTGGCGTCCCTGGCGCGCCTACGCAGCAATTCACCTGTGGAACATGCCTCATGAAAACAAAAGGCCGGACACGCAAACCGGGCTTACTCCCCAAATCCGGGACCGCGCCATGGTTGCGGCGTCATAACGGATAGGCTCCATACGCCATTCCGGTTTTGAAATTGCCGGTTTCCTAAGTGCCTTATAAATCAACCCTATTGCCTAGTAGACCTTGCTTCGCCGTAGTCCAGACTCATATACTCTGAACGTTTGCCTGATTTCCCGGGAACCCGTTCCGGCGACGGCCAACATCTCGAATCGCAATCATTCCGGAGACCACCCTTATGAGCACGCTAATTACCGCCCCGCACGTCGATAAAGAAAGCAATCCATGGGAATCGCAGCGCGCGCGCTTTGACCTGGCTGCGCAGAAGCTCAATCTCGACGATGGCCTGTGGCGGGTTTTGCGCTATCCCAACCGCGAGCTCACGGTCTACATTCCGGTTCAGATGGATGACGGCCATCTCGAGGTGTTCACCGGATTTCGCGTGCAACATTCGATTGCGCGCGGCCCGGCTAAGGGAGGCATCCGTTATGCGCCCGACGTCACGCTTGATGAAGTGCGTGCACTCGCGAGTTGGATGACATGGAAGTGCGCAGTGGTGAACATTCCCTTTGGCGGAGCCAAAGGTGGCGTAATCTGCGATCCGCACAAGATGTCGATGGGCGAGATCGAGCGCATGACGCGGCGGTACACCTCTGAATTGATCGAATTCATCGGTCCCGAAAAAGACGTGCCCGCTCCCGATGTGAATACTAATGAACAGATCATGGCCTGGATGATGGACACCTACTCCATGCACATGCGGCAAACTGTCACGGCAGTGGTTACCGGAAAGCCCATTAATATCGGCGGCTCCCGCGGACGCCGCGAAGCGACGGGCCGAGGCGTGATGGTGGTCTGCGACGAGGCGATAAAAAAACTCGGCCTGTCGCGCGAGAGTAGCCGCGTCATCGTTCAGGGATTCGGCAATGTCGGCTCCAACGCCGCCCACCTTATGCATCAGGCGGGATACAAAGTCGTGGGCATCGCCGAAGTCGGCGGTGGTCTCTACAACAAGAATGGCATCGACCTCAATGCCCTGGTCGAATATCGCCAGAAGAATGGCACAGTACACGGCTTCCCCGAGGCGGAAAAATATGATCCCGCCGAGTTGCTCATTACCGACTGCGAAATCCTGATTCCGGCTGCAACCGAAAACGTGATCACCTCGCGCAACGTGGATCGAGTGAAATGCCGCATCCTTGCTGAAGGCGCAAACGGCCCGACCACCTCGGCCGCCGACGATGTACTTACCGATAAAGGCGTCTTCGTGATCCCCGACATTCTCGCCAACGCCGGCGGCGTAACCACTTCCTATTTCGAATGGGTGCAGGACCGCCAGGGCTATTTCTGGAAGGAATCCGTGGTCAACGAGCAGTTGGAGGAAATCATGATTTCCTCGTTCGGCGATGTGGTTCGTTACGCGGAAACGCATCGCGTCAATAATCGCATCGCGGCCTACATGCTGGCCATCGACCGCGTGGCTTATACCATTCGTCAGCGCGGAATTTACGCTTAGGGGGAACTATGCGAAAGCTTTGGTTGGTGGTCCTAACCAGCATCATCGCTACGATTCTGGCGGCGAACATGATAGCGCAGAATGCGGAGCCGGGAGGAACCGCTCCAGAAATAAACGCTCCCGAACCTGCTCTCGTGGCGCAGTCTACGATGGCGCCAGCTGCAAAACCTGCCGCCGACAAGCTCGACATCAACACCGCAACCGCCGATCAACTCAAAACCCTGTCCGGTATCGGCGATGCTTACTCACAAAAAATTATCGCTGGACGCCCTTATCGAACAAAACTTGACCTCGTTCACAAGAAAATCATCCCTCAAGCCACCTACGACAAAATTAAGGACCAAATCATCGCCAAACAACCGAAGCCGAGCGCTACTACCCCGACCACTCCGAAATAGTCGAGCCGGGTAAACAACGAAACGTCAGCGATAAATTCAAGCATATCGGCCCCGAAATAGGGGGATCCCCCAATGAAAATACTGGTGAAAAGATCCCCTTTTATTGTGCTTTTGTCCCTGGCGATGCTTTTCGGCGCGTCAGGTTCAGCGCAAGAACCCGGGAAAAGCCCGGTCCCGCTTCAGCGCACAATGGAAATTCCGGCTCCGAATCCTCAGGGAAGCAATCCGAAACCCGCCGATGCCGAAAGATATCTTCTGGCTGCGTTCGAAAAATATGAAGTGGTTGGAATGGGCGCAGCGCACGGCAATAAGGATCTCGACGATTTTATTCTCCACCTCATTCGCAATCCTGCATTTCCGGACAAGGTAAACGTGATCGCCGTGGAGTGTGGCAATTCGCTATATCAGCCCATCCTTGACAGATACATCGCGGGCGCCAATGTGCCGCTGCCTGAGGTGCGGCAGGTTTGGCGCAACACCACCCAACCCATGTGCGGCGTGTCAGGCTTTTACGAGGAGCTTTTTCCGCTGGTTCGCAGGATCAATTAAGCGCTTCCGCCGAAAAGAAAATCCGGGTACTGGCGGGTGACCCTCCCATTGATTGGGACAAAGTGAAGAGACCTCAGGACTTTGGCGCGGGCAATACTTAATGGGACGGGATGCTAACATCGCCTCTGTCATGGAAAAAGAAGTGCTCTCGAAACACCACAAGGCGCTCATGCTTTTTGGCACAGCACATCTTTTTCATGAGGAAAACACCGCGGTTGGACTTTACGAGAAAGATTATCCAGCGTGACCCTGGTGATCGCCGATCACACAGGGTTCGGGAACTGGACCTCGCTAGAAAAATACAATGATCAATTTGAAGCGCGAATGGCATCCTGGCCGGTTCCCTCGCTCGTACGAGAAGTAAAAGGGACGTGGCTGGCAGATTTATTGGATACGACATTCTCTACCGGAAACATCACCTTCGGGGTGGCTGATAATGGCAAACTTCCGGCTGGTCCCGTGAAAGCGAAAGGTACATTCTCAGAACTACCGGATCGGCGAATTTTAAGTTCTCGAAAATGGTGGATGCGTATCTTTATCTTGGTCCCCGGGATTTGTCGCTGAACGAATCAGCGCCGTCGGAGATCATGCTGGACAAGGATTACATGGCCGAACTCCAACGAAGCGGCGATCGTGGGAGAAGGGCCGATCACAGACCAGACCAATCCCAAGAATATTTCGGATCGTGATTCCAACCCGTTCTTTTACGATCCCGACGAACTCCGCAGACTCATGCAGTCTTTCGGCGCTGATTCGTCGCCATAAGGCAAAGAAAACTAATGATTCCCCTGGTACTCAGCGGATATTCGAGTCCGCAAGACCAGCTAAGAGACTATTCAGGAGCATCATCCTGCCCTAACGGCACATTCTCCCGATTGTTTTCCCGCACGCACTGGAGCATAATCGAGTTATCCTCCGGTATGCCTTCCGGAAATGTCTGCGAGCCGTTGTGAACCTGCCTAACTCCATTACGCTGATTCGCATCGCCAGCATTCCTCTGCTGATGTGGATTCTGTCTTCCAACCAGTTCAGCAGCGCACACGGCGTGAAAGAGTTAGTGGCTTCGATTCTATTCGTTGCCTCCTCCATGACCGATGGCATCGACGGCTATCTGGCGCGCAAGCGCGGCCAGATTACGACCATGGGAATCCTGCTCGATCCTCTGGCCGACAAGCTTCTGATCTCCGCCGCCTTCGTCACTCTCGTTCAGTTTAATCCGAGTCTGGTTCCTGCGTGGATCGCTGTCATTGTCATTGGCCGAGAGTTTCTTGTGAGCGGACTGCGTTCCATTGCCGCGTCAGAAGGCTTCACCATCGAGGCCAGCGATCTGGGCAAATTAAAAATGATCGTTCAGATCGTTTCCGTGGTCGCGGTCATTCTTGACCATCACTGGAAAGAATGGCCAGTGTACGGAAACTTTATCTTTCCGGTGCATTGGATCGCTTACGTCGCGATCTGGTTCGTAGTATGTGTGTCGCTTATTTCGGCCATCGATTACTTCGCTGCCTTCTGGTCAAAGATTGACCGTCAGGTTTCCAAGAGCCGCCGACGCGCTTTCGTGCTCAGCCGTCGACGCAAGCCTCAGCCGGCCCCGCGAGCCGACGCTGCCGATGTCGCCCCCTCCACCTAATTCGTTGCCTGCCGTCGTTTCCACAAAAGTTACGGCACAAGAGTTCTCCGGGGAAGAGCGCGCTCTGCTGTTGCGTCTCGCCCACGATTCCATTTACGCCGCATTCGAACCTCGAGAGTTTTCGCTCGAGCCTCCCACTCCACATCTTGCCGAGCTTCGCGGCGCTTTCACTTCGCTCTATCTGCATGGAGAATTGCGCGGCTGTGTCGGTTACGCTCTACCGGCGTTTTCTTTATACCGTGCTGTGGCAGAAACAGCTCGCTCCGCCGCTTTCAATGACAATCGATTTTCGCCTGTCACCAAACTCGAAGTTCCTCATGTTGAAATCGAACTGAGTATCCTCTCGGCTCCGCAACCAATCCGAGTCGAAGAGATCGAAGTTGGCCGCCACGGCCTCCTAGTTAGCCAGCATGGTCAGCGCGGCCTTCTGCTGCCTCAGGTCCCGCTTGAGTACAACTGGGACCGCATTACTTTTCTTGAACAAACCTGCCGCAAAGCGGGGCTTCCCTTGGATGCCTGGGAAAAGGGTGCCACCCTGCAAGCTTTCACGGCAGAAATTTTCGGCGAAAAAATCCGCTAATTCGATATACGTGATTACTCCCGTGACCTGAACTCGATCCCTCAAGTGTTCGCTCCACCCTGCCGATGAAGCGTTTGAGCCACACTTCTGCTCGGAGGTCGAATGTTCCCCTTGTACTTCGCCAAGCTCGCACTTCCTCGTCCAATTTCACTGCCCCTAACAATCTTCTTAATATCGTTTTCTTTGACCTCAACCGGCAACGCGCAATCTTCAGCCGAGCCAAGTTCTTCCCCGCCCACGTTCGCTGAACCGAAAGATCGCATCATGAGTTACGTGAATGATGAGGAACGCGTAACCTTAGCCGGTAATCGCCACCCCTTGGTCGTCTCGCAATATGACGCGGGTCCGGTTTCGCCTGAATATCGCATGGATCATATGCTGCTCACCCTGATGCCTGACGATGAGCAGCAGAATGCGCTAATCCAACTGCTCGATGCGCAGCAAGATCCAGAGTCACCTTACTACCATCGCTGGCTCACGCCCGAGCAATATGGCGAAAACTTCGGCGCTTCCGAAGCGGATGCCGCGCAGGTTACCGAGTGGTTGCAATCGCACGGGATGGAAGTAGAAGAAGTCGCAGCCGGACGCAGCTCTATTATTTTCAGCGGCACCGCGGCGCAGGTGGAGTCGGCATTCCGCACCCAAATTCACACCTACAAAATAGGGAATGAAGTTCACCATGCCAACTCCGGCAATCCGCAGATACCCTCTGCTTTCGCGGGAGTGGTAGGCGGGGTGGTTTCGCTCCACGACTTCCGCAGCCGGCCAATGAATAACGGGGCGCGCTTGCCAATACTCGAATTCACCAGCGGCGGCTCGTACTATTTGGCGCCGGCAGATTTCTCCACCATTTACGACCTCAACCCGCTTTATCAGCAGGCCGTCACTGGCAGCGGGCAATCGGTCGCAATCGTGGCGCGTTCGAACATCAATCTCTCTGACGTTGAACAGTTCCGGGCATATTTTGGTTTGCCTGCGAACAATCCACAAGTCATTATCAACGGGACCGATCCTGGAATCTTTAGCCAAGGCGAAGAGACAGAAGCCGATCTCGATGTGGAGTGGTCCGGCGCTATCGCCCGCAATGCCGCTATTAAATTTGTCGTTTCGAAATCGACGAATGCAAGCGATGGCAGCTATCTTTCCGCGCAATATATTGTCAGCCACAATCTCGCGCCGGTCATGAGCATGAGCTTCGGTTTGTGCGAGGCCGCGCTGGGCACTTCCGGGAATGCTTTCTTTAGCAGTTTGTGGCAACAGGCGGCCGCGCAAGGAATTACAGTTCTCGTCTCTTCGGGCGATAGCGGAGCGGCAGGCTGTGACCTGCCTTCCTTGTCGCCCGCCAGCCACGGGCGCGGGGTGAATGGCCTTTGCTCCACACCATTTAGCGTATGCGTAGGCGGAACCGAGTTCCAGGATACTTCGAACCCATCTCTCTATTGGTCGCCATCGAATACTGCCGGCGCCGAATCGTCCGCGCTCAGCTATATCCCGGAAGTGGCTTGGAACGAGAGCAGCTCGGGTGGCCTTTGGGCAAGCGAGGGTGGCACCAGCGCCATCTACAACAAGCCTTCCTGGCAAACCGGAATCGGAGTTCCCGCCGATGGCAAGCGCGACGTGCCCGATGTTTCTCTTACCGCCGCTGGGCATGACGGCTATCTCATCTACCAAAACGGCGGACTCTACGTGGTGGGCGGAACTTCGGCAGCCTCGCCGTCCTTTGCCGGCGTGATGGCGTTGCTCACGCAAAGCCTTGCCGCCCGCCAGGGCAATGCGAACACGGTATTTTACTCACTAGCTGCCCGGCAGATGGCTGGTGGAGCAGCCGTGTTTCACGACACCACAATCGGCAACAACAGCGTTCCCGGACAAACCGGCTTCAACGCCGCCACGGGATACGATCAGGTCACCGGGCTTGGTTCGATCGATGCCTCGGTTTTGGCCGCACATTGGAAAGACGCCTCCGCAACGCCCGCTTTTCGCGTAACGGCTTCTTCCAATGCTGTCTCGCTCACAACCGGATCGACCAATAACGTGATTTTCACTGTCGCTGTCAGCGGAGGGTTCAACTCCGCCGTGACTTTTTCCGTGAGCGGATTGCCCAGCGGAATCACAGCAACCTTCGAACCCAGCACTCTCGCTGCGCCCGGATCGGGCACCAGTTTGTTCCGGCTTAGCGCAAGTACTAAAGCCCAGGCTGGCGCATACACTGCCACAGTATCGGCGACCAGCGGTTTAACCAGGCAGCAGATACCGATTTCCATTACGTGCAGCAGTCACACAGCCACCACTCGCTAAATAAGGTTTTTGATTGGTGAGTCGGGCAGGAGTTGGAGAACTATGCGGGAACCGGTGCTTGCATGGCGGAAACTACGGCATCGAGATGCATCAACGTTTCTTGGATGGTCAGAGAGTACATCTCACGCCCCAAGCCTTCGCCGGCTTCGAGCGCGGATTGCAAATAGTGTCCGGCAATCTCCACAGCGAGCGGATCGGTAATGGCTTTGCCGGTGCGCTTTTTGTACTCAACCCACGCGGGATGCGGCAGCGCCACCCAAACGGTTTTTCCGTCGACCAGAAACTTAATGTCGACTGCATCCGCATGGCGGGTGGCGATGGCGACGATCAGGGCCTGATAAATGCAGTGAACCTGCTTCTTGGTCCAGCGATCGGTGGCGGTGAAATCGGAAAACATGGCTGGTAAAACTATATCGGACTGGTGGAAGCCCTAGCAACTTGCCGCCGAACTTTACGGCGGCGCAAATACCAACGTAGAACTATTCCCAGCGCGGCCAGAACACCCAACAGAACAAACCCGATCGCCAGCAAAATTCGGGTTTGACTGTACATCACGAACATGCCGCTCTGGTTATAGAAGCCGTTAAAACTGCCCACAATCCCGGGAAGCGCCAAAAGATCCTGCTTGGTCAATGGAAGCGGATGCTCCCGCGGATGGTACTGCGACCCCATCGGCAGTGTCCCGCCATCCGCGTCCAGTTCGATATGTCCGCCAAGAACGTAGCTCAGCGGACGGTCGCGAACAAATTCCGCAACTCGCTGTGCGCTTGCCAGGTCGGCAGCGGCATCGTCGATGATCAGACGCCCAGGCAGAAAGAAATCTCCCGAGAAAAACAACCCGGTTTCGCGGTCGTAGTACGAGACGTGCGAGGGATAATGGCCCGGTGTCGGCATCACATCGATCGTTCGATCACCAAGATTGATCTGAGCAAGGCCGTTAGGCCAATCGGGGAACCCAAAATATTTCTTCACATGATCCAGATCGGTGGGAACAATTTCGACATTCGCCAGATGCTGAAATTGCGAATCTCCCAGCCGGTGATCGAGATGACCGTGCGTATGCACGACGAGAAGCGGAACCTTGACTTCGCCAGCCGCTGGGAGCACACCCGTTACTGTTTGCGCGACCGGCATTTGTTTCGGATCGGCAACATCGCCGGTATCGATGAGCAAGGCCTCGGTCGAGCCAATCAGCAAATATAAGAAAGGTGCTTCAGCGGTGAAGCATAGATTCTCGCGCAGAATATACGTTCGCGCGTTATATCGATGCACCTGAATGGCTGGCTGCTGGCTTGTTTTGCAGTCTGGCGAACCTTCATTCCAGTGAACATCCATCGACCCGGGGACGAGCTGTGACCATGCGGATGAAGCTGCGAGCAGCCCCGCCGAGACCATCAGAATGCGAAGCGATTTTTCTGTGAAGACGCGTTCCATTTATACCTCCTTACTTGCACGGAGCATTGCATCCAACGTCGGCAACCAAAGCTCCACGGCGCGATCTACACGCTTGCGGTCGCCCGTGGCGCAGTAATCCAGTAGAAAACCGCGCAACCCGGCCAGAACCGTGGTAGCGAATGCTCGCGCGTGCGGCTTTTTGTAACCTTCGCCGCGGAGTTCATCGGCAATGAGATCTACCCAATCCGCGACCGTGGATCGCAGGAAATCTTTGTAAATTTGAGGATGGCGCAGTGCAATGCCATAGGCCTCGAAAAACAAACGGAAAAGTGGCAAAGAATTAGGCGCGCTCAATTGTTCCCAAACGGCGCGGTAGGCTTGTTCGAATGTATCCGCCTGAATTTGGCCAAAGTCAGATCGTTGACGCTTGCGCACCTCGGCCAGAACCTGTACCACCATTTTTTCTTTCGATCCGAAGTAATAAAGCAGAACCCGCGGACTTGAGCCAACCGCTTTGGCTAAAGGTCTAAGGGAAAGATCGGCAAGGCCGTGCCTGCTTAAGTATTGAAGGATGGCATTGCACAGTTCCTCCGGACGTTTTTCATTGGCGGTTCGGCTCATACAAACAATTCATACTTGAAACGAACGTTTCAAGTATGAGTCATAATTTAACACGTTCACGTTGCAGAAAACAATTTGGGAGTGCGGCTAATTTGTGCCGTGGATCGGAAGATCTGTGCAGGGAAAAGTCACGCTCGGATAGTACTGATTCCGACCTTCACCTTCCTACAGGAAACTCCCCAGAGCTATCGGCAAAAGTAGGTATAGCCATGCCTCTTCGGTTCATCCATTTTAAATAAAGGCACATTTGTCGAAAACTCGGATGCGCAAAGCTGTCGTCAAAATTGTGCGAAGATTTCTAGTGATCACTCACGCTCGTGAAACCTAATTTCTTTTTGGAGGCAAATTGGCAAGGCCCAGTCGGGAAATCATTGGACCAGATTCATCATGGGATCAGCGCATCGGTAGCGGATGCAGCGGCCTGGATACCATTCTTAACGGAGGCTTTCCCCGCGGCCGTATTTACTTAGTCGAAGGCGACCCCGGAGCTGGCAAGACCACACTAGCCTTGCAATTCATGTGCGAAGGTCTGGCCAAAGGCGAGAGCACTTTGTACATAACGCTTTCCGAGTCGCGCTCGGATCTTCTTCACGCCGCACGTTCCCACGGACTCTCGATCGACAATGTGGAAATCGTTGAGTTGCTGCCCAATGAAAATGACCTTCTTCCCGAGCAGCAATACACGGTGTTTCATCCGGCGGAAGTGGAACTTAGCGATCGTATGCAACGCATCGTCAAAGAGTTCCAGCGCGTGCGCCCCGAGCGGATGGTCATTGACGCGCTCAGCGAGCTGCGCATGCTGGCCAAAGATCCGCTCCGCTACCGCCGCCAGATTTTATCCATGAAAGATTTCATGGCAGAGCAGAAATGTACGGTATTCCTACTCGATGACCGAACCTCGCGTGACTCCGACCTGCAACTGCACAGCATCGTTCATGGTGTAGTCAGCATGAACAAAGTTCCGCGCGAATACGGAAAAACTCGCCGTCAAATCGAAATTGTAAAACTGCGGGGCACGCCTTACCGGGAAGGTTTTCACGATTATGCCATTGTCACCGGCGGCGTGATTGTATTTCCGCGGCTTGTAGCGGCCGATTCCCGTGCCGAGCAGCTTTCCGAGCCAGTTTCCAGCGGCATACCCGAGCTCGACTCCCTCACCGGCGGCGGACTAGACCGCGGAACCAGCACGTTGCTGGTTGGGCCCGCCGGCTGCGGTAAGACAAGCCTCGCAATGCAATGGGCCGCCACTGCCGCGAATCGTGGGGAATCTTGCAGCTTTTTTACCTTCGAAGAAGCGCCGGCTACGATGATGACGCGCGCCGCTGGTTTGGGGATTGATATTCGTCCTTATATCAAAAGTGGAACAATGTCCGTTCAGCGGGTCGATCCCGCGGAAATGTCGCCCGGCGAACTGGTCGCAGCCGTTCAGCATCAGGTTGAGAACCAAAATGTTCGCATGATTGTTCTGGACAGCTTGAATGGATATTTGCAGTCGATGCCTGGAGAGCAATTCCTGGCCGTTCATCTTCATGAACTTCTTGCCTATCTCGGAAACCGCGGAGTACTTACCATTATGGTATTAGCGCAAGCGGGCACGCCGGGAACACCTCTGCAAACCGCGGTCGACGTCAGCTATCTCGCCGACAATATCCTCCTCCTGCGCTATTTTGAGACAAACGGCGAGGTACGGCAGGCTATTTCCACTATTAAACGGCGCAGCGGCAGCCATGAACGCACCATCCGGCAACTAACCCTAGGGCCGGAACGAATTCATATTGGCCGCCCTTTGAATGATTTTCAGGGAGTGCTTACGGGCACCCCGACATTCCTTGGCGGAGCAAAAGAAAGTTAGCGTAAACAATGGTGACTTCGCTGCATAGCGACTATCGAGTATTGGTGCTTGCGCCCTTTGGAAAAGATGCGCTGTTGGTGCGTGAAGTGCTGGAGCGCTCGGGAATTCCGGTGGGAGTTGTGGGCAATGTAACCGCCATCGCCCGTTGCGTGGCTGGCGGGGCCGGAGCCGCAATCATGGCCGAGGAATCGCTGGATGAACAAGCGATTGAACTGCTAGGCCGCGCGGTCGCCGCACAGCCTGCGTGGTCAGACTTCCCTATCATTGTTCTAACCGGCGGCGGCGCCACCACGCCTTATACGGAAATGATGGTGCGTTCGCGCACGCCCATGGGCAATATCAATTTAATTGAGCGCCCGGTAAGGCCCGCCACGCTGATCAGCAGCGTCCGGACGGCAATTCGATCGCGCCTTCGCCAATATGAAATTCGCGATCATTTGGAAGAGCGGGAACAAGTGGAAGAAGAGCTGCGGCGGGCGCACAATGAACTGGAATCCGTGGTAGAAAAACGGACGCTCGCTCTGCGCAGGCTCTCAGCCCGTTTAATGCGAGTACAGGATGAAGAACGCAGACGCATTGCCCGCGAACTTCACGACGGATTGGGCCAGTGGCTGGCTGCCGCTCAAATTAATGTCGATATGGTGTTGCTGCGCGAAGGCGCCAAGTCTTCGTCGATGCTGCAGGAAACGCGCAAGCTCATCGACCACGCCGTCTCCAGCATTCGAACCATGTCTTATCTCCTACATCCTCCGCTTCTGGACGAAGCCGGATTCGAAGCGGCAGCACACTGGTTTATCGACGGCTTCTCCAAGCGCACGGCCATGGCCATTCAGGCCAATTTTTGCCGTCCTGATGAGCAGCACGACGACGTCGCAAAAACGCCTCGTATGCCGGAAGTTGTTGAGCTTGCGCTTTTCCGCGCGCTCCAGGAAGGTCTTACCAACGCACATCGCCACTCCGCCAGTGCAAGTGTTCACGTGACATTTCAGCGGCTGCCCGAGTGCGCCATTCTTGAAGTCCAGGATTTCGGCCGCGGCCTCCCGCAGGCAGTCATGGAGCGCTTTCACCGCACAGGAGCCGGCTCAGGTGTGGGGCTGGCTGGCATTCGCGAGAGGATGAAGGAACTCGGCGGCGATTTCACAATCTGCTCGACGAATGCAGGTGCCACATTGCGCGCGAGCGTGCCGCTGTCAGCGGCCCAAGGAAAAACCACTCCAGTTCCAAAAACACAGATCGATAGCTTCGTTACAAGTCTTCACCCAGTTACGTGAAGTAGAAGTTCGGCTACGCCTTTATCTCTTGCTCCAGTCAAAGGAGCGCGTCTTGCCATGGAGCAAAAGCTCGCATCGCAATCGATTGCCAGTCAGTGCGTATTTGCGGATCAGTCGTTCCGTCCGACCAATTGCTTACAGGAATCAGGAACACGGTCAGTCGGGCCTCAGGTTCGTCAGTTGCCAGGATCGGAGAGCCTGGAAGATTCGCGCCCCACGTTGATGCGTCCGTTTAGGAATAATAAACACTGCATGGGATGCGTCGCGAAGGCTGCTAAAACCACGGCGTTATTCTTCATGGCAACACTTCTGCGAGTTTTTCGCCTCCTGGTATCGGCCGGTCGAGTCGACAAAGCCGCCCGCGCCGTATTTATCGTGATGGCGAACCCAGTCAGATAGATCGCCCCTCGGACCATTCTCATTACGTCCCTTTGGGGTCATGTCAAGCAGCATGTAAGTAGTGAGGCGTTTTTCATCGCCACGCGCGTGGCATGAGTAAGTGTGGAAGATGTCGCCGTTTTCATCCTTGTAAAACACACTCAACCCCGACAATTCCTCGCTTACGAAATCCTGCATGTCGAAGTTGTAAAAAACTTTGGCAGCATCCTCTTTGTTGAACGACACGTTGTAGTCGTAGTTGAAATCGCCGCCGTTCGACGATACCCATTTAAAATGCCATCCCATGCGCTTCTTGAAAGCTTCAATCTCGGCAAATGGCGCGCGCGATATCGAGACGTACGAAACATCATGATTCTCGAGATGAACCAGCATGCCGTCGACATGATCGGCACCGAACGAGCAACCCACACAACCTTCTTTCCATCCCGGACCGAACATGAAATGGTTGACGATGAGCTGGCTGTTTCCGCCGAAAAGATCGGAAAGCGTTTCCTTCCCGTTCGGTCCATCGAAAACGTATTCCCTTTCTACCTTCATCCACGGCAATTCGCGGCGTTGCCGGTGGAGTTCGTCGGTAGCGCGCGTCAATTCTTTTTCTTTTGCGAGGTGTGCCCGGCGCGCGGCCAGCCATTCCGCACGCGACACCACTTTCGGATGGGCAATCGTACTGGTAGCCATATTCATTTCTCCTTGATTTGATATTTGCCCGCCGTCCTACGCGGCCTTTTCCGCAGCTTTCTCGCAGTTGACCATCCATGGAATGCCAAACCGATCGACCAGCATGCCAAACTTGACGGCCCAGAATGTTTCTGCAATTGGCATGGTCTCCGTTCCGCCTTCGGCCAGCGCGCGATAAATGCGTTCGGCTTCTGCGGGATCAGTGAATCCAAGATTTAAGGAAAAGCCGCCCTGCTTTTGATAATGCTGCGGAGGCGCATCCGAAGCCATCAGCACCTGTTCTCCAATCGCGATTCGCGCGTGAAGGATTTTGTTTTGCCACTCGGCCGGCGCACGCTCTGCAGCGGGGGTGTTTTCATGCGTCATCATAGCGAGAATTTTGGCGCCTAGAACCTTCTCATAAAATTTTAATGCTTCCTCGCAATTGCCGTCGAAGTAGAGGTAGGGATTCATTTGCATGGCATTCTCCTTTATCGTTAAAGAGAAAAAAATCGGTTGAGCTTTCACTAAACGCTCCGACGAGGATGCACTCAATGCGCATCCTCGGGCGCAGCCGTTCCGTCTGACCAATTGGCCACCGAAATAATGAACTCGGTGATCGGCTCCGGAGAGTATTGATGCACGTACACCGGGGAGCCAGGGAGACCTCCGCCCCAAAACATATCATCTGTTTTGGGAACCCAAAACATCAGATGAGGATCCGCGTTCCCATACTTGCGGCCAAAGTACTGTTGCTTCGACATCATGTAGCACACCTCACCAGCTTCCGGCAGCGGCAGCTCTTTCTTGTCGAATGCGGTCTTGATACTGTCGAACATCTCAGCTTTGGACAGCCCAGCAAATGCCAACTCCGTCATTTTGAAAGTGAGTGGCAGATGGGATCGCGCGGCCGGCGGGTTGAGGCAAAGCGGAAGCCGCTGATCTGGATTCAGAAACTCCGGGTCGTCGAAGGGAGCCATCCACGATCGTTCCACCAGGCACACGAAACCGTTCTTGCCTTTGACCGCGGTTTCGTAACCATGCTGTCCGAAGACCAGCACTTCGGCATCTTTTGAAATGGACTCCGGCGCCGCGCTACGTGCCAGGGCTATCTCTGCATTTCGATCCGTCATCAAGTACTGATCAAGCGGGGCCATGCTCGGATAGGCTGCTTTGGAGTCCGCTGCTTGCGCTTGCCATGCCACGCTCAGCAGGATAACCAGAGTGCAGCTTGCCGCTGTCGCTTGAATCGAACCTGCCAGCATTCTTGTCAGTTTCATCTTCGTGATTTCCGTTTATTCTAAGAATGACTGCCAACTACGCACTCATCCATGCCAGATTTTCTTCTCGAATGTTTTGATGCCGTCAAGGATCTGAGCTTTGGATCGAGCCACACCATCCTCTCCCGTTATTCACTTTGTTTCCGCCACTTGCTCCCGCGCCGCGTTGTACGTCCCGAACTTCTTCGCCACTACCTTCAGCGTGGGGTAGAACTGCACAAACGTGTGCTCGACGGCGGCGTGAGCGTCGTGGCACGACCAGCAGCCGTTGCCCTTGGGCATGGCCTCGGACGTTTTTCCGTCGGCATCGAAAGCGTAGTACGCCCACTTATCCGGATTCCGCTCCGGATCTTTCACCTCGACCGCGAGCCCCATCAGATCGGTCTGATAATGGCCCTTCTGGTTGATGGAACTTCGGCTTGCCGCATCCCGTTCGTCGATTACGAACATACTCTGCTCCGGCCACTTTCCCGAGTTCGCAAATTCGTTGTAAGCCCAGCGCTGCACGAAGACGTTGGTGAACATCTCGTGGCCACCGGGCGCGGGACTGTAGTTCATGCCATATCCAGCGGAGAGGAACATCCATTCGCGATAATCGGCAGGCCGGATAAGCTGGCCTTTCTCGTCATATTGCGGCTTGGGCGCTTTTTCGTAAGGCGCGGCGGCCAGCAGCGCAAGGCAAGTAATAACAACGAGGATAGAACACAACACGTTTTTCATAGATTACCGTGTGGTTTCCGATTTCCAAAATGGCAAACCGACTTCGCCGCATCTCTCCACCAAGCCCTCCCTCAGTGCTTATGGGAATCGCCCGTGGAGTTCTCCTGCGACGGCTTTTCCGCGGCTACGACCAGCAATGATTCCGGCCCCACTCCGCTCCCCGTCAGATGAGGCACCATTGTGGGCGATACGATTTCATATCCCACGTCACGCCGCGAACAGTATCCATATTTCACTTGCGATATGCAAGTAATAATTTATGATGAGGCTGGATGCCAAGAAACAAAACATCTACAAAGCGTCGTTCCGGCTGTCCGCTGAACGCTTCGGTCGAGATGCTGGGCGACCGCTGGTCGCTGCTCATCATCCGCGACATGATGCTGCGCGGCTTTCGCACTTACAAAGAGTTCATGGAGTGCTACGAAGGGATCGCTACAAACATCCTGGCGGATCGGCTGCACAAGCTGGTGGCTTACGGCATTATTGCAACCGAGGCCGACCCCTCCGACGGGCGGAAAATAGTTTATGTGCTGACTGAAAAAGGCATCGATTTGTCGCCGGTGCTCACTGAGATGGTGCTATGGGCAGCCGCGCATGAAGATACGGGCAATCAGGAACTGGTCAGGCTAATGCGCACGGACAAGAAGAAATTCCTGGAAGGTATTCGGGCGCGCTGGGCAAGCCGCGCGGCCTTGCCTGCCTGATTTGTCAGACTGACTTTTCTTCAAGCCGCGGATGCGCTGCCCGCGTCAAACAGAATGCCAAAGCGGTTTCGCATTTCGCGCCGCCCAAGATTTGTAATGCCTAACGCCCTGCTATCGAGATCCTGAATTACCCATTTTCTTTTCAACGTCATTTTTAGGATGGCTGCCCCGAGCGCTCCGCCAATGTGAGGCCGCCGCTCGCTCCAATCCAGACATGCCGGCGCGAACCTGCGGCGTAGTGTGCGCGCCGCTTCGAGATCGATTCCTAGCGCCTCGAAGGCACGCACCCCTTCTTTTGTTACGTCATACTCCGTGTCTCCGTTTGCGGCCATGGACAACCATTTCAAGCCATGGAACCGGTCATGCAATGACACGCCGACCCATCCTGCCAGGTGATCGTAGCAAGTGCGGGCGTGGCGCAATCGATTGGGCGTGGTCGGCTCGAACTTGGCACACGAATTTCCCGCAAGAACGCTGAGACCTTCCAGCGTGCTGGCCACGTGCACGCTCTCCAGACTGTAAAAGCGATGCTTTCCCTGTAGAAGTACTTTCACCAGCCGCACCGCCTTCAGCCGCTGCAAGTGAACGCTCGCAGTGGATGGACTCACCCCTGCCACAACCGAAAGTTCGGTGCTGGTGCGCGCATGACCATCCATCAGGCAATAAAGCATGCGAGCCCGCGCGGGTTCGCCGATCGCCGCCGCAATCTTAGAGACATCCGTATCTCCGTTTACATTCATACTTTGATGTTAAACGAAGTATGCACGCATGGCAATCGGGCAAAGTATTCGTCATGCATCCAATACCGGAGAAAGCCATGACTGTGACCTGCATCATCCGCTATCAAATCGATCCCTTCCAACGCGATGCGTTCAAAAAGTACGCCGAGAACTGGGGCCGCGTTATTCCCCGTTGCGGCGGTCATGTTGTTGGATACTTTCTGCCGCTTGAAGGGACCAACGATGTGGCTTGGGCACTGATCGTATTTGATAGCCTGGCTTCCTATGAAAAGTATCGCGTACGGTTGAAGGAAGACCCGGAGGCGAGAGAGAATTTCGCCATGGCGCAGAGCAAGCACCTTATTCTGCGTGAAGAAAGAAATTTCGTGGAGGTAGTCGATGGAACATTTGGCCTTCCGTCCACACTCGAAAGGTAATTTATGTTGACGCAAGCTGGAAAGGGACTGGCGTTTCGCGCCCTGCACGCGCGTGACCACGCCTTTATCATTCCTAATCCGTGGGATGTTGGTACGGCTCACGTGCTGGAATATCTCGGCTTCGAGGCGCTGGCCACAACCAGCGCCGGTTACGCTTTTTCTGCCGGTAAGCGCGACAACACCGTGGGCCGGGAAGAAATGCTGGCGCATGTTTCGAAAATCGTGGCAACGACCGATCTGCCGGTTAGCGCCGATCTCGAAAATGGCTTTGGAGATACGCCGGAAACCGTGGCCGAAACCGTCCGGTTCGCGGCGGCCACCGGCCTCGTCGGTTGCTCCATCGAAGACATGGCGAGTAACCATACAATCTACGCGCACGATCACGCGGCCGAACGCGTGTGCGCCGCCGCGGAAGTTGTGCGTTCACTTCCTTTGCCGTTCACTTTAACGGCGCGGGCCGAGAACTATCTGGTTGGCAAGCCCGATCTCAAAGACACGATCAAACGATTGCAGGCTTATCAATCGGCGGGCGCTGACGTTCTCTATGCTCCCGGCCTTGCCACCAAAGACGACATTGCCGCGGTAGTCAGTTCGGTGGATCGCCCGGTGAACGTAATAATGGGCTTACAGGGCGTTCAGTTGAGCCTAAAGGAGCTTTCGGCGCTTGGCGTGAAGCGAGTCAGTGTGGGCAGTTCGCTCTCGCGTGCCGCATTTGGCGCTTTTCTACGCGCTGCTAAAGAGATGCAGGAACGCGGCACCTTCACCTTTGCCGCGGAAGCCGTCGGCTTTCGCGATATCAGCGCCATGTTCTAGGCATAGGACGCCTTTCCCGATATTCGAAGGGTAAGATTGAGAATGCTATGAAGAAAATTGGGATCGTCGGCGGAATCGCATGGCCTTCCACGGTTGATTATTACTCGGAGATCTGCCGCCGCAGCGAACAATGGCATCTCGCCAGGAATCCAAATGCGGTACCCTCGACGCCCGAGATCAGCATTGAATCCCTGGATCTGCATAAAGTGTTTTCGTATATAGGAAACGATCAGGACGAAGCCTCTTGGACGCAATTCGACGACTACCATCGTGCGGCCCTCCTGCGAATCGAGGCCAGCGGAGCTGATTTCGCGCTCATGGCCAGCAACAGTCCCCATCACCGTTTCGCATCCATCACGCGCGGAATAAAGATTCCCGTTCTCAACCTGCTCCAAGTTGTGGCCAAAGAAGCTTCTTGCCAGGGTGCGCACGAGGTTCTGATTCTGGGCACAGCGCTCGCAATGCGATCCGCGAAATTTCGTGAAATTTTCGCTAAGCGTGGAATCATGGCTTCGGGGCCGTCCAGCGAAACCGCGAAGGCCACGATCAGCGCGATGGTATTCGAGCTGCAACGCGGCAAGATCGAAAGCGCGGCAGAGCGAATCGGAGCGATCGCCAAAGCGGAATTCAAAAACCAGTTTAGCGGACGCCCAGTCGTACATCTCGGTTGTACCGAACTGCCACTCGCATTTCCCAATCAAAAAACTTTAAGCACATTCGAAGAGGATGGCGTCCTGTATCTCAACAGCACTGCTCTACACATCGATGCGGCCTTCGAATTTGCGCTGTGCGAATCCAGCGGCAGCTAAGGCGTACCACGATTGCTTCGGTTAACATGGAAATGTGCCGAGTCAAGTTTCGAAATCAATCAAAATCAACATTGTTCGCTCCGAGCAATTCAAAAGGTTCCCCTGGCTGGTCCACGGCTTTTCCACCCGCACCGGTGGATCCTCACGTGTATACGGCAAAAACACGTTGAACCTGGGGTTTACAAAGGACGATTCCAAAGCCGCAGTCCGGCGCAACCGCGCGGCATTTCTGAATCAGCTTTTGTCCAATGGCAAAGCAAAACGCAAACCCGACCCCTTGCCGCTAATCGTGCTGCGCCAAATTCATTCCGACATCATTCACGCAATCGATTCTCCCCCAGAATCACCTCTCGCAGGCGACGGCCTCATCACTTCCATTCCAAACTTGCTGTTGAGCATTCAAACTGCCGATTGCCTTCCCATCATCCTCGTCGACCCCAAAAATCACGCAGTAGGAACCTTCCATGCTGGCTGGCGCGGCACGCTCAAGCGAATCGTCGAAAAAGGCGTAGGCGAAATGCGCCGCCATTTCGGCACCCGTGCCCGCGATCTTAAGGCCGCCATCGGCCCAGGCATTCACGGTTGTTGTTATGAGGTGGGCAAAGAAGTTCGTGAGAAATTCGAGTCGCAGTTCGCGTATGCCGCGAAGTTGTTTCGAGAGGTCGAAGAATTCAATGAGGTGCGGGAAAAATACCCCATGTTGTTTTTGACAGCCCGCGCTCCCGGCCACAGCGAACTGCCCAAGAAAATATTCCTCGACCTGGTGGAAGCCAATCGGCAACAACTGTTGGCTGTTGGTGTCCCGGCAAAGAATATAGAAACCTCAGATTTGTGCACGAATTGCCGCCCCGATCTGCTGTTTTCTTATCGCGCAGAGAAAGGAAAGACCGGCCGGATGATGGCCGTTGGGGGAATCCGTAAGTGACCTCCGCTATGCCGTAGGCGGCACAGCGGGAGGCGCGGGCGGAGCTGGCGAAGGCGTTGCCGAATCTGCAACCCCCTCGTTCACCAAATCCTTCAACTCCTTGCTCGGTTTGAAGAAAGGAATTTTCTTGGCTGGCACTTCGACTTTTTCGCCGGTCTTGGGATTGCGCCCCACGCGCGGCTTACGTTGCCGCGTGCGGAAGCTGCCAAAACCGCGTATCTCGATTTTGTCGCCTGCGCGCAGGGAACGCACTACGCTGTCAAAGATCGTTTCCACGATCACTTCGCTGTCTTTGCGCGTAAGTTCCGCCAAACGTGAGACTTCATCGATCAAATCGGCTTTTGTCATAGGGGCTGTCTGCTCCGGGCAATATTCATAACCTTCTCAAATTTCAGGGGTTGGATGCAAGTCGCGGGTTTGGGACTGGGCATGCTTCTGAGTTTTTCCCCGTGATTATGAACCATACGTCCTCTGGGATTACCCAAGCGGCCACGAAGTCGACGGATTCTTTTTATAGGGGCCGAAAGCAGTAACTTGCCTTAGATTTGGGGTTTTTTTCTTAGCACTATAGTGAATTGGGCTTTGCAGGTTTTGGCGGGATCGTCGAAGGCGGAGCCTTCGCGGTCGCCTTCGGAGGCGCGGAAGAAGAGTCCCTGGCGGGGGCCTTCAGGCAGGCCGATGAAGCGGGCTTTGCCGTCGGCGTTGGTTCCGGCTTCGAGATCGAGCTTGTGGAGGTTCAGGAATCCATAGGTAATGCGGACACGGACGGACGCGGCGTAGACCGGCTTATCGGCGGCGTCGGTAATAGTGAAATCAGCCGTGCATGAGCCTTGGCCAGCATCGACTTCGGCGACGGTTTTGGGGTCGACTGGGGCGGCTGCGAAGGCTGGATTAGGACAGGAGAAGATTGCTAGGGCCAGCAGGGTAACTAACGCAGATGCAGAACTTGGGAATTGCATATGGATAAGGGTACGCTAAGGGCTTATTGGGTGGTCAAGGGGCAAAAGTGGGTAATTGCCTCAGTTTGATAAGGAAGCAAGGCAAAAGCGCGACGCAACGCGCGGCTCGTCCAGATCCCTTCGGCTTCGCTCAGGGCAGGCTCTTCACTGCGCAAAAAAAACGCTTGTTCAGGATGACTTTCAAACTGAGGCACTTACCAGAAGCAACCGATGGCAAAGATCCCGTTGGCTTAGGGGATTCTGGTTACCAACGTTCATTGCCGCAAGGGCACCGCGAATCTATAATTTCCGGAACTGTCACTCGTCCAGGCTACGGATCGTCGATGGAGAACTTGGGTAACGATTTGTGTAATGATTTACAAATCGTAACCAGTCAAGCCCGTAACGATTCGAAGATCAACCAAAGGCAAGTCGCGGGCGAGGCTGCCCGCGCTATACGGGATAGGAAGGAACGCGGCATGTCCGAGGCCGTAGGCACTCAACTAACCCGCCAGAGCCAGGAGCTCAACATTTTTCACGACGTGGCCAAGGCGCTCACGTCGTCGCTGGACCTCGACTCCATCCTGCAAACCATCATGGAAAAAATGGCGGAATATTTCCGCCCGGATACCTGGTCGCTGCTGATGGTGGACGAGCAGAAGGACGAACTTTATTTTGCGATTGCCGTGGGCGAAAAGGCGGAGGCGCTGAAGAACGAGCGCCTGAAGGTGGGCGAAGGCATTGCGGGATGGGTGGCGAAGCACGGCGAGCAGGTGATTTCCAACGATGTGATCAACGATCCGCGCTTTGCCAAGCGGATTGACGAGGCCACGAACTGGGAGACGCGGTCGGTAATTGCGGTGCCGCTGCGCTCGAGGCTGCGGGTGCTGGGCGTGATCCAGTTGATCAATGTGGACCAGTCGCAGGTCAGCGAGCAGGACGTTTTCTTTTTGCAGGCGCTGTGCGACTACGCCGCGATTGCCATTGAGAACGCGCGCTGGGTGGAGAAAATACAGGAACTGACGATCACCGACGATTGCACCGGGCTTTATAACGCGCGGCATTTGTATAAAACGCTGGAGACGGAAGTTTACCGGTCGTCGCGGTTTGGATATGAATTCAGTTTGCTGTTTATCGATCTCGATCATTTCAAGTCGGTGAACGATACACACGGGCATTTGATCGGCAGCAAATTGCTGGCAGAGATTGGATATCTGGTAAAAGCGCAGCTGAGGCTGATCGATTTTGCCTTTCGCTATGGTGGGGATGAATTTGTGGTGCTACTGCCGCAGACGGGAAAAGATCAGGCGCTGGTGGTGGCGAAGCGTTTGCGGGATGCCATGCGGGCCAGCAGTTTTTGCCGCGATGAAGGATTGAATCTGAATGTAAGGTCCTCGATTGGCCTGGCCACTTATCCGCACGATGCGCGCGATGCGCACGACATTATCCGGCAGGCCGACGAGATGATGTATCTGGTGAAGAACACTACGCGGGATAATATTGGGATCGCGCAACGGGGTGTGATGAAGTAGGGCAGGGGTAGTCGTTGCTTCCGTTCATCTTGTTATTTTTTTTCTGCTGGGTCTTTACTCTTTTCCTGGTTTTTCGTGTCTGAAGTCCACGGGTTGGCGTTCGCTGGGGCGTTCGGATTTACGCTGAAGGGCCAGACGTACAGGTTCATACCTTCCGAGCCTTTCATTTCTACTACCGCATACTCGCCGGGTTGAAGATCGTCCGTGGGAGTTAGTTTTAGCCAGTCTGCGGCCACCTTGTCGATGGTGGTTTTTACGGAGTCCTGCTGCTGGCTGACTTTACCGTTGGCGGAGCGTTTCATGTCGCCGACGATGCGTTTGCCGCTTTTGGTTTTCAGGCGGATGAGCAGGAAGCGGTCGAAGGGAACGGAGGCTTGCTCGGGCTGTTGCGGCTGATCGGGCTTGCGGGGAGCGTCGAGGCTGGGCTGCGACATTTTTGCGGAGGCGGTTTCGCCGACGGGAGGGGCATCGTCGTCGATACTGATGTAGATGGCCGGCACGGAGACGTGGGAATAGACGGAGGCGTGTTCGCCTTCGAGTTCGATGGTTTGTTTGGCTCCGGCGGCGGGAATAATCGCTCCGCGAAGGATGTTGGTTTTGGTGTTGCGATTGACGTCGCCTTCGTTTTGCTGCACTTCGACCAACTGTGGCTGGCCCTTGAAATTATCGAGCAGATACATACCGGCTAGTTCGGGCAGGCGCAGGCCGGGAGCGACCTGCGGCAGGTCCGGGTCTTGTTCAGCGGCGTGTTCGGCTTTGAATTGTTTATCGAGTTCGGCGGCCTCGGGGACGGGAGCGGAGGCACGCTCTTTTTCGTACTTCTCGGTGGCGGGCCAATCGACTAGCGACGAAGGGAGTTCCTCCCACTCGTCGCGCTCGGCGCTCAGATAGCGGACGCGGTCGCCTTTGACTTCATACTTGGTGACGGACTGGTAGGAGCCGTCTTTGAGAATAAGCCGCTGGGCGAGTTGCTGGGCGGAGGCGTGGGGGGAAACGATTGTTACCGATGCGGTAAGAACCAGTGTGGCTACGATTGTGCGCTGTTTGTGCGTCATAGTGAGTCTGTGCTTTTCATTGTAGTTTCTTCCGTGGCTTTGTTCTGGAGCGTTTTTTCCCTAATGCTTCCACTGCGGCAGATCTTTTTGTTAGATGCATATCTGTCCACGGGTATGGCCGGGATTTGGCTACCGCTTCCGTGGATTCGAGGTCTGCGATAGAGTGAGAGCGATGAAGCGAACATTGCAAGAGATTGCCGAAGCCGTGGGAGCGCGGTTGGTTGGGGATGGGGGCGTGAAGGTTGGCGGCGTGGCCAGTATTGCTTCGGCTGAGGCGGGAGATTTGGTGTTTGTGGAGGATGAAAAATATCTTTCGCGGGCGATGCGATCGCATGCGGGCGCGGTAATTGCTGGGGAGTTTGCGGCGGCTGGAGCAGGAAAAGCGTTGCTGATTTGCCGCTATCCCAAGCTGGCGTTTGCGCGGGCGGCTAGATTTTTGTCGAATGAAGGCGCGCGAATTGGCGCCAGGGTGTGCGCGAGTGCGGTGGTGCATTTATCGGCGCGTCTTGGTGCAGGAGTTGTGATCGAGGAGCGGGCGGTGGTTGGCGAGGATGCGGAGATTGGCGAGCGGTCGCGGCTCGGCGCGGGATGTGTGGTCGGGCGTGGGGTGAAGATTGGGAGCGAGTGCGAGATTTATCCGAATGTGACGATTTATTCGGGGACGACGCTGGGCGATCGTGTGATTGTTCATGCGGGCGCTGTGCTAGGGAGCGACGGCTTCGGCTACGTGCGCGATACAAAAAGCGGGCGGTATGAGAAATTTCCGCAGGTGGGCCGGTTGGTGGTTGAAGATGAGGTTGAGATCGGCGCCAATACGACGATTGATCGCGGGGCGCTCGATGAAACACGGATTGGGCGAGGATCGAAGATCGATAACCTGGTGCACATTGGGCACAACTGCTTGCTTGGCGAGAACGTCGTGATTGCGGCGCAGACCGGGCTTTCCGGCAGCATCGTGATCGAGAATAATGTTGTGCTTGGCGGGCAGGTTGGCATTGGCGAACATGCGCGTATTGAAGAAGGCGTCATGCTGGGCGGGCAAGGCGGCGTTTTGCCGAATAAAGTTTTGCGCGGCAAAGGCGTAGCGTTCTGGGGAACTCCAGCGCAGCCAGTGCGGGAGTATTTGAAGCAGTTGGCAGTGCTGGCGCGACTCGGGAAAAAGAGGTAGCAGTGGCGATTGTGGTGATTGGCGGGCATTCGCGTAGCATTGGCAAGACCAGCGTGGTTGCGGGATTAATTGCCGCATTGCGCGAGTGTGATTGGACTGCGGTAAAGATCACACAATACGGACACGGAGTCTGCTCAGCAAATGGAGCGCCTTGCGACTGCGCCACTGCCGATCATGCGTGGGCGATTTCAGAGGAGAGAAATCGCGATGGAGAGTCGGATACTTCGCGATTTTTGGTGGCAGGGGCCGTGCGGGCGTTGTGGGTGCGGACGGAGCAGGGCCGCCTGGCAGAGGCGATGCCTGGGTTGCGCGAGCGGTTGGAGCAAGCGCGCAACGTGATTATGGAGTCGAATAGTGTGCTGAAATTTATCCGGCCGGATTTGTATTTAACGATACTTGATCCGGGTACTGAGGATTTTAAGAATTCGGCGCGGGGGTTTTTGGATCGGGCGGATGCGGTGATTTTGCATAATGGTTTGGCCGGGGCTTGGCAGAATGTTTCTTTAAAGCCAGTGGCGGGGCAGCCGGTATTTCGGATTGCACCTCCGCCTTATGTGACGCAGGAGATTGTGGAGTTCGTGCGTGGCGTGGTGGGGGACGCGACAGCAGCTTCCCACGGGCTGACGTCCGCTCGGAATGACAAGAATAGTTGAGATCCTTGGTGCAATGCTGGCGTTTGCTATTCTTGCTAGTGCGGCAAATTCATTACAGCGCGTGGTTGTTGGCCGGTTTATCTTCGCTGTTGCAGATCCTCATTTTCCCGCTTCCTGGACTTTACATTTTGTCGTGGGCCGCGTTGGCTCCGTTGATTGTGGCTTTGTTGCGGGCACGTCCGGCAGGAGCGCTGGAGATTGCTGGCTCTACTAATTTGCAGGCCGCTACTCCGGGGCAGGCATTTCTGCTGGCGTATGTCTGCGGGATTCTCTGGTATGCGGGTACGTGTTACTGGATTTACGACACCATGCACGCTTACGGCGGGTTGAGCGCGCCCATGGCGCTGCTGGCTTTATTTCTCTTCTGCCTGTATCTCGGGCTCTATCACGGCTTCTTTGGTTTATTGCTGGGCCTGGTTGCGGGGCCGGGACGCGACAACCGGCGGACGCTAATCTCTATTCCGTTTTTGTGGGTCGCGGTTGAGTTGGCGCGGACGCGTGTCACGGGCTTTCCCTGGGATTTGCTGGGAACGGCGCAAGTGGACAACATTTCCCTGAGCCGCATTGCTACATGGACCGGCGTGTATGGGCTTTCGTTCGAAATCATGCTGGTGAATGTGGCGCTGGCTGCGGCGTTTCTTGTGCCGCGAAAAAAACGCAACACTTTACTCCTGGCAGCACTGGCGGCGGCTTTGGTGTTGCAGGCTGGGAGGCTGGTGGACGCTCCTGCGCTGGCTGGGGATCACGCGGCTTTGCTGGTGCAGGAAAATATTCCGGTCGATGAGAATTGGACGCGCGAGGCGTTCGAGCGCACGTTGCGGGAATTGACTAGCCTTAGCGTGAAGGCGGAAAGTTCGACATTATCCGGCGACTCGAGAGCCGGAGGCTCGAATTCGGTTGGAAGCAAGCCTGATTTGATTGTGTGGCCGGAATCGCCTGCGCCGTTTTTTACTAGTGATCCGCTGTTTCGGAATCCGGTGAGCGAAATGGCCCGCGCAACGCATAGCTGGGTGGTGTCGGGGGCGATTGGAAATAACCCCGCGAAGAATGGGGCGAATTCGGAGATATTCAATTCAGCTGCGCTGGTGAGCCCGGCGGGAGATTGGTCGGCGCGCTATAACAAAGTGCATCTGGTGCCGTTTGGAGAATATTTGCCGTTTCCGCGATTGTTTGCCTTTGCCGGCGGGCTGACGAAGGAAGTTGGCGAGTTCAAGTCGGGTGAGTCGCGCGCCCCGCTTCCTGCGGGGAACATACCGCTGGGAGTTTTTATCTGCTACGAATCGGTGTTTCCGGATGAAGTACGGCAGTTTGCCGACAAAGGGGCCGAGGTTTTCGTCAACATTTCGAACGATGGCTGGTATGGAGACAGCGGAGCTTATGCGCAGCATTTGAATCAGACGCGGATGCGGGCAATCGAAAATGACCGCTGGATTTTGAGCGCGACCGATACGGGTGTGACCGCGTCGATTGATCCGTATGGCCGAACCGTGGCGCGGTTGCCGCGCAAGGTGCGAGACGCTCTAATTGCGCCCTATGCCCTCACTTCTGTAACCACGTTCTATACGCGGCACGGAGATTGGTTCGCATATCTGTGTGCGATAATTTCCATAGGGGCGCTGCTCACGCGCTTCGGGCTTTCCACGAAAACAGGCAAGAAAGAATCCGCATGAATCAAGAGTTCGAACAGGAATACGGCGCGCTGAGCAAAAAGGTGCGCGAACTTCGGGAGTATCTTTGACGCGGACAAACTCCGTCCGCAATTAGCCGAAATTGAGAAGCAGTCCGCCGACCCGAACTTGTGGTCCGATCCACAGCGTTCGAAACAGGTGATGCGCGAGAAAAAACGGCTGGAGCACGTGCTTACTACCGACGCCGACCTCGCGCGCCGCAGTGACGATATTTCCGCGTACTTCGACTTGGCGAAGGAAGGCGAAAATGTCGATGCCGAACTGCGGCGTGAGATCGATGCGCTGCGAGAACTCATCGACAAACTGGAAACCGAGACTCTGCTCTCCGGCGACAACGATGCGCTGAATGCGATTGTGACGATTCATCCGGGAGCGGGTGGAACGGAGTCGCAGGATTGGGCGGATATGCTGCTGCGCATGTATTTGCGCTGGGCGGAGCGGCAGGGGTTTGAAACGGTGCTTTACGACTACCAACCGGGTGAAGAAGCGGGGTTGAAGTCGGCGACGTTTGCGGTAAATGGCGAATACGCGTTTGGACTGTTGAGCAGCGAAATCGGCGTCCACCGGCTGGTGCGGATTTCGCCATTCGATCAGGCCAAGCGGCGGCATACTTCATTTGCCAGCGTGTTCGTCTCGCCGGAGATCGATGACAGTATTGAGATTGTTATCAAGCCGGAGGATATTCGCACCGATACATATCGCTCGAGCGGCAAGGGCGGGCAGCACGTGAATACTACGGATTCGGCGGTGCGGATTACTCACATTGCGACCGGCTTGGTGGCGAATTGCCAGAACGAGCGTTCGCAGCATAAGAACCGCGAGCGGGCCATGAGCATGTTGCGTTCGAAGTTATATGAATACGAGATGGAGAAGAAGCGCGCAGCTACGAAGAAGATTGAAGACTCGAAGCTGGACAATGATTTCGGATCGCAGATTCGGTCGTATGTGCTGCAGCCCTACCGCATGATAAAAGACCATCGCACGAAGGCCGAGGTAGGTGACGTGGATCGTGTGCTGGACGGAGATTTGCAGCCGTTCATCCGGGCGTACTTGTTGGCGCGGCGTGGCGAGAAGCAGGAGAAATAGTTTGCCGGCGACGAAAACGAAGATGAAAGCGGTGAAGCTGGGGCCGCAGTTCCTGCGGGCATTTGAGTTTGCGACGGAGAAACATGCGGGGCAAACGCGGAAGGCCTCGACCATTCCTTACATCGCCCACCTGATGGGCGTGGCCTCGCTGGTGCTGGAATTTGGCGGGGATGAAGATCTGGCGATTGCGGCGTTGCTGCACGATGTGGTGGAAGACTGCGGCGGCGCGCCGATGCTGAAAGAAGTGAGGCAGCGATTCGGCAATCGGGTGGCGAAGGTTGTGGATGGATGCACCGATGCGGACACGATTCCCAAGCCGCCGTGGCGGGCGCGGAAAGAACGTTACATTAGGCATTTGAAGGATGCCGATGCGGAGACTAGGGTGGTTTCAGCGGCGGACAAGCTGAACAATGTCCGCTCGATACTTGCCGACTACCGCGAAGTCGGGGAAGCTATTTGGGAGCGCTTCAACGGCGGGCGCGACGGGACGCTTTGGTACTACGGGGCGTTGCTGGACGAGTTCTGGCGCAGGAAACCGAACCGGCTGATTCGAGAATTCGATCTCGCGGTGAAGGAACTCGAAGAGATAACGCGGGCCGGGCCGGGTTCAAGAAAAGTTAGTTCCCGCCGGGCAAAAAGGTGAATTCATGCCACGCATGATCGATCAAATTCGGGCGTCAAAGCTGCCATCGAACATGATGCAGTTTGCGGCCAAAGGCGCGCTGTCGGTGCCACCGGACGAGAACATTGAGATTCTGGTTTATCTCGCCAAACACAACAAAATCTTTGGCGATCTGGCGCGAATCACGCTGGCGGGATGGGATGAGAAGGCCTCTCTGGCTGCGGCTGCCGATCCGAAGACGCCGCGGGAGGTGCTCGATTATTTGGTTTCTCCCAATAATTTGCGCCCGAATCTGTTGCCAGCTTTGCTGGAAAATCCCGCGGTAGCGGCGAGTGAATTGGCAAAGGTGGCGCAGTCGGCGTCAGCGGAAAGTATTGCCTTGATGCTCAAGAGTGAGCGGGTGCGAGGCGCGAAGGCAATTCTGGAATCGCTGCGGTCAAATCCGTATTTGAAAGCGAGCGAAGCCAGCGAAGTGGCAGGATTGCTCAACGGAAACCAAGGGGCGGCGCAGCCAGTTACTGCCGCGCCTGCCGCTCCCGTTGCCAGCCCGGCAGTGGAGACGAAGCGCGCTGATGTTGCGCAAGCGGTTGTGGCGACTGCAACAGCGGGCGAAGCTCCCAGCGCGGAATCAACCCCGGAAGATGATGCGGCTGTCGCCGCGTACCTCGCCGAACATACGGAAGAAATTGTCGAAGCGGCGGAGAAGCCGTTTCAGCCGGTCGGCGGAATTGTGGATTTACTGGGAGCCGACTATTTTCCCGTGGTTGAAGTACGAAACATTGAGCCCGAGCAGCCTGCAATTACAACCACTGCGAGCGCGGCGGCCGCAAAGCCGGCAGCCGTAAAGCCCGCGGCCGTTGACCCGGGAAAGCGCGCAAATACGATGCAGAAGATCAATAGTCTCGACGTGAAGGGGCGTATCCAGCTCGCGCTGAAGGGCAATAAGGAAGAGCGGTCGATTTTGATTCGCGACGGCACAAAAGTTGTGGCGCTGGCTGTACTGGAAGCGCCCAAGCTTTCCGATGGCGAAGTGGAGAAGTTTGCGCTGCAAAAAAATGTGCTGGAGGCGGTGCTGCGGCAGATTCCGCTGAAGCGGCGCTTCATGAAAAATTACATCGTGGTGCGAAACCTGGTGGCGAATCCGCGGACACCGCTCGATCTGGGCTTGGGCCTGATGAAGCACCTGCTGATTGTGGATCTGAAAAACCTTTCCAACAATAAGGAAGTCTCCGAAACCGTGCGAAAGCTGGCGACGAAGTTGTTTAAGCAGAAGCAGGACGATGCGAATAAAAAGTAATTAGGGAAGTGGACGCTTTCGCAGTCTGCCAGATTTTTTCGTTTTGCGTAGAATGCGATCAGTTAGTCGAGATTTTCCATCCATGATCTCTCCAGGCGATGTGATCGGCGAATTATTGCGGCGCGCAAAAACTATTGCCGTCGTCGGGCTGTCCGATAATCCGATGCGTGCCAGCCACGGAGTTTCGGCTTACATGCAGAGCCGGGGATACCGCATCATTCCGGTGAATCCGCAGATCGAATCGTGTTTGGGCGAAAAGGCATACGGGTCGCTGGCCGAGGTGCCGGAGGAAATCGATATCGTGAATATTTTCCGGCGGCCGGAGTTCGTGGAAGAAATAGTCGACCAAGCCATTGAGTTAAAGCTTCCGGCGATCTGGATGCAGGAAGACGTAATTCACGAGAAGGCTGCGGAGAAGGCACGCAAGGCGGGAATCTTCGTGGTGATGGACCGCTGCATTCTGCAGGATCACCGGGCACGATTTCGCTGAGTGGCTAGAAATCATTAGGTGCGGCTTGAAATCTCCGGAACAAAGCCAACTCATACCGCGTACAACTTAGGGATGTAAGATACACTCTTGCCGCACCAGGAGCGCCCTTTGAATCTTGACGCAACAGCGATCCTTACCGAACCCGTCCCACCCGCGAAGCCGTCCACTCTGCGCAAGGTTTTTGTTGGGAAAGACGGCATCCGAGCGGGCTGGAGCCTGCTGATTTTTATCGCGCTATTTGCTGCCTTGATGTTTGGCGCAACCTTTGCCGGGAAGAAGTTTTACCCGTCTGCTTCCCGACCGCCGCAGCCGGGCACGGAAATTTCTCCGGCTTTCGGGTTCTTCGGCGAGCTGATCCCCTTCCTCATAGCCTTTTTCATCACGTGGATCATGTCAAAGATCGAACGCCGGTCGAACTCGGTTTACGGCTTTGGCGGCCGCCGCAAGGTTTCAAACTTTCTGGCCGGACTAAGCTGGGGAGTCACGTGTCTGTCATTGCTTGTGTTGACGCTGTGGAAGATGGGATTTCTCGTCTTTGACAAGCGCCTAGTTTTTGGCATGGACATTCTCCGTTACGGCGGAATCTGGCTGCTCGGCTTTCTGCTGGTTGGCTTGCTTGAGGAGTACCTGACGCGGGGCTATTTACAGTTCACGCTCACCAGCGGCCTTGCCGGCATTTACCAGTGGGCTTTTAAGAGCCGACACAGCCCAGCTTTGGGCTTCTGGACCGCAGCGATTATTTTCTCGATTCTCTTCGGGCTCGGCCACAAGAGCAATCCGGGCGAGTCCCCGATTGGGGAGCTTGCGGCTGGATTGGCCGGAATGGTGTTCTGCCTGAGTTTGTGGCGGACCGGTTCTTTGTGGTGGGCGATTGGCTTCCACACTTCGTGGGACTGGGCACAATCATTTCTTTATGGAGTGGCCGACAGCGGACTCATGGTTCAACACCATCTCATGGCCACACATCCAGAGGGCAAGCCGATTTTGAGCGGCGGAGCTACCGGCCCGGAGGGCAGCATTTTTATTGTCGCGATTCTGGCGCTGGTCTGCGTCATAATTGTTTTTACTCTGCCGCGCACTTCGTATGGCGTGGCAACAGAGCGAGAGCGTTCGCCTTCGTTGTTATTGTGATTGCCAGAGACTACGGTCGATATCTGGGCACAAACCATGCGCTTCAACCTCGTACCCATACGCATTAATCCGCCCGCTTAGATACAAATTCCGCTGTTTGTCGTATGCTTAGTGACCAAATGCAGACAGAGCCGCTGTAGCTCTCCCCAGGCTCTGGTCGCGGGATTTCGCCACTTCGTAGCAGTTCTTGAGGACATTTTTTTGGTTACGCAGCCCGGGTATCGGGCTGGTAGGGAGAGGTCATTTTTGCGCAGGCTGCATGGTCCTTGAGCCTTCGGCGGGTATGACCTTTCGGAACCTTACGCATTTCGTGCCTAAAGTAGACACTAAATTTTTCCGTAGTGGGAATAGACAAGACAGAACTTAACTAGATCCCTTTATGGGCCATCCCCCTAACCGCTGGAAATCGTCGCTTGTGGTCGTGTTGGCAGTCGCCACTATGGTGGGATGCCAGGGGTTCAGCTCGGGCAAACCGGCGACCCAAAGCGCGCCGGTAACGTCGCCCGGGGATCTAACTGCGGCGCCCGCGAGTATCACATTCGGAAATGTGCAGGTGGGAACGAGCCAGACCCTTACCGACACAGTCAGCAACACGGGTGGAAGCAGCCTCACCATCAGTCAGGCGACCCCAACCGGCACCGGTTTCGCCATATCGGGGTTGACGGTTCCCGCTACCCTCGCGCCCGGACAAAGCGCAACCTTTAATGTGACATTTAGCCCGACGGCAACCGGCGCAGTGACCGGGAATGTTGCGCTCACCAACGATGGCTCGGGTAGCCCGTTGAATATCGCGCTTTCCGGCACAGCCGTTGCGGCCGGGAGTCTGGTTGCGAACCCAACCAGCATGAATTTGGGCAGCGTGCAGGTCGGCGCAAGTCAATCGCAAAGCGAAACTCTTACGAACACCGGCAGCAGCAGCCTTACACTTACGCAGGCGACTTTTGGTACGGCAGCGGGGTTCAGTTATACCGGATTGAGCCTGCCGATCACTTTAGCGCCTAATCAAAGCGCGCCATTCGCCGTGGTTTTCGCGCCTGCCGTCGCTGGAACCGCAAACAGCATTCTCTCGATCACCGTCAGCGGATCAAGCAGCACCTTTGATATTGCGCTTTCCGGAACCGGCACATTGCCTGCTGTTCTTACTGCCTCGCCGAGTAGCCTGACCTTCAGCGGAGTTCAGGTTGGCAAGAGTCAAACGCAAACGGAAACAGTTTCTAATACCGGTGGAGCGAGCGTCATTATTTCTCAAGTTGCTGCCAGCGGCACCGGCTTCAACATTTCCGGCGCGACGACACCTATTACAGTTGCCCCGGGCCAAAGCACGTCGTTCAGCGTAGTCTTCGCTCCAAAATCTTCGGGGAGCGTCACGGGGAGCGTGACAGTGACTTCGAACGCTTCCGATTCGTCGCTGGTGGTTGGACTGAGTGGATCGACGGCTACGTCTTCGCAGGGACAGTTGAGCGTGAGTCCGAGCACGATTGGCGTGGGCAGCGTCACGGTCGGCACCAGCGGAACGCAGACTGCGAGCCTGATTGCCAGCGGGGCTAGCGTCACGGTTTCCGGGGATAGTGTGGGCAGTTCCGAGTTCGCCATCAGCGGCTTGTCGTTTCCCTTTACTCTGTCGGCGGGCCAGAGTGCGAATTTCACGGTCACGTTTTCGCCGCAGAGCAGCGGAGCGGCTTCCACCACGATTTCGTTTACCAGTAATGCAACAAACTCGCCGGCTACTGCCACTGTGACCGGAACGGGAGTGGCCGCGCCGGCGCACGCCGTTAATCTTGGGTGGACCGCAAGCAGCTCGCCGGATATTTCCGGCTATAACGTCTACCGCCGTACGGGAACATCGGGTAGCTTCTCGCAGATCAATTCGACTCTCGACGGCAACACCAGTTACGTCGACACGACTGTGGTCGACGGTCAGACCTACTACTACGAAGTTGCTGCCGTTAACTCCAGCAATGAAGAGAGCCCGCCCTCTAGTGCGGTTCAGGCTGTAATTCCTCCGCCGTAGAAAGACGCTTCCGTCGCGACCAGATCTCACAAATCATTGATATAAAGACGGTTAAGCCACTGTTGCAATCGCCTGCAACCAAAGTCGCAGAAATTATCAATCTTGACTATTCCGTCTGTGGCGCTAAAGTTAGGGTTGCCAGTTCAGGTAGCCACATCTCCAGAACTTGCAGCATCGGCCTTCCCCCACATATTTTTTTAACGTACAAGGAGAAGTCTGATGAAGTCTGCAGCCAAATTTTCGGCTTGGGTAGTTTTCGCGGCGCTTTTGTGTTTCTCTTCTGCCACATTCGGTCAAAGCACAACTCATTTCAATTCTGCGCATAGCGTGGTCGCGTCTGCGCCGATGGCGCTCTTGACCTTCGGCTTTGGGCCGGGCGGCCAAGGCGGCAATCAGGGTGGCAATGGAAACCAAGGCGGCAACACTTGCGGGCAGGGTGGGAATGGCGGCCAGGGTGGAAACGGTTGGGGCGGCTGGTGGGGCGGCGATGGATGGTGGGGCGGAGGCGGCAATAATGGCGGCAACGGCGGCGGCTGCAGCACGGTTCCTGCGGGTGGCATGACTCTGATGTATGTCGCACTCGCCGGCCTTTTCTGCTTTGGAGGGGTGATCCTCAAGGGACGCCGTCAGGCGTCAGCTTCGGCGAAATAACTGCGCTGTTCATAGGCACGATGCAGCGCAAGCACCTCTTTCAAGAACATGGGCAGGATCTCGGTTTAAATTCGACATCCTGCCTGATTTTTTGCGTTCATCTATTTTGCTTCATGCTAGACGCTACTCCTGTTGTTCCTGGTTCTTAAGAAATCCCCATCCGCCAAAGCAAATAACTGCTAGCCTCGCGCAACACCGCGTACAGACGCTGCACTACGCTGTGCGGACGCGATCCCGGCCGTGGCGCCTCGTATACCGGGCCAATCCCTTCATGCTCCAGCAGGCGCTTGATACGAAACACATGGTAGGCATCGCTCACCGCCACGCAACTATGCAGGCCATTGGCGCGCATGATGACCGCGACGCGTACCGCCGATTGCGCGGTATCGGAGCCTTGAGTTTCGGCGATCAGATTTTTTTCCGCGACGCCGCGACGCATGAGATAGTCGTGGCCGACGCCGCCTTCGCTAAATGTGGGATCGGATGCCGCTCCGCCAGTTGTGATGATGACGGGAGCCAGCCCTTGATGGAAGAGTTCGAACGCATGATCCAGGCGTGCTCTTAAGACAGGCGAAGGATGGCCCGAATATTCCGCCGCCCCGAATACCACAATGGCGTCGGCGGGATGCAACTCCTGTGCCGAGCCCTCGCGCGCGATGCGAATGCCGGTTATGGCGAGAAACACGACCAATGCCGCGACCAGCAGCGCAACCAGCCGCAGCAGCCAGCGGCCATCCGCACGCCGTTCAGCAGAATCGTCGTTCATCCTTTGGCGAAGAAGGTGGAAATTTCTTCGGCTGGAATGGCGCCCTCACGCATAATGCGCCAGCGCGCGTTCTGGTCGGTGAGATCGATAATGGTGGAAGCGATTTCGCGAGGCGAGGTTCCGCCATCCACAATGATGCTGATACGCCCCTGCAACTGTTCATGCACCTGCTCGGCACTGGTACACTCGGAAGCGCCGCTCAGATTGGCCGAGGTAGCCGTAATTGGAATCGCCGCCGCCGTTACCACGGCGAGCGGAATTTTGGCGTTCGGCACGCGCAAGGCGACATTGCCTGTGTTCGCCGTCACCTTCAGCGGCAACCTTGATCCCGCCTTCACGATGATGGTCAGCGGTCCCGGCCAGTATTTGCGTGCCAGCGCGTAAAACTCCTCCGGCAGCGGTTTGGCGAGTTCTTCGGCCTGGTCCACACTTTCAATCAGCAGCGACAATGGCTTGTGGCGCGAGCGCGTCTTGATGTCATACACGCGATCGACCGCGCGCAGGTTGAATGGATCGGCCGCCAGACCGTAGAACGTATCCGTTGGCATGCCCAGGACTTCGCCGGCACGAATCTGATCGGCGGCGTACTTTACCAGTGAACTCTCCGGCGCATCACTACTGATTTTTACGATTTCAGCGCGCACAGCGCTCCCTTCCCAACTGCTTCGCTTAGAAGTATTTTTTCGTGAAACCTAATCATAATACGCGAGCGGGGTTTTGTGGACTCGATATAAGCGCTGCGAAAGGTTGGGGATTCTTACTGGGTTGGCGGGGAAATGGCGGTGCAGCTTAGACCCGCTTGTGGCTTGGATGAGGCGAATCTCCCGTCGGGGCTATGTGTTTCGACGGCAGGCATCGGATTCCTCCTTCTCGTTCGCTCGCGCGTCGGAATGACAAGTGGCGAAGGAAACCCCACTCCTCGCGTAACATACGCGCGAGAAATGGGGCACCCTGTTGGCTCTTTATTTGAAGGTAACCGGGTTTAGTGCGAGCCGCTTACTGGCAACAGCGTTGCCGCCAGCACTACCACGTCTGGATCATCGGGCAAGGTTAAGCTCTGCACTACCTTGCCCGGTTTTAACGCGAACCGATAGGCGTACAGGTTGAAAGTGCGATTATCTTTTGTTCCGTTATCGAAATTGCGGTAGGCCATGGCTACGCCTTCCGACTCACCGGGGAATTGTTGCGGCGTGAACCAGTCGCTGAAGCTTTGCGTCAGCTTCGAAGTGGTTCCGTCGGTGTAGGTGACGGTGAAGACCTCGGAGGTTTGAGCTCCCTCCACACCTGTCGCCAACAGCATGAGAGCGGAATACTGGCCGGAGGGCAGAGTGACCAATTGGCCGCTGCTCGCGACCGCGTCCGGTTTATTTGCGGGCCCGAAGTTGAACAGGGTGCCGTTGAAAAGCCGCGAAGGTGTGAGCAGGTTCGCCGAATACGAGTATCCGTCGCCATCTAGGCCGCCGGTCGTATATGTCGAACCGTCCTGGTAGATTCCGTACAGAGTGAATTCGGAAGAAAGATCCACTTGCGTGCCCGTGCCGGTTTTGCCTGTGCCCGCGCTTACCGCCAAGGGGAAGGTGATGGTCTGGGTGATATTGCCCGACGTGCCGGTCACCGTGACAGTGGAGAATCCCGTGGCGGCGGTGGAAGTGGCTTTGAGCCCAAGCTTGCGACTGTTGCCCGTGCCCTGGAACGCACCCTGCACTCCTTTCGGCAATCCGGACACAGTCAGATTCACCGTGCCATTGAAACCGTTTAGGTCCGTGATGGTGACGGCGGAGCTGGCCGAAGAACTTTGATTCAAGAAGACGCTGGTCGGTCCCGTAATCGTAAAGCCGGAGCCACCCACCGCGGTATTGATTGCGTTGGCGTATTGGGCGGCGAGGCCGGTGCCGACGAAATCGTCATAGAGCCACATGAAGCCGCCGATAATACCGCATTGGTCGTGCCATCCGGTCATAATGCTCTGCACCTGGCTGGGAGTGTCGTTCTGATCCCACAGACCGGGGAACACCGGAACTGTGCCGAAATTCCATCCCACGCACGGACTATTTCCCTGGCCACCGGCATAAGCTTGCAGGTGTATGCCATCCACCGTGCCCGGCGCCTGCGCGTTGATCTGCGAAACCAGGTTGATCCAGTAGCTGTTGTTCGTATACGGATCGGGCATTACGTGGTAGCCGAGTCCGTTGAGCATCACCGCAAACTGCACCGAGGTGGGATCGTTGTAGCTGTTCTCGTCGTCGAAGTCGATGGCATCGAGCGCCGGGATGGCGGCCTTGAGAGCTGCAAAATCCTTATAAAGGATACTGGTGGGGCCGGTGCCTTGCGCCTTGACCAGGGCGGTGATGTCTTCCCAGTCTCCGTAGTTGGAGGAGCCTACGCTAAAGGTAACCCTCTTCACCGTTCCCTGTTTCAACTGCGCCATGCCTGCGGGAAAATTGGGATAGTACGAGTTGCCGACGTATACGCCGCCGGAGGTGAGCGGGAACTCTCCGTTGAAATTTAAATCGCCGACGCTGCTGACTTCGACGCTCCAGACTATGGCTTCGGTGAAACCGGAGGCCTCAATTTCCGTGATAGCCGAGGCATCCTTGTAAAAGGGACCGCCGCCGAAGATCCCGGTGAATCCTGTTTGAGCAGATGCGGCACCCGAGAATGCCATTAGAAGAAGCAGGGAAAAAAGAATGGTCACGCCGCGTGCGGCTGCGCGACGGCAAAGAGCTGGTAAAAGGATATTATTTGAGCGCTCCACGTGGTCTCCTGGGGTGGTGCTGAGATGGGTGCTTGCGGCTATGGACGCGGGTTTTGGCCGGTCAAAGCCGTGCCGGGAATTATACACGTTCAGGGCTTGCGGACTCGCGGGGATTTCTTCGATAGAGCTGCGTGAGCCAATCATGATGATAGTCTTTGAAGCACCAGACCGAATCAGCCCTGCATGATAAAGATCAACAGAACGGAACGTTCGACCATGACTGCGCGGCTGCGCCGCATTGAAGGGCGGCATAATCCGCTCATTAAGCAACTGCGGCAGGCCTTTGCTCATTCCGAACTCACAGAGTCTGGCGACTGCGCTATCGAAGGCTTGCGCATTTTGGAAGAAGCCATCCGCAGCGGACTGCGTTTCAGCGCCGTTTTTTTTCGCGAGTCGGCGCAGGACCGCGCCGACCGCTTGCTTCCGCAGATCGGGGCGCATGTGGAAACGCTACTGCTGCCGGATAAATTATTCGACAGCCTCGTGCCCAGCGAATCGCCGCAGGGTGTGGCCGCGCTGGTGCGCTTCAAGGAATTTTCGCTTGACGATCTTGTCGAGCGCTTGCAGGTTGGGCCAATCGTCGTTCTTGCAGGGTTGCAGGATCCTGGCAATCTCGGCACGGTTCTCCGGTCGTCTGAAGCGTTCGGCAGCGCCGGCGTTGTTCTGGGTGAAGGGACGGTGAGTCCGTTCAACTCGAAAGTTGTCCGCGCATCGGCCGGATCGGTATTTCGCCTGCCTGTGGTTCACAACAACGGGAAGTCGAAGGTGGGAAAGCTGGACGATGTCTGCGGGAAACTGCGCGCGCAATTTGTGCGCCTGATTGCAACATCTTCACATAAAGGCGCGCCGCTCGATCAGGCGGACTTGAACCGGCCTGCCGCAATCTTTTTCGGTAATGAAGGCGCGGGCCTGACTCGCGATGTGATGGCGCAAATGGATGAGTCCGTCGCCATTCCGCACACCGCGCAGGTAGAATCTCTCAACGCCGGCGTTGCGGCGAGCATCGTACTGTACGAGGCGGCGCGGCAAAGAAAATAAACCGAACCTACCACGGAGACACGGAGTCACGGAGAAAATCAAGGCAAGGAATAGAGAGCATCTATTCCTTTAGGGAGATAACGCGACAACATCTAAAGCTTTTTCTCTGTCTCCGTGCCTCTGTGGTGAATTGATTTATGGGCCTTTTCCAACCCATTCCGAGCGCGGAACCTTTTACCGATCGCACTCGTCCGTTGGCTGATCGTATGCGCCCGCGGACGCTGGAAGAATATGCCGGGCAGGAGCACCTGATCGGTCCCGGCAAGGCGCTGCGCGTGCAGATTGAGCGCGACGATACGGGCTCGCTTATCTTCTGGGGGCCTCCCGGCACAGGCAAAACTACGCTGGCAAAAATTATTGCTCATATGACCAAAGCGGAGTTCATTGAGTTCTCCGCCGTGCTGGCCGGGATCAAAGAGATCAAGCAGGTCATGGCTGACGCTGAACGGGCGCGCCAGTATGGCACGCGCACTATCGTATTTATTGACGAAATTCACCGCTTCAACAAAGCGCAGCAGGACGCATTTCTGCCGCACGTGGAAAAAGGCAACATCCGGCTCATCGGCGCGACCACTGAGAATCCTTCGTTCGAGATTAATGGCGCGCTGTTGTCGCGCACTCGGGTTTATGTGCTGCATCCGCTCACCGAAGAGCAGATTGTCCAACTGCTGAAACGTGCTCTGGCTGATGAAGAACGTGGCCTGGGCACGATGCACGTCCAAGCTTCCGACGATGTTTTGAAGAAAATTGCCAGCTACACCAGCGGCGATGCACGCAGTGCTTACAACGTATTGGAAGTTGCTGCGGGTCTTGCGAAATCCCCACTTCTCGCAAAAGATGCGAGAAATGGGGCTCCCATGCCATACGTAGTCACCGACGATATTGTTCGTGATGCTCTGCAAAGGCGCACTCTGCTCTACGACAAGGCCGGAGAGGAACATTACAACCTCATTTCTGCCCTGCACAAATCTGTGCGCAACAGCGATGCCGACGCTGCGCTCTACTGGCTTGGCCGCATGATCGAAGCCGGAGAAGATCCGCTTTACATTGCACGCCGCGTGGTGCGCATGGCGGTCGAAGATATAGGATTGGCCGATCCTAACGCACTTTCGCTATGCATGGCCGCGCGCGATGCCGTCGATTTCATCGGGATGCCTGAAGGCAATCTCGCGCTGGCGCAAGCTGTCGTGTATCTCTCGGTCGCGCCGAAATCGAATGCACTTTATACGGCGTACGGCGAGGTGCAGCAAGATATCGAACGCACCGCCGCCGATCCGGTTCCTCTGCACCTGCGCAACGCACCAACGGGTCTGATGAAGGGACTGGGCTACGGAAAGGATTATCGATACGCGCACGATGTGGAGGGCAAAGTTGCCAACATGCAGTGCCTGCCGGAAAATCTGAAGGATCGAACGTATTACCATCCAACGAATGAAGGCATCGAGAAGCGCATCCGCGACCGCATGGAAGAGATCAAAAAACCTCGTGGCGCACAGGCGGGGAGCGAAACTTCACATCCGAAGGAAAAATCTTAAGCGACGAAATTTTTCATGGGTGGCGGAATAATTTTCTGTCGTCCAATCGCGCCCTGCAGAGTTTTGTGAATTATATGTCTGATAAGAACAGCGTGATCGTAATTGGCGCGGGTGCGGCGGGAATGAGCGCGGCCGTGGAGTTGGCCGAGGCTGGATTCGCGGTTTCCATTCTTGAGGCGCGGGAGCGCATTGGCGGACGCATGTTTACCCAGCGCGATCCTGCGATTGACGCGCCGATTGAGTTGGGAGCTGAGTTCATTCATGGGAAGCCGCAGGAAACCTGGAAACTTTTGCAAGCGCATAACGTGCCGATTACAGAAGTCGATGGGGACAGTTGGTGCGTAACGGAAAATGGGCTTACTTCGTGCGATTTTTTCTCGGACGTGGACAAGATTCTGGAGAAGATGAGCGAGCACGATCCGGACGAATCATTTTTATATTTTCTGGAACGCTGCTTTTCGAGTGATGGGCACGATACAAAACTGGAAGAGGCGAAGCGACGCGCGATTCGATATGTCAGCGGGTTCAATGCAGCCGATCCCGGTCTGGTGGGTACGCAGTGGCTGGTCAAAGAAATGCGCGCGGAGGAACAGATCGAAGGCGAGCGGGCCTTTCACGCCGGGAATGGTTACGCCGACTTGGTTGCTATTTTCCGCGAGCGAATGGCGAAGAATCGAGTTTCGATTGAAACGGAAACGGTAGTGGAGCGAGTGAAATGGAAGGCGGGCGCGGCGGAAATTTTTGCCCCGTCACCGCGCGGCGCGGTAACGCTGGCCGCTGCGCGCGTGCTGGTCACAGTACCGCTGGGCGTGTTGCAAGCTGATGCTGGAAATATTGGCGCGCTTGAGTTTGTTCCCGGCTTGCCAGCACAGAAGCGTGAAGCGATGCGAAAGCTGGAGATGGGGAAAGTGATTCGAGTGGTACTTCGATTTCGCCATCGCTTCTGGGACGATATTCGTCCAACGAAATCGAAGGATCTTTCCTCTATGAGTTTTCTTCTCTCGGATGACGAGTGGTTTCCTACCTGGTGGACTACGGTGCCGCGGAAGTTGCCGCTGCTTACCGGCTGGGCTCCATTTGAAGCGGGAGAGCGGCTTTCGGGAAAAAGCTGCGATTTTGTGACCGAGAAAAGCCTAGAGACGTTGCATCACCTGCTGGGAGTCAGCAAAGAAGATTTGGAAGGCGAGTTTGAGGCGGCTTACTTTCACGATTGGCAGAGCGATCCGTTTTCGCGCGGAGCCTACAGTTACGGCAAAATTGGCGCGAATGCGGCGCAGGAAGAGTTGGCGCGTCCGCTGGAAGGAACTTTGTTTTTTGCGGGCGAGGCGACGGACCTTACGGGAAATAACGGGACGGTTCACGGCGCGATTGCAAGCGGACAACGGGCGGCGAAAGAGATCGTACAGAGCTTCACCAGCAGAAGAAAATAGGGTAATAATATACTTGACTGACTGTAGGGTTTTTGCTACAGTTCAGTCATGGAAAGCCCGAAAACACTTCAGCAAGCGATTCAGTTCTTCAGCGATTACGAGAACTGCCGCCAGTTCATGATCTCCGTTCGCTGGTCGGATGGCAAGGTGCGCTGTCCGTACTGTGGTTCAGAGAAAGTGACATACTTGGAGAAAGCGCGGCTCTATCGCTGCTACGGCGATCATCCCAAACAAAAGTTCTCGCTTAAGATCGGCACCGTGTTTGAGGACTCGCCGATTCCGCTAGAGAAGTGGCTCCCTGCCTTATGGCTCATCGTTAGCTGCAAAAACGGAATCAGTTCTTACGAAGTGGCAGCCGCGCTCGGCATCACTCAGAAATCCGCGTGGTTCATGATGCATCGCATTCGCCTTGCCATGCAGTCCGGTTCCTTTGTGAAGCTGGGCGGTGACGGCGGCGAAGTTGAAGTAGATGAAACCTTCATCGGCGGCAAGGCGCGAAACATGCACGTCAGCGAACGCAAGCGCCGCATCACAGGGACAGGCACAAAGGACAAAACCGCTGTCATGGGAATCCTTGAGCGCGGCGGACATGTTCGCACTATGGTTGTGCGGAATCGCCGCAAAAGCGCCTTGCAAACTGAAGTCCGGCGACATGTGCAAGCTGGCGCTGCTCTGTACTCCGATGCCCTGAAATCCTACGCTGGCCTTGAGAGTGAATACGCGCACAAAGTAATTGACCACGCCGAAAAATATGTTGATGGCCGCGTTCACACCAACGGGCTAGAGAATTTCTGGTCGCTCTTGAAGCGCGGAATCTCTGGCACCTACGTGAGTGTCGAGCCGTTCCATTTGTTCCGCTATCTGGACGAGCAGACCTTCCGCTACAACAATCGAAAAGATGCGGACGGCAACAAACTAGAAAACGCGGATCGGTTTCAATTGGCCTTGTCGCAGATCGTTGGGAAGCGCCTGACCTACGCGGAAGTAACGGGCAAGGTGACTCCGACGCCTTTCTAATCCTTTGCGTGGGAAGCGCGGGAAGAAGCCTTCTTCCGCTTCTTCGTCCGCTTCTCGGCGTCGAGCTTTGCCTTGATTTCAGAGTGCGGCACAGCAACAAGTCGCCGCATGAAATTTTTGAACTGGCCGAAATCACCTGTGGGATTCTTCGCGGGAGCCTTGGGGTGATTCGCCATGAGCACTCTTCTCTTATGGAGAGAATGCCGTGGTGTGCGCCAAATGTCAAATGGGTTCCCGCAGATTGGTTACCCTTTTGGAAATTATTCAGATTCATGCTCAACCCTATCTGACCTGTCTGAGCGGCCTTCAGACAGACGTGAACAAACTTACCCAAATCGAAGATGAAGAGGACTTCTGGGAGGACACCGTCTTCGTGGTGGCGGTCCATGAAACCCTTGTCTATCTTGACGATATTTGCAGCAAAAACGAACTTCCGGTTACAGGCGTCTTAGTTTCGCATGTCAGGCGTTTGATGGATGTCACCCTCGACAAGGACGATCCGCTATCTCAAGTCGCCGAAATGTCGCTCACCGTGCTTCTTCTCTCTCAATACTTAGAGCGGATACGTCTGACTCTGATAGATGAATTGGAGACTAAGCTGCTTTTCCAGCTACCCAGTAATAAGAAGGATTGGTTTGAAAATCCGACCAAGAACTGGGAAAACGTCATTGACCGTTTTCCAGCTACCGTCGACGAGATTGAAGAAATGGGGAAGTGTTTCGCCCTTTCCCGGTACGGAGCAGCGGTGTTTCATTCGCTTTTGGTCGTGGAAGCTGGATTGATTGCGCTGGGAAGCGTCATCGGCGTAACTGATCCAAAGGCTGGATGGGATGCGACCACGAAGAAGTTGAATGACCTGGTACAGGGCGGTCACCCTAAATATCCTGCATCGCTGCCGATAAACTTTGCGACCTGCGAACAGATCAATCAAAAAGTTCAAACAATGAAGCACGCTTGGCGCAACAAAGTTAATCATGTGGCCGGAAGACTTGTAGTGATGCGATCCGACTTCGCGCCAGACATCGCGGAGGAAATCGTAATTGCGACTCGTGGGTTCATGCGAACGCTTGCAACCGATATTCCCGGAAGTGGCCCTGTCACGGCTCCATAATTATAGTCAGTCAGCTATATTATTACCGAAAATAGACTTACGGCTTAAACTTTCACACAGCGGAAGCCAAACTTTGATTCCGCCAATTTACCTTGACTTTCCTGCAGTTCCGCAACTATTAGTAATAAATCGTAAATATGCGAAAGCGTACGGAAGGTGGTGTGAGGAATGAAAAACTTTCTTCGAACGCAGCGGTGGTACCAATGGAATTTTATTCTGATTGTGGCGGGGATTGCCCTGCTCTATGCGGGATGCACGCGGACGCCGAACCAGCAGCCCGAGGTGATCAAGCCGCAAGCGTCGAAGATTTCGGTCGCCGTGAATCAAAGCGGCCCGATTGTGTTGACCACGAGAACCGCCGAATTTAGGATTCTGCCTTCGGGATATATTCATGCTGGTTTGTTGAAAGGTGGAGAGACACAGAGTTTGGACGCGGCTCAGGCGGGCGATTCCGCGGGGAGCGATTATCTTGTTCAAGATGGAAAAGAAGTACACTTCACGCTGAATTTCAGCCAGGCGATAGTAAATGAAGCTTCCGGCAAGCTTGGCGTAGGAAAGCAGATTACGATTTCAGCGCAGCCGCAGGGGAGCACTGCTGCGGGCATTCAACAAATATTACAAATCTGGGCCTATGACGATTTTCCTGATCTGCTGCTGACGAGCGCTTCCTATACCAACAACGGAAAATCGGAATACCACATTGACGAAGTTGTGGAGCAGCAACATCGGTTTAATTCCTCCGCGGTGAAAGCGCATCCTTACGATTTGTGGTCGTATCAAGGGGCGAGCTATGACTGGGGCGAGGAAGATGTGGTCAAGCTCACGGGGAATTTTTCCCGGCCCAATTTGATGGGGCAGGTGGTGAAAGGCGGCTATGGTGGCGGCATTCCGGTGGCGGCGTTCTGGAACGCTACCGACGGCGAAGCAATTGGGCATGTGGAGACATTGCCGCTGTCGCTGTCGCTTCCGGTAAAGGTGGAACACGATGGGCGGGTGAGCGCGGCGGTCAAGATTCCGGCGAATACCACTCTCAAACCCGGGGAGACTTATTCCACTCCGCGTAGCTTTGTTGCGGTTTACTCCGGCGATTTTTACAAGCCGCTGCGGTTGTGGTCGAGCGTGTTGCAAAAAGAAGGATGGGAGTTACCGAAGCCTTCGAGCGAGGCTTACAACGTGAGCTGGTGCGGGTGGGGGTATGAATTTAACGTCACGCCGGCGCAGATGGTAGGGACGATTCCCAAGCTCAAGGAGCTTGGCATTAAGTGGGCTACGCTCGACGACCGATGGTTTAACACTTACGGTGACTGGGATCCGCGAGCGGATACTTTTCCGGATGACTCGATCAAAAAGATGACCGACGACTTCCACAAACAGGGCGAGTTGGTGCAGCTGTGGTGGCTGCCGCTGGGCGCGGAAGACGGCAAGGGCAAGTGGGAGTCGCACAAATACATCGTGTCGAAGGTGGCGCAGGAGCATCCGGATTGGTTCATCCTCGATAAAGAGGGCAAACACGCGCGCATGACGCGGGATTTGGCGACATTGTGTCCGGCGGTCCCGGAGGTGCAGGCATATTACAAAAAGCTGACGGAAAAATTTATTCGCAACTGGGGATTCGACGGGTCGAAGCTCGACAACATTTATAGCGTGCCGATGTGCTACAACCCGGCGCATCATCACAAGTCACCGCAGGATTCGGTGAATGCGATGGCTGATGTGTACAAGACTATTTTCGAGACTACGCGTTCCATTAAGCCGGAGAGCGTGACGCAGAGTTGCCCTTGCGGCACGCCGCCTTCACTGGCCTGGCTCCCTTATATGGATCAGGCGGTGACGGCCGATCCGGTGGGCGCGGTGCAGGTGCGGCGGCGAATCAAGGTTTATAAAGCACTGCTTGGGCCGGAATCCGCCGTTTATGGTGACCATGTTGAGCTTTCGGCGATGACGCGTATCGGCAATAGCGATGAGTGGACGGAGCACGGCGACGATTTTGCTTCCACCATTGGCGCAGGTGGCGTGGTGGGAACGAAGTTTGTGTGGCCCGATCCGGGGCCGAAGTTCAAAGCCGTGAACCTTACTCCGGCAAAAGAAGAACACTGGAAAAAATGGATCGGCATTTACAACGACAAGATGCTTTCCAAGGGCGATTTCCGGGATCTGTATGTGTATGGATACGATTCTCCCGAGGCTTACGCGATCGCGAAGGACGGCAAGATGTATTACGCTTTTTTCGCGCCTACGACCACGCCTTGGAAGGGCGAAGTCGAGTTGCGCGGGCTGGAAACTGGGACCTATCACGTAGTGGATTATGCGGAGGGGAAGGATATGGGCACGATTACGGCTGCGGATGGGACGGCTCCGCGGCTGGCGGCGGAGTTTAAGGATCATTTGCTGCTGGAGGTTTCGAAGTAGGGAATGTTTATACGCGCGGCTCAACAGTTTGCTGAAAAACTCGCCTTTGCGACCTCAGCGGCTGAAGCCCTCACCAAAACGAAAGGCTTTATCGCAGCGCTTAAGCGCTGCGCCACCCAAAATCGAGTCTTTCAGCAAACCGGCGAGGGTGCTGTATCCAAACTATTTTTGAGATAGCTTCTAGTCGTTGAGAATCACTACGCGAGTCAAATTACGCGGATTGTCTGGATCCAGATTTTTCTTGCGTCCCGTGTACAGGCCGATCAACTGCCCAACGAAAATGTATGGGGCCAGTCGCGCCAGCTCTGGCAGATCGAAATTAAGTTCTATCAACAAGTCTGCGGCATCGCGGGCGCGTTGATCGGCGCGATTCGCAATGGCTATCGTCGTTCCCCCCAGGCTCTTGATTTCTTCCAGCACGCCACACTCCGCGTCATAGGCTTGTTCGGAGAGCAGGAATATGACCAGCGTTTCAGGGCTGACAATGGATTTTGGCCCGTGGCGAAATTCCAGGGTGTGGAAGCTTTGCGAGTAGGAAACCGACATCTCGGTGATCTTCAGCGCGGTTTCGCATGCCAGACCGTAAAAAGGGCCTTGTCCAAGGCAGACGTAATCGGCAAAATCCCGTTCAGTGACAAAGTGCCGAATTTGCGGATGCAAGCTTTTTAGAACAGGCTCGGCTGCGGCCGGCAGCCTGGCGAGCGATTCCAACAGCACCTGATCGCCGCCCCATGTGGCCGCGAGATACTGCAAGCCGAGCAGCATGGAGGTAAAAGAGAGCGTCATGACCGTGCTCTTTTCACCGCCTTCGGGCAGCGGCAGCGCGGCGGCCGTCGCTTTTTCGAGTGGCGAGTTTGCGCTCACCGAAATTGCCAGCGTGGTTACATTCTTGTGCTGCCCGAGAAGGCGCGCCACTTTTATGGTCTCGGAGGTGCTCCCGGAACGCGAGATGAGCGCGGCGACCCGTTTTTCCGGAGGAGACAGAAAGAGTTCGGGGAACAACAACAGTTCGGAGGCGGCGACGGCGCGGGCTCGTTGGCCGGTGGCCGCAGTCCATGTGGCGGCGGCGGAAAGAGCGACGTAATAACTGGAGCCGCAACCGATGAACAGCCATTCGGCCGCACCCTCGACGCGCTGGCGGAGATCGGCCATGGCGCCGAGAGATTGCAAATCGCGAAGAGTCCGGGCCCAGAATTGCGGCTGGGATAATATTTCGGCAAGAGAATGAGCGCCAAGAGATGAAACATCCGGTGATTGAACCAAAGAATCCACTCCTCCGTGATCAGACAAGGGTTACCTCCATCCCCATCTTTTTTAGTTCGCGCAAATCCGCTTTCTCAATGTTGCGATCGGTAATGACCTCGTGTATCGCGCTGGTGGGAGTGATCAAAGATAAGCTGCGACGCCCGAATTTGCTGGAATCGCAGACGGCGACGACCCGCTTCGATACCTGAACCATGACCCGGTTCACCTTGGCCTCCAGCAGATTGGGGGTGCTGAGGCCATAATGCGTATCAAAGCCGTCGACGCCGAGGAACAGGATGTCGGCATTCAAGCGATGGAGCGTTTCTTCGGCGATGGGGCCGACGAGGGAAAAAGAGTTCTTGCGCAGGGTGCCTCCGGTCAGAATGACTTCCACCGGGGCTCCCGATAATTCAGCGGCAATATTGACCGCGTTGGTGATAATCGTAACATTATGAAAGTTGCGTAACGCCCGCGCGATGCAGGTTGTGGTGGTGCCGGAATCGAGAATCACGACCTGGCCTTCGTTTACCAGACGCGCTGCGGCCTCGGCGATACGCAGCTTTTCGGCACGCTGAAGGTTCTCTTTTTCCCGCAGAGTCGGATCTTCGAGGGCGCCTTCGCGGGCAGGTAAAGCACCCCCATGTGTACGATGTACAAGCCCTTGAGCGTGTAAAACCTCGAGATCTTTGCGGATGGTGACCTGCGAAGTATCGAACTGGCTGGCCATGTCGGTGACCAGGACACGACCGTTCCGGTGGATAATTTCGAGGATGGCGCGGCGTCGTTCTTCGTTTAACAAAGGATTCTCAGGGACGGATAGATTCGGGCGCTTTTCGTTACGCTTTCTTTTTATATCGCTTGCTTTCGTTTGTCAAAGCAAAAAATGGTCAGGAAAAGCCCATGCAGAAATACGCGGGAAGATGGGCGTCGGAGAGTTGAGGTAGTGTCCTGATTTCGGAAGCAAAAACCTTTGACCACAAAAGGCACGAAGGACTCGCAGGAGCGTGAAGAAAGCAAATTAGGGCAATAATCTACTTGACTCGACCATGTTAATTTGCTAAAGTTCGTGCATGGAGAAAGTGGCCATGCGCGAACCAAAGAGCTTGCAAGAAGCAATCGTCTATTTCTCGAATCCCGACAACTGCATCGACTACCTCGCGATCCGCCGATGGCCGGACGGTAAGGTCATCTGCCCGACTTGCGGTTGCGAGACTGTAAAGTTTAGCGAAAAGCGCCGCACTTGGACTTGCGCCAAGCATCACCCAAAGCGCGAGTTCTCCATCAAGGTCGGAACCGTGATGGAAGATTCCGCAATTCCGCTCGACAAGTGGATGACCGCAACTTGGATGGTCACCAACTGCAAGAACGGCGTGTCCAGCTACGAGATTGCGCGAGACGTGAAGGTCACCCAGAAATCCGCATGGTTCATGCTTCACCGCATCCGGCTTGCGATGCAGGATGATTTCTTCGGTTCCAAACTCGGCGGAGAGGTCGAAGTTGATGAGACTTTCATCGGCGGGAAGTCTCGGAACATGCACCTCAGCAAGCGCAAACAGCGCATCACTGGAACTGGAGGAGCGGACAAGACTATCGTGTTCGGAATGCTGGAACGCGGCGGACGCGTTCGCGCAAAGGTCATGCCGAATCGCAAAATGGAATCCGTTCAACCGGAAATCAGACAGCACGTCGCGGCTGGAACTGCCCTGTATAGCGATGAGTGGGTCGCGTACAACGGATTGGAAGCCGATTATGCTCACCAAGTAATCGACCATGCCGTTCAATACGTAGATGGCCGCGTACACACGAACAGCATGGAGAATTTCTGGTCTCTGCTGAAGCGCGGGATCGCGGGAACCTATGTTAGCGTAGAGCCGTTTCATTTGTTCCGTTACCTTGATGAGCAGATGTTCCGTTTCAACAATCGCAAAGACATCGATGATGCTGGTCGTTTTGATCTCGTCGTTTCTCAGCTTGTCGGCAAGCGGCTGACATTCGCCGAATTGACTGGCAAGGTGGGTTCCGCCGCGATTAACTAACCCTTACCGTTGGAAGCGCGGGAAGCGGGCAAAGTCTTAGCCCGCTTTTTCTGCGCTCGTTTGCGCCTCCATTCCTTATCGCGTTTTTGAATCTCCTCATGGGAGACTGAAAGCATCTTCCTCACAACGGCGTCGAACCTACTAGCTTCACTCATGATTTTGCCGCCTTTGGTTTTGAGAAGTCGTATTTATCCAATTCTTTCGGCACTACATATACGTGATGAAAAAACTCTCGCGTAAATTTGATAATCGCATCCGCGTGGTCCTTCCCAATCATCGTGATGGGCTTCGCCTCAGCAGGTTGTGGTATTCCTAGTACTTCTGCTTGGGTAGGCGATGGCACCTGTGTCTGCGTCTGTTGCTGCAATTCCTGAGGAGATGGATGCGCTCCCCGGTTTCCACCAAGGCGAATTTTATGAGCTACTTTTTGGAGAAAGGGTGTGATAATCCGTTTATCCGAGAGTTCATCGATCATGTCTTCCAGCACATCTTTTGGCGAAGCTCCGAGATCAATACAGCTCGCCTCTAATGCGCGTCTGCACATTTCTGCTGTCGCATTATAAGCATCCACAAAACGACACCGGAGAGCCTCTTTGAAGTCTGGCTGGATGTGTACTGGAATCTCGGTAGCTACAGAATCGTCGGGTGCGCCTAAGGGATAATGCGTAATGTACTCGTAAGACGCGGTACCTTGCTGGGCCTTGGCTATGCACAGGATATATCCCTTGCAGCCTTGGCACTGCAACGCCGCTATCCATTTGATAAGAGGGTATCCCTGCGGGTTATTTCCCGCAGACCCCGCAGTTGTAGCCTGAACTCTTAAAAACACAGAGGGCCGTTTGCAGTGCGGACATATGCCATTTAGTGCGAAATTTCCCGATCCATCATGGCCGACGGCTTGCATATCTCTGGGCCAATCCTTCCACAGGAACAATGCCGTTTCCTGAAGCAGGTCCTCTAGCCGTGAAACGTCCTGTATGATCTCTTCTGTTTCGTAGGGCAACTGCACGATGAACCTTCCTTTCGTTCATCGGCAACATTGATCTTAGACCCTTGGTCGAGTCATGTCAATTATTGCCCAAATTAGGACACTACTGGGTGGAGGAAGATATTGCACTCCCAATCGCGAACAAAGTGATTGGGGAATGAAGGTTCAGCAGTGAAGTTGCTCTTTCGCTACTACGGAGCTTGGTTATTTTTTATACCTCGGACCCACGGCTTGTGCCGTGGGCTGTAGTCTGCCGCCGCTTCGCGGCTTGGAAGCGAGATACTGACCAGCTTTAGAAGAGGAACTTTAATCCCAGTTGCAGGACACGGGCTTCGCGAACCGATCCCGAGTAGAGGAAGGTTGTGCTGCCGAAGGTGCCGTTGCCGGAGTTGTTGTTGCCGGCAAACGATCCGGACTGGCCGGCGATGGGAGCCCATTCTGTGTGGTTGAAGATATTAAAGGCTTCGGCACGGAACTCGAAGGCGGCCCGCTCGCGCACGGCGAAGTGTTTGAAGAGGGCCATATTGAAGTTGATGTAGTCGGGATTGCGCAGACTGTTGCGCCCGGAATCACCAAACGTAAGGCCCTGCGGCGCAGCATAAGCGGCTGCGTTGTAAAACAGGCGTCCGTTGCCTGCGTTAGCCGGGTCTTGTACTACTCCAGCTTTCGGGTCACCAACGATATCGGCATAGGATGAAGACCCTACGCCGTTGGCCACTCCGGCATTGTCGGTGGGATAGATGACGCTGAAAGGCGATCCGGTGTTAAAGCTCATAATGCCGGAATATTGCCAGCCGCCGAGAACGTCGTGGACGATTCCACCAGACTTGAACACAGGAACATCCCATACGTAGCTGGCATTCAGCACTTGCCGTTCGTCGAAGTTGGAGCTGGCGCGATTGGATGCTGGGTTATAGGAATTTACGAAGCTGCCATCGGAGCGGTCGGAGGAATCGTCGATGGAGTGGCTATAGGTGTAAGCCAGGCTCAATTGCAGGCTTCCCGCGGTACGGCGCACTGCCACTTGCAGCGAGTTGTAGTTTGACGACGCGGCAGGCTGGAGGAATGTGATGTTGGAGTATCCCTGATAGGGGCGGAAGGGATCGGGATTGGCTCCGCATGCAGCAATACCGACATTGACTGCCGGTCCCGATGGCGGACCACCGTTTACGCCTGGAGTGTACGCGATCGGCGTCCCGCTTGGAGTCGTGGCATTGGTGGGAATTCCGTAGCCGTCAAGAGTTCCGCTGCATTCGTTGCCGCCGTACGCTTCGCCCGACTTATACGGATTTTGCTCAGGAGAGACGGGATAAACCTGATTCAGGTTGGTCTGCCGGGCCAAATGTGTTCCCTTACTCCCGACATAAGAAATGGTTGCAACGGTGCTGGGCGCGAGTTGCTGCTGCCAATCTAGGTTCCATTGCTGCACATAGGGCCACAGCTCGTGAGTGGGAACGGCAATGACGCTCAAGGGAAATTGGGCCTGCGCGGTGCCCGAGCCAATGTTGGGATAACCGACAATATTGAGCTGCGTGGAAGTGTAGGCAAGCGGAGGCGAGTTCTCGAGCGAATTTGTATTGCCTTCGTTTCCGTTGCCGTGCTCGTAAAAAATTCCGTAGCCGCCGCGTAGTGCCGTTTTGCCGTTGCCTTGCGGATCCCATGCAAAACCCAGGCGTGGAGCGGCATTGAAGAGATGTCCCTGCATGCAACTGACAGGCACGCCGGGAGTGACGCCGCACTGCACGATGCCATTGGGAAGATCAGACACGGTGGGTGTGAGGTTGTCAGCGGTGAGATTCGTGACGACATCGGTGTTTGAGTCGACCGTGGTTTGTCCCTGCACGTAATGGGCGGGATCGAAGTTGAAAGCCCGCTGATATTTCTCGCGATAGGTACCGAAGAGGCTTATGCGCAGGCCAAGATTTAACGTCAGACGGTTGGTCGCACGCCAATCGTCGTTGAAGTAGGGCTCAACCATTTTGTAGCGGTTGTAGTATTTGACGGTGTTGCTTTGCTGGCCGTAGGAAGCGATATCGCCCAACAACAGATCGGAAAATGGATTCCCCGTGGTGGTTTTCGCTATGCCTGGGTTAAAGGTTATCAAACCGGGGAATGAACCGGCGCCCAACTCTCCACCGAGTTCATTCTTTTCGACCGCCTCGGCGTAAGCGCCGAATTGCAGGTTGTGCTTGCCGATAAGTTTGCTGACGTTGTCTTTCAGGGCATAGCTTGGATTCGAATTGTATGGACCGTTGGGAATGTAACCGGGATCTTCGCCGAAACCTCCATAGACTCCGGCTACATCGACGAGGTTAATGCCAGGGATAACGCCTTGATTCGCGCCGGGGAAAATTTCACCGAAGCTGGTGCCGGAGGGCAATTTCCAGTTGCCGGTATTGTGCAGGACGATGTGGTCGGTAGTGTAGCTGGCCACAAATTCGTTGAGCAGCGTGGGGGAAAATGCCGATGACAGACGCGCTACCATGCTGACGCCGGGGCCGCCGAATTGAGTCTGGATGGTTGGGAAGCTTCCCGCGTCGGTCCAGAGCGGAGTTTCGTTCAGCGTCTTCCAGGAGTCGTGAATGTAGCGGAAGCTGACGCGTTCCTTCTCGTTGAAATTGTGATCGATCTTAAACAAATCCTGGCGCCAGTTGGTCGGCGGGGAATCGATCTGGTGGAAGAAGGCTTCGCCGGGTACATTGACTTGACCAAAATTCGGGGATGGAATCAGTGAAAGTAAAGCTTGAACATTGGGGTCGTTCGGATTTACCGGAACCTGGTCGGAGGGATAGGGCAGCCCGGTGGCAGGATTGATGGGGCAATCGGCGGTACCCAAGGCGCAGATATCGCTGAAATTGCCGGAGCGTTCCGCATTGGTTGGGACAAGCTGGTTGAAGGTTTGAGGTAGACGGTCTCTGCGCCATTCCTCGGACACGAAGAAAAAGGTTTTGGTTTTATCCTGGTTGTAAATGTTGGGGATGTAGATGGGGCCGCCAAGGGTAAATCCGAAATCGTTTTTGTGGTACGGCGGCGCCACTCCCTGCTCGTTCCACGAAGGCGAGTTGAACATGTTGTTGCGGACAAATTCGTAGGCGTCGCCGTGGAAGGCGTTGGTACCCGATTTGGTTTCGACTTCGATTGTGCCGGAGCCGTTTTTGCCGTATTGCGCGCCGTAATTGGAAGTGAGTACCTTGAATTCGCCGATGGCGTCGATGCTGGGAGTAACGTTGAGAGTGTCGTTTTGCCCGTTGTCCATGATCGATGCGCCGTCGAGCTCCCAATTGTTGTATTCGCCGCGGCCCCCGTTGACGCTGTAGAGATTGTTGGCGGTGACGCCGACGGCGCCTTCATCGGCTCCGGTCTGATTGCTGACTCCGGGAACGAGCGTGATCAGTTGTTTGAAGTCGCGGCCATTGAGTTCGAGCTGCGAAATCTGTTTGCCGGTGACGGTGCCTCCGAGATCGGAGGACTGGGTTTCGACTTGCGCGACCGTTGTTCCCTGAACCACGACTTCTATGCTGGCCTCGCCGATTTGCATGGATACATCCACACGCGATTTTTCGGCAACGCGAAGGGTGACGCCTTTGGCCTCGTACTTCTTGAAGCCCGCCGCCGTAACCGTGATGTCATAGCTGCCAATGGGAAGGGCGGCGAAGAGATAGTCGCCGCTGCCGTTTGCCGCGGCGGTGCGATTGAGGGCTAGGGCCGCATTGCTGACTGTGACTTGCGCACCCGAGATGGCTGCGCCGGTGGAATCGGTGACGGTTCCGGTAAGCGTGGCGGTGTCCTGGGCGAAAGCAACTCCGCAGTAAAATATTGCCAACAGCGCAATGCCCAACCTCATACGATCCGATCTCATGCCCAGGTTTCCTTTCCGATATGAACCGATCGCGCTATGCTTTTGCTGTATTTTGTTATGTGTGACTATATTTCACTATAAATGTGAATATATAACAGAGCACATTTATGGAGCAGTCGTCAACCTTTTTATTCGCCAGCTTTATTTACCTGCGACGGATCGGTTTGATATCGAACGGACGTCTGCACCAGCGCTATTCAATCAAGATCAATATCGGCAGAGTCGCCTTTGAGTTTCAGCAGGGAAATCAAATGTGGGGTTGAGCAGATTTCACAAAAGGAAGTGGGCAGCCCCCTCGTGCTGCCCACCGGCTGCGGGAGCGTCTCTCAGCACTCAGACCGCGCGCCAATCTTGATTTTGACGGTTTCAGTTCCTCTATTCGGTAAGCATTATTCGGCAACCAGCACGCTGGTCAGCTTGCGAAGCCTTGCCAGATCCCCGGCCTTGACGCCTTTGTCGGTGACGATAAGATCACATTTCTCGACCGCGCAAAGGCGATATACGGCCTCGGTGCCGATTTTGCTGCTGTCGACCACCAATATTCTTTCTCGAGCCGCTCGCAGAAAAGCGCGCGGCATCTCGACGTCGTAGTTCATGACACCCTTATGGAAGGAAATAGCGGCGGCGCCGAAGAAAACTTTGTCGGCATGAATTCCACTGAGCGCTTCAAGAACGGCGCTGCCAGTGAGATCGTGGCTGGCGCGGCGATACAAGCCACCTGTGAGGCGAACTTGCACACTGGCGCTGCCAGCTAATTCCTCGAGCACTGCCAAAGAGGTGGTGATTACCGTGACGTTGTGCTTGGAAGCCAGATAGCGGGCCAGGTATCGAGTGGTGGTGCCGGAATCAAGGACGACGATTTCGCCATCCTGCACCAGTCGCGCGGCCTCGCGGCCAATGGCGTCTTTCGAACCCGAGGCTTTGGCAGAGCGCTCCAGAAAGCTTCGCTCCATTGAGCCCGAGGGAATTGCCATGGCTCCCCCGGGGGTGCGGATGGCCAATCCTGCGTCCGCGAGTTTGTGCAGGCCGCGGCGTACCGTCATTTCCGAAACGCCGAAGTGGACGGCCATCTCGGCGATGGTTGCCGATCCTTTTTCCTTGATAAAGAGCAGGATTTCGCTCTGGCGGTCTTCGGAGGAGCGGGGTGATTCTGTGTTAGAAGATGCCATACAGCCTGTTAATCGATAACAGACCACAAGCGCGGCAGATCGTCAAGTTATTTTTCGTTTCAGTTCTACCGTGAATTTAATCGCGGCGGTACGCGAGATTATCGAAGCGCAGTTTGCCGCCATTTTTTAAGTCGAAGATAACGGACGAACTGGGATCGCGCCAGCCGGTGCGGATGCGCTGCAATTCTCCGGGCTTGAGGGTGCACGACATTTCGCGAATTTCCGGTGAGTGGACGGTGACCACAGCCGCTTCCGATCCGCCGTTGTAGACGTCTACGCCAACGAATATGCGGGGAGAATAGAAGCTGAATTTCGCCGTAGTAGCGCTCGCATCGGCGAGCGACAGGTTGAAGGTGCCGAACTTTCCTTGTGGGACGCCGATTTGCCACTCGCCCGAGCCCCAGTCGATTACTCCGGAAGGATATTGTCCTTGCAACTCGGTTCCGGCGGGAAGATGGGGGTCGTCAAAGGTGATGTAAAGGGGCGGGGCTTGCCCTGCGTTGCCCTGAATATCGATGTCTTTTTCGGAGTCGTGGCGAATGCGCAGCACATGGGTGGATTCGTCGAACACGAAGCCGGGGGCGTCGAGATCTTTGCGCACACTCAATAGCTTGCCGGCGGCGCTCACAGAGGCGGGAGCGAAATCCAGACGCAGGACGTCGATCGACTGAGGATCGAAGGTCGAATACGTGATGCTGCCTTTGCCGTAACTGATTTTCGTAACGACCGAACTGGAGCCGAGCAGATGCGATTCATCCGCGGGCGCCCACTCCGGCACCGCCCAGAAGGCGTCCATCAGGCGGCGTGGGCCATCGGCGTACTGATCTGTGAACCACCACTGCGGACCGAATGGGGTGTGCGCGCCGCCGGAAAGTCCCTGAAAATAGGTGACCCAGTTGTAAGAGCGGAATGCGGCCTCGCGATAAGACTCGTCCCCGGTTTTCGCGTAATAGAGCGCTTCCACAGCGGCGAGCCTTGAGGTGTGGCTGTCGCAACATTGATTGGGTTCGTTGCAGCAGAATTCGAGGCCATCTCCCTGTTCGGTAGTCACAGTCGCGCCGTGCACAATGTACTTGGGCCACTTCGGCGTGGTTTTCACCCACTCGATGAGCTTGCGGGCGTGTTCCCGCCACTGCGGATCTTTTTCCGGATGCAAGAGAACGTAACGGGCAAACTCCAGCGGGATCACCTGATTCATATTCGTCATGCGGGGCGAGACGTCTTCGAAATAGCCGACCCAAGTGTTGGTGACGAGAGGATATTTTTGGAACCAATCCCAGGCACCGGCGCGAATGCGCTCGTAGTCGGCGACGTTTCCCCGACCAATGCGCATGAGTTCATCGAATAGCATGATGGGCTCGATGACGTTCGCCGAGTATGGTCCCATCGGGCCGCCGTCCGCTTTGCCGTCGCGCGCGTAACAGCGCACGGGCCAGGGAGAATTCTTTTCATCGCCGGGCTTGAAGTTTTTGACGAGGGCATCGGCGCAGCGGATCGCAGCCTGAAGATATTTCGTGTTGCCCGTCATTTCGTAAAGGCGAAGATAAGCGTAGCCATCTTCACCGACAACGTGAGGCTCGATGTAATCTTCGCCGTGGGCGCTCCAGCCGGTGTAACGCTTTGCACCCGGATTTGCCGATGCGTAGGGCACTTGCGGCCAGGCATAGCCTTGCGGGGTTAATCCATTCTCCAATTCGTAGTCGACAAAATCCTGGAGAAAGACGAGCATCCTGGCGTCGCCGGTGTAGGGATAAAGGCGCTCGATGAAGCCCTGCAACATGGCTCGCAAATATCCGGTGGAGTTGGCCCAGTGCTCATCGGGAAACATCTCAAACGTGGTGCGGTCGAAATCGAAGCAGCAGTAGTAATAAGGAAGACGCTGGCGGTTGTATTGGTCCCACAAAATTTGCCACTGCGTGAGAACGTGTGAAGAGTAGGAGTAGCCGATGTTATCGGGCATCGGCCAAGGCAACAGCTTGCCTTGCGCGTCGAGTTGCACAGGGCGGCCCGCGATCTCCGGCTGATCGACCGTAGAGACGACTGGAAACGGCTTATTTGCCTGCCCTGCGCAGACTGCAACAAAACACAGCACTGCCATTGCGACCTTCAGAAATTTAGTAGCTGGTGTCATATTTCATGATCAGAATCGTCGCCATCAGCACGACCGCGGCGCCTGCGATTGCCAGCAGATTCAGCCGTTCGCCGAGCAACACGACTGCTAAGAGTACACCGAAGACAGGAACAAGGTAGAGCGAAGCTGAGGCCGTGGTGACATCGAGATGCTGGAGCGCCTTAAAGAATAAGAGCATGGAGGCGCCATACATAAATAATGCGAGGAATGCGAAGGCCGTCCAGCTTTGCCAATCGAATTGTTGAAAGCTGTGAAAGGAGAATGGTTCCACCCAGATCAGCAAGGGCAGACTCGCGATGGATGCGGTGACGTAACTGAAGATCAGGATTTCGATCTCGGTGAAACGTTGCATCAGTCCCTTGCAATAGACATTGTAGAAAGAAGAGCCGAGGCATCCGCCGAGAATCAGCAGATTTCCCACCAGGAAGCGCATCTGGCCGAAAGAAGCTTGCTTCCAATCGCTGACAGACATTAGCACCACTCCCGCCAATCCGATGAGGAGCGATGTGACGCGCAATAACGTGATTCGCTCCTTCAGCATGAGGGACGCGAGTACGGCGCTGATGACTGGAATCAGAAGATTAAGGACAGCTCCATTGGAAGCGAGCGATCTGCTAATGCCCCAAGTCATTCCGAGCTGTGCCAGGACTTGTCCGGCGACACCAGCGATTACAAATTTTACCCAGTCTCCGGCTGAGGGATTTTGCGCCGACGGATTCTCGCGACGCATTTTCAGGAGCAAGGGCACAAACAGAAAAGTCGTGATGTAGAACGGTAAAAATGTGATTGCAATGGGGCCCATATGACGGTCGAGAACTTTGACTGCGGTTCCTTGCCCCGACCACATGAGCGAGGCGAGCGCCATCAGAAAGAAGTACCAGCCGGTTTTTGATTTTGTTGGCGCGACCGCACTTGTGGCGTTCATGCTTGTGTCTCGAGCGTGCGAATTCCAAAGCGATCGGCCCCGATTGAACTGCCTTCGAAGACGTAGGGTTCGCACTTGCGTGCATCTGCGTACTTTTGCACAACGCGGCGAAAGGCATCCTCTGCGCCTTCCGCTCCCAGAACGGCGACTGTGCCTCCGCCTCCGCCTCCGGTGACTTTCGCGCCGTATAACTTTTTTCCTGTTCCGCACTCTTCACGAACCAACTCAACCAGCAAGTCGGTAGCGTCACAACCGAGGCCGCATTCTGTATACGACCAATGCGACTGGAACATCAGATCGCCCATGAGGCGGAACGTGTTCGGCGAGTGAGCATTCGCTGCGAGGCGTGCGAGTTCGATGAACATTTCGATGCGCTGATTTTCTTCCACCGCATACCGCGTGCAGGCGCGGACGCGGTAATTCATCTCGGGGCGAATCGTGGTGAAAGGATCGGGATGGATTTTTCCGAGGGCAATGAGTTCCGCGCCGGAAGCCAGAAGCGGCAGGTCATCTTCATATCTACAGCGGAATGTGGAAGGCGGAATGCTGGACAAGTAGCCGTTCCATCGTGGCTCGACGAAACGCGGAACTCTTCCGCTATGGTCGAGGATAAGCGGCAAACCCTCCCAGCCGCAGATCATCTGGTATCCGACAAAGGCCGCGGCGCGTGCCGCTTCGTACTGCGGTCCTGTGACTGCGTGGCGCACGCCCGAATCGATGCCCCAACATTGCAGGCCCGCGGGCAATTTCACCAGCGGCATTGCGGAACAGGGCTGGCAGAGCAGTGGTAAAACCCAACCTTCGTCTCCCAGTACGGAAGCGGCCTGATCCATAATGCCGCAGGCCGATTCGGCAATTACATTTTCGACCCACTGGCATGCCTCGGCCAGCTCGACGCCAGACAGGTTGATGCCGTGGGCAGCGGCTGAGGCTTTCATTACTGCTACTTCCACTGCGGCTGACGAACTTACACCTTTGTTGAGTGGAACTTCGGATTTGATGTAGGCGCTGGTGCCGGTCTTCATCTTTTCGGGATATTTGCTGCGCAACCAATAAAAAACTCCCAGCACGTAGGCAGTCCAGCGAATTTGCGGACTGCTGTTCACGAGCTTGCGCACGGCAGCTTCATCGGTGAGAGCGCTTGATTCGACTTCGACGCGATCAAGCCAGCCTTCCGGCTGCATCTGCGGATTCCAGATGACAATATTTGCATCTTCGCGCGCCTGGGCTGCGCACCAGGTGGCCTCACGAATGGTGGCCTGGAAGACGTGGCCGCCCGTGTAGTCAACGTTGCCGCCCATTAAATCCAACCGTCCCGGAGCTCGGCTGATGTGGACAGGCGCTTGATTCATGAAGAACTCTCCCTGCTGGTGCAAATCGGAGACCGTTTGTTCGAAGTGGCTCACGCAAGCTCCCGGATACTGTCGACGACGTACTGGATCGATTCTTCGGTCATGCGGGGATGTATGGGAATGCTGACGTAGCGTTCGAAGGCCGCCTCCGCCACGGGACACTCGCCTTCACGATGACCGAGGCGGCGGTATGCCTTGGTAAGATGAATCGGCATGTAGTGCGACCAGGCTTTAATTTGCTTTTTCGTATAGAGATCCCACATGAAATCTTCCTTGCTCAGACGAAAATCCGATTCCAACAATAGAAGATAAACGTGGAAGACATGCTTGATATAAGAAGGCACACTCGGCAGTCGCAATCCCTTGATGCCGCGAAGCCCGGCGGTATACTTCGCGGCGATCTCGATTCTGCGCGCGTTCATTGATTCCAGCTTGCATAGTTGAATGAGGCCGACCGCGGCCTGCACTTCGGTCATGCGATAGTTGAAGCCGATATCGTCAAAGTCGAGGTGCCAATATCTTTTGCCCATGGGCTGGTTTTTTTCGTCGATGGAAAGATATTTGCCCTTGGGATCATAAGTGCGGCAGCAGAGCGAGCGATGGGAGAGCATGCTCTCGAAAAGATCTTTGCGGCTAGTGGTGATCATGCCGCCCTCGCCGAGCGTAACCATATTTTTCTGCTGATGAAAGCTGAATACGCCGATATCGCCGAGGTTTCCGGCTTTGCGTCCTTTATATTCTGCCCCTGCCGCATGGGCGGCATCTTCCACTACAACAATTTTGCACGGGCGAGCCAATGTGTTGAGCGCGTCCATATCGCAACATTGGCCGTAGAGATGCACGGGCAGAATCACCTTGGTCCGATCGGTTATTTTTTCGGCGACGGACTTGGGATCGATATTCAGCGTGCATTCATCCACGTCGGCAAAAACTACTTTCGCGCCGAGGGCGGCCGCGGCGTTGGCGGTGGAGATCCAACTGATGGGCGTAGTGATGACTTCATCGCCGGGACCAACACCGGCGGCGATCAATGCCAGCGATAGCCCGCCCGTGGCCGAGGAGACCGCGAGGCCATACTGGCTGCCGCAATAGCCCGCGAACACTTGTTCGAACTCCTGCACGCGGGCTCCACAGGAAGGTGCGTTGGCCTCGATGACCTGCAAAACCGCGGCTTTTTCTTCTTCTCCGTAAATTGAGCCGTGAGAAAATTCCAGCTCAAATTTTGCCTTAGGCAACTCCATCAAAACACCTCTCGATCACTTGGTCGCAAGTCGGAATGGGGGTGCTGCAAATTCCGGCAAGTTTGTTGGGCAGAAGATAATGGTCGGGACCGCGCGGCGCTCTATCTTTTATAGGCTGCTGCTGCGGTTGGACGAGATTGGGATACCCCATGCGCGCCGCTAGTTTACGGCCGAGCTCGTAGCGCGAAACCGGCTCCCGCGCTCCGGCGTGGAAAATGCCATGGGTTGTGGGTTGCAGAAGAAGTTCCGTGAAGAAGTGGCTGAGTGTAACGGCATCGATTGGATTCCGTTGCTCGAAGGTTGGCAGTTCAACCGTTTCGCCAGCTTTCAAGCGCTTGGCCATTTTATCGAGCACAGCATCCGCGTCATTTTCTCCTGCGAAACCGATTGCCAATGCGATACGCACTATGATGGCGGACGATCCCAGTTCTAACACTTTCGCTTCCGCCTGAGCTTTGGTTTTTCCGTAAACGCTGATGGGCGAGAGCATATCTTCCTCTGTGTAACCATGCTTCTTGCCATCAAATACCGCGCCCGTAGAGGTATATAGCAGACGGGCGTTAGCACGGCGGCAGGCATTCACAACATGTTCGGCTCCGCGAACATTTACTGCGGTCGCCTCTTCCGGATTTTGTTCGCACTGGTCGATATCGGAGATCGCAGCCAGAAGGAGCACAATTTTGGGTCTGACCTGTTCGAATGCATGATCCACACTGCTCTGCTGTGTTATGTCGATCTCAATCTCATCGACTTCTTCGACAGGCTTGCGCACCCCTTTGATCACCTCGAAGGAGGAGGCCATGGCGCGAACGATATGACGTCCGAGAAAGCCCCGCGCTCCAATTACAAATGTTTTTGGTCTGACGCGAGACATCGACTCCCTTTCCGGCTTCTATTACTGCCCCCACTCGCGTGATGCATTCTCTCATGCATAATGTTAATTTACAACATTTCTAGATTATGGTGAACCAATCAGTATGCATAGGGAGATCCCTCGTCCCGCTGAAAAACTCGGGACTTCGGGATGACGCCAAACGGATGGGGTCATTCATGACTATCAGTATTGTGGCGGGAGAAACTGCATGACTCGTCCAACTGCCGTGTTCTTCTGTACGATATTTATGTGCGACATCTTTTAATAAAATCCGTCGGGATTGGGTTTACGAGCATATCGCGCATCCTTTATATGATTGCCATTTGCGTGCTTTGCCTGAGCGCGCAAGATTCCAAGCAGGCCGTCCCGGCAAAAACCGCTCCGCAGCAAAGTTCGCCGGCGCCACAACTTTCTTTGCCGCAGGTTCAGCTTGATAGCAATGCGACGCTGCATCATCTGAATCAGGTCATTAGCTGGTACCGGCATTCCACCACCAGCATGCAGTCGGTGGGGCTGCCCAGCGACGCCATTTATCAGGACAATACGCAAAGTTTTGGGGCGCAAGCGGTGCGACTGGCATTCCAGTCGGCGAAGGCAGAGAGCTTGCTGATCGCGGCGCAACAGAAAGCCACCGGCACGAACCAGGAGTCCGCTGAGAGCACGCAGCAGCAGAATCTGTCAGCGATGCAGGCAAAAACTTCGTCGCAGATCGAGCAATTGCAATCGCAGATCGAAAACCTGAATACGCAACTTACGCACGCACCCACAGCGAAACGGAATACTTTGATTGCGCAGAGAGATGCGTTCCAGGGACAGTTGGAGCTACAGAAGGCGCTGCTCGATGCTCTTCAGAAGATGTCGGCGTTCGTAGAAAACAACGGCGAAATCGCCGGTGGACTCGAGGGCAGCATCAATCAACTGGCGAAATCTATTCCGGAAGTTTTGGTTTCCTCGGAAAAATCTCAGAGAAATGCTGCGGCACCGGCTGCGGCCAAGCCCACGATCTCAAACTCCGGCGGACTCATCAGCGAGGCGGTTACGCTTTATGACTACATGAGCGCCGCGCACCAACTTGAGGGACTGGTGCGGGAGACCGCTTATGCGCGCGAGGTTGCAGACCAGTTGCGAACGCCCTTGCGAGACGCGCTGCGCGCGACCATTCAGCAGAGCCAGACACTGTCGGTTCAGCCGGGGGCAACTGATCCACGGCAGATTCAGGCGGAGCGGCAGGAATTCCAGGCGCTCACGCAGCGCTTCAAGCAGCTTTCCGATGCGCTGCTTCCGCTCAGCCAGCAAATCATCGTACTTAACGACAGTAAAACGAACTTCGATGAATGGCGTAACTCGATCGAGCGCGAATCGAAGTATGTGCTGCGCTCGCTGCTGGTGCGAGTGATGGGGATTGTGGGAGCGCTGGCGGTGATCCTGATTCTTTCGGAGATCTGGCGACGCATTACGTTCCGGTATATCAGCGACCCGCGCCGACGGCGGCAATTTCTGGTAATGCGGCGCATCGTGATCGGGTTCCTGATTGTAGTGGTTGTGATTTTAGGATTCGTCAGCGAGTTCAGTTCGCTGGCAACGTTTGCTGGATTTATTACCGCAGGCATTGCGGTTGGATTGCAAGCTGTTCTTCTTTCGGTGGCCGCGTACTTCTTTATTATCGGAAGATATGGTATTCGTGTCGGCGACCGGATCAGCGTGGCGGGCATTACCGGCGACGTTGTCGATATCGGGCTGGTGCGGCTTTATCTGATGGAACTTGCCGGAACGGGATTGGATTTTTATCCGACTGGAAGAATTGTTGTGTTCTCCAATTCGGTTCTTTTTCAAACCGGGACGCCGCTGTTCAAACAGATTCCGGGGACTGAGTATGCGTGGCATGAAGTCGTGGTGATGATCATGCCGAATGGAAATCACAAGGTGGCGCAGGAAAAACTCGTGGGAGCCGTGAATGCGGTTTACGCGCAATACCGGGAAGAGATCGGACGGCAACATGCGGCCATCGAGCGCCGCGTAGATATTCAGATCGAAGCGCCGCGGCCGGAAGCGCGCCTGCAATTTGCCGATACGGGGCTGGAATTGCTGGTTCGTTACCCGGTGGAAATTCGCAAAGCACCGGATATCGACCAGCAAATGACGAGAAAAGTTTTGGAGCTGGTAGAAACCGATGCGGCGCTGAAAGAAGTCATTTCGGGAATGCCGAAAATTCGATCCGCGGTTAAGGGATGATGCGGTGGCAAAGAGTTCTACATAATGTTTTTACAATCACTAAGAATCTTTGAAGGATTTCCCGAGTCAAGAACAACAGGAGAACAAAATGGCGACGCGCACTGATGCAGTTGCTTCATCCGAAATTACAGCTCTTCCTAAGCGGGAAGCGTGGAAAGCTCTCCAAACTCACTACGAAAAAATCAAGGACATGCATCTGCGAGAACTTTTTGCGCGGGATGCCAAACGTGGCGAGCGGCTGACGGCCGAGAGCGCGGGCATCTTCCTGGACTATTCGAAGAATCGCATCACGGATGAAACGCTCAAGCTGCTTCTGCAACTGGCTGAGGAATCGGGGTTGCGCTCGCGGATCGATGCAATGTTTCGCGGCGACAAGATCAACTTCACCGAGAAACGCTCGGTTTTGCATGTTGCGCTGCGAGCGCCGAAAGGGGCGACGATACTGGCGGATGGGCACAATGTCGTGCCCGATGTACATGCCGTTCTCGACAAGATGACGGCTTTTTCGAATCGCGTGCGCAGCGGGGAATGGAAGGGGCATACCGGCAAGCGCATTCGCAACGTCATCAACATCGGCATCGGCGGCTCCGATCTGGGCCCGGTGATGGCGTATGAAGCGCTCAAGCATTACAGCGACCGCGCGATGAGCTTCCGTTTCGTTTCCAACGTGGACGGCACCGACTTTGCGGAAGCTGTGAACCAACTGGATGCGGCGGAGACGCTCTTCATTATTTCTTCCAAGACCTTTACGACTCTGGAAACTATGACGAACGCCCACTCCGCGCGGGAGTGGTCGCTGGCTGCGCTGGGCGGGGATGTGAAGTCAGTGGCGAAGCATTTTGTCGCAGTTTCCACGAACACCGCGGAGGTGGAAAAGTTCGGCATCGATACCGCTAATATGTTTGGCTTTTGGGATTGGGTCGGCGGACGCTATTCCATGGATTCGGCGATTGGCCTTTCGACCATGCTGGCCATTGGCCCCAAGAATTTCACCGCCATGCTCGATGGCTTCCACCAGATAGACGAGCATTTTCGCATCGCGCCATTCGAAAAAAATCTCCCGGTGCTGATGGGATTGCTGGGAATTTGGTATACCGATTTCTTCGGTGCGCAAACGGTTGCCGTTCTGCCTTACGAACAGTACTTGAAAAGGTTTCCGGCTTACTTGCAGCAATTGACGATGGAGAGCAACGGCAAGCACGTAACCAGCGCCGGCACCGAGGTGACGTATGCTACGGGGCCGATTTATTGGGGCGAGCCGGGGACGAATGGACAACATTCTTTCTATCAATTGATTCATCAGGGAACCCGACTCATCCCTTGCGACTTTATCGCGTTTGAAGAGACCCTTAATCCTCTGGGACGCCACCATGACATGCTGCTGGCGAATGTCTTCGCGCAAACAGAAGCGCTGGCGTTTGGAAAAACGCCGGAGCAGGTGAAGGCAGAAGGTACGCCGGATTGGTTGGTCCCTCACCGGGTGTTTGAGGGCAACCGGCCATCGAATACAATCCTTGCCGCGCGGCTCACGCCGGGAGCTCTTGGCAAACTCGTGGCTCTCTATGAGCACTGTGTGTTCACGCAGGGTGCCATTTGGCAGATCAATTCGTTCGACCAGTGGGGCGTGGAGTTGGGCAAAGTGCTGGCGCAACGCATCATTCCCGAACTGGAGAGCAAAACCGAGCCTTCGCTGGGACATGACAGCTCGACGAACCATTTGATTCGCAGATATCGGAAGAGCAGAGCTACTTCGTGACAACAGTTAAGAACATGCAAACCTTGTCGATCTACATTTTTTACAAGTTGTTGACAAGGAAATGACAAGATTGACGGTTGCCGACAATATTCTGTGAGTCCGCGAGAGAACTTTTCCATTCCGGTTCTGGCGCGAATGAAATTTGTCGTGCACGGTCGGCGCCGATATGCGTTCCCAGGATTTTCTTCACCAGAACGCTGAAACTCCATACAGTGAGGATTACATCGCGGCTGGTGCTATTTGCCGATTGTCGACCAACAGTGCAGCATTGCTTGCAGCAGCGCGCGCGAGTTTCCTGCCATCCGAAGAACTGCCTGTACTTGCCGATTTTTCTTTACGTTTTTGGGTGGACAATACCGATTTGGCGCAGCCTCCGTGGCCTAAACCTTATCTGCGCGGGCTTGGGCATCTTGTGTTCGTGGGATTCGATACGCAAAGTTCCGTGCTTGCCGATCTTGGCACGCGGCGCGTGATTGGCCGATTTTCCGCCGCCATGGCTTGTGACAGTAAATATTGGACGCGAGTGATCTTCCCCATGCTGCTTTCGATTATGGCCGGCTCGGTTGGAGCGGTTGAACTGCACGCTTCTTGTGTGGCACGGGACGCGCAAGGTTTGATTTTGATGGGCCCATCGCGCTCCGGCAAATCAACGCTGGCGATGGCATTGCGCGAGGCCGGATTCAGAGTGCTCTCCGACGATCGGACATTCTGTACGGTAAAGCCGGGGAAGTTGCAGGCTTATGGATTGCCCCGGCCTCTCAAGTTACGGCGCGAGGCGGGGAACTGGTTTGAAGAGTTTCGCGATCGCGAACCCACCGACATCCAAAACGGAGAACGTGTGTTTTATTGCGAGCCGAACCCTCTCATGGGAGAGCAACGCTTTCCAGCATGTGAACCGCAAGCGATTGTTTTTCTGGAAAGACAGGAACATCTCTGTTTTCGTTTGACTCGAATGGAATGTGACGAAGTTATCTCCCGCATAGAGCCTGATTTACTGGCCGAAGATCGCTTCGCGATTCAGGAGCAGAGGAAGACTCTGGAAAATCTTTTGGAGCTTCCCGCTTTGCGATTGCAATATGGCGGATCTCCACAAGACGTCGCGCGGCAAATTGGCGCGACATTGTTGAAGAGTGAAGAGCTGAACAATTCTGAATTCCTGGGCAGGACGAGATAGAGAGCATTGCCAAATCCGTGCAGGAAAGCAGGTCAAGAAGTCAGTCCCTTTTTCTTCGAGATGCCGGCGGGGCCGTGGCACGTCAAGATACCTTGCGGCGTTTCACAGCGACTGCACACGTTGCGAAGTTGCGGGTGATGCAAAAAACTATACGCCTTGAAACGAACGGCGAGGAATCGCTCCGGGCAGTCTTAAAGTTTTTCGAGCGTCACCAGCACGGAAAATTTGAAACGCCCGAGTTCGTTTGGCGGCTGGTTTGCGAGTACGATCCAAAAGCACAAAGTTCGGTTATGCAGGTTTCGGCATTTTCCGATCCGGGGCTTCGTTATGCCAGCCTCGGACAAAAAGATTTTATGGCGGTCGATCTGAGCAGGCGTGAAGCTATGGCTTGTCTCTCCGACCTATCTCCCGAGGCGAAAGCCGGATTCAAAGACCGCCCGCCTCTCGATCTCTTATTCAGCATGACAGCCGCAGGTTTGGGATTGACCACGCTCTGTGGAGGCTGCGTTGGCGCCGATCATCGCGGCGTCATGATTTTTGGTCCGCCGAATTCGGGCAAGACGACAGCTTGTTATCACGCAGCCACGGACGGCATGGAATTCTATTCGGATCAAGCCGTCTTCCTGGATATGAATAACGATGCCCTGCGTGCATGGGGCGATTTTCTGCCCGCGGTTTTCCGGCCTGCAGCGCTGGAGTTTTTGCCGGAGCTGAAGCAGTCAGCCCCACGCTCTACTTACGGCAATCTTTCATTTTATTGTCTCGATAAACACCCGTTGCAGGCGCGATGGGCAGAGCCGGTAATTCCGGTATGCAGCATTTTCCTGAATCGCGGCGCGGCAAATGAACCTCGGTTGACACAGATTGCATTTGAAGATGCGGCTGTGAGGCTACGGGGGTGCATGCTGTTTGAGGAAGATTCACAATTCGATACGCAGATCAAGGAAGCAATCAATGCGCTGGCAGCGAAGCCCGCTTACCTCCTCCAATACGATAGTGACCCGAAGACAGCTGCCGCATTCATTCGAAAGATGCTGCTATGAGCAGTTTTGAAAAACTCTGGCTGATTTTATTGGAAGGTAATCGGTTATTTTTCTGGATGATTTCGGATGTACGAGGCGATCGCCTGCGCCGCGATTTCGTTACCGCGAGGGCCGAGATGGGCTTCGTCGACATAGACCGGCTCTTTTGTCGAATCGAACAGGTCTCCGAGAAAAACGTAATTGACGTCACGCGCAGCATGGAGTTCCGCTTCCCGGTACACTGCCACATTCGTTAGGAACCACGCGCTATCGAAGGAAGCTCCGCTGGCGTCGCGAATGGCCATTTGCTGTTCGAAGGGAACGAATGGTTTGTGGCCGTATACGAGCATTGGCTGCCAGAAGCAATAGAGCTTGAACTTGTAAGCATCCGCGAAGGCACGCGCGAGGCGCATGTTGCCTTCATAGTTGTTTAATGCGGCGATGACATTCGGCTGCGCCTGCGAGATGAGTTGCGTAAATGAACTCGGACGATGAAGGCGCGACATCCATTCTCTTACAAGGCGCAGGGCATAGGATTTCTGGAGAAAGTCGAGCCTGCCGGAGAGCGAACCCTCAATCCGGTTCTTGATGGTTCCGTATTGGAAGTGCGGCATGGGAGAGTTTGACGGCGGCCATGCGAGAGACGAATCGTTGACTCCATCGTAGAAAATGACAATATCAGGCTTTCCGGCCGCTTTCAATTGCTCCTCGAGCAAGATCAGTTCCTGATCTGTGACGTAGCCCTCAACTCCAAAATTCGAAACTACAACGCAATCATTTCCGCCACTATTCAGATCGCGTGACAGGTAAGAAGGAATTGTGGCCCAGTCCGGTACAGCTGTCCCGTACATGGTCGATCCGCCGAATGTCCAGACGGTTATTTTGCGCGGTGCTTCGCAGTTTGCCGGATTGATTGTCCTTCGCAAATAACCTCCTGAGCCCGGATCGTTGTTAATGTATTTTCCATGCCAACTCGTAACGCTCCAAAGGCGGAAGGGCACGTAAATGGAATGCTTTTTTCTGCGTGCGGATTCCTCTTGCCAGAATTCCTTCGCCCATTCCGCCCCAGCGTAAACGGGACTTGCTATTTGATTCTCCAGCTCCGCTTGCCGCGTAAGAGGATACATTGACCAGATTGCCCAAGATGCGAGTTCGAGCAGAGTTCCGAGCAGCGCGAAGATGACAATTATGCTCCCCAAAAAACAGCAGAAACGCGAACATGATCGCAGAACAGAGCGCGCCGCCGAAGACGCGGCACGCTTGTTATCTGGCTGCAATTCTCTTTCGCGTTTGACTAATTCAGTCATCGCTTAGTTTTGTGGAACGAAGGAAGAACTACGCGCGCAATCGCGCTTAACCCTACGCCGCGGCCGCAGTCTGTCGCATATAACAGTGTGCCGGCATTTTCCCACGAAGGCGAAATGGCATTGCAGGTTGCATGCGTCAGTTGTTGCTCGTATCCGGTTGTCAAGGAACGCACAATAAGGTGCCACGACCCGCCGTCGCGCCGGCTAAATGCCAAACGCTGGCCATCGGGAGATATGGATGGATATCGCGCAGGATGAGGAAACTCAGCCAGTTTGATTACTTCTTGCGTGCTCCGCCGGACAAGCAACAAATGCGGATCGCTTACCTTTCCCGCCGCTGCGATCACATCGCCGTCATCTGCGACCGTTACATCGATTGGTTGATAGATGCTTGAGAGAACAAGATGAGGAGCGTCTTCAGAATTTGCAGCTTGAAGCCAGACACTGCCTCTACCTTGCTGCTCGCGGATAAATGCGAGCCACTTGCCATCGGGGGAAACTGCCGGTTCCTGACCCTCGGCGAGAACTTCAGTGGCGGATTGATTTGCTTCTACTAGAAATTTAACGATGAATGATTTTCCATTCGTCAGTTCAGAATAAAATTGTGGGCTTGCGCTCGATCCAGCTACTGACAAGGCATCGCCTGATATCGGCATGTCGTCGACAGACTCATTCCTTAGAAGTCCAATGGCATATTTGGCGGACTGCATCTCGGTGAATGCCATTCCGTTGGCAATGCGCACGGGACTCGCCAGTCTGTATCCGTTGCGAGCAATTGGGAGCCGACTGCTGAAGTCTTCTCTTCGATTCCGAACCAGGTGGAGATTGTAGGCTGTCAATAGAACCGTGGAAAGCAAACCCGCAGTCAACCAATATTTTGCAGGAAACCGCTTTTGGCCGCTGCTGGCGCTATTCAGCAACAACACGTAAATCGCAGTTGTGGCGATGAGACGAGATAACGGAAACCAATGCGAGATACTCGCCGGCACGGGCGCGCAAGCAATGACGTACAAGAGCAAAAGAGCAATCGCCTTCTTATTTTTGCCCATGGCCAGCAAAGCATTGAATGCGACAATTACAGTGAAGATCAGGAGGCATGAGTAATCGGAAGCCGAGGTTGTCGTGAGCAGTAGCATTAACGGGATCAAGGCCGCCCAGTCCAGCGACGCTGCCTTTGGATTTTTGGTGCTTCGGGTTGAAAGCAAAAAAGCGAAGATAAGAATTGTGACTGTAGCCGCCATGGCTACGGCGTATAGGGCAGGCGAGTCGATCCAAGGGGATGGATTTAGCTCGGGTTCGATCAGGAACAAACGGCTGCAAAGAGTAATGAAAGAATTCTGCGAGAGCGCGTACGGCCCGAGCCAATCGCCACGCGAGGCTTGGCTCATAACTTCATGGAAGAAGACTCGATGAACTTCCGGTCCGAACAGAAATATCGAAATGGCGGCTAGCGCTGCTCCGCATAAAACGAACCCTAGCAGCGCCCGCCAATTTCGCTTGCGAACAAACAGAATTACGCCAAGAGCAGGAAACAGCTTTATCGCTGCCGCAGCTGACCAGAGCGCACCACAAGTTAAATATTTGTCTCGACAGGCAGCGTAGTAAGCAACACAGACGAGGAACAGGATGAATACATAATGCCGTCCATACAAGAAGTCGACGTGCAGGGGAAGCGTGCACAACAGAGAAATCAAGATTAGTCGACGCCAACCCAGCGTCGTTATGCGGTGAAGCACATAGATTGAGAGAGCAAGAAATAAAAGACTCAACGCCAGCCAGACGCGCTTTGCAGCCAGCGGTTGTAGCCTGGTCAAAGGCAGCATTGTGAGCAAAGACGTGGGAGGGTTGGGGGCAAAGCTGACCAGGCCGTCGCGCACTTCGAGGTGATCGTTCTGGCGCTGAAACCACGTCCATTCGTATATGCGATCAAGAGGGATATTGCGGTGATACAGTTCGGCAGCGAGGTAATAATTTGGAAACTCGCTGGTCAGCAATCGCCATGCGGGGACGAGAGTGAATCCGGCAAATATTATGGCAAGCGCAGCCACGGCGCACCATTCAACTTTAGGCAGCCAATCAGGATTTGGAGGCTCAACCGGCAACTGTGAATTGAGTTTGGCTTCGGCTTCGTATGCTCCGGCTTTGTAAGCTCCCAGAGATTGCCGTGTTTCAGTTAGCGGATTCATGCGTCGCCGAGTTATGCGCTACTTGGGGCGGTTTCGGGCTGCAATCTTTTCGCATCGATACTCGGCTTCGGCAGTTTAATGATGTTTTTCAGTTGACGGTTGATCCACAGTTCGACGGGAAAATTGTAAAAGTCGTAATTCAAGCGTACGCGTGCCGGGTAGGCGGTGAGATGCTGAATCGCCTTGGCAAATCTGCCAGGGCCCTTTGCGATAGGTTCGCGATCGAAGGCGATGCGCAGGTAATCACGCATGGTTTGAACGCGCTGGTGATCGCTGCCTTTGAGCCACGGTAGAACGGTGTAACGCGGAAAATAATCGACCCACCCTTCGAGAGACTTTGGCACCTCGATACCTAATTCTGCCGCTCGCTGGAAGATTGGCGAACCAGGATACGGAGTGAAAATGTTTGTCCAGAACTCCGCGCCGGGAAATTTGCGGCAGATATCCATCATGAAATTCACCGTCTCGCGCCGCTCTTTCGGACCTTCTCCGGGAAATCCAAAAATAATATTGAACGAAGGGATCACACCGGCACCGATGCAGCGCTCGGTGGATTGATAGATATCACCGAGAACCTGGAAATCTTTGTTCATCAGCTTCATCACAGTGGGAGAGGCAGTTTCGATTCCCTGGCATATCTGATGCAAGCCGGAACGCCTCAGTAGAGTCAACTCGCCGATGCTGAGACGCGCGGTGAGATTGGTTGTGGCCTGAACGCTCCACTTGAAAGTTGCGCCTGCCCGAACCAAACCTTCGGCAATTTTCAGCGAGCGGTCGAGATCGACCAGAAAGTTGTCGTCCGCCATCCACAACAGTTCGAGCCGGTAACGGCGCGTTAACTCCATGGTTTCTTCGACCACCTGCTCGACAGGGAGAGCATTCCATTTGCGCCCGTAAACTCCGGCATTGGTGCAATACGCACAGTTGAAGGGGCACGCAAGACTGGAAACGTACATTGCCCAACGGCGGCCGCAGATTTTTTCGTAGGCGTCGAAGTCCGCCAGATGGTAGGCCTTGGAAGGCATCTTGTCCAAAGTTTTCAGAGGGCGTTCGGCGGTGAAATGTAGTTTGCCGTCGCGTTTGAAGCCGATGCCAAGAACGTCATCGAGAGGAGCATCATCGTGCAGGCGCTCAGCGACTGCGAGCATACTTTCCTCGCCTTGCGCGCGAACAACAATATCCACGTAGGGAGCTTCCAATGTCTGAGTAGGCAGCAGCGACGGATGCCATCCGCCCAATACGATTGGGAAATCCGGATTCCATCTTTTAATCGCTTTGGCGACTTCGACGGTTTCGCGGATCATGGGCCCGGTAACGAGCGAGATGCCCAGACAGAGAGCGTCTTTCACTTCTTCCATAATCCGCTTTTTGTAATCGGGCGCGATTGATGCGTCAATGATGCGAATTTCATATCCCGCTTCGATCAACGGCGTTGCGATGGCGAGGATGCCGAGCGGTGCGGTCGCCTCGATGCTGGAGAACGAAGCAACGAAAAATACAATCTTTTTCGATGATTTTGCGCGAGCGCCCTTTGCCATCCGGATCTTCGGTAAAGAACCGGGGATCAGTTGATCTACCGGGAGTATGTTCATTCGGGCCTCGTTATTCTACGGATCTGCTTCGTTATTTTGCGTCGTATGGCTGGAGACAAAATCGAGTCGGATGCGTAAAGCTCACAAATTACCAATCACGAACTTTGCATTTGTCTCTAAATTGTCAAAACCATGCAAAATCCTCTAGTAGTGCAGTTCGGCTTGCGCATTAGGCCGGTTAAGCGGGAGATCCTGCGCTGCGCCTGAAAAACGGCTACGCTCAGGATGACAGAGTCTTATAAAAAGCCAACCTACACGACTACCCAAAATACGACGCGCGTCTGACTTAGCTGGCGCTGCTGGCGCGATTCAACCAGCGCCAGCGCGGAATCTCGAAAAAATAGCGGAGCCCGGACAAAGCGTGGAAGAGGCTTCGCCGAATGAGCATCTGGCGCTTCCACCAATTTAGGTTGCAGACCAGAGAAGGCTTTTCTTTAATCGATAAGGCTATTCGCGAAAAGCGGGAGGGCGCGATCAGGCGCTTGCGCACGGCATCTTCCCGGAAACGGTCGCCCTTATATTGCTCAAGCAGAAATAGGACGAGCTTGGCGCGTGGGAACAGATCGAATTCGTGGGCGGGCATCCCGCAAAATGCGCAATCCCTGGCATAGTTTTCAATCCATATGCGAGTTGCGGGGCGAATTTGCCACCTCCATTCGTAAGTCAGCCGAGGAACAGGTGCGGCGAAAAGCTTCGTGGCCAGCTCGGTGATGATCACGAAAAAATCACGCAGCATTGGGTCGTCGCCGGCCTTCTGCTCAATCCGGTTCCATAGTGGCGAATCGGAAGTGTGTCGAGTCAGAAAAAAACTGATCTCGAACAGAGACGACATACGAATCCAATATGTGAACAGGTGCTGGCAGGCGTGCAGTACCTGGAGGAGAAACGCATCATCGTCCGTCAGCGCAGGAAAAGCGAGGTCGCCCCACTGGTGAGTTATTGTTCGATTTACTGAGAACAATGACTTCATCGCCGGGAGCCGGTGCTGTTCGCTATCCCAGATATCAAGATGCAATTCAACTGCGTGGGGCGAGCGGGCGGAATATTGTTGATGATTGCGTGACGGCGCACCCATTGACGGCTTCACAAAGATAAGTTCTTGAGCGGAAAGCTGTGGCTTGAGCTGATATTCGTCCTCTAGCAATACACGTTGGGCTGCGGGAAGTGACTGCTCATCGACCAGATAGTCGAAATCTCCCTGGTGGCGAAGAGAGGCGTCGGAACAATACTGAGGAACAAGAGAAAAACCTTTCAGTACAACATAGCGGATGCCGGCATCGTTGAATCGGTGATTAAGACAATCGAAGCGGTGCGACAAATCGTCGACACGCTCATGATTGAGTAGAAGATTCTGCGCCAGGCGAGATAGCGCCCAGGCTGGAATCTTGTCCGCGCAATTCGTATCTTTGAGTTTCCGTAAGAAGTACAAGGCCAGCCCGGCATCGTCGAGCCATTGGAGTACGTGGTGCCATTTCCGAGTGCTGAAGCTCTTAAACGTGTCGATGCTGTTGGCGTAGTCGTTCGAAAATCTGAGGAAGTGAACGACGGCCTCGGCTGAATTACGCGTCATGGCTGTACCTGCGCGTCGCGGCGTCTGAATTGGCAAACCAGGATCGCGGGTAACTTACACGCTTCGGCAAATATGTGAGACCTCCCGGCTTGCTCGAAGATTGGCTGTTCGGGATCGCCAAGGCGTAAGGACTCGTGCTTCAGATATACGAAGCCATTGCTCGAAAAAGCTTCAACGATCTCATCCACTGCGCGAGGCAACATTTCAATTTGAACGGCAATGTTGGCATCGCGAAATCCAACTCGCCAACCTTTAGCGCACGCTTCTGGATGAAGATCACTGACAAAGAGATCGGCTCCCGGTTTTGTGACACGCGCCAGCTCGCTGGCAGTGGATTCCAGCCCTTGGATATGGCCTAACGCGAACGAGCAGATCGCCAGATCGAATACTGCGGAGGAAAATGGAAGATGCGCGCAATCTGCTTGGGCAAGCCGACTGCCTATTGCGCGTTTCTCTTTGGCGATGCTTAACATTGCCAAAGAGAAATCCATTCCTGCACCGGTTGAACCTTGCAGTACAAGCCGCTCAAGCCATCGCCCCGTGCCACACGCCACATCGAGAACTTGCTTGCCTTGTAAATTCGCGAACATAGGCATGAGATAACGCTCTTCGCGCGCCAGTAGAGGATTGGGCGCATGATCGTAAGTGCAGGCCCAGCGCTCATAGCCCTCGGTGGCAGAAATCAGGCCGCAATGAGCCGGACTGGAAAATTCACCCGCAGCAATCTTCGGCTGATCCCGCTCGGCCTTGGCAATGCTGTTCACAAGCTTTCAGCTTTTGGTTTACGTAATTCGATGACCTGTTGCAGCCATTTCAGTTCCAGCGGTGCTGCGTAGACGCCAAGCTGGTAGCGCCAACTGCTCAACGCTTTCAGTGCCAACCGTCCCCAGTTCGGCAATCGAATGTCTTGCACGGTTGGCCAACGCGAAGATACGACCAGCTCAAAATTGTCGATCAGTTGCTTGGTGGTAGGCCGCAGCCAGGGAGTTTGCGGATCTTTTTGCGTGGCGAAACGCTGCCAGTGATCCGTGGCCCACTCGTCGGGGGTAGTTGGGAATTGGACTTTATCTTCCACATTGCCGTACATGCCGGAACGCTGCGGTACCGGGGTGTAGTGCTCGACGATGATTTCCGCATCCGGATTCAGACGCTTCAATTGCCGGATAAATCCGATGCATTCGCGCGTGTCGCCTTCCGGATCTTTGGGGTTTCCGAAGATGATGGAGAACTCGGGAATAATGCCGAAGCGGCGTATGCGCGAGGCGAGTTCAAGCGTATCTTCCGCGCGCAGGTCTTTATTCATTTCCTTCAGAATCTCGTTGTTACCGGATTCAGCGCCGAAGAAGATCATGGTGCAACCGGCCCTACGCAGGGCTTCGAAGGTAGCGTCCGAATATTTCATCATGATGTCGGAGCGCCCTTCGCACCACCAGCGCAGGTTCAGCGGCGCGAGCCGGTCGGCAAGCTCGCGCGTGTGAGCCTCGCGCAGAAAAAAATTGTTATCGTAGAACTGGATGGCGTCCACTCCATAGCTTTCGACCAGATGGCGCATCATGCCTTCGGTGCGCGCGGGCGATTCCATTTTTTCGCGGCTCCCGGAAAATCCAACCACGCCGCAGAAATTGCAACGATACGGGCAGCCGAGGCTGGCTTGATGAACCGCTGTACGCCGGCCAAGAAATGTAGGCAGCAAATATTGCCGAGCGGGAAGACGATGGTACGGATACCACGGAAAATCATCGAGACTTCGCATGGGGCGCTCGGGATTATGGCGATGCGTTCCATCCTGTGTTTTATAGGACAGGCCGGGGATGTCTTTTAAATCGCGATGGCCGCGGATGGCATCGAGCAGGTCGAGAAAAGTTTGTTCGCCCTGACCGCGGATTGCGTAATCTACATAACCTGCATTGAGCGCGGCCGTGGTGTAGTTGGAGGCGAAATATCCACCCCAGACGATGGGCAGATTTGGAAAACGCGAACGGATTTCGTTACAGCTTGCCACGGCGCCGACGGTCTGCGGACCCGGCATCACGGTGACAGCCAGAAGTTCCACCTGATGCTCTTTGATGATTCCGACGAGGCTGGCAGTGGGATCGGGATCAAGGTTGCCGTCGACAATGGCGTATTCCTCTTTGCCCTCCACAACGGCGGCGATCGCGAGAATCGACAACGGCAGGCGCCGATTGCGAGGTTTGGTTGCTTTCGGATTGTAGAAAAGGATCATCTACCTGAATCGAATCTCTTTTGACCGGAATAAGTTCTTGAACTAATCGTCCACGACGGAACAAGAACGGAAGTTAAGCTAGCAATAGTGGTGCCGTGATTTGTCTCCAGTTTGTCAAAGTTCTGCAAATTCGCGACCTGCGAAGCGCATCCAACTCATCGAGTTTTAGCGTTAAATCTCCGAAATCATCGAGAAGTGACACAAATTTAACAATCCGCTGACAAATCGCCGAGCCTCGACAACCTAGAGTGCTGTAGCAGAATTCCTCGAAGGCGAAAGCGATTTGCCCGGAGCGAACAAAGTCGTGCTGTTCTATCCGCCTTATGACGGGCCGCCATTAGGTGCGCCGCTTTCGCTGTTGTGTCTCGCGTCTCCACTGTTGCAGGCTGGATTTGAAGTTAAACTTGTCGATAACCTGCTCTGCCCGGATTACGAAAAAACTATTCTGGCTGAAACTGAAGACGCGCTTTGCCTCGGCATCTCAGTGCTGACCGGGCCGCATATCGGGTCGGCCATCCGCATTTCCCAGGCGGTTAAGAAACTGCGCCCGAATTTGCCGATTGTGTTTGGCGGTTGGCACGCGAGCCTGGCGACACAGCAAACCTTGCGCGAGCCTTTTGTAGACGCGGTGATACGAGGCCAGGGCGAACTGACGCTGCTGGAATTAGCACAACGAATCGCGAAAGGCGAGGAGTGGCATGGGGTGCGCGGGCTTTCCTTCAAAGACCGCGATGGAAAAATTGTTAACGAACCGGAACGGCCGGTGGCGAATGTCAACGATCTTCCAGCGCCCGCTTATCATCTGGCCGACCCCGGCATTTATGCCAACGTTTCCGGCACGCGCCAACTCGCTTACACCAGCAGTGTAGGTTGCCCTTACCAGTGCAATTACTGCACTGATATGGTTTTTTATAAACGCCGTTTCAATGCGTATCACGTTGAGCGCGTGGTCGAAGAACTGGCCGATCTGGTCCCACGCTACAACATCGAGCACGTGCCGTTATTCGATTCCAACTTTCTCGTGGATCGCAAACGTGCCGTCGCCATCGCAAAAGGAATCATCGCCAGCGAAACCAGGTTTCAGTGGGACTTCCAGACCTCGACCGATTTTCTTGCGCTCATGAGCGAAGAGGATGTCCGCCTTCTTGCCGAAAGCGGCGTACACCACATCGGATTCGGTACGGAATCCGCCTCGCAGGAAGTTTTGACGATGATGAATAAGCGCTTCCAGCATGTGGACCAGATGGTGGAGACGGCGCGCAAGACTTATCTTGCGGGAATCCATGTTGTATTCAACATCATTCTCGGTTATCCCGGTGAAACCGAGACACATCGCCAGCAGACGTTTCGCATTATGAGCGACATCGCTAAAGAATATTCGAATGTTAGTTTTTCGCCCAATATTTTTACTCCTTATCCCGGGATTCCGATCTGGCCACAGCTTAAAGAGATGGGAGTACGCGAACCGCAATCCCTACAAGAGTGGGAGATTCTCGCGCTGGGCACCAATGTTTTGCCGTGGTTGCGTGGGGAGGAACTGAAGCGGCTGCGGCGAAGCCTCGAATACTTCCTTTTGAATAATCAGATTAGAAAAGCGACGCGAAAAATACCTTGGGCACGTCGCGGCGTGCGGCGGTTGCTGGGAGCGCCGGTTCGCTGGCGAATTGGCAAGAGCCGCTACTCGTTTCCGTGGGAATTGTGGCTGTCGCGCACGGTGGAGAAAGTTGTAACTCGAAGATCGCTGCTCACCGGACGGGTTTTGACTGAACGTACGCAGGAAGTGTGCTGATCGATTGGACGCTGAAAGGCGGCTGACATGACCGATGTCTTATTAACGCATTCATATCATCTTTATTACGACCGCAAGCAAACGCGGAAGATGCAGCCTTATCCGCCGCTGGGGACGCTGTATGCAGCCGCTTTGCTGCGCAGCGTGGGTGTGTCGGTCGCCGTTTTTGACACCATGCTGAATGATCCCGAGGCGGAATTTCAGGCCGCGCTCAAACAACATCAGCCACGCATTGTGGTGATCTATGAGGACAATTTCAACTTCCTCTCAAAAATGTGCCTCACGCGCATGCGCGAAGCTGCGTATTACATATTGGAAAGTTCACAGCGGGCGGGAGCGACTGTTCTTGCAAATGGCTCGGACGCTTCCGATCACGCTATGGATTATTTGCAGAGAGGTTTCCGCTGTGTGCTGCTTGGCGAAGCGGAGTGGACATTATTAGAAGCCGTATCGTGCCTGTTGAAGAACAATGAAGAGGCCCTGGAACAGGTTGCCGGTCTGGCATATTTGCATGAGTCCACTGGAAAACTGGTGCGAACGAAAGCGCGCGGATTGATGCACGATTTGGATCGCCTGCCGTTTCCGGCTCGTGATCTGATTGACATGAAACAGTATGAACGTGCGTGGAAGACGGCGCATGGCTACTTTTCGCTCAACATCGTCGCCGGCCGTGGCTGTCCTTACCGTTGCAACTGGTGCGCCAAACCAATTTACGGAGATTCATTTTCCGTGCGCTCGGCTGCATCGGTGGCGGAAGAAATGCGCCGGTTGAAGTATGAGTTTGCGGCGGAGCATCTATGGTTTGCGGACGATATTTTTGGATTGCAACCAAAGTGGGTACGGCAACTGGCAACGGAGGTGGAAAAACTGGACGCCGCGATTCCTTTCAAGATGCAATCGCGCGTGGATTTGATGACCGCGCAGAATGTGAGCTCACTGCGCCGCGCCGGTTGCGCGGAGATTTGGATGGGAGTGGAATCGGGGTCGCAAAAGATTTTGGACTCGATGGACAAGGGCACGCGCGTGGATCAGGTCGCCAAGGCACGCGAAAACCTGCGCCACGAAGGAATTCGAGCCTGCTACTTTTTGCAGTTCGGATTCCCCGGCGAAACCTGGCAAGACATTCAAAACACGATCCGACTGGTTCGGGATACGCGGCCCGACGATATTGGAGTTTCTGTTTCGTATCCGCTGCCGGGAACAAAATTCTTCGATCGCGTGCAGGCGCAACTAGGGAACAAGACCAACTGGTCCGACAGCGAAGACATGGCCATGATGTTTCAGGGCGCCTATACAAATGAGTTTTATCGCGCCTTGCATGACGCGTTACATGCGCAGGTGGATTCCTGGAACTCGTGCTCTTCTCCGGCGCAGAAGCAACAGCACGCTCACGCTGCGCCAGACGAACTTTGGCAGCGCGTCATGCGGCTGGAAAAAACTTGCCGCAATCCAAAACCTACGGTGTTTCATACGCGGCCGGGAGAACAACTCGTACAGCTACAGAGCCCGATGTATGCCACGAGCTTTGATGAGCTTCTGAACGTTCTAGCCAGTTGATCTCATTCAGCTGGACTTATTCAAACATGGATATTCTTCTTACTCACGGCTATTTCCTTTACGAGGACCCCAAGGAACTTCAAATCATGAAGCCCTATCCCCCGCTAGGGATTCTCTACATCTGCTCGCATCTGAGAGAAAAAGGAGTGAATGCCGAAGTATTCGACTCCACTTTTTCATCGCGCCAGAAGCTGTTCGATTTGCTGCAGCAGGGTCCACCGTCCGTGCTTGGCGTGTATGCAAATTTGATGACGCGGTCGAATGTGGTTGAGATTCTCAAAGTCGCGAAAGACGCTGGCTGGCGAACGCTTGTAGGCGGGCCGGAGCCCAGCGCTTATGTTCAGGAATATCTTGCGGCTGGAGCGGATGTTGTCGTGATCGGAGAGGGGGAACTCACGCTGGAAGAACTCGTGCCCGCCTTACGGGACCATGCGTTCGACAAGTTCCACCAGATCGATGGCATTGCATTCCGCTCGCCCGACGGTTCTGTGGTGCGCACAAAGCCGCGCGCGCAAATCGGCGATATCGATGCGCAACCTTGGCCAGCGCGAGAGTCGATCGACATGGCGAAATATGTCGAGGTCTGGCGCAAACATCACGGCATGGGTTCGGTCTCGCTGATTACGGCCCGTGGATGCCCTTATCACTGCCGCTGGTGCAGCCATGAGGTCTTTGGGAAAACGCACCGGCGCAGGAAGCCTGTATCGGTCGCGGATGAGCTTGAATGGTTGATCGACCGATATCAGCCGCAGATGGCGTGGATGGCCGATGACGTGTTCACCATCCATCACGGTTGGTTGTTTCAATATGCGGACGAACTAAAGCGCCGTGGATTGAAGTTGCCGTTTGAATGCATCTCGCGCGCGGACCGTTTGAATCTTAAGATTGTGGAAACACTCGCCGAGATGGGCTGCTTCCGCGTGTGGATCGGATCGGAGAGCGGATCGCAGAGAATTTTGGATGCTATGGAACGCGGAGTCACCGTGGAACAGGTACAAAGTTCCGTGGCGTTGTGCCGCTCGGCAGGAATTCAAACGGGAATGTTTTTGATGTGGGGATATGAGGGCGAAGATTTATCCGATATCGAAGCTACGGTCGAGCACGTGAAGAAGACCGATCCAGATATTTTCTTCACCACAGTTTCATATCCGATAAAAGGCACGCCGTACTTTTCGGATGTGGCGGAGCGCGTGGAGAGCCTGAAGCCGTGGCGGGAAAGTTCAGACCGGGAGTTCAAGGTGCGAGACCGCCACTCGCGCGAATTTTATCGCTTTGCGGACAAACTACTGCGCAGCGAGGTGGAACTTGAGCGACTGACGCACAGGCCGAATGCGGATGACGCGGCTCTCGCTTCGCTCCGCTGCGGGATTGCCGAGGCGCGCGCCGGGTTGCAGGCAACCAACGCGGAAATTGAGGTTTAGATCCATGTCGGCGATTCAACAGCAGGCCTATCCCGCTCCGTTCGATGCCGTCGCCGCTCGATATGACGAGACGTTCACGCGTTCGCTAATTGGGCAGGCGCAACGGTCGGCGGTGTGGCGCGAATTAGAAAAGACGTTCCGCCCCGGTGATCGAGTATTGGAAATTGGATGCGGCACCGGCGTGGATGCTTGTTTTCTGGCGCACCGGGGGGTTCGAGTGATCGGTTGCGATAGTTCGCCACAAATGATTCGTGTGGCAGCTCAGAAAGTTCGGAACAGCGGATTGGATGAACTTGTGCAACCGCGATTGCTTCGCGCTGAAGATATCGCCACGCTGCCCGCAAACGAACCGTTCGATGGCGTTCTGTCGAATTTCGGGGCATTGAATTGCGTGGAAGATCTCGGAAAAACTGCCCGCGATCTTGCGAGACTTTTAAAACCTGGCGCATCTGCACTGCTGTGCTGGATGGGACCGCGGTGTGCGTGGGAGATGATCTGGTATCTGAGCGAAGGCAACCGCACCAAGGCCTTGCGGCGTTTGCGACCAGATGGAGCCATCGCCAGAATCGCCGATGGCGCAGTCTTGCATGTGCATTACCCAACCGTTTGCTCGCTGGCGCGTGCATTTGCGCCTTATTTTCGGGTGAAATCGGTCAGGGGTATTGGGGTCGCAGTACCTCCCAGTTATCTCGAACCGTGGGCGCAGCGTCATCCAATACTGTTGCAACTTTTCGAACGGGCTGATCTTGCGTTGGGCCGATGCCCGGGTATTCGCATGTTGGCCGACCATCTGCTGGTGCGATTGCAGCGTGTGGAGACAGCTCGATTCATGGTTGAGCTATGAGCGCTTTGACTTCCATCGCAACTCCTGGCGCAACTGCGTCAGATTCGGCCGCACTCGCGATGCACCAGATTAACGAATTGCCCGTGCTGGTTATTTTCCCGCACAACCAATGCAATTGCCGCTGTGTGATGTGCGACATTTGGCGGATTCGCGAGGCGAAGGAAATTACGCCTGAAGACATTGAAGAACAATTGAGTTCACTCAAGAAGTTGGGAGTCCGGTGGGTCGTTCTTTCCGGCGGCGAACCACAACTGAATGAAAAATGGAGCTGGCTTGCGCAAATGCTTCGTTCGGCTGGAACTCGCGTTACATTGCTGACCGCGGGTTTGTTGCTGGAATCGCAAGCGGGCTTGGTCGCTGAGTATGTTGACGACGTGATTGTTTCTCTCGATGGTCCACCTGCAATACACAATAAAATTCGCCGCGTTGCCGGGGCGTTTGAGCAGATATCGGAAGGCATTAGAGCTTTACGGCGGTTCCGCCCTTCCATGGAGATTCGGGCGCGTTGCACCGTGCAAAAAGCGAATCATCTCTCGTTGCGAGATGTCGTCGAATCGGCAAAAGAAATCGGGCTGAACTCGATTTCATTTCTGGCCGCAGATCTGACCTCCAGCGCATTCAACCGTCCAGATGGCTGGCTGGCCGATCGCACAGGACGAGTTGCACTTGACTCGCAGGAAATCGATGCACTGGAAGTGGAGCTCGAACGGCTGATCGAAGATCACCGAGCGAATTTCGATTGCGGATTTGTTGTGGAGAGTCCTAAGAAACTACGGCGCATCGTGCAACATTTTCGCGCTCATCTTGGACTGGCTGAGAATATTGCGCCGCGCTGCAATGCTCCGTGGGTTTCGGCTGTAATCGAAGCCACCGGCGATGTGCGGCCCTGTTTCTTCCATCCGGCATTCGGAAACATTCACCAGCAGTCCTTGCCGGACATTCTTAATGGCCCGCAGGCACTGCAATTTCGTAATAATCTCGATGTCGAACGAAATGAAATCTGTCGAAGCTGTGTATGTTCACTTTATCTCGCGCGCGACTCCTCGAAGGAATAAGTTTGCGTAAGAAGTTTTGCGCCGAAAGCGAGTTTACGCTTACTGTTTGAACGTGAAGCTTAGCGTTTTGGCTTCGCCGGTCCCAATCGTCACCTTCTGAGTTTGCGTTCCCAATTTCTCCTGCCACGCTGTAATCGTGTAGGTGCCCGGCGGTACGTCTTTGAGATTGAAGCTTCCATTCTTGTCCGTCACGGAAAAATAGGGATGCTTGAAAACCGCAATGTAGCCACGCATCCAGGGGTGCACATTGCACTTCACCGGAATTGCTATCTCTTCGCGCGCGAATGTCTGCTCGATCGGCACTCCGTGAGGTTGTGTCATGTTCCATTCTCGATTGTTGTTTGGACTGGGATGGATATTGTGGGTGGTTTCGTCGCTATTCACCACATCGAGTTTTTGATTGGCCTGCATCGCGAGCACGTGCGGCTTGTACTGGCAGCCTTTCTGCTCAAACACCGCAGGCTGCTGCGGAGGCTCAAAATTGTGCGAAGTTAGCCCCTCGGAAATGTAGACGACTACGTTGGCCAGGCTGCCATCGGTACCTACCACAATGTCTTCCGTGGTGACAGGTGCAGGATGCGCCTTGAAACAAATCGGGTCGGCTGACATATCGATGCGAGCCTGTTTGGGCGTGGCACCTTCGAATTTCACCTGGCCGGTTAACGATGAGGCGTCGGCGGGACTGGCTGGAGCGGCAGAGACTCGTCCCGACAAAGAAAGTGTTGGAAGGGCAATCACCGCAATTAAGAGAGAAAGATAATTTTTCATAGGACCTGCTTTCGTCATTCGTTTCCATGCGCATTGGCATCGGTCTTTGCCGACGCGCGTGCTTTCGGATTGCTCAAGGTGCGGATGTAGTGAACCACATCCCATCTCTGATCTGCCGTCATGGCTGTCGCGAATGAAGGCATAGGCGTGCCATCGAGGCCGGTCGCGAGATCGCGAAACATATCGCTATCCGACTCGCCGCATTTGAAACGCCTTCCGCTGGTGAAGTCAAAGGGCGTAATCGGATTGCCCTGGCTATCGGTAAGCGCAGCCGCGGACGGGCCGTGACCTCGGCCATCTTTGCCGTGACACTGCCAGCAATTCATGCTCTGGAAAAGCTCCGCTCCACGCTTCACGCTTTCAGGAGAGTTAGGAGGCTCAGGCGGTATGGGCATGGCTGGACCGGGTTTTTCTTCCTGAAATGCGGAAGAAAAAGTTTTTATATAGGCGATCAAGTCGACGCGCTCTTGTTTTAACAGCGGTTTCCATGAGGGCATCCCGCTGGCATGAATTCCGCGTGTGATGGTGTCGTATAGGTCGCTATCCAGCGGCAAATTTCCGCTGGGGGTGGAACGGCACTTGAATAATGCTTTGGTAAAGTCGCGAGGCTTGGGATCAAGATAGGGTGCGCTTTCGCCTCGGCCATCCCCGTTGGGACCGTGGCAAAAGATGCAGTAACGTACGTAGAGCGCTTTTCCGCTTTTCGCATTGCCGACCAGATTGCCGATGTGGCTCTCTTGCGCAATTACGGCTGCGCTGCATAGCAGCGAAATAAGAATCGCCGCGCTCATCGAGAAGCGGACGCTACTGCGCACCAAAGTGATCTCCTTAAAAATCGAAATCGAAGCCCATCAAAAAACTATCGTGAATGTCGTCTTTGCCGGAGAGCGGCGCAGCCCCGGCATTGATGATGCGGGAATATTCCTGCGTCCAGGCAAAACCGGCGCGCGGGCTCATGATCGGATACCAGCGATAGCCCAATGTCCATGTATCGAGATTCCCGCTGTTGCGGCGAATACTCGGATTGGCTTCCTGCGACATGCGGATCAATTCGTATCTTCCCGTGAAGATCAGCCGCGGGTTGGGATTGTAGTGACCCTCGATAAATCCGCCGTTCCATGCCGGGCCCGCGGCCCCAAGAGGCAGGCGTGACGGCTGGTTGGCGGGCACGGCGTTGCCGAGAAACACGTTGTCGTGCCCGTGCAAGAAGAAAGTGTAGAAGTCGAACTTACTTCCCAAGTACCAGTGCGCGTAAGCTCCAGCGCGGTAAAAGCCGCGGTTACCCTCGCCTGTGCCCGGAATCGGATTTCCTCCGCTGGTCTGGAAGAAGGTTGGCGACTCGCCGAAATAGCCGTATGCGCCCACCTGCTCTCTTCCAAACCATGGCACTTCGAAAGCCTGGTTAAAGTTGGCGTAGACATCGTAAGACTGGTTCGAAGGCAAACCTGTTTGACCATTACTGTCGGTAACTACGGCAGCCGAGTAGCGCGTGTGATCGTCATCCGAATGCCCCAGCACTTCCACGCCGAGTTGAGTAAGGCCGATTCCCGAGAAAAAGTTGTTATCGCCCGGCGGAGTGAAGAAATAGTTGTAGTACACACCCCCGGTATTGCTGAGCGTCAGCAGGCGCTCCTGCGAGATGGGCTCATCCAATTCAAACTTGCCCATTTTGAAGTTGAACCAATGCGACCCCAAAAGATTGTCGAAGCGCGCCCACGCCTGGGACAACGAAATACTGCTGTTTCCGATAAATGGCTGAACGAAAAATGAAATGTTGTTGTACAGCGTGCCGGCAGCTATCGCGTCGACACCTTGCAGATCGAAGCCAGAAGTTGTGACCGTTGTCTCAACCTGGCCGCCGCTCGAACTTCCCGCGACCACGTCGACCGGCTGGCGATTATTGCTTTCGCGGTGCCAGTTGGGAGTGGTGCGGAACATGATCGGCCAATACGCAGGATCCTGATAAATAGGTGCGTCGCGGCCATTGCCCAACTGATATCCATTGTCTTTAAAGGTCTGGCCAAAATTATTGAGCAGCGGCCATGCCTCATGACAAGCCGAGCAGGGCAAGCCATACTTGCGTGCGAAGGCGGGGATGGCATAAGCAGAATGAGCGCATGCCAGCAGAGCACTCAGAACCAATGCGCAACAGCGGTATTTTTTTAGGGTGTCTACGCTCATGTTCGATGTATGTGCCTTACTTCACGACAGGCTGCTCAGTCAGCGCAACCTTACCTGTGCAGAAAACTTGCGGATGACATTGCCACTCCTTCCACTTCGTCTAAAATTTATCTCCGGCGCACGGGCGTGCTTGTCATCACGCCGTCACATTCTTGTCAAATCCGTATACCGATAGGTTTGTAAGAAATTAGATTTTTTATTTGTGCTGCACTGATTGATAATGCTCAGTTGCGGTAAACGTTTACTATGGGCTGGTCACTAGGAGGGAGTTCATGCTCGGACGCCGGAAGTTTCTACGGAATAGCTTGATTGGAGGTGGAGCAGTCCTGGCTGCCCGCACCTTTTCACCTTTCACCTGGGCTCAATCTAAGTCCGTCGATTCGAGAATCGAAGTACTCACCGGTGAACCCCTCGGCACGATTTCGCCTAACCTTTATGGGCATTTCACCGAGAACCTGAGCGGGGTAGTCTACGACGGCATGTGGGTGGGGACAAATTCGAAAGTTCCCAATATCGATGGCATTCGAAAAGAACTAATCGACGAAATGCGCAAGATCAAAGCGCCCGTTGTGCGCTTTCCCGGCGGGTGCTTCGCCGATAGTTATGACTGGCGCGATGGCATTGGTCCGGCTGACAAGCGACCGAGGAGAACGAATTTCTGGAATGGCGGTGAAACTCCCGCGGCGCCAGCGAGCCATCGCTACGATCCTAATGAATTTGGCACCAACGAATTTGCACACTTTTGCAAGTTGATCGGCGCCGAGCCTTACTTAGCGGCAAACCTGCGCAGCTTGCCTGCGGAAGAATTCTACCGCTGGGTCGAATACTGCAATTCACCCGCAGGAAGCACTACGCTTGCGGACACGCGCGCCGCGGCCGGCTTCAAAGATCCCTTCAATGTGCGTTTCTGGGGCGTGGGAAACGAGTCGTGGGGTTGCGGTGGAAATTTTACCGCGCAGGAATATGCCGTGGAATTCCGGCGCTTCACCACCTGGGTTCCACGCTTTGGACAAGAGCTTTCGTTTATCGGCTCGGGACCCAATGTAGACGATTGGGCCTGGACGCGTGGCTTCTTCGAAGAAATCGTGCGGAAAGGACGACGGGAACTGCGCGGAGTGTACGGCTGGGCGTTGCATCATTATGCGTGGAACCTGAGCCGTGGCGCGACTCGCGATTGGGTACAGGGAAAAGGTGACGCGCTTAAATTCGACGGCGTCGATTGGTACGAACTGCTGCGCGAAGGCGATCGCATGGAAGGCTTGATTGATGGGCATTGGCAGGTGATGAGCGAAGAAGATCCAGAACATTGGGTCAAGCTCATAGTCGATGAATGGGGACCGTGGTACCGGCCGGGAAGCGAAGCGACTCCGGAGGATCAACTGGAACAGATGCCCACGCTGCGCGACGCGGTGTTCAGTGGCATGACGCTGGATATATTCAATCGCCATCCGGAAAAAATCGCCATGGCCAATTGCGCGCAGTTGATCAACTGCCTGAACAGCCTGTATCTGGCGCATGAAGATAGATTCGTGGTCACGCCCGTAGGACATGTGTTCGCGATGTATGCCGCGCATCAGGGCGGCCAATCTTTGCGGACGATTTTTTCCGCGCCCACGATCGAATACGATCGAGACGGCAAGCAAGCTTCTTTCTGGGGATTGAAAGGCGCGGCTTCTCTGCGTGGTAAAGAACTGACGCTGACAGTGGTGAATCCGCACGTGAGCGAGGCGCGTGAGGCTGAAATCGTTGTGCGGGGCGCGTCGCCGAAATCGGGATCGACCGCGCAACTCACGAATTCCGATATTCACGCGCACAACACCTTCGAGCAGAAACATGTTGTCGTTCCAGAAACCAAAACTTTGGAAATCGACGGAGGAACGCTTCATTATGTTTTTCCACCAGCATCGGTTACAAAGCTGGCGCTGACTCTCGCGTAGGTTCAGAAATTTTATAGAGATAAACGCTTGACTCGGGCTCGCATAATTGTGAGTCTGTGAGGCATGGATACGGTCACGAGTCGTACCCCGCGACATCGATATAGCTTTTGTAGAAATCTACGCTGGGGGACCTTTCAGCGCACAGCGATCCTTTTCATTTTAATTGCGGCGAGCTTTGCATTGCCGGCATTGGCATTCGGGCAGCGCTGGTCGCCGGATCAGGCGAATCGATGGTATGCGAAACAGCCGTGGCTGGTGGGCAGCAACTTCATTCCGAGCACCGCGGTTAACGAACTGGAAATGTGGCAACCCGACACATTCGATTTGCCGACTATTGATCGCGAACTCGGATGGGCTCAATCGCTGGGAATGAATACCATGCGGGTCTTTCTGCACAATTTGCTGTGGCAGCAGGATTCGCAAGGATTTCTTCACCGCATGGACGAGTTTCTGGAAGTGGCCGACAAACACCACATCCGCATGACATTTGTATTGTTGGATTCGGTTTGGGACCCGCGCCCGCATCTTGGGCCGCAACCGCCGCCACGGCCGCATATCCACAACTCGCGTTGGGTGCAGGCTCCCGGAGTGGAGTTGCTGAAAGATGAATCGCGATGGGATGCGGAATTGAAGCCATATATTGTAGGAGTGTTGCAGCGCTTCGGACACGATCCTCGCGTGCTCATGTGGGATTTGATGAACGAGCCAGACAATGACAGCGAGCAATACAAAGCCACGGAAATTCCTGACAAGGCGATTCGAGCGTTAAAGCTGTTGAAGGTGGAGTGGAAATGGGCGCGAGAAGTGAATCCCTCGCAGCCGTTGACCAGCGGAGTCTGGGATGGAGATTGGTCGAAGGATGCAACGCTCAGCGAGATGGCACATTTTCAACTGGAAAATTCTGATGTCATTACTTTTCACAGCTACGATCCATACGCTGAAACGAAAGGCAAGATTGCTTCGCTGCGGCGGTTTGGGCGTCCGATTATTTGCACCGAATACATGGCGCGCCCCATCAACAGCACATTTGTATCGATCCTGCCATTGCTGAAAAAAGAAAATGTGGGCGCTTACAACTGGGGCTTCGTGAATGGAAAATCGCAGACGATTTATCCTTGGGATTCATGGGAGAAGCCTTATACCAGCGAGCCGGCGGTCTGGTTTCACGATATTTTCCGCAAAGATGGCACGCCGTATGATGCAAAAGAAACCGAGTTGATCCGCAAACTGACAGGTACCGGGGCCGCTGGCCAGTAAACCAGAAAAACGAAATATGCGAGACGGATTTTCAGAAATATTTGCGTCTTTGCTGCTGGCGATGGTTTGTATGTGTGCCACCACGCCAAAAGCTCTCTCGCAACAACCGGAGACGAAGCCGGCTCCGTCGCAGATGCAAGGATCTGTTTCTTCTGGCGGCGCTCACGCGGCTGTATTGGATAGCGAAAAACGACCTATCACAGCGGGAGGTTTCCTCAACAGCGGGCCAATTGTTTTTCAGGATGTGGCGAAACAAGCGGGCCTTACCAGTTGGCGGCACGTAATGGGCACGGAAGAAACTCGCTTTATTTTGGAAACTATCGGTTCGGGCGTAGCGCTGCTGGACTATGACAATGACGGCTGGCTGGATATTTATCTGGTCAACGGTTCGACCTACGACGCCGTATCGGGGAAGGCCACGCCTCCGCATGCAGCGCTGTTTCACAACAATCATGATGGCACATTTACCGATGTCGCCGAAAAAGCTGGGGTGACGAACGACCGCTGGGGATTTGGCGTGGCTGTGGGCGACTATGACAACGATGGCTGGCCTGATTTGTACGTAACTAACTTTGGAAAGAATCGCCTCTACCACAACAATCATGATGGAACATTTACCGACATCGCCGAAAAAGCGGGAGTGACGTTGGGTAACTGGTCGACTGGCGCCACCTTTGGCGACTATGACGGAGATGGCCGCCTCGATCTTTTTGTTCCCGGCTATGTGCATTACGACCTTGATCATCCACCGGTGTCGGGCTCCGCTGAAGTCGCTTTTACGACCTGCGAGTTTCGCGGCATGAAGGTGATGTGCGGGCCGCGAGGATTGAAGGGCGAACCGGATCATCTTTTTCGCAATAACGGCGATGGCACGTTTACGGACGTAAGCTTTAAGGCTGGGGTTGCGGATTCAAACCGCTATTATGGGCTCACTGCGGTATTCGCCGATGTGAACAATGACGGCAAAGTCGATCTGATGGTGGCCAATGATTCCACGCCGAATTATTTGTATTTGAACAAAGGCAATGGAACTTTCGAGGATGCCAGTTATGCCTCGGGCTACGCGCTGAATGAAAACGGCCGCGAAACGGCTTCGATGGGAATTGCGGTGGGCGATTATTTGAACAACGGCCTGCTGGATTTGTACAACACGGTTTTCTCGGACGACTATAACCCGCTGTACCGCAACGAAGGGGGTGCGAACTTTACCGATGTGAGCTATCAAGCCGGCATTGCCGAGCTGACAATCCCGTTTCTGGGATGGGGGACCGGATTTCTCGATTACGACAATGATGGCTGGAAAGATCTTCTGGTGGTAAACGGCCATGTTTATCCCGGGGTGGATCAGAGCGATTGGGGAACGACGTTTGCAGAGCGGCCGCTGCTCTTTCACAACCTGGGCAAGGGCAAGTTCGAGTTGGTGCCGCCAGTCAAAGGTACGGGATTGGCGTCTGTATTTACCGGCCGCGGCGCGGCGTTCGGCGATCTGTTCAACGACGGCAAAATCGATGTCGTCATCAATCAACTGCACAATGTTCCGGCGCTGCTTCGGAATGTGTACGCTACGAAGAATCACTGGGTCGCATTGAAGTTGATTGGCGGGCCGAAAAGTCCACGGGATGCAGTTGGGGCTACGGTTTATATAACAGCGGGCGGCATGCGCCAGCGGGGAGACGTGATTAGCGGCGGAAGCTATGCTTCTTCGAATGATCCTCGCGTGCACTTTGGCCTCGGAGAAGCCACCGCGGTGGAACGCGTAGAGATCCATTGGCCAAGTGGGACTGTAGAAAAGGTTTCGCTGCCGGCGGTCGATCGCATCTATTCTGTCGAAGAAGGGCGAGGTATCGTCTCTGAACTTCGCTCCGAACCCGGCGATATTCGTTCTTCTCATCCCGATCCCAAATAACGCCTTCCACGATGTACGCCTACTTTGGGCAGATTGTATCCTGTGTGTAATATGATCGGGCGACGTTGAAAGCCAACACCCGCAAACGGATCGCGCGCAATTCTCGATTCTTTAATTTTTCGAATCTTTAATTTTTTAATCAAGGAATCCGCCAATGAGGACCATTAAAGGACCGGCAATTTTTCTGGCGCAATTTGCCGGGGATGCGGCTCCATTCGATCGTTTGGATTCAATCGCGAAGTGGGCGGCCGGGCTGGGCTATAAAGGCGTGCAGATCCCTTCGTGGGATGGGCGCCTTTTCGATCTCAAGAAGGCCGCCGAGAGCAAAGCCTATTGTGACGATCTTCGCGGGACGCTCGATAAAAATAATGTCGAACTTACGGAGCTTTCGACCCATCTACAAGGCCAGTTGATTGCAGTCCACCCGGCCTACGATTCGCTCTTCGATGGCTTCGCACCCGAGGCGGTGCGCGGAAATCCCAAGGCGCGGCAGGCATGGGCACAGGAACAGCTGAAATTCGCGGCAAAGGCTTCGAAAAATCTAGGATTGACGCAGCACGCAACATTTTCGGGGGCGCTGGCGTGGCCTTATCTTTATCCTTGGCCGCAGCGGCCTGCTGGTTTGGTGGAAGAAGCTTTCGATGAGCTTGCGCGGCGCTGGAAGCCGATTCTCGATGTGTTTGAGGATAACGATGTGAACGCGTGTTTCGAAGTTCATCCCGGCGAAGACATCCACGATGGTGCGACCTTCGAAATATTTCTGGATCGGCTTAAGGGGCATCCGCGTTGCAATCTTCTATACGACCCAAGCCACTTCGTTCTGCAACAGCTTGATTACCTGCAATACATCGACCTGTATCATTCGCGGATCAAAATGTTTCACGTCAAAGATGCGGAATTTAATCCCACCGGACGCCAGGGTGTGTACGGAGGTTTTCAATCGTGGGTAAACCGCGCGGGGCGCTTCCGATCGCTGGGTGATGGCCAGGTGGATTTCCGCGGAATTTTTTCCAAGCTGACGCAGTACGGATATGAAGGCTGGGCGGTGATGGAATGGGAGTGCTGCATAAAAAGTTCGGAGCAGGGCGCGAGCGAAGGTGCGCCATTTATTGCGCGCCACATCATTCAGGCCGCCGAACGATCATTCGACGATTTCGCGGGCGCGAGCACGGACCGGACAGCGATCCGCCGACTGCTTGGGCTGGAACCTGGGAAGAAGAAATCTGGAGGAACAAAATAAATGGTTTCAGGCGCGAAGGAACCGAAAATCAACCGGCGATTACGGCTTGGCATGGTGGGCGGCGGTCCGGGAGCTTTTATTGGCGCGGTTCACCGCGCCGCGGCAAGGCTGGATGATTTGTACGAAATTACTGCTGCAGCGCTCTCGGCCGATCCGCAGAAGTCAGCGGAAGGGGCGCGTTCTCTGCGTATTCCCAGAGCATATTCGAGCTTTGAGGAAATGGCGCAGGAAGAAGCGAAGCGCCCCGATCGCATCGATGCCGTTGCCATCACCACGCCAAATCATCTTCATCATCGCGTAGCCAAAGCATTCCTGAATGCCGGCATTCACGTAATTTGCGATAAGCCGCTGACCACAACGGTTGAGGATGCGATCGATCTGGCAAAAATTGTAAACGCTACCGGCTTGATCTTTGGGGTCACGTATACATACACCGGCTATCCGATAGTGAGGCAGGCGCGGGAGATGGTGCTTAGCGGAGAACTGGGCGCGATCCGCATGATTCAGGTGGAGTACGCGCAGGATTGGCTGGCGACCCCATTGGAATCGACCGGGCAAAAGCAGGCCGATTGGCGCACCGACCCGGCGCGCAGCGGTCCGGGAGGTTGCATCGGCGACATTGGGACGCATGCTTATCAACTTGTTTCCTTTGTCACCGGTTTGACCTGTGAAGAGTTGGCTGCCGACGTGACGACGTTTGTTCCGGGCCGCAAATTGGACGACAATGTCCAGGTTCTGCTGCACTACAAAGAAGGCGCGAAAGGTTCGCTATGGGCATCGCAGATTGCGCCGGGAAATGAAAATAATCTTCGCCTGCGAATTTACGGCGAAAAGGGTGGTCTTTGCTGGGAGCAGGAGAATCCGAACCGCTTGAAGTTCTCGCGTTTGGGAGAAACTGCACGGTTGATGACGCGCGGCGGCCCAGGCATGGGGGGGTGTGCCACTCGGGCAACACGAATTCCCGCCGGGCATCCGGAGGGTTATTTCGAAGCGTTCGCGCAACTGTATTCCGATGTAGCGGAGCAAATTACGGCCAAGCTAGAAGGTCGAGATCCTGATTCCTGCGCGCTTTTAATTCCCGGAGTTCGGGATGGCCTGGCTGGGATCCGTTTTGTGAACGCCGCGCTTGAATCGTCTCGCCAGGGCTCGGCGTGGATTAAGATGCCTGGGCATGAATAGTTCGGTCATTGAAAATGTACTCGTCAGCGTAATGTGATAAACAAGATTCGAAATGAGGTTTAACTATGCATCGGCTTTCACGAAGAACATTTTTGAAAACTGCTTCCGCTTCGGCTGCCGCAGCGGCGCTATGGAATAGTTCGCTGCCGTTGATGGCTTATCCCCTAGGGTTGCCGCTGGGGTTGCAACTGTATTCCGTTCGCAGCATGTTGCCCAACGACTACGCCGGCACGCTGCAACAACTGGGCGCATTGGGATATCGCGAAGTGGAGGCTGCGGGATTTTTCAATCACAGCCCCAGCGAAGTAAAAGCCGCCATGGACCACGCGGGCTTGCGCTGTGTGAGCGCTCACAATTCATTGGCCGATCTGATGGCGAAGGCGGATGAAATCATTCAGTATGGCAAGAGTTTGGGCCTGCAATATATTGTTTGTTCATCGCCGCGGTTGAAGGACCCTTCGCGCATACCCCATGCCGATTTTCATACGACCGGCAAGTCGATGACGCTAGAAGATTGGCGCTGGAATGCCGACCAGTTCAATCGCATTGCGAAGAGTGTAAGCGAAGCGGGCATGCGCTTTGCGTATCACAATCACACTCCGGAATTCCGCTCGGAGAATGGCGTTTTATTTTATGACGAATTGTTGCGCCTGACCGATCCGGCGCACGTGACCATGGAGCTGGATTGTGGCTGGGCCGTCGTCGCAGGACAAAATCCCGCTGAGCTTCTGTCGCGTTATCCCACTCGCATTTCCATGTTGCACATTAAAGATTTCAAGATGACGCCTGCGGTGACGCCGGAAACGCCGCCATCTTCGACGGAACTGGGCCGTGGAACGATCAATTTTCATCCGATCTTTGCAGCTGCCAAGAAAGCTCATATCGAACACATGTTCGTAGAGCAGGAGGAGTTTGATGTGCCTCCTATGGAAGCGCTCAGGATCGATGCCGATTACATGCACGCCTTCGCGGGTTAGACTTGCTCTTTTAAATTAGGGTTTCCGAGTACGCTGCTTTAGCGCAGCGCACTGCGAATCGCGAGGTCCAGCGCCGTCATCAGCACGGCGGAACCGGGAATCACCAGCAGAGCCTTCTTAAGCCGACGTGGATCGCCGCCCGCAATCGCGCCGATAATGCGTGAACTCACGGCAAGGCCAAGCCATCCACACGTAATCACAAAACCGATCGCGGTGCTTGTCATCCGCGGGAACGCATCTCCGACGATTCCCAAGGTTGTGGGAAAGACCGGCGCCATGGAAATGCCCGCGAGAAATACCAGGACTAATGCCATCCCCGTCCGCGAGGTTCGCAGCATAAGAAATGTTGTAATCGCCATCGCAATCGATCCCGTCAGAGTTACCGTGATATTGGGCACGTGGCTGAGAATCGGCAGCACACCGGCGCGGCCGATTAGCAGGCCGAGTGCAAATCCTAAAGACAAAATATTGAGCGCGCGCGATTCAGGGATGCCCTGAGCTATAAGATGACGCGGCAGCCAGTTCCAGATTCCGACCTCGCAGGTGATGTAAAGAAAAAGAAAAAGACCGATCATCAGCAGCAACGGACGTCCTAGCACGGGCGCCGCATCCGCAAGAACAAAACGTCCCGCGCCGGTGGGCCCTGGCATCTCGGTGACAACCTGAATCGCGAGCGTCACCACTGTCAGTGATGCGATTGTGTAGCAGAGCCGTACCCAATTCCGTCCGAAAAGATTGGCGGAGATAAATGGCGTGGCCAGACCCCCAAGACCGAAGAAAAGATTGACTAGGTTCAGCGCGGTCGCGCGATGAGTTTCGCTCACATCGCTGACCAGGGCATTCGCGCCGGTCACGAGAACTCCGCCGCCAATTCCCAGGAGAAAGATCAGAAGCACAATGCTGCGGAATCCGGAAGAGCGAGGCAGCGCAAAAAGCGCGACGGAAATGAGAAGAAGGCCGAGAACTATTCCGATCTTGTTGCCTTCGTTATCGAGCAGTGGGCCAACGCCGAGAGATGCCAGGATAAGTCCCAGCGCTTGCGCGGAAGCGATAGTGCCGTTCTGGCTGGGCGACAAATGGAACCGGTCCGACAGGTTGGGAAGGATAGTGCCCAACATGGCAGCGATCATCCCGTAAATGAATATGGCGACACTAGCGGCGAGGATTAACACGCGTTCCTTTCCATACGGTCTCGACGTTTACCGAAAATCAATTTGTTCATGATGTTATGACATTTGGCTCGCGAGCGGACCGAAATCTTGGCGGGCCCGAGAAGCGACTGCTGTCATAATAAAAATATGGCACTTTTACGATTTCGGAATTCTATTTTGTTAGCGGGCTGCTTTGCCTTCAGCGCGATCAGCGTTGCGACAGAAAATAAACCGGCTCCCGCTGATCGGCATATTAAAACTGTATGGGTGATTATGATGGAGAACCAAAACTGGCCGTCGATCAAAAGCAGCAAGTTTGCTCCGTACATGAATGGGACCTTGTTGCCGCAAGCTTCTCATGCAGAGCAATACTACAATCCCCCGCATATTCATCCCAGTTTGCCAAATTACATCTGGATCGAAGCAGGTACTAATTTTGGCATTCTCGATGATCGTTCTCCCCTGGCTGACAGTCAAGCGAGCACGCAGCATTTAGTTACACTCTTGAAGAATGCACCCGGAGGGGCTGTCCAGTGGCGTGCGTACGACGAGAATATTTCGGGCAAGGATTGCCCGCTATTCAATAAATATCGTTACGCGGTGCGTCATAATCCGTTCGTGTATTTCGACGATGTTACCAATCACAAAGATGTGAATTCTGCCTATTGCATCGAGCACATCCGCCCCTTCGAAGAGCTTCCCCGTGATCTCGCGAACAACTCTGTGGCACGCTACAACTTCATCACACCCAATGTGTGCGACGACATGCACGATGGCTGCGCCCCGCTCTACAACAAAATCGCTCAAGGGGATACGTGGCTGGCGAAGTACCTGCCGGACATTTTAAATTCGCAGGCGTATCGCGATGGCGGAGCAGTCTTCATCACTTGGGACGAAGCAGACATTGCAGACGGTCCTATTGGGATGATCGTTCTCTCGCCATTCGCCAAAGGCAAAGGTTACAGCAACTCGATTCACTATAATCACGGGGCGTTGCTGCGAACTCTTGAAGAAATCTTCCGAGTTAGTCCTTATCTTGGCGATGCAGCAAATCAACCAGACTTGAAAGACTTGTTCAGCGTCTTTCCATGAGAATTACCCGAAGTTTTTAAAAGATTGTTCTTCCGCGCTGCTTCTTTTTTCCATGCCAATTCGTTGCCTATTAGAAATCTGTTTGGAATCGGTGGAGTACGCTGTCGCGGCTGAACGCGGCGGTGCAGACCGCATTGAACTGTGCAGTGATTTGATCTCGGGCGGAGTGACTCCAAGTGTGCAACTGATGGGCGGGGTACGTCGCGGGGTTCATATTCCCATACATGTACTGATCCGCCCGCGAGCGGGCGACTTTGTTTATTCCCAAGCTGAGTTTGAAACCATGAAGTGCGATATTCAAACCGCCAAAGATCTTGGAATGGATGGGATTGTGCTGGGTTTGCTCGACGAAAATATGCAGGTCGATGGAGAGCGCACCGGCAGGCTCATAAGGCTGGCGAGGCCGCTTCCGGTTACCTTTCACCGGGCATTCGATTTGTGCCGGAATCTTACCGCTTCATTGCAGGCGGTGATCGAAACGGGCGCGACGCGAATTCTAACTTCTGGTGGAAAAGAAAACGCAACAAAAGGACTTGCCAGCCTGGCGGATCTGGTAGCGAACGCCGGAAGTCGAATTGCGATCATGCCGGGCGGGGGCGTGCGTGCTAATAATGTCGGACATATTTTGCGGAAAACAAGAGCAAAGGAAATTCACACCTCTTTAGGATTGCCAGCAAAAACGGCAAATGAAGGATCAGACGACGAATTCGAAGCGAAAGTTCGGGAAATTCGGCGTTTGATTGATACTCCAACAGCTCAAAAGTGAAACAACAAATCGCTCGCAATGGTTAGCTGATTCTGCCGACGGCCGTTGTCGTAAGCCTTTTGATCCCAGGCCCGTTCAAAACGCAACTCCGGACGCAACTGCACTGTGCTGCCAAACCAGTGACACCACATAATTGTGTTCTCCGAATATTTTGTGGCGTAGCCGGTGCGCTGGCCTTTCTTATCGTCGAGAAAGTCGCTGCGAAAGGAAACAAAGTCGTGCGTTGAGAGTTCCTTCTGAAGAAAATTTACTACCGCATATTCCGGCGCGGTGCAACGCTGTTCTCCACTCAGGCAGTAGGCGGCATTTGCGCCAATTTCCGGCTGAATATCGCCTCCCACTGCGGGCACGTCGCGCTCATACATGTACCAGCTTTCGGTTGCAATATGCACGGTCTTCGAGAACTTGTGATACCAGGTCGCATCGTATTGCTGCAAATTGTTGTAAGCGTACTTGCCGTTATTGATTCCGTTCGCGCATGTGTAAAAATTGTCGTTCACTGATTTTGTCGTATAGCTCAGGCAGGCCGTGCCGGAGGGTTTCGCATCGGGCGTCCATAAGGCAACGTCGTGGCCGCCGGTAATGCCGAGTTGCACTAGCCACTGGTCGTTCAGTTTTACGGTCGCCATTAACCCTGTGTCGGTGAACGGATCAATCGCATAAAGCAGTGAGTGGCTGAAGATATAGTTGTTAGGCGCCAGTTGTGCTTCGATTCCGGGCACGGAGATGAAGCGGCCTAATCGCAGATTCATTCCATCCGCGACCTGTGGAATGTAGATATCCACATATTCCAGCGTGGGATCAAATCCATATTGGCGATGATCGTTGACCCACGGGCCACTCCAATAACCTTTCCCAGTCGTATAACGATAATCGGTGCCGTACAGGGCTGTCAGATGATATCCCCAATCGATGCGATCACGTTGAACAGAATCGGGCAGCCGTTCAGCATAAAGAACCAGTTGACCCATCTCGAAGCGATTGGAGTAGACGTCATTCGCCTCCGGCGCATTGCGATCGGATGAAGTGCTGAAATTTAGCGTCGGCTCGACCCATCCATAAAGTTTCGTGCGGCTTCTCGCCTGGTTGATAGCCGTCATCAGCGGATAGCTATTTGTATCTGGCTCGCCGATCACGGGCGAACCTCCGTATGACCAATCTGCGTTGGGAAATGGAGGTGAATCGAGCGGCGATGGGAGTCCGCGGCGCGGCGGCGCTGGTGAAGAAGAGGCGGGCCCGGACCAATCCACGCGGTAAAACTTGAGCCAACGAGAGAAAAGGTTTGGCGTTTCGGCAACACTCTGATTAGGCGAATCCGGGAGACCTTCTTTGCTGGCTTGCTGCGCCGCGCATGGAACGCATGAAAAAGCCGCAATAAGTGCGATCAGAAGAAGGAAGTGATGGAAGCGGAACGGGCGCACAGTAGGAGTTAAAGGCATGAATCAGGAAAATCAAGTTTACTAGGTATGTCGCCCAATCAAAAAGCGAGCTTCCGTTGTGGATTAAGAAGCATGTGAACATTAAAGGATTGAGAATCACCTAAAGATGCATCCTTCCGCAAGAATGCGTTAACATCGTCACTGCGCGCCGGGCTTCTCCTGGCCCCTACGGATGGTTTTGTGAAACTTACTTGTAAAGTTTTGGCGTCTTTTCTCTTTCTAATCGGTGTCTCCCTGGTTTGCGTTACGTTCTCGCAGGACACGCCCCAAACGCAGCCCGAAGCTCAGGGTATTCAAGTCGCGAATATGAATCGCGCGGTAACTCCGGGGAATGACTTTTTTGAGTACGCTAACGGCGGATGGATCAATCGCACAGAAATTCCCGAAGATCGCGCGCGCATTGGCGTCTTCACCGCGCTCGGTGACCTCAGCAATAAGCGCACTGCCGACTTGATTGAAGAGATATCCAAATCGAATGCGGCAGCCAGTTCGTCGGAGCGCAAAATTTCCGATCTCTACAAGTCGTATATGGACGAAGCGGGCATTGAGGCGAAGGGACTCGCGCCCATCAAGCCGCATCTCGATGCAATCACGGCTATCCGCGACAAAAAAGAACTGGCGCACGCTCTGGGCGCCAGCCTGCGCGCCGATGTGGATGCGTTGAACAACACCAACTTCCACACTCCCAATCTCTTCGGACTTTGGACTGCTCCGGACTTCAACGATTCCGATCACTACACAGCTTATTTATTGCAAGGCGGCTTGCAGCTTCCCGACCGCGAATATTACCTCTCCGATAGCGAGCACATGCGAAAGCTGCGCACCGAATATCAGGCGCATGTCGCGGCCATGTTAAAGCTGGCGGGATTTACTGATTCCGATTCCCGCGCGATAAAAATCATCGAACTAGAGCACGCGATCGCCGAGAAGCACACCAGCCTCGCCGATAACGAAGATATCCACAAAGCCAATAATCCATGGAAGCAATCCGATTTTGCGGATAAAGCTCCCGGGCTGGACTGGAGCGAATTCTTTCGCGGGGCTGAACTTACGAAGCGAGCCAGATTCATCGTGTGGCAGCCGGTGGCGTTTGCCGGCGAGTCGCAGCTTGTTGTCTCCGTTTCGCTGGATACCTGGAAAGACTGGCTCGCTTACCACCTGATCGAAGCCTATGCGGCGGTGTTGCCGAAAACTCTAGCGGAAGAGCATTTCACTTTTTTCGGCAAGACACTTTCGGGAGTGACACAACAACGTCCGCGATGGCAGCGTGGCGTGATTGTGGTGAACGGATTGTTAGGTGATGACGTGGGCCGCCTGTATGCGCAAAAATATTTTCCGCCTGAGGCAAAGGCGCAAGCCGAAGCCATGGTGGCCAACATAGTGGAAGCCTTCCGCAAACGTATTGATGCGCTTACCTGGATGAATCCCGCCACCAAGGCTGAAGCGCAGGCCAAATTGAATACGCTTTATGTGGGCGTCGGCTATCCTGAAACCTGGCACGATTATTCAGGATTAACGATCAAGGCTGACGATATTTTTGGCAATACGTGGCGCGGCTCAGTCTTCGATTATCACTATGCGCTCGACCAACTGGGCAAGAATGTCGACCGCAAAGAGTGGTCGATGACGCCGCAGACCGTGAACGCGGTCAACCTGCCGTTGCAAAATGCGCTTAACTTCCCTGCCGCAATTCTGCAACCGCCCTTCTTCGATCCTAAAGCGCCAGCCGTAGTGAACTACGGCGCGATCGGCTCGGTGATCGGGCACGAAGTCAGCCACACATTCGACACCGAGGGCAGCACCTTTGACTCCAAAGGTGCGCTGCGAAACTGGTGGACGCCCGAAGATTTAAAGCATTTCGAAGAAGCCACGGCCAAGCTGGCGGCGCAATACGATACTTACAAGCCGTTTCCCGATCTCTCCGTCAATGGCAAGCAAACTATCGCGGAGAACATCGCTGACCTCGGCGGCATTTCCGCGGCGTACGATGGCTACCGCGCCTCGCTCGGAGGCAAGCCCGGTCCCGATCAAGATGGATTTACCAGCGATCAGCAATTCTTCATTGCGTTTGGGCAGAACTGGGGATCGAAGTCGCGCGAAGCGGCGCTGCGCCAGCAGGTGATGACCGATCCGCATGCGCCCGCACGGTATCGTGCCGACACCGCGCGTAATGTAGACGCGTGGTACGCGGCATTCGATGTGAAATCAGGAGAGACGCTCTACCTCGCTCCGCCCGACCGCGTGCGTATTTGGTAGGGCTGCGGTTCGCTTGAAAATTATTTCAAACCGAAAAGTGCGGATCGCCTTCAAGAATCTGTTGCTCAAGTTTTGGTGTTTCGCCTTTGCGCCACAATTTGGTCATATGCTTTACGCGATACACCAGCGGGCCTCCATCAGTGCGTTCGCTGCGCTCAAGCGGGCGCGGAATGCAAACGAATTCCGTTTCGAACGCGTTGCTGGTTACTCGAACCACGGCATAGCCATGGCCGCCCATATCGACGAACGAAACATGCGGCGACAAATCGGGGTTCGATGCAGCCCGCGCTTTGTTGATGTCTCCGCTCTTTGCGTATTCAAGGCAAGACTTGACGCCATGCCGCAGCAATAAATTGATCATCGGTTGCGGACGCGTGTCTGCCGGGCCCTTGCCGATATACAAAGCGAGAAGCGGATGCTCTTTGGGAAAAACGTGCTCGTACGCTTCCACGAATCCTGGCGCGGAGATGGAACCTGTAACAAACGCTATGCCCACCGGCTCAAACGGTTTCGGCGGAAGTGATTTCGCCGCCAGTCCGGCCCAGAAGCTGTGACGGTCGCCCGCGATGGTTGTGAATCCGCTGATGTTATTGTCGCGAACGAAATCATAGACTTCGCCTTTTTCCGTATACGCGGTACTGGAATCGGCGCCGGAAAAGCCGGCATATCCCGCGCCGGGCCAGGGCGTGGTTAAGCCCGCAGGCAAATTTTGCGGATCGGCGCGCATCTCGAGGGTTGCGGTTGTGTTGCCCCAAATTTTCCAGGTCGCATTGGATTTCTTGAGACGATCGAGAAACCATGCTTTCTGTTCCGCGCCAAGAACCGTTTGCGAGGGCTCGTCGCGGCAGAAATTTGGAATTTCGGAACTGCCATAACGAATGGTTGACGGGGGATGGCCGCCATTGTACGTATTGCCGGCATCGAGTATCTCCATCGCTTCCTGCGGCAGAAGTTCGGGAAAATTGTCGCTCGAAAATGCCTGTGCTTCCGGCCGATCTGTTGGCTCCTCGGACCGGTAGCTGCGCTGATCAGTGATGATCAGCTCCATGTTGTGCCCCCAGCGCATCGCCCGGTAGCCTCTGAGGCTATTGATCGCAGCCAAGTTGTTCGGCTCCTGACCGAGACCGTGCTCGTCAAAATGCGTTACCGGCACATCAGTCACTTGCGGCGGATCGAATTGGTCCAGAGACGGTCCGCTCGGTTTGAACAACCGCGCCGGCTGATATTCGAAGAACGCCTGATTGGCAGCAACTTTGCGCGTTTGCGCCGGGCGCGTCTTGCCTTCAAATTTCTGCAAACTCTGCCAGCCCAGCCAGCTGAATTCGTGGTTATCCCACATGCAGACAAACGGCCAGCGGGCGCGGGCATCTTGCAGGTCCGGATCGTGCAGGTAAGCGCGGTAAATGGCGCGGTAGTCCGCGAGGACTGTTGGAATATGAAAGTCGCGAATCTTTTCGCCGTGCTCATAGCGAACGATATCCCGCAGCCGCCGGTCGTACATGCCTTGCGGGCGATCTTCGGGATACCACACAATTTCATAAATAAAGTCGCCAAGGTGCAGCACAAAACCAATACGATCTTCTTCGGCAGAGCGCTCATCCTCGAAAATCATGCGCCGGTATGCATTCTGCGCGCCCTGGTTGGCATTCTGGCAACTGATAAATACAAAGCGTACAGGCCGAATGTCGTCATCCGGCGGCGCAGTGATCGTCCGACCGACGCGGCTACCGTTGCCTTTGGCATCGGTAAAGCGATACCAATACACTCGCGACGGCTTGAGTCCCCCGGTGAGCACGCGGCAGGTCCAGTCAGAAGCTTCCGAGACCGGGGCTTCCGCTGTAGCAACGATGTGTTGGAAGGATTCATCTTCGGCGACCTCGATATTCAACTGGTGCACCGTGCTGCCGTTGACTGGCGGACGGCGCGTCCACAAAAGAACGCTGTCACTTTCGGGGTCGCCGGAGGCTACGCCTTCCGGATAGAACTCGCGGCGTTCGCGCCATTGAATTTTGGAGACGCTCGCAAAAGGCATTGCCCAAGCGGCAGTCGCTCCTAGGGCGATTGCCATTTCCAGAAATGACCGGCGGCTAATCGTGGACATCGGTTTCCTTTCTCGTCTTTCTCAATAACAAGCCGGGAGCAACTATTTTCTTCTTTGCCCCAGCGCCGAACAGGCAACTAGTAAAGTTGGAACGCCGTCCAACCATGATGAATCAATCCGCCGCCGTTGTCTTGAATCGATTTGACCTTGGTGGGGAAGTAGCAGGTAGCGTACTAATTTCGGAAGCAAAAGCCTCGACCTCAAAGGGCGCGAAGGGACTCGCAGAGGTCGCGGAGAAAAGTACGAATCGGAATTAGGATACCAGTGCGGGTGAGCTTGCTCGCGATGATGTCTGCGACTTAGGATTAACTGTGTCTGCATCGAGCGACGATTTCAACTTTCACTTTCGCCGCGTCACTCCGGGAATAGAAACTCTACCTTGCAGTTTCAGTTTGCCGCGGCATCGCCACTTGCGGGCGTATGCCACGGTTGTGCTGAGCGGCAGTTTTGAGGAATCCGGCTACGCCGGGCGGGTGCGCGCCACTGCCGGCGATGTATTGATTCATCCTGCGCTCGACTGCCACGCGAATCAAATGATCTCCGCGGGGGTGAAATTGATACGTCTGGATTGGCCGGATGCGAGCGGAATTGGCGGCCTTTATCGTTTGCGTAATGTGGACGAGATCGCGCGTATTGCAGAAATAGATATTAATGAAGCGGCGCTGGTTTTAGAAAATTCACTGCGTAATGATTGTTCGCCTTCGCCCGGTATAAGAAATGATTGGCCCGATCTTCTGCTGACAGCCCTGGTAAAAAATGCTTCAATGGAGATTGGCGCGTGGGCGGAAGTGAACGGTCTGGCACGTGAGACGGTGTCTCGCGGCTTCGCGGCGGCATACGGAACCCCGCCTGCTGTATTTCGTGCCGAATTGCGCGCCCGGGCCGCGTGGCTCCGTATTACGCGAGGCTCCGACGAACTTTGCCGAATCGCAGCGGAAATGGGCTTTGCCGACCAGGCGCATATGACCAGATGGATTCACCGCATCACCGGCGCGCCGCCCTCCGCATGGCGTCGTGGTTCCCTCACCGCTTGATCCCTGCTGGCTGATTAACAGGCACGAGCAGGCCGTCCATTCAGCTACATTAATATAGAGAAGCTACAATTAACTGTTCGTACAGTGGGCATTGCCCTCGAACGGCCAGTTGCTGAGAGTTCGTCATTACTTCATGAATATGGGGATCGAAACGGCAACAAAAGGTATTGGCGAAGCTGGGCATCATGGCCCGGAGATCCGCTCCGATCTGCACGTTCGGATTGAACCGCGTGAAAGCGGCGGCCTCGAAATTGAGCTCGAATCGCGCGTTAAACCTTACTACGGCGATGCCATCCGGCAACAGGCTCAGGATGTGCTCGCATCACTCGGCGTGCGGCACGCACAGGTGTCGATTCACGATGAAGGCGCGCTGCCGTTTGTGATTGCGGCGCGGATTGAAACGGCGGCTCTGCGCGCTGGATTGGGCGTAGGCACAAGCGTGCTCCCCAACCGGGTTTCGAATCCCGGGCCTTCTCCGCGCGATCGTATGCGGCGTTCACGGCTTTATGTCCCCGGCAGCGAGCCCAAATATTTTGTTAATGCGGCTTTGCATGGAGCGGACGCCATCATCCTCGATCTTGAGGATTCCGTTCATCCCAACGAGAAAGACGCAGCGCGGGTGCTGGTGCGCAACGCGCTGCGCGCCGTCGACTTTCTGCAATGCGAGCGCATGGTGCGCATCAACCAGCTTCCTCTGGGACTGGAAGACTTGCAGCAGATTGTTCCCGAGTCTCCCGATGTGATTCTTATTCCTAAAGTTGAGAGTGCCGATCAGGTATTGGTAGTCGCGCAGAAGATTGCAGAGATCAAGGACAATTACGGAATCGCTCGCCCTATCTGGCTGATGCCTATTCTCGAGTCGGCGTTAGGGATCGTAAAGGCTTACGAGATCGCGACTGCGAGCCCGGAGATTGCGGCGCTCACCATTGGGTTGGAGGACTACACGGCGGATCTCGGCGTGGCGAAGACGGCGACAGGCACCGAATCTTTATTCGCGCGGCAACGAATAGTGAATGCCGCTCATGCTGCCGGCGTGCAGCCCATTGATTCGGTATTTGGCGATGTCGGCGATATCGAGGGCTTGCACGCATGGTCCTTGAGTTCCCGCGTCATGGGTTTTGAAGGCATGGGATGCGTGCACCCGCTGCAAATTCCAATTGTCCATCAGGCTTTCGCGCCGACGCCTGCCGAAATTGAGCGGGCGCGGAATATCGTTGCGGCTTATCACGAAGCCGAGAGAAAAGGGTTGGGCGTGATCACGCTGGGATCGAAGATGATCGATGCGCCAGTTGTACAGCGTGCTCTGAAATTGATCACGCGGGCGCGCGCAATGGGGCTTGTCGAGTGAGTATTTGAACTTACGCACGTGGGGAATCATTGACCATCCTGGAAAAGAAAGATTTCGTTCTTAATGCTGCCGGTCGCACGGTGCCAAAAACCGCGAATGAGCGTCGGCAAACCCCTTATCAGGGCGTAGGCAAATTCGAAGCTCAGGGAAGCAAGGCTGCATCACCCATCCGCAATGCGTCCGGCTATTCCGAGAATGGCGACAAGCGTGTCGCGGACCTGGAGACGGCCCTGCGCAAGTGCGGACTGCGTGACGGTATGGTCATCTCCTCGCACCACCATCTGCGCGATGGTGACCGGGTTGCCATGATGGCGCTGGAAGCGGCGGAAAGAATCGGCGTCAAAGATATCGTTTGGTTCCCCAGCGCTTCCTTTCCATCGCAGAAGGGAGCCATCGACCTGATGGCCTCGGGCGTGGTCCATCATCTTGAAGGCAGCATGAATGGCCCACTGGGCGATTACTGTACGCAAGGAAAAATGCGAGGCATGGGTATCTTGCGCTCGCATGGCGGACGCTGGCAGGCCATTCAGGATGGCGAAGTTCACATCGATATTGCCGTAATTGCCGCTCCTACTGCGGACGCATTTGGAAATTGCGACGGCTCTCACGGCAAGTCTGCCTGCGGCTCGTTGGGTTTTGCGTTAGCCGACTCCGTCTATGCCGATCATGTCATCGTGGTTACCGATAATCTTGTTCCCTTCCCCTGCGTTCCCTGGCAGATTCAGGGCAACAATGTGGATTACGTCGTAACCGTCGATTCCATCGGCGATCCCGCGCGGATTGTCTCGGGTACAACGCAAATCACCCGCTCGCCCGACCGTTTGCGAATTGCCGAGTTAGTAGCGGCTTTTCTGCGGGACGCGGGCATCATGCGCAACGGCTTCTCTTTTCAGGCGGGTGCTGGCGGAATCTCCCTGGCCTTCATCAGCTATCTCAAACAGATGATGAAAGCGGCGGGAGTAAAGGCGCGATTCGTTCGCGGCGGGTCGACTAAATATCTTGTTGAGCTTCTCGAAGAAAGCCTCACCGACTATATCCTCGACGGCCAAACCTTCGACCTTGATGGCGTGCGTTCGATCGCGAACAACCCCCGCCATGTAGCGACTTCACCATTTACGTCGTACAACTATCACGGAAAAGGAAATTTCGCTTCGCTGGTGGATGCCGTCGTGCTCGGCGCAACCGAAGTGGACCTCAGTTTCAACGCAAACGTTGTTACTCATTCAGACGGCCGGCTTCTGCACGGCATTGGAGGATGGCAGAATTGTCTGGCCGCGGGCTGCACTATTCTGGCTGTGCCATCGTTTCGTGACCGCATTCCCATCATCGTTGACGAAGTGACCAGCTTGTGCGGGCCCGGTGAATTGATTGATGTTGTGGTAACTGAGCGCGGCATTGCCATCAATCCGCTACGCCAGGATCTCATCGATGCTGTAAAAGGTTCGAAGCTCCCCATTCGTTCGCTGCAAGAGATCAAGGCGGAGGTCGAACGCATCTGCGGCGGCAAACCGCGACGGCCCAAGCTCGGCGATCGAGCCGTCGCTATTATCAAGTGGATCGATGGCACCGTACTCGACAGCGTCTGGCAGGTTACTTAAAGAAACACTCTCGCCTTCGAATTGTTATTTCGCGTGAATCCCTGCGAAGAACTGCCAGGCCATGTTTGTAAAATCCAGCGGCACGGCTTGAGGATTTCCTTTTTTCGCGGAGGGATCCAAGCTGCCCGCCCACTCGTGGCCGAAATTCGCCACGAAGTCGGCGACTACGGGTACGCGACCTTTGCAGTTCTGCCAGGAAAACTGCACACCCCAGTTCATTTTTGCAGCCGTTTGTATCCGGCAGCCATTCAAATATCCCCAAGTGACCCAATTGCCGTGAGGCGTGGTAGCAAATTGCGGACTATTCACTTCAAAACCAGAGAATTGCTCATCGGTATCGCCGTGTATGTAGAGGATCGGCACAGGGTGAGTGAGCTTTAGAGGAGGGTCCATAAGCGGTGTGGCGACGGCGACGACTCCGCGAATCAGGTTCGAATGACGTGAGGCAAGCAGTTGCACCATTCCCGACCCGCTGGAAAAGCCGGCAAAGAAAACACGTTTCGGATCGGCGTGTTCGTGGTGCAGAACTTCACGAAGAACAGCCAGCAGATACCCTTCGTCATCAACAGGCAACATGCCGGTTGCAAGAAGATGGGTGCGCGAACCCTTCATCTCCCAGAAGGTGATGTTGTTGTGCCGGTCCAATGGCTGGTCGTGGGGCTGATCCGGATGGGTCGCAACCGGCTCGGGAAATACAACCAGAAATCCGTAGCGATCCGCTTCGCCGATCCAATTGAAATCTTCCGAGGCGGATTTTGCCGTGCTTCGAATGCCGCCAAGCATAAAGACAGCCGCGGGATGAGGTGCCAGATGAGCCGGCCGATAGATGAGATAGGGACGGTTGTAGCCATTATGGACGAAAGGTTTGGTTTCGATTTGGGCGGAAACTTGCCATGGAGCAGACATCATCACGGCGGCAAACAGAAGGAGCCATAAGTCTTGGCGGATGGGCAATCTGTAAATCATTGTAGGGATCATGATTTCTGTCCAATCTTACGAATTTGCGTGTTATTTTGAAAGGATTCAAATTGGAGCTCCTGGATGCACGCGATGCTAAAAAACCTCATGCATTTCCTCCCTTCGCGTTTTCTGCCTTTGATTTTGCTGGTTGCCGCCACCTCGGCGCAGACTACGCATTATCCTCCTGACGGCGATCAGATTCCGGGCCCCGACTGCCTCAGTCCGGTGAAGGCATCGTCGGGACAACCAAAGATTTGCACTCCCGAAGATTACAAAGCATGGCTGGAGGACATCACGCATTGGCGAATGGAGGCGCGAATACGCGCGGGCTATTTGGGTCAGGAATACGAGCGCAAAGAACTCCAATGGACACAATCCAGCTTCATGCAACCCCAAATGATGGTTGAAGATCGCTACTTCTACGATCCGGAAGCGGGCCGCTATACGGTGGATCGATATCTGGACGATTTGGAGAAGCGCTACGGCGGCATCGACTCCGTTCTCCTGTGGCCGGTGTATCCCAACATCGGCATCGACAACCGCAATCAGTACGACATGGTTCGCGCCATGCCCGGCGGAATTGCCGGAGTGAAACAGATGGTCGCGGATTTTCATCGCCGTCGCGTCAAAGTTTTCTTTCCTTACATGGCCTGGGACCAGGGCACGCGCGATATCGGCACGGCCGATTGGGATGCAATCGCAAAAGAGATGGCGGAAGTGGACGCGGACGGCATCAACGGCGATACACTACGGGGAATTCCGCGCTCGTTCCGCACAGCTTCTGACGCGGTGGGGCATCCTCTAGTGCTCGAGCCTGAGCATGCATTCCCTTCTCCTTTTGAGGCGTTGGCATGGAACAACATGGCATGGGGTTATTGGCAATATCCGAACGCGCCCATGGTGAGTGTATTCAAGTGGCTTGAGCCCAGGCATATGCTGAATGTTTGCGACCGCTGGAACCATAGCAAGGTCGACAATCTGCAATACGCTTTTTTCAACGGCGTCGGCTATGAAACCTGGGAAAACATCTGGGGCATTTGGAACCAGATTACCCCGCGCGATGCAGAAGCGGTGCGGCGCGTGGCTGCGGTCGAACGCGCTATGGCCAGTTTTTTGGTGAGCCCCGAGTGGCAGCCCTACGCAGAAACGGAGCAGACAGGCATTTTCGCCAGCCGCTGGCCACAGGGAGACAGCACGCTGTGGACGCTGATCAATCGCACGCAATATGACGTAGATGGCCGACAGTTGCGCCTTCCCGTGCAGGCAGGGATGCATTATTTCGACCTGTGGCACGGAGTTGAACTCTCGCCTCCCATCGTTGACGGCCAACGGTTCCTAAGTTTTTCCATTGAGGCGCACGGCTATGGCGCGATTTTAGCTACTACGAGCGAACCTGATAGCAGCTTGCAAAAACTGCTGGTGCAGATGAAACAACTCGCTGCCAAGCCGTTAAGCAGCTATTCGGCGGAGTGGACCTTCGCGCCCCAGCAGATGACGGCCACCCCTAAAATAAGTCCTGCGTCAGCCGTGCCCGATGGCATGGTTCGAGTTCCGGCGGCCGAGTTCTCTTTTCAAGTGGATGGAATTGAGATCGAGGGATTTAATGACGTGGGGGTTGATGTCCAATATCCATGGGAAAACGCGCCGCGACGGCATCATCTTCACCAGTTGCACGTGGACTCATATTGGATCGACCGCTATCCGGTGACCAATGCGCAGTTCAAGAAATTTCTTGACGCCATGCACTACCATCCCAAAGACGATTTGAACTTTCTTCGCGACTGGCAAAACGGCATGTACCCGGCGGGTTGGGAGAACAAACCGGTAACGTGGGTTTCGCTGGAAGACGCTCGGGCCTACGCGTCCTGGGCTGGAAAGCGGCTTCCGCATGAGTGGGAGTGGCAATACGCAGCGCAAGGCAGCGACGGCAGGTTGTATCCCTGGGGCAATCGTTGGGATGACGCGGTTGTTCCAACGCCAGATAAAGGTCGCACATTGCGAGGGCCCGATCCGGTGAATGCTCATCCCAAGGGCGCAAGCCCGTTCGGCGTGGAAGATCTGGTCGGAAACGTCTGGCAATGGACCGACGAATTCAGCGACGAACATACTCGCGCGGCTACCTTGCGCGGCGGAAGTTATTACCAGCCGCAAGGATCGGTCTGGTACTTTCCGCCAGCGTACCGTCTAGATCAGCACGGCAAGCTGTTGCTGATGGCTCCGAGCAAAGATCGTGCCGGCACATTAGGCTTCCGTTGCGTGAAGGATGCGCAGTAACCTCCTCATGCAACTCAACCATTCCACAAACCAACGAGAAACGCCCGGATGGCAGTATGCCGTGAGCTCGGGAATTCTCGGATGGGTGCTGGATGCCTTCGATTTCTTTGTTGTAATTTTTCTCGTCGATACGCTCGCCGCGAACTTCCACGTCGAAAAGAAAGCCATCGTCTGGACCATTTCTATTGCGCTGGCGATGAGGCCGGTGGGTGCGCTGCTCTTTGGATCGCTTGCCGATCACTTTGGGCGTCGACGGCCGCTCATGATTTGCGTCCTGTATTTCTCCGCGGTCACTATGCTGAGTGCGTTCGCGCCCAATTACGCCACGTTTGTGGTGATGCGAGCGCTGTACGGCATTGGCATGGGAGGCTACTGGGGCGTGGGCGCTTCTCTGGCCGTGGAAAGTGCGCCGCTGCGCCGGCGCGGATTGATTTCCGGATTGATGCAAAGCGGCTACCCACTCGGATATCTACTGGCTGCCGTCGCCATGGAAAGCGTACTACCTCATTTTGGCTGGCGAGTCATGTTTTGCATCGGCTTTCCCATCGCGATTTTGATCTCCATCCTTACGCTCCGCGCGCCTGAGTCGAAAACTTGGGAACTGCACCATCAGCACTCGATCGGCAAAATGTTTCGCGTCCTCTGGGAATACCGAGCTGGCTTCGCGTACTTGCTGCTGGTTATGACCATCATGTCCTGCCTGTCACACGGCACGCAGGACTTGTATCCAGATTTCCTGAAATCGGCGCACGGATTTGCGCGGTCCACCGTATCCAGAATCGCCATCTTCTATAACATTTGCGCGATTGCCGCCTCGCCGTTTTTTGGGCAGCTTTCGGAATCGCTGGGAAGGCGGCGCACCTTTATGTTATCGCTTAGCGTGGCTGCGCTTGCCTTATATCCCTGGGCATTTGGTGCAGCACCGGCGACGCTGCTGATTGGCGCATGTTTCATGCAGGCCGGCGTGCAAGGCACGTTTGGAATTATTCCCGCTCATTTGAATGAACTCGCGCCAAACGCTGTGCGCAGCCTGTTTCCGGGTTTCGTCTACCAACTGGGAGTTTTACTGGCTTCCCCGGCAGTATCCATTCAGTATGCTCTGCAAAAACGGTTGGGATATCCACTGGCGCTCACGCTTTTCGAAGGCCTGGTCATTGGATCGCTCATCATTATTTTTGGTTTGGGGCCGGAGCGAAAAGGAAGAGATTTTTATGCGGCAGACCAATCCGCATGAGTTTGCGAGAGTTGAATTGACTTCTCATATGGACTGCGTGGCTAGCACGCAGTCCATAATTAAATTACTTTGCTGCCCTCACTTCGCGGCTAATCCAATTTAGAAGACGAATCGCATGTTCAACTGGATCAGGCGGCCGGGACGAGCTGCGCTGACATATCCGAAATGACTTTCGGCGTTGGTCTGGCGGTCGTCTATGACACAAGGAGCGTAGCCCAGAAACGGGCAACTGCTGTTGTTCATAGCGCTCCATTGGGTGTGGTTGAAAGCGTTGAATGCGTCTGCACGGATCTGTATCTCCTGGCCCTCACGGAACGGCTTGAACGCCTTTTGCAATCCCATATCCCAGTTGTTGGTTCCGGGCTGGCGGACGTTATTGCGATGTTCGTCACCGCGGGTTACCGCGTAGTTTGTGATGCCTTGATTGAGGTAGAACGGATCGGTGCTAGCGGCGGGCTCAGTGTAGCAACTGGTGTTGAACTCGTGGGTAAAGCTCCGGCTGCCGCGCGCGAGATTGCCGCTGCAGCTTTGGAGTGGAACATCTCCCATGCCGTCGTATGAGCTAGTGTATCCGTTAAAAACGGTGGTGGGAGATCCCGATTCAAAAGTAGCAATCGAATTCACTTGCCAGCCACCAAGCGTCTCGCGCATGATGCGATTTCCAAAATGCCTTCCCGGTAGCTCGTAGGTGAGAGCGGCCACGAAGCGGTTGGTATGGTCCGCATCGGAAGGACCATAGCTCCAGCGTGGGTGCCACTGGCCGCCGATGATCTCTTTGGCTACGCCGGCGTTGTTCGACTCGCCGTTTTCACCGAAGAATTCGTCCATCTGCTTCGACCAGGTATAGGAGACCTGCGTGGTCAAGCCACGCCAGCCACGGGTTTTCAATTCGGCGTTCATGGCGTTGTAGTTGTTGCTCTGGTCAGGGCGGACCGAATTGACGGCGCCCCATCGGCCCGGCGCTACTGCCGTCTGTGGACGTGCAGCATCGCAGGTCAGGCATTCACCGTCGCCATCGAGCTGAACGTTAATGTCGGGATAGAAGCCTTGCGGGAAGAGGTTCAAGTCATATTGAATCGCCATATGCGTGCCCTCGGAGCCCACATAGCCGACCGAACCCACTACGGCTTTTCCCAGTTCACGTTGAACATCCAGGCTCCAGCGCTGGACGTAAGTTGTCTTCCAGGTTCCCTGATCCACGGTCGAGGTGGTGCTTTGATTCCCTGGAGTCCACATCAAACCGCCGTCGGTGCCAAGCGGATACGGCCATGTGCCGCGAGCAACTGAAATGGGCGCCGGAAACGTTTGGGCGAGGGTGTAACCGGTCCCACCGGGACCATTCGAAATATTCGAGGTGTAGTACTGAGTTCCACCGTACGCTGGCGAGTTCCAAGTCACCTGATCGAGGAACTTGAAGCGTCCGGTCTCATAGAAGAGACCGTAACCGCTGCGAATTACTGTTTTGTCGTCTAACCGGTAAGCGAGGCCAACGCGAGGCGCAAAGTCTTTCTTGGGCGCGGAGAAGGGGTGAGCGCTAGTTCCGGGAGTTAAACCCGGCATTACAAACCGCCATCCCGGATAGTTCTGATCGAGGACGCCCCAGTAATTATCCACGGAATATGCTGGGATAGGCAGGTCGTAGCGAAGGCCAAGATTTACGTTCAGTTTCCGCGTCGCGCTCCACCCGTCGTTTACGTACGCAGCATATTCGGGCGTTCCGTAATAAAGGCTGGCATCTCCGCTCTGTGCAGGAGTGCGCTGATTCATATTGCTGACGAAACCGGTTTCGAACTCCGCCAGATAATTGAAGCCGGAACCGTCCGAAGAATTGGGGCTAAAGCCCGTATAGCCGCCATCCGCCGTGACCGACCGAATGATGTCGTTATCGCGCTCATAACGCCGTGCCATGTAATACCCTGCCTTGATAACGTGCCGCCCGAACGCTTTCTGCAGATTGTCGGTTATCTGGAAGATAGGGACAAACTGATACCAGTACTCGCCGGCATTATCGGTGCCGAGGCTCAGATCATTTCCAAACAAACCTCCGCTTCCGATGTTTACCGCAAAATTGGAGTCATTGGTCACGCCGAACAGGCCCTTATCGAATGACGTATAGCCCGCCAGGTTCGAGGAGGAGTTCTGGAAGAGACCCGGCAGCCAGGAATGGTCCAGCGCATTGATTTGCGAAAGCGAGTTGCTGAAATTGTAGGCTCTCATCCAGCTGATATTGAATTCGTTGCTGAGTGTGGCATTGAAGACATGCACGTAGTGGAATTGGTAGGTATTGACACGGTGCACCGGACCATCGCCCGCGCTGAGGCCAGGCGGGTCTAAAACCACGCCAACCCCCGAGGTATTGGAGGCAAGGAGGTTGTTGGGATTATTAATTCTGTAGCCGGTGTCGTGCAGGTAGCGGAAATAAACGAAATCGTGAGTGCCGATGTTGTAGTCTCCGCGGACTGTGTAGTTGTTGCCGTTGATCCCCGCGAGGTAGGAACTGGAATAGTTGTCATAGTCGCCGGGTTCATTCGACACATAGCCATTGGGCTTGGGGAAATGCGAAAGATAATTCAACGCGATTTGACTGGAAGGGGAAGCGAGCAGGGCTGCAGAAATCTGATTGCCGGGGAAGGGTGTCCGCGTGTTGGTGACCGGGTTATATGAGGTTGGGTCGTAGATTACGTACTGGCAAGCGCTGGGCTCGGCAGTTGGATTGCCATTGCACTGCGAGGCACTAAAGCCGGCAGGCGCGTTCGCGAGCCATGGACTGAAGTCGCCTGCAAGGTCGGCGGCGGTTGGGACGTAGGCGGAAAATGCAGTCAGACCGGAGTTTCGCAGGCGTTCGAACGACGCGAAGAAAAATGCCTTGTTTCTGCCATCGAATACTTTCGGGATGTAAACGGGACCGCCGATGGTGAAGCCGTACTGATTCTGGTGATAAGCGCTGCGCGGTATGTCCTGAAAGTTGCTATAGGGATTATTTGCGTTCATGCCCGAATTCTGAAAGGTGTCATAAACGGAGCCATGAATACTATTGGTCCCTGACTTCGTAGTCACGCTGATTTGACCCACATCGCGGCCATATTGCGCGGAGTAATTTGAAACCTCCGCTTTGACTTCCTGGATGGTGTCGGCGTTGATGTTCATGATGGGGCCTTCGACCCAGTTGTCGTTGTTGTCCAAACCGTCAACGTAGTAGCCGACACCGTAGTCGGTGCCGCCGACGTTCAATTCCATTGCACCGCCGGCCGCGCTGGCCGAACCAAGTCCCCAGACCATGCGAGTGTTGTCGCCGCTGCCACTGTTGAAGCCGGGCAGAATCTGGGCAAAGTTCAGGTAGTTGCGTCCTTGCACTGGCAGGTCGCGCACGAATTCGTTCTCAATAACCTCTGACAGGCTGGCGTCGTCCGTCTTCAATAATTCCGCGGCGCTGCTGACTTGCACCGTCTCGGTGGTCTGACCTACTTTCAGACTGACGTTAATACGTTGAGTGGTTCCGTTTTCAAGAGCCACTGCAGTTGAGATCGCATTGGAAAAACCCTCTTTGACGACTTCGACCGTGTAGTGGCCGGCTATGAGATTGGGAAATTGATAATCACCGCCGGAGTTAGTGGTCGCCTTCCACTTGACTCCGGTGTCCACGTTAGTGAGCGTTACCTTCGCGCCGGGTATGACGGCTCCTGCCGGATCGGCGACGTTGCCGAGGATGGTGCTGGTGATTACGACCTGAGCCAGCAAAACGGCGGCGGCGAGGACGCAAAAAGTGAACAGAAATACACATCGACAGAGACGCATAATTCCCCCTCATACCCAACACCGCGCGCCAGTGAGTCTGCCCGGAACGGCTGGCGAGCGGTTAGTTTTGAAACGTTTCAAATCTCAATGGAAGATACTAGACCCGCTCGTGGAACATTGTCAAGAAAAAATGAACTTCTGTTCCCGTTTTACCAGCTTTTGTTCATATCCATTAAACAAAGGGAATCAAATGACATATGGTTCAATCAATCCAGCGTGGTGACGGGAAACACGGAAAAATCGACCCTCGAATTTCATATTCGCGCCGAAGACAGTGGACACAATCTTTGAACCGTTTTATATTGTCCACCGTGAAACTCTAATCGAACGGAGTTCGTTCATGAAACCCGCCGTTGCGCCTTATGTGATCATCGCTCTCCTCGTTACCGCCTGCGCCGTTTCCGCGCAGGATTCTCATTTTCGTCCCGATCGTCAGCAGATTCCCACGCCCGGTTGCCTCGTTATGAAAGGAGCCTGGGAAGGTGGATCTACGCCGTGCACGCAGAATGAGCACGATTCCTGGCTGGCCGACATTCGCCATTGGCGCGAGGAACGGCGGATTCGTATCGGCTACGAAAACTCGCGCTACGATTTCCCGGCCTTGAAATGGACGCAGTCCAGCTTTTTTCAGCCGCAGATGATGGCGGAGGACCGCTACTTTTATGATCCCATCGCCCATCGCTACACGGTCGACCGTTATCTCGACGATCTGGAAAAAAGATACGGCGGAATCGACGCGGTGCTTATATGGCCGACGTATCCGAACATGGGAATCGACAACCGCGATCAACACGACATGATCCGGTCGATGCCGGGCGGCGTGGCCGGCGTGAAGCAAATGGTCGCGGAGTTTCACAAGCGTGGCGTGCGCGTACTTTTTCCCATGATGATGTGGGATCAAGGCACAAGAGATCCGGGCAAGTCGTGGCCGGATGCGATTGCCGGCTTAATGGCGGAAATTGGCGCAGACGGTATTAACGGCGACACGCAGGATGGGGTACCACTCGCCTTTTCGCTGGCTGCGGATAAGGTTGGGCACCCGCTCGTATTTCAGCCGGAGGGCGGACCGTCGGATGAGGCGCTGGCCTGGAATGTGATGACCTGGGGCCAATACCAGTTCCCGTTCGTACCTATGGTGGATAAGTACAAATGGCTGGAGCCGCGGCACATGGTCAATATTTCCGACCGGTGGAAGCGCGACAAGACGGACGATTTGCAGTTCGCTTTCTTCAACGGCGTGGGTTGGGAAAGCTGGGAGAACGTTTGGGGTATCTGGAACGGCATCACGCCGCGCGACGCGGAAGCCACGCGCCGGGTCGCTGCCATGGAGCGTGCGGTCGCTCCATTTCTGGTCAGCGCCGATTGGGAGCCGCTGTCGCCGATGTTGCGCTATGGCGTCTTTTCCAGCCGATGGCCGTTGGGCCGGCAAACAGTCTGGACGATTGTGAACCGCAACGAATATGACGTAGACGGTCCGCAAATCGAAGTAACGCCGCAACAAGGCACACGGTATTTCGATCTTTATCACGGTGTCGAACTCACGCCTGCAAAAAACTCGGCAGGCCAATACGAGTTGAGCTTCCGCGTGGAAGCCCACGGCTACGGCGCGCTGCTGGCGTCTCCGGCCGCTCCCGATGCTGGCATTCAAGCATTGATGGCGAAGATGAAAGATTTGAGCGGGACTCCGCTTGCCACTTACTCGCATGAATGGAAAGTGTTGCCGCAGCGGATCGTGCCCATCGCCGCGGTCAAGCCCCCTTCCGGATCGCCTGCGGATATGGTAAAGATTCCCGAGGCGGATTTCGATTTTCGCGTCTCTGGAATTGAGATTGAAGGATTCAACGACATCGGCGTCGACGTTCAGTATCCGTGGGAAGATACGCCCAGGCGCTTTCACGACTATCCCATGCATGTGAAGTCATTCTGGATCGACAAGTATCCGGTAACGAATGCTCAGTTCAAGAAATTTCTTGATGCGACCCACTACCATCCTCAGGACGATTTAAACTTTCTCCGCGAGTGGAGCAACGGGACTTATCCCGCGGGTTCGGATAACAAGCCGGTAACATGGGTATCTCTGGAAGATGCGCGCGCCTATGCGGGCTGGGCTGGAAAGCGCTTGCCGCATGAATGGGAGTGGCAGTATGCAGCCCAGGGAACGGATGGACGCATCTATCCCTGGGGAAATACATGGGATGCCACTGCAGTTCCGGCGCCAGACAAGGGACGTACGATGCGCGGACCGGATGCGGTTGACGCACATCCACGGGGCGCGAGTCCGTTTGGCGTAATGGACCTGGTCGGAAACGTATGGCAGTGGACGGAAGAATTTCAGGACGAGCACACGCGAGGCGGCATTCTGCGAGGCGGCAGCTATTACCAACCCCAGGGCTCCATATGGTATTTTCCGCAGGCTTATAAGTTGGGAGAACATGGAAAGCTATTGATGATGGCGCCCAGCATGGACCGTTCAGGAGGACTTGGTTTCCGTTGCGCTCAAGATGCCGAATAAAGACGCGGAATAGAATGAAGCGGGACTTACAATGAGATATTGATCCCCGAGTACTGCAACATGGGCCAGTCGGTTAACTTAGTTAGTAGTGTACGATCCGATGAATCCTCCTGTCACAATGCGACAAATCGCCGAGCGAGCGAATGTCTCGATCGGCACCGTATCCCACGTCATCAATGAAACGGCCGCGGTAAGGCCGAAGTTGCGCGAACGCGTGCTCGAGGCCATTCGCAGCATGGGATACCAGCCGAGCGCGCTGGCGCAGGGACTGCGGAAAAACCGCACCAACATGCTGGGGATGGTTATTCCGGATATTACCAATCCATTTTTCCCGAGTGTGGTTCGCGGCGTGGAAGATGTGGCCTACAAACGCTCCTTCCGCGTGATTCTCTGCAACGCGGATAACGATCCTGCCAAGGAAGCATCTTACGTCAGCGAATTGCGTTCCTATCGCATTTCCGGACTGCTGATCATTCCGGCTGGCGGTGCGGACATCGCCGACCACCTGAAAGCGTATGCGTCAGCATCGGTCCCTGTTGTTTGCATTGACCGGGTACCGGACGGCTGGAAGGGCGATGCCGTGCTGGTGGCAAATACGGAAGGCGCTTATCAGGCGACGCGCCATTTGATTCAGATCGGGCATAAACGTTTGGCGGTAATCTCGGGTCCGCTGGGATTGACGAATTCGGCGGAGCGCTTGAAAGGTTTCACACGGGCGTTAAATGAAGCCGGCATAGAAATCGAGCCGGAGTTTGTGCAGGAATCGCGCTTCAATACCGTCAGCGGTTACCAGGCGGCGCTTCGCCTGCTTCGCATGCTTCCCCGCCCCACCGCTATTTTTGCCTGCAACGATCTTATGGCTTTCGGCGTTCTACAGGCGGCGCGCGAGCTAGGCTTGCGATGTCCCGAAGACATCTCGATTGCCGGTTTTGACAGCCTGGAGTTCACGAAATTCACCGACCCCTCTTTGACTTCGGTTTATCAGCCGGGATATCAACTGGGCGCCACCGCTGCCCGTCTGTTGCTGGAAAGAGTGGATGGCTTGCGGTCCGCGCCAAAAAAGGTTCTTCTTCCCACCGACTTGAAAAAACGCAATTCTGTGGGGCCACCTCATTCCACTATCGCAGAAGCGATCGTACTGCCCGCGAAAGGACGCCAGCGGCGGGAGATGGCGCGGCGACATAACCGGGCCGAAGCTTAAATCAAGCCAACGTTTTTTTGCCGGGCCCATTTCAAATTTAGATATTGACAAGCAACAGCGCAAGATAGTAGTTTTTTATTCCGACGCATTGAAACGTTTCAAATAGAGAATCCGTTAACGCAACGGATTGTGGCGCAGACTGTTTCCCCCAGTCGCACGTCCCGTCCTCCTGCCGTCGGCCGTATTTGCAGGGGGACGGGATTACCGGGAGAGCAATGTATCAACCCGAGGCATACGGAATTGCACTGCTGTTCATGATTACCAGCATGCTTTGCTGGGGATCGTGGGCGAACACCATGAAACTCACGCCGGGATATGCCTTCCAGCTTTTCTACTGGGACTACGTGATCGGCATCGTCCTCGGCAGCCTCGGCTGGGGTTTCACGCTGGGGAATTGGGGCGGAGGGGATCTCTCGTTTCTGAACAATATTCACCAGGCAGACTCCCGGCATATGCTTTTCGCCATTGCCGGCGGCGCTGTGTTTAACGTGGCCAACCTGCTTTTAGTTGCGGCCATTGATCTTGCCGGACTAGCTGTGGCTTTTCCAGTCGGGATCGGCCTCGCATTAGTTGTAGGTGTTCTTTTGAACTACGCAATTTCTCCGAAAGGTCAGCCCTTGTTGCTTTTCGGGGGCATGGCGCTGGTGGTGCTGGCGATTATTTTCGACGCGCTCGCCTATCACCGGAGAGAGAATTGGCGGCGTTCGATCAGCGCTCGCGGAATCTGGATCAGCGTTGCCTGTGGTGTGCTCATGGGCAGTTTTTATCCGCTGGTGACCAAAGCGGTGACGGGAGAGCATTTCCTTGGACCTTACTCCGTCGCTTTCTTCTTTGCTTTGGGAGTAGTCGCTTGCGCCATTCCGGTGAACTATTTGTTCATGAAGAAGCCGCTCACCGGAACTCCTCCGGTGAACATGTCGCAATACTTCCAGGCTAAGCCAACATGGCACTTCTGGGGTGTTCTGGGTGGATTCATCTGGTGCACAGGATCGGTATTCAATTTTGTCGCCTCGCATGCGCAGATGGTAGGCCCAGCGGTTTCCTACGCGATCGGGCAGGGCGCGACCATGGTATCGGCTGTCTGGGGCGTTTTCATCTGGAAAGAATTTGCCAATGCTCCATCCGCTTCCCGCAAACTGATTCCCGCCATGTTCGTTTTGTTCCTGCTGGGGCTGGGATCCATCGCAATCGCGCCCGTGATAGCCAGGTAGCCGGAACGAACCGTTATGCAGAAGCCCATCGTTGTTGTCGGCAGCATCAATCTTGATTTAGTCGCGGGAGCGGATCGCATTCCTGCGGTCGGCGAGACAATCATCGGCAATAGCTTCAATACTTTTTACGGCGGAAAGGGCGCGAACCAGGCAGTTGCAGTGGCGAAACTCGGGTATCCGGTTGCGATGGTGGGAAACGTCGGCAGCGATTCCTTTGGAACGCAGTTGCGCAATGGGCTGAAAGACTCGGGAGTGGACACGGCTCATGTGAACACCGTAGAAGGCGCATCGGGCGTGGCATTGATCACAACCGGACTGCGTGGGGAAAACAACATTGTGGTCGTGCCCGGCGCCAATGGCAAACTCACGCCGCAACTGCTGGAGAAAGCGGTGACGATTCTGGAACGCGCTGGATTTCTTTTGGCGCAGCTTGAAGTTCCGTTGGAGACGGTTGAATACCTGGCGCAATTCGCCGAGCGGCATAATATCCCGTTTATGCTCGACCCGGCGCCGGCGCGCGAGCTCTCTGAAAAATTGCTACACCGGGTATCGTGGCTCACGCCGAACGAAACGGAAACCCAACTGCTAATTAAAGATGGGTTGGAGCATGACGATCAGGACGACGATGCGATGGCAGAGCGCCTGCTGGATTGCGGAGTCAAGAATGTCTTGTTGAAGCTGGGATCGCGCGGCTGCCTCATCGCACAGGGCACCTTAGCGAAAGAACGAGTCTCCGCATTTTCCGTGAATGCGGTGGACACAACCGCCGCCGGCGACGCCTTCAATGCGGGATTTGCCGTAGGGTTGATGCGCTGCTTCACGGTTGCGCGGAGTGCCACTTTTGCTTCCGCTGTCGCGGCGATTTCCGTTACGCGTCGTGGAGCGCAATCTTCCATGCCGACAGGAGACGAAGTGGATCGCTTTCTGGAAACACATTCCACTTCAGTTCCAGAGCCGTCCTATTCAAAGCAGGGTTGGTAGCGGGCAAAGCAAAGCTCGAAGGGTATTGAATGAATTCTCAGGAACATCGCAATACCTCGTTGATACTGTGTTTTTTGACGATGGTGCTCACGGTAACAACTCTTCCCGCACAGTCTGGCAGCACACCTCCAGCGACGGAACTTTATCGTCCTCAGTTCCACTTCACCCCCGCCAAAAACTGGATGAATGATCCCAACGGTCCCATTTATTACGAGGGGGAATATCACCTCTTTTATCAGTACAACCCGTTCGGCATCGAATGGGGACATATGAGTTGGGGACATGCGGTGAGCCATGATCTGGTGCACTGGGAACATCTGCCAATTGCGCTTTCGGAAGAGAATGGCGTAATGATTTTTTCCGGCAGCACGGTAGTTGACTGGCACAATAGCAGCGGTTTTTGCCGCAGTACAGGAACGAAAACTCCGTCATGTCTGGTTGCCATTTACGCAGGGCACTCTGAAAAGCTGGAAACACAGAACCTGGCCTACAGCAACGACCGAGGCAGAACCTGGACTAAATACGCGGATAATCCCGTTATCGATCTTCATCTCGCAAGTTTTCGCGATCCCAAAGTGTTTTGGCATGAAGGCACTCACCAGTGGGTCATGGTTACCGTGCTTGCTTCGCAACACAAGGTAAGGTTCTTCGGGTCTGCTGATCTTAAACACTGGACCGCTCTTAGTGATTTCGGTCCGGCGGGGGCAATCGGAGGTGTTTGGGAGTGTCCCGATTTGTTTCCTTTGCCGGTTGATGGCGATGCGAGTCAAACGAAATGGGTGCTAAGTATCAATCTGCCCCGTGGAGTGGCAAAAGGATGGGGCAATCAATACTTTATTGGCTCGTTCGACGGCAAAACTTTTTCTCCTGAATCTTCCACAGAGAATCCGTTGTGGGTTGATTATGGACCGGACTTTTACGCTTCAACATCGTTTTCAGATTTACCCAAGTCTGACAGAAGGCACATTTGGCTGGGATGGCTGACGAGTTGGGAGTATGCGGCGAGAGTGCCCCCCGACCCGTGGCGCGGCGCACACTCTATTCCTCGCGAGGTGAAGCTCAAACGGTTCGCGGACGGCATCCGCCTGGTGCAAGAGCCTATTGCGGAACTTCAGGTACTGCGGGCACGGCACACGAGAATGGAACATCGCAGCATCGAGGCAGCGAATCATCTATTGAATTCGAAAAAAGTTCATGGCGAAACGCTGGAGATCGCCGCTGAAATTTCGCCGGAGGATGCCGCTGAGTTCGGAATCAAAGTACGCAAGGCGGACGGTGAAGAAACCGTGATTGGAGTGGATACGAAGAAGCAGACATTGTTCGTGGACCGGACTCGATCCAGCGACGTGGGCTTTCATAAACACTTTGCCAGTTGCGACGCCGGGCCGATCAGTTTGACTGCGAGTAAAAGCGTAAAGCTGCATATCTTTGTGGACCGGGAGTCGGTGGAGGTATTTGGGAACGATGGTGAGACCGTTTTCTCTGAGACTATTTTTCCCAAGCAAGGCAGCGATGGAATCGAGCTTTATTCGCGCGATGGTCGCGCGCGCGTGCTGAAGATGGATGTTTGGAATCTGAAATCTATTTATCAGTGAACGCAGCCTCGTATCAATCATTAATCGCTTGATAGGCAAGCACGCGTACTTCCTGATCGAGCCGCAAGCCGCCTGTGGGATGCAATTGCGCCATGAAGATTACGATCATTTGTTCTTTCGGGTCGATCACGAAGCCGGTATAGAAAAAGCCTCCCCACTGATATTCGCCCGGCGATCCCAGTTCGCGCAGCGGAGATCTCACGCCGTCGATACCGAAACCGAGGCCGAAGCCGAAGTTTTGGTCGGGGCTGATTTTGCCCAGCTGATCGTTGGTCATGAGTTCGACTGACTTCCGGCTTAAGATGCGTATGTTTCCTAATTTGCCGCCGTCGAGCATCATCTGGGAGAAACGGGCGTAGTCGGTAGCTGTAGATACAAGCCCGGCGCCCCCTGCGAAAAGTTTTTTGGGACCGCGATATGGGTAGTCCGCGGAATAAACCATTGGGCCTTCGACGATTGGAGTATCCGGAAAACGGCTCAGCCCCTTGTCTGCGTAATACGTATATGCCGTCGCGAGCCGATCCAGTTTGTTGTCGGGAGGGTAGAAATAAGTGTCCTTCATGCCGAGTGGATCAAAGATGCGCGTGCGCAAGAATTCGTCGAATGTTTTCCCAGACACGACTTCTACTAGTCTTCCAAGAACATCCACGCCCAAACTGTATTCCCATCGTTCGCCGGGATTAAACAGCAAGGGTAATGCGGCAAGACGCTTTACGTTGTCTTCAATCGTTCCGTCGTACTGCAACAATCCCGATGCGACGTTTGCATCATGATAGGTCTGGCCCAAATCTTTGTTCCAGTTGTAAGTGAGTCCGGAGGTGTGCCGCAGCAGGTCGCGAATGGTGATCTCTTTGGTGGCAGGAATGGAATAAGGCTCGCCGGTCGCGGGTTTCACCAAAACTTTCATATTCTTAAATTCAGGCAGATATTTCGAAATCGGATCGTCGAGAAGAAATGCACCCTGCTCATAGAGCATCATGACAGCGGCGCTAGTGATTGGCTTGGTCATGGAACAGATGCGGAACATTGCGTCGGGGCGCATCGCCTCATTGGCCTCGCGGTCCATCGTCCCCTGCGCCTTGAACCATGCCACATGGCCACGGCGCATCACCAGCGTCACCGCTCCTGCGATTCGCTTGTCATCAATGTCGTGTTGAACTGCCGTGCCAATTCGCTCCAAGCGTTCCGATGACAATCCAACGGCTTCGGGCTTAGCGGCTGGCAGGTCTTGCGCGACCGCAGCGGACGCCAATACGACGATTACGACATAGAAGGCTGAAATTTTTGTTTTGTAGTTCATATTTCTCCGAATAACTTTTCCGCATCGCTTATTGCAACGAGAACAATCTGTACCCATAGCTGTCAGTGGCGATCTTCACTGGATTCGTGATTGAAATTACTTCCCCACTTTTCAGATCTCTTATCGTCTTCGCGTTCAGCCCGCTTGTATCGAGCTCGACCGCTTGAGGGGCCATAGCAAAGTTGGTGACGACCAGGATCCTTTCCGATCCATCCGTCGCGGTACGTATAAATGCGTAATGCCTCGCTTCATCTTTACAGGGAAGTTTTCTTCGAAGCGCAGTCTGAAATAAGGCGGGATGTGTCGCCTTGTTTTTCAGCAGCCACTGAATCTCAGGATCGTTGGCAATGTTCTCCTCTTTGTCGCTCCAGTCGGTAATGAACTGCCCTGTGGTAGCGACTATGGCCGCAGTCAGGTGTTGCTGGGCAACACCTTCCATCTTGGGGAAGGTCATGTTCAGCGTGCCGCCAACCTCGACTACACGATCATGGTACGACCGCAGGCTTTCCTCGATTGGACGCGGATCGCCAGTCTCAACTGCATTCTTTAGAACGACATTTTGTTTATCCCACCAAAGGTTGAGTCCGTAATCCTGAACCGAGACCCAGCCTCCTTCGGTGATCCAGGCTGCCGGATCTTCGTGGAAGCCGCCGGCGCCTTCCGGTTGGCTGTATTTATTGCCATAGCTGCGGATGATGTCGGTGATCAGAGCGTGCCCTTTGTCCCAGGTATAGCCCACATACCAATTCACGGCGTCGACTATCATGCCATCGATTCCGGTGTTCATCCAGAAGCGGACAATCTTTGCCGATTCTTCCTGCCATGCAGAATTCAGCCAGTTGTATTGCGGGAGATCGATTGTATTTCCCTGCGCGTCTTTGCCCGGCCAACGAGTCCAGTAATAATGATGGGCGCGCGGGCTGTAGATCCAGTGTTCACGCTTTAACGGCTGATAGGTTGGGAGCCAGGTCGGCCGCACCATGAAATAGGTGTCGCCGGTTGCGGGGGCGGGCGCATCGCTCGAATCGCTCCAAAAAAACCATTTCACTTCTCTGCTCGCGCGGCCTTCCCGAACATCATCACAGGCTTTCAAAAAGCTCGGCGCATCAAGGCCACTGTAGCCGAGGTTGATAAAGATGATGATCGACATGCCGAGCTGATGAGCGGCTTGCACGACGCGCTTGAAATCTTCGATGGAACCATACTTCGGGTCGATGCGATAGGGATCACGAGTGTCCAGCCCGTGATAGCTCTTGCCGCCCTCGGCGGGTGCAAATACCTGGACTCCCGCGAATCCCTGTTCTTTAAGCGACCGAAGCTGCTGTTGCACTTTTTCCAGATTGAGCGAGAGCTGAGGATAGGACGAATCGTCTTTCAACGTGACGTTGCGGATGGCCGAGGCCGACTCCCACCAGCGCCCGCTCAATCTTGTCGTTGACTGGGAAGGTATTTCTTTCGGCGATGGCGAATCCGGTTGGTTTTCGGCCGTGCACTGGTTCCAGCAAATACACCAGCACAGCAAAAGCGACACCAGCATCTTCAGCAAGGAAAGCTTGTTGCTACAGCAAGGCAGCTCTGCTGTTTGGCGTGATTGCTTCTGTCGCGGCGATCTCATCATCCATTTTGTTACCGCAGCTTGCCACCTCCGCACGGCGCGGAGGGCGGGACGGAGATCGCTCGCCGGGATCGTAGGATACCGCTCTTTCTAAAAAACCACCTTGGCGGCAAGTTGGATAATGCGCCCCTCGCGGCTGCCCGTAACTTCCCCAAACGGACCTGTGCTGCCGTTCAATTGAGTACTGACGGCATTCCATTGCGTGTGATTGAAGCCGTTGTACATGTCGCCTCGAAGCTCGGCGTGGAGACCTTCGTGGAAAGTAAAATTCTTTCCGAACGAGAGATCCCAGTTGTTCTGGCCGGGACCTCGCACTATTCCGGGGGCGGCCGTACCTTGCACGTTATTGGGCGGTGTGACGAACGCGCTGGTGTCGAAATATTCCCCAAAAGTGCGCTTGGAGTGCGGGAAATTCGGGTTATGCACCATATCAAGATTTCCCAGCCCGTTGTAGGGCGCAAAATCGTTGGCCTGGTTTCCGTTTCCGTTAAAAACTGTTAGAGCATCACCGGATTCGAAGGTTGCGATGGCCGAGAGGTGCCAGTCGCCGAGAGCAGGCCGCAGGTAGCCCGGCAGGCGCCCCGCATACTTAGGTTCGTAGGTGGTCTGAAACAACAAGCGATGGCGGTGAGAGTAGGTTTCTTCGCCGTAGGTCGCGATGATATTTTGCGGATAGTTATAACCGGTGTCTTGCGTACCCTGTCCGTTGATGCCTCGGTCGCCGAGGGTTTTTGAGTAGGTGTAGTGGGTCAGAATTTGCAGCCCATGGCTCATTTGATGCGAGAATTTTATGATGCCGGCGTTGTAGTTGCTATTGAGGCCAGCCCGCTGCAAATAAATGTCGCCAAACCTGCCGGAGTTAAATGGGCGGGCGGCGTTATAAGCGGCCTGGGAGGCCCAGCCGGTCTGATAAGGCGCGGCGTTAATGTCGTCGAAGTACCAGCCGTCACGGCCCTCAGCTCCGACGTAAGAGAGTGTGAGCACAGAATTGTGGGAGACTTCCTGCTGGACGTCCAGCAGGTAACGGTGGATGTAAGGGGTGCGAAACGACTGACCCCGGTCGGCGTAAAAGAGCGTCTGTTCAGCGCCGTCTCCGTAATAGCCCTGCCCCGGACCGGTAGAGACGGGGAACGTTCCCGGAGCCACTTGCGGCGAAGCCTGGAAGACCGTTGACGCGGCCGCTTGCTGTGCCGTGGCGTTGTCTACTTCAGCTCCGGTGAAGCCTCCGGGCACGCCACCATAAAAAGCTCCATCGAGGGCATTCGATATCTGGCTCGCTCCGGAGTTGAAGTAAAGGCCGTATCCGGCGCGAACTACAAGCGTCGGACGCAACTGCATCGCTATGCTCAGTCGCGGAGCGAAGTTGTGCTTGGGAGCCGAGGCATAGTGCTGCGGTATGCCGGGGGTAATTCCGGGTATGGAGAGACTATCGGTGGCCTGCTCGTAGAGAGCGCAGCACACATTGTTCGTGGCGAAGACGGGGATGGGCAAATCATAGCGGAGCCCGTAGGAGACCGTGAGCTTTTGCGTGACCTTCACCTTGTCATTGAAGTAACCCCCGTAGTACGGAACGACCACGTTTGGTTCGGGGGCGAACGGCCCACCTGATGTGTAGTTGAAGCGCTGATGGATGACCGAAGGTAAACCCATTAACACTTCGGCGAAGGCGTCGCCGCCGGATCCGTCGGCCGGGCTCGCCGTAAAGAGCTGCGGACCGTTGCCACAGTATGAGCCCGGGGCTGGTGCGCAGCCATAGGCAACGTAGCGGACACTGTCGAAGTCCTCTTCCCCCTTGCGGAGGTAGGTAAACCCGAACGTCATGGTGTGGCTTCCGCGAATCCAGCTGACGTTGTCGGAGAATTGCCGCGTGTTATTGGAAGCGAGAAAGTATTCGTCGTAACCTGCGGTGGGCTGGTTTACAGCGCCGCCGCTGAACACGCCGTAGTTGTAGATGTTCAAGCCGAGGATCCCAGTATTGCCCCCGCCGCCCGTGCCCGTATTCTGAAAAATCGAGTTAAGCGGGTTGGAGGAGCCGTTGTTGAAGGCGATTTCCGATGGACTCAAAGTCAGCAAAGCGCCGCTTCCGATGGCAAAGATAAATTCGTTGGTCAAATGAGAATTGAAAACGTGAGCTTCATCGACCGTCACAACGTGGGATTTGTCGCTCACGTCAGAAATACTCAAGTTCGGAATCAGACCGCCACTATTGTTAGGTATGCCCTTGTATTGGGACCAGGCGACAAACACGCTATCTTTCGAGGATAGCCGGTAATCGAAGCGACTATCCCAGTGATAGGGGTCGACTTCCTGCGTCGAGGGAAACTGGTAATTAGTGCCGCCATTGGCCACGCTGGGCGTTATATTCGCATGCGGAAAGAGGTTGATAAGACCCGTGACTTGCTGGCTCGCCGTCGCCGGATTGTAAAGCCCCGCCGTGACTAGGTTATTGAAGGGTATAGCATTGCCGGTGTACGGGTTGTAAAGCTGGCCATTCGGTTGGGAACAGATTCCGTTGCTATCGAAGCTGCCCGCGTTGATCGGGCCGGTGCAGTTTTCACCAAAATCTCCCCCGCGCTGCGCCTCGGAGGGCACGATCGCGAGGTTATTCCCACCAGCGAGTGAATGTGGATTGCGTTCGTAGTTGACGAAGAAGAAGGCGTGATCTTTCAGATTAAGAATTTTAGGGATATAGATCGGGCCTCCCAGACCACCGCCGTACTGATTAAAACGATATGCGCTCTTGGTAAATAGTCCTTGCGCCCGGTTGATGGGGACGAGTGCATTCAAAGCGTCGTTTTCGAAAAAATCATAGACTTCGCCATGGAAGGTGTTCGTGCCGGATTTTGTGGTTGCATTGAGGTTGGTAAAATCGCGGCCGTAGGCAGCCGAGAAATCTGCCACGCCGACCTTCACCTCGCCGATGGACTCTGCTGATGGCTGGAAGCTGCTGCCGCTTTCATAATTCTCGTTGGCGTTCACGCCGTTCACGTAGTATCCATTGTCGCGGGAACCCTCGGCATTGCCGCCCGCGGTGTAGTCGGCGCCGCCGGATGTGTACGACGCTCCCACTTCAAAAGTACCGCCCAGATTGATGTTGACACGGGGAGACGTGCTGACTCCGGGAGTTAACTCGGTCAGAGACGTCCAGTTGCGGCCGTTCATCGGCACGCTCGCAATTTGATCCTCGCTGATGTTCTGATCCAGATCGGCAGATTCAGTTTCGAGCAGCGGCGCCGAGGAACCGGTTACCGTCACCTGTTCCGAAACCGAAGCGAGCTGGAGCCGGACGTCGTATCGAACGTCGGATTGAGGCGCTACCGGCAAAGGGCCGGAGAGCAATTTCTTGAACCCCGAAAGTTCCACCGAAACCTGGAAGTTTCCGGGCAGGAGTTGGGAAAACTCGTAGTGGCCATTCGCATCAGTGTTGGCGGTCGCGGTCTGGTTTCGACCTAAGTCGAGCAGCGTGACGGGAGCATTAGGCACGACTGCACCGGATGCTTCGGTGACCACTCCGCTGATACTGCCGCGCTGAGAAAATTGCGCGAATGAGGCCGGAATTAATATCAATAAAGTGGACAGCAGAACCAAGAACCGCGACAAGGGGGTCCGCATAAAGTCTCCTGGGACGGTACGCCACGCCACAAATGGCGCGGTCAACACTCAGTTGAAACGTTTCAAAGATTGAACTGATGAAATTTACCCTAGCTGGTTTGGCGCTGTCAACCTCTAAAAGCTGGCTCCCCTGGAAATATCAGGCCTATGCTTGTCTGCGTGCAATACCCTACTTTACTTGAAGTCACGAATTTCGCCGAATCATGGGACCACCGGAAATCTATCACCGCTTGTGGATGAAAAACGTTTCAAAACATTTGGCCATGATGACCCTCACAATCTTTGCCACGGTCAAAACTGGAGCTTATATTGGACTGCGGGAGGAGTACGCGATTTTATTCTCAATCGTCCTCATCGCGTAAGAAGTTTGGGGTTAATGAAGATTTGGAAATCGCATATTGGGCGTTCTCTTTCCTGACTCGCGGGTATCAGCGATAATTAGGGTAATGACCCCTCTGAGAAGATTTGGACCGCTGGTCGCTCTCGTCTTCTCTCTCGGACTGAACGCGCAAACTGTACCGGATCGAAACGCGCCGATTATCGCGGCATTGCGCGCAAAGGATTTTGCAGGGGCCGTGCAGCTCACCCAGGAAGCGCTTACGAAATCCCCATCCGACCCGCAACTGTGGACACTTCAGGGCATCGGGCTCTCGGCGGAGAAACACAATAAAGAAGCGCTGGCGGCTTTTCATCACGCGTTGCGCATTTCCCCCGATTATCTTCCCGCGTTGGAAGGCGCCGCTCAGGTCACGTACGAGTCGGGAGATAAAGAAGCTGCGGCACTCTTGCAGCACATCGCTCGCTTGCAACCCGGCGAGCCGACCAGTCATGCGATGTTGGGCGCTATCGAATCAAAACAAGGAAATTGTGTGCAAGCGGTGCGCGACTTTGAACAGAGCGGACCGCTTTTGGAATCACAGCCAGTAGCGTTGAAACAATACGGCGTTTGCCTGATTGCTGTGAAACAAACGGACAAAGCTGTTTCCGTTTTTCAGAAGCTGGTCAAACTTCATCCGGAAGATGCGAGTGCACGCCGTGATCTTGCAGCTCTGCAACTTAAAGTTGGACTACCGCAAGATGCGGTGGCCACGTTACAACCTCTATTAGGAGCGAGCAATCCGGATGTAAGCAGTATGCAGCTTGCATCCGCAGCTTACGAAGCCAATCGGGACACTCCTACAGCGGTCAAACTTTTGCGGGACGCGATTGTGCAAGATCCCCGCAACGTTTCTCTTTACGTAGACTTCGCCAATATCGCGCTTTCTCATCAATCGTTTCAAATCGGTATCGACATGATTAATGCCGGGCTCAATCTCCAGCCGAATGCGGCGCCTCTTTATCTGGCGCGCGGGGTTCTGTATGTGCAGCTTGCCGACTTCGACAGGGCTGAGGCTGATTTTGAAAAGGCCGAGCAACTGGACCCGCATCAGTCGATAAGCGCGGCCGCACAAGGAATGGCGGTGGAGGAGCAAAACCAGAATGATCCGGAGCGCGCGCTGGCAATTGTGAAATCCAAGCTGGTCAAGAAGCCGAACGATGCTTTCCTTTTATATCTTCAGGCCGCGATCATTGCACAGAAGGCTCCAGCTACCGACAGCCCGGAATTCCGAGAAGCCATGCAGTCTGCCAAAAAGGCGATTGCGATACAGAACTCGCTGGTGGGCGCTCACGATGTTTTGGCCAAACTTTATCTCGAATTGGGCCAGACTGAAGCGTCTATCAAGGAATGCCGGGATGCATTGAAGATCGATGCAAAAGATCAGGCCGCTCTATACCATCTGATCGTGGCGCTGCGGAAGACGGACCGCAAAGCGGAGATTCCGGAACTGCTCAAGCGACTGGCCGAAGCACGGCGGGACGCGACCAAGGACGAAGCAGAACAAAATCGTTACAAATTGGTTGTAGGTTCCGGAGCTCAATCCAATTGAGTAAATAATTACGGCGAGCTTTTTGGTCGAGCTTGAATAAACCATGTTGAGTAGAACTGGTTGAGTAAACCTTTACCGAGTGATTAAATCACAATAGCGACACCCTTCACATAGCTCATCTTATTATGACGATTACTCGCCGTTCTTTTTTTCTGCTTTCGCTTTGTGCTGCCGCACAACAGACTCTGGCTCAGGGCATTGCCTCGCGCGATGTGAAGGCGCAAGCAGCTCCAAAGCCGTCGGGACGGCCATTCGACGCGCATTTCCTGGACATCGCAGAAGCGGCAGGCCTGAAAACGCCGACCATTTACGGAGGTCTGGAAAATAAGAAATACATCCTGGAAGCGAACGGCTGCGGATGCGCTTTCATCGATTACGACAATGACGGGTGGATGGATATCTTTCTCCTGGCAGGAACGCGGCTTGAGGGAGCTCCGCCGGAAGCGACCAACCGGCTTTATAAGAACAACCGCGATGGGACCTTTACCGACATTACCGATAAGGCGGGACTGCGGGCTGCGGGTTGGGCCAACGGCGTTTGCATTGCGGATTACAACAATGACGGCTTCGACGATATTTTCTGCACCTACTTCGGACAGAATCGTTTATATCGCAACAATGGAGACGGCACATTCACCGATGTAACCAAAGCGGCCGGCTTGTTGGAGGATGGCCCAGCGCGATGGGGAGCTGGCTGCGCTTTTGTGGATTACAACCGTGACGGTCATCTCGATCTTTTTGTGTCCAACTATATCCGGTTTTCTTTCGAGCATGCGCCTGTGCCGGGCGAGAGTTCGACTTGTAATTGGAAGGGCATTCCGGTGAACTGCGGGCCCCGCGGATTGCCCACAGGCAGGCATTCTCTTTATCGCAACAATGGTGATGGCACATTTACTGATGTCACCAAGCAATCGGGTATCGCTGCCGCTACAGAGAGCTATGGGATGACCGTGGTCACGGCGGATTTCGACGAGGACGGATGGCCGGATATTTTCGTGGCTTGCGACTCCACGCCGAGCCTGCTTTTCATGAATAATCACGACGGAACTTTTCGTGAAGAAGGAGTTTTGCGCGGGGTCGCATTGAGCGACGACGGAATGGAACAGGCCGGAATGGGCGTCGGGATTGGTGATTACAATCTGGATGGCCACCTCGACCTCTTCAAGACGCACTTCATCGGCGACACCTGCGGCTTGTATCGCAACGACGGCAAAGGAAACTTCGACGACGTTACTCGCCTGGCAAAAGTCGCTGTGGAAACGCGCTTTACCAGTTGGGGCACAGGGATGGTTGATCTCGACAATGACGGCTATCCCGATGTGCTCTTTGTAACCGGCAGCGTTTATCCCGAGGTGGAGCGGAAACTGCCGCAGTATCCGTATCGAACTCCCCGCGTTTTGTTTCGCAATCTGGGCAATTCCACGTTTGAAGAAATGGGCGGCACGGTTGGCGAAGGGATCACTACCCCGCACAGCAGCCGCGGATGTGCCTTTGGAGATTTCGACAACGACGGCGACATGGACGTGCTGATTGTCAACCTGAATGAACCGCCATCATTGCTGCGCAATGACCTGCACTCCAAGCAACATTGGATTAAGGTAAAGCTTGAAGGGGTGAAATCGAACCACAGCGCCATCGGCGCTCGCGTGCTTGTCCATTATGGAGGCAAGACGCAGGCGCAGGCTGTAGTGAGCCAGTCCAGCTATTACTCATGCAACGATCCTCGCTTGCACTTTGGACTGGGCGCAGTGAAGTTAGTCGACATTGATATCTACTGGCCCAACGGACTGCACGAAAACTTCAAGCAAGTTGGTGCCGATCAGCTTGTGACTTTTCGCGAGGGCGCAGGGCGTGTGGCCAACAAAGGATGGTCGAAAAGTTAGTCCCGAGTTCTCACGGCCACTTTTAGCTATCGACTCTTTTAACTATCAACTCTGAGGTAGAGGCGGTAATCCTCGCTCATGATGCTGGCGAATGGCCGGAAGGTGAGCGTGCCGTGATCGGTCTTAGTCGACCAGTCATCCGACGATCGCGCCACCCGCGCAACCGAAAGCAATTGCTTACGCGTGAGGCGCGAAGGGACCTCGCCGACAGCAAATAATGCTACCGGCCCCTGCATTAAGGCCACATTGTTTGGATTTTGGTCATCGATCGCTTCCAGCCGCGTCGGCATCTCAAATTCCATTTCCAGCCTGTCGCCATCTTTCCAAGTGCGTTGCAATGCCAGGAACTTGCCCGGAGTAACTTCACCTTCGATCTTGCGGCCATTTACCGATACGGTGCTCTTCGGCCCTATCCATGCGGGAATGCGCAGGTAGACGGCAAAGGTTTCCGGGCGCGCCAACGCAAAATCGAACTGGCTGGTATTTGCCTTGGGATACTGCGTGTTCTGAGTCAGCGTCACTTTGGTCGTGTTTTGCAGCCACGAAACGCGCGAGGGTAGGAACAGGTTGATGTAAATTCCATCGTGCGCCTCATAGTAAGAACTGATGCCATAATCGGCGGTCAGTTGCGGGAAGGTTCCGGAGCAGCAAGGCCACTTGTCGCGATGGTGAACTTTGCGCGCGGAGTTGTTGTAGTCGGAGTAGTAAAAACTGGTTCCGTCGGCAAGAATCGGCGTGGCCCCGGCAATCGTGTTGTAGAGCACGCGCTCCATGCTGTCGCCGTAACGCGAGTCGCGCGTTACGCGCAAAAGATAGCGCGTGATTTTGAAATGACCATAAGCGCCACAGGGAGTTTCAAAACTGGCATGAGTGGTGCTGAGGCTGGAATCCAAACCTCCGCTACCGGGCACGACAAAAGCTTCGTCCGGTCCCCAACCGCCAGTGGCATAGCTCTGTTCCTGCACCATGCGCAAGCCATTCTGCGCGGCCTTGAGATACTTTTCATCTCCCAAAACGAGATAAGACTGCATCGCCGAGCTGAATGCATTTACATGGCTGTAGGCGTGTTCACCGGGCAAAACGTTCTGTCCTTGCGCGAGCGGATCGAAATAGTCGCTCTCGATAAACCGGATTGCGAGGTCGCGATAGCGCGAGTTTCCGCTGCGCTGATACGCGAGGAATAGATTTTCCGGGAGAGTGTAAGTCTCATCCCAGGTATAAGCGATTTCTTTATGAGGGCGGGCGCGCTGTTCGGCGCGGCTGAGGGCTTTCTCGGGCAAATGAGGCATGGCAGCGGCGGTGGCGCGCCAGTGAACATCAAGCGCATCTGGATCGGCCGCAAATTCATGAGCGTCGATTAAACCGCAACTGGTTTTGTCGTAGGTATAGGCCGGCAGCTTGTAGTCGACGTAGAACTTTCCATCGGTGTCGACGGTCTGCGCGAAGCCGCGGACAAGACGATGCACTTTTTCCTGAGTCGCCTTGTCGCCAGTGACCGCATAGGCACGCGCCAGGCCGGAAAGATATTGTCCAAAGCTGTGCCCGGGAATGAAGGCGTGAAAATTGTCGGGCGTGCTGAAATCGTCGGCGTCGTCGTACCATCCGCCCATGTCCGGTCCCGGCGACGGCATACCCATGCGATGGCGAAAAGGCTTTAACAAAGCGTCTTCGTCCAGGTGCAGGTAGAGATTGTGATTATTGTCGAATTGCTGGCGAAACAGACTGTCGAGTAATTCGACTTGCGAATAGCTGAATACGGAAAGCGGAGGGACGACCGCCAGTGGGACAGAACCCTGAGTGGAAAGGGCTCGCAAGCTGCGTGGCGCGAGTGTGGCTCCCGCCGCTGCGGCGGTTAGCTTCATAAATTGGCGGCGAGAGGTCTGGTTCACAGTATCATCCTTAGCTTCCTGGCGTGAGATGCCTCATCTGAGGGCACAATTACCCTTGTGTGACCATACGCGATTATTTTCAAGCGCAGGATAGTACATCTGTCCTATGCAGATTTTAGATGGCGAAGGTTGGGTGGTGAGTCAGTAATTTTAAAGGAAGCGAGCTAAACGCGCGTTATTGCGTTGCGACAAAATAAACTAGCTCGACACGGAAATAATTCCCTGCTTCATGGCAACGGACGCGGCTTCCGTGCGGTCGCAAACATCGAGCTTCTGGTTGATGCTGTTGATGTGATTGCGAACCGTGTACCGGCTGATCCCGAAGGCGCGCGCGATCTCTTTGTTCGTGAACCCCCGCGAGAGCATTTCCAGAATTTCTAATTCTCTCGGGCTCAGGCTCGAGCGGCTGTTTCTGTCGGAGAGCCTGCTGGCGATTGCGGGCGGGAAATATTGCTTGCCGGCGTGAACCGCAACGATGGCGTCCACGATCTCGTCGCATGACATCTCTTTCAGCAGATATCCGCGTGCGCCCGCCTGCACGGCGCGGTAGATTTCTTCTTCAAATTCGAAGCTGGAGAGAATGATTACCTGCGGCGCAAAGGGCAGGCGGCGCAGGGACTGCAGCGCGTCGATCCCGCTTACCTTCGGCATTCGGATGTCCAGCAAAACCACATCCGCGGGGGTGTGTTCGAGCAAGGCCAACGCTTCTTCGGCACCAGCTGCGGCGCCAACCAACTTGAGCCCGGGCTGTTTGCCCAACATGCTGCTCAACCCAGCGCGCACTACCGGATGGTCATCAACGATTAGCAACCGGATCGGTAGTTTAACTTGCAGCTTGTCCATGTCGTTGTCTCTGTGCATGAAATCTACGCTCCCAAAGCAAATGCCAGATAGCAGCCGGCCATAACGTGCGCATCAATTTGGCCGGCATCGGCGCAATCACTTTTACGGCTGTGCCCCGGCCGGGTACACTATGAATCTTTAACTCCGCGGAAATGCTATCGGCACGCTTTCTCATGCCGAGGATGCCGAAACCAGATGAATCGGCGTCCGCGAGAAAACCTTTTCCGTTGTCTTCCACGAGCAATTGCAAGGCAGACTCGCCATAGACAAGAGATATCAGCAAAGTGGTCGGGTTGGCGTGGCGCACCGCATTCGCCAGAGATTCCTGCCCTATGCGAAAGAGTGTATCCGAGATGCGCACTGGTATGCTGTGCGCCTCGCCAGAGGTAAAGGCGCTGACTCGGATGCCTCCGCCCGCCACCATGCTTTTGGCACTTTGTTCGAGTGCGTGAAGCAGCCCTGCAGATTCGAGAAGTTCGGGCCTCAGCGCAGCGATACTGCGCCTCGCCTCCTCATGGCTGCGGCGCACCAGACTCGACGCCAACTGGAGTTCGCGGTCGATCGCGCATCGATCATCAATTTCGTCACGAATCGCCTGCAACTGATAGCCTATGCCGGCAAAGCTCTGGGCCAAGGTGTCGTGCATCTCATGAGCCAGTCTTTGGCGCTCTTCGAGCACCGCCATCAGCCGCCATCTTTCGATGTAACTGTTAAGCGTTTGCACCGCCAGAATTAAAAGTAAGAATGCAATAATCGCGATAACGATGTGGCGCGTGCTCCACCAAGGCGGGCCTTGCAGTACTTCCACATCGTTTAACGAGGGCAGCAGAATAGCGAAGGGAGTAAGGTCGCGAGTGTAAGCGGAATCGACTACGCAAATTCCCCGAAGGCGGAGACGGCTCTTCTCTTTGAGCTGCCGGAAAAGTCCGGCGCCACTGGTTCCGTTGGCGATGGCCCGAAATGATTGATTGTCTTCGTCCAGATTCAAGATCAGGGTATGGTCGGGGCCTTCTTCCTTACTTTCCAGACGCCCTTCCACTTCGATGTATTGCGCATCGAAAGAACCGGTGGCGGCCTGCGAAGCCGTCACGCCCATGGAATGAATGGGTGCGTGCGACCATAGGATGTGAACCTCGGCATCCTTCAATACAGAACTGAAATCGTGGAGCTCTGCTTCCCCACTGGCCTCTACCTGGTCGCCTATCTGCGGAGGCGTTGTGGCATGAAAATTCTGAATTGCCACTCCTCCCGTGGAATCCTGCACGAACAGCGTGGGAAAAGTAAGAGTGACAACGCCGTGAATCGTAACCCGCGAGAGCTTACCGGGCGCGAGCGCCCGCAGGTTGGCGATGGGTTGGCCATCGGGATCGACATGATGATCGCGCATATCGAGATATAGAGGCTCGAGGTATTGATCTTCGGCATCCGTCGCCGAACGCAGGGAATTCCAATCAGGGAGCGGTTTTCCCGTGGGTCCGACCAGAGGGTCGGGGTCCGCAAGAGGGATTTTCATGTCTCCAACCAGGTTGGATAGATCTTGCTCGGTGGCTGCTCGAACTTGCACGTTTCGCCACAGGCCACCAGTCTGATAAGACTTCAGACCGAAGCGGCCCGACTGTATACAATCCGGTTGTTGGATAGCATCGACTGTCACTGCGCCGGAAGGCGAGGTCGCGGAAGCGATGATGTTACAGCCGTGGGCCAACAGTCTCAGGTGGTACCACTGCTGCGCAAAAACCCGAGGCATGATATGCCTTGCCTGATATTCAACCCAACCATAACCAGCCCGGCCCAGGATAAGCGTGTTATCGAGATCACGTAATCCTGCGTAGTAACCGTTGTAGGCGTCCACTCCCTCTTCTTCGTCGCTGCCCCGGATGATGAGACCCGCGTCGCCGTACTGGCCGAGAAGTTGGACATCCGCTTCGATCAAATAATCTTTCCAATGGACGTTCCCATTCATCAACTTGGCGCCACGTTCGTCGGAGTTGTTGCGCATGGCGCCATCGACGATCTCCCACGCCCCGCCAAAAGGCTGCCACTCTTCCTGCTTTTCAAGATGAAATGAATCATGATAGAGGGGTTGACGTGACGCCCGGGAAGAATACAAACGCAATGAGAACCAGGCTGCACCAAAAACTGCTGATGCGATGAACCCTACGGCTAGGACTGTGATGAATCGGGAACGGGATTGACGCGGATAGGTCATTGCGCGGCCCACCAGTTGGCCGTTAATTGCGCACGAATCTCGGGAGTGTCCATATTCTCCCGCGTCATTAATATGGGAGGCACTACGCTCATGCCGGGAACGGATCGGTCATGGATTTGCCCGTCCATATCTTCCATCGCGATGCGGCCCATGTCATAGGTGCGTTCCATCACTACGGAGTCGATGCCGCCGCTTCGGATGGGCACCATTAGGTCCTGATCAAAACCAATCAGCTTGATGGCTCGCGTCTTGTCAAATTCCACTAGAGCGTAAAAAGCGCCGCGGGTCGAGATATGGGACAGTGCGACGATGGCGTCTACTGCCATGCCTAGGTGAAGAATGTCCTCTGCCACCTGCTGTTCCTGGGGCACGCTGTAGTAACCGAGCCTGCGCGCAACCACTCGAATATTCGGGTATTCCTGCTCCAACGTGTTCTCGAAGCTACGTTCTCTGGTGGTAATGCCGGTCAGCTGCGGGTTGATGCCAAGAATCGCGATGGAGCCGCGTCCATTCAGAATCTTCCCGACACGGCGGGCGGCCATTTGTCCACCGGCAGCATCGTCGTTTAAAACGTAGGAGAGTTTTGCCGAGGGGGCGATACCCAGGTTCGTTCCAACGACGACCATGGGAAGCCCGCCGGAGACGATGCGGCGGATCGGAATTCGCAAGGGTAAAGTCTGGTCGGGAGTAATAATAATTCCGGCATATCCTCGGGCTACAACCTTCTCGAGAAAATCGATCTGCCCTTCTACATCATCCTCGCGGGGCGAGGCGTTCCAATAAACGTTGAAGCCTTTGCGGCGGGCCACATGCGTGGCCCCGGCGTGCTCAGGCTCCCAAAGTGCCGTTCCGCAGGCGCGGGGGATTACGGCGATCGTGTTCGACCGGCGGCTACAGGCGGGTAGAAATAATAATAACTGGAGAGCGGCGATAAGCGCCTTATTGCGCCTTGCGATAAATCGCGAGACGTACTGCGAACTTATAAGGAACTCGCGGTTATATGGTTTTACGTATGCAACGGGACTGCAAGAGATCGTCCTGGAGGACAAAATACCCCTCAACTTCCGCCGGATCGATATCGATCTAGTATATATATAGTACATCTGTACCATGCGCACAGACCGAGAGTCCGTTAGGCTCACGGTGCTTCGAAGCAGCAATCCGTATCGAGAGGCAGGGAGCGGTAACGACGTTCCATTGGCTTCGCAGAACGGGTTCAGTTTGCAGCGGCTCCCTGTAGAGCCAGGTTGGACTTGAACAGGGTAGACGAGTAAACGTTTGCTGACAAGCAAATCCTTTTGTTCCGAAAAAGGTGACTCGATATGCGTTCAAGCCTCTCCACTTCCGTCCGCGCCCTGGCGCTTGCCTTCGCCGTTCTTTGCGCAACTTTCTGCTCCGCACAGTTTACCGGCAGCGTGCAAGGCGTCGTGCAGGATCCCTCCGGCGCCGGCGTTTCCAAGGCAGCCGTACGGATCGTGAACAAAGATACGCAGGTCACTGCGACCACAAATTCTGACGACTCTGGCAACTTCCGTTTTATCAGTCTTCCGCCAGGCTCCTACAAGGTACTGGTCGAAGCCACAGGATTTGTAAAGTCTGAAGCCGATTTGACTTTGCTCACCGAACAAAATCTGAACGTTCCCATCACGCTCAAGGTCGGCTCGACTTCCGAGTCGATTACGGTCAGCACGGAAGCTCCCGTGGTTGACACGGCGGACAGCCGGACTGAGTTTACGCTTCAGAATCAGGCGGTCGCCGAGCTGCCAATCGTTGGACGAAACCTCGTGACTCTAGTGACGATGGCGCCGGGGGCCACCGGCCTAGGAACAAGCGGCGCGGGCAGCCCCGCATCGGGCGTGGATAATTATTCTACGGAAGAGCAGGTTGACGCCAGCGCCAACGGCCAAGGAGGGAATAACAACCAGTATGTGGTGGATGGACTCGACGTGACCAGCGGAATTCGCCAGGGCGTCTTGAATCTCACCCCCCAACCGGAAGCGATCCGTGAAACCACGATCCAGGTCAACACTTTCACCAGCGAGTATAGCCGCGCCGCCGGATTGCAGACCATGTTCACCACGAAGTCCGGGACAGACCAATTCCATGGTTCAGCGTCTGATTACTTCAACTATCAGGGAATGTTCGCGAATCAGCATTTCGTATCGTCGTCGGATCATCCTTACGCAGCGTTTCACTCCAATAACATGGATTTTGCCATCGGCGGTCCAATCATTCCTCACAAAAATTTCTTCTTCTTCTTCTCGGTGGAACCGCTCCGCTCCTCATCGAGCGCCGGAGGATCGGTGACCTTCGCGGATCCAGCCTTCATCGCCTTTGCGCAGGCGAATAATCCTGGAACGGTGGGAACCCAAGTTCTCACCAAGTATCAACCCGTCGGCGTGGGCGGCGTTACCGTCCTCTCGACCGCCAGCGATGTTTTTGGGCCGACAGTATGCGGTACGGCCGCCGCTGAAAACATCCCTTGTTCCACCCCTGTAATCGATCAAGGCGCTTTTGGCGCAACCTCGGTACGTAACGGCACACAGTATTTTGGCCGCATCGATAAAGATTTCAAGAACGACCGCATCTATGCCAGCATTTTTCGAACTCTTCTGCTTACAGGCGCGCCTTCGGCAATGCCTCAATTCTCCGCTTTGAACAATACGTGGCAAGTCGCAGGCCAGGCATCGTGGACGCACACTTTCTCTCCTACTACGCTCAATGACTTCACGATCGGTCAAAGCCGGGTAGAAGGCGTGCAGGGCAGTGGCGCCAAGGATTACACAGTTCCTTCTATATCGGTAAACGGCATTAACGTGGACTCTGGCCAGGCCTATGGCGTGGGATTCGCGCAGGGCGATTTTATCCAGCACAACTATCATTGGCGCGACGTTCTTACTCACGTACACGGCGCCCATACCATCGAGGTTGGTTATGAAGGATGGTATGGCGATGACGTCGAACCTTTTCAGGGACCATGGTCCCAGCCTAAATTCTCATTCAGTAACCTGTTAACGCTGGCACAGGATGCCCCGACCAATGAAACCGGCGTGTATTTCAATCCCCTAACCGGTCAAGAGCAACTATGGAGTTGGGATGCGGCTTCCAAGACCTTTGGACTGTTTGTGCAAGACAGTTGGAGGGCCAGGAAAAATCTGACTGTGACGTTGGGTTTACGCTATGACGATAGCGGCAACCCGTATTCCAAGAGTTCTTCCACGGTATTTGGCAACTTCTATCTTGGTTCTGGAACCACCGAGCAGCAGCAAGTTGCGAATGGCTATGCCAAGGCAACCCACAACGCCCTGCTGCATTCGGTCGACAATCTCTTCAGTCCTCGCATCGGCATCGCCTGGGATCCCTCGGGAAGAGGTGATTGGGTGGTGCGTGGAGGGTTCGGCATCTATAACAACTGGTTGACGCAGGCGAACGTGCAGGAAGAGTTCCGCGGCAGCCCTCCGGGAGAAGTTTCGCCGACGTTCGTTGCGGGAGGAACAGCCAATGCGGGAGCACCTGTTTTCGTTCTCGGAAACAGCAACAAACCCCCGTTTGGATTTACTTACCCAACTATTACGCCGGGCCTGAATGCGCAGGGGGGACAGATCGGGGTCAGTGATGCAATCGGCGGCATTAATCCGCTTTTAAAATCGCCTAAGTCGGATATATGGTCGCTCACACTAGAGAAGAAGCTGGGAAGTTATTTTGCGGCCAGCGTCGGTTACAACGGATCCCACTCCTACAATATTGTCGGCAATGGAAACTCCATTGGACTTGTTTCCTACGGAGTGGATATTAATTCCTTCCCCGGCGACCTCATCACCCAGATGAATAACAGTCCGACGCCAGTCGTTCCCAGTCCGACCCGCCTTAACCACAGCTTTGGTTCCATCACCTACGCCGATAATGACCGCTATGGCAATTACGATGCTGTGATCTTCGATGCACGAGGACACTTCACGCGAGGCTTTGTCGAGGCTTCCTTCACCCATTCCCGTTCGCAGGATGACTCCCTAACCTATCCTGATTCCGAGGGGCTGAACCCGGGACAGTATTACGGACCCTCGATCTTCGATGCGCCGAACCGCTTCTCTCTCAGTTTTAACTATCAGATCAAAGGCTTAAATGGCGGACGCGGGGCTGCGGGATATACGACTGGCGGTTGGGGAATTAGCGGTACAAGCATTTTCCAGTCCGGGTATCCGTTAACTGCCGCTAATACCAATGGCTTTCTGGCAGTGTGTGCATCGGGCGCCCTGAGTAATGTGACCGGGTGTTCGGCTGCGGACCCAGCAGTTGCTTATCAGGCTGGGAGCGGAGACTACAACGGCGATGGGGACAACATCGATTTCCCCAATGCGGTTAGCTACCATCAATCGACCAAGAACAGCTCCTGGCTCACAGGGGCGATTCCCTCGAGCGATTTCACCGCGCCCGCTTTCGGATCGGAGGGTAACGAGAAGTCGAATATGTTCCGCGGGCCAAATTTCGTTGAGACGAACATCAACATCTACAAGGACACGCGTATTACGGAAAGAGTTAATTTCCAATTCCGGTTTGAGATTTTCAACCTTTTCAACCGGGCGAACTATGTAGACTTCACCAGCTATTCAACGATTGACGCCGGTGGCATCGACATGAATCTGCCGGATGGAAATTTCGGCCAGGCCACAGCCTCGCATGAACCCCGATTCTGGCAACTCGGAGGAAAGCTTTCGTTCTAGGGGGCCACACAGCGCAAGCCGGCGATAGAAATGCCGTATAACTACAGAAATGGAGAGACACCGGCCGGGCGATAACAGAGATGCGCTACCACAAAAAGGGTGGTTACTGTTCGCCACGGTGTCTTTCGTTCTCTTCGCTCTTTCCGTGACATCGGCTCAAGATCCGGGGAACCGGATAGATACGATCAATGCAGCACTGCATAACCGGGAATTCGAGGCGGCACTCGAACTACTTCGTCCCGCACTGCAAATCGCGCCCAACAATGAACAGTTGTGGACGATGCAAGGCAAGGCGTATGCGGGCGAAGGACATGATAAAGAGGCGCTTGCTTCGTTTGACCACGCACTAAAAATCGCTCCGGACTATATTCCTGCCCTGCAGGGGGAAGCACAGATTAACTTCGACGCGGGCAGCGCTGCAGCGATTCCAATCCTGCAGCATTTGTTGCGATTGCGGCGCGACGATAGAACGAGCCATGGCATGCTGGCTGTACTCGAGTACCGGCAAGGAAACTGCGCTGCCGCCGCCCCCCATTTTGAAAAGGCGGAGGCATTGTTCGATGCTCAGGTCGATGCTCTTCATGCCTACGCCATCTGCCTGGTACGGCTCAAGCAAATCGATCAGGCGGCAAAAATATTCGAACATGCATTGGCGCTTGAGCCAGACAATCAGCAGGAGCGCAAATTAGCGGCTTCCATCGAGCTCATGGCCCACCAACCTCAAGCGGCTATTGCTACCCTGGGGCCAATGCTCAGTTCCAATAAACCCGATGTCGAAACGCTCGAGCTTGCTTCTGCCGCTTATGAAGCGGGCGACCAGACGGATCAAGCTGTCGATCTCCTTAAACAAGCCATTAATCTCGATCCCACCGATGTCAGCCTTTATCTGCACTTCGCGGACATTTCCTCTGTGCACCAATCGTTTCAGGTGGGGATCAATGTGGTGAATGACGGTATCAGCCAGCAGCCGAAAGCTGCGCCGCTTTATTTTGCGCGGGGCGTGCTCTACGTTCAGACGGGCCAATTCGATAAGGCGCAGGCGGACTTCGAGAAGGCGTATGAATTGGATCCCAATCAATCTCTCACCGCGGCAGCCCAGGGATTGGCAGCACTAGAGGCAAACGATCTTGATAAAGCGCTGGCCACAGTTCAGACGAAGCTGAAAGCCAAACCAGACGATCCCACTCTGCTTTATCTTGAAGCGGACGTTCTCGTGAAAAAAGAAGCGGAACCGGGTACGCCAGAATTTCAGCTGGCGATGCGCTCGGCCAGGAGGGCAATCGCCTTGCGTCCAAACCTTGGCCCGGCTCACGCGGTCCTAGCAAAACTTTATCTGCAGGCAGGTCAATATCCAGAAGCTATTGAACAATGCAAGAAGGCGTTGGAGATCGATCCCAAAGACCAAACATCGTTGTACCGGCTGATCCAGGCGTTGCGGAAAACTGGGAACGATAACGAGGTACCAAGTTTACTGAAACGGCTTGCTTCCATTCGCCAACAAACCACAAAAGAAGAGATGGAACATTACCGCTACAAATTAGTCGAAGGGAGCACTGAGGAACAACCTGCGCAACCTTAGATTTTCGAATCGTTTGTACCGATCGCGAGTCTGGCAAAAATGAGTTGCAGTGCACTTCTGAAAATATCCCATGCATTTCTCCCAATTACTCCCAACGCGTCCGAGGGCAGCAAATGATTGATTTCGCCAACCTGGAAGTTTGGTTCGTTACCGGAAGCCAGCATCTGTACGGACCCGAAACTCTAAAGCAAGTCGGGGAGCACGCCACTACCATTGTGCGTGGCCTCGGAAAATCTTCGCAGATCCCCGTGAAGATCGTTGCCAAGCCAGTGATGACCGGCCATGACTCGATTCACGAGTTATGCCTGGAGGCGAACCGGGCGAAGAATTGCATTGGCCTCATTACGTGGATGCATACATTCTCACCCGCACGCATGTGGATCGCCGGACTTCGGTCGCTCGATAAGCCTTTGCTGCACCTGCATACGCAATTCAATGAGCAATTGCCTTGGTCGTCCATCGATATGGACTTCATGAATCTGAACCAGTCCGCCCATGGCGACCGCGAGTTCGGCTTCATCGGGGCGAAGATGCGCCTCAAGCGAAAAGTTGTCGTCGGTTTTTGGCAGGATGCGGCAGTGCATGGAGAAATAGGGGCATGGTCGCGTGCGGCGTGCGCCTGGCACGACTCTCGGCAACTGACAGTGGCGCGTATCGGCGACAACATGCGCAACGTCGCCGTCACCGATGGAAACAAGGTGAATGCAGGAATTATGCTCGGCTACTCCGTTAATGGCTATGGGGTTGGAGATGTGGCCAAGCACATTCAACAAGCCACCGACGCGGAGGTCGACAAACTTACCGCTGAATACGATGACGCTTACACGGTGGTTGAGTCGATGCGTCCGGGCGGAAGCCGAAGGCAATCCATGCGCGACGCAGCCAGGATCGAGTTGGGGCTGCGGGCATTTCTGCAAGAGGTTGGCGCACATGCTTTCACAGATACATTCGAAGACTTACATGGGCTCAAGCAACTTCCGGGTATAGCGGTGCAAAGACTGATGGCTGAAGGCTACGGATTCGGCGCCGAAGGCGATTGGAAAACATCCGCTCTGGTGCGAGCGGTAAAGGTGATGAGCCATGGGCTCGAAGGTGGGGCGTCGTTCATGGAGGATTATACCTACCACCTGCCCAATGGCGGACAGATTCTCGGCGCGCATATGCTGGAAGTTTGCCCGTCGATTGCGGACAACAAAGATAAGCCCGCGGTTGAGGTTCATCCCCTCGGCATCGGCGGTAAAGAAGATCCCGTCAGACTGGTGTTTACCGCGGCTCCCGGAAATGCCGTGAATGCGTCGCTCGTTGATATGGGCAATCGCTTCCGGTTGATCGTCAACGAAGTGAATATAGTGCGGCCCGAACATTCTCTGCCGAAGCTTCCGGTGGCTCGCGCGCTCTGGATACCTGAGCCAAACCTGAAAGTCTCCGCGACCACCTGGATATTGGCGGGCGGAGCGCATCACACCGCTCTCAGCCGCGCCCTCACGACAGAACATCTGGAGGATTTTGCAGAAATGGCGGGCATGGAATTTCTCTTGATCGGCCCGGATACGACGATTCGAGAGTTCAAGAAAGAATCGCGGTGGAATGACTTGTACTACCATCTGGCGCGAGGCCTTTGAGGCGAATCATGGAACTTCGTCAACTCGGGAACAGTGACCTGCGAATCAGCCCGATTGGAATTGGAGCCTGGGCGATGGGCGGAGGCGGCTGGTCGGGCAGCATGGGGCCGCAAGATGACGGCGATTCCCTTCCCGCCATTCACGCGGCTTTAGATCACGGCATGAACTGGATTGATACCGCCGCGCTCTATGGTCTCGGCCATTCAGAAGAGATCGTCGCGCGCGCGCTGGCCGGACGCTCGCCGCGTCCCTATGTGTTTACCAAGTGCGAGCGGGTTTGGGATGATGACGGCAAGATTGGCGCATCGCTGAAAGCCTCGTCTATTCGCCGCGAATGCGAAGGCAGTTTGTGGCGGCTGAAAGCCGATGTGATTGATCTTTACCAGATTCATTGGCCGGAACCGGATGAAGACATCGAAGAAGGGTGGACCGAACTTGTTCGGCTGAAAGAAGAGGGGAAGGTTCGCTACATCGGCGTCTCGAATTTCAGCGTCTCGCAGATGAAGCGGGCGCAAGCGATCGCTCCCATTACTTCGCTCCAGCCGCCGTATTCGATCGTGACGCGGGAAATTGAGAATGAAATCTTTCCTTACACCTATCAAAACAAAATCGGTGTCATCGTCTACTCGCCAATGTCCGCGGGGCTTCTTACGGGCAAAATGACCAAAGAGCGAGTCGCCGGATTCTCATCTGAGGATTGGCGGCGAAACTTGCCGAACTTTCAGGAGCCATTGCTTTCACGCAATCTCGAACTCGTGGAATTCCTGCGGGAACTTGGCCGGCGGGATGGCAAGTCGCCGGGGGAATTGGCGATTGCTTGGACTCTTGCTAATCCAGCGGTCACGGGCGCGATTGTTGGATTTCGCAGCGTGAAGCAGGTCGAAGGCATTGTTAGCGCGGCCACCTTCCGTCTCTCCGCGGCCGAGGTGAATGAAATTGACGACAGGCTGCGCGCGCAAGTGGTAGCTTGAAATTTGTATTTTGAAAGATATTTCATTTTGTGGGGGAGGAAGTGAGCCAAACTCGCGATGATTGCGTCGCGATTTGATGTCATTGTTGGGGTAAGGATACTTTTCCCCCAGTGATCGAGCCCATGCGATTTCTGGCTTTACGATACGTCTTTCCCCCGGCGCTTCTGGTTCTCCTTCTCGCCTACGGGAGGGGCCAATCACCGACGGGGGCCCCCTACCGAGCCGAGGCGACGAGCAACAGCAAAGCTGATACCATTCGCTTGCCGGGTGAACCCACCGGCGCGAACCGCTGCAAAGTTTGCCACGCATCCGAAGTCGAAGGCTACGCAAAATCTGCGATGGCGCACTCCCTGCGCCGCGCGGCAGAGGAACCAGCAGGCGCGGTTACCACTTCCGACGCGAAAATTATAATGTACTCTACGCCTGCCGGCTCCTGGCAACGGCTGGAATCCGGCGGCAATGTGAGCACCTATCACATCGATTACGTGATCGGCTCGGGCAACCACGCCAATGGTTATCTCCTCAATCTGGATGGCCACCTTTTCCAGTCTCCGGTCGCGTTTTACAAGAGCCGCAACGCTTACGATTTGGCACCCGGTTACGAAAAGACTCAAGATCCGGATTTCAACCGCCCGGTCGCGGAAGGTTGCGTCTTTTGCCATTCAGGAACTGAGTTGCACATTACCGGGACCGAGAATCAGTTTCGCGCTCCGGTGTTCCCCGCAGAAGCGATCACCTGTGAACGTTGCCACGGTCCCAGCGAAAAGCATCTTGCCGACCCCAGAGCCGGCACCATCGTCAATCCTACGAAGCTCGAACCTGCTGCGCGCGACAGCATTTGCGAGCAGTGCCATTTGATGGGCGCGGCGCGCGTGCTGAACCCCGGGCGCGAGTTTCGTGATTTTCAAGCTGGGCAGAAACTGGAAAGCACCTTTACTGCTTACCACGATGCTTTGCCTCCCGATGGACCCGCGAAAGAATTTAAAGTCATCAGTCACGTCGAGCAGCTTGCCATGAGCATGTGCGCACGCAGCAGCCAAGGGCGCCTGTGGTGCGGAACCTGCCATGATCCGCATAACAAGCCGGTCGAACCGGTGCAGTACTATCGCTCGCGTTGTCTTTCCTGCCACACCAATACTTTTCCGAAGCCTCATCCGAGCACGGACAGCAATTGCATCAGCTGCCACATGCCACGGCGTGACGCACAAGACGGAGGCCACACGGCTTTTACCGATCACCGCATTCAGCAGCGTCCACAGCCACAATCTGATTTTCCGCCCGCTGGAGACATCGCGGCATGGCGTGAGCCCGCGCCGCCCGATCTTCAGAAACGCAATCTCGGCATCGCGTACCTCAACGCGGGTTTTCAGCGCCGGTCGTCAGGCTTCATCATCCATGGTTATCAACTGCTCACCGAGGTGCAGAACCAATTCGCCTCCGATCCCGATTTGTTCACCTGGATAGGAACGGCACTTTTGGTGGGGAAAAAATCTTCCGAGGCCGAACTCGCTTTCGATCGTGCCCTGGAACTCAATCCCAACTCAGCCGTCGATGAGACTAACGAGGCAGCGGCACACCAGCAGGGTGGAGACATCGACGGGGCAATCACTCACCTGGAACGCGCGGTTGCCATCGACCCGTTGCATCTCTCCGCCAGCAGCCAGTTGATTAATCTGTACAGACAGCAGGGGAATGCGGCCAAAGCCAATGAACTGTCGGACCGCGTTGCCGCACTCATGAAAGAAACGCCCGATTCTAATTCGTCTGGTTTCTCTCAGCCGGATTTGGTCGCGGCATCGACTTCTCCAAAGTTGGCGGAGACGGTTTTCAAAAACATCCAAGTGCTCAAGGGAATTCCCTCCGGCCAGATTATTCCCACGATGCGCTTCATCACTTCGGCGCTGGGCGTGCAATGCAGCTTCTGTCATGTGGAAGGTCATCTCGACGACGACGCCAAGCCGGCGAAAAAAAATGCGCGCAGCATGATGCGAATGATGGCTTCGATCAATCAAAACCATTTCGAAGGTGTCCGTGAAGTGACTTGCTACTCCTGCCATCGCGGAGCGCCCAAACCGGCCGCCATGCCGCCAGTTCCAGACGAGTCCGGCGGAAATGAGCTGGCGGGAAATAAACTTCCGCCTGAAACCGGGCCTCGCCAAGAACATGAAACGCTACCCGATAACCTGCCCACCGCCGATCAGATAATTGAGAATTTTGTTCAGGCCATGGGCGGAGTTAGTGCCATCGCGAAGATTACTACTCGAGTAGAAACCGGAACTACGGAACTAGGAGGAAAATCAGTTCGTGTCCAGATATTAAATAAAGGACCAGATAAGTATTGGTTAGTTCAGCACACCACCGTCGGCGATAGTATTATCGCTTTCAATGGCAATGCCGGATGGGGAAGCGTGCCGGGGCGCGCTTCCCATGATCTCAGCAGTTCCGATCTGGAAGCCGCTCGCGTGGATGCGGACCTGCAATTCCCTTTGCACATCAACCAGATTTTCCCTGAACTTCGCGTGGAATATCCGGAAATGGTGAATGGCCGCGAAACTTATGTGATTGTTGGCGTTCGCGAAGGCCTTCCGCCGTGGAAGTTTTACTTTGACGCGCAGTCCGGCCTGCTGGTGCGGCAAGTCCGCTATGCCGAGTCGCCACTGGGCCTCGATCCGACAGAGATCGACTATGAGGATTATCGCGAGGTTGATGGAGTGAAAACCCCATTCAATCGGACGATCGCCCGAGCCGGAAGCCGATCGACCATCCGAATCGAAGAGATCAAACAGAATGTCCCAATTGACGATGCAGAGTTTCTGCTACCTTCCGTCAAAACGCAGAAGCATTCTCAACCATAAGAAGTTGGTTGTTAAATCTGTACGGGCACAAGCTCTGGGATGCACCGGGAATTTTGGATGGATTTTACGGCGTCTTCGGCTGTGAATCTTCCCATAGTCAGCGCGCGCTTTCGGTCAGGCGTCATCTGAATGGGAGTTCGATCAATCCGCTGTACGTATTCGGCGGCGCGTGTCCCGGTTCGGACTACTTTCACAACAAATCTGATATTTTTCATAGTTTTCTCCTGTTTGATCGGACGCACGAATCGAGCGAAAAACAAATGGGAAAGGGCGCAAACCGCTGCGCATTTTCTCACAACTACCAGTCTCATCAGCCTCGGCGTGAATCTTGGCTTCGAGAGTCTTCCCGCTGCCGACACTCCCCTTGATCAGCGTGGGCTGGGCTTCGGCCTTTTCGACTTCAGATGGGCTGACTTAGTTCAGAGAACCTGAAAGAGTAAGGAGAGGCAACTTGCTCAATTTCAATGGTAGGCTTCCGCACATGCATTGTCAAACCCCGGCAATGACGGGCACTGTCCTATACCTAATGCTTTGCGACTGCCTTTAGACGGACCCCGGCAAGTGTCTTATGTTACCTTTTAGAGCAGTTTTCAGGGAGATCGCTTGCGCTACTCTCGAGTCGTTTTATTTCTCTTTCTGTCTTTGCTGATTTCAGTGGCTTTTACACTCGCCCAGGATCAGCCGGTCGTAGATCCTTCTGTCGCCCCACCACCGCACGCCAAACAGATCCATCTCAAGCACATTTTGGTGATCGGCCAAACCAGGGGATGGGAGCACGAGTCGATTTCGAACGGCATGGTCGCCATCTACGAAATGGGGCGCGACAGTGGACTATGGGACGCGACCTTGCGTACGGATGTGGGGCCTATAACGAAGAAGAAACTGGACAAGAATGCAAAGAATCTCGACTACTTCGATGCCATAGTCTTTGTGAGCACCACCGGCGAGCTTGATCTGGACGATAGCCAGAAGAAAGATATGATGTCGTTCATCAAAGACGATGGTAAAGGCTTTGTGGGCGTGCATGCAGCGCTCGACACCAATTACAAATGGCCGGAATATGGGGAGATGATCGGCGGTTGGTTCGATCAGCATCCGTGGTTCACGTTCAATGCGCCAATCATTAATGAAGACCCGAGCTTCCCCGCTGTCCACCACTTCCCTAAAGCGTTCGTTAAGTATGACGAGATCTATCAGCCCAAAGATTGGTCGCGCGACAAGGTCAATGTGCTGCTCAGTCTTGACCCCTTAAAACTCAATTACGCAAACAACTCGCGCGTGCATAGAACAGATCATGATTTCGCCGTCGCTTGGGACAAAATGTACGGCAAAGGGCGCGTTTTTTATTCAACCCTCGGGCATACGGAAGAGGCATGGAGCGATCCCGACATCCGCAAGATGTATTTTGAAGCGATCAAGTGGGTGTTGGGCATGACGGAAGGCAGCACGGCTTCTCATGCGCGGCTGCAAATGCAGGGCAATGATCATTAGGCGATGATCACTAGAAGTTAGAGGAATATTTCCGGGATGAATTTTCTTCGTTCGGTCTCTCAGGGAAGTGTGCTTTCAACCGCTCTATTGTTGCTGGTGGGTCTCGCCGTTTCCTCGGCACAAACGCCAACTCCGGGCGCGCCGGCCAAAAACGCAGTTAGCAAGAAGGGCGCAGTAATCACCAAATCATATCCCCCGGCTTTGGTCCAGAGCGGAGCCGCGCTTTTCCGGCGGGATTGCTCGTTTTGTCATGGCCGCGACGCCGGGGGTGGTGAGAGCGGGCCCGATCTCACCAGATCAAAGCTGGTGACTGCGGATGTGGATGGAGACAAGATCGGTGCGGTAGTGCGCAATGGCCGCCCGGATAAAGGCATGCCGCACTTTGACGTTTCCGAGCAGCAAATCGCGGGCCTGATGGCCTTTATCCATACGCAACAGAACAATGCCCTCACGCGAAAAGGTGGACGCAAGGGAGTGGATGTAGCCGATCTCCAGACCGGCAATGCCGAGGCCGGCAAACAATACTTTGAAGGAGCCGGGGGCTGCGCAACTTGCCACTCGCCCAGCGGAGACCTCGCCGGGATCAATTCTCGCTATAGAGGCCTTGAGCTCGAGGAACAGATGCTTTATCCCAAAAACGCGAAATCCAAGGTCGCGGTAACGCTCGCTTCCGGTCAAACGATCACGGGGACGCTCGAATATCTCGATGAATTTACGGTTGGGCTCATCGATTCCACCGGGTCGTATCGATCATGGCGAACCAATGATGTGCAGTACAAGGTGGATGAGCCGGTGAAGGCTCACGTTGAGCTGTTCGGCAAGTACACCGACGCTGACATCCATAATTTGATGGCATATTTGCAGACATTGCGCTAGGCGTTACTACTCTCTGTCGGATTGTAGTTTTAGAGGTTCCTCAATCGATATGAATTTTCTGAAGGCAGCATTTTTTCTTGCCGTGAGCGCACTATTGACGTTTGCAATTGCACTGCCCTCCGTAATGCTGGCGCAAGGCGTGAACCAGCAGATGCTTTTGCATCCGCCGGCTGACAGTTGGCCGGAGTATCACGGCGATTATTCAGGCAGACGGCACAGTTCGCTCACCCAGATCACGCCGGAGAACGTGAAGAATCTGGCGCTGGCCTGGGCGTTCCAGACAGATCAGACGGCACTCATCAAGTCCACGCCGCTGTTAGTGGATGGCATTTTGTACTTTACCGTTCCGGAAAATATTTGGGCGGTCGATGCGCGGTCGGGCCATCAAATCTGGCATTACACTTACCCGCGCAGCGCCGGCGATCACATTGGCCATCGCGGCGTGGCTATGTATAAGGGATATCTTTTCTTTTTGTCTCCCGATGCGCACCTGGTATGCCTGAACAGCAAGGATGCGACGGTACGCTGGATCGTGGAGATTGCAGATGTCGCAAAGGGTTATTGGACGACGATGGCCCCGCTTGTCGTCGGCAACCATTTGCTGGTTGGGGTTTCCGGAGATTTCGATAACCTGACCGGATATATCCGCTCGATCGATCCGGAGACGGGCGCAACGCAGTGGCAGTGGAATTCCACTCCGCCGGTGGGGACCCCGAATCAAACTACCGGTGGAATGACGTGGATGACCGGAACCTACGATCCGGATCTCAATCTCGTTTATTGGGGAACGGGAAATCCAACTCCGGTTCTGAAGGGATCGACGCGACCGGGCGATGATCCGTACACGTGCAGCATCGTCGCGCTCAATCCAGACACGGGCAAGCTGGCGTGGTCCTTCCAGGTTTCGCCGCATGATACTCACGATTGGGATGGAGTTGAAACTCCGGTGCTGGTGGATGGAGATTTTCATGGCGACCCGAAGAAGATGCTGATGCAGAGCTCGCGCAACGGCTACTTCTTTGTTCTCGACCGTACCAACGGGAAAAATCTTTTGACCGCTCCTTTCGGGCCGGTGAACTGGTCGCTTGGGGTCGATGCGCAAGGGCGTCCGATTCCCAATCCCGCGAAGGAGCCAGCGCCCGATGGACGCCTGATTGCTCCCGATGAGTCTGGTATGACGAACTACCGCGCTCCCAGTTTCGATACAAAGAATGGATTGTTTATCGTCAACGCCCATCCCAGCTACAGTATTTATTTTGCCAAGCCAGCCGATGGCGAGTACGGGTGGTCAGGTGCGGATTATGAAGTGTGGGGTAAAGGTGTGATCGAGGCCATCGACTACCAAACCAGCAAGATCCGCTGGAGCCACGAACTTGGTCCAGGAGTGGCGGGCGCAGGAGTGCTGACAACGGATTCAGGGCTCACCTTCACCGGCGACGCTATGGGTAACTTCCTCGCGCTCGATTCGAGCAATGGCAAAACGCTTTGGCACGCAGGCTCAGGCTCGCGCATCGCGAGTTCTCCGACTAGCTACGAACTCGACAGCCGCCAATACATACTGACCAGCAGCGGCGGAGTACTGTTCGCATGGGCACTTCCGCAAGAGTAACTTTGGGCAAGTCGCAGAAGTAAAGTCGCGAAATCCGACGCAACTCACACGGCAATCCTCTGGATGAAGCTTTGAACTCCGCTATTGCAGCGGCGACCACGCCCGGCATTCCGACACACTGACGGGCGAAGTCAGAGGAGGACCGGTTTTGTAGCGAACGACCGCGTCGGAGGTCGAACAAAAAATTCGCGATCCTGCGCTACTGCTGATAGGTGTGCCGACCACTACAAATTCCTCGCACCGCTGCTGCTTGCATACCGCCGTCAAGCTGAACCGGAATCCAGACTTCGTACACCAGCTACCCGCGGTGCAACTTGCATTTCCCAGCGTTGCATCAATCACACCGGCATGGTCCGGTGACGGAGAGCCAACTTTACTGGGATCAGGACCCAGCGTGGCCAGATCACGCGCAAAGCCTTTTTGCGGATAAGCACTCGAATACATAATCTGCGCGGTATTGACTGTGCGGATGGTAGCGACGGCGCTCGATTCGTTCGCCACAATCCGCGCCCTCAGCAGATTGGGAATCGCGATTGCTGCCACCACGAGAGCTCCACCAGCGTCAACCCCTCCGCTTCTACTGACTTCGCGCAGCGCGCTTTCCTCGCCGTAGACTGCAATCGTCGCCGGGGTAGTCTCGGTCACTTGGGAAAGAGACCGCGCCATCTGCGGAAATAGTTGCCCCATACTCATTGCCGTCACCGCAAGCGGATCTTCGTAGAGTAACGCGGAAGCTTCCGATCCATGGCCGGGTGGCAATGACGCCACAAATTTCCCGGCCTTGGCCAACGATTCACCGCTCTGATGGAGTCGAATTGCTTCGGCGACCGTTTCTCGATTGGAAGCTATGACCAGATACCCATCCACAAATGCATAACTGATTTCGATAGTTTTCTGTGCGGAGGGAATCCGCAAGGTGTGGTAAGTAACTCCTCCATCCTCGGATTGCTGCGCACCAAGATGCATGGCAGCAAGCAAAGTACTTAGTGTTGTCTGTAAGCGGTCCGGATCATTGACACGAAATATTGCCTTCCATACAGGGTTCGGTTGCGTGACACTGTCCACCTCATATGTGACCTCTCCGGTGAGGCGTCTGAATAGGTCCTCCTTTAAGCTGAGCCTCAATCCTTGTTCCATCTGTGCAACTGCCGCGAAGGCGTTGGGGTTCGAGGCAGTGGCGAGATCTTTGATGTCCTCGAAAATCTCTGCGGGATCCTTCAATAGCACAGTGCCCGCCAGCATAGCCTTGGGCGAAACAAAGCCCAGGCTATCCATAGGTCCAGGTGCTGCCAACCCCGATGCCACGCCGTGCCGCGGACCGGTGAAGCTCAGTTCCATCTGGCTGGCTGCCTGACCAGCCACACTCTTATGCTCCCAGACCAAATACTTCACGTCACCAAACCCCGTACGCTGAAGAATCTTGTTTTTGTCGGTGCCCGGTGGGACTTCGTTCAAGATCTTCCGCAAATCAACAGCTGCCATGATGGACGCGCCACCTTCATACTCCCGTTCTATCCGCTGCGCAAAATGGAGTAGCGGCAAATTCCCGGCTACTCGCATTCAACCGGGCGTTGAAATTACGGAGTGAAGCTAAGTCGCTCGCTCCCACCATAAGATCGGGACGCACCAGGATCAACGCCTGCTGTGCCGGTAATGTATCCTTTGCAGCGGTAAGTTCCTGGACATCCAGTACACGCACCGAGGGTTCTGACCTGCCGGCAAACTCCTTAACCATCTGCTGAAGGAAATCCTTCAGTCCCGGCTTCCGCACTTCGGCAAGAATCAGCAGGTTGGGATCTTTGGCGGCTCCTAGCTCACCTATTTCGTTTCCGCCCGACACGACAATTTCGTCTCCCAAATACTGAGAGAGCTGATAGGCCTTCTCCAGAAAATCTTCTACCTTCTTTTCATTTGCACCGGATTCCTCCTGCTGCCACCAAGCCCGCAGAACCGGGCTTAGCTGAAGCTCCTGCTGGAAAATGGCCAGAGCCTGATGAGCAGCGTCGCCATAGTTGGGAAATGCGGCATAAAGGATCGTCGATTTCGGGAGCAACGGCAGGAGACGACTCTGGCCGCGCACCGCCGGATACTGAACGCTGTGCTGGAGTTTCCCCAGCAACTGACCGAACTCAGCCAGCAATCCAGGATACTTCTTTAGGAGCTGGGACAAAGCCGCTTCGGGTTGGGCGACCGCAGCCGCATCGCCAGACTGGCGACCGTAGAGATTGGCTGCAATATCATCCCCCGGCGATGACGGAGAAAGTGCAAAGTTGACTTGCACTTGCGTATCTACTTTGACCGGTTTTCCATTGAGGAGATATGGCTTGTATTTCCATTGCTTCACAGCATCGAGGGCTGCGGGCGCGAGCATTGGGTGGCCACTCACCAGCGTAAGGTTCTCAATCGAACCATCGGTGCCGATGATCGCTCTCAGAATGACCGTTCCCGAAATGCGGGCTTGACGCGCCAAGGGGGGATAGATGGGGTTGACCTTACGAACCAGAAGCCCTTGCGCAACACCCGCCGACACGCGCATTTGCTGCGATACTTGCGGTCGCGGTGACGTCTGCTCTTGCTCGGTAGGCGGGTGGGTCGGGTCCTGGATCACCGATCCTTGCGCTGCCTGCGGCGACTCAAATTCGACCAAAGCTTTGCTGACGGAGACAGACCAGAAAACGAGAATGGAGAGAGCTGCGATCACATTCGAGGTCAGTTTCATGAAACCCTCGGCGAGATTGTACTCTTCTTGTATTGATCTGCTTGGCTTGACCGATGAGCTTCGCCGACAAGCTGGCTCCTTCTTCTATTTTCCAGTGATACACTCGTAGCCTCGTCGCAGACCAACCAATTCATTTGCGTATCTCGATCTGGAGCCTCGCACGCATGATTGCACTCAGACCTTCAGTCGCCTTACTCATTTTTCTATTTATCACATTCAATCTGTCCTCTCAGGACCGTTCCTACGGACGCTCCGTCGTCGCCACGCGATACGGTATGGTTGCCACGAGTCAGGTTTCAGCCTCACAAGCTGGAGCGCGCATTCTCGAACGGGGCGGCTCCGCCATTGATGCCGCAATCGCAGCCAACGCTGTACTCAATGTCACCGAACCCAATACCAACGGCATGGGCGGCGATCTCTTTGCCATTTATTGGGAGGCGAAGACCGGCAAAGTCTATGGTCTGAACGCAAGTGGCTGGGCACCAAAGGCACTCACGATTGAGCATCTCCGACAAAAGAGCACCACGGCAATGCCTCAATCCGGTATCGATTCCGTCACCGTTCCGGGCGCAGTCGACGGATGGACCAAGCTACATGATCGCTGGGGAAAACTACCTTGGCGCGAGCTTTTCCAACCTGCGGTCTTTTATGCCAAGAATGGGTTCCCGGTAGCGGAGATTATTCACGACTGGTGGGATGAAAGTCATGATGGCTTGCTGACGAATCCAGAAAGCCGCCGCGTATTTCTCCCCGGTGGCAAGGTTCCCGAGACAGGTGAGATGTTTCGCAATCCGGATGTCGCCCGAGCACTTACGCTGGTTGCCGACCAAGGTGAGGCCGTGTTCTATAAAGGAGAAATCACCAAAGCCATCCTCAAAACCTCCGACGAACTCGGAGGAACCATGACTGCCGACGATCTCGCGTCTTACTCCGCGGAGTGGGTCGAGCCGATTTCGACGAAATACCGCGATTGGACTGTGTATGAACTCCCGCCCAACGGGGATGGCGTTGCTGCGCTGGAGATGCTCAATATAATGGAGCAGTTCAAGCCAGATCCATCCGGTCCGCACAGTCCGGGTGAATTGCACACCCGCATTGAAGCCATGAAGCTGGCCTACGCCGACGTGAAATCGTATGTCGGCGATCCGCGCTTCAGCAAGATTCCCGTCGATCAACTTCTGTCAAAAGACTATGCTGCTGAGCGCGCGTCACTCATCGATCCAGCTAAAGCGAATTGCACGGTCGCCCCCGGAGCGCTCGGCAAAAGCGATACGACTTACTTTACCGTGGTCGATCGCGAAGGGAATATTCTTTCCATCATCCAAAGCAACTACAACAACTTTGGATCGGACGTAACCGTATTGGGCATGGGATTTGCCTTACAGAATCGCGGAGGCCTTTTCTCGCTGGATACTGCGTCTCCCAATGCGCTTGCCGGCCGCAAGCGTCCGTTCCACACCATCATTCCCGGCTTCATGCAGCGAGGGGACGAGCATATCGGCTTTGGCATTATGGGTGGGCTGAATCAGCCGCTGGCTCATGCACAATTTGTGTCGAACGTCGTCGACTACCACATGAATGTTCAGGCTGCGATGGAAGAACCGCGTTTTACCGATCGCCAGCAACTTGGCTGCAGAATCGTAATCGAGTCGCGCATGACGCCGGCCACACTCGACGCACTCACGAAGATGGGGCATGTGCTGCAAGTGCACAACAGCTACACAGCAGCGATGGGCCGCGGCCAGGCAATCCTTCACGACAGTAAAACTGGCACTAATTCCGGTGCATCCGATCCACGCGCTGACGGCGCCGCGATCCCCGAGCAGCCGAACTTCTTTGACGTACCGGCTCAGCGTTAGCTGGCATTACGGAGGTTGGAACGCAGTGTGAGCGAACCGTCAGCGTTCAGCTTCTGGTGACACGCCCAGCGCACGGGATAGCGCATTCCTTTTACCTCAATCTCAGCTCTGAGTTTCAATCCTTTCCAATCTGTGATGTTCGGCAGCACAAACTGCGCCTGCCGAATCTTGCCCGGCAGCGGATAGCCGGCATCCAGGCAACCGCTTTGGAGCAGCTTTCCGTCCGGGCCCTCCACGGTCACTCTTAAAACGCCCGGCACCCCTGCAATGCCGTCATTGGCGAAACCGACGATCAGACCCAGATAACTACTATCCGTGTAGCTCCAAATAAAAGACGGCCTCACCCGGTAGCCAATGCGGCGATTGATGCGGTCGAAGGCTACCGGGTACGCCTGGTAGTAGCTCATCAGATTTTTTGCGTTGATCTGGTGAAAATTCCAGAGCGAAAAATAATTCGCCCCGATATCGATCACATGATCGATCATGTTTTCCGCCGGAGATATTCCTTCCTGTGCGGAGTTCGGATCGGGAGGTTTCCCGGGAAGCCCCTGCTCTAGCAATGCCGCGATCCAGGGCGGGCGATTGCTGAGCGCTTCAATCTGCTCGTTCTCGATAAAGATAGTGTCGCTGCGAATCCAATTGTTGCTGCGGACCGTGCGGTCCAGCATTTCCGAATTGCCAACCCGGCTGAAGTCCGGTTGGGTATTGGTGAGCAGAGGAGTTTTCTTAAAGTTTTCGAGCTGGACTTCGAGCATATTCATCCAGGTGTGCTCTGCGGTTTGATAGTCGGGGAAGGGATTGTTGGGAAATGGCCAGGTATGTCCTTCACCCCAAAAACCGTACATGAATGTGTCGATGTACTCGACGAAAGGATTGCCATCGAACTCCGCTGCCAATTGGCCGACCAGATCTTTAAATGCCCCCTGAAAAAAAGGATCGTCGTACCGCGGCTGGTAACGTGAGTGTGGATTGTCCAAAAATCTTTTGCCGGCAGCGATGCTCTCCTGGTCGCTGGGCTGTAGTAGATCAACTTTCGGCACTTTTCCCAGGACAAAATCTGGCAGAGCGGCCTCATGCTTATAATCTGGCGCGCACATCTGAATGCGCAATCCGACCCGCTTGTTGTTTTTCTTCGCCTGGTCGAAAACAAGTTTTATGTAGTCGGGCAACTCCAGACGCCCGGGGCGAGGCTGCACTTCTCTCCACGTCGGGCGGATGTAAAGCTGCTGGGTTAATGGAAAGCGAACCAGATCCTCGATCGCTTGCAGAATATTGTCGGACTTGATTTCCTCGGTGCCACTGTCTGCCGTGATATAGGTGACGAGTCCCTTGCCATAGTTCGGCACAGCGTCTTCCGATCTGGTAGTTGTCATCACAACATCGTCGGTGGGAATCACGGCATCCGGTGGATACTGCGGGAATGGCCCCTGATTGAGCCGATCGGTTACCTGCGGCCCGGAGCCGAAGTCGTACTTTCCCCAGTTGTGAGTGGGAACCCTGGCCTGCGCTTTACCGATTCCAAGTTCGGCAGCTACGGCAACCGCGACGGTGCTCTTTAGAAAGTCTCTACGCTGCATGCGGAGTTTTCTCCTCAGATTTCACATCTTCAATAAAATAGCGGGAAATTACATTTATATCGTTTTATTTCGTTTGTCCAGTAAATATGCCAATGTTTCAACAGCTTTTGATAAAAGTTGTTTTTTGATACCCGATGACGGTTTCCGGAAGATGGTGGAAAGCGCAAGAAATTCGCATGAGCCAGAGCAGACCTGTCCTCTCTGGAGTTCCAAAATTGTTTGACTTTGGCGGGTCTTCCTTGTATTACGAGTGTTTACGTTTTATTTCGTTAATTCCCCTGTTTTTTGTTGGGGGGATCCAGAACATCCTGTGGGTTTCAAGGAAAAGAGCGATTTTGCAATCTGACAATAACTTGTTCCGAAGACCGAGCGCCGCAACTGCAGCCATACTCTGGATTTTTTTCACAACTGCATTTGCAACTTACTCATTCGCTGCCACGGGGGAATCTCCCAGCAGCAATCCTCAGATTCAAGGCGGCAATGTCCGCATTGAGTTTGATAACCATCTGCGCAGCCGGGTGGTGGCCTGTTTCGATAAGAAGGAAACGGCGATGGGGCCGTTCACCGCCTCTGAGACCGTGACCACCGCTGACAAGCCGTTCACCGCATTTCTGCTTACGTCGCAAAAACACGAGCGCATGAAAGACAATTTCGGGGAAGGTGAGCGACTTACCGTGGAAGGAAAGGCGGGAACGCTTACAAAGGCGGTTTCCGTCACCATCTATGACGACTTTCCTGCGATGGCGTTTTTTGATGTCCAGTACACCAATACCGGAACATCCAAGCTCACGATCAAAAGTTGGACCAACAATGCGTACACCGTGAACGCGCAACACGGAGCAAGCGCGCCGGCTTTCTGGTCTTACCAGAGCGGTTCCTACGAGAAACGTCCCAACTGGGTTCTGCCGCTGCACACAAATTTTCAACAGGAAAACTTTCAAGGCATGAACGCCAGCGACTACGGCGGCGGCACGCCGATTATCGATGTCTGGCGGCGTGACGTTGGAATCGCTGTAGGACATGTCGAGCCGCGGCCGAAGCTGGTTTCGCTGCCTGTCTCCATGCCCGACGCAGCCCACGCCAAAATCGCAGTGCGCTTCACTAAAGCCAGATCGCTCGCCCCCGGGGAAAGTTTTCATACGTTTCGCACTTTTGTCGCGGTCCATCAAGGCGATTATTTCCTCGCGCTCGTCGACTACCGGCGCTTCATGATCAAGCAAGGTTTCCAAATGGCCACCGCACCCGACGACGCTTTCGGCGCTATCTGGTGCGCCTGGGGATATGGAAGAAAAGTTCAACCGCAGCAGGTGTATGACTCACTTCCCACGGCTAAGCGCCTGGGATTTAAATGGGTAACGCTTGACGACGGTTGGCAAAACAATGTGGGCGATTGGCAACTTGATCCCAAGAAGTTCCCCAACGGAGACGCTGACATGAAGGCCCTGGTGGACCGCATTCACCAGGAAGGATTCAAAGCTCAGCTCTGGTGGTCGCCGCTTAGCGCTGTGCCCGACTCGGAGCTGCTGAAAGATCATCCCGACTACGAGTTATTGAACCGTGATGGCTCCCAGAGAAAAGTTTCCTGGTGGGATTCCTATTATTTGTGTCCTGCCGACAAACGAGTTGTGGAGTATCACAAAGCGTTGGTGAAGAAAATCCTCGTGGATTGGGGATTTGATGGCCTCAAGCTCGACGGGCAGGACATGAACGCCGTACCAGCCTGCTACAACCCCGCTCATCATCACGCGCAGCCCGAGGAATCAGTCGAAGCTGTGCCGGATTTCTTCAAGGCGATTTATGACACCGCGCAGGCGGTAAAACCCGGAACACTCATTGAGTTCTGCCCCTGCGGTACTGCGTTCTCATTCTTCACCATGCCGCACTTCAATATGTCGGTGGCTTCGGACCCGAGCAGTTCCTTTCAAGTTCGCTCCAAGGCAAAAACATTAAAAGCTCTGATGGGCGACGACGTTCCATTCTTCGGCGATCACGTCGAACTGAGCGATGGCGCCAATGACTTTGCATCCACTCTGGGCGTGGGCGGCGTTGTGGGAACGCAGTTCGTGCTTCCGTCTTTGGTCACGAAGCACGGCAAATCCGATCTGACTCCAGAACGCGAGAGGGAATTTGAAAAGTGGCTTCGCATCTATCGCGAAAAGATGTTGTCCCGAGGACAATATCTGGGGCAGCTCTATGACATAGGCTTCGATGTGCCGGAGACGCATGTCATCCGTAAAGAAAAGACCATGTACTACGCCTTTTATGCAAAGCAGTGGAAGGGCCAAGTCGAATTGCGCGGTCTCGAAGACCGTAACTACAGCGTGGTGGACTACGTCACCGGAAAAAACTTGGGAACGGTATCGGGGCGCAATGCGCATTTGCCGGTTGAGTTCGATCAACATCTGCTTCTCGAAGTGCAGCCGCAGTGAACCAGCGCAGCAAACTAGCCGGAATTTCTTGGCTGGATTTTCCTGGGAGGATGAACGTGAAATTTCTGTCTTTTGTGATGTTGTTAATGTGCGTGTCCGGGGCTTTTTGTCAGACCAACTCTTCCTTTTACGTGTCGACGACCGGGAATGATTCGAATCCCGGCACGCAAGCGGCGCCCTGGCGCACGGTTCAACATGCCGCAGATGTCGCGCGCGCAGGCTGTACCGTTAATGTGCGCGGTGGAGTTTACGAAGAACTTGTAAGCATCAAGGCATCCGGCGATGCGTCGGATGGATTCATTACGATTCGAAGCTATCCCGGCGAAACCGCCGTCCTCGACGCAACGCATTTCACTCCCTCCGGAAGACAGGGCGTGCTGACGATTCACAACCAGAGCTATGTACGAATCGAAGGCCTTGAAATTCGCAACTTCCATACTGCCGAACATCGGCTCGCTCCACTCGGCATAAGCATTATGGGAGCCGGGTCGCATATCGAACTGTTGAAGAACAACGTCCATCACATTGAGCAGACGTTTCAAGGCCGCGATAAACCGGGAAGCGGCGGCAACGGCTTCGGCATTGCGGTATACGGAACCGACGCTAAGTCTCCAATCACTGACCTAATCATCGACGGGAATGAAGTGCATCATCTCCAGACGGGATCGAGCGAGTCGCTGGTGGTGAACGGGAACGTTACGAATTTCCGCATTACTCACAATGTTGTCCACGACAACAACAACATCGGAATCGACGTCATCGGTTTCGAGCGTACAGCCCCCGATCCCGCCGTTGACCAGGCGCGCGACGGAGTAGTCAGCGGCAATCTGGTTTACAACATAACTTCAAAAGGCAATCCGGCATACGGAAACGATGAAAACTCCGACGGTATTTACGTGGACGGAGGCACCAGAATCCTGATTGAGCAGAACATCATGCACGATGTGGACTTTGGCATCGAGCTGGCCAGCGAGCACAAGGACCGCGCGACTAGTTACATTACCGCGCGAAATAACCTCATCTATCATGGTCACACCGCGGGTATTTCTATCGGAGGTTATGCGCCCGAGCGGGGTCACACCGAGCACTGCACCGTGGTCAATAACACGCTTTACGACAACGATACGTCAGCAACAGGCTCGGGCGAGTTCCAGATGCAGTGGAACATGGCCGACAATATTTTCGCGAACAACATCATCTATGCGGGGTCTCGCTGCCTTATCGCGGTGAAAAAGTCGCAAGTCGATAAAAGTCATCCACCGGTCACGATCGATCACAACCTTTATTATTGTGCGTCCGGACCAAAGGCGGGCACTTGGGGAGAAACTTCGGGCACGGTGACGGGATTCGATAATTACGTGCAGTCAACCGGGAACGACAGTCATTCCCGATTTCTGGATCCTCATTTTGTAGACGCTGCCACGAAGGATTTTCATCTCCAACCAGATTCTCCCGCGATTGCCGCCGGCACGACCGACGAAATGCAAGTGGGAGACCGGGATCTTGACGGCTCATCCCGGGTCAAATCTGGAAAGATAGACATCGGCTGCTACCAAAAAAAATAAAGGGAGCAGCGCATGATGAAATCGGACGTGAATCACCGTGAATTCCTAAAGATTACAGCCCGAGCCAGCGCAGCTTTGGCCTTCCCAACTTCAGGACATGCCGCAGTCTGAGAAAGTTCTCGACGTGCTACAGGAACGTGGCTGTGTGAATATGTTGTTTCTTGCAGTATTCACGTATGGTCGCGGGGATCGTAGAAGCGAAGGTATCGCCAATACCTTCGTCAAATTGTTTCGCTTCCACGCTTCTAGTGTGATGCGCGGGTCGCATCGATGGAAAAGGCTCTCCTGTTTGTTTGGAACGCACATGACTCGGCCCATAGCACGACCTCAATCGGTACGAAGGTGTTCGCCAATACCACAGTCTAATTGTTTCGTATCCACGTTTCTGGTGTGATGTGTCCATCGCCTCCAATCAATTCGGGAAATTCGCCACGAAAGAAAAGGAACTCGCTATGATTCTTGAAAAGTACAGCATAAACGGCGCATATTCCGTACCATTGAGCTAGGGTCGCGTCCAAAGATCTAAAACTAGTCTGGCTTCAGCCCCAAGGTGGGATTGTTGATTTCAATCTATTCCAGCCAGTCCAAGGCTCGAAGATAGCTACCAAGTTCCTAGGAGGATGTATGGCAACGAGCAATGTTGTACCAATGAAAGCGACGCAGATGAAGGTGGCGCAAGTGCCCAAACCCGGTGCGGATTTTGAGATCGTCGAGCGTGAGATTCCTAAGCCGGGTCCGGGACATGTGCGCATAAAGGTGCAGGCCTGTGGCGTCTGCCACAGTGACGTGCTTACGAAAGATGGTTTGTGGCCAGGAATTCAGTATCCCCGCATTCCCGGACATGAAGTCGCGGGCATCATCGATGAAGTGGGCAACAATATTTCCGCGTGGAAGAAGGGGCAGCGCGCTGGTGTCGGCTGGCACGGCGGGCAGGACAACACCTGTCGCGAGTGCCGGCGCGGAGATTTCCGCAATTGCCAGAATCTGAAAATTTGCGGTATCAGCTACGATGGCGGATACCAGGAATACATGGTAGCTCCCGTGGAAGCGCTGGTGGCAATCCCGGATAGTCTGAGCGACGTTGATGCAGCGCCGCTGCTCTGCGCCGGAATTACCACCTACAACGCACTCCGCCACAGCGGCGCGCTTCCCGGCGATCTGGTTGCGGTACAGGGAATCGGCGGCCTGGGGCACCTCGGAATTCAGTTCGCGAACAAGTTTGGTTATAAGGTCGTGGCCATCGGGCGCGGATCTGAAAACGGGATGCTGGCGAAAAACCTCGGAGCGAACGTGTACATCGACAGTGCAGCGACCAAACCAGCTGAAGAATTACAGAAGTTGGGCGGTGCACGCGTAATTTTGGCGACCGCCCCGAGTTCGAAAGCCATGTCCGAGTTGATCGACGGTCTGGGGCCGAACGGCAAGCTCGTGGTGATCGGTGCGGCATTCGATCCCATTGAGGTCGCACCGGTACAGCTCATCAACGGCAGTCGAACAATTCAGGGCTGGGCCGCGGGAACGCCGGCCGATTCCGACGACACCCTTCGCTTCTCCGAGCTGAGCGGCGTTCGTCCCATGATTGAAACCTATCCGCTCGAAAAGGTGGCCGAAGCTTACGCGCGGATGTTGAGCGGCAAGGCGGAGTTCCGCGTTGTGCTGACGATGGGAAGTTGACCAGAAATGCAGACCGATAATGCAAACGCGAAGCCGATCGGCCCATGGGGACGCTCGCCTCGATCTTGCTGACCTGTATGCCTTTACCAAGCTCGCAGACGCCGGCGAGTCTATCCTCGCCCAACCGCAAGAACGACGAAAGGAGCTTACCATGCGGTACCCCACTCTTTATCGCACTACACAGATCGACGGCTTATGCATCTTCTATAGGGAAGCGGGCCCGAAAGACGCGCCAACACTCCTCCTGCTGCACGGACTTCCCTCTTCGTCAAGAATGTTCGAACCGCTCTTCGCGCGGCTTTCCGATCGCTATCACCTGATCGCGCCCGATTACCCCGGCTTCGGACACAGCGACTGGCCCGACCCGAAAACATTTGCCTACACATTCGATCAGATCGCGGAGATCATGAATCATTTCGCCGAAGCGCTCGGGCTCTCGCATTACACGCTCTATATGCAAGACTACGGCGGCCCGGTCGGCTTCCGCATGGCCTTAGTTCATCCGGAGCGTGTGGAAGCTCTCATCGTTCAAGATGCAGTGGCACACAACGAAGGCCTGGGAGCGGATTGGAAGACACGACGCGCCTTCTGGGCTGATCGCGCCACAAACGAAAGGGCGCTTCGAACGAATCTAATCTCGCTGGCTGCGACGCGTACCCGCCATGTCGGAACCGATCCCAACGTGGATCGCTATGATCCGGATCTATGGACCGATGAGTTCGCGTTTCTGAGTCAGCCCGGCCAGGCCGAAATTCAAAGCGACCTGTTTTACGACTACCGGACAAACGTCGATTCGTACCCCAAATGGCAAGCGTGGATGCGCGAGAAACAGCCGCGCCTCCTGGTGATCTGGGGCAAATATGAACTCTCGTTCGACCCTTCGGAGCCGGAAGCCTATCGCCGCGACGTGCCGAAAGCCGAGGTGCACATTGTTGATGGAGGCCATTTCGCGCTCGATACCGCCGCCGACGAGATTGCCGGACTGGTGCGAGAATTTCTCGGTTCTTCCGTCGAACGGCCACTGGTCCGGCAGATCGGCTGATGCCCCGATGAAAACTCCTCCATTGGCTGATAAGTTTTCTCGCACGAGCCCGATGGCTTCCGTCTGCTAAAGTCTTGATGGACGGGCAACCTAAGCGTACCCCTAGATTGCGAATGGCGAGACTTCCAACCGATTTACAGATTCTTGAGGAGATTTACGAACGGTATTATCCCGTTTTCATATCCTTCGCCAAGGAATCTCCTAGCCGGAGTTCCAAAGTTTACGTCCCGATTGATATTACGAGCAATCGGGGATCACTTTAGAATCGACGGCGACATTGTGTTTGGCAGACTTTACTACCATCTTGATAAAAAATACGGGTTCTCGCAAGCTGACGGCACAAACGTCCACTTTTTCTCACTGCAAGTTGGTCAGGATAAGCACGTTGTGCAATTTCCTCTCTTGGCGTCGGTACTCGCAGCGTTAAGGGAGGAGCACAAGAAGCACTTGCTCGGAGTAGTACCTTCAATTATGGCCATTGCGATTTCGTTGGCGTCCTTCCTGTTCTCTATCTTATACAGACGCGCACATCAGAAAATCTCCTGCAAAACCAGCCACTCGCTATACGCTTGCGAAGCTAACTAGTCCTTCAATTAAGTAGCTGCGATTGCTACTCATATCCTTGCTATAAAGATACCTTACTGCCAGAGAACTAACTATCGGCAACTGCATTACTTTGTGCGAATCTCTACTCAGGCTCGCTGGGTTGAGCCCTAATCAATCTCCGACTACTCCTTATAGTCAAATGGCTACGTCAATAATTACCAATTATCGCCCTGCGTTTCATTCATCTAAGCTGTAAATTCGTACTTCGTGCTGCTTCTTCCACCCTTCTAACTTACGAAAAATAACAACTAATTCTCTTTGCCGAGTTCCTATAACATGTGTATACTCTCGGTCGTCGCGAACAACATCCTTTTCGCACCAGGGCCCCTAAGACAAAAATCGAAATCCAGATGCTGTGCCGCTCTCAGCGGTATTGCATGTGATTCGAACCTTTCAGCGCTTAACCATTACTCAGGGCTTTTCAAGGTTGCAAATATCAGTTGTGGTAAGGAGCCTTCCATGCAACGTGGAGCTACAAATGTTTCCCCGGGTTTGCTTTTGGCGGCAGTGTTGATTTTTTCTCTACTAAGCCCTGCTTCAGCCCAGGCGCCTCCTCCTACCAAGGTGCGAGTCGGCGCTGTCGAACTGCCGCAGACCTAGTAGCTCCTCCGAATCAATCGTGACTCAGTTCACACTCAGGAGACACTAACGATGCCTACTCGTACAACCGTTCTGACTTTATTCTTGCTCGCGTTATGCGTTCCACTGGCGGCTCAATCGGCACAGCCCTTCCTCTCACCCCCGCAATTGCAGGCAACCCCTGCGGCTGGTGTGGTAAGAGCGTTGGCGTCCACGATCTCCGCGGCCGGCTGCAATCCTGCCGGCGACATCAGTCAGGTCGGCAACGTCGTTTCCGTGGATCTAGTCGTTCGCGAAGATACCAACACCATTTTCAACCCCTCCACTCGCGTTCAGGACCAGGTTCGCCTGCGCTCCTATGGAGGCTGTCTCACCGGGCCGTTGCTGGAGGTGCATCCAGGCACAACCCTGCGGATACACCTCACCAACAATCTTGCGAAGGCCGACCCGACATGCCCCGCCGGGCAGGATCCTCCGGACGGCTCCGCCGGCTGTTTCAATACCATCAATATCCATTTCCATGGGCTGCATGTCTCACCCGCCGGCAACAGCGACAATGTCTTGCTCAACATCGCCCCGCATACCCAGTTTGATTATGAGGTCAACATTCCCGGCGATCACCCTGCCGGCACATTTTGGTATCACGCTCATCGTCACGGATCGACCGCGACGCAAGTGGCCAGCGGCGCCTCCGGCGCGCTCATCATTCGAGGCGACCGCCGTTACACAGGCAGCACCCCCGGCGACATCGACACCATCCTTCATGATGCCAGCAATAAAAATTTTCCCGAGCAGGTCTTCCTCTTCCAGCAGATGCCCTATGCCTGCTTCACCGACGACAAACTAACGACCATCATCACGAATCCGGACAACACATGGTCCTGTCCCTCCGGCAAGGTTGGCATCATTGAAAATTTTGGCGCTCAGCTTAGCTCGCCCACGATCTGGGACACGAGCGGACGCTTTACCAGCATCAACGGGGCCGTCCAGCCAACGCTGACTGGCGTCCAAGCAGGGGTGATCCAGCGCTGGCGTATGATCCACGGCGGCATTCACGATACCGTGAACCTGCAGATCGTCCCGATGGTCGCCAGCAAAGACCCGAGAACCAGCCGTGCATTCGAAGGAATCATTTCCGGAACACCAAAGGAGCAAGCGCAGATCATCGCGGAGATTTGCCCCAGCACCAGCCAGCCGGATAATCCCGTTCCGCTGGTTCCCCAGTTTGAGATCGCCGCGGACGGCCTTACCCGTACGCATATCGGTTCCATTGGAATCAAAGACGGAGTTATCGAGACTAGCGTCAGCGGCGGCATCGGCACCAATTTCATGCAGCCCGGCTACCGCAGCGACATCCTGCTCGTCTTCCCACGGGAAGGCACCTACTGCGTCCTTAACCAGGCGGCCACGCCGGCTGAACGGGAGAGCGCCGGTAAGGGCGGTCAGGGGACCAACGAAACCCAACTCCTCGCTACGGTCGTCGTCAAGGGCGGCAAAGCCATCACTGGCGATCCGGAAACTTACGTCAGGCAGGCTCTCTACGACGGAAACAAGAACGATAAGAGCCTTCCGCCCGCAGCTCTTGCCGGTCTCAAGAAAGGTGATCTCACACCTTGGCGCGGCATGAATGACCTACAGGATGAGGTTGTAAATCCCGGCGTCCAACATGCCGATTTCTTCATCGGCACTTTGCCTTTCCCGACCGCGTTCCCTCCTAACAGTCCGCCCTTCTCGCAGCCCAATCCGCCACTCGGACCGTGGTCCGCTTTCGGCTTCTACATCAACAAAAAGGTTTACGATCCCGAGCGCATCGACTTTACCCGGCAAGTTGGAACGACCGACAATTGGGAACTCACTTCGAAGGGCGAACCTCACATCTTCCATATTCACGTCAATCCGTTTGAGGTGATGGACGTGCAACATAACGGCAAGAGCATCTTTGGCCCTACCGGCGAGTGCTTGGAACCGCCCGACTCGCTCGGCCTTCAGAATCAGTATTGCGGCATGTGGCACACCTTCAAAGACACTGTCTTCGTTCAGAACGACTATGAGGTGATGATTCGCACAAAATACGACCGCTATATCGGCGAATTTGTGATTCACTGCCACATCCTGGATCACGAGGATAGCGGCATGATGACCAACGTCCAGATCGTGCCGGATTTGGGGGCGCCCGGTGACGGCATTGGCATGACGAGCATGCACGAAAGGCACTCCCGGATGATTAACAACCCGACACCCAAAGAATAGGAGCCACCTAATCTATGAGCAATCCCTTTGCAGGAACTTGGACTTACCGCAGTTTTTTAAATAACCCCGTTCCCGTAGGCAACGACCCGAAGAAACTCGAAGCGCTGCTCTTCGCTGAAGCTACGTGGACCGTCAAGGATGCGCCAGCGACTGTTTTCGATGGAGAACTGAGCTTTGGTCCCGGCAACGTCATGGACTTGAAGGGAGTCGTGACTCCGGCGAAAGACGGAGTGCCGGCACACGCTCACATCGTGGGCAAAGGCCGTCCCGGAACATCCACCGAACATCTTTTCTATGACTATGACGGATCTCTGACGGAACAGTGGCCCAACGGAGTCAACCAGGTACCTGCAATCACTGGTTCAGTCATACGTGTAAAACCGCACGATGGAAAACCGGCAGGATTAGTGGCTTCCTTCATTGCGGTCAAAGCAAGCTAGCCAAAGTCTTGCGTGATGGTTGGCTTACCCTGGGAACTAACTTAAGGAGGACAGATGAAACTTGGCATTCCGGTGTACGAGGGTGTCGACCTGCTCGATGTAGCAGGACCCTACGAGATGTTCAAGTGGGTCGACCAAGAGAAGGGTTTGAAAGTCCTTATCGTTTCGGAATACGGGTGTCCTGTGACTACAGTAAACGGGCTGCGCTTCGAAGCGCATTCCAGTTTCTCGGCGACTCCGACCCTGGATGTTTTGTGGGTACCGGGCGGCGATCCCGAGGCTTTGCAGGAAATGATGCGGCATCCTGAATCCGCCTATTTCACCTATCTGAAGAAGGTAGCAGAGAAGGCGAAATGGATCTGTTCTGTCTGTGAGGGGGCGTTGCTGTTAGCACGCGCCGGCCTGCTTGATGGACATGAAGCAACTACACACTGGGCATACGTCAAATGTCTCCAAGAATTTCCGAAGATCGTCGTCGACACCACCCATAAGCGCTTTGTTGTATCGGAGAACCGGCTAACCGGCGGCGGCATCTCGTCAGGGCTGGATGAGGCACTGAAGTTGATCACCCTGCTGTTCGACGAAGAAACCGCTATCGCTGTGCAGCAGACGACGCAGTATTTTCCTGAGCCTCCGGTGCATGGGACTATCCCATCGACACCGTCATGCACGATTCATTGGCAGGCGAAAAAATAGAACTCGGTAAAGGGCCCATTCACACGAAGCAGAAAATAAAAATTTTGACCGCGGAGAAGAATCTATGGCCACTTACACACGAATGAACGCATGGAACAATGGCGGCACTTTCGCGAACACGGACCTTTTGTGGTACGCGAAAGGTGTCGGCACAATGCAGGGGCGGAAGCTCGATGATCCGTCCAGTTGGTGGTTTTTTGCCGCGATCCACGGCGAATATGTGAAGGACAGCGCGTTTCCTGGCTGGGGTTTTCTTCCTGCTCCACCGCCCGTGCCGACCGCGCCGCAACCCTCTAAGAGCGTGTGGGACAAATTCTGGGATCAGTGTCAGCATCAGAGCTGGTATTTCCCGCCATGGCATCGTGGATATCTGATTGCATTGGAAGCGCACATCCGGGCGAGTGTGATCAAACTCGGCGGTCCAAAGACTTGGGCCTTGCCGTATTGGAACTATTTTGGCCCGGGAAATGAATTTAATATCCCCCCGGCCTTCACGCAGAAAATTTTGCCAAACGGCAGCCCCAACCCCTTATACATAGCGGCTCGTTACGGCCCCCAGGGCAACGGAAACATTTACATTCCCATTCCGCCGGTAAATCAGGACTGCATGTCCAATGACGTATACACGGGCAGCAGCATCAGAACTAAACCTCCTGGGTTCGGCGGCCCAGCCACCGGTTTCTCGCACTCAGGGAGAACTTCAGGCAATCTTGAAAACAATCCTCATAATCTGGTGCACGTTTATGTAGGAGGCAGTCTTCCGAATGGCACGTACGGCTTGATGAGTGATCCGGGTCTTGCCGCGCTCGATCCCATCTTCTATTTACACCATGCCAATATCGACCGGATGTGGGCGGTGTGGAACCTGGCCGATGCCAACGCGAATGACCCCAAATGGCTGAATGGCCCTGCGGCCAGCGGCGGTCGCGAATTTGTGATGCCGATGCCCGACGGTAAATCCTGGGTGTACATTCCGAAGCAAATGAACAGTCTCAGCCAGCTAGACTATACCTATGACAGTCTGCCGAAACCCGTGGTTGCTTCCGCTGCCAACCTGTTGGCCGACAGGCTGATGCGTTTGGGAGCGACGGCCGCTGCGGCAAAGGTGAAGGAGGGAGCAGCCGTGACCAAAGAGGCGAAAATGGAGCTCGTGGGCGCCAGTCAACAGGCGCTCCCGATTAAAGGCACGGGGAGCAGCACATCGGTGAAACTCGATGCAGGCGTTCGCCGCAAGGTGTCCGCGAGTCTGACCAATGCTTCTGAAACGGCTCCACCGGACCGGGTTTACCTCAACCTGGAAAATGTGCGCGGAACCCATGATGCCAGCGTGCTCAGTGTCTATATCAACCTGCCGGACGGCGCAAATCCAAGCGACCATCCTGAGCTTCTGGCCGGGAGTGTGGGACTTTTTGGTCTGCGCCGGGCGAGTCTACAAGACGGTCAGCACGCGGGCGAAGGCTTGGATTTTGTGCTGGACATAACCAAAATCGTGGACGCACTGCACCTGAACCATACGCTCGATGCCGATTCGCTCCAGGTGCGAATCGTGCCTCATCAGGCGGTTCCCGAGCAGGCGGAAATCACAGTAGGACGGATCAGCATCTACCGTCAGGGTAGTTGAACGAAGGGCGGACGATGATCTACGACGCCAGGGAGCTGGCTCGGGTACGTAACCCCGTGCTCCTGATCAGTGCAGCCGGATGGATCCTGCTTGTGGTCGAGCCTGGCAGGATAAATATGGTTCATTGCCCGGTCGCGAGTTCAGGATCAATGTTGCTGGCGATGAACCCGCCCGCATCCCTGGCGATGGGGTGGGCGTTGATGCTGGTGGCGATGATGTCACCTGTACTGATTCAGCCTATCCGCCATATCCGGCTGCGCAGCTTTACGCATCGGCGCACACGCTCCATCATGCTTTTCTTAGCCGGCTATGCTGCGATTTGGATGGTGCTTGGCGGCGTATTGCTGGCCATCGATTCAGCCGCGAAGTTATTCTCGCCACACTCGTATTTGCCGGCAGCCGGTGTGGTTATCATAGCGCTGGTTTGGCAGTTCTCCCCAATCAAGCAACGTTGCCTCAATCGTTGCCACGCTCATCGCGAACTTGCCGCCTTTGGCACCGCCGCAGATGTGGACGCATTGCGTTTCGGGATTACGCACGGGAGTTGGTGCGCCGGTTCTTGCTGGGCGCTGATGCTGGTCCCGATGCTGCTTCCAGGGGTTCACATAATCGCAATGGCTGCTGCAGCCGTCCTGATTTTCGGCGAAAGGCTCGAACAGCCGGGCCTCCCGTGTTGGCGCCTGCGTGGCCTCGGCAAAGCGATACGCATTGCGGTCGCGCAGACGCGCATCCGCCTGCGTGACCGCCGATTTGCTACTCCAGCGATCTCTTCTGGCACTTGAGTGGGCACACTCACCCAGCTCAGCCTGCCACCCTTTGAAAACATCGAACGTCCACTGTTTGGGATTAGGTTCCAAATCCAAAGAGGAGGTCGTTTTGTAGTTTTGATCGCCTTCCGCGGTGGGCGATATATACTGTGGTCTCCCCTCTGTACTTGTCGTTCTGGCTTTCAAAACAGGCAACTCATGCAGAAACAGAATCTGGGGTCCGACCCTCAAGATCGACCGCATTCGCAAGGTCATTTGGCCGCGAGTTCTTCGTCGAAGATTGCAAATTCTGACTCGAATTCTGCGTTCGATCCCGACGCGACTTTGGTCGACCTGCCTCAAAATCCATCTTCCCAATCCCGAACTGGATCAATCGACCCCGATGCCACATTAGTGGACATTGATGCGACCATGGCGGAAGGGACCTGGAAACCTCCGTCCACGGGGCCGCTGCGCCAGCCCAGCGTTCCCTTGCTCGAAACCGGCGATGTAATGGCCAGCCGTTACGAAATTCTGCAATTGCTGGGCGAAGGCGGCATGGGAGCCGTCTACAAAGCGCGCGACCGCGAACTTGACCGTTTTGTCGCTCTTAAACTCATCCGGCGTGAATTGTCTTCAAATCCAGCGATCGTCGCACGCTTCAAGCAGGAGCTTCTCCTCTCTCACCAGGTTACGCATAAGAATGTGATCCGCATTTACGACCTGGGGGATTCCGATGGCATTAAGTTCATCACCATGGAATTTGTCGAGGGCGAAGACCTGCGCTCTCTCATTCTCGAGAACACGAAATTTGCTCCGAAAGAAGCGGTCGAAATCATTCAGCAAGTGTGCCGCGCGCTGGAAGCCGCTCACGGCGTAGGCGTCATTCATCGGGATCTCAAGCCGCAGAACGTCATGCGGGATAAAAGCGGGCGCATCCTTGTTATGGACTTCGGGATGGCACGCACTCTCGAAGGCGATGGCATGACGCAAAGCGGTGCTCTCGTTGGGACCATGGAATATATGTCTCCCGAGCAGGCGCTCGCGAAAGATCTGGATCAACGCTCGGACCTGTTCGCTGTGGGCTTAATTTTCTACGAGCTGCTCACCGGCAAAATGCCGTACAAAGCCGAGAGTGCTGTGGCCAGCCTGATTAAGCGCAATCAGGAGAGAGCCATACCCGTCACCGATCATGACGGCACGATTCCACTCCCGCTCAGCCATATCGTGAGCAAATGTTTGGAGCGCGATCCTGCCTTGCGTTATCAAACTGCCTCCGAAATGCTGCAAGACCTTGAGGATTGGGTCGGCAATCGCGCCGCCGCCAACCTTAATTTTCAGCCCGCAGTCGAGCCCTGGGGACGCACCATTCACTGGCCGCTGGTGATCGGCATTGTCACGGTAGTATTACTCGCCATCGTCGGATTTGTGTTCCGGGGGCCGCTCTTCTCGCCATCGCCAAAGCAAACCGCCGCAGTGCCTGCGCTCTCTCTCGCCGTACTACCATTTCGCAACGCTTCCGGCGATCCCAGCGTCGATTGGCTTGGTTCGAGTCTTGCCGATATGTTGAGCACTGACGTTGGCCAATCGGCCCACTTGCGGACCGTTTCTCCTGAGCGGCTTCATCAGATTCTTTCCGATTTGCGCATCGCTCCCGGAAATTCGATCGATCCCAATACAATGAGCCGCATCGCACAATTCAGTAACGCTGACATGCTGGTGTCTGGACAATACGCAAAGTTCGGCGGCCAAATTCGCATCGACGCCACCTTGCAGGATCTTAAGCACGATCGCACTCTTCCCATCAAAATCGACGCGGTCGATGAGAAAGACATTCCCGCCGCGGTTGACCGCCTTGCAGCAGGCGTTCGCAACAATCTGGCCTTCTCCTCCGATATCGTGAACGAACTTAAGGCAAGCTCCTTCCAGCCAAGTTCCCGATCCGTGTCAGCCCTGCGCGATTACAGCCAGGGAATTCAGCTGTTGCGCGAGGGGGAAAATCTGAATGCGACGAAAGCCTTGGAAGCGGCCACGCAGGAAGATCCGGATTTCGCCCTCGCCTATTCCCGCCTTGCGGATGCGGACTCGGCCCTTGGCTACGACTCGGAGGCTGAGCAAGCTTCGCGCAAGGCTGTTGACCTGAGCCAGCAACTGCCCGCCGCCGAAAAATATTTCATTCAGGCCACACACGCCCGAATGATGAAAGACAATCAGAAGGCGATCGAAGCCTACGAAAATCTCGAGAAAACTTTTCCCGACAACTCAGACGTCGAGTACTCTCTGGGCAGTCTTTATGCGGATAATGGCGACTTCGATAAGGCTCGCGCACAATTTGCCAGAATTCTGCAAGGCGATCCCAAGAATATTCAGGCGCTCTGGAAAAGTGGCATTGTCGAGTATGAGCAAGGCAATCCCGAGGGAGCGCTTGATCCCCTTAATAAAGGTCTCAGCCTTGCCGTGCAATTCGATAATCCCGAGCAGAAGGCGCTGATCCTGCAAGCTCTTGGAATTTCTTACCGGCTGATGAACAAGCCGCAGGAAGCGATCAAAAGCATTCAGGACTCTATGGAAATCACCAGCAAGTTGGGCATGAAGCGCCTGCTGGCGAACAGCTTCTCAGAACTTGCTCAGGATCAGATCACCATCGGCAAGCCGGATGCGGCCATGTCCAGCTACGGCCAGGCACTGCAAACTCTGCGCGAAATCGGCGTGAAGAAAGATTATGGCGACATCCTGATTAACAGGGGCGTTCTGTACCAAAACCTCGGGCAATACGACAAAGCTCTTCAGGATTACAAAGACGCCTTACAGATACAGCGCGATGCCGGTGACTTGAATTACCAGGCGGTGTGTCTCAGCAACATCGCTGATGTTTATTCAGCGAAATACGACACGGACAACGCGCTCATTTATTACCAGCAATCCCTGCAACTGCGACAGAAACTGGACCAGCCGGTTTACCTTGCGGAGACTCTCAGCGCGCTCGGGGATGTGCACACTGCCATGGGCGAGTACGATCAGGCGCTCTCCCTCCAGATGAATGCGCTGGATGTCGCGCGCAAATCCAACAACACCAAAGCTGCGGCCGGAGTTTCTCAATCAATCGGACAGATTTTGATTTATCAAGGCCGGTTGGGAGCTGCGGTCAGCGGAATGCAGGATTCCGTAAACGGCTTCCGCGCGACGAATAACAAAAGTTTCGAACTGGCGGAGTCGCTAAACGATCTCGCAGACGCTCTGGCTCTCGCTGGACGAAGCGATGAGGCGGCCAAGCCACTCGACGAGGCTACAACCCTTAGCAGCGAACTCAAGAACGAAAGTATTCGCAGCGAACTTTTAAATACGCGAGGCGATGTCGCTTATTATCGCGGAGACTACACGGCGGCAGGCACTGCGTACGAGCAAGCGGCCCAAGCCGCCACGAAAGCAAAAGACCGCGAAAAGACCTTAATCGCAAAGACAAACCTGGCCCGCGTTGCCATTGCGCAAGGTCGGGCGCAATCCGCAATCGGCCAATCGCGTGCCGCTATTAAAGAGACTGAAGGCCTACACCTGAAATATTACTGGCTGCGCAGTTCGGTCGACCTCGGCGAAGCGATGATCAAAACCAAAGATTATGCGCACGCGCGTCAACAACTGGAGTCGCTTCTCGGCACCAGCGAAAAGCTGGGACTTCGCCTGGAAACCGCACGTATACATTTCCTCCTCGGCAATGCGCTTCAACTGAGCGGCAATACCAGTGATGCCAGCCGCCAGTATCAGTCGGCCCTCGGAATTTTTGAGGAGTTGAAGAAAGATCCCGGCGCCGAGCATATTCTGGAGCGCTCCGACTTGCACCCGATGTATGCACAAGCTAGCCAGGTCGCCGCCGCGACAAAATAGTTGTCGCCCTAATTTGCTCAGCAAAAACCCCGGAACGCCTCCCGCTTAAAGAAGCATGCCGGGGCTATTGATTCTGACAGACGGCCCAATTACTTGGTCACGATATAGGTTTCCGTAACCGAGTTGTTTTTGGAATTCGGATCGTCGTCGGACGTCACAGTCGTTACCGAACTGAACGTCGTGTTCGGGTTCGCAGTGGAAAGTGTCGGAATATTTATTCCGAGCAAGACTCCCTGTAGTTTCGAAATGCTCATCAGTTGCCCCACGTTGCAGGTGAGAACCGCAACAGTGGTGCTGCTGCCGACCGTCGTATTCACGGAGCAACTCGTTCCGCCCTTCATGCCCGAGTTACAGCCAGACTTACTGCACCCAACCACGGAGTAGCTTCCTGTGAGGCTTCCGCTCAAAACTTTGTTGGACACGGTGAAGGTCGAGGTCACAACCACATTGTTAGCCGTGTTGGAACTCAGGTCGATCGCCCAGGGATAGTAAATTCCAGTGGTTCCCCGCCTGATACTCAACCGGACTGGAATGTCGCCCACGGCCACATCGGCCGCTGGCGCCGTTGAAACCGTGTAAGGCACCGACGAAGTAGTCTTGTTACCGACATTGTCGATCGCGGTCACGGTGAAGGTAAAATTCCCCGGCGTTGAGGTGTTCAGCGTACCGCCGCTGGAGGCGGGCCCATTACCCGTGCAGCTTGCGATACCCGAGCCGACGCCATCCGAGCACGTGAACGTGACTGTCACCGGCGGCCCATTCACATAATAAGGTCCAGATGCGCTCAACGTAGGCCCGATGATCGTCGGCGGTTGCAGATCGAAGTTATACGGTCCGGTGGAAACCGGCACGCAGTTCCCCGCAAGATCGCAACCAGGCGTGGGATTGGCGGGAACGGCAGTGGCAAAAGCCCCCACTGTAACAGCGTTCGCGGGCGCATTCGTGTTAACCGAAACCATTTCGCTCGGGCTGCCCTGGATGCTGTTTGCCACCAGCGGCAAGAAACCCGATCCTGAAATTCCTGCGGTGTACTGGTCGGTCACCGTACAGGATTGCGAGAAATTCCCGTTGTACCAGCCGTTGTAAACCGGAGACGGCGCGGCCGTGCACGAACTCACTTGCGGCGCAACGTTGTCGATGCCTATCGTCACAAACGGAAACGACGCCCAGTTCGCTGTCGGGCTGGTAAGCGCCGACCCGGTCGGATTAAAGATCAGTCCTTCCGCGAAAGCGCAGTCTGTTGTGAAGTAGTGCAGGTTATACATTCCGTCGCTCAATCCGTTAAAGCTGCCAGCCGAAGGGAATGTTGGAGGCGTGGCGCCGCCGGTATTGCAGAACGGCGTAGTCAAGCTGGTATTGGTGTTGGCATTCGTCAGGTCACCCACTACCGGATAGGTCGTATCCGGCAGCGCCGGCCAGGTCGAAATACCATACGTAAGGCTCATCGGCGGAGCAGCAGTCGCCGGAGCGAAGCCGTTCGCGGATGGAATATTCCCCCCAGCGGGATACGTCGCTTCGTTAGAAGTAAACGTGGCGCTGATGGAGGAAGATCCGTGGATCCAGCCGTAAGTATTTTGGTTGGCGATCGCTGCCGTTGCGGTCGGCAACGGCATGTTCGCGACTGGAACCAATACCGAGTTTGAGCCCGTCGTTGTGCTGCCACCTCTCATGTCGGCCGCGCCCTCGAATTCGGTCAATAGATCGAGAGGGCACAACGCGCCCGCAAGACTTCCCGTCAAGGTGCAGTTCGAAGCCGAATACGTTGGCGGATTCACCGGTGTTTGAGTAGTCGCCGCCGCAGGACAGGGTGATCCCGAAGTCGCGCACAACCAGTTGTCGCCGCCCATCAAAATGCCCGGCCCGGTCCCGTTCGCGCAACTTCCGCCCGGCACCACATTGCTGCACGCATCCGCCGGAGGATTCCCTACCGGTCCGTACAGAAAATTAAACCCATTCACCGGGCCATCGGGCGAGCTGAATTGGGTTGCGTAATACAGATTCCTAACCTCATTTACCGACGTAGGATCGCAGTTATCACCGGTAGTCGTTCCATCAGCCGGGTTAAAGCACTGAATCAGGAAGCCCTTGCACATCGGCGCCGGAGGCGTGACGGTGTAATCCAGTTCGCTCGACAGCCGGAAACAAACCGAGGGAGCAGCCGAGGTGTTCTGCACCAATTGCGAAAAAAGCTGTTGTGGTACCGCGATATCCGTAACAATCGGAACAATTCCAGGCGTAAAAGTCGCTCCACTTGCCGCGGTAACGCTATTTTCCAGAGAAATATTCTGCCCGGGCGCGCTGTCGAAGGTATAAGTCTGGGTTGGGCTGGAGGAAATAGGATTTCCAGTAATGTTGCCGCCCGGTGTGATCCCGGCCAGACTGCAGTTGGTCACCAGATGAACAGTGCCCGCGCCTAAATCGCCGCCCGCATCCGTCAATTGAAAGCTTACGGCCTGCGTGCCCGATGACAATACCGGCGGGTACAGAGAATTTGCGGTCTGCAGGTTTACCGGCGAAACTCCGTACATCGCGATGAGTCCTGTTACCAGCTCTGGATCTTCCCCGAGAAAGCCAACGGCGGCACTTTCATAGCTCGGCTGAAAACAATTGGTTGTTCCCGTGGGAAACCCCGTGAATCCCTGAAAATTCGTATCGCCGCCGAAACAAACATTGGTCGTGGTTGTGGTCGCGCCGTTGATCGTATCAGCAACTTGAATCGTATTGTCCTGGAAGACATTGCTCAAGCCATCCGGCGTGGAAGATAAAGTCGCAGTCACGCCTGACGCAGGACAGGTCAGGTTAATGGTGTTGCTTTGAACCGAGTACCCAGCATTAGGGGGATTTTGCGTCCAGCTGGAACCAGTAATCAGCGAAGGGTTAATGTCGATCGACGAAAAAAGTTCGATTGCGCCGTAGGCGCCGTTCAAGGGAACGGTCAGCGCGCCGGTTTGCGTAGACGAGGTAAAACTCAGCATCGCCGTCTCCAGAACCCCAGCCGCTTGTGTGGACGTAAACTGTACGCTGATTTGGCAGGTGGTCGGCGCAGTCTGAGCCGCCAGACAAGTGTTGCCCGCGATCGTGAAATCACCCGCATAAGCCCCACCCGTGATGGAGAAATTGCTTAGCGTGGCTTGACCCGAGCCTGTAATGCTCACCGTCACCGGTTGTGCGCTGGTCAAGGGTGCTGGTGTTCCCGTCGGAATTCCGAAAGAAAGTTCGCCCGGTGAAACCGAGACCGAGGCGACGGGACCAGATTGTGGAACGGCAAAAGATTTTTCCGAGCCAACGCCCAAGAGCAAAAACAAGAAACCAGCCGCAAAACTTATCGTCAGGCAGACGCTTTTTTTAACTGAATTCATGGCACACCCCCACAGGTCAAAACCTGTCGACATAAATTGAACGCAAAAAATAAACTAAGGAAGATCCGGCCTAATAATTTTCAAGTCCGGCATCGCGTCGCTGGGGGACGACCGTAAGGATTGCAGGACGGAAAATTATGAATCTAGAACGGGAGATCATTTTACACGTCGCCGCCGGAGAATACGACCCGGGATGATCTGCTGGTCAAGCGATTGGAAGAAGAGTTCTTTGCCGTCCTTCCGCCAGTTTGGCCTCGATCCTCCTCCGGTCGATACTTGCCAGCGGCCGGTGCCGCTGGGGAACGGCTGAATGTAAACCTCATTGCGGCCAGTTTCATTGTTCGCAGAGGCCATCCGTCGGCACAATTATAGCCTGTACAGAATGTTGGAGCGGATGCGTTGGTCGACAATCCGACAGGACAAGTGAGAGGAGTTGCCGATGATCCCGCGTTCTGACGAAAAATGGAACGAGCGCCTCTTCTTCCTAGTTCTTCCTCGCGCTGTTCGTTTCACGCGCCTTGGCGACCAGGCCATCGAATCGCGGGTCGCTGTGTAGGGACTTCAATTCAGGATCAGCAGAAAGTTCTCCCGGCGAGATGAGGCCGTTTTCGATGGCACGGTTCAGGTCAGCGAATGCTTCGTCCGGCCGGCCTCTCACCACCTCAGCGCAGGCAAAGTTATACCAGGCCTCGGCCACTGTGGCCGGCTGATTAGTTTTCTCCGCTGCCTCGATCACGTCGCGGAAAATTTTCTCGGAATCGGCATAACGTCCCTCGCGGTTGAGGCCCAGGGCTTCCATTTCCATGCTCTGCAATGTGGAGGTGTGGGTTGGGCCCAACACGCGGGTCTTGATCTCGATGACTTGACTCTGTAGTTTGTCCGCTTCGGAATAATGGCCTTCCTTCGCCATGGTGAGAGCAAGCATCGTCATCGCCCTCAGAGTCTGGGGATGTTCCGGCCCCAGTACGCGACGCTGCGCGGCAATCACGTCGGAATACAGCTTTTCAGCATCTGCAAAGCGGCCCTCCTCCTCCAGATTCTCAGCTGCGTGCGACATCGAAAGCAGGGTCGCGGGATGGTCCGGCCCCAGAGTTCGCTTCTGCGCTGCAATCAGTTCGCCATAAATCTGATCCGCTTCCGCATATCGTCCTTGCGGCGTCAGAGTCTCAGCCAATTCGTTTAAAGTGCTCAGAGTTTGAGGATCGTCTCGGCCAAGTACTTTGCGCTCTGCGTTCAGGGTTTGGCGGAACAAGTTTTCCGCGTCAGCATGACGTGCTTCATTGGCATAAACATAACCGAGGCGATCCATGGACGCCAAAGTGTCCGGATCATTGGGACCGAGAACTCGGCGCTGGGTCTCTATTGTGTTTTGCAATAACTTTTCCGCCTCGGGCAAATGCCCCTGGGCGCGGAGGAGCTGGGCCAGATAACTTTCGCTGGCCAGTGTCTCCCGGCTTCGTTCTCCAAACAGTGAGCTTTGAATTGCCTGCGCGTGCTCTGTTAATTCTTGCGAGCGGCCATATAAGCCCAGCCCTGCATACGTCTGCGCCATGGTCTCCATCAATTGGGCTTGCAGCTCCGGGTCTTTGCGCAGGCCGGTATCGATATCTTTCGAAGACTTATCCAGAATCTCCCGGGCTGTGACTGCGTTGCCGCGCGCCTCGCTGGGGTTCGACACCTTGAACATGCCGGTCATAAACTTCGTGACGCGGTCGGCGCGGTCGCGCTCCCGGGTAATCCGCCGCAACTCGATCGCCTGCATCACTCCGAACGCAATAAGCAGAAGCGCCGCAACAGTGGCCACAACCACTCCAAATTTGTGGCGCTGAATGTATTTCTTCGTCCGGTAAACCAGGCTAGCAGGCCGCGCAATCACAGGTTCGTTGCGCAAATAACGGCTAAGATCGGCCGCCAGCTCCGCAGGCGTGCCATACCTGCGGGCGCGGTCTCTCTCGAGAGCTTTCAAAGTGATCCAGTCCAGATCGCCGCGCAGCATGTTCGCCAGTTGTTTTGGGTCCGAGCTGCGTTTTTCCGCGATGACCGCAGCCGCTGGGTCGTTGGTAAGTCTGGTGCTCGGACTTGTCGGTTCCTCTTCCTGCACCTGTCGCAGAACTTCATGAAAGGGTTTGCTCTCCCACTGCTGGGCATCCAAGGCCAATACTCCCGTAAGCAGTTCGTAGAGCACCACGCCAAGCGAATAGATGTCGCTCCGGGTATCTACATCGGCCACCATCGGGTCCATCTGCTCTGGGCTCATGTATCCCGGCGTGCCCACCAGTCCTCCGGCACGCGTCACCAGCGTTCCGCGCTGCGGTTCCTGCGAGACCGCTTTCGCCAGTCCGAAGTCGATAATGCGCGGCACCGGTTTGCCATCCACCTCAACCACCAAAATGTTGGTGGGTTTTAGGTCACGGTGGATGATCGCCTTCTGATGGGCATGCTGCACGCCTTCACATACTTTTGTGAAAAGAAGCAGGCGCTCGCTGGGCGAGAGGCGCTTCTCGTCGCAATATTGGGTGATGGGCAAGCCCTGCACATACTCCATGGCGAAGTACGGTTGGCCTTCGGCTGTGGAACCGGCGTCGAAAACCTTGGCGATGGCGGGATGATCCATCATGGCCAGCGCCTGCCGCTCCAGATCGAAGCGTATCAACGCAGACTTGTCATAGCGGGCCGCTTTGATGATCTTCAGCGCCACCTCCCGTTTGACGGGCGCGGACTGTTCCGCCAGCCACACCTCTCCCATCCCGCCTTCCCCCAATTTACTGATCAGCCGGTAGGACCCAATCGAACCCAAGTCGGGCGCAGGAGATTCCACGGGAGCAGCGTCTGGGTCTGAGACGGCTTTAGGATCGGAACTGGAGCTTGCGTTATGCGGAGGTGACTTGGGTGCCGGGTCGCTCACGCTTCTCTCTCTGACACGAGATGCAAACCGACGGTAAGTTTAGCACCTAAGCGAAGGCGCACGACTTACCTGGCACAACTCGTAGAATTAAGCACACTCGGCATTTCGATTCGAGTCCTATGCGATCACCCCCGATGGTTGGCTAACCGCAACCTAACGGACTTCCAGGAAGCGCCAACACCGGTTTCAAGCGTAGAGACAAAAGTCAACTCCCCAATGCTCCCCATCACGAGCAAATCCTATGGGAACCGTACCGACGGTGAGCTGCTGGAGGTCCTCCACTCTGAGCCCAAAACCGCACCGTTGGTGATCCCTTCTGTGATATCAATGATCAGGCCTGCGAGCAATCCTCCTAACCTGAGTAGTGCTCTCAGGCCTGAAACCCATTTCCCGATTAGCGTGAACCTGCCTGAGCACCGACTTGTCGCGTTTCCTCGCCTCTGCGATGGATGCTAAGATGGCATCCAATTCTCCAGTAGCTACAGGGCTTGGCATAAACGGTATGGCGAGGTCGGTACTTTTTTTCTCGTTCCTTTTTCTGATCAGCGTATCACTGGCATTACTTTACATTTTTGGGTTTTCTCGGCTCTTCATTGCAGTCCTGAGCCTGACCACGCTATTCATCGTCTACCTGTTATTTCACCCGCGCAACCAATGGTTGGTTGCTAACCGGTCGCGAGTGAATGGCGCACGCTGCGTGGCCTTGACGTTCGACGATGGCCCCGATCCGGTGTACACGCCCAAATTACTCGATCTACTCCGGGAAAAAGACGTTAAAGCAACGTTCTTCGTGGTGGGGAAACGCGCGGACCAGTATCCGGAAATCGTACGCCGCGCCTCGGCAGAAGGACATCTAGTCGGTAATCACACATGGTCGCACTATCCTCTATTTTGTTTCCTCATGCCCGGTCGTTTGCGGACTGAGATCGAGCGTTGCACGGAGAGCGTTCGCCGCAGTTGTGGTTTCCCCCCGCGCTTCTTCCGCTCGCCGGTGGGCCTGCGCCACCCGCTTCTGGCGCCTTATCTTGAGAATGCGGGACTGGAGTACATTTCCTGGAGCATTCGGACTCTTGATACATTCACCGCGAATTCCAGTATTCTTGCCCAGCGCATTTTGAATAAAGCGGCAAGCGGTGACATCATTTTGCTGCACGATCATTTGCCTCGGGGAACGGCTGCCATGCTGCAGGCCTTGCCCCGGGTCATCGACGAGCTGAGGGAACGGGGATTCGAATTCGTTCTGGCCGGACCACGGGAGGATGCCGGAGGTACACTGGAAGCGGCAACATGCGAACCTGTGCCCTAATTCCCGCTTTCAACGAAGCCCCCTATATCGCAGACGTTGTGGAGCGCGCGCGCGAGCATGTTACAGAAGTTGTGGTAATCGACGATGGATCTGGCGACGGAACCGCGGAGATCGCCGAGGCTGCCGGAGCTACTTGTTTGCAACTGCCAGGAAATTGCGGCAAGGCCTCGGCCTTACGCACGGGCATGGCGTACGCGCGCGACCACGATTTTACTTACATAATCACCTTGGATGGCGACGGCCAGCATCTGCCGGAGGACATTCCTGTCATGCTTCGCGTCGCCGAAGAAACTGGAGCTGACCTGATCATTGGCGCGCGTGATTTTGATCGTGCCCTCATGCCCCGCTCGCGATATTTCTCCAACGTCATTGGCAGCCGGTTGGCTTCCGCGCTCGTCGGCTGCAAAATCCGCGACAGCCAGAGTGGATTCCGGTTGTTCCGGTTGGACAAAATCGATGGGGCCAAACTGCGCAGCCGGTACTACGAATTTGAGATGGAAATCCTGATCAAGATGGCACGCGCGGGTTGTACCATTGCGCATGCTCCTATCCGCTCGGTCTACGACGAGGGCCACGCGCGCTCGAAGATGAAGCCGGTACGAGACACGGTGCGTGTCTGTCTGTGGTCCTTGGCATTTCGTTTTCTTGGGGCATGACACGAAAGGTTCCTCGGTGATCGGAAGATTTGAGCTTCGCGTACGGAAATTCATAACCTTCTTGCTGAAGGAGAAGCTTGACCCACGCCGCGCCGCCGCCGCTGTATTCCTGGGAATTTTTATCGGCATTGTGCCCATCTATGGATTTCACGCCCTCGCGGCCGTGGGCGTAGCCCTGCTCTTCCGGCTGAACAAGCCGCTGACTCTGGCCAGCACTTTCATCAGCAATCCGCTGCTTCAGCCCCTGATTGTTTTCTCCTCAGTGGAACTCGGCTGTCTTCTCTATCGCGGCTCATTCCAGCCACTGACCTTTTCTGCTCTGGCTGCCGCGAGCACTCATCTTACGAAAGAACAGATTTTGATCTGGATTATTGGCAGCGTGGCGCTCGGTATACTCCTCGGCGGGCTTGGTGCAGCTGTGACCGCGGTTGTCGTCCACCTTCACCGCAAGGCCTCTGCCAATTCGGAGTTGGGGGAGCGCGTCGCTTTGTGAGTCGGATATTTGCTTACCTTGACGATCTATCTAATCAGTGTTTGAATTTTTTAACCTGTTAGCCGGTAGCCATCATTGACTGATATCCACAAAACAATCGTCGTGACTGGTGTCGGCGTCGTCAGTCCCTATGGCATCGGGCTCGACCGCTTGCAGGCAGGTATGTTATCGGGCAAGTGCTGCCTGTCGCCTACAAAAGATCTGTATTCCGGCTTCGAAGGAAGTACAGCGCAGGTTCTCGAATTGCCACCTCTCGCAGAAGACATTAGCTCCCGATACTCGCGCACCGACCAACTCGCGGTAATGGCGGCTCAGGATGCAATCGCGAATTCCGGTTGCGATAGCTCTGCTTTTCGTGAAAGCGGCATCATGATGGCGAGCACGGTCGGGGGTTTGACCGAGATCGATGCCGGAATTGCCAAAGATCCGGCCGCCTGGTATCGGCGCCCTGGCGGCCTTTCGCGGGCCGCGTCATATCCCTTCGCGCACGTTGCCGATGCGGTCGGCGAGCATTTCGGAATTCGTGGACCTCGTTGCGCCATCTCCGTGGCTTGCGCATCCGGAGCGATGTCGATTGCGCTCGCCGCCAACATGCTACTCGACGGGTCCGCTCGAATCGTCCTCGCCGGAGGCTGCGATCCGCTGTGTCCATTCACCCTGAGCGGATTCAACTCCCTACGAGCGCTGGACCCCGATCCCTGCTCCCCCTTTGACCAGAATCGCAAGGGCACCAACCTGGGCGAAGGTTCCGCGGTTCTCATCCTCGAAACGCTGGCAGGAGCCACCGCGCGCAATGCCAATGTTCTCGCCGTGCTGCGTGGATGGGCGATGACTAACGATGCATTTCACCCCACCGCGCCCCACAAAGAAGGAAACGGATTGGCTGATTGCATACGCCTCTCCATGGAAATGGCGGAAGTCAGCGTGGATGACATCGGGTATGTGAATGCCCACGGGACCGGCACGCCGCTGAACGATAGTGCCGAGGCCAATGCCTACGAAACCGCTTTCCGCGGACGCAGCCGTCCCATTCCCGTGTCTTCGACCAAATCGTACTTCGGACACTGCCTCGGCGCGGCCGGCGCGCTCGAAGCAGCCATCACGATCATGGCCAGCCGTTCCGGGACGCTGATTCCGACGCTGCGGCTCACCAATCCCATCGAAAGCCCTGGTGTTGACTGGCTGAGAGGAGAAGTTAAACGCCAACCCCTACCCTTGGCCATGTCGGCTTCCAGCGGCTTTGGCGGCAGCAACACCGTACTCATATTCGGAAGCGGCCCCTCATGATTCCGCATCTGCCCTCCGTCACGATTACCGGCATCGGTTCCGTCAGTCCGCATGGGCCGCTCGCAGGACTCATTCCGTTGAGTCCCCTCGAACCCACTGCTATCTCCGCCTGGACAACCACCGGCCACCGGCGAGCGTTTCTTGTTCCGCCCTTTCGCCCCGCTGACGTGGTGCCGGGCGTGAAGACCAGACGTCTTGATCGACTCTCGGTATGGGCCTTGATCGCTGCTTCTTTGGCGATTAAGGATGCTGGGATTGACCTGACTCAAGTAGATCGATCGCGAGTTGCCGTGGTCTTTGCCACCGCCTTTGGCTGTGTTGAACTCACGGAAGCTTTCTACCTGAGTGCTGCCGCAAACGGCTGGAACCAAACCGACCCCATTACCTTCCCGGAAACTCTGGCCAGCGCTCCCGCGAGTCATGTATCGATGTTTCACAGCCTGCGCGGGCCGAATATCACGGTGAGCAACAAATATTTTTCGGGCGAGTGTGCCATGATTCAGGCGGCTGGCCTGCTTCGCCACGGTCAGGCCGACATAGCCATCATCATCGCGGGCGACGCGCTCGCGCGAAGCACGTATTCATGGTACGAGGAGGCAGGCCTCCTCTCGCCCGCGTGCTACCACTTGGATCCTTTTGTAGAAGCCGACGGTTTTATCCCGAGCGAAGGTGTGGCGGCACTGGTGCTTGAACCGTCCGGTCGCGGGGACGTCCAATCAAGTGGACGCTCTTATGCGCGAATGAGATCAGGCTACTGGGCGGCTGGCGGTAACTCCGCGGAGAGGATCGGCCAGATGCTTGGCGGCTCCGTTCCGAGTCTTATAATCTGTAGCGGGAATGGGGCTCCTTGCGCCATCAGTCCAACAGCCGACTTGGCTCGCGAGAGTGCCGACGATGGCGCCATCGTAATACGGGCGCAATCGTTTGCCCAGGGTTTGGCCGGTACCGGCGCGCTCTTCCACTTGATTTTTGGATTAAGCAGTAAGCCAAGCGGTAGCTCTGCCAGCGGGCCAGTTCTACTCCTGGGAACAGCTCGCGATAACGGATTCGCGGCCCTTCTTCTGGAGCTGCCTTGATGATGAATGTGCGCATTGCAGGTGCGGCCTACGCCGTTGCCCCCGATGATGAGGCAGTAGACGTGATCTTGGAGCGGGAGCGAACCCGGATCGAGACGGCGCTTTCTCCGTTGAGCCTCGAGGCGAGACGCAAGGCCATCGAGGGTCTCGGATTGAATCGGGTTCGTGTTTGCGGCGAGAACAAACTTTATGACCTGGTTCTCGAAGCCGCTTCCCAGGCGATCGCCGAAGCCCAGTTAACCGCGCGCGACATCAATCTCATCCTGGACTACAGCACCTGGTCTAACGAAAGCTGGTCCAACGAGTCTTCACAGGGCCTATCCTTCGCGCACCAACTCAGCGCTGACCTCGGTGCTGAAAATTCGATGATCCTAAGTTTTAAAGTCGGCGGATGTGCGGGATTTCACGTCGCCATCAAAACCGCGCTCGGCTGGATGTCCATCGATGAAAGTATTCAGACAGTCTTGCTCGTGGCCGGGGATGCCGCCCCCCCCGGCAACCGCTCGTTGCTTCCCATCACCATCCACGGGGATGCCAGCAGCGCCGTGATCCTGCGCCGCGACGGCGAAGCAGGTCCGTTGCTACTAGCCGTCGAAGCCATGACGCTCGGCCATCTTCAGAAGGCCATCACCATGGTGAGGACGAATGGCCACGCGGACATTCACGTTGATGCTGCGTGCATGGAGCGAGAGGTGAGACCCGTCTACTTTCTCAACATGCTTCTGATGGTAAATAAGGCTCTGGAAGCGTCTTCCTTGAGTTTGAAAGATATCGACCATTTCATCTATTCCAACCTCAGCCGGCGGGACCGGGAGGGTTTCTGCAAGATGGTGGGACTGCCCAAAGGCGGCCTGCCGCCAACTCTCATGGAAGAGTATGGCCATACTTTTGCGAGCGACTTGGTCATTAATTATGTGAATATGCGCCGCGAGGGGCTAATTCTTCCCGCGCAGCTGTTGCTGTTTGCATCCGCGGGGATCGGCTTTACATGGGGGGTAACGATTGCCCGGGCCTGAATGAATTATTTGTAAGTTGAAGAACTGAGTTGCCATGCCTCGCATACAGTTCATCGAACTCCATGAACAACCGTGGTTCCCGTCATCGCTTCGCGCGGACGTCACGGATGCGCTTCAGTTTGGCTTCAACCTCTTGCACGCCTACGAGCCCATCGCTCCGCTGCTGCAAAGCGTGATTGACTCTACGGAATACCAGCCGAACGCCGGGCAGTCGCTAACCACGCCGCCTGCCACGCAATCAATTGTCGATATGTGTTCTGGCGGAGGCGGTCCGTGGCTGGACCTTTCTCGAAAGCTAACATGTGCGAAGGCCGAAAATTCCGCCGGCCTTCAGATCTGGCTCACCGACAAATATCCAAACCTCGATGCATTCCAAAGCGTAAGCGCGTCGTCCGACCACCACATTACTTTCTATCCGGAGCCGGTGGACGCGATGAAAGTTCCTGGCGCTCTAAAAGGGCTGCGAACGATGTTTACCTCGTTCCATCATTTTCCGCCGGAGGATGCTCGCGCCATCCTGCAAAATGCCGTCGATGCCGGCGAAAGCATTGGCATCTTCGAGGCCACCAAACGCGCGCCCTCGACCATCGGCCTGATCTTTGTTGGCATTCTCCTGATGTTCCTGCACACTCCGCGCATTCGCCCATTCCGCTGGTCGCGCCTGCTCTGGACGTATTTGATTCCCATCATTCCTTTCGTCCTGCTCTTCGATGGAGTAGTGTCCTGCCTGCGAACCTACCGGCCACAGGAACTGCGCGAGATCGTAGGAAAGCTAACCGCTTGCGAATACCAGTGGGAGATCGGTGAGCTTGCAGGTGGGAAGATGCCAGTTACCTATTTGATCGGATATCCAAAAATGGGCCCATGCAGTTGATAGACAACAGGCCTCCGGCTCAAGCCGGGGAGCAGAAACGAGGTTTCTCTTATGAAGCAACTGACATTCGCCGCTGTGTTGCTATTGCTGTGCATTTCCTTCCCGACTTCTCTGGCCGCACGCCACAAGGTGCCACGCTACCTGAACAAAGAGTCGAGTATCGACATGAGTCATATGAACCACATCTTTGTCGGGTGGATCGATTTGGAACCCGACTCGTGGGGACTTTTCGACTTTCACTCGAGGGCAGACTGGGCTGACGATATTGCTTTTTTGAATGCAGGTTTTCTGCGCAGCCTGCAAGCGACGCATTTAAACGGTCGAACCATCACCGCCGCCAAAGACAAGGCAGACGAAAACATTGCCGGGAACGACCTCTATATCAAATTTTCGGATGTCCACGTCGACTACGACAACGAACACCTGGTTCTTTCCATACATTTCATCGATCCAAAAACAAACGGCGAGATCGCTTCAATTCCGGTAAGGCCTTACTACGGCGACGGTCACAATGTGACGGAGTATCTGAAGGCGGCGCTGGATGAAGTAGGCACCAAGCTGCAAGTGGAAGTCACCGGCGAGACGGCAGGCAAAAAGAAGAAATGACAGTGCCTCGTAGTTACCATGTATGTTTAAGGAATTTAAATCCGAGAATTATCTTGGACTAGGTTGTCACCGATGAGCCAAGCGCCAAATTTCGATGCTATGAATGAAACTGATGTTCGCGAGATTTTGGTTAGGCCTCTGATTGAACGTTTAGGGTATGCGCATGGGACAGATGCCACAATTCTCACGGAGAAGACACTTAGATACGATCGCGCATTTCTCGGCCGCAAGAAACCGAACGACCCTGCTTTAATCGGGCGAGCCGATTACATCTGCGAGGTCATCTCCTATGGACGATGGGTTGTTGAGGTGAAAGCTCCTTCAGAAGAACTATCCCACGACGTTACTGAACAGGCGCATACATATGCAAGCCATCCTGAGATTGCAGCATCATTCTTCATGGTAACGAACGGACGAAGGTTCAGACTATTTCAGACCTCGAAACTTGATGCGCCTGTCTTGGAATGGAGGTACGAAGATCAGGATGATAACCTGCTCCGCTTATTGAATACGCTAAGCCCCGAAGCAATTCGAAAGAGGGCGAGGATGATCCTTGTGGACCCAAGTAAGCCACTGGGACGTGGAGTTCCATCGAGGGTAATTATCATTCGAGGAGAGATAACATATGAAGAACATATAGGTGACCATCCGTTCTTTCCACGTGATGCAGTAAACGGTCTAGTTCTCGCTGTCACAGGTGGTTATGTTAAGCGCGCCGAGGACAAGCGAATCATCGCTCATCTCTGCATAGCGAAAGCGGCTGCCTTGATTCAAGGTATTAGTGCTTCCCCGGGAGCATCTGAGGATTACGACTTCTTCTCTGCATCAGAGTATCTCTCCGACGATCCCGAGCACCCAACGATTTTTCAAAATCTCGTTAAGACTGCGGTTCCTGCTGGCAGGTTTATCAGTATTCCCGGCCTGCCAAAGGTACCGCTGCCTTTTGCGATGTCTAACACGGCTTTTACTGAAGCCGTGGGTTACGTTCGTGACAACAAATTTGTGGGAACAATGAGTCTGACGTACGACTTCACATTTTCTGAACTCTCGCCAAACACCCGCGTCGCTCTCTTCCACAAGATGGGGGCGATTCCTGAACGTGCGCACATTATCGGCGCGGGACGATTCGAAATCTCCTTCCAGCCTGATATTTAGGCTCATGGCTTTAAAGACGCGGACAAACGAATGTTCCTTTAGTTTTTCGATTAGGAATCCGCTCACCGTGCTAACCCCAGCGCCGAAACCAACCCAAAAAACGTCCGGCTCGCCGCACTCACCGGATCGAGCAAAACCGTGCGCCCCTTCAGCATGGCGGCCACCGGTTCTCCTGATAGCTCGCAACTTGCAGGTAGCGCGAGAAGAGTGCATAGCCCCTGCGTGAAATAGGACTGCGACCATAGTAGAGAACTCGCGCCTCTGCGCGTTCATGCTCTAGTCGACGCTCCCCAGTTCTCCCGTATCCATATCCAGCATCGCAATCTGTTGGTAGCGCCTGCACGACTTTTACAACGGTTTTACTTTTTCATGACAACTACGGGAGTCTGCCTTTGTTAAATGTCTACGAGGAAAACCAACTTAAGATCTTCATGAGGAGGCAAAAAGAATGACCAACAAGATTCGTACATTAATTGCAATGGCACTGCCAGTTTTGGCCTTCGCCCTGGCGCCGAGCGCTGCCAAGGCGCAAAGCTACACCGGCAACTATCCAGTAGCAGTGACAGAGTCGAAAGGTGGCATTGCCGGCACCATTCCCCTCGGCAACGTAAACTTCTGCCTGGAGCTGACCGACAATGGCGACTACGGCAGGCCGCACAGCGGCACGGCCACGCTGGGGGACTATGAAGGCGGTACGCTTACCGGTGGTGAGTTCTATGTTCTCGGCAATATGATCTTTGTGAACTTCGCGGTAGGCTCGGACAATGGCGAGACCGTGGGCCTGGTGCTATTCGCCCCCGTCAGCAACGGAAAAATCGGCACGGGCATTTTCGGGGACACCGGCGGAGTGCCATCCTCTGGTCTGGCGAAGGTCGGCGCGAAAGGCGGGTGCTGATCTCACCTCGGCCACATAAAGCGACAGCATCAATTCCCCGCTTTCGAAAAGCGCGAAAGCTGGGCAGTCTCAGTCAATGATGGTGCACCCATCCGTGGGATGGCGTTCGCAAAGATTGCTCGAAGCTCGGCCGCCCGTCCTTCCTTCATCAAAGAACTCCTCACCGAGCCAATCCCAACGCGCAAACCAAATTTAGAAATGCGCGGCTCGCCGCGCCCACCGGATCGAGCAAGACTTTGCGCCGCTCCAGCATGGCGGCCACCGGCTGTCCCTTATAGCTGGCGATTTGCCGGTAGCGTGAAATGAAAAACAGCACCCGCAGGAAAAGCTTCCATTGGAGCGGGGCAAAATAATCTGGCGTCACGAACGGCACCGCATGGCCGTCCTTGACTTCGGCGACAAAGTCTTTAAAAGTTGCTGCGTGCGAAAGAGAGATCACCGAGCTGGCGACCAGCAGATGGCTGTCTCCCCCGCCGACCACCGGTTTACGCCACTGCCGGGCAAGTTCGAGAACGCGATCGTTCTCCTCGCGCGGCCGCATTCCGTTGACTTCCAATGCATGAATCGCCCAGCCATAGCGGGAGAGCAATTCCGTGGCAGGAATCTCCTTTGCTCCCGGTCCCCAAGGGAGCAGAGGATGATTAAAGACCACCAGGCAGCCACTGGCCGCAAGAGTTTCAAACAACTCGTCGTAACGCCCGGCCCGCGCCGCTGCTTGAATTTGTGTGTGGGTTTGTTCGATTTCAATCTCAGTTAGGTGATTCACTCCCAGATGAAACAAGTGCCCCTGGAACCACAGCGACAGCTCCTCGCTGAGTGCGATGCGGCCGTTCAGATCGGGACGGCCGCGCAGTAACTCGAGGCTGCCGGCAAATTCATCGTGATCGGTGATGGCGAGGTGAACGCCGTCGAAGCCCCACTTGCCCGCTGCCGCTGCCTCCATTCGATAGACGTCTTCCGGCGTGTAGGGTGGATTGAAAGTTACATCTGCATAATTCAAGTTAGAAACACCGCCGAGACCAAATGAATTTTGCAGAATACCGCTCAAAGGGCGCATGAACGTCTTCTTGACCACATGGTTCAACGCCGCCAGTTTCTCCACCGAGTGGCACGAGTGGTTATGCAGCGAAACCGCGTAGCCAAACTCGCGCTCCGGGTGGGGACACTCGCGGTAGGTATAGTTTTCAATCTTCCAGGCTGATCGGCGTGTCATCACGTTCCCGATGGGGAACGTGCAAGTGTAATTTCACCCGCGATATACAGCAAGAAGAGGTTGTCGCGCAAGAATCGATCTGATACTCTTCCACGTTCGAGCAGGCGGTCGGGAGTATTCAAGGCGAATGCATAAGCCCATCAAATACGTCGAAACGGCGATGGCAATTGCTGCGAACGGCGCGTGGCGAGCCTTTTGTTGGGGCAACAATCTCTTTCCCGAAAATCCTTCTTTCACACCGAGATGGTCGGATAAGCCCCTGCTGAAATCCCGTGAAAAGTCCAAACCGCCTTTGGGATGGCCGCGGCAAACCGATTCGTTGTGCCCGCGCTGCGTGCCGGAGATTCGCCAACGAATTGTCGACGGCAAACAGGATTACCGCGTCCTGCTAAATGAAAGGCCTGGTGAAATCAAGGCGCAGATCATCGAGCGCGATGGCAAAATCCTGATGGTGAAGGATTGCCCGGTCCACGGACATTTCGAAGATGTTCTCTCCATCGATCCGCAATTCTTCCGGCACTTGGAAGAGACATTTCCCGGCCGTGATATCCGCGCCCACAACGACGAAAAACTGCATAACCACGGCAGCAGCACCATCAAGCATGGGCGAGGCTCGGTTCTCACCATCGACCTCACCAACCGCTGCAACATGATGTGCGATCCATGTTTCATGGACGCCAACCAGGTCGGATTCGTGCACGAGCTTACCTGGGAGGACATCAAGACGCTGCTCGACAATGCATTTTCCATCAAGCCGCGGCGTCAAATGTCGGTGCAGTTCTCCGGCGGCGAGCCGACCCTGTCGCCGCATTTTCTCCAGGCCATTCGCTACGCCCGTCAAATCGGCTACGACAGCGTGCAGGCCGCAACCAACGGCATCGAGTTCGCGAAGAGTCCCGCGTTCGCAGCGCAGGCCGCGGAAGCAGGTTTGCGCTACGCTTATCTCCAATTCGATGGCATCGGCAACGCGGCGAATTCGCATCGCAACGTCGGAAATCTGTTCGACCTGAAGCTGCGCGCCATTGAGAACCTGCACTCGAACGGCGTGGAAATCGTGCTCGTCACCACCGTGGTGAACGGCATTAACAATGAACAGGTGGGGCGCGTAGTGCAATTCGCGCTCGACAACCCGGACAAGATCGCGCTGGTATCGTTCCAGCCGGTATCTTTCACCGGGCGCGACGAAGCCGTCACTGAAGAGCGTCGCAAAGCGCAACGCTACACACTCTCGCATCTGGCTCACGACGTGAAAAAACAATTGGACATCGGCGAACCCGTTCGCGATTGGTTCCCGCTCTCATTCCTGAGCACCTTCTCCGACTGGGCGGATCTGGTTCATGGGCCGGAAGCCGCGTGGGGCAATGTCGCCTGTAGTTGCCACCCGAATTGCGGTGTGGGGATGGCGATCATGGTCGACAAGGAAACGCGCGAGGCAGTTCCAGTCACTGCGTTTCTCAACGCCGATCAATTCGCCAAGGATGTTGCTAGGATCAACGATTGGGCCCGCAGCCGCTGGATATCGGTTGCGGGGATGACGCTGGCATTAGTTCGGAATTACGATGCGTTTCATGCGCCAATACATTTCCGTTTCGTCGACATGCTGAAGAAGCTCGACAAGGGCCTGGGCGCAACCGGACGTGACTACGGCGACGTCTCCGGCAAGCGGACCATGGCCGACATTTTCCACCGCCGCCGCGACCGCTGGAACCTGCTGTTCATTGCTGGCATGTGGTTCCAGGATCTGTTCAACTATGATTTCCGCAGGACTGAGCAGTGCATCATCCCTTACGCGACGCAAGAGGGAGAAATTTCCTTTTGCGCGTACAACACGGGAGTGGGCTGGCGGAACATCGTTGAGAAGATGCACATGACCGCAACTTTGACCAAATGGTACGAAGAGCACGGACGGCACGAAATTTTCGCTGGCGGCAAAAGCGTGAAGCTCGGCAGCACGGAGCATCGACTGGTGTTGAAGGATGAGATTGTCACCCATGAGTCCCAGCATGATCTCGAACAGCTTGGCGTGGCGAAGAACGCTCGCGAGGAAAAGCTGCGGGCTCGAGACGAAGAGAATCTCCGCATGGCTAAGCTCTACCGCGAGGTCGTACTGAAAGAACAACCTGTTCCAGAGTTGGTGCAGATCGGACTCGGAACTCAATGCAGCCCGCCGCGAGTGCCAGAGAAGCTGTGAGAGCACAGGAGTTCAAGAAGACGGGTTTAGCTTTGGATGTGGTCTCGCGATTGCTATTGTTCGCCGCTCTGCTCGCGTTTTTAATCCTTCCGGGAGTGTTAATTGGCCAGTCGGACGACCTACTGAGCAAAGTTTGGGACGGGATCCAGCAAGCGCAGAAAAAATACACGAGCATGTGCGGGACCATCACCGAAACTCGCACCTCGAACCTGATGACCAAACCTCTGGTGCTGCGCGGCAAATTTTGCGCCGAAGGTACTACCCGATTCGCACTGGACTACTTCGAACCGTCGAGCATGCATATTCGCTTCAACGAGAACTATGTCAACGTTACGACTGACAACGCCACGCAAGTGGCGGAGATCGGAAAAAGCGTTCGCCGGACGCAATCTTATTTCGGGCACGAGAATTCCCTCGGAAACCTGAAAAAAAACTTTACCGTTACTGTGCAAGAGGACAGCCGCGACTACCAAATGAAACTGGTTCCGCGGACGAATACTTTTCGCGACCGGCTGAATTTTATGGTCGTGAAGCTGGATAAAAAAGATTTCCTGTTGCGCTCGCTCGAAGTGGACGGCAAGAGCGGCGTGAACAGCGTATTCGTGATCGACGTAAACTCAATGAATCCGAACCTTCCTGCGGATGCGTTTGAGGTATACAAACCGAAGTGAGCATTTCCCAGTGAGCACTCCCACGTGACCAAGCCCAGGGTGATCGAGCGAAGTGAAATCGAGACGCTGATTCCTCATCGCTCTCCATTCTTGTGGATCGACCGGGTGGAAGAACTGGAGCCGGGAGTTCGTTGTGTTGCGGTGAAGTTTGTCGATCCGGCGAATCCGATTTTCGCCGGACATTTTCCCGCCAAACCCATTCTGCCGGGAGTTTTTCTGATCGAAGCGATGGCCCAGACCGCAGGAGTGATGCTGAGTTCAGCCGCGCCACGAAATACTGAAAAAAGACCGGCCGACAAAAGCCCGGAGGGAGTGGCGCTGCTCGCGGCCGTAAATCGCTTCAAATTTCTCAAGCCGGTGATGCCAGGGCAGGAACTGCGCATCGAGGCGAAAAAGCTCACCGAGGTAGGGAAGTTGGTTTGCATCGGCGGCACAGTGTCGGTAGGCGGAGAGATGGTAGCGAACGGCGAGTTGACAGTGGTTTCGGCTTGATGAGCGCGATCAACAGCATGATGGCCCGTTGCATGCGCCTTGTGGGCGGCTTGGTGGTAAACCATCCGGGGTTGGTTGTAGCTCTGAGCTTTGTCGTTACTCTGGGGTTGTATGCGAACATCCACAACCTCCGAACCGGCACCGACCTGACCGATTTGTTTGGGAATCGCGATCCACAATGGCGGGCCGCGAGCCAGATCGGCAAAGAACTGGGTTATGGCAATCAGCTCTTCGTGGTGATCGGGGCTCCATCGGGGGATTCAGAGGCGGCTGATCAGATGGAAGGAATGGCGGACCATCTCACCGCCGACATGCAGTCCAGCGGCCTATTCATGGATGCGCGTTGCGGTTTGCAGGATGAAGAGCTGCTCAACATGGTTCGGTTCTTTACCTGGAACTTTCCGTCATTCGCACGGCCTGATCAAACGGAAGAACTGAAGCGGCGGCTGGATCCCAAACAAATTCGTCAGAACGTTCGCCGCGCCGCAAGCGAACTGGTCAGCTCATTCTCTTCCCTCGGAACCAATTACTTCGTCGCCGATCCTTTAGGCCTGATGCAGGTGGAAGCCGGCAACGGGCAAGGCTTTTCGCAGTTTGCCAATTTCGATCTGAAATGGGGATCGGGAAACCGTTTCTTCAGTAAAGACCACAAGGCGCTACTCGTCATTGCCGAACCTCGACAATCGGCCATGGATTACAACTTCGCTGAAAAAGTGATGCGTTGGACGCGCGAGCACATTCGGTTGATTACAGCAAAGACGGAGTTGCGCGATGCTGGAGTGCAAGCCACTGCAGTGGGAGCCTACGTTTTCGCCGAGCAAGAGCACCAGCTTATCGAAACCAATATTCGCCGAATCTCGCTGATCTCCATTGTCGGCAATCTGCTGTTGTGCCTGGTGATTTACCCGAGGATTCCACTACTGCTTTTATCGCTGCTGCCCGCCAGCCTGGGCATTGTGTGGACCACAGGCGTTGCCAGTTTCTATCCGGGACAAGTAAATCTAATCAGCCTCTCTTTTATTGCGATCCTAGCAGGACTGGGAGACGACCAGATCGTACATTTCTTCAACCGGGTGCCGCAGGAATGGGCCAAGGCCGGGGTGCTCAATGACGGGACGCTGAAGGATGCGGTATTACGAACCTTCGAAACCACCGGTCTTAGCGTTTTCTTCTGCATCGTAACGGCGGCCATCGCGACGGCCTCATTGGCCACGGCGAGCTTTAAAGGACTGTCGGAATTTGGGTTCATCCTGACGGTGGGAATGTTCATGATGATGTTCCATACCCTGTTGACGGTTCCAGCGCTGCTTCAGTTATGGTGGCGAGTCCGGAAGCCGCGCGTACCCCAGACCATCACCTTCCGGTTGCTTCCCTTCGTAGCGCGCAAAGCCGTTGAGTTTGTCGGCTGGCACACCCGCCTTGTGGTGGGCCTGGGCTTGGGAGCGTTTCTGCTGTCGTTAGTATTTTTGCCATCGATCAAATTCGAAAAGCACTTTGAGATCACCGGCGCCGATAACCCTGCCATGGCGGCGCAGAGCCTGCTTTCCGCAAGGTTCGGCATTGAGGGTAGTCCGCACCTGCTGTTGATCACTGGAGGCGAGCAGGAAGTACTGGGCAGAGCCGAAGAATTGACTGCGCGGCTGGAAGACTATCAGCATCGCGGGGTCATCAAGTCCATCTTCTCACCCACGACTCTGCTTCCGTCAGCGCGAATGCAAAGTGAGCGAGCGAGTTCGCTGGCCAGCGTCAATTTCGCGGCTTCGGCCCGTGCCCTTGAGGATGCGCTGCGCGAGAATGGTTTTCGAACCGAGCCGGTCCAGCCATTTATTGATCGACTTCGACAGCTAGGACAAGGCCGGGGTTCAGGAGGAAATGATCCACTCACCCTGGAAACTGCCGCCAAGTTGCTGCCGCCAGCACTGCTGAACAACAGCGTCCGCAAAATTGGCGACGGTAGCTACGTTGCGGCGATCAGCTTTTATGGCACCGATCCCGATGCGGTTGAGGTGGTTCCTGAACGCGTCATCGAGTCCTGGCAAAATCAAGTCGGCCGGTTCGTGGAATTTTCCTACGAGAAGATCAACCGCGACCTGCAAAGGCTTGTGCTGCATGACAGCCAAAGAGCAATGGGATGGACAGCGGCGGGGATTCTGCTCATCGTCTACCTGAGTTTCCGCAGCCTTCGCGTGTCACTGATCGTACTTATCCCGATCGTATTCGGCGTGGTTACAACGTTCGGCCTGTTATTGTTGCTGCGCTACCATTTCAGTTTCACCTCGCTTACGGCGATCCCGCTCATCATCGGGATTGGCATCGACAATGGCATCCATTTAGTGCGGCGATACCAGGAGAACGAGCATAACGATATTCTTGTGATCGCGAAGGCTTCAGGCGCGGCGCTGATTCAATCGAACCTCACAACGATCGTTGGGTTCGGGGCGCTGATGACTTCCAGTTTTGCGCCCCTTGTGGAGATGGGTCTGGTGACTTCGTTGGGAGTCACGTTGGCATTGGCAGGCGGCTTGTTGTTGATTCCCGCCGTGATTCTGCTCGGAGAACGGCGTCGGAGAGCGATAGACGGGCCAACGGCTCATCGGAGCGAGGATTGATTGAGACCAAGGTCTTGACCGCAATACTTGGGAATTATGGGTGTCCCATTCGACACTGTGCGGCTAAGGATTTATTGATGAAAATTGGTAAATGAAGCAGCACGTTCCGCGAAACGATCATCACACAAGACACCGCTCCAATACCTGGGCGCACGACGGATATTTTCCCGTGAGTGTCATCAAGTTCCCTATCCTGAGTTGCCGGATTTAATTTTGATGAAATCGTCGCTTCGCTCGGCAACGCTGCTATTTTCCGGGTCATTTGCCACACTGTTCTACCGATTGGCAAGTTGCGGGCAAGTGATGCCGATTCTCTTGTTTTCGGCCGTTCTGCTCTTACCGCTAACTGCGCAGGCAGGCCTGCCGCGGGTTGCGATCTCGATTCCGACCAATCAGAGCTTTGCGGAAGGATTGAAAGCCGCCGAGCAGTGTGATCTGCCGGGCAAATTGATCGTGCTGCCGCCGCTGTCCTTCGATCTCGCGGGCGGCGTCCCCCCCACTCGCTTGTTCGGAGAGCAAACCCTCCAGAGCGTACCCGAAGGATCTGAAATCTGGCTGCATCTAGTTGTGGAGGCTGGTTCACTCACCGGCAAGAAATCCGAGCAGGAAATTACCGCGCGAGTCGATGCGTTTGTGAAATCGCTGCCTCTTTCGGCAACTGCTGTGCGCGGGCTTGTCGTCGAGATTAAAGGACCGCTAAGAGCCCCCGATCTGTTCGCGTTCGGGTTGGTGCATCTGGCATTATCCGCGAAGGGCAACAACGCCAGCTTGCGTCTGGCGTTTGTTTTTCCGCCGGGCTTCATCGGCAGCCATGGCGATCTTGTAAAAAGGCTGGCTACTTATTCCGATCTGCTGGGAATCACCTATACCGAGGGCTGGCGACAGGATGTTGCGTGGATTGCCAAACAGGCGCTGAACAAGCCAGTCATTCTGAAATTCGATCTAGATGCCGGAGCGTCCGCGACACCTTCGTCTTTTTTAACGGCAGAGCTTGCAGCCGGGCCTTCGGTGGAAATTGTCTGGGCAGAGCCAGCGGACGACAGGACTGCTGCGGCCTTGTGCGCGGCAAGCAGTTTCCTGAGTCGCTCCATCACGAGCAACATGTTCGCTGCGGATTCCGCAGCCTCTCCGTTCAGTGTCGTGGTGGATGGTGTAGGGAACAATGAGTACCGCTGGTTCGGAGGCTGGCCAAAAGATGTGGTGATTGTGGCGCACGTGAATGCGAGCCCCGACTCACCGAAGATGGTCAGGTTACAGAGCGGGAAGCCGGGATCATTCGAGATCAAGTGGTACGACCCCGCGACCGGCGTCGAACTCCCTACAGGCGAAGTGACAAAGACTGACAACGGCTTCGCGCAAACCTGCGCGTGTACCAGCGAATACGCGCTGATCTCCATCCACCAACAGAGTGACACTAATCAAACGCTATACAACACGGTTGAGGTTAAAAGTGGAGTCGAACTAAGCGTCGAGGAAATCATAGCCCGCTGGCAACAGAATCGTGAAGCGCAGAAACAAAAGCTGGAAAACTATATGGCTTCCAGTTTCCTGAGTTTTCACTTTGAATCCACCAATCTGGAGCCAGGATTCGACATTTCGATGCAGCTCAAGCAATTCTTTAGGCGGGACGGCCCGATGGAACTGGCGCAAAAAGAGTTCTATCTTAATGGGGTGAAGTTCGGGAAAAATCATGAATTTCCGCTACCGGAAATCGAGCCGGAAAAAGTGATGACCCAGCCCCTCGAACTAAAACTCAACGAGCGCTATGACTACAAATTGCTGGGTACCGAACAGGTGAATGGGGCCATGTGTTTTGTGATAGGAGTCGAGCCCAAAGTGCGGGACGAGGCGCTTTATAGCGGCAAGATATGGATCGATGGAACTAATTTTCGTGAAGTAAAACAATCCCTGAGCCAGCGCGGCGTCAAAAGCAACGTGCTGATAAACGTGGAGATACAGAATTTCGAACTGGTCCGCGACGACAAGGGCAATCAGTTCAACTTGCTGCGATCGATTTCCGCCCAGCAGTTGCTGAACGCTGCCGGGCGTGATTTTGTGTTGCAGAGGACCGTGCAGTTTTCGGACTACGTCATCAACACCCCGAGCTTTAATGCCGTTCTCGCGGCTGAGCATAGTTCAGACGACCCGATGTTCCGCGACACCGACGCGGGGTTGCGGCCGCTGCGAAAGAAAAACGGCGAGCGTGTTCTCGTGGACCAGAGTGCGAAGAACATCAAGTCTTTCGTCGGCGGCTTGATGTATGGAGGTACATTCAACTTTCCGATTCCCTTCCTCGGCACCAGCACCGTCGATTTTGATTTTCATCACACTGGGGCGCAGCTTTCGACCTTCTTTGCGGGACCTATCCTGATTTCCGATCTCTCAAAACAGTTTCGGCCCAAGTTCCGCGTGGCGCTGGATCTGGCGCTCACCGGCGTGCCTGGCCAGAACCGCATCTACTCCAATAACATCGAGTTGTTGCAGGGAGAAGTCTGGACATGGGAGCAAACTACCGGCGTGCGCGCCTCATGGCAAGCCAGCACCCATCTTAGCGTGACGGCCTCCAACTACCTCGCGTATGACAACTTCCTGCGGACCAACCAGGCGGCCGAGCAGTATGAACTGCCGCGCAACGGATTGAATGTGCTTCCCGGCCTCGAAATAAAATACAACTGGAACGGATATGTGTTCGACGCGCAGGGGACACGGGGCGAGCGCATTGACTGGAGGCCATTCGGGTGCGCATCGCTGGCCCCATCTCCGCCTGGATGCGGGTCATCATCACCATCATCATCGCCCAACCCGCCGCCCCAAAACTCTCTACTGGTTCAGCGGCCACAAAATGCGTTCACGCTCTATGACGCCGATTTGAATAAGGATTACTACATTCGCAAGTTCACCAAAGGCGGATGGGATCTTTCCTACTGGGGCGGGGATCAACTGGATCGCTTCTCGCGTTATTTCCCCTCTTTTCTTTCGTCGCCGCGTCTCCACGGTATTCCTCCCGGCACGGATTCTTTTGACGCCATTGCCATGGCGAATGTGCACTACGGGTTCAATGTGATGGATTTGGTGAAAGTCGATGGGATGTACGCGTATGCACGGGCGCGCAATCTGGAGGAGTCGTTTCAATTTCGCAAATTCGACGGGCTGGAAGTCAACGTCAACACTCCTGCCCCCTGGGGTACGCTGCTGCAAGGAACCGTTTCCTACGCGTTGGATGGGAACATCGAACGCTACAACTCGCGCTGGGCCGTGTACATTTTAATCTTCAAGCCGTTGCACTGAATTCGAGGATATGGCTGAAACAAGGCTGATTGAAACAAAGCTGGATGAAAAAAAGCCGGTCGATCGCACCGCCGATCGAAGGGTGGCTTTAGTCACAGGAGCCTCCGGCGTTATCGGCGCCGCGATTGCAAAAGCTCTCGGAAGCGCGGGGTTCCGCGTAGCCGTGCACTATCGTCAGGGGAAAGAGTTGGCGGATGAGGTGGTCGAGCGCATCGTCACGGCCCGCGGAGAGGCGTTGGCAGTGACCGCCGATCTCTCCCAGGAAGAAAGTATTGCGCCCATGTTCGATCACATCGAACAGCAACTTGGCGCGGTCGATTACCTGATCAACAACGCAGGAATAAATCGCGATGGACTGCTGGCCTTCATGTCGGAGGAGCAGTGGGACGAAGTGATCGAGACCAATCTCCGCGGCACGTACTTATGCTCGCGATTGGTACTTCCGGGCATGATGCGGCGGGGCGGCGGAGCCATCTGCAATATCGTGTCTCCTGCCGGAATTCGCGGCCAAGCGGGTCAGTGCAACTACTCGGCAGCCAAGGGCGGCATAATCGCTTTCACGAAGGCACTCTCTCGCGAGGCCGGCCGATTCCAGATCCGTGTGAATGCCATTTGCCCGGGAGTGATTCCGAGTCCGATGTCCGCCAAATATATTGAAAAAGAAGAGAAACGACTACTGTCCGAAATTCCGTTGGGGCGCTTTGGCAGGCCGGAAGAGGTAGGCGCGGTGGTGGCATTTCTGGGGTCCGAGGCGGCAAGTTACATCACCGGACAGGTGATCGCCGTGGATGGGGGGCTGCTGTAGTGGTATTGACCACGTAAAGAAAACGACTTCATATTATTAAGGATGCGAAGTCCGCGAATACGGCCTCCAGATAGCCTTCCAGGCAGTTCTGGTGCTAATTTCTACTATGAACTTGTGGTATCCTACCGTTTTGTAAACAAACATATGGCTAGCGTTAAGGAGCAACTTAAGCCAATTATATTGAATAGCTTGCGGATCACCGACTTAGCCCCTGAGGATCTGCGCGACGACCAACCGTTACTCGGCGGAGAGCTGGAAATCGATTCCATCGACATACTCCAACTCGTTCTAGAGATTGAAAGACACTTCGGCATCAAGCTGGTACAAGGCAACTTCAACCAGAAACATCTTCAAAGTGTCAACGCTTTGGCGGCGATCATCGAATCCAAAGTGGCCGAAGCAAAGTCCTGACACATGCAGTCGGCGGTGTGCAATTCCGCTTGTCCTTATCTCGACTCATAACATGGATGACCGCAGGATGGCAGGCGCAAAGTGACGCGCTGGTACGAGCATCGTTTTCATAATCCAACGGCGCTGCGGCTGATATTCGTTATCATGCCGAGGTTGCCGCGATTCCTCCATCCCCCGGTTGCGGCGCTGACAGCGCTGATCTTCTTCTTCATCTTGAAGCGGGAACGACGCGCGGTCACCGGAAATTTGCGCCAGGTGTCCGGCAAGCGTGGGCTCGCATTGCAATGGAAAGTCTATCTGGTCTTTTATTCGTTCTGCGATCTCATGGTTTCCTATTGTTTTGTCCCGCAGGCCACAGATTCGGAATTGCTCGGCATGCTGGTGGACTCGGACGGTAGCGCCGCCAAGATCGACCAATGCCTGGCCGCGGGCAATGGACTCATTGTGTGGACGGCGCATGTGGGCAATTGGGAATTCGCGTCGCGGCTGCTGGCAATGTACGGCCGAGTTAACGTGGCGCGGGTAGTCGAGGATAATCCGGCGGAGATCACGTTGCGGAACTTGATGGCTCACGACCGGGTCAAGGTTGTGGATTTGAAACAAGGAATTTCGGCGACGATAGAACTTTTGCAGGCCTTGCGTCGAAACGAGATCGTAGCCATCCAGGGAGACCGTGTTTATCAGCGCCGCACTTTTGATGTACCATTTTTTTCCCGGCCCGCCAGCTTTCCGCTTGGCCCCTTCCTGCTTTCGCAGGTCTCGGGCGCGTCTGTGCTTCCCGCTTTCGTGGTTCGACGAGGTTGGCTGCGCTATCACGCTCTGATCGGCGATCCGATACCGGCCGTTCCGCCATCGGTCACTCGCGGCGCCAACGATGCCAGCTTGCATGAAGCTATGTGCCAGGCTGTCAGGTTTTTGGAAACAACGTTGACGATTTACTACGATCAGTGGATGAATTATTTCGATTTTTGGCCAGTTGCCCCTCGCGACTGATCCCGGAAATTCACTTCAAGTACGTCGTTTTCCATTTCCTGCTAGGGTGATTGCTTTCCCCCTTCAATGGGTTTCGCTTTCACGTGGTACTCCCACGCGGGAACAGGTCATGGCCGCTTTAGCGTCCTTTTCGTCCTGGGTTTTAGATTTGGTTCCTCGATATGCACTGGCCGCGTTGCGGCTGCAAACGGCTAATAATGACAGAACAGAACCGGCCACCGCCCAGATTGTCCGAGCAAGAAAGCCCCGCTCGTGAGAGCAGGGCCTTGGATTTGGGCTGGAACGGTGACCACTATTCGGAATACTTAGTGCCTGCCGCCGTGACCTACGCCGCTGCTGTGTCCACCGCTGGCATGGCCGCTGCTGGAGTGTCCGCCACCGTGCGAACCGCCGGAGCCTCCATGCGAAGAGGGTCCGGGCGACTCACCGCGGCGGCTGCCGCTAAAACCACCAGCGCGCGATGCGCCGGAGAATCCACGGTTGCCTGCGTAGGATCGGTTACCTTCAGCGCCCCGGTTAATGGCTGCGCCGCGATTGCCGCCGTCGAAGCCGTGGGATCCTCCAGCGTAGCCTCGAGATCCGCCCGCATATCCGTGACCTGCGGCTGAGCCAAAGCCGTGCGCACCGCGATTCGCAAACCCGTGCGCTCCATATGCGCCACGCGCGGAAGAGAAGCCTCGATAATTTCCGTGCACGAAGGCGGCGTGATTATAGAACGCTCCGCCGCGGAAGGCCCAAGGGTGGCCGCCGAAGAAGACTCCACCGTGGAAGCCCCAGCCGATGCCCCATCCATGCCATCCCCAGCCGAAACCGAAGAACGGCCAGACCGGGAAGCCCAAGCCGAACGAAATGTACGGGCCGCCAAATCCAACTCCCCACCACGGATAAAATCCAGGCCACAGGCCTACGGGATATCCATACACATACGCCGGGTTATAAGTCGGTACATACACCACATTCGGATCAGCCGGCTGAATGTCTACATCCGGCCCCTGCTCGTACACGCGCTCTTGAGGCGTACTCCGCAGATTGCCCGCGTCGTAAGCCTTGTGACGCATGTACTGGACTGCCTGCATCACATCATCTTGCTGGTTCTGATAGGCTTGGCCTAGCTCAGAGGTCCACGACAGATCCCGGTCCAGGTTCGCCAGCACCGTGGGAAACTCCACGAGAGCCTTCACGCTTGGATCCCAATCCTGCTGGTCCGCTTCCGCGGCCAGATCCCGTCCCTTCAAATCCGGATTCGCCCGCACCATCCGGTTCGCCTCTACAATCTGCGTTGGATACTCTGACGCGGCCAGTATCTGCGCCACCAGCGAATCGGGATACAACGCGATCGGAGCCACCAGCTTATGCAACTGCTCCAGCGGCAGCAGTGTGTACTGCCGTTGATCCGGCCCCGTTGGAGGCGGAGGCGCCTGCGCCTGGCCTTGGTATGTATTTTGATCTGACGGCGATGGAGGCGCGACATCCTGAGGCGCACTCTGGTCCGGCGCATTGTATTGCGGCGCGCTGTACTGCGGCGCGATCTGTTCTGGCGGCGGAGCCTGATCCACCTGAGCGCTGACACCCGCTGAGGGCTTGTCCATCGACTGGTCCTGCGCCACTAATGAAGTGCCAGCCCCGAGCGCCATTGCGCTCGTCAGTATCGCGGTAAGAAGCGTTTTAGATAACTCGGTTTTCATAAATATCCCCCAGAATTCCTGTTACTAGATAGAACACCGGGAATGCGGGAGAGTTCCGTTCTTTTGATTGACTTGCACTGGTTGATTTCGGCCAGGCAGTGGTGCATTTCGTCCAATGAATACGCATGGGAAGCTTTACTGACTAGACATCTTTGAGGAAGCCTCATTACGCTAGTTGGTAAAAACAATTCACGGAGATCTAAACTATGCCGCCACTGTATTCCACCAAAGTCATCGCCAAAGGAGGCCGTCATGGATCAGTGCGGAGTGACGATGGGCTTCTCGACCTCAGCCTGGCACTGCCCAAAACTCTAGGTGGGAGCGGAGGTGCAACGAATCCCGAACAGTTGTTTGCCGCAGGATATGCAGCTTGTTTTGAGAATGCTTTGTTGCGTGTGAGCAGAGAATCCGGGCACCACTTCTCCGACGACCAAGTCGAGGTTGTAGCCGAGATTGGTTTGAACCGCAACGAACAAGGAAACTTCGTGTTATCGGCAGTTCTCTCGGTTACGCTGGTCGGAGTCGACCAATCGACGGGAGAGGAATTCGTACAACGCGCGCATCAAATTTGCCCCTACTCCAAGCGATTCGAGGAAACATAGAGGTCGCGACCTCGGTCACAGTCCGTTAGGGCAGAATTCCAAGACCGAGGCCGCACTTCGGATTATGATCGCACCGCATTAGCCTAATGCCGTCGCTGAAACCGGACTGCACCACTTAAAACTCTCAAGTTTTCACCTCTGGTCGTCCTTAGTATCGATCACATGGATGCGTGATGAACGCAGGCGGGAAACAATCAGATTGGGATCAGTTTTCCGGAGCATCGGATGATCTCTCTTCATTTTCACCTGTTTCTTTACCCATGTTTCTCTATTGACATTATTGACATTATTCGGCCTAAAGGTCAGGGTTGCATTCCGGTACAGAAATTCGCCTTGGGGCACCTTATATTTGTGAAACAAATTTTCGTGTGCCCCAACCGGTCCAATATTCGAACCCCCTTGTCGAAATTGCCCTATACTCCGCCACTTTTGTAACATGCGGATGACTTAAACGTCTCGGCTTCTAGGCGATCGTATTTGATGGGTGCAACTCCTTCGTAAATCAGAGATGTGAGTACGTACCCTAATTGACGGTGAAGCTGGTGGAACTGCTAACGCTGCCACCTTTTGTAGTCACGACGATTTTGCCGGTCGCGGCTCCGGCGGGAACGGTCGCGGTAATTTCGGAATCGGAGACCACCGTGAACGAGGCTGATATGTTGTCGATCGTCACCTTCGTAGTTTGAGTCAGGCCGGTGCCGTTGAAGGTCACTACTGTTCCGACCGGGCCGCTCGGGGGCGTGAAGCTTTTATAGGTCGGCGTGATCTTGTAGGTCGCGGTGGTGGACAGCACGGTCGATCCAGTGGTGACGGTGACGTCGCCGGTTAGCGCGCCCGTCGGGACCGTAGCGAGAATGTAAGTGCCGGTGAGTTTTGCGATGGTGGCTTTTGTGCCTCCGAACTCAACGACAGACTTCGAACTGAAACCCTGTCCCAGAATGCCGACCCGCGCGCCTTCTGCCCCGGATGTCACATTCACCAGGGAGATAAAGGGACTGTAGCCATTGCTCAGGCTGTAGAACGAACCAACGCCGGTCCCGCCCTGCTCGGTCGTGCTGTAAAACGTGCCGTTGGTGGAAAGCAAGAGCGGAGCCTCAGGCTGACCGCAGTTCGAGCAAACGAGCGGGTAGAGATAAAGGTTCTTGTACGCGCCCTTGGTGGTGATGTCGAAGAGTCCGGCTTGCGAGCAGCCCCCGCCCGCGCAGTCCGTTGCGGCGCCATACAACAGGCCATTCGGCCCCTGCGTCAACGGCAACGTAGGATACGCGCCGTCCGTCTGATTCGGGAAGCTGTAAAGCACCGTCTCTTTGCCTCCCGCGGTGACCTCGAAAATGGTTCCTTCGTTCGCAGTGCCGCCCTGTTCGGTAGTTCCATAGAAGTTGCCATTGGAGCCCTGAATCAGGTTGGCACTCGGGGACTCGCCATCCGTGTACTCGCCATCCGAATTGGGCTCGAACGTGTATACCAGCGACTCCTTACCCGCAAGCGTGATCTTGAATATTCCGCCACCGCTAATGATCCAGCCGTTTCCTACGCCCCATAGATCGCCGTCAGTGCCTTCGATCAAACCGTAGGGCAACACGGTATCGTTTGGCGGACCTTGGAAGCTGTACAGCATGCTGTACGCTCCGGCCAGCGTAAGTTTGTACACAGTTCCGTAATTATCCGCCCCGCAAAAAGCGGTGGTTCCATAAAAATCCCCGTTACTGGCCTGGATTGGAGGCGCGTAGGGTATGCATCCGTCGCTGGTCGATCCCTGGGCAGCGAAGTTGTGCAATACGGTCAGGGCGCCGGCGGACGTCACTTTGAAAAGCGTCCCGTAATTGTTGGTGCCCCCATTCTGACAGGTGCCGTAGAAATTGCCATCGGTGCCCAAAGTCAGGCCGCTGCACGTCGTTCCGTCCGATTGCGCCATCGAGTACAAGCTAGTGAGCGCTCCCTCGGAGCTGATTTTGTAAATGATGCCCTGACAGCATCCGTTGCCCGACAGCGTAACTCCGTAGAAGTTCCCGTCCTGTCCCTGCGCCATTACGCCAGCGGGATAATTTGGGTTCGACCCGTTGCTGAACTGGTAAATCGTGCTGACCGTTTGCGCCGGTGCAGCGATAGCTATCGCCACCAGGAATATACCCGCGAGAAGCTTCGCCTTGAGAACTGTAGTCATTGTTTTCTCCTGAATGTGATTCCAATTTCTGCCGCTGTGGTTTCGAACCGCTTAGTTGACGGTGGAGCTGGTGGAATTGCTGACGCTGCCGCCTTTGGTCGCGCAATTAATCCAAGTGCTGGGGAAGCTGGCCAAAAGACGCCGGTTGGCGGATATGCTCTCCGGCACGACCGCTTGCCAACTGGCTTGAGACGACCGCGAATGCACGCCGACTATCACCTGAATTGAGGCTGCGGTAAAGCGACGGCTCGGCTATATCGAAGCGACGAGATATTTTGCTTATCTGCAATGAGTTACAAAAAATTATTGTCTGCAGCGGGTAGCCCGAAAGTGCCAGTACAACCGGGCTTTTCGTAATGGTAGACTTGGAGCTGTTTTCCCCTTCGGAGCGTCGACTCCTATGACTGTGTCCGGCGAACCCCAGACCGTTGTGCGTTTCGGTGTATTTGAGGCAGACTTGCGCGCGGGGGATCTGCGGAAGAAAGGAGCCAGGGTAAAGATTCAGGACCTTCCCTTTCGCGCGCTCGGAGTCCTCCTCAGCCGGCCAAATGAAGTTGTGACGCGCGAAGAATTCCGGCAGGCGCTTTGGCCGCAGGATGTTTTTGTCGATTTTGACCGTGCCATCAGCAGCGCCGTCAAACGACTGCGTGATGCGCTGGGCGATCCCGCTGAAAATCCTATCTTCATAGAAACCATCGAGCGTCGCGGGTATCGGTGGATCGCTCCGACTTCTGGAGCCCCGACTTCAAATACAGTCGCGCTGCGTGCGCCCGCTGCGCGTCAGGCGGAGTTAGAGCCGGCCGTAAGTTCGGTGACCGTTCCCGATAGTTTGATTTCGCCCCCGGCGTTTTCGTTTCCGTCGCGAAAGTTGGAGTATGCCGCGCCGGTTCTGGCGCTACTGTTGGTGGCGGGGATCATGCTCTTCGGGTTTCACGGGATAAAGGCCGCGGACAATTCGCCGCACTCGGCTGCGAATGCTGGGTTGCATCCGGCGAATCAGGAAGCCAAGGATCTTTATCTGCAAGGCCGCTACTACTGGAACAAGCGCACGCCCGACGATCTGCAAAAGGCGGTGGACTATTTCACGCAGGCGATCGTGCATGATCCGGGATATTCGGATGCCTATGTTGGACTGGCAGACTGCTACAACCTGCTGCGCGAATATAGCGCGATGAAGAGTAGTGAGGCGTATCCGCGGGCGCTGGCTGCGGCACGCAAAGCGGTTGAGCTCGATGATAAATCATCGCAGGCGCGCGCTTCGCTGGCATTTGTTTCGTTTTGGGGAATGTGGGACGCTGCGACCGCCGATCGCGAATTTCGCCGCGCGATTGAACTTGATCCGAACAATGCGAATGCCCACCATTGGTATTCGCCGGTGCTGGAAACGATGGGCCGCTACACGGAGGCGCTGACCGAAATTGAGCGCGCGCAGGCGCTCGACCCCACATCTAAGTCGGTGCTGGCCGACAAGGGGATCATATTGTATGAGGCAGGACGGCGGCAGGAAGCGCTTGACCTGCTGCGGCAAATGGAAAAGGCCGAACCGGAGTTCGTATCCCCACCTCGTTACCTGGGGAGAATTTATCTGGAAATGGGCGACTATCCGAACTATCTGGTGGAGTTGAGAAAGAGCGCAGTCCTGATCCATGACAGCGCGGCGCTGGTTGTGGCCTCGGCCGCCGAGAGGGGATATGCGGCTGGCGGAGCGCACGCCATGTTCGAGTACATGCGCAATGAACAGCAAAAGCTCTACGATCAGGGGAAGTTTTCGTCCCTCGGACTGGCAGGGACCTGCGCACTCGAAGGAAATAAGCGGGACGCCTTGAAGTACCTGAAAATCGCTTACGATCAGCACGAGGATGATGTTGTCGGCATCGCGGGTAACGGCCTGTTCGATAACCTGCACGACGATCCCGAAATGCAACGAATTCTGGCGGGAGTTAATATCCAGCGCGCGCCGGGGCAGGGAAGAACTGAGTTGCGCAGGAATTGACCCTTGCTCCAGAGATTCTAGCGGTATTGAAGACCTGGAAAACGTCAAACCAATTGCTGATGATTGGATCTTTGCTTACGGACGACTTTCGGAAATGACGGAACTATCCAGAAACGGGCTTCGAGAAAGTTGGCCGGATTAGTAACGGGAAATCGGCATATCGTCAGTGAATGATTGCTGCTTGCCGGGAGTTTTTCCGAGCCAGGCGTGGGCATGTTCGCGTACCGCATTGGTGGAACGACGGAAAGCCAATTCCACCGCGCCGCTGGTTCACTCACAACTTGCTCATTCATAACTTGGTCTTTCATAGATTGAATTCGAATCGAGTTGCTAAAGCGTGTGGCTCATCGTGTGCCAACAGCCCACGCCATTCCGTCAACACTCTCTCCCGCATCGATCAGGCTCTTCACCGACCAATCAGAGAGGTTTATCGCAGCAATCTTTTTGGTGCGAATGCAGGAAACATATGCAGTCTTGTCGTCAGGCGAAATTACGATCTCGTGGGGCACTTTCGGTACGGCGATCGTGCGAACCACCCGCAGCGTCTTCAGATCAACAACGCTTACCTGGGATGCATCGGGAACGCAGACCAGCAGCCATCGTCCGTTGAGAGTATTCGCCGTGCCGTATCCCGGAGCGGCAATCGGAATCCGCGTGTTTACCTTGTTAGTGATGGTATCGATCACGGCTAACTGCGGTTTTGCCTGATCAGCAGTGAATACCCATTTGTCATCGACGGAAATCGAGATCCTTTGCACCTTCGTTGAGACAGGTATAACCGATACCAACTTGCGTCCCGGAATATCCAGCACCGACACGGTGCCCGCCGAGACATTCGCGGTGTAGCCAAACCGTCCATCATGAGAAATGACGAGCATGTGGGATTGCTCTTGGCCCGTCGGAATCACTCCCACGACTTGCAATATCGTGGGATCGATGATCGTAACGGTCTGGTCGAGTTCTGTGGTGACGTACAGCAACCCATCTTTAGGGTTCATCACAGCGCAATGTGGACGTACGCCGTGCCCAAAATCAAGATGGCCGATAACTTTGCGAGACGCAATGTCAATCGCGATCATGTCTCTGCCATCCGTTCCCGCTTCCCCCACGCTGGAGTCACCATAAATAGGGACATATGCGGTTTTGCCGTCTAAGGACACCGCCACCTCGTGACCAGTTACGCCTCCCTCCGCGATCGTTGCGACCTGCTTGCCGGCCTGCGGATCAACAATGCCGAGTGTGGCTTCGCCTTGGTTGACGGCCAACAGCAATCCCGGCACAGTCTCAGCAATGGCCTTTGCTTGCACGAAGGGAAAAGTGAGAACTAGGAAGGTCAGCAAGCCCATGGTTGCTCGAACAATCCGAAAGGATCTAGAGTTTAGTTTGTGGGGTAGAACTTTTGAATTATTCGTCATTGGCATATCCTTTTCTGCACGTACAATACGAGTAAATGCTCACAAATAAAACTCGCGTTCTGGACGGCAGAGGCAGGCCGCGTAAAAACACGCTGAAGGTCCGTAAAGCGCCGGGTCAGGCGAGGTCTCATGAGACAGTAGATGTCATTCTGGAAGCGTCTGCTCGCATTTTGTAATCAGACGGACTCCGTGGATTCAATACGAACGCGATCGCAACGAAAGCGGGGGTGAGCATTGGATCCCTGTATCAATATTTTCCGAACAAGGACTCTATCGTTCTCGCCCTGATTAACAGTTTTGAGAGGGCGTTCCAAGATACGGTCGTGAAAGCTGTGCAAGATGGAAAAGGAAAGGGACTGAAACCCCGCCTTAGGTTAGTGGTTCGGGCACTTGTGAGCACACATTACTATCGCCCTCGGCTAAACCGCGTGCTGGAAACTGAAGAGGAAAGGCTCGGGAGCGAGGCCGACGATTCTGCGTTTCACGCAAATCTTCTACAGCTGCTGCGAGATCACCAAAAGGAAATCGCAATGCCTGCTTCGCGAGTAACGGAACGGGTATTCATGGCTATACTCCGCGCTGTAGTGGACTTCGGCCTTGCGTCCGGCGTGAGTTCGCGAGCCACCGAACAGCGAGCTATGCGCGCGATATGCGGATATCTACTCTATTGGGGCTAAAGCTGGCTGATCATCGATTGGGACTGGGCAGGTTTAAGAGCACTTGGAAAAAACACGATTCGCGATTCCTCCCGGTTGACGGGCAACCCGGAAGTTATTCGTCGGCACAAGTCTGTACGGACAAATGAAATCTCACTGACTTCCGAGAAGTCGGCTTAGCCAAAATATGAAACATTCGTGCTTTCCTAGCAGCAAGGTTGATTAAGGTAAGCACGTGGCCGCCGAAGCTTCTTGCTCGCGTCGTTGAGCCTTAAGGAACGATACGTCCTTTATCATTCAGAGTTTTCATTTGCTAGGTTTTCGGTAGTGTCAATTGTCCCACTCGGGCATTTCCCTCAAGCGGTTTCCGCTGAGAATACTTCCCGACTTCTGACCACTTTCCGGTTTGCCGACGATGCGGCCCATGACAGCGGTTCGTTGGGGTCATTCCTAAACACCAACCCAGGCTCGAAGGGAGCATCTGGCTTCTGACGCGGTGAGTCCCCCCCGTAATATTCCAATTGACCGTTGTCGATGACATAAATCAAGCAGAGAGCGCACACGAGCAGCGTGCACCCGAACATTTCGCGTAATTGATCGACTCTGTAGGCCGCACTGGATCTCAGCGTTCCCAAAATCTTGATCGGACACAACATTCCAAGTGAAGAAAAAGCGCCGGGAGATTCCCGGCGCACGCACCATATGCAAGTGATTTGGATTAATTCATGGAAGATCCCTTGGCTGCGGGTACATCCTTGGAAGTCATGTCAAATGTGAGCATGAACCCGTTTGTTCCCTTGAACTCATACGGCTTGGGTCCCTCCCTGTATGTTTCGATTTCGTTCGGCATCATGACAAAACCGCCATTGCGCGGCGTACCCCAATACTTGACGTTCGTAAGCACGGCTGGCTCGTCAGTCATTCCCTGAAATCGCGCCAACTTGATTTCTGCCGTCTTGCCGCCGTTGAGTGTTGCGTGCGCGTGGTCTTTGTCGAACGTCCAGGTATCGATACTGCCTTCGGCGATCTGCAGTGATTTCCACTTCACCGGAAACACATGCCCGATGATTTCCCCGAGCGCCTGGCGCTGTTCGGGGGTTGCCCCTTTATCGAACGTCACCTGCGCCCAATCCACCTGTCCCTGCGAGAAGTCGCCGCCAAGATCGCCATTGATCCAGAACTTGGCCCCAGCAAGATCAACGTTGCCGTAGTGTCCCTGGTTCACTTTGTAAGCATTGTTGAACTTGCAGAAGTGTTCCGTCTTTCCGTTTTCGTGATGAGCTGCTGGATGCGAGTTGAAATAGCACATGCAGAAGTGAGGACAGCTGCACGCCTCGATTGTGGTTGCATTGATCGCCCAATCCGCCGCCGACTCCCCGGAATGACCAGCGCTGACGGTGAGCAGGGCAAGGAGAAGCGGTAAAGCTATTCTGTGCATAGAGCACCCCCAAAAATAAGTAAGAGAAAGCCGTTATCTAAATAAAACAAACGAGCATCGTCAGGCCTGGCGCCAAGCCCTTCCGACTGTCCCAAGAGCGCGTCAGGTGCTTCTACTTGTCGCTTGCCGAGTGCCTGACGGTCAATGCTCCGACACTTCTCCTTCGATACCCTCGCGATCCCCTAATAAGTCGTCTGTTTGCAATGCAATGTGGGGTGTCGCATTGTGTTCGGTTGCGTGCTAGACTTCTCGAAAATGTGAAGTACGCCGATGCCGTCCACCCTCCCATCATTGGTGCGTTTCGCAAATTTCGAAGTCGATCTGCGGGCTGGCGAGTTGCGAAGAGAAGGCAGCAGAGTCCGTCTGCAGGAACAGCCCTTCCTACTTCTGGCAGTGCTCTTGGAATACGCGGGGGAAGTCGTCACTCGTGAAGAACTTCGCAAGCGCCTTTGGTCGGCCGATACCTTCGTCGATTTTGACCACCGTCTCGCGGTGGCTGTAAGCAAGCTCAGGGACGCGCTGCGGGACTCCGCCGAGAACCCAAAATTCGTTGAGACCGTTGGCCGACGCGGCTACCGGTTCTTGGGGCAGCTGGAATTTACGGATTCATTATCTGCGGATTCCGGCGCGAGAATGTCTGACACTCCTTTGTCTTCTTATCAACCAACCGAGCAAGCGGAGCTTCCAAAGCTGGCGCATCCGCAGCCGTGGCGATCTCGAGTCAACAGACTGATCTTTCTCTCCACGGTCGGATTTGCGATTCTCCTCGCAGTGATCGTCGTGACGAATCTTGTCCACATTCGGTCTGGGAAAGAAGAGTCGTTGACTCCCCGGAGCCTGGCGATCCTTCCGTTGCAAAATCGTGGCGAGGATTCAACGAGCGACTTTCTTGGATTATCACTTGCCGATGTGCTCATCACGAAATTGGCCTACGTGAGTTCACTCAATGTCCGCCCTTCTGCGGCAATTGAAAAATATAGAGGAACGTCGATTGATCTTCAGAAAGTTGCCGCAGATCTCAAAGTCGATACGCTGCTCACGGGAAGCTTCATACGCGATGGCAACAATTTGCGCATTACCTACCAGTTGGTCGATGCCAAAACCGAGAAAATTCTAGGCCAAGGAGTGATCGACCTTAAATACGACAATCTTCTTGCTGTTCAGGATAAAGTTACCGGACAACTGATTTCCGAACTGCAACTGAACTTGCCTCCAGGTGAGGCGGAGCACCTAAAACCGGAAGCGTCGGTTAGTCCACTCGCCTACGAATATTTTCTACAGGGGCTTGATCTCTACGGACAGCACAAGTTTCCCCTGGCGATCAACATGTTCGAAAAAACCACGGAGATCGATCCCAATTATGCTCCAGGGTGGGCGTATTTGGGAGCTTCCTATAATTCGGACGCGGCGTTCGAGCTTGGCGGGCGGGAGCAATATCGACGTGCCCAAGCCGCCTACGAGAGAGCGTTGGCGATACGACCAAACTTGCTTGACGCCCAAATTTTCCTTGCGAATCTGCTGATTGACACGGGGAAAGTTGAGCAGGCTGTACCCTTGTTGCGAGACGCCTTAAAGACGAACGGCAATTACGCCGCCGCTCACTGGGAACTGGGATATGCATACCGATTTGCTGGAATGTTGGACGAATCGGTGGCGGAATGCGAACGGGCGCGTCAACTGGCTCCCTTCCTGAAGGGCAACGGGGCAGTATTAAACAGCTACCTCTATCTGGGGGAGTACCAGAAGTTTCTTGAGAGCCTACCGGCCGACGATTCCTCGTTCTCCCTGTTTTACCGTGGCTTCGGAGAATTTCACGAAAAGCAGTTCGACCAGGCGGCAAGTGATTTCGATCGCGCGTACCAACTCGATCCAAATTTGTATACGGGAATTGGAAAGGCTTTGAGTGACGCGATTCATCAGCACGCAAAAGAAGGCTTGCAGCTCTTGAGTGGACTGGAGAGAACAGTAAAACAGCGAGGAGTCGGGGATCCGGAAGCCACGTACAAGATTGCTCAGGCGTACGCCGTCTTGGCAGACAAGAGTTCCGCATTACGTGCGCTTCGGATGAGCGTTGAAGGCGGTTTCTTCAGCTATCCCTACATTGACAAAGACCCATTGCTGAATGATCTACACGGCGAATCCGAGTTCGCTCAGATTTTGGACATAGCACATCAGCGAAGCGCGGCATTCAAGAATTCTTTCTTTCGCTGAAACGAGTCTTGCCCGATCGTTTTCTCAAATCTGAGTGGCACGTCTGTGACATCGTGCGCTTGGTCGCCATCCTTACTGAATAACGGGCAATCCGGAAGTTGAGGGGACACCAAGACAAGCAGTCATAGTCGGATGAACCTGGGGAAAATCGCCGATCTTCTCGCGCGGTGAATTTGCGAGAATGCCCCGACCAAAATTAATCTGGAGCTTTGCCTTATGAACAAGAGGACCTTTATCAAACTCTCCGCCGCGGTACTAGCATCTCCTCCGGTCATGCGCCTTCTGGCTTGGGCAGGACAGGAGAAACTCAGAAACTGGGCCGGCAATATTGAGTACGGCACCGAACGGCTTCAGACTTCCACTTCTCTCGCCCAGGTGCAGGACTATGTCAGGACGCGACCCAAGCTGAAAGTGCTTGGCACGCGGCACTGCTTTAATAACATTGCCGACAGCAAAGATGGGTTCCTGTCGCTGAAGCCAATGGACGAAGTGATTTCTCTCGATCCCGCGAAGCGCACCGTCACTGTCGCCGCGGGCATCACCTATGGGCAGTTGTGCCCCTATCTCGACGGCAAGGGCTTTGCCCTTCACAACCTCGCCTCGTTGCCCCATATCTCCGTTGCCGGTGCGTGCAGCACGGCAACTCATGGATCCGGCCAGAAAAATGGCAACCTGGCTACGGCAGCGTCCGGACTTGAAATCGTGACTGCGGATGGCACAGTCGTAAACCTGTCGCGCGAGCGGGACGGCGAAACCTTTAACGGCGCAGTCGTAGGATTGGGCGCTCTGGGCGTAATCACAAAAGTCATGCTCGACATTCAGCCCACTTTTATGATGCGCCAGTATGTATATGAAAACCTCCCGTTCAGCGAGTTGAAAGAACACTTTGATGCAATCGAATCCAGCGCCTATAGCGTGAGCCTGTTCACCGACTGGCAAAAGCAGCGCATGAACGAAGTGTGGATCAAGAGCCGCATCGAAGAAGGGCAGGAATTTCACGCGAACCCTGAGTTTTACGGGGCGAAGCTCGCGACCCGCAACCTGCATCCAATTGCGGCGCTGTCGGCGGAAAATTGCACCGAGCAGATGGGCGTGCTCGGCCCATGGTATGAGCGCTTGCCGCACTTCCGCATGGGTTTCACGCCCAGCGCCGGCAAAGAGTTGCAATCCGAATACTTCGTGCCACGGCAACATGCGGTGGAGGCAATCCTGGCGGTAGAGAAGCTGCACGATCAGGTGAGTCCTTCTCTGCTGATTACCGAAATCCGCACCATCGCCGCCGACCATTTATGGATGAGTCCTTGTTACCAGCAAGACTGCGTGACCATCCACTTTACCTGGAAACCAGACTGGCCTGCCGTCAGCAAGCTGTTGCCGGTCATCGAAAAGGAACTCGCTCCATTCAACGCGCGCCCGCACTGGGGAAAGCTATTTACGACTTCGCCGGCGAAACTCAGGAGCATTTATAAGAAGATGCCCGAATTCGTTGAACTGAGCAGGCGCTACGATCCCCAAGGCAAGTTTCACAACGAGTATCTGAACCGGAACGTTTTCGCTACTTAGGCTTTGCGAATGATTATGGCTGCCAGTCTGGCCGTTATTTTCTTGCCGATATCGTCGCGAAATTTTAGCCACCGATCCAGGAACGGGTACTCTTCCTTCGAGACCGCGAAGGGTCTGTTAAATGCCCCTTCCACCGTCGCCCCCTTTGTCTTGAATCGCATAGTGCAACTGAACGAGGCCGCTTCCGAGCGCTCTGCGGGACACTGGATCGATCGGTGGTTTTCGGCCAGCGCGCGGGAAGTTGTCCCGAGTCGGCTTGTAGGAAGTTTCACCACATAGATAACGATAAACGCGCTTCGTTGACCAATCCGATCAACTCCCACCATTTAATCTCCTCCAAGCCCGTTTCTGGATAACTTCCTGTTTGCCGACAAGCCGGCGGAATCACAGTTATCCGCCTAAAGGGTAATCTCACGACTGCGTGACAGCTTCATCCTGCAGCTCGGAGCGGAGCTTGAAGCAACAAATTAAATCTATAGGGACCTCCATTAATTTCGGCGGAGACAGACGCGGTTGGCTAGGATCACGACTCCTTCACTTCGTCAGAGACGACTTGAAAGTTAATCAATCGTGCTTTGCCGAATGACGTGGTAATCGCACAATCAGTAGCGTCGCGTCCCGTTGCCATTAGCACACGCCCAATACGCCGAACGTTGTGCCTGGCGTCGAACGTCCACCAGCGATCCCCCAGATACACTTCAAACCAAGCGCTGAAGTCCATTGGACTCGGGGCAACGACCACTCCAATGTCGCCCAGATATCCGGTTGCGTAGCGGGCAGGAATGTTAAGGGCCCGGCAGAACGTGATCGCGAGGTGCTGAAAGTCTCTGCATACCCCGACTCTCTCTGTATATACCCCTAGCGCGGTGCGTACTGGGCTCGAAAATTCGTACCCGAAAGTTACCTTGCTATGTACCCAATCGCACACCGCCCGCACTCGGTTCCATCCTCTCGGGGCATTCCAAAACAGTTCCGCAGCCGTGCTGGATAAGAGGTCCACTTCACAATATCGGCTGTTCATAAGGTAGGGCATGACATTTAGCGGCAATTCATTAACGGGAACCTCTGGTGCATCAAGGTTTTCCGCATCTGGCTCTCCTGAGCACTCGATGAGTGTGGAATTCTGGAATCGAATCTTTCCCGGAGGAGCCAGCAAGCGGGTAGCGTGATTGCCAAAACCATCCTCGTAGTCTTCAATCTTCACGAGTGGATCGCTATGTAGCTCATCGGGCTCTCGCAAATCCATTTTTCGCGAAGGGTGCACATTGAGCAGGGTCATGATCGGAACTTCCCCGACGGTCTCGAATTGAATGTCGTAGCCAAGCCGTATCAGCATTTGATGTCAAATCCCAGCAAACTTGCGCAGTTAAGATGCAGAAACTATCACGGAAGCGGATTGTTCTCCACGCTTTTTCTTGCTGGTTAGAATTACAAATTCAGTGCGAGCGCGGTGTATCATGCGTTAGAGTTCACAGTAGAGGGCAAAGTGACATATTGTTTGGGGATTGCAACGCGGGAAGGTTTGGTATTGGCCTCGGATTCGAGAACCAATGCGGGTTTTGATCAGGTCAATGTCTGTCGCAAGATGTATCGCTTTGTTCAGCCCGGAGAGAGAGTATTTGTAATTTTGACCAGCGGTAGCCTCTCCATAAGCCAGTCGGTGATCACTTTACTGGGAGATGATTTCGATTCCGGACGGGGGCTTGCCCAAGCCAATTCCCTTTATGATGCCGCGCGCATTGTGGGAGACTGCGTGCGCAGAATCTCCGATATTGACCGCACATCGCTGGAGCGCGATTCCTTCAGTTTTAACGTTCACCTGCTGCTTGGGGGGCAGGTTCGAGGCCAGGAACCCAACTTGTATTTGATTTACCCCCAAGGCAATCCGCTCGCGGCTACAGAAGATTCGTTGTACTTGCAACTCGGTGAATGTAAATACGGGCGGCCAATCCTCGATCGCGGCATTCAAACCACAACTTCTCTTGAGGTGGCGGCGAAATATGCTCTCCTCTCGCTCGACGCAACCATGCGCTCGAATGTAACGGTAGGCCCTCCCTTCGATTTATTGTTGTACAAAAAAGATAGTCTGCAAATTACGCGCTACCGCCGCGTTTCAGCCGGGGATCGGGACCTAAACCTGATCCATTCGAGTTGGGAGCAGTCCCTTCGCCGCGCGGTCGAGCAGTTACCCGATATCGAATTCCAACCTTTGGGCAACGAAAACCTCGTCGAGAGCGTCAGAGAAGTCGCGCGATCCAGGGGATAGCATCGGCAAGCCCGGTCCCGCGCCATTTCTTTAATGGCGTGAATCGCTTTTCCCGATGACCAGATCGTCGTTGCGTGCGCTATTCTGGCGGGGATCGGGGCGCGGCCATCATGATTACAGAAACAGAAATTTCCGATCGTGCAGGAGCCGAGGCCCTGCAGCGGTACGAAGTGAACGGTGCTTATGATGAGATGTTCAGCTCCGTCGACCATCCGCGAAAACAGTATCGTCCTTTGCACAACTTGCTTTTAAATCTGGGCCCCGACGAATTACGGCGCAGCAAGAATGAGGCAGACCAATCCTTCTTCAACCAGGGAATCACTTTCACGGTATATGGGAATGATAAAGGCACAGAGCGCATATTTCCTCACGATCTGCTGCCCAGAATCATCACGGCGGCGGAATGGGAAAAAATCGAGCGCGGACTGACCCAGCGGATCACAGCGCTGAACCTCTTTCTCAAAGACGTCTACCATGAAGGCAAAATCATTGAAGATGGCGTCGTGCCCGGCAGCATCGTCTACACCTGTAAACATTACCGCCGCGAAATGCGTAATATTAAAGTTCCTCGCGACGTTTACATCACGGTAGTGGGCACTGACTTGATACGAAACCCGGAGGGCAACTTTGTGGTCCTGGAGGATAATCTCCGTGTCCCCAGCGGGGTCTCTTACATGCTTACCAGCCGCCGGGTGATGAAGCAGATATTTCCAGGACTGTTTCAAAAGTGCCGGGTGCGGGCTATTGAGCAGTACAGCCAGGCGCTTCTCTCAACCTTGCGGTCTTTTGCCCCTGAGGGCCGACCCGATCCAACCGTAGTTTTGCTGACACCGGGGTCCTACAACTCGGCTTACTTTGAACATACCTATCTGGCTCGGCAGATGGGGATTGAACTGGTCGAAGGACGCGACATCGTGGTGCACGACAATATCGTTTACATGCGAACCACATTCGGCCTGCGGCGCGTGGATGTGATTTATCGGCGGATTGACGACGATTATCTCGACCCATTGGTTTTCGAAAATGGTTCTACGCTCGGTGCTGTCGGGCTTTTTAATGCCTATCGCGCCGGGAATGTGGCCTTTGCCAATGCGCTAGGGACGGGAGTCGCTGATGACAAGGCAATCTACGCGTTTGTGCCCAAAATCATCCGCTATTATCTCGATCAAGATCCAATTCTGGAAGGTGTAGAAACTCTGTTGATGTCTGATCCAGGGCAGCGAGACCACGTCTGCCAGAAGTTGAACGAGTACGTGGTGAAAGCAGTGGGCGAGTCGGGTGGATACGGAATGCTGATCGGACCGCATAGCACGGAAAAGGAACGCTCCGAATTTCGAGAAAGGATCTATGCGAAACCGCGAAACTATATAGCGCAACCGGTAATCAATCTTTCCACTGCGCCATGTTTTGTAGACGGAATCATCGAGCCTCGTCACGTCGATCTTCGTCCCTATGTTTTGTACGGCGAAAAAATCACCATCGTCCCCGGTGGCTTGACCCGAGTGGCGTTGCGAAAGGGCTCGCTGGTAGTGAATTCTTCTCAAGGCGGAGGCTCGAAAGACACGTGGGTTTTGCAGAATTGAGATTTTTGAAGAATTAGGTGACGAAACTTTATGCTTTCTCGCGTGGCCGACAGTCTGTACTGGATGAGCCGATATTTCGAGCGTGCGGACAATGCGTCTCGTGTGCTGAAAGCAACCTACGGATTGATTTTGAATCCCGCAAAATTTTCTACCGCAGAGCGGTGGTTCCACGCTGTTTCCTCGCTGGCTCCCGGCGCGGCTTCTAATAAAGTCGACCCTCAAGGTGCTCTATTTCTGTTAGTGGCCGATCTGGACGGGGCTTTTTCAATTGTGAAATGCATAAGTGGAGCTCGCGAAAATGCCCGGCAAGTCCGGGAAGAAATCAGTTCGGAGATGTGGGAGCACCTGAATCGTCTTTTTCACGACGTGAACGGCTTTCAGCTGAAACCCGATGACGACGCCGGAGCCATGCGAGTGGTGTCCCTGGTCCGCGAAGGCTCATATAGGTTTAATGGAATTACCGCCGCCACTATGAATCACGATGAGGCTTGGCATTTTATCCAGTTGGGCAAGTACATCGAGCGAGCCTGCAACCTCTGCGTTATACTTGATGCCTATTTTGTCGTTGGCAAACATCCTGATGATCTGGATTGGGTCGGGCTCTTAAGCAGTTGCGCGGCCTTTGAAGCCTATTGCAAGGCCTGTACCGCCGAACTTAAACCGGAACGAATCGCCAACTTCCTCCTGCTGAAGCCCGAGTTCCCTTATTCGGTCCGTTATTCAATTGACCGGATGCACGAAGCCCTGACTGCCATAAGCACTCTTTCCTTGAGCCGTCGGACAGAAAATGTCGAAAGACTAATCGGACGCCTGCGATCGATGGTTACGTACGTACAAATCGGCGAGATCATTGCTGGATTGCACAAATATCTGGCGACGATTATCGAGCAATGCCGTGAACTGCATGCGGCTGTTCACGAACTCTATATCGAATATCCAATTGAAGTTGCTTTTCAAAACTGAATGTTCTACGCCATTCGCCATTTCACGCGTTATCGCTATAGCCGCCCCGTCTGGCAGAGCATGATGGAAGTTCGCATGCACCCCAGAAGCGAGAGCAATCAGCGTTGTTTCGTTTTTCAGCTCTCGGTAAATCCGCGCGCTCGAATTTTTGGCTATACGGATTCCTATGGCAATTTTGTCCACCATTTCGACCTGCCCTCCCGTCATAGCCAGCTCACCATCATCTCTGACGCTCTCGTCGATATCCACCTTCAGCCCTCGATCCCCGAAGTTATGAAGTATGAAGCGTGGCAGGAACTGGAAGATATTGTGGAAAAAAAAGATTACTGGGATATGTTGATGCCCAGTCATTTTGCGCGTTCATCGCCGGAACTGGAACAGCTGGCAACCGAGATCGGAGCGGCCGGACGAAAAGGACGAAGCCCTCTCGCGTTTCTTCACGATATTACCAGCGGTATTCATCGTAGTTTTAGCTACGTGAAGAAAAGTACTGCGGTCAATTCACCGATTGAGGATGCCCTTCGCTCACGGCAAGGCGTGTGTCAGGATTTTGCCCACATCATGATCGCCCTGGTGAGAAATGCCAGAATTCCCTGCCGCTACGTTAGTGGGTATCTTTACCACAGCACTGAAAATACATATCCTGCAGCCGACGGCGCGACTCATGCATGGGTGGAAGCGCTGCTGCCAGGAATTGGATGGCTCGGTTTTGATCCCACAATTAATTGGCTCGTGGGTGAGCGGCACATTCGCACCGCAATCGGGCGCGATTATGCCGACGTACCGCCCACCATGGGCACGATGAAAGGAAGATCGGACACTCAGTTGCAGGTTAGGGTTCGAGTAACTCCGTCACAAGCCGTACTCCCCCCAGATGAAGAGTTCGCAGCAGACGAAGAGTGGTCCCAATTTCTAGACGAAACCCACCAGTCTCAATTGGCCGATGCTCAGCAACAATAGTCGACGCGACGCCGCAGCGTCAGCCTAACGATCCACATTTATTATCCTTCCTTTCGAACCCCAGAGCCGTGGCTCGATTCAACTGAAATCCGGTTTCCTACGAGTCGTTATTGGATGTTGTTTCTTTATTCACCTTGGTTCGTTCGTTCAAATCTTTCTCGTGTCGTGCGGTCTTTCTGGCTCGGTTCGGCTAGTGCGGCAGCCTCTTCCCGAAACTCTCAAATTGCTTTATCCATTTTCTCGTTCTTGGTGCCCTATTCAAATTACTGGCAAATGATCGTGCCGTTCATGCCGTCGGGATAGAATCCACCAGAGCACTGACCGCCGTGGTAGACAATGTTGAGAACCTGGGCGGTAGTGCGTGGGATGCTCAGGGCATTGGTGCTGGTAACGTCGTAGGGGAGTTTTCTGAGAAGGAGTTTTCTGAGTCGGTGGAATATCAAGAGAATCCACCGCCGGGCTGGTTACGTCGTTATCGATACACGCCAGCTGAAGGGAGCCGGAGTGCTTCTGTAGACAAAATTGCCCCGGCGGCGGCCAGATAGGTTTTGCTGCTGATGGAGGGCGCGGCGCCAAGATAAGCGCTCACACCCACATCCTCGAACTGGGACATGAGCGAACTCCGCCAGCTAGTCATCATCCCGGGCAAAGTCTAACGTATGACCGAGAAAGACCGCTCCACATCCCTGCAAAATGAAATTCAAGAACTACGTGAAGAAGCTGCCGTATTGTCCAACCACTCACCCGCAAAGAGCGACGCGCCGCCAGGCCTTTTAATCTTCGATTTCCTTCTGTTGGGCGTCAACTCGTACGCCGCCCCTGTGTTGCCGCCCATGGAAACGTCGTGGGATGTATCGACTGGTCGGCAGTATTTAAACCTACCAATTACATCTTGCTGATCTTAACGTAGCGTCCAATGTCGGGAAGCGCTTTCATAAACACATACCCGGCAAAAATCAAAGTCGCTATCCCAACTGCACTGGTAATTGCTATTCCTATCTTCACGCTGTTCTCCTTGGCACAAATTATCCCTGAGCGCATAGTAGACCATTCGATGTCAATTTTGAGCATAGAGAAGCCAAGAAACAGCAAAAGGAAAAGAATTAAGGAAAGCTTAAGGTCACTACTTGGGTTGTCTTCCCTGCCCGGCTACGCGAAAACCCACCCTTTCTTAGAATCGGGTAGAATACGCGAGATTGGCGGTTGGCTCATCGCTTGCTCCGAGGAGATCGAAATGGCGGAGGCCGAAATTCGCCGGGGAATTCAAAATCCCATCCCCGAACTCGACATTCTTTGGATAACCGCCGGCCTCGGATGTGATGGCGACACCATCGCCATGACGGCCGCCACGCAGCCCAGCATCGAGGATATTCTTTCCGGCGCAATCCCCTGGATTCCCAACGTCACGCTGCAAAATCCATTCCTCGCCATTGAAAATGGCGACGAGTTCATGGCTTTCTTCCACAAGGCAGCCGAAGATAAATCGGGCAAACCTTTCATTCTTGTCATTGAAGGCTCGATTCCGAATGAACACAATAAAGAAGACGGATACTGGGCTTCCTTCGGCACCGATCGGCAGAGTGGGCAGCCTATCACTACCTGTGAATGGATCGATCGTCTCGCTCCCAAAGCGTGGGCAGTGATTGCGGCGGGAACCTGCGCTACTTACGGCGGCATTCACGCCATGCAAGGAAATCCCACGGGGTGCATGGGGCTTCCTGATTATCTCGGTTGGAAATGGAAGTCGAAGGCAGAGATTCCCATTGTGTGCGTGCCAGGATGTCCGGTTCAGCCCGACAATTTTATGGAGACGCTTCTGTATTTGCTCTATATGGCGTCAGGACGTGCGCCGATGATTCCGCTCGATGATGCCTTGCGGCCAACCTGGCTTTTTGGCAACACGGTGCACGAAGGTTGTGACCGCGGCGGTTTTTACGAGCAGGCGCAGTTTGCCGAAGCATACGGCTCACCACTCTGTATTGTGAAGTTGGGATGCTGGGGCCCGGTGGTGCAATGCAATGTCGGGAAGCGAGGATGGATGGGTGGAATCGGCGGCTGTCCGAATGTTGGCGGCATCTGCATCGGATGTACCATGCCGAGCTTTCCCGACAAGTTCATGCCTTTTATGAATCAGCCTCCGGGTTCGCTTTTATCGTCGGCCGCAGTGCAGACTTATGGACGCGCGATCCACGCATTGCGCCGATTCACGCAGTCATCGTTGAACAAAGAACCGAGCTGGCGCAAACCGACCCGCGTTTAGAGCAGATTCTCTTGAGGAGATGCAATGGTTTCGTTTTCGTGGCCGAAAGATTCGCAAGGCACGACCAACGGGCGTCCCCATGTAGCTGAGCGGGATTTGAATCCCTCTGAAGCTGAAGAAATTCTCCAAGGCCTCGCCGGAGTCCTCAGCCGTCGCTACAATCCTTCGAGTGCACGGCGCGTCGTCTACCCCCCGGAACGGCCAGATCAGGGATGCTCGCCAGACCCGCAACTCGCCGATCTACCTCGTCTTCCGAACCTCGAGGCTCGGTATCGCGCCCTAGTCGAACAGATTCCGGCGGTAGTTTTCATGGCATATCTTGATCGCGGTATTGGTGAAGCTTATGTCAGCCCGCAGATCGAAGCCGCGCTGGGGTTTTCACAGGACGAGTGGTTGGAAGATCCGGTACGTTGGTACAGCCACATCCATCCCGACGACAAGCAGCGCTGGAGCACAGAAGCGGCTGAAATGTTTCTTACCGGCAACCCGCTCCGTTCGGCCTATCGCGTGGTTTCGCGCGATGGCCGTGTCATCTGGTTTCACTGCGAAGCCAAGATGATCCGCAAGGATGACGGCGAGCCCTGGTTCATTCACGGTGTGGGCTTTGACATTACCGACCTGAAGCAAACCGAACAGGCATTGCAGGAAGAGCGCAATGTAGTTTCGGCAATTCTCGATACTGTCGGAGCGCTGGTAGTCGTGCTCGACTGCGGGGGCCGCATCATCCGCTTTAATCGTGCAGGAGAACAGGCCACTGGATATTCTCTTGTGGAAGTAGCTGGGCAAAAACTTTGGGATCTTTTCATGGTGCCGGAAGAAGTGGAGCGCTTCAAAACGGTTTTCGAACAACTGTGCTCCCGTCACACGCTCAACGACTATGAAGGCTATCTGGTAAAGCGCGACGGCGAGCGTCGTTTGATCGCGTGGTCCAGCACATTGCTACCGGATCGCGATGGCAATCCCGGTTCAGTGATTGCAACCGGAATCGATATCACAGAGCGCAAACAATTGGAAAAAACAATTCTAGATGTGAGCGCCCGGGAACAGCGCCGGATTGGGCAGGATTTGCACGATGGCCTGGGCCAGCACTTGACCGGCATTGCATTCATGACCAAAGTGCAAGAGCAGAAGCTGATGGAAAAAGGCATGCCCGAGGCCGACGACGCCACCAAGATCGTGAATCTAGTGAATGAAGCAATTCACAAGACGCGGGAACTGGCGCGTGGATTGCTTCCCGTGGTATCGGACGCACAAGGTTTGATGTCGGCGCTGGAGCAATGGGCAGGCGAGGTTGAAGATCTATTCACGGTTACGTGCAGCTTTCAGTGCTTTTCACCGGTATTAATCCACGATGATACGGTTGCGACGCACCTTTATTATATTGTCCGGGAAGCTGTGAATAATGCCATCAAGCACGGGCACGCGCGGCAGGTCGTAATTCGTCTGGCCGCCGTGGACCAGCAAGGAACCCTCACAATCCAGGATGATGGCTATGGCATCGACGACAATCGTCCGGGCAATAAAGGGATGGGCCTTCATCTGATGAATTATCGAGCTAGGATGATCGGAGGGTCGCTGGATGTACGGCGTGCCGTCCCCCACGGAACAATCGTTGTCTGTCTATTTCCAGTCTCGTCGACGTCGAATACCCAAGGGAATTGAATTATGAGTATGACTTACAGATCCCCGAATCAAACGGCCAGCAAGAAAAGAATTCTTGTGGTCGATGACCATCCTATTGTGCGTCAAGGCCTCGCACTGCTCATCAACCGAGAGCACGATCTTGTGGTTTGCGGCGAAGCGGAAGAAGCGACTGGTGCGATGCATGTGCTGGCCACGGGCCGGCCTGATGTTCTGATTGTCGATATCTCGCTGAACGGTCCTGACGGCCTCGATTTGTTGAAAACCATTCGTCTCACACATTCCACTCTACCGGTTCTGATTCTCTCCATGCACGACGAATCGATCTATGCGGAACGCGCACTACGTGCCGGTGCAAACGGTTACATCATGAAGCAGGAAGCCACGGAGAAAGTGTTGGTAGCCATACGGCGCATCCTCAACGGCGAAATCTATGTCAGCGATAACATTGCCAACCGGATGCTCAAACATTACATTACCGGCTCCGGAACTCTGCGCAACTCCACCATCGCCGATCTCAGCGACCGTGAACTGGAAGTGTTCCGCCTGATCGGAGAGGGCCATGGCACCCGCCAGATTGCCGACGAACTGCACCTCAGCGTGAAGACCGTTGAATCCTATCAGGCACACATCAAGGAAAAACTGTCACTGCGCAGCTCCCGCGAACTGATGCAGCACGCGATTCAGTGGAATATGAATGAGAAGATCGCGTAACAACAGCACTTAGCAGTCAGCATTAAACCACTCGGCATTTAGGACACTCAAACTTTCCCCCGGGCACTTGAAGATCAAACATGCTCGCTGCAACAGCCAAACGTTGAATGGCTGAATGCCGACTGCTGAGTGCTGAATGCTTCCAAAGCGCACCAGCCTTAACCACCCGCCATCAGGGAATCCCCGATACAAAAAATAGTGATACCACCCAACTGAAAAAGTGGGGCTCCCGCTTGTGACTCTTTGCGATCGGGTTGATTATCGCCTGCAACTGGCAAAGATAAAAATCCGATCCAGAGATTTACAGAAAACTTACAACATCCCAAGCGGGAAACTCAGCAACCAACGTCCAACAAGTTCTAACTGGAGAGTCCACCATGGCAGCGGAAACAATTCCCTATGGTCGGGTCACGCAGAAACCTTCGCCCGTAGCTGAAGTTCACATTCTCTGGATCACCGCCGGCCTGGGCTGTGATGGAGATTCGGTTTCAGTCACCGCAGCAACTCAACCCAGCATCGAAGACGTTTTATTGGGAGCTATCCCCGGACTGCCCAAGGTACATTTGCACAACCCCGTTCTTGCCTATGAGAACGGAGATGCCTTCATGAAATTTTGGTATATGGCGGAAAAGGGGAAGCTCGATCCCTTCGTCCTGGTAGTAGAAGGTTCGATTCCAAATGAAAAAATAAAGAAAGAAGGCTATTGGGCCGGTCTCGGTACTGATCCAGCAACCGGACAGCCGATTACCACCAACGAGTGGATCGAACGTCTTGCACCCAAAGCCCTGGCAATCATTGCCTGTGGCACCTGCGCCACCTATGGCGGGATTCACGCCATGGAGGGCAATCCCACGGGCGCAATGGGATTGGCCGATTATCTCGGTTGGGATTGGAAATCCAAGGCCGGTCTGCCCATCGTCAATGTTCCCGGATGCCCCGTTCAGCCCGACAACTTCATGGAAACCGTTTTGTACTTACTCTATCAAGTGGCCGGACTGGCGCCCATGATCCCACTCGACGATCAGCTTCGTCCGACTTGGTTATTCGGTAGGACGGTGCATGAAGGCTGTGACCGCGCCGGTTATTACGAGCAGGGCGACTTCGCCGAAGTCTACGGTTCGCCGAAGTGCATCGTGAAGTTGGGATGCTGGGGCCCGGTTGTGAACTGCAACGTTCCTAAGCGCGGCTGGATGGCCGGAATCGGCGGGTGCCCCAACGTGGGCGGCATCTGCATCGGCTGCACCATGCCCGGCTTCCCCGACAAATTCATGCCCTTCATGGATGAACCTCCTGGGGGAAAAGTTTCCAGCGCAGCCGTCGGCGCGTATGGCCGCGCCATTCGTGCCCTGCGCTCGATTACGCAATCGACCGTCAACAAAGAACCCAAATGGCGGCATCCACGCGCTGAACTGACTACCGGATACCATCCCCGATCTTATTGAAACCGAAGAGGCCACGGACCGGAACCATCGAGAAAGTAAAAAGGAGCGATCGCCAATGAGCACGATTACCGCACCGACCAAAGACGTTCCCAGCAAGTCGCGCAATCTGGTGGAAATGAACTGGGATCCGATCACCCGCATCGTGGGCAGCCTCGGCATCTTCACCAAGATCGATTTCGAAAACCGTCATGTGGTCGAATGCCACAGCACCTCGTCCATTTTTCGCGGCTATAGCATTTTCATGAAGGGCAAAGACCCGCGCGACGCTCACTTCATCACCAGCCGCATCTGTGGAATCTGCGGCGACAATCACGCGACCTGTGCCACCTACGCGCAGAACATGGCGTTTGGCGTAAAGCCTCCGCCGATCGCCGAATGGATCGTAAACCTCGGCGAGGCCGCAGAATACATGTTCGACCACAACATTTTCCAGGACAACCTGGTCGGCGTGGATTTCTGCGAGCAGATGGTCAAAGAAACCAATCCCAAGGTTTGGGCGAAAGCGCAATCGACGCCAGCCCCGCACTCCAATCTCCACGGCTTCCGCACGATGGCAGACATCATGACCGCGCTCAATCCATTCACCGGATCGTTTTATCGGGAAGCGTTGGTTATGAGCCGTATGACGCGCGAGATGTTTTGCCTGATGGAAGGCCGCCACGTTCACCCATCCACGCTGTACCCCGGCGGCGTAGGCACCGTGCCGACGATTCAACTCTTCACCGACTATCTCGTTCGCTTGATGAAGTACGTCGAGTTCATGAAAAAAGTCGTGCCGCTGCATGATGATCTCTTCGACTTTTTCTATGAAGCTCTTCCCGGTTATGAAGAAGTGGGTCGCCGCCGCGTGCTGTTGGCGTGTTGGGGATCATTCAACGATCCCGATTATTGCGACTACCAGTACAGGAACATGACGGAGTGGGGACGCAAGATGTTTGTCACGCCGGGCATCGTGGTCGACGGCAAACTCGTAACCACCGACCTGGTAGACATCAACCTGAACATCCGCATCCTGCTGGGCAGTTCTTATTACGACGAGTGGAAGAACCAGCAAACTTTCGTCAAGACTGATCCATTGGGAAATCCTGTAGACAAAAACCATCCCTGGAATCAGACCACAATTCCGCGGCCACAGAAGCGCGATTTCGGCGGAAAGTACACATGGGTGATGTCGCCGCGCTGGCTCGATAAGCGCACCGGCGACCATCTCGCTATGGACACCGGCGGCGGTCCAATCGCCCGGCTCTGGGCAACGGCGCTCGCAGGTCTGGTGGACATCGGCTACATCAAAGCCACCGGACATAGCGTGAAAATGTATTTGCCGAAGACTACTTCTCTGCCTGAAGTCGAATTCGAGTGGAAAATTCCCCAGTGGAGCAACGCCATCGAGCGTGACCGGGCACGAACTTACTTCCAAGTATATGCCGCTTGCGCCGCATTGCACTTCATGGAAAAGGCGCTTGCCGAATTGCACGCAGGCCATACCAAAACATGGACCGACTTCAAAGTGCCGGAAGAAGCCATCGGCTGCGGCTTCCACGAAGCGGTTCGCGGCGTGCTCTCGCATCACGTTGTAATCAAAGAGGGCAAGATCGCCAACTACCACCCGTATCCTCCCACTCCCTGGAACGCCAATCCCCGCGATATTTACGGCACTCCGGGACCCTACGAAGATGCGGTGCAAAACACGCCCATCTTTGAAGAAAATGGTCCGGACAAATTCAAGGGAATCGACATTATGCGCGCGGTGCGCAGCTTCGACCCTTGTTTGCCGTGCGGCGTGCATATGTACTTGGGAAACGGGAAGGTTTTGGAGACGCATCATTCCCCGATGTTTGGTATGCAGCCGTAGCGAACGAGACGAGTGTCATAACAAAGGGTATGAGGGATGAAGGGGCAATCGTAGAGATGTTGGCAACACCGTCTCTACGATACCGTTCTAAGGAGCATCGTGGCTGACGGGAAAGATTTTCGCGACGACATCCAGCGAATCGGCGGATTGGTTCAGGAAATAGAGTCGATTGCCGATCCCGCCGTGCGCGCCGCCACCAAAGGACTCGTGCAGTCGCTCATGGATCTGCATGGCGCGGCTTTAGAAAATACGCTCGATATCGTTGCCGATGCCGGCGAACCCGGAATAAACATCATCGACCGGCTCGGACGCCATCCCCTCGTAAGCAGTGTGTTGCTGCTCTATGGATTGCATCCTGAAGATCTCGAAACCCGGGTTATTAAAGCGGTCGACAAGGTTCGGCCTCAATTGCGCAAGCAGGGCTGTGAGGTGGAACTGCTCGGCGTGAACGATGGAGCAATCCGGCTGCGCGTCGCAACTGGTTCGCACACTTGCGGATCAACCGCAAAAACCGTGCTGGCTACGTTAGAGGGCGTCATGTACGACGCGGCCCCGGATTTAACTTCGCTTGCAATTGAAGGACTGGAAGAAAAGCCGGCGTCGGGATTTGTGGCTCTGGACAAGTTGATGAGTGGTGCTGTCCGATCGCAAGCGCTTGTTAGTGCGCCTGCGGTTCTCACGCCCCGGGCCGGAGATTAATACCGAATAGTTTCTTGAATGTCGAACTCATGAGCGCAGGATTTTCAGGATCTGCTGACGGTTTCGGAACGCTGCGCCAGTTTACCCGGCGCCAGCGTCCTCTCGAACGCTGTGAGCTCTGCAGCGTCGGACTTCGTTCCGATCACCCCCATTTGATTGAAGTCGCCCAACGCAAACTCCTCTGCACTTGCGATGGCTGCGCGATTCTCTTCAGCGGCCAGGGCGTGAAGTTCAAGCGGGTTCCGCGGCGCGTTCGCTCACTTGCCGGCTTCAATCTCAGCGATTCCGAGTGGGACAGCCTGATGATCCCCATCAACATGGCTTTCTTTTTTCGCAGTAGCCTGGAAAACCGCATCGTTACGCTATATCCAAGCCCAGCAGGGGCAACCGAATCGCTGCTTGATCTCGAATCCTGGAACGATCTTGTGGCCCGCAACCCGGCCCTGGACCAGATGGAATCGGATACGGAAGGGCTCCTGGTCAACCGCCTCGGGTACTCCCGAGGATACTCCGCCGCGCAGCACTACATTGTGCCCATCGACGAATGCTACAAGCTGGTCGGTCTGATTCGCCTGCATTGGAAGGGTCTCTCCGGCGGTACCGAAGTGTGGAAAGAACTGGACGAGTTTTTCGCGAGCATAAAAGCACGATCGGTCGAGATCTCCGTCGCGCACAGCGCAACTTCTCAGATCGAAGAGGGACACCGTGCCTGATCTCGGCTTTCAAGTCGAAGGAGTCGAAACCGTTGCCAACGCAGCCGCGCCGTTATTGGCGTTCAAACTTCGCCTCACCGACGCAAATCCTGAACAGACCATTCACACCGTAGCGCTGCGTTGCCAGATTCAGCTTGAAGTCACCCGCCGCAAGTACACGCCGGAAGATCAGGAGCGTCTATCAGACCTGTTTGGCGAGCCCAGCCGCTGGGGACAAACTCTGCGTAGTCTTCTGTGGACCCACGCCAATCTTGTCGTGCCTTCATTCACTGGAACGACTGTGGTCGACCTTCCCGTGCCCTGCACATTCGACTTTAACGTAGCCGCGACAAAATATTTCGACGGTCTCGCTGATGGAGAAGTTCCTGTCTGCTTGCAATTCAGCGGCACCGTCTTCTATGCCAGCCCGGTAGGCGGATTGCAAGTCGCACCCATTTCCTGGGACAAAGAAGCCCGCTTTAAATTACCGGTGAAGGTCTGGCGCGACATGATGGAGTCTTACTATCCGAATAGTGCATGGCTATGCCTGCACAAAGACGCCTTCGACCGCCTCTATCAATACAAAGTCCGCCATGGGATTCCCACCTGGGAAGAAGCGCTCGAACGAATTATCCCCGTCGAAGAACCGGTGGTGCAATGAATCTCGCGACGGTAGAGAAGATCGCGAAAGCGGTGTTGTATGAGGGATACATGCTCTATCCCTACCGCCCTTCATCCGTTAAAAATCAGCAGCGCTGGAATTTTGGCGTGCTCTGCCCGCGCTCCTACAGCGAAGCGCAGAACGGCACCGAAGCCTGGACCATGCAGACGGAATGTTTGGTCAAAGGCAGTACGCTGACCACGATCGAAGTGCGAGTGCGCTTTCTTCAGTTGACCGAGCGTACAGTCGCCGAATTAGTCACACCCGTCAACGAATTACCGCGCGGCGAAATGCCGCAATATCGACTGGTGGAAAAGTTCGAAGTAAACAGCCGAACCTACCAACCTTGGCAGGAAGCGATTGAGCGCGAGGTTATGTTGCCCGTGTGCAATGTCGAAGCACTCGGCCACAATCCCGTAATTCAATCATTTTCTTTTCCCGCGGAGAAGGAGTATGAGCTTCTTCGCGAGTCTGACGGTCGCATCACCGGAGTTCTCATCCGCGCACGCCACGATCTCCGTGGGGAAGTGGAAGTTACCGTAGCACGACAAAACGGCGCCGGTATTTGCAAAGTGAGCGTGTGTATTCGCAACACAGCGCCTTTTAAAGTTGTCGAAGAAACTGGCCGCGAAGAAGCTCTGTTACGCGCGTTAATTTCTGCCCACACTGTACTCGGTGTACAAGACGGGGGATTTATTTCGCTGCTAGCTCCTCCCGAAGAAATCGTCGATCTTGCTGCCTGTTGCAAAAACATCGGTACCTGGCCTGTTCTTGTAGGCGAAGAAGGCCAAGCCGATACCATGCTTTCCTCGCCGATCATTCTTTACGACTATCCGCAGATCGCGCCTGAAAGTACCGGCGACCTGTTCGACGGCACCGAGATCGACGAAATCCTCTCGCTGCGTATTATGACCCTCACCGACGACGAGAAGCGCGAAATGAGCCAGTCGGACGAACGCGCTCGCCTGATGCTGGAACGCACCGAGGCCATGCCGGCCGAGCAATTTATGAAGCTGCACGGAGTCCTGCGCGGACTGCATCCGGTCGATCTACATACCGATCTTCGCCGTGTCGATCTTCGCCCATCCCAGGAGGAGACCCGATGAACGAATGGGAATGGCAGCTTCTCGAAGACAAATCCGCGATCGATCATCTGGAGATTTCCGGAGTCGAAATAAAGCAAGGCAGCCGGGTGCGGTTGCGTCCGCGGCCGGGCGGAGATGTGATGGACATCGCGCTTACGGGACAGGTCGCTACTATTGAATGCATTGAACAGGACTATGACGGCAAGCAACACGTCTGCGTGGTTCTGGACAACGATCCTGGCAGGGATATGGGCATGCTTCGCCAGCCCGGACACAGATTTTTTTTCGATGCTGAAGAAATCGAGCCGCTCTCTCCAGACGAGATTTCGCAAGCCGTCCCAACGCAAAAACCAACCATTCTGGTCGCTGGCATCGGAAACATCTTCCTCGGCGATGACGGATTCGGAGTAGAAGTCGTTCGTCGCCTCGCGTTCCGCAACCTCCCCGAGGCCGTGCGCGTAACCGATTTCGGCATTCGCAGCTTCGATCTCGCTTATGCCCTGCAAAACGGCTACGACACGACAATTCTCGTGGACGCATGTCCGCACGGCGAAGCGCCGGGTACTCTTTACGTCATCGAGCCTGATTTGGAAACCCTGGACGGTGCTCCGAATTCCCAGCCTGTGGCCGATGCCCATGCCATGAACCCGGTCAGCGTGCTGTGCATGGCGCGGGCGATGAACATTGAAGTCAAGAATATTTTGCTTGTCGCCTGCGAGCCGCAAACCCTTGGTGGCGAAGAAGGACTGATGGGCCTGAGCCCTCCAGTAGAAAGCGCAATCAATGATGCGATCAGGCTAATTGAGTCACTGATTGGGAAAATTCTGGATAAGAAGTCGGGAGAAATATAAGTCGAGTTAAACGCTGTGAATATTCTGCGATGAAAAGGAGATTGCCATGGCGGAAAATGGGCACGCAAAGTTCGACGATAAGGACACGCTTTTCATGTTGAGCGGTGTGGCGCTGGTTGTGTTCGGGGCTGGACTTATTCTTTCCAATCCGATCGCGCGACGCTATCTCGGTCAGTTCGGCATCGGCAATCTGGCTCAGGCAGCGTTGCCGGATCTGGACCGGTATTTGAAATTGCGGGCAATGTAGCGCACGCAATATTAGATTCGCATCCGAGCCAAGGAGTCCGCTTGTCTACAGTAGGAGCCACGCAGGCCATGACGGTTCGATACCTGATCGATGCCAAGGGCAGCACATTCACCGTTAAGGCAACTGCGACTGGGATGCTTTCGGTGTTTGGGCACAATCCCACCATCGCAATTCCAGACTTCGATGGCGAAGCTCGTTTCGCGTCAAGCACACTGGAACATGCTTCGCTGCGGTTGACGATTCAGGCGGCTTCGCTGGTGGTCACCGACGACATCAGCAATAAAGATCGCGCAGAGATCGAACGGCGAATGCACGATGAGGTTCTCGAGGCAGATGGCTTTCCGGAAATCATTTACGAGTGCCCTGGTGACTGCCCGGTCCAGAAACTGGGTGAGGGTTTATACTCCGCCTCGCTGAACGGGGAATTGACCATGCATGGCGTGACACGCAGCCAACCTTTGAGCGCTAGGGTTACGCTCAAAGAGGATAGTTTACGCGCCTCCGGAGAGTTCGCTGTTCGCCTGAGCGATTACGAGATTCGTCCGGTATCAGCGGCTGGGGGAACGGTAAAGCTGAAAAACGAAATCAAGTTGTCGTTTAATATTTCTGCTCGTCAACAGATGTGATACACGAGCAGATGTGGATTTCAGATGGAACGGGATCGAACGGACCATGATGCCGGAGGATGTCGCATGTGTTTAGCTATACCAGGAAAAATCGTCGAGATCTCTTCCGACAACCAGGATTCCGCTCTGGTCGACGTAGTCGGCGTGCGGCGCAGGATCGATCTGGGTCTCTTACATGACGACAAGCCAGTGCCCGGCGACTGGGTACTCATTCATGTTGGCTTTGCCATGAGCAAGATCAGCGAGCAGGATGCCGCCGACCAAATGACCACGCTTCGAATGCTGGGAGAGATCGACGGAGCGATGCAGGAAGTGCAGGGATACGGTCTGGATGACGAAGAAAATGATGACACGGCCAAGAGCTTTGACGTGCGCGGCACCAAAGTAAATTAAGATTCCCTGCGTTCGTAGACAAGGAATAAATCACGATGAGATTCGTGGATGAGTTTCGCGAACCCGAGCTGATTTCGAAGACGGCGGAAGAAATTCGCTGCCTGGCCAGGACCGAATGCCACTACCGCATGATGGAAGTCTGCGGCGGACACACGCACGCCATCTATCGCTTCGGACTGAAAGATATACTTCCGGAAAATATCGAGTTGATACACGGTCCGGGATGCCCGGTCTGCGTGCTGCCCATGGGAAGAATCGACGATGGCTTGTCGATCGCGCAGGATCCAAATGTAATCTTCGCCGCCTTCGGTGACATGATGCGTGTTCCCGGCACTCTAGGCAGCCCGCTCGAACACAAGGCCCGCGGCATGGATGTTCGCATCGTATATTCACCTTCCGATGCGTTGAAGCTGGCCCGGCTCAATCCCGAAAAGCACGTCATGTTTTTCGCTATCGGCTTCGAGACCACCGCGCCATCCACCGCGCTCACCATGATGCGCGCTAAAGCCGAGGGCATTCGAAATTTCTCTGTCTTCTGCAATCACGTCACCATCATTCCGGCAATTCGCGCGATTCTCGATTCTCCCGATATGCGTCTCGACGCCTTCATCGGCCCCGGGCACGTCTCCACGGTAATCGGCTGCCGTCCTTACGAATGGATCGCCCAGAACGAACGCAAGCCGATCGTGGTCTCGGGCTTCGAACCTCTCGACATGCTGCAATCCATTGTCATGCTGTTGCGCCAGTTGAAGACAGGCGTAGCCAAGGTCGAGAATCAGTACAAACGCGTCGTTCCGTGGGAGGGCAATCGCGCCGCGCTCAAGGCAATGGCCGAAGTTTTCGAGTTGCGTCCTTACTTCGAATGGCGCGGTTTGGGATTTATCTCGCAGTCGGCACTGCGTATCAACGACAAGTATGCCGAATTCGACGCCGAACAGCGCTTCTCCGTCCCGGGTATTCGCGTTACCGATCCCAAAGCGGCGCAGTGCGGCGAAGTGCTGAAGGGCGTGCTGAAGCCACATCAATGTAAACTTTTTGGCCGCGAGTGCACCCCTGAGCATCCCATCGGAGCACTTATGGTGTCATCGGAAGGATCATGCGCCGCCTATCACAACTACGAGCACCGCAAGGCAGCAATGGTGAGTCTCGGTTCGGTCGCTTGACGTTGAAAGCTTCGCCCGCGCCCGCCGCCGTGCTTCCTGAATCCGCGCCCACGCGCTTCCGCGATCCACAAATCGAAATGTCCCACGGAGCCGGAGGCAAAGCCAGCCGCAAGCTGGTCGAAGGCCTTTTCGCTCCTCTGCTTTTTGGCGCTGCGCCCGGCCCGCTCGGAGATGCTGCGCACGTCGATATCGACGGGATCAAAGTTGCGATCACAACCGATAGCTTCGTCGTTAAGCCGCTAAGTTTTCCTGGCGGTTCCATTGGCGAACTCGCAGTCAACGGGACGGTGAACGACCTCGCAGTTTCGGGCGCGAAGGCGGAAGCGCTTGTTGTCAGCTATGTTCTCGAAGCCGGACTGCCCACGCCAGTTCTCGAAGCCGAAGTTCGAGCCATGGCAAAAGCCGCGCGGGAGGCGGGTGTTCGCATTGCAGCCGGAGACACAAAAGTCGTCGAGCACGGCAAAGCGGACCAGATGTATATAACGACAACCGGGATCGGGCATCTGATTCATGGGGTGAACCTCGATCCTCGATCGGTGTGCATCGGCGATCGCATACTACTCTCTGGCCCGATTGGAGATCACGGCATCACGATCCTGCTCGCCCGCGGCGAACTCGATCTCGAAGCCAATCTCCGCTCTGACACGCGCTCTGTCCTCCCTTTGGTCGAAGCCCTGGTGAAAGCCGCCGGCCCGGGCATCCGGTGGATGCGCGATCCAACCCGCGGCGGCGCAGCAACATCTCTAAACGAATTGGCGCGCGATTGCAGCTTGGGTATGATTTTGTTCGAAGATCAAATTCCGGTGCGCGACACAGTGCGCGGTGCGTGCGAACTGCTCGGGCTCGATCCACTGCACATTGCGAATGAAGGACAATTTCTGGCGGTAGTCTCGCCGGAATACGCCGACGCCGCGATCGACGCTTTGAGTCGCGCGCCGGGCGGCAGTGAAGCGCGGGAGATTGGCGAAGTTCGCGGCCAACCCGCCGGCACAGTGCTTGTAACCACGCTGTATGGCGGGAGCCGGATCGTAGACATGCTTGTCGGCGATCCCTTGCCGCGAATTTGTTGATGGCTATGCAGACGACATCGCAACTCACGGCCCAGATCGAAGGACGCCTGCTCGAGCGAAATGAATTATTCGAGCATTTCTTTTCGCGCGAAGCACCGCGCCTCGCCAAAGCCTGCCATGAAATGTCGGAACGATTTCTCCGTGCAGGCCGTCTTCTGGCTTTTGGCCGCGGGCCTTACGCCACCGATGCACAACACGTCTCAGTCGAGTTCGTTCATCCCGTGATTGTCGGCAAGCGTGCTTTGCCGGCGCTCGATCTGTCCGTTCTCTTTCGGCCCTGGGTTCAAGCCATTCTTCGTCCTGAAGACATCGTCATGGGTTTCGGCCCACCCGAAGGCGATCCGGAAGTCTGGGCCACGCTCCAGGAAGCTCACCGCCAGAATGCGATGACCTTCGCGCTCCCAGGTATAGAAGGCTCCTACGCCGTGGAGGCAGCCACGCAAGATTCTTTTATGCATCAGGAGATGACTGAGATTCTTTACCACACGCTGTGGGAGACGGTGCATGTGTTCTTCGAACACCGGGAACTCGGCCATGAGGTTGGAGAATCGGGATTTCTTTATCCATTCCTGGGGACGAAAAAGCAATCCAGTGGCGATCTAACGGCAGACGTCGCGTCATCAATTCTGATGAAAGTCCATGACGACGCCAGACTGCGCGCACAAGTAGCAAAGGAAGAAGCTGAGCAAATCGGCAATACAGCTCTGGCCATTCACGAACGGCTCAAGCGCGGCGGAAAGCTCATCATCTTCGGCAACGGCGGTTCCGCGACCGACGCCAACGATTTCGCCATCGATTGCGTGCTTCCGCCTCCGGGCTATGACTCTATCCCCGCCGTGTCACTCTCGCTTGAACCGGCCAACATTACGGCGGTTGCCAACGATATCGGAACCGAAGCGATTTTTCTTCGCCAGTTGATCGCGCAAGCTCGACCGGAAGATGTTGCGATTGGCATCTCCACCAGCGGTGGATCCCGCAACATTATCATGGCCCTCGAAGAAGCGCGCAAACGGAACATGTTGACGATGGCGTTACTCGGCTACGACGGCGGTGAGATCAAACGCAAACGTCTCGCCGACTTTCTGGTGGTTGTAAACTGCGACTACATCCCCCGCATTCAGGAAGTGCAGGCATCGATTTACCATGTCATCCGCGAAACGTTACAAGCACTAAATGAAAAATCGTCGAGCCGGGAGGTCCTGAACCGTGCCCACGCTTGAACTTTATGGATCGTCACGTTGTCCGCACACCAGCGAAATGCGCGACTGGCTGGAGTGGAAGCGGAGCGATTTTGTGGAATACGACGTGGAAGCCGACCCGGTCGCTCGCGGACGCATGAGAGAAATCTCAGGTGGACAACGAACCGTGCCCATCCTCGTGAAAGATGGCAAGGTGGTGCAGGTCGGGTGGCAAGGTCACGGCTGCATCGTTGACTTGGAATAAGCACGATTTCGAATAAAATGGCCAGCGCCTGTTCCATTAGAGTTCGCGGCGTCGTGCAAGGGGTGGGATTCCGCCCGTTCGTCTACCGTCTGGCCTGCGCCAATACCTTGAACGGTTGGGTGCTGAACGCCGAAGAAGGTGTTGAAATACATCTCGAAGGCGCGGAGACTGGTCTAGAAGCCTTCGTTCGCGAGTTGAAAGAGCAACCGCCCCCGGCGGCCAGCATAGCTGAGATCGACGTGCAACCCGCAGAGTCGGAAGGCTTGCACGATTTTAAGATTCGCGGGAACCAACACAAACAGCATCCCACCGTTCGGATCTCGCCGGATCTACCCGTCTGCAACGATTGCCTCAAGGAACTCTTTGATCCAGCCGATCCTCGCTACCTGTATCCCTATATCAACTGCACCAATTGCGGCCCGCGCTATAGCGTCGTGCTTGCACTGCCCTATGACCGGTCCAACACAACTATGAAGGATTGGCTGCTCGACGATTACTGTGCCGCCGAATATTCCAACCCCGGCAACCGTCGTTTTCACGCGCAGCCGGTGGCCTGTCTGGACTGTGGTCCCAGGTACTATCTTCAGCAGCCCGATCAATCGAACGACAGAGCAACCGCCAATGAGAATCCAGACAGCATCCGCCGCGCGGCCGAGATGCTGCAAGCCGGCAAGATTCTCGCGATCAAAGGACTCGGCGGCTATCACTTGGCATGTGATGGGCAAAATCCAGCTGCTGTCGCGGCGTTGCGCAAGCGAAAGTATCGCAAAGAAAAACCATTTGCGCTGATGGCACGTGACCTCGAGACGGCTCACCTCCTGGTTGAACTTTCACCTGACGCGGAGAGGCTGCTTACTTCCACTCCTCGCCCGATAGTGCTCGCCCCGGCTAGAGTGGAACTAAACGCAGTCGCACCGGAGAACAGCGAACTCGGCGTGATGCTGCCTTACACGCCTTTGCACCACCTGCTATTCGCAGAGGGCGCACCGGCAGTGCTGGTTATGACCAGCGCGAACCGGTCCAGCGAGCCGATTGCTTATGAAGACCAAGACGCCTTACGCACTCTTTCTGGAATTGCCGATTCGTTTCTAATCGGCCAGCGGCCAATCGCGCGGCGTGTAGACGATTCGGTGGCGCGCGCCGGCACATTTGGTCCAGTAGTTCTTCGTCGTTCCCGTGGTTACGCGCCCGGAGCAGCCGCACCGCTTCCCACAACGCGTCCCATTCTCGCGCTGGGCGCCGACCTCAAGAATACGATCACGCTGGTTGTCGAAGGCCAGGCCTTTGTCAGCCAGCATATCGGCGACTTGGATCATTACGAGTCACTTCGCGCTTTTCGTCAGACCATCGAGGATATGCTCTCGATGTACGAAGTGCACCGGGATGAACTGCTGTTGGTGCACGATCTTCATCCGCAATATTTCTCGACCGCCCATGCCGACAGTCTTGATGTTCCAGAAAAACTAGCCATACAGCATCACCGCGCCCACATTGCATCCGTGCTCGCAGAACGTGCAGAGTGGACGAAACGAGTCGTGGCCGTCAGCTTCGATGGCACCGGATTCGGCGACGATGGCGCCATCTGGGGTGGCGAGATCTTTATAGGCAGCGTGCGGCAAGGATTTGATCGCATCGCTCATTTGCGGCCCGCGGCGCTCGCTGGTGGAGATGCCGCCGCGCACTATCCAGTACAGGCCGCGGCTGGATTTCTCGCGCAAATCGATGACTTGCCCAATTTATTCGCAGAGCCGTTCAGCTTCCCGGAGCGCTACCGGAGCGTGGCGGAATTAGTCCGCAAAAATATGCGTACTTTTGCGACGACTTCCGTCGGTCGATTGTTTGACGCAGCAGCCGCGCTTCTTGGCTTTACGCGCGAAGTCACATTCGAAGGGCAAGCCGCGATCTGGCTGGAGCAACTCGCCCGCAGTGCGTCAGTTACAAAGGCGTATCCATTTCCATTCGTGGACAACGAGCTCGATTTCCGGCCACTGCTGCAAGCGGTAGCGCAAGATCGAATCCGCGGTCGAAATGTCACAGAAATTGCGCGCGCCTTCCAGCGTGGAATTGCTCAAGGTTTACGAGATGCTGTAACAGCAGTTTCCCGCAGTCACAGTTTGAATACGGTTGTTCTCTCCGGCGGTGTCTTCCAGAACGAATTGCTGTTGGTAGATCTGAACTCCCTGTTGTCAGGTTCTGCGCTGCAACTCTGGACGAACCATGAAGTCCCATCCAACGACGGCGGCATTAGCTTGGGCCAGGCAGCGTTAGCGGCATTTACCGGCAACGATAGATCAGCGCAGATACACAAAGCAGCTAACCATGCATGAACTTTCCATTGCGATAAGTATCGTAGAACTGGCCGCAGAAGAGGCCGAACGCCGCGGCGTTCAAGTGAACGCTGTGCACTTGAGGCTGGGCTCGCTTTCCGGCGTGGTAAAAGAAGCGCTGCTCTCCTGTTATGAAATGGCTTGCGAAAATACTTTGCTGCAAGGTTCGCACCTGATCGTGGAAGAGGTTCCCGTCGTGATCTTTTGTCCGAGTTGCCGGGCGAACCGGCCACTACACACGGTGCAGTTATTTAGTTGCGCGGAATGCGGAACTGCCTCGTCCGAGATCGTGCATGGGAAAGAACTCGAAGTCGTAGCACTGGAGATACAGGAATGCGCCCCGAACCCCGTTTGATCGAAGTCCGGAAAAATGTGCTGAAGCAAAATGACGCCGTAGCGCGAACGCTACGAGACCGTTTTCGCGCCGCCGGCGTGTTCGTCGTGAGTCTGGTCTCTAGTCCCGGCTCCGGCAAGACGGCATTCCTAGAAAAGACTCTTACTCTTCTGCGAATGCGATACCGCGTGGCCGCTGTGGTCGGGGACCTTGCCACCGAGAACGACGCGCTGCGTTTGGCGCGCAGTCAGGCCCCAGTCAAGCAAATCACTACTGGTACGCTGTGCCATCTTGAAGCCGCCATGGTCGAAAGCGCACTGCAAGATTGGGACCTTCACCAACTGGATTTCCTCTTCATCGAAAACGTTGGCAATCTAGTATGTCCGTCTTCTTATGACCTAGGAGAGGATCTTCGCCTGGTGCTCATTTCCGTAACCGAGGGCGAAGACAAGCCACTGAAGTATCCCACAATTTTCAACAGCGGCGATGTGGCAATCGTCACGAAGCTTGATTTGGCGTCTGCGGTCGATTTCAGCTGGGAGACCGCATATAAAAACATCCAGGCCGTGCGTCCGGGCATGCCAGTCTTTCAGATTTCCGCTAAGACGGGCGAAGGGATGGACGAATATTTTAAATTTCTAGCCTCACGGCAAATGGAAGCTCGGGTCACAACGTCAGCCTGAGCAACCTCTGCTCTCGATCTACGAATGAACAGCGTTAAACACGATCGTCATAATCATGACGCCGTTAAAACTGATGAAGGCGGAATTGAATTTGAGCGGGCAAACCTTGCAGGTGAAATCTCTACGCCCTCTGTTCCAGATGAATCTTTTAGACGTGCCGGCGCCTTTGTTCGACGTGACCGCGGACGGCCAGCGATTTGTGGCGGTAACTCCCGCCCGCGCGGAGGCCAGCTCGATCAACTTGCTGCTCAACTGGCCAGCGCTGCTGAAAAGGTAAGCCTCGCCAATCTGACGACCTCGTGAGCCGAAACGTTAAAAACTCTTCAACTTTTTCCACCGGTTGGATGACGGGCAAGCCGGAAGTTATCGGTTCCTCGGATTGGTGTCGACAAAGGCGCTTCTGGCGAGGAGCTAGGAGTGAAGTCGTTCGGTAAGGGTTGCTCAGTCGACAAGGAGTTATCGCCGGTATTGAGAAATTTGTTCAAGTATCGATCCGGGCAAAGCGTTGCCAGGGTCGCGGACGAATGACGCGAACGCGAAGACATGCCTTTGGATTAGTCCCGACACGCGCGCTTGCCTTGACTGGTCTGGCCACCTTCCGCTTGGTCCGCAACCCGAAAGCTAAGGGTGAGGACGCACCGCCGAAACTAAAGCAGCAGCGCGGGACCTCCATCCTACGTCATCAGTTTCGTCGCCGGAGAGACTATCCGCGTCTTCATTCCCCTACATTGCGACCAGCACGGAACTTCAAAGGAGTTGCACCAGCATCTGGATCGCGCAAATCAGGAACTTGGCCGCTTGAACGGAATGACCAAGCTCCTGCCGGACATTCGGTTCCGGCTTTTATTTACATTCACAAGGAAGCTCTGGTCTCATCTCAGATCGAAGGAACTCAGATCTCATTCGCCGATCTGCTTTTTTTGATTAGCGCGCATCGTCGCGAGTCACCTTGAGGGCCAAGCAAGCCGGAGGTAGCAGTGGCGAGTTCGCCTTGTAGGGGCAGCGGAGGGACCTGCCCTCTCAGTAAGCCTCTGCAGTCACGATGGTCAGCCTGCCCGCACCCCCCACACTTGGGACCTTCTTCCCATAACTCCACAAGGCCATTCTTTGCTACATTATTGACAGGGCTGTCTGGCAAAAGAGAACACCGATGTCAAAGCCAAGTCAAATTGCGGCCACCTACGCATTCAAGTGTGCTCTTCTCTTTTTGGCGTGTGCTGTATTCAGTTGGGGATTGCAGGCAAAGCTGTCCCTTTACAAGACTCCCCAATCTCCGTCCACCGTTAGAGCTGCCAAGCTCTTGACAGAGAGGCGTTCCGCCCAAACGATAGCCGTACTTGAAAAAGCCCTCGCACCGGATACGGCCCTGGAGACGTTGCGCCTGATTCCGCTCGTGGTTTTGGCCCAGGCGATTTTGTTTCTTACATTCAAGTTTTACGAAGTTGAAATTAACTTCGGTGCTTTTCTCAGATGGGACTTGCACGATCCGCACCTCACGCAACGTCCTCCTCCAGCCTTTTGATAATCCTCTTCAGGGCGATATATTTACGTCAAACGCGATCTATTCTCAGACATTGAATAGGACCATTGGCTAATCGCCAGTCCCCTTAAGGAGATGTACTGTCGTCGATTCCAATCCCGAACTTGCGGGATTGAAAGTAGGTGGCTCCATGCATCGTAAGCGAATCCTTTGGATTGCGGGCCTTTTCTGCCTCTTGTTGGTAGCTCTCTTCTTGATCGTTCGAAATCACTATGGCAAAGCTCCTGCGGAGCAGCCGAGAGCGGCGGCAGTTGTCGCGGTCACACGTGGCAATCTGGCCAGTTCGCTAACCGTTGCCGGTCAATTCCAGCCATATCAACAGGTGGATCTTCACGCTAAAGTCTCGGGATATATTCGCTGGATCAAAGTCGATATCGGCGACCGCGTTCGTCAGGGCGAAGTCCTGGCTCTGCTGGAAGTCCCCGAGCTGCAGAATCAAGTAGAGGGCGCTCAGGCCGAAGTCCGCCACAGCCAATCTGATATTACTCGCGCACAAAGCGAGATCGTCAGCGCCGAGTCGACATATTCAGCAGTGCATGCTGAATATACCCGTCTGGAAGCGGCTTCCAAAGAAAGACCGGGGCTGATCGCGGAGCAGGAGTTGGATGACGCGCGCGCCAAAGACCAGCAAGCGGCGGCGCAGGTCGGCGTCGCCAAAGCCTCGCTCGACGCCATGCAGCAACAACTCGGCGTTTCTCGCGCAACCAGCAGCCGCTTCGAAACCATGTCTAAATACGAGCAGATCGTCGCGCCCTTCACAGGTGTGGTTACGAAGCGCTACGCCGATACCGGCACCCTGATTCAAGCGGGCCAGGACAATAACACGAATACACTTCCCGTGGTTCAAGTGGCCCAGAGCGACCTGCTCCGGCTTCGCATGCCCGTGCCGGAGAGTGACGTGCCCTACATTCAGGTCGGCGGAGATGTGCAGGTGAAAGTCAATGCGACCGGGCACACATTTACCGGCAAGATCATTCGTTTCTCGCGCGCACTCGATACCAACACCCGAACCATGCTGACTGAGGTCGATGTTCCCAACCGTGATCTAAGCCTTAGTCCGGGGATGTACGCCGAGACCACCATTCAACTCCTGCAAAAGAATAACGCTCTTATTTTGCCGGGTCAGGCCGTGGTGCAGAGCGGCGAACAATCGTATGTGCTGGTAGTGGATGCGACGAACCATGTCGAGAAGCGCAATGTGACTCTGGGAATTCAAACCTCGAACCGCGTGGAGATTACCAGCGGCCTGCAGGCTGGGGACAACGTTATCGCCTCTGGACAGACTGGCTATCAACCCGGAGAAGTTGTTTCCCCGCATGCGGCATTCATTCCAACGGCGGCGCAGGAGGTAAGCGAGTAATGTCCTCTTTTGCCATCAAGCACCCGTTCTTCATCCTGATGCTTTGTCTCATGGTGATCGTCGTGGGCGTTACCACAGTCGCGCGTATGCCCGTCGATCTGTTTCCGGAAATTAATATCCCGGTTGTCGTGGTCGCGACTTTCTATGCGGGTATGCCGCCACAGCAGATTGAGGCGGATATCACAGATAGCTACGAGCGTTTCTTTACGCTTGGAAGCGGAATCGACCACATCGAGTCGCGATCGCTGCCCGGTGTAAGCCTGATCAAGATCTACTTTCAGCCCGGAACAGACGCGAATTCCGCGGTCAGCAATATCTCGAATCTTGCCATGGCGAATTTGCGGCGACTTCCGCCGGGAACGCTGCCCCCGGTAGTGCTGAAGTTCGACGCTTCGAATCTTCCCGTCTGTCTGGTCACGCTCGAGGGTCAGGGTCTCGACCAGACGCGGCTTAAAGATCTGGCGCAGTTTGAGGTGCGGAATCAAATCGCCAACGTTCCCGGAGCTTCTGTCCCCCAGCCTTATGGCGGCAAGTATCGGCAAATCCAGATTTATGTCGATCCCGTCAAACTTGAAGCTCACCAGCTCTCAGTGATGGACGTGGTGCGCTCGGTGAATGAATCTAACTTAATTCTGCCCGCCGGCGACGTGCGCATCGGACCGAAGGACTACAACGTCTATGCCAATAGCCAGATTCCGGTGGTTGACGAAATCAATGCCATGCCGATCAAGACGGACAAACAGGACCATATGGGCGAGTCCGTGTTCGTTGGCGATGTTGGAAAGGCGGTGGACTCGGGCCAACTGCAATACAACATCGTCCGGGTCGACGGTCAGCATTCCGTCTACATTCCGATCTTAAAGCAGGGCGGGGGATCGAACACGATCAGTATTGTGAACGGCATTCGAGAGGCCGTGAAACATTTGCTCGATATTCCGAAGGCTCTGAAAACGGCTGTCGTCTTCGATCAATCCGTTTTCGTGAAGATTGCGGTGAAGAACGTGATCAACGAGGGCGGCATTGGCCTGTGTCTTACTGCGCTGATGATCCTTCTCTTTCTCGGCAATCTCCGCGCGACGGTTTCGGTATTACTCTCGATCCCCATTTCTTGCCTCGCCGCCTTCATCGCGTTGAACCTGGGCGCAAGCACCATCAACACTATGGTACTCGGCGGCATCGCGCTCGCCCTATCCCGCTTGATTGATAACTCTGTCGTCGTTCTTGAGAACATTTTTCGTCATATGGAATTGGGCGAGCCGGCGGTCGAAGCCGCCATCAACGGCGGCAAAGAAGTCCAACTGGCCGTGCTGGCAGCTACGTGCAGCACAAGCATCGTTTTCTTTCCTGTCATTCTGCTCTCGGGTGTCAGCAAATATATCTTCAGCGCTCTGGCCCTCGCGGTCGTGTTGGCGCTCTTTGCGTCGTATGCCGTCGCGATGACTGTCGTGCCACTCTTCTGCGCGAAGTTCATCCGTTTGAAGCCCGAACACGCCCTCGATCCCTACAGCACTCTGGGCGGCGCCACTGAAGCGGTACTCGAGGTCGAACGGGAACAAAGAATAAACATCGCGAACATTTTTCGACGCATCGTCATCGCTTTCAATGAGCAATTCGAGCGGCTGCAGCAAGCCTACGAAAAAGCCATCGCGGTCTGTTTGGATCGGCCCGTATTGGTCGTATGCGCTTTTGCCGGCTTCGTCGCTCTGAGCTTCGCGTTGTTTCCGTTTCTTGGCATGGCGTTCTTTCCGCGCACCGATCCTGGCCAATTTGTGGTCAATTTGAAAGTCCCGCCCGGAACTCGTCTTGAGGTCACGGATGAATATGTCGGGAAGATGGAGCAGGACATCCGCGCTGTTGTGTCACCGGACGACATGAATATGATCGTGTCGAACATTGGCATTACACCAGATCTTTCGGCCATCTATACCAGCAATTCCGGGATGCATACCGCCTTCATTCAGGTCAGTCTCAAGGAAGACCATAAGACCAGCAGCTTTGCTTACATGCAACGTCTGCGCGAAAGATTCGCCAATGACTTTCCAGAAGTGAGCACGTATTTTCAAACCGGTGGATTGGTTGATTCCGTCGTCAACCAGGGACAACCCGCTCCCATCGACATTCGAATCGGGGGCAGTGACCTGGACGAACCGTTTGCTTTTGCCAAGTCCGTGGCTGCGAGGGTGAAGGCCTTGAGTTCGGTCAATGATGTTCTGATCCCTCAGGACCTCGACTATCCGGGGCTGGAGCTGAATATCGATCGCGAACATGCGGCGCTGCTCGGCATATCGCCGGAGGCGGCGCTTGATAATGTCATCACTGCGCTTACATCGGACACGATGATTGCCCCGAGTTTCTGGGTCGATCCGAAGACCGGCAATAATTACTTTCTCAGCGTGCAATATCCCGACAATCAAATTAAAAGCTTGACCGATTTAAAGCAGATTCCGTTGCGCGCCCCCGGGACCGCAAACACAACACCGCTTGAGTCGCTAGCTTCTATCAAGGAAATTAATACTCCGACCGAGGTCGATCATTACCAACTGCGTCGCAGTTTCGACATCTACGTCATGCCGAAGAAGGAAGATCTCGGCCGCGTAAGCGCTGAGATCAAACACGTCCTTGATGGCGTGCACCACTCTTCCCAGATAACCGTGTCGATGGGCGGAGCGATCTCCGACATGGACAGTTCGTTCCAGAGTTTCGGCATCGGTCTCATCCTCGCGATCGTGCTGGTTTATCTCATCCTGATGGCGCAGTTCGCTTCGTTCTCCGATCCCTTCATCATTTTGCTGGCGATTCCTCCGGGACTTTCGGGCGTGATCCTATTCCTGATGGTCACGGGGACGACGCTCAACGTCATGTCGCTCATGGGCGTCATCATGATGACTGGTATCGCTGTTTCCGACAGCATCCTTATCGTGGAATTCGTCGGCACGCTCCGCGCCACTGGTCGTCCCCTTAAGCAAGCGCTCGCCGAAGCCTGCAAAGTGCGTTTGCGTCCCATTCTGATGACCACGCTAGCCACCATTCTCGGCCTCATTCCGATGGCGCTCGCTCTGGAGCCGGGAAGCGAACAGTACGCGCCGCTAGCGCGAGCAATTCTGGGAGGGTTGACCGTTTCCGGCGTGGTAACCGTTTTTTTAGTGCCGACAGCGTACCTGCTGATTCATCGCAAAGAAAATCGTGATGACGAAATCGAGCCCCGGCCCGGTGAGGTGCCCCATGAATAAACGAAGCCTATTTTTGCCGCTCTGGCTCGTTCTGTGTCCTCTAGCCATGCGCGCGCAGCAGAGCGTCGCGCAGCTTCCAGATGCGCCGGAGCTCCAGGATCAGGCCCAGCAGCCAACTCCGGCGTTAAATTCTGCGACAACGAATTCTCCAATCTCCCTCCCGCCAGACTCAACCGGAGAAATGCTTACGCGTCAACAGGCGGAGCAGTTGGCGCTGAAAAACAACCCCCGAATCAGTGTCGCGGCGCTCCTTGCTCTGGCACAAAAGCAGGTCGTCCGCGAGACTCGCTCGGCGTTGCTTCCGAAGCTGAATGGCAACATAACTGGGGTCGACGCGGTGGAAGCAAGCCGCATCTCGGCTGGGTCGCTTGAGGCTTCCCGGCTTCTCAATCACGTGGGCGCAGGGATTGACCTCAATCAGTTGATTACAGATTTTGGCCGCATGCGCAATTTGGTCGCTTCCTCATCCTTTGAGGCAAAGGCCTCCGAGCAGCAATCGGAGGCGACGCGAGAGGACATCGTGCTGGCGGCAGATATTGCCTTCTACAATGCGCTGGAGGCGCAGGCCACATTGCAGGTTGCGAAAAGCACCGTCAAGGCCCGGCAAGCGGTCGGCGATCAGGTCAATGCATTAACTGCGAGCAAGCTCAAGTCCACGCTCGACCAGAGTTTCGCGCAAGTCAATCTGTCGCAGGCCAAATTGCTTGATCTCGATTCGCAAAATCAGTTCGATGCCGCGGTGGCGAATCTCAATGAGGTGCTTGGAACCGCGAGCAATCAACAGTACCAACTCGTCGACGACCCGTCGCCTCCGCTGCCGGTCGCGCCTTCAGCGGACGCAGTTATCGCTCTCGCCTTGCAACAGCGCCCCGATCTTCTTGCTCTCAAACTCAACCACGAAGCGGATGTGCGCTACACCAGGGCGCAGCACGAGCAACTACTCCCTACGATCTCCGGGTTGGGCACGGTGGGCATCACCCCCGTCGGATCCAACACGTACTTCACCCCTGATTGGTATGGAGCGGCAGGCGTTAACATTGGCGTACCGATCTTCGAAGGTTTCAAATTCCATGCCCAGGCTGCGGAAGCCGACCTGCGCGCCAAGGCGTCCGACGAGCAGAGCCGTGCCCTCATCAATCGCATCGTGCGGGATGTCCGCACAGCCTGGCTGAGAGCGAACACTGCACAACAGAAAATGAGTGTGACCGCGGAGCTCTTGCAAGAGGCCAATACCGCACTGGACCTTGCCGATACAAGGTATCGCCTGGGACTCAGCTCGATTGTTGAGTTGAGTCAGGCCCAGTTACAACAGACACAGGCGCAGATCGCCGAGGCCAATGCTCGATTTGACTATGAAGCAGACCTTGCCGCATTGCGGTTTCAAAGTGGATCGCAACCCTAGGTTGTAAAGAAGCATCCAGACAAGCCCGTCACGAAAGCGTGCTCTGGATTGGGTGCTGCGATATTGCGCGTCAAAGATCCGGATGGGGAATCTATTGCTGTTTGCTGGACCCGCAAACTAACAGCCGCCAAGCCGAAACGCGCTGATCGACTATGAATAGTCGGCCAATAGGAAGTTGGCCAGATTGGTAACGGGAGGTCGGCCAGCGGATACCAATTTCTACGCTTGTTCCTCACGACGGCGCATCCGGCTCCAGGCCGATGTGATCATTAACCGCATCGTGAAAACGCTGCTTGCACCCGAGGTATCGAACAATCGAAATCTGCGGTCTTGAACTCTCTCACGTCTTCGAGTTCAAAACACTCGTACGACCATGCCATTCGTGAATTCATCGACTGGTACTGTTCGGAGCCCGGGCTAGCCTTCAACAGGACCGTGGTCACACGGTACCGAATATCGACGATCAACCTAAGATTGGCGGCGATACGCCGGCTGGCGTATGAAGCATCGGATTGCTGACTTCTTAGCCCGGATCTTGCGGCAGGCATTCGGCGTGTGAAGGGCGTCAGGCGGCTGGGAGTGCGCGTCGGGAATTGGCTGACGGCGGAGGAGGGCAAGAAATTACTCGGCGCTGAGACAGCCTACACCCTTCGCAGCCGACGAAATCGCGCTTTGCTCTCGCTTCTTATCGGCTGCGGCCTCCGGAGATCTGAGGCTACAACCTTACGGTTAGAGGATCTTCAGCTCACCTATGCGTCGTCAAGCCGTTCGGGTAGTCTTGGGGTAGAGAAGTCGTTTGATCTTTACAAGAGGACTCAATCATGACGAATAGAGAAGCCGGAATCAATGTAGTTCGCGAAATGATGGGCGACCAGGCGGCGGCAAAACTCAGCTCTTCCGCTGACTCAAACACCTTCGGTGCCACGATCGCTGCCTACGCGGTCGACCAGGTCTTCGCGGATATCTGGACTCGTCCCGGTCTCGACAGGCGCTCCCGCAGCCTGGTCGCGATGTCCGTCATGATTGCCATGCGTCAGCCCCATGAATTCGCCATCCACATGGGGGCCGGGCTCAATAACGGCCTCACGCTGAAAGAAATCGAGGAAGTTCTCATCCAGGCGCTGCCATACGTTGGCTATCCCGCCATCGCAACAGCACTGGCTGCTGCTGCCGGGGTTATCAAGGAGCGTGGTCTCGACGTCGACAAAAACTACGCTGGTCACCGCGGCTTGCTTTGACACTGAACGGCATCAGCGCTGCCGGTGTGAACGACGCTTGATTGTGCAACCCGAAGCTATCCTCCCGTGAGCCACGATAGGTACCGATAAGTCGGCCAGCGGATATCAATTTCTATGCCTGTTCCTCACGACGGCGCATCCGGCTCCAGGCCGATGTGATCATTAACCGCATCGTGAAAACGCTGCTTGCACCCGAGGTATCGCTCCGTCGTCTGGATTGAAACGTGGCCGAGCAGGAACTGAATCTGATCTAGTTCACCTCCTGCCTGATGACACAATCGCGCACAGGTCCTTCTCAAATCGTGCGGTGCCACCGATGGCAGACCACAGCTTTTCGCGTTTGCTTTCACGATTGCCCAGATGACCTTGGGTGTAAAGCCGTGACCCCAAATTTTGCCTGCTTTGTTGATAGACCGTAGCAACGGACCGAAGGTGATGCCGGCACCCGCAGTCCAGCTGTCGACCGCCTCCTTCACCCACTGCGGAACGGGGATCGTTCGGATGTGGCCACCTTTTCCTCTCAGGTCAGCGATGACCCAATGGCCTTCCCGAAGCTGAAGATCCTCGAACCGTAAGGCTGTAACCTCAGCTCTCCGGAGGCCGCAGCCGATGAGAAGCGAGATCAAAGCGCGATTTCGTCGGCTGCGAAGGGTGGAGGTTGTCTCAGTGCAGAGTAACTTCCTTCCCTCCTCCGCCGTGAGCCAATTCCCGACACGCACTCCCAGCCGCCTGACCCCCTTCACGCGCCGAATGCCTGCCGCAAGATCGGGGCTAAGAAGTCCGCAATCGGATGCTTCATACGCCAGCCGGCGTATCGCTGCCAATCTCAGGTTAATCGTCGACGGGGCGTACGGGCGCTGTTCGAGTGCGATTCGGTACCGTGTGACCACGGTCCTGTTGAAGGCTATCCTGGGCTCCGAGCAGTACCATTCGATGAATTCACGAATGGCATGGTCGTACGAGCGCTTTGAACTCGAAGACGTGAGACTGTTCAAGACCGCAGATTTCGATTGTTCTAGATCGGGTAGTTTGAGGACCGCTTTCGGGACTCGTTTGCGTTTGCTCTTCGCCATTGGAAGCGGCCTCCGCTGCCGCGGCGAAAAGCATGATCCTGTCCCCGATCTTCTAACCAGTAGCGCGTTTCTCGTTACCTATCGACACATAACTTCCGGCTTGCTTGCCCGGCAAAATGCGTAAGTGTGGCCAACAGCGGTAGCGCGGCGTCGTTCTCAATTGACAACTCTCACACCTTCGCAGATACTGCAACCTGCGCATGTAGGAAGCAACGGCACATCGCCGAAGGGCAATGCCCACCTACGATCTCATCGTGGAGGCCCACATGCCCAATCTAGAGAACCTCAAAAAGCAAGCCAAGCTCATATTGCGGTGGCATCGCGAACGCCACTATCCCGTCGCCGCACAAATCCGTGGGCATCTGCCACGTTTCCGGAATATGCCCGACGCCGAGATTCTTGCGGCGAGCTTTAAGCTAAGCGATGCGCAAGAAATGGTCGCAAGACAACAAGGCTTCGATAGTTGGCAAGCCCTGACAACTGGACTTTCGACTATGCCGCTCAAGGTGAAATCATCGCCATCGAAAGCAACGATTGTCGGTGCAGAGCCGCAACTGCTCGTCACCGATATCAAGAGATCATGCGAATTTTTCAGTGAGAAGTTAGGCTTTACGCTTGTGTTCAGTTACGGCAGACCTCCCTACTATGCGCAAGTAGGTCGCGACGCGGCGCGTCTCAATCTGAGGTGCGTTGAGCGACCAGTAATAGAGTCCACGGTCCGCGATCGGGAGGAACTGTTGTCGGCATCTATGACCGTCGCTACAGCGGACGAGATCAAGCTGCTGTTTCTTGAGTTTCAGTCCGCTGGTGTTGCCTTTCACCAGACGCTGAAAAAGCAGCCTTGGGGCGCCAACAATTTCGTCGTCAAGGATCCGGATGGGAATCTACTGTTGTTCGCTGGACCTGCAAACTAACCGCTACCAGGCTGAACTGAGGAGGCATGACTCCCAATGGGTAACCTAGGCAGATTCGCAGGCGCGCTGTATGTACTCACGTCAATTGTGGGATTCTTCGCTAGGGGCTACGTTCCCGCCAAGCTGATTGTCTACGGAAACACAGCGGCCACAGTAAACAATATCGCTGCACACGAGATGCTCTTTCGCTTCGGCATCGCGGCACAGCTCATCAGCCAGGCTGCCTTTATCTTCGTGGCCTTCGCTTTATACAAGCTGCTCTCAGGGGTCGACCGGCGACATGCCTCGCTTATGGTGATCGTGGTCTCGGTCCCTATCGCGTTTGTCAACGAGATGAACTAACTGGCTGCCCTCGCCTTCGTCCGCGGCGCCGACTTCCTCCCTATAGTCGAAAAACCTCAGCGAGATACGGTAATGAGAAGTCGGCTTTCAGGAGGTAATCGATTCCTCCTAAATCACGGCAAGCCGGAAGTTAATTTGAAAACGACTGATGGGCCGTGAGCGGGATTGGCCGTTTCTCCGAATATCAGTATCCTCGGAATCTGGCACACAATTCGCGCACAGGATTCGAAATAAATGTTGTTCAACTTCCGGCCAGTCGACAATTCGGAAGTTCGCCGCTAGTCAATGCAAGCGCGTTTCTCGGGACTTATCGTTTGGAGTGAACAGACGATCATAGTGCCCTTTCAGCTTGGCCGTTGGGGTCGCTACATCGGCTCTGTCTCAGGACGCTTCACAGGGGCAAGTTCACGGTTTATGTTTCAAAAGCACGTTTGATGTATTCGCCAGTGTTGGCCCCGACAACTCGTTTGAACGCCTTACTGAACGCGGCGTCGGATTCGTAACCGACCAACCGAGCTACTTCTGGGAGCTTTTTGTCACGCCGTTCAAGTAACTGTATCGCCTTCTGCATCCGCCACTCGGTTACGTATTCCAGCGGCGTTTGTCCGAGTAGCTCTTTGAAACGGGCTGCGAATGCGGAGCGAGACATGCCCGTCGCTTCGGCCAGGGATTCGACCGTCCAGGGTGTATTCACTCTGTCATGAATGGCACTCAGAGCAGCGCCTATTTGAGGATCGAAAATTGCACGAAGCCATCCTTTGTTGCGTTCCGGTCCCGACGCGATATGCGCCCGGAGTACGTGGATAAACAGAACCTCGGCCAGCCGACTGGCGACAACTTCAGATCCCGGCGCCTGTTCTTCCATCTCTGACGCGAGCGCCTGCACTGTGGTGTGAAGAGCAAGCGTGCGTGCCTGATCGGCCTTCATCAAAATGAAGTTCGGCAATAACTGAGTGATCGGCCGCAGGCTGGCGCGATCGAAACTCAAGGATCCACAGACGATTGTCGTCGGCGCGCCACCGCTACCACAATGAGCGACGTTGCCGTTGGCCTTGGCCCCGATCTGGCGGAAGCTCCACCTCGGACGTGTTCGCGGGCTGTCGCGCAAAACAATCGAAGTCCCCTTAGCCAGTAAAAAGCAATCACCACCGGTGAGGGGAATCGGCTCCGCAACCCCTTCAACACTCAGCCAGCAGTTGCCGCGCGAAAGCATGGCGAAGTGCGCAAGATCAGTGGGTGAGGTCTTGTCGTGGGAAGGCGTGACCTTTTCTTCGGTCTGGTTTTCCTGTTTTACACCCCACGGGGCTGTGGCTTCGAGCCTGTGCAGACCGAAAGCGGTTACGTGCATCGTTTTGAAGATGTCGGTGATCGGGTCCAACTTAGCCTCTATCTTTTGGACGAATAGACAAAATCTTAGGACTGCCGGGCAATTCTCGTCCACCACTGAAGAACTCTACTCTACTGTACCGAATGCTACACATCTACCGAAGGATAATTATGGGAAAGCTTGAAGGTAAGGTTGCAGTGATCACCGGCGGCGCTACTGGCATCGGCCGTGCCGCAGCAGAGCGCTTCATCGAGGAGGGCGCCTTCGTCTTCATCTTCGGCCGCCGGCAGGCAGAGCTCGACGCCGCTGTGGCCTACCTCGGGCCCAATGCCCGCGCGGTGAAGGGCTCGGTCACCCATCTGGCCGACCTCGACCGACTCTACGCGGAGGTGAAGGCCGAGCGCGGAACCCTCGACATCGTCTTCGCCAATGCCGGGGCTGGAAGCCCGCTTCCACTCGGCAAGATCACCGCCGAGCACATTGACGAAACGTTCGACACCAATGTGAAGGGTACGATCTTTACGGTCCAGAAGGCGCTGCCGCTGATGGGCAAGGGCGGTTCTATCATCCTGACCAGCTCGAGCGCCGGCACCACGGGCGCCCCGACGATGAGCGTCTACAGCGCGAGCAAGGCGGCAGTGCGCAACCTCGCGCGGACCTGGGCGGAGGACCTGAAGGGCACCGGCATCCGGGTAAACGTGCTGTCGCCCGGGCCGACTGCGACCGAACTCGCGAAGGCAGCGCTAGGCGAGGAGGGCCAGAAGGTCTACGCCTCGATGACTCCGCTCCAGCGCATGGCCGACCCGGCGGAGATCGGGGCGGCGGCCGCCTTTCTCGCGTCGAAGGACAGCAGCTTCATGACCGCCAGCGAACTCGCCGTCGACGGCGGCCTAGCGCAAATCTGACCCACTCGCCCTAAGGCACCCCACTCGATTATTAGGAGCGCCGTAGGTTGCGGTAAACCAAAGGAGAATATATGAGCTACGCAATTGTAGGATTCGGCAAGACAGGCCAGGCCCTCGCCCGCGCCTTCGCCCGCAAAAACATCAACGTAACAGTCGCGAGTCGCCGGCCGCCAGAGGCGCTGGCACCGAAGGCCCGGGCGATTGGACCCACGGTCGTCGCGAAGTCGCTGCGGGATGCGCTCAAGGCCGAGACAATCATCTTGGCGGTCCCGTTCGGGGAACATCGTGAGGTTGCGAAGGCCCTGCCGAGTTGGAACGACAAGACGGTTATCGACGCGATGAACTCGTTTCCAGTCCCAGCAGAGGAACTGGACGGTCTCCCGTCCTCCGCCTTCGTCGCGAAGTCTTTCACCGGCGCCAAGCTCGTGAAGGGTTTCAATCACCTGGGTGCGGCCATCCTGGCTACCGATCCGATCGTCGAGGGCGGCCACCGGGTTGTCTTTCTGTCCAGCGATGATGAGGACGCCATCGCTCCCGTGGCGGATTTGGCCAAACAACTCGGTTTCGCACCCGTCAAGCTCGGAAAGTTCAACGAGGGGGGTGCGCTGGTGCACGCACGCGGCAAGACTTGGGGGCGGCTCATCTTCCAGGATTTGCTCAAGAAGGAGCAGTGATCGAGACTGTGTCAGCTTTGGAGGAATGACGTAAATTCAACAAAAATAACAACGAAAGACAAAAAGGCAAAAACCTATGAGCAATGACCATGGACAACAATTGGCAGGAAAAATCGCGGTTATCACAGGCGGAAGTAGCGGGATTGGCTTGGCCACTGCCAAGCGCTTTGTGGAAGAAGGCGCGCACGTAGTTATCACTGGGCGACGAGAGAAAGAGCTGAAGGAGGCTGCAGCCTTCATCAAGAAAAACGTTACAACGGTCACAGGCGACGTATCGCGCTTGGAAGATCTGGACCGCCTCTATGCCGTTGTGAAAGAGAAACATGGTCACATCGACATACTCTTTGCGAACGCGGGGGTGGGTACAATCGCACCGCTCGCGGTGGCTACCGAGGGACATTTCGACCAGACCTTCGACGTGAACGTAAAGGGAACCTTCTTTACGGTGCAGAAGGCCCTTCCCCTCTTCAAAGACGGCGGCTCGATTATCCTGAACTCTTCGGTCTCAAACGTATTGGGGCTCCCAGGCTTTACCGCCTACGCCGCGAGTAAGGCGGCTGTGCGCAACTTCGCGCGCGGCTGGACTATGGAGCTGAAAGACCGCAGGATCCGCGTGAATTGTATGAGCCCCGGAGCAATCGATACCCCAGCGTTAGCGACGACGACGGGCCTCACCGCTGAACAGGCCGAGCAAGCGGTCGCCCAGTTCACCTCGCAGATTCCAGTCGGTCGCAGGGGCAAGCCCGAGGAAATCGCGGCGGCAGTCGTGTTCCTCGCCTCCGATGAAAGTTCATATATCGCCGGCGTGGATCTCGCCGTCGATGGGGGCATGGCGCAGGTCTAGTAAGGAGTGGGCAGATCAAGTCGTGAGAGAAATCGAAAAACTGCTGAGGGAAGCATAGACGGCATCTCTGAGCCCGCCAAACTAGAAGGACTCTGTGTCCCCCAGTGAGGCGAGGCCGGCATGGCATCACGTTTTCTCGTAGCAACGGCGTCTCGTCGCTTAAAAGTGCCATGCGCGTGTCCCGGGAGCTATCTTCACGTGCGTGAACTCCAGTCGGCTCGCCGTCTTCATCAGCATGGAGTTGCTGTGCAATTCTAGCCCACGACGGTTGGCTTCAAAACAGCCTCGCTCCACTGGCGGAATGTGAATCTGATCTAGTTTACCTCCTGCCTGATGACACAGTCGCGCAGAGGTCCTTCTCAAATCGTGCGGTGCCCCGGACGGCAGACCAAAGCTTTTCGCGTTTGCTTTCACGCGATTGCCCAGATGACCTTGGGTGTAAAGCCGTGTCCGCAAATTCTGCCTGCTTTGTTGGAACCGTCTGCTAAACGCTAACGTACCATTGGCATCACGAGGTGTGCGATGAACGCAGTCACGGCACAGCAGTATGCGAGGTGGGTCGGGGTCCTATATATCGTCACGATCGTGGCAGGCGGATGGGGCGAGGCTCACGTGCCAAATACGCTACTCATGGCTAACGACGTGGCCGGGACTGCGCAACGGGTGGCTTCTTCACTGGGACTTTTCGGGCTAGCTTTGCCGCGTACCTCCTCGAAGCTGCCTGCGACATTACGCTCAACGTCCTGCTCTACGCGCTCCTCCGACCGGTGAGCCGCAATCTGGCATTGCTGGCAACGTGTTTCGGGCTTATGGCAACGTCGGTTTATGCTGCAGGAGAAATGCTTTACTTTGCCGCCGCCCTACCGGCTGTGGATGCCGATCTTGCGCGGGTTATCTCGCCGGAGGCCAAGACGGCGCTCACCTATCTTTGCCTCACCATTTACGGGTACGTCAACGGGATTTTCGCCGTATTCTATGGCACCGCGGCGATGGTTCGCGGGTACCTCATTCTACGTTCCGGCTACTTGCCCCGCGCACTTGGCGCGTTCTTTATCTTGGGGGGCGCCGGCTTTATCGCCAAGAACATCTTGGTTGTCGCCGTACCGCAGTACGACGTGCCTTATGTACTTCTTCCTATGTTCCTGGCGTGGTGCTACTGGGTGCTCTGGCTGCTGATCAAGGGCATCGATCGCGCCCAATGGGATGCGAAGCGGACGGCACCGGCAACTGCTGAAAGATGACCGACGATAAGGCTCGACCCCGTGAGAGGGGCTTCCGAAACCTGCTCTGCTGATTGCTCTCGAAGCATTTCCCCCCTGTTGAGAAGATGCCAGCTCGTTCTAGCAAGGCTGATAAGTGACAACAAGTCGGGCAGCGGATATCAATTTCTACGCCTGTTCCTCACGACGGCGCATCCGGCTCCAGGCCGATGTGATCATTGACCGCATCGTCAAAACGCTGCTTGCACCCGAGGTATCGCTCCGTGGTCTGAATTGAAACGAGGCCGAGCAGGAACTGGATCTGATCTAGTTCGCCTCCTGACTGATGACACAATCGCGCACACTTGCCTCGGCTTCGAGTTTATGCAAAAGCCGGATACTATGCGCCCGCACGATGATGGAATTTGACTACAAATCGCGTTGTAACCAATTGGAACCCACGTCTGAAACAACCCCATCCATTTAAACACTCTGGTGCGCTCGGAATTCGGCTTTGCTCCAGTTAACCTCCGTTTTGCTCCTCACGCGGACACAATCGCCGCGGTTGCCGAATCGCGTCTTCCGTTCTTGCTTCTTTGTATTAACTGTGATTAACTAGAAAGAATAATCGCAGGTTAATAGTTCCAACTAATGGCACCTTGCTAGCTTTAGACCGAATGGGTGGGGAAATCATGACGCGGGCAGCTCACCTCGCTCTTCTTATGTTGAGCGTGGCTTGTCTTCTTCCCGCGAAAGCGCTGGCACAAGGCGAAACCACCAGCGCCATCATTGGCGAAGTTAGAGACGCATCCCGCGCGGTCGTGGCGGGCGCCACCGTGACGATCACAAATCACGAGACCGGTCTGAGGCGAAGTGCCAAAACCGATGACGCCGGCCGGTTCAATTTTGCGCAGTTAAAGCCGGGTAGCTATTCGGTCACTGTGGAAGCACAAGGTTTCGACGTGGGACAAAACAACAACGTCGTTTCGGGCCTTGGCCAAAAGCAAACCGTGGATTTCACGCTTAAGGTGGCCCGATCCAATGAGACAGTTGAGGTGAATAGTGAGGCTCCACTCATAAACCCGGAGAACGCGAACACATCCACAACTCTGAATACTTCGGCGCTGGAGGACCTTCCGAATCCGGGCGGTGACCTCACCTACCCGCTGCAGTTTTCGCCGGGAGCACTCATCAACACGGCCGGCAGCGGCAACGATTTCGTTGGCGGCACAAACGGCTATGGCAACGTGGAGTTTAACGGGCTGCCAGCCCTCTCCAACGGCTACATCGTCGACGGGCTGGAAACGAACGACCCGCTCACGAATCTCAATAGCGGCCTCTCAACCAACCTTGTCCTGGGATTGAATTCGATCTCAGAAGTGACTGTCAACACTCTTTCTTATTCCGTGGATCAGGGACGGTATGGAGCGTCCCAGGTCAACTACGTAACCAAGTCCGGCACGAATCACTTTCACGGAAATCTCTATGAACTGTGGAATGGTTCGCAGCTGAATGCAGCGGACTACTTCACCAATGCGACGCCGGGAAACCACAAGCCGGGAGCGACCGTGAACCATTTTGGGGGCAGTGTCGGTGGGCCGATCGCGCACGACAAACTGTTCTTCTTCTTTGATAGTGAATGGGTGCGGATCGCACTGCCCATCGTAACGCCTACAATTGTTCCCAGTCCGGCATTCCAACAATACGTCCTGCAGCAACTTCCTTCTGCCTCGGTCCCGTTCTATCAACAGATGTTTTCCCTGTATGAAGACACCAACGGCACACCGACCGCAATACTTGGCTGCCCGCTGGGCGCCACCGGGGATGGCTGCGCGAACCGGCAGAGCGTCTCGCACTCCAGCGACGACCACGAGCAGGTCCAGACCATCCGTCTCGACTACAACATCAACCAGAAAGAAACAGCATGGTTTCGCTTTCAGTCGGACACTGGGCTGCAAGCCGCGTACACGGATCCCATCAACCCAGTCTTCAATGCGCTTTCGCCACAACCGCTTTATTCGTTCGCGGCGGGACACACGCACATTTTCTCTCAGAACCTGGTGAACTACTTCAACCCGGCGTTCTCGTGGTACGAAAGCCTGTTTGGGCCGAGCAACCTCCAGAAGACCCTTTCGGCTTTCCCGATCGTATTGCAGGGTAGCGGGGCGAACGCCTTCACGCCCGTTGGAGGGCTCGACAACACCTGGGTACAAGGCAGACGAGCATCGCGGTTCTTCATCAATGACAACCTTGCCTGGAGCCGCGGCGCTCATGAGCTTCGGTTCGGAACCAATATCCGCATCTTCCGCTTGAATGACTATGACTTCGGGGAGGGCACGGTTCCCACCGTGACCTACACGAACTTGCAGCAATTTATCAGTGGAGTGGCGAACACCGCGTCGGAAGCGTTCCCTTCGCACTTAAACGAGCCCTTCAACTTTCTCAATCTCGATGTCTATGCGCAAGACACCTGGAAAGTAACTCGCACTCTGACTTGGACGTTTGGTGTGCGCGACACTTTCAACTCAAATCCCCTGAATCCTCACGATCAAGTCGCCCGTCTTCGCGGGGCCTTCAGCTCCATCTCGCATGATGTCAATCAACCGCTAGACACCGTTATTCAAACGCATCTCGGAAATCTGTTCTCGTCCACGGCGGTGGCCATTCTGCAGCCGAGAACGGCGATTGCGTGGCAGTTCGAGCCGAAATCTGTGCTCCGGACAGGCTTTGGAATTTTCAGCGATATCTTGCCGGGCACGGTGGCCGACTTGATTGGCACGAATCCTCCCTACAACAAGACGTTTCAGGGAGGCGTGCTTGGCAGCGTAGGCGGCACGGCCATCGCGCCGGGAGTGCCCAACAGCGCAGTCGATGCAACCATGACAGCAAATCAAATTTTCACCTCGGGATTCCCCGAAGGACAGCTTTCGTGCGCCTCTCCACAGTCAAGTCCCGCAGATTGTCTTCCACCGGTCGCGATCACGGCCGTTCCAGATGGCAAGCTCCACGCGCCATACTTCATGGAGTGGAGCCTAGGAATAGAACATCAATTTGGAACCACGGCCAGTGTGCAAGCGCAGTACGTAGGCACGCGGGCCGTGAATCAACCGTACTCGACCCAAGTCAACGGTTACCAAACCGTGTGCCAGGGCTGTTTTGCACCATTCCTCTATCTGCAATCAACCGATCCGCGGTTCGGTGCGGTGACGCAGTTCTCCACCGGCGCAAACAGCCACTACAACGGCCTTCAATTGACCGCAATGAAACGCCTTGGACATGGACTGCAAGGGCAGGTGAACTACACCTGGAGCCGTTGCATGGATACGGTCTCGAACGGAGGGTTCCTTTCCTTTTCGGCGGGAGGGATTCTCTCGCCCCTGCCGGGAGATCTGGCACGCGATTATGGTCCCTGCGACTACGACATCAGGCACAATCTCAACGCGCAATATGTTTATCAGCTGCCCGTCAAAGTTCACAGTCATTCCCTCGGCTATGCGCTCAACGGTTGGCAGATATCCGGAACCGCGTTCTGGCACAGCGGGGTTCCGTTCTCGGTGCTGAGCACGCCATATTCAGCAAACGGAAACGGCATCGTGCAGGGCAGTGGACCGCAGTTTGTCAGCCTTGTTCCTGGTGTGCCGCTGTATGAGCATCATCCGATTCCGGGCGTAACCCAGGCGGGAACGATTCAGTGGCTTAATCCGAACGCATTTGTATCGGCGGTCGATCCGAGCACCGGACAGTGTAATGGCGGCGACAGCCCGCAGAGTTGCCAATTCGGAAATCTAGGCCGCAATGCTCTGCGAGGTCCCGATTTTCTCTGGAGCGACTTCTACCTGACAAAATGGTTTCCCTTGACTGAGCATGTGAAGCTGCGGTTTGAGGGTCAGTTCTTCAACGTCTTCAACCATCCGAATTTCGCGCTTCCAAGCATGGTTCAGGCCGGCATTCCAGGAAATCCTTCCACGCAGAGCGGATTTGGAGCGCTCACGTACACCACCTCTCCGCCGACCGGCCTATTAGGCGTCGGACTGGGTGGCGATAGCAGTCCACGCATGATCGCCTTTCAGGCGCGGTTGGAATTCTGATCGTGCCCGGCGTTTCTGGACAAACAGTCAGCAATCCTAAAGTAGTCTGTCTCGCCACACGATTAGGTACTGGGAAGTCGGCTTCTAGTCATCAATCACACAATTGACGCTAAGCCCGTTTATGAGGATTCAACTCATCTCCTGTCGCTTGCCAAAAGCCGATAGCGCTATTACGGGTCGTCGCTCTTTCAGTACCTGTTCCCTCTCGTCTCTCTTCGTCAGGTGGATTTAGCGTCGGCAGGGAGTCTCTTTGCCGAGGCCTCGGACCCAGCCGGTTCACGGAACGGCTCTACATCAATGCGCTCGTAACACACTTCCAGCACGGTCAGGTATTCTGTACCGCCCGGCAATTGAAGGACTACGCTGTCACCCGCTGCCGACTTCATTAACGCGCGCCCCAGAGGTGACACCCAACTGATGTGGTTGCGGTTGAGATCGATTTCGTCGGTGCCCACGATGCTCACCACTCGCTCCACTGCCGCGGCATTGGCATAGCGCACGGTGGCTCCGAAGAACGCCTTCGTCGCAGCCTGCCCCGATCTCCGAGCTTCCGGGTCCACCACTTCCGCGGCTTCGATTCGCTTCGTGAGAAAACGAATTCGCCCATCGATCTGCCGCAGCCGCCGCTTGCCGTACTGATAGTCGGCGTTTTCACTGCGATCGCCGTTGCCGGCAGCCCACGCCACCACCTCCGTCACGGCCGGGCGTTCCCTGGTGAGGAGAAACCGGTGCTCATCTTTAAGGCGCTCCAGCCCGCTCGGCGTGATGTAGTTCTTGACTGGCGTCGCGGGCTCGTCTGGTTTTGGTTTTCTGGTAAACCCTTTTCGCATCTTGTAGTCTTTCCAGGGCGAATCAACAGGCTACACCGGAAGAGGCAGAACCTGTCAGGCATGATCGGAAACCGATTGCGAAGCACGCACCTCAAACCCCCATACGTTCAACTGGTCAGCAATAAAGTTCTCTGAGTGTTCAGTGATCTTCTGTACGAGATCGAGCATCTTCACGAACATCTCGTTCACCAATGCCTCGTCATCGATCCGCGTGCCCACCATCATTTCCGCCGTGATGAGATCGGGGGGCTGGCCCACCTTTGCCGGTCGCCATAATAACTGAGGCTGCCCCAGCTTTCCTTCTTTTGGAAAGCTGGGCACCACTGGCGTTTGCGCCACCGATTTTCTCTCTCCCAACCGAGCGGTGGAGGCGACGGGAAACATCCCCAGAGGAATAGGTTCGTGGTGCCCAGCTTTCGAAAAGCACGAAAGCTGGGGCAGCCGATGTCGTGCCAGGGTAGAAAAAATCGAAGCTGTGCCAGTCCACGTGGTTGATCTTATGCTCCATTCAACCAACCGCCGGTAAAGCCTGCTCGCTTCATACCACGCACCAGATTGGGCACTTTGGCGGGTGGCCCGGGCTTTCGATCTCATTGGCAGCGCTAACACAAATGGGTTGCCCCATCCTTCGCGCACTTTGCGAAGGGTGGGAGTCCGAATGCGGACATAAAGACTTCACAGAATCTTACGCTGGACCATCGTTACCCCACTAATCGGGAGTTGGCTCGCGTTGCACAACAACCAAAAACACCACACCGACAACGACAAACATTCGGAATGCCTCTTCCTGCCCATTCCACATTTTCGACTGCCACATCAGAAACCATTCGCCCCCGACATCGAGGAATGCCACCAACCACATCAGCAGGCTCGTCATCAGCGCAATCACGGCGACGTCCCGCGCAGCAGCGAATTGCGACCCGTCCGCACGATACGATTTCAGCAATCGAACACCAGCCCACCAGCATAGAAGCATAGTGACTGATTCCCAGGCGATAATGGCGATGTAGAAGACCGTATGTACCAGCGGCGAATTGAGGGCGCGCCACATGAGGTGATTGCCCGGAAAAGTTGAGTCCATCATCAGGACGTGGCGGACGAATTCGTAGTTGGAGCCGTAATCCGTGATGTTATTGAGGACGAGAATCGTATAGAAAAGTGCGATGGCAAAAATGAGAACCGCTTTGGAAACGCGAAGCGCGATTACATGCCGCATAGGTTGTTGCACGCGCGAATTATATCTCTCGGCGGTTTATCCCGAACTTTCTTGGAGTCCTTTTCTGCGCTCGTTCACGCAACTCCCGGCGTGACGGCCTCTCGCTTTGCTGGCAGGAGCGCTAACAGGACGACTCCGATCGCAAGGAATACGATCACATCAGTAAAGTTCCGTTGGACGCCGTGAATCCACGCTTCCACGGTTTGAATAGCCATCACCGCACCATGGGAGATGTTCCACCAAGCTGCTAGGGCGATCATCGAGCGATGCTCAGACGGTCTCCTTGCGGCCATGAGCAGAAAAACCCCGACCGGAATAAAAAAGCTCAGAAACATCGGTTCGCACTCGTTCTTCTGCTCCAAAAGCCAGCTGGAATGTCGCAGATCGATATATAGAAAATAAATCAGGGCCACATTGATCAGCCCCACGATCACCAGGACGATCTGGGTTAGGCGTTCTCTTTTCACATGGACCTCATTGGAGCGAATTTTGCTGTGTGCGCAGCAGCGGCTTTAAGAAGAAGTGACCCCAGCTTCCGGTTGGCGGACGTCCGGGGGTTGGCCTACCTTAGCAGTTTTGCCTACGCCATTCCCACAGAGGGTGCCCCATCCCTGCGTTTTTTGCAAGGTGGGCGGCGATGCTGCCTGCGCAACTCTTGTCCCTTCACCCCAACCCGTTGCGTATGCCGTCGTCGTACCCGCCCTTCGCAAAGTACGCGAAGGACGGGGCACCCGCAGATGTGGTGGCTTCTGCAGTTTGAAGGCCGGGCCGCCCGCCATGCTTGGGAGCTTCAGGATTCGGGCAAGGGTGATTGCTCGGGTTGCGGTTGCGCCTTTCGCCTCAGGACCAACGCCGAGAACAGCGTGATGACGAGCCCAATCGGGAAGGGATGAATGAACGTGAGCACCGCATTGAAGAACGGGTTTTTGTACAACTCTTTGTATCTTCTGACCTGCTGAAGTTTTTCCTGGACGGTTGCCGGGCTCGCTCCCGAGGCGGTGAGCTTCTGAACCAAATGAGCGCCATATGCGTCCCAGAAACCAGGCAGGAAGTTGTAGTAGATCACTTCCCAGGTTACGACATAGAAGATGCACGATATCAGCGTAATGGAGAGGCCGACGGCGAAAGCCTTTAAAAAGGTAATCTGACCGTCGCCGATGTTATCCCGGTAGGTTCGGATGCCGACAAACACCATCAAGAACGAGAGCACGATAGAGGTGTTGCTGATGATCGCGCCGCGGTCGAAACCAATCCGGTCGCCGAAGGTGACCACCGCGATCATCATCAGCGAGGAGATGGCGCCGGAGATCAGCCCGAAGGTGACGATGATCTTTCTCATATTCTCGTAATGTCTTTCATCCGATCGTCTTTTGTCCGCTCGTCTTTTATCCGATGCCGACCTTTCCACGTATGCCGCCGGCCCCATGCTCACGGGCTCAGCGGCCAGTCACGTCAGCTGGCGCCTTGGATGCCGCTGGGATAACTACGATAAGGTTATCGCCTGCCCCGGGGTGAGTCATCCCAAGATAATCGAGCTTGTCGAGCTCCGGTTGGGCGTCGAACCCGATGTCTTTCGCGGTCATGTTCGGCGCATAAAACATCAAGTGCGGAGGGAAAATGCCGGTGCCGTGCTCAGGCATTGCCCTCAAGCGGTTGTGGCTCGACATCATATAGAGGAACCCCGGTTTGCTGGGATACTGGTAACGGCCTTCCTTATATCCGCTGGCGATGTCTGCCTTGATTTCGGCCTCGGACTTGCCGTTTGTGCGCAGCTCTTCACCGTGCAGGTAGACAAGCAAGAGAGTGCGGCTGCCTTCGGCGTCGAAGCACTGCGGCTCGATGGTTGTTTCTGGCTGGGTTGTTTCTGCGGGCTTTACGAAATGCCGGCCAACAAAACAGCTGAAGCCGTTCGTGCCTTCGCGCGCTTTCTCGTAGCCTTTGGGGCCAAGAACATAAACTGTGGCTTTACTGGATACCTCGGCCGGGGCAGCGCTCTCGGCGAGTGAGATCTGCTGGTCTCGTGGCATGGAGGCGTCGTAGACCCGGGGAAGTTCATATTCCGGGGCGGCGGCGGTTGCGGGAATGAGCGCCGTGCTTGAAAACAAGCCGATCGACAGAGTACCCACGACAAAGACCTTCATCGAATTCAGAGACTTCATGTTCGCTCCTTTTTTCAGGAAGTTTATGTTTTCGAAAACTTCATGTTTTCATAAACTTCGTGCTGCTCGTATTGAGCCGCGGCTCAACATACCGCAGGAGGCGGGGTCGGTGTCGTCATCCTTTCGGCTGATTTTGGCGGCGGAGGAGAAAAATCATTCGTTTGGGGGAGCGGTTATTGGCGCGAACGGTGTAAGTGCAAGAGTAAGTGCATGAGTAAATCAGGGGAGAAGGCCGAATTCCTTGCCGAGTTGCACCGCTTGCGTTCTTCGTTTCGCCCCGAGTTTGTCGAAAACACGGCTGGAGTGGGTCTTCACCGTGCTCTCGCTCACAAAAAGCTTCTCGGCGATTTCGCGGTTGCTCAGGCCCTGGGCGATCAGTTCAAGAATCTCAAGCTCACGTCGAGTGATGTGGAGGTCCTCGCGTTTTCTTTCGTCAGGGATGAACGGACCCCCGGCAGGGACGGGGACCTCCCTCACCACAATTGTCTGGCGTTTTGCTGTCAGCTTGAGGCCAAGCCAGATGCCAAGAACGGCAAAGGTCGCGGCGATCAGTCCGCCGTAGATTTCGATGGAATGTTCAACGACCAGGAACCGATACTCGGTCCACTGGAGCAGAGCAATCAGGGTTCCACCGATCAACCCGTACATAAGGACGTGGCGCTTCATAAGTGGCAGCAGGATTCGTTGCGGAAATTATCGCACCCATTCGCTTACACTCAAACCACATGCTCAACCGGGGCCATGCCTATACCACAATCATCGGCAGCAAAGATCATGGACAAACCCTGCTCTCCCACCTGGCAAGCCTCTACCCTCACTCAAGCGCACAAGCCTGGCAACAAAATCTGAATAGTTGCGAAGTCACCGTCAACGGCGTCACCGCCACCGGAAGCGAATCGCTCATTGCAGGCCAAACCCTTGTCTGGAACCGTCCACCCTGGATCGAGCCCGACACTCCTCAGCACTTCGAAGTACTGTTTGATGACCCGCATCTGTTGGCCGTCAACAAACCTTGCGGACTTCCAACCCTCCCCGGCGGCGGCTTTATGGAAAACACGCTCCTGCGTCTGGTGCAAAAGCAAACTCCCAACGCAAACCCTGTCCACCGCTTAGGCCGAGCCACAACCGGCATCGTTCTCTTCGCCAAAACAGCGCAGGCCGCCGCTCAACTAGGCGCGGACTGGAACACGCCCAGAATTCAAAAAATCTATTGGGCGCTGGCTCAAAACGTCGTCCAGAATGACGTCCAGAACGACGCACAGCACGTCCTCCAGAACGACGTCCAGAATGACGCCCAAGACGACGCCTACGAAATCCTCACGCCCATCGGCCTGGTACCGCACCCGCGCATCGGCATGGTGTGGGCCGCCAGCCCGAATGGCAAGCCGGCAAAGTCATTGGCGAAGATCGTCTCACGCACGGCAACCAACACAACATTTGAGGTAAGCCTGAATTCCGGCCGCCCTCATCAAATCAGAATCCATCTGGCATCCATCGGCCATCCTCTGGTAGGCGATCCTCTGTACGGTTCATCCGGCCAGCCTCTCGAAAATCTCCCCGGCCTCCCCGGCGACGGAGGATATTTCCTGCACGCCCGCTTTCTAAAATTCCACCACCCCATCACCGGCGAACCAATCCATCTTGAGGCAGCTTTGCCGGCGGGATTCTGATTGCGTCAGTTGGTTCACGGCCGGGAATCAAATCAGGACGGGTAACCCTCGATCTGTTTTTGCAAGCAATCGACGTAAGGGCGGCCCACTCGCCCAGGAATTGGGCTAGCTTTAAAAAGGTAGGCCACCTGCCCTAGTGCTTAGAGTCTTCCTTCACAATCCATGTTTCCTCTATTTCAACCTTGTGTTCCCCATCGTTAATTGCCGCTGCGAGATCACTATCGCTTACGTCTGGATCTTCAAGGTGGTCAGTCGTGATCTCAATTGACAACGTACCCTTCACACCAATTGGGAAATCCTGTTGTGCTTCGAAGAAGTGATCGTTCAATTCGGTGACACTAATCTTACTCATTTCCTCGTCAGACATCGTGACGTACTCGGACTTAAAGATTGGATAGTCCACCGTGCATTCTGAGACCGCTGTAAAAGGTATGCCAATTTCGCTTCCCCCGTAGTACTCGATATTGTCAAAATCAAACACCGGCTCGGCCTCCTCCACCATCGATATCATCGCTTCGTTGCTGTCTTCAGAAAAATAGTGGTCGTGAATAGTTCGATATGCCAAAGCGTCAACAATGTCATTCTCTAGCATGAGCGCGAGACTTTCATGTTGTTTGGGGATGATTTGTTTCGCTCGTTCCATATTCGTAGCGATGGTTTCCCCTGTCAATTTCGCGAGCGCTTCTTGGCACTCTTGTGTACTCGTGAAGTCATCGAGTTCCTTGAAGGCCTTTACATTCTTGATCGTGCCGACCGCATTAAACAATCCACCGTCATTTACAACAACGTAGACGGTCTCATGCTCACTCGCCAGGTCAACAATATTGTGGAAGATGAAGCTATCAGGAATGTCGTCTCGATGCTTTGGCGATGAGAATGGCGGATTCCCTTGGAAGTAGTCATCCATCACACGATTTCCATGCTTTGGCCGTATTGCGAGAACTTCCGCGTTGCAGTCCCCAATCCACTCCTTGAATTCTGATCGTGCGTTTGCGCCAACTCGTGGTGCGAGCTTATCTGCCATCTTTGTCGTTTTGTCAGCAAAGTCTTTTAATATTTCACTTCGTGAACGACGATTGATACTCTTCGCTGCCGTAAGTATTTTCTGGATCTCCTCCTCAGTCGCAATCTTTTGTTGAGAAATAAATTCTCGTTTCACTACTTCGGGGACATAGAGTTTCACCTTCTGGCCCTTACACAGCCTCTTAAGCGCGCGGAATCCGCCCTTCTCTCTCTTCGGGTCTTTGCGATAAATCGACGTGTCAATGGTGACGTGCAGCAAAGTTTTTCCCCGAGAAATCCTACCATTATTGTCAATGGACAAGACTGGCTCTTACGACTCCGCGGGGATAAAACCGGGGACAGACGGGACTGACCCCATTTTGGCAGCAACGACTCAGTTAAGAATGGGGAACGTCCCGTCTGCCCCCGCATTTCTCTGTCCCCCCGCAGGACCTTGGTGTCGCGGTCATCTTTCCCAAATCGGGGAACGTTTAGGATTAATGTCTCGTCAGGACTCGACCGTGCGGCAGCGGAAGAATCTTAGAGGTTGACCTCCGGGTCTGTGGTACGCCTGTCTGCCCCGAATTCCGAATTAATGCCACTGTCCATGTCAGGCGTGCTTTTGATATGCTAGGCGACGCCCAAGAAAGATGCGTCCCAATCAAGAAGGTCATAGCAAGTTGACGTGGACGGCATTCCGGGACTGATGTGAATACGTAGGCGCGCCGAAGGAGGGTACATGCTGACCAATCCTGCATTCTGGGCGGGTGTGGTTTTCGCGGGAGCGTTGGTTGCATTTCTTGCGTACACGGTCTCCAAGGGTCAGAATCTTAATCGCGCCCAGCAGAACATTATCAAGTTTTTAGCTGCTATTTGTGCGGGAGCTGCTGCTGCGTTCATTTCAGGCAGTGCAATATTTGACGCAAGTTGGACGGGACCTGCGGGGAAGGTAGCTATCTCTGGTACTTCAGGGGTAGCCCTCTTCTTCGTCGTTTTCTTTTTTTTTGATCGAACGAACGATCCAGATGACGGAGTTGAGTTCGATATTCCAGAGAATTGCAATTTTCGTCAGGCCCTGGACCAGGCGGCACAGTTGACCGGCGGCGTGACACTAGACTACACAAGCTTAACGCCAGCGGAATTGGCGCAACCCCTAGCCGCTGGCCACATCACGTCCCGAACATTCCCGGAGTTTTTCGAGGCATTCCAACTAAGAACAAAGCAAGTAAATTCGATCAGACGATACAAAGTTACGGAGACAAACAATCTGTTCCGTTTCGTTATCACATAGGAGAAATGCTGTGAGCAAAGTTTGTTATTGCCCCAACCCTCCCGGCGGTCAAGTCGTATGTGAAGACCGGCAACTTGGAATGTGTGCTTTTCGTAATGGCAAGAAAGTTGGCGGGTGTTTGGATGTTCCGCAGAACATTGCAACCATTGAAGACCAGAATGAGAAGAACCTTGCTATCGTCAACTGGGTACTCTCCCAGATTACGGGCGAACCTCAGGCGCCGAACTTCGCGATCAATTACTATCAACGTCAAATGTTACAGTCTGGCAGATTCACTTCTCCGGATGGCTCGATTGTCGTGCATTTCAGCCTTCCAGAAGGCATTGATCTCGACAGTGCGACAGGTTTGGCTGCGGTTTGAAGATAGTTTGGCGGGGTGGCCCATTCGAGTCCGGTGCTGGCTTGAGTCCCGGGAAAATATGGTGGGGAAAATATGGGGACAGGCGGGCCGTTCCCAATTTTTCGACGAAAGGAAATTGGCGAACCTCCCGTCTGCCTCTGGTCTTAATGTCCGATTCGCGCAAACGGCGCGCCATCAGGACGGGGCACCTGCTCTCTCGTTCTTTACTTCTTGGGCCGCGACTCCGGCGGCACAAGGCCTGCGAGGCGGTAGTACACAACGAGCTGGCCGTAGTGTTCACCGCTATGCTCGATGAGGCCGTATGCTATGTCGAGAACGCGCGCTTTCTGGCCAGGGTAATAAACAACCTCCGTCGTCAGGCCCTTTTCGCCTTTCGATTGGATGGCGGCTGCGCCATCGGCGAAGGATTTCTTGACGAACCGAACGATGTCGGCCTTGGACTTGTATTGCTCGCGCTTGGGATCTTCTGCTGCCTGTTGCGCCTTCCCCATGACGGGATTGATGAAGAAATAGTTCGATCCTGCCGCGTGCAGTAACTGCTCGGCGAAGCTGCGTTCGGCCGGCGTGGGCTTGAAGTCGTATTTGTCCTCAGGAAAATCCTCGGCCATGGCGATGAGTTTGCGGCCAACCTCGTTCCAGGAATCGAGCACGACCTTCAATTCCGGATCGGCAGATTTGACGGCTGCATTTTTATTTATCGCGTCATTCTTCATCACATCATCCTTCATCGCGTCCTGGGCAGGAGCAGGAAATGCGAATGCCAGCAGGACGACAGCGAAAAACGGTATTTTTTTCATTTCACTCTCCACGATTGAGTTCGCAATCAAAGCTTCAACTTCTTATTTCGCCTGTGTCTTATTTCGCCTGTGTCAGCCCCGTAACAACCTCAGCAACTTTTTCCAGAATCTCGTTCCAGCCCTCGAGTTGCCCGCTGTTCTTGGCGCTCTGCATCGGTTCATTTCCAATGAAGGTAAGCTTCGTCTGGCCGTTTCCTAAGTCCTCAAAAAGAGTCACGTCGTAAGCGCCCTCGATGGCCTCAGATTCGATTCCCAATTGCGCAGGGTCAACCCTGTTTCCTTCCGGGTCGGAAAAGTACATCAGGGAAACAATCTTCTCGTACGGAACAATCTCGTAGTATTCAACCGCGTTCCAACCCTCCTGCCCGTCCGGCGATCTCATGCAGCAGAGAAGTTTCCCTCCCACGCGAAAATCCATTTTGCAAGCCGGCGAAGTAAAACCCTTCGGCCCCCACCACTGCATGATGTACTTCGGATCTGTCCACGCCTTCCAGACCAATTCGCGTGGGGCATCAAAAATTCTTGTGACGACCATCCGCTCTGTCTCATTCATCGTGCTTTTTGCCATCTCCGGCCTCTTCTTTCTTTATTAGGATCTTTCTTCAATTGATCTTTTTTTATTTGATCGTTCTTCATTTGATTTACAACTACTTCCAGTTTGTCGAAGCTCTCTTCCCAGAAGCGGCGATAGTTAAACGCCCAGTCGCGGACTGTTTTGATCGCCTCTGGCCTGAGCGTGCACACACTCTCTCGTCCACGCTTCGTCTTGATCACAATCCGCGCCCGCACCAGGTAGGCAATATGTTTTGAAATCATCTGCTGCGACAGTGCAAACGGCTCCGTCAATCCATGCACAGAGGCCGGCCCACGGGAGAGTCGTTCGATCATCGCCCGCCGGGTTGGATCCGACAGAGCCACAAACGTTGTACCTAATCGATCCACAACCATATGGTAGTTGATTATCGGGCAATGTCAAGTGTAGATTTTGCGATCCGGCGGCGCAGCGTATGCTGGAGCCTAGAAATCCACGAACGCGAAGGCCCTATGAGCGACAAAGCCGAGAATTTGACCATTGCCGTTCTGATCTCGAAGGCAAGCGAGAAGCTTAGACAAGAGTTCGAATCCATAAGAGCAACGAACATTCACAGCGGTGAGATGGGTGGTGAAACCGAAGAGAAGGTTCGTGATTTTCTGAATAAACTTATGCCCAGGCGCTTTCAAGCGACGGCAGGTTTTGTCATTGACATAGACAATCAGATGAGCAACCACCAAGACGTCATCATCTATGACGCCATGTCGAGCCCGTCATATCGATATGAGGAGAATAATCAGATTGTGTCGTCGGACGCCGTTGCCTCGATCATCGAAGTCAAATCGGTCCTCAATAAAAGCCATCTGGAGAACGGTTATCAGAAAATAGCTGAGGTAAAACGGCTTCGCAAAAGGCCCATGAGCGACATGGACCAAAAGGCGACCGAGAGCGATATGACTACCACCGGCACCCTTGGGATCATTCTCGGGTTTACGAGTGACATTTCGCTTGAAAAGATAGCCGAGCATTGTGTGGAGCTGAACGAGAAATACGATAGCGCTCACATCCCAAATTTGATCGTCGTGGTTGATGTGGGAACGATCAACTACGCTGCAGAGTTCGTCGGTGGCGGGAAAATGGGCGACTTGGCGCCGACAGGAGACGATGAGTTCGTCATACCGCCATGCTACGTCCACTTGGTCGCGCGGCAGGATGGCGCCTTCGCCATTAATCGGCTCTTTACACACCTGATCTCGCATCTGGCGTTCTTCCCTCGCCGCCCGAGCATTCCCCCGTTCAATGTTCTTCTCGAAGGAGCATCGTCAGTCCAGCAGCATATCGGCCTCTACCAATACAACACCGAGCGTCGATTGATTCCGTTTCCGATGCAGCGGCCGCCCAAGGAGCCGGGGCAACGGCCAAATCCTGTCATTAAGGTCAGGGACAGAGCAACGAAGAAGGAACTGGCCACGATGACATATATCCCCTGGCAGGACGGGGGCGTGATACGGAAAAAAGGTGACATGCCGCTGATTGGCTTGATTGTCTGGTTCACCAAGGGGTCTGCGCCTCACACGATGAAGATTGGAGATCACGAGTTGACCACGGTCATGAAGGTAACGCGGGAGGAGTTCGAAAAGTGGCCAGAGGTTATCAACCGCCAAAGCAATCTCTTAGCCCAGCTTGAACAGCCCTTTCCCTTTGAAGCTCGACAGATTGAGGGCATGGAGGGCACCGCTGAACCGTTCATATCCCGAATCATGGTCGGGGTCATGGGGTTGGCACAGTCACTATCACAAACTGAAAAAACGGAGTTCGATGAACGTTATTCAGCGACTCTCAATCCTGCACTCCAGATGAGGAATGCTTATCGAAAGATCAAAGATACGATCAGAGACCACAAGGCTGCGCTCGTGAACCGGAGCATCGTCCGTAAGTCGGTGGGGCCGGAACCGCTGCTCACTGAGCGAATCGATACTCAACTCAGAAACAGCACCAATTTGCTTCTGGAGATGGCCCATCAGGCACTCCAAGCCATTCCCGTTTCCATGAAATTCTTCAAGATCAATATCGACTTCCTGACGGATAATGAGAAGCGATTCGCCATCGGTTGCGAGAAATATGAGGCGAAGATGCCCGAAGTCGTGGCGTACCTACGCAAATTGCGGCCGATCTGGATCGACCTGAACGAACAGTTCAAAAAGCAGCGATTTGGTTCATGGACACTGCCAGCGGTGCGGTATGAGGTTCGCGAAAACGTCGTGTTAATGAATGAACCTCAGGTTGAGGGCAAGCCCGTGACCAAATATATTGACGATATCTATAACGTGGTTGCACTAGCAATCGAAGAATTGATTGTCTACGGCTTCCAGCAACTGCCCAATCAAATCCTCGCAATCGCTGAAATCCCACATAGCCAGCGCGACCCGAACATGGCGCAACGATTCAAACGAACAATGAAGGGGTATGAGCCGCTTTACGAGCTGAAGTGGACTGGCAGGAGCTTCTACGAAAGCTAGGCTTGGCTTTTCTCTTCGCTTCCCGTCGGGTCAGTACTTCTAAGTCGACTAATAGAAAGTGATCCCTTCACCCGGCTTCGATTCTGGTGGATCACGGGCAAACCTTCAATCATCCAAAGTGCCAAGCGTTGGCCGGCAACTTTCTCGTAGAACTATACTGCGGCTACACTGGAAGAGCCACCAGCTGCCCTCCAAAATGATCTCTTTCTCAAACATCAATAAGCAGTATGGCAAGCAGTTGCTCTCCGTGGATGCTTCGTTTCAGTTGAATCCCGGCGAAAAAGTCGGACTGGTCGGTCCCAATGGGTCGGGCAAGACAACGCTCTTCCGTATGGTGGTCGGCGAGGAAACTCCCGACGACGGCACGGTCTCTGTCCCCAAGAAGTTGACGATCGGCTACTTTCGCCAGGACGTCGAGGAAATGCAGGGCCGTTCGGTCTTGGATGAAGCGATCGCAGGCAGCGGACGCGTCGGCGATCTGCACCACGAGCTCGAAGCCTTGCAGCGGGAAATGTCCGACCCCGACAAGGCGGATGACATGGACCGCATTCTCGATCGCTTCGGGCACGTGCAGGAGGAGTATGAGCATTTGAACGGTTACGCGATCGAGTCGCAGGCGCGTGAAGTGCTGCACGGCCTGGGATTCAAAGACGATCAGATTGACGGCGACGTGGGCGCTCTCTCCGGCGGATGGAAGATGCGGGTTGCTCTGGCGCGCGTCCTGCTCGGAATGCCACATGCAGTGGAAGTTCGTGCATCGGTAGCGCTAATGTGGTAAATAGTTCCAACCGGAGCAGGGATGAATCCTCGGATTGTGGGTATTGCGGGACCTCTTAATGGTATGACCTTGGCACTGACCGATGAAGAGATATCGGTGGGGAGAGAAGCGTCCAACAAGTTGTGGGCTGCGGACTCTGCGATGTCTCGGCGGCATTTCACGATCGTTAAGCAAGAGGACGGGCGGTTTCTTCTGCGCGACCTGGGCGGACGAAACGGTACACGCGTCAACGGGGAAAAGATCGACAAACACGAGCTCTGTCATCGCGATCAGATCACCGTCGGTAATTCAACACTCGTCTTTCTGTTGGGTGATGAAGAGGCGATTGCGGAGCGGAATCCGCTGGAACTGGACGATACGACAGTAGAAGAAGATGTGGTTGCATCCCTCCATCCCGAAGATTCTAGTTATCTTCATCCTGAGCGGACATCAGCTCAACCGAAGGCGGAGCGTTTAGCAGCGGACTTGAGTACGGTTCTTAAGATCGCCACGCATATCGGTGGGATTCGAGACGAAGGAGGGCTGCAGTGGCAGTTATTAGGAATGTTGTTCGACGTCGTGCCCGCGCAACGGGCCGCAATCCTGTTTCTTGACGGCGCAGGAGAGATCGCCAGCAGCGCGGCCTGGGATCGCGTACATGGACCGGAGGTGCCCGTCCGTGTGAGCCGGACCTTGCTGAAAAAGATAACTGCCGAACGAACTGGCCTTTTATTGGACAACATCAAGCGCAGCTCCGTGGGACAAGCCGCCAGCCTGCAATCTGCGGGAGTGAAGTCGGCACTCTGCGTTCCACTGCTGCTTGCCGATCGAGTGAGCGGTGTGATTTACCTGGATACTCGGAGACCGGAGAATCCTTTTGACAGCGATCATTTGCAGTTGATCACGGCGGTGGCCGGTCTGATCAGCCTGGCTTGGGACCGTGTTCGGCATTTGCAGAAATTACAGGAAGAAAACAAGTATCTTCATGAAGAAATCAACCTCAATCACGAATTCGTAGGTGACAGTTCTCGCATGCGCGCGGTGTACGAATTGATTCGGCGCGTGGCCGCGACGGACTCGACCGTTTTGATCCAGGGCGAGAGCGGAACGGGGAAGGAACTCGTTGCCCACGCGGTTCACAATTCCAGTTCGAGAGCGGATGGGCCTTTTGTCGCGGTGAATTGTGCGGCCATCACAGAAACGCTGCTGGAAAGCGAATTATTCGGCCACGAAAAGGGGGCATTCACGGGAGCTGTAGCGCAGAAGAAAGGCAAGGTCGAACTGGCCAACGGAGGCACGCTTTTCCTCGACGAGATCGGAGAGTTTGCCGTAGCTCTGCAAGCGAAGCTTTTGCGCGTTCTGCAGGAGCGGGAGTTCGAACGCGTGGGTGGAACACATCCGATGAAGATTGATGTTCGCTTCGTTGCCGCAACGAACCGCGGTTTGCTCCAGGCAGTGGAGGCTGGGACGTTCCGCCGCGATCTCTATCATCGGCTGAATGTCGTCTCGATCACGTTGCCGGCGCTGCGAGAGCGCGCAGAGGACATTGCACTCCTGGCGGACTATTTCGTCGCCAAAGCGAGTCGCAAGTGCCGCATGCGCCCCAAGCCGATTTCGCCGGAGGCGCAAGCCTGTCTGTTGGGTTATGACTGGCCGGGAAATGTACGCGAGCTGGAACACGCGATGGAGCGGGCGCTGGTGTTGGGATCAAGCGATAACATTCTGCCGGAAGATCTTCCGGCCGAGATATTCGAATCTGCTTCGGGAGAACCGAGCTCGTCGAACTATCAGAGTGTCGTCAAGGAGCAGAAGAAGCAAGTGGTGCAGAAGGCAATGCAACAAAGCAACGGAAACTACATCGAGGCGGCGAAGCTGCTCGGCATCCATCCCAATTCATTACTGCGTCTGGTCCGCAATCTGAACCTGAAAGGATCATTCGCAGAGCCGCAGCCGCGAGGGTCGGCACCCAAATGAACCAGGCATCGCTGAAGTATCGAAAAGTTCAAAGCCGCCTTTCGAGGGCGGCTTTTGGGTTTGTCTCGTTGGCGCTCACGTGGGCGCGCGCGGTTGCCATCCTGGTTCATTAACTCGCCAACCGCTGGATTCCAGCCTTCACGTTCGTCTTGGTTTTCATGGCGTCCTCCTTTCGCTTTGAGTTATCGTTCGCGCAATCTACTTCGCGGTATATCAGCTCACTAACTCAGCCGCACCATGCCGGCCTTCACGTTCGTCTTGCCCTACATCGTTGTTCTCATTTCGGATTCGACAGGATTGTTTGCCCCAAGTCCAGGTTCTCGTCATCGAGAACTTTATCCTCAGTCACCAGCGCTGGCGGCAGCAGGAAGCTGCAGCACCTCACTGTTCGGCGAAGGTTCTGAATCTTCGCTCAGGAGTGGGCTCTCCACTTTCTCGTTCCGGTTTTGAAAGTAGATCGCTTGCGCAAACCACCCGATGGTTAAGGTCCACGACGCTGCCACGAAACATTCAAAGTAAGTCATTTCACGCCTCCTTTTGATCTCTTTTGCCGCTCTGCTTTACTTTTTGATTTGGTAGTCCAGCCGCATTCCTGTCAGCGCTTTGCTGAGCTGTTTGTTGATGTTTAACCGCCGTCGTTACCGCAGGTCGAGCTATGCGACCTTAGCTGGCGTGGATAATGACGCCGGCCTTCACGTTCGTTTTGGTTTTCATGACGTACTCCTTTCGCTTTTGAGTAATGCAAGCGACAGACCAAGCCTTTGCCACCTGAAACCGGAAGCTCGGAGATTCGGAAGTGGTTGAAAAGAAACGATGTCAATTCTGGCGGCTCGAATAGAGGCCCGCAGTCGCACACTCCCCACTAGCCCAACGGTTAATGGCAGCGAACCCAACGGTTAGCGACGGGTCCGGCAATCGTGCACCAGGCCGCCGAATTGACTCCTTTCAAGGATGCACTTAACATCTAGCGCCAAGACCCAACGGGCCCCGGTTGACCCTTCTCTGCGCGGAGCCAACATGATCGGCAAGACTATCTCGCACTACCGCATCGTCGAGAAACTCGGCGGGGGCGGTATGGGCGTGGTTTACAAAGCTGAAGACACTGAACTCGGCCGCTTCGTCGCCTTGAAGTTCCTGCCCGATGACGTCGCCCGAGATCCCCAAGCTCTCGAGCGCTTTCGCCGCGAGGCGCGAGCCGCCTCTGCCCTGAACCATCCCAACATCTGCACGATCTACGAAATTGGAAAGAACGGCGATCAGTCATTCCTGGTGATGGAATATCTGGACGGGATGACGCTGAAGCACCGCATCGGCGGCCGTCCGATGGAAACCGAGACCATCCTGTCGCTCGGGATTGAGATTGCCGACGCGCTGGATGCGGCGCACGCAGGCGGCATTATTCATCGCGACATCAAGCCAGCCAACATCTTTGTCACCAAGCGCGGACACGCAAAGATTCTGGACTTCGGTCTGGCGAAGGTGACCCAGCCGATTCGCGAGCCGGGGAGCGAGCCGCAATCGGTGGGGCAAACGACAGTCACGATGGAAGAGCACCTCACCAGCCCCGGAGCCACCGTGGGGACGGTGGCGTACATGTCACCGGAGCAGGTGCGGGCGAAGGAACTGGATGCGCGCACAGACTTGTTCTCGTTTGGAGCGGTTCTTTACGAGATGGCAACGGGCCAGCTCCCCTTTCACGGCGAGACTTCCGGTCTGATCTTCAAAGCCATCCTTGATTCCGATCCGCCGCCCGCAATTCGCTTCAACCGCGACGTCCCGGCCAAGCTGGAAGAGATCATCCACAAGGCGCTGGAGAAAGAGCGCGACCTGCGCTATCAGAGCTCATCAGAAATCGGCACGGATCTAAAACGTCTCAATCGGGACACGCAATCGCGAGTGAGCGCAGCCGGCAACGTTCCCGTGACACGCTCCAGGCGTCTGTCGTTCTGGTTGGTAGCCACTTTCGCGGCAATTGCCATAATCGGAGCGGGTTTGTACCTGAAATGGCGAGGAAACTCAACGGCCCAGGGAAAGCAGCTTGCCCAGTTGGAACTTACGCAGAACGCGGTAGACGACCCGGTCGTGTCCTCGCTGATTTCACCCGATGGACGGCAGCTTGCCTACACCGATCGCAGCGAAGGTCTGCTCCTGTTGCAGATAGATACAGGCGAGAAACGTCGTTTCTCTAACGTCGGAAACGTGACTTTGGTGGCGTGGTATCCGGATGGTACTCACCTGCTGGTGCGGCCTCCGAATTATAGGGGCTTGCTCCGCTTGTCAACGGTCGACGGCTCCACGCGAACACTAATTGGCGACAGCATTATGGTCGCAGATGCAGCGGTGTCCCCAGATGGCACACGCGTGGCGTGGACGGACGTGCCGTCGAATACTACCTCAAAGTTGCGGGTGATGAGCGCGGACGGTGAGAACTCCCGCGAGATTTTGTCGGCTGAAAACTTGGCACAGGTGAACTGGTCTCCCACTTCCCGCAGGATTGTGGTGTCCTCGACAAATAGCGATTTGACCTTGGGCGCACTTCGTTCCTGCGACCCGGAGGGTCACGACTGCACAGTTTTTTTGTCGGATGCAGAGCTCGTAACTAGCGAGGGGGGATCGTACGTAGTCTGGGCAGCCGACGGACGCGTCATCTATCGCCTTCGCGGATCGGGTATAGGTAACGAGAACCTCTGGTCGCTTCCGCTGGATCCAGACACCGGGCGCGTCAAAGGCAAGCCGACTCAGATTACCGCCTGGGCGGGATATCACATGCAAGGCATCAGCAAATCCATGGACGGGAAGCGCCTTACCGTGGAGCGAATGCACACCAACCAGGCGATACGCCTGCTCGATCTTCACAGCCCGGGTCAAACCGTGGCAACATCGCGAGAATTGGGAGCAGACAGCTGGCCGAAGTCGTACCCTGTGTGGGCTCCAGACGGATCGTCCGTCATCTACGTTTCCTACCCACAGCAACGATTCAGTATTTTTCGCGAGGACCTGCGCACGAAAGAAACTGTTGCCCTGGTGACGGGGCAGGGCAATTACGGCTATCCAGTCGTAAGCCCGGAGGGGAAGTGGCTGCTATTCATCAAGCACGACTCCAAAGATTCACCCAAACAGATCATGCGCATGCCCCTTGGCGGCGGCCCGGCAACTCTCGTATTGTCCGGGGACATTGATTTACATTGTGCAGTTACGGCCAACCTCTGCGTGATGGTGGAGCGCGGGAAGGACGGTCAGGAATTGTTCATGTTCGACCCGATTGAGGGGCGTGGGCAGCACATCACGCATACGAAGGAAATCCTCGCAGGCCACTACTTCAGCCTCTCTTTTGACGGAAAGAAGATCGCAATGCTCTCCGACTCCGCGCCAGACCACATCGAGATTCTCGACCTTCAGAATGGCGGTAGGAGGGAGATCGAATTAAAAGACTGGTTGGTGCAGTATGCCGAATGGGCCCCTGACAATCAGCATCTTTATGTCTCCGGCGCCATTGGGGATAAGTTCGAAATTGCCTCCGTCACCCTGGACGGCAAGGTGACGAACATACTCAGCGGACCAGTCGGCCCGGCATGGATTTTTGACCCGCGGCCATCCCCGGACGGAGGGTATCTGGCGTTTGGCTTGCGACGGTATGAAAGCAACGTGGTCATGCTGGAAAATTTCTGAGTAAGCTAAGGCGGAGTACGCGAAGCTGGAAGAATTCAATCGACGTGCCCAAAAAGCCGCCTTTCGAGGGCGGCTTTTTTGGCTTAGCTTGGGTGAACTCATCGCGACGGCGCGTCATTCGAACTCAATTTACGCGATACGCAGGCCGGCCTTCACGTTCGTCTTGGTTTTCATGGGCTGTTCTCCTTTCCTGAAGTTTGTTATGCCTTAAATCCCTGTTTCCCGTTTGGCCTTCGCTGTCGCCGCTCTTGCTTAGCGGCTGCCGGTGTGGACGACGAATCCCGCCTTTACACTTGTCTTGATTTTCATAGCTCCCTCTTTTCGCCATAGTTCCCGCAGTCTACTTAGCGTCATGTCGGCTCACTAGAGTGCGAGCCGCTGGATGCCGGCCTTCACATTCGTCTTGGTTTTCATGGCTGTTTTCCTTTCCTGAAGTTTGTTATGCCTTAAATCCCGGTTTCCCGTTTGGCCTTCGTTGTCCGCCGCTCTTGCTTTATCGGCTAACGGTGTGGATGACGTATCCCGCCTTCACATTGGTCTTGGTTTTCATGGCGTCCTCCTTTTCGCTTTTGAGTAATGCAAACCACAGACCAAGCCTCTGCCGTCTGAAGCCGAATTCAGGAGCTCCGGAAGTGGTTGAAAAGAAACGATGTCGATTCCGGCGGCTCGAAGAGAAGCCCGCATTTGCATGGTCCACTAACCCGACGGTTAATCGCAGCCCGCCTGACGGTTAACAATCGCGCCGGAATCGTGCACCAGGCTGCCGAATTGACTCCTTTCAAGGATGCACTTAACATCTAGCGCCAAGACCCAACGGGCCCCGGTTAACCCTTCTCTGCGCGGAGCCAACATGATTGGCCAGACCATCTCGCATTACCGCATCGTCGAGAAACTCGGCGGGGGCGGCATGGGTGTGGTTTACAAAGCTGAAGACACCGAACTCGGCCGCTTCGTCGCCTTGAAGTTCCTGCCCGATGACGTCGCCCGAGATCCCCAAGCTCTCGAGCGCTTTCGCCGCGAGGCGCGAGCCGCCTCTGCCCTGAACCATCCCAACATCTGCACGATCTACGAGATCGGCAAGAACGCCGACCAGTCATTCCTAGTGATGGAATATCTGGACGGGATGACGCTGAAGCACCGCATCGGCGGCCGTCCGATGGAAACCGAGGCCATCCTGTCGCTGGGGATCGAGATCGCTGACGCACTGGACGCAGCGCACGCGGCAGGCATCATCCACCGCGACATCAAGCCAGCCAACATCTTTGTCACCAAGCGCGGACACGCGAAGATTCTGGATTTCGGTCTGGCGAAGGTCACCCAGCCGATTCGCGAGCCGGGGAGCGAGCCGCAATCGGTGGGGCAAACGACAGTCACGATGGAAGAGCACCTCACCAGCCCCGGCGCTACCGTAGGGACGGTGGCCTACATGTCGCCGGAGCAGGTGCGGGCAAAGGAACTGGATGCCCGCACCGATCTGTTCTCGTTCGGAGCGGTGCTGTACGAGATGGCGACGGGGATGCTACCGTTCCGAGGCGAAAGCTCAGGAGTGATCTTCAGGGAGATTCTCGACTCGTCACCGACTCCCGCTGTCCGATTGAATCCCGATCTGCCGGTGGAACTAGAACGGATCGTCAACCGGGCACTAGAGAAGGATCGGAACCTGCGCTATCAGCATGCCTCAGATATGCGGGCGGAGCTGGAGCGTCTGAAGCGGGATACGGAGACGGGGCGTGTGCTGGCCGCCAGTTCAGCAGCGGCGCCCGGAGTGCTCAAAGGAGGGACACAAGCGACGAAGAGAAACCGCTGGAACATCGCAGTGCCCTCAGTCGTAGTGGCAATCGCATTGACGGCTGGCGGTCTTTACTATCGTGCCCGCCGCACCAAGCCCCTGACCGACAAAGACACCATCGTTCTCGCCGATTTTGCCAATAGCACGAGCGATCCGGTGTTCGATGACACACTCAAGACGGCACTCAGCGTATCTCTGAGCCAGTCGCCGTTTCTGAATGTGCTCTCCGATAACAGGGTGACAGCGACGTTGCAGCTGATGACCCGCGCACCGGACACGAAGCTCACGCCCGACCTGGCTCGCGAACTTTGCCAGCGGGCAGCCAGCAAGGCCTACATTGCCGGATCGATTGCCAGCCTAGGCAGCCAATATGTGCTGGAACTGAAAGCGGTGAATTGCCAGAGCGGAGATACGGTGGCGCAAGAGCAGGCCACGGCAGCGGCGAAAGAGAAGGTGTTGGACACGCTGGGCGAGGCCGCATCGAAACTGAGAGGCGAACTGGGCGAGTCGCTGGCTTCCGTGCAGAAGCTCGATGTTCCGTTGGAACAGGCCACCACATCCTCGCTCGAAGCGCTCCAGGCCTACAGCCTAGGCAGAAGGGCTCTTGCCGAAAAAGGCGAAGCCGCCGCTGTGCCTTACTATCAACATGCCATCGAACTCGACCCAAATTTTGCCGCAGGTTACCTGGCGGTGGGCGATGCTTACTACAGTATGGCTGAGGTGGGACGCGCGAGCGAATATCTCAGCAAAGCCTTCCAGTTGCGAAGTCATGGTAGCGAGCGCGAAAGGTTTACGATCGCCGCCCAGTATAACCACCTTGTGACCGGAGACCTGGAGAAAGCGGCACAGGCTTATCAGGAATTGATCGCCGGCTACCCACGAGACGCCGCAACCCATAACAGTCTCGGCGGCGTTTATACCTCGCATGGACGGTATGACAAGGCGGCGGAAGAGTACCGCGAAAGCATGCGGCTCGCTCCAGAATACGGGGGCGTATACATCAATCTCGCCTTTAGCCTGCTAGCTTTGCAGCGGTTCGATGAAGCAGTGCAGACGATCCGGCAGGCACAGGAACGGAAACTGGAGTATAGCGATTACCCTGAAATTCTTTACGCTGTGGCTTTTCTTCGGAGCGACTCTTCAGCCATGGCGGAACAGCAGCGATTGTCTGCGGACAAACCCGAAGAGAACCAAATGCTTTCTCTGGCCTCCGACACCGAGGCATACGCAGGTCATCTCGGCAAAGCGCGGGAATTGACGAAGCGCTCCCTCGACTCGGCGGTCCGCGCCGACAGCAAGGAAACGGGCGCCTTTTGGCTGGAGAATTCCGCGTTGCGCGAAGCTGGCTTTGGCAACCTGTCCAATGCCAGGCAGGTAGCGGCGGAAGGATTAAAGTTGGTTCCGGCGAGTCAAGGTGTGGAAGTCGAAGCCGCTCTTGCCGACGCGATGGCCGACGACAGGACGCGGGCTCAATCGCTGGTGCAAGATCTTAACCATCGATACCCGGCAGATACGCGAATGCAGTTACTATGGTTGCCCGCGATTCGAGGGCAATTACTGCTGAACCAAAACAATCCGGCTGGCGCTCTCAATGCCTTGCAATCTGCCTCCGCCATTGAATTGGGCGAAATCGAGTTTTTCACGAATCTTTCTTGCCTCTATCCCACCTACATTCGCGGCCAGGCGTATCTAGCGGCGGGGCAGGGCAAGGAAGCCGCTGCCGAGTTTCAGAAAATCATCGATCACAACGGAATCGTCTGGAACTGCTGGACTGGAGCCTTGGCGCATCTGGGCGTGGCGCGAGCGAATGCGCTCGAAGCCAAAAACTCGCAGGGCGCGGATGCCGATGCCGCCCGCGTTCGGGCGCTTGCTGGCTACAAAGACTTCCTCACCCTCTGGAAAGACGCCGACCCGGACGTCCCCATCCTGAAAGAAGCCAAGGCCGAATACGCGAAGTTGCAATAACCGGGGAAAGCTCTCCGAAAAATGACGTTATCGCATAAGTCAAGCTGAGGTCTTCAGTAAGGGTTACTGATCGAAGCTTAAGTAACTTGTCGAGCCGAATCAAGATCTTAGAATTGACTAAGACACCTCTTAGTAGGTTCGACGTTTGTTATCGAAGGTGCCATCGCGCAGCGACGGGTGGGCTTCCTTTTTCCCGTTTGGGCGAAGTACGTTTCCACAAAACTATTAGGCCTGGGAACGTTCCGGGAAGGATTGCCAGCAATCACGCTGAAACGCGATGCCCGTCGAACTAAAGACCAAAGTAAACTTTGCGCTTAGCCTAGCTTTGGTGGCACTGGCCGGCATAGGCTGGCTCTCGCTGCGGCAGAGCCAAAACTTAACCGAGGCCGATCGATGGGTTTCCCACACGCGCGATGTGCTTGAGACAAGCGAATCATTTCGCTCGCATCTTTCCGAGGCTGGCATAGCGCGACGAGTTTTTCTTCAGGGTGACAGCAAACAAATCGACGTGTTCAACGCTGCGGTTAGCGCTTCCCTCGCTGACTTCAAAACGTTGCAAGCCCTAACGGCGGACAACCCGGAACAGCAGAAGAGACTCGATC